>Ga0308169_10000006_pt1 | contig 786961 bp, 776 predicted proteins | sample PhyBR1_2_FD_202139 | JGI IMG/M metagenome (GOLD analysis project Ga0308169, IMG submission 202139) | Phyllosphere microbial communities from UC Gill Tract Community Farm, Albany, California, United States - DLSLSB.R1 | ecosystem: Host-associated > Plants > Phyllosphere > Unclassified | place... | reverse complement strand
CGGGTCAGGAGCGAGGTGTACAGGACGTCGGGGACGATGCCGGACTCGGCGATGAGGTCGCCGGCGCGCTTCGCCTCCTTCTCGCCCAGCTCGCTGAGCCGGACGTCGACCCAACCGGTGAACAGGTTCTTCTGGTTCCAGTCACTGTTGCCGTGACGGAGCAGGACGAGCGTGGAGGTCATGCCTCCGAGTCTACCGAGCGGTACCGGCCCCGTACCCTTGACGCATGCCCATCGGGAACGTGACGCGCGGGACGACCGGGTACAACCGGCTCCGCCGCGTCGACCGGTGGATCGCGACCCTGCCGGTGCTGCGCCGGACGGACGACCCGCTCGTCGCCGACGTCGGCTACGGGGCATCGCCGACCACCACCCTCGAGCTCCGCGACCGGCTGGCGGCCGTCCGACCGGACGTCGAGGTGACCGGCATCGAGATCGAGCCCTCGCGGGTCGCGCTCGCGAACGCCGGGACCCGCGACGGCGTGACCTTCCGCCTGGGTGGCTTCGAGACGCCGACGCCCGGGCAGCGCCGACCCGCCGTCATCCGGGCCTTCAACGTGCTGCGGCAGTACGACGAGTCCGCGGTGGTCGGGTCGTGGCGGATCATGCAGGACCGGCTGCAGCCCGGCGGTGCGCTCGTCGAGGGGACCTGCAACGAGGTCGGCCGGGTCGCCTCGTGGGTCACGCTCGACGACGTCGCGCCACGGACCTTCACGGTGTCGCTGCGGCTCGCCGGGCTCGACGTGCCCTCGATCGTCGCCGAGCGCCTGCCGAAGGCCCTGATCCACCGCAACGTGCCCGGCGAACGGGTGCACGCGTTCCTCGGCGATCTCGACCTGTCGTGGGCGGTCGCGGCTCCGCTCGGCACGTACGGACCCCGGCAGCGGTGGATCGCCACGGTGCGCGGCATGCGCGACCGCGGGTGGCCGGTGCTGCACGGCGTGACCAGGTGGCGGCTCGGCGAGCTCAGCGTCCCCTGGTCGGCCGTCGAGCCCGCCTGACGCCGCGGCGCAGAACACCGGTGTTCGCGCTCCGAACACCCGCGAACCGCGGTGCGACCGGCGAACACCGGTGTCTTGCGACCGTCAACGCGCAGGCTAGGAGCGCTTCACGGCTCCGAGACGGGGCAGGCGCGGGACGTTCGCCGTCGCACCGGCCTCGGGCGGGACGATGGTCTCCTGCGCCGCGGTCACCACGACGTCGTCGGCCTCGAGCCGCAGGGTCGCGGTGGGGTCGAGGGAACGCTTGACCACGGCGAGCCCGATCGGACCGAGCTCGTGGTGGATCGCCGACGCCGACAGCCGACCGACCTGCTTGTCGTCGAGCAGCACGGGGGTGCCGGGTGCCGGCAGCACGCCGTCGGACCCGTCCAGGTGCAGCAGCACGGCCCGACGCGGCGGGTGCCCGAGGTTGTGGACCTTGGCGACGGTCTCCTGCCCGCGGTAGCAGCCCTTCGACAGGTGCACGGCGGAGCGGAGCCAGTCGAGCTCGTGCGGGATCGTCCGCTCGTCGACGTCGGACAGGACCGGTCGCCAGGCGGCGATCCGCAACGCCTCGTACGCCAGGAGCCCCGCGACGGGGACGTCCGACGCGGCGATAGCGGCCGCAGTGCCGGGGGTGACCACGGCGATGCGGAGGGTCCAGTCGGAGCCGGGGTGGGCCTCCTGGGCGGCGTAGCCCCACCCGCCGGGCGTGACGACGCCCCACGGGTCGACCCACTCGGCGACGGGTGGTTCGGGCAGTTCGACGGAGGCGAACGGTGCGGCCTCGCCGAGCCAACCGAGGGTGACGAAGTCGGCCGAACGGTCGGCGACCTCGACCCGGAGCATGAAGCGCATCGAGTCGAGCCAGCCGGCGAGCGGTGCCGCGTCAGCGCGCTCGGAGAGCAGCCAGGCGGTCGCACCGTCGTCCACGATCCGGGCCGCGTGCTCGACGCGTCCGGCCTGGTCGAGCACGAGCGTCTCGGTGCTGACGCCCGTGGGCAACCCGGTGAGCTGCTGCGAGGTGATCGAGTTGAGCCACGACAGGCGGTCCGGCCCGGAGACCGTGACGACACCCAGACCGAGCTCGACGACGGCGCGGCCGCGGGACAGCAGTCGCTGCTCCCCGATCGGGTTGCCGAAGTGCGCGGCGACCGAATCGGCCGCGACGAAGCCGTCCCGCGCGGCGAACACCGACATCAGTCGACCTTCGCGAGCTGCCCCGAGGCGTGCGAGGTGAGTTCACGGCCGAGCGCGGCGATGTCCCACGCCCAGAAGAGCTTGCCCTCGACCAGGCCGTACAGGCGGGTCGCGGCGGAGTAGTCCTTCGCGTTCGGCGAGCGCAGCACGGCGTCGGTCGACAGGTCGATCCGGCCCTTCAGCACACGGCCGACGTAGAGCTCGTTGACGCCCGTCGGGTGGATGATCGCGGCCTCGACGTCGAAGCCGTCGGTCGTGTTGCGGAGCGCCTCGACGCTCTCGACCGTGCTGAAGGGCGTGGGCCCCTCGCCCAGGAGCATCGCGGGGCCGCGGTCGCCGGGCTCGGTCGGACGGTCGATCCGCCAGTAGCCCATCTCGGCGGCGAGCGGGGTGTGGTCGTCGTCGAGCAGCCACGTGGTGGACGAGTAGTTCAGGTAGGGCAGGCCGTCGTGGCTGAAGCTGACGCGCTGGCCGAACTCGTAGTTCCGGACCTCGTCGTCGTCACCGACCGGGTACTCGACCACACCGGTGCCCTCCCACACGCCGACCAGCCACGACAGCGGGACCAGTTCGGGGGCGAGGCCTTCGGGCAGCTCGATCAACGCTGACCCTTGAACAGCTTCACGACGACGACCACCGAGATGAACGCGATCGCGAGCGACGCCAGGCCGAGGAGGCCGACGTAGAAGAGCTCGAGCGCAAGCAGCGAATCCATGGTCCGGAGTCTACGCGGCTCGGCTCAACGCGCCAGGAGCACCACCGCGGTGACGAGCACCACGACGAACGCCCCGGACGACGCGATGCTGATCCGTTCGACCAGCCCGTCCTTGGTGGCGGTGATGAGCTGCAGCACGAAGCTGACCATGACGCAGGCGACGAAGACGAGCAGCAGCCAGGCGAACGAGTCACGCTCGGCCAGGGTCAGGACGAGCACCGCCCCGACGACCGCCAGCACCCAGACCGGCAGGACGGACGTCAGCCGCAGGCGACGCTGGTCGGTGGGGTGCACGGGCTCGGTCACGCGATCCATCATGACAGGGGACGTGCGGAATGCTCGCACCGTCGGGTGCGGTGCTCGTGCGGGACGCTTGCACCGCCGGGTGCGGTGCTCGTGCGGGACGCTCGCACCGCCGGTGCGGTGCTGTGCGGGACGGCGCGCAATCCGTCCGGCCGGATGAGTCCTTCCCGGGCATCACTAGGATGTCTCCACGACGTCATCCACCTCCGGAGGTCCTGTGGCACAGCTCCTGGTACTCACCTCGACCGCGCCCGGAGACGTCCTGCCGAGCCTGGGCCTCCTGAGCCACCGGATCCGCCACGTGCCGGCCGAGGCCGCGCAGCTGGTCAACGCCCCGCAGAGCGACCTGATGTTCGTGGACGCCCGCACCGACCTGGTCAGCGCGAAGGCCCTGTGCAAGATCCTCGCCTCGTCGGGGTCGACCACGCCGATCGTGCTCGTCGTCACCGAGGGCGGTCTGACCGCGGTGAACAGCGACTGGAACGTCGACGACGTCGTGCTCGAGAGCGCCGGCCCCGCCGAGATCGACGCCCGCATCCGCCTGTCGGCCGGTCGTGCCGCGAAGGGCCAGACGAGCTCGAAGATCCAGGCGTCCGGTGTCGTCATCGACGAGGCCAGCTACTCCGCCAAGGTCCGCGGTCGGCCGCTCGACCTGACGTTCAAGGAGTTCGAGCTCCTGCGGTTCTTCGCCACCCACCCGTCACGCGTCTTCACCCGCGAGCAGCTGCTCAGCGAGGTCTGGGGCTACGACTACTTCGGAGGCACCCGCACCGTCGACGTGCACGTCCGACGGCTCCGCGCCAAGCTCGGCGACCTCGAGTCGCTCATCGGCACCGTCCGCAACGTCGGGTACCGCTTCAACGTCTACGACGACGAGGCCGAGCGCCTGATGGGGCAGTAGTGCTGCCCGACCTCGGCGCCTTCGTCGCCCCCGGCGAGGCCCCGCCGTTCTCCGACCAGACCCTGGTGGACGTCCGCGCCGGGCGCGCGAGCGTCCTGTCCGTCGACGACGGGGTCGCCGTGGTCCGTGACGGTGAGCTCGAGATGGTCGTCGCCCAGGAGGCCCGCGGCCGCGGCATCGGCACCTCCCTGGTGACGCAGGCGCTCGCGCTGGGCGGCGGGGCCGCTCCCCGGCTCGCCTGGGCGCACGGGGACCACCCGGCAGCGCGGGCGCTGGCCGACCGGTTCGGCTGGCGCGCGGTCCGCACGCTGCTGCAGCTCCGGGCGCCCGTCGCCGACTCCGAGGTGGACGTCGCCGCCGACGTCGAGCTGCCCGACGGGTTCAGCCTTTCGACGTTCCGCCCGGGCACCGACGACGAGACCGACTGGCTCGCGCTGAACGCCGCAGCCTTCGCGCACCACCCCGAGCAGGGGCGGATGACGCTGGACGACCTGCACGCCCGCGAAGCCGACGCCTGGTTCTCCGGCGACGACCTGCTCTTGCTCCGCGATGCCTCCGGGCAGCTCGCCGGGTCGTGCTGGCTCAAGGTCGAGGACGGCATCGGCGAGTTCTACGCCGTCGCCGTGCGGCCCGACCTGCAGGGACAGCGGCTCGGTGGTGTGCTCATGCGTGCGGGAACCGCCCGGCTGCACGGCCGTGGGCTGACCGCCGCCGCACTGTACGTCGAGGGGGACAACGAGCCGGCGCTCGCGCTGTACCGGCGCTCGGGGTTCACGCAGCACGCGATCGACGTGCAGTACGCGGCGCCGGAGCAGCCCGGCCGGTAACATTGCGTGGTCGGCGAGGGGTCGGCCATCGGGGGAATCGGGGAACGCGTGGCGCAGGACCGTCAAGGGCAGTACGGCCAGGGCGAACCGCTCGGTGCGTCCTACCGACTGGTCGAACTGCTCGGGACCGGTGCCACCGGTGAGGTCTGGCGCGTCGAACACACTGCGACCGGTGATGCCTTCGCAGCGAAGCTCCTGCGTGCCGAACTCGCCGCCGACCCGCAGATCGTCGAGCGCTTCGTCCGGGAGCGCTCCGTGCTCCTCGCCCTGCAGCACCCGTCCGTCGTGCGCGTCCGTGACCTGGTCGTCGAGGGTGACCGGCTCGCGATCGTCATGGACCTGGTGCCGGGCGGATCCGCCCGCGACCTGCTCGCGGCGAACGGGCCGCTCACTCCGCGTGACGCCCTGACCATCACCGCCGAGACCCTCGACGCCCTCGCTGCGGCGCACGAGCAGGACGTCACCCACCGTGACGTCAAGCCCGACAACGTGTTGCTCCAGGCCCCGTGGGAGTCCGGCGCGACCGGCGACGTCCGGGTCAGCGACTTCGGCATCGCTTCCGTCGTCGCCGAGCGCGAGCGCACCACCACCGGGCTCCTCGGCACACCGCAGTACATGGCACCCGAGTCGATCAGCCACGGCCGCTCGGGTCCGGCCGCCGACGTCTACGGCGCCGGGGTCATGCTCTACGAGCTGCTGTCCGGTCGCACGCCGTTCGCCGGGCCTGGCACGGACTTCGCAGTGGCGTACCGGCACGTCACGTCGAACCCGCCCCCACTCGACGTGCCGGACCCGTTGTGGACGGCGGTGTCTGCCCTGCTGGCGAAGGACCCGAACGCCCGGCCGTCGGCGGCCGACGCGGCGGGGACTCTCCGTCGGCTCGCACGGTCCCTCGCCTCGGCATCCGCGCTGGTCGCTTCCAGCGACCCGGACTCGTTCGACGAGGTCGAGCGTCCGGCGACCGTCGTCCGTGGGGTCCGCCCCGACGACGCGACGGGATCCCAGACCACCGCCACCGGGGACGACACCGCGGTCGTCGGGCCGGCCCCGGAGCTCGGCCCCGCCGGGTCGCAGACCGTCATCCGGCCGATGGCGCGGCAGCCGCTGCCCGCCGCACCGGCCGCCGAGCCCGAACCGACGCGTCGGTTCGCCCGCCCCGAATGGCTGACCAACCGTGCGCTCCTGTTCGGCGGCATCGGCGTCGTGCTCGTCGCCGCACTGATCGTCGGTGGCGTCGTGTGGCTGCCCGGAGCTCTCCAGAAGACGCCGGGGCCCGGTTCCGCGACCGCACAGGCCGCCAACGCCTACCAGCAGGACCAGCCGCTTCCCACCGGCCTCGCGACCACACGGCGTGCCACCATCGACCCGGCGAAGGGCACCGTGGACCTGCGCATCACGTACGCGGCGCAGGCGGCCACCCTCAGCGGACCGTTCCTCGAGGTGCTGCCAGGTGCTCGGTCGGGAGACTCCTGCCCCGCGGCCACTTGGTCCGGCGAGGGCATCACGGCGAAGCGCAACCAGCCGTCGCTGACCGGTGTGGACACGGCGTGTGCGTGGAGCCTGTCCGGCGTCGAGGTCCCCGCCGGTGGAGACGTCACGGTCGAGGCCTCTGTGCCACTCTCTGTCAAGGACGGTGCCGCGCTGCAGACCTGGCTCGAGGGTGTCGGCGAGGCGACCACCACAGCCGTGACCGACGACGCCGTCCGCGGGACTGCCTACCCCGTCCAGCGGCTGCAGGGCGTCGAGGTCCGCACGCCCGACCGGACGGTCAGCCAGACGGCGCTGCCGGTGACCCTGGTGCCGGTCTGGCCGAACGGTGCCGACGAGCTCAACCCGCTCTACCGCAGTCCGAGCAGCGGGCGGCCGTCGCAGATGCTCGTCGACGTGGCCGGCGGTGAGTCCGGCGTCCGGTTCGCCGACGGCTGCTCGGGCGCGTTGGCCGTGTCGTCCGACGGGCTCGTGGTCACCGCACTCTCCGTCGCCCCGTCGTGCACCGTCCGGGCGACGGTGGGGAACTTCACGAACCTCGAGAGCTCGCCCTTCGGGATCACGACGCGCGACTGAGCGGGCCTGTCGGGGCTGAGCGCGTCGGTCGCGCGACCAGCTGACAGCGTGGAGGCCCGTGGCGGCGCCGCCACGGGCCTCCAGTCCGTCAGTCAGTCGGTCAGCTGCCTGCGGACGCGGTCTGCACGAGGCGGACGGCGCCGCCGGAGGACGCGTAGCCGCGACCCACGGTCAGCGCCACCGGTGCTCGGCGCGGGAGCGTGACGCCGAGCAACTCGCCGTCGTAGTCGACGTCCGGCTGCAGGAGGACGCCGCAACGCGACTTGCGGACCGCTCGTGTCCAGTGGCTGTAGAGCGATCGGAGGTCCGCCGAGCGGCCCGCCGCGACGACGCAGAGCCCGGGGCGCTCGGTCGCGAGCAGCGTCGCGATGGCCTGGTCGCCGTCATCGAAGCGTTCCGCGTCGTCGATCAACAGCAGCACCGGTCCACGCTCGAGCCGCAGCCCGGCCAGCAGCGCCGGGACCTCGTCGGGGCCGACGGCGATGCGGTCGAAGTCCCCGGAGGCGAGCGGCGAACGGCGATCACAGATCGCCCAGACCGCCGGTCGCACGCCATCCGCGGCGCGAGCGAGGGCCGCGAGCGCCAGGAGCACGGTCGACTTGCCCGACCGGGCTGGACCCGCAACGAGCACGTGTTCGCCGTCGTAGACCTCGAGCGCTGCGGGACGGAGGTCGTCCTCGGCGACCCCGATCGGGATCCGCCACGGTTCCCCCGCGAACACCGCACCCGCACCGAGTTCGTCGACCAGGACGGCGTCGGGCAGCCGACCGACCGCACTCGCCTTCGGAGCCGTGCCGGGCCAGCGCTCGACGAGGCGATCGACGGCCTGCGCCAGCGGGACGCCCGGCGTCGCCACGTGGGACTGCAGCCGCAGGATCGAGTCGATGAAGCGACCGGCTACGGGCGGTGGGACGTCCTTCGGGCGGACGCCGATCGAGGCGTAGTCGTACGGGTCGGCCAGGCGGAACATCCACTTCTGGGTCGTCACTTCGTCCATCGCGGACGGGACCGCCTTGGCGCGGGTCGTCGAGACGGCGAACGATATGCCGAGCGCGGGCCCCTCGGCGTAGACGCGGTACAGGGCGTCGAGCAGCAGCTGCCCCTCGAAGTCCTGGTACTCGTCGCGCAGGGCCGCGAGGCCGTCGATCAACACGACTGCCCGGCGGCCACCCGGAGTGGCGCGACGTCGCTCGAGCTCGACGCGCAGGTGCCGGAGGAACCGCGCCTGCACCTCCCCCGCGCCGGAACCGGAGCCGACGTAGGCGGTCGTGTGCGGAAGCTGCGCGAGGGGCGCCAGGTCGCCTGGACCCATGTCGAGCACCAGCAGGTCGAGGTCGTCCGGGCTCGTCGCCTCGGCGAGCTGCAAGGCGAGGGTGGCGAGGGCCGTGCTCGTCCCGCTGCCGGGGATGCCCATGAGCATGAGGTTGCCCTCGTCGAGGTCCCACCCGGTCGTGACCTGGCGCTGGTGGTCCGGGTCGTCGGCCAGGGCGACGGGCACGGTCCGCAGCGGTCCGACGACGGGCGCCAGCTCGGCCAGCTCGACGCGATCGCCGAGGGCCTCGGGCCAGATCGGTCGCGGCGGGGCGTGCCCGGCGGCGGCGTTCGCCTGCGCGATCGCCTCGATGAGCTGGTCGAGGTCGGTGACGTCGGCCGCCGTCGGCGCCGGAGCGGGCATCGGAGCGGGCACGCCGAAGACGTCGGTCGGTCGGACGGACACCGGTTGCTCCGCACGCTCGTCGCGAGCACGGCCGGTGACGAGCGCGGTCTGCACCGGGGTGATGTCGTCCTGCCCGAGCTTCACGTACGCGCGACCGGTCTGTTGGCGACCGATACCCGCGGCGGTGGGCACGCCGATCACGTTGGTCGAGTCCTCGCGGCTCTGCACCCGCAGCGCCACCCGCATGTTGGTGTTCGCCAGGATGTCCTCGCTCACGACGCCAGCAGGCCGCTGGGTGGCGAGGATCATGTGGACGCCGAGTGTCCGACCGACCGCGGCGACGGCGACGAGCGAGGTGAGGACGTCGGGGAAGTCCTTCGCCAGCATCGCGAACTCGTCCACCACGAGGAGCAGGCGCGGCATCGGTTCGTCGGGCTTCGTCGCCAGGTAGGCGTCGAGGTTGTCGATGTCCGCGCCGGCTGCGGCGAACACCCGCTGACGACGCTCGAGTTCGGCCTCGAGTGCACGGATCGCACGGTCGGCGAGTTGCTCGTCCAGGTTGCTGATGGTGCCGATGGTGTGCGGCAGTCGCTCACAGGCGGCGAACGCGGCGCCGCCCTTGAAGTCGACGAGCAGGAAGTTGAGGCGGGTGGGATCGTTGCGTGCAGCGAGCCCGGCGACGAGCGAGCGCAGGAACTCGCTCTTGCCTGAACCCGTCGTGCCACCGACCAGACCGTGCGGCCCGTCGCGGACCAGATCGAGCTCGAGGACGCCGCTCTCCGACGACCCGATCGGGGTCGAGAAGCCGGTGCGGGCGCCCCACGCCGCTCGGATCGTGTCGACGGGGCTCGTGGCCGCCTGGGTTCGCGGGACCGTGTCGTCCCCCGCGAGCAGCTCCGGCAGGCGGACGAGCGACGGCAAGGACGCCCCCGGAACCAGCAGTTCGGGATCGTCGAAGTGCGCCACGCCGCGGGCGCTCCGTTCGGCTGTCTCGACGCTGAGTCCGGCGAGCACGACGTCCTCGACGCGGGTCCGGTCCTCCGGCCGGTAGACCGTCGCGGCGGCGTCGGCACCGACCGTGACGATCGTCGTGCAGGCTGCGGGAAGCTGCTGCTCGTTGGTCGCGATGACGATCCCGCTCACCCGCCGTGGCTGCTCACCGGGACGGAGCGACTGTCCGGGGACGGTGCGCCCTTCGCCGAGCAGGTTGCGGGCGGGCGCATCGCGCCCCTCGGTGAGCACCTCGGAGTCGACCACGACGAGCAGGTTCGGGGTCGGTAGCTCGTCGAGCGACTCCCGCAGCCCTCGGAGCATCGCCGCGCTCTGGTCACGCTGTGCCGACATCCAACGGGCACCGGTGCTGCTCCCCGCCACGCGCGCGTGCGGCAGCCAGGAGGCCCACCCCCAGTCATCGGCACGGCCAGCGTCACAGAAGATGCCCACCGTCAGGTCGGCGGGACCGCAGTGCACGGTGGCCTGCGCGAGCAGGCTGCGCGCCAGCGCGAGTGCTCCCTCGCGGTCACCGACGATCCCGACGACGCCGGCGTCGGACAGGTCGGCCACCACCGGTGCTGCGGTCAGGCGACTGTCCGCGATGGCCGCCTTCGCTTCGTCCTCGAGCTTGGACGACGCGGCCCGCTGATCGAGTTCGGGGCGCCACGGTGCGTTTCCGGTGCCGGCGTGCAGGCTCAGGAAGTCGGTGTCCTGGGAGCGTCGCTGCCACAGCAGGGTGGTGGGGAGCTCGGCCCGGCGGACGACGGTGGCCGGGTCGGGGACGAGTTCCTGCCGACGGGCGGCCTCGACCGCTGCGGCCTCGGCGATCTCACCCCGGAAGGACTCCACTGCCTCGGCGAAGCGGGTGTCCTCCTCCTTCAGGTTCTTCGCCCGACGGTGCTTCTGCTCGAACCACATGCCGATCGCGGTGACCGGAGACAGCAGCGCGAACAGGGCGAACCGTGCGTCGCCGAGCAGGAGCACCATCGCCCCGGCGAGGACCAGAGGCGCTGCGACCGTGATCCAGCTGAACTTGGAGGCCTGGGGGACCTCGCGTTTGGCGGGTGGGTCGACGGTCTCGGTCTCGGTGTTCCGCCCGGCTCGGGGCGGGCGGTTGAACGGCGCGGTCGCCGCGGGCGTCAGGTTGGCCAGCGAGCCCGCGGCCGGCACGGGGACCTCGTCCAGCGCTGGCCGGACCAACAGCACGGCGCCGCCCACGATGACGCTCGTGGTCCCGGTGAGCAGCACACCGTCGGCATCGATGCGCTCGCCCGCGATCACGGTGCCGTTGGTCGAACCGGCGTCGCGCACCCGGACCCCGTCGTCCTCGCGCTCGATCGTGCAGTGCTCCCACGACGCGCTCTCGGTGGGCAGCACGACGTCGGCCTGCGGTGCCCTGCCCACGACGAGCTTCCGGCTGCGCGGGATCGGCACGACCAGACCCGCGTCGAGCCCCCCGGCGAGTGTGACACTCCAGTCGTCGACCAACTGCGGGCGCTCCTGCGGCGTGCGTCCGACACGGGACCCCTCGAGCAGGACGAGGTCACGCAGCGGAGTCGCCGCGCTGGTTCGGTGTCCGTCGACCGCGAGGGAGGTCTCGGCGTCGAGCTCGACGCCGATCGTGGCGGCGACGAGTTCTCCGAGGGAGGACGCGCCGGACCATCCGTCCACCTCGACCGCCTCGCGACGGTCGTCGAGCTCGATCAGCAGGCGCATGCTCGCGTTGTCCTTCTCGGGGGTCCGTGCGTGGGTGGGTCAGCGTGCGGTGGAGTCCTCGAACCACACCAGCGAGGTGGCCTGGGCCGCGTCGTCGCCGGATGCGTCATCGGAGCCGCCAGCGGCGACGTTGGCGGGTCGGAGACCGAGCTGCTGCGCCGAGGCCGACAGCACGGTCGCGCGCGCGCCGAGCGCCTGCTGCCGGGTGAAGTCGAGCGGCGGGCCGGCGATCCCCGCCGCGGAGTCGAGGTCGAGCGTGGCGAGGGCGTCGGTGACGTCGGTCGGCTCCACGCTCTGGGCCTTCCCGACCGCGCGGACGAGCGCGACGACGGCGTCGTGGCTCCGGGAGTCCGCTGCTCCCGCCACCGCCGAGAAGGGCCGGTCGCCCGTCAGGTTCTGGGCGTCTGCATCGTCCGCGAGCACCCGGACACCACCGAGGAACGCGGACATCGCCCGCCCCTCGGCGTCGGAGGAGAGCGCCCGTGCGTCGTCGGTGGCCACTCCGACTGTCCGGAAGGTGCCGCTCAGGCTGCCACCGCCGTCGACGAGCGCTGCGCCGAAGGCCGGGCTCGTCGCGTCCGGGGTGAGGATGACCGGCACCGTGACGTCGGCGGCCTGGAGTGCTGCCACCAGGGCGCCCTGTCGTTGCGCCGAACCGCTGATGACGACCGCATCGGAGTCCGGGTCCACCTTGCGGTCGGTGTCCTGCGCTTCGTCGGCACCCTCGCCCGCACCGCTCACACCGGTCCGTGCGGCGATCGTCTCGGCGAGCGAGCCCGTGTCCGAGGTGTCGTCGCCGTCGATGACGTGCGCCACCCGGAGCCCTGCAGGAGCACCGCCGCCGAGGTCGACGAGGAGCGGTGATCCGGCGTCACCGAGCGCAGCAGTCATGGCACTGCTGACCGAGCCGGCTGCCGGGGCGGTCGTCCAGGAGTCCTTCTCGGCGGGTGCGTAGGGCAGCACGACCGGGACGCCCTTCGCCGCCGCAGCGGTGAGCGCTCCGGTCACGTGCGCTCCGGACGAAGCGACGACGATGCCCGCGACGCCGCTCTCGGCGAGGTCGGCGACAGCGGCCTTCGCCCCAGCGATCGTCCCTCCGTCGTTCTTCGTGACGAGGGTGATGTCGGTTCCGCCGAGCGCGAGTCGTCGCTCGGCGACGAGGGCGCCCTGCGCCGCTTCGTTCCACTCGGAGCCCTCGCCGTCGCCCAGGGTGACGACGACGCCGATCTTCGTGTCCTCCGGAACGCCCCTGACGGTGACGCCCACGGGCACCGTGGCCGGGACGGCTTCGGCAGGCGCGCTGCTGGCGATCGCCCGGAACGTCAGGACGGCGGCGACCACCGCGGCCACCAGGAGCACGGCGATGCCGACGATGAGCAGTCGGCGTCGGTTGCGCGGACGCCCGGCGTCGGTGCCCTCGGTCTGGTTGATCGTCTGGTCGGTCGTCTGGTCGCTCATCGCTCAGCCCCGATCCGGAAGGTGTACAGCGTGGTCGACGTCGCACTGGCCGGCACCTTGAGCTGGAACGCCGGCAGCGTCGTCGCCGCGTCGATCGAGGCGCGGAACTGCTCCTGCTGGAGGAGTATCCCGGCGACGTCCTCGGCGCGGACGTTCGCGTAGCCGGCGGCGTTCTGCGATGCCAGGGCGAGCTGGTAGTCCGCAGAGTCGGACTTCGCCGCGCTCGTGGCCATCGCGCCGAGGATGCCGGATCCGTTGACCTTGCGGTCACCCAGGTCGAGCATCACCCGGTTGAGGTCGCCCGTCAGCAGTGTCGACGCGCCCTGGACGTCGCGCGTCGAAGCACTCGTGCTCGCGGCGATCTGCTCCAGGCTCGACGCCGTCTGGCGGTCGACGGCGGACGCCAGCTCGGAGCCTTCCCGCTCCAGCGTCCCCCGCTGCTCGTCGATCGTGCCCTTCGAGTCCTTCGTGACCTCGCCAGAGGTGGAACGGAGGCCGGCGATCGACTTGTCGAAGGCCGAGATGACGGCGTCACGACTGCCCTTCGCCGTCTCGCTGACCTGCCGCACCTGCTGGTCGATGATCTTCTGGACGTCCTTCTCGGACTGGGTGGACGCGTCGGCGAAGGCCTTGCGGACGGCGTCCTGCAGCTCGGTCTGCTGCGTGCTGATCGCGGTCAGCTGGGTGCCGACCACTGCGCTCGACTTCGTTGCCTGCTCGACGAGTTCCTCGAGCTGGCGGGCTGCGCCGTCGACCGAGCCACCGTCGTCGCGCACCGCTCGACGCACCTCGGCGATGCCGTCGTCGAGCGCGTCGACGTCGTCGGACAGCGTCGTCACCGCGGCACCGATACCGGTCGCTGAACGGAGATCGGTCGCCGCGACCACCGCATCCCACTGCTCCGCCTGGTCCGTGAGGCGTTCGTCCATCGGGGTGCTGAACCGCCCGCCGGGCTTCAGCGTCGTGCCTTCTTCGGCGCCGGGGCACGGCGTCGTGGTCAGGTACCCGCGCAGCGCATCCGCCTGCTCCGCGTCGAGCTGGTCGGTCGCCGCGAGAGCGCAGAGCTGGTCGGCGACCTCGCGGTTCTGCGCCTGCATCGAGGTGCTGAACAGACCGTCGCCGGCGCCGCCCACGAGGGCGCGCGCTGCGATGGCCTGCCGGTTCACCGTCGTGACGGCGTCGCGCACCGGGCCGAGGTCGTCAGCGGTCTGGTCACGCAGGTCCTGCAACGCCTGCAGGGTGCGCGCGACCTCACCGGTGCCGTCGCTGCCGAGCGCCTGCACGGCGGTGTCGATCTCCCCGAGCTTGGCCCGCAGGGCGTCCGACTGCTCGATCGCCGAGTCCGCGAGCTTGGGGTCGAGCTGGTCGGCGAGCTGCTGCCCGGTGTTGACCAGACCGATCAACGAGGTGCTCACTGCACGCGACGATTCCCAGAGCGCGCAGGTCAACGAACCACGGGCCTCCTGAGGGGCGCACGTCGCCGCGTCCGGCGACGCCGGGCCGACGGATCCCGCCAGCTGCGTGCTGACCTGCTGCTTGCACGCCTCGCTGGCGTCGGCGTAGCCGGTGAGCTGCGCCGAGACGCGGAGCAGGTTGCCGTAGACGCTGCCCCCGGCGGACGGGGTCTTCGGTGTGGCCGCGCAGCCGTTGCCGTCGAGCACCGTTGCCGGCGCGGTCGCGGACGTGTCGCCGAGCAGGCTGTCGAGGCTCGTGGTGGTCTGCTGGAGCTGCTGCAACACCGTCGACTGCGTGGCCTTCACGGTGGTGCCGAGATCGCCGTTCAGGGAGCCGAGCTGCTCGGAGAGCGACTGCATCGTGCTCGCCAGCGAGGAGCTGCTCTCCTTCAGGCGTTCCGCCGTCCTGACGCCGAGGGTCTCGGACGTCGTCTCGAGGTTCGACCGGACCTCGGTGATGGTGCCGCCGGCACGGGCAAGCACCTCGTTGACCTGCGCGATGAGGTCGATCGTGCGGCGCTGCAGCGCCAGTTCGGAATCGTTGTCGGACCCGAACGCCGCGTTCACGACGCCGGTCGAGGACAGGTCCGTCGACAGCCCGGGCTGCGCCGCGACGTCGATGGTCGGCGCGGTGAAGTCCTCGACGTCGGCGACGAGGTGCAGCGTGCTGCTCGCGCCGGAGGTCGGCGGGGCGAGCAGCCGTCCCCACTGGACGACCGCGTCGCCGTCCTCGTTGGTGCTCACGACACCGTCGGTCGAGGAGCCGGAGTCGGCGGAGTCCGTGACGACGCGGTCCGCGGCGGTCCCCGTCAGCACGGTCGACGCAGCGATGCTGAAGGGCGCGCCCACGAGTGCCGGGGTCGAACGCGACGTGCCCGCGACGTCGTAGGTCAGGTTCTTCGACTTGACCGTCAGGTTCTCGATCGTCAGGTCGATCGACACCCGACCCGAGTAGCCGTCGAGGTCGGCGAGGTCCGTCCCGGTCTTCTTCTTCGTCGAGTACTGCGTCGTGATGCGCAGTGGCAGGTCACTCGCTGCCTTCGCGGGGTCGTGCTCGGTCGTCGCAGACGACGAGTCCTTGCCGGCGACCGAGATCGCGGTGTCCGAGATCGACGTGATCGAACCATCCGCGGCGAGGCGCGTGTCGACGGTCTGCAGCACCCGCGAGGGGTCAGAAACGGGCTTGTCGTCGGAAGTGCAGCCAGCGAGTACCAGCGCAGCGATCCCCGTCACGGCGACCGCCCCCACGAGTCGGCGACTGGTGCTTCGTGTTCCGGTGTTCCCGGCACGCTGGTTGATCACGGTCTTCCCCCCAAGAGAATCGTCGAGCACATCGATGCTAGTTGCTGAACAGCGTCGGGTCCGGGCGGGTCGGCCCCGCCAGCCACCCCCGTTCGGGCCACAGCTCGCCGCTGAAATCCAACATAGAGCATCTGCGGGCTTACCCGTCCCTGTTCACAGCCCGCTGATACTCTGCACGCATGATCCAGGGGGACCAGGGCGTCATGCCCTTCGAACGACCGCGCACGAACGCACGAACGGGGGCGGACGGGTGAACATCAACCTGTCGCCGGTGGTGATAGCCCTGGCCGCGATGGTCGCCATCCCGGCCGTCGTCAGCGCGCTCGTCCGTCAGAGCGACAGGAAGCGGCCACCGTCCTCCGTCGTCGGCGACGAGGCGTACGGCGTGCTCTTCACCGTCCGCGCGCGCCGGTTCAGCTACCTGCTGCTCCGCATCATCGGCATCGTCTTCGTCGTCGTCGGCGGGTTCTTCTTCCTGGCCACGCTCAGCCTGCTCGACGACCCCGATGCGATCGGCATGCTCATCGCCGGCGTCGGCATGGTGCTGTTCGGGATCCTGTTCGTCTACCTCGGAGTCGGGCAGAAGCGTCGCCGCGTCGAGGCGTACGACTCCAGACTCGTCGTGACGCCGATGTTCCGTGCGGCGCGGGCCGTCGACCCCGCGGCGATCAAGGGTATCCGGCCCACCACCAACCGGTTCGGCGGGCTCGACATCAAGGTGCACGGCCAACGCGGTGTGATCAGCGTCCTGTCGATCGACGCCGCCTACCCCGAGCTCTGCGCATGGCTCGAGCATCGGGCACCGGCGCAGTGGGGCGAGTTCGTCAGGGTCTTCGGACGCTGAGCGGCGGACTGCTGCCGCGCTGGGCAGCCAGACCTACCGTGTTCGCGCTGGCTCGAAGCTCTTCACGTACACGGCCTGGCGGATCGTGTTCAAGAAATCCCGCATCGTGAATGACCCCTCGCCGACGTCGAACCGGTAGCGCTCCCCCTCGACGACGCCCCGCGCCAAGTCGTGCTCGTTGTCGCGATTCACACCCCAGGTCTGCACGAGCGTTCCGCAGTCGGACGTCTCGAACACGACCTGCGACGTCGACGAGCCGATGCCCTTCAGGGAGCGAGACGAGTCCGCACTGCTGCGCGCGGAGCTGACGGTGCAGACGACGTGCAGCCGGTGTCCTGCGTCGTAGACCTTCAACGTGATCGGCCCGACGAAGAAGCCCAGCAAGGGAACGAGCACGAAGACGGAGAAGACGATCGAAGCCAGGATCCTGTCTCGCCGGACGCGTCTTCGCCGTGCGAGTCGCGCAGCCCCGGAGTCATTCATCGATACCGGCCGCAGGCTCACCCGGCTCGCTCACGCCGTACACCTCCGGGGCCAGCGGCACCCACGGCGCATGCTCCCTGACCCAGAACGACGCGCCACCGACGGTGAATGCGTACTCCCCGGGGGCACGGTCGTAGCGGCGAGCGAAAGCGTCTTGGTTCCCGAACGAGATCGTCTTCGAATAGGTCAGACGGCCACAGTCAGGCGCGTCGAACCCCACACCAGCGTAAGAAGCGCCGACGCCCTTCGCGGACCGACTCGACAGTGTGACAGCTTCCGCAGACGTCGCCGTGCAAGTGACTCGCTCCCGGTGCGCGCTGTCGTATGCGTTCATGACGAACAGTCCCGGGAACATGGCAAGCGTGAAAAGGTAGAACGCGACGATGGTCAGCATCGACAGCGCGTTGCGGATTGGCTGCGGCTTCGTCTGGTGAGTGAGCTTGATGAAGAAGGCCTGGTGCTCGACCCAAGGCTCGCCGCCGTTCCGATCAAGCCAGTCGTTCAGTACGTCGTAGTGACGGTGGAACCGGTTCGACCGAAATCCGCGTCGTCCGCGAGCGGTAGCGGCGCTGACCACGTCGTTGCCTTTGCCTGACGCTCGAAAGCGGGCGAGTTCGCCAGGACGGATGGTCCTGGTGCCGCGGAAGTTGACGGTCGCCTCGAGTCGGTCGGGGAACACCTTGACCCGGGTGCGGATGGTACTCACCGCCAGCATCAGTCCCAGTAACCCGAAGAACAGCAGGAGCGCGCTACACCAGACGCGGGTGAACCACGCGCCACCGAACACATCCTGCGAGCACGCCAACCACAGTCCTGCGGCGACTACCCCAGCTGACAGCAGCCTCCACGCCACCGGCACCACCCTGTTCCCCTGGACCAGCACCGGCCTGCCGTGAGATTTCTTCAGCTCGCGTTCCCACGCCACCCTTCGACCGCACCGGGCGAGACCACCATCAACGCCGTAGCTTGCGGGATGCGCTCCCCATGCGCTCGTAGTGACGCCCCCTGAAGTGCGCCACCATCGATCACGGCAGCGAAGGCCGAACGGTCAACACCTCACCACCGCGCCAGGTCCCTGCGCCACTATCAACCCTCTTCTTCGCAAGAAACGCTTCAACGATCTTCAGCGCCGCTTCAACGTCCACCGTGAGGCCTCGAGCCACGGGAGCAGAAACGTTTCCCATGGCGATCTCGACAACATCCGACGCATCAACCGGGCCGCCGAGCGGAAGCTCCCACCGCTCTCCATCGGTCACGTCCTCAGTCCTGAAGACGATGACCTCCCGTGCGGCATCGCCACAGATGTTGATCTGACGATCTCGATCGATGACGCAGACCAACGTACGTTCACGGCCGTCGAGGGCGCGGACCTTCGCCTCCACTTGAGCCAGGGTCGGGGAGTTCTGCACGTATCGCCGGCCGCGCACCCACCACTGCAGTGCAGGTCCCGAGGCTCGGTCGCGACCAGGGAGTCCCCTATCGACGTGCCGCCGGGCCAGTGCCCCGAGGGTCCAACCAGCGATGAGGCTCATGAACCAGGTCTGGATCGACAGCTGCGCGCCGACGAGCAAGAACTCGGTTGCAAGGGGCCCTCCGAAGAACGCGACCGCCAAGCCGAGCATTGCCCACCCCGAGCCGAGGAACCCCAGAAGGCCGGCGAGGGTGACGGCGAGCAGCACATTCGCCAAGACGACCGGAAACGTCAGCTGCTGCAATCCGAAGAAGAACGCGACCGCGGCCGTGAGAGCGATCAGCGCGATGTTGCCGACGACGCCCGCTCGACTCAGCGGGCGATAACGGCGCACTCGAGTACTCAAGTCACCATCCCATCACGCCACTCACTGAATCGTGGATCACGTCTCCTCCAGCGCCGACAGCGGAACCGATCGCCGCGCCTCCCCGAAGGGCCACAGCGTTTCGCCCGCTTCCGGTCAATCCCTGCCACGTCTGGGTCTGAGTATAGGGAACCTTCCGAAGGGCTTCGAAGTTGGTCTGGGTGTACTTCTCACCGAACGAGAGGTGGGGGGCGGCGGCACCCGACGCCGTGCTCCAGATCACGTCGTTCCAGGACATATCCTCGCCGGATATCCAGTGGTCGACAGTCGTGCCAGCCGTAGCTGCCACCGATCCCACGGCCGATGTGCCCAACTTAGAGACCACTGACTCCACCGGACGTTGCAAGTGCTCTGCGATGCTCCCTCCGGCTGGACCGGCAAGGCCACTGACGGAACCGGCCACGAACCCACCTCCAGCGGAACCAAGCAGCCCTCTCGCGGTGATCGGCTTGTTCGACGTCACGCTCGTGACGACGTTCGCAGCAACACCGAAGCCAGAGCCAGCCGCGCCGTTGACTGCCATGTTCGTCGCGAGGGACTTGACGACCCTGGTCGTAGGGGCAGCGACGTTTTCGGCGACACGAAGCCCTTGCCCGCCGTACTTCGCCGCTTTGAAGAGCGATCCTGCCCCTCCCGGGATCGCGCCAAGCGCGGTGGCGCCGGCTACCTGAGCCCAGTTGACGTTGCCGGTGGTGGCCTTCTGCATAATGACATCGAGACCGCCGCTGATCAGCATCATCCCGGCTGGTCCGCCAACTCCCGTGAACATCAGGATGCCTCCTCCCACAATTGCAGCTCCGCCAACGACGTACTCCCAGTTGTCCTTCCACCAGCCGCCATCAAACACCCCTTGATGCGCATCCCGGTACGCCTGGAGGTCAGCGTCGGTCGCCGGTCGGAGACCCAAGGGGTCCACCGCGTGCAACGGGTCGTTCCCGGCGTAGGAGTACGGGTTCCCCGACCATCCCGACCCGAGCACGGGCGCGAGCGGGTCAACGGACAGGAAGCCACGGGCGGCAGGGTCGTAGACGCGAGCACCGAGCCACTCGAGGCCGCCGATGTTGATTCCACCGGTCGCGGTGAGTCCGACGGTTGCGGGGAGCGCGGCGCCGGACACCCCGGCGAGCGTCGCCCACGGGTCGGATGCATCGGTCGCCCGGGCATTGCGCCAGCCCGGCGTCGTCCACTTCGTTCCGACGGCGGTGACGCCACCCGGGAGGTCGAGGACGCTCTTCCCGCCAATCGACATCAGGGATGGCACGGCGGCCGCGGTGTCCCACCATGCCTCGACGTCATCGACGGTGGCGAGTTCGCCGAGCGCATCCGTCCACACGTCGTTGCGCCCGGTCTCGGCGTAGGTGGCGTCGCGGGTAACGAGCCCTGCGAGGTACCCCAGCGGCGACCAGGTGTACTCGGTCGTGGAACCGTCCGGTTCGGTGCGACGCACCCGGCGGCCGAGCCCGTCGTGCACGTACTCCGTCCGCTGACCGTCGCGCAACGTGGCGGTCAGCTGTCCGGCGCGGTCGTACTCGTACGTGGTCGTGACGCCGTCGACGGTCTCGGACACCAGCCGACCGGCGGAGTCGTACTCCCAGGTGGAGTCGCCTGCGCGGACGAGCTGCCCGGCGCCGTCGAATGTGTAATCGACACGTCCGTCGGGGCCATCGATCGCGGCGATCCGGCCGTCGTCGTCTCGTGCGATCCGGGTGACCTGGGCGCCGTCGGGAGTGGTCGTGGTGTGCGCCACGAGGACACCGCCCTCGTACGACCACGCCTGCACGAGGTCCCCGGTCGCCGACTGGACGATGCGCCCGCCGGCGTCGTACGCGAAGGTGCCGACTCCGAGACCGCCCCGCTCCACCGCGGTCACGAGTCCGGCGGCGTTCCGGCGGAACGCGGTGTGGGTGCCGGCAGGGTCGATGCGCGCCGTGCGGTTCCCGTCGGCGTCGTACTCCCACCCGATCGCCGCCGAGCCACGGCTTCGACGGACCAGGAGCCCCCGTCGGTCGTGGTGCAGCTCGTGCTCCACACTCCGTCCGGCACCGCGGGTGTGGTCGGTGACGGTCAGAGTCCGGCCGAGGGCGTCCCGCCGGAGCTCGAACTGGACGACACCGTCGACGCCGACGTCCCGCTGCCGGCCAGCCGCGTCGTAGGACCAGGTGACAGTGTGGCCGTCGGGATCGGTCTGGCCGACCTGACGGCCCGCGGCGTCGTAGGCCGCGGTCGTGGTGCGCCCGAGCGGGTCGGTCACGCTTGTGATGCGGTCTGCATCGTCGTACGTACGGGTTGTGACGCCGCCCGTTGGGTCGGTGACGGTGGTGAGCCGACCTCGCTCGTCGTGGGCGAAGGTGGTGACACCGCCGAGACCATTGACGGTCGCCGCAAGCTGACCCGAGGCGTCGTAGCGGAACCGGCGCCGGCCGTACCGGGCGTCATGGACCGAGACGAGCCTCCCGGCAGCGTCGTAGCGGAACCGACTGGTGCCGGCACCCGGCGTCGTCCGCGCGACCACGCGCCCGACTGCGTCGTAGACGACCTGCTCTGTGTCCCCGGTGGGCAGCGTCCACCGGACGACACGCGAGTGCGCGTCGTACTCGAGTACGGTGCGTGCGCCGCTCGGATCGGTTGCGGCCGACGGACGGCCGCAGAGGTCGTACTCGTAGGTTGCGCGGACGCCGGACGGGGTGGTGAGCGATATCACCCGGCCCGCGAGGTCGCGTTCAATCCTGGTCAGTCCGCCCTCCCCATCGACAAGTTCGACGGGGCGTCCCGCAGCGTCGTAGGTGACGAGCTCAGAGCCGAACTCGTCGCTGGCGCTCTCGACCGGTCGTCCGTAGGCGTCGAACTGCACTGTGACCGCGTCGAAGGCGTCGCGCAGCGACGCGACCCCGGTCTTGGCGTCCTCCGAGAAGTCCTGACGGACCCCGGTCGGGTCGACCACGCTCGACAGGCGGCCGTTCACGTCGTATTCGCGGCTCCAAGTCACGCCGGTCGGGTCGGTGACGGCCTGGAGGCGCGACAAAGCGTCGTGCGCGAACGTCCAGTCCGCGCCGCCCGGCATCTCGAGCCGCGCGAGGTTCGCCTGGTCGTCGTACGTCCGGGTCGTGGTGCGACCCAGGGGGTCAGTGACGGTGTGCAGTTCGCCGTCCGGTGAGTATGTGTACTCGGTGCGCGCCCCGAGCGGGCCGATGACCGCGCTGATCCGGCCGCCGGCGGCATGCTCGAAGCGCCAGACCGCTCCGTCGGCATCCTGCCGGGACTCCAGCAGACCCGCGGCGTCGTAGCGGTACTCGGTGCGAGCGCCAGTGGGGCTGATCGCCGCAGTCGGCCGACCGGCGGCGTCACGCTCGACGCGCGCGGTGTCACCGAGCGCGTTCGTCGTCGCGACCAGCTCGCCGAAGGCGTCGTACTCGAGTTCGATCCGCACGCCGGTGGGGTCGACCACCTGGCGCAGGAGCCCCCCGTCCCAGCTCAGCTCCGTCCGGCCGCCGACCGGGTCGACGATGACCGACGGGTCGCGGTCGTCGCCCACGTACTCGTAGGTCACGACCGCACCGGCCTCGGTGACGACGGTCGTCACGCGATCCTGGTCGTCGTACCCGTAGGTCAGGTCGCCGCCGGAGGGCGTGACGGTGCGGGTCTTACGGCCGCGGTCGTCGTACGCGTGCACGGTCACCGAGCCGTCGCGCTCGGTCGCGGACACGAGATTGCCGTGCCGGTCGTAGCTCATCGACTGGCGTCGGTCGTCGGAGTCGATGACCCCGACGAGACGCCCCTTAGCGTCAGCGATGTAGGAGTTCGACCGCGAGCCGTCGTGGTCGGACACCACCGTGACGCGGCCGGGCAGGTAGGCGAACCGCACGGTGCGGCCGTGCGGGCTGATCTGTTCGACCACGCGGCATTGTGCGTCGTAGGTGTTGTCGACCTCGACGACACCGGCCGCACTCGTGACCGTCGTGATGAGGTCGTCTTCGTTCCAGCCGTACGTGCGGGTGCCGACGGCGTCGGTCACCGAGACGAGTCGGCCGCGCTCGTCGTACCCGTACTCAACCCGGCGGCCGTCGGATGCGCGGAGGACCGCGACCCGGCCGTCGACGTGGTCGATGTCGACCGCGCGGCCGCGCTCGTGTACCAGACGCACGACGACGTCGTCGCTGTCCCGCTCGACGCGGACCGCGGTACCGGCACCGCCGCGCTGTCCGAGCCACAGCCCCGACAGAGAGAAGTCGATGCGCTCGCCCTGGTTGTCGCAGACGACGAGCCGGTCGCCCTCGGCCGCGAGCCAGCGGTTCTCGCCGACGCCACGGGCCCACCCCTCGCCGTCACGTGGGAAGCGCACCTGACGACCGTCGGCGCCGACGAACGACGCGCCCTCGTCGTCGAGGAGCAGACGGGTCTCGAGGATCGACGCCCACCCCGGACCGAAGAGCCCGACGTGCTGGTCGAGGGAGTTGTACATGCGGGTCACCTGCAGCGCCGCAGATGCACCGGTGAACGCCAGGTCGAACTCCGGCTCGAGGAAGTTGCCCGTCGTGGTATTCACCGGGTCCATCGAGAAGCCGGTGGTGGGCTGAGCGCCGTAGGCCGTCGGCGGCTCGAACTGCAGGTCGGTGCGGGTCTGCGAGACGCCGGCCGCGGCGAGCGCCGCAGCGAGGGCCGAGTCTGCGACGGTGGACACGGCACCCTCGCCGCCGGCGGCCGCGAAGGCGTCGGCGACGGTGTTGGCCCACGTGACGTCCTGGTCGTTCGCCCCGATCCACTGCTCGAACGCCGTCACGACGCTGCCGGCGTCGATGTGCGCCCACGAGCACTTCGTCGCGAAGTCGGCGAGCTTGCCGCGGAGCGCCCCGGGTTTGCCGTCGAGGGCGCGGTTCAGCGTCGAGGAACCGGTCGCGAACGAGCGGAGGTCAGCGGGCCGGGCGGACGACGTGCCGCCACCACCACCGCCGGCCCCGGGGTTCGGGGTTTCACGCGGCTTCGTCGTCACGGCCGGCGGGTCGAACTTCGGCGCCGGTTCGTTCTCGACGGTCGGCATCGGGTCGTAGTGGAAGGAATCGTTGAGGAAGTCTTGGAACCCGTTGCGATCGTCCTCGCGCTCCTGCCACTCGCGGGCGGTTTTGCGGCGCGCGCGCTCGTCCGCGGCGGCGGCCTTCATGGTGTCGATCCACCCGGCGATGGTCTCGAGGGCGTCGACGATGTTGGTGGCATCGCTCGATGCCGTCCCCGCGTTCTGCGTGAAGAGCTGCGAGAAGTGCCCGCGGAACTCCTGCGAGGCGGTCGTCACGTACGACTGCCTCGATGCCTTCTGTCCGCTGATCGCGTCAGCCGACGCGGTCAGCGAGCTCTTGAGCGCATCCGCGGTGGCATCGTCGAACTCGATCGGATCCGTGTTGGCGTGGATCTTCGCCATGGTCGTCCCCCCAGGGTCGGTGCTTGTCGTGCTGATCGTGCTGGTGAAGCGGCCCCACCGACCGCGAACGCCCGGACCGCCGCGAATGCGACGGTCCGGGCGGGAACAGGCTGGTGCTTACGCGCCGCCGCCTGCGGTGAAGATGTCCTGCGAGATCTTGTCGAGCTGCGTGCGGAGCTGCTCGAGCTCGGTCTTCGCCTTGTCGAGAGCAGCCTTGGTCTCCGGCCAGGTGGACCCACGGAACGTCGCCGCGAGCGGGCCGTCCCAGACGTTCGAGTCGGAGAGGATCCGGCCCTGAGCGTCGAGCTGCGAGATCTGATCGGTGAAACCACCGTTGACGATCGACTGGACCTGACGGATGGCGGTCTTGGCCTGCTCGGTCGAAAGGACACGCGACATGATGAACCTCTTTCATTCGTAGCTGCACCCCCGCGCAGTGGAATCCCCCCGGAGGCTCTGACACGGCCCACCATACCCACAAACCCGGGCAGATGTCACCGTCGGTATATCGTGACCGTTCCTCCACACACGAACGGTTCACCACCGGTTTCCACAGCGTCCACCGGGGCCCCTCCGACAGCAGGGGCCGGGTGGCAGGATGTGGGGATGGACACCGAACCGCAGCTCGACGGCGAATCCGTCGCACCCGACCTCGACGACTTCGACGAGGTCGTCGAGATCGAGCACGAGTCGCTGCCGACGGACCGCTACTTCGACCGCGAGCTCAGCTGGCTCAGGTTCAACCAGCGCGTGCTCGAGCTGGGTGAAGACCGCACGCAGCCCCTGCTGGAGCGAGCGAACTTCCTGGCGATCTTCGCGTCCAACCTCGACGAGTTCTTCATGGTCCGCGTCGCCGGCCTGAAGCGCCGCATCGACACCGGCATCGCCGTCCCGACCAACGTCGGCCGTGCCCCCAGTGACGTCCTGCGCGACATCGCGAAGAAGGCCCACGAGCTCCAGGACCGGCACGCGCAGGCGTTCATCGGGTCGCTCAAGCCGGACCTCGACGCCGCGGGCATCCACATCGAGCACTGGTCCGACCTCGACGAAGCCGACCGGCAGCGGATGCGGGAGTACTTCAACGAGCAGATCTTCCCGGTGCTCATGCCGCTGGCGGTCGACCCGGCGCACCCGTTCCCCTACATCTCCGGGCTCTCGCTCAACCTGGCGGTGCGGGTCCGCAACCCGAAGTCGCAGCGCCAGGAGTTCGCGCGCCTCAAGGTGCCGCAGAACTTCTCCCGTTTCATCAAGCTCCCCGACGACAACTCCGGCCGGATGCGCTTCATCCCGCTCGAAGACCTCATCGCGAACCACCTCGACGACCTGTTCCCGGGGATGGAGGTCCTCGAGCACCACGTGTTCCGGGTCACCCGCAACGAGGACGTCGAGATCGAGGAGGACGAGGCCGAGAACCTCATCCAGGCCCTCGAGCGCGAGCTCCTGCGCCGCCGGTTCGGCCCGCCGATCCGCCTCGAGATCACCGAGGACATGGACCCGGTGACCCTCGACCTGCTCGTGCGTGAACTCGACATCACCGAGGAAGAGGTGTTCCGGCTGCCGTCGCCGCTCGACCTCGGCGGGCTGTTCGAGATCTCGAAGATCAGCCGCCCGGACCTGCACTACCCGAAGCACGTGCCGACGACCCCGGTGCAGTTCCAGCCGGGTGAGCCGAACACGAAGCCCGACCTGTTCCGTGCGATCAAGGCGAACGACGTCCTGGTCCACCACCCCTACGAGTCCTTCGCCACGAGCGTGCAGGCGTTCCTCGAGCAGGCCGCCGCCGACCCGAACGTCCTGGCGATCAAGCAGACGCTGTACCGCACGTCCGGCGACAGCCCCATCGTCGAAGCGCTCATCGACGCAGCGGCCGCCGGCAAGCAGGTCCTCGCCCTGGTCGAGATCAAGGCGCGCTTCGACGAGCAGAACAACATCACCTGGGCCCGCAAGCTCGAGAAGGCCGGCGTGCACGTCGTCTACGGCCTGGTGGGGCTGAAGACGCACTCGAAGCTGGTGCTCGTCATCCGGCAAGAGGGCGGGACGCTCAAGCACTACAGCCACATCGGCACGGGCAACTACAACCCGAAGACCTCGCGCATCTACGAGGACATGGGCCTCTTCACCTCGGACGACACCGTGGGCAAGGACCTCACCCGCCTGTTCAACGAGCTGTCCGGCTACGCCATCGAGAAGAAGTTCAAGCGCCTGCTCGTGGCACCGCTGCACCTGCGGAAGGGCCTGCTCAAGCGCATCCAGACCGAGGCGGCGAACGCCCGTGCCGGCAAGCCCTCGGGCATCCGGATCAAGGTCAACTCGATGGTCGACGAGCAGATCATCGACGCGCTCTACCTGGCGAGCCAGGCCGGGGTGCCGATCGACGTCTGGGTCCGGGGCATCTGCTCGCTCAAGCCGGGGATGGAAGGCGTCAGCGACACCATCCGCGTGCGGAGCATCGTCGGCCGCTACCTGGAGCACTCCCGCGCCTTCGCGTTCCACAACGACGGCGACCCGGCGGTGTTCATCGGCAGCGCCGACATGATGCACCGCAACCTCGACCGTCGCGTCGAGGCACTCGTGCGGCTGGTCGCACCGGACCACATCAACGAGGTCCAGGAGATGTTCGACATGGCGATGGCCGACACCGCCAGCTCGTGGCACCTGGAGTCCGACGGCGAGTGGACGCGGCACTCCACCGACGATGCGGGCCGCCCGCTCGAGGACGTGCAGAATGTGACCATGCGGAAGATCTCGGCTCGGAAGCGCTCGACTCGGTGAGCGGCGGTCCCTCGGGCCCCGTCGTCGCTGCGGGCGCGGTCGTCTGGCGCGAACAGGACGGCACACCCCTCGTGCTGCTCATCCACCGCGACCACCACAAGGACGTCTCCCTGCCCAAGGGCAAGGTGGACCCGGGCGAGGCCGTCCCGACGACCGCTGTGCGCGAGATCGACGAGGAGACCGGCTACCGCGTCCACCTCGGCGCTCCGCTCGGCACCGCCGAGTACGTGCTGCCGAACGGTCGCGACAAGGTCGTGCACTACTGGGCGGCCCGGGTCTCGGCCAAGGAGTACGCCCGCGCCGGGGCCTTCGAGCCGAACCACGAGGTCGCCGCACTCGAGTGGGTCACCATCGACGACGCCCGCAACCGTCTGACGTACGAGCGGGACGTCGCGATCCTCGACCGCTTCGCCGAACGCGCCGCCGCCGGACAGCACCGCACCTTCGCCCTGATCACCCTGCGCCACGCGAAGACCGTGCCCGGCTCGGACTGGGACGGTCCCGATGCCACCCGACCGCTGCTGCCCGTCGGCCGTTCGCAGGCCAAGGCCGCCGCGGCGCCGGTGGCGGCGTTCGGCCCGAAGAAGATCGTGAGCAGCACGGCGGCGCGGTGCCTCGCGACCGTCGAACCGCTCTCGGCCGCGACGAAGCTCGGCGTCTCGAGCACCCCGGACATCAGCCAGGACGCCCACGACCGCGGAGCCGCCGACGTCAAGGGCGTCGTCCGGCGCCGCCTCGACAAGGGCAAGACCGCCGTGCTCTGCTCGCACGGCCCGGTGCTGCCCGACATCATCGCCCGGATCGCCACCGTGACCGCCGACGACTCCGGCCGCTTCGACCTGCGTCGTGCGGCGATGTTGTCCGTCGGGGACTTCTCCGTCATGCACATCGCCGGAGACACACTCGTCGCGGTCGAGACGCACCGCAACACGATCTCGGCGTGACCCGAGACCGGCGGACCACAGTGCCGCCGGACAGCAGCGCCACCGGGCCACAGCGGACGCGTCCGGTAGCCGGCCACGAGACGGGCCGCGCCGCGCCCGGAGAACGCGATCCGGGCCTCCCGACCGCCCTTCCGCGATCATGCGTGCGTATCTTCCGAACGCGCGCACAGTGCCCCCGATCCTGCTCCCTGCGCGGGCGCGGCGCACGCCGCCCCGACGCGGACAACCCCTCGTTCACCTTCCGTTCACCAGCGGGGGTGATCCCCGTCACCTCGCGTCCCTACAGTCGCTCCCGGGTCGGCACCGGCCCAGGGACCGCAGTGGTCCCACTGCATTCCATTCCCGAAGGGACCCCTGTGAACATCAAGCGAATCGGTTCGATCGCAGCAATCGCGATCGCCGGCGCAGTCGTGCTCTCCTCGTGCGCGGCAAACGAGGACGCGGGCAGCACCAAGTCCTCCTCCACCAGCGGCAGCGACTACTCGAAGCTCTCCGGCACCCTGACCGGCTCGGGCTCGTCCGCACAGCAGACCGCGCAGGCCACCTGGGCCGCCGGTTTCCAGGACGAAGCCAAGGGCGTCACGGTGAACTACACGCCGGACGGCTCCGGCGCCGGCCGCGAGAACTTCATGTCGGGTGCCGCGGACTTCGCCGGCTCCGACGCCGCACTGAAGGACGAGGAGCTCTCGGGCAAGTTCGAGTCCTGCAAGGCGGACACCAAGGGCATCGACATCCCCGTCTACATCTCCCCGATCGCCATCGCGTACAAGGTCGACGGCGTCAGCGACCTGACCCTCGACGCGAAGACCATCGCGGGCATCTTCTCGGGCAAGATCACCAAGTGGAACGACTCGGAGATCGCCGACCTGAACAAGGACGCGAAGCTGCCGGACGCGAACATCACGGTCGTGCACCGCTCCGACGACTCGGGCACCACGCAGAACTTCTCGGAGTACGTCTCCGCGAACGCCGGCGACGTCTGGACCGAAGAGCCGAGCCAGACCTTCCCGTACTCGGTCGGTGACAGCGCGAAGGGCACCTCCGGTGTCGCCTCCGCGATGGGCAACGCCACCAACGCCATCACCTACATCGACGACTCCGGCGCGGGTGACCTCGACCGCGCGAAGCTGATGGTCGGCGACAAGGCGACCGAGATCTCGGCCGACGGTGCCGCGCAGGTCGTCGCCGACTCGAAGATCGCAACCGGCCGCGAGGACAACGACCTCGCGATCGACATCGACCGCAAGGACACCGCTGACGGTGCCTGGCCGCTGGTCCTCGTCTCCTACGCCATCGCGTGCCAGGAGTACAAGGACGCCGACAAGGCCGAGCTCGTGAAGGGCTACCTGGACTACGTCGTCTCGAGCGCTGCTCAGGACGCCGCTGCGAAGGAGGCCAAGTCGGCCGCCCTCTCCTCCGACCTGGCGTCGAAGGCCAAGGACGCGGTCGCGTCCATCAAGTAAGGCCCCCTGAGCGCCCGGACGCCGGTCCCACCCACATGACCGGCGTCCGGGCCCTCGCCCGTCCGGGCCCCACCGGGAGTGCAGCACCACCGCCGCCACCGGGAGCGCAGCATCACCGCTCCCACCGGGAAGAGCCCGCACCCGGACGTCCCACCCCGCTCCACCACCCGCACCCGTCGCCTCCCCCGGCGTTCCTCCGACTGGAGTACCCCATGACGACCGCACCGGCCCAGCCAGGGGCCACCGTCACCCCGATCAAGCCGAAGGCCGTCGTCCGCGTCGGTGACCGGATCTTCTCCGCTGCCTCGGTCATCGCCGGCGGCCTCATCCTCTTCGTGCTCGTGCTCGTCGCCGCGTTCCTCGTCTGGCAGAGCATCCCGGCGTTCTCCGCCAAGGTCGGCGAGCTGCCCGGGAAGGCAACGAACTTCTGGGACTTCGTCGGCCCCCTGGTGTTCGGCACCGTCTGGTCCGCGCTCATCGCGCTCGTGATCGCCGTGCCGCTGTCCCTCGGGATCGCCCTCTTCATCTCGCACTTCGCGCCGCGTCGACTCGCTCCGGTCCTCGGCTACGTCATCGACCTGCTGGCCGCGGTGCCGTCGGTCGTCTACGGCCTCTGGGGCATCGCCGTGCTGGCTCCCCTGGTGAAGCCCTTCTACGTGTTCCTGAACGAGTACCTCGGCTGGTTCCCGCTGTTCTCCGGTCAGGTGTCCGGCACCGGCCGCACGATCCTGACGGCCTCGATCGTCCTCGCCGTCATGGCGATCCCGATCATGACGGCGGTCATGCGTGAGATCTTCCTGCAGGCCCCGACCCTCAACGAGGAAGCGGCCCTGGCCCTCGGCGCGACCCGCTGGGAGATGATCCGCCTGTCTGTCCTGCCGTTCGCGAAGTCCGGCATCGTGTCCGCGATCATGCTCGGCCTCGGTCGTGCACTCGGCGAGACGATGGCGATCGCGCTGGTGTTGTCGGTCTCGACGAACGTCACGTTCGAGATGCTGACGTCGCAGAACCCCTCGACGATCGCCGCGAACATCGCCCTGCAGTTCGCCGAGGCTTCCGGGACGGCACTGAACGCGCTCATCGCGTCGGGTCTCATCCTCTTCGTCATCACCCTGGTCATCAACATGCTCGCGCGGTACATCGTCCGCAGCCGAGTCAGCTGAGAGGTCGCACCCGATGTCCCTCGCGCTCCGTCAGACCGGCACCGCCGGCAACGTCTACGCCAACGGCAAGCTGCACGCGTCCGTCCCGTGGCTGCTGCTGGTCGGCAGCTGGGTCGCCCTCGTCCTGGTCTTCGCCCTGCTCAACGCCGGTGGCGCCGTCAAGGACTTCAACGTCGTCGCCGCGATCTTCCTCGGCACGGTCCTGTTCGACGTGCTCATCGTCGTCGTCTCGCGCATCGTCGAGGGCGGTCGCAAGGCCGTCGACCGCCTGGTCACCTCGCTCGTCATCACGGCGTTCGTCATCGCGGTCCTGCCGCTGGTGTCGCTGCTCTGGACGGTCATCGCCAAGGGCGTCGCCCGCCTCGACGCGAACTTCTTCTCGTACTCGATGCGCGGGGTCATCTCCGAGGGCGGCGGCGCGGTCCACGCGCTCATCGGCACCCTCGAGATCACCCTGTTCGCGGCGCTCATCTCGGTGCCGATCGGTCTGCTCACCTCGATCTACCTGGTCGAGTACGGTCGTGGCGCGCTGGCGAAGGGCATCACGTTCTTCGTCGACGTCATGACGGGCATCCCGTCGATCGTCGCCGGGCTGTTCGCCTACGCGCTCTTCGCGCTGTTCCTCGGCCCGGGTGCCCGCTTCGGTCTGGTCGGCTCCGTCGCCCTGTCGGTGCTGATGATCCCGATCGTCGTGCGCTCCACCGAAGAGGTGCTGAAGATCGTCCCGATGGAACTCCGCGAGGCCTCGTACGCCCTCGGTGTCCCGAAGTACCTGACGATCCTCAAGGTGGTTCTGCCCACGAGCCTCGCGGGCATCATGACCGGCATCATGCTCTCGATCGCCCGCGTCATCGGTGAGACCGCCCCGCTGCTCGTCACGGCCGGCTTCACCGCGAGCATGAACTACAACCTGTTCCGCGACCCGATGATGACCCTGCCGGTGTACGCCTACACGCAGTACTCGCAGCAGGGCGCCAACCCGGTGCCGTTCGTCGACCGGGCGTGGACCGCGGCCCTGGTGCTCATCCTGATCGTGATGCTGCTCAACCTGCTTGCCCGGATCATCACCCGCCTCTTCGCCCCCAAGCTCAGCCGCTGACCGTCCGCCCCCGCGGATCCAGCGTCACCACCCACCCAGAAGGATCAACGTGTCCAAGCGCATCGAGGTCGACGGCCTCAACGTCTACTACTCGAAGTTCAAGGCGGTCGAGGGTGTCGACATCACCATCGAGCCCCGCACCGTCACGGCCTTCATCGGCCCGTCGGGCTGCGGCAAGTCCACCTTCCTCCGCACCCTGAACCGCATGCACGAGGTCATCCCCGGCGCATGGGTCGAGGGATCGGTCAAGATCGACGGCGACGACCTGTACGGCCCCGGCGTCGACCCCGTGCTCGTCCGCCGTCAGGTCGGCATGGTCTTCCAGCGACCGAACCCGTTCCCGACGATGTCGATCCGCGACAACGTGCTCGCGGGCGTCAAGCTCAACAACAAGCGCGTCTCCCGTTCCGAGGCCGACGACATCGTCGAGCGCTCGCTGCAGGGTGCGAACCTGTGGAACGAGGTCAAGGACCGCCTCGACAAGCCCGGCATGGGTCTGTCCGGTGGCCAGCAGCAGCGGCTCTGCATCGCCCGCGCGATCGCGGTCGAGCCGGACGTGCTGCTGATGGACGAGCCCTGCTCGGCCCTCGACCCGATCTCGACCCTGGCCATCGAGGACCTGATCGAGGAGCTCAAGAAGGAGTTCACGATCGTGATCGTGACCCACAACATGCAGCAGGCGTCGCGCGTCAGCGACAAGACGGCGTTCTTCAACATCGCCGGCACCGGCGCTCCTGGCAAGCTCATCGAGTTCGACGACACCGCGACGATGTTCTCGAACCCGTCCGTGCAGGCCACCGAGGACTACGTCTCGGGCCGCTTCGGTTGATCGGCATCCGTCCGTCGCGCTGACGGACGGCCTGGAGGCCCGGTGCACGTCCGTCACGGACGCGCACCGGGCCTTCGTGGTTGCGGCGGCCCGCAAGACGTGCGCATGTTCCGACGATCCACGCGTCGATCGACTCGTGGTTCGTCGTTCGATGCGCACGCAGACGTTGCGTGCGTATGTTCCGACGTTCCACGCGTCGATCGACTCGTGGAACGACGAAAGGTGCCCGCGCATCGACTGCACGGGCACCTTCCGGAGTACCGTCAGGCCGTGGTGGTGGGGACAGCCATGATCGGCGACGAGGTCGGCTGCTTCGAACCACCAGCGGGCTCGACCGTCATGCCGATCGTCGCACCCTCGGACATCGCACCCTTCAGCACAGCGGAGTGCACACCGTCCGCCGCGCCGTCGACCAGGCCGGCCGACTTGATGGCACCGCCCTGCTCCTCGGAGCCGATGTACCAGAGCTCGTACGTCTTGCCCTTCGGCGCCTGCTCGACGCCGTCCAGGATCACCGCGGACTTGCCGAGGTCGTTCGACCACACGACCGTCGCCGAACCGCCGCCCGCGACCTTGGTCGTGGTGCGCTGGAAGTCCGACGCGGCGTAGATGCGGTCAAGGCCGCTCGAGGCCTGCGTGGTGCCCGGTCCGGAGCCGTTCGGGTCGAAGACCGATCCGACGCCGAGTCCCCCGAAGAAGACCGCGGCGACGGCAGCAGCGGCCGTCAGCATCACCGCCGGACGCTGGAACCAGCGGCGGCGAGCCTCGGACGACGCCCGGCCACCGGCGGTGGGGCCGTCGGCGATCGAGGTGACGGGCACGGCGGGCGCAGGGCGGGCCTCCTGGGCGGGGGTGGTCTCGGCGACCGGGGTCTGGTCGACCGTCGTGTCGGCGAGGGGTGCGGCCTGCGGGGTCGTGGCGATCCGGGCCAGCAGCGACGCCTTCAGCGACGCGGGGGGCTCGATCGGTGCGACGGCGTAGGCGAGCTGCAGCGCGGTCTCGCGCAGCGAGTCGTTCTCGGCCTGCAGCTCGGGGGACGTCCGGAGGGCGTCCTCGAGGAGCGCGCGCTCGTCATCGGACAGCGCGTCGAGTGCGTGGGACCCCGTCATCAGTGCGGGGTCGTCGTGGCGTTCGGTCATGAGGTCACCCCCATCTCGTCTCGGAGTCGGATCATCCCGTCACGGAGACGGGTCTTGACGGTGCCGATGGGGACACCGAGGTGTTCGGCCATCTCGCTGTGCGAGTAGCCGCCGTAGTACGCGAGTTGCACAGCCTGCCGCTGGAACTCCGTGAGCTTCGCCAGCGCTCGGCCGACGCGCTCGTGCTCGATGCGGATCTCGACGGACTCGGAGACCTGGTCGAAACCGGCCTCGAGGTCGCGGATGCCGATCTTGGTGTCGCGGTCGTGCGAGGACTGCGAGGCGCGGACCCGGTCGACCGCGCGGCGGTGGGCCATGGTGAGGACCCAGCTGGCGGCCGTTCCGCGCTTCCGGTCGAAGCGGGTGGCCTGCTGCCAGACTTCCAGGAAGACCTCCTGCGTGACCTCTTCCGACTGCGCGCGGTCCCGGAGGAGCCGCGTGATCAGACCGAGGACCCGGCCGGACAGTGCGTCGTAGAGGTCCGCGAAGGCGGCTTGGTCACCGGAGGCGACCCGGGCGAGGAGGTCGTCCGGCGATGCCTGAGCTGGCTCTGACGAGCTCCAGCGTTCGGTGTCGCTATCCACGAGGGCAAGCATTGCAGGTTTCCCTCCTCTCGGTTGCTTTCGTTGACCAGGCGGGTAGCACGAAGCCCCCGCATGGGCGGTCGAGACGAGGGGCCGGCGTGACCCACAGGGAATTGACCGGCGGTGCCGGTCCGGGTCACACCGGGCCTCTCGCTTCGTGACGGGCATTCCGTCCGCCACGATGATGATTCGGCGCGGTCCCCGCTGTGGATTGGGCGGGGATCGGGATTTCTCGGCGGCGCGGGCGCGGCGGGCTCCCCGCGGGCGGTGCGCTGGCACGCCCGGGGCCGGTTCTGTCCACCATGAGTGAACAGGGTCGAGTGATCAGCCGACGTCTCGTAGACTGGTGATCGCCGGGCCGCAGCAAGCCCCGGGCTCCAAAATTCGCCGCTTCGAGCGGCCTCGCGCCGAGAGGCGCTTTCTGCGGCTCGGCTTCTCCATGCCCGGATGCGTTCCGCGCTCGCGCGTCCGGTCGCGACCGTGCGCGTCGTCGCGAAGCTCCGCGCCCCTGGCCTGGAGGCTGGGTGCGGGTCCGCCCCGCCGCCCGCTCAGTCCAGGCTGTCGCGACGCCAGAGCGCCGCCGCCTCGGTCAGGTCGGCCGCCAGCTCCGTCAGGCGGAGCGCCCGCGTCGTCAGCTCGCCCGCCCGCTCGGACGCGACCAGGTCGGACTCGTCCGCCACGGCGGTCGCACCGGCGGCGGTCAGGCGGCAGAACGATGCCCCGCGGTCCAGCGCCACCGCGAGGTCGCCCGTGTACAGGCCGTGCAGGATGCGGTCGGCGAGCGTCAGGATCTCGGCCGGGCCGGTCGGTTCCTCGGCACCCGCGACCGCCTGGTCGATCGTGCCGATCTGCGCCGTGCCCCGTTCGAACAGGTACGCGATCTCCTCCGGGTTCTGCCGGATGACGATCCGCACCAGGTAGACCCGCCAGAGCGCTCCCGGCAGGGTGTGCGCCCCCACCCGCGCCCACAGCTCCGCGATGGCGTCGATGCCGTGCACGTCGGTGTAGGTGACGAGCCGCTCGACCACGGCGGGGTCCGGGTCCTCACGCACACGGTGCAGCAGGGCGTTCGCGGTCTCGTGCGCGACACGGTTCACCAGCGCCGGGTCCTCACCGCCCTGGATGGCGGCGAACTCGGCGTCGGTGAAGTGGACAGGACGGTGGTGATCGCGAGGCACCGCAGCAGTGTAGGCGCGGCCGGTGACACGCCCGCGGCCCGTTCGCCGAGAACGCAACGACTGCGCCGCGCGTACCGTGTTGCGGCAGGGAGGCGCTCCTCCCTGCACGTGAAGGAGAGGATCTTCCATGAACGCCCTGCTCATCATCCTGGCTGTGATCGCAGTCATCCTGCTGTTCGTCGGCGGGTTCGCCGCGAGCCTGAAGTTCCTGCTCTACGTCGGCATCGTGCTGCTGATCATCGCGGTCATCGCGTGGCTGCTGCGAACGCTCACCGGACGCCGGGGCTGACCCGCTCGCACGGTTCTGTCCCAGAGGCCCTCACCCGCTAGCCTTGCGGGTGAGGGCCTCTAGCTCAGCTGGTAGAGCACCGGACTTTTAATCCGAGGGTCGTGGGTTCGAGCCCCACGGGGCCCACCACCTTCCTGAACGCCGGCTTTTCATCCGAGGGTCGTGGGTTCGAGCCCCACGGGGCCCACCACCAGTCTTCCCTGTTGCTCTTGTCTACAATCGGTCCGATGGGCCGAGGATCGCAGCGCGAACGGCCGGGCACCCCCAACGACCCGGCGACGATGCCGCGACGCCGCCGCAGACTCGTCCCCGCACTCGCCCTCGGCGCCATGGCACTCGGGGTCTCCGGACTCCTGCTGATCCTGCCGAGCGTGTCGAGCGCCTGCCAGCCCGTCTCCTCGTCGACCTCGGCCTCGGCCGTCGCGGCCCCCGGGGTCTCGGCCGAGCGGATCGCGGCGGCGATCGAGCCCGGATCGCGTGTCCTGATCGTCGGCGACTCGTACACGTCCGGTCGTGGGTCGACCAGCGGGATCCACGGCTGGGCCCAGGACATCAGCGAGGACCGCGGGTGGAAGGCAAAGATCGACGACTACCCGGGCACCGGCTACGTCGACGTCGGCGCCTCCGGTTCGTCGCACTTCACGTTCGGTCCCCGGATCGAACGAGACGCCTCCTTCGACCCGGAACTGGTGATCGTGCAGGGCAGCCAGAACGACTGGCTCGTCGACGCCGACACCCTGCGCGCCGCCGTCGAGCGCACGCTCCGCACGGCGCAGCAGACCTGGCCGGACGCGGTCGTCGTCGCGTTCGGTCCGTCGGCACCCCTGCCGCACGCGAAGACCACGGTCGGTGTCGCCGCCTCGGTCTCGTCGGCTGCAGCCACAGTCGGGGTCCCCTACATCGATGCCCTCGCCGGCCGGTGGTTCACGACCACGAACAGTCCCGGGTACTCGGCGCCCGACGGCGGGCACCCGAACGACGCCGGCCACCAGTACCTGGCTGACCGCGTCAGCGAGGCGCTGGACGCCCTCGCCACCCCCGCCGACAGTGCCCGGTGCGCCTGACGGGTGCCGTCCGCTCCTGAACGGGGTACAACCCGTCCCCAGCGAGCTCATGGGAGATCCCCTGCACAGCACAGTCTGTCCCCAGCGGACTGTTGGGCTCCCGCCGATAGTGTCGTTCCCGGATCCGATCACCGGATCCTGCAGCACCGCACCACCACGAACGAACGGGGTACACCGTGATCGAGCCCATCGAAGCCACGCAGACCAGCACCACCGGTGACGCGCGCCGCATCGTCGAGCTCGCAGCAGCGACCAACACGACGATGAGCAACGAGCTCCTGCTCGACACGCTCCGCCGCAACGCCCAGGTCACGACCCGCCACATCCGCAAGGACTTCATCGAGGTCGCGACCGCCACCGCCGTGCTCGGTTACGTCTGCCGCCAGCGCAAGGACTTCATCGCGCTCCGCGGCGACGACCCAGCCTGGGCGCACGAGGTCGGCCGGTACGCCACCGAGTCCCTCGCGGTCGAGGCGCTCCGGATGCGCCGCGGCTGACGCCCGGCTTCCGACGCGAACGCACAAGGCCCCGCCGGACACCCGGCGGGGCCTTCGTCGTGTCAGCGGTGCGAGCCGCCGGAGTCCTCAGGACCAGACGCGGCGGATCCCCCACGAACCGGTCCAGGTCTCGTCGGACTCGAGCCAGCGCAGACCTTCGCCCGAGTTCAGGGCGTTCGCGGGCGCCGTCATCGGTTCCACCGCGACGGCCAGGCCCTTCCCGTCGTCGCGCGGGTACTCGCGCGACGTGAAGACCTGCACGTACGGGAACGAGGCGTCCTGCCAGAGCTCCACCCCGTCACCCTCGGGCCCGTGCATCGTCGTGCGGCGGATCCCCTCGGCGTCGGGGGCGACGTCCGTGTACGCGGTGTCGAGGTCCGAGTCCCCGGCCCGCCGGCCCTGACGGAGGTCGTACGGCGTGCCCTCGACCGGCACCGACCCGTTCGGCACCTTCTGCTCGTCGACGGTGAACGCGGTCGCGGCGTCGAGCGTGACGACCAGGTCGTCGGCGGGGGTGTCACCGGCACGCAGGTACGGGTGCGCGCCGACGGCGAAGGGTGCGCGGACGCCCGAGCGGTTCGTGACCTGGTGCGTGACACGGATGCCGTCGTCGACGAGCTCGTGCAGCACGCGCGTCTCGAGGGTGAAGGGCCACCCGTGCTGCGGGTGGATCGTCGCTTCTTGCTGGATCGAGGTCTCGGTCTGCGACACCACCCGGTACGGGGCGAAGCGGAGCAGCCCGTGCGAGGCGTTGCCGTACTTCGGCTCCGAGATGTCGAGCTGCTGCCGCTTGCCCTCGAGCTCCCACACACCACCGGCGACGCGGTTCGGCCAGGGCGCCAGGACGATGCCGTTCGCGCCCGGCGGCTGCTCGGTGACGGGGAACGGCTCGGTGATGTCGAAGCCGGCGACACGGAGTTCGCGGATGCCCGCGGCGACCTCGGTGACCACGGCTTCGACGACCCCGTCGGGTCCGGCGTGGTGGAGGCGGTACTGGCCACCAGTGGGTGCTGCGGTCATGGGGTGTTCTTCCTTCCGGCTGGTTCGGTGCGCTGCTCGCCGTCGGCGACGATCACCTGGGCCCCGGCCGCCCGGATCGTGGCGACCGCGTCGGCGTCGGCCTCGGCGGTGACGACGACGTCGATGTCCTCAAGCGCGCGGACGACCCCGATGTGGGCCCGGCCGAACTTCGACCCGTCCGCGACCACGACGGTACGCCGGGCCGTCGTGGCGAGCATCCGCTTGGCCTCGGTCTCGGGCAGGTTCACGTTCGTCAGGCCGTGGCCGACGTCGAGGCCGGTGCCGCCGAGGAACACGAGGTCGGCCGCGATCATCGGCAGGACGGCGCCGTTGAAGGGTGCGACGAGCGAGTGCTGCAGGGGCCGGAGGGTGCCGCCGGTGACGATCACGGTGAAGCGCGGGACCGCTCGCTCGAGCGCGAGCGCGGTGGTGAGAGAGTTCGTGACGACGGTGACGCCCGTGAGCTCGGTCCGGGCCACGAGCGCCTCGGCGACGGCGGCCGGCGTGGTGCCGACGTCGAGGACGACGCACTCCCCCGGACGCACCAGCGCCGCGGCCGCACGGCCGATGGCTGCCTTGGCCACCTGGTGCTCGACGGCGGTCTCCTCGAAGGGGCGCTCGGTGGAGCCGGCCCCGAGGCGGACCGCGCCCCCGTGCACCCGGCGGATCCGGGCCTCCTGGTCGAGGACGGCGAGGTCCTGGCGGACGGTCACCTCGCTGGTGCCGAGGGACGCGGCCAACGCGGCCGTCCGGACCATACCCGGGGCACCGTCGACGATCGCGACGATGCGGTCCTGCCGCAGGGGCGCGGGCAGCGCGCCGGCGAGGAAGGAGAGGTCGGCGTCCGTCATGTGGACAGTTTCGCTTGCTTCCGATGTCCTTCGCAACGCTTCGGATGCGCGCTAGGCTGTTCCGGTGATCACCAAGCGCGTGACGAAGCTCGCGGACGGCCGCGACCTCTTCTACTTCGACGACGCCGACTCGACGCTGCCCGCGGAACGCAGCATCGACGACCGCGTACTCGACCCGCGGCCCGAGACGGCGCGGATGCGGCAGGACGTCCTGACGGGCGAGTGGGTGTCGATCGCTGCGTCCCGGCAGAACCGTGTGTTCCTGCCGCCGGCCGACCAGGACCCGCTCGCGCCCCAGAGCCCGGCCAACCCGTCCGAGATCCCGAGCCGCTACGACGTCGCGGTGTTCGAGAACCGCTCGCCGTCGTTCGGCCCGCTGCTCGAAGCCGACGACGCCCCCGAGTCGCTCGACTCCCTGAGCGACGTCGGCCTGAACCGCCAGCTCCGTTCGGTCGGCCGGTGCGAGGTCGTGTGCTTCTCCCCCGAGACCTCGGGTTCCTTCGCCTCCATCTCCGAGTCGCGTGCCCGCACCGTCGTCGAAGCCTGGGCCGACCGCACCGCCGCGCTCTCCGCGATGCCGGGCATCCAGCAGGTGTTCCCCTTCGAGAACCGGGGCGAGGCGATCGGCGTCACGCTGCACCACCCGCACGGGCAGATCTACTCGTACCCGTACATCACGCCGCGCACCCAGCGCCTGCTCGCGAGCATCGAGCGGTTCGGGCCGGACCTGTTCGAGCAGCACCTCGCGAACGAGCGGGGTTCCGAGCGGGTCGTCCTCGCCGGCGAGCACTTCACCGCCTTCGTCCCGTTCGCCGCGCGCTGGCCCATCGAGATCCACATGCTGCCGCACCGCCACGTGCCCGACTTCGCCGGCCTGACCGACGCCGAGAAGGACGAGCTGGCGCACATGCACCTCCGGCTCACCCGTGGGCTCGACGCGCTCTACAGCGACCCGACGCCGTACATCGCCGCGTGGCACCAGGCGCCGGTGCACACCGCCCGCGACACCGTGCGGCTGATGCTGCAGATCACCTCGCCGCGACGCGCGGCGGACAAGTTGAAGTTCCTGGCCGGCAGCGAAGCCGCCATGGGCGCCTGGATCGGGGACCTCGTGCCCGAGAAGGCGGCCGAGTTCATCCGACAAGGAGTCGAGCGCGCATGACGTTCCAGCAGGTCTACGGGTACGAGCCGACGGTGCGGTACTCCGCACCGGGTCGCGTCAACCTGATCGGTGAGCACACCGACTACAACGACGGCTACGTGTTGCCCTTCGCGATCGACCGTCGCACGACCGCGTCCATCGCCCAGCGCGACGACCGGATGATCCGCGTGGCATCGGCGTTCGACGCCGCGAGCGAGCCTGTCGCGCTGTCCCTCGACGACCTGTCGCCCGGGGCCATGGACGGCTGGTCGGCCTACGTCTTCGGGATCGCCTGGGCCCTGCGCGAGCAGGCGGGTGCCGATCTGAGCGACAAGACCGGGTTCGACGTCTTCATCGAGTCCGAGGTCCCGGTCGGCGCCGGCCTGTCGTCCAGTGCCGCGATCGAGTGCGGTGTCGCGCTGGCGTTCAACGACCTGTGGGCACTCGGCCTCGACCGGAAGTCCCTGGCGCGCGTCGGGCAGTACTCGGAGAACCACGCTGTGGGCGCCCCCACGGGGATCATGGACCAGTCGGCCTCGCTGCTCGGCGAGCAGGACGCCGTCGTGTTCCTCGACTGCCGCACGCTCGACACCGCCGTCGTCGACCTGGCGCTCGAAGCGAACGGGCTCGAGGTCCTGGTGATCGACACCCGTGTCGAGCACGCCCACGCGACCGGTGGCTACGCCGCTCGTCGGGCCTCGTGCGAGAAGGGCGCCGAGGTGCTCGGCGTCGAGGCACTGCGTGACGTCAGCATCGAGGACCTGCCCCGTGCGCAGGAGCTCCTGGACGACGAGACCTTCCGTCGTGTGCGGCACATCGTGACCGAGGACCAGCGTGTCCTGGACACCGTCCGCACCCTGCGCGAACAGGGCCCCCGGGCGATCGGTCCGCTGCTGGTCGCGTCGCACGAGTCGATGCGCGACGACTTCGAGATCTCCGTTCCGGAGCTCGACCTGGCCGTCGCGACGGCGGTCGAGCACGGCGCCGTCGGCGCCCGCATGACCGGCGGGGGGTTCGGCGGTGCGGCGATCGCGCTCGTCGACCAGGCGTCGCGTGACGCGATCGCCGCAGCGGTCACCGCCGCGTTCGCCGACGCCGGGTACCGCGAGCCGAACGTGTTCACGGTGCGCGCCGCGCAGGGCGCTCGGCGCGACTGACCGCTGCGGCGCAGGCCGTCACCCGCGCGCTCGGCCGCTCGGCGCTCGGCGCTCGACGTTTCGCGCTCAGCGACAGGTCACGCGGCGATCAGCCCGTGAGCTGTCGTTCAGCACGAAAGCACGGCGAGGCCGGACGAGCCGTGCCCGCCGTGCGTTCGACGGCTCGGCCGACTCAGCCGAGGTAGTCCGCGTACCGGACGTGCTCCACGACGTTCCCGAGCACGAACGGGTGCGCCCGACCGTGCTCCACGGCCCACTCCACCCACGCGGACTGCGCCGGCATGAGCAGCCACACCAGCGCGGTGGTCCCGAGCACGGCGGCCAGGGTCAGGCCCATCACGGTGTGCTCGTCGAACCGGGCTGCCCCACGGCGGGCGATCGCGACGACGAACCCGACGACTGCGAACCCCACCGTCGCGAGCGTCCACCCGAACCAGGGACCCGACGTGAACGTGTACTCCTGGCCGGCGTGCACGAAGGTCGTCGCCCAGGTCGACCCCGGAGCCTGGAACAGCACGCAGATCGCCACGATGACGATCAGCCACCGGGCGTCCTTGGTCAGTTGCGACGGCTCGGTCCGGGGTCGCATCACCGGCGCCGTCTGCAGTCGTTCGTCCCCCATGCCGCGACCGTAGCACCGGCGGGGTGCACCTCGTGAGCAGCAATGGTCGGGTGCGATGACGCCACCCGACCATTGCTGCTCACGATCGCGACCGCGCCGAGCCCCGCGCGACCGCGCGTGCTACGACAGCTGGCGCTCGGCGGCCTCGACCACGTTCTTCATCAACATCGCGCGGGTCATCGGCCCGACACCACCGGGAGTCGGCGACAGGAAGCCCGCGACCGATGCGACCGCGGGGTCGACGTCGCCGTGCAGCTTCGCCTTGCCGGTCTCCTCGTTGACCACGCGGGTGATGCCCACGTCGATCACGGCGGCACCGGGCTGCACCCAGTCCGGCTTGACGAGCCCGGCGACCCCGGCAGCGGCGACGATGATGTCGGCGCGACGGCACTCCGCGGCGACGTCGGCGGTCAGCGAGTGCGTCAGGGTCGCGGTGGCCTCGAGTCGCGTGAGCAGCAGGCCGAGCGGCCGTCCGACGGTCAGCCCCTGGCCGATGATCGTCACGTGCGCACCACGGATCGGGATCTCGTACGCGTCGAGCATCGCGACGATGCCCCGCGGGGTGCACGGCAGCGGTGCGTCGATCGTGCCGGCACCACCCGGCACGGCGAGCACCAGCTCGCCGAGGTTCGTCGGGTGCAGGCCGTCGGCGTCCTTCGCCGGGTCCATCAGCTCGAGCATCGGCGTCGGGTCGATGCCCTGCGGCAGCGGGAGCTGCACGATGAAGGCGGTGACGCGGGGGTCGTCGTTCATCTGCAGGATCGCGGCCCGGATGTCCGCGGCGCTCGCGGACGACGGCAGGTCGATGCGGTGCGAGTCGAGGCCGATCGACGCCGAGTCGCGGTGCTTGCCCGCGACGTAGGACATCGAGCCGGGGTTCGCGCCGACCATGATCGTGCCGAGGCCCGGACGGATGCCGTGCTCGTGCAGGCGGTCGATCCGGCCCCGCAGTTCGTCGAGCGTCCGGGCGGCGAGGGCCGTGCCGTCGATGCGGACGGCACTGCCCTCTCCGGCCCAGAGCGTCCGAGGGATCGTGCCGCTCACGCGTACAGCGGGAACGCGTCGGTCAGGGCCTTCACCCGTGCCGAGAGCGCTGCGACGTCCGGGTTCGGCATGAGGGTCAGCGCGATGATGTCGGCCACCTCGGTGAACTCGGCGTCGCCGAAGCCGCGGGTCGCCAGCGCCGAGGTGCCGATGCGGACACCCGAGGTGACCATCGGCGGGCGCGGGTCGAACGGCACCGAGTTGCGGTTCACGGTGATGCCGACCTCGTGCAGCAGGTCTTCGGCCTGCTTGCCGTCGACCTCGGACGTGCGCAGGTCGACGAGCACCAGGTGCACGTCGGTGCCACCGGTGAGCACGTCGATGCCCGCGGCCTTGGCGTCGTCCGCGGTCAGGCGGGCGGCGAGGGCCTGGGCGCCGCGGATCGTGCGCTCCTGACGGTCCTTGAACTCGGGGGTGCCGGCGAGCAGGAACGCGGTGGCCTTGGCGGCGATCACGTGCATGAGCGGGCCGCCCTGCTGGCCCGGGAAGACCGCGGAGTTCAGCTTCTTGAACAGGGTCTCGTCGTTCGACAGGATGATGCCCGAGCGGGGGCCGCCCAGGGTCTTGTGGACCGTCGACGAGACGACGTGGGCGTGCGGGACCGGGGACGGGTGCAGCCCGGCGGCGACGAGGCCGGCGAAGTGCGCCATGTCGACCCAGAGCTTCGCGCCGACCTCGTCCGCGATCTCGCGGAACTTCGCGAAGTCGAGCTGGCGCGGGTAGGCGGACCAGCCGGCGATCAGGACCTTCGGCTGGTGCTCGATGGCCTTCGCGCGGATGTCGTCGTAGTCGACCTCGAACGTCTCGGGGTCGACGCCGTACGCCACGGCGTTGTAGATGCGGCCCGAGAAGTTCAGCTTCATGCCGTGGGTCAGGTGACCACCGTGGGCGAGCTCGAGGCCGAGGATGGTGTCGCCCGCCGAGGCGATGGCGTGCAGGACAGCGGCGTTGGCCGTCGCGCCGGAGTGCGGCTGGACGTTGGCGTACTCGGCACCGAACAGCGCCTTGGCACGGTCGATGGCGAGCTGCTCGGCGACGTCGACGTACTCGCAGCCGCCGTAGTAGCGCTTGCCCGGGTAGCCCTCGGCGTACTTGTTGGTGAGCACGGAGCCCTGCGACTCGAGCACGGCACGCGGCACGAAGTTCTCGGACGCGATCATCTCGAGGGTGTCGCGCTGGCGGCCGAGCTCCTGCTGCAGGACGGCGGCGATCTCGGGGTCGACCTCGGTGAGCGGGGCGTTGAACGCGGCGCGGGCGGCGGCCTGCTCGGCCACCTCGGCAGAGTCGGAGACGAACGGGGGCAGATCGGCAATGGACACGGGACTCCTACGGTGTGCGGACGACCAGCTGGTCGCACTCGGACGGTCGGTCGGTGCAGCCCAGGCGTACGGCCGCGCACCGTGTCTTTGTCGCTCCCTGATGGTGACCCATCCAACGCCAGTCGCGACGTGACGATCGTACCGAGCGACCCCGCCCTGTGTCACCCTGGATGCATGACGCTGCTCTCGCCCGACGTGGACGAACGGACCACCACGGACGAACGGACCAGTGCACGGGCGGACACCCCGTGGGTCACCGTGGTCTGGGACGACCCGGTCAACCTGATGTCCTACGTCACCTACGTCTTCCAGCAGCACTTCGGGTTCTCGCGCGCGCAGGCCGAGCGGCTCATGCACCAGGTGAACGACGACGGCCGCGCGATCGTGGCAACGGGCCCGCGCGAGTCGATGGAGGCCCACGTCCAGTCGATGCACGGCTACGGCCTGCAGGCGACCGTCGACAAGGCCCCCGAAGCGTGATCCCGTTCGTCCGCCGCGCCGACGGCGTCCACCTCGGCCTGTCCTCCGGCGAGCGCGACCTGCTCGCCTCGCTCACCGAGCAGCTGCGGCAGGTGCTCGGCGGCGACCTGTCCGCCGACCCGATCAGCGAGCGGATGTTCCCGGACGCCTACCCCGGTGACGACGAGGCGAGCGCGGAGTTCCGGAAGTACACGCAGTCCGACCTGCTCACGCAGAAGACGACGAACGCCTCGATCGTGCACGAGTGGCTGACGGGCACCCGCGACGGGTCGCTCGACGCCGAGGACGAGCAGGCGTGGCTCCGCACCCTCACCGACCTGCGGCTGACGATCGCCGACCGGCTGGGCATCGAGGACGCCGACGACGAGGAGCGCTCGGTCGAGGCCGACGCGGGCGTCGGCCTGCGCGACGTCTACGACTGGCTCGGCTTCGTACAGGAACACCTGGTCGTCACGCTCACGTCGCGCTGACGGCCCACGGCCTGGAGGCCCGGATCACCTCCGGCGCGACGGGTCACCCCAGCAGGTCGTCGCGGTGGGCTCGCGCCCAGTCGGCCAGGCTCCGCGGTGCGGTGCCGGTGATGCGCAGGACGTCGGCGCTCATCACGTCGACGCCGTCGAGGCCGCGGCGGACGACCCGGCCGAACTGCTGCCGGAGCCCCTCGGCCTGCCAGGCGGGCACCCCGCTCAGGCGCAGCACAGCGGCGTAGACCCGGCTCGGCAGGTGCAGGGGGCGCACGGGTCGGCCGAGCCCTTCGGCGAGCGCGGCGGCGACACCCCGCGCATCGAGCAGGTCCGGGCCGGTGAGCACCGGTTCGGTGCCGTCGTGGCTGTCCTCGGTCAGCACCCGCGCCGCCGTCCGGGCGATGTCCTCGGTGTCGATCCAGCCGATCACCCCGCGGCCCGTGGTGTGCGGGAACCACCCCCGTCGGATCGCCGGTGCCGAGGGCTGCACGTTCGTCATGAACGACGAGGGGTGCAGGATCGTCCACGCCAACCCGCTCTCGCGTACCAGCCGGTCGGTGTGCCAGGCGGCGCTCGCCCACGACATCGGGGAGTGCTCGGCGGCGTCTCCGCCCGACAGCTGCACGATCCGTCCGACCCCGGCCCGCTGTGCCGCTCGGACCCCGCTGGCGCCCTGCTCCCGCTGCCGCTGGCTGACCGGCGTCACGAGGAAGAAGCGGTCGGCCCCGTCGAGCGCCGCGGTGAGCGCGTCCTCGTCGTCCAGGTCGGCCAGGCGACCGTCGATGCCGCGTGCCCGGAGCGCGTCGACCTGCTCGGGGCGTCGGACCACTGCGCGGACCGTCACCCCTGCCGCCCGCAGCAGCTCCGCGGTCTTGCCCCCGACGTCCCCGGTCACGCCGGTGACCGCCACGATCTCGCCCATGTCTGCTCCTCGTCCCACTGACCCGTTCTGGTATCAGTTTCCTGATACCAGAACGTACGCCGGTACGATCGCCCCGTGCCCCAGGAACTCCCAGCCCCGCGCGACGACGTCGACGGCATCGTGGCGTGGACGGTCATCCGGGCCGCACGGACGCTCTCCCGCCGACTCGCGGCCGAGCTGGCGCCGCTCGGGTTGACGCCCGTCGAGTTCGGCGCGCTCATCCAGCTCGCAGCGGCCGGCGAGCTCAGCCAGGCCGACCTGGCGCGCGCGGTCGGCGTCCGACCGCAGAGCATGACGACGCTCGTCGGGGGGCTCTCGACGCGGGGACTCGTGGAGCGGGGCGCCGCACCGGGCCGGGGACGGGCCTCCCGGATGCGACTGACCGACCAGGGCGAGGCGCTGCTGGCACGCGCCCACCCGATCGTCCGGGCGAGCAACGCGTGGTTCGGCGACGGTGCGGAACCGATCTCGGCGACCCTGCTCCCGTTGCTCGAGCCGGACGCGGGCGACGACGGGTCCGCCGTTCCCTGACCGACATCGGAAGCCTCGCCCGACGCCGAGCGAGCAGAAGACGACGGCTCGCACCCCCGCACCCGACGTCTTCTGCTCACTCGACGACCGCCGGACGTCCTGGAGCCTCGCCGCCCGCGGACCGGGAGCGTCGGGGCATGGCGAAGGGCGGCGGGTTCAGCAGTGACACCACGGCAGGCGCGATCTGGAACGTGGTGATCTGCGGCATCCTCTGCATCGGCATCCCGATCGCGGCGATCGTCAACACCGACCGGGGTTCCGCGTCCGTCGGCATCGGCATCGCCGCGACGGTCCTGGCCCTGTGCTTGGAGGTCTCCTTCGTCCGCCGCCTGCTCGCGCACCGGCGCTGACGCTTCGTGAGCACGAATGGTCGAGTCGCCGCGGCGCACTCGACCATTCGTGCTCACGAAGCACCTCCCCCGCGGCCGGTACCCTGATCCGGTGACCGACCCGACCCCCACGCACTGGACCCTGACGCTCGTCTGCGACGACCAGCCCGGGATCGTGCACGCCGTCTCCGGAGCGATCGTCGCCGCCCAGGGCAACATCACCGAGTCGCAGCAGTTCTCCAGCGCCGACACCAACACGTTCTTCATGCGCCTGCAGGTGATGGCGCCGGTCGACCGCGCCGCCTTCGAGGCAGCACTCGCGCCCGTCGCCACCCGCTACGACGCCCGCGTCCAGCTCGACGTCGTCGGTCGTCCGCTGCGCACCCTCGTGCTCGTGTCGAAGGCCGGTCACTGCCTCAACGACCTGCTCTACCGGCAGCGCGGCGGACAGCTGCCGATCGAGGTGCCCCTCGTGCTGTCGAACCACGCGGACCTGTCCGAGCTCGCCGCGTTCTACTCCGTGCCGTTCGAGCACCGTCCGGTCACCGACGCCGAGTCGAAGGAGCAGATGGAGCGGCGCGTGCTGCAGGCGGTGGAGGAGCACGACATCGAGCTCGTCGTCCTCGCCCGCTACATGCAGATCCTGTCGCCCGAACTCTGCGCCGCGCTCGAGGGCCGTGCCGTCAACATCCACCACTCGTTCCTGCCCGGCTTCAAGGGCGCGAACCCGTACCGGCAGGCGCACGCCCGCGGGGTGAAGCTCATCGGCGCGACCGCGCACTTCGTCACGAGCGACCTCGACGAGGGCCCGATCATCGAGCAGAACGTCGTCCGCGTCGACCACACCAAGGAACCGGCCGAGCTGGTGTCCATCGGGCAGGACGAGGAGTCCCGCACGCTCACCCAGGCGGTGCGCTGGATCGCCGAGGACCGCGTCCTGCTCGACGGCGCCCGCACCATCATCTTCAAGTAGGCAGCACCATGACCAACGCCCCGCAGTCCCCCGTCGACTGGGAATCGGTCCCCGACCCGGCAGCCGTCCGGCAGCCGCGACCGCGGTTCGAGGCCTGGAAGGTCCTGCGCATCGCCGTGATGGTGTTCGGGCTGTTGTCCCTGGCCTTCTGGGGCTACTGGTCGTGGCAGCTCCCACTCCCCGGCTACCTGTTCATGGTCGGCGCCCCACTGTTCGCCGCGGTCGTCTGGTACTTCTTCCGCTCACCGCGCTCCCCGATCGAGACCGACATCGTCGGCAAGACCATCGTCGAGGTCGCCCTGGTCGTCGCCGCAGGCGCGACCTGGATCTCCATCGGCCATCCGGTCGTCGGGATCGTCTTCATCGTGATCGCCGCCCTGAGCGGCGTGATCGCGTTCCGCAAGGAGACCGCATGACCGCCACGGGCCTCCAGACCGGCCGGGAGGCCCAGCGCACGCTGGTCCGCGCGGCCCGCGTCGTCGACGCGGCCGGCACCACGGCCGACGGCTGGGTCCTGGTCGTCGGTGACACGATCCACGCGACCGGCTCCGGCCCCGAGGCCCCCGCGGCCGACCAGGTCGTCGACCTGGGCGACCGGGTCCTGACGCCCGGGTTCGTGGACCTGCACGGGCACGGTGGGGCGACCGAGGCGTACGAGGACGACTCGTTCGACGGCTCGCTCGCGATGCACCGCGCGCACGGCACGACCCGTTCCGTCCTGTCGCTCGTCGCGAACCCGGTCCCCGCGCTGGTGGCGTCGCTGACCCACGTCCGTGCCGTGATGGCGACCGACCCACTCGTGCTCGGCGTGCACCTGGAGGGGCCGTTCCTGTCCCCGCACAACAAGGGCGCCCACAACGAGTCGTTCCTGATCGACCCGACGCCCGCTGCGGTCGACGCGTTGCTCGAAGCGGGCGAGGGCGTCATCCGCCAGGTCACCATCGCGCCCGAGCTGCCGGGCGCGCTCGACGCCGTCCGTCGGTTCGTCGAAGCCGGTGTCACGGTCGCCGTCGGCCACACGGTCGGCACGTACGACCAGGCCCGGGCCGCCTTCGACGCCGGCGCGACGATCCTGACCCACGCGTGCAACGCGATGCCCGGCCTGCACCACCGCGCGCCGGGACCGATCGGCGCTGCCGTGGCGGACGACCGCGTGACGCTCGAACTCATCCTGGACGGCGTGCACGTGCACCCGGTCGTGGCGGACACGCTCTTCCGGGCGACGCCGGGTCGTGTCGCGCTGATCACCGATGCGATGGGTGCTGCCGGCGCCGCGGACGGCTCGTACCGACTCGGGTCGCTCGACGTCACGGTGACCGACGGCGTCGCACACGTCGCGGGGACCGAGACCATCGCGGGATCGACACTGACGCAGGACGTCGCGCTCCGCAACGCGGTCTCGCTCGCCGGGCGGACCCTGCCCGAGGCCGTGGCGGCGCTGACGAGCGTGCCGGCCGGCGCGCTGGGGCTCGGCGACCGCCTGGGCCGGCTGGCGCCGGGGTTCGCCGCGGACCTCGTGGCGCTGTCGTCGGCGCTCGAGGTCGAGCGCGTCTGGGGCGGCGGGCGCGAGCTGCGCTGAAGCGAACACGGCGTAGACGGCTCGCTCGGAGACGTCACGGCAGGTCGGTCGGGCGGGGGTTGAGGGGCTCACCGAACCTCGGGGCCCGGCCCGGGACGCAGTGCCCGTCGATGGACACGTCCGCGTACGAATCGAACGCCTGGAAGAAGATGGCGAACCCGTCTACTGCTGTCCCACCGAGGTACCCCTTCGGGTAGCTGATGACCGTCCGCTCCGGCGTGAGTTCCGTGTCGTGCTGAACACGCGCACCTTCGTACCCGATCGCTGCGAGGGCCCGGGTGACCCGCTCGGCGACCTGATCGGCTGTACCAGGAAGCGGGAGCCGCCGAGTGCTCGCGTAGGTGTACTGCGCAGCGTCCTCGCCATCACTTCCGCAGAGGTTCCACCCGGGGTCCTCGTCACCCCAACCGTCCTGCCCGACGACCGAGCGCACGGCGGCGAAGATGTCCAGGACGTCCTGGTGCGACTGTTCGACGTTCATCGACGTGTCCTTCTGGATCGGGGAGTCCGGGGCGGGGCCGGTGCACCCGGTCAGGAGTGCGGTGACCACCAGGGCTCCGGCGAGTGCGGCGCCCCGCGGTTCAGAGCGTGGGGTCACCGGTGCCCCCGGTCTGCCAGCCGTACATGAGCCAGTCGTCCTTGGTCTGCTGCCGCATCCGGTCGAAGGGGCCGCCCCGCTCGGGGATCTCGTCCCCGTGTCCCATCGCCGCTCGTGCAGCGTTGTGCTGGGCGGTGGTCCCGTCGTCGAAGTACGAGTACCGGCCGTCGTCGTCATCGCCGTCGTACGGCCCGTGGCGGGTGACGCCGTGCAGGGTGTCCGACCCACGACCCTCGGTCTCGGAGCTGAACTCGTGCGCGTCCCACGTGGACTCGGTCGGGTCACGGCGACCGGACAGGTTCTGCCCGGTGACGGCCCAGCCGTCCTTCGCGCCCTGGGTGGCGAAGACCTGCCCCTCGGGCACGTGCAGCGCGGACGCGTTCGGTACGGCGTCCGTCACGCCGGCCGAGCCGAGCAGCACCACGTGGTCGGCGTGCGTCTTCGTCAGGGCGATCGTCGCCACGGTCGTGCCGTAGGAGTGCCCCATGACGGTCAGGTCGGCGTCCCGCCCGGCAGCCGCTCGCGCCGCGTGGAACCCGTCGAGGTCGGCGACGAGTCGCTCGGCGCCCGCTCGCGCTCGGTCGTCCGCCAGGACGGTCCGGAACGACGGGTCGTCGGCCATCGGCGGATGGTAGCCGATCCAGGACACGACGGCGATGTCACTGCGGCGGATCCCAGCCACACGGGCCTCCTCACGACGCATCCCGCGGGCGATCGCGCTGTAGTCCTGCACCGTGCCGTCCTGGTAGGTCGCGGTGTTCATGCCCGGCACGATGACGCTGACGTGCGTGGCACGGTCGAGATCACCCGCGACGATCTGCGCGAGCGGTGGACGGTCGTCGACGAGTGCCACCAGTGAGACCGGCGTCGTCGCGAGGGTGTCCTGGATGTTCCGGTAGGCGTCACGCTGCCGTTCCCAGACGAGCAGCTGCTCGCGCGCCGCGGCCGCGTCGGCGGGGTTCCGGGCGGCGTCGTGCAGCTCGCGCCAGTGGCGCACCTGCCGCCGTGCGTGTGCGAACCGGTCGGCCAAGACCGTCGTGTTCGCCCGTGCCCGCGCCCAGGAGGCGACACCGTTCAGGTTGCCGATGACCGCCGGCATCGCCGCGACGAACGCCCGCTGGGCCGCGGACGGCGCACCGTCGACGCCCGACATCGCCTGCCACCACCCGGCGACCTGCGCCGCGTCGATGCCGGCGAGCCGCTTCGCGACCCGCCAGTCGCCACCGAGCGCAGCGATGCTCTCCGGATCGAGGGTGGCGAGCCACGTGAGGAACTGCCCGTCGCTCATCGCGGACACGACCGCGGCGGAGACCAGCTTGCCGAGCACCGAGCGGTCCTCGAGCGCAGCGGCCGCCGCTCGGTCAGCTGCGGCCCGGCGGGCGACGAGCTCGTCCCACTGCGCCGACAGCCGAGCGTCCAGCCCGGCCAGCCACTCGCCGCTGTGCTGCAGCTGTTGCAGGAGTGCCCGATCCGACTCGACCGCGTCCGGTCCGGATGCCACCGCGGTCGCGTCGCGGATCGCTCGGTCGTTGGCCGCGATGTCGTCCGCGGTGTTCCGCCGCGTCGTCTGCAGGCTCGCGGCGTCGTCCTGGATCTCCCGCACCTGGCGCGCGTAGGTGGCGAGTGCAGCCGACGCCGCGTCCAGCCTCGCCGCGACGCGATGCGCACTCGCCGGCATCGCCGCTGCCGCCACGAGGAACTGTTGTTGTGCCCGCCCCGCCCAGCCCGAGGCGGCGTGCTCGGCAGCGACGAGCACGTGCCGGGCGCCGTCACGGACCGCGTCCGAGCGGTCTTCGTGCCTTCGGGCGATCCGCTGGATGCCGTCCGGATCGCCCGCGACGGGGTCCGCGCTCACCGGACCCGCCGGGCGAGGTCGGCGTCCGCCCGCAGGACTGCTTCGGCGGCGGTGGTCACGTACGCACGGAGTGTGTCCGCGTCGTCGCCGAGCGAACGGATCATCGCATCGTGGGCCGAGGACGATGTGATGAACGCGGACGCGACCACCCCTGAGCCGAACGCACCGCCGTCCGAACCGGACAACGGTCGCTCGGGATGCAGGTCAGTGACCGCTCGCCCCGCCGCTCGCGCGACCGCTTGCATGGTCGGCAGATCGACCGTCAGATCCCCCATGGTGCCCCCTCGTGTTCCCCGAGGAGATCAACATATCACCGCTGAAGTACGGTGTGTCAAGGGGTGTTCAGTGGTCGATCGGGCGCCCCCGCTCGCCGCTCGCCCAGCCCGTGTCCGCCGAGTTGCCCACCCGCAGCGACAGGGTGCCGCCACGCGTCACGAACGACGCCGGCACCCACGACCGCTCGTGGGTCCACCCGTTCAACCGCGCCCCCTGCACGTACGGCTCGGTCCCCGAGGACCGGATGACGAGCCGCTCGCCGCTGGAGCGTCGGATGTCGACCGTGTTGAACGTCGGGCTGCCGATGAGCATCTCCGCTCGCCCGGGTGTCTGCGGGAACAGCCCGATCGAGGCGAAGACATACCAGGCGCTCATCGTGCCGAGGTCGTCGTTGCCCGGAAGCCCACCGGGGCCGGTCGAGTAGGCGTCGTCCACGACCCGGCGCACGGTCTCCTGCGTCTTCCAGGGCGTGCCGAGTGCGTTGTACATCCAGGGTGTGTGGATGTCGGGTTCGTTCGTCGGGTCGAACTTCGTGGCGTCCCCGCCCGTGACGGCCCAGTTGCCCGAGGCGTCGTGGAAGAAGTCGTCGAGCCGTGCGACGGCGGCGTCGTCACCACCGAGCGCGCTCGACAGCCCCCGCACGTCCTGCGGCACGAGCCAGGTGTACTGCGCACTGGTGCCCTGCGCGAACCCGGTGCCGGTCGAGGGCGACCAGCCCGGCGTCCACGATCCGTCGGCCTGCCGAGCGGCTTGGTGGCCGACCGCCTCGTTGAAGGTGTTCTTCCAGTACCTACCACGAGCGGCGAACATCCGGGCATCGGAGTGCAGTCCGAGTGCGCCTGCCCAGTACCCGAGCGCGCTGTCGGAGATCGAGTCCTCGAGAGTCTCGGCCGCACCACCCCAGCAGGCGCAGTCGTCGTTCGCGGCGTACTGCCGATCCAGGTACTCGTCGAGCGCGGGCCGCTGCGACAGGCACTGTCCGGGGCACCCGACGTCGCTCTCGGCGTCCGCGTTCTCGACCGTCGCCTGGCGCTTGAGGGAGGCGTAGGCGGCCCGGACGTCGAAGTTCCGGACGCCCATGGCGTACCAGGTGGCGAGCGTCGCGGCCGAGGGGTCGCCGGTCATCACGTGCGTCGGCGCTCCGAGGTGCAGCCACCGGTCCCACACCCCGCCGTTCTGCTCGGCGAAGCGCAGCATCGACTGCGCCATGTCCCCGGCGACGTCCGGCCGCAGCAGGGCGAGCAGCTGGATCTGCGCCCGGTACTGGTCCCACCCGGAGTACGTGCCGTAGACGGCCCGGTGTCCGCGGTCCATCCGGTGCACCCGCAGGTCCGGCCCGAGGTAGCGCCCGTCGCGGTCGTTCAGCGTGTTCGGCTGCATGAGTGCGTGGTAGACGGACGTGTAGAGCTGGGTGGTGCGGTCCGCCGTGCCGCCACCGACGCGCAGGCGCGACAGTTCACGGTTCCAGGAGGCCCGTGTGCCGGCCGCGACGCTGGCGACGGTCGAGCGCCCGGTCACCTCGCCGTCACGGTTCGCGACCGCCCCGGCCGCGCTCACGTACGAGATGCCGATCTTCGCCTGCACCGTCGCTCCGCGACGCGCATCGAACCCGACCCACGCGCCGGAGCCGCGTCCGGCGCGGTCGGCGCCGGTCAGGTAGCCCTCCCCACCGGAGGAGGACGTGCCTCCAGGCTGGACCGTGCCGTCCTTCCAGGTGCCGGTGCTCGCGAACGCCGTGTCGAAGGTCGCGGTGAAGTAGAGGCGGTAGTAGCTGCGACGGTCCGGGTTGGTGGCGCCGCCGCCGTTCGCGCGGCGGCTGCAGAAGCCGCCGGTCAGGACGCTGCCGCTGACGGTGCGGGTGCGGGGGTCGACGCGGGTGACCGCGGCCTCGCTGCCGTTGATCGAGTTCGAGGTGCGGAACAGCAGGTTCGCGTCCTTGCCCGCCGGGAACGTGAACGCACCGACGCCGGCACGCGTGGTCACGGCGAGGTCGGTGCGGACGCCGTTGTCGAGCGTCACGCCGTAGCGGCCGGGGCTCGCCGACTCCTGGTCGTGCGAGTACCCGGCGGCGTAGACGGCGTCCTTCGAGTCTGCCGACGGCGAGGTCGTGACCGGGGTGGTGACCGGCATGATCGGCACGTCGCCGGCTGCACCCGGAGCGCACCCGGCGCCGTTCAGGTGCGTCAGACTGAAGCCACGCAAGCGGTTCACGTCGTACGAGTACCCGTTCGCGACCGGGGTCGACGTCTGGTCACCCGCGGTGCCCGTGGGACTCCACTGCATCATCCCGAACGGCGCCGTGGCACCCGGCCAGGTGTTGCCGTTGTTGCTCGTGCCGATGAAGGGGTCGACGTACCGCGCAGGATCGCTGACGGTCCGCCCGGCCTGTGCCGAGGGCGAGCCCACAGCGGGCGCGGCGACGATCCCCGTTCCCACCAGGGCGGCGATCGCGGCCACCGCGGCGAGCGGGAACGGACGGACGAGCGGGCGACGGTGCACGCGAGATCGGTTCACATCGGTGACGCTAGCCCCCTCGGACGGGGGACGCCGCCCGAGTCACCGATCGCTCTCCCGCTGTTCACGTCGGGTCCGGCGTCGGACGCGGCCCCGCGCGCCGCCCGACCCTCGCGCCCCGCGGGGGTCGCTGTCAGGATGGGCGCATGAGCGTCATGGTGTCCGTCTTCGATGCGTACCGGTCCCGCACGAGCGAGAAGTACACGGCCTACCCGCCGGACGTGCTCCCCATGTTCGTCGCCGAGATGGACAGCATGCTCGCCGAACCGATCCGCGACGCCCTGGTCACGGCGGTGACGAACGGCGACACCGGGTACGTCGGGCACGGACGGGCCCTGCCCGAGGCGTTCGCCGACTTCGCCGAGAGCCGGTGGGCGTGGCGGGTCGACCCCGACCTGGTCCGCACCACCACGGACGTGTCGGTCGCTGCGGTCGAGGTGCTGCGCCGGGTCATCGAGCCGGGTGACCAGGTGGTCATCATGCCGCCCGTGTACCCGCCGTTCTGGGAGTACGTGTCCGAGGCCGGCGGCACCGTCACCGAGGTCCCGCTGCTCGCCCCCGCGGGCCCGGCCGACCCCTTCGACACCACGGCCGGCTGGCGGATGGACCTCGACGGCCTCGCGCAGGCGTTCGCCGACGGAGCCCGCACGGTGCTGCTCTGCAACCCGCACAACCCCCTCGGCCTGGTGCACGACCGCGAGTCGCTCGTCGCACTCGCGAAGCTGGCCGCCGAGTGGGACGCCGTCGTGGTGTCCGACGAGATCCACGCGCCGCTCGTGCACGCCGACGCGGTGTTCACGCCGTTCCTGGAGTCCTGCCCCGAGGCCGCGTCGCTCGGCGTCGCCCTGACGAGCGCGAGCAAGGCCTGGAACCTCGCCGGCACGAAGTGCGCGATGATGATCGGCGCCTCGGAGCGGGCCCGCGCGTGGTTCGACGGCCTGCCGACCGAGGTCGTCGAGCGCACCGGCATCCTCGGCTACACGGCGAGCGTCGCGGCCTTCAGCGAGGGCGGACCGTGGCTGGCGTCACTGCTCACCGAGCTCGCGGCGAACCGGCGCACCCTGGCCGAGCGGATCGGCGACGTGCTGCCCGGCGCCGAGTACCGGCAGCCGCAGGCGTCGTACCTGGCGTGGCTCGACCTGCGGGCGCTGCCGTGGGGCGACGATCCCGCAGCGGAGCTCGTCGACCGGGCGAAGGTGGCGCTCGGCTCCGGCCCGGCGTTCGGACGGCAGGGCCGGGGCTTCGCGCGACTGAACTTCGGCTGCTCGGCGGAGACCCTCGACGAGGGACTCAGCCGCCTGGCCGCAGCCGCCCGCGCCTGAACCCGAGCTGCGTCGACCGGCGTGTGGCTGCCGCGAGACGCCGGCGTGTGGCTGCCGCGAGACGCCGGCGTGTGCGTTCGACGCCCTGCAATCGTCGAGACGCCGCGGGATTCGGCGGCGTCTCGACGCTTCGGCGGCGCCGGGGCAAGACGCCGGCGTGTGAGTGGAGAGAAGGGCGCAGCGCCTACTCGAACCGCTGCCAGGCCGGCTTGTTCGCGTACGTGTAGCGGTAGTAGTCGGCGAGCTGCAGCCCGGCGGCGGCTTCCTCGTCGACGACGACGGTCGCGTGCTCGTGCAGCTGCAGGGCCGAACCGGGCACGAAGGAGCTGAGCGGCCCCTCGACCGCGGCGGCGACGGCCGCTGCCTTCGACGGCCCCTGGGCGACGAGGACGAGCTCGCGGGCCTCGAGGATGGTGCCGAGCCCCTGCGTCATGCAGTGCGTCGGGACCTGTTCGGGCGAGTCGAAGAAGCGCGCGTTGGCGTCACGGGTCGACGGCGCGAGGGTCTTGATGCGGGTGCGCGAGGCGAACGACGACGTCGGCTCGTTGAACCCGATGTGGCCGTTGGCCCCGATGCCGAGGATCTGCACGTCGATCCCCCCGGCGGCACGGATCGCGGCGTCGTACTCCTTGGCCGCGAACTCCAGGTCGGCGGCACGGCCGTCCGGCACACGCACACGCGACGCGTCGAAGCCGAGCGGTGCCACGACGTCGCGGGCGATCACGGCCGCGTACGACTCGGGGTGCTCGAGCGGGATGCCGACGTACTCGTCGAGGGCGAACCCACGGGCCTCGGCGAACGAGATCTCACCAGCCTGCACCCGGCGCTGCAGGTCGGCGTAGATGCCCTGCGGGCTGGATCCGGTGGCGAGACCGATGACGGCGGACGGCTTCTTGGCGACGACGGACGCGATCTTGGCCGCGGCGACGCGACCGACCTCGTCCGGCGTGGGCAGGATGATGATCTCCACACCACCAGCCTACTGGTCATGACCAGTCTACGACAGGGGTCGGGTGGGTAGCGTGGAGGCATGCCGACCCCCGACTTCGTCCTGTCCCTGCGCGAGAAGATCGGCACGGCGCCGCTCTGGCTGTCGGGCGTGAGCGCCATCGTGACCCGCGGCTCCGGCGCCGATCGCGAACTGCTCGTGGTTCGGCGGGCCGACACCGGTGCGTACACCCCGGTCACCGGGATCGTCGACCCGGGCGAGGAGCCCGCCGTCGCCGCCGAACGCGAGGTCCTGGAAGAAGCGGACGTCGTCGCCGTCGCCGAACGCCTGGCCTGGGTCCAGGTGCTGCCCGAGATGACCTACCCGAACGGCGACCGCTCGCAGTACCTCGACCTGGTCTTCGCCTGCCGGTACGTCTCCGGCACGCCGAACCCCGCCGACGGCGAGAACACCGAGGCGTTCTGGGCCCGGCTCGACGCACTGCCCGACATGTCCGAGAACATGCGCGCACGCGTCGAGGCCGGGCTTGCCGACGAGCGCGAGGCGCGCTTCCAGCGCTGACCTCACCGGCCTGGAGGCGCGGTGCCAGGCCGCCACGGGCCTCCCGTCCGCCCGTCGGTCGCGCCCACCCCGCCGAAGCGACAGTGTGCCGCGAACGTTCCGCAGCGAACTGTCGCTTCCGCAGAGGACACCGGCAGGCCCGGCGGGAACTGTCGCCTTCGCGACTACGAGAGCGGCGCGACGGCGACGGGTGCGCCGAGCAGGCGCACGGCGACGGGGTCGCCGGTGGCCCGGCGGTCACCGACCTCGTGCTGGACGGTCACGACGGTGTCGTCGTCCAGGCGGACGGTGGTGCGGCGGATCGACCCGAGGAAGCTCGAGCTGACGACGGTGCCGGTGACGCCCTCGGCGGCGAAGGCGATGTCCTCCGGTCGGACGTAGGCGAGCACCGGTCCGTCCGCGATCGACGAGTCGAGCGCCGGCACGCGGAACCCGTAGACGAACACGTCCGCGCCGCGCAGGTCGCCCTGCAGCCGGTTCGACTGCCCGACGAAGTCCGCGGTGAACGCCGACGACGGGGTCCGGTAGAGCTCCTCGGGCGTGCCGATCTGCTCGATGTCACCCGCCTGCATCACGGCGATCCGGTCGGAGACGGCGAGCGCTTCCTCTTGGTCGTGCGTGACGAACACGGTGGTGATGCCGAGGTCGCTCTGGATGCGGCGGATCTCGTCGCGCAGTGAGACCCGGACCTTCGCGTCGAGCGCCGACAGCGGCTCGTCGAGCAGGAGCACACGGGGCCGGGTGACGAGCGCTCGGGCCAGGGCGACACGCTGCTGCTGCCCACCCGAGAGCTGGTGCGGGTACCGCTCGGCGAACTCGCCGAGGCGGACCATGTCGAGGGCCTCGACGACGCGGGTCTTGCGCTCGGCCGCGGGGACCCGGCGCATCTCGAGACCGAAGGCGACGTTCTGCCGGACCGTCATGTGCGGGAACAGCGAGTACTGCTGGAACACCATGCCGATGTCGCGCTTGTTGACCGGGGTGTCCGCGACGTCCTGGCCGTCGATGCGGATGGAGCCCGCGTCGATGGCCTCGAGGCCCGCGAGTGCTCGGAGCGCGGTCGTCTTGCCGCAGCCGGACGGACCGAGGAGCGAGACGAACTCCCCCGGCTCGACCCGGAGCGACAGTCCGGCGAGGGCCCGGTGCGGGCCGTAGTGCTTCTCGACGGCGTGCAGTTCGACGACGGCACCGGTGGTGGCGAGGGACGCCGGGGCTACCGGGGCGGTGACGGTCATGCGGACTCCTCGAGTCGGGGACGACGGGTGGTGCGGGTGCGGCGGACGCGGGTGGTGCGGCGGGTCCCGATCCGGCCGATGAGGACGAGCAGCACGAAGCCGAACAGGAGCGCGGCGACCGAGAAGATGGCGGCGACGTACGGGTCGGTCCCCTGCACGAGGACGAGCCCGGTCTGGAACGTGGAGCGGGAGAGGAACGAGGCGAGGGTGTACTCGCCGAGGACCACGGTGATCGTCAGGAAGCACGCGGCGGTGATGCCCCGGCGCAGGTTCGGCAGGAGCACGCGCCAGGTGACGGTCCACCACGAGGCGCCGAGCGACCTGGCCGCCTCGGACAGGACGATCAGGTCCGTCGCCGTGATGGCGGCCGCGATCGGGCGGAACGCGAACGGGAGCGTGATGATGCCGATCGCGAACGCCAGCGTCCACGAGCCGGACCCGAAGACCTGCGAGACGACCTGGTACACGGGGATGAACCCGACGACGAGCACCACGACCGGCACGGTGATCGGCACGATGCAGACGAACTCCAGGACGCTCCGGAGCCTGGGGTAGCGGAGCGCGGTGATGATCTGGGCGGGCAGCAGCACGAACAGCACGATCCCGACGGTGATCACGGCGATGAGCAACGACGCCCCGACGCCGTCGAACACCGGCTGGTAGGTGAAGGCGTTGGCCGGGTCACCGATCGCCGCCCAGTGCGCGAGGGTGAGCCCACCGTCCGTGCCCTGCCGGAAAGTGAACTGCAGCAGCGCGACCAGCGGGACGGCGAACAGGAGCCCGATCACGGTGAGCACGATGGCTGCCGCGCCACGGGACGGGGCGGTGCCGAACCGGCGGACGCGGGACGAGCCTCCAGACCGGGCGGGACGTACCGGCCGCACCGGTCGCACCGGTCGCACCGGAGCCGCGGCGCTCATCGCTGCCACCTGGCGGCCCGGCGCTGCAGCAGCGAGTAGGCGCCCATCACGACCGCCATCACGACGACCATGCCGAAGGCGAGCACCCCGGCGACGTTCTGCAGGCCGACGATCGTCTCGCTGGTGAGCTGCGTGCGGATGGTGAGCGGCACGATGCCGCCCTGGGAGATGAGGGCCGCGGCGGTGGCGTACGACGAGAAGCCGTTCGCGAAGAGCAGCAGGAGCGACCCCCAGAACGCCGGCGCCAGCACGGGCAACGCGATGCGGCGCCAGTACGTCAGGCGCGAGGCGCCGAGCGTCGCCGCGGCCTCGCCCCACTGCGCTTTGACGCCCTCGAGTGCGGGCATGAACGTGAGGACCATGAGCGGCACCTGGAAGTAGACGTAGGGGATCACGAGCCCGGGCACCGTGTACAGGAAGGCCCCGTCGGCGTTGAGGTCGACGTGGAAGACCGTGACCAGCCAGGTCGTGACGAGTCCCTGCACGCCGATCGTGGCGATGAACGCGAACGCGAGCATGACGCCGCCGAACTGGGCGAGGACGCTGGCCGCCGAGTCGATCATCGACCGGACCAGTCCGTCCGGCCGCAGCGCCGAGAGCGCCCAGCAGACGACCGCGCCGAGCACCGCGCCGATGACCGCGGAGGCGGCGGACAGGCCGAAGGACCCGGCGAACGCCTGCAGCACCGAGGGGTCGGCGAAGGCTGCGAGGTTCGCGAGCGTGAACGCGCCGGAGCCGTCGAAGAACCCGCTGCCGATCGCGATCACGGCGGGGACGGCGAGGAAGAGCAGGACGTAGGCGGCGAAGGGGGTCAGCCCCAGCCAGGCGAGGCCGACGCGGCGCCGGACACGGGGTCCGGCGCCGCGTCGGACGGCATCGGCGGGCGCCGCCGCGGACGCCGTGCGCGCAGTGCTCGGGGCGCTCGTCGCCGTCGCGGGCGCGTCTGCCGATGCGGTGGTCATGCTGCTCAGGACCCCATCGTCGAGGACCACTTGGCCTTGAGCACCTTCGCGGCGGCGGCGACCTGCGCGTCGGTCAGCTCGACGTAGTCCTTCGGCGCACCACCGGCAGCGTCGAGGGCGTCCTGGTCGACCTTGCCCGACTTCGTCAGCGCGGCGAGGGTGGACGGGAAGGCACCGGCCTGCAGGTACAGGTTCTGGACCTCGGGGCTGGCGATGTACTCCTCCCACAGGCGGGCGGCCGCGGGGTGCGGGGCGTCCTTGTTGATGGCCTGCGAGTAGTACGAGCCGAGCGCCTGCCCCTTCGGGACGACGGTCTTCCAGTCCTTGTTGCCCGAGCCGCCGGCGGCGGGACCCCAGGCCAGGTTGTTGTACGACCACTGGACGACGACCGGGGTCTCACCCGAGGCGACGGTGGCCTGCGTCGGCAGCACGTTCTGGAAGTTGCCGGCCTGCTTGAGCTTGCCGAAGAAGTCGACGCCCTTGGTGATGTCGTCGGCCGAGCCGCCGTTCTCCAGCGCCGCCAGGTACACCGCGGACGCGGCCTGGTTGGCCTGCGTCGGGTCGCCGCCGATCGAGACCTTGCCCTTGTACTCGGAGCCGAGCAGGTCCGTCATGTCCTTCGGGGCGTCGGAGATCTTCGACGAGTCGTACCCGATCGACATCAGGCCGGTGTAGTCGCGCGTCCAGGCGCCGTCCTTGTCCTTCAGATTGGTGGGGATGTCGTCCCAGTTCGCGACCTTGTAGTCGGCGAACAGGTCGAGGTTCTCCTGCAGCACGGCGTTGCCGAGGTCGAGCACGTCGGGGGCGGTGGACTGGCCCTTCTGCGACTTGACCGCTGCCACCTCGTCGGCGCTCGAGCCGTTCGGGTTCGCGGAGTTGATCTTGATGCCGTACTTCTTGGTGAAGCCGTCGATGATCTTGCCGTAGTTGGCCCACGTCGGCGGGAGCGTGATGACGTTGAGCTGGCCCTCGGCCTTGGCGGCCTTGACCAGGGCGTCCATACCGCCGGCGGACTGGGCGCTGGTGGTGGTCTTCCAGTCGGCGTCGCCCTTGCTCGTGCTGGCGGAACTCGTCGAGGAGCATCCGGCGAGGGTGACGACTGCGGCGGCGGCCAGGGCGATGCCGGCCAGGGTGCGCTTGTGCTGCACGGGTGGGCCTTTCGGGTGGGAGAGGGTGCTGCGCCAGACCGGGTGTCCGGGTTCTGGTCGATCGTGGACGCAGCCGGTTTCCGGCCCGTGCTCCGGTGGTGAACGACGGCGGAACAGCGGGTGCGGCTGTACGCATTGCTCGTTCTGGGCGCAGGGTCGCGCCCGTACCAGGCCTGGAGGCGCGGATGCGGTTCACGACGACGGTCCCGCGGGTCGTTCCGGGCGCGCTCAGGCTCCGAGTTCGACGAGGACCCGCGGGATCTCGGTCACGAGTTCGCTCGCCAGGTAGCCGAGTGGTCCGACCTGCACCGCGAGCCGGTCACCGGCGGCAGCGTGCACGTACGACGCCCACGCCACGGCCTGTGCCGGATCGGCACCGCGGGCGAGCAGCCCGGTGACCGCGCCGGACAGCACGTCCCCGCTCCCGCTGGTGCCGAGGCCACCCGAGCCGGTGCCCTTGAGCCACGCACGACCGTGCGGTGTCGCGATGGCGTCACCGAGGGCGACGACCGCACCGAACCGGTTCGCGATCGCGACGGCGTCGGCCACGTCGTCGTCGCTGCACTCCCGACCGAGCAGGCGTTCTGCCTCGCCGGAGTTCGGCGTCATCACGAGCCGTCCACGCAGCGGTTCGAGGCGGTCCCGTACGTCGGCGGCGACACCGAGGGCGAAGGCGTCGAGCACGACGGTGGTCCGCGGACCGACGACGTCGGCGAGTCCGGCCACGAGGTCACGGGAACCGTCCGGTTCGTCGAGTCCCGGGCCGACCAACACGGCATCGGCGCTCGAGGCGCTGTCCGCGATGCCCTCGATCGCGCCGACGGCGATGTGCCCGTCCTGGTCCTCGTCGAGGGGCTCGACCCCGGACTCGGGCACGGCGACCGCGACCTCGTTCGCGACGCTCCGGCCGACGGCCAGGGTGAGGCGACCGGCGCCGACGCGGAGCGCGGCGAGCGCCGAGAGCAGCGCGGCTCCCGGGGTGCGAGCCGCACCCCCGATGACGAGCACCTGCCCGCGGCCGTACTTGCCGGCACCGGGTTCGGGCAGCGGCCAGTCACGCAGGAAGTTCGGGGTGACGGGTTCAGTGGACATGTTCGTCGTCCTTCCGGCCGGTGTGCTGGGTGACCTCGTCGTCGTCCAGGTGTCCGACCGAGGAGAACTCCTCGAGGACCCACGGCGACCCGGCGCCGTCGCGTCGGAGTCGGGTGAGGGAGGCGTTGGCGACCGCGTGGGTGTGGGCGAACTCCATGAGTGCCGGCTCGTCGAGGTCGAGGCACACCGCGACGGCGAGCATCACCACGGCGTCGTGTGCGGCGATCACCAGGCGCTCGACACCGTCGACCCGCTCGAGGTCACCCAGGAGCGTCCGGAGCCGGAGCATCACGTCCGCCCACGACTCCCCGCCCGCGGGCCGGTGGTAGTACTTGCCGAGCCACTGCCGGCGGCGTTCCTCGTCGGGGTACCGGTTGCGGACGCCCTGCAGGGTCAACAGGTCGAGGACGCCGAGTTCGCGGTCGCGCAGGCGCTCGTCCACACGCTTGCGGGGTTCGGCGAGCCCGGCTGCCTCGAGCGCGATGGCGATGGTCTGCTGTGCGCGGAGGTACGGCGACACCCAGAGCGCGACGGGGACGTCGTCCATCCCGCGGTCGGCGAGCTCCTGCCCGAGAGCACGTGACTGGGCGGCGCCGAGCGGGCTGAGCGGGACGTCGGCGTCGCGGAACTCGACGTCGATGACGTCGTCCCCCGCTGCCTCGGCCCGAGCCGCTGCGACGTTCGCGACCGATTCGCCGTGACGGACGAGCCAGATCTCCTGCACTGCCATGCCGCCACGCTAGCCAGAGCGTGCTGTGCCGGTTCACCGGTGCGACGAGGTCACCCCACGCGAGGTCGCCGACGTCGAACCCACCTCGCAACGCCGCGTCCGCAATGCCGGACCGGCCACCCGCCCAGCGGGCCGATGTCGCGAACTGTGGACGGGCCTCCAGGCCTGGGCGGTTGTGGAGGAATGACGTTCCTTCCCAGAACGGGCGCGATGCCAAGCGGGATCGGGCGTACCTGGCCGGAAGTTCCGACCAGGGACGCCCGATTCGACCAGCCACGCCCGATTCCACCCGGCCAGCCCCGCCACCCGGCCAGCCCCGATTCCGCCCAGCCGCCCCGCGCACAACACGGCGCCGAACGGAACGCACCCGTGTCCCGTCCGGCGCCGCGGTCCCTCCCAGCAGTGCGCCGGGCCCGCTGCCTCAGGCCCGACGCACGCGCAGCGTCACGATCTCGAACGGACGCAGGGTCAACGCGACTGCTTGACCGGCCGACCACGAGCGCTCCAGCGGCCGCTCGAGCAGGTCGACCTGCGACACCGACTCGACGTCGAACCCGAAGGCCACCCCGACGTCCGTCGCCCGGCCCCCGAGCCCCTCGTACAGCCGCACGACGACGTCGCCGGAGCGGTCCTCGGCGAGCTTGACGGCCTCGACGAACACCTGCGGCGACGACACCGTGACGAGCGGCTCGATCGGGGTCGACCCGGGGACGCTCCGCACCGGCAGGTTCAGCCGGTACCCGGAGTCTGCGGCGTCGAGCACCGAGGCCCCGATCCGCAGCACCGTCCGGAACACGTGGTGCCCCTGGTCGGCGTTCGGGTCCGGGAACGTCGGTCCGCGCAGCAGCGACTCCCGTACGAGCGTGGTGGTCCCGCCGTCCGCCCGGGTCTCACGCGTGATGTCGTGGCCGTAGGTCGAGTCGTTGGCCACGGCCACCCCGAACCCCGGCTCCGCGACGTGCACCCAGCGGTGCGCCGACGTCTCGAACCGGGCGTGGTCCCACGAGGTGTTCTGGTGCGTCGGCCGGTCGATGTGCCCGAACTGGATCTCGCTCGAGGCCGACGACGCGAGCACGTCGATCGGGAACGCGAGCTTCAGCAGCTTCTGGTGCTCGTGCCAGTCGACCTCGGTCTCGACGGTCAGCTCCGGTTCGCCCTGCACCGCCGAGTAGCGCGTGGTGAGCGTCGACGATCCGAAGGACCGCTCGACCACGAGCGCGTCGCCTGCGATCGCGACCGACGACGCCGACAGCACCGTGCCGTTGCGCTGGTACGCGCGGTCGATGTCCCAGGCCTCCCACTGGTTCGGGGTGTCGCGGAACACCGTGTACTCGGCCGCCGCCGCGCCTGGCGCGATCGCGTCGCGTCCGGTCGCGGAGTCGACGAACGACACGACGTGGCCGGCTGCGTCGATGGTCGCGGTGACGACGCCGGTGTCGAAGACGAAGCGGTCGCCTGCCCGGACGGGAGGCACGGGTCGCGGCGCGTGGACGACCGAACCTGCAAGGGCGGTCACCTCTCCCGCCGCGACCGGCGAGGCGTTGAAGCGCACGACCGACGCGGTGTCGTCGGCTGCGCCGGCAGCGGCACCGCTCCCGCCTGCGGCGAGCGCCGTCGTCGCGCTCCCGATCAGCCCCTCGAGCACCTCGGCGACCCGGGCGTACTGCTCCTCGGCGTTCTCGTACACCCACGCGATCGAGGACCCCGGCAGGATGTCGTGGAACTGCTGCAGCAGGACGGTGTGCCAGGCGTCCTCGAGTTCGGCGTACGGGTACTCGCTGCCGAGCCGGACGGCCGCCGTCGCTGCCCAGAGCTCGGCTTCGCGCAGCAGGTGCTCGGAGCGGCGGTTGCCCTGCTTCGTGCGGATCTGCGACGTGTAGGTGCCGCGGTGGAACTCCAGGTACATCTCCCCCGACCAGACCCCGGGCGTCGGCAGTTCGGCTTCGAGCTGCTCGAACACCTCGGCGGGCGTGCCGAGGGTCACGTGCGGCGACCCGTCGAGGTCGTGCTGGCGGTGTGCGGCACCGACCATCTCGCGGGTGGGACCGCCACCACCGTCGCCGAAGCCGTACAGCAGCATCGACGTGTTGGCGGTGCCGCGCTCCTTGTTGTTCCGTTCGCCGCGGCGCAGGTCGGCAGGTGAGACGTCGGAGTTGTAGGTGTCGGCCGGGGGCAGGTGCGTCAGGACGCGTGAGCCGTCGATGCCCTCCCAGTGGAACGAGGTGTGCGGGATGACGTTCGTCTCGTTCCACGACGGCTTCTGGGTGACGAACCACTTCGAGCCGGCGGCGCGGACGATCTGGGGCAGGGCGCCCGAGTAGCCGAACGAGTCGGGGAGCCAGGCCTCGGGGGTGTCGATGCCGAACTCCTCGAGGAAGAAGCGCTTGCCGGCGACGAACTGGCGGGCCAGGGCCTCACCGCCGGGCAGGTTGGTGTCCGACTCGACCCACATGCCGCCGACGGGGATCCACCGGCCCTCGGCGACGCGCTGCTTGATGCGCGCGAAGACCTCGGGGTACTCGTCGCGGATCCACGCGTACTGCTGGGCGGACGAGCAGGCGAAGGTGAAGTCGGGGTCGCGGTCCATCAGGTCGAGCACGTTCGAGAACGTCCTGGCGCACTTGCGCTTCGTCTCGCGCACGGGCCACAGCCAGGCGGAGTCGATGTGGGCGTGCCCGACGGCGATGGCACGGTGGGCGGCGGGGCTGGCGGGGACGGCGAGCACGGGCGCCAGGACCTGCCGGGCGTCCGCGGCGGTACCGGCGACGTCGTCCGGGTCCAGGGCGTCGGCGGCCCGTTCGAGCGCGCGCAGGATGTCGGCGCCGCGGGTGCCGTCGGTGGGGAGCTCGGCCATCAGCCCGCGCAGCACCCAGAGGTCCTGCTGCAGTTCCCACACGGTGTCATCCCGCTCGACGACCTCCAGGGCCTTCAGGCGGTAGATGGGGTCGTCGCCGGCGGTGGAGCGCGAGCCGAGCGGCGTCGCCCCCTGGAACGAGTCGCCGCCGATGTCGGGGTTCGCCCCGGCCTCGATCCAGAGCTCGAAGGACTCCCCCGGGCCGACCTCGAGCGGCACGGTGTCGTTCCGCGGCTCGATCGCCTTGATCGTGGAGCCGTCGGCGCGGAACGCGAGTCCCTCGGCCTGGAACCCGGGCTGCCGCTTGGTGAACCCCAGGTCGACGAGGAGCTCGGCGGTGGTCCCCTGCGCGGTGCCGAAGTCCGCCGGCACGGTACCGGTCACCCGGAACCACGTCGTGCCCCACGGGCGCCCGCCCCAGTGCGACCCCACCGTGAACGGTGTGTACGTCTCGCCCACGGCGGCGTCGAACGGCACCGGTTCGCCCGGCACCTCCCACGCCTCGATCGTCACCGGCGCCGAGCGACGGAGGACGGCGGGGTCGACACGGTCGCGCACGAGGCGGGCGATCCGGGCCTCGACGAGCGGTTCGTCCTGGTGCATGTGCTTCCTTTCTGGTTCGCGGAACACCGGTGTTCGCGGATCGAACCGCGGTTCGCGGGTGTTCGACGCGCGAACACCGGTGTCTTGCGGGGGTGGGGGCCGGCGTCAGCCCTTGATGCCACCGGCGAGGGCGTTGCCGCCGCCGAGGCCTCGGGACACGATCACGTAGAGGGCGATGACGGGCACGGAGTAGACGATCGAGAACGCGGCGAGCTGGCCGTACGCCACCGCCCCGTTCTGCCCGAAGAAGTTGAAGATGCTCACCGCGGCGGGCACCTTCTCGGGCGAGAGCAGCAGGACGAACGGGACGAAGAAGTTCCCCCACGCCTGGATGAACACGAAGATGAACACGACCGCGATGCCCGGACGCATGAGCGGGATCACGATGCGGGTCAGGGTGGTGAGCATCGAGGCGCCGTCGGTCCACGCCGCCTCTTCGAGCGAGATCGGCACCGAGTCCATGAAGTTCTTCGCCATCCAGATCGCCATCGGCAAGCTGGTGGCGGCGAGGAAGAAGATGCAGCCCCACACGTTGTCGATCAGGTTGAGCGACACGAACAGCGCGTAGACGGGCACCATCATCGCGGTGATCGGCAGGCCGGTGCCGAACAGGATGCTGTACAGGAACGGCTTGTTGACGCGCATCTTGTAGCGGGACAGCGGGTACGCGGCCAGCAGGGCGAACACCACGGTGACGACCGCGGTGCCGCCGGAGAGCAGCAGACTGTTCGCGAGCGGGATGAACGACAGCTCGGGGGTGAGCACCTTGGCGAAGTTGTCGAGCGTGAACTGCGACGGCAGCTTCACCGACAGCGACGCCTGGGTGTCGAACGAGGCGAGCACGAGCCAGAGCAGCGGCACCGCGAAGCACACCGCGATGACGAGCAGCACGACGTTCGACACCCACCGCATGGTGCGGCCGCGCGGCGAGGTCATGTGCATCGACCCCGGTGCGGTCACCGATCGGGTCGTGGTCTGGTCCAGGGACGGGGCTGTCATGGCCATCAGTCCACCTCCGGCTTGAGGGCTCGGATGTAGATGATCGAGAAGACCGCCCCCACCACGAGCAGGATGGTCGCGATCGCGGTCCCGAAGCCGAGCTGCGAGAACTTGAACGCCTCCTGGTACGCCAGGATCGGCAGGGTCGACGAGTTCGTGCCCGGGCCGCCGCCGGTCATCACGAAGATCAGCGTGAAGACCGACAGGGTCTGCAGCGTCGTGAGCATGAGGTTCGTCGAGATGCTCCGGCGGATCACCGGGAGCGTGATGTAGACGAGCCGCTGCCAGCCGGTGGCGCCGTCGACCTCGGCGGACTCGGTGATCTCCTCGGGGACCTCCTGCACGGCGGCCGAGTAGACGAGCATCGAGAACGCGGTGCCGCGCCAGATGTTCGCCAGGATCACGGCGAGCATCGGGTACGTGTAGAGCCAGTTCGCGCCGGTGATCCCGATGGACGCGAGGAACGTGTTGAGCGTCCCCTCGTCGTTGAAGAACGCGTACGCCGCGAAGGACGCCACGATCTCGGGCAGGACCCACGCCGCCACCACGAAGGTGCCGACGATCGCCCGCACGGCCTTGTTCGCCGAGCGCATCAGCAGCGCCAGGCCGAGCCCGAGCACGTTCTGCCCCACCACGGCCGAGGCCAGCAGGAAGACGATGGTCAGGATCACGGACTTCGGGAAGTCCGGGTCCTGGAACAGCTCGACGTAGTTCTGGAAGCCGACGAACTGCTGGTCGGCCGCACTCGCACCGGTCAGGGCCGAGTTGGTGAACGACCCGTAGAACGACGAGATGACCGGACCGAGCAGGAAGATGACGAGCAGGACCAGGGCGGGCAGGAGCGGGACGGCTCGTCCGACGTTCCGCAGTGGTCGCCGCTTGCGCGGCACGGGTGGATCGGTGCGCTTCGGCGCACCGGGCGCCGACAGCGTCGGCGCGAGGGGGGTGCTGGACACGATGGGTGCCTTCCGGGTGCGGAGGGGTTCCGAAGGTGGGGAAGGACGGACTGGGCCCCGACCGCCGGTTCCGACGCGCCGCGGAGCTTGCGGAGCGGCGCGTCGGCCGTGCGGTTGGGAGAGGCGCGGTGCGGGACCGCCCCGCGCCTCCCGTCCGTCAGTGGGTGACGGACCGTCAACCAGCGGAGACGGTGTTCTCCTTGCCGACCACCTGCGTGACGGCCTTGTCGTAGGCGGCAGCCGCGTCCTTCGGTGACTGCTGACCGGTCATGACCGCTTCCATCGCGACCTGGATCGCGTTGGACACCTGCGAGTAGTCACTCGTCGCCGGGCGGAAGTTGGTGTTCTCCACCAGTCCCGAGAAGAACTTGAACGTCGGGTTCGCCGCCGTGTACTCCGGGTCGTCCGCGACGTCCTTCCGGACGGCGATCTGGCTGTTCTCGGTGTCGTACTTGAGCGAGCCGTCCTTGTCGAGGAAGCTCGTGATGAAGTCGAACGCCGCCTGCGGGTTATTCGACTTCGCGCCGACCGCCAGGGTCCAGCCGCCGGACATCGAGTTGTAGCCGGGAGCCTGCCCGTTCTGGGTCGGCATGGGTGCCTGGCCCATCACGTCGTTCCACTCGGGCCACGGCGCGGTGCCGGACTTCAGCCACGTGCCGGACTGCCACGAACCGTCCAGGTCGATCGCGAGCTTGCCCTTCGGCAGCCACGTCTGGGCGATGGTCGTGCCGACGTTCGTGTCGAGCGCCTGCTGTGGTGTCGGGCCGAGGCCGCCCTGGTAGACGTCCTTCACGAACTTGAGCGAGTCCTCGAACTGCTTCGAGCCGGTGACCCACTTCTTGTCCTTGTACAGGGTGTTGCCGGAGCCGTCGGCGCCGTACAGGAGCATCTCGAAGCCCTGCATGGTCGAGGCCTCGCCCTGCGCCTTGCCCGAGTAGATGTTGAACGGGATGACGTCGGGCTGCTTCTCCTTGATGGTCTTCGCCGCCGCGAGCACGTCGTCCCACGTCTTCGGCTTCCACGGGACGTCGAGCCCGGCCTTCTTGAAGATGTCCTTGTTGTACCAGAGGGCTCGGGTGTCGGTGCCCATGGGGACGCCGTAGATCTTGCCGTCGTCACCCTGCCCGGCCTGCTTGGCGTTGTCGAAGAACTGGTCCCACTCGTCCCACTTGTCCGTGTACTTGTCGAGTGGCAGCAGGTAGCCCGCCTCGGCATCGGCCTTGACGAGGAACGTGTCCTCGTACATGACGTCCGGGGCGGTGGCCGGCGCCTTGTTCATGAGCGCGAGCTTGGTGTAGTAGTCGTTGCCCTGCGCCTGGATGGGCACGAGGGTGACCTTCTTGCCGGGGTTGTCCTTCTCGTACTGCTTCTTGACGACCTTCATCTGGGCGTCGAGCTGCTGGAAGGCGCCGAACTTCTGGTACGCGATCTTGATCGTGTCGCTCGAGGCGGACCCCGAGCTCGAGCAGCCAGCCAGACCGACTGCGGCCACGGCCACAGCTGCGAGTCCGGCGATGATGCGGGTGCGTTTCATCGGTGCTCCTTTGCACGGGTGATGTCCGCGGGCACCATCGCCCGCGCGCAGGATTAGTCCACCGTATTGACTTAACCGTGTCAAGTGGTTGCCTGGCGGATTCGGGCGTGCCGGGTCGAATCGGGCGTACCGGGTCGGAAGTTTCGACCAGGTACGCCCGATTCCGCTTCCCATCGCGTGCGTCCTGGGAAGGAACGTCCGTCAGGAGATCGGGGTCGCGCTCCCCGTCACCGTGATCCCGCCGGCCTCGGGCACGTCCACGAGCAGCAGACTCGGACGCCCGACGTGTCGCCCCTGCCGGATCGTGACGCGGTCGCCCGGATGCGCTGCACCGATCTGCCGCAGGTACGCCCCGGTCGACGCCGCGGCCGATCCCGTCGCCGGGTCCTCGGTGATGCGTCCGGCGGGGAACAGGTTGCGCGCCTCGTACTCCCGCTCGCCGGTGCGGTGCAGCACCGTGACGGTCCCCGCCCAGCCGGCCTCGCGCTTGAGCTCGGCCAGGGGCCCCGGCGCGAACCGGAACTGGTGGAACAGCTCGTAGTCGTGCAGCACGAGCACCGGGTGCCAGTTGCCGGCGAAGGACTCCAGCACCGGGAACCCCGGAGCGATGTCCGCGGCCGAGAGCCCGAGCAGGTCGAACAGCCGCACCAGCAGAACCGGGTCGATGTCCCGTGTCGCCGGCTCGACGCTCGTCATCGCGACCAGCACCGAGCCGTCCGCACCGACGGTGGCATCGAGCGTGACCTCGCCGGCCAGGGTCGTGAACACCCGGCGGCCCGGCCCCTCGCGCTCGGCCAGCGCGACGGCCAGCGCGACGGTGGCGTGCCCGCAGAACGGCACCTCGGCGCTCGGCGAGAAGTAGCGGACCCGCGGCCCGGTCGCCGTCGCACCCACGACGAATGCGGTCTCGGGGTACCCGACCTGCCGGGCGACCGCGAGCATCTGGTCGTCGGACAGTCCGGCCGCGTCGAGCACGAGCCCTGCGGGGTTGCCGCCGCCCGGCTCGGCGGCGAACGCGGTGTACCGGAGGATCTCCTGCTGCATGCCCCGACGATACTGCGGCGTCACGACGGGGTGCGCGGGCCGATCACCGACGGGTGGCCCGGCGTGGCGGGTGGGGGTAACCCCCGACCACATCCGGGTGCGCACGTGATGTTTCAGCGACGCGTCCGTCGTGAGACTGGATCCATGAGCACCGACACGCGCCCCACCACCGCTCGCCGCACCCTCCGGATCGCCCTCGCCACCACGGCTGCGGTGTCCGCCCTGCTGCTGACCGCCGGCTGCAGCGCGATCCAGGACATGGTGCCGAACAAGACGCCGCAGAAGCACTTCGACACGTACTCCGACGCCCCGCACTCCGGGGAGTCCGAGGACCTGGCCTTCTTCATGCCGAAGTGGGTGCCGAAGGACGCGAAGGACATCGACGTCCGCCTCCACGTCTCGCAGCCCGGGTACGTCATCGGGTTCGCCTCGAAGGACGGCGTGGACGTGGACGCCTGCACCCCGCTCGACACGTCATACGGCGGCACGGCGATGACCGCCGACTTCCTGCCGGAGCGTCTTCCGACCAAGGGCCTCGTCACCTGCGGCGACGGTCGCGCGGTCACCGAGATCGACGGCCGCTGGTACGGCTGGACCACGAAGGACGCCATCCCCGGTCAGGACGACACCCAGACCATGCACGGGTCGGCGGACTGACCGCAGCCACCCACCGGCCTGGAGGCGCGGGGCGGCCCCGCACCGCGCCTCCCGTCCGTCGCGCGGTCGCTCCCACCGCGCATGGTGAGCAGAAGACGTCGGGTCCGCACCGCGAACCCGACGTCTTCTGCACACTCATCGCCCCGACGTGGGGCGTGGGGACTACTCCGCAGCCGCAGCCGTCCTGCGGCGACGCACGACCAGCACACCCGCACCCGCCGCGAGCAGCAGGAACGCCACCAGCGCACCGGCACCCATCCCTGCGGCGCCCGTGAACGCGAGCTGCCCGTCCGCGGTGATCGTGATCGGGGTCCACCCGATCAGCGTGCCGTCCGCAGCCGTCACCGCCAGACGATGCGCACCAGCCACCGTGTCGGCAGGGATCGTCACCCGGACCGTCCCGTCAGCAGCGACCACGGCCGTGCCGATCAACCTCGGAGTCGAGAACAGCCACACGTTCACCGTGTCACCGGCAGACGCAGTACCCACCGTCACCGTGATGGTCTCCCCCGCACGAGCCGACGCCGGAGCCGAGACCCCACCACGGTTCGCCTCCGTCAACACCGACTCCGACGGCGCCACCGGGGCGACCGGCGCAGCCGACGGACCAGGGGTCGGGACCGCGGTGGGCGTCCCACCCGGAGTCGGCGTCGGGGTCGGCGTCGTGCCGCCGTCGCCCGGAGACGGGATCGGCGTCGGCGTGGGCTCCGTGCCCGGATCGCTGTCGCCGCCCTCGCACGGGTACGTCCCCGTCCGGAGCGAGAACCCGTCCGTGTCGTTGTCGTCGGCGGAGAAGGTCGCGCGCTCCCCGTCGGTGCAGATGCCCGAGATCGCGAAGCCCTCGTTGGCGAGCGTGCGGTCGGCGGCCGAGGGTGCCTCGTACAGCGTCGAGGCGCTGAAGGCCCCGTCGGTCACCTCGTACAGCGCGGTCCGGCCGGAGCACACCTCGTCGCAGACCACCCAGAGCGCGTCGAGCGTCGGGTCGAACTGCACGTCGGCGACGACGGCGAGCGAGGTCGCGATCGTGGCGATGCGCACCGAGGACCCGTCGTCCATCAGGGCGTAGGCGTACACGCTCGCAGTGCCCTCGACTCCGACGAAGAACAGCCCCTCGCCGTGTCCGGCGTAGCTCGACGGTGCGTAGGCGGCGCCGGTGCGCTCGTCGGTGAAGCCGTGCGCGGTGAGCCAGGTGTCCGGGATCCAGGTGACGCCCTCGAGCCCGGCGTTCGCGCCGAGCCCGGGGAAGTCCGCGGCGAGGTTCCACTCGTCGGTGGCCCGCAGGGTGGCCTCGGAGCCGTCGGTCGTGGCGTAGCGCAGGACCGACGGGCGGCTCGTGCTCGACACGTCGTTGTTGCGCTCGGTCGACACGTAGACGGCGTCGGGGTCGTCGCTCGTGACGGTCACACCCTCGGCATCCGGAGTGCCCGTGCCGTCGGCGTAGCGCAGGTCGGTGCCCGCAGCGTTCGACGGCGCCCAGCCGCCCGCGCCGTCCGAGGTCAGGTGGTAGAGCAGGCCGTCGCCGTTCTGCACGGCCCAGAGCTGCCCGTCCCGCGAGGTCGTCGAGGTCGTCCAGTCGAGGCCGCTCAGGTCACCGGTGAAGGTGTCCTCGTCGTCGAGCACGGTCTCGTCCGGGCCGCCGGGCCAGGCCTCGGCGGTGACGACGCCGGCGAACCGGTTCGCCGCACCCTTCGTGGGTGCTGCCGTCTCGGCGAAGTCCCCGGTGCCGTCGGGGTTGCGGCCGTACGTCGTGGTCGCGTGCGCCGTCCACGAGGTCGAGTCGACGACCGCACCGCGGGCGTCGAACAGCCGCGCGGAGTCCGCCTTGCCGAGTCCGAAGCCGAACGCCGCCTCGTCGAGGACGGTGAAGCCCCCGGCCGCGACGGTCGTGCCCGCGGGGATCGTGTACGCGTGGTCGTCGTCGTTGTCGCGCAGGACGTACCCGCCCAGGTCGACGGTGGTGCTGCCGGTGTTGGTCAGCTCCACCCAGTCGCCGGGGGTGCCGTCCTGCGACTCGACCTCGTTGATCCGCACGGGTGAGGAGCAGTCGTTCGCAGCCCCCTTGGTCGACGCCGTGGTGTCCACGAGCGGCCCGACACCGTCGGCGCAGCGGCCGTAGGTGACACCCGCGTGGGTCGTCCAGGCGTACCGGAGCACCAGGTCGCCGGCAGGGTCGTAGAGGCGCGCGGTGTCGGCACCACCGAGCCCGAAGTCGAAGCCGGGGGCGGTCGCGGACAGCTGGTCGACGACGAAGTACCCGCCGGCGGCGATCGTCGAGCCGCTGGGGAGCACGTACGCGTCGTGCGAGTTGTCGGAGTCGAGGAACGCGTACCCGGTCAGGTCGATCGCGGCGTCCGAGGTGTTCTCGAGCTCCACCCAATCGGTGTCGTCGGCGTTCGACTCGACCTCGTTGACGACGAGGCCGTTCGCGGCGACGGCACCGACGGACGGGTCGTCGTCACCGACGGCGGCGAGGGCCGGGCTGGCGGTGACGACACCGGCGGCGACGACCAGGGCAGTCGCGACGGCCGCGCCGATGCGGAGTGTGGGTGGGCGCAGGGCAGGAGCGCGCATGCAGGGTCCTTCTCGGGGGCGATCGGGCTGAAGACCTGCACGACTGTTCAGCATCCACGCGACCGGCCGGTGGCCGCCCGGTGAACGGGCGGTGTCCCAGGTCGCGCCCGGCGCGCTGGACGCGCGACGTGTCGGCCTGGAGGCTCGGGGCGGGCCCGCACCGCGCCTCCCGTCCGCCGTGGGCACAGCCCACCGCACCCGGTGCGCAGAAGACGCCGGGTCCGCACGGCGAACCCGACGTCTTCTGCACACTCGTTGCCCGGGGTGTCAGCGCTCGGTGACCTCCGAGAAGTCGGGCGTCCCGTCGGGCAGCGCGGGCAGGGGCGTGCCGTCGACGTAGCGGGGCCAGGCCAGCGCGCGGGAGGCCGTCGGACGGGCCGCGTACCGACGGCCGTCGGACGCGACGACCGTGCCGGGCTCGGGCGTCGGTGCCGGGGCGAGCTCAGGGTGCAGTGCAGGTGCGGGCGCGGGCGGCGCGGGCGCTTCGGGCACGGCAGCCTCGGGCTCCGGAGCGGCGGGCGTCGGCGTCGCACCCCACGCCGGCTGCTGGTCGGGCACCGGCCACGTCGCCGATGACCGGGGCGCTCGGGGCCGGAACAGCGCGTTGCTGAGGGGCACCACGACGGTGCCGAGCAGGTCGAGGATCACCACCACCCAGACGAGCCGCCAGTAGCCCCGCGCGTAGTCGACGTCCGGCGCGAGCAGCGGGATCGAGAGCAGCAGCGCGAGCAGGGCGATGACGCCGACGGTGGTCTTCGCGACGACCTGCAGGACGGGCGTCGGGTAGCGGCGGTGGATCACGAGCAGCAGGTGGACGTGCAGGAGCGCCACCCGGGCGACGCCGACGAGCCAGATCCAGTGCCAGAAGTGCTCCAGGACGTACCAGATGCCGTCACCGTCCGGCCCCGTCGGCACGATCCACACCTTGTACAGGCCGGCGACGAGCAGGTACATCGACGTTGCGATGCTCGCGAACGCGAAGATGCCCGACCGCCGGGACGACACGTCGGCGTCGTACCAGGACAGCAACGCGAAGACGACCACCACGACGATCGTCAGGAGCAGCTGGACCGCGACCATGCCGAAGTCGCCGAGGAGCACCGCGGCGATCCCGACGAGCCCGGCGGCGACGACCGCGCCGATGATCGTGCGGAAGACGAGCGGGCGCACCCTCGCCCACCGCGGATCCATCGTGCCGTCGGTGCTGTCCGTGCTGTCCGTACTGTCCGTGCCGCTGTCCGTCATGTGTCCCCCGTCGTCCCCGCACCCACGGCGGGTGCGTCGGATCGCAGCGTAGCGGGCCGGGGCGGTGCCCACGGATCGGGCCCGTCTCGTTGCCGGGGTCGTCAGCGCCGGATGAGCAGGGTGCTGGCCCGCGGCGAGAGCGCGGCGTCGAGCACCAGGCAGGCGGCACCCACGGCGGCGACGTCGGCACCGCGGTCACTCTCGACCACCTGCACCGGGTGCTTCGGCACGAGCAGCGGCGACCCGACGATGGCTGCACGCGCCGCGGGCAGCGCCGCACTCGCGATGCGCGACCAGAACGGGCCGCCGAACACCACGCGGTCGATGTCGAGCAGGTTGACGATGAGGACGACGGCGTTGCCCATGACGGTGCCGGCATCGGCCGCGAGCGTGACGGCGGTGTCGTCCCCGCCAGCGATCGCCGTTGCGAGTTCGTCCCACGCGGCGTCCACGGCGTCGACGTCGGTGGCGCCGCTGTCCGTGGCGTCGGTGGCGCCGGCCTCGGTGCCGTCGGCGGCGACGGCCTCGGCGCTCACGCCGCCGCCGGACAACGCCAGGCCCCGCGACCGCGCGACCCGCACCAGCCGGTCGGGCGCGACGGCAGCGCCGACCTCGCCACGCGTGCCCGAGCCGTCCGGGGTGCCCGCGAGCGGCCCCTGGTCGACCATGATGTGTCCGGCGTCGCCCGCGTTCGACCCCACCCCGCGCACGGGTTCGTGGTCGACGACGAGCCCGACGCCGAACCCGGTGCCGAAGTACACGAACGCGAAGTTGCGGGCCGAGGACTCCCCCGCCAGGAACATCTCACCGACCGCGGCGGCCGTGACGTCCTTCTCGAGCAGCACCGGGTAGCCCGTGGCCTCGGCGAGCGCGTCGCGCAGGGGCACGTCCCGCCACCGCGGCAGGAACGGCGGGTCGACCACGATGCCCGCCTCGACGTCGATGGGTCCGGGGCTCGCGATCCCGACGCCGAGCACGCTGTCGACGGCCACCCCGGCGTCGGCGACGAGCCCGTCGACGGCCGAGGCGATGGTGCGCACCACCTGGGACGGGTCGTCGGCGGTGGGGGTCGAGGTCGTGGACGCAGCGACGACGGTGCCGGCGAGGTCGAGCAGCACGTAGGTGACGACGGCCGGGTCGACGTGCACGCCGACCGCGTACCGGCTGCCGGGCTCGAGCCGCAGGATGGTGCGGGGCTTGCCGCGGCCCGAGACGACGGTGCCGGACTCGACGATCATCCCGGCATCGATCAGGAACCGGGTGACGTTCGACACGGTCTGCGCACTCAGGCCGGTGCGGGCGGCGAGCTCGACGCGGCTCAGGCCGTCGGGCGAGCGGCGGACGGCGTCGAGGACCACGGTGCGGTTGAACCCGCCGATCGACGGGAGGTTCGCTCCGCGTCGATGCTCTGCCATGCCGCGACGATACCGCGACCCCGCCCGGGTACCCGGCGGGTGGGCCAGCGTCCGCCGCTCTGGCGCCCGCTCGCGTGGTCCGGTCCGGGTGCCCTGTGCCGGGTCAGCCCGCCGGATGCCCGGTCGACGACCGCACGACGAGCGAGACCGGGAGCGTCGCACCCTGCAGTGTCCCGTCGCCGATCGCCGCGAGCAGTCGCTCCACGGCCACGGTGCCCATCAGGGCGGTCGGTGAGTGCACGGTCGTCATGGGTGTGGGCAGCTGCGCCACGACGGAGATGTCGTTGTAGCCGACGATCGACAGGTCGTCGGGCACGCGGAGGCCGCGTTGCCGTGCAGCGCCCATCACGCCGATCGCCGCGGTGTCGTTGACGGCGAAGATCGCGGTCGGCGGGTCCGACAGCGAGAGCAGCGTGTGCGCGCCGACGACGCCTCCCTCGACCTCGAAGTCGCTGTGGACGACGAGCGCGTCGTCGACGACGACGTCCCGTCGCTCGTGTGCCAGACGGAACCCGGCCACCCGCTCCACGGCGGTGCTGGCGTGGCGCGGACCGGCGATGACGCCGATGCGGCGGTGCCCCAACGCGAGCAGGTGTTCCGTGGCCATCCGGCCGCCCTCGACGTCGTCACCGACCACCGCGGGCATCCAGTCCCCGGGGTGGCGGTTCGTCGCGATGACCGGCACGGGGAGGTCCGTCAGCCGCGGGTTCGGGGACGACAGGTGGAGCGAACTGACGATGAGGCCGTCGACCTGTCGGGAGAGCAGGAAGTCGACCGCGTCCAGCTGCGCGCCCATGTCGTCCGGGGGCGTCGTGAGCAGGAGCTGGTACCCGGCGGAGCGGGCAGCCGACTCGACGGACTGGCAGATCGTCGCGATGACCGTGTCGGCGAGCCGCGGCATCACGACGCCGATGGTGTTCGACCGCCGGGTCCGGAGCGACGCTGCGATCCGGTTGGGGCGGTACCCGAGCTCGGCCGCCGCCGCGATCACCCGCTGCGCCGAGTCGCTCCACCCCTTGGTCGGCTCCGCCTGTCGGAGCACGCGCGACGCCGTCGAGACGTGCACGCCGGCGAGCGCGGCGATGGCCTGGAGGTTCACGTCACCACGACGATCCTGCTGACCGTGTCCGGCCGGGTCGTCGCCTGCACTGCCCATCCGTCGAGTCTAGGTGACGGATCGTCGTGACACCGTGCGGCGCGAACGTTTGCGAGCACCTCGACCGACGACGGCCCGGAGGATCCGAAACACACTGGTTACACGGCTGGACGTCGGTCGAAACAGTCGGGTGTCAGGATTCCGGGCAATGCAAACGATTGCACGAATTGCAGCAACGATGAGAGACGGTGTCCCATGGTGAAAGAGATCTTCGTGTCCTTCGGCGTCGACATCGACGCGGTCGCGGGCTGGCTCGGCTCCTACGGCGGGGCGGATTCCCCCTCGGACATCCAGCGCGGGATCTTCGCGGGGCGCACCGGTGTGCCGCGTCTGCAGAAGGTGTTCGACCGCGCCGACATCGCAGCGACCTGGTTCATCCCCGGCCACTCGCTCGAGACCTTCCCGGACGAGTGCAAGGCCCTGTTCGACGCCGGCCACGAGATCGGTGCGCACGGGTACAGCCACGAGAACCCGGTGGCGATGACCGAGGCGCAGGAGGACGCGGTGATGGAGCGCTCGGTCGAGCTGATCACCCGGCTCACGGGTCGGCAGCCGACGGGCTACGTCGCTCCGTGGTGGGAACTGAGCAGCTACACGCCCACACTCCTGGAGAAGTTCGGGTTCAGCTACGACCACAGTCAGCAGCACAAGGACTTCGTCCCCTACTACTCGATCGTCGGCGACCAGTGGACACCGATCGACTACTCGCAGGACCCGCACACGTGGATGACGCCGCTCGTCCACGGGAGCGAGATCGACCTCGTCGAGATCGCGGCGAACTGGTACGTCGACGACCTGCCCCCGATGATGTTCATCAAGTCGAGCCCGAACAGCCACGGCTTCGTCAACCCGCGCGACGTCGAGCAGATGTGGAAGGACCAGTTCGACTGGGTGTACCGCGAACTCGACTACGCCGTCTTCCCGATCACGATCCACCCCGACGTCTCCGGGCGCCCGCAGGTCCTGCTCATGATCGAGCGGCTCATCGAGTACATCAGGGGCCACGAGGGCGTCCGGTTCGTCACGATGAACGAGATCGCCGACGACTTCCGCGTCCGCTTCCCGTTCGCGCAGCCCGAGCGTCCACGCGAGTCCTGATGTGCGGCGGATGTGGCGGCAACGGCGGGAACCGTGACTGGTACGCCGCCGGTGTCGAGGACTCCCCGGCCGCGCGCAAGCGGGCGCAGCTCCGGCTGGCCGCCTGGGCGACCCGGCTCTTCGCGGACGACCGGATCCGTGTCCACGAGGTCCCGGGCACCGTCCGGCTCGTGATCGTCGGGCCGACCGGCAAGCGCGTCGTGGCGCAGGGCGTCGACGGCGTCCTGGACGCGGTCGAACAGGTCGGAGCCGGGCGCACCGACTGGTCGGCCGTCGCGACCCGCGTCCGCAGGGCCGACCCGCGGGACGACACCGACTGGGAACACCGCAGCCTCGCCCGCGCGGTCGATCGACGAAGGGACACCCGGCCGTGACGGACCCCACGCTCCCGCGGATCGTGTACCTCGCCCTCGGTGGGACCATCGCGAGCGTCACCTCGGGCGATCCGCGCGGTTCCGGCGATCCGCGCGGCTCCGGCGCCGTCCCGCGGATCGCAGCCCGTGACCTCCTCGCCGGTGTGCCGGCCATCGCGCAGGTCGCACGGGTCGAGGCCCGCCAGCTCGGCATGGTGCCCTCTCCCTCGCTCGACTTCGACGACGTGCAGCGCGCGCTCGACGCCGCGCGGGACGCCGTCGGCTCCGGAGCCTCGGGCGTCGTGCTGTCGCAGGGCACGGACACCATCGAGGAGACCGCGTACCTGCTCGACCTCGCGTGGGACCGCCCCGAGCCCCTCGTCGTCACCGGAGCGATGCGCCACGCCTCCTCGCCCGGTGCGGACGGTCCGGCGAACCTGCTGGCGGCCGTGAACGTGGCCGCGGCACCGGCAGCAGCGGGACGCGGTGTCCTCGTCGTGCTCGACGACGAGGTGCACGCCGCCAGGGCGGTCCGCAAGACGCACACCTCGTCGACCGGCGCCTTCACCTCTCCGGGTTCCGGTCCGCTCGGACGGGTCACCGAGGGCTCGCCCGTCTTCCACGCTCCGGCGGCCCGAGTGCCCGCGCTCACCACACGCGTCGCCCCGCTGCCCCCGGTGGCCCTGCAGCGGGTCACCCTCGCTGACGACGGCCGGGTCCTGTCGACCCTGGACGGACTCGGGTACCGCGGCGCGGTCATCGAGGGCTTCGGCGGCGGGCACGTCGCCGAGCGCACGGTCGATGCCGTCCGCGCACTCGCCGCGCAGATGCCGGTCGTGCTGGCGTCGCGGACCGGCGCCGGCGCGACGCTCACGACGACGTACGGCTTCGCGGGCGGCGAGATCGACCTGCTCGGCGCCGGACTCGTCCCCGCCGGCACCCTCGACGGCCTCAAGGCGCGCCTCCTGCTGGCCGCGCTGCTCGCCCTCGACGCCCCGGACGACCGCATCCACGCGGCGTTCGACGCCCATGGCCGGGGCTCATCCCCGACCGGACACCCCTGACCGCACCGACGCTCCGCCTCCGCCCGTCAGCCCGCGCCGCGACACCGTCGCAGCGCCGCACCGCCGTACCGAGAGGAAGACCATGTCCACCACGACCATCCACGAGCCCGAGGACCTCGAGCTCGCCACCGGGACGTTCCCGACGATCGGGCCGAAGGAGACCAAGCGCGGCGCGACGCTGGCGTTCTTCGCCTGGACCCTCGCCGTCTACGACTTCATCATGTTCGGCACGCTCCTCCCCCGCATCGCCGAGGACTTCGGGTGGAACGAGCAGACCGCCCTGCTGGCGAACACCCTCGTGAGCGTCGGGGTCTTCGTCGTCGTCGTCCTCGTCGGTCTGTTCGTGGACCGACTCGGTCGGCGCCGGGGCATGATGATCACGATCGGCGGCGCGGCCCTGTCCTCGCTGCTGACGGCGGCGTCGACGGGGGTCGCCTCGCTCGTCGGTTTCCGGGCCCTGAGCGGCTTCGGGATGGCCGAGCAGTCGGTCAACTCCACCTACCTCAACGAGGTCTTCGCGCTCACCGAGCTCGAGGGCGTCAAGAAGCGTCGCGGCTTCTTCTACAGCCTCGTCCAGACCGGGTGGCCGATCGGCGCGCTCCTCGCGGCCGCGTTCATCGCCGGGATCAACGGGCTGTTCGGACAGGAGTCCTGGCGGCTCGCGTTCCTCATCGCCACCGTCCCGGCGCTCTTCGTGCTGTTCCTGCGCAAGGGCATCAAGGAGACGCCGCAGCACCGTCTGAACACGTACCTGCGGCAGCTGCGGAAGTCCGGTCGCACCGAGGAGGCCACCGAGGTCGCCGCCCGCTTCGGCATCGTCGACGAGGGTCCGAACCCGCTGCGGGCGATCTTCGGCCGACGGTACGCACGCAACACCGTCGTGCTCTCGATCGCCTGGATCGTGAACTACTTCGGCATCACCACCACGAGCGTGCTCGGGACGACGATGCTCGAGGGCGTCAAGGGTGTCGACCCGAGCATGTCGCTGCTCATCATCGTGCTGTCCAACGTGGTCGGTGCCGCCGGATACCTGTTCCACGGCTGGCTCGGCGACATCATCGGCCGCAAGACCACGATCGTCGTGGGCTGGGTGCTCGCCGGTGTGTGCTGGACCCTCTTCGTGCTCGGGCCGGACGACTTCGGCTACGTCCTCGTCACGTACATGCTGACGCTGTTCTTCCTGCTCGGACCGTACGCGTCGCTGCTCTTCCTGCAGGCGGAGTGCTTCGACTCGAGCTGCCGCGCGACCGGGTCCGCGTTCGTCACCGCGATGGGACAGCCCGGCACCATCATCGGCTCGGCGGTGCTGACGGCCCTCGTCGCCGGGAGCATCGGGCTCGGCCCGGCAGCCCTCATCGTCGGTGCGGGTGGCATGGTCCTCTCCGGCCTGATCATGCTCGCGACGAAGCGCGTGGCGGTGATCGAGCATTGAGCGCCACGACACCGGCAGGCGTGTACTCCGAGTTCTCGGGGAGCGTGGTCGTCATCACCGGCGCCGCGAGCGGGATCGGCGCGGCCCTCGCCGTGCAGCTCGCCGAGTACGGCGCGAACATCGTCATCCCCGTCTTCGCGGGTGACCCGCACGATCCCGCACCCGTCGTCGACGCCGTCGAGGCGGCCGGTGGCAGTGCGCTGACGGTCGCCGCGGACGTCCGCAGCACCGAGGACGTCGACGCCGTGTTCCGGGCGGCCGTCGACCGCTGGGGGCGCGTCGACCACGTCGTGGCGGGAGCGGGGGTGCTCCGTCGGCAGCCGCTCGACACCATGACCGACGCGGCGTGGGACGACATCCTGCAGGTGGACCTGCACGGTGTGATGCGCACGCTCCGGGCCGGCGCCCGACACCTCGACCGGGGCGGGTCGATGGTGGCCGTCTCGTCGATCGCGGGCGGGGTGTACGGCTGGGTCGCGCACAGCCACTACGCCGCGTGCAAGGCGGCGGTGATCGGCCTCGCCCGGAGTGCGGCAGCCGAACTCGCACCGCGTGGGATCCGGGTGAACACCATCATCCCGGGGCTCATCGAGACGCCGCAGTCCTCGGACGCGCAGAACTCGCTCGGTCCGGCGGGCCTCGCCGCCGCGGGTGCTCGGATCCCGTGGGGTCGTGTCGGCCACGCCGACGAAGCCGCCGCGGCCATCCGGTTCCTGCTCAGCCACGAGGCGCGCTACGTCACCGGGCAGGAACTCGTCGTCGACGGCGGCCTGACGATCCTGATGGCCGACTGATGCCGGACCGGACGGCGTTCGACCTCACCGGGACGACCGCGCTCGTGACGGGCGGTGCGAGCGGCATCGGGCTCGCGATCGTGGAGACCTTCGTCACCGCAGGAGCGCGGGTCGTCGCCGCCGACCTCGACGCCGACGGCCTGGCGGACCTCGCCGAGCGGCTGGGCGTCCGGACCATCGTGCTCGACGTCACCGACGAGGACCGGGTCGAGGCCGCCGTGGCGTCGGTCGACGAGGAGTCCGGCGGGATCCAGGTCCTGGTGAACGCCGCCGGCGTGCTCTCGCAGGCGCCGCTCGAGGAACTCACCACGGAGGACTGGGCGCGTGTCATCGCGATCGACCTGACCGGGGTCTTCCTGGTGATGCGAGCAGTCGGTCGGCGGATGCTCCGCGACGGGCACGGGCGCATCATCAACCTCGCCTCGCAGCTGGCGATCAAGGGCGGTTCCGAGGTCGCGCACTACGCGGCAGCGAAGGCCGGCGTCATCGCGCTGACGAAGAGCGCCGCGATCGAGTGGAGCGGGCGGGGTGTGCTCGTCAACGCGATCGCACCCGGCCCGATCGTCTCCCCGATGACGGACCGGATGACCCAGCAGTGGCGGACCGACAAGGCCGCCGAGCTGCCGATCGGACGCTTCGGCATCCCGGCCGAGGTCGCGCCGACCGCCCTGCTCCTCGCGTCGTCCCCGGCGGGTGACCTGTACACCGGGCAGACGCTCGGCCCGAACTCGGGTGACGTCATGCCGTGAGCAGCACCCGCCGGTCGGCCGCCCGGTTCCGCCGCGACAACGGTGCGGTCTCGGTCTGCCGTCGCCACTGGCTTCCGCAGGGTCAGCACCGTTACCCTGGCCGCATGTCCGACCTGCGCCTGGAAGAACTCTCCGCGAAGACCGCTGCCGCGGCCAACTCCCTGACGCTCAAGCCGGGCCAGGAACAGTTCGTGCAGCCGACCACCTACGGGGTCGCCGAGACCGACGTCAAGCCGAGCTCCGCGTGGACCCGTGTCGTCCTCGACGACGACGAGGTCCTCGGCCTGATCATCGGTTCGTTCGACGCCGACAACGCGCAGGAAGAACTGCGCAGCTGCATCTGGCGCGTCAACGTGGCAGCCAGCGCGCAGGGCCGTGGCGTCGGTCGCTTCGCCGTGCACGGTCTGGCGGACGAAGCGCGCAGCCGCGGGTTCGAGCGACTGACGGTCGTGTACGAGCCCGGCGGCGACGACAGCCCCGAGGCGTTCTTCCGCGCCGTGGGCTTCGAGGTCGTGCGCGAGACCCAGTACGGCGACCACTTCGCGGTCCTGACGCTCTAGCACGCTCCGACGACGTGCCCACCGACGACCCATCGGTCGACTTCGGCGCCGCCGTCGCCGAGGTGGTGCGGATGATCCCGCCCGGTCACGTCATGACGTACGGCGACGTCGCGGCAGCCCTCGGATCGCGGGCCTCTCGTGCCGTCGGCAAGGTGATGGCGCACGAGGGCGCCGACCTGCCGTGGTGGCGTGTGGTGCGCGCGGGTGGGCACCCGCCGCTCCACCACGAGGCCCGGGCGCTCGAGCACTACCGGGCCGAGGGGACCCCGCTCGTGCAGGGGACGACGACCTGGAGGCTCGACATGCGTCGTGCGCGCTGGTCACCGGCAACGGACGCGGACGACCCGTTCTGACCCCGCGCCGCGCGGGTCGACCTCAGCGGTCGAAGCGCGCACCCTTCGGGTTCGCGGGCAGCAGGCACAGGACGTACACGATCAGCGAGCCGAGGCCCGGCAGCACGTGCAGGAACTGCCAGAAGCCGGACAGGTTCGCGTCGTGCAGTCGTCGGGCGCCGAGGCCGAGGGAGCCGACGAGCGTCGCGAGCACCCACAGCATGAACAGGTACGACCCGACGGGGTTCTCGAGCACCGGGGTGTCCGGCGTGAACACCTGCGGCACGAGCTGCAGCACGAGCCCGATCGCGAGCGACGTCAGCCACCACCACCAGAACTCCGCGCGCGATGCCCGTCCGGTGAACACGGTGTACTTCCGCCAGAACCGGCGAACGGCCTCGGCGAAGGGGGCACCGTAGAAGGGGTCGTGCAGGGCGACGCCGCCGGGCTGCACCACGCTGTCGTTGCTCATGGAGCAAGCCAACCACGTGGTGCAGCCCGACCGGGGCCTAGACGAGCGAGTCGCGCCAGGCTGCGTGCAGCTGGGCGAAGCGCCCGGTGCCGGCGATGAGGTCGGCGGGGGTACCGTCCTCGACGATCCGGCCGTGCTCCATCACGAGCACCCGGTGGGCGATCGCGACGGTGGACAGCCGGTGCGCGATGATCACCGCGGTGCGGTCGGCGAGCAGGGTCTCCAGGCCCTCCTGCACGAGTCGCTCCGAGGGGATGTCGAGCGACGCCGTGGCCTCGTCGAGGATGAGCACCTTCGGGTCCGCGATGAACGCCCGCGCGAACGAGAGCAGCTGCCGCTGGCCCGCCGAGACACGGCCACCGCGCTTGTTCACGTCGGTGTCGTACCCGTCGGGCAGCGCCATGATGAACTCGTGCGCGCCGACCGCCTTGGCCGACGCCTCGATCTCCTGGCGGGACGCCCCGGGCTTGCCGAGCGCGATGTTGTCCGCGACGGTTCCGGAGAACAGGTAGGCCTCTTGCGTGACCATGACGATCGCGCGGCGCATGTCCTTCGTGTCGAGGTCACGCAGGTCCACACCGTCGAGCTTGACGGAGCCCTGACTCGGGTCGTAGAAGCGCGCCATGAGCTTGGCGAGCGTCGACTTGCCGGCGCCGGTGGAACCGACGAGGGCGATGGTCTGCCCCGACGGGATGTGCAGGTCGAACTCCGGCAGCACGACCTTGCCCTTGTTGTAGGCGAACACGACGTCGTCGAAGTCCATCTTCCCGGTGGCGTCCGCCAGACGGGTGGGCTTCACGGGGTCCGGCACGCTCGGCCGTTCCTCGAGGACGCCGGAGATCTTCTCCATCGCCGCCGAGGCGGACTGGTACCCGTTGTAGAACATCGCGAGTTCCTGCGCCGGGTCGAAGAAGCGCTTGGCGTACAGCGCGACCGCGAGCAGCGCACCGACCTCGAGCGTCCCGCCGACGATCCGGAAGCCGCCGACGATGACGACCGCGGCGAGCGTGGCGTTGCCGATGAGCACGAGCACCGGGTCGAAGGTCCCGAACAGGTTGAACACCTTCGTGTTCGCCACCCGGTAGTCCTCGACGTAGCCGCCGTACTCGTCACGGTTGCGGGACTCCTTGCGGAACGCCTGCACCGCGCGGATGCCCGTCATCGTCTCGACGAAGTGCACGATCACGCGCGCCGAGGTGACACGGGTGGAGCGGAACAGCGTCTGCGAGTTCGTCTGGAACCAGCGGATCAGGAACCAGAGCGGCACGAGCGACACCGCGAGCACGAGCCCGGACGTCGGGTCGAGCAGCACCAGGGCCACGGCGGTGAACGCCATGTACAGCACGCCCTGGATGAGCTGGTTCAGCCCCGAGTCGAGCAGCTCGCGGATCGAGTCGAGGTCACTCGTCTGGCGCGAGATGATCCGGCCCGACGTGTAGGTCTCGTGGAACTCCAGCGAGAGCCGCTGCGTGTGCAGGAACACCCGCTTGCGCAGGTCGAACAGGATCGCCTGGCTGATCCGCGCCGCGAGCACCGTGTACCAGGCGGTGAGCACCGCACCGAGGACGGCCACGACGATGTACGTCGAGACGACGCCGAACGCCGGCACCCAGTCGTTCTGGTCCATCACCGCGGGCAGGGCGTTGTCGATGCCCCACGCGATGAGCGCCGGACCCGCGACGGTGCCGGCGGTCGAGACCACGACCACGATGCCGAGCAGCACCAGCCGGAGCTTCAGCGGTGCGGCGAGGGACCCGAGCAGGGCGAGGGACCGGCGCCGCAGGCGCTTGCTCTCGGCCTTCGTGAAGTCCTCACGCTCCTCGCCGCGCACGCCCATGGTGGTGATCGAGGCGGTGACGGGGGCGGCAGCCTGCGCGTCGGCGATGTCGTCGACGACGGGATCCGCGCCTCCCGGCCCGGCCGACGTGTCGAGCGGCAGGTTCTTCTCTTGCTGGCTCATGCCATCGCCTCCTGTCGTGCGGTCGCGTCGTCGTCGTCGAGCGACGAGATGACGTAGCGGTAGTGCTCGTTGGTGGCCATCAGGTCGTGGTGGGTCCCGACGGCCGTGACGACGCCGTTCTCCATCAGGGCGACCCGGTCGGCCAGCGTCACCGTCGACGGACGGTGCGCCACGATGAGCGACGTGGTGTCGGCGAGCACGCGACGTAGGCCCGCCTCGACCCGCGCCTCGGTGTCGACGTCGAGCGCCGACAGCGGGTCGTCGAGCACGAGCACCGACGGCCGCGCGGCGATCGCGCGGGCGAGTGCCAGGCGCTGTCGCTGCCCACCGGACAGCGACAGCCCCTCTTCACCGACCCGGGTGTCGACGCCGTCGGGCAGGTCGTCCACGAAGGACGCCTGCGCGATGTCGAGCGCCTCGCGCATGAGCGCCTCGGCCTCGGCACCCTGCACGTCCGGTCGACCGAGCAGCACGTTCTCACGCACGGTCGACGAGAACAGGGTGGCGTCCTCGAAGGCGACGCCGACGTGCCGGCGGAGCTCTTCGCGGGTGAGGTCGCGGATGTCGACCCCGTCGATCGTCACCGAACCGCCGGTCACGTCGTACAGGCGCGGCACCAGCGAGAGCAGCGTGGTCTTGCCGCAGCCGGTCAGCCCGACGAGCGCCATGGTCTCGCCCGGCTGCAGCTGCAGTTCGACGCCGTTGATCAGGTCCGGGTACTGCGGTGCGGAGTCCTGGTACCGGAAGTGCACGCCGTTGAACGACAGCGCACCGTGCGGCTCGGCGATCGTCTTCGGGTGTTCCGGGTCCGTGATGGTGTTCTCGGAGTCCATGACCTCGAAGAAGCGGTCGACCGCCGTGCGGGTGTCGAACGTCATCGAGAGCAGGAAGCCGATCGACTCGATCGGGAACCGCAGCACCGTCGCCGTCGCGAAGAACGCGAACAGCTGGCCGACGCTGAGCTGCCCCTGCGAGGCCAGCCAGATGCCGGCGAGCAGGCACAGCGCGAACGCGACGTCCGGCACGAGCAGCAGCCACAGCCAGATGCCGGCGATGGCCTTCGCCTTCTTGATCTCGGTGCCGCGCAGGGCTTCGGCCTGCTCGCTGAACTCCTCGAGCTTCGCGCCGCCGCGACCGAACGCCTTGAGCACGCGGATGCCGTGCACCGACTGCTCGACGCTCGTGGCGAGGTCGCCCACCTGGTCCTGGCTGCGGCGTGCGACGGCGGAGTACCGGCGCTCGAACAGCAGGCCGTTGATCCACAGCGGGATCGAGGCGATCAGGAAGATCAGCCCGAGGATCCACCCGAAGGTGAACAGCACGACGAAGCCGACGACGATCGTCACGATGTTGACGACGAGCAGGACGACGCCGAAGGCCAGCCAGCGCCGGATCAGCGACAGGTCGGACACGGAACGGGACAGCAGCTGCCCGGACTCCCAGCGGTCGTGGAACGCGACCGGCAGGTCCTGCAGCTTCGCGTAGAGCGAGTTGCGCATGCTCGTCTCGATGCGGGTCGAGGGACGCATCACCAGCCGGCGGCGCGAGGCGATGAAGAACGCCTCGAGCACACCGAGGGCGAGCACCCCGAGCCCGGCGGGCCAGATCTGTGCCGAGTCGCGCGACGACAGCGGACCGTCGACGAGCCACTGCAGCACGTAGGGGATTGCGAGCGCCACCAGGGAGGCTCCCATCGCTGCGGCCATGCCGCCGATGAGGCGCCCCTGGTAGGGCTTCACGTAGGGGTAGATCCGCGCGATCGCGCGGAAGGTGGACGGGCGCGCCGTGGTGGGCGACTTGGACATGGTTGCGTCCTCATGCGTCTGCCGGGTCCCCGGGTCGCGCTGCGCGGTGCGTGCTTGCTTGCTGCTTGCTTGCTTGCTTGCTTGCTTGCTTGCTTGCTTGCTTGCTTGCTCGCGTCGCGCGGCTTCGGCCTGGAGGCTCGGTGTGGCGTTGCGTGGTGATCATCGGCCGGGCGCGTGGTCGCGTCTCCGCCGTCACTCGCGTGACGTCGGTCGGGCCGGAGGCACCGGGGGAGCGTCGTCCCCCGGGTTCAGGCGGGTGGTTCGCGGACGCCGGTGGTGCTGCGCCGCGGGGCCGTGGGAACGGCCCGACTAGACGGCGGCCGCGGCGCGGGGCCGCGGTGCGATCAGGGATCGCCGTGCGGGAGTGGTCCCCACGACGGACACGAGACCTGCGCGGGCGGCCGTCGCCACGGTTCCGGTCATGTTGTCCATCGTCACTCCAGTCGTCGTCTTCGTCACCGTTGTGTCCGCGGTGCCGCCGGTCCCGAGGGATCGTCGGCTGCCTGCCGCGGAGCCTTACAGACTATTCACAGTGACTGTCGCCGCGCAATGGTCTGCCACCGATTGTTCACATCGGTGGACGAAGTGGCAGTGCACATCAGTGGAAGAAGTGGCGCTCGCTCGTGAAGTACATCGTCACGCCAGCAGCCTTCGCCGCAGCGATGACCTCGTCGTCACGGACGCTGCCACCGGGCTGCGCCACCGCACGGACACCGGCGTCGAGCAGCACCTGCAAGCCGTCGGCGAACGGGAAGAACGCATCCGACGCCGCGACGCTGCCGGCAGCCCGGTCACCCGCACGGTTCACGGCGAGGTGGCACGAGTCGACCCGGTTGACCTGGCCCATGCCGACACCGACGCTCGCGCCCTGGTTCGCCAGCAGGATGGCGTTCGACTTCACCGAACGGCTGGCACGCCACGCGAAGGCCAGGTCGGTCAGGGTCTGCGCATCGGCGGGCTCGCCGGCCACGACGGTCCAGGTGGACTGGTCGAAGCCCGTGAAGCGGTCGGCGTCCTGCACCAGGAACCCGCCGGAGACCTGCTTGACCTCGCGGTCGGCGAGCGCGAAGTCGGCCGGCAGCGTGAGCAGGCGGATGTTCTTCTTGCGCGACAGGACCTCGAGCGCCTCGGGGTCGAACCCGGGGGCGACGACGACCTCGGTGAAGATGTCCTTGACGGTCTCGGCCATGGCCAGGGTGACCGGGCGGTTCGCGGCGATGACCCCGCCGAACGCCGACAGCGGGTCGCAGGCGTGCGCGGCGGCGTGGGCCGAGGCGATCGGGTCGGCGGCGTCGGCCGGGGCGATCGCGATGCCGCACGGGTTGGCGTGCTTGATGATCGCGACGGCGGGCTCGTCGAAGTCGAAGGCCGCGCGGACCGCCGCGTCGGCGTCGACGTAGTTGTTGTACGACATCTCCTTGCCGTGCAGCTGCGTCGCCTGTGCGATACCGGTGCCGTCCGGCGTCGTGTAGAGCGCCGCGGCCTGGTGGGCGTTCTCGCCGTAACGCAGGGTCGCGGACAGCTCGGCACCGACCGACAGGTGCTCGTCGAACGCGCCAGGGGTCCGGATGTCGCCGGAGGTCGTCGGGGCTGCGGCGGCGGAGACGACGTCGCTCGCGAAGTAGGACGCCACCGCGGTGTCGTACGCGGCGGTGTGCGCGAAGGCCTGGGCGGCGAGGCGCTTCCGGAGCTCGAGCGTGGTGCCGCCGGCACGCACGGCCTCGACGACCTCGGGGTAGGACGCCGGGGACACGACGATCGCCACGTTCGGGTGGTTCTTCGCCGAGGCACGGACCATCGCGGGGCCGCCGATGTCCACGTTCTCGACCACGGTCGCGGTGTCGGCGCCGGACGCCACGGTCTCGACGAACGGGTAGAGGTTCACCACGACGAGTTCGAACGGCGCGATGTCGAGGTCGGCGAGCTGCTGCTCGTGCGACTCGAGCCGCAGGTCGGCGAGCAGGCCGGCGTGCACCGACGGGTGCAGCGTCTTCACGCGACCGTCGAGCGACTCGGGGAACCCGGTGACGCTCGCGACGTCGGTGACGGCGAACCCGGCGTCACGGATGGTCTGCGCGGTGGAACCGGTCGACACGATCTCGACCCCGGAGTCGGCCAGGGCGCCGGCGAGCTCGAGCAGGCCGGACTTGTCGCTCACCGAGATCAGTGCACGGCGGACCGGCACCACGTCCCGGTCGCGGTAGAGGCTGGGGTCGGCTGCGTGCACGCTCATGCGCTCGGGGTGCCCTTCAGTTCGGTGGTGCCGTTGGCGATGTCGAGGATGGTCTGGATGAGCAGGCGGCGCTCGACCGGCTTGATGCGGTCGTGCAGCGTCGACTCGGTGTCGCCCGGCAGCACCGGGATGCGCTCCTGGGCCAGGATCGGCCCGGTGTCGACGCCGTCGTCGACCGCGATGACGCTCGCGCCGGTCTGGGTCACGCCGGCGGCGAGTGCGTCCCGCACGCCGTGGGCGCCGGGGAACTCGGGCAGGTACGCCGGGTGGGTGTTGATGATCCCCGGTGCGAACTCGGACACCACGGCCGGGGGCAGCAGGCGCATCAGGCCGGAGAGCACGAGCAGGTCGGGCGACCACGGACGGATCTGCTCCGCCAGGGCCTGACCCCACTCGGCGCGGGAGTCGTAGCGGGTGAACGGGACCGTGAAGGTCGGGATCGAGAACTCCTCGCCCAGCCCGAGCCCCTCGGCGTCGCGGTCGGCACCGATGGCGACGACACGGGCGGGGTACTCGGCGTCGAAGGTCGCTTCGAGCAGGGCTCGGAGGTTCGACCCGGTACCGGAGATCAGGACGACCAGTTCGAGCACGGCACCAACCCTACCGGGAGGCACGGCGTCGGCGGGCGCGGTTACCGGTCGTCCTTCGGCTGTCGCCACCAGGGCAGTTCGTCCTCGGGGATCTGGTCGGTGACGTCCCACTTCGCCTGGCGGGGCTGCTGCTCCCGCTCCGGTGCGGGCGCCCGGGTGTCGTGGACGACGTCGACGCGGTCCGCCTCAGCGGTCTCGTCCAGGTCGTCCCGGCCGGCGACGAACTCCTCGGTGCTCCACGGGAACGCGGGCTGGGCGTCGGTGGGCACGCGCGGCGGTGCTGCCGCGGGGGCGGTGGCCGTGGGCGGCTCGGGGGCGGGCTGCTGCGGCTCGGCGTCGGAGCCGGTCACGCGGCCGCGCAGTGCACCGGCTCGTCCCCGGACCCCCTCGGCCGCGCCGGCCAGACGGTCGCGCAGGCCGCCCAGGGCTGCTCGTCCGGTACCGCGTCGCACCGGTTCGGGCTCGGCGGCGAGGCGGTCGGCGGCCACCGCGTCGGTCTTCGCCCAGTCGGGGAGCTCGACGTCGTGGTCGGTGTCGCCGGCACGCGGTGCGCGGGGTGGAGGCGTGGGTGCGGAGGCGGGGTCGGGTTCGCGGGCGGGGCGGGGCGGTGTCGCATCGGCCGGCTCGTCCCCGACGACCTCGCTGCCGATCGGCCCGGTCGCCCGCTCGGTCGTCGCGTGTTCGGTCGTCGCCCGCGGGCGCGCTGCCGTCGACCCGTCGTGGGACTCCTCGACGACGAAGCGGTGCACGTCGGTGGTCCGTCCGGCCCCGGCCTGGTCGAGCGCGGCGAGCAGGGACCCCTCGCCGAGGTCTGCTCCGGCGCGCGCGGTGTCGTGGTCCTCGTCGGCCTCGGCGGCCTCGTCCGCCTCGGTCCAGCGCTCGCGCCTCCACCCGCCCTCCGGCAGGCGGACGAGGTCACTGCCCGCGGCGAGGGCGATGATCGCCGGCAGGCCGACCTCGAGTGCGGCGAACCCACCGACCGCCAGGGCGTTCGGGCCGACGTCGGCCAGGCGTCCCGGGCCGAACGAACCGGACGACACCCAGGCGATGAGCCCCGTGAGCACGCCGGCGACGAGTCCTGCCGCGACGCCGCCGAACGCACGGTGCAGTGCGGAGTCCGCAGCGCCCAGGGCCCGCACCAACCGCGGCCGCATCGAGCCGCCGATCGCGAACCCGGCGATGACGGGCACCAGGATCCAGACGAGCCCGAAGGTGTGACCCGAGGTCGGCAGCGCGCCGAAGACCGGCAGGCCGGGGATCGGGCCCAGGGTCGTGGCGATCGGGGACACGCTCGACCCGGTGCCGATGGCGAACCCGGGGCCGATCAGCCACGAGGTCGCCCACCCGACGAAGTCCGGCAGGAACGCGAGCTGTCCGACGGTGAGCGCGACACCACCGATCACCCCGGCGTGCGACTGCTCGTACAGGGTGATGACCTCGGCGAACGAGGTGAAGAGCAGCAGGCCGACCAGCACCGCGGCCACGCCGACGACCACGGCGGTCGCGGCGGTCCCGGCGCGCAGGCCGAACCCGGCGACGGACCGCCAGACGGCGGGGACGCGGTCGACCAGGTCGATGACCCGCTGGGTGACGGCGTCGGCGGGCATGTCCCGGCGACGACGGCAGACCTCGGACGCGGCGAGTGCGGGGATCCCGAACCAGAGCGCCGGCAGCACCACGGCCTGCCAGAGCGTGGGGTGGGTGGCGGCGGAGGTCGTCGACAGCGCGACGGCCAGACCGAGGAGCGCGACGACGGCGGTGCCGACCAGCAGGCCGGTCGTGCGGTGCTCGGTCTCGGCGAACCGGCGTCCGGCACGGGCGCCGAGCCAGGCGGTCACGACCGCGAACCCGAGGGCCGCCAGGGTGACGTGGATGGGGTCGGCAGCGCCGCTGACCCCGGTGCTCTTGGCGAGTGCGGAACCGAGCAGGAACGAGACGTCGACGCCGTGCCCGACGAGCCAGACGCTGCCGGTGGCCTTCCAGAAGACGTCCCAGTCGACCTGCAGGCCGTACTCGAACCCCCAGAGCAGCGTCAGCGGCACGAGGGCGATCCCGATGCCGACGCCGACCGTCACGACCGCCTCGATCGCGGCGAGCAGAGCGGTTCCCAGGCGGTTCATCGCAGCGAGGATACGTGCCCCTCGCGCGGCCGCCCCGGAGCCGCGCGGCTGCCGACGCAAAACACCGGTGTTCGCAGGACGAACACGCGCAAGACGCGGTTCACCCGACGAACACCGGTGTTTTGCGGAACGGGCTCGTCGCTAGCGGGCGGCGACGACCTCGCGCAGCAGCGCGGCGGTCTCGGACGGCGTCTTGCCGACCTTGACGCCTGCGGCCTCGAGCGCCTGCTTCTTCGCCTCGGCGGTACCGGCCGAACCGGACACGATCGCGCCGGCGTGCCCCATCGTCTTGCCCTCGGGAGCGGTGAAGCCCGCGACGTAGCCGACGACCGGCTTGGTGACGTGCGCCTTGATGAACTCGGCCGCGCGCTCCTCGGCGTCGCCACCGATCTCACCGATCATCACGATGGCCTCGGTCTCGGGGTCGGCCTCGAACGCGGCGAGCGCGTCGATGTGCGTCGTGCCGATGACGGGGTCGCCGCCGATGCCGATGGCGGTCGAGAAGCCCAGGTCACGGAGCTCGTACATCATCTGGTAGGTCAGGGTGCCGGACTTCGAGACGAGTCCGATCGGTCCCTTGCCGGTGATCGTCGCAGGGGTGATGCCGACGAGCGACTCCCCCGGGGTGATGATGCCGGGGCAGTTCGGCCCGATGATCCGGGTCGTTCCGCCCTTCGCCTTGGCGTGCGCCCAGAACTCGGCGGAGTCCTGCACGGGGATGCCCTCGGTGATGACGACGACGAGCGGGATCTCGGCGTCGATGGCCTCCGTCACCGCGTCCTTCGCGAACGCCGGCGGGACGAAGACGATCGAGACGTCGGCACCGGTGGTGTCGATGGCCTCGCGCACCGAGCCGAAGACCGGCAGCTCGACGTCGCCGTGGGTGACGGTGGTGCCGGCCTTGCGGGCGTTGACACCGCCGACGACGTTCGTGCCGGCCTTGAGCATCAGGGCGGTGTGCTTCGTGCCCTCGCCGCCGGTGATGCCCTGGACGATGACCTTGGAGTCCTTGTTGAGGAAGATCGACATGGTCAGTCCCTTCAGGCCGCTGCGGCGGCGAGTTCGGCGGCCTGCTCGGCCGCATCGTCCATGGTCGCGGCGACGGTGACGAGCGGGTGCGCTGCCTCCGCCAGGATCCGACGACCCTCTTCCACGTTGTTGCCGTCCAGACGCACGACGAGCGGCTTGGTGGCCGCGTCGCCGAGGATGCCGAGCGCGGCGACGATGCCGTTCGCGACGGCGTCGCACGCGGTGATGCCGCCGAAGACGTTCACGAAGACGCTCTTCACCTGCGGGTCGCCGAGGATGACGTCGAGGCCGTTGGCCATGACCTCGGCCGACGCGCCGCCGCCGATGTCGAGGAAGTTGGCGGGCTTCACGCCGCCGTGGCGCTCACCGGCGTAGGCGACGACGTCGAGCGTCGACATGACGAGCCCCGCGCCGTTGCCGATGACGCCGACCTGACCGTCGAGCTTGACGTAGTTCAGCCCGTGGGCCTTCGCCTTCGCCTCGAGCGGGTCCTCGCTGGCGGTGTCTTCGAGGTCCTTGTGGCCCTCGTGGCGGAAGTCGGCGTTCTCGTCGAGCGAGACCTTGCCGTCGAGTGCCAGGATCTGGCCGTCGCCGGTGCGGACCAGGGGGTTGACCTCGACGAGGGTCGCGTCCTCGCCCTTGTAGACGTCGTAGAGCTTGACGAAGACGTCGGCGACGGCGTCCTGCAGCTCCGATGGGAAGTTCGCCTGCGCGGCGATCTCGAGCGCGGCGGCCTTGTCGATGCCGGTCAGCGGGTCGACCTCGACCCGGGCGAGTGCCTCGGGCTTCTCGACGGCGAGCTGCTCGATCTCCATGCCGCCCTCGACGCTGGTGAGCGAGAGGTAGGAGCGGTTGGCCCGGTCGAGCAGCACGGAGAAGTAGAACTCCTCGGCGATGTCGGCACCCTGGGCGACCATGACCCGCTGGACGGTGTGGCCCTTGATGTCGAGGCCGAGGATGGCCTGCGCGTGTTCGAAGGCCTCGTCCGGGGTCTTCGCGACCTTGACGCCGCCGGCCTTGCCGCGACCGCCGACCTTCACCTGCGCCTTGACGACCACGACGCCGCCGATCTTCTCGGCCGCCGCCTTCGCCTGCTCGGGGGTGTCGGCGATGATCCCCTGCAACACGGGGACGCCGTAGGACTCGAAGAGGTCCCTGGCCTGATACTCGAAAAGATCCACGCTGTTCTTCTTCCCGCACGGTTCGTGCGATCGGCATCGGTTTCCCGGTCGCGCACTCCACATCGAGGGTCGCTCGATGTCGAGACAACGGCCGCCACGCAGCCTAGCGCTGCTCGGTGGACGGCCGGTGCACGGATGCCGGAGCGGGCCGGCTCCGACGGGCGTGAGCCGCTGCGCGCATCGCTGGGACCGGCCTCAGGCTCCCGCTCGGCACTGTGGATCGGTGCACCCCGAACTCCGTACTCGCGCCACCGAGGTCTTCGGCTGGAAGCTCCGCCCCGACCAGGAGTCCGTCATCGACGCGGTCCTCGAAGGCCGCGACGCCCTGGCGGTCATGCCCACCGGTTCGGGGAAGTCCGCGATCTACCAGGTCGCCGGCCTCGGCCTGGACGGGCTCGTCGTCGTGGTCTCCCCGCTCGTCGCACTGCAGGAGGATCAGGTGGTCGGGCTCGAGCACCATCCGGGTGCACCAAGCGCCGTCGCCCTGAACGCCACGAAGAAGGCCCGGGACGTCGCCGATGCCTGGGACGCCGTTGCCGCGGGCCAGGTCGGCTACGTGTTCCTGGCGCCCGAACAGCTGGTGAAGGACGACGTGCTCGAGCGACTCCGCGATGCCGGCGTCGCGCTGGTCGCCGTCGACGAGGCGCACTGCATCTCGTCCTGGGGTCACGACTTCCGACCGGACTACCTGGCGCTCGGCGAGGCCGCGGAGCGCCTGGGCCGCCCGCCCGTGCTCGCCCTGACCGCGACGGGCTCCGCTCCGGTGCGGGACGACATCGTCGAGCGGCTCCGCATGCGCGACCCGTTCGTGCTCGCGTCGGGGTTCGACCGACCCGGCATCCGACTCGAGGTCATCCGGCACGCCGAGGACGCCGAGAAGCGCCAGGCCGTGGTCGACCAGGTCGCCGAACTGGACGGGGCCACGGTCGTCTACGTCGCCACCCGCGCCGCGACCACGGAGTACGCCGATGCCCTCGCCACCCGTGGTCGTCGCGCGCAGCCGTACCACGCCGGCATGCGCGTGGCGGAGCGCGAGTCCGTGCACACCGGGTTCCTGGACGGCGACGTCGACGTGGTGGTGGCGACCAGCGCGTTCGGCATGGGCATCGACAAGCCCGACGTCCGGTACGTCGTGCACGCCGACGTCCCGGAGTCGGTCGACGCCTACTACCAGGAGATCGGACGGGCCGGGCGGGACGCCGAACCGGCCGGCGCCACCCTGCACTACCGCGCCGAGGACTTCGGCCTGCGCACGTTCTTCGCGTCCGGCTCCCCCCGGCCCGCATCGGTGCGGGCCGTCTTCGACGCCGTCCCGCCCAGCGGCTCGATCGCCCGTTCCGCGCTCACGGAAGCCTCGGGGCTGTCGGCCCGCACCGCCGGCCGTGCGCTCAACGCCCTGCTCGACGCCGGTGCCCTGCGCGACGACGTCGACGGTGTCTCCCGGATGCCGGACGGCCCCCGGGACGCCGACCGTGCGGCCCGCGCCACCGCCGACCGAGCCGCCGAACGGGAACGGGTCGAGGAGTCCCGCATCGCGATGATGCGCCAGCTCGCCGAGACGACCGCGTGCCGCCGGCAGTTCCTGCTCGGCTACTTCGGCGACGAACTGCCGGAGCCGTGCGGCAACTGCGACACCTGCTCGTCGGGCACGGCACGCGACGCCTCCGCCCACGTGGCCGACGGTGCGAACGACGCCGTCTGGCCACCGGATGCCCGCGTCGAGCATGCGGAGTGGGGCACGGGCGTGGTGATGAGCACGGAAGAGGACCGCATCACGGTGTTCTTCGAGTCCGCCGGGTACCGCACCCTCGCACTCGCCGACGTCGAGGAACGCGACCTGCTCGAACGCGTCTGACAGCGGCACGGACGGAGCACGGACGGAGCACACCGGCGGCCAGCGCACCAGCGCAGCCGACCCGGGCGGGGAAGGCGCGGCCGCTCGACCACCCGTCGGCGACCGCGCTCCACTCCCCCGAGCATCGGCGATGCTGCCGTGACGGCGTGACCGGGAGGTGACGCCCGGGTGAACACGACACGAAACCGGACAGCCGCCAAGCACCCGCGGGTAGGCAGGAAGCCCGCAACGGAAAGGAACCACCATGAGCGACCCCGGCATCAGCCCCGTCGACGACTTCGACTCCCAGCAGCGTCGCGACGACGACATCGACCGTGAGCACGTCGGCCCGTACGAGGTGGATGAGGCCGAGGAGTCGCTCGAGACCGTCACGAACGACGCGGTCGCCGGCGAGACGGTGGAACCGCAGCCCGGTGACGGCTCCGACGACGGTCCCACCGGCGGATCCCCGCGCGAGGGCTCGCCCGACCTGTGGGAGCAGGACGAGGAGCGCCCGGACCTCGGCGGCGACCTCGGCACGAAGCCGCTCTGACCAGGCTCCCCCGGAACACGGCTCGGTAGCATCGGGCCGTGTTCCGACGAGTCCGTGCCAGCGTCCGCAGCATGCCCTCGGCGGCGCGGCTGCTGGCCGTCGCGGTGATGCTGCTGGTCGCCGCCGCAGCGCACCTCGCCGCCCGCTCGGAGCCCGGTGGCCGCTGGGTCCCGCTGCTCGTCGCCGGCGTCGTCGGCGCGCTGGTCACCGGTTCCCCGACCCGCCTCTGGCCGCTCCCCGCGATCTGGCTCGTCGCGACGCTCCTCGCCCTGACCGGTGACGCGCCCGTCGACCCCGCCTCCACACGGGTCGCCGTGATCGTCGGCGCAGTCGCGCTCCTGGTGGCGATCGCTGTGGACCTGCGACCCGTCCTGCGGGCGCGACGCCGACGGGGTGCGGCGTGACCACCCCACGGCCTGGAGGCTCGGCGCACGACCCGCACCGGGCCTCCCGTCCGTCTCCCGCGCACGTCCACGACCGTCACCTGCGTCGGTTCCTCGCCGACAGCACACCCGTGGCCGCGGGCGGCCGCGCCATCCTGCTGCAGATCGCCGACCCGGTCGTCGCGGCCGGTGTCCGACGGCACTCGGACTTCGCCCGGCGACCCCAGCAGCGGCTCGCCCACACCCTGATGTTCATCTACGCCGTCGTCATCGGCACGGAGTCCGACTCGGCGACCGCGACGGGCTTCGTCAACCACGCGCACGGGCCCGTCGCCGGCGCCGACGACGTCGACCGGCAGCTCTGGGTGGCCGCGACCCTGTTCGACTCCGCCCGGCGGGCGCACGACCTGTTCGGCACGAAGGTCTCCGCTGCCCGGGCCGAGCAGGTCCTCGCCGCCTACGCGCCGATCGCGACCGCGCTGCGGGTGCCAGCGGAGCGCTGGCCGACCTCGGTGGCGGCGTTCGACCGGTACTGGCAGCAGACGCTCGACGGACTGCAGGTCACCGACGACGCCCGCGGGGTCGTCCGTGACCTGCTGCACCCGCGGTTCGCGCCGCTGTGGGTGCGGGCGGCGATGCCCCTCGTGCGCATCGTGACCGTGGGGATGCTGCCGGAACCGGTGCGCACGGCGTACGGCTTCGCGTGGGGGCGGCGCGAGGAGCGGCGCTTCCGGCGGACCGTGCGGGTGGTGGCCGGGGTGCGGGCGCTCGTGCCGCGGGCGCTGCTGCGGTTGCCGAGGCCGGTGCTGCTGCGGGCGCTGCGGCGGACCGCCGAGCGACACGGCGCGGTACGGTAGCGGGCATGTCGGTCGACCACTTCGCCATCACGGTCCCGCGTTCCTGGTTCGAGCTCCCGGTCGATCCGGAACGCCGCGACGACCGGATCAGCGCCCTCGTGCAGGAACGCATCGAGGACCACCGGGAACTCTGGGACCACCGCACCGAGATCGTCCGGGTGCTCCGCCGGTTCGCCCGCTCCGCCTGGGACAGCGGGGCGCGGTACTGCGCCGCGTTCGCCGAGCCCAGCGAGGACGGCATCGTCTCCGGTGCCCTCACCGTGACGGTCCTGCCCGCGCCCGAGGCCGGCGGGGACCCACTCGCCGCACTGACCGACCACGTCGCCGCGCTCGGCGGGGACGACGACGGGATGCACGTCGACGTGCACGAGGTCCCTCGCATCGGCCGGGTGCCGCGCGTCTGGGGCGTCTCGACGGTGCAGGCACCGGACGGCCGCGGATCGTTCGACGTCGTGCTCATGCAGACCTTCGTGCCGGCCGGCGACCAGGTCGCCCTGGTCAGCGTCTCGTCACCCGCGACCGACCTGGCCGAGCCGCTGTACGAACTGTTCGAGACCGTCACCGACACCTTCGAGCTCATCGACTCCGCCACGGTCGGCAGCGAGGTGTCCTGATGCGCCTCTGGCCGTTCCGGAAGAAGCGCAAGGTCGTCGAACCCGTCGTCGAACGGGTCGGAGAGCGTGATCTGGCGCAGATGGCACAGCGCGGAGAGCTCGCCCGTTCCGTCGTCACCCCTCCCCTGGCTCCGCGTGCGAGCGCCGACCGGGTCCGGGCGACCGTGGCGCAGATGCCCGGCCGACCACTCGGCTCGTCCGGCGGAAGCACCGCGCGACGCGACGCCGCGCCGGCCCGCCAGGCCGCGGCGGCCGTGCTCGTCCTCGACGGCGCCCAGCGGGTCACCGTGTCCGGCGGGGGACTGATCGGCCGCGATCCTGCGAGCTCCCATCCCGACGGCGGATACGCCCACATGATCGCCCTGGAGGACCCGGAGCGGCTGCTCAGTCGTACCCACCTGGAGTTCGGGTTCGGTGCCGAGGGCTCGCTCTGGGTGCTCGACACCGCGTCGGCCAACGGGGTCGAACTGCAGCGTCCGGGGTTCCCCCCGGCGATGCTCGTTCCGTCGCAGCGCACGACCGTGCGGCCCGGGGACACCGTGGTGTTCGGCGGGCACTCGCTCCGCGCCGAACCCGCCGTCGGACTCGTCAGCGAGACGCCGCTGGGCTGAGCCGACCCTGGACCGGGCAGACTGCGGGGTGCGCACGCTCCGGGCTGCGCCCCTGCGGCCGGCGCTAGTCGCCGGCCGGCACCTGCACGAGTCGGAGCGCCTGGTCGGCGTCGTTCAGCAGAGCCCGGCCGGCGACGCGGTCCTGGGTGACGAGGCTCTTCGACAGCTTCGTGCCGATCAGGTCGCCATCGACCGTGCTGAGCGGCGCGAGGAGCATGCCCCGACGGGCCTTCTTCGCGTCGACCTGCCAACCGCGGAACCCGCTCGCCACCCCCTCGACGTCTCCCGCCAGGACGAGCCCGACCGAACGGCCCCGGTCGGACTCCATGATCGCCCGGAACACCGGTTCGGCCGGCGACTCCTTCAGGGCTTCGGCGTCGTCGACGAGCACGAGCGTGAAGCCCGCGGCGCCGGTGTCGATGGCGGCGGACAGGCCCTCGGCTCCGATCGCACCATCGGTCACGACCGTGGCTCGTGGCGCTCCGTCGAGCGCCCGCAGCGGGGACTCCCGCGGGGTCACCGCGACCACCGAACCACCGGCAGACAGCACGTGGCGGGCCATCGCGACGAGTGCGGTGCTCTTGCCCGAGCGGGGGCTGCCGCCGACGATGAAGACCGAGGTGTCCTGCACGAAGTCGTGCGTGAACAGCCGGAGCTCGTCGCCGCCGACGCCGAGTGCGACCCGGCCGACCGACGCCTCCGCCGACGGCAGGTACCGCACGGCGTCCTCGAAGGTGATGGAGCGCGGGAGCACGTCGATCCGGAACGGCTTCGGGGCGTCGGCCGACACGTGCGCACGGACCTCGTCACCGATGCCCCGGAGCGCGGCGGCCTGGTCGCGGCCCCCGAGTCCGCCGGGCAGAACGGCGACCTGGGTCTCCGTCGCCGTCGCGTTGCGGAACCCGCGCCCCGGCGGGATCGACTCCGGCAGCTTCTTGCCGTTGATGCCCTCGTAGTTGTAGTCGCCGCGGTCGGCCAGGGCAAGCAGCAGCTTCCGTTCCACCTGGCTCGACATCCGGCCGGACGTGAGGGTGCGGTCGCCGGAGACGACCAGGTGCACGCCGACGCCGACGCCCTCGCGCAGCAGGGTCTGGACGGCATCGTGCAGCATGCCGTTCTCGGCGTCCGCCAGGGTCGCCATGAAGCTCTCCCACTGGTCGAGGAACACGACGACGTGGGGCATCGGCACGGTGCCGGAGTCGGTCCGCTGTTCGGCGATCGACGAGTAGCCGCCGGCGGAGAACGCGGCCTGGCGCTCCTGCACCGTGCGGAGCAGGATGCCGAGCAGCCGCGAGACCCGGTCGGGCTCGTGCCGCTGCACGACGGCACCGCAGTGCGGCAGAGCACCGAGGGCGAGCAGGGCACCGTTGCCGCAGTCGATCCCGTACATGTGCACGTCGCCGACGCCGAGCCGCAGGGCCATCGCACCGGCGAGGGTGCGGAGGGTCTGGCTGCGACCGGAGCGTGGCGAGCCGATCACGAACAGGTGGCCGTCCGCGTCGAGGTCGAACACCGCCGGGCGCTGCCGCTGGTCACCGGGGTGGTCCTCGACGCCCCAGGCGACCGCCAGGGGCGCCAGGTCGCCGGTGCCGGTCGCCTCGACGTCGTCGAGCCCGACGACCTCGCCGAGCGGTGGCAGCCAGGGCTTCCGCTGCTCGGGGGTGCCGAGGGCTCGGGTGGCGTCGTCGATGGACGCGACGAGGACGCTCAGGTCGGTGACCTCCACGTCGCTCGCGGCGGCCTCGACGGCGGCCGGGCGAGGGGCCGGGTCACTGTACGAGGCGAACGTGAGCTCGCGGACCAGGGCGGGTCGGGCCTCCTGGTCGTCCGTGCCGGGCCGGCGCCCGCCGACGCGACCGGACTGGAACGGCAGCAGCGAGGCCGCGCCGAGCCGCACGTAGGCGCGCCCCGGGGTCGACTTCGCGATCCGCGCGGCGTCGTTCGCGCCGATGACGTCCTGGCTCTCCGACTGGTCGGTGACGCGCAGCGCGATCCGCAGGTTCGTGTTCGCGCGGATCTCAGGCGAGACGACGCCGCCCGGTCGCTGCGTGGCGAGGATGAGGTGGATGCCGAGGGAGCGACCGCGCTGGGCGATGTTCACCAGGCCCTTGACGAAGTCGGGCAGCTCACGGGCGAGCGAGGCGAACTCGTCGATGACGATCAGCAGCCGCGGCAGGCTCGGGATGGTGTCCCCGTTCGCCGCACGCTTGGCCTGCAGGTCCTGGTAGTCCTCGAGGTCCTTCGCGCCGACCTCCGCGAGGGCGTGCTCGCGGGTGCGGAGCTCGGCACCGAGCGACTCGAGCGCGCGCTCGACCTGGTGCGTGTCGAGGTCCGTGACCATGCCGACGGTGTGCGGCAGGTCGACGCAGTCCTTGAAGGCCGCACCGCCCTTATAGTCGACGAGCACGAAGTTCATCTCGTCCGGCCTGTTCGCCACCGCCAGGGACGCCACGATCGTCTGCAGCAGCTCGGACTTGCCGGAACCGGTCGTGCCGGCGACCAGGCCGTGCGGACCGTCGTTCCGCAGATCGATCGCGAACGGCCCGTCGATCGACGCCCCCACCACGGCGGTGGTGCTGCGGCCGCCGAGCAGCCAGCGAGCCTGGACGGCCTCGGACGTCGGCGGTTCGAGCTGGAGGACGTCGAGCAGGCGGGCGGACGAGGGGATGGCGCCGTCCTGCACGTCCGGGCTGGCGTCGACGATCGGCGACAGCGACCGGGCTACCCACTCGAGCCAGTCCTGGTCGACCAGGTCGGGGCGTGCGTCGTCGATGCGCTCACTGCGCTGCTGGGTGACCCGCACCCGGTCGTCGCGGACGACCACCACCGCGTCGCACTCCTCGGGCAGGAGCCGTTCGTCCAGGTCGAGGCAGATGCTGAACACCCCGACCGACGGCCCCTCCTTGAGCACCTGCACGAGCGAGGGCATCGCGCGGAGCCGCCGTGCGCCGTCCATCACGACGACGATCTCGTCAGCTGGCGGGGTCTTCTTGCCGATACCCGCCTCTTTCCGGGCGTCGATGATCGCGGCGAGCTCGGCGATCGCCCGCGCGGTCGACGCGGCGTTCGAGGCGATGCTCGTCATCGGCTGGTCTGCACCGTCCCGGCGGACGTGCGGCAGCCAGGACATCCACTCCCACAGCGACGTGCGCGTGGTGTCGGTGAGCAGCGTGAAGGTGACGTCCTTCGGGCTCTGCAGCGTCGCGAGCTGCGCGACCACCCAGTTCGCCAGTCGTCGGGCGTCGTCGTCGGGACCGGCGATGCCGATCACGCCGCGCTCGGCCAGACGGATGCGGACCGGCACGTCCGTGGCGTCCCACGCCACGGTCCGCTTGTGGGACAGCTGCTCCGGGTCCTCGATGGTCACCTCGGAGCGCTGCGTCGCCGTGCCGACGCGGACGAGCAGGTGGTCCGGATCAGTCCGGCGTCGCTCCCACAGTCGCGGCAGCGGCGTGACCGCGGTCTCGTAGACGGCGGCCGGGTCCGGCGCGCTCGCGATCCAGCGTGCGCGTTCGGACTGGAGGCTCTCGGTCGCGTCCGCCTCGATCCGCGCCTTGGTGTCCTCGTACTCCACGACGCGCTGCCGGTACGTCTTCTTGCCCTGTCGGCGACCCTGCAGCCCTGTGATGATCATCAGGACCGGCGACAGCAAGGCGATGAGCAGGTAGATCCAGCGGCCGGTTGTCGACACGAACATGACCGCCACGCCCATCGGCGCCAGTGCCATCAGGATGGGCAGCGCCCGGGCGGGGGGCTCGGTCGGCGGCGGCGGCAGCTGGTAGCGGGTGTGCTCGTCCGGGGGCAGGATGCGCGGCGGCCGGTTGTACTCGAGCGACATGCCGTCGTCCGCCAGTGACAGATGGGCGCCACGGTCCGGAGCGCGGCCGAATCCGAGCAGTACCGCACCGATCGCGAGCTGTGCTGTCTCGGGCCAGTCCGTCTCCTCGGTGACCGGCTCACCGTCGAGCAGCGCTCCGGAGAAGCCGTTCGCCGGACGCACCTTCGCGCCGTCGGCGGTCACCGTGACCAGCAGGGCGATCTCCGGCACCGTGTCGACCCCCGACGCCTCGGCCTCCACCTCGTCCGTGGTGCTCACCGGCACCCGCACGTGCGCGGACCGTGCTGTACCGATGGTCACCGTGCCGGTGCTGACCCGGACAATCGTCCCCGCGTGCAGCCCGGAGACGATCCGGATCTCGGCGTCGGTCAGCGGACGGAGTGGCTGCGGCGGCACCTGTTCCAGGCTGCGGCTCACCACCACTCCCTCCCGGACACCGGACTCGGCGACCGACGCCGAGAGGTCGAGCTGCTGCTCCCCGACGAAGTACACCGGAGTCCGACCGGAGGCGTCGACGTCCGTCGCGATGAGGCGCTCGGCCTCGGCCACCAACTCGCGCACCGCCCGGGAATCGTCACCGTCGACGTAGACGTTCGCGGTCTGGCCGCTCTCGCGGTCGACCATCGTGAACGTGAAGGTCATGGCAATCCCCCGTAGCGTTGACTTCGTGTCGCAGGACGATGGTAGTGTCCATCCCACACGCCCCGTTGGGGGGACAACGAAACTCCGGGGAAAGGGAGTCACACCGTGGCGAACATCAACGTCTCGTACGCAGACCTCGAGGCAGCAGCCTCCGACCTCAAGGCAGGCCAGGCAGACATCGAAGACCGTCTGTCAGCACTGCAGCGAAAGATCCAGCAGCTCATCTCGGATGGCTACGTCACCGACAAGTCGTCCGTCGCGTTCGGCGAGTCCTACGACGAGTTCAACCGTGGCGTGAGCCAGACGGTCCAGGGGCTCGAAGGCCTCTCCACGTTCCTCTCGAAGGCTTCGCAGACCCTGTCCGAGACGGACGAGTCGCTGGCCTCCGGCCTCAAGGGCTGACATCGTCGTCGACCCCGTGCCCCGCGATCGCGTGGGGCACGGGGTCGTCGCGGTTCCTGTGGCGTCGTCCTGGTGGCGCCGGTTCGTGATCGGGGAGGGATTGTTCCGTGGCAGGCAAACTGCTGGTTGATCTGATGGGGCTCGGGGAGCTCCAGAACGACCTGACGACCGTGCACAGCACGCTCGAGCAGGCGCACAAGCGTGTCGATGCGTCCGACGACGAGATCGGTTCGGGGACGGTACAGGACGCTCTGCACGACTTCGACCACCGCTGGGGCGACAAGCGGGACAAGATCAGCGAGTCGACGAAGGCGTTGGCGGACATGCTGAGCTCGTCCATCGAGACCTACACCGAGACCGACGAGAAGCTCGCGCAGGCCCTGCAGGTCAACGACGAGAACGGCGGCGGCGGGCCCGTCGCCTCGAGGGCTCAGTAGCCATGGGGCGGCCGTCGGGGTGGGACGTTGTCGATCAGGGTGATGATCCGGTCAAGGGTGATCCGTCGACGTTGCGGATGATGGCGCGGGAGTACCAGCGCATCTCCGACGCAGCCGATGACGCCTCGACCCGACTGAAGTCGGTGAAGGGCTCGGGGTGGCTGACCGACTGGGAGGGTGAAGCCGCGGACGTGTTCGTCGACGCGATCGAGGACACCCCGTCGGACCTGACCAAGCTCGTCGATTCGTACGAACTTGCCGCGACGGCGTTGTCGGGGTGGGCTGACACGGTCGATGACGCCCAGTACCGGGCTGACGGTGCGTTGGCGGACGCGAAGGACGCCTCCGGGGACCTCGCCGCGGCGCAGGACCGGTTGGCAGATGCGCAGTCGAACCTGTCGCACTACCAGTCGGCGTCGAAGGACCTGTCGAAGGTCGCGGACAAGTACCCGGCCGGTTCCGAGGTGCCGGACGGGGTGGATGTTCCGTCGCCGGCGCAGTTGCGGGCAGCGTCCGACAACGCTTCCGTCGCGCAGGGGTCGGTGTCGTCGGCGCAGGGGGACATCTCGGCGGCGCAGTCGCGGATCGATGCGGCGAAGCGGCTCGTGGCGGATGCGAAGGGTGACTGGCAGGACGCGGAGCAGCGGACCGCGACGAAGATCGGTGAAGCTGCTGACGCGGGCCTCGGGAAGCAGTCCACGTGGGACAAGATCTTCGGGTCCGAACGATGGGAGACCATCGTCTCCATTGCGAAGGTCGTCGTCGCTGTTGGCGGCATCATCGTCATGATCGTCGGCGGACCGCTCGCATGGATCGTGCTCGGTGCAGCGCTGCTCGTACTCGCTGACACCCTGTACAAGATGAGCAAGGGCACCGCCGACGGGTGGGACCTCGCGTTCGCGCTGCTCGACTGCATCCCGGGTATGAAGGGGATCACCACCGCCGGACGGCTGCTGTCCGCAGCCGGCGACGCACGCAAGGCGTTCTCGCTCGCCCGCTCGACCGGATCGCTCGGCTCGCTCGCCGCCCGGACCCTCAGCGGAGCTGGCCGCTACGGCGTGATGGCGCTCAAGGAGCTTCCGCTGGCGGTGAAGCAGTTCGCGTCAAACCCGACGCGGCGACTCGAGCGCATGGCGCTCCAGGTGCGCTACCTGACCCCAGCGAACATGGTGCACAGCGCCGTCGATGCGGCGAAGGGGCTGCACACCGGCTTCTTGGGGTCGCAGGGCAAGCCGATCGTCGAGCGCCTCACCGACGCTTTCACCGCGAGTGACCGCGCCTTCAACCGCACCGTCAGCGGCGCCTACAACGCCCACGTGTCCGACATCGCTCGGACGGATCCGGCCCGGGCCAGCCAGCTGTGGCAGGGCGGCGAAGGCTACTACGGTGTCGACTCGATGACCAACGTGACCGGCCCGCACGCGCAGATCGACGCGTTCGCCTCGACGCCGTCCGGCATGCAGAGCCCGTCGGCGAGCTACGCCGTCCCGAACGCCCCGAGCGGCGACTCCGCCGCGTTCCACGAATCGGCCCAGGTCGGCGCGAACTTCGACTACCCGACCCCGTACCGTGAAGACGTCTCAGTCGCACACATCGGAGCGGACCAGCCGTACGCCGTCGGCACGGCGCAGGCCAACCCGCAGTTCGGCGCCGGCGGTGGAACGCAGTACTTCCACTCCGGCATGGCGACCGACAGCCCATCGCCGTTCCCGGCAGGCGGGCCTTCCGGCATGGACCCGAGCGTTCGGTCGATCACCGAGTCGGTCGGTATGCGCGGAGCCCTGCACGCACCGTGGCGCGCGGTGGCCTACACGCAGCCGCTCGTCGGGAGCGACGAATGATCCACGAGGGCTTCCCGGACGTCCTCGTCGTGGGACCGGTCGCCGATCGGTCGTTCTCCGATGACGGCCAGCTGGTCATCGATTACGGCACGGCGCCTCGGTGGTCCCCTGACGCAACGCTCCCGGATCTCGTCGCACGGGCGAAACTCCTGGCGCTGCTCCTCGACGCGCTCGACCCCGAAGTCGACGTCCGAGTCGGCGCACGTCACCAGTTCCTGCTCAACGACCACATCGACGGGCGCGTCGACACCCGCGCCGGTGGGACTCCGCCGCGCCTGCTCGCGTACGGCTCGCTGACGACCACTGTGATCCGGTCGAGTGACCTCGGCCGACTCGTGGATGTCCGCAACGAACCCTCGATGGCACAAGGGCTCTTCACCTTCCCCCGCGGCGCCGATGTCGTCTCGCAGATCGGCCCCGGAGCCGCACTCACGCGCCACGGCGACACCGGGTACTTCGACCAGGTCCTCTCCTTCGAGACCGACAATGCTGCACCGCCCTCGAAGCAGACCACCAAGGCACTGCACCGATGGACGAAGATCGTAGATCGCTGGCGGACGAAGGCCACTCCCGCGCAACGGGAACTCGAAGGCCCGTGGATCTGAGCGAGCCGGCCGAGCTCACGGCCTGGCGACGGGCGGTCGACACGGACCTGTGGATGCTGGCGACGGAGGACGGCGTCCCGGCGGTCATCGCCCCGGCTGACGAGTCGCCCCAGGCCGTCGCGCTCGCGTTCCTCGACCAGCAACAGGCGCAGGCCGCGGCCCCGGACGACGCGGTCCTCCTGCACACGACGCTGTGGTCGGCGCTCCGCGCGACCCCGGCCGACGTGGCTCTCCTGCTCCAGCCCGGCCAGCCCGACGAGCAGGTCCTGCTGCCCGAGGACATCGACCGGATCGTCGGTGTATCGCGAGACCGCGCGCCGGTGCTCTCACCCCGCGACCTGGCGATCACGTCGATGATCCCCGCGGTGATCGTGGACGGAGTCGTCAGCCCGCAACCGGATGGTCTGCCCGTGGGGGTGCTCCTCGACCAGGCCGGCCGATCCGGCGTCCCGTTGACGCTGGCGGCGGGGCCGACGATGCCCCTCGAACTCGACGCATGGACGACGGCGGCACTCGTCCGAGCGGCGAGCCCGTTCCCGGCGGGGTTCGACGTCGTCGTCGGTGCCCCGAAGCCGGAGCAGTACCCGGCGGTGACCGACTTCCGCGAACAGTACGACGGGGCGGCGATCAGCACGGTCGGTGTCATCGTCGAACGGGCGTCCGAGCGGATCGTGGTACTCGTCGACACGGATGACGCCGACGAACTCGGACGCGTCCGGGTCCAGGCCGCATCGCTCGTGCCCCTGCCCGTCTTCGTGACCGATCGCCGGTCCTCACCAGAGCAGGCGTGGGTGCTCGGGCGGCCCGACAGCCACGTGTCCTGATGGTGACCTGGCGCGCGAGTACCCGTCAGACGACGGTCTGGGCTGTACCGGTTCCGAACGGCCTCTACCTGGCGATCGAGTCCGATGGTCGCCCCGCCACCGAACCGCACGATCGGGATGTTCGTGTCGAGTCCGCGTACTCGGTCGCCGAGGACCGTCCGGCGACGCGAGGAGTCGCAACGCGACCGGTGACGCGGCAGTCCCTGCTCGATGACGAGCGGAGCGGTCGCTTCGTCGTGCAGGTCGCCGCCGCCGAGGGACACGGAGACGGCGTCCTGATCACGGAACGACAGCCGCGTCGCCCAGGTCTAATCTCGTTCGCGCCGTCCGGCGTCCGCGTCCTCGAGCTGTCGGCAGCCAACGGGATCTGGGGGGACGTCGTCAGCAGACTGGCTCGGCCGCACTCGGCATGGATGCTCCTCGAGGCGTCGACGGGCGGTGCGAGCTGCACCGTCATCATCGACCCTGACCCGGACGGATGGCGGAGGCGAGCGGTCGAGGCCCTTGGTCGACGCCCGCACCCGGAGATCACCGTCGTCGACTCCCTCGACGCCGTCGCCCGTGCCTGGCGAACCGCCGCCCGCAACCTGCTCGGGCCGACATTGGCATCGACGCCCGGATGACCGAGTACGCGCGAACGGCGCACCGCCAGGGCGAGACGACGCCAGCCATGATCACCGTGAGCTCCGAGCCGTCCGGCTCGGACGGCCGATTTCGCTACTCCGTGACCGTCGTCGTCGACGGTGTCGAGCACGTCGCCGTCGAGGACGACGCCTTCGGGGCCCTGTCGACGGTGCGGATGGAGCTCGAACGACGCGGCTGGCTGCTCGGCGTCGAGGGTGCACGGATCGACGTCTGGCCGAGCGGCATGGCGAGGGACCAGGGCGGGGGCCTTCGCGCCTACCGGCTCCGACGTGGGCGTTCTCCCCGTTCAGCGGACCTGGTCGACGTGTTCGCTCCGGCTGCCGATCACCTGGCGACCGTGGCCGAGCAGCGCCTGGCGGTCGGGGTCGCGCCACTCGATCTTGCTGCCGCATCGTACGAGGACGCCGACGAGGTGGTCTCGGTCTCGGCACCGTGCGACCAGCTCGTCGCCGAACGGAGCCGGCGAGGCGGCCTCCGTGCCGCACTCTTCGGTGGCCGACGCCCCGGCGACGAGCGATGGCAGGTCGTGCGTTCGCTGGTCGGCGATGCACTGCGACCAGACCGATGGGACGAGGCCGAAGCGCTGTCCGACGAACCGGACGGTGTGCGGCTCGTGACGACGGTCGGTGCGGACGAGGACGGTGTGCGGTGGTCGGACCTCGTCGACATTGGGGTCGACGAGGCTGGCGTGGTGCGGGTCCGACGGTTCCGACGCCGCTACACCGGACGGACCCGCGCGCACGTGGAGGTGCTGCTCGACACCCGCGCGCAGGGTCTGCCACCGACACGGTTCCGGCCGGACGAGTTGGCAGCGCTCACCGGGCAGCGGCAGGTCGATGCGCTGCGGCGGCACGTCCAGGGTCTCGGTCTGGTGCCGACACCAGCTATCGATGCAATGTTCTGGACCGACCGCGGCCGTGTCCCGACCGGTCGCGACGAGGACCAGGGGTCGAACACGACGTTCCACGGCTGGGCCGACAAGGCGGCCTACAAGGTGCTCGTCAGCGGTGTCGGGCACCTCCGGATCGTTCAGGAGAAACCGTTCTTGTCGGACTGACAAATACCGTGGTACGGTCGAGCCATGGCAGTCGAACTCAGCACCTGGGACGCCCAGGGCAACCAGACGACACCGACGTTCTCCACCATGCGGTTCCCCGCCGGTGAAGCCCACGTCAAGGTCGCGAACGACACCGCCGAGCCGGGGGGCCTCACCGAGATCGCGACCCTGCGCGGCACGAACGGCGACGACCTGATCATGCTCGGCATGTGGGCGGACGCCGTGCGACAGCGCGGTTCGAAGTCCGTCGCGCTCGTCCCCTACCTGCCCGGAGCCCGGCAGGACCGTGGCCTGCCGTTCGGCGCGAAGGTCTACGCGGACATCCTCAACGGCTTCCACGTCGACCAGGTCATCGCGTTCGACCCGCACTCGCCGGTCATCGTCGGCCTGGTCGACAACCTCACCGTCGTCACGAGCGAACAGGTCGTCCGAGACGCGGTGGTCGGGGCATCCGAGCACGGCGGTGGCGACCCGTACACCGGCATCATCGCCCCGGACAAGGGCGCGGTCCCCCGGGCGACCGCGGTCGCCCGGGCATGCGGCCTGCCGGTGTACCGCGCCGAGAAGCACCGCAACCCCGACACCGGCAAGCTCGACGGCTTCACCTGCGAACCGCTGCCGGAAAGCGGCCGGTTCCTGGTGGTCGACGACATCTGCGACGGTGGCGGCACGTTCATGGGCCTCGCCGGCTCGACGGGACTGCCGAAGGAGCGGCTCAGCCTCTGGGTCTCGCACGGTGTCTTCTCCGGCCGGGCAGCGCAGCTCGCCGACCACTTCGGCGAGATCGTCACCACCGACTCGTACCCCGCGCAGAACGCCATCGACGGCCTGCGCACGATCGCACTCACCCCCTACCTGACGGAGCAGATCCGATGACCCAGACCGCCCCCGCAACCACCGCCGGAGCCAGCGCGACCGGCACTGCCGCCGGCCTCGAACCCCGCATCACCACGGCGAGCCCGATCGCGCCGCTGCTGGCCGTCGACGGGTACAAGCACTCGCACCGGCAGGTCTACCCCGCGGGCACCACCCGGATCCTCATCAACTGGACGAACCGGTCGAACGCGCACATGCCCGAGTCGACGCACGCCGTGGTCTTCGGGCTGCAGGCGTTCATCCAGCGCTCGCTCGTCGAGGCCTGGGCGCCGTTCTTCGCCGCGGACGAGGACGAGGTCGCCCGACTGTTCGAAGAAGCCCTGCAGGGGTACTTCGGCCCGAACCACATCGGCACCGACCACGTCCGCGCCCTGCACCGCCTGGGTTACCTGCCGCTCGAGATCCGTGCCCTGCCCGAGGGCACCCTCGCCCCGATCGGCGTCGCGACCCTGACCGTCGAGAACACGATCGACGAGTTCTTCTGGCTGCCCAACTACATCGAGACCGCCCTGTCCGCATCGATCTGGCACCCGTCCACGGTCGCGACCAAGGCGCTCGCCTACCGCGACCTGATGGAGGACTGGGCAGCGCGCACCGGTGCCGTCCCGGCCGGCATCGACTTCGCCGCGCACGACTTCTCGTTCCGCGGGCAGTCGAGCATCGAGTCGGCTGCGGCGGGCGGCGCGGGCCACCTGCTCTCGTTCCTCGGCACCGACTCGATGCCGTCGCTCGACTTCATCGACCGGTACTACCCGGGCGACAACGGGCTGGTGGCAGCGAGCGTCCCCGCGACCGAGCACAGCGTGATGTGCGTCCGTGGTGCCGACGGGGAGCTCGCGACGTTCGAGCAGATCCTCGACGTCTACCCGACGGGCATCGTGTCGGCGGTCAGCGACGGCTTCGACCTGTTCAAGGTCGTCACCGAGACCCTCCCGGCCCTCAAGGACCGCATCACGGCCCGCGACGGCAAGCTCGTCATCCGACCCGACTCGGGCGACCCGGTCGACATCGTCACCGGCACCGTGCACGGCGTGGACGAGGCCGAGTTGCTCGCCCCCGGGCGCAGCCACGAGGAGAAGGGCGTCGTCGAACTGCTCGACGAGATCTTCGGCCACACCGTGAACGACCAGGGCTTCAAGGTCCTCGATCAGCACATCGGCGTCATCTACGGCGACAGCATCACGCTCGACCGGGCACAGCGCATCTACGAGCGCCTCGCCGCGAAGGGCTACTCGAGCGACAACATCGTGCTCGGTATCGGGTCGTACACGTACCAGTACATGACGCGCGACAACCTCGGCAGCGCCGTCAAGGCGACCTGGGCACTGGTGGACGGCGAGCCGGTCGACATCCAGAAGGACCCGAAGACGGGCAGCGGCAAGAAGAGCGCGAAGGGCCGCATCGCCCTGCACCGCGACGAGACCGGCGAGATCCGGCAGACCGACCAGGCCACGGCCGAGGACGAGGCGACCAGCCTGCTCCAGCCGGTGTGGATCGACGGACGGTTCACGCGCCTCCAGTCCTTCGCCGACGTCCGGCAGACGCTGCGGGACGAACGTGCGGCCCGCGCCGCCCGCCGGACGACCATCGCGTGACGGCCGCCGGATCGGCGACCCGCGACCAACCGCTCATCGCTATCGACGTCGTCCCGGTGTCGTTCGCGGGGGCGGACGGCCTGCGGGTCGCCACCGCGCGTCGGGCCTACGCCCCGTACGCCGGACTGGAGGCCCTGCCCGGCGTGCTCCTGGACGGCACCGAGATCCTGGCGGACGGTGCGCGGCGCGCGCTGCGCACCAAGACCGGGATCGACGCGGCCGCGGTCCGCCATCTGGCGCAGATCGGCGCGTTCGACGGACCCGACCGCGACCCGCGGAGCGCCGCGATCAGCATCGCGTTCCTGGCGGTCGTCGAGCCGGGCACGGACTCGACGGCGACGTGGCACGCCGCCGCGGACCGCCCCCTCGCGCTGCCCTTCGACCACGACCGGATCGTCGACGCCGCGCTGGAGCACGTGCGACTGCGGTGCTGGTCGGACGTCCCCCTGACGCGTGCGCTGCTCGGATCGCCCTTCACCACGGCGGACGCCCGTCGGCTGCTCACCGCGCTGACCGGCGCGAGCCCGGACCCGGGCAACCTGAACCGGATGCTCCGGACGAACCCGGTGCTCAGCCGTGTCGACGCCCCCGCGGCGGCCGGTCCCCGCGGGGGTCGTCCCCCGGCAGCCTGGACGTGGAGCGCCTGAGCACGGTTGGGTGGAGGCATGTCCTCCTCCCTGTCCGGTGACGATTCCCTGCAGCTGCCCGAGTTCGACGCTCCCCCGGCATCACCCCTCGACCTGGCCCGACAGTGGCTCGAGGCCGCCGACGAGCGCGACGTCTCCGAGCCGAGGTCGATGACCCTCGCCACCGCCGGCGCCGACGGTCGGGTGAGCGCCCGGACGGTGGACGTGAAGCGCCTGGACGACCGAGGGCTGGTGTTCGGCACCTCGACCCTGAGCCCGAAGGGACGCCAGCTCGCCGAGAACCCGCACGCAGCACTGCAGGTCTACTGGCGCGAGACCATGCAGCAGCTGCGGTTCGAGGGCCGGGCGGTGCAGCTCTCCGACGACGAGTCCGACGCGCTGTTCGCCGACCGCTCCCCGAAGTCCCGCGCGGCGACCGCGATCGCCGACCAGTCCGACGTGCTCGAACCGCGCACCCTGCAGGACCTGATCGACGACGCGAACGACCTGCTCGACGAGACCGACGACGCCGTGCCGCGGCCGGCCGGCTGGGTGGCCTGGCGACTCGAACCCGACGTCGTCGAGTTCTGGCACGGCAGCCGTGACCGGATGCACCGCCGGCTGCAGTACGTCCTCGCCGACGCTGCGTGGTCGGCCACCCGCCTGCAGCCCTGACGTCTCGCGCATCGCGAGCGCCGGCGCCCCCTACCGCCCGATCGGGTTCGGCATCGCGCCCGCCCGGATGAGCGACGCCGACTGGTCCGCCAGGTCCACCATCGACAGGGTGTTCCGCAGCTGCAAGCGGTTCAGGCACGAGTGCTCGAACGTCGGCACCCGCAGGTCCAGGGGTCGACGGCGGTCCGGGTGTGCGGCGGCGTGCGCGTCGATGCACTCCCCCGCGACCTGCCAGAACCGGGCCTCCGGTAGCACCCCGTCGTCGTCGAGGATCGCGGCGACGAACCGCAGCACCCCGTCGAACACGTCGGTGAACACGGCGAGCGCGGCTTCGTCGTCGGACACCGGGTGCACGATCCGGTCGATGTCGGCGGGCACCGGGCGGTCGTCGTGCCGGCCGAGCACCGCCGCCTCCTCGCCGATGTCCTTCATGACGGCGCGGACCACGGCACCGTCGCGCACGACGAGCACCAGGTTCTCGCCGTGTGGCATGAACACCAGGTCGTGCACGGTCAGGCAGTGCACGACGGGCAGCAGGTAGGCGTCGAGCCAGCGTCGGACCCACTCGTCGGCAGGGACTCCCGATGCCTCGATCAGGGCTGACACGACGGCGTTCCCCGAAGCGTCTCGGTGCAGCAGTGCCGCCATGGTGAGCAGGCGTTCGCCTTCGGCCAGCTGCGGGACGGGACTCTCCCGCCACAGCGCCGCGAGCATCTTGCGCTGCGGCGAGGACACGTCGACCCGGTGGTACGCGTCGCCGGTGTAGCCGATGGCGGCGTGCTCCCGGAGCACCGAGAACCCGGCCTCGGCGAGCGTCGGGTCGGCGGCGACGATCGACGCGACCCAGTCGTTCACGGCCGGCGTGTTCCGCATGTAGGCGGGCGACATCCCCCGCAGGAACCCCATGTTCTGCACGGCGAGCGCCGTCTTCACGTATGAGCGTGCCGGCTCGGTGCGGTTGAACGCGGTGCGGATGGACTGCTGCGGCTGGTACTCGTCGGGCCCCTCGCCCAGGTCCACCAGGTCCTGCCGCCCCAGGTCGGGCGCGAAGGTCACGGCGATCCGGTGCTGCCACTGCCAGGGGTGCACGGGCAGCCACACGTAGTCGTCGGGGTCGAGCCCGCGGCGCTCCAGGGTGGCCCGGAACCCGGCCACGACCGCTGCCGGGAGCTCCGACTCCCAGTGCGCCTGCTCGGTCCGGTCCGCGGCGAGCGCCAGGTGCGTGTGCTCGCGTCGGGCGGCGAGCCACCGGTACCGGAACCGGCCGCCGGACTCGGGCGCGAACGCCCGGTACTCGTCGAGGCCGAACCCGATCCGCCCGTTGGCGGCGACGAACGCCGGGTGGCCCTCGGTCATCGCCGACTCGACGTCCTGGAACGACGCGACGGCGTCGTCGACGGCCCCGGACGAGACGGTCGAACCGGTCGAACCGACCGAACCGGCCGACCCGGCCCCGCCCCGCCCCCGCGCCAGCTGCCCTGCCGACGGCCCGCCCCGCCGGTGCTTCGCCGCAGCACTCGCCAGCGTCGACGCGATCTCCTCCAGGTACGTCCCGAGCAACTCGTCGGGGATCCCGAGCACCTCGTGCAGTTCGAGCACGAGCTCCTGCGCGCTGAGTGGTGCCGACGCCCCCGCACGGGTCCGCGTCAGCGAGGCCTCGTCCATCGACCAGTGCTCGAGCAGGTGCTGCCGTGCCCGGAACCGGTAGGTCGACTCCCCCGTGTCGAGCCGCCACCCGTCCCCGTCCGGCACGGGTGCGATGAGCCGTTCGTGGGTGAACTCCGCGATCGCCTTCGCGACGAGGTGCCGTTCGGCGGGCTCCAGGTGCTCGGGCCGCAGGTGCGCGGCCGGCCCGTCGTCGTCGGGGACGCCGATCCGGTCGGTGTCGAGCACCGACAGCAGCGCCCGCTTGCCCTCGACGTCGACCTGTCGCAGGGCACGGAACCCGACCTCGGCGTTCTTCGCCTGCACGGCGGTGTTCCGCACGTCCGGTTCGACGACGACCCGACGCGCGCCGAGGACGTCCCGGCAGTGCTCGACGACGGCACGCATGACCGCGCTCGTCAGGCCGTGCACGCGGCCCTCGGCCGGCACCGGTGCGACGAGCAGGTGCATGCCGACGTCGCCGGGTTCGGCGGCCCACACGTCGGTGAGCAGGACGGCCGAGGGGTCGTAGGTCTCGGCCAGGAAGCACGGTTCGCCGTTCCGGCGGCCGAGCCACGCGGCCTGCGCGGGGTCGGCCTGCACGCCGGCCAGGTAGGTGCGGACGCCGTCCACGTCGAGGTCGCCCATCTCCCACCACGACGACGCCGGGTGGGCGAGCCACGACTGCACGACGGCGGCGTCGCGTTCCGGGTCCACGGGTTCGACGGTCAGGAGGCCCGGCCCGGCTCCCACAGGCGCGGTCGCGTCCGGCGCCGTGGTGGTCACGGTCGCGCTCATGCGGAGACCTCCGCACGTTCGGTCGCGGGCCGGGCCGGCGCGCGCTCCGCGGCGCCGGGATGGGCGGTGGACGGCTCTGCTGTTGACTGCTCCGAGGCGGGCAGGCCGAACTCCTGGAAGGCGATCCGGGCCTCCAGGCCGTACACGGGGCGACCCGTGACGGACCGGATGATCGACGCGTTCCGCCACGCACCCATGCCGAGGTCGGGCGCGGTCAGGCCGTGCGTGTGCTCCTCGGCGTTCTGCACCCAGATGCGCCCGCCCAGGGTGTCGACGTGGTGGTCGCGAGCGACCGCGAGGCGACCGCGGGAGTCGCGGGCGACGAGGTGCTCGACCGGGTCAAGGAAGCGCGGGACCCGCGGGGTGTACCCGGTGGCCAGCACCAGCTGCTCGACCTCGTGCTCGTACGTCTGGTCGAGCTGCTCGTGGCGGAGCGTCAGGCGGTACGTGCCACGGTCGGCGAGCCAGGCGGCGTCGACGACGCTCGTCTCGGTCCGGAGCGTCGTCGGGACCGGACCCCGCGCGCTGATCCGGTAGAGCTGGTCGTACAGGTCGTCGACCAGATCGGCGCTGATGCCCTTGTACAGGCCGCGCTGTTCCCGCCCCAGGCGATCGCGGACGGCTTCGGGCAGCCCGTGGAAGTGGTCCGTGTACTCCGGGCTCGTCATCTCGAGGGTGAGCTTGGTGTCCTCCATCGGGAAGAACCGGGGCGAGCGCGTGATCCAGTCGAGGCGGTAGCCGTCCTGCCGGATGTCCTCGAGCAGTTCGCGGTAGACCTCGGCGGCGGACTGCCCGCTGCCGACGACGGCGATCGACCCGGCGTCGCGCAGGGCATTGCGGTTCGGCAGGAACTCGGCGGAGTGGACCGCCGGTCCGCCGATCCCGCGCAGCGGGGCGGGGACGGACGGCTCGGTGCCGATGCCCACGACGACGTGGTGTGCGCGGTACGTCTCGGGACCCTGATCGGTCTCGGCGTGCACCGTGAACGTGTCGGTGACCGGGTCGTGCTCGACGGCGGTCACCCGGCGGCCCCACCGCAGGGTGTCGAGCCGGTCGGCGGCCCAGCGGCAGTAGGCGTCGTACTCGCTGCGCAGGGGGTGGAAGTCCTCGCGGATGTAGAACGGGTACAGGCGCCCGGTCTCCTTGAGCCAGGCGAGGAACGAGAACGGCGACGTCGGGTCGGCCATCGTCACCAGGTCGGCGAGGAACGGCACCTGGATCGTGGCGTCGTCGAGCATCATGCCGTGGTGCCAGGCGAAGCCGTCGGCGGCGTCGAGGAACACCGCGTCGAGGTCGGCGATCGGGTCGGTCAGGCAGGCCAGACCGAGGTTGAACGGGCCGATGCCGATGCCGACGACGTCGTGCACGGTGTCGGCGGTGCGGTCGGCGGTGCGGTCTGCTGTGCGGTCTGCTGCGCGGTCGGCGGTGCGGTCGGCGGTGCGGTCTGCGCGGTCGGCGGTCATCGGGTCGCTCCTTCCGGGGCGGTGGTCGTGGCTCGGACGCGCGCGGCCGTCGCGACGACGTGCTCGAGCGACGCGCGCATCTGCTCCGGCGTCGTCTCCGGGTTGAGCAGCGTGAGCTTGTTGCACGGCCGGCCGTCGATGACCGTCTTGGCGATGAGCACCCGGCCCTCGGCGAGCAGGGCCGAGCGGATCGGGGCGACCAGCGCGTCGGCGGCCTCGTCCGTCATGCCGGCGGGCTGCCAGCGGAACAGCACCGTGCTGAGCTGCGTCGGCGCGACGAGCACCAGGTCGGGGTGCTCCTCGACGATCCGGTGGGTGGCTGCGGCGAGGTCGATGACGGCGTCGAACGCTGCTCCGATCGCGTCGGCCCCCGTTGCCCGCAGCGTGGCCCAGAGCTTCAGGGCGTCGAACCGGCGGGTGGTCTGCAGGGACTTGTCGACCTGGTTCGGCTCGGCGGCGTCCTCCGGGTTCAGGTAGTCGGCGTACCACGCGGTGCGGCGCAGGTCCTCCGGGCGCTGCACGAGCAGGGCGCTCGACGACACCGGCTGGAAGAACGACTTGTGCAGGTCGGCGGTCACGCTCCTGGCTCGTTCGACGCCGTCGAGCAGGTGGCGGCGCGTCGGCGACACGAGCAGCCCGCAGCCGTACGCGGCATCGACGTGCAGCCAGACGTCCTCCAGGTCGCAGACGTCCGCGATCGGTTCGATCGGGTCGATCACGCCGCGGTCGGTGGTACCGGCCGTGGCGACGACGGCCATCGGTCGCTGCCCGTTGGCCCTGGCTGCAGCGATCGCCTCGGCGAGGGCCGCGGGCACCATCCGGCCGGCGTGGTCGGTCGCGACGGCGACCACGGTCTCGAGCCCGAGCAGCCGGGCGGACTTCGCGATGCTGAAGTGGGTCTCAGCGGTCGTGAACACGGTGCCGCCGGTGCCGAGGGCCTCGCGCGCCAGCAGCAGGGCCTGCAGGTTCGACTGTGAGCCGCCGGAGGTGAAGATGCCGTCCCCCGCGGCGAACCCGATCCGGCCGGCGAGCCAGGCGACGACGTGGCGCTCGATCTCGGTGCCGATGCGGGACTGGTCCCACGTGTCGACCGACGGGTTCACGGCGGCCAGGACCGATTCGGCGGCGACCGCGGGCAGCGCGACCGGGCAGTTCAGGTGCGCGAGGTACGCCGGGTCGTGGAACCAGACGGCCTCGCTGACGAACAGCTCGTCGAGTTCGGCGAGCGCGCGGTCCGTCCCGAGGGGTTCGGCGTCGAGGTCGACGTCCTGCACCCGGGCCCGGAGGACGTCCGGGGCGGTGTCGGTGGTCGGACGGTCGGCCGCGGCGAACCGGTCGGCCAGACGGTCCACCGTGGACGTCACGGCGGAGCGGTAGCGCTCGGCGGTGGCGGTGGTCAGGAGTTCGATGGGAGGTGTCACGTTAGGTAAGGCTAACCTCACAAAACGCGTTCACGCCACCCGAACGAGGGGCGCGCCGAACGGCCGGGCGTGTCAGACGCACGTCTGCCGGGCAGCCCGAGCCCCCACCCACCGCGCGGGCCAGGCGTCCGCCGCCGGACGTCAGGCGTTCATGAACTCGCTCGGCTGCAGCGCCCGGCCGACGATGCGCACGTCACCGATCGACCCGACGAACACGTTGTCGAGCTTGCCGCCGTAGCGGTACCCGCCGAGCAGCCACGGCTTGCCGATCGTGCTCAGACCGCGGTTCTGGGTGGACGGGTTCCGCACGACCGGGCACCCGTCGACGTAGAGCACGGTGTGCGTCCCGTCGTTCACCACGGCCACGTGCCACCAGGCTCCGAGCGGCAGCTCGTGCCCCCAGTTCGTCAACGATCCGTCCTGGCTCGTCGGGTACACGCACCACTGCAGTTCGCGGTCCCCCGACAGGCTCAGGGTCACCGCGGGTTCGTCCGGGTCGCCGTCGGCTCCGGTCGCCTTCCCCACCTGGCCGGCGCTCGAGTACTGCGACAGCAGGGCGCTGAACCCGTTCGTGCTCGGGTCGAAGGTGGTCGGCAGCGCGAAGAACGCCTCGACCGTGTACCCGCGAGGGAAGTGGGTGCGGTTGAGCGGCGCCGCCCGGACGGTCTGCAGGTGGTCGCCCCCGGTCTTGCCACCCTGCAGCGCGAGGCTGCCGGCACCCGGCTGGTCGGGGTGGTGCGCGGCGGTCCAGCGCAACGCCCCTGCGACGGCGCCGGTCCGGCGGGCGACCACCAGGTCGTTGCCCTTGCCGCTCTGGTCGCGCACCCGCGTGGTCGGCGGGAGCGCCGCCCCGTCCGGGTTGCCGTCGAACCGCCAGTACGCGAGCGTCCCCGGTACCAGCATGCGTGCCGCCGGCCGGGAGGCCCGTGGTGCGACCGGCGCGAAGCCCGCGAAGCGCGCCTCGAAGTCCACTGCCATGGTGAAGCGGTCGACGTCACCGCTGAGGTTGATCTCCTGGGCGGCGAGCTCGTTCGCCTCGCCGAGCCCGCCGGCGAGCAGGAACGGCGACAGCGTCTCGACGTCGATGACGTTCCGTTCGAGGTCGACGTGGTACAGCCGGATCATGGCCGCCCCGCCGTAGTACCGGTTCTGGTAGTTGGTCAGGTGCAGGGCGACGTCGTGTCCCACCGCGTTCTTCGCCGTCGTGCGGCCCGGCCCCCAGTAGTGGCCGTTGAGCGTCAGGAACACCTGGTCGTGCTTCGTGATGAAGGAGTCCCAGAGCTGCTGCCCGTAGGGGTCGAACGCCGCCCCGCCGTCGGCGTCCGAGTCGACGATGGCGTGCGTCGTGAGGATCACCGGCGAGTGCGGCCGGGCTGCGAGCACGGAGCTGGCCCAGGCGAGGCCGCTCGCGCTCGTCCGCCAGTCGAGGGCTAGGACGACCCACTCGCGGCCGGCCGCGGTGAACCGGTGGGCGGTGTTGTAGCCGTCGGAGCTCGAACCGATCCAGCCCGGGGCCTTCCGGAACCGCTGCGGACCGAACACGTCGAGGTACGGGGTGCGGCCGCGTTGGTCGTCGGTCGACGAGTCGACGTCGTGGTTGCCGGCGAGCACGCTGTAGGGCGCTCCGGCACGGTCGAGCACGTCGAAGACCTCGCCGGACGCGCGCATCTCGGACGCCGCACCGTTCTGGGTCAGGTCGCCGAGGTGCACGAGGAACACCGTGTTGTGCCGGGCCTGCTCGCGCACGACGTACTCGAGCGAGGCGCGCATCGGGGCCTGGTCGACCGCGGCACCGTCGAACATGTACTGGGTGTCCGGCATCACCGCGACGGTGAAGCGCGGCGAGGTCGTGTCGGGTCGCCACGGACCGGTGCGCCCACGTGCCACCGCCTGCTGGGCCGCGATGCCGGACCCGCCGAGGGCCGCCGGGGTGACGGCGGGGGCTGCGGTCAGCGCGTCGGCGACGGCCGGGGCGCTGCCGAAACCGTTCGACGCCACGAGGCCTGCGGCGCCGGCCAGTCCGGACCCGACCAGGAAGCCACGGCGGGAGACCGGGATGCGCTTGCTGCGATCGTCGGCGGGGGCTGCTGCACCGTCGTGGGCGGCTTCGTGGTCGTCAGGGCTGTTCTGCACAGCACCGCACCGTACGGTCCGCGGGGGAACGCCCCGGGTCTGTCCCGTGAACACCAGACCGGCCGCTGCTGCCGGTTCGGTGTGGACCGGTGAGGGCTCCTACAGCTTCTCGATCGGGGCGATCTTGATGAGGAGCTTCTTGCGGCCCGCGGAGTCGAACGCGATCTCGGCGATGCGCTTGGCACCCTGCCCCGTCACCGCGGACACCGTGCCCTCGCCGAAGTCGACGTGCTTGATGCGGTCGCCGGCGACGAGTTCCATGTCCCCGTTGTCGCGCACCTGGCCGGACACCCGGTTCGCCCACTCGGTCTTCGGACGGGTCTTCGAGGCTGCTGCTGCACGGTCGTACGATCCGCCGCCCCAGCCACCACCACCGCGGTAGCCACCGCCGCCGCCACCACCGTTGAAGCCACCGTCGCGCTTGGCGTTCAGGGCCCGGGGCTGCGTGCCACCGCGGCTGTTCGCCATGCCCGGCGACTGCTTCCACTCGATGAGCCCCTCGGGGATCTCCTGCAGGAAGCGCGACGGCATCGCCACGTTGACGTCGCCGAACTGCGCACGGGTCATCGCGAGCGACAGGAACAGGACCTTCTTGGCGCGGGTGATGCCGACGTAGAACAGCCGGCGCTCTTCCGACGGACCACCGGGTTCGTTGGCGGACATCCGGTGCGGGAGCAGGTCTTCCTCGACACCGGTCAGGAACACCGCGTCGTACTCCAGGCCCTTCGCGGTGTGCAGGGTCATCAGCGAGACCGTGCCCGAGGAGTCGTCGAGCTCGTCCGCCGCTGCGACCAAGGAGACCTCGGTCAGGAAGTCCGACAGGGTGCCCTCGGGGTTGTTCTTCTGGAACTCGCGCGTCACGGCCACGAGCTCGTCGATGTTGTCGGCGCGGGCGGCGTCCTGCGCGTCGGGCGACTTCCGCAGGTTGTCGAGCAGCCCGGAGCCGTCGAGCAGCTGCGTCAGGGTGTCGACCACCGGTTGCGTCTGCGCCTTCTCGGACACGGCGTCGAGCAGCGCCGCGAACTCCGTTATGGCGTTCCGCACCTTCGGCCCGAACCCGAGTTCACCCGCGTGCCGCAGGGCGTCGCGCATCGTGGTCTCGTGCTCGTCGGCGTAGCGCTGCAGCGTGGTCTCGGTGACCGACCCGATGCCGCGCTTCGGCACGTTGAGGATGCGGCGCAGGGCCATCGGGTCGGCCGGGTTGGCGACCGTGATCAGGTACGCCATGGCGTCCTTGATCTCGGCGCGCTCGTAGAACTTGGTACCGCCGAGCACCCGGTACGGGATCGCCGCACGGATGAAGATCTCCTCCAGCGCACGGGTCTGCGAGTTGGTCCGGTAGAACACCGCCATGTCGCGGTAGTCCATGCCGTCTTCCCGCAGGCGCTGGATCTCGTCGGCGACGAACTGCGCCTCGTCATGGCCGGTGTACCCGGTGAAACCGACGATCTTCTCGCCGGCTCCGACGTCGGTGAACAGGCTCTTCGCCTGGCGGTCGAAGTTGTTCGCGATGACGGCGTTCGCGGCGTCGAGGATGTTCTGCGTCGACCGGTAGTTCTGCTCGAGCAGGATCGTCTTGGAGTTCGGGAAGTCCCGCTCGAACTCGACGATGTTGCGGATGTCCGCCCCGCGGAAGGCGTAGATCGACTGGTCGGAGTCACCGACCACCGTCAGGGACGCGGGCGCGATCGAGCCGTCGGTCTCGCGCATCCGGGCGACGTGCTGCCCGGAGTCCTCGAGCTTGTCGACCTGTTCGACCGGCACCGGGCGGGTGAGCTCACGGATCAGGGCGTACTGGGCGTGGTTCGTGTCCTGGTACTCGTCGACCAGGATGTACCGGAAGCGCCGCTGGTACAGGGCGGCGACGTCCGGGAAGGCGCGGAACAGGAACACCGTCTGGCCGATGAGGTCGTCGAAGTCGAACGCGTTCGCCCGGCGGAGCTCGTTCGTGTAGCGCCGGAACACCTCGGTGAACATGACTTCCTGCGGGTCGTTCACGTTGATGTTGCGCGCGTAGGTGTCGATGTCCTGCAGCTCGTTCTTGAGCTTCGAGATCTTCGACGCCGCGGCACCCACGGTCAGCCCGAGGGAGTCGGCTTCGAGCTCCTTGATGATCCGCTTCAGCAGCGCCTTGGAGTCGGCGGAGTCGTAGATCGTGAACGACTGCGGGAACCCGAACCGCTCGGCTTCGCGCCGCAGGATGCGCACGCACGCCGAGTGGAAGGTGGAGATCCACATCCCCTCGGCCTCGCCGCCCACCAGGGCCCGGACACGCTCGCGCATCTCGGCGGCGGCCTTGTTCGTGAACGTGATCGCCAGGATCTGCGACGGCCAGGCTTCGCGGTTGGCGAGCAGCAGCGCGATGCGGCGGGTGAGCACGCTCGTCTTGCCGGAACCGGCACCGGCCACGATCAGCAGGGACTCGCCGCGGTACTCGACGGCTTCCTTCTGCTGGGGGTTCAGACCCGCGGTGAACGGGTCTTGGTACGCGCGGGCACCGGCGCCCGGTTCGGGCGTCGATTCGAAGGGGTCGAGCACGATCGTCATGTCCGGAACAGTCTAGGCGGGACCCCCGACAGCGGACCGGGCGAGCACCGCCAGGTCCGTGTGGTCGGCGAACACGCCGTCGAGTCCGGTGCGGATGACCGAGGTGAACCAGCGTTCCCAGTCGCCGAAGGCCGCGACGTCCCCGCCGCGACGCAACGGCGACGGCAGGAACCGGTTCTCCGGCCGGAGGGTCCACGTGTACACCGCGAGCCCGGCGGCGTGGGCACGGTCGACGATCGCGCTGCGCACCGGCGTCGGGTCGTCGAGCGCGACGCTGTCCACGCCGGCCATCAGGGTGCCGAGGTCGACGCTGATGCCGTGGAACTCGGTTGCGAACGACGCGAGCGCGTCCTCGGAGCGCTCGGCGGCGTAGGTCGGGGCGAGCGCCCCGTGGGACGCGACCTCGTCCGCGGCGCTGCCACGGGCCTCCTGGAGGTACACGAGCCGACCACCGGTCGCCCGCTCGCGCAGGTCCCGCAACACGCCCTTCTCGAAGCTCTCCACCGTCAGCCGCTCGTCCTGCCGCCACCCGGCCTCGCCGAGCGTGGCGTCGACGAGCTCGCCCATCGGGAACCCGGCGCGGTCGAAGGACGCGGCGTGCTTGACCTCGGCGACGAGCCCGACCGGGCGGGGCGCCTCGTCGAGGATCGCGAGCAGGTCGACGAACCGCAGGATCGGCTGCGCGCCGTCGTGCTCGGCGGATCCCGGGCGCAGCGCGGGCAGGCGCTCGCGGGTGCGGAGCGTCTGCAGCTGCGCCCACGTGAAGTCCTCGGTGAACCAGCCCGTCAGCGTCTGGCCGTCAACGGTCTTCGTCGTGCGCAGGTGCCGGAACTCGGCGTGGTCGGCGACGTCCGTGGTGCCCGAGACCTCGTTCTCGTGCCGGAGCACCAGGACGCCGTCCTTCGTGGGCACCAGGTCCGGTTCGATCGCGTCGGCGCCGAGTTCGATGGCCAGGTCGTACGCGCTCCGCGAGTGCTCGGGGCGGTAGCCGGACGCGCCGCGGTGGGCGATCACGAGGGTCATGGCGCGACCCTACTTGCCGGGGATGACGAGCGGGCCACCTGTGTCGCGGGACACACTCGTCGCGCCGGGGACCGCCGTTCCCAGCGCCGACGCCGAGCATCACCGCATGACCGTCCGATCGCTCTCCACCGCCGTCGAGGCCCGGATCGACCGGGCCGCACGCCGTGTGCTCGACGCCGGGCACCGACCGCACCGACCCGTCCGCGTGTTCGTCACCGAGTTCCTGGTGTTCGGTGCCAAGCAGGCCTGGGCGTGTGCGTTCGGGGCGCTGCTGCTCGCGACGATGGCCCTGGTGCACCTGACCGTGCCGGCCCCGATGCGGAACGACGTCCTGACGACCGCGGCCGTGCTGCTGCAGGTCGGCATGCTCGTGTTCGGGCTCGAGACCGTACGGGAACTCCGGGTGGTGGTGCTGTTCCACGTCGTCGGCACCGTGATGGAGGTCTTCAAGACCCACATGGGCTCGTGGACCTACGAACCCGGAGGGCTGCTCGTCGTCGCCGGGGTGCCGCTGTTCTCGGGGTTCATGTACGGGGCCGTCGGGTCGTACATGGTCAGGGTCCACCGGCTGTTCGACCTGCGGTTCGACCGGTACCCGCGGCAGTGGCTGCTGGCGGTCGTCGCGGGCGGCGTCTACCTGAACTTCTTCGGACACCACTTCGTCGCCGACGCCCGGTACGTGCTGCTCGCGCTCGTGCTGCTGCTCTTCGCCCGCACCACCATGGACGTCCGGATCCACCGGGCGACGATGCGGATGCCCGTGCTCGTCGCGATGGGGTTGGTGGCCGTGTTCGTCTGGGCGGCCGAGAACGTCGCGACCTGGGCCGGGGCGTGGAGCTACCCGGCGCAGCTCGCCGCCTGGCACCCGGTGGCCCCGACGAAGATCGTGGCGTGGTTCCTGCTCATGACGATCTCGGTCGCGCTCGTGACCTGGTTGTACCCGGCGTCGCCCTCGGGCTCCCCGCGCTCGACGGCGGACTCTCGACGTCTTCGAGGCGCGCGTGCAGCGGGCGACCCTAGGCTTCCCTCGTCGGGGCCCACTGGGCCCGCGTCCGCTCGCCGCGAATCCTCAGCCTTCCGCGACCGAGCGCACCTAGGCTGAGAGGACTCGAATCTCCTAGGAAGAGGACACCATGGCCTTCAAGCCCGGTTTCGACCAGTCCCCCGCCTTCAACGCACAGGGGGCAAACACCTGGGGCGGGCGCGGTGCTGGTCAGCAGCAGGCCGGCTGGGGACAGACCCCGCAGCAGGCACAGGGCGGCATGACCCCCGAGCAGCTGCAGTACATGTACGACCGCCCGACTGCGTCCCCGGTGGACACCGACCGCATGTCGTACGAAGACACCATCATCAAGACGCTGCTCGCGTTCGGCGTGCTCGTCGTCGGCGCGGTGGCCGGTTGGAACCTGCCGCCGGCCGTCTGGGTCGTCGGCGCGCTCGTCGGGTTCGTCCTGGCGCTCGTCAACACCTTCAAGAAGAAGCCGTCGCCGGGTCTGATCCTGACGTACGCGTTCTTCGAGGGGCTGTTCGTCGGCGGTATCTCGAACTACTTCCAGACCGCGTTCCCCGAAGCTGACGGCATCGTCGCGCAGGCGGTGTTCGGCACGCTCGGTGTGTTCTTCGTCACCCTGCTGCTGTTCCGCTCCGGCAAGGTCCGCGCGACCCCGAAGGCCACGCGCTTCTTCCTGATCGCGATGGTCGGGTACATGGCGTTCTCGCTCGTCAACCTGGTCCTGATGTGGACCGGCGTGACGCAGAGCGCGTTCGGCCTGATGGGCGTGACGCTCTTCGGCATCCCGCTCGGTGTGCTCATCGGCATCTTCGTGGTCGTCATGGCGGCGTACTCGCTGATCCTCGACTTCGACCAGATCAAGACCGGTGTCGAGCGCGGCGCACCCCGCATCTACGCCTGGACCGCGGCGTTCGGCCTGATCGTGACGCTCGTCTGGCTGTACCTCGAGATCCTGCGCATCCTCGCCATCATCGCGAGCAGCTCGCGCAACTAGCACCACCGCACGACGAAGGGCCCCGGCGCTGCCGGGGCCCTTCGTCGTCCCCGGGCCGGTGGTCGGCGACAGCCGGGGCGGTGGCGGGAGGCGGCGGTGGCGGGGGCGGAAGGCGGCGGCGGTCCCGGGTGGTCGCAACACCCCGCCAGTCACCCGCTGAGTGGTCACGAAGCGTCGCCGGAGCCGGGGCCAGTCGACACTTCGTGACCGCTCGGCACCGGGCCCGCGGGGTGTTGTGACCACTCGACGACCCCGGCAGCACCCACGCCCACCGCTCCGGCAGCGCCCCCGGACGCACGAAGGCCCGGCACGCGTGACGCGTGCCGGGCCTTCCGTCGCTCAGGGGAGCCCTACTCCCACTCGATCGTCCCCGGCGGCTTCGACGTGACGTCGAGCACGACCCGGTTGACGTCGGGCACCTCGTTCGTGATGCGGTTCGAGATCTTCGCCAAGGTGTCGTACGGCAGACGCGTCCAGTCGGCGGTCATGGCGTCCTCGGACGAGACCGGACGGAGCACGATCGGGTGGCCGTAGGTCCGGCCGTCGCCCTGCACGCCCACGGAGCGGACGTCGGCGAGCAGCACGACCGGGCACTGCCAGATCTCCTCGTCGAGGCCGGCCGCCGTGAGCTCTTCGCGGGCGATCTTGTCGGCGGCCCGGAGCAGTTCCAGCCGGTCCTTCGTGACCTCGCCGACGATGCGGATGCCGAGGCCGGGCCCGGGGAACGGCTGGCGACCGACGATGACCTCGGGCAGGCCGAGCTCGCGACCGACGGCACGGACCTCGTCCTTGAACAGGGTGCGCAGCGGCTCGACGAGCTCGAACGTCATGTCCTCGGGCAGGCCGCCGACGTTGTGGTGCGACTTGATGTTCGCGGTGCCCGCTCCGCCGCCGGACTCGACGACGTCCGGGTAGAGCGTGCCCTGCACGAGGAACTTGACCTCGGCATCGGAGTTGGACGCCTGGGCCTCGAGCACGAGTGCCTCGGCTGCGCCTTCGAACGTGCGGATGAACTCGCGCCCGATGATCTTGCGCTTCTGCTCCGGATCGCTGACACCGGCGAGGGCGTCGAGGAACTGCTGCTCGGCGTCGATCGTGATGAGCCGGACACCGGTGGAGGCGACGTAGTCCTCTTCCACCTGCTTGCGCTCGTCGGCACGCAGGAGCCCGTGGTCGACGAAGACGCAGGTGAGCTGGTCACCGACGGCCTTGTGCACCAGGGCTGCGGCGACGGCGGAGTCGACACCACCGGAGAGTCCGGCGATGACCTGCGCGGAGCCGACCTGCTCGCGGATGCGGGCGACCTGCTCCTCGATGACGTTGCTGGAGTTCCAGTCGCCCGGCAGGCCCGCGGCACGGTGCAGGAAGTTCTCGAGGACGGCCTGGCCGTACACGGAGTGCTTCACCTCGGGGTGCCACTGCACGCCGTAGAGCTTGCGCTCGTCGGATGCGAACGCTGCGACGGGTGTGGATGCGCTCGAGGCGAGCACCTCGAAGCCGGCCGGGGCCTTCGCCACGGAGTCGCCGTGCGACATCCACGTCACCTGGTCCGCCGGCTGGTCGCCGAGCAGGGTGCTGGTGCCGGGCGCGAGCGTCACGTCGGTGGCGCCGTACTCGCGCAGACCGGTGTTCGCGACCTCGCCACCGAGGGCGGTCGCCATGGCCTGGAAGCCGTAGCAGATGCCGAGCACGGGGACGCCGAGGTCGAGGATGTCACCGTCGAGCGACGGCGCACCTGCTTCGTAGACGGACGACGGACCGCCGGACAGCACGATGGCCGCCGGGTCCTTGGCGCGGATCTCGTCCGCGGTGATGGAGTGCGGCACGATCTCGCTGTAGACGTTCGCTTCTCGGACCCGACGCGCGATGAGCTGCGCGTACTGGGCCCCGAAGTCGACGACGAGGACGGGACGCTGTTCGGTCTCGCTCACCGAGCGGCCTCCTTCTCACGCTGCTGGGCAGCGATCAGCTCGTGGTAGGTGTCCATGGCCTTCTGCTGCATACGGTGTTCGACCACGAAGGACATGAACGGGATGATGCCCCCGAGGGCGATGAGCAGGAAGCGCGACGGCCTCCAGCGCATGATGCTCCACAGACGGAAGTCCGTGAAGAGGTAGAGCACGTACAGCCAGCCGTGGGCGATGAGGATCGCGATCGACAGGTTGAACGTGCCCGGGGTCTCGCCCGCCGTGCCGTTGGGCACGAAGAACGGGCCGTTGCCGAGCTGCATCTCGAGCTGCAGCGGCGTGTACTTGATGATGACCTCGACCACCAGGGCGAGCAGCAGCACACCGGTGATGTACGCCGAGACGCGGTACCACTTCACCGCCCCCGGGATCTTGGGGATGTCACGGGTTCGGACGGTCAGGGCCATGCCGGCAATCCTACCGTCGGAGCGCGTCGGCTTCGGTGGCGAGCAGTGCCTCGCGCTCCTCTTCCTGCTCGCGCTCCCAGGCGTCCTTCACGAACCGGTACCAGAGGAACACGGCGAAGCCCGCGAAGACGACCCACTCGATCGCGTAGAACAGGTTGAGCCAGTCGAACTGGACCTCGCGTGACGGAGCACGGTCGGCGATGGTGCCGAGGTCGGCGGCCTTCGCGGTGGCACCGTCGGCGACGACGTACCCCAGGTACATGCGGTCGTCGAAGGCCTGCCAGGTGTTCACGAACCGTGCGGGCGCGACGGCCGAGTACTCGGCCTTCTTGTAGGCGTCCTGGTCCGGGGACTCGGCCGGGTAGTACCGGCCCTGGATCGTGAGCGTCTGGCCGTCCGCCAGGCGCTCGCCCCCGGCGACGGCGGCCGACCGCTGGTCGGACCACCCGATGACGACCGGGAGGCTCGCCCCACCATCCGAGTCCACCAGGTGCCCGACGGTCTGGTACTTCCCACCCCCGGTGCGTCCGGACAGCACCGTGGTGTCGTCGGCGACGAAGGTCCCCATGACGGTCACCTTCTGCCCGGCGAGGCTCTCGCTGACGGGGCGCTCGGGGGTCGTGACCGCCTCGAGCGTGCGGCGGGTCTCGGTGGTCGCCGGCAGGGGCTTGCCGTTGGCGATGGACCGCTCGAGCTGCCACTTGCCCAGCCCGGCGAACACCGCCGCCAGCACGAGCGCCAGCAACAGCAGCGCGATCCACCTCGGTCGTCGGGCAACGGCCCACATCTGTATCAGTACTCCGGATCGCGCTGTCGGACCGGGCGTTCGGGGCGCTCGGCGGGGATCTCGACCGGCGACGTCACGGGTGCGGACGTCGGCTCGGACCCCTCATTGTCTCGCTCGTCCCTGCCAGCGGCCTCCACGAGGGCGAACTCCTCGGCGAACTGGCGATCCCGCTCGGCCTTCCGTGCCGCGGCGGTGGCGTCCGCCTCGGCCTCGGCTGCTTCGGCGCTCTCGGCGGCGGCTGCCGCGGCGACGGCACGTCGGCCGCCCAGGCGTCCGCGCAGGCGGATGAGCCGGCCCGGGCGCACCACGAGGCGGCCGATCCGCTCCGAGTTCACCGCGAGCAGCGGCCCGAGGACCGCCATGCAGAGGACGTAGAGGCCCGCGAAGGCGGTGATCCGCGCCTCCAGCCCGGCGGCAGCCGACAGCGTCGCGAGGATCAGCGCGAACTCGCCGCGGTTCACCAGGATGACGGCGGTGTTGATGCCCTGCTGGACGTTGAAGCCGTTCATCCGCGCGACGATCTGGCCGGCGACCGCGTTGAGCACGATGGTCATGCCGATGGCGCCGAGGACGGGCCAGAGCACCTCGCCGAAGGTCGACAGGTCGAGACCGAGCCCGAAGTTCACGAAGAAGAACGCCGCGAAGACGTCGCGCATCGGCAGGGCGAGCTGTTCGATGCGGTCGCGGTACCGGGTCGCTCCGCAGAGCAGGCCGATGACGAAGGCGCCGATGGCGTCGGTCACACCGAGCAGGTCGCCGATGCCGCCGAACATGACCGCGAGTCCGAAGAACAGCACGGTGAACAGCTCGTCGTCACGCGTGGCGAAGATCTTCGAGACCCACTTGCCCGCGAAGCGCGCGAGCGTGAACATCACGATCAGGAACCCGAACGCCAGGGCCAGCTTGCCGACGACGGCCCAGAGGTTGGTGTCGCCGGACAGCACGACGGAGACGATCGCCAGGTACACGGCGATGAAGACGTCCTCGATCACGGTGACGCCGAGGATCATCGGGGTCTCGTCGTTCGCCAGACGGCGGAGTTCGATGAGGAGCTTCGTCACGATGGCGCTCGACGACGTGGCCGTCATGCCCGCGATGATCAGGGCTTCACGGGTGCCCCAGCCGAGCGAGAACCCGAAGGCGAACCCCACGCCCATGTTGATGACGACGTAGGTGCCGCCCGACACCAGGAGCTTGCCGGCGTTGCCGTAGAACTCCTCTTGGTCGAACTCGAGCCCGAGGTTGAACAGCAGCAGGATGAGCCCGAACGTCGCGATGAGCTCGATCGTGTGGGACTCGACGCTCAGGCCGAACCACGGCGTGTTCGGGCTCGCGACGAGCCCGACCACCATGTAGATCGGGATGGCTGGCAGACCGATGGTCTTGCCGAGTCGGCCCAGGACGTAGGCGATGACGAAGAGCACACCGATGGTGAGCAGCTCACCACCCAGGTGCATGCGCTAGCTCTTCCGCGGGGCCTCGGCCGAGGCGGCCGCAAGCTCTCCGCTGCGGTAGAAGGAGAACGCCTTGGCGACCTTCTCGGGGGATCCGGCCACGACGATGGTGTCACCGGGGAAGACGACGAAGTCCGACGAGGGCGCCGGGTTGGCGCTGTCGCCACGGACCACGGCGACGACGGTCAGGCCGATGAAGCCCGAGTCGTGCAGGTCACCGAGGGGCTTGCCCGCGATGGCGTCGTCGTAGTCGACCGAGAACCAGTCGATGGACAGCCCGGGGATCTCGTCGAGCTTGTCGAGGCCCTCGGTGATCCGGGTGCCGCCGAGCAGTTCGGCGAGGGTGTGCGCTTCGTCTTCGCTGAGACGGAGCGAGACCTTCTCGGACTTGTCCGCGCCGTCGGAGACGTCGGCGAACGAGATGAGGTCGGAGTGCCCCGACCGGTGCGTGATGACACCGCACTTGCCACCGTCGTCGGTGTAGAAGCTGTGCAGCACGCCGACTCCGGGGAGTTTGACGCGATGGACGTCGACCATGATGGCTCCCTCTTCGAGTACCCCGATGATAACCACCCGGTGACCCCTCGCATTCCGCGCACTACTGTTCTGTGGATGGGGAGAACACGGATCGTCGTGGCCGTCGTCGGGGTGCTGGTCGTCGCGCTGTACGCGGCACTGCTCGCGCTGAACGCACTGGTGCTGGACCCGCTCGCCGCGGTCCCCGGTGCGAGCCTGGCCGAGATCCACGCCGAGCTCTCGGAGCAGGGGTTCTCGGTCGGGGCGGACATCGCGACCGTCGTGGGGATCGCCGTCGTCGGCGTCCTGTTCGCCGCGGGACTGTCGGTGCTGCTGCTCATCACCCGGGCGAGGGCGCACGTCATCGCGGCGGTGCTGCTCGCGGTCGTCGTGATGGGGACGCCGATGTCGTTCGTGGCGGCGTTCGCCCTGCAGATGGACGTCGCAGATGCCTACGGGGTCGGCGGCGGTGCCCACACGATCTGGTCGGGCGTGATGTACGTGACGAGCCTCGTCGCGCTGATCGGGATCCCGGTGGTGCTCGTGGTCGGCCAGGCGGTGCACGTGCGCCGTGCGGCCCTGCGGTCGCGCGCCGTCTGACGGACGCACCACGGGCCTCCAGTCCGGTCGTCCGTCCTTCCGGTCTTCCGGTCTTCCGGTCTTCCGTCCTTCCGGACTGGAGGCGCGGGTGGACTCCGCAAGACGCCGTCGTCTCGTCGAGACGCCTCGTCCACCGCGAGACGCCGCCATGTTCGGCGGCGTCTCGGCGACCAGACGGCGTCGACCCGAGACGACGGCGTCTTACGCAACCCGCAGACGCCGGCGTCTCGGTGACACGCCGGCGTCTGCGGGCCTCCTCACTCCGGCTCGCTCGTCTTCTCGCCGATGACCTGCTCGTCGGACGCCTTCGCGCCCTCCGCGCCGTCCGAACGGCCGCCACCCACGACCACGTCGTCCTCGTCGAAGCCGAACGCGATGTCCGGAGCCTCGAGCCGCACGCGGTCCGCGCTCTCGTCGTCGGGCTGCAGCTGCGACTCCCGTTCTGCGGCGACGCGCTTCAGGTAGTTCGCGACCTCGTGCTCGGTCGTCTCCTGGTCCCACCCGAGCACGTCCGCCATGAGCTTCGCGGCGACGGGCGCCGCTGACTCGCCGCGGTCCCAGGCCTCGATGGAGATGCGGGTGCGGCGGGCGAGGACGTCCTCCAGGTGCAGGGCGCCCTCGTGCGAGGCGGCGTACACGACCTCGGCGCCGATGTAGTCGTCGGCCCCGGGTAGGGGTTCGGCCAGCGCGGGGTCCTGCTCGACGAGCTGCAGCACCTCGGTCGCGAGGGTGCCGTACCGGTTGAGCAGGTGCTCGATCCGGACCTTGTGCACGTTGCAGCTCCGTGCGGTGCGGGCGCGTCGGTTCCACGCGGCCGGGTAGCCCTCCGCGCCGAGGAGCGGGATGTCCTCGGTCGTCGACTCCGGGATCCTGCCGTCCATGGCAGCGACGGCCTCGTCGATCGCGTCCTTGCCCATCACGCGGTACGTCGTCCACTTGCCGCCGGCGACGACGACGAGCCCGGGCACGGTGTGCGCGACGACGTGTTCGCGGCTGAGCTTCGACGTCTGGTCGGACTCCCCCGCCAGCAGCGGGCGGAGGCCGGCGTAGACGCCCTCGACGTCCTCGCGGGTCAGCGGGACCGCGAGCACCTTGTTGACGTGCTCGAGGATGTAGTCGATGTCCGCCGCGGTCGCCGCCGGGTGCGCCTTGTCGAGGTACCAGTCGGTGTCGGTCGTGCCGACGAGCCAGTGCCGGCCCCACGGGATGACGAACAGGACGCTCTTCTCGGTGCGCAGGATCATGCCCGTGTTCGACGGGAACCGGTCGCGCGGGATGACGAGGTGCACGCCCTTCGACGCCCGCACCTTGAACTGCCCGCGGGTGCCGATCATCGCCTGGGTGTCGTCGGTCCAGACACCGGTGGCGTTGACCACCTGCTTCGCGCGGATCTCGAACCGCTCACCGGTCTGGATGTCGTGTGCCTGCGCGCCGACCACGCGCTCTCCGACCTTGATGAACCCCTCGATGCGGACGCGGCTCGCCGCCTCGGCACCGTACGAGGCCGCGGTGCGCACGAGCGACGCGACGTAGCGCGCGTCGTCGACCTGGGCGTCGTAGTACGTCATGCCGCCGACGAAGGCGTCCTTCTTGAGCCCGGGCATGTTCCTGAGCACCTGCTTCCGGCTGAGGTGCCGGTGGTGCGGGACGCCGGGCGGACGACCGCCGGACCAGCTGAACACGTCGTACATCGCCATGCCGATGCCGATGTAGAAGCGCTCCCAGACCCGGTGGTTGAGCGGGTAGAGGAAGCGCACGGGCTTCACCAGGTGCGGGGCGATGCGCTGCAGCAGCAGCCCGCGTTCGATGAGGGCTTCGCGGACGAGTGCGAAGTTGAGCTGCTCGAGGTACCGGATGCCGCCGTGCACGAGCTTCGACGAACGGCTCGACGTCCCCGAGCCCCAGTCACGGGCCTCGACGATGCCGACGCTCAGGCCGCGGGTCACGGCGTCGAGCGCACTGCCCGCACCGACGATGCCGCCGCCGACGACCAGGACGTCGAGCTCCTTGGTCTTCAGCGTCTCGATCGCGGCCGCACGTTCGTCCGGTCCGAGCTTCGCCGTGGGGTCGAACCCCACGCCGGGCGCGACGTCACGCGGACGTCCGGCCGTGCTGGTCTGCTTCGTCGTGCTGGACTTCGCCATCGTCGCCTCCGGGTCACGGTCGGCGCCGAGGCGGCACCCGGAGCAGTGTCCGGGTGCCACCGTCACTGGTGGTACGGCGCCACGACCACTTCTACTCGCTGGAACTCCTTGGCGTCGGAGTATCCGGTCGTCGCCATCGAGCGGCGCAGGGCACCGACCAGGTTGGCGCGGCCGTCGTGGGTCGGCGTCGGGCCGTTCAGGACGTTCTCGAGCGGGGCGATCGTGCCCACCTCGACCCGGCGGCCACGCGGCAGCTCGGGGTGGTGCGCCTCGGCACCCCAGTGGTAACCGCCACCCGGGGCCTCGGTCGCACGGGCCAGCGCGGTGCCGAGCATGACGGCGTCGGCGCCGACGGCGATGGCCTTGACGATGTCGCCCGCGGTGTCGAGCCCGCCGTCGGCGATGACGTGCACGTAGCGGCCGCCCGACTCGTCGAGGTAGTCGCGACGGGCACCTGCGACGTCCGCGACGGCGGTGGCCATCGGGGCGTGGATGCCGAGTGCGGCACGGGTGGTCGATGCTGCGCCGCCGCCGAAGCCGACGAGCACACCGGCGGCACCGGTGCGCATGAGGTGCAGCGCCGACGTGTAGGTCGAGGCGCCGCCCACGATCACCGGGACGTCCAGCTCGTAGATGAACTTCTTGAGGTTGAGGGGTTCCTCGGTCTGGGAGACGTGCTCCGCCGAGACCGTGGTGCCGCGGATGACGAACAGGTCGACACCGGCGTCGACGACCGTCTTCGAGAACTCCTGGGTGCGCTGCGGGCTGAGCGAACCGGCGACCGGCACCCCGGCTGCGCGGATCTCGGCCAGGCGGGCGGTGATCAGCTCGGCCTTGATCGGCTCGGAGTAGATCTCCTGCATGCGCTTCGTGACGTTGCCGTCGGTGAGCGACTTGATCTCGTCGTAGTACGGGGTCGGGTCCTCGTAGCGGGTCCACAGGCCTTCGAGGTCGAGCACGCCCAGGATGCCGAGCTTGCCCATCTGGATGACCGTCGCGGGCGAGGACACGGAGTCCATCGGTGCCGACAGGATCGGCGACTCGAACGTGAACGCGTCGATCGACCACTGCACGCTGACGTCGCGCGGGTCACGCGTCCGCCTGGAGGGGACCACCGCGATGTCGTCGAACGCGTACGCCCGACGTCCGCGCTTGCCTGCACCGATCTCGACTTCGCTCACCAGGACAGCCTACCGGGCGGGCTCTGCGGCGTGCACGGGCCGGACGGTGCGGACGACGGGCAACCTCGCACCGTGCAGCCGTCACGGCGGAGCCGTCAGCGCGGGCGGCGCGGGGCTCGTCGGCGTTTGCGGAGCACCCGCAGCACGAAGCCGAGCAGGAGCGCGAGCACCACGAGGACGACGAGGAGCACCGCCGCGACCTTGACGAGCAGCGCCGCACCGACGAACAGCGCGATGAAGACCACCCACACCAGGGCGTCCATCGCGCTCACCGACAGTCTCTGCACCTGCGGAACGATACCGACCCGCGCGGGGCGAGCAGCGCCTCCTGGCCGGGTGCGACGGGCGACGCCGTCGTCAACGGAAGACGCCGTCGTCAGCGCAGGACGCCGCCATCCCGACGAGACGCCGCTGGATTCCGAGGCGTCTCGACGGGACCGCGGCGTCGACGGAACACGACGGCGTCATGCGACCACAGTCACCCGACCAGACGCGATCGGACGCGACCAGACGCGAGCCGCGCCTCCGGGCCGGGTACAGGAGCGGGGCCGTGCGGCGCGAAGCGACCACGCACGGCCCCACCCGTCACGGATACCACCCCCACAGCGGTACCCGTAGCCGACGACAGCGCTAGCGCTGTGCGTCGACGTCCTTGGCGAGCGTCCCCAGGTAGAGCTCGATGACCTTGGGATCGTCAGCGAGTTCCTTCCCGGTGCCCGAGTACGCGTTCTTCCCCTGGTCGAGCACGTACCCACGATCGCAGATCTGCAGACAGCGTCGCGCGTTCTGCTCCACCATGATGATCGACACACCGGCCTTGTTGATCCGGCGGGTCCGCAGGAACGTCTCGTCCTGACGCACGGGGGACAGTCCGGCGCTCGGCTCGTCGAGCAGCAGCACCTTCGGGTCCATCATCAGCGCCCGGGCCATCGCGACGGACTGCCGCTCACCGCCCGACAGCGATCCGGCCCGCTGGTTCCGCCGCTGGGCGAGGATCGGGAACAGGTCGTAGATGACCTCGAGCCGCTCGGTGAACTTCCGGGGCCGCAGGTACAGCCCCATCTGCAGGTTCTCCTCGATCGACAGCGACGGGAACACGTTGTTCGTCTGCGGCACGAAGCCGACACCGGCCTGCACGAGCTTGTTCGCCTTGAGGTTCGTGATGTCGTCACCCTGCAGGGTCACCGAGCCTTCGCGGATCGACACGAGCCCGAACAGCGCCTTGAGGAGCGTCGACTTGCCCGCCCCGTTCGGCCCGATGATGCCGATGAGCTCGCCCGGGTAGCAGTCCAGGTCGCAGCCGTTCAGGATGTTCACGCCCGGCAGGTAGCCGGCGACGAGGTTCTTCGCGCTGAGCACCGGCTCGCGTTCCAGCGTGGCCGCCGGGGACGGACTGGAGGCACTGCTCGCGTTCGTGGGGTCCGCCTGGTCCGTCATCGGGTCGTCTCCTCTGCTGCTGCGTCCGCCGCGTCTTCTTCCGCGACTTCCTCTGCCAGTTCCTCGAAGGTCTCCTCGGTGAGGAGCGAGTCGTCACCCAGGTCGGTGTCGTGGTGCGCGCCGAGGTAGGCGTCGATCACGGCCTGGTCGTCCATCACCGTGTCCGCCGGGCCCTCGGCGACGACCTTGCCCTCGGCCATCACGACCACCCAGTCCGAGATGTGCCGGACCATGTGCATGTCGTGCTCGACGAACAGCACGGTCATGCCGTCGTCGCGCAGGGACTGGATGTGCCCGAGGAGCGACTGGGTGAGCGCGGGGTTCACGCCGGCCATCGGCTCGTCGAGCATGATCATCGTCGGGTCGGACATCAGCGCCCGGGCCATCTCGAGCAGCTTCCGCTGCCCGCCGGACAGCGAGCCCGCGTAGTCGTCGGCCTTGGTGTCGAGCTTGAACCGGGCGAGCAGGTCCTCGGCCTTGGCCGTGATCTCGCGCTCCCGCTTCGCCCACACCGGCTTGACCAGGGCGGCGAAGAAGTTCTCGCCGGGCTGGTCGCGGGCGCCGAGCAGCATGTTCTGCATCACGGTGAGCCGCGACAGGGCCTTGGTCAGCTGGAAGGTGCGGACCATGCCCTTGTTCGCGATGTGCGTCGCGCTCGTCTTCTGCAGCGTGGCGCCGTTGAACTGCGTCTTCGCACCGGGGCTCGGCTTGTCGAATCCGGTGAGCAGGTTGAAGAACGTGGTCTTGCCGGCGCCGTTCGGGCCGATCAGGGCGGTGATGGAGCCGCGCTGGACCTCGAGGTGGTCGACGTCCACGGCGGTCATGCCTCCGAAGCGGCGGGTGACGTCGTCGACGGTGAGGATCGGGTCGGCCTTGGGGTGGCCGTAGGTCTCAGACACTGAACGTCAGCTCCTTCTTGTTGCCGAGCAACCCCTGTGGACGGAACACGATGAGCAGCATGAGCGCGACGCCGACGAGCACGTACGAGAACTGCTCGGCCTGCTGTGCGTTCATGATCGAGTCGGGGATGAAGTCGCCGGCCAGCGTGCGGATGAAGAGCCGGACGACGAAGAAGAGCACGGCTCCGAGCACCGGTCCGAACACCGTCGCCGCGCCACCGAGGATGAGCGCCGTCCAGATGAAGAACGTCATCGAGCGGCCCATGGCGTCCGGTTGCACGGAACTCGGCAGGACGTAGATGATGCCCGCGATCGCACCGAGCGCCCCACCGAACACGAGCGCCTGCATCTTGTACGAGTAGACGTTCTTGCCGAGCGAGCGGACGGCGTCCTCGTCCTCGCGGATGGCCTTCACCACGCGGCCCCACGGGCTGCGCATGAGCAGGAACAGCACCAGGGTGAACAGAGCGACCATGGCCCACGCCGCGATGCGGATCCACCAGCCGTTGACGCCGTTGTTGGCGTACGTGAACCACAGGATCGTGGTGGTGCCGTCGGGCAGTGGGCTGAGGGCGGTGAACGGGTCGCGGTAGCTCGACCCGGTGATGCCGTTCGAGCCGCCCGTGGTCGAGGTGAGCAGGCTCGAGCGGCCCACCATGCGGATGATCTCGGCGCCGGAGATCGTGACGATCGCCAGGTAGTCGCCGCGCAACCGCAGGGTCGGGACGCCGAGGATGATCGCGAACACGATCGAGACGAGCAGGGCGATGAGCACCGCCATCACGAACGGCAGTCCGTTGGTGATCGAGATCGCGAAGCCGTAGGCCCCGAGCAGCAGGAACGCCGCCTGGCCCATGTTCACGAGCCCGGTGAGCCCGAAGTGCACGTTCAGGCCGATCGCGGCCAGCGCGAACGCCGCCGTGGTCGGGGCGAGTGCCTCCTGGGTGAGCGAGGACAGCAGGTTGAGGATGTAGTCCATGCGCGTGCTCCCTTAGCCGATCCGCTCGGCGCGGCCGAAGATGCCCTGCGGCCGGAACAGCAGGATGAGGATGAGGATGACGAGGGCGGTGGCGTACTTGAAGTCACCGGGGAGCACCAGGTTCGTGAGCTCCACGACGACGCCGATGATCATCGAGCCGACCAGTGCGCCGTACGCGGTACCGAGGCCGCCGAGCGTGACCGAGGCGAACATGAGCAGGAGCAGCTGGAGCCCCGTCTGCCAGTTCACGCCGTTCAGGACGAGCCCGAGCATCACGCCGGACAGGCCCGCCAGGCCGGCGGCGAGCGTCCACACGAAGCGGATCACCCGGTCGACGTCGATGCCGGAGGCCGCGGCGAGCGCCGGGTTGTCCGACACGGCGCGGGTGGCCCGGCCGAAGCGCGTCTTCGCCAGGAAGAGCCCGGTGGCGACGAGGACCACGAGCGCGATCCCCATGGCGACGTAGGACTGCACCGTCAGGGTCACGCCGGCGAACCGCACGGTCTCCGGGTTGCCCTGCTGGATGCGGACCGTCGAGGCGCCGAAGAAGTACTGGAACGCGTACTGGGCGGCGATCGACAGCCCGATCGTCACGATCATGAGCTGCGTCAGGCTGATGCGTCGGCGCCGGAGCGGGCGCCAGATCGCGGCGTCCTGCAGGTACCCGGTCGCGGCGCACAACAGCGTGACGACGATGCCGGTGACCCAGATGTTCCAGCCGAGCTGGTTGGCGAAGACGTACGCCAGCAGACCGCCGAGGGTGACCTGCTCACCGTGCGAGAAGCTCGACAACCCCGTCGTGCCGTAGATGAGCGAGAGCCCGATGGACGCCAGCGCGATCAGCAGGCCGAGCCGGAGCCCGGAGGCGAACTGCTGCCAGGCCCGCTGCATGCTCACACCCGACGAGTCGGACGAGGTCGTCGCGCCCTTCTGGTCGGACAGCTGGAAGATCTGCCCGACGTTGGCGTTCAGCGTCGCCTGCACCTTCCGCTCGGCGTCCGCGGCGTTCGTCAGGTACTGCCCCTTCGGCAGGGTGCCCTGGTCGACGCTCACCGTGTACTCGCCAGCGGTCTCGACCTTGACGGACCAGCGGCCGTCGGCGTTGGTCGTGGCCGTCTGGTCGAAGCCGCTCGGGCCGGTCACGTCGACGTCGACGCCCTCGGCCGGATCACGCTCGGAGTCGGTGATCGTGCCCTGAATGCACCCGTTGTCGGGGCTGACGGTGCACGCCTGGCTGGTGGCCGGAGCCGACGTGGCACTGAAGGCCGGCAGGGTGACCGCCCAGTCGATCAGGAAGGTCGCCAGGAACGCGGCGACGAGCACGGCCGCGAGGACCGGTCGTCGTCGTGTCTGGCGGAGGCGGAACAGGCGCGGCTGCGCCCGTCCCGGAGGAGTGATGGATCCCACGGAAGAGCCTCTCGTTCGGATGACGAGGAACCTATGGGGATTTTGTGACACCCGTGTTTCCAACACGTTCCCTGTGTGATTCGTACCCGAACTGTGACGTTGTGGAGGAATGCTCCGAGGCGGGCGCGATCCGTGCCTCCAGGCGGAATGCGGCGACAGCCGCTCGCGTTACCATGTCCTATCCGGAACCCGTCGTCGTGTTCCCGGTGTCTCGACACTTCACTCGCCCACGAAGGGGACCCATGGACCAGCCGGATCCGTTCGGATTCATCGGACTCACGTACGACGACGTCATGCTCCTGCCCGGGCACACCGACGTCATCCCGAGCGAGGCGTCCACCGCGTCCCGGCTCACCAAGCGGATCTCCGTCAACGTCCCGCTGCTCTCCGCCGCGATGGACACCGTCACCGAAGCCCGTATGGCGATCGCCATGGCGCGCCAGGGCGGCATCGGGATCCTGCACCGCAACCTGTCCATCGAGGACCAGGCTGCCTACGTCGACAAGGTCAAGCGCTCCGAGTCGGGCATGATCACCAACCCGGTGACCACCACCCCGGACGCCACCGTGGCCGAGGTCGACGCGCTCTGCGGCCAGTTCCGTGTCTCCGGCCTGCCGGTCGTCGAGCAGGACGGCACCCTCGTCGGCATCATCACGAACCGCGACATGCGCTTCGTGGCCACGTTCGAGCAGGCCACCACGTACGTGCGCGACGTCATGACGAAGGCGCCGCTGATCACCGCGCTCGAGGGCATCGACCCCGAAGAGGCGATCGCCATCTTCGCCCAGCACAAGATCGAGAAGCTGCCGCTGGTCGACGCCGAGGGCAAGCTCCGCGGCCTCATCACCGTCAAGGACTTCGACAAGAGCGAGCAGTACCCCGACGCCACCAAGGACGACGAGGGCCGGCTCCGCGTCGGTGCCGCGATCGGCTTCTTCGGCGACGCCTGGCAGCGCGCCGAGGCCCTGCGTGACGCCGGCGTCGACGTGCTCGTCGTCGACACCGCCAACGGTGAGAGCGAAGGCGTGCTCGACATGGTCCGCCGCCTCAAGGCCGACCCGACGTTCGACGCGATCGACGTCATCGGCGGCAACGTCGCCACCCGCGCGGGCGCCCAGGCGCTCATCGACGCCGGTGTCGACGCCGTCAAGGTCGGTGTCGGCCCGGGCTCGATCTGCACCACGCGCGTCGTCGCCGGTGTGGGTGTGCCGCAGGTGACCGCCGTGTACGAGGCGTCCCTCGCCGCACGTGAAGCCGGCGTGCCGATCATCGCCGACGGTGGCCTGCAGTACTCGGGCGACATCGCGAAGGCCCTGGTCGCCGGTGCCGACACCGTCATGCTCGGGTCACTGCTGGCCGGCACCGACGAGTCCCCCGGTGACCTGGTGTTCGTGGGCGGCAAGCAGTTCAAGGCCTACCGCGGCATGGGGTCCCTCGGGGCCCTGCAGACCCGCGGCAAGAAGACCTCGTACTCGAAGGACCGCTACTTCCAGGCGGACGTGCCGAACGACGACAAGCTCATCCCCGAGGGCATCGAGGGCCAGGTGCCCTACCGCGGCTCGGTCGGCAACGTGGTCTACCAGCTCACCGGTGGGCTGCGGCAGTCGATGTTCTACGTCGGCGGTCGCACGATCCCCGAGCTGAAGGCCCGTGGCAAGTTCGTCCGCATCACCGCGGCGGGGCTCAAGGAGTCCCACCCGCACGACGTCCAGATGGTCGTCGAGGCGCCGAACTACCGCAGCTAGCCCGCGGGCCGGGCCGGTTCTGGTCCGCAAGACGCCGTCGTGTCGTTGAGACGCCGCCGAATCCGGCGGCGTCTCAACGCTTTCCGGGCGTGGTTCGGAGACGACGGCGTCTTGCGACTCCTCCACAGGCGGCAACGGCCTGGAGGCTCTCCACCGGTCCGTCGTGCGAGTCGCCTCGCGCCGTGGTCGCGTTCCATGCTGCGGGGATGAACGCGCTCGCCCGGACAGCACTGGTCCGTGTCCCGTCGGCCCTGCACGAACCGGTGCGCCTGTTCCACGGCGCCGCCGTCGAACGTCCGGAGTGGGAGGCGCTCTCACCCCTGGAACGCCGGCGCCTGTTCGTCCGCGCACGGTACGGGTCCCTGCAGTCCGAGTGCGTCGTCTCGGGGACCTCGGCCGCGGCGCTCTGGGGCTTGCCTGACTTCGACGCGACCGACTGGCGGCTGCACGTGATCGACGTCCGGCTCGACAAGACGCACACCGGTCGAGGCGTCGTCCGTCACGCTGGGCGGATCCGGAACGGCGAACGCGTCGTGGTCGACGGGATCCCGACGACCTCGCTCGACCGGACCGTGCTCGACATCGCACGTCGACAGTCGTTCACCCACGCCGTCGTCGTGCTCGACCACGTGCTCCGGTCTGCCCTGGTCAGCCGCGAAGGGCTCGTCGCCGCACTCGACGCGCTCGGACCACCCGGGCGCCTGCGCGGATGCCGACAGGCTGCCGCCGCGATCGACTTCGCCGATGCCCGTGCCGAATCGCCCGGCGAGTCGATCAGCCGCGTCACCGCCCGTGACCTCGGGGGTCCTGCTCCGGAGCTGCAGCGCGAGTTCGAGACACCGCTCGGCAGGTTCAGGACGGACTTCTGGTGGCCCGACGCCGGGCTGATCGGTGAGTTCGACGGTCGCTTGAAGTACGACGACCCTCGAGCGCTGTGGGACGAGAAGAACCGTGAGGACGCGCTCCGACGGGATCCCGAGGTGCGCGGGTTCGCGCGGTGGACGATGCGGGAGGCCGCGGATGCACGAGCGCTGGCCGCGGTGCTGTCAGCTGCCGGGCTCCCCTTGTTCCGCGCAGCACCGATCAGCGCACGTCGCCAGCCGGGCTCGTGAGCAGCGGCTGGCGGACAGCGCGAGACGCCGTCGTGTGGGTTGGGCGCCGCCGAGTCCCCGAGACGCCGCCGAATCCGGCGGCGTCTCGCGAGCACCGCGGCGTCGGAGCAGCACGACGGCGTCTTCACCCCCGTCTCCCCCCGTCCCCCGCAGCTGCGTTCCCCGGCGGTAGTGTCGCGGCATGGTCAGCGCTGTCTCACACACCACGATCGACTCCCGCGACGCCTACGCCCAGTCCGAGTGGTGGAAGCAGGTACTCGGGTACGTGGACCTGCCCGACGACCCGAACGCTCCGGGGCACGAGGAGTGCGAGATCACAGCACCCGATCGATCGCACACGGTGCTGTTCCTCCAGGTGCCCGAGACGAAGGCCGTGAAGAACCGGATCCACTTCGACCTGCGTCCCACCGACCGCACCCGCGACGAGGAGATCGAGCGGCTCCGCGGCATCGGTGCCGTGGAGCTCGCCGACCTGCGCCACCCGGACGGCGGATGGGTGGTCTTCGCCGACCCGGAGGGCAACGAGTTCTGCGTCCTGCGGTCCCAGGCCGAACTCGACGAGGAAGCCGGACAGCAGAGCTGACCGGGCCAGCACGGCTGACCGGGACAGCACGGCTGACCGGCCCGCCGTCCACCGGCGCGCCCCCGGGCCTCCCGAACACCCTGCCGGACCATCCGCCTGGCGCAGGTCAGGGCACCACGCCGGCACCGCAGCTCCTGCACGGATGCCTGTCCCCACGCACAGGAACGTCACGGCTCGGTAACGAAACACCTTTGCGTACCGCCCCGTCACACGGGCGAAACACATGGACCCTACGTTTCTCGACATCCAGTGGAGGCGTCGCATTCACCCGAAGCGGCACAGCCTCCGCGCAGAGAAAGGGCTCCACGGATGATCAGAACCACCCGTGCCACCGCGGCACTGGCGTTGGCGGGCGCAGCAGCCGTCCTCCTCGCCGCGTGTTCCACCACCGGCAGTGCTTCCCCCTCGAGCTCGGCGTCGAGCGATGCGAAGAAGGATCCCGCCGCCAGCTGCAAGGCCCCCGACACCCCTGGCACGGACGCGCTGAAGATCGGCACGATCCTGCCCCTGACCGGTTCGCTGGCCTACCTGAACCCGCCGGCCGAGTCCGGTGTCGGCCTGGCCGTCAAGGACATCAACGCCGCGGGCGGTGTCCTCGACAAGGACGTCACGATCGACCCGGCGACCGACTCCGGTGACAGCAACGACATGACCGTGTCGAGCTCCGCGGCGACGAAGCTCGTCAACGCGAAGGTCCCGGTCGCGATCGGCGCCGAGTCCTCGTCCGTCACGCTGAACGTCATCGACCAGCTGACCAGCAACTGCATCGTCGAGATCTCGCCGGCGAACACGGCGAGCGACCTCTCCGGGTACTCGTCGTACTACTACCGGACCGCACCGCCGGACTCGGTGCAGGGTTCCGCGCTCGGTCAGCTCGTGACCGGTGACGGCAACGCGAAGGTCGCCTTCCTGGTCTTCAACGACACGTACGGCACCGGCCTCCGCAACTCCGTGCAGGCCGCGGTCGAGGCTTCGGGCGGCCAGGTCGTCTACGGCGGCAAGGGCGAGGGCCAGGAGTTCCCGCCCGGCCAGACCACGTTCTCGTCCGAGGTGACCGCGGCACTGGCCCAGAAGCCCGACGCGATCGTCGTCCTGGCCTTCGACGAGACGAAGTCGATCATCCCGGAGCTCGTCTCGCAGGGGAACGACGCGAAGATCTACATGTCCGACGGCAACACGGCGGACTACTCGAAGGACTTCGACAAGGGCACCCTGAGCGGCGCCCAGGGCACCATCCCCGGTGCCTCGCCGAAGGACGACTTCAAGAAGCAGCTCGCCGCGTTCTACAAGGACTCGTCGGGCAAGACGCTCGCCGACTACTCGTACGCGGCCGAGTCGTACGACGCCACGGTCCTCGCCGCCCTCGCTGCGGTGAAGGGCAAGGGCACCGACTCCGGCACGATCCAGGCCAACATGGCTGCGGTGTCGGGAGCTGACGGCGGCACGGAGTGTGCGACGTTCAAGGAGTGCAAGACGCTCCTGGACGACGGCAAGGACATCCACTACACCGGCCCGTCCGGCATCGGTCCGTTCGACGACAACAACGACCCGTCGAGCGCCTACATCGGCATCTACAAGTTCGACGGCGACAACAAGCCCGTCTACCAGAGCGCCATCCAGGGTGCGGTGAAGAAGTAGGGTTCAGCCCAGCACCGCTCGCGAAAGCGACAGGCCCCCGCGGAAGTTCCGCGGGGGCCTGTCGCTTTCGCGTTGGCAACCGGGACGAGCGACACGATGTGTCGCCTCCACACGACAGGACCGACGGGCGGCCTGGAGGCCCGTGGGGACCGGGTCAGACCGGCTCGGCCGGGGTGGGTGCGAGCGCCCGGCGGCGGGACGCGCGTGCGGCGGCGAACGAGTCCGCCGTCAGCACCACGAGCGCGAGCCACACGATGCCGAAGCCGAACCAGCGCCCGGCCGACATCTCCTCGTGCTGCACCAGGACCCCGACGAGCAGCTGCATCACCGGTGCCAGGTACTGGGTCAGGCCCAGGGTCGACAGGCTCACCCGGCGCGCCGACGAGGCGAAGAGCAGCAGCGGCACCGCGGTCGCCGGCCCGGTCAGCACGGTGATGACAGCGTGCCCCCAGCCCTCGCTCGTGAACGTCACGCCGCCGCCGAGCCCGGTCACACCGAGCACCACCAGCGCCACGACCGCGATCGGCAGCAGCCACACGGTCTCGATCGTCAGGCCGCTCAGCGCGTCCACGGTGCCGCCGACGCGCTTCTTCACCAGGCCGTACAGGCCGAACGAGAACGCCAGGGCCAGCGAGATCCACGGCATCTGCCCGTAGCCGATCGCGATGACCACGACCGCCACGACGCTCAACCCGACCGCGGCCCACTGCGCCGGACGCAGGCGTTCGCGCAGGACCACGACGCCGAGGGCGATCGTGACGAGCGGGTTGATGAAGTACCCGAGCGCGGCCTCGACCGTGTGACCGGTCGTCGTCGCGAGGACGTAGACGGTCCAGTTCACCAGGATCAGGACGGCGGCGAGCCCCATCACGAGCATCACGCGGCGCTGGGCCATCAAGGTGCGGGTGCGGAGCCACGACCGGGTGACCGCGATCGCCACCGCGCAGAACACCAGACCGAAGACGATCCGCCACGACACGATCTCGAACGCCGCCGCGGGGGCCATGGCCGCGAAGAGCAGGGGCATCAGCCCCCAGAGCCCGTAGGCCACGACGGCCTGCACCACGCCGACGGATGCCTCGCTGCGGACGGGTCGCGCCGGACTCGGTTCACTCACGGAACCATCCTAGGAACGACCGCCGACCCCGGGACGTGCACCGGGCCTCCAGGCGGGCTGCAAGCGGGCTGCAAGCGGGCTGATCAGGACCGGAGCGCCCTGCAGACCGGCCCCGGACACACGAACGCCCCGTCGGCCCGAAGGCCGGACGGGGCGTCCGTCATGCGTACTGGACTCAGTGGACGATGACCGCGAGGACGTCGCGGGCCGACAGGACCAGCAGGTCCTCGCCCGAGTACTTGACCTCGGTTCCGCCGTACTTGGAGTAGATGACCTTGTCACCCACGGCGACGTCGAGCGGGACGCGGTTGCCGTTGTCGTCGATGCGACCCGGACCCACGGCGACGACCTCGCCCTCCTGGGGCTTCTCCTTCGCGGTGTCGGGGATGACCAGACCGGAAGCGGTGGTCTGCTCCGCCTCGACCTGGCGGATGACGATGCGATCCTCGAGCGGCTTGATGCTGACGGCCACGGTGACCTCTTCTTTCTCGGTACGGACTCGGTACAGATGAAAACCGGTTGGCACTTCGCACAGGAGAGTGCCAACGCCAACTCTAGGGGGCCACTGGCACTCGGTCAATCCGAGTGCCAGCACACCCGGAGAACACGCAGCACCTGCGAGGATCGACGCATGGACGCCGCCGAACTCACCGCACTGCTGACCCCGGACGGGATGGCCCTGCTCGACCGTACCCCCGGTGTCTCCGACGGCGGCGAGATCGTCCGCGTGGTGTCCCGGCTGCGCGCCGAGGGCCACGACCCACGGCTCGTCGCAGCCGTGCTGACCCAGGCGAAGCTCCGGCTCAAGGCCCGCGGCAAGTTCGGTGACTTCGCGTCCCGGATGCTCTTCACCGAGGCCGGTCTCGAGCAGGCCACCCGACTGCAGGTCGCGGCCCAGCACGCCGGACGCTTCGCCGCCGCGGGGCTCACCCGGGTCGCCGATCTCGGCTGCGGCATCGGCGGGGACGCCATGGCGATGGCGGCGCTCGACCTGGACGTCACCGCCGTCGACCGCGACGAGGTCACGGCTGCCGTCGCGACCCACAACCTGGCCCTCTGGCCGAACGCGCGGGTGGAGCTCGGCGACGCCGAGTCCTTCGACCTGTCCTCGGTGGACGGCGCGTGGATGGACCCCGCACGACGCACCTCCGGCCACTCCGACACCCGCCGACTCGCCGACCCGGACGACTGGTCCCCCTCGCTCGACACGGTGTTTGCTGCAGCGACGACGACGCCGACCGGCGTGAAGCTCGGACCCGGCATCGACCGCGACCTGATCCCGGACGCCGCTGAGGCCCAGTGGACCTCCGTCGACCGCGAGGTCGTCGAGCTCGCCCTGTGGTTCGGCCCCCTCGCACGGCCCGGCATCCGCCGCGCGGCCACCGTCATCGGCAGCCACGGCATCGCCGAGATGACCGGAGCGGCGGACGCCGACGACGCCGAGGTCGGACCGCTCGGCGCCTACCTGTACGAGCCGGACGGCGCCGTGATCCGCGCGCGACTGATCGGCGACCTGGCGAGGGGCCTCGACGGGCACATGCTGTCCGACGGCATCGCCTACGTCACGTCCGACCGGGCCGTCACGACACCCTTCGCGCAGGGGTTCCGGGTGCTCGACACGATGCCGCTCGACGTCAAGCGACTGGCCGCGCGGCTCGCCGCCGACGGCATCGGCACCGTCGAGATCAAGAAGCGCGGCGTCGACGTCGACCCGGCGCAGTTCCGCAAACGGCTGCGGTTGCGCGGATCGGGTCGCGTCACACTCGTGCTCACCCGCCTGGAGGGACGCCACACGGCGATCCTGTGCGAGCGGCTCACCGACACGGTCGGCTGACGGCCGGGGGCCGCTCGCGGCCTCCGTCGCCCTGCGGCGACGTCAGCTGACGAAGGCCCCGGTGTTCGAGCTGTAGTCGGAGTAGTCGGAGTAGTCCGAGTAGTTCGACGAGTTCGCGATCGAGATCCACACCAGGGCGACGATCAGGATGAACAGGCCCGTGAGGACCCAGCCACCGATGATGCCGGCGAGCGCCAGGCCACGGCCGCCCTCGCCGCTCTGCTTGATCTTGCCGAGGGCGATGTGGCCCATGATCGCGCCGGCCGGGCTCGTCAGGATGATGATCGGCCAGATGATGACGCCGCCGAACGCGAAGACGATCGACAGGATCGACAGGACGTTCGTCTTCGGGCGCTGCGCGTAGGGCTGGTACGAGTACGGGTTGGCCGCGTACGGCTGCTGCTGCTGCGCGTACGGGTTCTGCTGCTGACCGTAGGGGTTCTGCGGTGCGCCGTACGCCTGCTGCGGCGGCTGCTGCTGCTGCGGCGGGGCCGCGTACGGGTTCTGCTGCTGACCGTACTGATTCGGCTGCGGCTGCGGCTGCTGCGGAGCGGCGTACGGGTTCTGCTGCTGCGGCGGCTGGCCGTACGGGTTCTGCTGCTGCGGCGGCTGGCCGGACGGGTTCTGCTGCTGCGGTGCCGCGGACGGGTTCTGCTGCTGGCCGTACGGGTTCTGGGGCGCTTCCGGAGCCGACGGGGCCTGCGGCGCGTCAGGTGCTTGCGGGGCGTCCGGGGCGGGTGCACCGTCGGGCTGTCCGTTCGCCGCGCCGTTCGGCGTCTCGCCCGGCTTCGGCCACTCGTTCTGATCGGACACCGTCCACCCCTCTCGGGCGTCCGGTCTCTCCGACGCCCGTGTGAATCCTCCCACAGGCTCCCCCAGAAGGACCGGGGCCGAACTGGTCAGACCTGGACGGTCGTCACCGGCAGGGTCGAGTCCGCCGCGATGCCGAGATCGCTCGGCGCGTGCCCCTCGGCCACGAGTCGGGCGCCGACGGCGGCGATCATCGCGCCGTTGTCCGTGCACAGGTCGAACGGCGGGATCCGCAGCCGCACGCCCACGGCCGCGCAGCGTTCCTCGGCGACCTGCCGCAACCGGGCGTTCGCGACCACGCCGCCACCGAGCAGCAGCCGGTCGACACCGGTGTCGCGGCAGGCGTTCAGGGCCTTGGTGAGCAGGACGTCGACGACGGCCTCGCGGAAGCTCGCGGCGACGTCGGCCACCGGCACCTCTCGGCCCTCGTCGCGGCAGCGTTCGACCCAGCGTGCCACCGCGGTCTTCAGCCCCGAGAACGAGAAGTCGTACCGGTGTGCGGCCATGTCCTTCGGCAGCGTCAGCCCGCGGGGGAACCGGATCGCCGTCGGGTCGCCCTCGGCCGCGGCCCGGTCGATCTGCGGGCCGCCGGGGTAGGGCAGTCCGAGCAGCCGCGCGACCTTGTCGAACGCCTCGCCCGCCGCGTCGTCGATCGTCTCGCCGAGCAGTTCGACGTCACCGACCAGGTCCCGCACCAGCAGCAGCGACGTGTGCCCACCTGAGACGAGCAGCGCGATCGTCGGCAGCTCGATCTCGCTGCCGTCCTCGCGCAGCACGTCGGCACCGACGTGCCCGACCAGGTGGTTGACGCCGTACAGCGGCTTGCCCGTGGCCACGGCGAGCGCCTTCGCTGCCCCCACCCCGACCATGAGCGCCCCAGCCAGACCCGGCCCGGCGGTCACTGCGACGGCGTCGAGCTCGTCGAGGGTGACGCCGGCACGCTCGAGCGCCTCGTGCAGCGTCGGGGTCATCGCCTCCAGGTGGGCCCGTGCGGCGACCTCGGGCACGACACCGCCGTAGCGCGCGTGCTCGTCCATGCTCGAGGCGATCACGTTCGCCAGCAGGGTGTTCCCCCGCACGATCCCCACGCCCGTCTCGTCGCAGCTCGTCTCGATGCCGAGCACCAGTGGTTCAGTCGCGCTCACCGAGGGCCTCCTGTCCGATGGGTCCGACGTCCGACGACGGTTCCGCGTCCGGGCCGGGCAGTTCCGCCCGCATCACCCACGCGTCGACGCCGTCCGGTTGGTAGTAGCGGGGCCGGGTCGCGATGTGCTCGAACCGGAACGCCGTGTACATCGCCTGCGCCACGGGGTTGTCAGCCCGCACCTCGAGGAACACCTCGCGCACACCGCGGCGCCGCGCCTCGTCGAGCAGTTCCGTGAACAGGACCCGTCCGAGCCCCTTGCCGCGCTGATCGGCGGCGACCGCGATGGTCTGCACGTCGGCCACCGGGTTGCCCGCCAGGGACGAGAGTCCGGCGTACCCGACGACCATCGGCGCTGCGGTGTCGTCGACGGTCTCGATCACGACGTAGTACCCGTGCGGTGAGTACAGCTCGCCCGACATCTGCGACGCCGACCAGGCGTCCGACGGGAACGAGACGTGCTCGAGCCACATGATGTCGTCGAGGTCCTGCGGGTGGGCTCGGCGCAGGCGGAGCCCGTCCGGCAGGGTCACTGCTTCACCCGTTTCGGCGCACCGGGCACCGTGACGTCGGGGTCACGCAGGTACAGGGGGGTGTCCTGGTCGAACGCCGCGCCGGACGCGAGTCGGTCCGCGGCGATCGCGCCGAGCCTCCAGGCCGGGATGGACGTGACGGTCACGCGGTCCCAGCCCACGGCTGCGGGCCGGGAGGCGCGGATCGCGTCGTCGAGATCGGCGGGCTTGGCGAGTCCGGGGCCGGCCACGCGGACGCCGTCGGCGTCGTAGGCGCTCCAGTAGACCTCGCGGCGGCGGGCGTCCGTGAGGACGACGAAGGGGCCGGCGAGGCCGGCGGCGCGCTGGTCGAGGGCGACGGCATCGTGGCTGACGAGCGGCAGGACGGGGACGCCGCGGGCTGCCGCGAAGGTGCGGGCGGCGGCGATGCCGACGCGCAGGCCGGTGAAGGGGCCCGGGCCCATGCCGGCGACGACACCGGTGACGTCGCCGCCGGTGATGCCCGCCTCGGCGAGGGTGTCGGCGAGGAACGGGCCGATCACCTCGGCGTGCCGGCGGCTGTCCTCGGTGTCGCGGGTCGCGAGGGCCTGGCCGGTGGCCGGGTCGACGACGGCGACGGAGGTCCCGGCGGAGGTGTCGATCGCGAGCAGCACCCGTCCATCGTAGGCGGCGGTCAGCGCACCGGCAGTCCCAGGGACCACGCGACCTCGTACTCCAGCTGCCCCGTCCGGCGGAACAGGCGGACCTGGTGGGTGTCCGGCAGCGCGGCAGCCAGGGCCTGTCGGTCGGCGGGTGCGAAGCCGAGCGACTGCCAGAACGGACCGGAGCGACGGGAGAACAGCCACGCACGCTGGGCGCCGGCCTCGGTGGCCCGGTCGATCGCGAACCGTGCGAGGCGGGTGCCGGCTCCGGACCCGCGGTGCTGCGGAGCGACGGCCACGCTGCGGACGAGGACGTGCACGCCGTCCGCGCTCGACTCGAAGCCGGTGCTGCCGATGACGCTGCCGTCGTCGGCGCGGTCGGTCCAGAGCCGCACGGTCGGGACGTCGAGCCCGGCCAGGGTCAGGTCGGCCTCGACGAGGAACGCCCGGAGCGCCTCGACGTCGTCCGCGGTGACGGGCCGCAGGGTCAGAGGACCACGCCCTGCCAGCGCGGACCGGAGGCGGTGACGACGACCCGGCGGGGCTCGTCGGGGACGTCGTCCGGGTCCGTGTGGTCGGGAGCTGCGGGTCCGGCGTCGGCACCGGTCGCCCGCGTGATCTCGACGTCGAGCAGGCTGTCGCTGACGCCGTCGACCATCCCGCGGCCCCACTCGACCACCACGATCGCGGCGTCCCAGTCGAGGTCGAGGTCGTCGAGCTCGACCGGGTCGGACAGGCGGTAGGCGTCCACGTGCACCAGGTCCGGCCCGACGATGGTCGGGTGCGTCCGGGCGAGGACGAAGGTCGGGCTGGACACCTGTCCACGCGCACCGAGTGCTGCGCCGAGCCCGCGGGTCAGGGTCGTCTTGCCGGCGCCGAGGGGGCCGGTCAGCACGACGAGGTCTCCGGCGCGCAGCACCCGGGCCAACCGGGCACCGAGCTCCCCCATCGCCTCGGTGCCGTCGACGGTGGTGTCGAGCAGGACGTGGGACGACCCGGTCACGGCCGCTCGCCCCGCAGGTACTCCCCGACGCGTCCCTCGATGTCGTGACCCTCGTAGGACCGGGGCACACGGCTGCCGATCCGGCAGACGATCTCTTCACCGATGGTCTCGAGCGCCGCGCCCCACTCGAGCACGGTCATCTCGTCGTGCTCGCCGGTGCCGAAGAGGACGACGGTGTCACCGGTCCGCACGTCGTCGTCGCCGACGTCCACCAGGAACTGGTCCATCGCGACGCGGCCGGCGATCGGGTAGCGCTTGCCGCCGATCGCGACCTCGATGCGGCCCTGCGCCAGTCGCGGGACCCCGTCGGCGTACCCGACGGGCACGAGCGCCAGGGTCGTCTCGGTCGCGGTGCGGTACGTGTAGTCGTACGAGACGCCGGTGTCGACGGGGACACGCTTCGTCTTCGCCACCGACGCGGTCAGGGTCATCACCGGCTCGAGCCCGAGGTCTGCTGCCGAGACCCCGTCGGCCCCGGGGATGCCGAACAGGTTCGCACCCATCCGGACCATGTCCTTGCGGAACTCCTTGCGTTCCAGCCCCGCGAGCGACGCGGCGACGTGCTCCGTCGGGACGTCGAGCCCCAGGTCCTCGGCGATCTCGATCGCGGCGTCGAACACGGCGACCGCGGCGCTGTCCTCGTGGTCGGACGACTCCGCCAGGTGCGTGTAGGCGGCGACGACCTCGATGCGGCCGTTCCGCTGGGCGTCCCGCGCGGCCTCGACGAGGGCCGGCCAGTCCGCGGGGACCGCGCCGTCGCGGTGCAGTCCGGAGTCGACGCCCAGGTGGACCCGGGCGGGGCGCTGGTCGACGGCGTCGACGATGCGCTGCAGTTCGGCGACGTTCGAGACACCGAGGTCGACGGCCGAGTCGATGGCGTCACGGAAGTCCAGGTCAGGGTCGTGCTGCCAGGTGAACAGGTGGACGTCCTCGCCCACCCCGATCGACCGCAGGCGCAGGGCGGCGGGGACCGTCAGCACACCGATCCACCGGATGCCGGCGTCGACTGCGGCGAGCGCGATCGGTTCGAGGCCGTGCCCGTACGCGTCGGCCTTCATGATCGCCATGACCTCGACCGGGTCCATCCACTCGCGGACACGCTCGAGGTTGGCGCGGTACGCGTCGAGGTCGATGCGTGCCTGACGCAGTGGTGCGGAGCTCACGCGGTCCTCCGTTCCACGCTGCGGCCGATCCGGGCGACCACCTCGTAGTTGATCGTGCCGATGGCGTCGGCCCAGTCCTCGACGGCGGGGTCGCCGTTCGCGGGGTCGCCCCACAGCACGGCCTCGTCGCCGACCTGCACGTCCGCGTCGCCGACGTCGACGTGCATGGCGTTCATCGCGACGCGTCCGACCACCGGGAACGTGCGGTCCCCGATGCGCACCGAGACCCGGTTGCCGAAGTCGCGGTCGAAGCCGTCCGCGTAGCCCAGGCCGATCACAGCGAGGCGGGTGTCCGTCTCGGCGCGCCAGGTGTACCCGTACGAGACGCCGTCACCCGCGGCGACCGGCACGGTGCGGAGCACGGCGGCGGTGACCCGCATCGCCGGACGCAGCCCCAGGTCGGCCGAGGTGCGGCCGTCGAAGGGGCTCAGTCCGTACAGGGCGAGTCCGACGCGGGACAGGTCGTGGCGGGTCTCCGGCACGGCGATGCTCGCGGCACTCGCGGCGAGGTGCACCACGTCCGGCACGATGCCGTTCGCGGCGAGACCGTCCAGCGCACGCTGCAGTGCGGCGTCCTGGTCGAGGTCGTCGGTGCGCGAAGCGTTCGACAGGTGGGACATGAGCCCCTCGACCCGGGTGCGGTTGCCGCCGCGGGCCAGGGCACCGGCGGTCGCGAAGAGCTCGGCCCACTCGGACTCGACGGCCCCGTTGCGGCTCAGGCCCGTGTCGACGCACAGGTGCACGGCACGGACGTCGGAGTCGGCGGCGGCGGACAGCTGCTCGACGCTCGACACCGCCGGCGTGACGTCGAACTGCGCGGCGCGACGGAAGTCCTCGTCGGGGGCGTGCAGCCACGTGAGGATCCGGACACCCTCGTCGATGCCGCCCTGCCGGAGCGCGACGGCCTCGTCGATGTCGGCGACCCCGAGCCACTCGGCGCCCGCGTCGACGAAGGCCTGCGCGGCGTCGAGGGCCCCGTGGCCGTAGGCGTTCGCCTTGACGACCGCGATCACACCAGCCGGGGCGACCCGGTCGGCGATCGTCGCGTAGTTCTCGATCAGGGCTCCGCGATCGATCGTGATGCCGGTGAACGCACTCACCGGGCCGTTCCTTCCAGGACCACGTCTGTTCCTTCCAGGACCACGAACGCGGTCGCGATCCCTCCATCATGCGAGAGCGACAGGTGCACGCTCGTCACGCCACGCGCATCCGCGACCCGGCGCGCACCCTGGCGCAGGGTGAGCGAGGGGTTCCGCTGGTCGTCGGACACGACCTCGAGGTCCTGCCAGCTGAGCCCGGCACTCGACCCGAAGGCCTTGATCAGTGCTTCCTTGGCGGCGAACCGTGCCGCCAAGGACGCGATCGGACGGGGTTCGCCGTCACGGACCTGCTCGGACGGCGTGAACAACCGCGCCCGCATCGCCGGTGTGCGTTCCAGCACCCGTTCGAACCGCTCCAGGTCGACCACGTCGACCCCGATCCCGATGATCACCGTCTCGACTACTCGACGGTGACCGACTTCGCCAGGTTGCGTGGCTGGTCGACGTCGAGGCCCTTGGCCGCGGCGAGCTCCATGCCGAACATGTGCAGCGGGGCCACGGCGAGCAGCGGCTCGAACAGCGGGGTCGCGAGCGGGATCCGCAGGACCTCGTCGGCGAAGGGCAGCACCGCGGCGTCGCCTTCTTCCGCGATGGCGATGACCCGGGCACCGCGGGCGCGGATCTCCTGGATGTTCGAGACGACCTTCGGGTGCAGCGATCGCGGGTCGCGGGGCGACGGCACGATGACGAAGACGATCTGGCCCGGCTCGATCAGCGCGATCGGACCGTGCTTGAGCTCACCGGCGGCGAAGCCCTCGGCGTGGATGTACGCGAGTTCCTTCAGCTTCAGCGCACCTTCGAGCGCGATCGGGTAGCCGACGTGGCGACCGAGGAACAGCACGCTCCGGGTGTCCGCCATCCAGCGAGCCAGGTCCTTGATGCCGGCGGCGTCCTCGATGGTCTGCTGCAGCTTCGGTGCGAGCCCCTCGAGCTCGGCCACCTGCTCGGCGATCTGCTCGGTGGTGAGCGTGCCGCGCAGCGTCGCCAGGTGCAGCCCGAGCAGGTACAGCGCGACGCCCTGGGCGATGAACGCCTTGGTGGACGCGACGGCGACCTCGGGCCCCGCGTGCGTGTAGATCACGGCGTCGGACTCACGCGGGATCGTGGCGCCCTGAGTGTTGCAGATCGACAGGACCTGGGCGCCCTGTTCGCGGGCGTACTTCACGGCCATGAGCGTGTCCATGGTCTCACCGGACTGGCTGATCGAGACGACCAGGGTGCGCTCGTTCAGCACCGGGTCGCGGTAGCGGAACTCGTGGGCGAGCTCGACCTCGACCGGGATGCGGGCCCACTGCTCGATGGCGTACTTGCCCAGGATGCCGGCGTAGGCGGCGGTGCCGCAGGCGATCACGATGACCCGGTCGACGGTCGCCAGGCGCTCGGCGATCGGGTCGAGGTCGGTCAGGGTGACGGCGCCGTCGTGGACACGGCCGAGGATCGTCTTGGCGACGGCCTCGGGCTCCTCGCTGATCTCCTTCGCCATGAACGAGGACCAGCCGCCCTTGTCGGCGGCGGAGGCGTCCCAGTTGACCTCGAACTCGGTCGGCGTGGCGGGGGTGCCGTCGAAGTGGATGACGTCGACGCCGTCGGGGCGGATCGTGGCGATCTCGTCCTGCCCGATCGACAGCGCGCGCTGCGTGTAGGCGACGAACGCGGCGACGTCCGAGCCCATGAAGTTCTCGCCGTCGCCGAGCCCGACGACCAGGGGCGAGTTGCGACGGGCGCCGACGACGACACCGGGCTGGTCGGCGTGCACGACGAGGAGCGTGAAGGCGCCCTCGAGTCGCTGCACGGCCTGCTGCATGGCGGCGGTCAGGTCACCGGTGTCGCGGAAGGCCCGCCCGACCAGGTGCGCGGCGACCTCGGAGTCGGTCTCGCTGCGGAACTCGATGCCCTCGGCCTGCAGTTCGGCGCGGAGCTCGGAGAAGTTCTCGATGATGCCGTTGTGGATGAGGGCGAGCTTGTCGCCGTCGGCCAGGTGCGGGTGGGCGTTGCCGTCGGTCGGGCCACCGTGGGTCGCCCAGCGGGTGTGCCCGATGCCGGTCGTACCGTCCGGGATCGGCGACGACTCGAGCTCGTCGACCAGGGCCTGGAGCTTGCCGGCCTTCTTGGCCGACACGAGGTCTCCGGCTGGGTCGACCACGGCGATGCCCGCCGAGTCGTAGCCGCGGTACTCGAGGCGGCGGAGGCCACCGAGGAGGACGTCCTGGCTGCTGTTGCTGCCGACGTAGCCGACGATTCCACACATGGGACCGATCCTACGGTCTGCCTGGACGCCGACCCTGCGAAGTCCCGGGGGTGGGGATAACGTTTCGGCCATGGGACGCTTCGACGACATCGCCATCACCACGCTGCACGGCGAGGACACCACGTTCGGCGCCTACGCCGACAAGGCCGTACTGGTCGTGAACGTCGCCTCCCGGTGCGGCCTCGCCCCGCAGTACGAGCAGCTCGAGGCCCTGCAGAAGCAGTACGGCCCCCGCGGGTTCACGGTGCTGGGCTTCCCGAGCAACCAGTTCCTGCAGGAGCTCGGCTCGTCCGAGGCGATCGACGAGTACTGCTCCACCACGTGGGGCGTGACGTTCCCGATGTCCGAGAAGGTCAAGGTCAATGGCAAGAGCGCCCACCCGCTCTACCAGGCCCTCAAGGAGACCCCGGACGCCGACGGCAAGGCCGGTCGGGTGAGCTGGAACTTCGAGAAGTTCCTCGTCGCCCCCGACGGCACCGTCACGCGCTTCCGCCCCACCACGAAGCCGGACGCCCCCGAGGTCGTCGCCGCCATCGAGGCGGCCCTGCCCGCCTGACGCGTCGCGTCCTGCGGGCGCGCACCGAGCACTGGCCGGGAGGCCCGGGGCACGTGAGCCGACCGGCTCACGTGCCCCGGGCCTCCCGTCTGTACGCTCGATCCCATGCCGATCCCGGAGACCGCCGTCGCGCACCCGACCCCGTTCGTGGAGATCCCGCGTGCCGAGTGGTCGCAGCTCGCACCCAAGGAGCACCTGTCGCTCACCGAGACCGAGATCGTGCAGCTGCGCGGACTCGGCGACCGGTTGGACATGCAGGAGGTGCAGGAGGTCTACTTGCCCCTGTCCCGCCTGCTCACGCTCTACGCGGCCGGCGCACGGAACCTGCACGCCGAGACGAGCCGGTTCCTGGGTGAGCGCGCCGGACGCACGCCGTTCGTCATCGGCGTCGCGGGTTCCGTCGCCGTCGGCAAGTCCACCGTCGCCCGTCTGCTGCGGGAGCTGACGAAGCGCTGGCCGGACACCCCTCGCGTGGAGCTCGTGACGACCGACGGCTTCCTGTACCCGAACGCCGAGCTGGAGCGCCGCGGGATCATGGACCGCAAGGGCTTCCCGGAGTCGTACGACCGCCGCTCCCTGCTGCGCTTCGTGAGCCAGGTGAAGAGCGGGGCAACCGAGGTCCGGGCACCGTACTACTCGCACCTGGTCTACGACATCGTGCCCGATGCCGAGATCGTCGTCCGGCAGCCCGACGTGCTCATCGTCGAGGGTCTCAACGTGCTGGCGCCCCCGGTGCACGGGCGGCTCGCGCTGTCCGACCTGTTCGACTTCACGATCTACGTGGACGCGAAGACCAAGGACATCGAGTCCTGGTACGTCGACCGGTTCCTCGCCCTGCAGGAAGAGGCGTTCTCGAGCCCCGACTCGTTCTTCCACCGGTTCGCCTCGCTCTCGCGTGAGGACGCGGTGCGGACGGCGACCCAGGTCTGGCGGGCGATCAACGAGCCGAACCTGCTCGAGAACGTGCTGCCCACGCGCTCCCGCGCCACCCTGGTGCTGAAGAAGGGCGCGAACCACAAGGTGAACTCGGTCCTGCTCCGCAAGATCTGAACGGGAGCGGGCAGCAAAACACCGGTGTTCGCGAGCTGAACCGCGTCCTGCGCGTGTTCAACCGGCGAACACCGGTGTCTTGCGGAGGGGAACCCTACGCGGCGTCGAGCGCCAGGCGGTCCTGCACGACGGCGGCGAGCTCCTCGGCGATGCGCTGGGCGTCGTCCTGCGACGCAGCCTCGACCATGACCCGCACGACCGGCTCGGTGCCGGAGGGTCGGAGCAGCACGCGACCGGTGTCGCCGAGCGCCGCGGACGCCGCAGTCACGGCGTCCTGCACGCCCTGGTCGGCGAGCCCGTGACGATCGACGCCGCGGACGTTGAGCAGCACCTGCGGGAACACCGTCATGCACGAGGCGAGCTCCTGCAGGGTCTTGCCCGTCCGCGCCATCTCGGCGACCAGGTGGAGCCCGGTCAGGATGCCGTCGCCCGTGGTGGCGAACTCGTTGAAGATGATGTGGCCGGACTGCTCGCCACCGATGGAGTAGTCGCCCTCGGTCATCTTCTCGAGCACGTAGCGGTCGCCCACACCGGCCTCGATGACGGTGATGCCCGCGTCGGCCATGGCCCGCTTGAGCCCGAGGTTCGACATGACCGTCGCGACGAGGGTGTCGTCCTTCAGGCGTCCGCGCTCCTGCAGCGACAACGCCAGGATCGCCATGATCTGGTCGCCGTCGATCGCGTTGCCCGCGGCGTCGACCGCCAGGCAACGGTCCGCGTCGCCGTCGTGCGCGATGCCGACGTCCGCGCCGGCTTCGAGCACGGCGCGCGACAGGTTGTCGATGTGGGTCGACCCGACGCCGTCGTTGATGTTCCAACCGTCGGGGTCGGCACCGATGAGCGTCACGCGGGCACCCGCGTTGACGAAGACCTCGGGTGAGACGCCGGCGGCGGCACCGTTGGCGCAGTCGAGCACGACGTGGATTCCGTCGAGCCGGTGCGGCAGTGTGCCGAGCAGGTGGACGACGTAGCGGTCCTCGGCGTCGGCGAACCGCGAGATGCGCCCGACGTCGATGCCGGTGGGGGTCGGTGCGGAGTGGTCGTGCATGGCCGCTTCGATGCGGTCCTCGACCTCGTCCGGCAGCTTGCGACCACCCGTGGCGAAGAACTTGATCCCGTTGTCGGGAGCGGGGTTGTGCGACGCGGAGATCATCACGCCGAAGTCGGCGTCGATGTCCGCGACGAGGAACGCCGCGGCGGGCGTGGGGATGACCCCGGCGTCGAGCACGTCGACGCCGGCCGAGGCGAGCCCGGCCGCGACGGCGGCACCGAGGAACTCGCCGGAGACGCGCGGGTCACGCGCGAGGACCGCGCGCGGGCGCGGTCGACCCGACGCCCGGCGGGCGTCGGCATGGTGTCCGTGTGTGAGGACGGCCGCGCTCGCCTGGGCAAGACCCAGTGCGAGCGCGGCCGTCAGCTCGCCGTTGGCGAGACCACGAACCCCGTCGGTACCGAACAGACGCGGCATGGCGATCTTCAGCCGGTGACGACTAGCGCTTCGAGAACTGCGACGCCTTGCGGGCCTTCTTGAGACCGGCCTTCTTGCGCTCGATGACGCGGGCGTCACGGGTGAGGAAGCCGGCCTTCTTGAGGGCCGCGCGGTTGTTCTCGCGGTCGATCTCGTTCAGGGTGCGGGCGATGGCGAGGCGGAGCGCGCCGGCCTGACCCGAGGGGCCGCCACCGGTGATGCGGGCGACGACGTCGTACGAGCCGAGGAGCTCGAGCACCTTGAACGGGTCGTTGATGAGCTGCTGGTGCAGCTTGTTCGGGAAGTAGTCCTCGAGCGTGCGGCCGTTCACGACGAACGTGCCGGAGCCCGGAACGAGGCGAACGCGCGCGATGGCCTCCTTGCGGCGCCCGACGGCACCGCCGGAGACGTTGAGGATCTGACGGGGAGCAGCCTCGGCAGCGGCGGGTGCGCTCTCCGTGGTGAAGCTCTCCGGGGTCTGGTCGAGGGAATCAGCGATCTGAGCCATGAGTTTTCTATGTCCTTGAAGTCGTCGTGGCCGGAACTACTGTGCGACCTGGTCGAAGATGTACGGCTTGGGCTGCTGCGCGGCGTGCGGGTGCTCCGCGCCGGCGTAGACCTTCAGCTTCTTGAGCTGCTCGCGGCCGAGGGTGTTCTTCGGCAGCATGCCGCGGATCGCCTTCTCGACGGCGCGGGTGGGGTGCTTCTCGAGCATCTCCGGGTAGGAGGTCGCCGTCAGGCCGCCCGGGTACCCCGAGTGACGGTAGTAGACCTTCTTCGCGAGCTTCGAACCGGTCAGTGCGACCTTGTCGGCGTTCACGATGATGACGTAGTCACCCATGTCCATGTGCTGGGCGAAGGTGGCCTTGTGCTTGCCGCGCAGGAGCGCCGCGGCGTGGGTGGCGAGACGGCCGAGGACGACGTCGGTGGCGTCGATGACGATCCAGTCGTGCTGGACGTCTGCCGGCTTCGGTGAGAACGTGCGAGTCACAGGAGTGCTGCTTTCGTGTCGAGGTGAGGAGTCCGTGAATCCCACTCCGGTCGGGAGTTCCGCGGGCAGAAGCACGGGGAACACCTCGGTTGGAGGGCTCATCTGACTGTCCGCGCGCGGGGCGCACAGACCAAGGTGAGAGCCTAGCCGACGCGGGGTGCGTCGGTCAAACGCGGCCACCCGCGGCCGGGAGGCACGGGGCGGCCCCGCACCGCGCCTCCCGTCCGTCGCGCGGTCACGCCCACCGCGCATGGGTGAGCAGAAGACGTCGGGTCCGCACCGCGAACCCGACGTCTTCTGCACACTCATCGCCCCGACGTGGGGCGTGGGGACTACTCCGCCGCCGCAGCCCGACGGCGGCGACGCACGATCAGCACACCCGCACCCGCCGCGAGCAACAGGAACGCCACCAGCGCACCGGCACCGACCCCGGAAGCGCCCGTGAACGCGAGCTGCCCGTCCGCGGTGATCGTGATCGGGGTCCACCCGATCAGCGTGCCGTCCGCAGCCGTCACCGCCAACCGGTGCGCACCAGCGGAGGTGTCCGCCGGGATCGTGACGCGCACCGTGCCGTCAGCGCCGACCGTCACCGTTCCGATCAGCGTCGGGGTCGAGTACAACCACACGTCCACGACGTCACCCGCGTACTGCGTGCCCACCGTCACCGTGATGGTCTCCCCCGCACGAGCCGACGACGGCGCCGAGACGCTCCCGCGGTTCGCGTCGGTGAGACCGGTCTCCGACGGGGCCACCGGCGGCACCGCCCCGGGAGCCGACGGGGTCGGAGCGGGGGTCGGCTTCGAGGGCGTCGGGCTCGGCACCGGGGTCGGGTCGGTCCCGGGCTCGGTGCCCGGGTCCGTGCCCGGGGCGTCCAGGTCGAAGCCGACCAGGATCGGGTCGTGGTCGCTCGCCCGGTACACGTCGTCGGTGTACAGGTTCGTCGCGTTGTAGTTGTAGCGGCTGTACTCCAGGCCCACCGACTCGACCGAGTTGATGTTCCAGATGTCCACGCCCGTGACCGTCTCGAGTGCGGCCTTCGAGGCGAACACGTGGTCGAGCGAACCGCTCAGGCCGGAGAACACGTAGGAGTACTCGGTGCTGTCCCGAGCCGGGCCGAGGTCGGTGTAGCCGGCGTCGTCGAGGACGACCACCGGGTCCTCCTTGCTGTAGGCGTTGAAGTCGCCGAGCATGAACACCTTGTCGGTGCCGTACTGGTCCTGCATGGCGCTGGAGAAGGTCACGAGGGCCTTCGCCTGGGCCACGCGGGACGCGTTCGACGCTCCCTGCCCGTCACCCTGGTCGGCGTTCTCACCGGTGCCGGAGCCCTTGGACTTGAAGTGGTTCGCGATCACCAGGAAGTCGTCGTCCGCGGTGCCACCGACCGGGCGGAACGCGTCCGCGACGGGCTGGCGGGCGTTCGTGAACGCGTCGTCGAGCAGGATCGTGGACTCGCCGACGGGCTCGACGCGGGCCTTCTTGTAGATGAGTGCGAGGCGGATGACGTCCTCGCTCGCGGGCACGACGGCCGGGGACTTCGCGTACGCCCAGGTGTCCTGGCCGGTGGCGGCGTTGAGTGCGTCGACCAGGGTGGCCACGGCGGCGTCGCGGTCCTGGCCGAAGCGGGCCGAGTTCTCGATCTCCTCGAGCGAGACGACGTCGGCGTCCAGCCCGTTGATGGCCTTGACGATCTTGACCTGCTGGCGCAGGAAGTCCTCCTGCTCAGCGGCGCCGCGGGCGTCGCAACCGGAGTTCACCGTGACGGGGTCGCCGGCACGGTCGGTGTAGTACTTGCAGCCGGTGAGCTCGTCGCCCGTGGTCGGGAAGTAGTTGAGCACGTTGAAGCCGGCGAGCTTCAGGTCACCGCCGACGTCCTGCGGTGCCGGCTGGCGCACCTTCGAGAACGACGCCGGCAGGTCGGCCGCCGGGGTCGCACCGGTGATCGGCGCGGTCGGCTGGAACTTCCACCCGTTGTTGCGGTAGTCGAGGACGACCGGCTCGGTGAAGGTGGCGGCGGCCCCGACGGTGACCGGGCCCTGGGTGAGCCACGACACCGGGATGCCCTGGTTCGCCTGGGTGAGGAAGTTCGTGCTCGCGCCGTCGTCGAGCGTGACCTTGCGCGCGGCGTTGTCGGCCTCGACGGCCTTCGCCTCGGCGCTGCCGGGGCGACCGACCTCGGTCGGCTGGACCAGACGCTTCGTCCCACTGGCGAGCACGACCTCGCCGTACTGGTTCGTCGTGTAGTTGTCGGCGACGGTGTACGCGCCCTGGGGAGCGACGAGCATGCTCTCGAGCGACTCCCGCTGGGCGTCGGACGACAGGAACGCGACCGCGGCGGGCTGCGGTGCCGCGACGGTGTCGTCGAGCTGCTGCAGCGACGAGGCACCGGACACCGTGAGCTCGGTCAGGCCGAAGTGCTCGGACACGGCGCCGGTGACGCGGACGTGGTCGCCCCGCTGCACCAGTCCGGCGGTGGCGGACGAGAACACGAACACGGCGTCGGACGCGGTGTGGGCGCCGAGGTCGATCGCGCCGCCGGTGCCGGCGGTCTGGATCGTGTAGCCGTCGAAGCCACCGGTGCCGTACACCGCGGTGACGACGCCGTCGGTCGTGACGTTCTTGCCGGCGTACGGCGAGGTGTCCGTCGTGCCCTGCAGCTGGGCGATGGTCACCGTCTCGGCGGGGGTGCCGGGCGTGGGGGTCCCGCCGTCGCCCGGGTGGGTCGGGTCCGTGGGTTCGGTCGGCGCCGTCGTCTCGCCCGCGGCGTTCCGCGGGGTGAGCGTCGTCGTCACCGAGAAGTCCGCGCCGTTGACGTCGGTGTCCGTGGTGCCCTGGCGGACCAGGCCGTTCGGCACCGAGTTGTCCCCGGTCACGGTGCGGACGGTCGACTCGAACGTGTTCGAGGCGCCGTAGCCGAGCAGGTCGACGACGCCGTCGGTGCCTGCGGCGACGGGTCCGGCGGCGAGCGCCAGCGGTGCGGTGGCGTCGGAGAGCACGAGGGTGCCCGTGGTGCCCGACGGGGTGAGCGACGCGGTGTCGTCGGCGGCGGGCAGGTCCTCGCCGGCCGCGGTGGCCCCGCCGTTGCCCGCCATCGACACCAGGAAGGTGCCCTTCGCCGGCACGGTGCCCGCGAGCGCGCTGGCCGAGAAGGTGCCGGTGCCCGTCGCGGAGCGGTACTGCAGCGACCACCCGTCGAGCGACACCGGGGCGTCGGTCGGGTTGCCGATCTCGACGAACTTCTGGTTGTAGGAGGCGCCCTTGCTGCCCGCCTTCAGGTAGGCCTCCTCGATGACGAGGCCGGTCCCCTCGGGGTTCGCTGACGCTGCGGTGACGGTGACGAGTGGTGCCGCGAGGAGCGTCGCGGCCGCCGTGGCGCACAGCAGAGTGCGCCCGAGGGTGTTGGCCATGCCCGCACGCTACCGACCTGCGGGGACATTCAGGTTGCGCTGAGGTGAATGATTGCGTTCGGCAACATCAGCGATGCGGCGGCATCAGCCGATCGGCAGCCAGGTCCCGCCCACGCGCCGCACGGCTGGTCCGTGTCCGGGCAGTACCAGTGCCGGGAACGGCAGCGCCCGCGCCGACTCGAGCGCGCGGTCCTGGTCGGCGGTGAAGAACGGCGTGATCATCCGCGGCCGCGGGGCCCACGACCCGGGCTGGGTGTCGTGGCGACTGACGACCGCGTCGCCCGTCACGATCGCGTCGGCTGCGGGCAGCAGGTACGCCGTCGAACCGTCGGTGTGCCCGACGGCCGGGAACGGCGCGATCGCGCGTCCCGCGAAGTGCGCGCCCGTGAACGCACGCGCCGACGGCACGGTGGTGGGCCGCAGGGCGTCCGACCGGATCGCCCGTGCCAACCAGGCGAGGACGCGTGGGCTGGCGAGCCGACCGCCGATCTCCGCCGGGGTGACCTGCTGCCGCTCCGGCCCGCGGACGTTGTCGAGCTCGTCGGCGTGCGCGAGCACCTCGACGTGCGGGTACCGCTCCAGGATCCCGGGGATGCCGCCGACGTGGTCGACGTGTCCGTGCGTGACGTAGACGCGTCGGAGGTCGGCGGGGTCGTGTCCGGCGGCGCGCACGGTGTCGAGCACCAGGTCCGTGTCGGCCGGGTACCCCGCGTCGATGAGCGCGACGCCGTCCTCCTCCGCCAGCACCACCCAGTTCGACACCGGGCCCTCGACGAAGACGACTCCGGGGGCGACGGACACGACGGAACGGGGTTCGCGCGGGCTCATCCCTCGACGGTACCGTCCGCCGAGCGTCGGGCCCGGGTCTGCTCCGCCCGCTCCGCGAGCGCAGCGTCCGCCGGGTAGCCCACCTCGGTCAGGGTCAGTCCCTTCGCGGGCGCCGTCTTGAACGCGCTGGTGCGTTCCTCGGCGACGCGCAGTTCCTCGAGGCGGTCCGGGCCGAAGCGGCCCTCGCCGACGGCGATGGTCGCGCCGACCATGGCCCGCACCATCGAGTGGCAGAAGGCGTCGGCCTGGAGGCGCGCCACCAGCACGCCGTCCGGCTCGCGGTCCCAGCGGAACTGCTGCAACGTCCGGATGGTGGTCGCCCCCTCGCGCGGCTTGCAGAACGTCGCGAAGTCGTGCAGCCCGAGCAGCGTCAGCGCACCGCGCTCCATCGCTGCCGGATCGAGCCGCGCCGCGTGCCAGAGCGTGTGCCCCCGCCGACGTGGATCGCGCGGGGCGTCGGCGTCCGCGATCCGGTACTCGTACCGGCGCCAGAGTGGCGAGAACCGGGCGTCGAACCCGGCGGGCGCCACCGAGGCCCCGGTGACGACGACGTCCCCCTCGGGTGCCGCGATGCCGTTCACCCGCTTGCGCAACCCGTCGAGGGGTGAGCGGCCCGACCCACGCTTCCCGGTGAGTGCTGCCCACTGCTCTGCCGACAGGTCCAGGTGCGCGACCTGCCCGGTGGCGTGCACGCCTGCATCGGTGCGTCCGGCGACGGTGAGCAGCGGCGGTTCGCCCCAGCGGGTGAAGACGGTGGCGAGGGCGGCTTCGAGGGCACCCTGCACGGTCCGGAGCCCGGGCTGCCGTGCCCACCCGGAGAACGCAGCCCCGTCGTAGGCGATGTCGAGCCGCAGCCGCACGTCGGCGGTGCTGTCGGAATCCTGCAACCCGGCCGTCTCGTCCACGTGACCACCGTAGCGGGGGTGGTCCGTGCCTCCCGGCCGGTGCCCCGTCCACCGGGTCGTGGCTGCCTGCACCCGTTCAGCCGCGCGGCCGACCGAACGCTGACGGGCCCGTGCGGGTGTCGAGGTCGTCGGTGGCGCGTCGCTCGGACTCGACGATCCCGCGCAGGGCGACGAGCGCGGCCGACGTGACGGCGACGTGGGAGGGGTTCTCGCGCGAGGCGTCGAGCGCTTGCTCGAGGTCGGCGATCGCCGCCTCGGCCTGGTCCTCCGGGGAGTCGCCGCGGATCGTGCTGGCGATCTTCCGGAGCGCCTCGGCGATGGGCGTGGCGAAGGCGGGGTCCGGCCGCCCGACGCCCTCGGAAACCGGGCCGGAGCGCGCCACGAGCTCGGTGAGGTCCGTCGTGTACCAGGCGACCCGTTCCAGCGCGCGGAAGCGTCCACCGTCCTTCTGGAGCCGTGCGCGGGATCCGCGCAGGGCACCGCGGGGGTTGAGCCGTCGGCTCTCGTGCGCGATCGCCACGCGCGACCGCACGTCGGCGATGGCGCGGTCCAGGCGGTCCTGCTGGTGGTCCCACGCCTTCTCGTCGCGCTTGCCCTCCTCGAGCACGGCAGCCAGGCCGTCGAGGTGATCGGCGAGCACGCCGTTCACCGCGTCGATGCGGTGTTCGGCGTCCCAGAAGTGCAGCGGCGGGAACACCAGGAAGTTGACGAGCAGCCCGACGACCACGCCCACGGCCATCTGCACCAGGTACCCGAGCGAGTAGCCCTCGGCGTGCGCACCGCCGACGAGCAGCACGAAGAGCGCCGCGGTGGACACCCACGAGCTGCCCTCGCCCAGCACGCGGAACCCACCGACGAGCACACCGACGCCGACCGCCAGGGCGATCGCCAGGAAACCGGGGTCCCCGACCCACATCGTGAACCCGGCGATCAGGATGCCGAGCGCGATCCCGACCAGGGTCTGCACGCCGCTCCGGATGCCCGCGAACACCGTGGTCTGCATCGCGACGACGGCACCGAGCGGTGCGTAGTAGGGGTACTCGGCCGCGACGCCCGGCATGTGCTGCGCCACGAACCAGGCGATCACCGCGGCGGCAGCGGCCTTGCCGGCGTGCAGCAGGCGCGGCTGCGTGCCCGAGGTCCGGCTCCACCGCCAGACCCGTGTCCCCAGACCCGCTACGTGCTGGAACGCCATGACTTCCCTCCGTCGCACCCGGCCGGTGACGTTACGCGGAGCAGTCGGTGAGCACGACCAGCCTCGGGCACGACGAAGCCCCCGCGACCTGGGTCGCGGGGGCTTCGTCGTGGTGGTGCAGCGCGCCAGAGGCGCACCGGACTACTTGGTGTCGGCGTCGTCCGACTTCTCGGCGGCGTCGGCCTCGACCTCGGCAGCTGCCTCGGTCTCGGACTCGGTCTCGACCGGGGCGGACTCCCCGGTGGTCTCGGTCTCCTCGACCGGGGCCTCCTCGGTGGTCTCGTCGGCGGCCGGGGCGGCAGCAGCGGCCGGAGCCGAGTTGCGCTTGACCGGAGCGGGCGTGCTCGAGACGGGCTCGAGGACGAGCTCGATCGACGCCAGCGGGGCGTTGTCGCCCTTGCGGAAGCCGAGCTTCGTGATGCGGGTGTAACCACCCTGGCGGTCCTCGACCTGGGGGGCGATCTCGGTGAACAGCGTGTGCACGACGGACTTGTCGCGCAGGATGCTGATCACACGACGACGCGCGTGCAGGTCGCCGCGCTTCGCGAACGTGATGAGACGCTCCGCGACCGGACGGAGGCGCTTGGCCTTCGTCTCGGTGGTCGTGATGCGACCGTGCGTGAAGAGGGCGTTGGCGAGGTTGCTCAGGAGCAGGCGCTCGTGGGCGGGACCGCCACCGAGGCGGGGGCCCTTGGTGGGCTTCGGCATGTCAGTTCTCCAGTGGTGAAAGTGGTGCGCGCGGTGTCAGCGCGCTTGCGCGTGAGCGCGAGGTCAGTTGTTGGACTCGTCCTCGTCGTACCCGCTGTAGAAGTGGGCGCCGTCGAATCCGGGGACGGTGTCCTTGAGGGACAGGCCGAGCTCGGTGAGCTTGTCCTTGACCTCGTCCACCGACTTCTGACCGAAGTTGCGGATGTTCATGAGCTGCGTCTCCGACAGGGCGACGAGCTCGGACACCGTGTTGATGCCCTCCCGCTTCAGGCAGTTGTAGCTGCGGACCGACAGGTCGAGGTCCTCGATCGGGGTCTGCAGTTCGTTCGAGAGCACGGCGTCGACCGGCGCGGGGCCGATCTCGATGCCCTCGGCCGCCGTGTTGAGCTCGCGAGCGAGCCCGAACAGCTCGACCAGCGTGCGACCGGCCGACGCGATGGCGTCGCGCGGCGTGATGGCCGGCTTCGCTTCGACGTCGACGACCAGGCGGTCGAAGTCCGTGCGCTCACCGGCACGCGTCGCCTCGACGCGGTAGGTGACCTTGAGGACGGGCGAGTAGATCGAGTCGATCGGGATCTGACCGGCTTCGCTGAACTCGGAACGGTTCTGCGTCGCCGAGACGTAGCCACGGCCACGCTCGATCGTCAGCTCGAGCTCGAAGCGCGCGGTGTCGTTCAGGGTCGCGATGACGAGTTCCGGGTTGTGGATCTCGACGCCGGCCGGAGCGGAGATGTCCGCTGCGGTGACCTGACCGGCACCCTGCTTGCGCAGGTACGCCGTGATGGGCTCGTCGTGCTCGCTGGAGACGACCAGGCTCTTGATGTTGAGGATGATCTCGGTGACGTCTTCCTTGACACCGGGAACGGTGCTGAACTCGTGGAGGACGCCGTCGATGCGGATGCTGGTGACAGCCGCGCCGGGGATCGAGGAGAGGAGCGTGCGGCGCAGCGAGTTGCCGAGGGTGTACCCGAAGCCCGGCTCGAGCGGCTCGATGACGAAGCGCGAGCGGTGCTCGGAGATCGGCTCCTCGGTCAGGGTGGGGCGCTGTGCAATGAGCACTGTGGGATTCCTTTCGGCGAAGTGTCCGCTATATGACACTTGGCGGTACGACGGGGCCGCATGGGCCCCGACGGGTCTGTTGAGTTGTGATCACGCGCACACACGTGCGCGATCGAACGACCAGGAATGGCCGCGGGCCCTGCCCGCCCTCGCCGGAACGGATCCGGTCAGGGGACGAGCAGGGCGCGGCCGGTTGCTCCTCGCGTCAGACGCGGCGGCGCTTGGGCGGGCGGCACCCGTTGTGCGCCTGCGGCGTGACGTCGTTGATCGAGCCGACCTCGAGGCCAGCGGCCTGGAGGGAGCGGATCGCGGTCTCGCGGCCCGAGCCCGGACCCTTCACGAAGACGTCGACCTTCTTGACGCCGTGCTCCTGCGCCTGACGCGCAGCGGACTCGGCAGCGAGCTGCGCCGCGAACGGCGTCGACTTGCGCGAACCCTTGAAGCCCACGGCACCCGAGGACGCCCAGCTGAGGACGGCACCCGACGGGTCGGTGATGCTGACGATCGTGTTGTTGAACGTGCTCTTGATGTGGGCCTGGCCCACAGCGACGTTCTTCTTCTCCTTGCGGCGCGGCTTGCGCGCGGCAGTCTTGGGGGTAGCCATCGGGGTCTCCTATCGAGCCTTCTTCTTGCCTGCCACGGTGCGCTTCGGTCCCTTGCGGGTACGAGCGTTGGTCTTGGTGCGCTGACCGCGCACCGGGAGACCACGACGGTGGCGGAGACCCTCGTAGCTGCCGATCTCGACCTTGCGTCGGATGTCGGCGGCGACCTCACGGCGGAGGTCACCCTCGACCTTGAAGTTGCCCTCGATGAAGTCACGGAGGGCGACGAGCTGGTCGTCGGTCAGGTCCTTGACGCGGATGTCACCGGAGATACCGGTCTCCGTCAGTGCCTGGACGGCGCGGGTACGGCCGACGCCGTAGATGTACGTGAGTGCGATCTCCACGCGCTTCTCGCGCGGGATGTCGACGCCTGCTAGACGTGCCATGTGATGGCTGCTCCTGTTGTCGATGGAGGTGTGGCGCAGTACCGGTGCTCGGGCCTCCGCCCCGAGGTGTCCCCCGGCCGTCGTGCGGTCGGGTTCTGGTACTGCGTTGTCGATCTTCAGTTGTGGGTCGTGCTCGAGCAGCCTGGTGTCCGAGGGACACCGTCGGCGCCGGTCACGCGCCCGGGACTAGCCCTGGCGCTGCTTGTGACGCGGGTTGCTCTTGCAGATCACCATGACGCGGCCCTTGCGGCGAATCACACGGCAGTGTTCGCAGATGGGCTTGACGCTGGGGTTGACCTTCATGGTTCTTTCCTCGTGCTCGCTGGCTTCGTGCTCGGCAGGATTGCCGTGCCGTTCCTTTCCAGCTCGCGGATCACTTGTAGCGGTAGACGATCCGGCCGCGGGTCAGGTCGTACGGGCTCAGCTCCACGATCACGCGGTCCTCGGGGAGGATGCGGATGTAGTGCTGGCGCATCTTCCCGGAGATGTGCGCGAGGACCTTGTGTCCGTTCGTCAGCTCAACGCGGAACATCGCGTTGGGCAGAGCTTCGAGCACCGAGCCTTCGATCTCGATGACGCCGTCTTTCTTGGCCATAGCCTCACTGTCGCTTGGTTGTGGAACAGGTGTGATCCCCGAACCGGTCTGCGGGTCGGTCGCCACACCCGAGAGGGCATGACACACCAAAGATCGATCTTATGTGGTAAACCCGCAATTGCCAAGTGGGGGCGCGGAACACCCCACGTCTGGGGCTTCCGGAGCAGTGTCTGAGCGTTCCACAGTGGTTTGACGGCGCGCTCCGGGCGCGCTCATGCGTGCGAACCGTAGTTTTGCTCCGCAGCCACGTCCGCCGCACCAGCAGCCAACGCGACGGACCACCGAACGGAGAACACGTGCCCGACGCCACACGACGCCCCTTCGCCAGTCACGGCAAGCAGGCCCGTCGCCGGGGTTGGGGCACGCTCGTCACCGTCGTGGCGTCCGCCGTCGCCGTCCTGCTCGTCAGCGGCACGAGCGTCGCCGCGATCGCCGGCGCACAGCTGTCCTCCGCTCCCCGGACCGTCGCGCTCAGCACCGACGACCAGAGCACCGCGAAGACCGCCGACATCTCGGCGATCAAGGGCGGGGCGAACATCCTGCTCATCGGCAGCGACACCCGTGTCGGCCAGTTCGACTCCGACGAGGACGTCGAGGGCGCTCGCAACGACGTCACGATGCTCATCCACATCTCGGCCGACCACCAGCAGCTCACCGCGGTCAGCTTCCCCCGTGACCTGATGGTCCCGATCCCGGCGTGCACGAACCCCGCGACCGGCACGACCTACCCCGCCGCGACGTCGGCGATGTTCAACACCGCACTCGGCAACGGCGGTGTCTCCTGCGTCGTGGACACGGTCGAGAACCTGACCGGCCTGAGCATCCCCTACGCCGGCCTGATCACCTTCGACGGTGTCATCGAGATGTCGAACGCCCTGGGCGGCGTCGACGTCTGCGTCGCCCAGCCGATCGACGACACGTTCACCGGCCTGCACCTGACGAAGGGCTCGCACTCGCTCCAGGGCACGGACGCCCTGGCCTTCCTGCGCAGTCGCCACGGTGTCGGGGACGGCAGCGACCTGGCCCGGATCAGCTCGCAGCAGGTGTTCCTCTCGGCGCTGCTCCGCAAGGTCACCTCGGACGGCACCCTCTCGAACCCCATCACGCTCTACAAGCTGGCCGGCGCCGCGCTGTCCAACATGACGCTCTCCGACGGGCTGGCGCAGACCGGGACACTGGTCAAGCTCGCCGCCGCCCTGCGTGGGATGAGCACGGCCAACATGCTCTTCGTGCAGTACCCCGTCGTCGACGACCCCGCCGACAACGCGCGCGTGGTCGTCGACCAGGAGACCGCGCACACGCTCAACGTGGCGCTGCAGAACGACGTCCGGTCCTCGCTGAGCGACTCGAGCACCGGCCGGGCGTCCGAGGAGTCGACGTCGAGCGGCGGATCGTCGGGCACGACCGGGTCGTCGGGGTCGTCGGGATCGTCGGGATCGTCGGGAACGTCGACTGGCGGTTCGTCTCCTGCCGGTACCCCCGCACCCTCGTCGAGCGCAACGGCCACCCGGACGCCGGCCGCGTCGGCGACACCGCTGCCCTCGTCGATCACCGGGCAGAGCGCCTCGGAGCAGACCTGCTCCGTCGGCAACTGACGGCTGCCGCCGTCGGTCGCCCACCCGCACGGTCCGCCTGACGCGCCCTGAGCGCGCGCCGCACACACGGGGACCCGGCGGGGCGGACCCGGGCCGCGCCTCCAGGTCGTCAGGCCATCAGGCCCAGCCCTGGAGGCCCGCCCTACGGGATCGGGACGGGCGTCACGCCCAGCGGGGCCAGGCCCCGTGCGCCGCCTTCGGCGGCGGTGAGCACCCAGATGCCGGACGCGTGCACCGCGACGCTGTGCTCCCAGTGGGCGGCGTCCTTGCCGTCCAGCGTGCGGACCGTCCAGTCGTCGTCGTCCGTCGAGCTGTCGATCGACCCGGCCGTGACCATGGGCTCGATGGCGACCACCAGGCCGGGCTTGACGGCCGGACCGGCGCCACGGACGCGGTAGTTGAAGACGGGTGGTTCCTCGTGCATCGACCGGCCGATGCCGTGGCCGGTGTAGTCCTCGACGATGCCCCACGAACCGGTCTCGTCGATCGCGTCCTCGACCGCCGAGCCGACCTCGTGCAGGTTCTTGGCGCTGGCCAGTGCTGCGATGCCGTGCCAGAGCGACCGCTCCGTCGTGTCGCAGAGCGCCTGCCGAGCCACCGTGACCGTCTCGTCGCCACCGGGGACGACGGTCGTGAAGGCGCTGTCGCCGTTCCAACCGTCGACCTCGGCACCGGCGTCGACCGACACGATGTCACCGGGCGCGAGCACGCGGTCGCCGGGGATCCCGTGCACGATCTCGTCGTTCACCGAGACGCACAAGGTGTGGCGGTAGCCGGGGACGAGCTGGAAGTTCGGGATGCCGCCGCCGTCGCGGATCGTGCGCTCCGCGATCACGTCGAGCGCACCGGTGGTGACGCCGGGACGGATCGCTGCACGGACGGCGTCCAGCGCCTCAGCCGTCAGCAGCCCCGGGCGGACCATCGCCCGGAGCTCGTCCGGGGTCTTGTAGATCGAGGGCTTCCGGAACCGCACCACGCTGGTCAGACGGCCGCGGCGAGCCCGCGACCCGACAGTGCGGTCTGGATCCGGTCGCCGACCTCGTCGATGCCGCCGAGGCCGTCGACGTCGACCACCAGGCCACGCTCGCCGTACGCCGCCACGATGGGCGCCGTCTGCTCGGCGTAGACCTGCTGACGACGACGGATCGTCTCCTCGTTGTCGTCGCTGCGGCCCTGGTCCTCAGCACGCTTCAGCAGGCGACCGACGAGCTCGTCCTGGTCCGCGACGAGCTGCACGACGGCGTCGATCCCGGTGCCCTGCTCAGCGAGCAGTGCGTCGAGGTACTCGACCTGGCCGACAGTCCGGGGGTAGCCGTCGAGCAGGAACCCGTTCTCGGCGTCCGGCTCCTGCAGACGGGACTTGACGAGCTCGTTCGTGAGCGAGTCCGGCACGTAGTCGCCGGCGTCCATGATCGCCTTCGCCTGGACGCCGAGGGGCGTGCCCTCTGCCACGTTCTTGCGGAAGATGTCCCCGGTCGAGATGGCGGGGATCCCGAAGGACTCGGCGATGCGGCCGGCCTGGGTGCCCTTCCCGGCTCCGGGAGGTCCGACGATGATGAGACGTGCGCTCAACGGAGAAGCCCTTCGTAGTGACGCTGCTGCAGCTGGGAGTCGATCTGCTTCACGGTCTCGAGACCGACACCCACGATGATGAGGATGCTCGCGCCACCGAACGGGAAGTTCTGGTTCGCGCCGAACAGCGCCAGTGCTGCCAGCGGGATGAGCGCGATGAGACCGAGGTAGAGCGAGCCGGGCAGCGTCACCCGGGTGAGGACGTAGTCGAGGTACTCGGCGGTCGGACGCCCGGCACGGATGCCGGGGATGAACCCGCCGTACTTCTTCATGTTGTCGGCGACCTCTTCGGGGTTGAAGGTGATCGCCACGTAGAAGTACGTGAACCCGACGATGAGCAGGAAGTACAGGACCATGTAGAACCAGTTGTCACCCGAGGTCAGGTTGTTCTGGACCCACGTCACCCACGCGGCCGGCTCGGAGCCGTCGGAGGGCTGATTGAACTGCGCGACCAGGGCCGGCAGGTACAGCAGCGACGAGGCGAAGATGACGGGCACGACGCCGGCCATGTTCACCTTGATCGGGATGTACGTGTTGTTGCCGCCGTACGTCCGCCGCCCGACCATGCGCTTGGCGTACTGCACGGGGATCCGGCGCTGTGACTGCTCCACGAACACGACGGCCATCATGATCACGAGTCCGACGAGGATCACGAACAGGAAGAGTTCGAAGGACTGCGACTGCTCGATCGCCCAGAGCGCCGACGGGAACTGCGCCGCGATCGACGTGAAGATCAGGAGCGACATGCCGTTGCCGATGCCGCGCTCGGTGACGAGCTCGCCCATCCACATGATGATGCCGGTGCCGGCGGTCAGCGTGACGACCATCAGCATGATGGCGTACCAGCTGTCGTTCGAGATGATCGACGTGCAGGAGGCGGAGGCGTTGGTGCCGAACAGGGCGCCGGAACGAGCGACCGTGATCAGGGTCGTGGACTGCAGGACGCCCAGCGCGATCGTGAGGTACCGCGTGTACTGCGTCAGCTTCGCCTGGCCCGACTGGCCCTCCTTGTAGAGGGTGTCGAAGTGCGGGATGACCACGCGCAGCAGCTGCACGATGATCGACGACGTGATGTACGGCATGATGCCGAGCGCGAAGACCGAGAGCTTCAGCAGCGCGCCGCCGGAGAAGAGGTTGATCAGGTCGTAGAGGCCGCCGGAGGACGACGCGCTGGCGAGACAGCTCTGCACAGCGGTGTAGTCGACGAACGGTGCCGGGATGTACGACCCGAGACGGAACAGCGCGATGATCGCGAGGGTGAAGCCGATCTTCTTGCGAAGATCAGGGGTGCGCATGATGCGCGCGACCGCTCTGAACACGATGACTCCGAACTTGTGGGACCGGGGCCGTCGATCGCGGCCGGACCGGTTTCGGTCGGCAGGGCCGACCCGGCTGGCGGATGCCGGCCACTGTCAAGGAAACCGTAACGGCGGCCCGTGCGCAAACGCACGGGCCGCCGACGGGGGTTACTGGGAGACGGTGCCGCCAGCAGCCACGATCTTCTCGGCGGCGGACGCCGAGACCTTGTCGACCGCGACCGTGATCTTCACGGTGATGTCACCCTGACCGAGAACCTTGACCTTCTCGTTCTTGCGGACGGCGCCCTTGGCGACCAGGCCCGCAACGGTGACGTCGCCACCATCGGGGTAGAGCTCCGAGATCTTGTCCAGGTTCACGACCTGGTACTCGACCCGGAACGGGTTCTTGAACCCGCGGAGCTTCGGGGTGCGCATGTGCAGCGGCATCTGCCCACCCTCGAAGCCGACCCGGACCTGGTAACGGGCCTTCGTGCCCTTGGTACCACGCCCAGCGGTCTTGCCCTTCGAGCCCTCACCGCGACCCACACGGGTGCGGTCCTTCTTGGCGCCCTCTGCGGGACGGAGGTGGTGCAGCTTCAGCACCTGCACGCGCTCGTTCTTCTCGTCGCTCATGCGTCGACCTCCTCGACCTTCACGAGGTGCGCCACCGTCGCGATGTACCCGCGGTTCTGGGAGTTGTCCTCACGCTCGACCGAACGGCCGATGCGCTTGAGGCCCAGGCTGCGCAGGGTGTCGCGCTGGTACTGCTTCTCGCTGATAACGGACTTGATCTGCGTGATCTTCAGCATCGCCATCACGCACCTGCCTTCTCGGTCGCGGCACGCAGGGCTGCAGCCTCGGCCTGGAGCAGACGGGCCGGGACGACCCGCTCGACGTCGAGGCCACGACGGCTCGCGACGGCGCGGGGCTCCTCGAGCTGCTTCAGAGCCTCGACGGTCGCGTGCACGATGTTGATGGTGTTCGACGAGCCGAGCGACTTGCTCAGCACGTCGTGGATGCCGGCGCACTCGAGCACGGCGCGGACCGGACCACCGGCGATGACACCGGTACCGGGGCCTGCCGGACGCAGGAGGACGACGCCAGCGGCGGCTTCACCCTGCACCGGGTGCGGGATCGTGTTGCCGACGCGGGGGACGCGGAAGAAGTTCTTCTTCGCCTCTTCGACGCCCTTGGAGATCGCCGTGGGGACCTCCTTGGCCTTGCCGTAGCCGACGCCCACGAGGCCGTTGCCGTCGCCGACGACGACGAGCGCCGTGAAGCTGAAGCGACGACCACCCTTGACGACCTTCGACACGCGGTTGATGGTCACCACGCGCTCGAGGAACTGGCTGTCGCCACCGCGGTTGTTGCGGTCACGGCCCTGCTGACGGTCACGACCGCCACCACGACGGCCACGGTTGTCAGCGGAGTCGCGGTTGTTGGACGCGGAACCCGCGGCGGTCTCGACCGGACGCTCGGCGACGGCAGGTGCCTCCGCCTCCTTGCCGGTCTTGGCGCCCTCGGCAGGTGCCTCGGCGGTCGCATCGGTGGCCGTGGCCTCCGTGCTCGCCTCGGTGGCCTCCGTGGTCTCGACTGCCTCGGTCTCCGTGGCCTCGACGGCCTCGGTCTTGGCGTCTTCGTTGGTGTTCGCGTTGTCGCTCACAGGTTCAGCCCTCCTTCACGGGCACCATCGGCGATCGCGGCGACGCGACCGGCGTACTTGCTGCCACCGCGGTCGAAGACCACGGCCTCGACGCCAGCCGACTTCGCGCGCTCGGCGAGGAGCTCACCGACGCGACGGGCCTTGGCGGTCTTGTCGCCGTCGAACGAGCGGAGGTCTGCCTCCATCGTCGAGGCGCTGGCGAGGGTGTGACCCTTCGCGTCGTCGATGACCTGCACGAACACGTGACGCGACGAGCGGGTGACGGCGAGACGGGGACGAGCCTCGGTGCCGGTGATCTTCTTGCGGAGACGGTTGTGACGACGCGCCTTGGCGGCCGCCTTGCTCTTGCCTCGTGTCTTGAGGAGTCCCATGATCACTTACCTGACTTTCCGGCCTTGCGGCGCACGTTCTCGCCGGCGTAACGGACACCCTTGCCCTTGTAGGGCTCGGGCTTCCGGAGCTTCCGGATGTTCGCGGCGACCTCGCCGACAGCCTGCTTGTCGATACCGGCGACGGTGACCTTGTTGTTGCCCTCCACCGCGAAGCTGATGCCCGCCGGCGGCTCGACCGTGATCGAGTGGGAGTACCCGAGCGCGAACTCGAGGTTCGAGCCCTTGGCCGCGACACGGTAACCGGTGCCGACGACCTCGAGGCCCTTGGTGTAGCCCTGGGTCACGCCGATGATGTTGTTGGCGATGAGGGTCCGGGTCAGTCCGTGGAGCGAACGCGACTCGCGCTCGTCGTCCGGACGGGTGACGAGGACCTGGTTCTCCTCGACCTTGGCCTGGATGGGCTCCGCGATGACGAGCGCGAGCTCGCCCTTCGGGCCCTTGACCGCCACGTTCTGACCGTCAACGGAGACGGTGACGCCGGCGGGGATGTCGATGGGGAGACGTCCGATTCGTGACATTGTCGATCACCACACGTAGGCGAGGACTTCCCCACCCACGCCCTTCTGCTCGGCTTCGCGGTCGGTCAGGAGGCCGGAGGAGGTCGAGAGGATCGCCACACCGAGGCCACCGAGGACCTGGGGGATCTCCGTCGACTTCGCGTAGACCCGGAGGCCCGGCTTCGAGACGCGCTTGATGCCGGCGATCGAACGCTCGCGCTCGGGGCCGTACTTCAGGTCGATGGTGAGGGTCTGCCCGACTCGGGCGTCCTCCACCTTCCACTCGCTGATGTAGCCCTCACGCTTGAGGATGTCGGCGATGTTCTTCTTGAGCTTGGAGCTCGGGAGCGCGACTGCGTCGTGGTGCGCGGAGTTCGCGTTCCGCAATCTGGTCAGCATGTCTGCGACCGGATCGGTCATCGTCATGATGTTCGTCCATTTCTCGCCTGGTTTCGACACCCGTTCCACGAATGCCGACCTGAGCGATCGAGTGATCCCGGGGCGGTTCCCCGAGATCGGTGTGTTCGTGCGTGCGGGCCGGAGGACGTGAATCCTCCGGCCCGCACTGCTCGAAGTAGCTTAGACCGTCTGCTCGTTGGAGCGGAACGGGAAGCCGAGCTGCCGGAGCAGCGCGCGTCCCTCGTCGTCCGTCTTCGCGGTGGTCACGACAGTGATGTCGAAGCCGCGGACACGGTCGATGCGGTCCTGGTCGATCTCGTGGAACACGGACTGCTCCGTGAGACCGAACGTGTAGTTGCCGTTGCCGTCGAACTGCTTGTCGCTGAGACCGCGGAAGTCGCGGATGCGGGGCAGTGCGAGCGTGACCAGGCGGTCGAGGAACTCCCACGCGCGGTCACCACGGAGGGTGACGTGCGCGCCGATGGCCTGACCCTCGCGCAGCTTGAACTGTGCGATGGACTTGCGGGCGATGTTCACCTGGGGCTTCTGACCCGTGATCGCCGTGAGGTCCTTGATGGCCCCCTCGATGATCTTCGAGTCGCGAGCTGCCTCACCGACACCGGTGTTCACGACGACCTTGACCAGGCCGGGGACCTGGTTGACGTTCGCGTAACCGAACTGCTCGGTGAGGGCCGTCTTGATCTCGGCCAGGTACTTCTGCTTGAGGCGCGGCTGGATCTTGCCAGCGGGCGCAGCAGTCGTGTCAGTCATCAGAGCTTCTCACCAGACTTCTTCGCGTAGCGGACACGGACGGTCTTCTTGACGCCGTCCTTCTCCACCTCTTCGGTGCGGAAACCGACACGCGTCGGCTTCTTCGTCTTCGGGTCGACGAGCGCGACGTTCGAGACGTGGATCGAGGCTTCGTGCTGCTCGATGCCACCGGTCTTCGAACCACGCTGCGTCTGGCCGACGCGGACGTGCTTCGTGACGAAGTTCACGCCCTCGACGACGACGCGGTTCTTGTCCTTGAGGACCTCGATGACCTTGCCCTGCTTGCCACGGTCGCCGCCACGCTCCTGCGTCGCGCCCGTGATGACCTGGACGAGGTCACCCTTCTTGATGTTCGCCATGGCTTACAGCACCTCCGGCGCGAGCGAGATGATCTTCATGAACTTCTTGTCACGGAGCTCGCGACCGACCGGACCGAAGATGCGCGTACCGCGCGGGTCGCCGTCGGCCTTGAGGATCACTGCCGCGTTCTCGTCGAACTTGATGTAGGAGCCGTCCTGACGACGGGTCTCCTTCTTGGTGCGAACGATGACGGCCTTGACGACGTCACCCTTCTTCACGTTGCCGCCGGGGATGGCGTCCTTCACCGTGGCGACGATGACGTCACCGAGGCCGGCGTAGCGACGACCCGAGCCACCGAGCACGCGGATGGTCAAGATCTCCTTGGCACCCGTGTTGTCGGCGACCTTCAGGCGGGATTCCTGCTGAATCACTGCTGTCTCCTATTCCGAAGCAGGCCGAGGCCTACTTGGCCTTCTCGAGGATCTCGACCAGGCGCCAGCGCTTGGACGCGCTGAGGGGACGGGTCTCGCTGATCACGACGAGGTCGCCGACACCAGCGGTGCCGAGCTCGTCGTGGGCCTTCACCTTGGACGTACGACGGATGATCTTGCCGTAGAGCGCGTGCTTCACGCGGTCCTCGACCTCGACCACGATGGTCTTGTCCATCTTGTCGCTCGTCACGTAGCCGCGACGCGTCTTGCGGTAGCCGCGAGTGAGGGCGGCGGAGTTCTTCTCTTCGTTCGCCATTACTTCTCCTCGGCGGTCTCGGCCTCGGTCGACTCGGCCGGCTTGTCAGCCTTCTTCGTCGTCTTCTTGGCCTTGGGGGCGGTCTCGACGGGCGCGGGAGTGGCACGGATGCCGAGCTCGCGCTCGCGGAGGACGGTGTAGATGCGGGCGATGTCGCGCTTGACGGCACGGAGACGACCGTGGCTCTCCAGCTGGCCGGTGGCCGACTGGAAGCGGAGGTTGAAGAGCTCCTCCTTGGCCTTCTTCAGCTCGTCAGCGAGACGCTCGTTCTCGAACGTGTCGAGCTCCGTCGGACGGAGCTCCTTGGAACCGATCGCCATTATGCGTCGCCCTCCTCGCGCTTGATGATGCGTGCCTTGAGGGGCAGCTTGTGGATTGCACGAGTCAACGCCTCGCGGGCGATCTCCTCGCTGACGCCGGAGAGCTCGAAGAGCACCCGGCCCGGCTTCACGTTCGCGACCCACCACTCGGGCGAACCCTTACCGGAACCCATGCGGGTCTCGGCGGGCTTCTTGGTCAGCGGACGGTCCGGGTAGATGTTGATCCAGACCTTGCCACCACGCTTGATGTGACGCGTCATGGCGATACGAGCGGACTCGATCTGACGGTTGGTCACGTACGCCGGGGTGAGGGCCTGGATGCCGTAGTCGCCGAAGCTGACCTTGGTACCACCGGTTGCCTGACCCGAACGCTTCGGGTGGTGCTGCTTGCGGTGCTTGACTCGACGGGGAATAAGCATGATTACGCCTCAACTCCTGCGCCGGCCGGCGCGTCCTGCGGGGCCTGCTGCGGGCGACGGTCACCGCGGTCGCCGCCACGACGGTCGCCGCCACGGTCTCCACGCTCACCGCGCGGGCCGCCACGACGCTCGGGGCGCGACGAACGCTGGTTCGCCTGCTCGCGAGCGAGCTCCTTGTTCGTGATGTCGCCCTTGTAGATCCAGACCTTCACGCCGATGCGGCCGAACGTGGTCCGGGCCTCGTAGAAGCCGTAGTCGATGTTCGCGCGGAGCGTGTGCAGCGGCACACGGCCTTCGCGGTAGAACTCCGAACGCGACATCTCGGCGCCGCCGAGACGACCCGACACCTGGATGCGGACACCCTTGGCGCCGGCGCGCTGTGCACCCTGCAGGCCCTTGCGCATGGCGCGACGGAACGCGACACGAGCGGAGAGCTGCTCGGCGATGCCCTGCGCGACGAGCTGGGCCTCGGTCTCGGGGTTCTTGACCTCGAGGATGTTCAGCTGGATCTGCTTCTTGGTGAGCTTCTCGAGCTCACCGCGAACGCGCTCCGCCTCGGCGCCGCGGCGGCCGATGACGATGCCCGGACGAGCCGTGTGGATGTCCACGCGGACACGGTCACGGGTGCGCTCGAGCTCGATGCGTGCGACACCGGCGCGGTCGAGGGTCTTCTTCAGGTACTCGCGCACCTTGATGTCCTCGGCCACGTAGTCGGCGTAGCGCTGACCGGCCTTCTTGCTGTCGGTGAACCAGTGCGAGACGTGGTCCGTCGTGATCCCGAGACGGAAGCCGTACGGGTTGACCTTCTGGCCCATTACTTGCTCGCCTTCTTGCTCGTCGCGGCAACCTCGGCCTCGTCCGGCGTCGCGAGGACGACCGTGATGTGGCTGGTGCGCTTGTTGATGCGGAAGGCGCGGCCCTGGGCGCGCGGCTGGAACCGCTTCAGGGTCGTGCCCTCGTCGACGAAGACGCGGCTCACGTAGAGGTCGCGCTCGTCGAGGAAGCTGTTCGTCGAGTCCGCCTTGACCCGTGCGTTCGCGATCGCCGAGGCGACCAGCTTGTACACGGGCTCCGAAGCGCCCTGGGGGGCGAACTTCAGGATGGCGAGGGCCTCGTGGGCCTGCTTGCCGCGGATCAGCTCGATGACGCGACGGGCCTTCTGAGGCGTGACGCGGATGTGTCGCACGCGTGCGATCGACTCCACCATTTCGTTCCTCCTCTGCGTCGCCGCCTCAGCGGCGACGGCCCTTCTTGTCGTCCTTCACGTGACCACGGAAGGTGCGGGTCGGCGCGAACTCGCCGAGCTTGTGACCGACCATCGACTCGGTGACGAACACCGGGATGTGCTTGCGGCCGTCGTGGACGGCGATCGTGTGCCCGAGCATGTTCGGGACGATCATCGACCGACGCGACCACGTACGGATCACGTTCTTGGTGTTGGCCTCGTTCTGCGTGACGACCTTGCGGAGCAGGTGCTCGTCGACGAAGGGGCCCTTCTTCAGACTGCGTGGCATCTTCTGAACTCCTACTTGCGCTTCTTGCCGGCGTTACGGCGACGGACGATGAGCTTGTCGCTCGGCTTGTTCGGCTTGCGCGTACGGCCCTCGGACTGGCCCCAGGGGCTGACCGGGTGACGACCACCGGACGTCTTGCCCTCACCACCACCGTGCGGGTGGTCGACCGGGTTCATGGCGACACCACGGACGGTCGGGCGGACGCCCTTCCAGCGCATGCGGCCGGCCTTGCCCCAGTTGATGTTCGACTGCTCGGCGTTGCCGACCTCGCCGATCGTGGCGCGGCAGCGTGCGTCGACGTTGCGGACCTCGCCCGACGGCAGACGGAGCTGCGCGTAGGGGCCGTCCTTGGCGACGAGACGCACCGAGGCGCCGGCGGAGCGGGCCATTTTGGCGCCGCCACCGGGGCGGAGCTCGATGGCGTGCACGACGGTACCCACGGGGATGTTGCGCAGCGGCAGGTTGTTGCCGGGCTTGATGTCGGCGCCGGGGCCCTGCTCGATGACGTCGCCCTGCTTGAGCTTGTTCGGCGCAATGATGTACCGCTTCGTGCCGTCCACGTAGTGCAGGAGCGCGATGCGCGCAGTGCGGTTGGGGTCGTACTCGATGTGAGCGACCTTGGCGTCGACGCCGTCCTTGTCGGAGCGACGGAAGTCGATCACGCGGTACTGGCGCTTGTGGCCACCACCGATGTGACGCGTGGTGATACGGCCGGAGCTGTTGCGACCACCGGTCTTCGGCAGCGGACGAAGCAGTGACTTCTCCGGAGTCGAACGGGTGATCTCAGCGAAGTCGGCGACCGACGAGCCGCGACGACCGGGGGTCGTCGGCTTGTAGTTACGAATAGCCATGATTTATCCCTCTGGTCCTCAGCCGACAGCCGTGAAGATGTCGATCGAACCGGACTTGAGCGTCACGATGGCGCGCTTGGTGTCCTTGCGCTTGCCGAGACCGAACTTGGTGCGACGGGTCTTGCCCGGGCGGTTCAGCGTGTTGATGCTCGCGACCTTGACGTTGAAGATCTTCTCGATGGCGAGCTTGATCTCGGTCTTGTTCGAGCGGGGGTCCACGATGAACGTGTACTTGCCCTGGTCGATGAGCGCGTAGCTCTTCTCCGAGACGACCGGCGAGATGACGACGTCGCGCGGGTCCTTGTTGAAGCCGCTCATGCGGTGATCTCCTTCGCGGTCTTCGACGCGATGAAGGCGTCGAGGGCGCTCTTGCTGAAGACGACGGCGTCCGAACGCAGCACGTCGTAGGCGTTGAGCTGGCCGTACGAGAGCGCGTGGACGTTCGACAGGTTGCGGATCGACTTGAGCGTCAGCTCGTCGTCCGTCTCGAGCACGACGAGCACGTTCTTGACGGGCGCGACCTTCTCGAGGAGCGTGCGGGCGGTCTTGGTCGACGGCAGTTCAGCCGCGACGAAGCCCTCCACAGCGGAGATGCGGCCACCGCGGGCGCGGTCCGAGAGCGAGCCGAGCAGAGCAGCGGCGATCATCTTCTTCGGGGTGCGCTGCGAGTAGTCACGCGGGGTCGGTCCGTGGACGACGCCACCGCCGGTGTGCTCCGGAGCACGGACGGAACCCTGACGGGCGCGGCCGGTGCCCTTCTGCTTGAACGGCTTGCGACCGGCACCGCGGACTTCGCCGCGGTTCTTGGTCTTGTGGGTGCCCTGACGCGCGGCTGCGAGCTGCGCGGTGACGACCTGGTGGATCAGCGGGACGTTGGTCTCGACGTCGAAGAGAGCTGCGGGGAGCTCGACGGTGCCGGACTTGGCACCCGATGCGTCGAGGACGTCGATCGTGGTTGCGGTCGTGGTGGCCATGATCACTTACCCTTCACGGCGGTGCGGACGAAGACGGAGCGGCCACGAGCACCGGGGACGGCGCCCTTGACGAGCAGCAGACCCTTCTCGGCGTCGACGGCGTGCACCGTGAGGTTGAGGACGGTCACGCGGTCGCCACCCATACGACCGGCCATGCGCATGCCCTTGAAGACACGCGACGGGGTCGAGGAAGCACCGATCGAGCCGGGCTTGCGGTGGTTGCGGTGCGCACCGTGCGAGGCGCCGACGCCGTGGAAGCCGTGGCGCTTCATGACACCGGCGAAGCCCTTGCCCTTGGAGGTACCGACGACGTCGACCTTCTGGCCCGCCGTGAACGTGCTGTCCACGGTGAGCTCCTGGCCGAGCGTGTACTCAGCGGAGTCGTTGGTACGGATCTCGGTTAGGGTGCGACGCGGGGTCACACCAGCGGCCTCGAAGTGGCCAGCGGCCGGCTTGTTGACCTTGCGCGGGTCGATGGCACCGGCGGCGATCTGGATCGCCTCGTAGCCGTCGCGCTCAGCGTTGCGGATCTGGGTGACCACGTTCGGGCCGACCTCGATCACGGTGACGGGGATGAACTTGTTGTTCTCGTCCCACACCTGGGTCATCCCGAGCTTCTTGCCGAGGAGGCCCTTGACGGTCTTGGTTGAGTTCGCCATTGGTCAGCCCCCTTACAGCTTGATCTCGATGTTGACGTCGGCCGGCAGGTCGAGTCGCATGAGCGAGTCCACGGCCTTCGGCGTCGGGTCGACGATGTCGATGACCCGCTTGTGCGTGCGCTTCTCGAAGTGCTCGCGCGAGTCCTTGTACTTGTGAGGGGAACGGATCACTGCGATCACGTTCTTCTCGGTGGGGAGCGGCACCGGGCCGACCACGGTTGCACCGGCACGGGTCACCGTGTCGACGATCTTCCGGGCCGACGTGTCGATGACCTCGTGGTCATACGACTTGAGCCGGATGCGGATCTTCTGTCCCGCCATGTGTCTCTTGTCCTCTCTGCGCCGCGCACCCTCTGGCCGCCTGACGCCGCTCGGTTCCGCATTCCTGCGGACCGTGCTGTTTTCCTGAACCAACCGGCCGCATCCACTGGGGATGACCGCTGTTCACCTGTCAACCTCGCGGGCGACCGTGGCCGTCCAGCGTGGGCAATCGACTGCCTCGTGCTCCGGGCGCAGCAGTGGTGCACCGCGTCCGTCACATCTCGGGGAGTCGTGTTCTGCTGCCTGCGGCCCAACCCAGCCCTGCTGAACAAGGGGGTTGTGCACTGCCAGAGCAGTGATCCTGTGGGCGTACACCCACGGGGAATTCGGAACCGGACAAGTCTCGCATAGCCCCGGCCCACGTGCAACCCGGGCGTGTCGCGAATTACCGGGCGTGTCCCGCCGGCTCGCTTGCCCGGATCCACGGGGATCGGACGGTCTGGAGGCCCGGCTCGGCCCCGCAACGCAACGCACCCTCCGGACGTGGTCCGGAGGGTGCGTCGAGACGGGTCAGGAGACCGTCACTCGGCGGTCACCGGGGGCACGAACCACGGCGGGAAGACGGCCACGCGGGGAGCGTGTCCGCCGTGGTCGGCGAGCACGGCGCGGACGGTCTGCCGGGCCTTGTCGTTCGGCACACCGATCACGGCCACCGAGGTGAACGGCACGCTCGGACCGGCGAGCAGCTCGAGGCCGTGCATCTCCGGGTCCGTGAAGTCGGTGCGACGGATCAGGTTCGTGCCGGCGTCGGGGCCGACGGCGAACCGGACGTCGTCGGCGTCGGCGTCCTGGTCCGCGACGATCACCGAGGCGCCGAACGCCGAGACCGGCACGACGAGCACCACGTAGTCGATCGCGCGGGTGCGACGGGCGGCATCGGACCAGCGCTCACCCTCGGCGCCCGTGCGGAGCTCGTCCCACCGCGTCGCGTCGGGCGACAGCGTGAACGGCACGTGCCCGGCGATCGAGGAACCGTCCGGTGCCTCGGCCTCGGCACGTGCGGCACGGGTGTCGGCGGAGCTGACGTCCACGACAGGCTCGGCCTGGTCGGCCGCCAGGATCGCGCCGGCGCCGACGATGCCGTCGAGGTTGTCGATGTGGGTGACGTGGTGGGCACGGAGTGCTGCGAACTCACGTGCCTCGGGCAGGTCGGCGGACGACGAACGGAGCGACGTCGGCGACCGGAGCGACGTGTTCGGCCCGGAGGCCGGCGGGTCGACGCGCAGGTTGGTGGTGATGCGGGTCCGGCGTGGTGCCGGGGTGGCTGGGATCTCCGACGCCTCGCGCTGCCGGGGTGCGCAGATGTCGCAGAGCTCGGTGGGGAAACCGTGGATGCACTCGTCGGTCACGACTGTTGTGGGTCCTTCCGTGCCGTGTGGGGTGGTCCGGCACGTCGACCAACGCTACGTCATCCGGACGGCCCCCGGGTCATTGTCGGTAGAGCAGTGCCCGGACCTCGGCCTCGGCGGACGCCAGGCGGTCCGGATCGATGGTCTCCCCGTGGTCGTACGCATCGAGCAGACGGGGGTCGATGTAGCTCTGTCGGCACACCGTCGGGGTGTTGCCGAGCTCGTCGCTCGCGGCCTTCACCGCGTGCGACACGGCCTTCTTCCGCTTGGCCTGGGATGACTGCGGCCCGGTCTTCGCCAGGTCGACCGCCGCCGCGACCGTCCCGTGCAGGGTCCGGAAGTCCTTCGCGGTGAACTCGTCGCCGGCACGTTCCTTGACGTAGGCGTTGATGTCCTCGGCGGAGAGCGGCTCCCATTCCGCCCCACGGCGCTCGCGGAACGACAGCAGACGCGCATTGGGTCCGCGACGCTTCATGCCGGCGATGACCCGCGCCAGGTCGTGGTCGTGGATCGACGACGACCACTCCTGCCCGCTCTTGCCGGGGAAGTCGAGTTCGATGTCGTCACCGGACACGTGGGCGTGCGCGCAGAGCAGCGTGGACAGCCCGCGGCTGCCGTGCTCGGTGGCGTACCGCTCGGACCCGACCCGGAGCGACCCCTGATCGAGCATCCGGAAGGCTGCGGCCAGCGCGCGCCGGCGGTCCGGTTCCGGCCGGCGGAGGTCCTGTGTGACACCGCGACGGGCGACCGGCAACGACTCCGCCAGCGCGAGCGCGCGGTCGTACTTGATCCGGTCCATCCGTTCACGCCACGACGGGTGGTACATGTACTGGCGACGGCCAGCACCGTCCGTGCCCGTGGCCAGGATGTGGCCGTTCGGGTACGGCGAGATCCAGACGTCGTCCCACGCCGGCGGGATCACGAACTCCTCGAGCCGACGGCGCTCGTCCGGATCGGTCACGGTCTTGCCGTCGGGGTCACGGAACGAGAAACCGCGTCCGGAACGGACGCGGTGGTAGCCGCGACCGGAGGTCGCGGATCTGCGGAGGCGGGTCACGTGCCCGAGCCAACTCCGTGAAGCCTGTGACGGGTCACGGGGCGGACAGGAGGCCCGTGGCCGACCCCGCCCCGTTCCTCCTGTCCGGCGCCCTGTACGGCGCCCTGTACGGCGCGCCAGCGGCCGGGTACGACGAAGCGGGGCCGGACCCGAAGGCCCGACCCCGCTGTCGCAAGGAACCGGAGTTACTTGATGATCTTCTCGACCGTACCGGCGCCGACCGTACGACCACCCTCACGGATGGCGAAGCGGAGGCCCTCTTCCATGGCGATCGGCTGGATCAGCTCGACCGTCATGGCGACGGTGTCACCGGGCATGACCATCTCGGTGCCCTCGGGCAGCGTGATGACGCCGGTGACGTCCGTGGTGCGGAAGTAGAACTGCGGGCGGTAGTTCGCGTAGAACGGGTTGTGACGCCCACCCTCGTCCTTGGTCAGGATGTACGCGTTCGCCTGGAACTCGGTGTGCGGCGTGACCGAACCCGGCTTCACGACGACCTGGCCGCGCTCCACGTCCTCGCGCTTGAGGCCACGGATGAGCAGACCGGTGTTGTCACCGGCGACCGCGGAGTCGAGCAGCTTGCGGAACATCTCGATGCCCGTGACCGTGGTCTTCTGCGTCGCGCGGATGCCGACGATCTCGACCTCGGCGTTCAGGTTGAGCGTGCCACGCTCGACGCGACCGGTGACGACGGTGCCACGACCGGTGATCGTGAAGACGTCCTCGATCGGCATCAGGAACGGCTGGTCGGTGGCGCGCACCGGGTCCGGCACGTGCTCGTCGACCTGGGCCATGAGGTCCTGGACCGACTTGACCCACTTCTCGTCGCCCTCGAGCGCCTTGAGCGCCGAGACCTGCACGACGGGGGCGTCCTCGTCGAACTGCTGCGAGCCGAGGAGCTCGCGGACCTCGAGCTCGACGAGCTCCAGGATCTCCTCGTCGTCCACCATGTCGGACTTGTTCAGTGCGACGACGATGTAGGGGACGCCGACCTGGCGGGCGAGCAGGACGTGCTCACGCGTCTGGGGCATCGGGCCGTCGGTGGCGGCGACCACGAGGATCGCGCCGTCCATCTGTGCCGCACCCGTGATCATGTTCTTCACGTAGTCGGCGTGACCGGGGGCGTCGACGTGCGCGTAGTGACGCTTCTCGGTCTGGTACTCGACGTGCGAGATGTTGATCGTGATGCCGCGCTGGCGCTCCTCGGGAGCGTTGTCGATCTGCGCGAAGTCGCGGGCCTCGTTGAGGTCCGGGTACTGGTCGTGCAGAACCTTGGTGATCGCCGCCGTGAGCGTGGTCTTGCCGTGGTCGACGTGACCGATGGTTCCGATGTTGACGTGCGGCTTGGTGCGCTCGAACTTGGCCTTGGCCACTGTGGGTCCTCCTCAGGACTCGGAAGCGTCACCCCCGGCCGGCCCTGGATGGGCTCGGAACCGTGGGTGCGCGGTGTGTGTCTGTACTTTACTTGGTGGCGAGGGGCCCGTCGCCGGGCGCCCCCGCCTGTGGAGAAGCGCTGAGCGCTACTCCCCCGCGTTCTTCGCGATGATCTCCTCGGCGACCTTGGCCGGGACCTGGCTGTAGGTCTCGAAGGTCATCGAGTAGACCGCACGACCAGAGGTCTTCGACCGCAGGTCGCCGACGTAGCCGAACATCTCGGACAGCGGCACGCTCGCGCGGACCACCTTGACGCCCGAGGCGTCCTCCATCGAGGCGATCTGGCCACGACGGGAGTTCAGGTCACCGATGACGTCGCCCATGTACTCCTCAGGAGTACGGACCTCGACGGCCATGATCGGCTCGAGGATCGCCGGACCGGCCTTGCGAGCCGCTTCCTTGTAGGCGATCGAGCCGGCGATCTTGAACGCCATCTCGGACGAGTCGACGTCGTGCGCCGCGCCGTCCTTGAGGATGGCCTTCACGCCGACGGTCGGGTAGCCCGCGAGGATGCCGACCTGCATGGCGTCCTGGATACCGGCGTCGACCGACGGGATGTACTCACGCGGGACACGGCCACCGGAGGTCGCGTTGACGAACTCGTAGACCTTCTCGCTCGTGACCTCCATCGGCTCGAGCGCGATCTGCACCTTCGCGAACTGACCGGAGCCACCGGTCTGCTTCTTGTGGGTGTAGTCGTAGCGCTCGACGATCTTGGTGAGCGTCTCGCGGTAGGCCACCTGGGGCTTGCCGACGCTCGCCTCGACGTGGAACTCGCGCTTCATGCGGTCGACGAGGATGTCGAGGTGGAGCTCGCCCATGCCCTTGATCGTCGTCTGACCGGTCTCGGCGTTGAGCTCGACGCGGAACGTCGGGTCCTCTTCGGCGAGCTTCTGGATGGCCGTGGAGAGCTTCTCCTGGTCAGCCTTCGTGTTCGGCTCGATGGCGACCTCGATGACCGGCTCCGGGAACGTCATCGACTCGAGGACGACCTGGTTGGTCGGGTCGCACAGGGTGTCACCGGTGGTGGTGTCCTTGAGGCCGATGACCGCGTAGATGTGGCCAGCGGTCACGTTGGCGACCGGGTTCTCCTTGTTGGAGTGCATCTGGAAGATCTTGCCGATGCGCTCCTTCTTGCCCTTGGTCGAGTTGATGACCTGGGCACCGGACTCGATCGAGCCGGAGTAGACGCGCACGTAGGTCAGACGACCGAAGAAGGGGTGCACCGCGACCTTGAACGCGAGCGCCGAGAACGGCTCGGTCGCGTCGGGCTTGCGGATGATCTCCTTCTCCTCGTCCTTGACGTCGTGGCCGATCATCGGCGGCACGTCGAGCGGGGACGGGAGGTAGTCGATGACGGCGTCGAGCATCGGCTGGACACCACGGTTCTTGAACGCGGAACCGCAGAGGACCGGGTAGAGCGTGCTGCTCACCGTGAGGGCACGGATCGCTGCCTTGATCTCGGCGACCGAGAAGTCGGTGTCGCCCTCGAGGTAGCGCTCCATGAGGACGTCGTCCGCCTCGGCCACGCGCTCGATGAGCTTCTCGCGGTACTCGGCGGCACGGTCCTGCAGGTCGGCCGGGATCTCTTCGATTTCGTACTTCGCGCCCATCGCGACGTCACCCTTGGCGTCGCCGCGCCAGGTGAGTGCACGCATCTGGACGAGGTCGACGACGCCTTCGAACGAGCTCTCGGAACCGATCGGCAGCTGGAGCACGAGGGGCTCCGCGCCGAGGCGGTTCACGATGGTGTCGACGGTGTAGTAGAAGTCGGCGCCCAGCTTGTCCATCTTGTTGACGAAGCAGATGCGCGGGACTTCGTACTTGTCGGCCTGACGCCAGACGGTCTCGGACTGGGGCTCGACGCCCTCTTTCCCGTCGAACACGGCGACGGCACCGTCGAGGACGCGGAGCGAACGCTCCACCTCGACCGTGAAGTCCACGTGACCGGGGGTGTCGATGATGTTGATCTGGTTGTTGTCCCAGAAGCAGGTCGTCGCGGCCGACGTGATCGTGATGCCGCGCTCCTGCTCCTGCGCCATCCAGTCCATCGTGGCAGCGCCGTCGTGGACCTCACCGATCTTGTGCGTGATGCCCGTGTAGAACAGGATGCGCTCGGTCGTCGTGGTCTTGCCGGCATCGATGTGCGCCATGATGCCGATGTTGCGGACCTTGTTCAGGTCGGTGAGCACGTCCTGTGCCACAGGGTTCCTCCGGAAGAGTTGTAGGAGAGGTTGGCGGCCGTCCGGGCGCCGGGGTTCTTGACCACCGGCGCCCGGACGGTGCCGGGACTACCAGCGGTAGTGGGCGAAGGCCTTGTTCGACTCGGCCATCTTGTGCGTGTCCTCGCGGCGCTTGACCGCGGCACCGAGGCCGTTCGACGCGTCGAGGATCTCGTTCATGAGACGCTCGGTCATCGTCTTCTCGCGACGGGCCTTGGCGTACGAGGTGAGCCAACGGAGCGCGAGGGTGTTCGCGCGGTGCGGCTTGACCTCGACCGGGACCTGGTAGGTCGAGCCACCGACACGGCGGCTGCGGACCTCGAGGGTCGGACGGACGTTGTCGAGCGCCTTCTTCAGCGTCACGACGGCGTCCTGCTGGTTCTTGGCGGAAACGCCCTCGAGTGCACCGTAGACGATGCGCTCAGCGAGGCCCTTCTTGCCGTCGAGCAGGATCTTGTTGACGAGCTGGCTGACGATCGGCGCACCGTAGACCGGGTCGGCGACGACGGGACGCTTGGGAGCGGGACCCTTACGAGGCATCTAACTCAACCCTTCTTCGCACCGTAGCGGCTGCGAGCCTGCTTACGGTTCTTGACTGCCTGGGTGTCCAGGGCGCCACGGATGATCTTGTACCGCACACCCGGGAGGTCCTTCACACGACCGCCGCGGACGAGCACCATCGAGTGCTCCTGGAGGTTGTGGCCCTCACCGGGGATGTAGGCCGTGACCTCGGTGCCGTTCGAGAGCTTGACACGAGCGACCTTGCGCAGTGCCGAGTTCGGCTTCTTGGGGGTGGTGGTGTAGACGCGGGTGCACACACCACGCTGCTGGGGGTTCGCCTTCAGGGCGGGCGCCTTGGTCTTGGTGACCTTCGGCGTACGACCCTTGCGAACCAGCTGCTGAATAGTAGGCAACTGTTCTCCTGGTTCTTCGCTCGTGCTCTCTGGCCGGCGCGTTCCGCCGGCTTCCTCGTCCCACGCTGATCACCGCCGGACGGCGGGTGTTCGAGTGGGGGACGGAGTGGTCCGGCTGGGCGATCCCGCTCGCCGGACTTTTCGGGCGCGCCCGAGGGCGCACACCCGGTAGAGACTACCCGCGGAACGGGACGAAATCAATCCGGGTCACCCCGGGAACCGACACCGTCATGAGCCGGTGTCGGACGAGCCGTTGCCCACCGCCGAGCGGAACGTCGCACCGTCGCTCGAGAAGCCGGTGACGTACCCGCTCGCGTTGACGTTGAGCGGCCCCGCGGACGCCGTTCCGGTGCCGGCGGCACCCGAGATGTCCGCCGTGTACTTCGCCCGCCCGAACGTGGTCGTCGTGATCAACCAGCCGTTCGTCGTCCAGCTGCCGACCCGGACCGTCGGCCGCGTCTCGAGCGTCCACTTCTGGTTCGTGTAGGTGTACGCGGGGTTCTGGCCGTACGCGTAGAAGCTGCAGCCGGCCGGCGCGGCGTCGGTGGAGGCGATGCAGCCGTCCACCCAGTCGTCCACCGCTCGCTTGGCGGCCTGCTGCCCCGCGGTCGTGAGGGTGGTCGTCATCTGCACCGGGGTCGACGTCGTCCGGCCGAACCCGCTGACGTCCGCCGATCCACCACGTGCCGTGGTCCACTTGCCGCCGTCGAAGGCGACGTCGTAGGTACCGGGCAGCGCGCGGAGGCTCACCGTGCCGTCCTTCGCGGTCCGCACGTTCCGGCCTGCGACCGTGACCGACGCACCGGAGGGTCCGCGCACGGCGACGTCGACCGAGCCGAGCTCGGGGGCCTGGAGCTCCCAGACCGGGAACACACCCCAGTCGGTCCCGGTCTTGTCGAGCGTGAAGGTCGCGGCGACGTCCTGGCCACCCTGGCGCAGGTACGCCCGGACGGTCGCGGTGTCGCCGTCCGTCCGCGTCGCGGCGACGCGGTACCCGGTGACCTTGTCCGATGCCTTCGCGTAGGCGGCGTCACCGAGCAGCACGTCGGACTTCCCACGTTCGATGCCCGCGTCGTCGAGGGCGTCGGCCACGCGTCCGGCCGTCAGGTCGTCGAGGAACGCCCGCACGGGGCGGTCGGCCGAGTGCGAGGCGGAACCGACCGAGTACCCGACGACCCCGGCGACGAGCAGCAGGACGACGGCGGTGCCACCCGAGATGATCCCGATGAGCTGCCCGCGGCGGAGCTTCCGGCGGGGACGCTGCGGCACCGGCCCGGGCGCTCCGGCGAAGCCGGCGCCGGGCGCTCCGGCGAAGCCGGCGCCGGGACCGACCGCAGGACCAGGGCCGACCGTCTGGCCGGCTGCGGCGGACGCGCCGTCGGTGCCACGGATCGAGGCCACCGGCGGGACGGCGCCCCAGCCGCCCTGCTGGTCCGGATCCTGCGCGTGCTGGTCGCTCATCGTTCCCCCGTTTGGTGTGCGTCGTGCTGTCCGAAGACTACCGCTCGGCGGGTCCCTCGCCCGCGTTCGTCCGGTTGTGCCCGGAGAGTCCGCCCGACCCGTCCGCGCCGCTGGTCGCGTGCGTCCCGTCGGTCGCGACCGAGCCGCCCGCGGTCCGCGCCTGGTGGCGAGCCGTCGCGATCCCGCCGAGCACCGACAGGAGCGCCACCACGACGGAACCGACCACGAACGGGCCGAGGGCGTATCCCGCGGGGAAGACGAGGAGCTCGGTCGCGTCCGAGCGGACGAGTGCGTAGCCCACGGCTCCGACGCCGAGCATGACCAGGTAGACGGTCGCCGCCGCGACGAGGGCGGTCACCCCGGGGTTGCCGTCGCGGACACCCGCCGCGGTAGCCAGGAAGACGACCACCGCGCCGCCGACCACCATCGCGGGCCCGAGGTACGGGGTGGCGTCGGGCTGCGAGATGACCTCGACGTCGGCGAGCAGGGCTTCGAAGCCCGTGACGGCGATCACGAGCGCGATGAAGAGGATCGACGTCATCGTCGCGATCAGCCACCGGGACATGGGCCGATCGTATCGCCGACCGGCTGGTCAGCGAGCGGGTTCGGCGTGGTCCGTGTCGTCGGCGTGCGCACGGTCGGACTGCTCCTGCGCTGCGGCGACCAGGGCGAGCGCGATGGTCGCCGTGATGATCGGGACGGTCTCCGTCATCGGGGCGGGCGCCTCCGGCACCGTCGCGGGCACGAGATCCGACGTCGTCGGGCGGGTCGGGTCCGTCGCGACCGTCGCGTCCGCCAGGTCGACCCGCTGGAGGCCCGTGGTCGCGTCCGTCTCGCCGGCCCCCTCCGGCTCGTGGTCGCGCAGCGCCGGCCCGATGACCGGCAGGACCCCGGTCGTGGCCGGCGGCTCCGCGCGCAGGACCGGCGGCTCGGCCGCAGCGGACCCGTCGCGCTTCGCCGCGCGACGCGCACGGACCATCTTCACCAGGACGACGACGGCGACGATCGCCCAGATGCCGTTGACGATCGTCGAGGGGACGGCGTGGTGGGCGGCGACGTTGACGGCCACCGCGAGGCCGCCGACCAGGTTGAGCAACTGGTAGAGCGGACCGTTCGGGATCCTGCCCGTGGAGAACAAGATGTAACCAGCAAGGACGGTTACTGCCCCGAACCAACCGAGGAATTCGACGATTCCGACCAACACGCGCGACTCCGGGCACGACGAGGAACGGCCGATTCGAGCCGACCGTTCGAGAGGGGATGAGCAGCCGCGGACACGGCGCCGTGAGCATCGTAATCTCCGCGACGGGCGTCGCGGAAGTGATGTCGGCGTGGCGCGGCCGACACCGGTCCGTGCGGGTCGGATCAGCCCGCCGCGGTGCCGCCTGCGTCCGTCGTCACGTCCTTCGAGCGGAAGCGCCCGATCGACCAGAGCTGGCGGAGTGCGACCGCCACGGTGTTCGGTTCGAGCACCTCGCCCTGTTTCGTCGCGCCGACGGGTACCGGCACCTCGGCGAACCGCAGGATCGTCGGTCTCGCCCGGTCCGCGTCCTGCACCTCGACGGAACGGATCGCGGCGGCGCCGATGTCGACGCCGACGATGCTCTTCGACATGGGCGGTCCTTCCCCGTGACCGTCTTCGGGTCGGTCTGGTGGCGCAGCGCGTGACGAGGCGTCAGGCGAGTCCGAGGAGGCGCAGGTAGCCATCCCACGCGGGCGCACCGACGGCGATGCCGAGCCAGGCACCCGCGAGCATCCAGGGGCCGAACGGGATCCCGCTCCGGCGGCCCGCCCGGCGCACGGCCAGGAGGACGACTGCGAAGGTACCGCCGAGCAGGAACGCGGCGGAAGAACCCACCGCGAGGGGTCCCCATCCGAGGTACGCCAGCACGAGACCGAGCACGCCGGCGAGCTTCACGTCCCCGAGTCCCATCCCGCCGAGGACCGCCAGCGCGAGCAAGAGGTAGACACCGCCGAGGACGACGAGACCGCCGATCCCGCGGACCGCGGCGCCCCAGTCCCCGGACACCACCGATGCCACGAGCAGGAGCACGGGCAACACGATGTACGCCGGCAGCACGATCCGGTTCGGCAGGGTGTGGGTGTCGAGGTCGATGAGCGTCAACGAGATGCTGATCGCCATCAGGTACAGCAGTGCGACGAGCAGGATCGCAGCGTGGATCGCTCCGGGAAGACCGTCCGGTGCCGCCCACGTCGGCCACGGTGCGAGGACCGAGAGCAGGGTCACCGCGACGAACAGGAGGCCCGTGGCGGCTTCGACGAGCGGGTACCGAGCCGAGATGGGCGCGTCGCAGTCACGGCACCGGGCACGCAGGAGGAGCCAGGACACCACCGGCACGTTGTCGCGCCCCCGGATCCCGTGGCCGCAGCCGGGGCAGGAGCTGGCCGGTGCGACGACCGACATCCCGGCGGGGATGCGGTGCACGACGACGTTCAGGAACGACCCGATCGCGAGACCGAGCAGACCGACCAACGCGGTGACGAGGGGCAGCGCCGAGGTGGACACGGTGCCGGTCACCTCCCCGTCGGGGTGCCGTCGGTGCGGTCTCGCTGCGGTCGTTCGGGTGCACATGACGACCAGCCTCACGGACCGCGGACCGCTCCGTGGCCTCCGACCGGCAGTCGGTGGAGGACATCGGCGCGATGCCGCCTGTGGAGGAACACCGCGACGAACGACACCAGGTCGACACGGGCCGGACAGCGCGAGGCAGCGGAATCCCTCTCGACGCGCGCCCCCGCCCGGGCACATGATGAGACATGGACATCACGAGCGTGACCGTGGGGCTGCCCGTCACCGACATCGAGGCGTCCTGCCTCTGGTACGGCGCGGTCTTCGAGCGCACCGAGCCGGACCTCGAACCCGAGGACGGCGTCGCCGAGTACGAGGTCGGCGGCATCTGGATCCAGCTCTACGTCGACGAACAGGCCGAGGAGAACCCGGTCAGCGTCCGCTTCGGCGTCGACGACGTCGCCGCGCAGCACGCACGCATCGGCGCGCTCGGCATCGACATCGGACCCGTCGAGTGCGTCGACGGCGCGGTCGACTGGTTCGACGTCCGCGACCCCGACGGCAACGTGCTGAGCCTGTTCTCGCTGGTCGACGAGACCGGTCGCGGCTCCGGCCGCGACAACGGCGCGGGCCGCGCGCTCTAGCCGCGACCCCACGGCGGACGGGAGGCCCGTGGCGGCCGGGCACCGTGCCTCCAGGCCGTCACGTGGTGACGACACGACGAAGGCCCCGCCTCCTTGCGGAGACGGGGCCTTCGTGGGATCACATCAGGCTCAGTTGTACGTGCCCGGCGTGAAGTCGTCCGACGAGAAGCTGTCGAAGTCGACGAAGCTCAGGTCGGCGTCCGAGAACGACGAGTCGTCAGCGAAGATGCGGTTGGGGTACCGCTCCGCCTTCGCCTCTTCGGTCGCGTTCACGTCCACGTCACGGTACCGGCTGAGGCCCGTCCCGGCGGGGATGAGCTTACCGATGATGACGTTCTCCTTGAGGCCGACGAGGTGGTCCTGCTTGCCCTCCATGGCCGCCTGCGTGAGCACGCGGGTGGTCTCCTGGAAGGAAGCGGCGGACAGCCACGACTCGGTCGCGAGGGACGCCTTCGTGATGCCCATGACCTCCTGGCGAGCCGAGGCGGTCTTGCGACCCTCCTGCAGCGCCGCACGGTTCAGCGCGTTGTAGCGCGACCGGTCGACGAGCTCACCCGGCAGCAGGTCGGTGTCGCCGTGGTCGACGACGGTGACCTTGCGGAGCATCTGGCGGACGATGACCTCGATGTGCTTGTCGTGGATCGGCACACCCTGCGAGCCGTAGACGTCCTGCACACCGTTGACCAGGTGCTTCTGGACCTCTCGGACACCCTTGACCCGGAGGACTTCCTTCGGGTCGACGGTGCCGGCGATGAACTGCTCGCCGAGCTCGACGTGCTGGTTGTCCTCGATGAGGAGCGTCGCACGCTTGAGCACCGGGTAGATGAACGGCTCGTCGCCGTTGTCCGGCGTCAGGATGATCCGACGGCCCTTGTCCGTGTCCTCGACGACGACGCGGCCGGGGGCCTCGGCGATCGGGGACGCGCCCTTGGGGGTACGCGCCTCGAAGAGCTCCGTGACACGCGGCAGACCCTGGGTGATGTCGTCGGCCGAGGCCGAACCACCCGTGTGGAAGGTACGCATCGTCAGCTGGGTACCGGGCTCACCGATGGACTGCGCGGCGATGATGCCGACTGCCTCACCGATGTCGACCAGGTTGCCGGTGGCGAGCGAACGGCCGTAGCACTTCGCGCAGACACCGACGGCCGACTCGCAGGTCAGGACCGAGCGCACCTTGATGCTCTCGACACCGGCTGCCAGCAGCTTCTCGAGGAGCACGTCACCGACGTCCTCACCGGCCTCTGCAACGACCGTGCCCTTGGCGTCCACGGCCTCGGTGGCCAGGGTGCGGGAGTACACGGTGTTCTCGACGCGCGGGTCGCGGACGAGCTTGCCGTCGGCGTCCACGGTCGCGATCGGCAGCTCGAGGCCACGCGTCGTACCGCAGTCGTCCTCGCGGATGATGACGTCCTGGGAGACGTCGACGAGACGACGGGTCAGGTAGCCGGAGTCGGCCGTACGGAGCGCCGTGTCGGCCAGACCCTTGCGAGCACCGTGCGTGGCGATGAAGTACTCCGCCACGGTCAGGCCCTCGCGGTACGAGTTGATGATCGGGCGGGCGATGATCTCGCCCTTCGGGTTGTTCACCAGACCACGCATACCGGCGATGTTGCGGACCTGCAGCCAGTTACCACGAGCACCGGACGACACCATGCGGTTGATGGTGTTGTCGACCGGGAAGTTGTCGCGCATCTCCTGCGCGATCTCGTTCGTGGCCTCGGTCCAGATCTTGATCAGGTCGGCGCGACGTTCGGAGTCGGTGATCAGACCCTTGTCGAACTCGCCCTGCACCTTGGCGGCCTGGATCTCGTAGCCCGCGATGATCTCCTTCTTGCGAGGAGGCGTCACGACGTCCGACAGGGCGACGGTCACACCGGAGCGGGTGCCCCAGTAGAAGCCGGCGTCCTTGATCCGGTCCAGCGCAGCGGCCGTCTCGGTCTTGGAGTAGCGCTCGGCGAGGTCGTTGACGATCGCGGAGAGCACGCCCTTGTCGGTGACCTTCTGGACGAACGGGTAGTTCGCCGGCAGGGTCTCGTTGAAGAGCGCACGGCCCAGGGTCGTCTCGAGCAGCAGCGTGTCGCCCTGCTCGTAGCCCTCGGGGGCTTCACCCTCGGCGAAGTGGACACCCGTCATGCGGATCTTCACCATCGCGTTGAGGTGCAGCGTGTGCTGGTCGTTCGCCAGGATCGCCTCGGCCACCGACGAGAACGCACGGCCCTCGCCCACGGCGCCCTCGCGGACGGTCGTGAGGTGGTGCAGACCGATGATCATGTCCTGTGCGGGCAGGGTCACCGGGCGGCCGTCGGACGGCTTCAGGATGTTGTTCGAGGCGAGCATCAGGATGCGTGCCTCGGCCTGGGCCTCGACCGACAGCGGCAGGTGCACGGCCATCTGGTCACCGTCGAAGTCCGCGTTGAACGCAGCACAGACGAGCGGGTGGAGCTGGATGGCCTTGCCCTCGACGAGCTGCGGCTCGAACGCCTGGATGCCCAGACGGTGCAGCGTCGGCGCACGGTTCAGCAGGACGGGGCGCTCGCGGATGATCTCCTCGAGCACGTCCCACACCTGCGGACGCGAACGCTCGACCATGCGCTTGGCCGACTTGATGTTCTGCGCGTGCGACAGGTCGATGAGGCGCTTGATCACGAACGGCTTGAAGAGCTCGAGCGCCATCTGCTTGGGCAGACCGCACTGGTGCAGCTTCAGCTGCGGGCCGACGATGATGACCGAACGGCCCGAGTAGTCGACACGCTTGCCGAGCAGGTTCTGGCGGAAACGACCCTGCTTGCCCTTGAGCATGTCGCTCAGGGACTTCAGGGCGCGGTTGCCGGTACCCGTGACCGGACGTCCACGACGACCGTTGTCGAACAGCGCGTCGACGGCTTCCTGCAGCATGCGCTTCTCGTTGTTCACGATGATCTCGGGAGCACCGAGGTCGAGCAGGCGGCGGAGACGGTTGTTGCGGTTGATCACACGACGGTAGAGGTCGTTGAGGTCCGACGTGGCGAACCGGCCACCGTCGAGCTGCACCATCGGGCGCAGCTCCGGCGGGATGACCGGCACGACGCCGAGCACCATCGCCGCCGGCGAGTTGCCGGTGGCGAGGAAGGAGCTGACGACGCGCAGACGCTTGATCGCACGGATCTTCTTCTGGCCCTTGCCCTCGGCGATCTGCAGACGCAGCGCCTCGGCCTCGGCGGCCAGGTCGAACGCCTCGAGCCGGAGCTTGATCGCCTCGGCGCCCATGTAGGCGTCGAAGTAGATCCCGAACCGGTCCTGGAGCTCGTGGAAGACGGCGTCCTCGGGCTTGAGGTCGCCCACCTTGAGGTTGCGGAAGTCCTCCCACACACGCTCGAGACGGGTGATGTCCTCGTCGAACGACTTGCGGACCTGGGACATCTCCTTCTCGGCGGTGTCCTTGGTGCGGCGCTTGACGTCGGCCTTCGCACCCTCTTCCTCAAGGGCTGCGAGGTCGTCCTCGAGCTTCTTGAGGCGGTCGGCGATGATCGAGTCGCGCTGGCCCTCGAGGGTCTTGATCTCGAGACGCATCTCGTTCTCGAGACCCGGCATGTCCGCGTGACGGCCCTCTTCATCGATGTCGATGATCATGTACGCCGCGAAGTAGATGACCTTCTCGAGGTCCTTCGGCGCCATGTCGAGGAGGTACCCGAGGCGCGACGGGACGCCCTTGAAGTACCAGATGTGCGTGACGGGGGCAGCGAGCTCGATGTGGCCCATGCGCTCACGACGGACCGAGGACTTGGTGACCTCGACGCCGCAGCGCTCGCAGACGATGCCCTTGAACCGGACACGCTTGTACTTGCCACAGGCGCACTCCCAGTCGCGGGAAGGACCGAAGATCTGCTCGCCGAACAGACCGTCCTTCTCGGGCTTCAGGGTGCGGTAGTTGATGGTCTCCGGCTTCTTGACCTCGCCGTACGACCACTGACGGATGTCCTCGGCGGTTGCGAGGCCGATCCGAATGGCGTCAAAGGAAGTTGCTTCGAGCAATGTTCTTCTCTCTTGCTGATTCAGGCTTCGATGTACGGGCGGGATCAGATGTCGTCGACGGAGGACGACTCGAACCGCGAGGAGATGTTGATGCCCAGCTCCTCCGCAGCGCGGAAGACCTCGTCATCGTTGTCGCGCAGGCTGACCGCCTGGCCGTCGGCCGAGAGGACCTCGACGTTCAGGCAGAGCGACTGCATCTCCTTCATGAGGACCTTGAAGGACTCGGGGATACCGGGCTCCTGGATGTTCTCGCCCTTGACGATCGCCTCGTAGACCTTCACGCGGCCGAGGATGTCGTCGGACTTGATCGTCAGGAGCTCCTGGAGGGCGTAGGCGGCGCCGTACGCTTCGAGCGCCCACACCTCCATCTCACCGAATCGCTGTCCACCGAACTGCGCCTTACCACCCAGCGGCTGCTGCGTGATCATCGAGTACGGACCGGTCGAACGCGCGTGGATCTTGTCGTCGACCAGGTGGTGCAGCTTGAGGATGTACATGTAGCCGACCGAGACGGGCTCCGGGAACGGCTCGCCGGAGCGGCCGTCGAAGAGCTGCGCCTTGCCGGACGAGCCGATCAGGCGCTCGCCGTCGCGGTTCGGGAGGGTCGAGTCGAGGAGGCCCTCGATCTCGCGCTCGTACGCACCGTCGAACACCGGGGTGGCGACCTTGGTGCCGGGCTCGGCGCTGTGCGCTGCCTCCGGCAGGTTCTCGGCCCACTCCTGGATGCCCTCGACGTTCCAGCCCTGCTTGGCGAGCCACCCGAGGTGGATCTCGAGCACCTGACCGAAGTTCATGCGGCCGGGGACGCCGAGCGGGTTGAGGACGATGTCGACGGGGGTGCCGTCGGCGAGGAACGGCATGTCCTCGACCGGGAGGATGGTCGAGATGACGCCCTTGTTGCCGTGACGACCGGCGAGCTTGTCACCCGCGGTGATCTTGCGCTTCTGGGCGATGTAGACGACCACGCGCTGGTTGACGCCCGAGCCGAGCTCGTCGTCACCGTCCTGCGAGTCGAACACCTTGACGCCGATGATCGTGCCCTCTTCACCGTGGGGCACCTTGAGCGAGGTGTCGCGGACTTCGCGCGACTTCTCGTTGAAGATGGCACGGAGCAGACGCTCCTCGGCGCTCAGCTCGGTCTCGCCCTTCGGCGTGACCTTGCCGACGAGGATGTCGCCGGGGCGGACCTCGGCACCGATGCGGATGATGCCGCGCTCGTCGAGGTCGGCCAGCAGGTCCGGGCTGACGTTGGGGAGGTCACGGGTGATCTCCTCCTTGCCGAGCTTGGTGTCGCGGGCGTCGACCTCGTACTCCTCGATGTGGATCGAGGAGAGCGTGTCGTCCTTGATGAGGTTCTGCGACAGGATCATCGCGTCCTCGTAGTTGTAGCCCTCCCACGGCATGAACGCGACGAGGAGGTTCTTGCCGAGCGCGAGCTCGCCGTTCTCCGTCGCGGGACCGTCGGCGATGACCTCGCCCTGCTCGACGCGCTCGCCTGCGGAGACGATGACGCGGTGGTTGTAGCTCGTGCCCTGGTTGGAGCGGTCGAACTTGCGCAGGTAGTAGGTCTGCGTGCCGCCCTCGTCGAGCTGCAGGGTGACGGCGTCGGCCGAGACCTCGGAGACGACACCGGCCTTGTCGGCGGTGACGACGTCGCCGGCGTCGATGGCCGTGTAGCCCTCCATGCCGGTACCGACGAGCGGCGACTCGGAGCGGAGCAGCGGGACGGCCTGACGCTGCATGTTCGCACCCATGAGGGCGCGGTTCGCGTCGTCGTGCTCGAGGAACGGGATGAGCGACGTCGCGACCGACACCATCTGGCGCGGGGAGACGTCCATGTAGTCGACCTCGCCCTTGGCGACGAGTTCGACCTCGCCGCCCTTCTTGCGGACGAGCACCTTGTCGTCGGCGAAGTGGAAGTCGTTCGTCAGCGGGGCGTTGGCCTGCGCGACGACGAAGTCGTCCTCTTCCGAAGCGGTGAGGTAGTCGATGGTCTTCGTGACCTCGCCGTCGACGACGCGACGGTACGGGGTCTCGATGAAGCCGAACGAGTTGATCCGACCGAACGACGCGAGCGAGCCGATCAGGCCGATGTTCGGGCCTTCCGGGGTCTCGATCGGGCACATGCGGCCGTAGTGCGACGGGTGGACGTCGCGGACCTCGACGCCGGCACGCTCGCGGGACAGACCACCCGGGCCGAGGGCCGACAGGCGACGCTTGTGCGTCAGTCCCGCGAGCGGGTTGTTCTGGTCCATGAACTGCGACAGCTGGGAGGTCCCGAAGAACTCCTTGATCGCGGCGACGACCGGACGCACGTTGATGAGCGTCTGGGGCGTGATCGCCTCGATGTCCTGCGTGGTCATGCGCTCGCGGACGACGCGCTCCATGCGGGACAGACCCGTGCGGACCTGGTTCTGGATGAGCTCGCCGACGGCGCGGATGCGACGGTTGCCGAAGTGGTCGATGTCGTCCACGTCGAGGCGCAGCTGCACCGGCTCGCCGTCACGGACGCCGTCGATCGTGGTGCGCTCAGCGTGCAGCGACACCAGGTACTTGATCGTCGCGACGATGTCCTTGACGGTGAGGACCGAGTCGGACAGCGGGGCGTCCATGCCGAGCTTGCGGTTGACCTTGTAGCGGCCGACCTTCGCCAGGTCGTAGCGCTTCGGGTTGAAGTAGAAGTTGTCGAGGAGCGCACGCGCGGCCTCGGCAGCGACCTGCTCGCCGGGGCGGAGCTTGCGGTAGATGTCCTTGAGCGCCTCTTCCTTCGTGAGGACGGCGTCCTTCTCGAGGGTCGACTCGATCGACGCGAAGCCCTGGAACTCGTCCATGATCTCTTCGCTCGTCAGGCCGAGGGCCTTGAGGAAGACGGTCACGGACTGCTTGCGCTTGCGGTCGATGCGCACGCCCACCTGGTCGCGCTTGTCGATCTCGAACTCGAGCCAGGCACCACGCGACGGGATGATCCGCGCCGAGTAGATGTCCTTGTCGGAGGTCTTCTCCTGCTGGCGCTCGAAGTACACGCCGGGCGAACGGACGAGCTGCGACACGACGACGCGCTCGGTGCCGTTGATGATGAACGTGCCGCGCTCGGTCATGAGCGGGAAGTCGCCCATGAAGACCGTCTGCGTCTTGATCTCACCCGTCATGTGGTTCATGAACTCGGCGTTGACGTACAGCGGAGCGGCGTAGGTCTTGCCGCGCTCCTTGCAGTCGTCGATCGAGTACTTCGGGTCCTCGAGCTCGGGAGCCGTGAACGAGAGCTGCATGGTCTCGCCGAGGTCCTCGATCGGGGAGATCTCCTCGAAGATCTCCTCGAGCCCCGAGTGCAGCGCGAGGTCGGTGCGACCCTGCTCCTGCCCTTCGGCGAGGCGGGCCTTCCAGACGTCGTTGCCGACGAGCCAGTCGAAGCTCTCCGTCTGGAGTGCGAGCAGATCAGGAACCGTGAGGGTGTCCGTGATCTTGGCGAACGAGAGTCGCGAGTGGTTGCGACCGTTCTTGGGGTTGGTGGATGCGTTGGGCGCAGCAGCCAAGGGTGTGACCTCCGGTAGGCCCCGTCGGGCCGACACTGACGAGCAGTGTGTAGGTGAGTGGATTGATCGCTCGGCGAACCCTGAGAGTGCAAGCCCTGCGACCACGCCGACGCGTGCCTGACGCGGAACGTCGGTGCACGTGTGGGATGATCTCCGTGAGCGGTACCCGCCGCCATATACGGGTCCGGCTGCACCAGGGCGAGATGAGTTTCTGTCTCAGAACTCTGCGTCGACCGAAATATGACGACACGGATGCCAGGGAGCGCGAACTGTCATCATAGTTCGCTCCGCGGCGTGCTGTCCAGTCCCGGCTTGACCGGATTCGGCAGTGGCGTGTATAAGCCGCCGGACGCCGCTTCCATTCCCCTGCGCAGGCAGCCGAGACGCATCCGATGTGCAGCCCGGACGCGCCCCCTGCTCAGCCCAGACGCTCGCGATCGACGCGATCCGCGCCTCCCGGCCCGCCCGGCAGTCCGGCCAGCGCACGGAACGCGTCCTCGGGACGCCGCGTGCGGACGAACGTGACCCGCCCCCGGTCGTCGGTGAGCTCGATCCCGAGCCCCGGCGTGAGGATGAGCGCCCGCACGCCGCGACGGATCCGCAGGCCGACCCCGCCGTAGGTGGCCGCGTCCGCCTCGACCAGACGGACGTCGGTGATCCGCCGGCGCGCGATGCGTCGCGGCGGGAGCGGACGGAAGTGCAGGGTCACGTGCCGCTCGGTGACGGTGAACCCGGCACGGGCGAGGACGAGCAGCAGTCCGAGGGCGACGGCGAGCAGTCCCGGCACCAGGAGCGCGACCTCGGGTGCATCGCCCGGCCAGCCGAGCACGGCGGCGGACAGCCCAGCGCCGGCCACGAACAGCGCGGTGCCGACGAGGCGCATCCAGGTCGGCGCCGCCTCGCGGTCGGCGTGGAACGGCCTGGAGGCCCGGATCGCCCGGGTGGGTCGGCTGCCGGACCGGTGGGGGTCCGGGGTGGTGCGGCGTGTGGTGGGCACGCTCATGGTGTCGGCGGTCATGACGGAGGTCTCCTGCGGCGGATCAGCAGTGGTGCACTCGTCATCGGGTGCGGTGCGTTCGACGGCCAGCGCGCGCGGGTGGCCGGAGGGGTGGCGCGCAGCAGCACGCCGACGGCGCGCACGCTCGAGCGGTGGGGGCGCTCACGGGCACGTCGTGGTCACGGTGTCCGGGCGGACGCGTGGGGTGTGGGGCACACACGCATCGACGCTCGGGCGTCGTGACGACAGGCGTCAACGGTAGGCGACGAGTCTTGGCGTCCGCTGGCCGTCGATATGCACGCATCCACCTGTCCCGAGTGCGTCACCCGGGGACGACGTCGGGCTGCCGACGGTCAGCGCAGGACGCGGGCGACGGCCTCGGCGCGGGTGCGGACCCCGAGCTTCGCGAAGACCTGGTTCACGTACGACTTCACGGTGGGCACCGTCAGGAACAGCTCGGCGGCGATCTCGGGGTTCGTCCGGCCGTCGGCGATGCGCTCGAGGACGTCCACTTCGCGCGGGGTGAGGTCCGGGAACCGCGCACCGAGCGCCGGGCCGGGATCGGGCTCCGCAGGCGCAGCAGCAGGGGCACCGGCACCGGCACCACCGACGAGGTGTGCCACGAGCCGCGCTCCCACCGTCGCGTCGAAGGTCGACTGCCCCGCGGCCACCGCACGCACCGCGGCCGCGATCTCCGCCCGCCCGGCGTCCTTCGTCAGGTAGCCACGCGCCCCGGCCCGCATCGCGGTGACGATGGAGTCGTCGTCGGCGTACGTCGTCAGCACCAGCACCGCGACCCCGGGGTGCTCGGCGACGATCCGTGCGGTGGCGGTCGGCCCGTCGACGCCCGGCATCCGCAGGTCCATCAGGACGACGTCGGGTGTGTCCCGGCCGACGGCGGCGATCGCCTCGGCCCCGTCGGCCGCCTGCCCGACCACCCGCAGGTCGGGCACGAGCGACAGCACCGTCACCAGGCCGTCGCGGACGATGGCCTGGTCGTCGACCACGAGCACCCGGATGGTCACGAGCGGTCGTCCTCGGCGACGACCGCCGCGTCCGCGTCGTCCGCAGTGTCCGCCTCGCGCGTGCCGTCGACGGGCAGGTGCATGGCGACGACGAACTCGTCGTCGGAACGCTCGGCCTCGACCGTGGCCTCGCTGCCGAGTTCCGCGAACCGCTCGCGCATCCCGAGCAGCCCCTGGCCGCCGCTGGGCAACGGGTTCGCCACGACGACGTCCACGGCGTCGCCGTCCCGGATCACGGACAGGGACACGGGGCGGCCGGGGGCGTGCCTGCGGGCGTTGCTGAGGGCCTCCCGGACGACCTGGACCACGGCGGCACGGTGGGCGTCGTCGAGGACCGCGAGGGTCGCGTCGCCCTGCACCACGGCCTCGCCGCCGAACGAGCGGTGCGCGTCGACGAGGGCCGTCAGGCCCGCCCCGCGGTCTGCGGACGGACTGGAGGCACGGGTCGGCTCCGGCTGGTCGGGCTGCGGTCGGTGGGTCCGGGGCTCGTCGGGAACTGGTCGTCCGGAGTGCGGCTCGTCGCGGAGCGCGTGCACCGCACGCCGCGCCTCGGCCAGACCGTCGGCGGCGAGCGCGCGGGCGTCACCGGCACGGCGGGTGGCCTCGTCGACGCGGCCGGCCTCCAGCAGGGCCTCGACCGCGTCGAGCTGCAGCACCAGGCCGCCGAGCGAGTGGGCGAGGACGTCGTGGATGTCCCGGGACGCCCGCGACCGGTCGGCGAGGAGCCGTGCGCGCTGCTGCTGGCGCTCGGTCTCGCGGGCCTGCGCCGTCGTGAGCCGCGCCTGCCGACGGCTGAACCCGACGAGCACGCCGAGCAGCAGCCCGCCACTCACGCCGAGGACGAACTGCACGGACGTCTGCTCGAGCGTCGCGGTGACGGCGACCACCACGACGGCGGCGAGCGCGGCGACCGCGGCCGTCCAGACCGGCAGGCGGAGGTCGGCACCGAGGACGACGAGCCCGACGATCACCGGCACGACCAGCAGCGAGTCGGTCGGCACCACGGTGAGCGATCCGGCGGCGACCATCACGCCGGCTGCGGCGACGAGGACCCGGGGTGTGCGTGCCCCTTCACGGACGGCCCAGGCGGCGAGCGCAGCGGCCCCGAGGACCCAGACCCACGCGGGGTGGTGGAGCAGGACGCCGTTCCGGACGAACCAGAAGGCGACCACGGCGATGCCCACGCCGTTGAGCAGCCACGAGACGCCGGAGCGGGACCGGACCCCGGCGGGGTCGGTCCGCTCCGGTTCGGTCGGCAGGCTCACCGCACCATCATGCCGCGGCCGGCGGTCGCCGGGCGGTCGGTCCCGCGGGGGATGCGCTGGTCGACGACCAGGGCGCGGGCGGCTCGGTTCAGGGCGAGCACGAGCAGGATCGTGCCGGTCGAGGTGAGCAGGTGCGCACCGAGGTGGCCACCGAGGACGTCGAGGCCGATGCGGGCGGCGATGAGGACGATCCAGAGGCCGGCGCCGAGCCAACCGGTGCGGGACTGCAGGGTCCGGCCCTTGTCGTCCGGTGTCGTCACGGTGCGGAACCGGGTCATGGCCCCCATCGCCAGGCCGACGGCGACGGTGAGCAGGGCCTCGAGTCCGAGGAACACGACGTCGGTGGTGGTGACGGTCGTCGTGGTCTGCGCGAGGACGACCACCCCGACGATCGCCATGACGAGCGGTCCGCGCCAGATGCGCGCCGGGTCGAGGGAGCGCCAGGTCGCCTGCCGGTACGCCAGGAGGCCGACGAGGGCGAGGCCGATGAGCACGTTCGCGAGGAGCTGGACCGACATGGTGTGCCTTTCGAAGTGGTCCGGCGGGGCCTTCCCGACCGGTGTGATCAGCCTCGTTCCGGGTGTCCCCCGGGCACACCAACCAGGGGTGGGGACGCGGGTGGTGATCGCGGTGGTGTTCCATTGACCGCATGGCTGATGCGTTCGACGGGTTCCGGATCGGTGCGGGGTACTCGGTGGTGGAGCCGGACCGGCACCGGCCGGGGTCCTTCACCCTGGTGGTGGACGGCACCCCCCAGTCGCACGTGGACCTCGAGGACCCGACCCACCTGGCGTTCGAGTACATCCGGCGGATCGGGCACGCGATCGACCTGCTGCCCGACGGCCCGGTCACGGCGCTGCACCTGGGCGCCGGGGCACTGACCCTGCCCCGCTACGTCGCCGTGACGCGTCCGGGTTCGCGGCAGCAGGTCATCGAGCTCGAGCGCGACCTGGTCGAGCACGTGCGCGAGGCCCTGCCGTTCCCCCGCGGCGCCTCGATCCGGGTGCGGTACGGCGACGCCCGCGAGGTCCTCGGCAAGCTGCCCGCCGGCCTGCGCGGCACGGTGGACCTGGCGGTGGTGGACGTGTTCGGCGGTTCGCAGATCCCCGCCCACGTGACGAGCGTCGAGTTCTACCGCGAGGTCGCCGCGTTCCTGTCGCCGACGGGCATCGTCGCGGTGAACGTGGCCGACGGCGCCGGGCTGGCCTTCGCCCGCGGACAGGCGTCGACCCTGCAGTCGGTGCTGCCCTCGGTCGCCGCGGTCGCGGACACCGGGATGCTCAAGGGCCGACGGTTCGGCAACATCGTGCTGCTCGGCTCGCCGACCGACCTGCCGGTGGCGGACATGCCCAGGCGGTACTCGTCGGACCCGATGCCGGCGAAGGTCGTGCACGGTGCGGAGCTCCGCTCGTTCATCGCCGGAGCGCCGATCGTCACCGACCAGACGGCGGTCGCGTCCCCCGAGCCGAACCGGAGCGTGTTCGGGGGCTGACGCCCGCGCGGGGCCTCGCCGGGGACGGACTTCGGGCGTTCGGCCGGTCCGGCTGTCAGGATGGTCTGAACGACCGCGCAGGTGCGCGACCGAGCGATGGGAACCCTGATGACGAACGACGACCGGAACGACCAGGACCGGACGGGCGACGGCCAGGCGCCGAGCTGGGGCGAAGCCCCGCAGCAGCGGCCCGACGCCGACGCCCCGCGGTACGGCGAGCGGGTGGACCCGACGCCGACCTCGACCCCGCAGTACGGCGAGCAGTACGGGCAGGGCCAGCAGCAGTACGGCCAGCCGAACGGCGAGCAGCAGGGTCAGTACGGGCAGCAGCAGTACGGACAGCAGCAGTACGACCAGCCGTCGAGCACGCCGAGCTGGAACGACCAGCAGCGTCACGAGCAGGGCCACGACCAGCAGCCGTACGCCGCCGCGCCGTCGCACTCCGGTGCCCCGGCCTGGCAGAGCTACGACGAGCCGAAGCCCAAGAAGAAGACCCTCGGTGTGGTGGCGTTCGTCCTCGGACTCGCCGCGCTCGTGATCGGCGTCATCGGTGGGTACGTGATGGGGTCGGCGCTCGCCAACAGCGACGCGATCAACAACCTCGTCCCGAGCAGCGGCGCCACCCCGGACCAGCAGGAGCTGCAGCGTCAGCTCATGAACGACCCGGCCGTCATCTCGCAGATCGGTGTCGGTGCGGTGATCGCCGGCGTCGCCGCGATCCTCGGGCTCTGGGCGCTCGTGCAGGGCATCATCGCCGCCGTGACCAAGCGTGGTCGCGGCTGGGGCATCTTCGCGATCGTCCTGGCCGTCGTCGCCACGATCGCGACGCTGGTCACCTACGTCGGCGTGGCCGCTGCCGCCGCGGTGGCCGCCAACTCCTGATCGACCGCTCCGGACGGCCCGTCGTGCTCCGGCACGGCGGGCCGTCGGTCGTTCCGCCGGGCACCCCGGACCGCCGCACCCGCGCAACCTGAGCGCGTCGCACCGACGGCTCCCGGCAGACCGCGGCTACCCTCGAACCGATGTCCCTCCCGCCCGACGACCGCCAGCTGCCCGACCCGTCCGACCGTTCCCGTGAACCGCGCCACGCGGCTCCCGTGACGGCCGGGGTCAGCCCGGGCAGCACCTTCGCGCCCATCAGCCTGCGACCCGCGGTCGACGTCGACGCCGTGCACCAGCGGCTCCGCGACCTCGGCCAGAGCCGCAGCACCGACGCCCTCGCCGAACGGGCCGAGCTGCTCCGTCTGCTCGGTCGTCTGGACGAGTCGCTCGTCATCGCGGAAGAGGTGTTCCGTCTCGCGATGTTCACCGGGGAGCGCCAGGACAAGGTCGCCGCGCGGATCCGTCGTGCGCACGTCCTGCACGACCTGGGACGCCACGACCGCGCCGCCAACGAAGCCGCCATGGCCCGCGACACCGCCGCCACCGAGGAGTGGCCGGAACTCGAAGGTGCCGCCGCCGAGATCGAGGGCTGGTCGCTGTTCGAGAACGACCGCTTCGACGAGGCGCGCGCCGCCCTGTCGCGGGCCTACCAGGCCTTCCGCCAGGCGGGGGCGCCGTCGGAGCGCACCGACGCCCTGCGCACCGCGGTCGAGGCCGCGATGCGTGCCGCCATCACGCACCCGGCGGAACCGTCGGACAAGCCCCGGACGGCCCGCGAGGTCGCCGCCCGTCGCGCCGAGGACGACGAACCCGTCACCCGCGTCGCCGAGCCGGTGAAGCAGGTCCCGCCGATCCGCCGTCGCGTGCTCGGTGCGCCCGACGCCGCGCGGACCGAGGCCGACGACATCTGGGGTCGGATCGCGGCCCGGGCAGCGAAGAAGGGCCAGGCCGACCCGCGCGCCGAGCAGTGACCGCGCTCGAGACCGTCCGGCTCCGCGCCGAGGCCCTGATCGCAGAACACCTCGGCGCCGGCACCTGGGCGTTCGGGTTCGACCACGCGAAGACCCGTGCCGGCCAGTGCGACTTCGCGCGGAAGCGGATCACCGTGAGCCGTCACCTGGCCACCCGGTTCTCCGACGACGACGTCGAGCAGGTCCTGCTGCACGAGGTCGCCCACGCCCTCGCCGGCGCACGGGCGGCACACGGACCGAAGTGGAAGCGCACGGCCGCGTCGATCGGGTACACCGGCTCCCGCCTGCACGACGGGCCGATCGCCAGCGAGCTCGCACCGTGGATCGGCAGCTGCCCCGCGGGCCACGAGCACTTCCGGTACCGCACCCCCACACGCCCCCTGGCCTGTGCCCGCTGCTCCCGACGGTTCGACGCCCGGAACGTCATCACCTGGCGGCGCCGGACCGCGGACGACGACACGGCCACGATGGCGTCGACTACCGCATGAGGTGCCCGACGCACGGAGGCGCGCCGGTAACCCGTTAGCCTGGGCGGATGCACACGGGGCAGCACATCCGCACGGACGCCGGTTCCTCCTGGTTCTTCGACGCCGGACGGATCGCGCTCGACTTCGCGCACACGGGTGGCTTCGCCGACGACTCCGCCGGACGACACCCGCGGTCACAGCTCGGCGAACTGCTCGCGAGCCCGGCCGACCTGGACGAGTGGCTCAGCGAGCACACCGAGCCGATCGACGTCGGCGCCAGCGGCCGCGAGCTGCAGGACGCCCGCGCCCTGCGCGCCGCGATCGCCCGGTTGGCCGTCGCCGCCGCCCCCGCGCCGGCGAGCACGGCCGCCGAGCGCACCGCCGTGGCGGCGGGCCTGCGCGCCGGAGCCGGCCGCACGCGCCCCGCGCCCGACGACATCGACACCGTCAACCTGTTCGCCGCCCTGCCGGACGTGCCCCCGAGCCTCCCGGGTGGCCGACGCCGCGCCGGAGCCAACCGGGTCCGCCTGGCCCAGGCCCTGTCCAGCGTCGCGCGCGACGCCGTCGCGCTCTTCACCGAGGTCGGCTTCGACGACGTCGAGGCCGACGGCCGCCCGACCCGGCTGAGCCGCTGCTCGGCCGAGGACTGCGGCCTGGTGTTCTACGACTCGTCGCGCGGCGGGACCCGGCGCTGGTGCTCGATGCAGCGGTGCGGCAACCGGGCGAAGGTCCGGGCGCACCGCGCCCGCCGGGCAGCGGAGTGAGCAGGCACTGAGCACGGCCTGACCGCTTCCCGTCCGCCTTCGGCGAGCGGTCACGACACCCCGCTCGCCTCTGCCGAGCGGTCACCAACCGTCGGCTGGCGGCCTCGCAGCCGACCGGTTGTGACCAGCCGACGCGACGCAAGCGACGAGCCGCGACCAGCCACCGGCCCTCCGCGAGCGGTCACGACACCCCGCTCGCCTCTGCCGAGCGGTCACCAACCGTCGCCCGACGGCCTCGCAGCCGACGGTTCGCGACCACTCGACGCAACGCACGCGACGAGTCGCGACCAGCCACCGGCCGGGAGGCGCGTGGCAGCGCCGCCACGGGCCTCCCGTCCGCCTTCGGCGAGCGGTCACGACACCCCGCTCGCCTCCGCCGAGCGGTCACCAACCGTCGCCCGACGGCCTCGCAGCCGACGGATCGCGACCGCGCACGGCACGCACACGGGCGTGGTGGCCACCGAACGCAGCATCGGCGAAGAAAAAGATTCGGCGCCCCGAATCCTCTGGCAGGATCGGTGCATGACCGACACTGCCAGCACCCGGCTCGACGAGCGCCCGCCCGGTGCCCCGCGTCGTCGTGCAGCCGGCCTCACCCTGCTCGGACCGGCCTTCGTCGCAGCCATCGCCTACGTCGACCCGGGCAACGTCGCCGCCAACCTGACCGCCGGGGCCGAGTACGGCTACCTGCTGCTCTGGGTGCTCGTGGCCGCGAACGCCAGCGCCGTGGTGGTGCAGTACCTGTCCGCCAAGCTCGGGGTGGTGACGGGCAAGTCGCTGCCCGAACACCTGGGCCTGCGGATGCGGCGCGCGCCGCGCCTGCTGTTCTGGGGCCAGGCCGAGATCGTGGCGGCAGCGACCGACATCGCCGAGGTCATCGGCGGCGCGCTGGCCCTCTACCTGCTCTTCGACCTGCCGCTCGTGGTCGGCGGGATCATCACCGGGCTCGTCTCGATGCTGCTGCTGACCCTGCACAGCCGCCGGGGCACGCGCCTGTTCGAGACCGTGGTGACGGCGATGCTCGCGATCCTGACGGTGGGCTTCTGCGCCGGGCTGCTGTTCGCCCGCGTCACACCCGCAGACCTGGTCGCCGGGCTCGTGCCGCGGTTCGAGGGCGCCGGGTCGGTGCTGCTCGCGGCCTCGATGCTCGGCGCGACCGTGATGCCGCACGCCGTGTACCTGCACTCGGCGCTCGCCCGGGACCGTCACGGGGACGTCCCCGCCGGGCCGGAGCGTCGCCGGGTGCTCGTCGCGACCCGGTGGGACGTCGGGCTCGCCCTGATCGTCGCGGGTGGGGTGAACATCGCGATGCTCGTCCTCGCCGCGGCCACCCTGCCGGGCGTCGCGGGCACCGACTCGATCCCCGGGGCGCAGCGGGCCATCGCCGAGAACGTGGGCCCGGTCGTCGGGGTCCTCTTCGCCGTCGGACTGCTGGCGTCCGGACTGGCCTCGACCTCGGTGGGCTGCATGGCCGGAGCGGAGATCATGCAGGGGCTGCTGCACGTGCGGATCCCGCTGGTGGCCCGGCGGGCGATCACCCTGGTGCCCGCGATCGTGCTGCTCGCGCTGCACATCGACGCGACGATGCTGCTCGTCGTCAGCCAGGTGGTGCTGAGCTTCGGGATCGCCTTCGCGATCGTGCCGCTCGTGGTCTACACGTCACGGCGGAGCGTGATGGGCACCGACGTGAACGCCGCGATCACCCGCGTGGTGGCGTGGGTGATCGCGGCGGTCATCGTGGCGCTCAACATCGCGCTGGTGGTGCTCACCCTGACCGGCTGAGGCACACCGGTCAGGGCGCGGCGGTCGTCACGCGACGACCTGGACGTCCTTCCAGAACGCGACGTAGCCCGAGTAGTCCTTGCCGACACGCTCGAACGACGACGGGATCGGCGTCGGGTACGACCACGCGCGGTCCTGCAGCGCCTGGCCGTCCACGTTCACCGTGAAGTACTGGGTGTCGCCCTTCCACGGGCAGTGGTACTGGGTGGGGCTCTCGGTGAAGAGCTCGGTCTTCACGCTCGACGGCGGGAAGTACCAGTTGCCCTCGATCTTGATGAGGTCCTCTTCCGGGGCCTCCGCGATCACCGTGTCGCCGACGACTGCCTTCATGGCGTTGCTCCTTCGCTCGCTGGTTCCGTGACGGGGCGAACGCTACGCGCGCTCCCCCGATTCCCGCAGGACGGGCAGGTCGGGGCCCGCGGCGAGCGCCGCGTGCACGTCGTCCCGGCTCAGGACGGCGGCTCCCTCGGACGCGCTGACCAGGTGCCGCACGGCACGGCGCAGCCCCGTGTACGCCGCGCAGGCCGCAGCGGCCTCGGGCGAGGTGTGGTCGATGCCGACCTCGGTGAGTGCGTCGACGACGGCTCCGGCGGCGAGCAGGTCCTCGACGGCGAAGTCGGGTGCGTCGGCGACGTCGACGGACTCCCCCGCCGCCTCGGCCGCGTCGTCGAGGGTCGCGGTGTGGTGCAGCCCGGCGGCCACGATCGCGACGACGCATCGGTCACCACGTGCGGCCTGGAGGCCCGTCACCCGTTCCGCGACCGCCGCCGCGTTGCCGAGGTGGCCGAGCACGACCTCCGGACCCTCCGGCAGCTGGGCGCTCACGTTCCGGAGCGCGCGCCGCTGCGCGGCGGCGTCGGGGCTCGGCGGCAGGGCGTCGACCCAGACGAGCAGGTGGGTGCCGTGGGCGATGCGTGCCGCGCCTCCGGGACCCCACGCGAACCGGACCTGGTACTTCTCCTGGGTGCGTTCTGCCACGTCCGTCACGATAGCTGTCCGGGCGATGCTGTCCCTCTCCACAGGGTCGCCGTCCGACCGGGTTCCGCCAGGGTCGGCGACCGTAGGATGCATGGTCATGGAGATCGCCCCCGTGCCCACCCTGACCGGCGACCGTGTGACCCTCGAGCCCCTCGGGCAGGAGCACGCGGAAGACCTGCGGGCGGCGGTCGCGGACGGCGATCTGTGGCGCACCTGGTACACCTCGGTGCCCGCTCCGGCACAGGTCGAGGCCGAGATCGACCGGCGGCTCGCCGAGCACGAGGCCGGCCGCATGGTGCCCTTCGCCGTGCGGGACCGCCCGACCGGGCGGGTGGTGGGCGCGACGACCTTCATGAACATCGACACGGGCAACCGTCACGTCGAGATCGGCAGCACGTTCCTGGCGAAGTCCGCCCAGCGCTCGGGGATCAACACCGAGTCGAAGCTGCTCATGCTCTCGCACGCGTTCGAGGCGTGGCAGTGCATCGCGGTCGAGTTCCGCACCCACTGGCACAACCTGCAGTCGCGCGCGGCCATCGCGGGCCTCGGCGCCAAGCAGGACGGCGTGCTCCGGAACCACGCGATCGGCCGAGACGGCACCCTGCGCGACACCGTGGTCTTCTCGGTCATCGCGTCGGAGTGGCCGGCCGTCCGGCTCGGACTGGCCGAGCGGCTCCGCCGGCACGACCGCGCCGAGGGGTCCCGCCGCCGGTCGGCCCGGCACGCCTGATCCCCGCGCCGCGACGGGTGTGATGCCCGCATCGGCGACGCACGGAGCAGCGCCCAGCCCGCGGGCGTAGCGTCAGCGGCATGCACGTCGGCCTCCGGATCGTCCTCGACGCGCCGGTCGAGGCCGTGCGCGACGCCCTGCTGTCCCCGTCCGTGATGGTGGCGGTGACGAAGCCCTTCCTGGCGTACCGCTCCCGCGATCCGCAGGGGTTCCCCGAGCGGTGGGAACCCGGTCACCCGCACCCGATCACCGCGGACGCCTTCGGCCTGGTACCGAGCGGCGACACGCACGTCGACCTCGACCTGTACGAGGTCCAGGGGGTCCCCGTGCAGCGCGACAACGGCGGTGGCACGTCCGGGCTGTTCGGCCGGATGACGATGTCGCACCGGATGGCCGTCCTCCCCGCACCGGGTGCCCGGACCCTGCTGCTCGACCGCCTGACCTACCGCATGCGACCGGCCGCCCTCGGCCTCGCCCTGTGGCCCGGCATGTGGGTCATCTGGCAGTGGCGGGCGTTCCGGATGCGTGCCCTCGCGCCCACCTGGCGGACCGACGGCGCGTGACGCGACGCGGGTCGGGCCTCCCGTCCACCGCGCAGCGGGCGTAGCCTCGTCCACGTGAGCCAGACGCGCCCCCAGGAGCCGACGACCGACGACCGTGTGCGCAGCACGCTGGCGACGACGGATTGGCGGCGGATGACGTTCGACCTGTACCGCCGTGTCCGCGCGACGCCGGACCCCCAGACGGCGCACGCGCTCTGGCGGGAGACCCGCGACGCGATGTTCGCGGACCACCCGGCATCGCCACTGCTCGACGAGGATGCCCGCGACTTCGAGTCCCTGCCGGTGCCGGACTACGACCCCGCCTGGCGCTTCCAGGTCCGCATCGAGGCCACGGAGCCAGCCGAGTTCGACTTCGAGACCGGCACCGACGGCGTCGTCCACTTCGACCGCCTCGGCCTGGTGCGGGTCCCCGGTGTCGGCACCCTCGACGTCTGGAAGCACGGCGGCTACGCGGGCGGGGTGTTCGTGCCCGTCAAGGACGCCAGCGCCGGCAAGGCCCGCGGCACCTACGGCGGCGGCCGCTACCTGCTCGACACCATCAAGGGCTCGGACCTGGGCGGCGACGACCTCGGGTCGCTCGTGCTCGATTTCAACTTCGCCTACAACCCGTCGTGCGCGTACGACCCGGCGTGGGCGTGCCCGCTCGCCCCTCCGGGCAACACCGTGCCGGTCCCGATCCCCGTCGGCGAGCAGTACGACTTCTAGGGTGGAACGCATGACAGGACTCGTCGCGCTCGACGTCGGCGGCCGCGTGCCCCCGTTCGAGCAGGTCCGATCGCAGATCGCCGCGCAGATCGCCGCCGGGTACCTGGTGGACGGCGAACGGCTGCCGAGCGTGCGGGGGCTGGCGGACGAGCTCGGCCTCGCCGCCGGTACCGTCGCGAAGGCCTACCAGCTGCTCGAGGAAGCCGGGCTCGTGCACACCGCACGGGGCGCCGGCACCCGGGTGGTGCGGCCGGCAGCGGTCCCGGACGCCGTGGCCGAGGCCGCTCGTGCCCTGGCCGGCGCGGCGCGCTCGGCGGGGCTGTCGGCGGACCAGGCCGCGACCGCGTTGCGCGAGGCCTGGCCGGCGTAGGGCTGCGCGGGGCTGGCCCGGCTGGCTGGCGCTTCCGGGCGTACCCGGTCGTTCCGGGCGTACCCGGTCGGGAGTTCCGACCCGCTCCGCCCGATTCGACCAGGCATCGCACGCGTTCTGGGAAGGAACGCCCGAGCGGTCAGCAGCGCTTGTAGACGTACGCGTCGTCCTTCGGGGTCACCAGGTCGCGGTCGCGCAGGATCGTCATGGCCGGACGGCTCTTCAGCGTGCACACCGACCCCCACGAGCGCTTGAGGGTGTCCGAGTACTCCACGTCGATGACCCGCCCGCCGTAGGCCTTCGTGTACGCCGCGCACTCCCGGTACTGCACGCACTCCTCGGCGACGACGAAGTCGAACCCGGTCTGCTCCCGGCCGGATGCCCCGAGCTGCGGTGTGTTCTTCTGCCCGACGGCCAGGCCGTGCCGGTGTCCCTTGGCGACGAGCGACTTCGCGAGCGCCAGGTTGCCGGACCGGGTGAGCCGCTTGCCACTGCGGGTCCAGGAGTCGAGGTTGTCGAACTCGACCGCGTCGAACCCGCGGTCAGCGCAGCGGGCAACGGTCTTCGCGAGCACCTTCGTGATCAGGGCACGCTTGGCCGCCGTCCGGGTGTCGAGGAGCATCTCGTCGGGCCACCCCGGGTCCGCCACCGGCTTGCCCGCGCGGTCGCGGAGGATCGCCGACGGGTAGGACTTCTTCCAGGTGCGGGCGGCCTCGGGCTGCGTCTGGAACCCGTTGACGTAGCAGATGTTGTACTTGCCCTTGGCCGGGCGGTCGGTGCTGTCGCGCTCGACGATCGTGACGCCGGACGGCGGGGTGTAGCCGCCGCCGAGCTGGTAGTCCACACGGCCCGAGGTCGGCAGGTTCCGGTAGCTGGCGGCCGCGCTCGTCGTGGCGGCCTCGGCGCAGCCGGCGGTGCCGAGGACGGCCACCAGGGCCATCGCGGTGGTCAACAGGACGGTTCGCATGCGCACCCCGGAATCCTCGCATGCGCGGGGAGAACCACCCGGCCCTCGCTGATCCGGGCATGTGCACGCTATGCTGGTCGTACTCGAGGCGCCGATCGCCTCGTGCGTCGTACGGACGCCCCGAACTCCCGACCACCTGTCTCCGGACTCCGGTCGATGATCGAGCACCTCACGAAGGTGCCCAGGCTTCTCTGCTGCGGCGACTGCGCCAGCCACTCCTGTTGGCGCGCATCCCGCCCGCGCGCTGCCTCGCAAGTGCGCCCACAGCCGGCTCGCTCCGGCTCGAAAGGTCACCATGACCACCGAAGACATCCGTTTCTCCGACCTCGGCGTCCCCGCGCCGATGGTCTCCGTCCTCGCCGACCAGGGCAAGGACATGGCGTTCCCCATCCAGGCGGACACGCTCCCGGACTCCCTGCAGGGCAAGGACGTCCTCGGCCGCGGCCGCACCGGCTCCGGCAAGACCATCGCCTTCGCGATCCCGCTCGTCGCCCGCCTCGCCGCCAGCGGCCGCAAGCGCCGCGCCGGCCGCCCCCGCGCGCTGGTGCTCGCACCGACGCGTGAGCTCGCGACGCAGATCGACGTCGCCCTCGCCCCGCTCGCCAAGGCCATGGGCCTCAACACCACGACCATCTTCGGTGGCGTCGGTCAGGGTCGTCAGGTCGACGCCCTGCGCGGCGGCGTCGACGTCGTGGTCGCCTGCCCGGGTCGCCTCGCCGACCTCATGCAGCAGGGCCACGTGAACCTGGGCGACATCGAGGTCACCGTGCTCGACGAGGCCGACCACATGGCCGACATGGGCTTCCTGCCCGGCGTGACCAAGATCATGCAGGCGACGCCCGAGAACGGGCAGCGACTGCTGTTCTCCGCCACGCTCGACAACGGCGTGGACAAGCTCGTCAAGAAGTTCCTGCACAACCCGGTGATGCACTCCGTCGACGAGGCGAACAGCCCCGTCGAGGCGATGACCCACCACCTGTTCGAGGTCGCCGACGCCGACGCGAAGAAGCACCTCGTGAGCGCCCTCGCCTCGGGCAACGGTCGCCGCATCCTCTTCATGCGCACGAAGCACCACGCCAAGCGCCTCGCCAAGCAGCTCAGCAGCCAGGGGATCCCGGCTGTCGACCTGCAGGGCAACCTGTCGCAGGGCGCCCGTGAGCGCAACCTCGCGAAGTTCTCCTCCGGTGAGGCCCTCGTACTCGTCGCCACCGACGTCGCCGCCCGTGGCGTGCACGTCGACAACGTCGAGCTCGTCGTCCACGTCGACCCGCCCACCGAGCACAAGGCGTACCTGCACCGCTCGGGTCGCACGGCGCGCGCCGGTTCGTCCGGTGACGTCGTCACGGTGACGATGCCCGCCGAGCGTCGCGACGTCGCGCAGATGATGCGTGCGGCTGCGATCAAGGTCACGCCGCAGCACGTCACCTCGACCTCCGCCGCAGTCACCGCGCTCGTCGGCGAGGTCGCCCCGATCCGCCACGTCGCCGAGGAGCAGCCCACCCAGCAGCGTCAGCCCAAGCAGCGCTCGGCCGAGTCCGCCGGTGACGGTGGCGGTCGTCGCCGTGGTCGCGGCGGTCGGTCGGGAGGCGCGGCGCAGCCCGCACGCTCCGGTTCCGCTGGCGAGTCCGCCGGTTCGGCCGGGGGCCGTCAGGGCCGTCCGGCCCGTGGCGCGCGTTCCGAGGGCGCCGGGCGCTCCGGCGCCGCGGCCGCCGGTTCGACCGGTGGTCGCCGCAGCGGCGGCAACCGCCGCTCCGGCAGCGGTGACGTCGTGCGCGGCGGCTCGTCGGCCGTCTGGTCGTCCGAGGGCGGCTACGCCTCGGGTCGGTCCGGCAACGAGTCGGGCGGCAACCGTCGTGGTGGCTCGCGCCGCGCCTCCCGTCCGGCCGGCGCTGCGGACCGCCACTGAACCACCCGCTCGACCCGCGCGGTCTGAGCCCGTCGGTCTGAGCCCGGCGGTGCTCGCAAGACACCGGTGTTCACGTTTCGCACCCCCGCATCCCGGGGTGTGATCCGCGAACACCGGTGTTTTGCGTGAAGCCGGGGGCGAAACCTTGGCGGGGGCTGGGGGTGGGGTACCCCGGCGGGCGTACGGTCTGCTTCACCGGATGCCGCGCAAGCGGCTGACGGGGAACACGTCCGCTTCTGGAAGGAGTGCCTATGGCTGGCATCGATGACATCAAGAACGCCGCTGAGAAGGCGGCAGGCAAGGTCAAGGAAGCCGTCGGGAACGCGACCGACAACGACCGCCTGAAGGCCGAAGGCCAGACCGACCAGGGCAAGGCCTCGGCGAAGCAGGGCGTCACCGACGTCAAGGACGCCGCGCACGGCGTCGCCGACAGCTTCAAGAACGACAAGCACTGAAGCCGGTTCGCGACCGCGCTGCGAAGCCCCCGGATCCGATCGGATCCGGGGGCTTCGTCGTGCGCGGGGCTTCGTCGTGCGCGGGGCTTCGTCGTGCGCTGGGTACGGCCGCCCCCGTCGGGCTAGTGCAGGGCGCCGACCGACGCGAGACCGGCCCGGAGCAGGGCGCCGCGGCCGCCTTCCATCTCGTCGGCGACGGCGTCGGACGCGGCTTCCATCGGGCTCATCCACGTGAGTTCGAGGGCGTCCTGCCGGGGCTCGCACGTCCCCGTGACCGGGACGACGTAGGCCAGCGAGATCGCGTGCTGCCGCTCGTCGGTGTACACCGACGCACCGGGCAGCGGGAAGTACTCGGCCACGGTGAACGGCGCCGGGCTCGAGGGCAGCTGCGGGAACGCCATCGGCCCGAGGTCCTTCTCCAGGTGGCGGAACAGTGCGGTGCGGATCGACTCGCCGAACATCACGCGACCGGACACCAGGGTGCGGGCGATCGAACCGCTCGGGGAGACCCGCAGCAGCACCCCGACCTCGGTCACGACACCGAGGCCGTCGGTGCGGACGGGGACCGCTTCGACATAGCAGATCGGCAGACGACGGCGGACGTTCGCGAGCTCCTCGTCGGACAGCCAGCCGGAGTCGGGATCGGGGGTGCGCAGCGAGGACATGCACCGTGTCTACCAGGGACGGCAGCGAGTTCGGCGGAAGGCGCGGGAGTTGGGGATGGTTAGCGTTGTCCACATGATCGATGCGGACCTGGTGCAGTGGACACGGAGTGCCTCGGACCGGCGGGGCACACCCCTGCTCGTCGCGATGCACGGGGTGGGGTCGAACGAGCACGACCTGCTCGGACTCGCCCCCGCGCTGCCGCCCGCGTGGACCGTCGCCTCGCTCCGGGCACCGATGCCGTGGGGGCCCGGCTTCAGCTGGTACCCGCTCGGCACCCCCGGCTCCCCCGCGCCCGAGGCGGTCGACGCCGCGGTCGACGAGGTGCTCGACTGGATCGACTCCGTCGCCGCAGACCACCCGCGGATCGGACTGCTCGGGTTCTCGCAGGGCGGCTCGATGGCGCTCCAGCTCCTGCGGGCACGGCCCGCGGCCTTCGCGTTCGCGGTGTCGCTGTCGGGGTTCGTGGTGCCGGGCGTCACGGATTCGCGTGACGAGGCCGTCTCGGCTGTGCGGCCGAGGGTCTTCCTGGGGCACGGCGACCTCGACCCGGTGATCCCGCCCGAGGCCACCGTTCGGACACAGGCGTGGGCCGCGGCGCACACCGACGTGACCGACCGGACCTACGCGGGCCTGCCGCACGCGGTGTCGACGGCGGAGCTCGCGGACGTGGCGGCCTTCGTCGACGCCGGGTAGGCGCTGCGCGCTTCGTGAGCACGAATGGTCGGGTCCGACGCGCGGACCCGACCACAGCTGCTCACGATGTGCGGGCAGACAGGAGGCCCGGTGCCAGCTGGCACCGGGCCTCCTGTCCGTCACGGGGTGACGTCCGTCAGTCGGCGAGGATCTGGAGCAGGTCCTTGCGGAGCTGGTCCACCTTGGCCGTGGCCGCCTTGGCCTGTTCCTCGGTCGCGGTGCTGCGGTACATGTGCAGGACGCCCATGGTCTTCCGGAGCGCCTCGAAGAACTCGCGCTGGGCGTCCGGGATGCCAGGGGCCCCGTCGAGTGCCGCGGCGATCTCGTCGGCCTTGGCCTCGGTCTCGGCCTTGCCGGCGTCGGTGAGTTCGAAGAGCGTCTTGCGACCGTCGCCGGACGAGACCACGAGGTCTTCGTCGACGAGCTGCTGGAGCGTCGGGTAGACCGAGCCGGGGCTCGGCTTCCAGGCGCCGCCGGTGCGCTCGGCGATGGTCTTGATCACGGCGTAGCCGTTCTGCGGGCCCTCGGCCAGCAGGCCGAGGATCGCGAGTCGGACGTCGCCGCGGCGACGGCGTTCGCGGCCGAAGCCGGGGCCGCCGAATCCGGGACCGAAGCCCATGCCCGGGCCGAAGCCGGGGCCGAACCCGCGGCCACCGAAGCCCCGGCCGCCGTGGTCGTGGTCACCGCGGTCGCGGCCGGGGAAGCCGGCGCCGTGGTGCTGCCGCGCGCCGCCGAAGCGGGGGCCGCGCGGGCCGAACCCGCGCTGGTCGCGGGGGGACGTGTTGCTGTTGTCGTCATACGAGGGGCGCATGAGGAGTCCTTTCGTCGTGCTGAGTCGGCTCGCGACCGGTCTGACCTGATCGTCTTCGTCGTATCGCGATGTGTTTACGATAGATCGGTAACTATCGCTCTGTCAAGAGCGACGTCCGCTCGGCCTGCTGTCGGTGGCGACGGGCAGGATGGGACGGACCATGACGGACGTCTTCGAGCGCTTCTCCCCCGCCACCACCGAGTGGTTCCGCGGCGCCTTCGACGCACCGACCCCCGCACAGGCCGGGGCGTGGGACGCCATCTCGACCGGGCAGCACGCGCTCGTGATCGCCCCGACCGGTTCCGGCAAGACCCTGGCCTCGTTCCTGTGGTCGATCGACCGGCTCATCAGCGCGACCGACCGGCCGCCGGCGAAGCAGCGCACGCGGGTGCTCTACGTCTCGCCGCTCAAGGCCCTGGGCGTCGACGTCGAGCGCAACCTGCGGAGCCCGCTCGTCGGCATCACCCAGACCGCACGCCGTCTCGGTACCGAACCACCGGACGTCACGGTGGGTGTGCGCAGCGGTGACACCCCGTCGTCCGACCGGCAGAAGCTCCTGCGCCAGCCGCCGGACATCCTCATCACCACGCCCGAGTCGCTCTACCTGATGCTCACCTCGCAGGCACGCGAGACCCTGGTGAACGTCGACACCGTCATCGTGGACGAGGTCCACGCGGTCGCCTCGAGCAAGCGCGGCGCACACCTGGCCGTGTCGCTCGAACGCCTCGACGACCTGCTCGACAAGCCCGTGCAGCGCATCGGGTTGTCCGCGACCGTCCGTCCGCCGGAAGAGGTCGCGCGGTTCCTGGGCGGCCGCGCCCCGGTGACGATCATCGCGCCGCCGGCGCAGAAGACCTTCGACCTGCGGGTCGTCGTGCCCGTCGACGACATGACCGAGCTCGGGGCGCCGCCGGTCGGTGCGGACGCGTCCGAGTCGCCGACGAACGGGTCGATCTGGCCGCACGTCGAAGAGCGCGTCGTCGACCTGATCGAGGAACACCGCTCGACCATCGTGTTCGCGAACTCGCGGCGGCTGGCCGAGCGGCTGACGGCACGGCTCAACGAGATCCACGAGGAACGCGTGCTCGCCGCCGCCGGCGACGGCGCCCTGGTGCCGGCGGGGGCGTCGCCGGACGACCACGGCCTGCCCGTTGCACGGGGGCGGCCGCAGTCTCCGGCGCGCACCTCGGCGCACGCGGTCGCGCCCCAGGGGGCCGGACGGCCGCCGGCGCAGCTCATCGGCGGGTCCGGGCAGACCGCCGGCGGGGGCTCGGACGCCTCCGTCCCGGTGCTCGCCCGCGCGCACCACGGCTCGGTGTCGAAGGACCAGCGCGCGATCATCGAGGACGACCTGAAGTCCGGTCGGCTGCGGTGCGTCGTCGCGACGAGCTCGCTCGAACTCGGTATCGACATGGGCGAGGTCGACCTGGTCGTCCAGGTCGAGGCGCCGCCCTCGGTCGCGAGCGGGCTGCAGCGCGTCGGTCGTGCCGGACACCAGGTGGGCGAGATCTCGCGTGGGGTGCTGTTCCCGAAGCACCGGGCCGACCTGGTCAACAGCGCGGTCACGGTCGAGCGGATGGTCTCGGGCCAGATCGAGTCGATCTCGGTGCCGGCGAACCCGCTCGACGTCCTGGCGCAGCACACCGTGGCGGCCGGGTCCATCGACACCCTCGACGTCGAACACTGGTTCGAACTCGTGCGGCGGAGCGCCCCGTTCAGCGGCCTGCCCCGGTCGGCGTTCGAGGCGACGCTCGACCTGGTCACGGGTCGGTACCCGAGCGACGAGTTCGCCGAACTCCGGCCACGGCTGGTCTGGGACCGCGTGCACGGCACCCTGACCGGGCGGCCCGGTGCCCAGCGGCTCGCGGTGACGAGCGGCGGGACGATCCCCGACCGTGGCATGTTCGGCGTGTTCATGGTCGGCGAGAAGGCGTCCCGCGTCGGCGAGCTCGACGAGGAGATGGTCTACGAATCACGCGTGGGGGACGTCTTCGCCCTCGGTGCCACGAGCTGGCGGATCGAGGAGATCACCCACGACCGCGTCGTCGTGAGCCCGGCGTTCGGGCAGCCCGGTCGCGTGCCGTTCTGGAAGGGCGACGGCATCGGCCGACCCGCCGAGCTCGGCCGGGCCACCGGTGCGTTCGTGCGCGAGGTCGAGGGCGCATCGGACGACGACGCCCGCGCCCGGGTCGCCGCCGGCGGACTGGACGAGCGTGCCGTCACCAACCTGCTGACGTTCCTGCGCGACCAGCGCGCGGCCACCGGCCACGTGCCGAACGACACCACGCTCGTCGTCGAGCGGTTCCGCGACGAGCTCGGGGACTGGCGGCTCATCCTGCACTCGCCCTACGGCATGCAGGTGCACGCGCCGTGGGCCCTGGCCGTCGCCGCACGGCTGCGCGAACGGCACGGCATCGACGGCGACGCGATGGCGGCCGACGACGGGATCGTCGTGCGCATCCCGGAGACCGACGCCGAGCCGCCGGGTGCCGACCTGTTCGTGTTCGAGCGCGACGACCTCGAGGCCCTGGTCACCGACGAGGTCGGCGGCTCGGCGCTCTTCGCCGCGCGGTTCCGCGAGTGTGCGGCACGCGCCCTGCTGCTTCCCCGACGGAACCCCGGGCAGCGGTCGCCGCTCTGGCAGCAGCGACAGCGGGCCTCGCAGCTGCTCGAGGTCGCGCAGAAGTACCCGACGTTCCCGATCGTGCTCGAGACTGTACGCGAGGTGCTGCAGGACGTCTACGACGTGCCCGCACTGCTCGGGATCGCCGACGACATCGCCGGGCGCCGGATCCGGTTGGTCGAGACCGAGACCGAGCAGCCGTCGCCGTTCGCCCGGTCGATCCTGTTCGGGTACGTCGCGGCCTTCATGTACGAGGGCGACACCCCGCTCGCCGAACGCCGGGCAGCGGCGCTGTCGCTCGACTCGACGCTGCTCGGCGAACTGCTCGGTCGTGCGGAGCTGCGCGAGCTGCTCGATCCCGCGGTCATCACGTCGGTGGAACGCGACCTGCAGCGGCTCTCGCCGGACCGCCGTGCCCGTGACGCCGAGGGGGTCGTCGACGTCCTGCGGCTGGTCGGCGCGCTCGACCTGGACGAAGCGGTCGACCGGAGCTGGCTCGCCGACACCGCCGACCGGGCCGGAGCGACCGCCGAACTGCGCAGCACGCTCCAGGCCCTGGAACGTGATCGCCGGGTGCTCTCGTTCTCGCACGCCGGGGCGACGCGCTGGGCCGTGATCGAGGACGCCGCCCGTCTGCGTGACGCCCTCGGGGTCCCGCTGCCGATCGGTGTGCCCACGGCGTTCATCGAGCCCGTGGCGGATCCCCTGGGCGATCTGATCGGCCGCTACGCGAGGTCGCACGGACCGTTCTCCGCACAGGAGGCCGCCGGTCGCCTCGGCCTGGGGATCGCCGTCGTGCAGGACACCCTGCGCCGACTCGTCGCCGACCGCCGTGTGGTGGAGGGCGAGTTCCGACCCGATCGCCAGGGTGCCGAGTGGTGCGATGCCGAGGTCCTGCGACGGATCCGCACGAAGTCCCTCGCGGCCCTGCGGCATGAGGTCGAACCGGTCTCGCCGGACACCCTCGCCCGCTTCCTGCCGGCCTGGCAGCACGTGCAGACTCCCGGGACCCGCGGTGGCCTCCGTGGCGTCGACGGCGTGCTGCAGGTGATCGACCAGCTCACCGGGGTGGCCCTGCCCGCCAGCGCGTGGGAGACCCTGGTGCTGCCGTCGCGCGTCACCGACTACTCGACGAGCATGCTCGACGAACTGACCGCCACGGGCGAGGTCCTGTGGTCCGGCGGCGGCACACTGCCCGGCAACGACGGCTGGGTGCGTCTGCACCTGGCCGACACCGCGGCGACGACGCTCGCCGAGCCCTCCGGCGACGAGACGACCGAGCTGCAGCGCGACGTGCTCGGTGCGCTGGCCGGTGGCGGCGCCTACTTCTTCCGGCAGCTGGGCCAGGCCGTGGGCAGCAGCGACGACCAGGCGCTCACGACCGCGCTGTGGGACCTGGTCTGGGCCGGGCAGATCACGAACGACACGTTCGCCCCGCTGCGGTCGATGCTCGGCGGCAAGGCGAAGAGCTCGAGCGCTCCACGGGCCCGGGCCTACCGCGGCCGTCGGCGGCCGACCATGCCGACGCAGTCCGGGCCGCCGTCCGTCGGGGGTCGCTGGTCGCTCCTGCCGCTGGCCGAGTCCGACTCGACCGTGCGGGCCGCGGCGACCGCCGAACAGCTGCTCGAACGCTACGGCGTCGTGACCCGCGGCGCCGTGCAGGTCGAGGGTGTCCGCGGCGGCTTCGCGGGGGTGTACCGGGTGCTCTCGCGGTTCGAGGAGTCCGGCCGGGCTCGTCGCGGGTACTTCGTCGAGGGGCTCGGTGCCGCCCAGTTCGCCACCGGCCCGACCGTCGACCGGCTGCGCACCTACGCCCGCGAGCTCGGCGACGACGAGCGTGGCGATCCGGACCGCAAGCGCGAGGCCCTGACGCTCGCGGCGACCGACCCGGCGAACCCGTACGGGGCCTCGTTGCCGTGGCCCACGGGCGACGTCGACCCCGGAGTCGCGGACGATGCCGTCGCAGCCGGTGGGGCGAGCACCGGCGCGAACGATGCGGCGAGCGGCGTTGCGAGCGGTGCGAAGGCCACCCGCGGTCACCGGCCCGGGCGCAAGGCAGGCGCCCTCGTGACGACCGTCGACGGCAAGCTCACCGTGTACGTCGAGCGGGGCGGCAAGTCCGTGCTCACGTTCACCGACGACGCGGCCGACCTCGCCGCTGCCGCCACCTCGATCGCCTCGATCGTCCGGACCGGGCTGCGGAAACTCTCGGTCGAGCGGGTCGACGGGGACTTCGTGCTCGAGACGCCGCTCGGCCGCGCGCTCCGTCAGGCGGGGTTCACGGCGACCCCGCAGGGGCTGCGGCTCCGTGTGTGAGGCGAGCCGCGCCTCCCGGCCGTGCGGTGACCACATGCCGGAGGTGCCCCGTGCCTGAAGGCGACACCGTCTACCGTGCGGCACGCCGCCTGCACACCGCGCTGGCGGGCAAGGTCCTGACGAAGAGCGACTTCCGGGTCCCGGCCTTCGCCACCCTCGACCTGGTGGGGCGCACCGTCGACGAGGTCGTCCCCCGCGGCAAGCACCTGCTGCACCGGATCGGCGACCTGACCGTGCACTCGCACCTGAAGATGGAGGGCCGGTGGGACGTCTACGCGCCCGGTGACCGCTGGCGACGTCCGGCGCACCAAGCCCGGGCGATCCTGGACGCCGAAGGAGTCTCCACCGTCGGCTTCGCGCTCGGGGTGCTCGAGGTCGTCCCGCGCGACCAGGAGTCCGAGGTCGTCGGACACCTGGGGCCCGACCTGCTCGGCCCCGACTGGGACGCCGACCTGGCCCTCGCCAACCTGACGGAGGACCCCGAACGGCCGGTCGGGTTGGCGCTGCTCGACCAACGGGTGCTCGCCGGGCTCGGCAACGTGTACCGGAACGAACTCTGCTTCCTGCGCGGGGTGCTGCCGACGCGTCCGGCCGGCCAGGTCCCCGACCCGGCGCGCACGATCACGCTCGCCAGCCGACTGATCCTGGCGAACCGCGACCGCAGCGCCCGCGTGACCACCGGTGTCGACCGCCCCGGTCGACGGTTCTGGGTCTACGGTCGCGCCGGCAAGCCGTGTCTGCGCTGCGGGACCCCGATCCGGCACGGCGAACTCGGCGACTCGGAGCTCACCCTGCGCGACACCTACTGGTGTCCGCGCTGTCAGACCTGACGCACGGGGTGCAGGCGCTCCGCGGCGGTCACCCGGACCGCGTCGGTGACCCGTTCGAGGAGCGGTGACGCCAGGTTCCAGCGCTGCCACCACAGCGCGACGTCGGCGTGCCGACCCGGGGCCAGCTCGACCAGGACACCGCGGTCGATCGCGTCGAGGCACTGCGCCTCGGGCAGCAGCCCCCACCCGAACCCGAGCGTGACGGCGCGGGCGAAGTCGGCAGAGGTCGGGACGAAGTGGCGCGGGCCGCCGGGAGCGTGCCCCAGGACCTGGCGCAGGTACCCCTGCTGCAGGTCGTCGTCGCGGTCGTAGTCGACGAGCGGGACCTCGTCGAGCCGCCGGAGCATCCGCCGCTCGGTGCCGGTGTCGCCGAGGTACCGGGCGACGAACGCCGGTGACGCCACGGCCCGGTACCGATCGATGCCGAGCGGCACCGACGAGCAGCCCTGCACGGGGTCCGCCTCGGCCGTCACCGCGCCCATCACGGTGCCGGCGCGGAGCAGCTCGGCGGTGCGGTCCTGGTCTTCGCGGTGCAGGTCGAAGACCACCTCGGTGTCGGCCCGGACGAGGGCGAGGGCGTCGAGGAACCAGGTGCCGAGCGAGTCGGCGTTGACGGCCAGCGGGATCGACGGCACCACCGAGGAGCCACCGCCGAGTGCACGGGAGGTCTCCTCGTCGAGCAGCCGGACCTGCCGCGCGTGCCGGAGCACCACCTCGCCGTCCGCGGTCGGGCGCACCGGGGTGGTGCGCTGGAGCAGGACCCGACCGACCTGCTGCTCCATCGACTTGATCCGCTGCGAGACCGCCGACGGGGTGATGGCCAGCGCACGGGCCGCGGCGTCCAGGGTGCCGTGGTCGACGGCGGCGAGCAGCGTCTCGAGGTGTTCGCGCTGGAAGCGGGACATGCAGCTGAGCTTACGGCGCTGCAGGAACGTGAGCTGTACTGCAGCGGGGCGCTACTCTAGCGTCGGATCCGTGACCACGCTCCTGCCCCTGCTCTCCGGACTCGGCACGGGACTCGCACTGATCGTCGCGATCGGTGTGCAGAACACGTACCTGCTCCGGCTCGCGGTCAGCGCAGGACTCCGGGTGGTGGCCGCGGCGGTCGTGGTGTGCGCGGTCTCGGATGCGCTGCTCATCGTCGCCGGGGTGCTCGGGGTCGGCGCCGTGGTCGAGCGGTTCCCCGTGGCGCTCCTGGTTGTCCGGTTCGTCGGTGCCGCGTTCCTGCTCATCTACGGGGTGCTCGCGGCGCGGCGTGCGCTGCGACCGTCGGGGGACGCGATGCGGGTCGCCGACGAGGCGGCCGACGACGGGGTCGTGGGCGCCGGTGCGGGCGCAGGCGCGGGGGTCGACACGGGCGCGGGAGCCGGTCCGGGGATCGACGCGACCGGGCGTTCGACGGTGGCGGCGGGGCGGACGCGCACCGTGCCTCCCGGCCAGGGGGTGACCATGCGGACGGCGGTGCTGACCATGCTCGTCTTCACGTGGGCGAACCCGCACGTGTACCTGGACACGCTGGTGTTCCTCGGGTCGGTGGCGAACCAGCAGGGTGCGGACGACCGGTGGCTCTGGACGATCGGTGCCGTCGCGGCGAGCTGCCTGTGGTTCGGTGCGCTCGGGTTCGGCGGTCGGCTGCTGCGGCCGCTGTTCGAGAAGCCGCTCACGTGGCGGGTGTTCGACGGCCTGGTCGCCGTCGTGATGCTCGCGTTCGGCGGGCTGCTGCTCGTCGGCGCGTAGCGGCTGCGGCGCGGACCGGCGGGCTGCAAAACACCGGTGTCCACACGTCGAACCGCGGTGTGCGGGTGTGCAACGTGCGAACACCGGTGTTTTGCGGGACGGCCCTACTGCATGCCCTGGCCGACGCGGCTGTGGCGGCGGCTGTAGCCGAAGTAGATGACGAAGCCGATGACCAGCCAGACGACGAACCGGAGCCAGGTCTCGACCTCGAGGTTCAGCATCAGCCAGAAGCACAGCACCGCCGAGATGATCGGCAGCACGGGCGACCACGGCACCCGGAAGGCCCGCGGGGCGTCCGGCCGCGAACGACGCAGCACGACGATGCCGATCGACACCAGGACGAACGCCGACAGCGTGCCGATGTTGATCATGCCCTCGAGCTTGTCGACCGCGGTGAACCCGGCCAGCAGCGCAACGACGACACCGGCGACGACCTGCACGCGCACCGGCGTCTGCGTCTTCGGGTTGGTCTTGGAGAACCAGCGGGGCAGCAGGCCGTCGCGGCTCATCGAGAAGACGATGCGGGACAGGCCGAGCAGCAGCACCATGACGACGGTGGTCAGACCGATCAGCGAGCCGATGGCGATGATGCCGGCGGCCCACGGCAGCCCGACGATGTCGAACGCCGAGGCCAGCGACGGTGCCTTCTCCTCCGCCAGGCGCTGGTACGAGACCATGCCGGTGATGACGATGCTGACGCCGACGTAGAGCAGCGTCACGATGCCGAGGCCGATGAAGATGCCGCGGGGCAGGGTCTTCTGCGGGTTCTCGGTCTCCTCGGCGCTCGTGGCGACGACGTCGAAGCCGATGAAGGCGAAGAACACCAGGGACGCGGCGGCGAGCAGGCCGAAGACGCCGTACTGGGCGGGCTCCGCACCGGTGAACCAGGACACGAGCGACTGGGTCCAGACGCTGCCCTCGGCACCCTTGGCGGGCTCGGCCGGCGGGATGAACGGGGTGAAGTTCGCGGCCTTGACGAAGAACGCACCGGCGACGATGACGAACACGACGATGGCGACCTTGATGACGGTGATGACCGCCGACACCCGCGAGGACAGGCGGGTGCCGAAGGCGAGGAGCACCGTGAAGATCCCGACGATGAGCACCGGACCCCAGGTGAACGGGATCGGACCGAGCTGGATCGTGCTGGGCAGGGTCACGCCGAAGACGTCGAACGCGGTGCTGAGGTAGATGCCCCAGTACTTCGCGATCACGGCACTGGCCGTGAGGGTCTCGAGGATGAGGTCCCAGCCCACGATCCAGGCGAGCAGCTCACCCATCGTGGCGTACGTGAACGTGTACGCGGAGCCGGCGACGGGGATCGTCGACGCGAACTCGGCGTAGCACATGATCGCCAGGCCGCACGTGACGGCTGCGAGCAGGAAGGAGACGATCACGCCGGGCCCGGCGAAGTTCGCGGCGGCGTTCGCGCCGACCGAGAAGATGCCGGCGCCGACGGCGACCGCGATGCCCATCGCGGCGATGTCGAACGTCTTCAAGGAGCGTTTCAGGGACCTGCCCTGCTCCTCGGAGTCGGCCAGGGAGGCCTCGATCGACTTGATGCGGATCTTCGTTGCCATGGGTGGATCCCGTCATCGGCTGGCGGCGGACCTCGGAAGGGTACTGGTGTACCACTGTGTCACGCAAAGCGTCCGGCCGGACGGTGGGCCGGTCCGGGGACGGACGGGAGGCGCGGTGGCCGTCCGGCGCGCACCGCTCGGTCGGCGGACGGGTGCGTCCAAGGCCGCGGTCGCGTCAGCGCGCGGCGCGCCAGTCCGCCAGGAACCGGGCGCCGGCCTCGTCGTGGATGACGCCGTCGGGCGCGGTGAGCACCGGGTACGGCGTGGCCGGCACACCGTCGGCAGGACGGACGTCGACGTGCGCGACCTCGTACCCGTTGGCGTGCAGCCAGTCCGCCATGGCGTAGTCGCTGCGGGAGTCGCCCACGGTGCGCCAGGTGATCGGGAGCTCGCCGTCCTGCCCGAGGAGTTCGAGCGACCGCTCGGCACCCAGGTCCTTGCCGCTGCGGTCGGACTCGACGTCGGTGGAGATGATGGTCGGGTCGATGCGCCACTGCACGGCACCGTCGGCGTCGGGTCGGGCATCGTCGAGGCGGCGGACACCGAGGCCACGACGCTCGAGCGCGGCCATCGCCTTCGCGTCGAACTCCGGCTGGCGGGCGAGGTACGTGGCGTTCGGCACCTCGACGCGCTGCTCGATCGACACCATCGCGCGCTTCGTCTCGTCGAAGAACACCAGGTCGGCGTACTCGGCGCGGACCAGCTCGCGCATCTCGTCGGCGTAGTCCCGCGGCAGCGCGAGGTCCTCGGCGACGGTCAGCTCACCCATGCCGCCGTCGTACTGCGGGCCGATCGAGCACCACACGGCACCCTTCTCGCAGACCGCGTGCACCCGGCCGCCCTCGGCGAGGCCACCGGCGAGCAGCGGACCGACGACCTCGGAGCGGATGAAGGCATCGCTGCGGCCGGTGTTGAAGACGATCGGGATGCCCTCGGCAGCGAGCGCGACGAGGTCCGCGACGATGCTCGGGATCGCGATGGTGCGGGAGACCGGGCTGGCGATGGGCCCGTCGACGTCGAGCAGGAGACCGAGGCGGGGTGCGTTCACCAGCCCATCCTCTCGCAGTCAGCTGCTGGGCGAGACGATCCGGCTCCGGACGCGGTCGATCAGTGCTCCGAGGGCGGCGGGGGCGGGGACGTGTCCCTGCCCGGGTACCTCCGCGTACTCCGACCCCGGCACCGCGTCCACGACGGCGCGGGCCGCACGACGCATCCACTCGAGACCGTCACCGCCGGCGCCGACGAGCACCGGCACGCCGACGGCTGCGGCGACCCGCTCGGGCACGGCGAGGCCGTTCAGCACCCGGACCTCGCGGCTGAGCACGTGGGCGTCGACGACCAGGGAGCGCCAGAGCGAGCCCTTGAGTCGGAGCGCCGTGACCTGGCCCATCGGGAGCCCGAGCACCTGGGTCAGGAAGCCGCGGACGGCCTGGGTGCGGCGGCCGGCGACCACGTGCTCGTCGAGCAGGTCGGCGAAGACGACGTCGTCGGCGTGCGGGTCGACCGAGGCGCGGTACGGCGGTTCCCACAGGACGGCACCGTCGACGGGCAGGCCGGTGGCGAGGCCGTGCAGGACGACACCGGCACCGACGCAGATGCCGACGGCGGTCGTGGGGACGCCGACGCTCTCGACGACGGCGCGGAGGTCGTCGACCTCGCGCTCGATCGCCCACGACGCCGAGTCGCCGCTGGCACCGCGACCGCGTCGGTCGTAGGTGACGACACGATGGGTGGGAGCGAGCTCGGCGACCACGCGGTCGAGGTACGGGGTCCCCCGGTGGTCGAAGGCACCGCCCACGACGACGACCGCCGGTCCGTCCCCTGCCTCGGACACGGCGATGGTGGTGCCGTCGGAGGAGACGACCGTTCGGTCGACGGGAGGGAGCATGGGGTCCTTTGCGGGCTGTCGACGGCGATGCGTCGGGCCTCGGAGGGGACCGTGCGGATTACCGGTGCTCCGAGTGTCGCAGGCGTGGAGGTCCGTGTCTCCCCCCGCTTCCAGGGGCAGAACACCGCCGCTCGACGCCGTGGTGGTCACCGTGTCATGCTGTTTGAGTACACCTGTACTCACACGATCACCGCCACTGCAACGGGGAACCATGACACTCATCGCCATCGTCGCCTGCGAGATCGCCTTCTGGGTCGCGATCCTCGGCGGCCTCACCACCCGGTACCTGCTGCGACGGCCGCGGACGGGCGCGGCGATGCTCGTCGCGGCACCCGTGATCGACGTCGTGCTGCTCGCGGTCGTCACGGTCGACCTGCTCGGCGGTGGGACCGCGTCGTGGCACCACGGACTCGCGGCGATCTACATCGGCTTCTCGGTCGTGTACGGGCACCGGATGATCGCGTGGGCGGACGTCCGCTTCACGCACCGGTTCGCCGGCGGTCCGGCACCCGAACGGCTGAGTGGACGGCGGTACACGGCCCGGTGCTGGGGCGACGTGCTGCGGACCGGGCTCGCCGTGCTGATCGCCGGTGGGATCGTCGGCGGACTCGTCCTCGTCGTCGGCGACCCGGAGCGCACGGACGAGCTGCAGGGCACGGTCGCACTGCTCGGGGTGGTCCTGGGCGTCGAACTGCTGTGGGCGATCAGTTACACGATCTGGCCGCGCCGAGTCACCTCCGCAGCCGCGGACCCGGCCGGCGCGTCGAGCCGGCCGTAGGCTGACCCGGTGCCCCGCCGTGTCGACCTCGAGGAACGGGGATCCCTGGTGGCCGCGGCCTGCCTGCGGATCCTGGAGCGGGACGGCCTCAGCGCACTGTCCGTGCGGAACGTCGCGGACGAGGCCGGCATCGCCCCGGCGTCACTCCGCCGCGTGTTCCCGACGCAGGACGCCCTGCGCGAGCACTGCCTGACGATCATCGAGGAACGGGTCACCGCTCGGCTCGCCGCCCTGCGTTCGACGGGTCGTGCGCTCGCACTGGACGTCCTCGCCCAGGTGCTGCCGCTCGACTCCGAGCGCACGACCGAGATCCTGGCGCAGGTGCAGCTCGGCGTGCTCGCGCGCACCGACGAACACCTGGCTGCGAGCGCCCGACGCCTGAACGACGGGGTCAGCCGGGTGTGCACCCGGGCGCTGGAGATCCTGCGCGAGGACGGCAGCCTCGGCGCCGATCGCGACCTGACCGACGAGGCGGACCGGCTGCACGCGCTGATCGACGGGCTGGCGATCGAGCACACGTGGGACCCGACGGCGCGTGCGCCGGAGCGGGTCCTGGCGCTGGTCGAACTGCACGTGGACAGCCTGCGCGGCACGATCGGCTGACGACTGACGGCTCAGCGGTCCCGGTAGACCTCGCGCCGGTGCCCAGCGTCGACGACCACCACGACGAGCTTGCCGTCGTCGATCCGGTAGATCAGTCGGTAGTCCCCCGAGCGGACTCGCCATCCGGGCCGGTTCACGAGCTTGCGTGCGGCGGGTGGCCGGGGGTGCTCGGCGAGGATCGCGAGGAGCCCCTCGATCCGCCGCCGTCCGTCGAGCGGGAGCTTGCGGATGACGCGTTGCGCGGCCGGGATGACCTCGACCGAGTACGTCACCCGAGGCCGAGTTCGCGCTTGAGGTCGTCCCACTTGACGTTCTCGCCACCGATGCGGGCACTCTCGGCGACGGCTTCGTCGTAGGCGACCAGGTCGTCCAGGTCCTCCGCCGCCTCGAGCAACCGGTCGAGGACGGCCGCGTCGACCACGGCCGCGACGCGCTTGTTGCGCCGGGTCAGGTAGACGGGTGCATGCCGGGCGTCGTCGATGATCGACGCCAGACGGCCACGGGCTTCGGAGATCGACACTTCGCTCACCTGTACATTCTAGAGCGTTTTGTACAATTCAGACGAGTGCCGTGGTGCCGACCGACTCTCGTTCGAGCAGGGACCGCTTGACGTCGAGCCCCCATGCGAAGCCCCCGAGCGTGCCGTCGGAACGCAGCACCCGGTGGCACGGGACGAACAGTGCCGGGGCGTTCCGGGCGCACACGCTCGCCGCCGCCCGTACGGCGTCGGGTCGCCCCATCGCCGCCGCGAACCCGGTGTAGGTCAGCGTGCCGCCGGCGGGGATCCGGCGGAGCTGCCTCCACCCCTCGGTGAAGAGTTCGGTGCCGAACTGCCGCACGGGCACCTGCATGGCGTGCTCGACCTCGCCCGAGTAGAAGGCGTCGACCGCGTCGGCCGAGGCGACCACGCCGTCGAGGACGCGGTCGGGGCGGTGCCGGTCGGCCAGGCGGGCGAGGATCCGCTCGACGGAGTCGGTCCACCCGGAGGCGAGGACCCTGCCCTCGGCGTCTTCGAGCACGGTGAACGGCCCGTCGGGGGTGTCCAGGGTCTGGATGGTTGCGTCGGTCATCGGTCGTCCTTCCGGGGGTCCTCGGGGGCACGGGCTGCACGGGTGCCGGCGGTCGCGGTCATCGCGCGGTCGATGTTCGGTCGCCAGCAGTGCATCGTGAGGTAGCTCCGCCAGGGGGCCACCTGCTCCGACCATAGGGAGAGCTCACGCGCCGTACCGGGCAGCCCGAGTTCCTGTGCACCGTTCCGCACGGCGAGGTCGCTGTGGAGGAAGATGTCGGGGTGGTGCCGGACCCGCAGCGCGACGTAGTCGGCGGTCCACGGCCCGATGCCCTTCACCGCGAGCAGTCCGTCGCGCAGGTCACCGAGGGACTGCGCGCCGTCCACCACCAGGGACCCGTCGGCGAGCGCCGCAGCCACCCGCAGGATCGTGTCGACGCGCGCGGCCGGACCACGCAGGACCTCGTGCCCGCGTTCGGCGACCACCGCTGCGGACGGGAACAGCAGCCCACCGGGCCGGATCGCGTCGGGCACCGGCGCACCGAGCGCGGCCACGAGCCGGGTCTGGGCGGTGCGCGCCGCGGCCACCGAGACCTGCTGCCCGATCAGGGTGCGGAACACGATCTCGTGGGCGTCCACCGCGCCGGGCAGCCGCAGGCCGGGCACCCGTGCGACGGGGCCGGCGAGCTCGGGCACGGCTCCGAGGACGGCGTCGACCGCCACCGGGTCGGCATCGAGGTCGAACAGGGCGCGCACCCGCGCCACGAGCGCCGGCAGGTCGGACAGGTCGGCGACGCGCACGCGCAGGTCGATCCCGGTGCCCCGCCCGGCCCCGTCGGGGACGGCGGCCGACGCGCTGAACCAGCCCGGGCCTCCGGGCAGGTCGACCAGCCGCCCGTAGGACGTGACCCGGCCGGTGGGGTCGGTGTCCACCTGCTCCGTGCCCGGCAGGGCGTGCAACGCGTGCCAGTCGAGCAGGCCCTGCGCGTCGAAGGGTGCGCGCGCCGGCAGGTGGACGTGCAGGGCGCCGTCGGGGTCGCCGTCGCCTCGTCCGACCCGGCGTGCGCGGAGCTCGGTCGGGGTGACGGCGAAGACCTCGCGGACGGTGTCGTTGAACTGTCGGACGCTGGCGAACCCCGCGGCGAACGCGACGTCGGCGACGGGCAGGTCCGACGAGGTGAGCAGGGTGCGGGCCGTCTGCGCGCGGTGCGCCCGACTGAGCGCCTTCGGCCCGGCACCCAGCTCGGCGGTCATGATGCGGTTGAGCTGCCGCTCCGAGTAGCCCACGCGCGCGGCGAGCCCGGGGACGCCGTCGCGCTCGACGACGCCGTCGAGGACGAGGCGCATCGCCCGTCCGGCGACGTCCTCGCGCAGGTCCCACTCGGGGCTGCCGGGGGTCGCCTCGGGCAGGCAGCGCTTGCAGGCGCGGAAGCCGGCCAGGTGCGCTGCGGCACTCGTTCGGTAGAAGGTGACGCCCGTGACCTTCGGTGTGCGGGCCGGGCAGCTCGGGCGGCAGTAGATGCCGGTGGAGTGCACGGCGGTGACGAACTGGCCGTCGAACCGAGCGTCGCGCGAAGCGACGGCACGGTGTCGCTCAGCGTGCAGCGCGTCGTGCTGCGCGTCGGTGTCCGGGCTGGTCATGGCCTCAGCCTGGCACGCGCCACCGACGTCGACTGGCGGGAATCGGACGGAGCAGCGCAGGGCCAGGTGGCCATGACGCCGCCGTCTCGTCGAGACGCCGCCGACCGCGTGAGACGCCGCCGGAATCCGCGGCGTCTCGCGAAGAAGCCGGCGTCCCGGCGCCACGACGGCGTGTCACCGCAGGCGGACACGGCAGCGCATGGCCGGGAGGCCCGGCTAGCGTTGGCCGCGTGACCCCAGCAGACGACGTGGCCGGGCTCGACGACCTGCCGTTCCGGACCGAGGTCGAGATCGCGCTGCTGCTCGTCTCACCGCGGCACCGGTACGAGGGGCGCCCGGCCGACGGCGCGCTGCCACCCCGGTCGACGGACCCGGACGAACGGCGCGACCGGATCGAGCTGCGGGCCGGGCTCGGGATCGTCGGCGACCGCTACTTCGCCGCGCGAGCACACGTGCACGCCTCGGTCACCGTGATCGGCCTCGAGGGGCTCGAGGCGGTCGGTCAGGCGATCGGCACCACCGTCGACCCCGTCGCGACCCGGCGGAACGTGTTCCTGCGCGGCGCCGACGTCGAAGCGCTGCGGGGCCAGCCGTTCTCGTTGGAGAGCCTGCTCCCCGGTGGCGACGGCGACGGCAGCGGCGACCTCGGTCGTGCCGTCCGGTTCCGTGGCTACCGTGCGGCGAACCCCTGCGCCTGGATGGACCACGAGGTGGCCCCCGGTGCGTTCCGGGCGATGCGCGGCCGGGGCGGCGTGCGGTGCGATCCGGAGTCCGACGGTGTGCTCGCCCTCGGTCCGGCGGTGCTCCGCACGGCACGCCCCGTGCCGCTCGGCTGACGCCGGCGGGGTCGGGCGCCCGGGCGTACCCGAGACTCGGCTCGGCGGACACTTCGTCGACAGCCGGAGGCGCACGGTGTCCGGTCGGCCGAGACTCGGCTCGGCGACGAGGCGCTCAGGCGGTGAGGGCGCTCTCGATCGCGTCGACGAACGCCGGCAGGTCGTCCGGAGTGCGGGAGGTGATGAAGCCGCCGTCGACCTGGACCTCCTGGTCGACCCACTCGGCACCGGCGTTGCGCAGGTCGGTCTGCAGCGACGGGAACGAGGTGACGGTCTTGCCGGACAGCACGCCCGCCTCGACGAGGGTCCACGGGCCGTGGCAGATCGCCGCGACCGGCTTGCTCGCCTCGGCGAAGGCCTGCACGAGCGTCGCCGCGCGGGACTCCTGGCGCAGCGTGTCGGCGTTGATCGTGCCACCGGGGATGACGAGGGCATCGAAGTCGTTCGCGTCGACACCGGCGAGGGTGGTGTCGGGCTCGAGGGTCTGCCCCGGGTCCTTGTCGCCGACCAGGGTCTGGATCGTGCCGGTCTCCTTGGCCGCCACGGTCACCGAGGCACCGCGCTCGCGCAGCTGCTCGGTGGGGACGACGATCTCGTCCTGCTCCACGCCGTAGTTCGTCGTGATGACGAGGATCTTCTTGCCGTCGAGGGTTGCCATGATCGCTCCTTCCGCGGCCCGGTCGTTCCGGCCGCACACCCGAGGGTCGTCGGGGTCGGCTGGGCAGTCCTCCAGGAGCGGTCCGGCGCCCGGCTGACTGGTCACGACACCCCGCTCAGGTCCGCCCGGCGGTCACGACATGTCGCACGGCGACCGGTCGCAACTCCCCGCTCAGGTCCGCGCGGCGGTCACGAAGTGTCGGCTGGCGGCGGCGCAGCCGACGGCTCGCGACCACTCGGCGCACGCCGGGCGGGGCGCCGTGGACGCGCCCACGGTCGGACGGGAGGCACGGTTCGGGCCCGCCACGGGCCTCCAGGCCGACAGCGCGACCGGTCGCAACTCCCCGCTCAGGTCCGCGCGGCGGTCACGAAGTGTCGGCTGGCGACGGCGCAGCCGACGGTTCGCGACCACTCGGCGCACGCCGGGCGGGGTGTCCTGACCGGCCGGGGCTCAGCCCCGGATGCGGAAGGCGACGCCGTCGCGCTCGACGGTCAGCCCGTCGTACCCGCGCACCCGGTGCAGCCCGGCGGTCACGGGGTGCTCGAGGGGACCGACGACGACCGTGGTCGCGCCGGAGGCGATGGCGGACTCCAGGCCGGCGGGGGCGTCCTCGAACGCCACGCAGTCGGCGGGGTCGACACCGAGCAGGGCGGCGCCGCGCAGGTAGCCGTCGGGGTGGGGCTTGCCGTGCTCGACGTCCTCCGAGGGGACGAAGGCCTCGGGCACGGCGAACCCGGCGGCCGCCATCCGGCCCGCGGCGAGGTCACGGGGCGCGCTCGTCACGAGGGCGACCGGGACGCCGAGGTCGACGAGGCGCTGCACGAAGGCGACGGCGCCGGGGATCTCGAGGATGCCCTCGGTGCTCGCGGTCTCCTCGGCGACGAGCTCCGCCGCGATCCGCTGCTGCTCGGCCAGGGGCAGGTCGGGCAGGAAGCGCCGGAGGGTGTCGATCGCCTGCCGTCCGTGCGAGAACGCGAGGATCTCGTCGGGGTCGATGCCGTTCGCGTGGCCGAACCGGGTCCAGGTCGCCTCGACCACCGCGGTCGAGTCGACGAGGGTCCCGTCCATGTCGAAGAGGACCCCGGACGCCACGATGTCGATCACGCGCCCGACCCTAGCCCAAGGGGGTCAGCGCGCCCGGACGTACCGCGTGAGCAGCACGTCGCCGGCGCCGAGCAGCACGTGCGCCGGTCGCATCCGCCGGAGCTCCGGGGACGACCCGCGGGCGATGCGCGGCCCCTCCCCGCCCTCGAGCGACGGGTCGATCGTCAGGGTCAGCTCGTCGACGGCGTCCGCGGCGACGAGCGCCCCGAGGAACGACGGACCACCCTCGCAGTGGATCGTCCCGAGGCCACGATCGGCCAGCAGACCGCGGATCCGTCCGGCGTCCACCGAGTCGGGGGCGTCGTCCGCGCTGCAGGGCACGACGTCGGCCACCTCGGCGAGCGCCCGGGCCGTCGCCGAGGCAGCCGCCGTCGCCGAGGTCAGGACGATCGGCCGCACCGGCGCCTCGGTGAAGACCCGCGACGCCGGGTCGAGCGACAGCGACCCGGTGACGATCGCGAACACGGGGTGGTCCGCCATGCCGTGGGCCCGACGCCAGGCAACGTCGGCGTCGTGCAGGACCATCGGCCCGTAGCCCTCGTCACGGACGGTGCCGGCGGCGACGAGCACGACGTCGGCCACGCGGCGGAGCAGGTCGAAGACCCGCAGGTCGTCGTCGCCGCCGAGCGACCCGGACACCCCGGCGGCCGAGGCCGAGCCGTCCAGCGTCGCGACGAAGTTCACGCGGAGCCAGGGGTCCCCGACGTCGGCGGTGTAGAGCTCGAGCAGGTCGTCGTCGGACAGGTCCGCGATCGACGGGGGCAGGACGGTCACGTGTTGTGCCTCGATTCCACGGGGGTGCGCCATCCGAGGGTGGCCTCGACCATGCGCATCGCGTCGACGCTCTCGGCGACGTCGTGCATGCGGACGATCCGGGCGCCGAGCATCGCGCTCACGGTCGCGACGGCGAGCGATCCGGAGAGCCGTTCCCCGCGGGGGCGTCCGAGCGACTCCCCGACGAAGTCCTTGTTCGACACCGCGGCGAGCACCGGGTAGCCGAGGGCGACGACCTCGGGCAGGCGCCGGGTGATCTCGAGGGTGTGCACGGTGTTCTTGTGCAGGTCGTGGCCCGGGTCGACGATGATCCGCGACTCCGGGATGCCCGCGGCGAGCGCCCGGTCGACCCGTTCGCGCAGGAACGCGACGACCTCGCCCGCGATGTCGGCGTACTGCGGTGGGGCCGGCAGGGGACGACGGGGTTCGGCGAGCGAGTGCGTGATGACGACGGTGGCCTCGGAGTCGGCGACCACGGCGGCCATCCGCGGGTCGGACAGGCCGGTGGTGTCGTTGACGACGGTCGCGCCGGCTGCGATCGCCGCCGCGGCGACCTCGGGTCGGAAGGTGTCGACGCTGATGACGACGTCGGACTGCTGGGCGAGCTGCTCGACGACGGGGACGACCCGGTCGATCTCGTCGGACGCGGGCAGCTCCGGGCCGGGTGCGAACTTCACGCCGCCGATGTCGACCCAGTCGGCACCCTGCTCGGCTGCGCGGACCGAGGCGGCGACGGCCCGGTCGAGCTCGAAGGTGGCGCCGCGGTCGTGGAACGAGTCCGGGGTGCGGTTCACGATCGCCATCACGGCGATGCGGTGGTCGAAGTCGATGGTGCGGCGTCCGAACGTCCGGACCGGGTGCCGCAGGTCCGGCACGACCCAGCCGGGTCCGGCCGCGTCGGGGCCGCCCGCGGCGTGTTCGCCCGAGACGTGCGGGAGGCCGGTCATGCGCCCGCCTCGGCAGTCGCCGCACCCGCGGCATCGGTCCCACGCCCCGCGCCGATGAGCGCGATCGCCTCGGCCCGTCCCGCGGTGTCGGCCAGCGAGCCGGTCGCCGCGACCGTCACGGTCGTCGAACCGGTCTGGCGCTCCCCACGCGTCGTCACGCACTGGTGCTGCGCGTCGAGGACCACCAGGACACCCTCGGCGCCGAGGCCCTCGGCGATGGTCGCGGTGACCTGTTCACCGAGCCGCTCCTGCAGCTGCGGGCGGGAGGCCACCGCGTCGAGCACCCGTGCCAGCGTGCCGAGGCCGATGAGCCGTTCCCCCGGGGCGTACGCCAGGTGCGCGACCCCGAGGAACGGCAGCAGGTGGTGCTCGCAGACGGATCGGAACTTCACGTCGCGGACGATGACGAGCCGACCGCGTTCGCCGTCCTCGGCGTGCACGGTGCCGTCCCGGGCGATCGCGACCGCATCGGTGCCGATCCCGGAGAAGAACTCGGAGTACGAGTCGGCGACCCGGGCGGGGGTGCGGGTGAGTTCCGGGCGGTCGGGGTCCTCGCCGATGGCGAGCAGCAGCTCGCGGACGGCGGCCTCCACACGGGCGCGGTCCATGTGTGACGTCACCAGCTCATCCAACACCAGCCCTGGCCGGAGAACGCGGGCAGACGCCCAGCGCGACGTGCGCGACCCGCGTGGGACGGGCCTCCCGGCCGCCGGAACCTGTGAGACCGGTGTGACACGCCCGAAACCCAGCGTCCTTTAAACTCTCGTGGTGAGCGCCCCGCAGACCGACACCACGCCCCGGAACCGCTTCGCGACCGGCCTCGATCGATTCTTCTCCATCACGCAACGCGGATCGTCGATCCCCCGCGAGGTCCGCGGTGGCCTCGTCTCGTTCGTCACGATGGCGTACATCGTGATCCTGAACCCCCTCATCCTCGGTGGGTTCAGCGCCGACCAGGCCGCGAAGGACGTCAACGGCGGGTGGCTCGAGAACGCTCAGGTGGCGGCGGCGACCGGCCTCGTCGCCGGCGTCATGACCATCGCGATGGGCATCATCGCGAACCTGCCGTTCGGCATCGCCGCGGGGCTCGGGATCAACTCGTTCCTCGCCGTCAGCGTCGTGCACCAGGTCACCTGGGCCGAGGCGATGGGCCTGGTCGTCATCAACGGCGTGATCATCGTGATCCTCGCGTTGACGGGCATCCGGACGATGATCTTCACCGCCGTACCGGCTCAGCTGAAAGCCGCGATCACCGTCGGCATCGGCCTGTTCATCGCGTTCATCGGGCTTGTCGACTCCGGCTTCGTGCGGTCCTCCGGGAACCCGTCGCCACCGCTGCAGCTCGGTGAGGACGGTTCCGTCGGGGCGCTGCCGACCGTCGTGTTCCTGATCGGCCTGATCATCATCGGCACGCTCATGGCCCGCCGGGTCAAGGGTGCGCTGCTCATCGGCATCGTCGCGACCACGATCATCGCGATCATCCTGCAGGCGATCTTCCAGGTGCCGACCTCGGTCGACTCGAAGACCGGCTGGAACCTCAACGCCCCCGGTCTGCCGAGCGCACTGTTCGCCGTGCCGGACCTGTCGCTCGTCGGCCACGCCGACGTCGTCGGCGCCTTCACCCGCATCGGCCCGCTCGCCGCGTCGATGCTCGTCTTCACCCTCGTGTTCACGAACTTCTTCGACGCGATGGGCACCATGACGGGGCTGGCCAAGGCCGCCGGTGTCGCGAAGCCGGACGGCACGTTCCCCCGCCTGAAGTCGGCGCTCGTCGTCGAGGGCGTCGGCGCGATCGCCGGTGGTGGCGCGTCGGTGTCGTCGAACACCGTCTTCATCGACTCGGCCTCCGGCATCGGCGAGGGTGCCCGCACGGGCATGGCCTCGGTCGTCACCGGGCTGCTGTTCCTGGCGTCGATGTTCCTGACGCCGCTCACCCAGGTCGTCCCGCTCGAGGTCGCCGCCGCCGGGCTCGTCGTCGTCGGTGCGCTCATGGTCGCGCAGGTCGCGGACATCTCGTGGTCGGACTTCGGCTCGGCCCTGCCGGCGTTCCTGACGATCGTCGTCATGCCGCTGACCTACTCGATCGCGAACGGCATCGGCGCCGGCTTCATCAGCTGGGTGCTCATCAAGCTGCTGTCCGGCCGTGGCCGCGAGGTCTCGTGGCTGCTCTACGTCGTCGCCGCGGGCTTCCTGCTGTACTTCGCGCGGGGGCCGCTGGAGACGATGCTCGGCGTCGGTTGAGGCTTGCTGCTGGGCCTTGCTGCTGGGCCTTGCTGATCGGGGTCCGGCGCAAGACGCCGTCGTGTCATCGAGACGCCGCCGAATCCGGCGGCGTCTCGACGTTTCCGGGGCGTATCCGGATGACGCCGGCGTCTTCCGCAGGACGCCGGCGTCTTCCGTCGGCCACGTCGGCCGCGTCGACCTGGAGGCCCGTGCTCAGTCCGGCAGGTCGCTCGGCGTCGCCTCGTGGTGGCGCTGGTCCTGGGTGCGTCGGTCTTCCTTCATGCCCGCCTCGAACAGGTGGCGGCGGCCCTGCACGAGCTCGTCCCGTGCGGTGCGCTCGAGCTCCTTGGCGAGGGCGTAGTAGCCGTCGTCGTAGTCCTCGACGATCTGGAACGTCCAGCGGCCCGCGATGACGTTGCGGCCCACGAGTTCGGTGTCGATGCGCTCGGCGAGTTCGGTGTGCCCGGCCTTCCGGAGCTGCTCGACCGCTTCACCGAGGTTCAGGTCGGCTGTGCCGGTCAGGCGGTGGAACCCGTAGAGCAGGCCACGGGCGTGCTCGATGACCTCGACCGCTGCGGACAGGCTGCCGAGCGCCTCGACCGTGGCCTCGGACACCCCCTCGGGGACCTGGTGCTGTGCGTCGGGGCCCTGTGCGTCGTTCGTCATGGGTCCCGTCTACACGAGGGTTGCTGCGTCGTTCGAGGGGTTCGTCCACGACCCGCCGAGGTCCACTGCCGGTGGTTGCGACGTCAGAGGTCGACACCTACCATTCGAACACACGTTCGAACGAGGAGACCCGATGATGATCACCGAAACGGCCGCCACGGTGTGGTGGTCCGAGGGCACGCCGACCCGGCTGGTGTGGGCCGGACGGCGTTGGCGGGTGAGCGACACCCCCACGCGGCTGACCGTGACGCGCGCCGAACTGCCGACCGCGATCACGCACGCACCCGAGCGCACCGTGGGCTGGCGATTCCAGGCGACCAGCGACGACGACGGTGAGGCGCTGGTGGTCGACATCGTCCCGCAGGGCTCCGGTTGGGGCGTGGCCCGGACGTGGACGTGAGCGGCTCGGACCGCTAGCGTCCGGACATGGACAGGTGGGTGGCGCTGCTGCGCGGGGTCAACGTGAACGGCGTCACGATCCGGAGCGCCGAACTCGCGGAACTCTTCCGGGGGCTCGGGTTCGACGACGTGCGCACCGTGCTCGCCTCGGGCAACGTCGTGTTCGCAGCCGACGTGCCCGCCGGACGGCTCAAGACGTCGATCGAGCAGGGGCTGCGCGACCGGTTCGGGTACGACGCATGGATCGTGCTCGTCCGGCACGACGCCCTCGCCGCTGTCGTCGACGGGTTCCCCTTCGCGCGTGACGACGATCGGCACGACTACGTCGTGTTCGGGTCCGAGGATGCAGCGCTCGACGCCCTGGTGGCCGACCTCGAGCTCGACGACGCGGTCGAGCAGGTCGCCCGTGGGAACGGCGTCGTCTACTGGTCGTGCCCGAAGGGGTCGAGCACCGACACGGTGTTCGCCAAGCGGGCCGGCGCCGCACGCTTCAAGCGCACGACGACGACCCGCAACACGAACACCCTGCGGAAGCTCCTGTGACGCTCGCGCACTCGAAGCGGGCCGAGACTCGCTCCCGCGGACGATCCGGGCGTTCCTGACCGCCCGAAGTGTCCGCCGGGCCGAGTCTCCGCCGACGCGGCGGAGGCTCAGGCCTGCGGCGGCTGCCCGTTGCTCGCCATGGTGCCGCCGTCCACCGGCAGGACCGCGCCCGTGATGAACGACGCAGCGTCGCTGGCCAGGAACAGGATCGCCTCGGCGACCTCGGCGGAGCGACCCCCACGGCCGAGCGCGATCCGCTCCTCGAACTTCGACTGCAGGGCCTCGTCCTCGGCCTGCTCCTGGGTCAGGTCGGTCCAGATGAGTCCCGGAGCGACGGCGTTCACGCGGACGCCGAACTGCCCGTTGTCGAGCGCGGCCGCCTTCGTGAAGTTCGTGACGCCGCCCTTCGCCGCGTTGTACGGGCTCATCCGCCAGTCGGCGTCCTCACCGGAGACCGACGACGTGTTGACGATCGAACCCTTCGTCTCGCGCAGGAACGGCAACGCTGCCCGAGTGCCGTAGAACACCCCGGACAGGTCGGTCTCGATGACGCGGCGCCACTCGGCCGTGCTGATGTCGGTGATGTCGCCCGAGCTGAAGGTCCCGGCGTTGTTCACCAGGACGTCGAGCCGGTCGAAGCGGTCGATCGCCGCGGAGACGACGGTCTCCCAGTCCTCCGGGCTCGCCACGTCGGCGTGCAGGGAGACGACACGGTCGGTCGGCAGGGAGTCTCCCACCGTGCGGACCTTCTCCTCGACGCTGTCGGTCAGCACGACGGACGCACCCTCGTCGACGAACGCGCGCGCCGTCGCTGCGCCGATGCCCGAACCCGCGCCCGTGACGATCGCGACCTTGCCCTCGAACCGGTTGCCCATGATGTCTCCTCTCGTTGCACGAACCGTGCCCGGGGAGACGCCATCGACCCGAAGGGCACGGCAGACCACGGTGCCCGGGGGCGACTGAACGCGTTCGGAGGTGCCGGGAGCACCCCGCGGTGCACGTCACCCCGGCACCGCGAGGCGGGACCGGGGCGACGTGTGACCACGGGCGGAGGAACCGGTGTCAGGCGGTCGTCTCGTCCAGGTCGAAGTCGCGCTCGAGCGAGATCGTCGGGATCGACGCGGTGATCACCGAGCCGTCCGCCCGCAGCGTGCCCTGGATGTCGCTCGTGGTCGGAGCGTGCCCGGACATCCGCGGCCCGTGGTGCGGCAGCGGCACCACGGTGGGCTCCCCCGCCTCGATGTCCCACTGCTGGTTGTGCACCCACACGGTGAAGCCCGCACCGGTCTCGACCGTGAGCGTCATGGTGTCCTGCTCCAGGTCGATCCGCACGCGCGAGCCGCGCACCGTCAGGCGGTAGGACAGACGGTCCCAGTGCTTCGGCAGCCGCGGGTTGAAGGTCATCCGGCCACCGTGGTCGCGCATGCCGCCGAAGCCGTTGACCAGCGCACCCCAGATGCCACCGGTCGACGCGATGTGCACGCCGTCCGAGGTGTTGCCGTGCAGGTCCGCCAGGTCGACGTAGAGCGCGGTCTGGAAGTACTGGTCGGCGAGGTCGTGGTACCCGACCTCGGCCGCCATGATCGACTGCACGACCGCCGACAGCGTGGAGTCACCGGTGGTGAGTGCGTCGTAGTAGTCGAAGTCGCGACGCTTCTCGGCCGCCGTGAACTCGTGCCCCTGCAGGAACAGTGCGAGCACGACGTCGGCCTGCTTGAGCACCTGGAACCGGTAGATCACCAGCGGGTGGTAGTGGAGCAGCAGCGGGCGCTTGGAGTCGGGGGTGTTCTCGAGGTCCCAGAGTTCCTTGTCGAGGAACTGGGCGTCCTGCGGGTGGATGCCGCGGTGCGGGTCGAAGGGGATCTCCATCGACTCGGCGGCGTGCTCCCACTCGACGAGCTCGTCGGGGCGCAGGCCGGTCCGGCGCACCATGCGGTCGTACTCTTCGGCGTCGTCGGCGGCGAGCTCGCGGCAGGCGTTGACGGCGAACCACAGGTTCGCACGCGCCATCACGTTCGTGTAGAGGTTGTCGTCGACGACGGTCGTGTACTCGTCCGGTCCGGTCACGCCGTCGATGTGGAACTTCTTGTCGCCGTTGGACCGCCAGAACCCGAGGTCGGCCCAGAGTCGGGCGGTCTCCACGAGCACGTCGATGGCGCCGCGCTTCAGGAACTCACGGTCGCCCGATGCCCGCACGTACTGCATGAGTGCATGGGCGATGTCGGCGTCGATGTGGTACTGCGCGGTGCCGGCGGCGTAGTACGCGCTGGACTCCTCGCCGTTGATGGTCCGCCACGGGAACAGCGCCCCGCGCTGGTTCAGCTCGCGGGCTCGCGCCCGTGCCGCGTCGAGCATGTTGTAGCGGAAGCGCAGGGCGTTCCGGGCAACGATCGGCGCCGTGTACGACAGGAACGGCAGGACGTAGATCTCCATGTCCCAGAAGTAGTGGCCGCCGTAGCCGGAGCCGGTGACGCCCTTCGCGGCGATGCCGTGGCCGTCGGTGCGGGCCGTGGCCTGCGCGAGCTGGAAGAGGTTCCACCGCACGGCCTGCTGGATCGCGGGCTGGCCGGTGATCTCGACGTCGCTGCGTGCCCAGTAGTCGTCGAGCCACTCGCGCTGCTTCGCGAAGGTCTCGTCGACGTTCTCGGCGTGTGCGCGGTCGAGCGTGCGCTCGCACCGGTCGGCGAGCTCACGCACGGGCACGCCGCGCGAGGTGTGGTAGACCACGTGCTTCACGAGGCGGATGGGCTGACCGGCGCGGGCCTGCACCCGGTAGACGTGCTTCGCCAGGTCGTCCTCGATCGACGACGACTCGTCCCAGCTGTTCTCGGTCTCGATGTGGTGCTCGACGCCGACGCAGATCGTCATGCCGGAGCTGGACGCCTGGTACCCGAGGACCGAACGGTCACCGGTGCTGCGCTTGACCTTCGGCACGAGCACCCGCTCGGTGAACGACTCGGCCTTGCGGGGGTCGAAGGCGTTCGCCGCGGCCCGCATGCCGGCGTGGTACTCGTCCTGCACGTCCTGGCGGTTGAGGATCTGGCTGGACAGCAGGATCGAGGCGTCCGCGTCGAGCACGGTGACCTCGTAGTCGATGACGGCGAGGTGCCGGTCGGTGAACGACACGAGCCGGCGCGACCGGATGAGGACCCGCTTGCCGGACGGCGTCGACCACTCGGTCTCGCGGAACAGGTACCCGCCACGGAACTCCAACCGCCGCGTGTGCCGCAGGATGTCGGCCTCGGCCAGCACCAGGGGCTCGTCGTCGACGTAGAGGCGGATGACCTTGGCGTCGGGCGCGTTGATGATCGTCTGCCCGGTCTTCGCGAAGCCGAAGGCGTCTTCCGCGTGCCGGATCGGCCAGGTCTCGTGGAAGCCGTTGACGTACGTGCCGTACTGCACGCCGCCACGGCCTTCGTCGAGGTTGCCGCGCAGGCCGAGGTACCCGTTGCCGACGGCGAAGTTCGTCTCGGCGACGCCCTGCTCGTCGGGGGTGTACTCGGTCTCGACGAGGGCCCACTCGTCGATCGGGTAGCGGACGCGGTCGAGGGGGTCCGAGGTGATGGGGTTCATGCTGCTCCGTGGGAAGGGAGGGAGATGGGTACGTCGGTGCGGCGGGCAGGCAGGGAGCGCCCGGCCGGGTGGCCTACGTCGTGCTGGTGCTGGCGACCGGTGCGGGCAGGTCGTCGAGGAGTTCGGCGAGGTCGGACACCACGACGTCGGCACCGTGCTCGCGCAGGGCGTCCGCCCCGGCACCGCGGTCGACACCGATGACCAGACCGAACGAACCGTTGCGGCCGGCTTCGACCCCGCTCGTCGCGTCTTCCACCACGGCGCACTCGGCGGCGGTGAGCCCGAACCGGGTTGCCGCGTCGAGGTAGGTGTCGGGTGCTGGCTTGCCGGTCAGGCCGTCCTGGCGCGCGACGAGCCCGTCGACGACGACCGGGAACCGGTCGAGGATGCCCGCGGTCCGGAGCACCGAGTTGGCGTTCGCCGAGCTCGAGACGACCGCGACGGACAGACCGGCGTCGATCGCGGCGGTCAGGAACCGCAGCGAGCCCGGGTAGGGCTCGACACCGTGCTCGTCGAGCTCGGCCGTGAACTCCGCGTTCTTCCGGTTGCCGAGTCCGCACACCGTGTCGGTGTCGGGCGCGTCGTCCGGGGTGCCCTGCGGCAGGTCGATGCCACGCGACTCGAGCAGCGAGCGCACGCCGTCGTACCGGGGCTTGCCGTCGATGTACGTGAAGTAGTCCTGCTCGGTGTACGGCGCGACCCCGTGCGCTTCGAGGTACGGCGTGAAGAGCCGGCTCCAGGCCCGCATGTGCACGTCGGCGGTGGGGGTGAGCACGCCGTCGAGGTCGAACAGGAGCGCTCGCTGGTCACTGAGTCGAGCGGGCGTGCGCTGGTCCTGCGTCGTCATCTGCGGTCCTCCGGGGACTGGTGGTGGACGTGTGGCTCCCGACGAGTCTAGGACCGCTCCAGGTGCCGGGTCCCGACGCGCCGCACGCTGTGGAGAGAGTTCACCAGGGGCTGCACTGTGCAGGGGGAACCCCCTCCGCGGCGCACCTGTGAAGCCTCCGAGACACACCCCGGCACGCTGACCCGGACGAAAGGCACCTCCATGACCAGCGACACCACCGCCGCACCCCACGACGGCTCGCAGTCGAAGCTCCGCCAGGCGATCACCGGCCCGCTGCTGTTCCTCTTCATCCTGGGCGACGTGCTCGGCGCCGGCATCTACGCGTTGATGGGGACCCTGGCGGAGGACGTCGGCGGAGCGCTCTGGGCACCGTTGGTGCTCGCGCTCCTGCTGGCCCTGCTCACCGCGGGGTCGTACGCCGAACTCGTGACGAAGTACCCGAAGGCGGGCGGTGCCGCGGTCTTCGCCGAACGGGCCTACAAGACGCCGATCGTCTCGTTCCTGGTCGGCTTCAGCATGCTCGCCGCCGGTGTCACGAGCGCCGCCGGGTTGTCACTCGCCTTCGCCGGCGACTACCTCGGCACCTTCGTCGACCTGCCTCCGGTGCCCACCGCGATCGTCTTCCTCGCCCTGATCGCCTGCCTGAACGCCCGCGGCATCTCCGACTCGCTCAGGAGCAACGTCGTGATGACGGTCATCGAGGTCTCCGGCCTCGTCATCGTGGTCGTCGTCGTGGCCGTGATGCTCGGCGGGGGCGGCGGCGACGTCTCGCGCATCGGCGCGTTCCCGTCCGAGGCGAACCCGGCCCTGGCGACGCTGAGCGCCGCGATCGTCGCCTACTACTCGTTCGTCGGCTTCGAGACGTCCGCCAACATCGCCGAAGAGGTCCGCGACCCCCGCCGCGTCTACCCGAAGGCCCTGTTCGGCGCCCTCGCCACGGCCGGTGTCGTCTACGTCCTCGTCGCCCTCGCCAGCGCGATCGCCCTGCCCGCGTCCGAGCTGTCCGAGTCCAGCGGCCCGCTGCTCGCGGTCGTCTCCGCCACCGGCGTCCCGATCCCTGACTGGGTCTTCAGCCTCATCGCCCTGGTCGCCGTCGCGAACGGCGCGCTGCTCACGATGATCATGGCGAGCCGCGTGACCTACGGCATGGCCGAGCAGCGGCTCCTGCCCGCCCTGCTCGCGAAGGTCCTGCCGAACCGGAAGACCCCGTGGACCGCGATCGTCGCCACGACGGTCGTCGCGATGCTCCTGACCCTGGTGGGTGACGTGGGCGTGCTGGCCGAGACCGTCGTGCTCCTGCTGCTCTTCGTGTTCATCAGCACGAACGTCGCCGTCCTGGTGCTCCGCCGCGACCACGTCGAGCACGACCACTTCCGGGTCTGGACCTTCGTCCCGGTGCTCGGGGTGCTGTCGTGCGTCCTGCTGCTCACGCAGCAGAGCGGCCAGGTCTGGCTCTACGCCGCGATCCTGCTCGCCGTCGGCGTGGTGCTCTACTTCATCGCCCGGTTCACCGGGCGCCGTTCCGGACGCGACCACGAGGCGGGCGTGATCCACTGACGTCGCGCACCACGGGCCTCCAGGCAGACCGTCTGGAGGCCCGTGGTGCGTCCGCCGGTCGGCGCGCGGAGTCAGCGCAGGTCGCGCACCCAGGCCTCGACCGCGTCCGAGATCTGCTGCCGGGCATCAGCACGGCTGATGGTCGCCGTCCGGTCGCCCGGCTGGTCGCCGTAGGCACCGAAGTCGGCGTGGTTCGACCCCTGAATCTCGGTCATGGTGGCGGTCGACGGCAGCTTGTCCCGCGCGGCGTCGACCTTGGCCGGCGTCGACAGGCCGTCACGCGAACCGGAGACGCTCAGCACGTCGATGTACGAGCGGCTGATGTCGTTCGCGCAGTAGCTGCCGAAGAGCAGCAGACCGTCGGCGTCCTGGGCGAGCTGGCACGCACGGACCCCGCCGAGGGAGTGCCCGCCGACGGCCCAGCGCGTGACCGAGGGGGCGTGGGCCTCGAACGTGGCGAGCGGCCGGGTGTCGAAGAACGCCAGGTTGAGCGTCGGCTTCGTGATGACGACCGTCGTGCCGTTGGCGACCACCTGCCGGAACGTCGCCATGTAGGCGTAGGGATCCACCTTCGCACCGGGGATGAACACGATCCCGACCCCGTCGGCCTGGCCGGTCGGGGTCATCACCACCGAGTCACCGGCGTCCCGCACCGCGATCCGGTCGTCACGCCAGACCTGCAGGGCGGCACTGCGCGTGCCCTGCATGACGATGTGCGCCCACACGAGGAACACCACCGCGAGCAGGACGACGACGGCGACGATCCAGGTGGTCCAGCGCAGCGCTCGGTTCATGTGGCCACCGTACGGCGCATCAGGACCTCGGTCCGGCCGTCCGGCAACGGATCGCCGGGTTCGTCGCGGGCGCTGAAGCCGACGTGCTCGTAGGCGCGACGGGCGACGGCGTTGTCGGGCAGCACCGAGAGTTCGAGCTCGGTGGCTCCGGTAGCAGCCGCCCACGTGGCGATCGCGTCGATGAGTGCACGGGCGATCCCGCGGCCGCGCGCTGCCGGGTCGACCCACATCGAGATGAGCTCGGCGGGGCCGTCCGGGTCGGTGGACGGGACGCCGCTGGCCATCCCGATGACCGCGCCGGGTCCGTCGGCATCGGTGTCGACCGCGAGCAGGTCGAGCGCTCCCGGGATCGACAGGCGGGTGCGCCACCGGTGCTCGGGGGCGTCCACCCAGTCCTGCAGCGTCGAGCCGAAGGCGTGCGGGGCGTCGGCGAGGGCGCGGAGGCGCACGGTTCGCCACGCTTCCCAGTCGTCGGCGGTCACGCGGCGCAGTTCGATCCCCACGTCCCGACGGTACCGCGGAGCGGGGTGCGACCGGCAGGGCGGGACCGGCAGGGTCCCGCATCCAGTGCGCAGAAGACGTCGGGTGCGGTGGTCGCACCCGACGTCTTCTGCTCACTCGTCGGCCGTCGCCCGGGAAGGGCGACCGGGACTACGCCTTGATGGCGGCGCGGATCTCGGCGGCGGCTGCGCCGACGTCCGAGGCGCTGTAGATCGCGCTGCCGGCGACGGCGATGCGGGCACCGGCATCCTGCACCGAGGCGACCGAGGACGCGTTCACGCCGCCCGCGATCGAGAACGGGACGCCCGAGTCCTTGCCGGCGTCGAGCAGGGTCGAGAAGGTGAAGCCCTCTTCTGCCTGCTCGTCGAGCCCGGCGTGGACCTCGACGAACTCGGCGCCGAGTGCGACGACCTCGCGGGCACGGGCGGCCTTGTCGGAGACGCCGATCAGGTCGACGACGATGCCCTTGCCGTGCTTCTTCGCGGCCTTGACGGCGCCGACGATCGTCGAGTCGCCGGCGACACCGAGGACGGTGACCAGGTCGGCACCGGCCGAGAAGGCGATGTCGGCCTCGAGCTCACCGGCGTCCATGGTCTTGAGGTCGGCGAACACGATCTTGTCGGGGTGCGCTTCCTTGATCGCGGTGACGGCGGACAGGCCGGCGCTCTTGATCAGGGGCGTGCCGAGCTCGAGGACGTCGACGTGCGGCGCGGCCGCGGCGGCGAGCTCGAGGGCGGCTTCGGTGGTCAGGGTGTCCATGGCGAACTGGAGCTGCATGGGTGTGCCTTTCATTCGAGGTTGGCGTGACGGGGCCAGAGGTCGTCGGCGGACTGCCCGCCTCGGGCCCACAGGGCGTGGAACACGGCGTCGCCCACCAGGGCGACAGCCTGTTCGAAGAGGCCACCGGCGTACTGGGCCGAGGCGGTGCCGGAGCGGTCGGTCTTCGTCGCGGCGGGCAGCACGATCGTGACGTCCGCCAGCTCGGAGAGCGGGGAGTCGTCGGTGGTCGAGAGCGCCACGACGGATGCCCCGACCTCGTGCGCGGTGCGTGCGGCCTGCACGATGCCGGTGGTCGTCCCGGAACCGCTCGCGACGAGGAGCAGGTCACCCTGCCGGATGGCCGGGGTGGTGACCTCGCCCACGACGTGCGCGTCGAGCCCCAGGTGCATGAGGCGCATCGCGGTCATGCGGAGGGCGAGGCCGGAGCGACCGGCGCCGTGGACGAACACCCGGTCGGCGCCCTCGATCAGGTCGAGTGCACGCTGTGCGGGAGCGTCGTCGAGGCGGGCCGCCAGGTCGCCGACCTCGCGGACGACCAGGTCGAGCGCTGCGGAGACGGTGGTTGCTGCCATGACGACGATCCTTCCGTCAGCGGACCCTGCGCGCCGCTACCCGCCCCGGCAGGGGTCCCATCCCATCGGGTGGGCCCGTCCGCTCGGGTGGGACGGGTACGGTCGCCTCCATGGACGCATCGGTCGACACCCTGGAGGCCCGGGGCGGCTCCGCCATCCGGCTCGCGGCCGCCGAGCACGCCCGCACCGTCGCCGAGCAGGCGGACCGGCACGCGCTGACCCTCGAGTCCGTCCTCGCCGTGCTCCGGTCGTCGCGGGTCACCGACGCGGCCGCCCGGGCCGAGGCCGTCGAGATCGCCTCGGCCGCCCTCGTCGACCTGCGCACCGTGACCGATCAGCAGCGGAGCACCCTGCTCGAACCCGTCACCGGTGCGTTCTCGCGGCTGCGCGCCGACCTGCGGCCGCTCGTGCGCTTCGGGGACCTCGACGTGCAGTTCGTCGAGCCGCCGGCCACCGGGCGTGCGTTGCCGGGTGACGTCGCCCACGCTGCCCGGGCGATCGTGCGGACCGCGGTGCTCGCCCTGGTCGACGACGGTGCGGCGAAGCGGGTGCGCATCCAGTGGGACTGCGACGGCCGGAACCTGCTCATGCAGCTCCGCGACGACGGCTCCGGCACGCTCGACGTGCAGGACGACGCCATGCGACCGATCGCCGAGCGGGTCGTCACGCTCGACGGGCGGGTGCAGGTCGCGAGCACGCCCGGCTGGGGGTCCGTGCTCGACATCTCGCTGCCCCTCGACCCGCGACCGACCGAGGTGGACGCGGTCGACGACGGCGATCTGACCCCGCGGGAGCGCGACGTGCTGCGGCTCGTGGCGACCGGTGTCGGCAACCGGGAGATCGCCGAGGGGCTCGGCATCAGTGTCAACACCGTGAAGTACCACGTGGCGAACCTGCTCCGGAAGCACGGCGCCCGGACCCGGGCGGAGCTCGCGGCGTTCAGCTCCCGGGCGTGAACCGTCGGGACCGCGACGCGTACCGGGTTCCTACGCCCCGGGGGCGAAGCGGTACCCCATTCCGGACTCCGTCACCAGGAAGCGCGGGTGCGCGGGGTCGGGCTCGAGCTTCCGCCGCAGCTGGGCCATGTAGAGGCGCAGGTACCCGGAGTCGTTGCCGTGCGTCGGCCCCCAGACCTCGGTCAACAGCATCTCGCGGGTCATCAGCCGGTCGGGGTTCGTGACCAGGACCTCGAGCAGGCGCCACTCGGTGGGCGTCAGGCGGATCGCCGGACCCTCGGCCGGGGTGACCTGCTTCGCGACGAGGTCCACGAGCAGCGGTCCGATCGCGATCGTCGGGGTCTCCTCCGTCGCCACCACCCGGCGTCGTCCGAGTGCCCGCAGCCGGGCGAGGAGCTCGTCCATCTGGAACGGCTTCGTCACGTAGTCGTCGGCACCGGCGTCGAGCGCGTCGACCTTGTCGGACGAGTCGGTCCGGCCGGAGAGCACCAGGACGGGCACCTGCGACCAGGCCCGGACGCCCTCGAGCACCCCGATGCCGTCGAGTCGGGGCATGCCGAGGTCGAGGAGCACCAGGTCGGGGCGCTCGGTGATGACGGCGTCGATCGCCTCGCGCCCGTCCCGAGCCGTGACGACGTCGTACCCTCGCGCCGAGAGCGTCACCGACAGCGCACGGACGAGCTGCGCGTCGTCGTCAGCGATCAGGACCTTCATCGGATCTCCACTCCCACGTGCCCGGCGATCGGCAGCCGCACCACGACGGTGAGGCCACCGCCCGGGGTGTCGTCGACCTCGATTGTGCCGCCCATGCCCTCGGTGAACCCGCGTGCCAGAGCCAGGCCGAGCCCGAGGCCGGTCTCGTTGTCGGTGTCGCCGAGCCGCTGGAACGGCTGGAACACCTCGTCGCGGCGGTCCGCGGGGATCCCGGGGCCGTGGTCGGCGACGCGGAGTTCGACCACGCCGGCGAAGGCGCTGGCGGCGACCCGGACGTGGGTGCCGTCCGGGGCGTACCGGGCGGCGTTGGCGAGCAGGTTCACGACGACGCGCTGCAGCAGGACGGGGTCGGCGAGCACCGGGGGCAGGTCGGCGGGCAGGTCGAGGTCGACGTCGTCGGGGCCGAGCTCGAGCTCGTCGAGTGCGGGGGCGACCACCGTCTCGAGTGCGATCGACGCCGGGGTGACCGCGAGGACACCGGCTTGCACGCGGCTGACGTCCAACAGGTCTGCCAACAGCACCGCCAGCTGACCGAGGCTCTCGTCGGCGGTCGCGAGCAGCGCCTCCCGGTCGGGTCCGGACAGGTCGATGTCGGGCGCACGCAGCGTCTGCACGGCGGCGGAGGCCGCTGCGATCGGTCGGCGCACGTCGTGGCCGACGGCCGCGAGCAGTGCGCTGCGAACCCGGTCGGCGGCGGCGATGCGTTCGGCACCGACGGCCGTGCGGGTCAGCTCGCGGTGCTCGACGGCGGCGTCGAGCTGCTGCTCGACGACCCGCAGCAGGCGGCGCTGGGTCGGGTCGTCGGGTGCGCCGGCGAACTCGAGCACGGCGCCGGAAGCGAGCGTCGTCGACGCGTCCGGCGTCGCACCGAACTCGCCGGAGGTCGCCGGCACCTCGTCGCCCTGGCGGATCCGGACGCCGGCGAAGCCGAAGGCCTCACGGGTGCGGTCGAGCAGCGCCTGCAGGGCGTCGTCACCACGGAGCACACTGCCGGCGATGCCCATCAGGAGCCCGGACTCGGCCGAGGCCCGACGGGCGGCACGTGACCGGCGGGCGGACCGGTCGACCACGAAGCTGACCAGCACCGCGCTGATGACGTACATGACCAGCGCGAACAGGTGCCACGGCTGCTGGACGGTCACCATGTAGAGGGGTTGCACGAAGAAGTAGTCGAGACTCAGCCCGGACAGCACGGCCGCGAACACCGCCGGCCACATCCCGCCCACGAGCGCCACGACGAGCACGAGCAGCTGGTACGCCAGCACGTCGACGGTGATGGCGTCCGGGTCGCTGCCGATCGACAGCACCCAGGTGAGCAGCGGGCCGACCAGGACCGACAGCACGAACCCGGCGATCACGCGTCCGCGGGACAGACTGCCCCCGAGCTTCGGCAGGGTGATCCCGCCGCCGGCCCGCTCGTGCGTGACGACGTGCACGTCGATGTCGCCGGACTCCCGGATGACGGTGTTGCCGATGCCCGGACCGGTCATGGCGGCCGCGAGCCGGCTGCGGCGGCTGACCCCGATCACGATCTGGGTGGCGTCGATCGACCGTGCGAACCGCACCAGGGTGCTCGGTACGTCGTCGCCGACGACCTGGTGGTACGTCCCACCGAGTTGCTCGAGCAGGGTCCGCTGTTTGCCGAGCGCGCCGGGGTGCCGCACGCGCAGGCCGTCGTTCGTGGTCACGTGGACGGCGGCGAGCTCGCCGCCGGCGCTGCGGGCGGCGATGCGGGCGCCGCGGCGCAGCAGGGTCTCGCCCTCGGGGCCGCCGGTCAGGGCGACGAGCACGCGCTCCCGGGTCTCCCAGCGGTGTTCGATGCCGTGCTCGGCGCGGTAGGCCTTGAGCGCGTCGTCGACCTCGTCCGCGAGCCAGAGCAGGGCGATCTCGCGCAGGGCGGTGAGGTTGCCGAGGCGGAAGTAGTTCGACAGCGCGGCGTCGATCCGGGCCGCCGGGTACACGAGCCCGTCGGAGAGCCGTTCGCGCAGCGCTGCCGGGGCCAGGTCGACGACCTCGATCTGGTCGGCCGCGCGCACCACGGCGTCGGGGACGGTCTCGCGCTGCACGGTGCCGGTGATCTCGCGGACCACGTCGCCGAGGGACTGCATGTGCTGCACGTTGACCGTCGAGATGACGTCGATGCCGGCGTCCCGCAGCGCTTCGACGTCCTGCCAGCGCTTCTCGTTCGGGCTGCCGGGGGCGTTCGTGTGGGCGAGTTCGTCGACGAGCGCGACCTCGGGTGCCCGGGCGATGACAGCGTCGAGGTCGAGGTCGTCCAGGTCGACGCCGCGGTGCGAGACGGTGCGGCGGGGCACCACCTCGAGCCCGTTCACCAGGGCCGCGGTGGCGGCGCGCTCGTGCGTCTCGACGACGGCGACGACCACGTCGCGACCCTCGTCGAGCAGCCGACGCCCCTCTTCGAGCATCGTGTAGGTCTTGCCGACACCGGGCGCTGCACCGAGCAGGACCCGCAGCTTCCCGCGCTTCACGTGCTCATCCTCTCGCGTGCGGGGGTCGGTCTCCGCAAAACACCGGTGTTCACCTGTCGCACCGCGGTCTGCGAGTGTTCGACGCGCGAGCACCGGTGTCTTGCGGAGGGGTCGCCCACGCTCAGGAGGCCTTCGCCAGCGCCAGGTTCAGCGCGAGCACGTTCACCACGGGCTCACCGAGGAACCCGAGCTGCCGCGACTCGGTGTGCGACTGCACGAGCTGCCGCACGGTGGCGGCGGACAACCCCCGCGCCGATGCCACGCGCGCCACCTGCTGGCGTGCGTACTCCGGGCTGATGTCCGGGTCGAGCCCCGAACCCGAGGCGGTCACGGCGTCGGCCGGCACCTGTGCGGCGGGGACCCCGTCGGCCTTCGCCAGGGCGGTACGACGCTCCTCGACGGCCTTGAGCAGGTCGGCGTTGTTCGGCCCGAGGTTCGAGCCGGAGGACGCCCCCGCGTCGTAGCCGTCCCCGGCGGCGGACGGCCGCGACTGGAACCAGCGGTCGGCCTGCTTCCCGGTGAACGACTGCCCGATCAACGAGGAACCGACGACCTTGCCGGACGAGTCCGTGACCATCGAGCCGTTGGCCTGGTCGTGGAACGCCGCCTGGCCGACGCCCCAGACGGCGAGCGGGTACCCGACGCCGAGGACGACGGTGGCGACGAGGGTGAGGCGGATGGCCACACCGGCGGAACGGAAGGTGGAACGTGCAGATGCCATGACTAGAACCCCGGGATGAGACCGACCACGAGGTCGATCAGTTTGATGCCGATGAAGGGGACGACCACGCCGCCAAGCCCGTAGACGAGCAGGTTGCGGCCGAGGATCGACGACGCTGCGGCTGCGCGGTACTTGACGCCACGCAGGGACAGCGGGATGAGCGCCACGATGACCAGCGCGTTGAAGACGACCGCCGACAGGATCGCGGACGACGGGCTGTGCAGCCCCATGATGTTGAGCGCCGCGAGGCCCGGGAACGCGGCCTGGAACATCGCCGGGATGATCGCGAAGTACTTCGCGACGTCGTTGGCGATGGAGAAGGTGGTCAGGGCACCGCGGGTGATGAGCAGCTGCTTGCCGATGCGGACGACGTCGATGAGCTTGGTCGGGTCGGAGTCGAGGTCGACCATGTTGCCCGCCTCCTTCGCCGCCGTCGTACCGGTGTTCATCGCGACGCCGACGTCCGCCTGGGCCAGGGCCGGGGCGTCGTTGGTGCCGTCACCGGTCATGGCGACGAGGTTGCCGCCCTCCTGCTCGCGCTTGATGTAGGCGAGCTTGTCCTCCGGGGTGGCCTCGGCCAGGAAGTCGTCGACGCCGGCCTCGTGGGCGATGGCCGCCGCGGTGCGGGGGTTGTCACCGGTGATCATCACCGTGCGGATGCCCATCGACCGGAGCTCGGCGAACCGTGATGCCATGCCGTCCTTGACGACGTCCTTCAGGTGCACGACGCCGAGCAGCGTGACCGCACCGGTCGACGACCGACGGCCGACGACGAGCGGCGTGCCGCCCTGGTCGGAGATCTCCGCGACGGTCGCGTCGATGGCCGAAACAACACCGGCTTCGGTGGTGTCCGCCCATGCGAGCACAGCCGCAGCGGCACCCTTCCGGATCTGCGATCCGTCGGGCAGGTCGAGACCGGACATGCGCGTCTGCGCCGTGAACGGCACCTCGACGGCCCCGTCCGGCAGGCCCACGGCGGCGCCGTCCTCGCGCGCCAGGTCGACGATCGAGCGTCCTTCCGGGGTGCTGTCCGCGGCACTCGACAGCGCTGCGGCTTCGAGCAGGTCGGCGGTCGTCACGCCCGGCACGGGCACCACGCGGGATGCCCGGCGGTTGCCGTAGGTGATCGTGCCGGTCTTGTCGAGCAGCAGCGTCGTGATGTCACCGGCGGCCTCGACCGCGCGGCCCGACATCGCGAGCACGTTGTGCTGCACGAGTCGGTCCATGCCGGCGATGCCGATCGCGGAGAGCAGGGCCCCGATGGTGGTCGGGATGAGGCAGACGAGCAGGGCGATGAGCACCGGCACGCTGACCGTCGCACCGACGAGCCCCGCGATGGGCTGCATCGTCAGGCAGACGATCACGAAGACGATCGACAGCGAGGCGAGCAGGATGTTCAGCGCGATCTCGTTCGGCGTCTTCTGCCGTGCCGCACCCTCGACCAGACGGATCATCCGGTCGATGAAGGTCTCGCCCGGGGTCGAGGTGATGCGCACCACGATCCGGTCGGACAGCACGCGGGTGCCGCCGGTGACGGCGCTGCGGTCGCCGCCGGACTCGCGGATGACCGGTGCCGACTCACCCGTGACGGCCGACTCGTCGACCGACGCGATGCCGTCGATGACGTCACCGTCGCCCGGGATGACCTCGCCCGCGACGACCAGGACCACGTCGCCCTTGGCCAGGTCGACGGAAGCGACCTCCTCGGTCGCGTTGCCGGTCGCGGCCGCGTCGGACGTCGCGTACCCGAGCACCCGGCGGGCACTCGTGGTCGAGCGGGTCTTCCGCAGGGTGTCGGCCTGGGCCTTGCCGCGGCCCTCGGCCACCGACTCCGCCAGGTTGGCGAAGACGACGGTGAGCCAGAGCCAGACGGCGATGGCGATCGTGAAGGCGGACGGCTCGACGACGGCGGCTGCCGTCGTCAGCGCCGCGCCGACCTCGACGATGAACATGACGGGGTTCCGCCACATGAGTCGCGGATCGAGTTTCCGCAGGGCGCCCGGGAGGCCCGCCACCAGCTGGCGGGGTCCGAATGCGGACGAGCGGATGGCCGGCCTGGAGGCGGTGGTCGCCTCGTGCTCGGAGGTCACGGTGGTCATGACAGTCCTTCTGCGAGCGGACCCAGTGCGAGCACCGGGAAGTAGGTGAGTGCGGTGACGATGACGGCGACGCCGCCGAGCAGCACGATGAAGAGCGGGCGATGGGTGGGCAGCGTGCCGGCGGTCTCCGGCACCCGGTCCTGCGCCGCGAGGGACCCGGCGAGCGCCAGGACGAACACCATCGGCACGAAGCGGCCGAGCAGCATCACGACGCCGAGCGAGGAGTTCATCCACGTGGTGTTCGCGGTGAGTCCGCCGAAGGCCGAGCCGTTGTTGTTCGCGCCCGAGGTGAAGGCGTAGAGCAGCTCGGTCAGCCCGTGGTTGCCGGGGTTGAAGATCGACGTCCCGAGCACCTGTTCGCGGACCCCGGGGATCACGAGCGAGAGCCCGGTGGCCAGGAGCACGAGCGTCGGCGTGACGAGGATGTACAGCGCCGCGAAGGTCATCTCCTTGGCGCGGATCTTCTTGCCGAGGTACTCCGGGGTTCGGCCGACGAGCAGGCCGCCGATGAACACCGTGATGACGGCGAGCACGAGCATGCCGTACAGGCCGGAGCCGACGCCGCCGGGGGTGACCTCGCCGAGCATCATGTTGACGAGCGCCATCATCCCGCCGATCGGGGTGTAGCTGTCGTGCATCGCGTTGACGGCGCCGGTGGACGTCGAGGTGGTCGCGGTCGAGAAGAGCGTCGAACCGAGGATGCCGAAGCGGCTCTCCTTGCCCTCCATCGCGGCCCCGGCGGCGTGTGTGGCGATCCCGCCGCCGCCGAGCTCGGCGATCGACATGACCGACAGCGAGACGAGGAAGATCGCGCTCATCACGGCGAGGATCGCGTAGCCCTGGCGGTCGTCCCCGACGAGCCGCCCGAACGTGCGCGGGAGCGAGAACGGGATGACGAGCATGAGGAAGATCTCGACGAGGTTCGTCCACGCCTGCGGGTTCTCGAACGGGTGCGCCGAGTTCGCGTTGAAGTAGCCGCCACCGTTCGTGCCGAGTTCCTTGATCGCCTCCTGCGAGGCGACGAACCCGCCGGGGATGTGCTGCGTGCCACCGATGAGCGTGGTGACGTCGGTGCCGCTCCCCCACGACTGGACGACCCCGCCGGCGACGAGCACGATCGCGAAGACGAACGCCCCGGGCAGCAGCAGCCGGCCCAGCCCGCGGACGATGTCCACCCACACGTTGCCGAGGGTGCCGGACTTGCGACGGGCGAACCCGCGCACCAGCGCCACGGCGACCGCCAGGCCGACGGCTGCGGACAGGAAGTTCTGCACCGCGAGGCCGGCCATCTGCACGGTGTAGCCGAGGGTGACCTCGGGCGAGTACGACTGCCAGTTCGTGTTCGACACGAACGACGCCGCGGTGTTGAACGCAAGCGAGGGTCCGACACCGGGCAGTCCGAGGTCGCCGGGCAGGACGACCTGGATGCGCTGCAGCAGGTAGACGAGCAGGAGCCCGGCGACGCTGAAGAGCAGCACCCCGCGCAGGTACACGGGCCAGGACTGCTCGGCGTCCGGATCGACGCCGATCAGCCGGTAGACCCCGCGCTCGACCCGGTTGTGCCGGACGGGTGTGAAGACCTTCGCCATCCAGTCGCCGAGCGGGCGGTACGCGACGACGAGCAGCAGGACGAGGGTGGCGACCTGGGCGATGCCCGCCCAGAGGTCCGCGGCGCCCACTAGAAGCGCTCCGGACGCACGAGCGCCCAGACGAGGTACACGACAGCGGCGATGCCGAGGACGGCGGCCGCGATGGTGATGCCGATCACAGCCGTTCCACCCCCTTGGCGATCAGTGCCACCACGCCGAACACGGCGAGGACACCGGCGACGACGAACACGTCGAACACGAGGGACTCCAGAAGGTCTGCGGTGTCCGCGCCGGGTGACGCGGACCGGCACCACTTGTGGTGCCGAACCGATGCTGGATCCTGCGCCGGGCCTCCAGTCCGCTCCTAACGGATCCCTGACGCCGCCCTGGCGGACGCATGCACGCTCCTAACGCCTGTGGAGAGCGCTCGATCCCGTGACGCGGATCCTGGTAGGGTTTCAGCATCACGATCGGCCCGCTCGCCTCACGGCTCGGGCCGATTTTCTTGTCTCGGGGGGGCGCATGGAGTACGTGAAACCGTGGCTCTCGATCGGTGAGCAGATCGAGAAGCTGGCTTCCAAGGGAGTCCGCATCGGTGATCGGGGCGTCGCGGGATCGGTACTGCGCGAAGTCGGCTACTACCGCCTCACCGGATACCTCTATCCCTTCCGTGAATCGTCATCGGTCACCGATGAGGTCGGCCGCCGACACGGCGAGGTCCACGACCGGTACCGAGCAGGGACGGAGTTCGCAGCAGCCGGACACCGGAGCGTTCACTGCACCTCGGCCCGACCCACCGGATGGCTCCAGCGCACACACGGCGTGGCTGCAGCGAGTGTGAGACCGACAGGATTCCTCTGACGAACAGTTCGTCGCACACTTCCGAACCGAGTACGACGACCGGATGCCCATCTGGGCACTCACCGAAATCCTCGAACTGGGACACCTCGCTCGGCTGTACGGCGGTCTCCGGAACGACGTCGCCACCCGGATCGCCCGAGAGTTCGGCGTCCCGACCAAGAAGACGATGCTGAGCTGGCTCGCCTCGGTCAACTACGTCCGGAACGTCGCAGCACACCATGCGCGTCTGTTCAACCGGAAGTTGGTCGTGGTCCCGAAACGGCCGAGGTCCGGTGCGGTACCGCTCCTCGCACATCTCTCGGGAACCGATGCCCCGAAGCAGTTCGGTGCCTACAACACCTTGGCGGTGATGGCCTACCTGCTCAGGTCGGTCCCGTCCGACCACGACTGGGCCGAGCGCGTGGCCGCTCTCCTCGGGGCCTTCCCGAGCAACGAACACCTCGACCTCTCGTCGATGGGTGTCGGCGGCGGTTGGCTGGACCACGCGCTCTGGACAGGTCCCCACTGATCACGCTGGGCGACGCGTGCCGGCCGTGCGCAACCGGTCAGCGAGGTCTGCCACGGCCTCGACGAGCTCCTCCGGCCCTTCGACCCGGATCGGCACGGCCAGCCCGGCGACGACTCCGGCGAGCCCGTCCCACGACCACGACCCGAGGGTGACGCGGGCCCGGTCGCCCTCGAGCTGCTCGACCACGGCGTCCTCGGGCAGGTACGGCGCGATCCGCCGCGCATCGTCCGCCGTCGTGGTCACCGAACCGGTGCACGGCCACACGTCGTCGACCGCCGACCCCTTGAACCGCGCGGACACGAACGCGGCCGCATCGCCACCGGGGATCGGACGTGGCGTGAAGGGGACGCGGGTGCGCATCCGCGGCGTGATCCGGTCGATGCGGTGCGTGCGCCATTCGTCGCGGGCGGCATCCCAGTCGAGCAGGTACCAGCGACCGTTCCGGGCGACGACGGCGTGCGGTTCCACCCGGTGCGGGGTCTCGTCGTCGCCGTACCCGAAGCGGAAGACCTCCTGCAGGTGGACGGCCTCGCTCACCGCCACCAGGACCTCCGGGTCGGTGGTGGTCCGGCTCGTCGCGGTCACGGCCTGCACCGCGTCGACCCGGGACCGCAGTCGCGCGGGCATCACCTGCCGGACGGTCGCCAGGGCGCGGGCCGCCGACTCGGCGACGTCCGCCCCCGATGCCGGTGCCACGGCGAGCGCCAGGGCGATCGCCACCGCCTGGTCGTCGTCGAAGAGCAGCGGGGGCAGGTCGGAGCCGGCCTCGAGCCGGTAGCCGCCGGCCGGTCCGCGGAGCGCCTCGACCCGGTACCCGAGCCCACGGAGTCGATCGACGTCGCGGCGGACCGTACGGGGACTGACCTCGAGCCGCCCGGCCAGCTCGTCCCCCGGCCAGTCGCGGTGCACCTGGAGCAGGGAGAGCAGCGTGAGCATCCGTGCGGAGGGTCCGGCCATGGCGTCCATCTTCGTCCGAGAAGCGGACAGGATCTGACCGCATTGCCCGAGATCCTCGTCCCATGAGCATCGAAACGACAACCCACCTCAACTTCGACGGCGACGCCCGCGCGGCGCTCGACTTCTACGCATCGGTCTTCGGCGGCGAGGTCACCGCCGCCACCTACGGCCAGATGGGCGCCCTGGACGACCCGGACTGGGCGGACCGCATCGTCTTCGGGCAGGTCTCCACGGCCGCCGGCTTCCGCGTCATGGCCTTCGACGTCTGGCCCGGGCAGCCCTACGACCAGGGATCGAACGCCTTCTACGTGTTCGTGCACGGCGACGACACGGCCGAGATCGAGCGGTACTGGGCGGCACTGTCCGAGGGCGCCGAAGTACGGCAGCCCCTGGAACCCTCGGCCTGGGCACCGTTGGCCGGGCAGCTGCGCGACCGCTTCGGCGTGGTCTGGCAGCTCGACGTCGCGGCCCCGACCGAGTGACGCGGCGGTGCGGCCCGGATGGTCCCGCCCCGCACCGACGCTCGGACGTTTGTGAACCACTTCCCCACGGAATCCGGCCGCCGATAGCGTGCTGGCATGCCCGAGTTCCGCCCGATGCCCGGTTACGAGCTCGGCCACGGATGGGTGGCCGCCCGCCGACGCCGCTCCCGGTTCGGCAGCGTGTGGCGCTGGATCGGGCCGCCGGTCGCACTCGTCGCCGTCGTCGCTGCCGCGCTGCTGTTCCACTGGTACGCGGGCGTGGCCGACCAGGTCGAGTGGGAGTGCGCGGTGTCCACCTGCGGCACGAGCGACCCGCGGTCCTTCGCGCCGGAGGGGTGCTGGGCGCTCCTCGTGCTCGCCGGTCTCGGCACCGTCCGGGTCCCCGGGCGGTGGTGGTGGACGGGCGCGCTCCTGCTCGGGTTCGCGCTCGTCGCCGCGTGGTCGATCGACTGGTGGCGGATGCCCGGCATCGACCTCGGGCTGTTCGTGACGCCGATCGGAGCCGGGAGCCTGGGCGTCGTCCTCCTGCTCGCCCGGATCGGGATGGCCGTCGACCGTGTGCGCGGGCGAGCCCACACCGCCCGTCGGCGGGCCGAACAGGACAGTCCGCGGGACGTGGGCGAGCGCTGACCCGGTCGGAGGATCAGCCCGAGCGGCTCCAGGTGCTGACCGTCACGGTCGCGGTCACGCTCGTCGGCGCGAACACCTGCTCCGCCGAGACGTGGTGGTGACTCGGCCCCATGTGCACCACGTCGTGGACGTCCTCCGCCGACAGCTCCATGGTCCACGTCAGGTCCTCCGAGGACCGCAGGACCAACGACGGCGTGAGCGAGTCGTGCAGCCGTCGCTCCTTCTCGGGATCCACAGTGATGGTCGCCTCGGCCAGCTCCGCCAGGTGGCCGGTCCGCGGGGTCACCACCACGAGCACGCCGTCGGCGTCCAGGACGCGGGCGTACTCGGTCTGGTTGCGGGGTGCGAAGACGTCGAGCAGGACGGCGGCAGCGCCGTCGACGACCGGGAGGCGCTCGGTCACGTCCCCGACGACGGCCCCTGCACGCTCGTGGGCGCGTGCCGCACGCCGGATCGCGACGACCGACAGGTCGAGCGCGACCCCGAGCCTCCCGTCCGCCGCGCGCAGCGCATGCGCCAGGTAGGTCCCCGGGCCGGAACCGACGTCGAGCACGATGCCGGGCGCGGTGGCGTCCGCGACGATTACGGCGAGCGCACGCTCGACGGGCGCGTAGTGGCCGCGCCCCAGGAACCGCAGCCGCGCGTCCACCATCTCCGGGGTGTCCGCGGTGAGCGCACGCCGCTTCGCGGGCAGGAGCGTCAGGTGGCCCTGCTTCGCCTCGTCGAACCGGTGCCCGTTCGGGCAGCCGACCTGGCCGCCGTCGACGCGACCGAGGGGCTCGGCGCACACGGGGCAGGCGAGCATCGGCAGCAGGTCGTCACGCACCGGCCCAGCGTACGGGGCTCGGTAGCCTGACCGGATGTCGCTGCCTGCACGGCAGTACGGTCAGGACATGGCAGTCATCGAACAGGCAACGCTCCGTCCATCCAAGGCCGAGGCGCTCGCCGCCTGGCTCCCCGACCAGACGTGGAGCGGCGTCGTCGCGGGAGCGCCGATCCGGGTCATCGGGCAGTTCCGGTTCGACGACCCCGCCGGCGAGGTCGGCGTCGAGGTCCTCCTCGTCCGCACCGATGACGGCCGGGTCCTGCAGGCGCCACTGACCTACCGGGACGCACCACTGCCCGGCGCCGATGCGTTCCTGGTCACCGAGATGGACCACTCCGTGCTCGGGCGACGGTGGGTGTACGACGCCGTGGGCGATCCCGTCCACGCCGATGTCCTGCGCCGGGCGATCGTCACCGGCGGGCACGAAGCGGAGCTCGAGTTGGCCAACGGTGCCGGAGCGCGGCCGAAGGACTCCTGGGCCAGTGGGAGCGGCTCCGATTCCGACTCCCCCACCGTCACCTCGGTGCACGCGACGACGACCGGGGCGGTGGCGTCCATCGCGACCGACCACGGCACGATCGTCGTCGCTCGGGTCGTCGGTACGGCCCTGCCCGAGGGCGAGACGCTGACCGGGACGTGGACGGACGGCTCCGAGGTGCTCGCCGTCCTGCTGCCCGAACACGCCTGAGGTACTGGCAGGGCCTGCCTGCACCGGGGACCGGCTGGCAGGATCGACGTCGTGAAGACACTGGAGTTGCCACAGACGGACCTCACCGCCTCCGACGTCGTCGTCGGACTGATGCGGATCAACGACATGAGCGACGAGGACATCCGTTCGCTCTACAGCGCCTCGCGTGACGCGGGCGTGAACATGTTCGACCACGCCGCCGTCTACGGCGAGTGGCACGGCTGCGAGGAGCGGTTCGGCGCCGCTGTCACGCTGACGCCCGCGGAACGCGCCGAGATCGTGCTGCAGACCAAGGTCGGCATCCGTCCGACGCCGAAGGGCGCGTACTTCGACTTCTCGTACGAGCACATCCTCGAGTCCGTGCACGAGTCGCTCGAGGCACTGCGGACCGAGTACGTCGACGTCCTGCTCCTGCACCGCCCCGACGCCCTGGTCGAGCCGGAAGAGGTCGCGAAGGCCTTCGACGAGCTGCACGCCGCCGGCAAGGTGCACCACTTCGGCGTCTCGAACCACACCCCCGGCCAGGTCGACCTGCTGCGGAAGCACGTGCGCCAGCCGCTCGCGTTCAACCAGGTGCAGCTGAGCATCACGCACGCCAACGTGATCTCGCAGGGCCTGACCGCGAACATGGGTGGCCTCGACCAGTCGATCTCCCGCGACAACGACATCCTCAACCACTCGCGCATCAACGACATCACGCTGCAGGCCTGGTCGCCGTTCCAGAAGGGCTTCTTCGACGGTGTCTTCCTGGGCGACCGGGAGCAGTACGCCGAGCTGAACGACGTGCTCCAGGAGATCGCCGCCCAACACGGGGTCACCCCGACCGGCATCGCGGTCGCGTGGATCACCCGCCACCCCGCGCACTTCCAGGTCGTCCTCGGCACCACGAACCCGCAGCGTGTGCGGGACTCGGCAGCAGGCTCGGACGTCGAGCTGTCGCGCGAGGAGTGGTACCGGATCTTCACCGCGGCCGGACACACCGTTCCCTGAGCTGGAACGGCCCGGTCGGGTCGGGCAGGGTGGGGTCGTGCTCCACGACCTCGCCCTGCCCGTTCGTCTGCCCGCCCGCAGTGGCGAGGTGACCCTCCGGAACGCCACGGAAGCCGATCTCGACGCGCTCATGGCGCTGTTGTCCGACGACCCGATCAGCGCCGCACGTGGTGACGTCGCCGCGCCGAAGGACCGCCCGCAGTACGCCGACGCACTCCGGTCGATCGTGGACGACCCGGCGAACGCGCTGCTCGTCGCCGAGGACACCGACGGACGGCTCGTCGGGACGCTGCAACTCACCCGGATCCCCGGGATGGCACGTCGTGGTGCCACCCGACTGCTCGTCGAGGCGGTGCGGGTCAGCAGTGCGCTGCGCTCCGGGGGCATCGGGAGTGCCCTGATGCGCTGGGTGACCGACGTCGCAGCGCCGGAGCTCGGCACCCCGCTCGTGCAGCTCACGTCGGACGCGGCACGGACCGATGCGCACCGGTTCTACGAGCGCCTCGGCTTCACCGGCTCCCACGTCGGGTTCAAGTACCGGGTCTCCGACCCTTCCGCCATCCCGCCTGATATGTCACACTGAGACCAGTCGCCCCATCGAGGTGGGTGCGGAAGTGATCCCCGGGAGATCCTGCGGTATAGCGGGGCCCGGGGATTCGCGCGTTCACCGACGGTGTTCGTGGACGCTCAGCACATGGTCCAGCTGCTCGAGGTAGGGCGTTTCCCCTCGCCGAGCCAGCGCGACCACGCCGCAGACCGCATCCGCCGCCCAGAGAAGTGGCTCGCGGCCACCTGGCAGGTGCTCGAACACCAGCCCGTGAACCAACTTGCGTGACCGCAGGGCGTCGAGGTGCGCGCGATCGTTCCGGTCCGAGGGCCCGCGAGATTCGAGGACGGATCGGTCAGTCACGCTCACGACCCCGATGGCTTCGAACGGATGGTCGCACAGCATCCCGACGATCCCGGTGCGGTGCCGGGCGTCGCTCTCGGACCAGTGCAGCTTCCGCGCCGATCGTGGCTTGATGGCGCAGAGCGAGTCCCGGAACCGCTCAGCATCGCGGTCGGCGACTGTCACCGCCCCGAGGATGTACGCGCCGGGGTCACGTCCGTCTCCGGGCTCGGACTCGTCCACGGAGGCCGTCGGTACCATTCCGGAATACTACCGGTCAGACAGTGACGCACGGCCGATCCGACCGAAGCCGCGCTAGTCGTCGGAGGCGGAACCAGCAGACCTCGGCGTCGGAACGTTCACGTCGACCGGGGACACCCCGGCGGGATCGGCGGAGGCACCACCCACGACGTCGAACGAGATCCCGAGCATCGCCGGGTCCTCGTCGAGTTCGAGCCCGTCCTGACGGACCTGGTCCTCCGGGATTGCACGGCCACCGGACGGGTCCCACGAGTTCGCGATCGACATGCGCACGAGCATGCCCGAGCCGCTTGGCAATCGCCCACGAATCCCCGGAAGACCCCCGGAACGGTCAGAGGTCGTCCGGGTGCAGCCGTTCGCCGGCGTGCGGACGCCGGAACACCCGGCCGCCACCGGCCTCGTCCTCGTCGTGGTGGCTGACGGGCGAGACGCTCGGGTCAGCGGAGTCGTCGCCGACGTCGGCGCCGCGGTCCTCCTCCATCTCGAGTTCGGACTCGTCACTGCCGTCCACGGGGATGGACCGGCCCTGCTGTTCGGGATCGAACGGTGCGCTCATCGACATGGTGGGAGCATGCTCCCGCTCGGTGCACGCGTGGTCAGCGTTGTCCGTCGGCCGCGATGAGCTCGAGCTGCGTGAGTGCCAGGTCGGTGCCGGCGGTGAACGTGAACGACGAACCACCGCCGATGATCCGGAACACCCGGGTCTGGCCGGCCCACGTGAACTCGGCGCCGTCGACCGCGGTGACGGTGTCGTCGAGGCCGACCTGCCACGAGTAGGACCCCGGCGATGCCACCGTCACGGTGTACAGCGAGGCGGCGGGGCACGACACGTCGAAGGACACGGATTCCCCCGCGGCGAGCGCCGTGACGGTGCGGCCGGTGTCGTCGGTGAGCGCCGAGGCTCCGACGGGCAGGACGTCCACCGGGGCGTCCCGGTAGCCGTGCACGTCGGAGGCCGAGACGGGGCGGGTGTCCGACGCCCAGCCCTGCGGTTCGTCGGACAGTGTGAACTCGATCCGCGACGCGGCCACGACCACGCTGTGCGGGATGGTGACCGAGGTCCAGGGCGAGCCGTCGACCGTCACCGACGCCACGTACCGGCCTGCGGAGCCGGCGGCGATCTCGATGACCGTCTCCGTTCCTCTCCCCACCGGCACGGCCTGCCCGCCGCTGGCGCGTCGGTCAGGATCCGGCGGCGTGGGCCCAGGCTGTCGCAGCACGGTCCTGCGGACCGACGGCGGCACGAGCACGTAGGTGCCGGTCGACGGCGCCAGCGGGTACAGGCCGATGGTGGCGAAGACGTACCAGGCGCTCATCTCGCCGTTGTCCTCGTCGCCGGGGTAGCCCTGGCCGAGGTCGGACCCGACGAACAGCCGCTCGAGCGACTCGCGGACGATGCGGTGCGCGTCATCGTGGCGCCCGGTGAACATCGGGAAGAAGGGGATGTGGTGCGCGGGCTGGTTCGACAGCCCGAGCATGCCCATCCGCACGTCGCGGGCCTCGGTCATCTCGTGGATCGGGAACCCGTACGACCCCGAGCGTGCGAGGGCGCCGGTCTCGGGGGTCGCGAAGAAGGCGTCGAGGGCGGCGTCGAAGCGCTCCGGCCCGCCGTGCAGGTCGACGATGCCGGCGCCGTCGTGCGGCGCCGTGAACGCGGTGCCCCACGCGTTCGTCTCGGTGTAGTCGTCGCCCCAGTCGCGCGGGTCGAACTCGGTGCCGACCCGCCACGAGCCGTCCGGGTCGCGGCCGATGAAGAACCCGCGCTCGGAGTCGAAGACGTGCCGGTACTGCAGGGACCGGCGGGCGAACCACTCGGCCTCGGCCTCGTACCGGGACAGGTCGGCGGGCGTCCGCGCACGCGATGCGAGCAGGCCCGCCATGACGGCCAGACCCCAGTCGTTGATGGCCGCGTCCAGGGTCCACGACATCCCCTCGTGGGTCGCCGTGTCGACGTGGCCGCGGAAGGCACCCGGGAGGCTCCCCTTGCGTCCGACGCGCTCGTCCCGCGGCGGGACGGTCGCGTTCCGCACCGCGCTCCGGTACGCCTCGCCCAGGTCGAAGCCGCGCACGCCCTTCACCGCGAGGTCGGCGAAGACGGTGTCGCTCGTGGTGCCGGTCATGCAGTCCTCGGCACCGGGGGCACTCCAGCGTGGGGTCCACCCGCCGTCGTGGTGGTGCTCGACGAAGCCCTGGGCCAGCTCGCCCGCGGTGTCGGGGGTCAGGAGTCCGAGGAGCGGCCAGGCCGTGCGGTAGGTGTCCCAGAAGCCGTTCGTGGTGGTGAACGGGCCGTCGACGATCTCCGGCCCGGGCTCGTCGCGGATCGGTTCCGCCAGCACGTCGCCGTACGGAGAACGGTGCCGCGGGGTGCCGGTCAGCGCGGTCTCGCCGGCACGGTTCGGGTAGAGGAACAGCCGGTACAGGCCGGAGTACAGGCTCGTCAGCTGGTCGGGGCTCGCGCCGTCGAAGGACAGCGTCGCGAGCTTCTCGGTCCACAGCGCCTCTGCACGGGAGCACATGGCGTCGAACGAGCCGGCGTCGTCGAGGTTCGCGCGGGCGTCCTCGATCGAGACGGTCGAGATGCCGAGCAGGACGTCGACCGGGCCGCCGGTGCCGCCGGGCTCCCCCACGGACAGCCAGCCGCGCAGCTCGTGCTCGCCGATCGTCGTGTGGTCGGCGGTGACCCCGGCGACCCGCAGGTGCACGTGGTGCGGCGGGGTGCCGGGGCGGTCGTCGAGCAGAGCTTCGACCACGGCGGTGCCGTCGGTGACCGTCACGGAGACGTCGGACACCCGGCCGTGGTGGTCGAGCACGACGCTGCGGGTCCCGGTGAACCGGAACCCGAGGGCGAACTCCCCTGCGGTCAGCTCGGCCGTCACACCGTGGTCGAGCGCGACCCGGTAGCGGTGCGGGCCGTCCTGCTCGTCCTCGTGGTCGAACCCGAGCGCGCGGGCGGCCCGGTCGACGTCGGGGGTGTCGAGCGGCGAGGGCATCACCTGGAACACCCCGCGGTCGCCCATCCACGGCGACGGGATGTGGCTCGTCGCGAAGGCCTGGATCGCCGGGCGGAGCCGCCCCTGGTCGTCGGGCCGGTCGTGCTCCTGGTACGCGTACGGCCAGCGGTTGCTCGAGGCGTCCGTCATCGGCAGGCCGAACACCCCGCCGTGCGGGACACCGACGAGCGGGGCGTTGTTGCCGCGGGAGAACCGGGAGGACGCCTGGGTGCCACGGGTCGTCCGGACGTGGCCGATCGGGGTCGTCGGGGTCGGACGCGCGGGACCGATCCGGACGGCGTCGAGCCAGCCGCGCAGTGCGGGACGCTCGCCGTCGGTGACCGCAGCCGACGTGTCGGAGCCGAGCCGGGCCTCCAGACGGTCGACGACCAGCCCCGCGAACGGCGTGAGGTCGACCGCTCGGCGGTTCCACTGGTCCACCCACTGCTTGCGTGCGGTGTCCTGCGCGCCCGGGGTGACCACGTCGCCGTACTGGTCGCGGGCCCCCGCGTGCTCACGCAGCCGCGAGCCGTCGGTGAAGAGGACGTCGACGGCGAAGGCCGTGGCGTCCCAGAAGTGCGGCAGGTCCGCTTCCGACGGCTCCGTCGCCCCGTCGGGAAGGGTCCGCTCAGGGAACCAGACCCAGGACAGCTCGTCGCCGGGGGCGATGGTGCGTCCGGTGAGGCCGGGGACGATCGCCTCGGCCACCGACGCGCCCGCTGGTCGTTCGACGAGCCAGCCCGCGGCAGAACCGAAGCCGACACCGTTCCGAGCGGCCACGGCCGTCTTCGGACCACCGCTCCGTTGCAGTTCTCGCACCGTGCGAGCCTATTTGCTCCAGGAACTGGACGAAAACCCCGGCGTGTCAGTCCTTGTTCTGCCCGGGGGCGCTGCCGGACTTGCCGGGGCCGGCACCGGGGCCCTTGTCCGACGAGGTGTCGACCGCGCCGGTACCGTCCTGGGGTGCCTGCACCGGGTTCGAGGCGGGGGTGCTCGGCTCCGGGCCGACGGGCGGGTCCTGCGTGGGCTGCTCCGGCTCGGTCGGTTCGCTCGGCTGCTCGCTGGGCTCCTCGGCCGGCTGCGACGGCTGCTGCTCCTGGGACGGCTGCTGCTCCGCCGGCTCGCTCGGCTGCTGTTCCTGCCCCGGGTCCTCGGTCGGTTGCTGCTCCGTCGGAGCCGTCGAGGTGGTGTCCGTCGGAGCCGGCGTGCCGTCACCGTCACCGTTCAGGGCGAACACGGCCACACCGATGCCGATGAGCACCAGGACGATCACGATGATCGCGGCGATGAGGGGCCCGCGCTTCTTCTTCGCCGGCTGGTCCTCCGGCTGGTCGCCCCGGACCGGGCGGGGCGCGACCGGCGGCGGGGTCGGCCCGCTCGGGCCCGATGCACCGCGGCCGTTCGCCTGGGCGCCGAGGACGGTCGTCGAGACGTCGTCAGCGGCGTTCGGACGGTGGGTGTCGAGGACGCGCGTGGCGTCGTCGCCCGGCTGCGCGCCACCGTTCGGTAGTTCGCTCGCCGGCATCGCCCGCGTCCGGTCGTCGGCGTTCGCCGCTGCGGCGGCGCCGACTGCGGCACCAGCCGCGCCGGCGGCCGCGGCCGTCACCGCACCGGGCGCACCGGGCAGGAGCTGCGTGGCGTTGGTGGGCTCGTCGCGGCCCAGGGCACGCAGGCGCTCGGCTGCCTCGGCGGCGGTCGGGCGCTCCGCCGGGTCCTGCGCCGTCATCACGTGCAGGAGGGTCCGCCAGGCCGTCGGCAGCTGTCGGTCGATCTCGGGTGAGCGGGTGAGCCGGGCGGTGGCGGACTCGACGGCGCTGCCCGGGAACGGCTGGCGGCCGGTCAGGCACTCGAGCAGCACGAGTCCGAGCGAGTAGACGTCGGCCTTGCCGGTGATCTCCTGCGCCAGGACCTGCTCCGGTGCCAGGTACGCGGCCGTGCCCATCACGGTGCCCGTCCCCGTCACGCGCGAGGCGTCGCGGAGCAGGGCGATCCCGAAGTCGGCGAGCTTGACGTGCCGGCCGTCGCTCTCGAGCAGCACGTTCGCGGGCTTCACGTCACGGTGGACGATCCCCTGCGCGTGCACGGCAGCCAGGCCGTCGGCGACCTGCGCACCCAGGCGGGCGGCGGTCGCGGGGTCGAGCGGCCCCTCGCGCAGACGCGTCGCCAGGTCGCTGCCCGGCACGAGTTCCATGACGAGGTACGAGTCGCCGTCGACGTCGTCGAGGGCGGCGTCGTAGAGCGTGACGAGCTCGGGGGCACGGAGTGTCGCGAGGGTCTGGATCTCCGCCTCGGCGCGGGCGCGCTCACCGCGGTCGACGGGGCCGATGCGGAACACCTTGACCGCGACCTCGCGACCGAGTTGCTCGTCGACCGCCCGGTACACGGACGCCATGCCACCGTGTCCGAGCGTGCCCGTGACGCGGTACCTGCCGCCGAAGACCCGTTCTTCCATGCCCGGCAACCTACCGGTCGCGGCTGACGGCGCTCTGCCGGAGCGCGGCGGCGCGGCGCGGGCGGGCGCGGGCGGGCCCGGGCGGCCCGGGCGGCCCGGGCGGCCCGGGCGGCCCGGGCGGCCCGGGCGGCCCGGGCGGCCCGGGCGGCCCGGGCGGCCCGGGCGGCCGTCGAGTGAGCAGAAGATGTCGGGTCGCTCTCGGCCACCCGACTTCTTCTGCTCAGTGGATGACGCGGTCGACGTCCGGCGCGGGCTCGGCACCGTGGTGGATCGCCGTCAGGTACAACCGGTGCGCCGTGATCACGAGCGCGAGCCACGCCAGCCCGAGCGCCCACGCCGCCAGCACGTCGGTGAGCCAGTGGTGCCCGAGGAACACGCGCGACGCACCGACCGACAGCACGAAGAAGGTGCCCACGACGATCGTCAGCACCCGGGTGACGACGCGCGACTGCCGCAGGAGCAGCAGGTACACGATGGTGCCCACGATCACCGTGGAGTTGAGCGTGTGCCCCGACGGGAACGACGGCGACGTCTCGTACGGCGGCACCGCGTCGGACAGCGGCGGACGCGCCCGACCGATCAGGTCCTTGCCCGCGATCGTCATGAGCAGCGAACCACCGCTCGCGGCGACGAGGAGCACCAGTGGCGTCCACGCACGCCGCTGGATCGTGAAGCCGACCAGGAACCCGAGCGCGACGATCGGCATCCCGATCGTGCCCGCGATGTCGGTCCACCAGGTGACGACCGTGTCGGCCGTTGGTGATCGGAGCGTGAGGGCCCAGTCGAGGACGGGCCGGTCGAGCACCGCGACGTCGTCGGCTTCACGGACGGCGTCGTAGACCTCGGAGGCGATCCACGTGGCGAGGACGGCGACACCGAGACCCACGGCGAGGGTCAGCAGCAGCACGGGCATGGCACCGAAGCGCTTGCCGAGTGCGGTCCACGCACCGGCGACACCGCGGCCGACCCGGGAGCGCCAGCGGGTCAGGTCGACTCCGCCGACGGTGCGGTCGGCGGCGTCCCCGCGTTCGGTGTGCATCCGTCCACCCTGCCCGAAGCCGCCGGGAGCCGTCCCGGCAGCGTCAGTCCTTCGCCTCCGAGTACGCCCCCACCACCGCGACCGACAGCGGGAACGTCACCGGGAAGTCCTGGAACAGCAGCCGTCCGGCGTCGACGGCGGCCTCCCGGATCTGCTGTGCCACCCAGTCCGCATGCTCCGCCGGGGCGTGCACCACGATCTCGTCGTGCACGAAGAACACCAGGTGCGGCCCGTCCGTCACGGCACCGGGGAACCGCGCGAGGAGCCGCGATCGCAGGGACCCCATCCACGCGAGCGCCCACTCCGCCGCGGTCCCCTGCACCACGAAGTTCCGGGTGAACCGCCCCCAGCTCCGGGCGCGGGACTCGACGGCACGCTGCATCGCCGGGGTCCCCTCGACCGTGTAGGCCTGGTTCCGGGCCTCGAACCACGAGTCCTCGGGCACCGGTGACGTCCGCCCGAGCAGCGTCGTCACCGGTTCGCCGCGCTCCCCCGCACGGGCCGCGCGCTCCACCATGTCGAGCGCCTGCGGGAACGCCCGGACCAGGCGCGGCACGAGCCGACCGCCCTCGCCCTGGGTCGCCCCGTACATCGCGCCGAGCATCGCCACCTTGGCCTGCTGCCGGGTCTCGACGGCGCCCGAGGCCACCACGCCGTCGTACAGGTCGCGCCCGTCGCCGGCCGCGGCCATCGCCCGGTCGCCGGACATCGCGGCGAGCACCCGGGGCTCCAGCTGTGCGGCGTCGGCCACGACGAGCTTCCACCCGGGGTCGGCGATGACGGCTCCGCGGATGCCCTTCGGCAGCTGCATCGCTCCCCCGCCGTCGGCCGCCCAACGACCGGTGACGACACCGCCGACGACGTACTTCGGGTGGAACCGGCCGTCGCGGATCCAGTCGTCGAGCCACGTCCAGCCGTTGGCGGTGAGCAGTCGCGCCAGGCGCTTGTACTCGAGCAGCGGCTCGATGACGGTGTGCTCGATCTCCTGCAGCTCCCACTTCCGGGTACTGGTGACCATCAGGCCGACGCGGCGGAGCGCCTTCAGCACGTCGGCGGGCGAGTCCGGGTTGAGACCGGGATCGTCGAGGCGTTCCCGCACGACGGCGGCGATCTCCTCGAGCCGTCGCGGCCGCACGCCGTAGGGCACGCGCGGCCCGAGGGCGTCCTCGAGCAGGCGCTCGTGCACGTCGGCCCGCCACGGCAGCCCGGCGTGCAGCATCTCGGCCGCCACGAGCGCACCGGCTGACTCCGCGGTGAGCAGCAGGCGCAGGGCGCCGGGCGCGCTCGACCCCGCAACGGCGGCGAGCTGCGCGCGGAACTCTGCCACCGGGTCGACCTCGTCGTCGGGCACGGCGGCGGTGAACAACGCGTCGTCGAAGAGCTGGGCCTGCGTCGGGCGGACCACGCGGGCTTCGGCGACCGGGGCGTCCAGGCCGTCGGCCGGTCGAGCGGCGAGCACGGATCCCCGAGCAGCGAGCGCGGCCCGCAGCACCCGACGACCGAGGCGCAGGTCGACGCAGCGACCGACCCGACCCCCGGCGGCGAGCACGGCCGGGTACCAGCGCGCGGTGTCGTCCCACACCCAGCGCACGCCCGGTGCGTCGTGGACCGCGACGAAGGCCGGGAGGCCCGGCTCGTCCAGGCGGACCGGCTCACCCCCGGCGGTCCCCGCGTCGGTCAGGGGCGTCGCGAGGACGCCGCCGTCGACGCGGCGGAGGACGAGGTGCACGACACGATCATGCCGTGCCCCACCGACCCCGGCGGACCAGGGCCGGAACGGGCGTCACTCGCCGGGTCGGACCGCCGCGGTGTCGGCGACGTCGATGCGGACGTCGCCGTCCTCGGCACGGGAGACCTCGACCCGCGGATCGGCGTCGTGCTCGTCGGATCCGGACATGCGACGGAACGTGTCCTGTCGGCGTTCCTCGAACGTCATGTCGACGCCGTCGTCGAGGTGGTCGTGGTCGGGCTTCGTCATGCCGTGCACGGTACGCGGCCGCGGCTGCGGGCGGTCACGCGACCGGTGCCGTGCCGGTCCGCTCGGTCCAGTGCCCACCGCCCGCCCACCGGTCGAGCACGGCCGCGCGCAACCGACCGGACGGCGCCGCGGACCGAGCGGTCGCCAGCGGCACCCCGAAGACGAACTTCGCGACACTGGCGTCCCCCTCGGTCGCATCGTGCTCCCCCGGCGGGACGAGTCTGAAGCGCCGGGCGAACCGCACGAGGTTGGCATCGGGACCGAGCGCGGCGGGCAGCCCCGGGTCGAGCATCCAGGAGCGGCACTGCCACCGGTCCGCAGCGAGGTGCCCCGCGAAGCCGCGCAGGACCTCGGGTGCGCCGGCGAACGAGCGGTCGCAGGCCGCCGGGTCGAGCGGCCCCGTCTCCGGCACGTGCACACCCCAGGCCGGCGTGCCGTCCGCCAGGTGGTCGCCGAGTTCGAACTGGAGGCGCCCCACGGCCACCACGCGCCCGGTCACCACGGCGACGAGCCACTCCACCCCGGTGCCGTGCAGCCCGTAGCGTGCGAGCTTGCGGTCGACGTCGGCGACGGAGGCCGCGGCGAGCGAGCGCGGGAGGCCCCGCTCCGTGAGCGCGACGGCGGCGTGCGGCACCGCGGCGCGGAGCGCCGCCACCAGCAGCGTGTCCCGCTCCGCGGGCCCGGCGTCGGCGACGGTGGCGGCCACTGCGGCCGCCACCGTCGCCGAGTCGTCCGGTGACCCCACGGCGGCGGCGAGGACCGCGACGGACGCGGGACGGGCCTCCAGGCCGGGGGTCGCGGTGGTCACTTCAGACCGGACGAGGCGAGCCCGTCCATCACCCGACGCTGCAGCACGACGAACATGATGAGCACCGGCGCCATCGCCATCAGGCTCGCGGCCATCAGCACCGGGTAGTCGATCGTGCGGTCGCTCGACAGCGTCGCGAGGCCGGCGGCGAGCGGCATGTCCTCGGCGCGGGTGGAGACCACGAGCGGCCAGAGCAGCTCGTTCCACGACCACAGCACGGTCGTGATCGCGAGCACGCTGATCGACGGACGGGCCAGGGGCAGCATGATCCGCCAGAACGTCTGGAACGGGTTCGCGCCGTCCATCCGCGCGGCCTCTTCGAGCTCGGGCGGCATGTTCAGGAACGCGGTCCGCATCAGGAACGTGCCGAAGGCGCTGAACAGCCCGGGCGCGACGATCCCCATCAGGGTGTCGAGCCAGCCGAGGCCCTGCACGATCTGGTACTGCGAGATCAGGTAGACCTGCGAGGGCACGAGCAGGATCGAGAGCACGATCGCGAGCAGCGCCGCCCGGCCGCGGAACCGCATCCGGGCGAAGGCGTACCCGGCGAGCGTGCACAGGACGATCTGCGCGATCGTGCGGATGATCGTGACGGACACCGACGTGCCGAGCTGGCTGAGGAACGGCAGGCGTTCGAAGACCTGCGCGTAGTTCTGCCACTGCAGCTCCCCCGGCCAGAAGACCGGCGTGACGGACTGCACCTGCGCGTTCGTGGACAGCGACATGATGATCTGCCACAGGAACGGGAACGCCATCGCGAAGCCGCCGATGCCCAGCACGACGTGGATCCACCAGTGGCTGCCGCCTCGACGGCCGGGCCGGCGTGCTGCCCGGGGTGGTGTGACGGTGGCGGTCATCCCTGCACCCACTTCCGTTGGACGCGGAACTGCACGAGCGTGACGATGCCGATGAGCAGGAAGATCACCATCGCGATCGCGGCCGCGAAGCCCTTGTCGTTGTCGATGAACCCGGCGTTGTAGAAGTAGAAGACGAGCGACATCGTCTTCGGGATCACCGGGTTGGTGCTGCCGAGGATCGCGTACAGCAGGTCGAACAGCTGGAAGCTCGAGATCGTCGTCACGATCACCACGAAGAAGATGCTCGGACTGAGCAACGGCACGGTCACCGAGCGGAACTGCCGCCACCGGCTCGCGCCGTCGAGTTCGGCGGCCTCGTAGAGCTCCGGCGGGATGTCCTTGAGCCCGGCGCCGAGGATGATCATCGAGAAGCCGAGGGACGACCAGAGGCCGACCAGGCTCACGGCGACCAGCGCGAAGCCGGGCGTCGAGATCCAGTACGGGCCGTCGATGCCGACGTTCCCGAGGAACCAGTTCACGATGCCGTAGTCGCCGTTGTACATGATGCGCCAGACCAGCGCGATCGCCGCGGGCATGGCGACGTACGGCAGGAAGAAGAGCACCCGGTAGAACTGCGCGAACCGCAGCCCCGGGGTGTTCAGCAGACTGGCCAGCCACACCGCGATCGGGATCCCGGCCAGGACGACGGCCGTGTAGATCACCGTGTTGAGCAGCGACTGGTACAGCTGCGGGTCACCGACGAGCCGGACGTAGTTCGCGACGCCGGTGAAGGTCGCACCGCCGAAGACGCCCCAGCTGGTGAACGAGTACCAGAACGTCTGGATGATCGGCCAGATGTAGAAGGTGCCGACGCCGACGAGCATCGGGAGCACGAAAAGCCACGGCCACCAGCCGTCGGTCCGTCGTGCTGCTCGGCCGCCGCCGCCTCGCGGAGCCGGGGCACCCCGCCCGGGCGAACGTGTCGTCCGGGCGGGGGCGGCTGCGGCCGGGGGCCGCTCGGTGTTGATCGTCACGCGCGGGTCCTACTCTTCCTTGGCGAGGGCGGCGTCCATCTTCTGTGCGAGGTCCTCGGCCACCTGGTCGACGGGCTTCGACCCGTCGAACGCGCTCGGCAGCAGGGTGGTCTCGAGGGTGTTCCAGGCCGCGGTGTTCTTCGACACCGGCAGCGGCTTCGCGTAGTCCACCGCGTCGAGGAACACCTGCAGGTCGGCGTCGGGCATCGTCTTCGTGAAGGCGCCCTGCGTGCCCTCGTACGCCGGGATGACCGCGCCCATGTCGCCCTGCTGCTGCTGGGCCGTCTTGCCCGCGAGGTAGACCTGCAGCGCCTGGGCGGCGGCCTTGTCCTTGCTGGCCTCGGACACGACGTTCGAGACGCCGTGGATGACGGTCGCCTGCTCCTTGCCCTTCGGCAGCGGGTAGGCGACGACGTCCTTCTCGAGCTCGGTGCCGGTCAGCGCAGAGCGGAACCAGCTGCCGCCCTGGTACATCGCGAGCTTGCCCGAGGTGAACCACTGGTCGGCCGTGGTGTCGGTGAGCTGCTTGATCGAGGGCGATGCCCCCGAGTCGATCAGGTCGGTCCAGAACCGCAGGCCGTCCTCGGACGCCTTCGTGGCGTACTCGGACTCGGTGCCGTCAGCGTTCAGGACCGATCCCCCGGCCTGCAGGATCGTGTTGTAGTAGGTCGTCTGGCCGTCCATGCCGCCGGCCGCTCCGTAGGCGCCCTTCGACTCGAGCTTCTCGGACAGCTCGGCGCCGGTCTGCTGGAAGTCGTCCCAGGTCCAGTCCTTGGACGGCAGGTCCATGCCGGCCTGCTCGAACAGCGACTTGTTGAGCCAGACGCCGATGGTGTCGAAGTCCTTCGGCACGCCGTACTGGGTGTCGTCGTACGTGTACAGGTCGTTGAGGGCGCTCGAGTACTTCGACGCGTCGATGTCCCCGGACTCGACCTCGCCGGTGATCGGCGCGAGCTTGCCGTTGGCCGCGTACAGCTGGAAGTTCGGGCCGTTCATCCAGAACAGGTCGGGCAGCGTGTTGCTCGACCCCTGGGTCTGCAGCTTCGTCCAGTAGTTGGCGAACGGTGTGACGTCGACGCTCACCTTGATGTCCGGGTACTCCTCGTTGAAGCCCTTCAGGTTGGCCTTGATCGCCTTCACCTGGTTCTCGTCCCAGACGGCGTAGGTCAGGGACGCCTTGGTGTCCTTCGGCGCGGCTTCGTAGTCGCCGCCGGAGCCGGACGCTCCGGACGACGAGGAGCAGCCGGCCAGGAGTGCGGCCGCGCCGAGGGCGGCGACGGCGCCGAGGAGGACGCGGCGCACGCCGGTTCCTCGGGTGGGGATGTGTGCGGTCATCGGGGTGTCCTTTCGCACGGCCGTCAGGAGCCGACGGTCTGGGCGGGATGCGGGGTGGAGGGGGTGGAGTGCAGGGCGTTCGACGTGAAGTGCGCGATGGTCTCGGCCGGCAGGGGCGGGACGTCGATGGGGACGGACCCGTTGCGGAGCGAGCGCGTGGCCAGCGCGCCCGCGGCGACCGCGGCACGGGCCGCGATCGGGGACAGCTCCGACGGTTCGCCGAGGGCGACGGACCGCAGGAACTCGGTCATGGTGAGCAGGTCGGCATCGGCGTGGCCGTCCTCGACGCCGTCGATCGGGTACTCGCGGTCCCCCGCGGTGTCCCAGCCCCGGCGGTGCGTCCAGACCTTCACGACGCCACCACCGGTGTCACCGATGTTCTCGAGGCGCCCCTCAGTGCCGATGACGGTGTAGTTCCGCCAGTAGTCCGGCGTGAAGTGGCACTGCTCGTAGCTGGCCTGCACGCCGTTGTCGAGCGTCATCATCACCATCGAGACGTCCTCGACATCGACGACGGGGTTCAGCCCGGTCTGGGCGAGCGGCGGCCAGTTGTCGTGGGAGAACCAGTCCCCCATCAGTTCACCGCTGCGGTCGCGGCGGTCGGTGACGTCGCCGTAGACCGACAGCGAGCCCATCCCGACGACCCGGGCGGTGTCACCCCCGCCGAGCGCGTGGATGACGTCGAGGTCGTGGCTCGCCTTCTGCAGCAGGAGCGAGTTCACCTTGCTGCGGTCGGCGTGCCAGTCCTTGAAGTAGTAGTCACCGCCGTTGCCGACGAAGTGCCGGCACCAGACGGCCTTGACCTGGCCGATCTCGCCACGGCCGATGATCTCGCGCATCAGGCGGACGACGGCGGCGTGCCGGAAGTTGTGTCCGACGTACAGCGGGGTGCCGGTCCGGGCCGCGGTGTTCAGCACCGCGTCGGCGTCCTCGACCGTGATGGCGAGCGGCTTCTCGAGGTAGACGGCGATGCCCGCGCGGAGCAGGTCGATCGCGATCTCGGCGTGGGTCCAGTCCGGCGTGGTGACGATGGCGGCGTCGACGTGGCCGGTGAGGTCCAGGTGGTGTTCGACCACCAGGGCATCCGGGTACTCGTCGAGTCCGCGCTGGCGGCCCGCCGCCGTGACGTCCGCGACGGCCACGACCCGGGCCTGCAGCGACGCGTCGGCGGCGGTGGCCTCGGCCACGTGGCGCGCGATGGCGGACCGCTGGCCCATCCCGATCACCGCGACGCGGAGTCCTGCGTTGTCAACGCCCATGCTCATCGCTCCCTTGCGTGAATGTGACGTCCATGATGCCGAATCGCTCATGAATGCACAATAGGCGCTCACGGATCGCTCACGCATCCGCGCAGGGAAGGGTTTTACACGATCGAAACGTCCGGCCCACCCGGGGCCGGACGCACGGAGGGCTCAGTCGGCGACGACGAGCTCCACGCCGGCGCTGGCCAGGTCGGCGGCGAACGAGGCCGGCACGGGCTGGTCGGTGACCAGGACGTCGATGCGGTCGAGTGGGCAGATCCGGGCGAAGGTGGAGCGTTCGATCTTGGTGGAGTCGGCGACCACGACGACCCGTCGACCGACCGAGGCGAAGTGCCTGCTGACCTCGGCCTCGCCCTCGTGCATGGTCGTCGCGCCGTACTGCCCGGTGAGTCCGTCGACGCCGAGCACCACCAGGTCGAGGGCGAACTCGTCGAGGGTGTCCCGGACGAGCGGCCCGACCAGCTCGTAGGACTGGCGTCGGGCCACGCCGCCGGTGACCACGATCTTCACGTTGGCACGGACGGACAGCTCGTACCCGACGTTCAGGGCGTTCGTCACGATCGTGATGCCGAACTCGCCGTCGGCGCGGATGAACCGTTCGCTCTTGCCGAGTTCGCGCGCGACCTCGGTCGTGGTCGTCCCGCCGTTGAGCCCGACGGTCTCGCCGGGCTGCACGAGCCGGGCGGCGGCACGGGCGATCGCGGTCTTGGCCTCGGCCTGCCGGGCGATCTTGTACTGCAGCGGCAGCTCGTAGCCGGCACCGAGTGCGGCCGCTCCCCCGTGCGTGCGGGTGACGAGTCGCTGGTCGGCGAGCATGGCGAGGTCACGGCGGGCAGTCGCGGCGGAGATCCCCAGCAGCTCCCCGATCTCGGCGATCGACACGTTGCCGCGTTCGCTCACCAGTTCGAGCAGGGCGTTCAGCCGCTGTTGGGGGGTCATGACGGTCATCCTACGGCGTCGCCGCCGTCCCTCGGTGATCGGAAATGACGTTTTGCCCTTCCCTTGCGCACGATCGCTCGCTACGCTTCCTGATCATCGATCACCCGGATCGATCCGGACCCGGAAGGCTCCCATGACCGACACCTTCGTGAGCGCTGAACTGGCCTCGCAGCCGGAGACCTGGCGTGCAGCCGCCGCGCTCCTGCCGACCTTCGCCGACGCGCTCCCCCAGCCGGGCGAACGCGTGGCCGTGATCGGCTGCGGGACGAGCTGGTTCATCGCCATGAGCTACGCCGTCGCCCGTGAGCAGGCGGGCCTCGGCGTGACAGACGCCTTCGCCGGGTCCGAGTACCCCGCGTCACGCGAGTACGACCGCGTGCTCATGATCAGCCGCTCGGGCACGACGACCGAGATCGTCGACCTGCTGCAGGCCTTGCCGTCCCAGCGGACCGTGCTGGTCACCGCCGTCGCCGACAGCCCCGCCGCGGCCGTCGCCGACCAGGTGGTCGCACTGCCCTTCGCCGACGAGCGCTCGGTCGTCCAGACCCGCTTCGCCACCACGACGCTCGCACTGCTGCGAGCGTCCATCGGCGACGACGTCGACGCGCTCGCAGCCCAGGCCGAGACCGCACTGACGGTGCCGATCGACGACCTGCTCGACGCCGAGCAGGTCTCGTTCGTCGGTCGTGGGCCCGCCGTGGGTCTGACGTTCGAAGCCGCGCTCAAGACGCGCGAGGCCGCGCAGTTCTGGGCCGAGTCCTATCCGGCGATGGACTACCGGCACGGCCCCATCGCGATCGCGCAGCCCGGCCGGCTCGTCTGGTCGCTCGGCGCGGCACCCGAGGGCCTGGCCGCCGAGGTCGCCGCCACCGGTGCCCGGTTCGTCCAGCACGACCTCGACCCGCTCGCCGGACTCGTCGTCGTGCACCGGTTCGCCGTCGCCCTGGCCGAGGGACGCGGGCTCGACCCGGACAACCCCCGGTCGCTCACCCGGTCGGTCATCCTCACCTGATGGGTGGCGCAGGCGCGGTGCTCGGGGTCGACGTCGGCGGCACGGGCATCAAGACCCGTCTGACGACCGCCGACGGACTCGTCCTCGACGAGACCCGGGTACCGACGCCGCGTGACGACCCGGACGCCGAGCGCCTCGCCCTGGCCGTCGCCGGACTGGCTGCCCAGGCCATGCGACGGGCGCCGCTCGGAGCGATCGGGCTGGTGACCCCCGGCGTCGTCGACGAGACCCGCGGCACCGTCGACCTGTCCGTCAACCTGGGATGGCGTGACGTCCCGGTGCGTGACCTCGTCCGCGCCGAGCTCCTGCGACAGGCGATCGACGTCCCGCTCGCCTTCGGCCACGACGTCCGCGCCGGTGCCCTGGCCGAGGTCCGGGCCGGCGACCCGGCACTGTCTCGGGGGTCGGTCTCGTTCGTGCCGGTCGGCACCGGGCTCGCGAGCGCCCTGGTGGTCGACGGTGTCGTCGTGTCCGGTGGTGGCTGGGCGGGGGAGATCGGGCAGGTCCGGATCCAGACCGGCCCGCACGCGGGTCACCGCGTCGAGGAGATCGCGTCCGCCGGGGGAGTCGCACGTCGTGCCGCTGCTCCGTCCGCACACGCCGCCATGCTCCTGGTCCGCCAGGGCGACGCAGCCGCCCGTGCGGTCTGGGACGACTGCGTCGCGGTCCTGGCCGATGCGCTCGCCTGGACCACCGCGGTCGCCGGGAACCACACGATCATCGTCGGCGGGGGACTCGCCGAGTCCGGACCGCTGCTGCTCGACCCGCTGCGCGCTGCCGTCGCGGAGCGTCTGCGGGGCGTCCGTGTCCCCGTCATCGTCCCCGCCCGGCACGGCGACGCAGCCGGCGCCATCGGTGCGGGGATCCTCGCACGCGAGCTGCTCGAGACCGAGACCGGGGTCCTGCTGTGACCACCCTCGTCCGGGCCCGTCGCATCGTCACGGCCCAGTCGGACCTGCACGACGGCTGGCTCGTCATCGGCGATGACGACACCGTGCTGGCGACCGGCACCGGGTCCCCGATGCGCACGGACACCGCCGTCACCGTCGACGGTGCGATCGTGCCCGGGTTCGTCGACCTGCACGCCCACGGCGCACTCGGGCACGACTTCGCCGGGTGCTCCGCCGAGGACGCCCGTGCCGCCGCTGGGCACCACCGGTCACGGGGCACGACCACCCTGGTCGGGTCCATCGCCACGGGTGAGCGCGCGGACACCGTGGCAGCCCTCACCCGGCTCCGACCGCTCGTCGCGGACGGCACGCTCGCCGGACTCCACCTGGAGGGGCCGTGGCTCGCGCCCGCCCGTCGCGGGGCGCACCGCGTCGACCTGCTGCACGCCCCGGACCCCGCCGAGGTCGACGCCTACTGCGACGCCGCGGGTGGCGCACTGCGGATCGTCACGCTCGCGCCGGAGCTGCCCGGTGCCCTCGACGCCGTTGCCCGCTTCGTCGGAGCCGGGGTCGTCGTCGCCATCGGCCACACCGACGCCACCGCCGAGCAGACCCGCCGCGCGGTCGACGCCGGCGCCTCGCTCGTCACCCACCTGTTCAACGGGATGGCACCGCTGCACCACCGCGCACCCGGGCCGGTCGGGGTCGCGCTCACCGACGACCGGGTGCTGCTCGAGTGCATCGTCGACGGCCACCACCTCGACCCGGTCACCGTCGACGTCGTCCAGCGCAGCGCACCGGGCCGGATGGTCCTGGTCTCCGACGCCATGGCCGCGACCGGTTGCCCCGACGGGGCGTACACGGTGGCCGGATCGGCCGTGACCGTCCGCGACGGGCTCGCCGTGCTCGCTGACGGTTCGTCGCTGGCGGGCAGCACGATCACGGTCGCCGACGCCGTCCGCCGCCTGCTCGACGCGGGGACCGACCTGCCCGAGGTCGTCGCTGCTTCCGCGGCGCGTGCGGCACGCCTGCTCGGGGCACCGGCGCCCCTCAGCGTGGGCGCCCCCGCCGATCTGCTCGTGCTCGACCCGGAGCACGGCAGCGTCCGAGCCCTGCCGACGGCGGTGGTCGCGTGATCCTCGTCGTCACCCCGAACCCCGCCGTCGACGTGACCTACCGGGTCGCCGAACAGCGCATCGGCGAGACCCAGCGCGTGCTCGGGGTCGAGCGACGCCCCGGCGGCAAGGGGCTGAACGTCGGCCGGGTCCTCGCCGCCACCGGTGTCCCGACCCATGCCGTGCTGCCCCTCGGCGGCGACGGCGGGCACTGGATCGCCGACGCCCTCGACGGCCTCGGGCTCATCCACACCGACGTCGCTGTCCGTGGCGAGACCCGCACGACCGTGACGGTCGTGGACGAAATCGCGCACCCGACGATGTTCGGGGAGCCCGGGCCCGTGCTCAGCCCCGGCGAGTGGGACACCGTCACCACCGCGGTCGAGACACTGCTCGTCGGCGGTGCCGCCGGTGTCGGCGGTGTCGGCGGCGCCGCCGATGCCCCGACCGCCGCGGCCCTGGTGGTGTCGGGCTCCCTGCCCCGCGACACCGACCCCGCGGTCGTCGCCCGCTGGGTCACCGCCGCCCGCCGCCGCGGTGTGCTCTCCGTGGTCGACTGCTCGGGCACCGCGCTGCTGGCTGCCGCTTCGGCCGGGGCGACGGTCTGCAAGCCCAACCGCGAGGAACTGGTCGAGGCCACCGGCGCCGACGACGAGCGGTCGGGGGCGCTCCGACTCCTCGGGCTCGGCGCCGCGGTCGTCGTGGTCTCCCGGGGTTCCGAGGGCATCGCCGCCCACACCGCCGACCACGTGCTCGAAGTGCCTGCGGTCCCCGGGGTCTCGGGCAACCCCACCGGCGCCGGCGACGCAGCCACCGCCGGACTCGTCGGTGCGCTCGTCGCTGCCGGCCTCCCCACGCCCGAGGGCAGCGTCAGCGCCCCCGACGACGCCACCCTGCTCCGCGCGCTGCGGTCCGCCGCCGCACACGGGGCTGCCGCCGTCCTCCAGCCGGTGGCCGGCGCGGTCGACCCGGCTGACGTCGACCGCTTCCTGTCCACCCCGCCCGCTCCTGCTCCCGCACACGACCGAACGAGGACCTCCGCATGATCACCGACCTCGCCCTCACCGGCCTGCTCGACACCGCCCGCACGGCACGCCGCGGGGTCGGCGCGTTCAACGTGGTGCTGCTCGAGCACGCCGAGGCGATCGTCTCCGGTGCCGAGCTGGCGGGGCTGCCGGTGATCCTGCAGATCAGCGAGAACTGCGTCCGGTACCACGGCGGCCTCGCACCGATCACGACCGCGACCCAGGCCGTCGCACGTGCGGCCGACGTCGAGGTCCTCGTGCACCTCGACCACATCGAGGACCCCGAGCTGGTGGCGGCCGGCGTCGACCTGGGCGTCGACTCGGTCATGTACGACGGCTCGCACCTGGACTTCGCCGCGAACGTGGCTGCAACGCGGGAACTCGCTGCTCGGTGTCACGCCGCGGGGGTCGCGATCGAGGCCGAGCTCGGCGAGGTCGGTGGCAAGGACGGCGTGCACGCACCCGGCGTCCGCACCGATCCGACCGACGCCGCCGCGTTCGTGGCCGACACCGGCGTCGATGCCCTGGCGGTCGCGGTGGGGACGTCGCACGCGATGCAGACCCGCGAGGCGTCGGTGGACCGTGACCTGGTCGAGCGCCTGCGTGCTGCGGTGCCGGTGCCGCTCGTGCTGCACGGCTCCTCGGGCCTGTCCGACGACGAACTCCGCGGCGCCGTGCACGCGGGGATGACGAAGATCAACATCTCGACGCACCTGAACGGCCTGTTCACCCGTGCGCTCCGCACCGTGCTCGACGAGCGGCCGGACGTCGTCGACCCGCGCAAGTACGTCGCAGCGGGCCGGGACGCCATCGCCACCGAGACGGCGCGGCTGCTGACGCTCCTGCACGCCTGACGAGCGAGCGGAGCAGACGAGCACGCGCGACCGCGACGCTCAGCAGAGCGGGACGTTCACCGCGAGCCCGCCCATCGCGGTCTCCTTGTACTTCGAGGACATGTCCGCCCCGGTCTGCCGCATCGTCTCGACGACCTGGTCGAGCGACACGTGGTGCACCCCGTCGCCACGCAGGGCCATCCGGGCGGCGTTGATCGCCTTGTTCGCCGCGATCGCGTTCCGCTCGATGCACGGGATCTGCACCAGCCCGCCGATCGGGTCGCAGGTCAGCCCGAGGTTGTGCTCCATCGCGATCTCGGCGGCGTTCTCGACCTGCTCCGGCGTGCCCCCGAGGACCTCGGCGAGCCCCGCAGCCGCCATCGACGCTGCCGAACCGACCTCGCCCTGGCAGCCGACCTCGGCGCCGGAGATCGACGCCCGTTCCTTGTAGATCGACCCGATCGCCCCGGCGGTCAGCAGGAACCGCACGACGGCGTCGTCCCGTTCGTCCGCGGAGGCGTCGGCGACCGTGGGGACGTAGGTGCGCGCGTAGTACAGGACCGCGGGGATGATGCCGGCGGCACCGTTCGTCGGGGCGGTGACGACGCGGCCACCGGTGGCGTTCTCCTCGTTGACCGCCATGGCGACGAGGTTCACCCACTCCATCGCGAAGAGCGGGTCGTGGTCGGGGTCCTCGCGGGTGAGCTGCTCGTGCCAGGTGGCCGCGCGACGACGGACGTCGAGCCCGCCGGGCAGGCACCCGCCCCGGCGGACGGATCGGTCGACGCACGACTCCATCACGCCGTGGATCCCGAGCAGCCCCGAGCGGACCTCGGTGTCCGTCCGGGTGACGGCTTCGTTCGCCAGGGCGACGCCGCTGATCGGCAGACCCGAACCCGCGCAGGCGGCGAGCAGCTCGGCACCGCTCGAGAACGGGTACGGCACGGCGTCGTCGACGGGGATCGCGGCGCCGGCGACGGCAGCCGGTGCGTCCACGGCGGGTTCGGCCTCGTCGTCCCGCGCGATGAACCCGCCGCCGATCGAGTAGTAGGTCTCGTCGGCCAGGTCGACACCCGCGGCGTCACGGGCTCGCAGCCGCATGGCGTTCGGGTGGCGGGGCAGCATCGTCAGGGGGTGCAGGACGATGTCGGCGAGGCGGAACGGCACGCTCGCACCGCTGTCGAGCCGCAGGACGCCGTCGCGTTCCAGTGCCTCGAGTGCGCGGGCCATGGCATCCGGGTCGACGGTCTCGGGGTGCGAACCCATGAGCCCCGCGACGACGGCGCCGAGCGTGCCGTGGCCCTGCCCGGTCGACGCGAGGGACCCGTACAGGTCGACCATCACGGAGGCGACGGGCAGGCCACGCACCAGGCTCGCGAACTCGGCACCGGCCCGCATCGGGCCGACGGTGTGCGAGCTCGAGGGGCCGACACCGACGCTGAACAGATCGAAGACGGAGACCGGCACGCCGCCACACTAACCCGTCCGAACGGACCGGTGCTCAGCGCCGCCGACCACCCTCGGGCGGCATCACGAACCACAGCACGACGTAGGCGATCCACAGCGGCCCGGGGAACAGGCTCAGGATGACCCAGATCACCCGGACCAGGGTGCGGGACAGGGTGAAGCGGTCGGCGAGACCGGCGCAGACACCGGCCAGCAGACGACCGTTGCGGGGACGGGAGAGTGTGCTCATACCGACGACGCTACGCAACGCCGCCGGGCCGGCGCATCCGGGACGCACCCCGAGCGTGGTGGGGGAAACCCCCGGACCCGCGTGGTCGTGGGGTCAGGGGATGAGGACGATCTTGCCGCGCGTGTGGCCCTGCTCGAGCTCCTCGAAGGCGTCCTGCACGCGGTCGAGCGGGTAGGTCGCGGCGACGGGCACCTCGATCGCGCCGTTCGCGACCTCGAGTGCGAGCGCGCCGAGGATCTCCGGATCGGCCGTGTCCGCACTGCCCGAGGTCTTCGCCCCGACCTCGGCTGCCTCGTCGAACCCGATGATCGTCTCGATGCGGTCGACCGGCACCCCGAGCGCGATGCCGAGCCGGACGTACTCGGCACCGTGGGTGTCGATCACGGCGTCGACGCCGTTCGTCGCGAGTTCCGTGATGCGCTCCTGCAGGCCGTCGCCGTACGCGACGGGTCGTGCGCGCTTGGAGCGGAGCCACTCGTGGTTCGCCTCGGACGCGACGGCGATGACGTCGATGCCCTCGTTCGCGAGCAGCTGGGTGACGAAGCCGCCGACCCCGCCCGCGGCACCGGACACCACGACGGTCTCACCGGCACGCGGGTCGACCGCGCGGACGGCCGCCGCCGCGGTGGTCGCGATGACGTCGAGGCCACCCGCCACCGTCCAGTCGAGCAGGCGTGGCTTCTGGACGACCTGCACGGCCGGCACCGAGACGTACTCGGCCTGGCTCGCGCGGTCCCACGACCAGCCGATGACCTCTTCGCCCTCGTCGACGCCGTCGACCTCGGCTCCGACGGCGACGACGATTCCGGCGAAGTCGGTGCCCTGCCCGGACGGCAGGTCGCCGCCGAACGCGCCCTGGCGGATCGCAGACTCACCGGGGTTGATCCCGGCGGCGCGCACGCGGACGAGCACCCGCCCGGCGGTCACGTCGGGCACGGGCACCTCGGCGACGTGCAGGACCGATCGGTCACCCCACTCGTCGAAGCGGACAGCGCGCATGGTCTCCGGGATCTCAGTCATCGGGACAGACGCTACCCCGGAGCGCCGCACCCGGCCTGCGTGGACCGCTCCATCCCTGCAAGAGCAGGAGAGTGCGGGCGTGCGACAGTGCGAGACTGAGAGCATGCCCATCCTGAACAAGGACATGCAGGTCTGCATGTCGCTGGCCGCGCGACCGAGCAACATCGGCACCCGTTTCCACAACTTCCTGTACGACGAGCTCGGTCTCGAGTTCCTGTACAAGGCCTTCACCACGACGGATCTGCCCGGCGCCGTCGCCGGCATCCGCGCGCTCGGCATCCGCGGCTGCTCGGTGTCGATGCCCTTCAAGGAGGCGATCATCCCGCTCGTCGACCACATCGAGGACTCCGCCGCCGCGATCCAGTCGGTCAACACGGTCGTGAACGACGACGGCGTGCTCACCGCGTCGAACACCGACTACGAGGCGATCGCCGCACTGCTCGGGTCGCACCGGGTCGACCCGGCTTCGCGTGTGCTGCTCCGCGGCTCCGGCGGCATGGCCAAGGCCGTCACGGCGGCGTTCCGAGGCGCCGGCTTCGACCGGTTGACGGTCGTCGCCCGCAACGAGCAGACCGGCCCGGCCCTGGCGACGCAGTACGGCTACGAGTGGGTCGCCGACGAGCGTGAGGCGGGGGAGACCGACCTGGTCGTCAACGTCACCCCGCTCGGCATGCGCGGCGACCAGCAGGACGCACTCGCCTTCGCGCCGGAGCGGATCGAGGCTGCCCACACCGTCTTCGACGTCGTCGCGTTCCCGTCGGAGACCCCGCTCGTGCGGGCGGGCCGCGACGCCGGCAAGCACGTCATCACCGGCGCCGAGGTCATCGCCCTGCAGGCAGCCCGTCAGTTCGAGCGGTACACGGGCGTCGCCCTGACCGACGACCAGGTGGCGCGGGCCAGCGAGTTCTCGCGCGCCGAGTAGTCGACGCACCCACAGGGCGGACGGGAGGTGGGCCCCACCCGCCGGTTCCGGCGTGACGCGCCAGCGGCACGACGGCCGTGACGGGAGGCCCGTGGCGGCGCCGCCACGGGCCTCCCGTCCGTTCGTGGGGACGTCTCAGGCGGTCGCCGAGCGCCCGACGGCCACCCACTCGAGGCGGCGGAGCGTCTCGCGGTTGCGGATCCAGATGAGCGGCTGCATGAGGAAGTCCGGCACGTGCGAACCCGGCCCGGCCACCGCGTTCTCGGTGATCGTGACCTTGCTGCCGTGCCGGTGCGGTTCGACCGTCAGCTCGACGCGGGCCTCGCCGATGGGCCAGCCCTTGGGCTGGATGACCATGCGGTGTGGCGGCTCCCAGACCAGCGACGTCGTGACGTCGTCGATGACGATCGGCCAGGCGCCGAACGAGTGGTGCAGCCGCGTGCCGACCTGCGGCCACCCGGATTCCTCCTTGCGCATACGCGACGCCCCGACCACCCAGGTCGTGTAGAGCCACCCGTCGCCGAGCACGTCGAAGACGGCTTCGGGACGGCAGTGCAGGATGCGGACGTTCTTCGCCATGGTGTTCAGCCTTCCGGGGTGAGGTCGACGTCCTCCGGCAGTCCGAAGGTGTGCCGGAGCGCGCTCTTCGCCGCGTGCCAGCCGGCCATGCCGTGCACGCCGGGGCCGGGTGCCGCGGACTCGGAGCACAGGTACATGCCGCCGCCCATCCGCCACGGGTCGCTCGACAGGACGGGGCGCTTGACGAGCTGCCAGAAGCTCGCGGCACCGGCGGCGATGTCGCCACCGACGTAGTTCGGGTTGTACTCGCCCATCTGCACGGCGGTGCGGGAGCTCGACGACAGGATCGTGTCGCGGAACCCCGGCGCGAAGCGCTCGATCTGACGGGTGACGGCCTCGGTCGGGTCGACGTCCGAGCCCGCGGGGACGTGCGCGTAGGCCCAGAAGACGTGCTTGCCCTTCGGGGCGCGGGTCGGGTCCACCACCGTGGGCTCCGCGCCGAGCACGTACGGACGCTCGGCGTGCTGCCCGTTCGCGACGGCACGTTCGGCGGCCGCGATCTCCTGCCGGGTCCCGCCAATGTGCACGGTCCCGGCCTTCCGCAGCGACTCGTTGGTCCACGGCACCGGGTCGGACAGCGCGAAGTCGACCTTCGCCGCCGCGTTGCCGAACCGGAAGCGTCGCAGTGCGCCGCGCTTCGGGGTCGGGATCTGCTTGCCCGCGATCCGGAGCATGCCGGGCACGCTCGTGTCGAACAGCACCGCCTTCGCCGGGGTGAGGTCACCGAGCGACCGGACCTCGTGTCCGGTGACGATGCGGCCGCCGTGCGCGACGAGGTCGGCGGCGAGCGCGTCGACGATCGCCTGGCTGCCACCGATCGGCACCGGCCAGCCGCGGGCGTGCGCGTACGAGCCGAGCGACAGTGCCGCCGCCGCGGTGGACAGGGACGGCAGGTGCTGGATCGAGTGCGCCGCGACGCCGGACACCATCGCCGGGGCGGCCTCGCCGCGGAAGCGCAGGTTCCACGCGGCGGTGCCCTGCTCGAGCGCCCGCAGCCCGAACCGCAGGACGGTCAGGGGGTGCCGCGGCACGTGCAGCAGCGCGTCGGTCGCGAAGTCCGCGACCTGGTCGGCGTTCTCCGCCAGCGGCGCCATCAGCTGCCGGAAGGCCGGTCCGTCCACCCCGAGTTCAGCGGCGGTGCGGTCGAGGTCCTGGTACGCGATGCCGGCGCGACCGTGGTCGAGCGGGTGGCCGTACTGCACCTCGGGCAGGCGGAGCTCGATGCGGTCCTCCATGCGGAAGCGCCGGAAGAACTCGGACTGCAGGGCCATCGGGTGCACTGCGGAGCAGACGTCGTGCAGGAACCCGGGCAGGGTGAGCTCAGCCGTGCGGGCACCGCCTCCGATCGTGTCGTTCCGTTCGACGACCTCGACCGACAGGCCGGCGCGGGCCAGGGTCACCGCCGCCGCGAGTCCGTTCGGTCCCGCTCCGACGACCACCGCATCCACCATGCCCCGAGCCTAGGGACTCGTGACTGCGTGTGGTGTCGGTCAGGTGCGCGAGGTGTCGGGGTCGGCCGGGTCGGACTCGTCCTGGTCACCGTCGGCGTCGTCCGGTTCGTCGGCGTCGACCGGGGTCGATCCGACGGGGTGCTCGGCGAGCAACTCGGCGAAGTCCTCGTCGAGCATCTGCTGCAACCGGTCGTCGCGGCCGATCTCGTAGTCGTCCGCCGGGCGCTGTGCCCAGCCGAGGCGTCCGACGACGGTGGTGCCGATGTCGTCCCAGGCGCGGGCCCGCGCTGCGAGGACGATCCCGTCGACGAAGTGCTGGTCGTCGCGGCGTTTGTCGAGCATGGCGGCGAGCTGCTCGTACGTGGCCTCGCGCATCCGGAGCTTCAGGTCGTCGCCGCGCCGGTAGTCGTGCTGGTGGCGGGAACGGCCCTTCTGCTTGCTCGAGGTGGAACGGATGTCGCGCATCCGTGCGGCGTCACCCCGTTGTTCCTCGGCCATGCGGTGGAGTTCCTCGCGCGTGGCCTCGGCGATGAGTGCGTGGTCGAAGTACCCCTGGTCACGCAGGGCGTTCGTGATGATGCGGTTGGCCACCGCGATGGTGACGGCGGCCTTCGCGATGAGGAAGCCCTCGTCGACCGCCCGCTTCAGTTCGACCTGGCTGATGGGTCGATCGCGCACGTCGTGGTTGCGTCGTCCGAACAAGGCCATGCTCCGACGATACCGGCGACCGGTGTCGGTCCGTCTGCACGAGGGCGGCGGACGTCAGAGGAGCAGGCCGTAGACGGCGACGTCGACCCGCTCGGGGCCGAGCGGCAAGGCGCCACGCAGGGTGCCCTCGTGGGTGAAGCCGAGCCGCTCGGCGAGCCGCCGGCTCCGCACGTTGTCGACCGCCGTCCGGATCTCCACCCGGGCCACGCCGCGGGCCCGGGCGACCCCGATCAGCACGGTGGCGGCCCGCCGGGCGACACCACGGCCCTCCTGTCCGGCGTCCACCCAGTAGCCGAGCGACGCCTGCCCCAGGTACGGGTCGAACGTCAGCGAGGCCACCCCGACCACGCGGTCGTCGTGGCGGATGACGCAGGGCAGCGAGCGGTCCATCGCGTACTGCCCGAGCAGCCGCTCCGTGTGCAGGGCGATGGCCTCGCGCGTCTGCGGGTCCCACGCCCAGGGCTCGGCGGCCCGCAGACGATCGGTGTTGGCGTGCACGAGTGCGAGCACCTGGTCGACCGTCGTCAGGTCGCGCAGCGTCAGCGTGGAGCCGTCACCGAGGTCGCGTCCGAACGTCGTCACCGCTCCGACACTAGGCAGCCCTGCCTGTCACTCGTACCGGAGCGCCTCGATCGGGTTCTGCCGTGCGGCTCGTCGTGCCGGCAGGGTGCCCGCCAGGAACGCGATGAACATCACGACGAGGATGATCGTGGCGACGGACCCGGGCGCGAACTGCATGATCTGCAGCCCCGGCAGGTCCTTGAGGAGCGTGCCGGCCAGGACGTTCGAGATCCCGGTGCCGAGCGCGATCGCGACCCCGGCGCCGATGGCGCTGCCGAGGAACCCGATGAAGACCGCCTCGAGCGAGAACAGCGTGTAGACCTTGCCGCCGCCCATGCCCATCGCCTTCATCAGGCCGATCTCGCGGGTGCGCTCCTGCACGCTCATGAGCAGGGTGTTGATGATGCCGAAGCCGGCGGCGATGAGCGCGATCACGGCGAAGGCGTTCAGGACCCCGACGATGCCGCTGATGACGGTCTGGAACTGACCGAGCTGGTCCTGGATGGTCTGGCCGAGGAACCCGTCGTCGGCCAGGGACTTCTTGACCGTGGTGACGGAGGCGTCGGTATCGAGCGTCGCGGTGGCGCTGGCGTAGGAGGTCGCGATCGAGTCGGGCTTGCCGATCTCCTGCGCGGCCTGCATGGCGTCGGTCAGCGCGGCGTTCGCCCCGGCCCCACTGCCGAACAGCGACTCGTTCTGCACGCCCACGACCGTGGCGGTGAGCGTGTGCGCCTTGCCCTGGTAGTCGTCGACGGCGATCGTGAGTTCCTTGCCGACGGCGGCGGAGGCGCTGCCGAGGCCCATGTTCTTCAGGTAGTCGGTCGGCAGCATCACCTGGTTGGCGTCGGTCTGGTCGTCGAGCTGCTTGCCGCTCGCCAGGTCGGCGTCGAGCTCGCCGGCGTTGGCCGTGAGCGAGACGACGTACTTGCCGTGGTCGCCGTACTCGGCGTACTTCGGCGCGAGGGCGACCGCGGGGCGGAGGCTCTTGATGCCGTCGGTCTTCTCGATCGCGTCGACATCGGACTGCGACAGGTACGAGAACGACGCCGGGCCACGGTCGACGCTCTGACCAGAGGCCTCGGGGTCGTACTTCGCCGGGCCGCTGTCGGTCGAGCTGGTGTCGACCGCCTTCGTGATGGTCAGGGAACCGGTGTCGCCGATCGACGAGACCTGGGTGTCGATGTAGTTGCTGACGCCCGTGCCGATGGCCGAGGTGAGCGTGATCGTGAAGGCGCCGATGAAGATCGCGATGACGGTCAGGGTCGTGCGCAGCTTCGAGCGGAAGGTGTTCGAGACCGCGGTGCGCAGGAGGTCGAGGAAGTTCATGCGGAGTGCCTTCCGTGCGTGGCGGACGCGTCGACCGCGTCGTCGGGTCCGCCGACGATCAGGCCGTCGCGGACGTTGACGCTGCGGTCGCAGCGCGCGGCGAGCTCGTCGTCGTGCGTGACCACGACGAGCGTGATCCCCCGCTCGCGCTGCAGCCCGAACAGCATGTCCTCGACCACCTGTCCGGTGTTCGTGTCGAGGTTGCCGGTGGGCTCGTCGGCGAAGATCACGCTCGGCTCACCGACCAGCGCGCGGGCGATGACCACGCGCTGCTTCTGGCCGCCGGACAGGTCGTTGGCGTCGTTCTTCGCCTTGTCGGCCAGCCCGAGGGCGTCGAGCGCCGCCATGCCCCGTCGCTTCCGCTCGGCCCCGGAGACGCCGGCGATCTTGAGCGGGAGCACGACGTTGTCGAGCACCGAGGTCTTCGGCGTCAGGAAGAACTGCTGGAACACGAACCCGAACGTGCTGTTCCGGGTGCGGTTGACCTGGCGGGCACCGAGCGTCGCCGCGTCGGTGCCGTCGAGCAGCACCTGTCCGGACGACGGCTTGTCGAGCAGTGCGAGCAGGTGCATGAGCGTCGACTTGCCGGAGCCGGACTTGCCGACGATCGCCAGGCTCTCGCCCTGGTGCACCGCCAGCGACACCCCCTTGAGCGCGTCGAACCGCGTCGCGCCGCGGCCGTAGGTCCTGGCGAGGTCACGGGCCTCGAGCACGGGAGTGGTCATGGGTTCACCGTAGTGTCCGGTGCACGACTGCAAGTTTGCGTTTGCTGTAGATCATGTGACGTTCCGGTTACAGTCGGGCCATGCCCGACTCCGCGACGCCGTCAGAACTCGGTCTCCGTGACCGCAAGCGCATCGAGACCCGCAACCGCATCGCCGAGGCCGCTCGGTCCCTGGCGCTCGAGCAGGGCGTCGACGGCACCACGATCGAGCAGGTCGCCGCCCGCGCCGACGTGTCCCCGCGGACGTTCTTCAACTACTTCGAGAGCAAGGAGGACGCGGTCCTCGGGCACACCGAACTCGACCTCGAACCCGCCACCCTCCAGGCACACCTGGCAGCCGTCTCGGGGGAGCCGGCAGCGCAGGCGGTCGTCGACCTGGCGTTCCTGGTGTTCGGGTCGTCGTTCGGCGACGAGCACGAGCGGCTCGAGCGCAAGGCCGTCATCGTGCGGTTCCCGCAGCTGATGCGTCGGCAGGTCGCGCGGATGACCACGGTCGCCGAGGCGATGACCGGCGCGGTGCGCACGATCCTCGAACGCGACCCGGCCTGGGGGCCGGACGCCGCGACCCCGCAGGCGGCCGAGATGCTCCTCGGCATGTGCATGACGGGCTTGCGCAGTGCCGCTCGGCACGAGGGCTCCGACCCGGAACAGGTGCGGGCGGTAGTGGTCGCGTCGATCCGCGACACGGCGGCGCGCATCGCCGCGGCCTGAGACGCGACCACGAACGCACGGGAGGCACGGTGCCAGCTGGCACCGTGCCTCCCGTCCGTGACGTGGATGCGTCGAGAACGGTCAGGGCTTCGTGATGAAGCCCTCCTTCACCATCCAGTCGAAGGCGACGTCGGCCGGCTCGCGCCCCTCGACGTCGACCTGACGGTTCAGCTCCTGCAGCACCGCGTCGGTGAGCTTCGGCGAGATCTGGTCGTAGATCCCCTCGAGCTGCGGGTACTCCTTGAGCGTCTTCGAGTCGATGACGGGCGCGACGTTGTACGCCGGGAAGAAGCCCTTGTCGTCCTCGAGCACCGTCAGACCGAGCGACTTGATGCGGCCGTCGGTGGTGAACACCTCACCGAAGTTGCACTTGCCGCGGTCGGTGGCCGTGTAGACCGTGCCGGTGTCGAGGATGCTGACGTTGCTGCTCGGCACGCCGTTCGCCCCCGAACCACCGAGCTCCAAGCCGTACTTCTTGAGCATCGGCTTGAAGCCGTCGGCACGCGAGTTGAACTCCGACTCGACGCAGAACGTGCGCTGGTCGACCGGCAGCTTCGTGATGTCGGAGAGCGTCTTGACGTTCCCGAGCTCCTTGACCGCTTCGTCACGGACGGCGAAGGCGTAGGTGTTGTTCATCGGCGCCGGGTTGAGCCAGGTCAGCCCGTTGCCGGCGTCCTCCTTCTTCACCGCCGTCCACTGCTCGGTCTTGTCCGGGATCCCCTTCGCGTGGCCCATGAAGGTCAGCCAAGCGGTGCCCGTGTACTCGTACGTGAAGTCGGCCGCGTGCGAGGTCATCAGCTCACGGACCGCGACACTGCCGGGCACGTTCGTCTCGTCGGTGACGTCGAACCCGGCGGCCTTGGCGGCGAGCACGGCGATCTTGCCGAGCACGAGCTGCTCGGTGAAGTTCTTCGACGTCACGGTGATGTGGGCGCCGGCCGGCAGGTCGTCGATGCGCTGGATGGAACCGGCACCGGCCTCGGGCACGAACGAGGTGGCGGGCTGCAGGCCGCAGCCGGTCAGGACGAGGGCGGTGGCACCGGCGACGAACGCGGCGGCTCCGACCCGGGTGCGGGTGCGGCGGGTGCGGCGGGTGCTGCGGGTCATCGGAGTCCCTTCGGTCGTGCGACCGTCTCGACCACGCGGCCGAGCCAATCGATGGAGAGGGCGAGCAGGGCGACCAGCAGGGCACCCGAGACGAGCACCTTCGGCAGGAACAGGGTCACGCCCGTGGTGATGAGCAGACCGAGTCCGCCCGCACCGACGAAGGTGGCCAGGCTCGCCGTGCCGACGAGCAGCACGAGGGCGGTCCGGATGCCGGAGAGCATGACCGGCACCGCGAGCGGCAGTTCGACGCGCATCAGCACGCTGAAGGCGCTCATGCCCATGCCGCGACCGGCCTCGACCAGTCGGGCGTCGACGCTCTGCACGCCGATCATGGTGTTCCGGAGCACCGGCAGGATCGCGTAGAGGACGAGCGCGATGACGGCCGACCGCGTGTTCAGGCCGAGCCAGGCGGCGAGCAGCACGATGAGGCCGACGGCCGGTGCAGCCTGCCCGAAGTTCGCGACGGCGAGCACGTACGGGCTCGCCCGGCGCAGCGCGCCGCGGGTGAGCAGGACGCCCAGCGGGATCCCGATCACGAGCACGAGCACCGTCGACTGCAGGGTCAGGACGAGGTGCTGGCCGGTCAGCGAGAGGATGTCCGCCGGGTTGAGCGTCGTGCGCTCGGTCGGGGTCAGGTCAGCCGTCGCGAGCCACACCGCGAAGCCGGCCAGGACGACCAGGATCGCGATCGGCTGGAACAGCAGGCCCTTCCACGAGGTGCTCGCACCGGTGGCGGGACCGGCGACGGCGACTGCGCTCACAGGTCTTCTCCGGTGGGCATCGCCGACACCGGCGACGACGGCATGGTCTCGATCGGGTTCGTGTTCGTGCCGACCGGCGTGTAGGCCTGGTCGCCGGCGGCGGTCGCGCGGGAGCGGGTGATCGCCTCCATCACGGTCTCGACGGTGATGACCCCGCGGAACGCGTCACGACGACCGGTGACGAGTGCGGCACCCGCGCTCGAGACGAGCATGGTGTCGAGCGCGTCGTTGAGGGTCGCGGCCTCGCCCACGACGGGCAGGCCGGGCTCGACGCCGTCGGGGATGCGGTCGAGGCGCTCGAGCTGGCGGCGCGACGGCCACCCGATCGGTCGCTGGCGGTGGTCGACGACGACGGCGTGCTGGTGCCCGCCGGCCTCGTTCATCCGCTGCAGCACGGCCTTGACCTCTTCGCCGGGCGAGCACGTCACGGCCGACTCGACCTCGACGTCGCGCACGCGGTTCAGCGTGAGCTGCTTGAGGCCCGCGCCGGAGCCGATGAAGTTCTCGACGAACTCGTTCGCCGGCTCGGCCAGGATCCGCTCCGGGGTGTCGTACTGCACGATGTGCGCGCCCTCGGTGAAGATGACGATCCAGTCGCCGAGCTTCACGGCCTCGTCGAAGTCGTGCGTGACGATGACGATCGTCTTGTGCAGTTCCTCCTGGATGCGCAGGAGCTCGTCCTGCAGGCGCTGACGGGTGATCGGGTCGACCGCGCCGAACGGCTCGTCCATGAGCAGGACGGGCGGGTCCGCGGCGAGCGCCCGGGCCACGCCGACGCGCTGCTGCTGGCCGCCGGAGAGTTCGCGGGGGAACCGGTCCCGGTAGGTGTCGGGGTCGAGCGAGACCAGGTCGAGCAGCTCGTCGACGCGCGCCGCGATCTTCTCCTTCGACCAGCCGAGCATCTTCGGCACGATCGCGATGTTCGCCGCGACGGTCATGTGCGGGAAGAGGCCGCCGGCCTGGATCACGTAGCCCATGCGGCGGCGGAGCTCGTCGCCGTCGATGCCCGTGACGTCGTCGTCGCCGACGACGATCCGGCCCTGGGTGGGCTCGATCAGGCGGTTGATCATCTTCAGCGTCGTCGTCTTGCCGCAGCCGGACGGGCCGACGAGCATGACGATCTTGCCAGCCGGGATCTCGAGCGTGATGCCGTCGACGGCGGGCTTCGACTGCCCGGGGTACCGCTTGGTGACCTCGTCGAGCAGGATGCTGCGCCCGGTGACGTCCCCGTCGGGCGCGGTGGTGGTGGCGGAGTCAGTGCTGGACACGGATACCTCTCGAGATGGTCAGGCGGCCGAGGCCGATGAGGAGCAGGTCGAGGACGAGGGCGAGCAGGACGACGCCGACCACCCCGACCACGACGGAGAACAGGGCGTTGGCGCCGCCGAGGCGGGACAGCCCGGAGAAGATGAAGCCGCCGAGCCCGGGGCCGAGCGCGTACGCGGCGATGGCGGCGATGCCCATCACCATCTGCGCGGCCACGCGGACGCCGCTCAGGATGATCGGCCACGCCATCGGCAGCTCGACCTGCAGCAGGGTGCGGAACCGGCTCATGCCGATGCCGCGCGCCGACTCGACGACGGCAGGCGGGATCTCGGCGAGACCGACGACCGCGTTGCGCAGGATCGGCAGTGCGGCGAAGAAGACGACCGTCACGACCGACGGCAGGACGCCGAAGCCGAGCGGGACGATGAGCAGGCCGATGACGGCGAACGACGGCAGGGTCAGGCCGATGGCCGACACCCCGTTCGCGAACGCGGTCAAGCGCGGGCTGCGGTAGACGAGTGTGGCGAGCACCACGGCGATGACCGTGGCGAGGACGACGCACTGGACGACCAGTGAGAAGTGCTGCCACGATGCGAACCAGATCTGGTTCCATCGCTCCACGACGTACTGGAACACGGGTGGGCGCTCCCCTTCCGGTCGGCTGAACTGCCCACAGATCGGGGCACGAGCTCGGCCAAAGCTACGCAGCACCTGGACCGGTTGTACAACGCAACCCTGCCGAGGCGGCAGTTTCCCTTGCAGTTGCGATGAGGACAACCCCTGGTCAGAGGGGGAACACCAGGGCAAGCCTGGGAGAACGGTAACGATCGGGCTGGGTGCCCGGCTATGCGCTCAGGTCACGCAACCCGGCACGCTCCGCGATGTCGACGAGCTGCTCGCGCCACCGGACCCATTCGTCCGGCGTCTTGTCGGCCAGGTTGCCGTCGCCGTCGCCGGCCAGGCCGTCGAGCATCTCGCGCACGATGTCGGCGTGCCCGGCGTGCCGCGCGGTCTCGTAGGCCATGTGCACCAGGATCCGGTGCAGCGTGACGTGCCGGTGCTCCTCAGGCCACCACGACACGGTGCCCGTCGCGGTGAGGTCGAGCGCCTCGATGGTCGCGTCGGCGTGGGCGGCACTCCGGTGGTGGAAGGCCACGACGTCCGCCATCGTCTCGTCCAGCGGGGCGAACATGTCGTCGCCGTCCTCCGACTCGAGCCACGCGGGCGGGTCCGGCAGCGGGCGCCCGAACACCTCGCCGAAGTAGCCGGCCTGCACGCCCGCGACGTGCTTCACCAGCCCGAGGACGTTCGTGCCCGTCGGCGTCACCGGCCAGCGTGCCTGTCGCTCCGCCAGCCCGTCGAGCTTGGCCAGCAGTGCTGCTCGGTGCTTCTGCAGGTACCGGTGCAGCGTCTGCTTCACCGCGGCGTCGGCAGCCGCCTGGTCGGGGGTCGGCGCGGACCCCTCGTCCGACAGCAGCGCGTTGCCGCTGGCCGCCAGCGTGCTGGTGCTCGCGGGGTGCACCTCGGGGACCGCTTCGACGTCGCTCATGCCCCCGATCGTGCCACCCGGAGCTCCTGCAGGCGTGTCGATTCCTGCACCGCGACCCGTTCGGCCGTCAGCAGCAGCCCCGCGACCTCGGCACCGGAGCGTGCCGGGGCGTCGTTCCAGCTCGTCAGGTCGCGCACGCGCCCCATCCGGATGTCCGGCGCGGGGCACCACAGCACGGGCTCGCCCTCGTCGCGGGCCAGGGCGTGCCAGACGACGTCGAGCGCGTGCTGGACCCGCGGTGCGTGCACCGCGAGCGGCCCACCGGCTGCGGACACGACCGCACCGACCAGGCACGCGCCGACGAGCGGTCGGCCCTGCACGTCCATCGCGGCGGCACTGGAGGCCTTCCGCTCGTGGCCGTGCTCGTCGAGGTAGGCGAACCAGGCGTGCTGCACCCAGCCGCGCTCGACGACGGCGCGGGCGTCGGAGAGCAGGTGGACGAGTTCGCCGAGTTCGCGCACCCGGTCGTCGACCCGTCGCGCGCGTGCGGTGGCGCGGCGGTCCGCGAGTCGGTCGACCAGGCCGCGGAGACCGCGTCGGACGGGGGCGGGGGAGGCGTCGGTGGCGACGTCGTGCTGGACGCGGAGCTCGAGGGTCATGGCGGCCCCTCCGATCGACTGTGCACGGATGGTGCGGTCACGATAGCCCCGGGGAGACTCAGTCGTCCAGCACCGCGTCGATGCTCCGCCGGGCGACGCTGCGGAAGGCGTGTTCGTCGGCGGTCGCCAGGGCGGACGCGAGCGCCACCACCCACCCGCGGGCGCGCTGCCAGGTGGCGTCCGAGGCTGCGACGCGGGCACGGAACGCGCGTCGCCCAGGCTGGTCGAACGTCAACCAGGCGGTCGCGAGGTCGACAGCGGGATCGCCCGCGGTGACGTCCCCGAAGTCGATCACGGCTGACAGGTGGTCGACGCCAGCGGATGACGAGTCGACGAGCAGGTTGAAGGGGTGCAGGTCGCCGTGCACCCAGACAGGAGGCCCGGCGTGCGTCGGCGCCGCGGCTGCGGCCCGCCAGAGCGCGGCCAGCTCGCCGGCCCGGTGCACGTCGTGGCCATCGAGTCGCGCCAGCACCGCGTCGCTCCGCGACGCGAGCGGCACCGCACGGAACGGGTTCGCCGGGGCACCGGCCGGGGCCGCCACGTGCAGGGGCCCGACGAACGCGGCGAGCGCCTCGGCCACGGGGACCCCGGCCGCGCGTGCGCCGATCGGGGTGCCGGGGAGCCACGGCACGATGCTCCACGACCACGGGTACCCGAGGGCGGGTCGGCCGGTCCGCACCGGAGCCGGCACCGGGACGACCGACCCGACCCGGGCGGCGATGTCCGGCAGCCAGCGCTGTTCGTGCTCGACGAGGCGTGCGGCCAGCTGCCGGCGGGGGACCCGCACGGCCAGGTCGTCACCGAGACGCAGGACGACGTTGTCCCACCCGTTCGCGACGACCTCGAGCGACAGCCCGGCCAGGTCGGGGTGCTGGTCACGCAGCAGGGAGCGGACGAGCGGGACGTCGACGTCGACCTCGGCAGCGGGTGTGGGCACCGCGTCAGGCTAGTGGGCCGCCGGACACATGCCCGCGAACTGGGGCCGGTGGCGCGACCGGCTTCTCGGTAGTCTCAGAGGCGAGGTGACGTGGGTGTTTCCCTGGGGGGACCCGCGTCACTCCGGAGCGATGAGCGCGACGAGTCGCGGGACCTCCGGACGCAGCCGTTCGGTGACGAACGCGTCCAGCAGGACCGTCCAGAGTTCCCGCAGGCCCGCGAACAGGTCGGCCCGCCGCGTCATCACGTCCGAGACGGTCTGCACGCCCGTGTAGGCACGGACGACGACCCGGCCGACGAGCTCCGGGTCCCACCGCGGATCGAGCTCTCCCGCGTCGACGGCCTGCCGCGCGAACCCGGCGACCACCGCGGCCCAGTCGGTGTACGGGTCCCGCCGGTCCACGTCGCTCGCCGCCACGTCGGTCGACAGGCGCACCCCGGCGCTCACGACGACCTCGGTGGTCATCTGCACGGCGAGCCCCTGGCACAGCCACATGATCGACTCGAGCGGAGTGGTGCCCCGCGCCACCGCGGCCTCGCCGTACCGGCGCGAGATCGCGTGCTGCTCGGCGACGACGGCCCCCGCCATGTCGGCCTTCGACGTGAAGTGGAAGTACAGCGCACCCTTGGTCATCCCGATGCGTTCGGCGATGCCGTCCATCGAGGCTCCGACGTACCCGCGTTCGTCGAACTCCGCGGCTGCGCCCTCGATGATCGCGGTGCGGGTCGCGAGCGACCGCTGCTGCCGGGTCGGTCGGTCCTGCGCCATGGGGTCCGATCGTAGTCAGCGCACGCGATCGCCGGGGAGCCCTGGCCGCATTCGGCAGGCGTTCGGCCGCGTGCCCTACGGTCGGTCGCCATGGACGGATGGCGGAACCCTGCGCGCTGGGCACGGACGGGCCGGTGGCTGCTGCTGCCGATCGCGGTGCTCGACTGGGTCGCGCTCGCGCCGCAGACCATCGTGGTGCTCGCGTTCCTGATCGCCGTCGTCGGGCTCGCCGGCATGGCAGCGGCCCTGGTGGTGCACATGCTCGGTCGGTCCCGTGGGGCCATGGCCGCCCTCGGGGTCGTGCTGCTGCTCGGCGGCCTGGTGGTGTTCGGCCTCGACCCGTTCCCGGGCTCGTTCCCGCTCATCGCGTCGTGGTGGCCGGAGTCGATCACGCAGCCGCAGACCGTCGGCAGTGCTTACTGGCAGCTCGCCGGCCTGGGCATCGAGCTCGCCGGGTTCGGCCTGCTCGCCACCCTGCTCGTGGTCTCGCTGACCGGCACGCCACGCCCCCGGCAGGACCGCTTCCGCTCCTGACCGCCCCCGTGGCAACGCTCGGCGCCCGGACGTGCTCCGCGCTCAGAGTCGGGTGAGCACCACCAGCGTGACGTCGACCTCGGCGTCCACGGTGACCGCCGTGCGCACCCGCTCGATCACGCCCGCCCCGTCCGGAGCGGACCGCACCAGCGCGGCGAGGTCGTCCAGGCGGCGGGTCCCGTCCAGCGTCAGGACACCCTGCGTGCAGATCGCCAACCGGTCGCCGGGTGCCAGGTCGAGCGAGCCGGACGACCGGGGGATCGACACCGGCTGCAACCCGAGCGGCAGGTCGACCGGGCGCAGCACCCGAGCGGGCCCGTCCGCGGGGACGAGCACCGCGAGCCCGTGGCCGGCGTCGCCGAAGTCGACGTGCCCCGACGTCGGGTCGAGCCGCAGGTGGAAGAGCGAGCCGACGGCGTCCGCGGCCGACAGGTCGGCGGTGACCTGGGCCTCCAGGCCGACGATCGTGTCCTGCACCTCGGCACCGGTCCGCGCCACCACGGCGCCGCGGACCACCGCGGCGAGCAGGCCGGACGCCGGTCCGGCGGCGCTCACCCGGCCGACGGTGACGTGCAGGGCGTCGTCCGGGGCGAGGCGCCAGTCGGCGACGTCACCCCCGCCACCGTCGTGCTGGGCGACCAGGACGTCGAGGGCGTACCCCGGCACCGCGACCGGGTCCGGCACCAGCCCGTCGAGCACCCGACGGACCCGTCCCAGGTCGATGGCGACGCCGAGTTCCCGCTCGGTCCACCGGGCGAGGTCACGCAGCAGGGCGACGTCCTCGGGGGAGAACGTGCGCGGCACCGCGTCCATCAGGCACAGCGTGCCCACCCGGGTGCCGTCGATCATGGTCAGTGGTGCGCCGGCGTAGAACCGGATGCCGTGCTCCGCCACCGCGGCCGTGTCGGCGAAGCGGGCGTCGAGCGACGCATCCGGGATCACCATCGGTTCGCGGGAGAGGACGGTCGTCGCGCAGAACTGCTCGCTCGCGGGGACGCTCGAGCCCTGGTGCCAGCCGAAGGTCGACTGGGTGGTGACGAGGTCGTGGTGGACGAGGTTGAGGAAGGTCAACGGGACGTCGAACGCCTCGTGGGCCATGCGGGTGATGCGGTCGAAGCGCTCCTCGGGTCCTGATCCCAAGATGGCGAGCGCCTCGATCACCGCGGTGCGGCGGTCCGCATCGGCGAGATGGTTGGTCACCCGGCCTGTCTACCCGCATCGTCCGCCAGGAACCAGTCCCTCGGGTGGGGGTCGGCGGTCAGCGCGCGGCGCTCGGACACCGGTGCAGCCCAGGCGGCGGCGTTCGACAGCACGCGCTGGATGTCCGGGTGGTGGTACACGGGGTACTCCTGGTCGCCCGGCGAGAAGTAGAAGACCCGGCCGAGACCACGGCGGTACGCGACGCCGGAGCGGAAGACCTCGCCGCCCGCGAAGGTCGACAGGAAGACCTCTTCGTCGGGGCGCGGGATGTCGAAGTACTCGCCGTACATCTCCTGCCGGTCGATGACGATCGGGTGCGGGACCCCGGCGGCGATCGGGTGCTCGGGCGCGACGGTCCAGACGAGTTCACGCTCGCCGTCGTTCCGCCACTTCAGCGAGCAGGTCGTGCCCATCAGGCGCTTGAACGGCTTGGAGTAGTGGCCGGAGTGCAGCACCACCAGTCCCATGCCGGCGTGCACGGCGTCGACGACCAGGTCGACGACGGCGTCGCGCACCTCGTCGTGGGCGACGTGCCCCCACCAGAACAGCACGTCCGTGGTGGCCAGTCGTTCGGCGGTGATGCCGTGGTCGGGTTCCTGCAGGGTGGCGGTGGAGACGTCGGCCCCGGGCTGCGACTGCCGGAGCGCCTCGGCGATCACGGTGTGCATGCCGTCGGGGTAGTGCCCGGTGACCGTCGCGTCACCGCGGGTCTCGTGCACGTTCTCGTTCCAGACGACGATGTTCAGGGGACGGTTCTCGGTCGACGGCGACATGGGACCAACGCTACCCGTGATCGGATTGCGCAGACACTGGCGTTTTCTGATCGTTTCGCCTAGCTTCAGATCACAAACGCGCAGACGGCGGTACCAGGGGGTACCGATCCCCGTCCGCGCCGAGGACAGGGGCTCGTCCGATGCAGCACCGAACCATCACCACCGTCGCGCTCGCGGCGGTGCTCGCACTCGCCGTACCGACCACCGCGTGGGCATCGCCCACCGGTCACCACCAGCAGCGGACCGCGACCACCTCGACCGTGACCTACACGGCGAGCGACGCGGTCATCCCGAACCCCTCGCGCGGGTTCGACCACACCACCGAGACGCACTACCGCGCCGACGGCACCGGGTACACGCCGCTCGACGCCGCGACGCTCCGGGGCTACCGGGCCGAGGGCGTCACGCAGGTCGTCCGGGTGTTCTACATGGAGGCGTTCGTCCAGCAGCGGCAGCTCAGCCCGGCCTGGCTCGCGCTCGTGCAGCACGACTACGACACCGCACGTGCAGCCGGCGTGGGTGTGATCACCCGGTTCGCGTACGTCCAGGGCGGCTCGTACCCGTACTCGGCGCCCTACGGGGACGCCGACCTGCCGACCGTGCTCGCGCACATCGAGCAGCTCACCCCGACGCTCCGCCGGAACGCCGACGTCATCCCGACCCTGCAGGGGGGCTTCATCGGGCTCTGGGGCGAGGGCTACTACACCGACCACTTCGCCAGCGACCCGGCGAACCCGGGGGTGCTGACCGAGGCCGACAAGGACGCCAGACGCCAGGTCCTGCAGGCCGAGCTCGCCGCCCTGCCGTCCAGCCGATCGGTCCAGGTCCGCACCATGCAGATGAAGCAGGACGCGCTCCGCACCCCGTCCGGCACGGCCGGGGCGCTCACCCCGGAGCAGGCACACGACGGTTCCCCGGCGTCGCGGATCGGGCACCACAACGACTGCTTCCTCGCCTCGGCGGACGACTTCGGCACGTTCCTGAGCAACCCGCTGTCCCTCGACCAGGACTACCTGGCGGCCGAATCGCGGTACGTCCCCGTCGGCGGTGAGACCTGCGCCGTGAACACGCCGCGGACCGACTACCCGTCCGCCTCGGCCGAGATGGCGAAGTACCACTACAGCTACCTCAACCTGGACTACAACAAGGACGTCCTGGCGACCTGGGGCACGGACGGCATGACCGACGCCGCGAAGAAGCTCGGCTACCGCTTCACCATGACCTCGAGCACCGCCACCTCGGGCGCGAAGGCGTCGGTGGCGGTGTCGATCCGGAACGACGGCTGGGCGGCGCCGTACAACAGCCGCCCGGTGCACCTCGTCCTGACCGACGGCGACCGCCGGGTGACCGTGCCCGTGGCCGCCGACGCGTCGTCCTGGCAGCCGGGACGGACCGTGACCGTCCGGGCGTCCCTCGCCGACGTGCCGAACGGGCGCTGGAGCGTCGCACTGGCCCTGCCCGCACCGGAGGCCTCGGTGGCGGCGGACCCCGCGTTCGCGATCCAGACGGCGAACACCGGCACGTGGGACGCGAGCACGGGCGTGAACCGCCTCGGTCAGACGGTGGTCGTGCAGCACTGAGCAGACCTGCAGCGCGCCCCGGGTCGGACGATCCGGGGCGTTCTGCTGTCTGTCAACCGGGTCCGCCACGATTGACGGCATGACTCCGCGCTCCCTGTTCCGCGCCGCCGCGGTGGCCGAACTCGTGACCTGGACCCTGCTCATCGCCGGGATGGTGCTCAAGTACGGACTGGACGCCGGCGACTGGGGCGTCCGCATCGGCGGCGGCGTGCACGGCTTCGTGTTCCTGGCGTACCTGGTGGTCACGACGGTCGTCGCCGTGAACCAACGGTGGTCGTTCGGGGCGCTCGTGCTCGGCTGGGTCAGTGCCGTCGTGCCGTACGCCACCGTGCCGTTCGAGGTCGCGGTCGCCCGCCGCGGCATGCTCGAGGGGTCGTGGCGCCGCTCGCCGGACGCCCACTCGGGCTTCTGGGACCGCCTGCTGTTCTTCGTCGTGCGTCGTCCCGCGGTGGCCGCCGGCATCGGGGTCGTGGCCGTCGCCCTGGTCTTCACCGGGCTGCTGGCCGTCGGCCCGCCCGTGCCGTCGCGCGGCTGAGGCGACGAGCGCCCCCCGGCTGATCAACGAGTGAGCAGAAGACGTCCGGTTCGCAAGCGGGACCCGACGTCTTCTGCTCACTCGACGCGGCCGTGGTCGCGACCACGGACGGACGGGAGGTGGGCCCCACCAGCCGGTACCGGCGCACCGCGCCAGCGGGGTGACGGCCGTGCCTGGAGGGACGGTGCCAGCTGGCACCGGGCCTCCCGTCCGTGGGCTGGGCGCTGCTAGAGCGCTGCCAGCGCCGCGTTCAGCGTGGCGGACGGGCGCATGACCGCGCTCGTCTTGGCGTCGTCGGGGCGGTAGTAGCCACCGATGTCTGCCGGGTGGCCCTGCACCGAGACGAGCTCGTCGACGATGGTGCGCTCCTGCTCACCGAGCTTCGCCGCGAGGTCCGCGAACGACGCCGCGAGCTCGGTGTCCTGGGTCTGCGCGGCGAGCTCTTCGGCCCAGTACTTCGCCAGGTAGAAGTGGCTGCCGCGGTTGTCGATCGAGCCGAGCTTGCGGCCAGGGGACTTGTCCTGTTCCAGGAACGTCCCGGTGGCACGGTCGAGGGTCTCGCCCAGGATCTTCGCCCGCTCGTTGCCCGTCACACCGGCCAGGTGCTCGAGGCTGACCGCCAGGGCCAGGAACTCGCCCAGGCTGTCCCAGCGCAGGTAGTTCTGCTGCACGAGCTGCTGCACGTGCTTCGGCGCGGAACCACCGGCGCCGGTCTCGAACAGGCCGCCGCCGCCGAGCAGCGGGACGACGGAGAGCATCTTCGCCGAGGTGCCGAGCTCCATGATCGGGAACAGGTCGGTCAGGTAGTCGCGCAGGACGTTGCCGGTGACCGAGATGGTGTCCTCGCCGCGGCGGATCCGCTCGAGCGAGAAGCGCATGGCGTCCTCGGGCGCGAGGATCTCGATCTGCAGGCCGTCGGTGTCGTGCTCGCCGAGGTACTTCCGGACGAGCCCGATCAGGTTGGCGTCGTGCGCGCGGGTCTCGTCGAGCCAGAACACGGCGGGCGTCGAGGAGGCACGGGCGCGGGTGACGGCGAGCTTGACCCAGTCGCGGATGGCGACGTCCTTGGTCTGGCAGGCGCGCCAGATGTCACCGGGCTCGACGTCGTGCTCGATGACGACGTCGCCCGAGGCGGTCGTGACGCGGACGACACCGGCGCCGGGGAGCTCGAAGGTCTTGTCGTGCGAGCCGTACTCCTCGGCCTTCTGTGCCATCAGGCCGACGTTGGGCACGGAGCCCATCGTCGACGGGTCGAAGGCGCCGTGGGCGCGGCAGTCGTCGAGCACGGCCTGGTAGATGCCGGCGTAGCTCGAGTCGGGGATGACGGCGAGGGTGTCGTGCTCGTCGCCGTCCGGACCCCACATGTGCCCCGAGGTGCGGATCATCGCGGGCATCGAGGCGTCGACGATGACGTCGCTCGGTACGTGCAGGTTCGTGATGCCCTTGTCCGAGTCGACCATGGCGAGCTCGGGGCCGTCGGCGATGCCCTGCTTGAAGGCACGCTCGATCTCGGCGCCGTTCGGCAGCGCACCGAGGCCGGCGAGGATCGAGCCGAGGCCGTCGTTCGGGGTGAGGCCGGCGGCGGCGAGGTCGGCGCCGTAGCGCTCGAACACCGACGGGAAGAACGCCTTGATGACGTGGCCGAAGATGATCGGGTCCGAGATCTTCATCATCGTGGCCTTGAGGTGCACGGAGAACAGGACGTCCTCGGCCGCGGCACGCTCGATCTGCTTCCGCAGGAACGACTCGAGGGCGGCGACGTGCAGCACGGTGCCGTCGACGACCTCGCCCTGCAGCACGGGGATCGACTGCTTGAGGACCTGCTCGGTGCCGTCCTCGGCCACGAAGGTGATCGTCAGGACGTCGTCGGCGGGGGCGATCCAGGACTTCTCGTTCGACCGGAAGTCGTCGACGCCCATGGTGGTGACGTTCGTCTTCGAGTCACGCGACCAGGCGCCCATGCGGTGCGGGTGCTTGCGGGCGTAGTTCTTGACCGACAGGGGTGCGCGGCGGTCGGAGTTGCCCTCGCGCAGCACCGGGTTGACGGCGCTGCCCTGGACGCGGCCGTAGCGGGCGCGGATCTCGCGCTGCTCGTCGGTCGTGGCCTCGTCCGGGTAGTCGGGCAGGTCGTAGCCCTGCGCCTGCAGTTCCTTGATCGCGACCTTGAGCTGGGGGATCGACGCCGAGATGTTCGGCAGCTTGATGATGTTCGCCTCGGGGGTCTTCGCCAGGTCGCCGAGCTCGGCGAGGGCGTCGTCCAGGCGCTGCTCGTCGGTGAGCCGCTCCGGGAACTGGGCGATGATCCGGCCGGCGAGCGAGATGTCGCGGGTCTCGACGTCGACACCCGCGGTGCCGGCGAAGGCCTGGATGACCGGGAGGAAGGAGTGGGTGGCGAGGAACGGCGCCTCGTCCGTGAGGGTGTAGATGATCTTGGCCATGCTGGCGGGTACTCCCTTGTTCGACCGTCGGTACGACCACGGTACTCGTGGCGCAGGATGTCTCGACATCAAGATACATCGCCCCCCGGGGTGGGGCGTGAGCGCGTCAGTCGCCGAGCGAGACGCGGAACACCCGGACGCCCGCGGCACGGAGCCCGGCGAGGCCGAGCCGCATGCGGAGGGGCCGGAAGGGGCGTCGGAACCCGGACGACGCCGAGGCCGCGTCGATCTGGTGCAGGACCTCGGACGTCAGGGTGCGCTCGAGCTTCGGTGCGAGGCGGGTCACCCCGGACACCGTGACGACGATGCGCACGGCGTGCGGCGCGAGCAGCGGCGCGATGAGCTCGGCCGCCGCCTGGGCCCGGTGGAACGCGGGGTCGTCGCCGGGGCGACGGATCGCGATGACGGCGAGCGCGGCATCCCAGGTCTCCTCGGGGTCCGGCAGGTCGTCGACCCCGATGACCCGCATCCGTGCGGCGTCGATGCCGGCGCGCACGGCCGCGGCCCGGAGCACGGGCAGGAGTTCCTGGGTACCGGCCAGCACGACGTCGGCCGACGACAGGTCGACCGTTCCGTACCGCTCGCGCGGCGTTCGGGCCATGGTGCGGGTCCTTCCGTCGCTTTCCCTCGACCGTACTGATCGGGGCGGCCCGGGGGACGCGGCAGCACAGGGTGATCAGGCCCCTCCCAGCCGACTCGGTAACGAAAAGATCACGGAAGGGCCTGTACAAAGCGACAGAGTCGTGCAGAATGGTTGGCGGCCATGACGACTGCACCCGAACCCGAACAGCACCCGGCGACCCCGGTGGTGCACCTGTCCCGTCGCGCCGCCCTCGAAGCCGAGCGCGCAGCCGCCCGCGGACCGCAGCGTCGCAGCAAGGCGGCTCCGGCGGCGAAGGTCGCGAACCCAGCCAAGGTCGCCAAGCCTGCCAAGGTCGCGAAACCCGCCAAGCCAGCGAAGCCCCTCGTCCTCGCCACCACCGAGCCGACCGGCCGCCGCGCCGCAGCCGCGCGCGCCACCACCGAGCACGTCGACGACCGCATCCAGCGCGTGGTCCGCCGCCCCGCACCCCGGGCAACCCGCACGGCGACCGCACCCAGGGCCTCCCGGTCGGCCCGCGCCGGACGCATCACGCTCACCAGCGCCGCCGCCGCCATCGCGATGTTCGCCGCGTCGGCGATGCCCGCACACGCCAGCGCCGGCACCTCGATGGCCACCTCGACCATCGCGCCGATCGTGCGCACCCAGGACTATGCCGTGACCCAGGCGGTCACGGCCGCCGGCTCCGACCGCGACGGGTTCACCGTCGGCGGCGGGTCGACCGTCACGACGAAGACGGCAGGGTCCTCCGGCACCGCCGGTGGCGCCGTGTCGTTCGGCGGCGCGGTCCGCTCGCCGTTCCCCGGCCCCGTGCAGATGAGCTCCGGCTTCGGCTACCGCTCGGCACCGTGCGGCGCGTGCTCGTCGCTGCACCAGGGCCTCGACTTCACCCCGGGCATGGGGACGCCGATCGGTGCCGTCGCCGCGGGCAAGGTCCGGGTCTCCGGCACGTACTTCTCGTACGGCAACGCGGTCATCATCGACCATGTGGTCGACGGCCGTCAGGTGTCCACGCTGTACGGCCACATGATCCCCGGGTCGTCGCCGCTCAAGGTCGGCGACACCGTCGCGGCCGGACAGTTCATCGGACTCGTCGGGTCCTCCGGCGTCTCGACCGGCGCGCACCTGCACCTCGAGGTCCTGATGGACGGCGTCACGCCGATCGACCCGAAGGCGTGGCTCGAGGCCCGCATCGGTCGCTCGCTCACCCTGTAGCGACCACGCCCCGTCGCCGCGCGACGATCCACAGCCGTTGTCGAGCACCAGCACGGTGATGTCCCAGTCGTCCTGTGCAGACTCACAGGCATGGACGATCCCCACAGACCGCCCGCCCGTCGTCGATCCGAGGAAGCTGCCCGCTGATGGGCGCCGACACCTGGATCGCCTTCGGGCTCGTCATCCTCTTCGTGCTCGTCGGCGGGGTCTTCGCGGCCGCCGAGATCGCACTCGTCTCCCTGCGTGAATCGCAGCTGCAGCAGCTCGAACGCCGCGGCCCCCGGGGCGTGCGGGTCGCCGAGCTCGGCCGCGACCCGAACCGGTTCCTGTCCGCCGTGCAGATCGGTGTGACCGTCGCCGGGTTCTTCTCCGCCGCGTACGGAGCGTCGTCGATCGCGCCCGACGTCGCGCCGCTCTTCCAGGGACTCGGGCTCGAGCGGGGCACGTCCGAGGCAGTTGCCCTCGTGCTCATGACCCTGGTCATCGCGTACCTGTCGCTCGTGTTCGGCGAACTCGTGCCGAAACGCCTCGCCCTGCAGCGTGCCGAGGGCTTCTCGATGGCCGTCGCCCCGACCCTGGAGCGCTTCGCGGTGCTGATGCGGCCGGTGATCTGGCTGCTCTCGAAGTCCACCGACACCGTCGTGCGACTGCTCGGTGGCGACCCGAACGCCCGCAGCGAGTCGATGAGCACCGAGGAGCTCCGCGGCCTGGTCGACGAGCACACCGGCGTCGACGAGCAGGGACGCCGGATCGCCCGCAGCGCCCTGGACGCCGGTGACCGCATCCTGCGCGAGTCCATGCGCCCCTGGTACGACGTCTCGACGCTGGACGCCGGCGTCTCCGTCGCCGAGGCCACCGACCAGGCCATCGCGGCCGGGCACACGCGGTACCTCGTGACCTCCGGCGGGCGTGACGAGGTGCAGGGCTTCGTGCACCTCCGTGACCTGCTGCGTCCGGTCGACCCCGCGGCCCCCGTCGCCACGCTCGTCCGGCCGGTGCTCGCCCTGCCCGAGACGAAGTCGCTGTCGAGTGCGATCGCGGACATGCGCACCGACGGCCACCAGATCGCCCTGGTCGTCGACGAGTACGGCGGCAGCGCGGGCATGGTCACGCTCGAGGCGCTGCTCGAAGACCTCGTCGGTCGGATCAGGGACGAGTGGGACACCGCCGAGCACGACGAGTCCGTGCTGGCGCACGACGGCGTCGACGGCGCCACGGTGCTCGAGGACCTGGCAGCGGACGGCGGACCGGTGCTGCCGGACGGCGACTACGAGACGGTCGGCGGGCTCGTGCAGGTGCAGCTGGACCGCGTGCCCGAGGTCGGCGACGTCGTCGTGTCCGGCGGCCATCGCCTCGAGGTGACCGCCATGGACGGTCACCGGGTCGCGCGCGTGCGCATCGGAGCCGACGCCGCGCCCTGATCGCGGCCCCACGGCGGACGGGAGGCCCGTGGCGGCAGGCGGTCGTAACACCCCGCGGGGCGCCGGCGAGCGGTCACAGGTCGTCGCCTGCGGCGCCACCAGCCGACAGGTCGCGACCACCCGGCGGGCAGCACGCGACGTGTCGTGACCGGTCGGGCACGGCCGGTCACGCCACGGAACGCGACCAGACGGCGGACGGGAGGCGCGTGGCGGGGCCGTCCCGCGCCTCCCGTCCGCTCCGGGCGGTCACAACACCCCGCCAGACGCCGACGCTCGGTCACAGGCCGTCGCCTGCGGCGCCACCAGCCGACAGGTCGCGACCACCCGGCGGGCGGCACGCGACGTGTCGTGACCAGTCGGCGACGGCCGGCGGCCCCGCAACGGCCCTCCCGCCCGCGTGCCGCACGGCCCGGGCACGTACGCTCGTCGCATGGGTATCGACGTGCGCAACGAGATCCGCGACTTCCTGTCCTCCAGGCGGGCGCGGCTCACCCCCGAGCAGGTCGGCATGCCGTCGTTCGGCGGCGGGGTGCGGCGGGTCCCCGGGCTGCGTCGGCACGAGGTCGCCATGCTCGCCGGCGTCAGCGTCGACTACTACACGCGGCTCGAGCGCGGCTCGCTCAAGGGCGTCTCGGACAGTGTGCTCGAGGGTCTGGCGAGCGCCCTGCAGCTCGACGAGGACGAGCGTGCGCACCTGTGGGACCTGACGCGCCTGGCGAACTCCGGCGCGAAGGTCATGCACCGGAACGTGCCGACCCGCGTCCGCCCCGGCGTCCAGCGCCTGCTCGACGCGATCACCGGCGCCCCGGCCTGGGTGCGGAACGAGCGCGGGGACGTCGTCGCGACGAACGAACTCGGCCGTGCCCTGTACGCACCGCTCTTCGCCGGCCCCGGGCGCCCGGTCAACACCGCACGCTTCACGTTCCTCGACCCGGCGGCCCGCGACTTCTTCCCGGACTGGGCACAGACCGCGAAGGACGCCGTGGCCGTGCTCCGGACCGCCGCGGTGTCGAACCCCTGCGAGCCGGGGCTCATCACGCTCGTCGGTGAGCTCTCCACCCGGAGCGAGGAGTTCCGCGGCTGGTGGGCCGCACACGACGTCCGGATGCAGCGGACCGGCAAGAAGCGCATCGACCACCCGATCGTGGGGGAGCTCCGACTGTCCTACGAGGCGCTCGACCTGGTCGCCGACCCCGGTCTGACGCTGTTCTCGTACTCGGCCGAACCGGGCAGCGACTCCGAGCGGTCGCTCGCGCTGCTCGGCAGCTGGGCCGCGACGGAACGGGCCGAGCAGTACGCGGCCGTCCGTGAGTCGGAGTCCGAGTCCGAGTCCGTCGACTGACCCGGCCCGCCGACGGGCAGGTGCGTCAGCGCCGTGGTCGGACCGTCAGGCCTGGGGCGGGACGTCGCCGTCGAACAGCTCCGGTGAGCGCATCCGCTCGATGCGCAGCTGACGCTCCGTCGCCGACAACCGCAGCACGCGGATCGCGGCGAACACGAGCACGATGAGGGCGACGGCCAGCACGGCGAGCGCCAGCACGAACAGGGCGTACAGGACGACGACGAATCCGAGACCACTGTCTGCGAGCATCTGCCGAAGATAGCAGCGCGGGTTCGTAGGGTGGGGACGTGACCAGGACGACGGACGGCTCAGCAGGGGATGCGGACCGTCGGCAGCACCGCCGGCCCGAGCCCGCGTTCGCCCGTGCGGTCGCGAAGGCCATCGGCGACGCCCGGACCGTGCTCGACGTCGGTGCCGGTGCCGGTGCCGCCGGGTCCTACGCGCCGACCGACCGCGACGTGACCGCGGTGCAGGCCGCCGAGGACCTTCCCTTCGCCGACGACACCTTCGACGCCGCGGTGTCGACCTTCTCGCTGCATGGGTGGGCCGACCTCGAGCGCGGGCTCGCCGAGGTGCGTCGGGTGACCCGAGGGCCGATCGTGATCGTGACGTTCGACCCCGACCGCATCGAGCGCTCCTGGCTCGCCGAGTACGCCCCCGAGGTGCTGGCGGCCGAGGCCCGTCGCCACCCGGCACTGCCCCGGATCGCCGACGCGCTCGACGACGACACCGTGACGAGCACCCCGCTGCCGATCCCGTTCACCTGCGTCGACGGGTTCGCCGAGGCGTACTACGCCCGCCCGGAACGCCTGCTCGACCCAGCCGTGCGCCGCGCGGACCCGCCATGGGACCTGGTCGACGAGTTCACCGTCCGGCGGTCGGTGGCCGCGCTCCGGACCGCGCTCGAGTCGGGGGAGTGGGACCGACGGCACGGGTCGCTCCGGATCCGCCCGACGTACGAGGGTTCCGTCGTCCTGGTCACGGCGACGCCGAACTGACCGCGGACGATCAACGCGGCGGCACCGGCCCGGCCCGGGCTTGACACCCGGTCGTAGGCTGGTCGGGTGAGCTTCCAGGAGGTGGTCGGCGCCCGTATCGCCGGCATCAGGGCGTGAGGCCCCCGGTCGTGCCCTCGGGCGCGGCCGTCCTCGTCGAACCCTGACCTCCTCCGCCCGGGGTGTGCTCCCGCACACCCCGGGCCTGCTCGAAAGCGATCACCCATGCTCCCCATCGTGGAGAAGACCCTCCGCACGTCCTTCGTCAACGCCTCCCGCAAGGAGACGACCGACATCACACTGCCCGCCGGCTTCGAGACGCTCGACTGGGACGCGCTCGACTACCTCGGCTGGCGCGACCCGAAGATCGGTCGGCGGGCGTACGCCGTCGTGCCGACCCTGGACGGCGAACTGATCGGCATCCTGTTCCGGCAGGCAGAGGCCTCGCCGCGCTCCCGCGCCCAGTGCTCGTGGTGCCAGGACGTCAAGCTGCCGAACGAAGTCACGTTCTACAGCGCCAAGCGGTCCGGGCCGGCCGGTCGCAACGGCAACACCGTCGGCACCCTGGTGTGCCAGGACTTCCAGTGCTCGCGGAACGTCCGGAAGCTGCCGCCGCCCGCCTACGAGGGCTACGACGTCGAGGCAGCGCGGCTCCGGCGCATCGAGGACCTGCAGGTCCGGGCCGCGTCCTTCGCCGCCGAGGTCTGAGACGCCGGCGTGCTCGCAAGACGCCGCCGAGTCAGCGAGACGCCGCCGGATTCGGGGGCGTCACGCGCTGACGCCGGCGTCTCACGTCCGCGAACGCGACTGACGACGGACGGGAGGCCCGGTGCCAGCTGGCACCGGGCCTCCCGTCCGTCAACCGGTCGCGTCTAGCGACCGATGGTCGACATGTCGGGGTAGCGGTCACCGGTCGGGACGGGCAGCGCCGACAGGCGCGACAGCTGGTCCGTCGTGAGGGTCAGGTCGGCTGCGCCGACGTTCTCCTCGAGGCGCGAGACCCGCTTCGTGCCGGGGATCGGGACGATGTCGTCGCCCTGGGCCAGCAGCCATGCGAGCGACACCTGCGCCGGAGTGGCGTCGGCCTCGGTCGCGATGTCCTTGACGGCGTCGACGATGCGCATGTTCTGCGCGAACGCCTCCTGCTGGAAGCGCGGGTTCGCCAGGCGGAAGTCGTCGGAGTCCAGGTCGGACGGCTTCGTGATGGCACCCGTCAGGAACCCGCGGCCGAGCGGCGAGTACGGCACCAGGCCGATGCCGAGCTCGCGCAGGGTGTCGAGCACGTCGCCCTCGGGGTCCCGCGTCCACAGCGAGTACTCGCTCTGCAGTGCGGTGATCGGGTGGACGGCGTGGGCCTTGCGGATGGTCTCGGCTCCGGCTTCGGACAGCCCGATGTGCCGGATCTTGCCCTCCTGCACGAAGCCGGCGAGCTGGCCGATGACGTCCTCGATCGGGACGGCGGGGTCGACGCGGTGCTGGTAGTAGAGGTCGATGTGGTCCGTACCGAGGCGACGGAGGGAGCCTTCGAGCGCCTCGCGCACGGACTCCGGCTGGCTGGAGAGACCGCGCTGCTGCGTCGGGGTCTCCTCACCGGCCTCGTGGCGGTACAGGCCGAACTTGGTCGCGATGACGACGTCGTCGCGACGGCCCTCGAGCGCGCGGCGCAGGAGTTCCTCGTTCGTGTAGGGGCCGTACGCCTCGGCGGTGTCGAACAGGGTGACGCCGAGGTCGATCGCGCGGTGGATGGTGCGGATCGACTCGTCGTCGTCGGTGCCGGCGCCCGTGTAGAAGGCGCTCATGCCCATGGTTCCGAGGCCGATGGGTGCGACCTCGAGGTCTGCGAGCTTGCGTGTGTGCATGCTGCAGGTCTACTCCCGGTCCCCGGGACGGCGGGAGGCACTGGCTGTACCCGCCTCGTCATCGCTACGCTGCCAGGACGGGGCAGGGGCCCCGGGTTCGGGGGAGTGTCGTGGTCGTCATGTGGATCGTCATCGCCGTGGTCGTCGTCATCGGCGCCCTGCTGACCGTGCTCGAGGTGCAGAACCGTCGTCGTCGGCGGGCGCTCGAATCGATCGAAGACCTGTCGGATCCGCGTGACAGCGCACGCGCCGCGGCCGAAGCCGATGCGGCGCACTCCAGGACCGAGGGGCTCGCCAAGTCCGCGCACCCCGGCATCACCGGCGCCGGCGGCGGCATCCCCGGCTGAACCGGCCGAGTTGGTCTGCGCGCCGCCGTTCGCGCCGCTTGTCCAGACCAGGCGTTCCGGGTCACCGGTCGCCCGCGCGCTTGGTGAGGTTCCTCCAAGGTGCTGGCACGAGCACGCGGTCCACTGGTGTGATCGACCCGTGAACCTGTACTTCCGACTGCTCCTGCTGCAGCTGCGCGCCCGGCTGCGCGCTCGGGTCGGTGGACGCCGCCGGGCGTCGCTCTGGGACGAGGTCCGGACGCCGTTCCGGGTCGCTCCGACCGACCTCGACCCGTTGCGGCACGTCAACAACGGCAAGTACCTGTCGATGCTGGACCTGGGTCGGCTCGACCTGATGCTCCGCTCCGGGTACTGGGCGGCGCTGTCCGAACGTGGCTGGTACCCCGTCGTGTCGGCGCAGACGATCACGTACAAGCGGTCGCTGACGCTCGGGCAGCGGTTCGAGCTCCGCACCCACGTGCTCGGGGTCGACGACCGTGCCGTGTACCTGGAGCAGACGTTCGTGCGCGGCGGCGCCGTGATGGCTCGAGCCGTGGTGCAGGCCCGGTTCCTGCGGCGTGCCGGCGGGACCGTGCCGACCGCGGACCTGCTCGAGGCTGCGGGTGGCGCGGACCGCGACCTGACCCTGCCCGACTGGGTGCACGACTGGGCGAGCGCGACCCGGAGCAGCAGCAGCGCGGCCTGAACGGCAGCACGACCGCTCCGAACGCCACGGTGCGCACGAACCCGTCCGTGGACTCTGCGAACACGGCAAGCGGTCGGGGGACACCGACTCAGGGACCGGCAACGCACCGGGCGTAGACCGGGGACATGACCACAGGCACTGACACCACGAACCGTCCGGCCGCGTCCTCCGGCACCTTCCGCATCGGCGGCGACCTCGAGGTCAACCGGCTCGGCTACGGCACCATGCAGCTCACCGGCCCCGGCGTCTGGGGACCGCCGAAGGACCACGACGAGGCGATCCGCGTCCTCAAGCGCGCCGTCGAGCTCGGCGTGAACTTCTTCGACACCGCCGACTCGTACGGCCCCTACGTCGCCGAGGAGCTCCTGAAGGAGGCCCTGCACCCCTACGGCGACGACGTCGTCATCGCGACGAAGGCCGGCCTGACCCGCACCGGCCCGAACGTCTGGCCGCCCGTCGGCCGCCCCGAGTACCTGCGGCAAGAGGCGGAGATGAGCCTCCGCCGCCTGGGCCTGGAGCGCATCGACCTGTTCCAGCTGCACCGCATCGACCCGAAGGTCCCGCTCGAGGACCAGGTCGGCGAGCTGAAGAAGCTGCAGGACGAGGGCAAGATCCGCCACATCGGCCTGTCCGAGGTCTCCGTCGACGAGGTCAAGGCCGCGCAGCAGATCGCCACGATCGTCTCCGTGCAGAACCTCTACAACCTGCAGAAGCGTGACGCCGAGGAGCTGCTCGACTGGTCCGAGCAGCAGGGCATCGGCTTCATCCCGTGGTTCCCCCTGGCCACGGGTGGCCTGACCGGCGAGGACTCGCCGCTCACCGAGATCGCCGAGCGCAAGGGCGCCACCCCGGCGCAGCTCGCGCTCGCGTGGCTGCTCAAGCGCTCCCCGGTGATGCTGCCGATCCCCGGCACGTCGAGCGTCGCGCACCTCGAGGACAACCTGGCGGGTGCCACGGTCGAGCTGACCGACGACGAGTTCGAGGAGCTGGCGAAGCTGGGTCACTGACCCTTCGGACGCGACCGCGGGTCGCGAACGCGACCAGCCGACGGACGGGAGGCGCGGTGCCAGCTGGCACCGCGCCTCCCGTCCGTTTTTCGCCCTGTCCAGATCCGCGCTTGCGTGCGCATACCGGGTATGTGCATACTCGGTATGGCCACGGTGGCCCGGGACAGGGGAAGTGTCATGAGCGTTCGGATGGGCGTACTCGCGCTGCTGGTGGGGGGACCCGGCTACGGGTACCAGCTCCGGGGGGAGTTCGAGCACCGCACCGGCGGGAGCTGGCCACTGAACATCGGCCAGGTCTACACGACCCTGGACCGCCTGGAACGCGACGGCCTGGTCGCCCGCGGCGACGCCGACGACGACGGCCACGTCGTCTACACGGCGACCGACGCGGGGCGGGCGGAGGTGGCCCGCTGGTTCAGCGAGCCCGTGCCGGCGAAGCGCGGCCGCGACGAGCTGGCGATCAAGTTCGCCCTCGCCGTGACCGTGCCCGGGGTCGACGTCGCCCGGCTGGTGCAGGTGCAGCGTGGTGCCGCGATCCGGAACCTGCAGGACCTGACGCGGCTGAAGCGGACGACCGACCCGTCGTCGGACCTGGCGTGGTCGCTCGTGCTCGAGTCGATGGTGTTCCAGGCCGAGGCAGAGGTGCGCTGGCTCGACCACGTGGAGTCGAGTGTCGCGCGGTACCGGCCGGACGAGCACCCGGCGGCACCGGCCAGTGCCGACGCCTCCGCTTCCGCTGCCGCTCCCCGGAGCGCACGGTGACCGCCGCACCGCTCCTGCAGCTCGACGCCGTGAGCGTGCACTACGGCTCCGGCGCCAAGGCCGTCACCGCCCTGGCCGGCATCGACCTGCGGGTCGAGCGCGGCGAGATGGTGGCCGTGATGGGCACCTCGGGGTCGGGCAAGTCGACGTTGCTCGCCTGCGCCGGCACCCTGCTGCCGCCGACGAGCGGCGAGGTCCTGATCGACGGCGCGTTCGTCTCCGACCGTCCCGCCAGGGAACTCGCAGCGCTGCGGCGCCGGCTGATCGGGTTCGTGTTCCAGGACTTCAACCTGATCCCCTCGTTGACCGCGGTCGAGAACGTGGCACTGCCGCTCGAACTGGACGGGTGGAAGGCCTCGCAGGCCCGCCGCGCCGCGGAACTCGCGCTGGACAACGTCGAGCTGTCGCACCGTGCCGACGCCTACCCGGACGACCTGTCCGGCGGGCAGCAGCAGCGCGTCGCGATCGCCCGCGGCGTGGTCGGTGAACGTCGACTCGTGCTCGCCGACGAACCGACCGGCGCACTCGACTCGCAGACCGGCGAGGTCGTGCTCCGCATGCTCCGTCGGCACGTCGACGCGGGGGCGGGCGCCCTCCTGGTGACGCACGACGCCCGGCACGCCGCCTGGGCGGACCGGATCGTGTTCCTGCGCGACGGACGTGTCGTCGACGAGACCGTGTACTCGGGCGTCGAGACCGCACTGACGGACCGGACCGCGTCGTGAGCCGGGGCCGGCGTTCCGGGACCGCCCGGACGCCGTTCGCCCTCCGACCGGCGCTCCGTCTGGGGCGTCGGCTGGCGTTCGCGAAGGCAAGCCGCGCGGCACTGATCATCGCGCTCATCGGGATCCCCACCGCGGGGTTCGCGGCCGTCGCCGTCGTGGTGCAGTCGACGCAGGCCACCGCCACCGAACGGCTCGACCACGACCTCGGGCACGCATCGGCGCAGATGCGGGTGTCCGGCCCGGACCTGCCCGGCATGGTGCAGGACCCGGTGCAGTGGGAGTTCACCGACTCGAAGCGGAACAGCCCGGTCACGAAGTCGGACCAGGACTCCCCGTTCGCGAACGTCCTGGCACACGTGCCCGACGGTGCGCTGTCGATCCCGGTCGGCAGCACGCCCGTCGTGCTCCAGGGGCCGAAGGGTCCGGTCGGGCTGACCGCCGTCGAGGGCAGCGTCTGGGACCCGTCGCTCGACGGTCACTGGCACGTGCTCGAGGGTTCCCGGCCGACCACACGCAGTGAGCTCATGGTCACGCCGGCCACGCTCGACCGCCTCGGGGCGCGGATCGGTGACACGGTGGACCTGACCGACCCCGTCACCAAGCGCTTCACGATCACCGGCACCATGACCGACCTGGGCACCGACCCGGGATCGCAGGGCATCTTCCTGCCCTGGGGCACGACGCTCTCGACGACCGACACCACCGACGACGTCGGGCTGACCGACGTCACCGTGTACCTGCCGTCGGACGCCCCGACCTGGTCGGAGATCCGGCAGCTCAACGCGCACGGCATCGTCGTGCAGTCGCGTCCGGTCGTGCTCGACCCGCCGGACGCCCGGCTCCCCGGCGGTCAGATGAGCTCGACGATCGGCTGGTACCTCGGCGCGATGGCACTGCTCGGCGTCTTCGCGATGTTCGAGGTCGCCCTGCTCGCCGGTGCCGCGTTCCTGGTCGGCACCCGGGCGGACACCCGCTCGTACGCCATCGTCACGAGCGTCGGCGGTGACAGACGGTTCGTCCGCACGATCGTCGCCGGGTCCGGCCTGGTGCTCGGGCTCGTCGGCGCGGTCCTCGGCGTGGCCGTGGGCACCGGGATCGGCGTGCTCGCCTACCGACTCATCGACAACGGCAACGTGGTGTCGTTCCCCGGGTTGCACGTGCCGCCGCTCCTGCTGTTGTCCATCGCCGCCGCGGGGGTGCTCGCCGGGCTCGTCTCCGCGCTCGTCGCCGCACGGTCGGCCACCCGGATCAACGTGCTCGCAGCCCTGCGGGGTTCGCTCCGTCCGGTGCCCGTCAGCCGTCCGGCCCGCCGACGTCGGCGCATCTGGGGGCCGCTGCTCGTGGTCCTCGGGGCCCTGACGACGATGGCCTGCGGGGTCGGGGTGCTCATGCTCAACGACCGTCCCGTGCAGGACGACCACTGGGCCTGGGTGGTCGGTGCCGGTGTCGCGCTCGGGCCGTGCCTGATGCAGCTCGGCATCGCCATCTGCTCACCGTGGCTGCTCGCCCTGGTCACCCGGCTCACCTCGCGGGCCGGTCTGTCTGCGCGACTGGCCGCCCGCGACGCCCGCCGCAACCCGGTCCGCACGGTGCCGGTGCTCGCCAGCGTGATGAGCGTCGTGTTCGTGGCCTCGGTCGTCATCACGTGGAGTGCGTCGAGCCATGCCCAGTACGTCCGCGGGTACGAGTACACGACGGCGGTCGGGGTGGCGACGTCCGAGGTGCTGACCGAGACGAAGGACGGCGGCAGTACCGGTCGCCACGACGCGGAGCTGACCGCCCACGCCGCGAAGGTGGTGTCCGGGGTCTTCGACCAGGACCGCATCCGGGTGCTCGGTGTCACGCAGGAGCAGCCGGGCGACACCCCCTCGACCGTCACGATCCCGCACCGCTGGAGCGCGTACGACTGCCCGGCGAACGACACGACGAGCTGCTCGTACTACCTGGACACGGCGAGCGCGTCGATGCCGCACATCTGGACGGGCACCGTCGACGACTACGCCGTGCTCACCGGACACCAGCCGTCCGCAGCCGTCCGGAGCGCACTCGAGGGCGGTCGGGCCGTGTCGCTCTGGCCCGAGTACGCCCACGACGGCGCGGTCCGCATCGACACGTTCCACGACCGGACGTGGGACAGCGAGCCCATCACCGAGCGCACCCGACCGGCGGCCAGCGTCTCGATCCCCGCGGTGCTCGACGTGCAGACCCCGCGGATCCAGGTCGGCGTCTTCATGACGAAGGCCACTGCCGAGCAGTACGGCGTCCCCGTGGTCGACGGCATGCTCGTCACGACATTGCCGCACGACCTCGACCCTGCCCAGGCGGACGAGCTGAGCTCGGCGTGGCAGAGCTTCGGCGGCGACGACCGTGCACGGTGGAGCGGCCCGACGTTCACGTACGAAGCCGGTCCCACCGACAACGAGGCGCTCATCCGGGCGATCGTCCTCGCACTCGCCGCGGCCGTGACCATCGGTGCGACGGCGGTGGCGATCGGACTCGCACGGTCCGACGGGCGTCGGGACGACGAGGTGCTCGACGCCATCGGTGCCGCTCCGCGTCTGCGCCGTGGGGTGTCGACCTGGCAGGCGGCGATCCTGGCCACGGTCGGCTCGGTGATCGGCACGCTGCTCGGACTCCTGCCGATCCGCGCCCTGACCCTGCGGTTCACCGAGAGTCCGGTCGGGGTGAACCACATGCCGTTCGTGCCGGACTGGCCGGTGCTGGCGCTGCTCGCGATCGGCCTGCCCCTCGTGGTGACGGCCGGGGCGTGGCTGACCTCGCGGGGTCGGCGGCGGGTGGCGGTGCGACGGGCGCACTGACGCGCGCTCGCGTCCTGCCGCGTGCGCTGCGCTTGGTGAGCAGAAGATGTCGAGTCGGCTGCTCGGACTCGACGTCTTCTGCTCACGAAGTGGCCGACGCCTTCGGGATCGGCACCGTGCTGCTCGGTGAGCTCCACCGCCAGCGGCTGCTCGGACTGGAGGCCCGTGGCGGCGTCGCCACGGGCCTCCAGTCCGTCAGGGAGTGAGCAGAAGGCGACGGGTCGCGTCTCCGGACCCGTCGCGTTCTGCTCACTCGATGCCGCTCACGGGAGCTCGGGCAGCGCCTCCGCGTAGGCGCGGAAGTCGCCGCGCTCCGTGTGGATCGCCCACAGGCGGTCGGCGATGGACTCCCCGGAGTGCTCGGGCTGCCCGTCGTCGATGCCGAACGGGATGATGAGCTGCCCGACGTGGACGTCCTCGTCGCGGACGGCGTCGTGCAGCAGCTGCGCGTAGGCGCTCTCGGCCGCGAAGGCGACGGACGTGCCGGTGACGCGGGCGCCCGGTCGGACCGCGCTGCCGCCGTTCACGAACAGGATCGTGCCGTGGCCGATCGCGCGCATGCCGGGCAGCACCTGGCGGACGGCGTTGACCGAGCCGTAGACCGAGAACTCGATCGGGCCGACCAGGTCGTCCGCCGTGGTCTCGAGCACGGGGCGCATGTACTCCTTGGCGGGGAGCGGGCTGTACTGCAGCACCTCGATGGGGCCGAGCTGCTCGGTGGCGCGCTCGAGTGCGGTGCGCAGGGAGTCCCCGTCACGGACGTTCGCGGCGAACCCGGCTGCGGTGTGGCCGCGCTCACGCAGCTCCGCGGCGAGGCCGTCCAGGCGGTCCTGGTTGCGGGAGATCAGGGCGACGGCGAAGCCCTCGCGGGCGAAGCGCTCGGCGACGGCGAGGCCGAGGCCCTTGCCGGCCCCGACGATGGCGATGGTGGTCATGCGGTGTACTCCTCGTCGCTCACGTGCTCGAGCCAGGTGGTGGTCGTCGCCGGGTCGTCGGCGGCATCGAGCATCGCGAGGTGTTCCATGTAGTCGGTGGGGGTCGCGCCGTGCCAGTGTTCCTCGCCGGCCGGCGTGGTGACGGTCTGTCCAGCCTGCACCTCGATGACGTGTCCGTCCCGGGTGCCCATCCGCGCCACGCCCTCGGTGACGTGCAGGGTCTGCCCCTTGGCGTGCGAGTGCCAGGCGGTGCGGGCGCCGGGCAGGAACCGGACCTTGGCGACGGTCATCGTCTGACCGGGCTCCTTCGGCGAGGCGATGGCGTCGAGGTACACGTCGCCGGTGAACTGCTCGGGCGGGTTCTTGACGGTCGGCTGCTTCGGTTCGATCTGCATGCCGACGACGGTAGGCCGCTGTGCGCACCGTCGAGAGGTGCCGACAGAACCCCTCAGGGGTTTCCCGAACGCAGCGTGTGTGATCGACCCACGACCCCGGGAGGATCATCGTGGACACACCCGCCGGAACACCCCGCAGCCGCCGCCTCTGGTCGGTGGCCGGCCTCGCCGCCGTCGCGGCGCTGGCCCTCACCGCCTGCACGAGCAGCGACGGAACGGAGCAGGACGGGTCCGATCGCGGCGGCTCGCCGTCGGCGCGCGCGACCGCACCCGCCGACCTGTCGGCCGGGCAGGTGGCGCTCGACGGTGACACCACCGACGTGGTCACCGGCCTGGAGGCCCCCTGGTCGGTGGTCCTGACCGGTGACGACGGCGACGCGCTGGTCAGCGAGCGCGACTCGGCCCGGGTGCTCGAGCTGCGGTCCGACGGCACCACCCGCCAGGTCGGCACCGTCGACGGTGTCAGCCACGGCGGCGAGGGAGGACTGCTCGGGCTCGCACTGCACGACGACGACGACCTGTTCGTGTACTCCACGGCCGACGACGGCAACCGGATCCAGCGATACGAGCTGACCGGGGACACCGGGTCGTGGGGGCTCGGCGAGGCGACGACGATCATCGACGGCCTGCCGAAGAACTCGTTCCACGACGGCGGCCGGATCGCGTTCGGCCCGGACGACATGCTCTACGCGAGCGTCGGGGACGCCGGTGCGAGCACGGACGCGCAGGACGAGGACTCGCTCGCGGGCAAGATCCTGCGGCTCACGCCGGACGGCGACGTCCCCGCCGACAACCCGATCAACGGGTCGCCGGTGTGGAGCCTCGGGCACCGCAACGTGCAGGGCATGGGGTGGTCGTCGGACGGCACGATGTTCGCGTCGGAGTTCGGCGAGAACACGCACGACGAGCTCAACGTGATCGAACCGGGATCGAACTACGGCTGGCCCGAGGTCGAGGGCACCGGCGGCCAGGACCAGGGCTTCGTCGACCCCGTGCAGCAGTGGTCCACCGACGAGGCGTCCCCGAGCGGCCTCGCCGTCGTCGACGACACCGTGTTCGTCGCGAACCTGCGGGGCGAGGTGCTCCGGGCGGTCCCCGCCGACGAGCCCGGCACCGCGACCGAGTACTTCGCGGGTGACTTCGGCCGCATCCGGACGGTGCTCGAGGGGCCGTCGGACACGCTCTGGTTCGTCACGAACAACACCGACGGCCGCGGGACGCCGTCGAGCGGGGACGACCGGATCGTCTCCGTCCCGTTCACGCGCACGTGAACGGGAGGCTTGTGGCCCTTCGTTCGCACCAGGTCGCCTGACGCGGAGGTGGCGACCACCGCACGGCCGAGCGCGGCCCGCACCGCGCCTCCGGGCCGCTCGTGGTCGCGTCAGGCCTCCGGGATCACCCGGTCGAACCGGCTCGTGTCCGCCCCGTCCGGGTCCGGGCCGTTGCGACGGCCGGTGTCCAGCGCATCGAGCCGCGTGAGCTCGTCATTGGTCAGCGCGAAGTCGAAGACGTCGAAGTTCTCGGCGATGCGACCGGGGTTCGTCGACTTCGGGATCGCGTTCCGCCCCTGCTGCACGTGCCAGCGGAGCATCACCTGCGCCGGCGTCCTGCCGTGCGCCTCGGCGATCGACCCGATCGTCGGGTCGTCCATCACGCTGACCCGCTCGTCACCCCAGCCCGGGTAGAACGTGATGCCGCCGATGGGGGACCACGCCTGGTCGAGGATGCCGTGCGCAGCGTCGGCGCGCTGGACGTCCGGCTGGGTGAAGTACGGGTGCAGCTCGACCTGGTTGAGCGCCGGGATGACGTCGGACTGCTCGAGCAGGGAGCGCAGGTGGTGCGGCATGAAGTTGCTCACACCGATCGCGCGGACCCGGCCGTCGGCGTACAGGCGCTCGAGCGCCCGGTACGCCTGTACGGTCTGCTCGAAGCGGTCCGGCGCGGGCTGGTGCAGGATCAGCACGTCGATCGTGTCGAAGCCGAGCTTGCCGGTGGCCTTGTCGAAGGCGTGCAGGGTCTCGTCGAAGCCGTAGTCCGAGACCCAGATCTTGGTCTCGACCACGATGTCGTCACGGTCGACGCCCGAGGCACGGATGCCCTCGCCGACCTCGCGTTCGTTGCCGTACGCGGCGGCGGTGTCGATGTGGCGGTACCCGGTCTCGAGGGCGGTGCGGACGGCGTCCACGGTCTCCTCCGGGGCGCTCTGGAACACGCCGAAACCGATGGCGGGGATCTCGAGGCCGTTGTTCAGGGTGACTGTCTCCATGCCGACGACGCTACGACCGCCGGGCGCCACCTGACGGGTACCAGCAGCCCCTGCTTCCGCCACCCTGCCGGCCGTACCGTGGACGCATGGACACCAGGAGCGAAGTGCGTGACTTCCTGCGCACACGCCGCGAGCGCGTCACGCCGCAGCAGGTCGGGCTGCCCGACTTCGGCGGGGTCCGCCGCGTCAAGGGACTGCGTCGTGAAGAGCTCGCACTGATCGCGGGGATGAGCGTCGACTACTACGTCCGCCTCGAGCGCGGGAACCTGACCGGTGTGTCCGAGGGCGTCCTCGAAGCGCTGTCCCGCGCGCTCCGTCTCGACGACGCCGAGCACGCGCACCTGTTCGACCTGGCCCGCCTGCAGAACGCCTCGGGGGCCTCGCGCCGGACGACCCCGACGTCGAAGGTGCGGCCGAACGTGCAGCGGGTGCTCGACTCGATCAGCGCGCCCGCCTGGGTCCGCAACGGACGCTTCGACTTCCTGGCCGGCAACAGCCTCGCCCGAGCGGTGTACTCGCCGCTGTTCCTCTCGCCCTCCGGTACCCCGAACACCGCGCGCTTCGCGTTCCTCGACCCGCGGGGGCAGCAGTTCTGGCGCGACTGGGACTCGGTCGCCGGGGACGTGGTCGCCGCGCTGCGCGCCGAGGCGGCCCGCTCGCCGTACGACAAGGGGCTGACGGACCTGATCGGGGAGCTCTCCACCCGCAGCGACGAGTTCCGGCGACGCTGGGCCGCGCACGACGTGATGCGGCACCGGAGCGGCGTGAAGCGGGTGCACCACCCGGACGTCGGCGACATCGACATGACCTACGAGACGATGGAGCTCGTCACCGACTCCGGACTGACCATGGTCGTGTACGGCACCGAGCCCGGGTCGTCCTCCGAGGAACGGCTGCAGCTGCTGGCGAACCTCGCTGCGACGAGCGCGACGGCCGTGTCGACGGACACCATCTCCGCTGGTGCTGCTGGCGCTGCCGCCGCTGCTGCTGCCGGGGAGGACGCGTGAACGAGACCGAGTCCGTCGAGACCGTCGTCCCGGCTCCGACGACCGGGTTCCTCGGTCGACTGCGGTTCCGGTGGCGTGCCGAGCAGGAGATCCACGAGCTCACCCGCGACCGCGAACTCGAGGAACGGGTCCGAGCCGAGGCAGCGGTGCGGCTCGCGCCCGGGCCGTGGCACCTGGGGGAGCTGTTCCGGCGGCGGTGACGGCTGAGGGGGGAAGACAGCACCTGTCACGGCCCCGCGGTCGGCCCTAGCGTCGAGGTCATGCCGTTCGTCGACACCGACCCCGAGTTCACCCGGAACCACGCCGACTTCGTGGACGAGACCCTGCGGAACGCCTCGCTCGGAGCACCCGGAGCATGAGCACGGAGCACTCGATGTCGACGGGCCGGACACTGCTGTTCGCCGTCGCCGGGGGAGCGGCGGTCGGCAACCTGTACTGGTCGCAGCCGCTGCTCGACGACATCGCATCGTCGCTCAGCACCTCGGCGTCGCTCGCCGGACTGCTCGTCACGCTGACCCAGGTCGGCTACGCCCTCGGCATCCTGCTCGTCGTGCCGCTCGGGGACGTCCTCGACCGCCGACGCCTCATCCCCTGGGTGCTCGTCGCCTCCGCCGTCGCGCTGCTGCTCGCCGCGATCGCTCCGACCTTCGCGACGCTCCTGGTCGCCCTGGCGCTGGTCGGGCTGACCACGGTCGCCGGGCAGCTCCTCATCCCGCTGGCCGGGGACCTCGCCGACCCCGCGCAGCGCGGACGCGTGGTCGGCACGATCGCGTCCGGGGTGCTCACCGGCATCCTGGTGTCGCGGACGATCAGCGGCCTGGTCGCGGACGCGTTCGGGTGGCGTGCGATCTACGTGCTCGCCGCTGTCGTCGCGGTGGTCCTCGCCCTGCTGCTGCGGCGCGCCATCCCGGAGCTCGAAGCCCGCGGCGGGGTGCGGTACCCGCAGCTCATCCTGTCGGTGTTCCGTGCCATCGGGACCCACCGGACCGTGCAGGTCACGCTCGTGATCAGCTCGTCGGTCTTCGCCGTGTTCACGATGTTCTGGACCGCCCTGACGTTCCTGCTCAGCAGCGACCCCTACGACTTCTCCACCAGCAGCATCGGGCTGGTCGGCCTGGTGGGGCTCGCGGGTGCCGTGGCGGCGCAGCGGGTCGGGCGACTGCACGACCGGGGGCTGTCGGTACCCGTCACCGGGGGAGCGATCGTGCTCCTGCTCGTCTCCCTGGTCGTCGCCGGGATCGGTGCGCACTCGATCGTCGTGGTGCTGCTCGCCGTGCTGCTGCTCGACGTCGCCGTGCAGGCCGCGAACGTGCTCAACCAGACCCGGCTCTTCTCGGTCGACCCGGCCGCGCGGAGTCGGCTCAACACGGCCTTCGTCACCTCGAACTTCATCGGCGGCGCGATCGGCTCCGCGCTGGCGTCGGTGCTGTGGAACGCCGGGGGCTGGACGGCGGTCACGATCGGTGCCGCGGTGCTGACCGGGTTCGCCGCGACGGTCTGGGTCGTGCACCGGAATCGCGGGCTCGTGGTCGAGCCGGAGCGGGTGTGACCACGGTGCTCAGCGGACCAGGGGGTTCGCGACCTCGAGCTCCCCGTGGTCGACGAGCCAGCGCACGGCGTCGAGCACGGTCTCCTCGGCGGTGAACGCCGGGCCGTAGCCGAGCAGCCGGTTCGCCTTCTCGGTGCTGAAGACCTGGCTGCGGGACAGGTGCTCCCAGCTGGCGTCAGCGTGCTCCGGAGCCGTGGTCTCGCGGAACCGGTCCCACGTGACGGAGTCGAGCCGGGCCTCCTGGCCGAACCAGGACGCTGCCAGGTGGGCGTACCCGCGCGCGGTGAGCGCCGTCGGGGCCGTGATGAAGAAGTCCTCGCCGGCCGCAGCGTCGCGGTGTTCGACCGCCAGCTGGAACGCCTGCGCGACGTCGTCGGCGTGCACGTGGGCCATCGTCTCGGCACCGAGCCCGGGGACCTCGAGCGGTTCGCCGGCGGACAGCTTCGTCAGCACCGACGTGTCGAGGTTGCCGAGCGGACCGATCGGCGTCCAGCCCGGCCCGCTGATGTGCCCGGGGTGCAGCGACGTCGTGACCAAACCGTCTGATGCAGTTTCTTCCTTGAGCATCCGGGCGATGGCGTCCTTCTGGACGCCGTAGTCGCCGAACGGCTGGGTCGCGTTCCGCTCGGTGATCGGCAGCACGTGCGAGACACCCGCGCGCCAGATCGAGCCGCAGTGCACCAGGTGCGTACCGGTGCCGCGGAGCGCGTCGACCAGGGCTGCGGCGGAGGACTCGGTGAAGCAGACGAGGTCGACGACGGCGTCGGCACCGAGCGCGGCGATGCGGCTGCCGAAGGTGCCGTCGCGGTCCTCCTGCTCGCGGTCGGCGGTGATCCGCTCGACCTGCTGCCACTCCGGGGCATCGACGTACGGGTTGCTCGTGCCGCGGGTGACGGCGACGACCCGGTGACCCGAGCGGACGAGACGGGGGACGAGGAACGAGCCGATGTGGCCGGTGGCTCCGATGACGACGATGTGCATGGGGCCACCGTAGGCCGCGACCTGCGGATCGTGAGCAGGAACGGTCGGGTGTGGCGATCGGGAAGGCCCGTGGCGGTCGGGCACCGTGCCTACCGCTGTCGGGATGTCGGTCGGCCGGTCGGTCGGCCGGTCACGAAACGTCGCGAGGCGAACGCCGACCGGTCACGAACTGTCGGCCGCCGACCCGCCGACCGACACTTCGCGACCACCCCGCGGACCTGAGCGGCACGTCCTGACCGCTCGCACCTGCCCGCCGGAAGGCCCGTGGCGGCCTGGCACCGCGCCTCCCGTCCGTCCGCCTGTCGGTCGGGCCGTCGGTCGGCGGGTCACGACACGTCGCGAGGCGAACGCCGACCGGTCACGAACTGTCGGCCACCGACCCGGCGACCGACAGATCGCGACAACCCCACGGGCCTGAGCGGCACGTCCTGACCGCCGCTCCCACCCCTCAGTCGGCGGTGATGACCTTCACCGAGCCCGCGACGACCGCGGCGTCCTCGGCGAGCGCGACGACCGGGTCGGGAAGTCCCGTGCTCCCGACGAGCTTGCGCACGCCCCAGCCGACGAAGCTGCCGACGAGGGCGCCGACGCCACCGAGGATCGCGCCCTCGATGCGCAGGTCGCGCTTGCCGGTGGTGCCGAGGGCCGCACCGGCGAGGGCACCGGACGCGACGCGACCGAGCAGCGCAGAGGGGGCGATGCGGTTCGGGGTCTTCGGCAGCTTGTCGCCGATGAGCTCACCGACCGCGGACGCCACGAGCAGCCCACGGCCGAGCGGGGTGCTGAAGACCTTCCACTGCTGCCACGACCCCTTCAACGAGGACCGGTCGTGGTTCAGTGCGAGGACGGCGAGCGGGGTGGCGCTCCGGCCGCCGCTCATGATGCCGAGGACCAGGGTGCGGACCAGGGTGTGCTGCTCGTGCTGCTTGCTCATCGTGACTCCTGTCGTGTTGCCCCCGACGGTACGCACGGTGCCCCCGGGTGTTCCGAGCATCGCGGGCGACTGGTCGACGTCCCGCGTTCCCCGGGTACGGAGCCGCCCCGAGTAGCGTCCGGACCATGAGCAACGTCATCGTCTTCGGCGGCCACGGCAAGGTCGCACTCCTCGCCACCCGCATCCTGTCCGAGCGCGGGCACACCGTCACCTCCGTCATCCGGAACGCCGATCAGTCCGACGAGATCCGGGCGCACGGCGGCGAACCGCACGTCGCGGACATCCAGCAGCAGTCCCTGAACGACTTCGCCGAGCTCGTGCGCGGGCACGACGCGGTGGTGTGGTCGGCCGGTGCCGGTGGCGGTTCCGTCGACCGCACCTGGGCCATCGACCGCGACGCCGCGGTGCTCTCGATCCAGGGGGCGGAGCAGGCCGGGGTCGACCGCTACGTGATGGTGTCGTTCTCCGGCTCGCAGCTCGACCACGGGGTCCCGCAGGACCAGGACTTCTTCGCCTACGCGCAGTCCAAGATGATCGCCGACGCCGTGCTCCGCGACTCCGGGTTGCAGTGGACGATCGTCGCCCCGAGCACCCTGACCGATGACGAGCCGACCGGGTCCGTCGACTGGGACGGCACGTCGAGCCAGGTGCCGCGCGGTGACGTGGCGCACGTGGTCGCGGACGTGGTCGAGAACCCGGGCACGGCCGGCAACACCTTCCGGTTCAACGAGGGGTCGACCCCGGTGGCGGAGTTCCTGCGCGCCGACGCGGTCTGAGCAAGACCTCCAGCCCCACAGACAGACGAACGGGGTCGCGGCGGTTCTCCGCCGCGACCCCGTCGTTGTCCCAGGAGCGCATCGAGCTCAGTAGAGCGTCGAGATGCCCGTCATGTCGCCGCGGCCGAGCGTGCGGCCGCCGAGCTCGCAGTAGCCGCCGGACGGCTCCATGACCTGACCGGTACCGGTGGCGACGTGGTCGAGCCCGTACAGGTGGCCCCACTCGTGCGTCGCGACGACCTGGGTGTCGAAGCGGGCGCCCGAGCAGGTGGCCGTCGAGCTCCACTTGAAGCCGGTGGCGTAGCGCTGGTCGGCCTCACGGGCGTTGCCGTTGCCGTCGAACCAGACGCACGTGACCCCGAGGGTGCCGGTGGGGAGCTTGCCCCAGCCCATCACGTTGTACCCGTTGTTGCGCGAGCAGCCGCCCTGGTCGGTGAGGTTCGGCTTCTGGGTCGCGAGGCGCAGGTAGTCGTTCTTCGCCGTCGACGTCACCGTGCGGTCGCAGGCCGAGATGGTGCCGTTCCACGCGTTCGCGCCCTTGCGCAGGGCGTCCTTGGCGTAGGTCGACTTCTGGCCGGTCTGGTTGTAGTACCACTTGACCGTGCTCGCCCAGCTGTAGCCGGACGCCTTCCACGCCGTGCTCGTGCACTTCGTGGTCGCAGCGGTCGTCGCGGCGGGCTCCTGCGCGGTCGCGGCCTGGCTCTGCGCACGTTCCTGCTGGACGGCGGGAGCGGACCCGCGCCATGCCTCGTCCACGCGGACGGCGACGCCGGCGGAGCCGTTGTTCGCGATGAGGACGTCGGCGAGCTCGGGCGCGCCCGGCGCCGAGGTGCTGCTCGCCATCACGCTCTCACCCGGTGCGGGGAGCGCGAAGGTGCGGCCGTCGGGCGTGACGACCGTGCCGGACGTCGCGGTGCAGCCGCTCTCGAGGGTCTGCACCGACAGGGTCCCCGGGGCGCAGCTCGCGCCGGTCCCCGGGGTCGCCGCCTGGGCGGGTGCTGCGGTGATGGTGAGCCCGGCGAGGATCGCGACGATCGCCCCGGTGCTGAGTGCGTTCCTGACAGGACGCATGGTTCCCTTCCAGCGGCGGGCGACGTGCCCCCCGTTCCTGATCCGGGTCCATGGTCGCTGATGACCCAGCGCCGGGTCCAGGACTGCGCTGCGGGGACATGCCCCCAGTCAGGGGCGACGCTCAGGCGAACTGCGCGTAGAAGCGCTCCGGTGCATCGGCGAGCGATGCCTTCACCATCCGGCTCCAGTCGTCGACGACGACCTCGGCCGCACCGCGCTCGACGCCGTCCAGCGCGGCCCGCGCCACGTCGGCCGGGTCGACCTTCGGCCCCTCGTAGCCGTCCATCATGTCGGTGTCCGCCGCCCCGAGGTGCAGCCCCTGCACGCTGATCCCCTTGCCTGCGAGCTCCAACCGGACGGCGTTCGTCAGGTTCCACTCGGCAGCCTTCGCCGCCGCGTACGCGCCGGATCCCGGGTAGACGAACCAGGACAGTGCGGACAGGACGTTCACGATGCCGCCGCCACCGTTCCGCTCGATCACCGGCGCGAACGCCCGGATCATCGCGAGGTTCCCCCAGTAGTGCGTGTCCATCTCGCGGCGCGCATCGGTGAGGTCGTCGGTGAGCAACGAGCCCGTCGTCGAGATGCCGGCGTTGTTCACGAGCAGGGTGACGTCGCCCGCGGCGGCGGCCGCCGCCTCGACCGATGCCTGGTCGGTGATGTCGAGCGGCAGCGCCACGACGCCCTCGATGTCCACGAGTTCGGGTCGACGTGCGGTCGCGTAGACCTTGGTGGCGCCGCGCTCCAGCAGCTGCAGCGCGAAGCGGCGTCCGATGCCCCGGTTCGAGCCCGTGACGAGTGCGACCGATCCAGCGATGTCCATGGTGTCTCCTCCTGCCGCGCGGGTGTCTCCCGCAGCGGCTCGGCTACGCTAAGACCTCACATTCATGTCAGGGGCAAGCCCGGATCGGAGTCCACATGCGCATCGGTGACCTCGCAGCCGCGACCGGCGTCAGCGTCCGCTCGCTGCGGTACTACGAGGAGCAGGGACTGCTCACCGCGTCGCGCACCGCGAGCGGGCAGCGGATCTACACGGACGCAGCCGTGGAGCGGGTCCAGCTCGTGCAGCTCTTGCCGTGCGTCGACCGCGGGGAGTCGACGCCGGAGTCGTTCGCGCTCCTCCTCGCGGAGCGGGACCGGATCACCGCGCAGCTGGCCGAGCTCGAGGCGGTCCGCGGGCGCCTCGAGCAGGTCATCGCGATCACCGAGCACCCCACCGCCGAGCACTGCCCGGCACTGCGTGACCGACCTGCGGAGCCGGTCGCGGCCTGAGACACCACCCCAGGACGGACGGGAGGCCCGTGGCGGGTCCGCCACGGGCCTCCCGTCCCGAGCGGGTCGCTGACGACGCCCGCACCACCAGCGCGTGGCGCGAGCGCAGCACCCCGGGTGTCGCCGGGGCACCCTCCTCGAGCTGGGCGACGAGCACCCCGACGGCCGTCGCAGCCACGCGGTCGAAGTCGGCCGACACCGTGGTCAACGCCGGGGTGGAGTACGCCGACTCCTCGATGTCATCGAACCCGACGACCGCGACGTCATCCGGCACGGTCCGGCCCGCCAGCTGCAGCGCGCTCATCGCCCCGAGTGCCAGCGCGTCGTTGCAGCAGACGATCCCGTCGACCGGCACCCCGGCCTCCAGGAGCTGTCGTGCAGCCGCCGCCCCCTCGGCCCGGTGCCACAGCGCGGTCGGCACGACGCGCTCGGGCGCGAACGGCACGCCGTGGTCGTCGAGTGCCTCGCGGTAGCCCCGCAACCGCTCCTGCGCCGTGCGCACCGGGCCCGCCGGATCGGAACCGATGAACGCGATCGAACGACGACCGGCGTCGAGCAGGTGGGTGGTCGCGTCGCGCAGGGCGTCGGCGTTCGACATCGCGATGAACGGCACGGGTGCGTCCGGGATCGGCTCACCGAGCACGACCAGGGGGAACTTCACCTCGAGTGCGGCGGCGTCGCTCGGACGGACGGTCAACGGGCTGTAGATGATGCCGTCGATGGAGTGCTCGCGCATCCGGGTGATCGCGTCCGCCTCGCGCACGCCGCTCGCGGTCTGCTCGATCAGCACGGTGTAGCCCACGGCGCCGGCAGCGCGGATGACGGCATCGGCGAGTTCGGCGAAGTACGCCTGCCGCAGTTCCGGCACCGCGAGGCCGAGCACCTTGGAGCGTCCGGCGCGGAAGTTGCGGGCCGAGACGTTGAGCTCGTAGCCGAGCTCGTCGACGGCGGCCATCACGCGGTCACGGGTGCGGACGGAGACGTGTTCGTAGCCCGACAGCACGTTCGAGACGGTCTTCTTCGAGACACCTGCCACGGCGGCGACGTCGCTCATCGTGGGTGGAGAGCGGTGCCCCTGCGCCATCGGGCGCCCCCTCTCACGTGCGGACTGCGTTCCGCAGGAACCTACCGCACCAGCGTGGTTGGGACCGGACGGGAGGCCCGTGGCGGGCCGGCCACGGGCCTCCCGTCCGGTCCGTCGGCCCGTCCAGGGCCCCGCTCAGTCCGCCAGGAACCGCAGGACCGCCAGCACCCGCCGGTTCTCGTTCGGCGTCGCCTCGAGCCCGAGCTTGGTGAAGACCGCGGTGACGTGCTTCTCGACGGTCCCGCCGGACAGGAACAGCGTGTCCGCGATCGCGGCGTTCGACCGACCCTCGGCCATCAGGCGCAGCACGTCGGTCTCGCGGGCGGTGAGCGAGTCGAGCGGACCGCTCGTGGCACGCGGCGCCTGGACCAGTGCGGCAGCCACCTCGGGGTCGAGCACGACGTTGCCCGCGGCGACCTGGTGCAGTGAGTCGATGAAGGTGCCGACCTCGGCGACCTGGTCCTTCAGCAGGTACCCGACCCCGACGGTGGCGACGTCGAGCAGCGCCCGAGCCCACTGCGCCTCGGCGTACTGCGAGAACAGGAGCACCCCGACGTCGGGCCGGACGTCCTTCACCCGCATGGCCGCACGGACGCCCTCGTCGGTGTGCGTCGGCGGCATCCGGATGTCCATCACGACGACGTCGACCGCGCCGTGCGCGACGGCGGCCACCGCGGCGTCGCCGTCCGACACCGGCACGACCTCGTGCCCGCGACCGCGCAGCAGGGACGTCAGCCCCTCGCGCACGATCGTGTTGTCGTCGGCGACGACGATCCTCACCGTTCGGCTCCGCTCGGCATGCGCATCCGGATGCGGGTCGGGCCGCCGGCGGGGCTGTCCACCTGCAGGTCCCCGTCCACGGCGCGCAGCCGTTCGAGCACCCCGGCCAGGCCGGTGCCGTGACCGTCGGGGGTGCCGAGCGCGACGTGTGCCCCGCCGTGTCCGTCGTCCTCGACCTCGACGAGCAGGTCGGTGCCGAGCATGCCGACCCGGACGGCGGTGGCCGAGGCTCCGGCGTGCTTCGACACGTTCGTCAGCAGCTCGAGCACCCCGAAGTACGCGATCCCCTCGACGACGCGGGACGGCCGGACGGGCAGGTCCACCGACAGCGCGACGGGGAACGGGGTCCGGGAGCACGCCGAGGTCAGCGCGGCCTCGAGCCCCTCGTCGAGGACGGGCGGGTGGATGCCGCGGGCCAGGGCGCGGAGCTCGACCAGCGCCTCTTTCGTCGACGCGTGCGCCCGGTCGACCAGCGCGGTGACCGCGTCCGGGTCGGCGCCGGTCTGCAGGCGGTCACGGGCGTCGCCGAGGGTCATCGCCAGGCCGACGAGCCGGGCCTGGGTGCCATCGTGCAGCTCCCGCTCGATGCGGCGCAGGGTGGTGTCGGCGTCGAGCACGGCGGCGTCGCGCGAGGCCGTGACCTGGCGGAGCCGCAGGTCGCGGGCGGTGGCACCGAGCAGGGCGCGGATGACCACACGCTGCAGTGCCGCGAGCCCGTGGTTCACCGCGGGCCAGAGGAACAGCACGATGAGCAGGCCGAGCACCGCGAACGCGACCTGCAGCGGCGGGGTGTCGACGTACACGCCGAGGAACTGCGCACCGCTGTGGAGCTCGCCGTCCGCGCCCCGCTGCGCCGGCAGGAAGTGCCCCCACGCCGCGTGGGTCATCGCGCCCAGACCGCTCACGAGCACAGCGGTCGAGACGGCGAACGTGGTGGTGGTCAGCACGAACCCCGCGAGCAGGTACGCGAACGCCCGCCAGGTGGGGCCGTCCGACAGCCGGGCGAACGCGGTGCCGAGCGGCGTCGAACCTGCACGGGGCGGTGCCGGGGCGACGACGACCTGCCCGAGCAGCGCGGCGGACATCCGGCGGGTGACCGCGGCGAACCAGTGCGACCCACCGAGCAGGAACGCGGCGACGACCAGGCCGACCCAGGTCAGCGACACCGGGATGCCGACGGCCAGCACCACGACGAACCAGGCCAGCGCGGCGATCGCGATCGGCAGGTGCGCGGCGTGGAACGCGAAGGCCCGCCAGGTGCTGCCGTCGGCGACGGCTCGGAACGGTCGGAACCGGGGGACGGTGGTGGGTGCGCCCGGGGTGGCGACGGCGGTGTACATGCGGACCTCTTCGTGTCGGTGACGAGCTTATTGCCCGACACCAGCCTCGCCGCGGGGGTCCGCCCGCACACCGGTGCTGCCCCCCGTGGTCGGTGGGGAAACCCCGCGATCGTCGTCAGCCGGGTCCGCTCAGGCGCCGGTCTGCTCCGTCGGCGCGGCCACGGGCTTCGACTGGCTCGACCCTCGTTGCCGCAGGGACACGGTGGCGATCACCATCACGGAGATGACCAGGAACTCCGACTGCCAGTTCTGCATCGACTCGAACCAGAACTGGCTCGTGCCCAGGTAGCCCCACGCCGAGACCACGCTGTCACCGTGTTCGAGCTGCTCCTCGTTGTAGGCCGCAGCGCCTCCGATCACGTGCCCGACGACACTGCCGAGGAACAGCACCGCGAACAGGATCAGCAGGGAGTTCTCGTACAGCACGAGCACGATCCCGCCCCGGCGTACCGGCCACGGCGCCTTCGGGTCGTCGGCGTGCTCCCGGGGGTCATCGTCCTGCGGGCTCTGTTCGTCCAGGGGCTCGGACTCGCTCGACCCCTTCTGGAACAGGAACACCGTGAACACGATGTACGCGCCCATCTGCAGGAACTCGCTCTCCCAGTTCTCGAACGTGGCCTCGGCGAAGTCGCCGCTGGTCAGGAATCCCCAGAGCGACACGGCCGCCTCGCCGTGCTGCATCGCGTCCGCCGCGGACACCCGCCACCCGGCGAACACCATGCCGACGAAGCACACGACGAAGACGGCGACGTTCGCGAGGAGCAGGCCGTGCCGTCGCACGCGCTGCCACCCGCTCGATCCGTTGTGCAGGCCGAGGGTCACCGGGTCCTCCGTTCGTCGTGTCGACGCCATCCTCGTCCGGGCGCGACGAACGCCTTCGCAGGAGCACCCGACCGGTCGCGGTGGTTCCGTCAGCGACTCAGAGCGTGATGCCGGTGGCCTCGGCGAGCGCGTCGAGCAGGTCGGTGCGGAACCGCTGGTCGGCGACCGCCGGGTGCGGTGCTTGCTTCTCACCGTGGAACCAGTAACCACCCGTCACGGTTTGGTTCGGATCGGTCGCCAGGGTCTCCTGCGTGCGGTGTCCGAGCTCGAAGTCGTCCGGAGCACCGGCCCCGCCCATCTTGGTCGCCACCCACCCCGGGTCGACAGCGTTGCTCAGCACGCCCGGGCGCCGCAGTGGCAGCTCGACCGCGAGCGCCGTCACGAACAGCTTGGTGTCGGAGTACGAGTTCGTCTCCGACGCGCCGGTCCAGTCGATGGTATCCAGGCGCGGACGGCCGCCCCGGTGCATCCCGCTGCTCAGGTACACGTGCCGCTCCGGCGAGCGCAGCAACGCGGTGAACAGGTAGGGCGCCACGACGTTGACGGGCACCAGGGAACGGCCCGAGATCACGCCGGCGTTGTGCACGACGGCGTCGAGCGGGGTGCCGGCGTCGAGCTGGCGAGCGGTGGCGATCACGGCGTCGCGGTCCGCCAGGTCGGCGACGACGAGTTCGGCGCCGCGCTCCACCAGGTCGGCGACCGCCTCGGCGCGGGCCGTGTTGCGCGCGTGGACGACGACGTCGTGTCCGCTGCGGAGCAGCGAGTCGGCGGTCCCCCGCCCGAGGCCGTCGGTGGATCCGGTGACGAGGATGCGTGCCATCCGCCCATCATGCGCCCGGCCGCTGCGGCGGGTCCGGCAGGTGGACGGGCAACGGTCGGACGGGAGGCACGGTGCGGGCCCGCCACGGGCCTCCTGTCTGGTTCACGGGCTGGCCACAGGCCCGCGGTACGGTCGCTGCATGAGCAGCTTCCTCGAGCCCGTCGACGCCGTCGGCGTCGGTGACGCGACGATCGTGCCGGACGCCACGCGACCGGTCGCGGCGGTCGTCACGGGCGACGACGTGCGGTGGGTGACGTGGCCGGACGCCCCGTTGCCGGACGGTGCGGTCGACGAGGTCGGGGTCCTCGCGACCGACGGGGGCGCCTGGGTGGTCTACCTGTCGCGCGAGGACGCTGAAGGCGACCTCGACACAGAGTCGCGGACGGCCGTGCACGTCACGCCGGCCGGGGTGACGTGCGCGGTCGACCTCGGGGATCGACGCGTGCTCGGGGCGGACGTCGAGGGGCTGTGGATCGGCGACCCGCGTGACGCGTCGATGTGGATGGGTGAGGACGAGGACTCCGAGGATCCGGAGGACGACGAGGCGGTCGAGGACGACGACGGGGACTCGGACGACCCGCTCGACGGCGTCGACCCGGAGACCCTGCCGTGGGCGCCGTCCGAGCCGTTCTGGCCGTCGCCGGAGCAGTGGGCGGCGACGCTCGCTGCCGGCGAGGAGCCGGAGGACGACGACCCCGAGCTGCTGGACGACGATGACGACGATGGGCCCCGGTACTGGAGCGTCAGCTTCGGCGGCGTCGAGGGCGGCTTCGTCCCGCCGCCTGAACCGCAGGCGGAACCCGCTCCGCCCCTGCCGACCCCGCCGACTGAACTGGTGCTCGTCCGCAACGACGGCAGCCGGACGACGATCGCCGTCGACCACCTGGTCGAGGACGTCCGCCGCACGGGCTCGGTGCTCACCATCCGGTACGCACCGACCGGTCCGCGACGGGACCCCGACGCGTCCGTGTTCCGAAGCATCGTCTACGTGTCCCGGGAGGTCGACCTCGACGTGAGCGGCGGCCTCCCCGTCACCGTCACCACCGATGACCTGCCCTCCCGTGCCGCGAGCGACGAGGACGAGACGTCGTGGGAGGACGAACAGGAGCGTCTGGAAGCAGCCCTCGCGCCGTGGACGGAGCGGTTCGACCTGACCGACGTCGAGGGCGCGCACTGGCCGCTGCACGACCTGGACGCTGCCGCACGGGAGCGCGCGGTCGCGGACCTCGTGGCCGTGTTCGAAGCCCTCGACCAGCCCGGCATCCTGTGGACCCGCGACCACCCCGAGCCCCGCCGGTCGGCGAGCGACTACCGGGCGGTCGACGCCACCATCGAGGGGGAGTGGCCGGCGACCGAGCTCGTGGTGTCGTTCGAGCACCGCGCCGTGCCGTACCTGCGGCTCCGCCGGCGCTACCGGGTGTTCGACGACGCCGGGCACGTGGAGGACTGGACGTACGTCACGGTGCACCTGGAGGAGGAGATCGCCACCGGGCACATCGCCGACCGGTCGGACGCGGTGGACGGGGTGCTCGACATCTGACGGGTGTCGTGCTGCCGGTCAGTGCACCGTCAGACCTCGGCGACGGCCCGCAGCTCGAGTGCCACGGCGTTCAGGTCCGCGATCAACCCGTCCGCCCGGTCGGCGTACTCCGGAGCAGGCGCCCCCGCATCACGCCCCTCGCTGCTCGGCCACGGTGCCCACACCGGGGCGGCGACCGTCAGCAGGTCGTCACGGGACCATCCGTGCTCGAGCAGCTCCCGCGCGTGGTCCACGCGAGCCCGCACCCGCGCGGCGGACGGATCGCCGTGACCGGTGAGGAACGCGACGAGGCGGTCGCCCCGGGCGACGTACCGCCGGAGCTGGTCACGTCGATCACGCTCGTCGTACCGGCCGCCGTGCAGCACGTGTCGGCGGAGCCATCCCATGTTCCGATGATCCCACCCCCCGATCAGCCCGCTGGTCCTGTACGTTTCCTGTGTCGACAATCCCTGACCAGAGAGGACGCGGCGCCATGAGTGACGGCACGCCCCAGTTCAACCAGCAGAACCCGAACCCCTACGCAGGCGGCGGACCACAGCCGTACGGTGCGCCCATGCAGCCGTCGTCCGACCGCTTCAACGTCATGGCGATCGTCGGGTTCGTCCTGGCCTTCGTGGTGAACATCGCCGGCCTGGTCGTGTCGATCATCGCCCTCTCGCAGATCAAGAAGACCGGGGAGCGCGGCCGCGGCCTGGCCCTCGCTGGCGTCATCATCAGCGCCCTGTCGGTCGTGTTCGGCATCCTGTGGATCATCCTCGTGATCACAGCCGTCGCGAACGCCCCGGCAGGCAGCACCACCGGCTACTGACGCGCACCAGCACCAGACCGGAGGCCCGTGGCAGCTCGCCACGGGCCTCCGGTGTGTCCGGGGTCGGTTCCGGAGACGCGGCCTCAGCCGATGACGCCGGTGTGCTCCAGCACGATGTTCAGGCCGATCAGGATCAGCACGACACCACCCGCGATCTCCGCCGGCTTGCCGAAGCGGGCACCGACACGGCGACCGACCAGGACCCCGACGAACGACAGCACCGCGGTGGTGATCCCGATGAGCAGCACCGCGCCGCCGATCGACACGGGCAGGAACGCCAGGGTGACCCCGACCGCCAGGGCGTCGATGCTGGTCGCGACCGCGAGCACGAGGAGCTCCCGGACCGGCAGCCGATCGGTGTCCTGCTCGGTGTCCTCGTGCTTCGAGAACGCCTCCCACAGCATCTTCCCGCCGATCAGCGCGAGCAGCCCGAACGCGACCCAGTGGTCGAAGGCCGCGATGTACTGCGCGAACGCGGACCCGAGCAGCCAGCCGATCAGGGGCATCACCGCCTGGAACACCCCGAACGTCAGCGCGATCACGATCGCGTGCCGCACGTCGAAGCGCTTCATGTGCAGGCCCTTGCCGAGGGCGACGGCGAAGGCGTCTGCGGAGACGCCGAGCGCGATGAGGAAGAGGGCCCAGAACGACATGGGAACGGCGCCTTTCGAGAGGGTCGGACGGAGACGCCGACGTCTCAGGACCTGACGATCCTGGCACGGTCCGGGGCACGAAAAGGCCTGATCAGCGGGATTCGTCGCGCCGAATCTGGGGGTTGGTGGGCCCGGTCCGCCAACCCGGCCCACGTCGTCGACGTGCCCAGGGGACGGACTGGAGGCCCGTGGCGGCGCCGCGATGCGCCTCCAGGCCGGCAGTCAGTGCGTCAGGAACCTGCGGCCGCGTGCGCGGCGATCTGGCTGGCCGTCAGTTCGGTGCTGTAGACGGCGGCGTACCGCATGGACCCGGTGAAGTACGGGTTGCTGGAAGCACCCGGCCAGCCGCTGACGACGTCGTAGCCGATGCGGAAGTACCCGGTGAAGTTCTCGGCGGTCGTGAAGGCCGCGTTCGACGCGACGAGCTTGCCGTCGACGGACAGGCGCATGCCGTTGGTCGGCGACATCGTCGTCACCACGTGGTGCCAGCTGCCGTCGGTGTACGACCTCGGCGACGTGAGCACCTGCGTGGCGCTGCCGGTGTAGGTACCGAAGGCGAGCTGCCCCGTGGTGGTCACGTAGAGCTTCCGGTCGTGCTGGCTCGACGCGCCGGTCTGGCTGCTCCCGAAGCCGATGAGCATGCCGCCCGCGACGGTCGTGCGGAACCAGACCTCCTCGCTGAAGGTCGTCGGGTTCGCGACCGAGCGGGGGGTCGAGACGTAGCTCGTGGAACCGTTCAGCGCGTAGGCGCTGCCGCTGTCACGTGGGCAGGCGTTCGGACTCGGCGTGGTCGCGGTCATGGTGCCCTGGTAGGTGCCGTTGGAGCCGCGACCCGACCAGTCGGTCGCGGTCCTCGACCCCGAGGCCTCGGTCAGGCGGTAGGCGAACAGCGCGTTCGCGGTGTCGGCGCCGACCGCACCCGTGCACGTGAAGTACGGCGCGGTCGCCGCGGTGTTCGTGCTGTTCGTCACACGTGCGCTGAAGGCCGAGCGGGTCGGCGCGAACTGGTTGAGCAGGACGACGACAGCCAGGGCGACCACGAGCAGGACAGCGACGACGCGGCCGTCGCGCAGGCGACCGAGGATCACGAGGGACGCACCGCCTCGACACGGCCGACCGCCAGGCAGGCCACGAGCGGCACCAAGCACACGGCGATCAAGGCGACCCAACCCAGGGGGTCGAGGTCGATGTTCGACATGAGCTGGTAGTTCCCGTGCTCCGTGAGCTCGTGGATGACGACGCGCCCGACCTCGCCGTCGACCAGGTGGACGCTGTTGCCGCCGTGGGCGTCGATGCGGACCGGGAAGATCCCGGACGAGACCACGGTCGCCTCGACCCCGTTCGGGCTCGACGTGTTCGTGATCGTCGTCACGTTGACGAACGGCTTGAACACGAAGGCCGCGTACGCGGCCGTGAGGGCGCCGCCGGTGATCCGCAGGCAGGAACGGGTCACCCGGTCGGTGAACGCGCTGGTCAGGGTCAGGATGATCAGCGTGCCGATGAGCAGGACCGAGGCGGCCCGGAACAGCCACCCGAGGTGCGGGACCAGGAGCGCCGGGGTGCCGATGACGTCCGCCTGGGTGAGCGTCCACGGGTCGATCGCGCCGTTGACGTCACCACGGGTGTGGAGCCCACCGTCCGCGTCGATCGACACGATGCGGTGCGTGTAGACGACGTCCGGGTTGGCGGAGGTCTCGAACGAGACGATCTCGCCGACCCGCAGGGTGGAGGCGTCCACCGGCAGGTCGAGCACGAGGGTGCCGACCGGGGCAGCCTCGCCCATCGAGGGGGTCTCGACGACGAACCAGCGGCCGCCGGCGGAGAGGAACAGGACGGCGGCGGTGAGCAGGAGTGCAGCGATCGCGGCGACCGACCACGCCAGGACGGTCTCGGAGCGGGTGACCGGACGGCCGCGCAGGACCGAGCGGTCGAGCATGCCGCTGAGCGGCATCGCTGCGGTCTGGCTCATGGGTGCTGCTCCGAGGGTTCAGGGAATGGCGCCGCTCGACCGGAGGGGGGGTCGGCCGAGCGTCGCCGGTCTGGGGAGTGGTGATGGGGACCGGATCGGGCCGGATCAGGCCGTGAACGTCCAGGTCATCGGGACCGAGGCGGCGAGGCCCTGGTAGGTGTTGCCGGCCGAGGAGTCCAGGGTCACCGCGAAGTTGAACGGGACACTCGCACCGGCGGCCGGGGCCTGCGGCATCGTGATGGCCGACGCGGCCGCACCCTTGAAGCTGGCGAGGGTGCCGCTGAACACGGTGGTCGAGCCAGAGGTGACGACGAGGTTCATCTTGGCGCACAGGTCGGTCGCGGTGCCGTTGGCCGAACCGTTTGCCGACTGGGTGCACGTGGCGCCCGGGTTCAGCGTGAAGGTGCTGGCGTTCGCGGTGCCGGTGTTCTTGATCGAGATCGCGGTGTTGACCGTGTTGCCCGGGGTCATCGTCGTGCTGCCGCCGAACTTGTTGATCGTCGAGCAGGTCGCCGAGTTCGTCGAGACCGAGCCGCCGTCGGTGCTGAGGCAGGTGACGGTCGCGCCGGCGTTCTGCTCCTGCATGATCAGCGTGCCGCTGGCGGCGGTGTTGCTGCTGTTCGTGATGCTCGCGGCGAATCCTGACAGGGTGCCGGTGAGCGAGAGGGAGAGCAGGACGGCGGCGAAGATGCCTGCGAGGAGGGCCACGGGGGCGAAGCGGATCCGCTTCAGTGCGGAGGTGCGGAGCTTGGTGGACACGGGGTACCTCTTCGTTCGGTGATGCTCAGTGGTCGGGGGGGAGCAAGACATTCGGGCTGTTTTGCTTCAATGGTTAAGATAGTCAGTGATTGAGCATGTGTGCGACTCGTATACTTACCCCAGTGCGGGGGACGGCCCTTGTCCCCCCATCACCCGACCCGGAGGAAGACCGTCGTGACAGCAGCACGAAGCGGTGACAGCGCAGCCGAGCTCATGACCGCGTTCACCGCTGTGGTGCGCGCGAACGCGAGCCTGGTGAGTCAGCTGAGTGCTCGCGCGGGCGTGCACGAGAACGCGCTCCGGGCCATGGTGCTCATCAGCGACACCGGGTACTCCACGCCGACCGAGGTCGCCGGGTACCTGGGGCTGACCTCCGGTGCGGTGACGAACATGATCGACCGGATGAGCGCCGCCGGGCTCCTCGAGCGCGCACCGAACCCGGCCGATCGCCGAGGATCACTGCTGCGGCTGCTGCCCCCGGGCCATGTCGTCGTGTCGGACTACCAGGAGCGGTACGCGGCGATGCTCCGGGCCGTCGACGGGGCGCACAAGGGTGAACTGCACGAGGTGCTCAACGACCTGGCGACGAGTCTGTACGAGCAGGCTGCCGCTGCGTCCTGACCTTCCTGGTGGGGACCGAGGGTCTACCTGGCGAGGACCGCCCGTTCCTCGGTCGAGGTGAGGCCAGCACGGCGTTCCCGATCCGTCCCGCGGGCACGCTCGTCCTCGAGCACCCGCACGACGGTGTCCCGGAGGGGTCTGGTCACCCCGCCGGCGTCGGTGAACGCCACTGCGGAGCGCTGCGCGAACCCCGCGTCCGACACCGGGATCCACAGGGGGAGTGATCGGGGGCCCGCCCAGTAGGCCACGTCGTGTGCAAGCAGGACGTCGTCCTCCACCGCGACGAGTTCGTCGTCGAACCCGGTGACCTCGGCCACGCACCGCAGGAAGTCGTGCATCGACACCGGTGCCCCGACGGCGTTGACCGTGCCGACGGACCCGTCGCGCCCCGCCCGGACGAGCCAGGAGGCGAGGTCCGCGACGTCGATCACCTGCACGAAGCGCTCCGCCGTCGTCGGCACCAGCACGGGCCCGCCGCGATCGAGGCGTGCCGGCCAGTAGCCGAACCGGTCGCTGGGGTCACCCGGGCCGACGATCAACCCCGGGCGTGCGATGAGCAGCCGCGACCCGAGCCTGAGCCGCGTGGTGCGCTCGGCGAGGACCTTCGCGTCGGCGTAGGCGGACGGGTCCTCCGGCTCCACCAGCCGGGCGGACTCATCGGCGCCCGGTTCGTCGTTCTGCGCGTAGACGGAGACCGTGGACACCAGCGTCCAGTGGGCGGCCCGGTCGGCGAGGGCGTCGAGCGCCGGTGCGACGAACTCGGGGGCGTGAGCGAGCTCGATGACCTCGTCCCAGGTGCCGGTGGCCGGTTCGTAGGCGCCGGGCAGGGACCGATCCGCCTGCACGAAGCGCGCTCCCTCGGGAACGCTGCCGGTGGTGCCCCGGGCGAGGCACGTGACGTCGGCACCCTCGATCAACAGCTCGTCGACGATCGTCCGTCCGAGCCAGCCGGTTCCACCGAGCACCAGGACGCGTCGCGAGGGCTGGGGCATCAGACCGGCTCGAGTGCTCGTCGCTCGCCGGTGGGCAGCTCCACCCGGATGCGATCGCCCGGTCGGACCGTGCCACCGGTGAGCACGACGCTCATCACACCACCCTTGCGCTCGACGGTGCCGTCCTCGGCTCGTCCGAGCACCGCGCGGAGCAGCCCCGGTTCGAAGCCGTTGATCTGCTGGCAGGGGTTCCGCAGGCCGGTGACCCGGACCGAGGCGTCGCCGCCGAGGTGCAGCACCGTGCCCTCCGGCAGCCCGAGCAGGTCGATGCCGCTCGTCGTGACGTTCTCGCCCATCTGGCCCGGCTCGACGCTGAACCCGGCCTCGGCGACCTCGTCGAACAGCTCGGCGTGGAGCAGGTGGACCTGTCGCAGGTTCGGCTGCGACGGGTCACGCGCGACCCGGGAGCGGTGCTGCACGGTCGTACCGGCGTGAGCATCCCCCTCGATGCCCCACCCGGCGACCAGGGTCACCGCGTCGACCAACGGTTTGCTGAACCGGTGCTCGCCGTCCTTGCTGACCGCGACCACGCGCGGCTGGTCCTCGTCGTCCCCGCTCATGGGGCCGATTCTGCACCCATCGTCCGCGCGGCGCGAGTGCGGCGTTGTTCAGCGGCGCTTGCGCAGGGCGTTCGTGGACCAGAGCGAGATCGCGATGAGCACGGGCTGGAACAGCAGGCGGACGAAGCGCTTGGTGTCAGTGTCCAGACCGAAGCCGTCGCGGTGGTGCATCCACTGCGCGATGTTGCCCGGGAAGACCGCCAGGAAGAACACCGCGACGACCCACCCCACGGTCACCTGTCGCCGCGCCAGGAGCATCAGCGCAGCGCCGAGCGAGATCTCCACCACGCCGGACGCGATCACCGTGACGTCCGTCGGCAGCGGCACGAACTTCGGCACCTGCGCCTGGAACTCCTCGCGCGCCACGGTCAGGTGGCTGATGCCAGCCCACGTGAGCATCGCGCCGAACAGGATGCGGACGATGGTCCGGGGGAGCGTTGAGCGGACTGCGGGGGTGCGGGTTGCCATCGGAGTGGTGCCTTTCACGATCGGGGTGGGGTTCGGTGGAGTGGGAGGACGAGGTCAGCGGCTGCTGAGGACTCGGCGTCGGCGTGCGGCCTCGAACGTGATCGCGGCAGCGGCGGCACCGAGCGTGAGGATCCGGGCGACCGGACGGCCGCGGGTCGAGGTGAGGAGTCGAAGCCCACCGGCGAACGTGAGTGCCGCGGCAGCACCGGTCGTGGTCGTCACCGACTGGTCTTCGAGGTCGATCGCGAGCCGGGTCCCGCCCAGGGCGGTCGCCGCGATGGCGGCGCCGGTGCCGACCAGGTCGCGCCCGGGCGCACGGCGAACCGCTGCGGCAGCGACTCCGAGCCCGGACAGGACCTGCAGCGCCGGGATGCCGAGTGCGTGCGGGACGCCCGGCTCGAAGCCCCGGCGCTGCATCTGCTGGGCTCGGGCGCGCAGCGGAGTGCGGCGAACCATGACGATGCCGTGCCCGGCGAGCAGGACGCCGGTGACGAGATCGATCGAGCTGGTCAGTTTCACGATGTGCTCCATTAGGTTGTGCACAACCTAACACGTCGAGGTGTCCAGTGGGCCAGAGGCGAGAGCCCTACCGTCGGCGACGACGCCGCAGGACGATCACGACGAAGACCACGAGCACCGCGACGACCACTGCCGATGCGAGCCACGCCGCCGACAGCAGGTCGGTGGATGCGCTCATCGTGTCGTTGCATTCCGGAACTGACTCGACACACGACGCTGTTGCTTCGACGAGACCCATGAGCGCAGTGAACCCGAGAAGCCGGGCGAGGACAAGACTGAGGTGGTGATCCCTCAGTTCCTGACCGTACCCGCGATCCTCGCAGTGGCTGCAGTCGCACTCGTCGGCTGTGCCCAGCACGATCGGGACGACGACTTCCTGACGCTCTCTGCGGGGGAAGCCACCTTGTCGCCCTGCACCACCGCAGCGCCGGTCTCGGTCGAGCAGCTGGACACGACGCGCCTGCCGACTTGTGACCCGCTGGGTCAGGTGCTGGTCTTCCCCGACGGTGAGCAGCTGCAGCTTCCGGAGCAGCAAGGTGGCGGCGGCGCATCCTCGGGCTCGAGTTCCGACACCCGGTACTCGTGGCAGAGCGTCGGCAACTGGGGTCTCGTCGCAGCGCGCTCCTCCGCCGACTGCTCGGAGATCGACGAGTGGGGCAACCCCGAAGCACTCCGGCGCGTGCACGAAGCCTTCGGGACCGATTGGGCGTGCCGCTGACACGGCGAGCGACGAGCCAGTTGCCCGTCTCGTGAGCGATCAGGCTCAGGAGCGGAGCGACGGCCCGGCTCGCAGCGGCTACGGAGCGTCGGAAGGGCGCGGGTTGAGCGGAGTTCCCAACTTCGGGGGCTTCCCTGGCACGCAGTGCCCGTAGACGAGAAGGCTGGCGAAGTCCGTGCCGGACTGGAATTCGACACCGAACCCATCGGCAGAAGTGCCGCCGTTGTAACCGTTCGGGTAGGCGATCACGGTTCGTGCGGGCTTGAGCGTGTCATCGTGCTCGACAGGGGCACCGTCCAACCCGACCGACGTCTTCAACGCTGCAGCAACTCGCCCGGTCACGACGGCTGGAGTGGCAAGCAGCGGGTGCTTGCGGATGGCTGTGAGCGTGAATTGCGCTCCGTCTTCGCCATTGGACGAACAGTCGTTCCACTCGAACTCGGTTCCCTCGTCCCAGCCCCCCTCACCCACGACGGACTTCACCGCCTGGAAGATGTCCATGACGTTGTCGTGTGACTGTTCTGGGGTCAACGAAGAGTCCATGCTCGCCGGAGTATGCGGACCGTGATCGGCGCACGCAGTCATCAGAAGCGCAGCGGACGAGATCAACACACCCACCAGAGTCAAGCGCCTACGGTGTCGGATCACCCGTTGGTCCCGTCTGCCAGTCGAACATGAGCCAATTCTCCTCGGTCTGCTGCCGCATCCAAGACCGTCTTCGTACCGAAGGAGCTGTCCCGGTCGCCGCCACCCGGCGCATCACCACGATGTGTCCGGTCGCGAACAGTCCGGCCGGCAGCCACGACAGGCACCTACCCTCGTTGCATGGTGAGCGACGTCGACGGTGGACCCGGTTGGATCATCAGAGCTGCCGACCTCCGCCCCGCCGTCACCGACCTGGACGCCTTCCGAGCCGGCCTCGCTGGGGATCCACTTGCCGAGACGATCGAACTGCTGTGGACCGGGAACGCCCGCGCTGCTCTTCACGGCCTCGAATCGCTCCAGCAGACGCCCCGAGTGCGGGCGCTTGCTGCCGATTGCCGTCGCGATCTCGGGGACACCGCTCTTGCTGTGGGGGAGTACGACGTCCTTGTCGCAGAGAGCTTGGGCACGGCACGCGAGGCCGTGATGCGGCAACACCGGGGGAAAGCCCTCCTCGCGAACGGCGAAATAAGACGCGCGATCGAGGACTTCCAGCAAGCCGTCGAACTCCGACGAACAGCAGACCCGGTGCTCCTCGCCTCAGCAGAGCAGGGTTTGGCGGTCGCACGCAGTCGCGTGGACATCGGATGATCGCCGGCCGAACCGGTGTCGTGAGACCTCCGATCTCGGCGCCGTCAGCGCTCCGCGCGGTACCCGCACTCGCGTTCGCCCTATCGACGAGCCCGAGCGCGGGCTGACTGGTTCCGGTCGCCGCTCCTTCGGGGAGGCGCTCGGACAGGTCTGTCACCAGATCGTGAGATTCGAGCGCTTCAAGGGTTCTTGCCCCCGGCCCCTGCCGCTTGGCTGCCCAAGATGCCGAAGCGCTGCGCCTGTTCGACACTCACATCCAGGTACGGTTCGAAGGCCAGCCGAAGCTCGTCGACGGCACCACAGCGCAGCGTCAGAAGGACGCTGCAGACGCGGCTGCGGCTCATCGCGGACAGGCGACGACGACGCTCTCCTCGCTCCCGACAGACGTCTACAAGGTCTGGGTCGTCAAGGTCAACACTCTGTACGGGTGGGAGTTCGGAGGCCACTGGAAGTTCGCGAACTACTTCGCTGGGCAGACCGATCCGGGAGACGTCGCGACCCTGGAGTTCGACATCAACAAGTGCGCGAAGCTGCAACACCTCGACATGGCGACGGACGACACCAGTGGCAAGTCGACCAAGCTCGGGTCGTTGCGGCGTTGGCGTGGCTGAACGCGGACAGTTGCCCGAAGAACCACAACGAAGCGCGCGGCATTCTCCTACCATGCTGTCGAGAACGGGGCAGTCGGCAACGTCTCGGCGTCATGGGGCAACTTCTCTGTGAGCACCTCCGGCTCCACCCTGGAGCTGCAGAAGTCGACACAGCCGTTCGACTTCGTCTACTGATCCCACCGGAACGGCTCGGCCGTCGTCTTCATCCGACCGAAGGAGCGGTACATGCAACCAGCTTTCGCGATCCTGGCATTGCTCGTGGGCGCGAGCATCATGGCCCTCACGCTGATCGCGTTGTCAACGCCGCTTCCGATCGCGCTTCTCGGCCCGGTCCTCGCTGCCGTGGGGCTCAGTTCTCTGGCGCGGCGAGCGCGCGATCGGCCCGACGACTGACAGGCCCGAGCGCCCACGCACACGTGGTGTGTTGCGTCCGGTAGCCGATCCCGGTCCGGACGACGCCGCGCGATGACGAGTCGAACGTATGCCGAGCCGCCAGTCAGAGAGGGCTACTGCACGCGCGCGGCCTGGCGGCGCTCGACAAAGCGCATGATGAGGAACAGCGACGACCAGAGGACCAAGCCCACGAGCGCGAACACCGCGACGACGAGGAGCACGCCGCCGACCGTGTCCACCGGGAACCAGCCGCTGAGCAGCAGCGCGGGGAGGACGGTGACGAGCATCATGGTGAGGTGCGTGAGCGACTGCCGCATGAGGGACCAACGGTCCACCTGGTAGATGACGGACGACGCGGACACAGCTGCAATGATTACGCCGACCGTGAAGGTGCTGCGACCGTCCTCGGCCTGTCCGTCGTGGAGGAGGAAAGCACCGATCGCGGACATGAGCACCAGCGGGATCGCTGCCAGGAGGACGGCGCGCAAAGCGATTCGCCTACGTGGTTGTTGCATGGTGCCCCCTGGTTTGCGCCCAGTCGACCACACATCAGAGTCCGCTCGTACAGCCCATTCAAAGGACGACCTGTCGACCGGCCGGCTGGTGTCCGATAGCGGATCGGCTATCGGACGGTCCGAGCGGCGGTCCACTCGCGATCGAGCATGGCGTACTGGTAGCCGTCGACCCAGCCCAAGTCAGCGTGCCAGGAGTCCTCGACGCCGTGCTGCTCACGTCGCATGCCGTTCTTCTCGAGTACGCGGGCGGAGGCTATGTTGTCAGCGTTACAGCTCGCGGTGACGCGTCTGAGCCGGAGCACGTCGAACGCCGCGGTCAGGAGACCGCGTGCCAGGTCTGTTCCCAGTCCCTGTCCGGCGAGGTCGGGTTGCAGCATGTAACCGATGACGCCTTGCGTCGCCAGCGGCATCCCCGGCTGTCCCAGGCCGTCTACGACGTCGAGGAAGCCCAGCCCGGCGAGCTGGCCGTCCAGCTCCGCGATGCAGGAGAAGTCGGTGTCGCTGTCGGGAATGCTGGCCCACTCTTGGGCGTAGGCGTCCGGATTGACATGAGTGCGGAGCATGAACCGGTTGACGACCGGGTTGTTCCGCAGGGCGACGAGCTGGTCTGCGTCCTCGGGCCGAGGATCGCGGAGGAGGAGAGCCCCGCTCTGAGCGGGCCACGGAGAAGTGCGCACCCCGTCATCCTCTCAAGAGTCAGGTTCGGTGACTGATCACCAAACGGACGCGATGGGATGATCGGCAGATGATTCTTCGAAGTGCTCGTCTATCGCTGGAGCCGATCTCTCCCGACCTCGCTCGGCGAATCATCGAGCGGGAGGAGCTGCCTGGGGACGACTGGCACCGTGAGTATCCCTTGGACGATGAGCTCAACCCGCTGAAATCCCTCGCGGCTGCAGAACCGACGAACACACCGTTCACGATGTACCTGCTCCGGCGAACTGAGGATGGGAGAGCAGTCGGAGGCTTCGGCTTCTTCGGTCCGCCAGATACGACGGACCAGGTGGAGTTCGGTTACGGTCTCGTCCCGTCGGCACGAGGGGTAGGTCTTGCAACCGAAGCGGTTCGGTTGGCGCTCGAGAGTGCGTCGTCGTGGGGGGCTCGCTTCGCCGTCGCCGACACCGACCTCGAGAACATCGAGTCGCAACGGGTCCTAATCAAGAACGGGTTCCTTGAGATCGACCGTGACGAGTCGCTTGTCTACTACAGGCGCAGCCTTGCGCCTCAATAGCCGATCGGCTGCCGGACTCAGCTGCTCGCACCGAACGCGGAGTCAGTTCCCGCGACCGAAGTCGCTGCATCGCTGAGATCCCCATCCTCGCGCTGGCTGCCGCGAGACTCCGTCTCACATAGGTGGTCCGCGGTCCCTCGCAGTGAAGGTGCGTCATACGGACGCTTCGCGCGAGTTGACAGGCCTAGGGCTCGCGCGGATGACCAGGGTGACCCCGCCCGCGCTGAACGGCGACAAGTTGTGCGCGAAGGAGACAAATTGTGTGCGCGACGACAGGCGCCTACTGCGGCATGTCGACGAACCGCGAGAACATCCCGTGGAACGCCACGGTGATGGTGTCCGTCGGCCCGTTACGGTGCTTCGCCACGATCAGGTCCGCCTCACCCTGACGTGGGTTGTCCTTCTCGTACGCCGACTCACGGTGCAGCAGGATGACCATGTCGGCGTCCTGCTCGATGGAGCCGGACTCACGCAGGTCGGAGATCGCGGGCTTCTTGTCGGCACGCTGCTCGGGCCCACGGTTCAGCTGCGACAGGGCGATGACGGGGACCTGGAGCTCCTTGGCCATCAGCTTCAGGGCACGCGAGAACTCGGAGACCTCTTGCTGGCGGCTCTCGACCTTCTTGCCGGACGTCATCAGCTGCAGGTAGTCGATGACCACGAGCTTCAGGTTGTGCTGCTGCTTGAGTCGACGGCACTTGGCGCGGATCTCGACGAGCGTCATGTTGGGGGAGTCGTCGATGAAGAACGGGGCGTCGTTGATGCGACCGCGGGTCTGCGCGATGGTGGTCCAGTCGCGGGAGTCCACGGTGCCCTTGCGCATGTTCTGCAGCGGCACGCTGGTCTCGGCGGAGAGCAGACGCATGGCGATCTCGGCGCGGCCCATCTCGAGCGAGAAGAACGCGGCGGTCTGGTCGTGCTTGATCGCGGCGGCGCGGCACAGGTCGAGCGCGAGCGTCGACTTGCCCAGCGCAGGGCGGGCGGCGACGATGATGAGCTGTCCGGGGTGGAAGCCGTTGGTCAGGCCGTCGAGCTGCGCGAACCCGGTCGGCACGCCGGTCATCTGGCCGTCGCGGCCCTTGGCGGCCTCGATCTCGTCGAGGGCGGCGGAGATGGCGTCGGTCAGCGGGACGTAGTCCTCGGTCTGCACACCACCGGCGACGTTGTAGACCTCGGCCTGGGCGCTGTTGACGAGGTCGGTGACCTCACCTTCCGACGCGTAGCCCATCTGGACGATGCGGGTGCCGGCGTCGACCAGCCGACGGAGCACGGCCTTCTCGGCGACGATGCCGGCGTAGTAGCCGGCGTTCGCGGCGGTCGGCACCATGCTCGTGACGCTGTGCAGGTACTCGGCCCCGCCGGCACGGGACAGCAGGCCGGTCTTGGTCAGCTCGTCGGTGACGGCGATGACGTCGGTGGGTTCACCGTGCGAGTAGAGCGACAGGATCGCGTCGAAGATGACCTCGTGCTTGGGGACGTAGAAGTCCACGCCGCGTGCGGTCTCAATGACGTCGGCGACGGCGTCCTTCGACAGGAGCATGCCGCCGATGGTCGACTGCTCCGCGAGCATGTCGTGCGGCGGGGTGCGTTCCATGCCGCGCTCCGCGTAGTCCTGCGGTGCGGGCTCAAGATGTGCGATCGACACACGCTCTCCTCTGTTGACGACACGGACCGGAACCGGCGGGACAGCACCCACCGGCCGGAACCCGCACCCCTGTTTCTACCCCCGGCGACCGACATCCCCGAGTCGCTGGCCCAAGGTACGGCCCGAGAGTTATCCCCAACAAACGGACCTGTGGATAACTCTGTGGAGAGGCTGCGGAACACGCCGGACTGCTGTGTGGACAACTGTGGAGGAGCCTGTGGAAAAAGGCCCGTACGAACACACTTTCGACCGCTTGACCTGGTCTTTTGTGTTGCACACGGTGTGTGGAAAAGTGGGGTTCAACTACCCCTTGAAGGTTCCGATTTGACACGTTTCCACTGTGTAAAACGACTTGACAAGCACCCCTCCTGTGGGAAGATTTCTCGGCCCGCTCCCAGCCAACGTGACCCCGTCTGAACCGTAACCAGCCAGGCCGAGTCGAGCCGCGCCTCCAGTCTGGCGACCGTCTCGGCGACAGCCGTACGACAAGCCGCGCGACCGCCCCGGGAACACAACGACGGGCGGGCCTCCCGGAGGAGACCCGCCCGTCGTGGAGCGGAACGTCAGTGCTACTTGGCAGCGACGACCTGGAGCGAGATCACGGCAGTGATGTCCTCGCGCAGGCGCACGGTGGCCTCGTGGTCACCGACGGTCTTGATGGTCGCGGGGACCTCGACCTTGCGCTTGTCGAGCGAGCCGACGCCCTGCGCCTGGACGGCGTCAGCGACGTCGCCCGGACGGACGGAGCCGAACAGACGACCGTCCTTGCCGGCCTTGACCGACAGGGTGATGGTCGCGTTCTCGAGCTTCATCTTGAGGTCCTGTGCCTCTTCGATGGTGGCGAGCTCGCGCGCGGTACGCGCGGCACGGATCGACTCGACCTGCTTCTCGCCGCCCTTGGACCACGCGACAGCGAAGCCCTGGGGGATGAGGTAGTTGCGGGCGTAGCCGTTCTTGACGTCGACGACGTCACCAGCGGAACCGAGGCCGGAGACCTCGTGGGTGAGGATGAGCTTCGACATGTGTCGACCTCCGATCAGCGGCCGGAGCCGGCGTAGGGGAGGAGCGCCATCTCACGGGCGTTCTTCACGGCACGGGCGATGAGGCGCTGCTCCTGGACGGAGACGCCGGTGATGCGACGGGCGCGGATCTTTCCACGCTCCGAGATGAACTTGCGAAGGGTCGCAACGTCCTTGTAGTCGATGACGCCGACCTTGATCGACTTCGCGGGAGCAGCGTTCTTGCCGCCCTTGCCGCGAGGCTTCCGGCGGTCGCCGGTGCTCTTTCCAGCCATAGTGATTTGTCCTTAGAAGAAAAGTTGTGTGTCCGTCGGAACCGGGAGGGTCAGTCCGGAACTCGCAGTTGCCGCTGTCAGGCGGCGCTGCGTGCTCCGATCAGAACGGGGTCTCGTCGTCGAAGTTGCCGCCGGGGGTGCTCCACACGTCGTTCGACTGTGCGTTGCCGCCACCCTGCTGGCCGCCCTGGGGAGACCAGGGCGCGTCCGACTGAGCGCCACCGTTGTTGTTCCAGTTGCCGCCGCCGTTGCCCGCGGGGGCGTTGCCGCCGCCGCCGACCTGGCCACGACCGCCGCCACTGCCACCCGCTGCGCGGGTGATCTGTGCGGTCGCGTAGCGGAGCGACGGGCCGATCTCGTCGACCTCGAGCTCGATGCTCGTGCGCTGCTGGCCCTCACGGTCCTGGTAGGAACGCTGACGCAGACGACCCTGCGCGATGACGCGCGAGCCCTTCGTCAGCGAACCCGCCACGTGCTCGGCGAACTCGCGCCACACACTCGCACGGAGGAACAGCGCGTCGCCGTCCTTCCACTCGTTCGCCTGACGGTCGAACGTGCGAGGGGTCGACGCGATGGTGAAGTTCGCCACGGCGAGCCCGTTCTGCGTGTAGCGCAGCTCGGGGTCCGCGGTGAGGTTGCCCACCACCGTGATGACGGTTTCGCCGGCCACGGGTTACTCGGCGCTCGCGGTCGCGGTTGCGGCCTGGGAGGCGTTGGCGGCCTTGCGGGCCGCCCGTGCCTCGTCACGCTGCTTCTGGGCGGCGACCTGCGCGATGCCCTCTTCAGCGCGGAGGACCTTCGTGCGGAGCACGGCCTCGGAGAGACCGAGCTGACGGTCCAGCTCCTTGGCGGCCTCGGGCGACGACGTGAAGTCGACGACGGCGTAGATGCCCTCGGACTTCTTCGCGATCTCGTACGCGAGCCGGCGACGGCCCCAGACGTCCACGTTGTCGACGGTGCCACCCGCGTTGCGGATCACGGCCAGGAACTTGTCCAGGCTGGGAGCGACGGTACGCTCATCGATCTCGGGGTCGAGGATCGCCATCAGTTCGTACTGGTGCATGCGGAACCCACCTCCTCTGGTCTCAGCGGCCCCGGGCGGTTCCCGGGGCAGGAGGGTTGATGCATGTGCCCCAGACCACGCAGGTGCGCGAGGGGCAACCTGGGTAGCCTACCGGACTGCCTGGAGGCGCGCCACCGGCCTGTGGAGAACGGTTCCGCCTGTCAGGCGGTCGCGTCTCAGGCGCCGGTGGCGCCGGTGCCGCCGGTCTCGCCCCGGGCGGCCCACCACTCGCGCAGGCGCTCCTCGGCGGTCTCCTCGCCGAGGGGTCCTTCGTCCATCCGGGCCTCGAGCAGGAACCGGTAGGCCTCGCCCACGGCACGCCCCGGCGGGATGTCGAGGATCCGCATGATGTCGTCACCGGTCAGGTCCGGTCGGATCGACTCGAGTTCCTCTTGTTCCGACAGCACCCGGATGCGTTCCTCCAGGTCGTCGTACGCGAACGCCAATCGATCGGCCTTGCGGCGGTTGCGGGTGGTCACGTCCGAGCGGGTGAGCTCGTGCAGTCGCTCGAGCTGGTCCCCGGCGTCGCGGACGTAGCGGCGGACGGCCGAGTCGGTCCAGGCGCCCTCGGTGTACCCGAAGAAGCGCAGGTGCAGCTCGATCAGCCGGGACACCGCGGCGATGGTGTCGTTGTCGAAGCGGAGCGCACGGAGTCGCTTCTTCGCCATCTTCGAGCCGACCAGGTCGTGGTGGTGGAAGCTCACGGCGCCGCCGGGCTCGAGCTTGCGCGTCGCGGGCTTGCCGATGTCGTGCAGCAGCGCCGCGAGCCGGAGCACGGTGTCCGGGGGATCGCCGGCGTGCCGTTCGGCCTCGTACCCGATGGCCTGCTCGAGCACGGTGAGCGAGTGCTCGTAGACGTCCTTGTGGTGGTGGTGCTCGTCGACCTCGAGCCGCATCTCGGGCAGCTCCGGCAGGAACCGCTCGGCGAGGCCGGTGTCGACGAGCAGCCGGATGCCGGGGACGGGGTCGCTGGTGTTGAGGAGCTTGACGAGCTCGTCGCGCACGCGCTCGGCGGACACGATGTCGATCGACGCGACGAGCTCCTGCATCGCGGCGCGCACGTCGTCGTCGACGGTGAACCCGAGCTGGGACGTGAACCGGGCCGCGCGCATCATCCGCAGGGGGTCGTCGCGGAAGGAGACGACCGCGGTCTGCGGCGTCCGGAGCCGGGCGGCGAGCAGGTCCTCGACACCGCCGTGCACGTCGACGAGTTCGCGGGCCGGCAGCCGCAGCGCCATGGCGTTCACCGTGAAGTCGCGACGGAGCAGGTCGTCCTCGATGGTGTCGCCGAACGCGACCTCGGGCTTGCGGGTCTCGCCGTCGTAGACGTCGCTGCGGTACGTGGTGATCTCGACCTGCTCGCCGGCGACCCGTGCGGCGATGGTGCCGAACTGGCGGCCGACGTCCCACGTGGCGCTCGCGATGGGTTCGACGATCCGCAGGATGTCGTCGGGCCGGGCGTCGGTCGTGAAGTCGAGGTCGGTCACCGGACGGCCGAGGAACGCGTCACGGACGGGCCCGCCGACCAGGGCGAGTTCGTGTCCGGCGTCGGCGAAGGCCCGAGCGAGGAGGTCGACGGGCTCGGTGGTGGCGAGTGCGTCGAGTCGTTCGACGGCCTGGGCAACGGACTGCATGACGGTGCTCATCCTCCCAGATCGAGGCCCCGAGTTCTCCACAAGCCGCGCGCGCACGGGTCCTGTTCATGGTCGCGCCTCATACACTCGTGCTCGGCCCGAACCGACCCCGTGGCCCGCTCCCCGTATGCAGATGCTCCGCACCACGCTCGCCGCAGCCGCGTCGACCCTCGTCGCGCTCGGCCTGGTCGTCGCGCCCGTCACCACCGACCACGCCTCGGCCGCCACGGTCTCCGCACCGAAGAGCCACGTCGCCGACCCAGCCGCCGCCGACGCGGGGAAGGCGACCATCTCGATCGCCCCCGCGAACCGGGGGATCGTCCAGCGCGACCAGGACCTCACCCTGTCGGTCACCGTCACGAACGACACCGACGCAGCCCTGCCGGCGGGCACCGCGGAGTTCGACATCTTCCGCTCGGTGAGCACCCGGGACGTCCTGGCGAGCTGGCTCAACGACACCACCACAACCGGTTACCTCGGCGCCCCGATGGACTCCGTGGACATCCCGGCGGTCCCGGCGCACCGTTCGGTCACGATCGACTCGGTCGACATCGTCTCCGGCAACGTGGCACTCGGCGGGTACTCGTCGTTCGGTGCCCGGCGCATCGCGGCGGAGTACACGGCGGGTGACGCCTTCGCCGTCGACCGGTCCGCGATCACCTGGTACCCGGACTTCGAGCAGGCTCCGGTCAGCGTGTCCGTCGCGATGCCCGTCACGGTGCCGAAGTCCACCGACGGCATCCTCACCGCCCCGGTGCTGGCCGCCGCGACCTCGGTGGACGGCACCCTCACGCAGCAGCTCGACGCGGCCGAAGACCACAACGTCGCCGTGGCCGTCGACCCCCGGATCATCGCCTCGATCCGGATCCTCGGCGAGAACGCCCCCTCGAGCGCGGTCAGCTGGCTCCAACGCCTGCAGGCCATGCGCAACGAGACCTTCGCGTTGCCATACGCCGACGCGGACGTGACCGGGCTCCGGCAGGCCGGGTCCGACGGCATCCTGTCGCCGATCTCCCTCGACGAGTCCGTCAAGGCCGAGAACTTCCCCGGCGCCGAGACCCCGGCGCCGACGCCGAGCGCCACCCCGGGGCAGACCTCGTCACCGGCGCCCGCCCAGGCCCCGGACGACGCCACGACCGACCCGGGGACCGACCAGGCGCAGGAGACCCTGCCCACCACGGAGTCCCTGCTCGACTTCCCCTACTCGATGGACCCGATCGCCTGGCCGACCGACGGCACGGTGTCCTCCGACGACCTCCCCGCACTCCGGCGAGCCGGTACCAAGACCACCATCGTCTCGAGCGGCAACACCTCGGCCGGCGCGGACACCACGATCGCCGCGTCCGAGAAGATCGGCGGCGACCACGTGCTCGTCTCCGACCAGTCGATGTCGTCGATGCTCCGCCGCGCAGCGACCGCCCCCGACCGCCAGAGCTGGTCGTCGACGATGTCCGAGCTCACCGCGACACTGGCCACCTCGGCCCGTGAAGGCTCGGCGACGGGCCCGATCCTGCTCACCCTGGGTCGCGAGTGGCCGTCCGACTCCACGCGGCTCAGCCAGGCGCTGGACGCGCTCGAAGGCACGCCGTGGGTCGCTCCCGCCGACCTCTCCACCGCCTCGGACGCCACACCCGGGTCACTGACGCTCGCCAGCGCGTCCACCGGCGAATCCCGCATCGACCAGCTCCAGAAGCTCGTGCGGGGGGAGCAGGGCCTCACCGCGTTCGCGACGATCCTCGGCGACCCGAACCAGCTGACGGCCCCGGCACGGCTCCGCCTGCTCGCCCTCGCCTCGAACGCCTGGCGCGATGACGACCAGGGTCTCGCAGCCGCGGTGGAGGCCCGAGCGGCCGCGTGGGCGAAGAGCACGACCGAGGTCGGCATCGTCGACTCGAGCAGTCTCACCCTGCTCGGCGACCGGTCGTCGCTGCCGGTGTCCATCCGGAACAGCTCCGACTACCCGGTCACGGTGCACCTGTCCGTGCAGCCGTCCAACTCGGCGCTCCGCGTCGTCCGCAACGACATCGTCGTCGAGATCCAGCCGGACTCCTCCACCCGTGCCACCGTCCCGGTGCAGTCGGTCGCGAACGGCACGGTCGAACTGACGATGTCGCTCTCGAGTCCGACCGGTGTCGCCGTCGCCCAGCCCGCCACGGTCGAGCTCAACGTGCAGGCGCAGTGGGAGACCGTCATCACCGCGGTCGCTGCGATCGCCCTGATCGGCATCTTCGGCTTCGGCATCTTCCGCAGCATCCGCAAGCGCATCCGGCGCCGCAACGGCGAACTCGACGACGAGGATGACGACGACCCGAACCGCCCCCTGGCGGTCCAGCCGACGGTCGGGGGCGCGCAGGCGACGACGACCCGGCCTGGAGGCACGGATCGCCCCTCCGGAGCAGCCACCGCACCCAGCGTGGCCGCGTCCACGGCCGCTGCGGCCGCAGGAACGCCGGCCGCCACGTCGACCACGGCGCCGGCCGCGGCGGTGGACCACGGCCCCCTGCAGGACGCCATCGCGCGCGCCGGGGCCGAGCCGCGCCTCCCGTCCGACGCAGCACGCACCACCGTCGCGGACGACCGCGACGCCGAGGAGCCGACCATCAGCGCCAGCCAGCCCCAGCCCGACGTCGACGCCGAGCCGGTCGCCGAGCGCAGTCTCGGCCGGGCGAGCGCGATGCTCGCGGCGGGCACGATGGTGAGCCGGATCCTCGGCTTCGCGAAGACGTTCGTGCTCGCGTACGCGATCGGGCAGAACGCGAGCCCCTCGGCCAACGCCTTCGCGGTCGCGAACCAGCTGCCGAACAACATCTACGCGCTCATCGCCGGCGGTCTGCTGTCCGCCGTGCTCATCCCGCAGATCGTCCGCGCGATGAAGACCGGCACGGACGGCGGCCAGGCGTACGTCAACAAGATCGTGACGCTCGGTGGATCCGTGTTCATCGTCATCGCGATCGTGGCGACGGTGTTCGCACCGTTGCTGGTCCGGTTCTACACGAGCTCATCGGTCGGCTCCGGGCCCGAGGCGACCGACCTCGCCGTCGCCTTCGCGTTCTGGTGCCTGCCGCAGATCCTCTTCTACGCGATGTACTCGCTGCTCGGCGAGGTCCTCAACGCGAAGCAGGTCTTCGGGCCGTTCACGTGGGCGCCGCTGCTCAACAACGTCATCGCCATCGGCGGCCTCGTCGTGTTCATCGCCCTGTACGGCACCAGCGGCAGCCAGCTCGACCAGTGGACGCCGGCGAAGATCGCACTCCTGGCCGGCAGCGCATCGCTCGGTGTCTTCGCCCAGGCCGCGTTCCTGCCGTTCTTCTGGAAGCGCGCCGGCCTGTCGTTCCGCCCCGACTTCCGGTGGCGCGGCGTGGGCCTCAAGTCCACGGGGACCGCTGCCGGCTGGCTCTTCGCGATGATCCTCGTCACCCAGATCGCCGGCATCGTGCAGTCGCAGGTCGCGTGGCTCGGACGGGACGACGGTCCGGGCAACGCCGTGCTCGGAAACGCCTGGCTGATCTTCATGCTCCCGCACTCGATCATCACGGTGTCCATCGCGACGGCCTACTTCACCCGGATGAGCCACGACGCCGAGCGCGGTGACCTCGACGCGGTCCGCCGCAACCTGTCGCTGTCCCTGCGCATCGTCGGGCTGTTCACCGTCTTCGCCTCGGTGGCACTGATCGTCGTCGCGGTCCCGTTCGGCCGCCTGTACGAGGGAACGTTCGAGAGCGCGCTGCAGGTCGGTGCCGTGCTCGTCGCCTACATGCCGGGTCTCGTCCTGTTCAGCATGCTGTTCGTCATCCAGCGCGTCTTCTGGGCGATGCACGACCACCGCACCCCGTTCCTCATGCAGTGCATCCAGTCGGTGCTCTTCGTCATCGGGGCCCTGGCGGTCTCGACGTTCCCGACCTCGGTCATCGGCATCGGTGTCGCCGCCTGCACCACGATCGCCGGATCGGCGCAGACGATCGTCGCGCTCGTGGTCGTCCGCAAGCGGCTGGGGCACATCGAGGGGCCGGTGATCACCCGGTCGCACGTCCAGTTCGTCATCGCGGCGCTGATCTCCGGCGTCGTCGGGCTCCTCGTCGTGAACTTCTTCGGTGCCTTCTCGGAGTCCGGGTTCGCGATGTCCGACCGCACCGGGGCCCTCATCACGATCGTCCTGACCGGCGCCGCGATGGTCGCCGTGTACTTCGGAGCCCTGGTCGTCGCGAAGAACGGCGAGATCGGCAACGCCGTCCGGATGCTCCGCAGCAAGCTCGGCCGCTGATCCCAGCCGAGCACCGCACGCTCACGGGTCGTGCGGAATGCCACGCCGGTACGATGGGTTGACCCGGTCAGACGCAACGGAAGGGCAATCAGGCATGCGCCAGCTCATCATCATCGGTTCCGGTCCGGCCGGGTTCACCGCCGGCATCTACGCAGCGCGCGCAGAGCTCAAGCCGCTCATCGTCGCCTCCAGTGTCGAGACGGGCGGTGAACTCACCAAGACGACCGAGGTCGAGAACTTCCCCGGCTTCCCCGAGGGGATCCAGGGCCCCGACCTCATGATCAAGATGCAGGAGCAGGCCGAGAAGTTCGGTGCCGAGGTCCTGTACGACGACGCCGTCTCCGTCGACCTGACCGGCAAGGTCAAGAAGGTCACCGTCGGCTCGGGCGAGACGTACGAGGCCCTCGCGGTCATCTACGCCACCGGCTCGGCGTACCGCCACCTCGGTCTCCCCGACGAAGAGCGCCTGTCCGGCCACGGTGTCTCGTGGTGCGCGACCTGCGACGGCTTCTTCTTCCGCCAGAAGAACATCGCTGTCGTCGGCGGTGGCGACTCCGCGATGGAAGAGGCGACGTTCCTCACCCGCTTCGCCGACAAGGTGACGGTCATCCACCGCAAGGACTCGCTGCGTGCGTCGAAGATCATGCAGGACCGCGCGATGAACGACCCGAAGATCGAGTTCGCGTGGAACAAGGCGGTCACCGGCATCACGGGTGACTCCGCGGTCGAGGGCGTCACCCTCACGGACACCGTGACGGGTGAGGAGTCCGAGCTCGCACTGGACGGCCTGTTCATCGCGATCGGCAACGACCCGCGCACGCACCTGATCCACGGCCAGATCGACATCGCGCCCGAGGGCACGATCGCTGTCCAGGGCCGCTCGTCGAAGACCAACCTGCCGGGTGTCTTCGCCGCCGGTGACGTCATCGACCCGACCTACCGCCAGGCCATCACGGCCGCCGGTTCGGGTACGGTCGCCGCGCTCGACGCCGAGAAGTACCTCGCCGAGCTCGACGACGAACTGACGAACGAGGCCGAGGGTGTCGGTCCGACCGAACCCGCCATGGTCGACGTCATCGCCTCCCGGGCCTGAGCAGTCTCGGAATACCACGACGGCATCGCCGTTGTACCCCCTGAACGACTTCTCGAAGGAGCACACATGTCCAACGCCAAGGCTGTCACCGACGCCACCTTCTCGGACGAGGTCCTCAAGTCCGACAAGACGATCCTCGTCGACTTCTGGGCCGAGTGGTGTGGCCCGTGTCGCGCCGTCTCGCCGATCCTCGACCAGATCGCCGAAGAGCACGCCGGCAAGATCGAGATCGTGAAGCTCAACGTGGACGACAACCCCCAGTCGGCCATGAACTACCAGATCACGTCGATCCCGGCGATGAAGGTCTTCAAGGGTGGCGAGGTCGTCAAGACCGTCATCGGCGCCAAGCCGAAGCCCGCGCTCGAGGCCGACCTCGCCGAGTTCCTCGCGTAGGTCGCCCCGCACGAACGGCCCCGCTCTCCCCGGAGAGCGGGGCCGTTCTCGTCCGGAGCCACCGGATGCCGATCGGCCCCGTCGCGGAACCCGGGTTCCCCGGGCCGATGTCGTAGTGTGGCGGGAATGTCCCACTGAACGGAGCACTCGATGACGAACGGCAACAGCCTCGACCCCTGGTACGACTCCTACGCCCAGCGCACCGCCGGGCTGAGCGCCTCCGAGGTCCGAGCCCTGTTCGCCGTCGCCTCGCGCCCCGAAGTCGTCTCGCTGGCCGGCGGCATGCCGTTCGTCTCCGCGCTCCCCAGGGAGCTCGTCACGGGCTCTCTGGACCGTGTCATGAACGAGCACGCCGCCATGGCGCTCCAGTACGGCGGGGGACAGGGCCTGCGTTCCCTCCGCGAGCACATCGTGGACGTCATGAGCCTCGAGGGCATCCGTGCCAGCGCCGAGGACGTCGTGGTCACCACGGGCTCACAGCACGCGCTCGACCTCGTCACGCGGCTGTTCATCGATCCCGGCGACGTCGTGCTCGCCGAGTCGCCGTCCTACGTCGGTGCGATCGGTGTCTTCCGGTCGTACCAGGCCGAGACGGTGCACGTGACGACCGACGAGCTCGGGTTGGTCCCCGAGGCGCTGCGTGAGGCGATCGCGAACCTCCGCACCCAGGGCAAGCGGATCAAGTTCCTCTACACGATCCCGAACTTCCACAACCCGGCCGGCGTCACGATGAGCCGAGAGCGACGCATCGAGGTGCTCGACATCTGCCGGTCGAACAACATCCTCGTGCTCGAGGACAACCCCTACGGACTCCTCTGGTTCGACGAGCCGGCACCCCAGGCCATCCGCTCGATCGACGAAGAGGGCGTCGTGTACCTCGGCTCCTTCTCCAAGACGCTCGCGCCCGGGTTCCGCGTCGGCTGGGCACTCGCGCCGCACGCGATCCGCGAGAAGCTCGTGCTCGCCAACGAGTCGGCCGTCCTCGCGCCGAACTCCTTCGGCCAGTACGTCGTGAACGCCTACCTCGACGCCGCGGACTGGAAGGGTCAGGTCGACACCTTCCGGGGCATCTACGCCGAGCGACGTGACGCCATGCTGTCCGCGTTGGGGGAGTTCCTGCCCGACCTGTCCTGGACCAAGCCGAACGGTGGTTTCTTCGTCTGGCTGACGCTGCCGGAGTCGCTCGACTCCAAGGGCATGCTGCCGCGTGCTGTCAAGGAGCTCGTCGCTTACACGCCGGGGACGGCGTTCTACGCCGACGGACGTGGCGGTGGACACATCCGCCTGTCGTTCTGCTACCCGACGCCGGAGCAGATCCGCGTCGGCGTCAAGCGGTTGGCGAACGTCGTCAACGACGAGCTCGAACTCATCGAGACCTTCGGGCCGACCACGCGCCCCAACACGGTGGTGCGAGCGACATCGTCCGTCAGTGCACCGCCGCCGAACATCTCCTGATCAGCACTTTTGCGCGACGCTGATCGCACAGCACCGCAGTTCCACACCGGAGGACCCCGCATGGCCGAGCTCACCCGTCGTCACGTCGTCGTCGTCGCCGGAGGCATCTCGCACGAGCGGGACGTCTCCCTGCGATCCGGTCGCCGGGTCGCCGACTCACTGACCGGCTACGGCTGGCATGTCGATCTCCGCGACGCCGACGCGCTCCTGTTGCCCGCCCTCGCGGAGTCCCGCCCGGACGTCGTGTGGCCGGCACTGCACGGAGCCTCCGGTGAAGACGGGGCCCTGCGGGGCATCCTGGAGGCCGTGGACATCCCGTTCGTCGGCTCGCGTTCGACCTCGGCTCGGCTGGCATGGGACAAGCCCACGGCGTCCGCACTGGTCGCCCGCGCCGGCGTCCGGACCCCTCGTTCGGTGACGCTGTCCCACGACGTCTTCCGTGAGCTCGGCGCTGTCGGCGTCCTCGAGTCGATCGCCACCGAGCACCCGGTGCCACTCGCCGTGAAGCCCGCACGTGGCGGGAGCGCCCAGGGCGTGACCCTCGTCGACGACGTCAACGACCTGCCACGCGCCATGGTCACTGCCTACACGTACTGCGACGACGTCGTGGTCGAGCAGCTCATCCGCGGCACCGAGGTGGCCGTGGGGATCATCGACACCGGCGACGGCCCGGTCGCCCTCTCCGCCGTCGAGATCGTGCCCCGCAACGGTATCTACGGCTTCGAGGCTCGCTACAACGCGGGGGAGACGACCTTCTACACGCCGGCGCGGCTGTCAGACGAGTTCGCGGCGGCAGCGGCAGAAGCAGCAGTCGCCGCGCACACGGCCTTGGGACTCCGTCACCTGTCGCGCGTTGACCTGATCATCGACGGCGCCGGAACACCGTGGTTCCTCGAGGCCAACGTGCTCCCCGGGCTCACGGAGACGTCTTTGCTGCCGCAAGCGCTCTCAGCGTCGGGCTTCGACCTCGGTTGGACCTACGCCGAGCTCGCCGAGCAGGCCATCCGGGACCACCGCGCCTGATCAGTGCCGCGCGATGTTCCACGTGGAACACCGCGCGTTCGGGACCACGCCGGCGTGATTGACGGGCTTCGATGTTCCACGTGGAACGTCGCACTGCTCGTCCGGCCGATCTCATCGACGGATCACAACGGCTGGCGCGTCGTCCTCGTTCCACCGGAACAGCACCAAGTGCCACAGGCCGGGACTCTTCCGAGACGGATCGATGAGTCCGTCGGCGCCGATCTCGAGCAAGCGGTCGCGCACCTGCCACGAGCCGGGCGTACCACCGGCGGCGGCGATGTCCTGCCATGGAGCAACAGCGTCCTGCAGGTCGATGCCGATCGAATCGAGCGTGCCTGGATCACGCAAGTCGACGATTCGTGCAGCGTCGACATCGATCGCGACGATCTCCAACGTCTCCGCACGGACGTCCCTGTGCGCGACCATCGCAGCTTCGACTCCTCCGACCGACGCACTGAGGTACAACGTCGGCTCATCGGCCCTGGAATACCGGCCCACGGAGCGCGATCCCGCGATCGCGAACTCTCGGAACCTCGGATCCACGGCCCGGAAGAACGTCCCCCGGATCGCCGGCGTGAAAGGCGAGCCGCTGGTGGTCACCACCCCACCATCTCAGTTGAGGCCGATCGCGTCCACCGACGGCGCAGCATCGTCCGGAGCGCTGCGGCGCCGCCAGAGCGCCCAGCAGGAGTCGCACGACCACGGACCGCAGATCGGGCGTCCCAGAGGCTCACAGCGCCTCACAGCGCCGCGTGAGGCCTGCTTCAGCTCTCGAGGTCCCGCACGCCGAGCTCGGCGAGGATCCGGTTGAGATCGTCACCGTTCGCGAAGTCGATGGTGACCGAGCTCTTCCGGGCGCCGACCGCGATCTTCACCCGGGTGTTCAACCGGTCACCGAGCCGCTCTGCGAGGTCGTCGAAGTGCGCCTGACGTTTCGACGGCTCGGGCTTCGGCTTCGTCTGCGGGGTCTTCGCGGCGAGTTGCTGCGCAATCGCCTCAGCCGCCCGGACCGAGAGGTCTTCGTTGACGATCTTCTCTGCCAGGTACTCCATCGCCTCTGCGTCCGGCGCAGCGAGGATGGCACGGGCGTGCCCGGCAGAGAGGACACCTGCGGCGACTCGGCGCTGGACGGGGGAGGGGAGGCGCAGGAGCCGAATGGTGTTGGTGATCTGCGGTCGAGACCGTCCGATGCGCTGACCGAGCTGCTCCTGCGTGATGCCGAAGTCCGCGAGGAGCTGCTGGTAGGCAGACGCTTCTTCGAGGGGGTTGAGCTGTGCCCGGTGGAGGTTCTCAAGCAGTGCATCCCGGAGCATCGCGTCGTCAGGGGTGTCCTTCACGATCGCAGGGATCGTGCTCAGCCCGAGTTCCTTGGTGGCTCGCAGACGACGCTCACCCATGATGAGCTCGTACTGCGGGTCCGTCCCTGTCGCTCCGGCGATGGGACGCACGACGATGGGCTGTAGGACGCCGATCTCGCGGATGGAGTGGACGAGCTCCTGGAGCTCCTCTTCGCGGAACTCCTTCCGCGGCTGCTGCGCGTTGGGGATCACGTCGAGCGGGTTGAGGTTCGCCAGACGGGCGCCCGGCACTGCCACGAGATCGTCCGCCGTCGGCGCGGAGGCGGGGGAGCCGCCGGTCGGGAAGAACACATCCACGGGACGGTCCTGCTGGTCCGTCGCTGTGGGGATCAGGGCGCCGATGCCTCGGCCGAGCCCGGTTCGCTTCGGTGCCATCAGTGCTTCGCTCCTCGTGCTGCGATCTCGGCGGCCGCTTCCAGGTAGGACAGCGACCCGGTGGAGTTCACGTCGTACGCGACGACGCTCTGCCCGTAGCTGGGTGCCTCGCTCACTCGGACGGAGCGGGGGATCATCGCCTTGAGTACCTGGTCACCGAAGTGCTCCCGGACGTCGTTCGCCACCTGGTTCGCCAAGTTCGTGCGGCTGTCGTACATCGTGAGGAGGATCGTGGACACCCGGAGGTTCGGATTGAGGTGGCGCTCGATCAGCTCGATGTTCCGCAGGAGCTGGCTCAGCCCTTCGAGCGCGTAGTACTCGCACTGGATCGGGATCAGGACCTCTTGTGCCGCGACGAACGCGTTGATCGTCAGCAGACCGAGCGACGGCGGGCAGTCGATGAAGACGTAGTGGTACGGCTCGTCGAGCGATTGCAGGTACATGTCGAGCGCGGTCCGCAGGCGCTGCTCACGTGCAACGAGGGAGACGAGCTCGATCTCTGCACCGGCGAGGTGGATCGTTGCCGGCACACACCAGAGCGTGTCCGACTCGGGGGAGGCCTGGACAGTGTCGGCCATCGGTGCCTCATCGACGATGACGTCGTAGATGCTCGCGACCTCGGCCTGGTGATCGACGCCGAGTGCGGTCGACGCATTGCCCTGCGGGTCGAGGTCGATCACGAGCACTCGAGCGCCACCGTGGGCGAGTCCCGCTGCGAGGTTGACCGTCGATGTCGTCTTGCCGACGCCACCCTTCTGGTTCGAGACCGTGATGATCCGCGTCTCAGCAGGCAGCGGGAACTGCTGCGTCGCAATCGCGCGGCGGCGACGGTTGAGGTCGGCGATCTCGCGAGCGAGCGGTGTCGACGCGTCGTAGTCGGTCGATGAACTCAACGAGTGCCTCTTCCCCGGTTCGATGTTTCACGTGGAACGCGGAGCCACTGGCGGCCGGATGACCCGGCCCGAGCCGCAGCGTCAGTCAACTGTAGCCCGGAAGACGCGAGTGGTCTCGTCGACCACACCGTCTCCGAGCTCGAGCACCTCGACGTCGGAGAGGCGCTTCCGGAGGATCACCTTGCGGGCCTTCTCGATCTCTTCGTCGACACGCGCACCCTTCATCAGGATGAGCTGGCCACCGGACCGAACCAAGGGCACGGTCAGGGGGATCAGCTTCGAGAGCGCGCTGACGGCCCGAGCGGTGACCTGGTCGACCACCACTTCGTCAGCGACGTCCTCTGCACGGCCACGGAGCACCGTCACGTTCTGCAGGCCGAGCCGGTCGGCCTCAACGCGGAGCCAATCCGTCCGACGCTCCATCGGCTCGATGAGCACGAACTCGACGTCGGGGCGGGCGATGGCGAGCACAAGGCCTGGCAGTCCTGCCCCGGAACCGACGTCCGCAACCCGGCCACGCGCCTCCAGGAGGGGTGCCAGCAACGCAGAATTGAGGATGTGTCGAGTCCACAGCCGGGGGAGTTCGAGCGGGCCGATCAGGCCCAGCTCCTCACCTCGTCGAGCCAGCTCGTCCGTGAACGACCGCGCCACCTCGATCTGGTCCCCGAACAGCGTCACGGCGGCAGCAGGCTCGGTCTCCAGCACCGGTGCGGCCGTGGGGGCCACTGGCTCGTCCGTCATCGGGTGACGACCGTGTGGCGGTCCCGACCCTCACCCTCGGACTCCGAGTGGAAGCCCTTCTCAGCGACCAGGTCGTGGACGAGCTTGCGCTCGTACGACGACATCGGCGGGAGTGCTGCCGTCGACGAACCGGCTTCGATCCGCTCGACCGCGGTGTCGACGAGACGCTGGAGTTCCTCGGCACGGGCGTCGCGCGAGCCGCCGACGTCGAGGATGAGCCGACTGAACTCGCCGGTCTCCGCCTGCACCGCGATGCGGGTGAGTTCCTGCAGTGCGGTCACCGTGTCGGGCTTCGAGAGGACACGAAGTGCCTCTCCGTCGTCGGTGACCGACAAGTACACGCGACCGCCGCGTTCCTCGATCTCGATGTCACCATCGAGATCACAGATGTCGAGGAGTTCCTCGATGTAGTCCGCTGCGATGTCCGCTTCGTCGCGGACGTCTTCGGTCTCGGTGTCCGTCGTCTCGACGGCGGCCGCGGTGTCCTGCTCGGTCACTTACTTCTTCCCGTTCTTCTTCTGGCGCTGCTTGCCGACCGGCTGCTGACGCTGGGTGGTGACGCGCACGGGCTCGATCTCCGTCGCGCCGACGCCGGCGCCGGCCTCGGCGAGGACCGGAGTGGCGGTCCCGCGACGCTGGGCCTTCTTGGCCAGGCGGGCTTCACGAGCCAGAGCAGCTTCGGAACCCGGGGTCGGCATGCTGCGGATGACGAAGTACTGCTGCGCCATCGTCCAGAGGTTCGAGGCGAGCCAGTAGAACATGACGCCGAGGGGGAAGCTGAGGCCCGAGATCACGAAGACCAGCGGGAGGATGTACAGCATCATCTTCTGCTGGCGGTACATCGGAGACTCCTTGGTCTCCGGCGACATGTTCTTGGCGACGAGCTGCAGCTGCGTGATGAACTGCGACGCGGTCATGACGACGATCATGAAGCCGGCGATCGCGCGGACTTCCCAGCCGGAGGCGTTCGTGAACGTCTCGTGCAGGGGAGCGCCGAACAGCGCCGCGTTGCCGAACGAGGCCGCGAGGTCGTTCGTCAGCAGGCCGATGCCGGTCTTGTTGATCTGCGCTTCGTGCAGCACCGAGTACAGCGAGAAGAAGATCGGCATCTGCAGCAGCAGCGGCAGGCAGGAGCTGAGCGGGTTGGTCCCGGTCTCCTTGTAGAGCGCCATCGTCTCGCGGCTCATGGCCTCGCGCGAGAACTGGTCCTTCTTGCCCTTGTACTTGTCCTGGATCTTCTTCAGCTGCGGCGCGACCTCGAGCATGCGACGCTGCGACTTGATCTGCCGGACGAAGATCGGGATCAACGCCGCGCGGACGACGAACGTCAGGAAGATGATCGAGAGCACCCACGTGATGCCCGCGCTCGGGTCCATCCCGATGCTCTCGAAGATCCAGTGGAAGCCGACGAGGATGGCCGAGACCACCCATTTGAGCGGCCAGAGGACGAATCCGATGATGTCCATGGGGACGGCTACGCCTTTCGAGTGCGCTGGGGGAGCAGGACCGGCCGGGCCGTTCCGACCGCGGGGTGCGGCTGCTGCGGGATCGGCGCGAGGACGAACCCGAACCGGTTGACGACGAACGGGTGACGACGTTCCTTGACGTCGTCGATGCCGCCGGCAGCCCAGGGGTTGCAGCGGGCGATGCGCCAGGCGCCCATGGCGGATCCGCGCACGACGCCGTACTGCTGGATCGCGTCGAGGGCGTACCGGGAGCACGACGGGTGGTAGCGGCAGACGTTGCCGTACAGCGGGGAGATCACCGCACGGTAGGCCCGGAGCACGACGACGCACGCGTTGCGTGGGAGCAACGCGATGACCCAGGCCAGCCGGGTCCACAGAGTGCGGTTCATGCTGCCTTCTCCACCCCGCGCGCGAAGGAGCGCGTGACGTCTTCGAGCAGGGTAGGCCATCCGGCCTGCGATGCGGCTGGCAGTACACGGACCACCACGTCGAACCCTTCTGGGCACTCGACGAGCAGGTCGTGCGCGATCGCCTTGAGCCGCCGCCTGATCAGGTTCCGGGTCACGGCGTTGCCCACCGTCTTCGCGACGATGAAGCCGAAGCGTGTCGGTCCGTCGCGGTCGGCCGGTTGGCGGACCACGGACACGACGACGTGCGCCGTGGCGCTCTTGCGACCACGACGCACGACGTTCCGGTAGTCGTCCCCGCGCACGATGCGGTTGGCGCTGGCCAACACTGCGACGCCGGGGTCAGACCGAGGACCGGATCAGGCGGATGAGCCTGATCAGGCCGAGAGCTCGGTGCGGCCCTTGGCGCGACGCGCCGACAGGATGGCGCGGCCGGCACGCGTCCGCATGCGGAGGCGGAAGCCGTGCTTCTTGGCGCGGCGACGGTTGTTCGGCTGGAAGGTGCGCTTGCTCATGATGTTCTCCACACGGCTGCTCGCGGCGAGCCGTCACGTATGTGTAGTCGTCCGGGTGCGGACGACGCAGATGGGCGCGACCAAAGGGCCGCAGTCAACTGGTTAACGGTACGTGACAGCGGCGGGCAGGTCAAACCCCACGCGGACAGGTGGTGCCGTCACACCCGTGGCTGGTGTCGCTCGAGCCCATTCTCCACATTGGGGACAACTTCCGTTCGGTGGGACTCGGTCCGGTCCTTTACAGTGGTGTGATCGATCGCCTCGAAGGCCCGGTACGACAGGGAAGTACTCCTGTCGGACGACTCGGAGCGGTCGTGGACAACACTGTGGACAACCCTGTGGGAACCTCCGTGGCAACGAGGCTTCGGAGAACTCTCCGGAGCCACCGACGATCCGCCGGAGACGACCCTGTCCCGAGTGCGGTCGCCGAGGACGCCACGGCATGTCCGACCCCGCGGGACGCACTCTCGTCCGGCAGCGAACGCACGACACGACCCCTGGAGACGAGCGCGACATGACGATGCCGGCCGACCCCGTCGAGGACCTCTGGTCATCCGTACTCCGAATCCTCGCCGAGGACCCCCGCATCACGCCGCAGCTCCACGGGTTCCTGAACCTGGTCGAGCCGAAGGGCGTGCTCGCCGGCACCCTGTACCTCGAGGTCCCGAACGACCTGACCCGCGGCATGCTCGAGCAGCGAATCCGCATCCCGATCACCGAGGCCGTCGCACGCATCGGCGACGACTCGGTCGCGAACTTCGCGATCACGGTCAACCCGGACATGGCGTCGGAGCCGCGGGTGGACCCCAACGTGCCGGAGTACGCCGAACCCGTGCAGGAAGCCGTCGAGCAGAGTGCCGCGCCGCGTCAGTACATCGAGGCGCCGTTCGTCCCGAGCCAGATCGACTCTCCCGGTACCAGCGGGCGCCCGGAGTCGCGGCTCAACCCGAAGTACAACTTCGACAACTTCGTCATCGGCTCGTCGAACCGGTTCGCCCACGCCGCAGCCGTCGCCGTCGCCGAGGCACCGGCCAAGGCCTACAACCCGCTCTTCATCTACGGGGACTCCGGACTGGGCAAGACCCACCTGCTCCACGCCATCGGGCACTACGCCGAGAGCCTCTACCCGGGGATCCGCGTCCGCTACGTGTCGAGCGAGGAGTTCACCAACGACTTCATCAACTCGATCGCGAACAACCGGTCGAACCAGTTCCAGCAGCGCTACCGCGACATCGACATCCTGCTGATCGACGACATCCAGTTCCTGCAGGGGAAGGACTCCACCCAGGAGGCCTTCTTCCACACCTTCAACACGCTGCACGACCACAACAAGCAGGTCGTCATCACGTCGGACGTGGCGCCGAAGCACCTGACCGGGTTCGAGGACCGGATGCGGTCGCGCTTCGAGTGGGGTCTGATCACCGACGTCCAAGCGCCCGAGCTCGAGACGCGCATCGCGATCCTCCGCAAGAAGGCACAGTCGGACCACCTGCAGGTCCCCGACGACATCCTCGAGTTCATGGCGTCGAAGGTGTCGAGCAACATCCGCGAGCTCGAGGGCACCCTGATCCGGGTCACCGCGTTCGCGAGCCTGAACCGGACGGCCGTCGACATGGCGCTGGTGCAGACGGTGCTCAAGGACCTGATCACCCTCGACGAGGACAACGTCGTCGCGCCGACGGACATCATCAACCACACCGCGGAGTACTTCAAGCTCTCCGTCGACGACCTCTACGGCTCGTCCCGCTCCCAGGCGATCGCCACGGCACGACAGATCGCGATGTACCTGTGCCGTGAGCTGACGAGCCTGTCCCTGCCCAAGATCGGGCAGCTGTTCGGCAACCGCGACCACACCACGGTCATGTACGCGAACAAGAAGATCACCGAGCTGATGAAGGAGCGTCGGTCGATCTACAACCAGGTCACCGAGCTCACCAGCCGCATCAAACAGGACCGCCGCTACCGCTGAGATCGGCGGGTTCCCGGACCCATCCACCATCTGAGACGGTTCCATGGGCCGGAGTTCTCACAGTGTGGATAGCCTGTGGATAACTGTGGAGGACACGCCGCCCGGTTGTACACAGGTGGGGGGTCGCCTGTGGAGACTGGGGATGGAAGTGGATAGATGAGATTCATTCATCCCGTTAACGCTCACACACCGCTCACAAGTCACAAGCGTGTAGTTCCCTACTCCGGACCGGGATGCACAGGGTTATCCACAGTGTGCACAGGCGTTAACACCATTACTCCTGGTTAACGATCAATCTCCGCGGGACAACCTTGTGGACGGCGGGATGACAAGAAATCCGGCGCTCCTCCGCCTGTGCCAGAATGGGGCGGCCGGACAGTCCAAGCCGATCGACAGGGGTTCCAGCTGTGAAGTTCGAGGTCAACCGGGACGTCTTCTCCGAAGCCGTCTCCTTCGCAGTGAAGCTCCTCCCGCAGCGCACGACCCTGCCGATCCTGTCGGGCGTCCTGATCCACGCCGATGGCGATCGCCTGACGCTCTCGTCGTTCGACTACGAGGTCTCGGCGCAGACGTCGATCTCGGCGCAGATCGACGAACCGGGCACCGTCCTGGTCTCCGGCCGGCTGCTGAACGACATCGCGAGCCGGCTGCCGAACGCCCCTGTGTCGTTCACCACCGAGGACGCGAAGATCTCGGTCACCTGCGGTTCGGCACACTTCACGCTGCTGTCCATGCCGGTCGAGGAGTACCCGACGCTGCCGGAGATCGGTCCGCAGACGGGTGTCATCCCGGGCGACGCGTTCTCCGAAGCCGTGTCCCAGGTCGCCGTCGCCGCCAGCCGTGACGACGTCACCCCGGTGATCACGGGCGTGCAGCTCGAGGTCGGCGACAACGACCTGTCCCTCATCGCGACCGACCGCTACCGTGTCGCCGTCCGCACCATCGCGTGGGACTCCGGCCGAGTCGGCTCGGACCCCCTGCACGCACTGGTCCCGGCCCGCACCCTGCAAGAGGTCGGCCGCACGTTCGGTTCGGCGTCGACGGTGTCGGTGTCGATCAGCGGCAACTCGGACCGCGAGCTCATCGCCTTCCACGCGGACGACAAGACCGTGACGTCGCTGCTCATCAAGGGCAACTACCCGCCGGTCCGCCGGCTCTTCCCCGAGACCGTCAACGACCACGCGGTGATCAACACCGCGGAGCTGGTCGAAGCGGTCCGACGGGTCTCCCTCGTCCTGGAGCGCGAAGCCGCGCTCCGGTTCTCCTTCACGGTCGACGGGCTCACGCTCGAGGCGATCGGATCCGAACAAGCGCAGGCGTCAGAGTCGATCAGTGCGTTGTTGACCGGCGAGGAAACGGTGGTCTCGTTGAAGCCCGCCTTCCTCCTGGACGGGCTGAACGCGGTGCACTCCGAGTTCGTCCGCATCTCCTTCACCAAGACGGAGAACCCCAACAAGCCGGGCCCGGTGCTGATCACCGGCCAGACTTCGCAAGAGGCCGCAGCGACCGATGGATACCGGTACCTGCTGCAGCCCAACCTGCTGCTGCGATAGGCGCAACAGGCAACCTGCGCTGGCGCACACCACCGGCAGCATCAGCGCGACGACGAACAGAAGAGGAAATCATGCACATCGGTCTTGTCGGCCTCGGTCGCATGGGCAACAACATGCGTGCCCGTCTCCGCAACGCAGGGATCGAGGTCACCGGGTACGACGCCAACCCCGCCGTCTCCGACGTCGCTGACCTCGGCGCCCTCGCCGCTGCCCTCCCGGAGGGCAAGCGCCTCGTGTGGGTCATGGTCCCGCACGGCAAGATCACCGACGACGTGATCACCGACCTGGCCGGCGTCCTCGGCGAGGGCGACCTGGTCATCGACGGTGGCAACTCGAAGTGGCTGGACGACACCAAGCACGCCGAGCAGCTCGGTGCGCGCGGCATCCGCTACATGGACGCCGGCGTCTCCGGTGGTGTCTGGGGCAAGGACAACGGCTACGGCCTGATGGTCGGCGGTGACGCTGCGGACGTCGAGTTCGCGATGCCGGTCTTCGACGCCCTGCGCCCCGAGGGCCCCCGCGAAGAAGGCTTCTCGCACGCCGGCCCGATCGGCGCCGGCCACTACGCGAAGATGGTCCACAACGGCATCGAGTACGCGATCATGCAGGCGTACGGCGAGGGCTACGAGCTCCTCGAGGCCAAGGACCTCATCACCGACGTCCCCGCCGTGTTCGCCGGGTGGCAGCGCGGAACGGTCGTCCGTTCCTGGCTGCTCGACCTCATGGTCCTGGCCCTGAACGAAGACCCGAAGCTCGACGAGCTCGAGGGCTACGTCGAGGACTCGGGCGAGGGTCGCTGGACGCTGGAAGAGGGCATCGAGCTCGCCGTGCCGATGCCGGCGCTCTCGGCGTCGATCTTCGCGCGCTTCGTCTCGCGCCAGGGCAGTGCCTCGCCGACGATGAAGGCCGTCGCGGCGCTCCGCAACCAGTTCGGCGGCCACGCCGTCAAGAAGTCCTAGGACTTCCCGGGGGAACCCGGCCTCGGCCCGCGTGCACGTCGACCATCTCCAACTGACCGACTTCCGGAACTACCGGGAGGCGGACGTCGACCTCGCACGCGGGCCGAACCTGTTCGTCGGACGCAACGGACAGGGCAAGACCAACCTGGTCGAGGCGATCGGGTACCTCTCCACCCTCGGCTCGCACCGCGTCCCCACCGACGCAGCGCTCGTCCGCCAGGGTTGTGACGCCGCGATCGTCCGGGCTCGACTCGCGCACGAAGACCGCAGCATCCTCGCCGAGGTGCAGATCAACCGCACCGGTGCGAACCGTGCGCAGGTGAACCGTTCGGCGATCAAGCCGCGGGAGCTGCCGCGCTACTGCACGTCGGTGCTCTTCGCACCGGAGGACCTCGCCCTGGTGCGGGGCGAACCGGCCGGGCGACGCCGGATGCTCGACGAGCTGCTCGGTCAGATCGCGCCGCGGATGCAGGGTGTGCTCGCCGACTACGACCGCACGCTCCGGCAGCGGAACACGCTGCTGAAGTCGGCCCGCGCCACGGGTGCGAAGGCCAACGCCCTGTCGACGCTCGACGTCTGGGACGACCGCCTCGTGGGGCTCGGTGCCGAGATCGTCGCGGCCCGCGACCACCTGACCCGACGCCTCGCCCCCTTCGTGGCCGAGGCCTACGCCACCGTCGCCGGCGAGCACCACGACGCCTCGATCACGGGGGTCCTGTCGATCCGCGGTGGCGACCCGGAGTCCGCGGCGGCCACCGACCCCGTGCTCGGGACACCTGACGAACCGGTCACCGTGGCGTCGGCGGCCGAGGCGTTCGCGGCAGCGCTCGAACGACGTCGGCGGGACGAACTCGACCGCGGACTCACCCTCGTCGGACCGCACCGGGACGACGTGCTGTTCCAACTGAACGGGTTACCGGCCCGCGGCTACGCGAGTCACGGCGAATCTTGGTCCTTCGCGCTGGCGATACAGCTCGCGAGCGCGTCCATCCTGCGCGCGGAGTCGAACCTGGGCGACCCGATCATCATCCTCGACGACGTGTTCGCCGAGCTCGACGAATCGCGACGGGAACGGCTGGCGAACGCGGTCGCCGACTACGAGCAGGTGCTCATCACGGCAGCGGTGTTCGGTGACGTGCCCCCGAAGCTGGCGGCGCACACGGTGCGGATCGAAGCGGGCACGATCGTGACCGACGAGGCGGACGCGACCCGCGCCTCCAGTCCGTCGACGGACCGGACGGACCGGACGGACCGGACGGACCGGACGGACGCGACGGACCGGACGGACGCGACGGTCGAGACCCACGCGACGGAGCCGGCGGACGCCGACACCAAGGCGGGCGCCGACAGCAAGACCGATCCGACCGACGACGACCCCACCCCCGCCGGAGCCGACGCCTGATGCCGAAGCCCCGCAAGCCCACCGAACCCTCGCAGGTGTACCGGCACCTGCGCGCGGTGTTCGGCGACCCGTCCAAGCGCGGCACCGATGCCCGCCGCCGACGCGCTCGCGAGTTCGACGCCGACACCGTGCCGTACGGGCGCGGCCGAGAGCCGAAGGGCCTCGCCGACATCGTCGGGTCGCTCGCCCACGAGCTCGGGTGGACCGAACCACTCGCCCGCTCCGAGCTCTTCGTGGACTGGCCGAGCGTCGTCGGCGAGGAGCTGGCGAAGCACTCCCGCCCGGTGACCATCGACGACGGCGCACTCGTCATCCGGTGCGACTCGACGGCCTGGGCGACCCAGCTCCGACTGATGCGCGCAACGGTCACGACCACCATCGCGGAACGGCACCCGGAAGCAGGGGTCGAGTCGATCAGGGTTTCCGGCCCGGACGCCCCCACCTGGAAACGCGGCCCCAGGACGGTCCAGGGGCGCGGTCCTCGCGACACCTACGGTTGAGGCGACGAAATCATCCTGGAGTGCCAGAAAAGCCCGTCTGTGGGGCAGATGAGCCCTCGAAAGAGGGGGCTCTGCGGTAGACTGGGAGGTGCAGTGCGCGGGCGTTCCGCGCGCAGGCAGGAGCACGCTCGACATGGCATCAGAATCTGAAGACGACCCGCAGAACCCGCTCGAAGCGGAGACCCCGCAGAGCGAACCGTCCTACGGCGCAGACCAGATTCAGGTGCTCGAGGGGCTCGAGGCGGTCCGCAAGCGTCCCGGTATGTACATCGGTTCGACCGGTCCCCGCGGTCTGCACCACCTGGTCCAGGAGATCGTCGACAACTCGGTCGACGAAGCCCTCGCCGGGTACTGCGACACCATCGACGTGAGCATCCGTGAAGACGGTGGCGTCCGGGTGGTCGACAACGGCCGTGGCATCCCGGTCGACGTCCACGCGGCCGAGGGGGTCTCGACCCTGCAGGTCGTCCTCACCGTCCTGCACGCCGGCGGCAAGTTCGGTGGTGGCGGCTACGCCGTCTCCGGTGGTCTGCACGGCGTCGGTTCGTCCGTCGTGAACGCGCTGAGCTCCGAGCTCGACGTCGAGGTCCGTCGGCAGGGCCACGTCTGGCGTCAGAGCTACACCGACGGTGTCCCAGTGGCCCCCGTCTCGAAGGACGAACCGGCAGACGAGACCGGGACGACGATCACGTTCTGGCCGAACGCCGAGATCTTCGAGTCCGTCGTCTTCGACTACGAGACCCTGCGCACGCGCTTCCAGCAGATGGCCTTCCTGAACAAGGGTCTGCGGATCAACCTGCGCGACGAGCGCGCCCCCGAAGAAGGGGAAGAAGCTCGCAACGACACCTTCATGTACGAGCGTGGGCTCGCCGACTACGTCGAGTTCATCAACGCGCAGAAGAAGGCCGACCTCGTCCACCCCGACGTCATCGGCTTCGAGTCCGAGGACCCGGACCGCAAGATCGCGCTCGAGGTCGCGATGCAGTGGAACACCTCGTACCAGGAGAGCGTCCACACCTTCGCGAACACGATCAACACGCACGAAGGCGGGACCCACGAAGAGGGCTTCCGCGCCGCGCTCACGACCCTCGTCAACCGCTACGCGCGTGAGGCGAAGATCATCAAGGAGAAGGACGACAACCTGACGGGTGACGACATCCGCGAAGGGCTCACCGCCGTCATCTCCGTGAAACTCGGCGAGCCGCAGTTCGAAGGGCAGACGAAGACCAAGCTCGGCAACACCGAGGCGAAGTCGTTCGTGCAGCGTGTCGTCGGCACCGAGCTGACCCACTGGTTCGAGAGCAACCCGACGCAGGCACGCGACGTCGTCCGCAAGGCGATCCAGGCGTCGCAGGCTCGGCTCGCGGCCCGCAAGGCACGCGAGACCACCCGTCGCAAGGGGCTGCTCGAGTCGGGTGGCATGCCCGGCAAGCTCAAGGACTGCCAGTCGAAGGACCCGACCCTGTCGGAGATCTTCATGGTCGAGGGCGACTCCGCCGGTGGTTCCGCCGTGCAGGGCCGCAACCCGATGACCCAGGCGATCCTGCCGCTGCGCGGCAAGATCCTGAACGTCGAGAAGGCCAGGCTCGACCGTGCCCTCGCCAACCAGGAGATCCAGTCGATGATCACGGCGTTCGGCGCCGGCATCGGTGAGGACTTCGACCCGGACAAGGCCCGGTACCACAAGATCGTGCTGATGGCCGATGCCGACGTCGACGGCCAGCACATCACGACGCTGCTGCTCACGCTGCTCTTCCGCTACATGCGTCCGCTCATCGAGCGTGGGTACGTGTACCTCGCGCAGCCGCCGCTGTACCGCCTGAAGTGGTCGAACTCGGCGCACGAGTACGTGTTCAGCGACCGGGAGCGCGACGCCCTGATGCAGGCCGGCCTCGCCGCCGGCAAGCGCATCCCGAAGGACAACGGGATCCAGCGCTACAAGGGCCTCGGCGAGATGGACTACAAGGAGCTCTGGGACACCACGATGAACCCGGACACCCGCACGCTCCTGCAGGTCACGCTGGAGGACGCAGCCGCGGTCGACAGCACCTTCTCGACGCTGATGGGTGAGGACGTCGACGCACGTCGCCAGTTCATCCAGCAGAACGCCAAGGACGTCCGCTTCCTCGACATCTAACGGCCAGGAGGCGCGGTGTGAGCCGCGTCGACCAGTCCTGACCACCTGTGGTCGCGCCCGGCGCGACCAACGGAACCACAGCCTCCAGGCTGTCCAGAAAGGGAACGAAGCCACATGGCTGACGACAACGAGAACGGCGCCGACGAGCAGCCCGAGATCGTCCACGGCGACAGCGGGGACATCGTCGTCTCCGGTGACCGCATCTCGCAGGTCGACCTGCAGCTCGAGATGCAGCGCTCGTACCTCGACTACGCGATGTCGGTCATCGTCGGTCGTGCCCTGCCGGAGGTCCGCGACGGCCTCAAGCCGGTGCACCGCCGTGTGATCTACGCGATGTTCGACGGCGGTTACCGCCCGGACCGTGCGTTCTCGAAGTGCTCCCGCGTCGTCGGTGACGTGATGGGCCAGTTCCACCCGCACGGTGACTCGGCGATCTACGACGCCCTGGTCCGTCTGGTGCAGCCGTGGTCGCTCCGGTACCCGCTGGCGCTCGGCCAGGGCAACTTCGGTTCGCCCGGCAACGACGGCGCCGCCGCCCCGCGGTACACCGAGACGAAGATGGCGCCGCTCGCGCTCGAGATGGTCCGCGACATCGACGAGGACACCGTCGACTTCCAGGACAACTACGACGGCCGCACGCAGGAGCCGGCGATCCTGCCGGCCCGGTTCCCGAACCTGCTCGTCAACGGGTCCGTCGGCATCGCGGTCGGCATGGCCACGAACATCCCGCCGCACAACCTGCGCGAGGTCGCCGAGGGTGCGAAGTGGGCGCTCGACAACCCCGACGCCACCCGCGAAGAGCTGCTCGCCGCGCTCATGCAGCGCATCAAGGGCCCGGACTTCCCGACCGGTGCGCAGGTGCTCGGCACCAAGGGCATCCAGGACGCCTACCGCACCGGCCGTGGCTCGATCACGATGCGTGCCGTGGTCTCGGTGGAGGAGATCCAGGGGCGCACCTGCCTCGTCGTCACCGAGCTGCCGTACCAGGTCAACCCGGACAACCTGGCGATCAAGATCGCCGAGCTCGTCAAGGACGGCAAGCTCGCCGGCGTCGCCGACATCCGCGACGAGACCTCCGGTCGGACCGGGCAGCGCCTGGTCATCGTGCTGAAGCGCGACGCCGTCGCCAAGGTCGTGCTGAACAACCTGTACAAGCACACCCAGCTGCAGGAGAACTTCGGTGCGAACATGCTCGCGATCGTCGACGGTGTGCCCCGCACCCTGCCGCTCGACGGCTTCATCTCGGCGTGGGTCGCCCACCAGGTCGACGTCATCGTGCGCCGCACGCAGTACCGGCTGCGCGAGGCCGAGAAGCGCGCCCACATCCTGCGCGGGTACCTGGCTGCGCTCGACGCCCTCGACGAGGTCATCGCGCTCATCCGTCGTTCGCCCGACGTCGAAGAGGCCCGCACCGGCCTGATGGACCTGCTGTCCGTCGACGAGATCCAGGCGCGCGCGATCCTGGAGCTGCAGCTCCGTCGCCTCGCGGCCCTGGAGCGCCAGAAGATCCACGACGAGGCCGAAGAACTCGAGCGCAAGATCGCCGACTTCCAGGACATCCTGGCGTCGGAGAGCCGTCAGCGCTCGATCATCCGCGACGAGCTCAGCGAGATCGTCGACCGCTTCGGCGACGACCGCCGCACCGAGATCATGTTCGGCTACGACGGCGACATGTCGATGGAAGACCTGATCCCCGAAGAGGAGATGGTCGTCACCATCACCCGCGGTGGCTACGTCAAGCGCACGCGGAGCGACCAGTACCGCTCGCAGCACCGCGGTGGCCGAGGTGTCCGTGGGGCCCAGCTCCGCGCCGACGACATCGTCGAGCACTTCTTCGTCACGACGACGCACCACTGGCTCCTGTTCCTCACCGACCAGGGACGGGTCTACCGCGCCAAGGCGTACGAGCTGCAGGAGGCCGGCCGTGACGCGAAGGGCCAGCACGTCGCGAACCTGCTGGCGATGCAGCCCGACGAGCAGATCCAGCAGGTGCTCGACATCCGCGACTACGAGGTCGCCCAGTACCTCGTCCTCGCGACCGAGCACGGCCTGGTGAAGAAGACCGCGCTGACCGAGTACGACACGAACCGCACCGGCGGCATCATCGCCATCAACCTGCGCGACGGCGACAAGCTCCGCCAGGCGCTGCTCGTCGACGAGCACGACGACCTGCTGCTGGTGTCCCGCCAGGGCATGTCGCTCCGGTTCACCGCGACGAACGACACCCTGCGTCCGATGGGTCGATCGACCTCGGGTGTGAAGGGCATGTCCTTCCGCGACGGTGACTCGCTGCTCGCGGCCCGGGTCGTCTCCGACGACGGGTTCGTCTGGGTGATGACCGAGGGTGGCTACGCCAAGCGCACCGCAGTCGACCAGTACCGCGTGCAGGGCCGTGGCGGTCTGGGCATCAAGGTGGCCAAGTTGGCGCTCGACCGAGGCGATCTTGTGGGCGCTCTCATCGTCGGCGAGGACGACGAAGTGCTCGTCGTGCTGCAATCGGGCAAGGTGGTAAGGTCTGCCGTGGCCGAGGTCCCTGCCAAGGGCCGTGACACGATGGGCGTCGTCTTCGCGAGGTTCGCGGAGAACGACCGGATCATCGCGGTGGCCCGGAACACCGAGCGGAACCTGGACGACCAGGACGACGCCGAGATCGAGCCCGCGGGCCCGGTGGAGACGGTCAGCCCTGCCGAAGCGGCCCCGGATTCCACTGATCCCATCGACACCGAGCCCGTCGCAGACGAGGCCGGAGAGGACCAGTCAAGCAATGAGTAGTGTCGCCGAGAAGCTCCAGAAGAAGGCGAAGCGACCCGTCGGCACCCGCCAGGTGCGGTTGCGACTGGTCTACGTCGACTTCTGGTCGATGGTGAAGCTGAGCTTCCTCATCGCCCTGGCCGGCAGCATCGTGATCGTGGTCGCCACGGCACTGGTGTGGGTCATCCTGAACCAGACGGGTGTGTTCACCCAGATCGACGCCCTGCTGAAGGACGTCACCGGTCAGAACAGTTACTCGATCATGGACCAGTTCTCGCTGGGCCAGGTCCTCGGGTTCTCCATCGTCGTGGGCATCCTCAACGTGGTCGTCGGCACCGTGCTCGGCGCCATCGTGAGCGTGCTCTACAACCTCAGTGTGCGGATCACGGGCGGGCTGCTCGTGGGCTTCACGAACAACTGACACACCCGGCCGGATGAGGCCGACCGCTCGATTTCGTTCTCTGGGATCGGTACGGTAGGCTTTCATCCGGTCTGAGGGGCTATAGCTCAGGCGGTTAGAGCGCTTCGCTGATAACGAAGAGGTCCAAGGTTCAAGTCCTTGTAGCCCCACCAGTTCTCCGGAACAGCACGACAATCCGATCCTGTCGCCGATCACCTCGGTGGCACTCGGGGCCTTAGCTCAGTTGGTAGAGCGCCTGCTTTGCAAGCAGGATGTCGGGAGTTCGATTCTCCCAGGCTCCACTCCCTCTGCACGAGTCCTGCTTCGCTCGTTCCTCGCTCCGCCGTCTTCGGTCGTCGTGCTTGTCTGCGCGCCTTCGGCGACGCGCCGCTCCGCGATGGTTGGGTTCGCCACTCTCCCTGCAGGTTGCTTCTTGTCGAGTGGTCACGACATGCCGCGTGCGGTTTGCCGAGGTGGCTGGAACTGTCGTCTGCGCGTCCTCCGGACGACAGGATGCGACCTGTCGGTGGCTGCCCCGGGGCGTGTTGCGTGACGGCCCGCCGGACGGGAGGCGCGGTGCCAGGCCGGTGCGGGCCTCCAGGCGGGTGGGCGGGCGCGTTCAGGGCGCGTCGCCGTGCGCGGGTGCGTGGTCGCCAGGCCCGGGAACGACGAAGGGCCCCGGCTGGTGCCGGGGCCCTTCGTACGAACCGGGAGGTCAGGCGGCGGGCTTCTCCGCCGTGTCAGCGTCGTCGGCGACCCAGAGGTCGTCGTCGGCACGGAGCGTCTGGTACGCGGCGTACGCAGCACCGGCGACGGCGACGACGCCGACGATGATGAGTGCGACTCCGCCGAAGCCGAGGCCCTTCTTCTGCTGCGACGGGACGTACTTCGCAGCGGCCTTCTTGGCCTTCTTGCCCTTCTTCTGGGCGTTCTTCACGATCTTCTTGACCCGGGGGTCCTTCGCGAGATCGGTCACGCTCAGCACCGAACCAGCGGTCGAGACGAGTCCGGGGACCACCTCGGACTGGAACTTGTGCGAAGCGCTCTGCGCTGCCGAGGTGGCAGCGTGCACGCCGGTTGCGAACGCGGGACGGATCCCGTTGTCGATCGCGTTCTGCACGCGGGGTGCGATGTCCTTGCGAGCTGCGTCCGCGGCGTTGGTCCGGGCCTCAGCCAGGATCGCGTTCGCGTGCTCGAGGACCTTGCGCTGCTCGCCGAGGAGCGAGGCGGTCTGGCCCTTGAGCTTCTTGATCTGCTTCCGACGCTTTCGCGGGATCTCGATCGTCGTCATCTGGTACCTCCATCGGATCGGCGTGACCCCATCCTGCCACCACAGTGCCTGACAGGTCACGGAGCCGTAGCTGTGGGATCCGTCCACGGTCAGGAGTACATGCGAGAATCGGAACATGTCTCTGCACACCGCTGTCGCAACGATCCACACCAACAAGGGCGACATCCGCGTCAACCTGTTCGGCAACCACGCACCGAAGACCGTCAAGAACTTCGTCGACCTCGCCACGGGCCAGCAGGAGTGGACCCACCCCGGCACGGGCAAGGTCTCGACCGACAAGCTCTACGACGGCGTGATCTTCCACCGCATCATCAAGGACTTCATGATCCAGGGCGGCGACCCGCTCGGCCAGGGCATCGGCGGCCCGGGTTACCGCTTCGACGACGAGATCTCCCCGGAGCTCACGTTCCAGAACCCCTACATCTTCGCCATGGCGAACGCCGGCATCCAGGGCGGCCGCGGCACCAACGGCTCGCAGTTCTTCATCACCACGGTGGCGACGCCGTGGCTGCAGGGCAAGCACACCATCTTCGGTGAGGTCGCCGACGACGAGTCCCGCGCGGTCGTCGACGCGATCGAGGCCGTGCCGACCGACGGCCGCGACAAGCCCGTCGAGGACGTCGTCATCCAGAGCATCGACGTCGAAGGCGTCTGACCCGCACGTGACCGACCAGGCGTACAACCCGAACAACACCTGCTACCGGCATCCGGACCGGCAGAGCTTCGTGCTCTGCCAGCGCTGTGGGCGGACGATCTGCCCGGAGTGCCAGACGCCGGCGGCGGTCGGGGTGCACTGCCCGGAGTGCGTGCGTGAACAGCGCGCACAGTTCGCAGCGAACCGCCGAGCGTCCGGAGCCCCCAGCGGGTTCACGGTCGCTCGGCGTCGGTTCGCGATGCTCGACCAGAAGGGCACGACCGTCATCGTGGCGATCACGGTGGCGATCTGGTTGCTCGACCAGGTCAGCGGACGGTTCTTCACGAGCTTGCTCGCCTACAACTCGCTGCTGCTGCCGACGCAGCCCTGGCGTGTGGTGACCTCGCTGTTCGTGCACTCGGGCATCTTCCACATCCTGTTCAACATGTGGGCGCTCTGGATCTTCGGTCGCATGCTCGAGAACATGCTCGGTACCTGGCGGTTCGTGGCGCTGTACTTCATCACCGGGATCTTCGGGTCCATGCTCGTCACCTTCCTGGCGCCGGGGACGACCGTGCTGGGTGCTTCGGGTGCGATCTTCGGGCTGTTCGCCGCGTTCTTCGTGCTGCAGCGCAGCCTGGGGAACAACGCCGTGCAACTCCTCGTGCTCATGGGACTGAACCTGGTCATCGGGTTCCTGCCCGGAGTCAACATCTCGTGGCAGGCGCACGTCGGCGGGATCATCGGCGGGTTCCTGATGGGCTTCGTCTTCGCGCAGACGCGCAACGTCCGGAAGCGACCGCTGCAGATCGCCCTGATCATCGGCGCGGCGGTGCTCGGCATCGCGCTCACCGCTGTCGGGTACGCGGTCACGATCGGCTGACACCGCCACAACGCGCTCCTCGAACGCCCCGTCGCACTGCGACGGGGCGTTCGTCGTTCCCGGTGCTGTCCGTGCCCTGCTCGTCCACAGCTGTCCACAGCGCCACCGAGAGTTATCCACAGGTGTGGAGAAGGTGGTGAGTTACACCAGTGTGATTATCCCCACTGTGGACACAGCTGTGGATAACTCCGGGGCGGTGCTGTGGATGATCGTGTGGAGAGTGGGGAGAAGTGTGGAGAACAGCAGGATCGTCGAGGATGTGCGGTCCGGAGGAGCTCCTGCTTGTGGAGAACGAGAACGCCCGCCACACCTTGCGGTGTGACGGGCGTCGGGGGCGGCAGCCTGGAGGTCAGCGCCACCGGGTGGTCATGAGGAAGCCGACGAACATGATGCCGAAGCCGATCAGGATGTTCCACGAGCCGAGGCTCGGGACCGGCAGGGTGGCGTTCGAGATGTAGAAGACGATCACCCACACCAGGCCGACGAGCATGAAGCCGAACATGACCGGCTTGAACCACACCGGGTTGGGGGCGTCCCCAGCGGTGTCGACCGAGTCGGCTCGGGTCCTCCGGGCGGGCTTGGTGCGGTCCTTGTCCTTGGCCATGGCCGGTATCCTACCGTGACCACGTGTGTGGATCGGCCCGCGGACCGCCGCACACATCGCCCACGAGTACGGTGGACCGCCATGACCAGGATCCTCGTCGTCGACAACTACGACAGCTTCGTCTACACGCTCAACGGCTACGTGCAGCAGCTCGGCGCCGAGACGGACGTCGTCCGCAACGACGCCTTCCCCGAGTCCGAGATCGCCGACCGCATCGCCGAGTACGACGGCGTGCTGCTCTCCCCGGGTCCGGGGACACCGGCGGCCGCGGGCGTCTCGATCCCCACCGTGCACGCCGCCATCGCCGCCGAGGTCCCGCTCCTCGGCGTCTGCCTCGGGCACCAGGCCATCGCCGAGGCCCTCGGTGCCACGGTCACCCACGCCGAGGAGCTCATGCACGGCAAGACCTCCCAGGTCGACCACGACGGCAGTCCGCTGTTCGACGGCGTCCCCCACCCGTTCACGGCCACGCGCTACCACTCGCTCGCGATCGTCGATGGCACGGTCCCCGACGAACTCACCGTGACGGCGCGCACCGGCGGCGGGGTCATCATGGGGGTCCAGCACCGCGAGCACCCCGTGTTCGGTGTGCAGTTCCACCCGGAGTCGGTCCTGACCGAGGGCGGCTACCGCATGGTCGGCAACTGGCTCGAGACCACCGGGCTGTCCGGAGCGGCCGAGCGCGCCGCCGGTCTCGGGCCGCTCATCGCGACGCACCGCGCCTGACGAGCCTCCGCGGCGGCAGACGCCGTCGTCTTCACGAGACGCCGCCGGAATCGGCGGCGTCTCGTGCGTTGCGGGGCGTCACGCCGACACGCCGGCGTGTGCCTGGCACTGGACCGGGCCGCCTGCGTGCCGCGCGTTCTGGGGCGGGCGTGCGCTGTGCCTCCAGGCTGTGACGAACACGCCGTGACGAACACGCCGTGACGAAGGAGCCGTGACGAACGGGCGCGGCGCACGCGTCCGCAACGCCGGTCCGCGGACTGGAGGCCCGTCACCCGTCCGTCAGGACGGCCCCGTCACGAGATGGTCGGGTTCGCCGCCCGGCCCCGTGGTCGGCTCAGCGGCCGTCGCCACCGTCGTCGCCACCGCGGTCGGTGTTCCCACCGTCACCACCGCTGCCGCCGCTGTCGTTGTTGTTGTTCGACGACGGTGCCTTCGGCGGCGCCGCAGCTCGTGCGCAGTAGGTGAGCGTGACGGCACTGCCCTGCGCGACGTCGCCAGCGGGGGTGTCCTGCTGCGTGACCACGCCGCCGGTGCACGAGTAGGACGGCGCCGGGTTCACGGTGAGTCCGAGCTGCTCCACGGTGGCCTTCGCCGCCGAGTACTGCTGCTGCGTCACGTCGGGCAGCTGCACCTTGCCGTTGGAGACCGTCAGGTTGATCACGATGCCCTTGGTGTGCAAGGAACCCGACTCGGGGTCGGAGCTCAGGACCGTGCCCTCGGGGACGTCGGTGGAGTAGTCGCTCGAGATCGCGCCCAAGCGGAAGCCGGCGTTGTCGAGCGCCTGTTGCGCTGCGGCTTGCGACTGCCCGTTCAGCTCGGGCACGGGGACGCGCTCCGGTCCGATGGAGACCACGACGTTGACGTTCTGGTTGCGTCCGACGTTCACGCCCGAACCCGGGTCGGTCCGGATGACCAGGCCCTTGTCGACGCTGTCGGAGTTCTCCTCGACCTTGACCGGCTTGAGGGACTTCTTCTCGATGGCGCTGGCCGCGGAGCTGTACGTCGACCCTGCGACGTTCGGCACGCTGACCGAGGACGACACCGGGGGCTTGCCGGGCTGCAGGTTCGCGACGAAGAACACCACGGCCACGATGACCGCGACGGTGAGCAGGATGCCCACCCAGATCCACGCGACCGGCGGACGGTTCTGCGTGCGCTGCGGGCGGTGCTCGGCGGTGTCGTCGTCGAGCTCGCGGAACGCCGAGGCGGCGTTGGTCGTCGTGCGGGGATCGACGCCGAACAGCACGGTCGACGCATCGTTCTGGGCGTTCTGCTGCTGCTTCTTGGTGGAGGTGGGGACCCGGCCGGCCGCGGCCTGCTGCAGGTCCGCGCGGAACTCGGCCGCGTTCTGGAACCGGCGCGTGCGGTCCTTGACCAGGGCGTGGAGCGTCACGGCGTCGAGGGCCGGGGACACCTCGGGCGAGATCGTCGACGGTGCGACCGGCTGCTCGCTGACGTGCTGGTACGCGACCGCCACCGGGGTGTCCCCGAGGAACGGCGCGCGACCGGTGAGGAGCTCGAAGAGCACGACGCCGGTGGAGTACAGGTCGGTGCGGGCGTCGACGGTCTCGCCGCGGGCCTGCTCCGGTGAGAAGTACGAGGCCGTGCCGAGGATCGACGTGGTCTGGGCCACCGTGGCCGAGGTGTCGGTGATCGCCCGGGCGATGCCGAAGTCCATGACCTTCACCTGGCCGCTGTGCGTGACCATGACGTTGGCGGGCTTGATGTCACGGTGGACGACGCCGGCGCGGTGCGAGTACTCGAGCGCGGTGAGGATGCCCTCGGTGATGCGGACGGCTTCGTCCGGGGCGACGGCACCTTCGGCGATGATGTCGGAGAGCGGTCGGCCCTCGACGTACTCCATCACGATGAAGGGCACCTGCACCTCGGCACCCGAGGGCTCGGACACCGTCTCTTCGCCGGCGTCGTACACGCGCACGACGGTCGGGTGTGCCATGCGCGCAGCAGCCTGGGCTTCCTGCCGGAAGCGCGTGCGGAAGGCCGGGTCGTTGGCGAGGCTCGGCTTGAGGAGCTTCACCGCGACCTTGCGGCCGAGGCGGGTGTCGTTGCCGAGGTGCACGGTCGCCATGCCGCCCCGACCGATGACGTCACCGATCTCGTAGCGATTGGCGAGGAGCGTGATCCCCGCGGTCACACCTTCTGGCACGTACTCCTCCGTCTGTTCGTCCGGCTAGTGTACGGCAGCACGACCTGGTGAGACGCTGGCCGGAGAGGGGTCGACCGAACCGTTACCGAACGGTGTCGACAGCCCCCGTCCGGGGGTCGTTCACTGGCCGTCCTGCGGGCCGGGCTGGCTCGGGTTGGTCCCGTCGCCGGGGTCCGTTCCGTCACCCGGGTCCGTCGTCTCCTGGTCCGTGGGCTCGGTCCACTCGACCTGGGCGCCCGGCGAGGACGCCGAGACGACCGAGGCATCGGACTGCGGCGACTTGCAGGTGACCTTGTACGACAGGGCGACCTTGCCGTACTGGGCACCGGCGACGGTCACCGCGGTGCCCGAGGTGGAGCCGGAGCTGCTGCCGTTCGACGTCACGGTGCCGTTGTCGATCGTGTACGTGTAGCTGACGTCCGAGTACCCGGCGGGGCAGCTCGTGTACGCCGGCCAGCTGAAGGTCACGCGACCGGACTCACTGACGGTCCCACCGGTGGCACGCTCGGGCGCCGGTGCGGTCAGCACGTCGCCGTAGGACTTGATCGTGACGAGCGTGTTCGGTGCCAGGCTGCCCTCGGGGCTGAGCGACTCGACGGTGCCGACCTGGTCGGACGTCGTCGCGTTCGATCCGTCGACGACCTCGGCCTGCAGACCCCGGGCACGCAGCTGGTTCGCGACGTCCTCGGCGTTCTGCCCCTGGTAGTCGGCTGCCGACACCGTGACGCGGGTCTCGGTCGGCTCGGGGGACGGCGTCTCGGTGGGCGTGCGGGACGGCTTCGGCGTGCTCGAGGACTTCGTGGGCTCGGGCTCCGGGGCGTTGTTCGCGTTCAGGGCGTACGCCGTGCCGGCGGCGATGGCGAGCACGACGACGATGCCGACGACCCACCAGATCCAGGCACGCTTCTTCTTCGGTTCCTCGGGCTCGTCGCTGACGGGCGAGCGGGGGGCCCCGGGTCCGCCGGCCATCGATCCTGCCTGGGTGCCGATGAGTGCGGTCGCGGCGTCGTTCCCCTGGCCCTGGGGCGGGTTGAACGCGACGGTGCCGTTCCCCGCGATGGCGGGGACGGCCACGGTGGCGGCGGCGACGTCACCACGGCGGAGCGCCTGGGCGGCGCGGGCCAGGTTCGCTGCCGTCGCGGGACGGTCGGCGGGCTTCTTCGCGATGCACGAGATGACCAGGGCCGAGACCGGCTCGGGGATGTCCCCGGGCAGTGGCGGAGGCTGCTCGTTGATGTGCGCCATCGCGATCGCGACCTGCGACTCACCGGTGAACGGACGACGACCCGCCAGGGCCTCGTACGCGACGATGCCGAGCGAGTAGATGTCGGTCGACGGCGAGGCGGGGTGGCCGCTGGCTTGCTCGGGCGACAGGTACTGCACCGTGCCCATCACCTGACCGGTCGCGGTGAGCGGGACCTGGTCGGCGATGCGGGCGATGCCGAAGTCGGTGATCTTGACGCGACCGTCGGGCGTGATGAGCAGGTTGCCCGGCTTGATGTCGCGGTGCACCAGGCCGACCGCGTGTGCGGCCTGCAGGGCGTTCGCGGTCTGCGCGACGATGTCGAGCACCTTGTCGACCGGGAGCGTGTGCTCGCGCTCGATCATGGTCGACAGGGCCTCGCCGGGGACGAGCTCCATCACGAGGTAGGCGCTGCCGTCCTCCTCGCCGTAGTCGAAGACGTTGGCGATGCCCTCGTGGTTGACGAGGGCAGCGTGCCGGGCCTCGGCGCGGAAGCGCTCGAGGAAGCCGGGGTCACCGAGGTACTCGTCCTTGAGGATCTTGAGTGCGACGGTTCGGCCGATGACGAGGTCGGTCGCCTGCCACACCTCGCCCATGCCGCCGATGGCGACCCGGGAGGAGAGCTGGTACCGCCCACCGAAGGTGAGTCCGCTGGTGGGTCTCATTTGTTCAGCACCGCCTCCATGACTTTCTTCGCGACCGGGGCCGCGACCGTGTTGCCGACTCCGGACTGCCCCAGCCCGCCGCCGTTCCCGACGACCACCGCCACGGCGACCTCCGGGTCCTTCGCGGGGGCGAACCCCGTGAACCAGAGCGTGTACGGATCGCCGGTGCCGCCTTCAGCCGTGCCGGTCTTGCCGGCGACGTCGACACCGTCGATCTTGGCATTGGTACCGGTCCCCGCGTTCACGACGCTCTGCATGGCCTCGGTGAGGTCAGCGGACTCGGAGGACGACAGCGGATCACTGTACTGCCTCGGAGAGAAGGACTCGACGGTCTTCAGGTCACTCGTGGTGATCGAGTCGACGAGTGAGGGCTGCATGACCTTGCCGCCGTTCGCGATGCCGGCCGACACCATCGCCATCTGCAGCGGGGAGACCCGGACGCTCGCCTGGCCGAAGGCGCTCAGCATGAGCTGGGCCGTCGAGTCGACGTCGGGGTACTGGCTGGCGGTCGCGGCCATCGGGATCTCGATGGCGTCGCCGAAGCCGTACTTGTCGGCCATGTCCTTGATCGCGTCGTACCCGAGCTTCTGACCGAGTTCGGCGAAGGGGATGTTGCACGAGTACTGGATCGCGGTGCGCAGCTTGACCTTGTCGCCGCCGCCGCAGGTGCCGCCCTCGGCGTTGTTGATGTACGAGCTCGTACCCGGCAGCTGCAGTCGCGACGGGTTCGGGAACGTGGAGTCGAGGTTGTACTTGCCGCCCTCGAGCGCCGCCGAGGCGACGACGAGCTTGAACACCGATCCGGGCGTGTACAGGTCGCCGCCGATGGCACGGTTCTGCAGCGGCGCGGTGTCGGCACCGAGCAGCGCGTCGTACTGCCGCTTGACCTCGGCCGTGTCGTGCGAGGTGAGCGAGTTCGGGTCGTAGCTCGGCTTCGACACCATCGCCAGGATCTTGCCGGTCTTGGGCTGGATCGCGACGACCGCACCGCTGTTCGTGCCGAGGGCGTCGTACGCGGCCTGCTGCACGTCCGGGTCGATGGTCAGGTTGACGTTGTCGCCCTGGACGTCCTGGCCGGTGAGGATCGAGTTGAGGTTCTGGAAGAACGAGGCGTCCGAGTTGCCGGACAGCACGGTGTTCTCCGCGCTCTCGATGCCGGTGTTGCCCTGGCCGATCGTGAAGTAGCCGGTGACCGCCGAGTACAGGTCGCCGTTCGTGTACTTGCGCTGGTACTCGTACTGGTCGTTCACCGGGGTCGACTCGGCGATCGGGCTGCCGTCCACGAGGATCGCGCCACGCTTGGTCGAGTAACTGTCCAAGATGGTTCGGGAGTTCCGGGAGTCGGCGCGCAACGAGTCTGCCGAGAAGAACTGGATCGAGGTCGTCGACACGAAGAGTGCGACGAACATGAGCACGATGACGGTCGAGACACCGCGGAGCTGTCGGTTCATCGACGACGCTCCTTCCTGGTCGCGCGCGCGGACCGCCCGCTCGCGGCGGGGATCGCGCCCTGCTGGACACGCTGTTCGGCGGGGATCGCGTCGGTCAGGCGCAGCAGCATCGCGGCGATGATCCAGTTGGCGATGAGCGAGGAACCACCCGCGGCCATGAACGGGGTGGTCAGACCGGTGACGGGGATGATCCGGGTGATGCCGCCGACGACGACGAACACCTGCAGGGCGATGATGAAGCCGAAGCCCACACCGAGCAGCTTGCCGAAGTCGTCCTGCGCCATGAACCCGACGCGGATGCCACGGGACGCGAACACGATGAAGAGCGCGAGGATCGCGAAGACACCGATCAGGCCGAGCTCTTCGCCGAGTGACGCGACGATGTAGTCGGCGTTGGCGACCGGGGTGATGTACGGCCGGCCCTGGCCGAGGCCGGTGCCGGTGATCCCGCCGTTCGCGAAGCCGAACAGGCCCTGCACGAGCTGGTAGCTCGCCTGGGTGTCGCGGCTGAAGACCTCTTGGTTGAACGGGTCGAGCCACTGTTCGAAGCGGCCACGGACGTACTCGAGGAGACTCTGTGCGACGAGGGCGCCCCCGATGAACAGCGTGAGACCGATCGCGACCCAGCTGACCCGTGCCGTGGCGACGTAGATCATCACGAGGAACAGGCCGAAGTAGAGCAGGGCGGTGCCGAGGTCGCGCTGGAACACGAGCACGGCCATCGCGGCGCCCCACATCACCAGGATGGGCCCGAGGTCGCGGGCACGCGGGAACGTCATGCCGAGGAACTTCTTGCCGACGATCGACAGCGAGTCACGGGCGGTGACGAGGTACCCGGCGAAGAACAGCGCCATGGTGATCTTCGCGAGCTCACCTGGTTGGAACGAGAACGGGCCGATCTTGATCCAGACCCGCGCGCCGCCGATGTTCGTGCCGATGCCGGGCAGCATGGGCAGGAGCAGCAGGACGATCGTCAGCGCCATGAAGATGTAGCGGTACCGCTGCAGGAACCGGTGGTTCCGGACGGCGACGAGCGTGATGATCGCCAGGACCATCGCGAGCATCGTCCAGACGATCTGCTTCACGCCGATGGCGTCCCAGCCGGACAGGCCGTTGTGGACGTCGATGCGGTAGATCTCGGCGATGCCGATGCCGTTCAGGACGAGCGCGATCGGCAGGATGAACGGGTCGGCGTTCTTCGCGACGACGCGCAACACCACGTGCATGACGAGCGCGAGGCCGAGGATGCCGCCACCCACCCAGAGCACCGACTGGTCGAACAGCCGGCCCTTGGTGCCGAGCTGCACGAGCACCATCGCGCCCGCGCAGATGCCGCAGGCGATGACGAGCAGGAAGAGCTCGAGGTTCCGCGCACGGGCGGGCTCCCGGAGCTTGATCGTGATCGCCTGCGTGAAGGACTGGGCGGCCGTGGCGGTGCTCATCGCGAGCTCCGCGTCGGGTTCGGCGACGGCGAGGACGATCGCGTCGGTGAGGGCGACGGCGACGGACTCGCGTTGCCGTCCCCGCCGGTGCCGGCCTGGTCCTCACCGGTCGCGGCGGCCTTGCGCAGGCGCTCGACGATGTCACGGGCGTCGGAGAGCGACTGCGCGTTGATCGTCGAGCGGACGTTCTCGCGGGTGTAGTCCGGCAGCGACGAGACCGTGATGTCGCTGTCCTCGTACACGTCCGACAGCGCCAACGGCCCGATCGACTGCTGCACGCCCTTGTAGATCGCGACGGTGCCCCGGTCGGTGCCGACGTAGTAGTGGTCCTGGGTGATCCGCCAACCGACGAACACGGCGCCGACGAGCACGGCGACGGCGACCACGAGCGCGACGGTCCAGGACACCCGACGACGGATGCGGCGTCGGCGGTCCTCGGCGATGAGCTCGGCGAAGAACTGGTCGGACTCGGGCTCGAAGTGCGAGTCCTCGGGCGCGGTGGTGACCTTGAGCGGGTGGAGCAGGATCGTGGGGAGGCGGATCGGCTTGCGGCCGGTCGACGCCTCGAAGGTGAGGGGCGCCGCGGCGGACCCGACGGTGGTGGCCGCGTCGTCGTCGTCCTCGGGCTCGGTGTCCGTGACGTCCATCACCACGACGGTGACGTTGTCGGGGGCGCCGTGGTCGAGCGTCTCCTTCACCAGGCGCTGCGTGACCTGGTTGGCGTCCATGTTCGACGCCAGGGCGTGCCGGATCCGCTCTTCGGCCAGGTACGACGACAGGCCGTCGGAGCAGAGCAGCCAGCGGTCGCCCGGCTGGATGTCCATGATCGCGGTGTCGACCTCGGGTGCTGCGTCGACGTCGCCCAGCACGCGCATCAGCACGGAGCGGCGCGGGTGGACCGCGGCTTCCTCCGGCGTGATCCGGCCGCTGTCGACCAGTCGCTGGACGAACGTGTGGTCCGACGTGATCTGCTGCAGCTCGCCGTCGCGGTGGCGGTAGATGCGGGAGTCGCCGATGTGCGCGATCGCGATCTGCTCGCCGACGCGGATCATCGCGGACACCGTGGTGCCCATGCCGGTGAGCTCCTGGTGCTCGAACACGGTCTCGGTGATCAGCTGGTTCGCGGCGATGAGTGCCGACTGCAGTGCGAACTCGGCGTCGTGCGCCGAGGGGAACTCGCGGTCGACCTCGCGGATGCGGCGGATCGCGATCGCCGAGGCGACGTCACCGCCGGCGTGGCCGCCCATGCCGTCCGCCACCGCGAACAGGTGCGCCCCGGCGTAGCCGGAGTCCTGGTTGTTCGCGCGGATGCGCCCCACGTGGGACACAGCGGCGCTCAGCGTGCGAGCGGTCATGCCGGGTTACCGCCGCAGCTCGAACGTCGTCGTCCCGATCGTGATCGGCGTGCCCTCTGCCACGAGGACGGGAGCGCTCACCTTCTGACCGTTGACGAAGGTGCCGTTCGTGGACTCGAGGTCGGTGAGGAGCCAGCCGTCGGCGCGCAGGTCGAGGCGGGCGTGGTTGGTCGAGGTGTAGTCGTCGCGGATCACGACGTTCGACTCGCTCGAGCGCCCGATCGTGATGGGGCCGCCACCGAGCGGCATCTCCATGCCCTCGCGCGCACCCTCGGTGATGACCAGGCGGGACGCGGCCGACGAGGCGGGACGCTGCCCACCACCGGGCTGTCCGATGACGTCCGTGAACGCGCCGCTGGACGCGGGGCCGGGGGCCGCCGCTGCCGGGACGGTGGGGGTGCTCGGTCCGGACGGGGCCGACTTGGGATCGGTCGGGATCGTGCGGACGCGCTGGCCGAACAGATCGCTGCGCAGGGCGAACACGATCACGAAGACGAACAGCCAGAGCACCGCGAGGAACACGAAGCGCAGGACGAGCAGGGTCAGGCCTGTGGTCATCGAGCACCTCCGTCGTTCTCCGGGATCACCCGGAACACCATACGGGTCCGACCGATCTCGATGGTGGAGTCCGGCTCAACGATCGCCTGCTGGAAGTGCTGACCGTTCAGCTTCGAGCCGTTCGTGGAGCCGAGATCGGTGGCCTGCGCGTGCTTGCCGTCCCACAGGACCTCGACGTGCTTGCGGCTCGTCCCGGTGTCCGCGATGGTGATGTCCGCGTCGCTGCCGCGCCCGATCACCGTGCGCCCGCGGTGCAGTCGGTGCCGCTGGGAGCCGATGTCGAGCACGGGGATCCAGGCCACGTCGCGCTGCACGGTGGTGGAGTCGACCTGCAGGATGCCCGTCGAGAGTGTGCCGTCCTGCTGGAGCCGGATGGTGACCGGGCCGGAGAACGAGTAGTTCTGCGCCACGGCGTGTTGGTGCACCATCTGGGTCAGTTCGTCGATGAGTGGACGACCGACGTCGTTCATGCGCGTGCAGTCCGGCGGCGCGAGACGAACGGTGAACTCGTTCGGCACGAGGATGCGCTCGCGGGAGACCACTGCGGCCTTGGTGTCGAGCTCGCGCCGCAGGGCGCTCGAGATCTCGACGGGCTGCACCCCGGAGCGGAAGGTCTTGGCGAACGCGCCGTTGACGGCGCGTTCCAACCCTCGCTCGAAGTTGTCCAGCAGGCCCATGCGTCTCCCGTGTCGTCGGTCGTCAACCACTGCATGGTAGTGGTTGGCGTTGACACCCGTCTGTGCGTGGTAGTGTTTCGGGGCTGGCGCGAGTGGCGGAATTGGTAGACGCGCACGGTTCAGGTCCGTGTGCTGGAAACGGCGTGGGGGTTCAAGTCCCCCCTCGCGCACCAGGCGAAGAACAGGAAAGGCCCCGGAGGAATCCGGGGCCTTTCCTGGTTTCCGGGGCCTGGTCTCCAGGGGCTTCCCCGGGCCGTCCGTCGAGCCGCCGGCGTCAGGACCGGTCCGCCTCCGTCGTGCGGTCAGGATCCGGCGCGGAGGCACGGCTCGGCCCCGACACGCCGGTCCCGTCGAACCCGTGGCCGGTCCTCCACGCCGCTCGTGCGGCGAAGTACGGGCGCGCGGAGGGCAGGAAGAGCAGGACCGCGGCGACGACCGACAGTGCGATCGTCAGGACGTCGAGCTGTCCGCCGGTGATGCTCAGGACCGCGCGGAAGCCCGCGACGACGACGAGCACGATGCGTGCGACCCGGGATCCCGCTGCCGTCCGGAACACCGCCCACGTCACCAGGGCCCAGAGCACCAGGGCGACGATCCCGGCGATGACCGGAGCCGGGTCGACCGCCGCGTCCGGCCTCCAGGACTGCAGCACCGTGGCAGCGATGCAGGCGACCACCCACACCAGCCACAGCACGAAGGACACGGTGACCACCCGCGGTCGGTCCGGTCGTCGGAGGATGAACGTCCTGGTCATGCTGCACCGTCCCCTGCCGCTCCCTGGTGCGGCACGTCGAGCGTACCGAGGGGGCGGAGTCCTGCCGGGGTGCCTCGCTACGGTGATCGTGTGACCGACGAACGCACCACCGTCCAGCGTCCCGGAGTGGACGTCCCCGACGATCGTGGCCGGACGGGGCTCGACGCCGTCGGCCGCGACCTCGACCGCAACCCCGACGTCGTCGTGCGGGACGTCGAGGTGGTGTCGAACGGATGGCACGTGCTCCGCCGCACGACCCTGGACGTCCGGCGCCGTGACGGTCGGTGGGACCGGCAGCAGCGCGAGACCTACGACCGCGGCAACGGTGCGACGGTGCTGCCGTACGACGCCGAGCGCGGCACGGTGCTGCTCACGCGGCAGTTCCGGTGGCCGGCGTACGTGAACGGACACCCGGACGGGATGCTGATCGAGGCCGCGGCGGGTCTGCTCGACGAGGACGACCCGGAGACCGCCGTCCGGCGCGAGGCCGCCGAGGAGCTCGGCATCCGGCTCGGCGCGCTCGAGCACCTGGGTGCCGTGTTCATGAGCCCCGGTTCGGTCACCGAGCGGGTCCACTTCTACGTGGGCGCGTACACGCCCGCGGACCGGGTCGAGGCCGGCGGCGGTGTGGAGGACGAGGGTGAGGACATCGAGGTGCTCGAGCTCCCGCTCGATGCGGCACTCGCGATGGTCGCGGACGGCCGGATCGCCGACGGCAAGACGATCATGCTGCTGCAGTGGGTGGCGCTCCGGCGCGGGTCCGCTCGCTGAACGGTCGTGGTGCCGGTCCGCGTACCGTCCGGGCCATGACTGATTCGACGACACCGGACGGATCGAGCGATCCCACCGAGACCCAGCAGCAGTACACCGAGGACCTGCCGGACGGGTCGTCGACGGGTGACGCGACGAAGGACCCGCAGCAGGACAGCGACGTCGACTCGGGCGGCGAGCCCGCCGACCCGCAGTAGCGGCGACCGGACGACGGACGGGAGGCACGGTGCCAGCTGGCACCGTGCCTCCCGTCCGTGGTTCCACCGGTCCGGAGCGCGGTGTCAGCTGATGATGTTGACCGCGCGCGAGATGACCAGCGCCAGCAGGATGAACCCGCTGAGCGCCTGGTACGCCATGATCATCTTCGCCCGGACGGTCATCGGCATCGTGTCCGTGGGGCTGAAGGCCATCATGTTCGTCATCGCGACGTAGAGGTAGTCGAGGTAGACCGGGCGCCAGTCGGCGGTCTTCGGGTCGGTTTCCTGCGGGAACTGGAAGTCCGCTTCGGCGCTCGACCACAGTTCGGGGCGTCGCCTGGCCACCGGACCCCCGCGGTCGAGCTCCCAGTAGACGAGCCCGAACACGATGATCGTGCTCACCCACACCTGCAAGGCCGTGAGCAGCACGGCCGCTCCGTCCGCGTGGCCGCCCAGCAACTCGGTGATCGTCCGGATCACCGTGAGCTGGCTCGCGACGGTCAGCAGTCCCGCCAGCGCGAAGGACACCCACCGGGACCAGGTGGTCTCGCGGGTCAGGCGCCGCGGGTTGAAGACGATCAGCGGGGTGAGCAGCAGGACGCCGAGCACCGGCACGACCCACGACGGGAAGAACAGCACCTCGTCGGGCAGGAACAGGCTGAGCGCCAGGTTGACCAGCACCGCCGCGGCGACCGGTGCCCGGTGTTCGTGTCGGGGGCCGGTCCTGGTCTGGGTCACGGAGTGAGTGTCGCACGGTGCCGTGACCGCACCCCGCGGGCGTGTTACGAGTGTGAGTCGGGGGAGTGCCGCGGCAGACACGGCACGGGCGTCTCGCGTAGGTTCCAGCCATGAGTGCAGAGCTGACGCTCGGCGCCGAGGAAGAGCTGCACCTCATCGACCTCGAGTCCGGCCGACTTTCCGCGAAGGCCCCCCGCCTTCTGCCCAAGCTGCCCACCGACCGTTTCGGCGCGGAGCTGCAGCGCACGACGATCGAGACGAACACCCCGGTGGTGCGGACCCTCGACGACCTGCGGCGGGTGATCGTCGACCTGCGCAGCGAGCTCAGTGCCGCGATCGCCCCGGCCGGGGTCACGATCGCCGCCGTCGGCACCGCGCCGAGGTCGGAGTACGCCGACTTCGAGCTGAGCGCCGGCGGGCGGTACGGCCGGATGCAGGAGCAGTACCGGATGCTCGTCGACGAGCAGCTCATCTGCGGCCTGCAGGTGCACGTCGGGGTGAGCGACCGCGACCTGGCGGTGCTGATCGCCCAGCGGGTGGCGCCGGTGCTCCCGGTGCTGCTGGCCCTGAGTGCGTCGAGTCCGTTCTGGAACGGGCAGGACACCGGGTACGCCTCGTTCCGGAGCATCATCTGGCAGCGGTGGCCGTCGGCCGGCAGCTTCGGCCCGGTGGAGGACGCCGCCGAGTACGACCGGGTGCTCGACGACCTGATCGCCTCGGGCGTGATCGCCGACAAGAAGATGGCCTACTTCGACGTCCGGCCGTCGTCACACGCGCCGACGCTCGAGCTGCGGGTCTGCGACGCGACCCCGGTGGTGGACGACGCCGTGCTCATCGCCGGACTCTTCCGCGCCGCCGTGCGCAAGGCCGAGAAGTCGGTCGTGTCCGGCGCCGAGTGGCACCCGCGCAGCGAACCGCTGCACCGTGCGGCGATGTGGCAGGCCGCCCGCTCCGGGCTGAGCGGCGAGCTGGTCGGCCTCGGGCAGCACCCCGAACGCCTGCCCGCCGAGGTCGCGGTGCGCCAGCTCGTGTCCCGCCTGCGCCCGGAGCTCGAGGAGCTCGGCGACTGGGGCACGGTGACGGAGCTGCTCGACGCCACCCTGGCCCGCGGCAACTCCACCGATCGGCAGCGCACCGCGTACGCCGAGCGCGGGGAGATCGACGACGTCGTCGCCCTGGTGGTGGAGGACACCGCGGGGCTGCCGTCCGGACGCGACGAGGACCCGGTGGTCCCGCTCCCCGGGTACCGCGTCCGTGCCGGCGACGAGGCGGTCGGCCCCGGGGCGCGACCCCGACCGGCGTTCCGTGACCTGGCTGCCTTCTTCGACGGCTGGGACGCCGAGACCGCGATCGATCGTTGCACCGCCCGCGACGCCTGGACCCGCGAGCACCAGGTCGGCTTCGTGGTCGACGGCGGTGCGCAGGCGTTCGGCTGTGACCTGGTGCCCCGGACGATCAGCGCGTACGAGTGGTCGCAGCTCGAGCGTGGCCTGGGGCAGCGGTCCCGCGCGATCGAACTGTTCCTGCGCGACGCGTACGGCGATCGGCGGATCGTGGCCGACGGCGTGCTGGACGCGGACCACTTCGTCGGTGCGAAGGGCTGGGACCCGGACGCCACCCGGCTGCCGGCGACCGCGGTCCGTGCGCCGGTGCTCGGGTTCGACCTGGTGCGCAACGAGTTCGGCGGCTGGCGGGTGCTCGAGGACAACGTCCGCTCGCCCTCGGGCGTCGCGTACGGCATCGCCCTGCGCGAGCTGATGGACGACGTCGTGCCGGACGCCCCGCGGCCGGCGAACCTGCGCGACCCGCACGGCGTGACCGACCGGTTGCGCCGGACCCTCTGCGCGAACACCACCGCGGTGACGGGCGCGACCGACCCGGTGATCGCGCTGGTCAGTGACGGCCCCGCCGCCGGCGCGTGGTTCGAGCACCGCAGGCTGGCCGACGGGGCCGGGCTGCGCCTGGTGTCCGGGTCCGACCTGGACGTCCGCGACGGACGCGTGGTCGACGCGACGACGGGCGACGCGCTCGACGGGCTGTACCTGCGGATCGACCGCGACGTCAGTGCACTGACGGCAGAGCACGCTCCCGACCTCGGTGCGCGGATCCTCGACGCGGCGGAGGCAGGTCGCGTCTACCTGGCGAACGCGCCGGGCAACGCGCTGGTCGACGACAAGGCGATGTACGTCACCGTGCCGGACCTGATCTGGTACTACCTGGACGAGAAGCCCCTGCTGGCGTCCGTGCCGACGTACCGCACGAGCATCGAGGTCGAACGGCTGTCGGTCCTGGACCGCGTCGGCGAACTCGTCACGAAGCCGGTCGACGGCGAGGGTGGACGCGGGGTCCTGATCGGACCGAGCGCGAGCGCCCCCGAGGTCGCCGAACGACGGCGCGAGATCGCCGCCGACCCCGCCGGGTGGGTGGGGCAGGAGGTGGTGCAGCTGTCCTCGCACCCGACGATCGGACCGGCCGGGCTCGACCCGCGGCACGTGGACCTGCGGGCCTTCGTGTACGCGACGGGGACCGGACCGGACGACGTGCACCTGGCCGACGTGGCCCTGACCCGCGTCGCACCCGAGGGCAGCATGGTCGTCAACTCGTCGCAGGGCGGCGGCGCGAAGGACACGTGGATCGTCGGGAACGCCCCGGCGGACACCGAGGGAGAGCGCTGATGTGTGGACTCGCGGGCGAGATCCGGTTCGACGGCCGAGCGCCGGACGTCGGGGCGGTCGCCCGGATGACCGGCTGCATGACGCACCGCGGCCCGGACGGCGACGGCCTGTGGGCTCGCGGCCCGGTCGCGTTCGGGCACCGACGGCTGTCCATCGTCGACCTGTCCACCGCGGGCGCGCAGCCGATGGTGCTGGCCGAGGCGGGGCTGACGATCGCCTACAACGGGATGGTCTACAACTACCGGCAGCTCCGCGACGAGCTGCACGGCAAGGGGCACCGGTTCGCGTCGACGTCGGACACCGAGGTCATCGCCCTGGCGTACGCCGAGTGGGGCACCGGGTTCGTCGACCACCTGATCGGGATGTTCGCCATCGCCATCTGGGAGCACGCCAGCGGCCGGCTGGTGTTGGCGCGGGACCGGCTGGGCATCAAGCCGCTCTACGTCGCGCCCGTCCCGGGCGGGCTCCGGTTCGCGAGCTCCCTGCCCGCGATCCTGGCAGGAGACGACGGGTCGAGCATCGACACGTCCATCGACCCCGTCGCCTTCGCCTCGTACATGAGCTTCCACTCGATCGTCCCCGCGCCCCGCACGATCCTGTCCGGCGTCGGCAAGCTCCCGCCCGCGACCGTCCGGGTGATCGAGCCCGACGGCACCGCGCACGACACCGTCTACTGGGAGCCCCGCTTCGAGCGCGACCCCGCCAGGGCCGACTGGTCCGAGCTGGACTGGGAGCAGGCGTTCATCGGCTCGCTCCGCACCGCCGTCGAGCGTCGGATGGTCGCCGACGTGCCGGTCGGGGTGCTGCTCTCCGGCGGGATCGACTCCTCGCTCGTGGTCGGGCTGCTCGCCGAGGCCGGGCAGCAGGACCTCGCCACGTTCAGCATCGGGTTCGAGGCGGCCGGTGGTGAATCCGGCGACGAGTTCGAGTACTCCGACCAGGTCGCGAAGCACTTCGGCACCGACCACCACCGCATCCACATCCCCTCGTCGCGGCTGCTCGACGGCATCGACGGTGCTGTCGCCGCCATGAGCGAGCCCATGGTCAGCCACGACTGCGTCGCCTTCTACCTGCTGTCGCAGGAGGTCTCGCAGCACGTCAAGGTGGTGCAGTCCGGCCAGGGCGCCGACGAGGTGCTCGCCGGCTACGACTGGTACCCGCCGCTCGCCGACGTGCCGCGCGACCAGGCCGCCGAGGCCTACCGCTCCGTGTTCATGGACCGCCGGTGGCCGGCGCTGCAGGGCCTGCTCGGGGAGCGGTGGAAGAGCGACGACGACACCCCGTCGGCGTTCGTGGACCGCCAGTTCGCACGGCCGGGCGCGGAGACGAGCGTGGATGCCGCGCTCCGCAGCGACACGGCGATCATGCTCGTCGACGACCCGGTGAAGCGCGTCGACAACATGACGATGGCGTGGGGGCTCGAGGCCCGCGTGCCGTTCCTGGACCACGAGTTCGTCGAGCTCGCCGCCGCGATCCCGCCGTCGATGAAGCTCACCGACGGCGGCAAGGGCGTGATGAAGCGCGCCTCGCGCGGGATCGTGCCCGACGCCGTCATCGACCGCAGCAAGGGCTCGTTCCCGGTCCCCGCCATCCGGCAGCTCGAGGGTCCGTACCTGCAGCGCGTCCGGGACGCGCTGCACGCCCCCGAGGCGCGGGAGCGCGGGCTCTTCGACCCCGCCACCGTCGAGCGGATGCTGCAGGACCCGAACAGCACCAGGACCGCGATCGGCGCGAACGCGCTCTGGCAGCTCGGCCTGATCGAGATGTGGCTGCAGCAGCAGGGGGTGCGGTGACCGTGGGTGCCGTCCGGACTGGAGGCGCGCAGGGCGTCGCGTCGTCGGCCACCGTCGAGCCGTCGGTCACCACCAGGGCCGCGGCCGACCTGGGTGCGCAGCTCACCGCCGCCTGGGGGTCGTGGGGACCGACCATGACCCGGAACGCCCGGCGCGTGGCGTTCGTGAGCGACCGGCACGGCACCCCCGAGGTCTTCGTGCAGGACGTCGTGGTCGACGGTGAACTGCCGGAACCGGTGCGGATCGCGCTGTCCGACGACCCCGTGATCCGGGTGTCGTGGTCGTCCGACGGGGAGTGGCTCGCCGTCGCCATCGCGACCGACGGCGGCGTGAAGCAGCAGGTCTGGGTGGTGCGGCCGGACGGCACCGACGCCGCGCAGATCGCCGGCTCGCGGTACCAGCACGCCGAACTCGGGCCGTGGAGCCGCAGCGGGCACCGGGTCGTCATCACGCTGCCCTCGACCGAGCCCGAGCAGCCGGCCCGTGCGTACCTGGTCGACCCGGTCAGCGGCGACCGCGACGACCTGGCCGTGGGGGAGCTCATCCACATCCTCGACCTGTCGGTGGAGGAACGGCTCGTGGTGCTGAGCGACGGGCAGCGGGGGCAGGAGTTCGTCGTCGTGGTCGACCGGCTGACCGACGAGAGCCACGCCCTGTTCGCCGACGACCCCGACGGGTCCGCCGAGATCGCGTTCCTGCGGCCCTCGCCCGCGAGCGAGACCAGCCCGCTCGTCGCCTACGTCGCGACCGAGGCCGGACTGCCCCGCCGCGGACTCGTCGCGCAGCCGGTCGGACCCCACGGCTGGCGCGGCACACCCCGGCGGATCGTCGAGCGCGACGACGCCGAGCTCGAGTACCTGGACGCCGACGACGCCGGCCGCACCCTGCTGCTCGTCTGGAACGTCGACGGTCGCAGTGAACTCGACCTCATCAACACGCACGACGCCTCGCGCACCCCCGTGCCGGACCTGCCCGGGTACGTCGTCACCGACCCGGTGCTCAGCCGCGACGGCCGGAGCGTGCTGCTCGCGATCGAGGGACCGACCCGACCGCGCGAACTCTGGCGGCTCGACACGAACGCGCTGACCTGGAGCCGGGTCACCGACGTCCCCGCGCTGCCGGACGTGCAGCTGGTCGAGCCGACGCTCGAGCGGTTCGCCGCCCGTGACGGACTGGAGCTGACCGGCTGGCTGTACCGGGCCGTGGAGCCGGCCGCGTCGTCGGCCGTCGGCGCTCGTGCTGCTGCTGCCGTGCCTCCCGGCCCGCGCGCAGCGCTCGTCCACCTGCACGGCGGACCGGAGTCGCAGGAACGCCCCACGTTCTCGCCGCAGCACCAGGCGCTCGCCGCCGCCGGGGTGACCGTGTTCGCGCCGAACATCCGCGGGTCCTCCGGGTACGGTCACGAGTTCGTGCACGCCGACGACCTGGCGCTGCGGTGGAACGCGCTCGCCGACGTCGTCGACTGCGCGCGGTTCCTGGTGACCAACGGGTACGCCGATCGCTCCCGGGTCGCCGTCGAGGGGCGCTCCTACGGCGGGTACGCGACATTGGCGTCCCTGGCGTTCACACCCGACGTGTTCGCGGCCGGGGTCGCGGTGTGCGGGATGAGCGACTTCGCGACCTTCTACCGGGACACCGAGCCGTGGATCGCGGCTGCTGCCGCGACGAAGTACGGCCACCCCGTCGAGGACGAAGCCCTGCTCGCAGCACTGTCGCCGATGCGCGCGATCGACGACGTCACGGCGCCGCTGCTCGTCGTGCACGGTGAGCTCGACACGAACGTGCCGATCGGTGAGGCGCACCAGGTGGTCGCGGCGTTGCGGGAGCGGGCGCACGACGTGGAGTACCTGGAGCTCGAGGGCGAGGGGCACGAGTACCGGCGGGCGGCGTCGCAGGCGCTGCTCGTGCGGCGGATGGTGGAGTTCGTGGTGGCGTGGCTGGGGTGAGGCCTGGCGGCGCGGGGTGCTCGGTGCTGGTCTGGTGCGCGCGCGGGTTCTTCGTGGTGCGAGGTTGCACGCTCGGTGCGAGCTTGTTTACTCGCACCGGGTGGTCAACTTCGCACCGTGCCGTCACCGGGTGCAACGATGCGCCGGCGGCGCTCGCCGCGGGCGGAGAATGGTGGGATGACGACGACTGACCTGACGCGACCCGGAGAGGTCCTCGTGGCCTCGGCAGCGGACGTCGAGCAGGTCGTCCACCGTGCCACGAACCAGTACGCCTCGGGCGTGGTCGCGGACACCGCCGGGTGGGCGGACGGCGATCGTCGGCGGATCGAGGACCTCGGGTTCCGCGGCGGAGACTCCCGGGGCGAGGCGCTCCGGACCCTCGACCTGACGATCGCCGACGACGGCACCCCGACGCGGGTGCTCGACGCGCCCGCCATGGCCGCGCTGAACAGCCACCACGCGCGGTTCGCCGAGCGGCGCGGCGACGTCGTCCGCTACCAGACCGATGTGTCGGTGTGGACGGGGATCCCCGCACAGCCGACCGCGCAGGACTGGGAGGACGTCCGGGCGCTGCTCGGGTCGGGCGGGATGCTCGGCGTCGGTACGGCTGCCGTCCTGCCCGAGGGGTGGGAGCTCGTCGAGGGTGCCGGCGGCGTGCAGCTGACCGGTGAGGCGATCGACGGTGCGCCGGACCTCGAAGCCGTCGTGCTGACGCCCGACGACGTGCCGGAGATGACCGCCCTGGTCGAGCGGACGAAGCCCGGGCCGTTCCTGCCGCGGACGATCGAGCTCGGCACGTACCTGGGCATCCGGCGGGACGGACGGCTCGTCGCGATGGCGGGGGAGCGCCTGCACCCGCCGGGGTGGACCGAGATCAGCGCGGTGTGCACGGACGACGCGTACCGGGGGCAGGGGTTCGGGCGCCGGTTGGTGCTCGCCGTCGCGCACGGGATCCGGGAGCGGGGCGAGACCCCGCTGATGCACGCGGCCGCCGGGAACACCGGTGCGATCGGGCTCTACCAGCACCTCGGCTTCCGGTTGCGGGACCGTGGGGCGCCGCGGTTCGTGCGGGTGCCGTGAGCTGCGTTCCGGTCTGACGGGTCAGAACGCGGCGAGGGCACCCTGGAGCATGTCGTGGCCCTGGGCTTCGAAGCCCTCGTCGCCGACCGCGTAGGCCCAGGTCGCCGTCCCCACTGCTTCGCGGAGTTGGAGCCAGCGCCACGCGTCCGGAGTGCGCGGATCGTCGCCGTACCCGTCGAAGAACGCCGCTTCGAGCCTGGGATCGTGCTGCCAGTGCAGCACCGCGAGGCGGGTGAGGTCGAAGGACGCGGGGCGCCAGCCGAAGCGGCCGAAGTCGATGACGCGCAGTCGGCCGCCGTCGACGATCCAGTTGCGCGGGTGGAAGTCGCCGTGGGTCGGAACGAGGGACTGCGTCGCGTGGTCGGTCGGGAGTGCGCGCAGCGCTGCTCGCGCGCGGGCGACCACGTCGTCGGGGATCCGGTGCGGGGCGTCGAGCGCGGCCAGTGCCTTCGCCTGCTCGTGCTGCAGGAACGTCGGGTCGTGGCGGGTGTCCTGGTCGTGCAGCCGTCGGAGCAGTGCTCCGGCCTGACGGTGGACGTCTGGGTCGTGCTCGTCCGGGGTACCGAGGGCGAGGTGCCCGGGGACGCGTTCGAGCACGAGGACGCGGTGCTCCTCGTTCGCGGCGACGAGGGCACCGGTGTCCCCGCTGGCTCGGAGTGCAGCGGTGGCGGTGCGGTGAGCGTCGAGCTCGCGGGGGAAGTGCGTGTTGGTCGGGCCGGAGGCCTTCACGGTGAAGCCGTCGTCGCCAGCGCGGACGTGCAGGACCCTCGTGTCGAGGAGCCCCCACGAGTCATCGGCCACGACGACGGCATCGGGGAGCGTCTGCTGCACGAACGCGATCTGGTCGTCATCGAGTCCGGTGTCCCCCCAGTGCATGGCGGCACGTTACCGTCCTGCTCCGACAGCTCGGGAGGCTGCAGCCCGCGTCCGGTGTCCGGATCGCGCGGATCGTTGCAGTACCCGTGAAGATCACCGTTCCGAGTCCGGCGCCTTGGGGGCGCGGAACCCCGGTGTTTCTGGGCCGGTCTTATCGGTTCCATCATGCAACTATCGACCCCCCGATGTGGGGGAGCATGCGTGAGCGAAGCTCCGTAACGTGCTGTGTGGCTGCACAGCACCGTCGCAGGGACTGGTGAGCTGCAGCAGCCGCAAGAGGGGTTTCTTGAGCGTGTTCGCTGCGTCGTGGTCCGGTCGTGTTCGTGGAGTGATGCTGGCGGTGGTGGCGTTGGTCGCCCTGCTGGGTTCGTTGTTGGTGGTGGTGTCGCAGCCGACACCGGCACAGGCTGTGGTGACCGGGACGGGCGGGCAGTACGTGCCGATGCCTTCGAACGCCCGCGTGCTGGAAGGTGCGACGTCGGCAGGGACGTTCCGCACGGTGAAGATCGCCGGAGCCGCCGGGCTCCCGTCGTCGGGGATCGGCGCCGTGACGATGATGGTCACGGTCGCTGACCCGAAGGGGTCGGGGCAGCTGCAGATGCGTGCCGACGATGCCGACACGACGACGCTGCTGATGATCTACAACTCCGGTGTCGGTGGGAACCGGTCGAACACCGGGCTGCTCGCGGTCGCGGACGACGGCACGATCCAGGTGCGGACCGAGACGGCGCAGTCGAAGGTCATCATCGACATCACCGGCTACTACACGTCGACGAAGAACGGTGTCTCGGCCGGTGGGTTCGTGGCGATGTCCCCGTCGCGCGTGCTCGACTCTCGTGGCGGGATCGGTGGCGCGCAGGGGCAGATCCCCGCGGGTTCGCAGCGCACGATCCAGGCGACGGGCTCGAACGGCATCCCCGAGGGTGCCGCGGCGGTCGCGGTGAACATCATCGTCATCAACCGATCGGGCAAGGCCGGCTACGTCCGTCCGACGCCCACCGGTGAGACCCGGAGCACCGGCGTCCTCAACTACAACTCGAATGAGGACCTCGAGACGGCGATGAACGCGCAGGTCGCGTTGAACGCCGACGGGAAGTTCAGCATCGACACCGCCGCGGAGGGCGGGAAGATCGACCTCGTCGTCGACATCCAGGGCTACTTCCTCAAGTCGAACCCGGGCGGTGGTTTCACCCCGTTGAACGGTCGCCTCATCGACACCCGCAAGACCGCGAGCATCGCTTCGGGTGCCTCGTTCACGGTGCAGGTCGGTGGCGTCCAGGGCGCCCCGACCGTTGAGGGCGGCTTGTCGGCTGCCGCGGTGACGTTCACTGCGGTCAACGACAGCGGTGCGGACTCGTACGCGAAGATGTGGGCCGATGGTGCGGCTGAGCCGACCTCGTCGGCGATTAGTAGTGACAAGACCTCGAAGGTGTCGAACACCGTGGTCGCTCCGATGGGGGCGAACGGGAAGATCCGCATCAAGAACATGGGCAAGGGGGCGATGGACTACCTCGTGGACCTGCAGGGTGCGTACAACTCGCTGCCCGGCGGCCCGGGTGAGACGAACCGGACCGGCAAACGAACCTCGGCGACGACACTCCCGTTCCCGATCACGGACCAGACCAACGCGTCCGTCGACGTCGGCACCGGCAACCTTCTGGTCAGCACGACTGCGATGAGCCTGCCGGGAGTGACCGAGAACACCACGATCGGCGCCGCGTACAACTCGCGCAGCACCACCGTCGGTGACACCAACACGATGGACGCGAACCGGTGGCAGTACGCCCTCGCCGGCGCTGGGGACCTCACCGCGAACGCCGACGGTGTCATCTACACGGACGCCGTCGGGACGACGTGGCAGTTCCGTCCGTCCGGGGCGCAGGGCGCTTTCACCAGCCCGGCTGGTCTGCAGCAGACCCTGACCCGCGTCGACAACAGCACGACGCACGAGTACACGTTGAAGGGGTGGACGTCGAACTCGACGACGCACTTCAACCTCGCGGGTCAGCCCACCTCGATCGTGGACCGGAACAAGAACCAGATCAGCTTCAACTCCGACGAGCCGGGCTTCACCCTGAAGTCCCTCGTCTCGACCGCGGGTGTCACCGGGGCCCGGACGGCGAACTCGTCGTACGCCAACGGTGTGCAGACGTTCTCGCAGACCAGTGGCTCGAGCTCGCGGAGCGTGTCGTGGACGAAGAACAGCACCGGCGACATCACCACGTACACGGACGCGCTCGGCAAGAAGACCACGTTCGCGTACACCAGCGGAAACCTGACCTCGATCACGGCGCCCGAGGGTGGCGTGACGGCGTTCACGTACGACTCGTCCGACCGGGTCACGAAGGTCGAACAGCGCAACACCACTGCCGGCTCGCCGGGGACCGCTGTGACGCGGTTCTCGTTCAAGGACGACACCACCACGCTGGTTGCTGACCCGCGGTCCGATCAGTCGGTCGCTGTGGCGGACACGAAGTACACCAACTACACCCTCGACGGGAACGATCTCGTCACGAACGTCGTCGACGCCGCGAAGCGGGAACAGTCCCGCTCCTACAAGTCCACGAACAACGGCGTCGAGAACTCGAGTGTCGGCGCGGGCGCAAGCGCATCGACGTCGAAGAACACCTACGGGGCGAACAACGAGCAGTCGCTGACGCAGTCGGAGTCCGGCGCGGGCACGAAGAACTCGGCGACGTACGGTTCCGGATCGGCTGCCTACCTGCCGTCAAAGGTCACCGACAGCTCGGGTAATGAGACCAACTACGGCTACGACGGCCCCGGCAACCGAACGTCGACCGCCACGGGCGGCTCCGGTCCGGAGGCGGCGAAGGCAGAGCTCGAGTACAACAAGAAGGGCACCGACCCGTATGCGTGGGGTGCGGTGAAGTCCGCGACGGCTCCCGGCGACAGCGACCGTGACCGGAAGACGACGTATTCGTACGACACCCACGACCAGCTGCTGGCGATCACGGCGCCGGCGAACACGGTCGGGGAGCAGAAGTACTCCTACGACGACTTCGGCCGCGTGAAGAACCACACCGACGGTGACGGCGGCGTCACGACGTACACGTACGACAACGACGACCGGCTCCTGACGACCGCGTTCGATGACGGCACCGCAACGGTGACGAACACCTACGACGGCAACGGCAATCAGCTCACCGAGCAGTCCGCGACCGGCACCATCACCAACACCTACGACCAGCGGAACCGGCTCACCTCGACGGCGAACACCGCAGGCGGTGGCACAGTGTCCTACGGCTACGATCTCGCCGGCAACACGGCCAAGGTCATCGACGCCCACGGCACCGTCACGCACGACTACGACGTCGCCAACGTCCTGACCCGCACCACCTACCCGACCGCGAACGGCGGCACGGCGAAGCAGGTCTACAAGAACGACGACCACGGCCGCCGCACGGACACCTGGCTCGGCGCTGTCGAGAACTCGGATCCGACCAAGGACCCGACGTCGTGGCAGGCGCACCAGACGATCACCTACGGCGTGTCCGACCACGTCACCGGTGTTCGCGCCGTCGACGCCGACGACCCGTCCAAGTCCGTCGTGAGCCTGACGTACTGCTACATCACCGGTATCGACGCCGGGGGTGACTGCTCGGCGACGAAGAGCCCGAACGCCACGGACAAGATCCAGTGGGTCAAGGACAACATCACCCAGCAGACCACCACGTACACGTACGACTCGAACAGTCGCCTCACCAAGGCCGCGCAGGCCGGCGGTGCGACGAACATCACGTGGGCGTACACCTACGACGCGGCCGGGAACCGGCTCACCGCCAAGCGCGGCGGCGACGTCACCAGCTCGCAGACGCTGACCTACAACACCGTCGGGCAGATCACCTCTGACGGCTACGCGTACGACGGTGTCGGCAACTTGGTGAAGGCGCCCGGGCAGACGTTCACCTACAACGGGGCGCAGCAGATGACGTCCTCCACGAAGGACGGCGTCACCACCCGTTACGAGTACGCCGGCGGCAACATGAACAAGCTGCTCTCGCAGGCCACCGACGGGGGAACCGAGTACGACTACACGTATGGCACGTCCGACTCCAACGGTGTCCCCGTGATCACCAGCCGCACCATCGCGGGCACCGGGACTGCGTCGGTCATCAGCGACCCGGGGAACGGGCAGCCGCTGGACCTGCAGACCACCGACGGCACCACGAGCATGTGGGTCATCGACGGCAGCGGCAGCCCGGCCGCCGCGATCGCCGACACCGGGAAGACCGCGTACACCGTCTCCTACGACCCCTACGGCGTTGAAACCGTGACCGTTGGCGGCGACAGTGCGCAGTGGCAGCAGAACCCCTACGGGTTCAAGGTCGGGCTCCGCTCGAGCAACACCGACACCGGGCTCACCAAGTTCGGCTACCGTTGGCAGTCCAGCATCACTGGGGCATGGATCGAACGCGACACCCTCGATGCACCCCTCAGCTCAACGAACGCCAACCGCTACGCCTTTGCGGGTGCCGATCCGATCAACGGCAGTGATCCGACTGGCCTCTATAATTGGAGGCTGGCGGGAGCGGACTTCCTTCTTGCAACAGGCGTCGGAACGGGGATCGGGGCTGCGGTCGGTTGCATCGCCACCATCGCAATTGGGTGTGGGCCAGGTGCAGGACCGGGGGCTGCAATCGGCACTGCGTTGGGTGCAATATTCGGTGCCGGTTTCGTGCTCGGCGCGTCCCTTGCTGGAGGTTATAGTGAGTAAAAAACAATCCAACCCGAAACGCGATCGCATTGTCGCGATTTCGCCTGCTCTTGTGGGTGTCCTCGTTATTGGACTAATTGTCGGACTGCAACAGGTTGACATAGTGTTTGCGCTGATCATTCTTGGCGCTTTCGTAGTAGCCGTTTTGCCGCCCATCTTGGTTGTGCTCAAATTAACACCGGACGATTCGCAGTAGTTGGTGCGAGCGACCGCTCCATCGGTTGAGACCTCCACTACTGGTCCAGCGGTCGCCGGGTGAGGACGGTGCGACCATCGCCGAAGCGATCAAGGCTTGGGCTGTCCGGTAGCCGGTCGTTCACCGCACGGTCTGCGCGACCCCACTGGGGTGTGGAACGGACCGGAGGAGCTTCGTCTCGACTCCGGTCCGCACAGGAGCTGGTGCGACCCCTGCGCGCGACCGTAGCCCTAGGAACACGATGGCGCCGGCAACAGTCCGCGATCCGACGCGCCCGTGCCGAGCGCCACGGTCAGATCTACGCGAGGGCGCCAGCCGTCGCGGCTGCTCCCCCGATCGAACGGTGCAGTCGCGCGCGGAGCGTTTCACCCGTGTAGCGATCCTCCTCGATTCCTCCGACAACCGATCACTCGGCCGCGGTTGAACCCGCGATAGGGGTGTGAATCATCAACAGGACACGAAGTAAAAACGAACAGAAGTTAGTGGCTGGGGTGATGGGCGTAGCGGCCGTGATCATTGGAATTTACGCTGTGCTTTCTTTCGTAGAGGGTAGTTTATGGCGTGGCTCCCTAGCCGTAGTGAGTGCTGCTCTCCTCGGATATTTTGCGATAGGCTTAGCGTTCCCAAGTCGCACTAAGCATCGCTGATGGTTTGGGTGCTCACCGAGATATAGCGTTGCATAGCACCGGCAAATCAGCGACCCGGGCACGGGGCAGCCGCTGGACCTGCAGACCACCGACGGCACCACGAGCATGTGGGTCATCGACGGCACCGGCAACCCTGTCGCCGCGATCGCTGACACTGGCAAGACCGCGTACACCGTCTCGTACGACCCGTACGGCGTCGAAACCGTCACCGTCGGCGGCGACAGCGCGCAGTGGAAGCAGAACCCCTACGGGTTCAAGAGTGGTCTCCGCTCGTCCAGCACCGACAACGGGCTCACCAAGTTCGGGTACCGCTGGCAGTCCAGCGTCACGGGCGGGTGGATCGAACGTGACACTCTCGACGCGCCCCTCAGCCCGAGTAATGCCAACCGCTACGCGTTCGCGGGAGCTGACCCCATCAATAAGTCAGATTCCTCGGGTCGTAGCGTCGGGGGAGCGGCCGTCAATGCGGGTGTGGCGACAATCGCTGCCGTCGGGACCGCCGCAGTTTGCGCGTCAACCGCAGGAATCGGTTGCTTGGTGGGTGGAGTGGTCTTGGGTGGAGTGTTCGGAGGTTTTGGCGGTATCGCCCAGGAAGCAGTTGAAGGTGGAGATAACTATGGGCAGGCGGCACTCGAAGGAACGGTAAGCGGGGCTATTGGAGGCTTCGGCGGTGGCATCGCCGGCAAGCTGATCAAGTACCTGCCGCGTGGCTAGGAGGGCCGCAACATGTCGGGCTTTTGGATCACATGGACAGTCCTGCTGGTTATTGCAGTCGGCGCACTGGTGCTCGTTGGAGTGGGTGTCCAGCGAACAATTTCCACAGAAGGATGGCGCGACGGAAAGCTCCATCGCGGAGCCGGAGGGCGATGGTTCTGGAGTGGGATCATCGTCGCGTTGATCGACGGGGTGGCGCTGATCCTCCTTGTCCTGACGAACTAGGACGTGAGCGGCCTTTGACGGAGAAACCACGACATTCGGGCGTCGTGTCGGGGCAAGGGCGCATGGTCGATCAGGTGAAGGGGACTGGAAGGCCGCAATGTCTGCGAGCAAGTCCATCGTGAGCCCGATCATGCGGGTGAGGCGATTTCGCAAGAGTGGGGGGCCGATGGCAGCGCAGCCTGGTCGGAGCCCTCGCACTCAGCCCGAGTCGTGGATTCTCTAGGATCGACCCATGTCCACGACCATGCCCGGCTTCGGGACGGAGCGCATCACGCAGCTCGGCCTGCGCGACCGCGTCTACGACCGGGTGCTCGAGGTCCTGATGGGCCACGACGTCGAACCGGGCATGCGGCTGTCGATCGACGGCCTCGCTCGCTCGCTGGGGGTCTCGCCGACCCCGGTGCGTGAAGCCCTGGTGCAACTCGAACGCACCGGCCTCGTCACCCGTGAGGCGAACAAGGGGTACCGGGTCTCCCCGCCCCTGGCCGGCGACCAGCTCGAGGCCCTGTTCGACGCCCGGCTCATCGTGGAGAGCGGCGCCGTCGAGCTCGCGGCCCGCAGTGACGTCGACGGCCTGCGCGAGCGACTGGGGGCAGCGCTCGACGAGCAGGCTGCGGTGGCCGCCGAGGTCGCGTCCGTCGGTGCTGCGCACGCGCCGGAGGAGCTGATGGCCCGCTTCTTCCGCAGCGATTGGCAGTTCCACCAGCTGATCTTCGACGCGACACGGAACCCGTTCCTCGAGGAGATGTCCGAGATCATCACGACGCGCGTGCACCGCATGCGGCAGATCGTCGAGGGTGGCGGGGACGACACGGATCGTGCGGTCCAAGAGCACCGGGCCATCCTGGAGGCGCTGGCTGCGGACCCGACGTCGGCCGTCGCTGCGATGCGGCTCCACATCGACGCCGTCCGGTTGCGTTCGCGCGCGGACGCGTCCCACACGAGCTGAGGCGGAGGGGTTGCGTTCCGGTGTCGTGCGAGTATCTTTCCTATAGGAAAGAGGTTCATCGCTGAACCACCACGACATGCAAGGGAGCATTCCGTGACCACTCCACAGGACTGGGTCGACCAGGATTGGGACCCCACCACCTGGACGTCGGAGACCTGGCCGATCGCCGCGTGCCTGCACGGGTTCGCGCAGGTCACCCGCGACGGGACGGCCTTCCACGACGCCCCCGCCGAGGTGTGGGACGAGGTGTTCGGGCAGATCGAGGCCGTCGGCTTCTCGCTCGCCGAACTCGCTGACAGCCACATCCGTCCCGCAGACCTCGAAGCCTCGCGCCGCGACGAGCTGTTCGCCGTCGCGAAGTCGCACGGCATCGGGATCCCGTCGGTGCACCTGCAGCGCAAGAGCGTCATCCAGCCCGGGCACGAGGACGAGAACCTCGCGTACGCCCACCGCACCATCGACGCGGCGGCCGAGTGGGGCATGCAGGTGTTCTCGACGGGCCTGCACCAGCCGTTCACCGACGCCCAGAAGCGGGCGCTCTGGTTCTGGACGGCGACGGGCCCGAAGGACCCCGACGACCCCGAGGTCTGGAACGCTGCGGTCAAGCGACTGCGGGAGCTCGGCGAGCACGCTGCGAGCGTCGGGCTGCCGATGGCGCTCGAGCTGTACGAGGACACGTACCTCGGCACTGCCGACAGCGCGGTCCGCCTGGTCGAGGAGATCGGGCTCGACAACGTCGGCCTGAACGCGGACGTAGCCAACCTCATCCGTCTGCACCGTCCGGTCGAGGACTGGCGGGAGCTGTTCGCGAAGACCATGCCGCACACGAACTACCTGCACGTGAAGAACTACACGCGTGACGAGGCCGGCGACGGCAGCTGGGCGACGAGTGCGCCGAGCACCATGGAGACGGGCCTCATCAACTACCGCCAGGTCCTGCGCGACGCCGTCGCCGACGGGTTCCGCGGGATCGTCATGACCGAGCAGTACGGCGGGGACAGCCTCGGCGTCTGCGCCACCAACCAGCAGTACATCCGATCCGTCCTCGCGACGACGAAGCTCGACGCGACGGCGACCCCGACTGCAGCAACCAGCACCGAAGGAGCAATCCGATGAGCACCCTCGACATCGCCGTCGTCGGGTCCGGCTACATGGGCGGCGGGATCGCCCAGGTCCTCGCCCTCGCCGGCCACACGGTCCGGATCGCCGACGTCTCGGCCGAGATCGCCCAGCAGAACCTGGAGCGGCTGCTCGGCGAGACCGCACAGTTCGTCGCCGACGGGCTGTTCCCCGAGGACGCCGTCGAACGGGTCCGCGCACACCTGAGCGCCGCCGAGTCGATCGAGGCCGCCGTCGCCGACGCCGACTTCATCGAGGAGGCCGTGCCCGAGAAGCTCGAGATCAAGCACGCGACCCTGCGCCGCATCAGCGAGGCCGCCCGCCCCGACGCCGTGATCGGCTCGAACACCTCGACGATCCTGATCGAGTCGCTGGCCGAGGCGGTCGTGGGCCCGGAGCGGTTCCTCGGCGTGCACTTCTCGAACCCGGCTCCGTTCATCCCCGGCGTCGAGCTCATCCCGCACCCGACCACCAACGAGCACGCGATCGAGGTCGGCGAGACCGTCGTCGCCGCGACCGGCAAGCAGTCGGCACGGGTGAAGGACTCGACCGGGTTCGTCCTGAACCGCCTGCAGTACGCGCTGTTCGAGGAGGCCACGAAGATCGCCGACGAGGGCATCGCGAGCCCCGACGACATCGACACCATCGTGCGGACCACGTTCGGGTTCCGCCTGCCGTTCTTCGGCCCGTTCGCGATCGCCGACATGGCCGGGCTCGACGTCTACGCCTTCTGCTTCGAGTCGCTGCAGACCCGCTGGCCCGAGCGCTTCGCCACTCCGCCGTCGCTGCAGCAGCACGTCGACGCCGGTGAGCTCGGCACGAAGTCGGGCGCCGGGTACCTCGAGGTGCCGGCCGACCGCACGCCCGAGCTCGTCGCCTACCGGAACAAGGCGTACGTCGCGATGCAGAAGCTGCTCGACGACCTCGGCCCGGCACCGATCCACTGAGCCCGGAGCACGAACCATGAGCACGCAGAACCCCCAGACCGAACAGACCCGCACCGTCGTCCTCACCGGGGCCGCCTCACCGCGGGGCATCGGCCGCGCCACCGCCCACCACCTGGCCGAGGCCGGATGGGACGTCGGGATCGTCGACCTCGACCAGACGGCGAGCGAGCAGGTCGCTGCCGAGATCCGCGAACAGCACGGCGTGCGGGCCGTCGGTGTCGGTGCGAACGTCGCCGACGAGTCCGCCGTCCGTGCGGCCTTCGACACGATCGAGGCCGAACTCCGGCCGATCACCGCGCTCGTGAACCTGGCCGGGGTCTCCTCCGCGCACGCCTACCTCGACCTGCCCGAGGGGGAGTGGCACCGTGTGCTGTCGATCAACCTCGACGGCGTGCACTTCGCCAGCCTGCGGGCGGCGGAGTCGATGGTGCGGTCCGGCTACGGGCGCATCGTGAACCTGTCGTCGGTCTCCGCCCAGCGCGGCGGCGGCACCTTCAGCAAGACCCCGTACACGGTGGCGAAGGCCGGCGTGATCGGCCTCACCCGTGGTCTGGCACGCGAGCTCGGCCCACGCGGCGTCACGGTCAACGCGATCGCCCCCGGTCCGATCGACACCGACATCATGGGCGGCACCCTGTCCGAGGAGCGGAAGGCCGAGATGGCCGCCGACGGCGTGCTGCCGCGCATCGGCACCCCGCGGGACATCGCTGCCGCCATCGCGTACCTGATCAGCGAGGACGCCGGGTTCGTCACGGGCCAGACGCTCAACGTCGACGGCGGCCTGTACATGCACTAGGGCCAGCCGCCCACGGAACGCGCGCCGACCGGGCGACGCGATCCGTGCCTCCCGTCCGACAGGCCGACAGGCCGACAGGCCGACAGGCCGACCAGCCGACAGGCCCGACCGCCGGACGCCAGAACGACCGCACCGTGCTCGCAAAGGAGCGATCCCGTGTCACTACCCCCTGCCCCCGCGCTCGGGTCGACGAACGACCCCGGCCTGAAGTCCGCCATCGGCAAGGCGACGAAGCACCTCATGCCGATGCTCGTCATCCTGTACTTCGTCGCGTTCCTCGACCGCACGAACGTCGGCTTCGCCGAAGAGGCCCTGCGCGTCGACCGCGGTATCTCCGACGCCGCCTTCGCCCTGGGCGCCGGCATCTTCTTCATCGGCTACGCGATCTTCGAGATCCCGTCGAACCTGCTGCTCAAGCGGTTCGGTGCGCGCTTCTGGCTCGCCCGGATCGCCGTCACGTGGGGCATCGTCGCCGCACTGTTCGCCTTCACGACGAACGACACGATGTTCATCATCCTGCGGTTCATCCTGGGTGTGACCGAGGCCGGGTTGTTCCCGGGCGTGATCATGTACCTGTCCGAGTGGTTCCCGAACAAGGTGCGCGTGCGCATGTTCGCGATCTTCTACCTGGCGCAGCCGTTCTCGCAGATGATCGGCGCCCCGCTGTCCGGCGGCCTCATCAGCGTCGGTGACCAGGTCACCCCGTTCCACGGCTGGCAGGTCATGTTCGCCGGCGAGGGGATCCTCGCGGTGCTGGCCGGTGTCGCGGCCCTGGTGTTCCTGACGAACAGTCCACAGCAGGCGAAGTGGCTCGAACCGGGCGAGAAGGCGTCGCTCACCGCGGCCATGGAGCGCGAGGACACCGCTCGCACCGAGGACGGCCCGAAGGGCATCTGGCGCGCGATGGCGAGCGGGCGCGTCTGGTACTTCACGATCATCTACTTCTGCCTGCAGGTCGCCGTGTACGGCACGACGTTCTACCTGCCGCAGCAGGTGTCCTCGCTGCTCGGGCAGGACGTCGGCTGGCAGGTCGGGCTCGTGACCGCGATCCCGTGGCTCGTCGGACTCGTCGCCTGCTACCTGATCGGGTCGCGTGCGGACTCCGTCGGCCGACGCCGGCGCTGGGGCACCCTGTTCTACGTCACGACCGGCCTGTCGATCCTGGGCTCGGCGTGGGCGGGGGCGAACGGGCAGCCGGTGCTCGGCATCCTGTTCATCACGCTGGCCGTCGCGAGCTTCCTGTCCGTCGGCCCGATCACCTGGGCGTACCCGACGGCGTTCCTGACCGGTGCCGCAGCCGCCGCGGGCATCGGCCTGATCAACTCGCTCGGCAACCTCGGCGGGTTCGTCGCCCCGATCATGCGCACCGCGATCAACGAGGTGGTGCCCACCGACAGCGGTGCGTTCGGCATCGTCTCGCTCGGCGTCCTGGCGTTCGTCGCCGCGGTGATGATCTTCTGCACCAAGTTCTTCCGCGGGGCCAAGGCCGACGAGCTGCTCGACACCTCGCACGTCCGCACCACCGACCCGAAGGGCAGCAAGCGATGACCCGACTGTTCAACGACCCGGCGGACTTCGCCGACGAGGCGACCGACGGCTTCGTCGCCGCGAACGAACGGTGGGTGCGGAAGGTACACGGCGGCGTCGCCCGCGCCACCACGAGCCCCGACGGCACGGTCGCCGTCGTGATCGGCGGCGGCTCGGGGCACTACCCCGCGTTCGGCGGACTGGTCGGACACGGCTTGGCCGCGGGTGCCGCGATGGGCAACCTGTTCGCCAGCCCCAGCGCCCAGCAGGTCACCGGCGTCGCGAAGGCCGCCGAGCACGGCGGCGGGGTGCTGCTCAGCTACGGCAACTACGCCGGTGACGTCCTGAACTTCGACGCCGCTGCCCGCACGCTCGAGGCCGACGGCATCCCGGTTCGGACGGTCCGCGTCACCGACGACGTGACGAGCGCCCCGGCCGACGACCGCGCAAAGCGCCGCGGCATCGCGGGTGACCTCTGCGTCTTCAAGGTCGCCGGCGCCGCCGCCGAGCGCGGGGACGACCTCGACACGGTCACCGCCGTCGCCGAGCGGGCGAACGACCGGACGCGCAGCTTCGGCGTCGCGTTCTCCGGGTGCGCGCTGCCGGGTGCCGAGGAACCCCTGTTCACGGTCCCCGAGGGCCGGATGGCGGTCGGCATGGGCATCCACGGCGAGCGGGGCATCGACGAGACGGACGTGCCCACCGCGGACGGCCTGGCCGAGCTGCTGGTGTGCCGGCTGCTCGACGAACTGCCCGACGGCGTGGCACTCGAGGGCCAGCGGGTGGTCCCGATCCTGAACGGCCTGGGCTCGGTCAAGTACGAGGAGCTCTTCGTCGTCTACCGCTCGGTGCAGCGGCGCCTGGCGGACGCCGGGGTCGTCATCGTGGAGCCCGAGGTCGGCGAACTCGTCACGAGCTTCGACATGGCCGGGGTCTCCCTGACGCTGTTCTGGCTCGACGACGAGCTCGAGGAACTCTGGGCAGCACCCGCGGACACCCCCGCCTACCGCAAGGGTGGTGCGGTCGCCGAGCAGCGCGTCGACCCGTCCACCGTGGCGGCGGACGCCGAGGGCGTCGGCATCGGCCCGGCGACCGACGAGTCACGCGCGGTCGCCGAGCAGGTCGCCGCCGGGTTCGCCGCGGTCCGCGCCGTCCTCGACGAGCACGCCGACGAACTCGGGCGCATCGACGCCGTGGCCGGTGACGGCGACCACGGCATCGGGATGCAGCGCGGATCGCACGCCGCCGACGTCGCGGCCGCCGACGCGGTCAGCCGCGGTGCCGGTGCCGGCACCGTCCTGCTGGTCGCCGCGGATGCCTGGTCCGACAAGGCCGGCGGCACGTCCGGTGCGATCTGGGGTGCCGCCCTGGAGGCACTGGGTCGCGTGGTCGGGGACGACTCGCGTCCGTCGGGTGCCACCGTCGCGCAGGGGGTCCGCGCGGCCACCGAGGCCGTGCTCGCGTTCGGCGCCACCGTCGGTGACAAGACGATGGTGGACGCCCTGGTGCCGTTCGACGAGGTGCTCCGCACCCGGCTCGACGCCGGGGCGGCGCTCGCCGAGGCCTGGGGCGACGCCGTCCGTGCCGCCCGCGAAGCCGCGGACGGCACGGAGTCTCTCGTGCCGAAGATGGGCCGGGCGCGCACGCACGCCGACCAGGCCGTCGGCACCGCGGACCCCGGTGCGCTGTCCTTCGCCCTCGTCGTGGAGACGGTCGCCCCGTGATCACCGTCGGGGTGTCGCTGAAGACGTACTTCTCGCACGCCCGGACGCTGTCGTGGGCGGCCGAGGTCGCCGACATCGCCCGGCGACACCCCGCGGTGCGCTCGGGTGCGGCGTCGCTCTTCGTGGCGCCGACGTTCCCGGCCCTCGTCCCGGTGCGTGAGCTGCTCACCGGCACCGGTGTGCAGCTCGCCGCGCAGGACCTGTCGTGGGCCGACGCGGGCGCGTTCACCGGCGAGGTCTCCGGCGCCGAACTGCGGGAGATCGGTGTCGACCTGGTCGAGATCGGGCACGCCGAACGGCGCTCCCTGTTCCACGAGGACGACGCGACGATCGCGGGGAAGGTGCACGCGGCCTTCCGCAACCACCTGCGTCCGCTGGTCTGCGTCGGGGAGCCGGACCGGGCCTCCGATCCGACGGAAGCGGTGGCGGCGGTGACCGCGCAGCTCGACCGGGCCGTCTCCACCGCCGTCGCCGACGGGCTCGCCGGACCCCTGACCGTCGCCTACGAACCGGTGTGGGCGATCGGCGCCCCGGTACCCGCACCGGACGACCACATCGTGGCGGTGCTCGCCGGGATCGAGCAGCACCTCGCCACGCGGCCCGAGCTGCACGGCAGCACCGTGCTCTACGGGGGCAGCGCCGGGCCCGGTCTGCTCACCCGGGGGCAGGGCCGGATCGGCGGGCTGTTCCTCGGACGCTTCGCCCACGACCCGGCCGCGGTCGAGGCGATCCTCGACGAGGTCGCCGCGGACTAGTCCTCGCGGGTGCCCGCCAGCCCGTGGTCGTGGGCGTAGACGACGAGCTGCACCCGGTCGCGCAGTGACAGCTTGCCGAGGATGCTCGAGATCTGGGTCTTCACCGTCGACTCGGTGACGTACTCCTTCGTGGCGATCTCGGCGTTCGACAGGCCGCGGGACGCCCACCCGAACACGACGCGCTCCCGCTCGGTCAGGGTCGCGAACTCCGGCGGCTGCGGTGCCGGGGCCCGTGCCACGTCGGTGCCGAACAGCTGCGCGAGGTCGTTCGGGGCGATGACCGAGCTGCCCTCGTGCACGGCCCGCACAGCGGCGAACAGGAACGGCGGCGTGGTGTCCTTGAGCAGGAACCCGCTGGCGCCGAGCCGGATCGCGGTCGCCGCCGCCGGGTCGAGCCCGAAGGTGGTGAGCACGACGACGCGCGGCAGCGGCCCCGGGACGGCGCCGGAGTAGAGCTGCCGGACGGTCTCCACGCCGTCCATGCCGGCCATCCGCATGTCGAGCAGCACCACGTCGGGCCGCACCTCGGGGATGAGCGCGAGCGCTTCGGCCCCGTCGGAGGCCTCACCGACCACACGCATGTCGTCCTGGGCGTCGAGCACCACCCGGAGCCCGGCGCGGAACAGCGCCTGGTCGTCGGTGAGCAGGATCCTGATCGGTTCGGTCATCGGACGGGTCCCCCTTGGACGTCGAACGGGATGCGGGCGCGTGCCGTGAACACGTCGTCCAGCACGGCGGCGTCGAACGACCCACCGAGGGCGCCGAGGCGCGAGTCCATGCCGTCGATCCCGCGGCCCGAGCCGGCGGTGGTGCCGTCACCGGCGACGTTCTCGACCTCGAGCACCAGGTCGGCGTTCCGCCAGGTCTCCCGCACGACGACCGGGTTGCCGGGGGCGCCGTGGCGCAGGGCGTTCGTGAGCATCTCCTGCAGCACGCGGCGGGCAGCGGTGCCGGTGTCCGGGCGCAGGGCCAGCGGGACCCCGCGCACCGTGCGGTCGACGTCGACCCCGGCGTCGCGGATGCCCTGCACGATTTCCTCGAGCGACCCCGGGCCGGTCGCCTCGGCGGAGCCGTCGATGTGCCCGAGGACCTGTCGGACCTCGACCAGGGAGCTGCGGGCGGTGCTCGCGATGGTGGCGCTGACCGCTCGGATGCGCGCCTCGTCGTCGAGGAACGGCACCGAGTCGGCCTGCGCGATGATGACCGCGAGCGAGTGGCCGACGACGTCGTGCACGTCCCGGGCGATGTCCGCGCGGATGCGTTCGGACTCAGCGACGTCGATCGCGCGGGTGGCGGTGGCCTCGGCCTCGGTGGCGACGGCCTCGGCACGTGATGCCGCGGCCTCGGCATCGGCACGGCGCTCCGACTCGCGGTCGCGGGAGCGGAAGGCGCGGACGGCGACCCCGCCCGCCCAGACACCGAGCAGCGCGGTCACCGGGGCGGCCATCGCCAGGAACGCCTGGTCGCGGGGACCGTTGATGAGCACGAGGAACCGGAAGCCGGTCGACGCCAGGTAGACCGTCGCCCCAGCGCCGGCGACGACCGCGAGCACACCGGAGACGACGACCTCGGTGCGGGTGCCGACGACCGCGGCGGTCCCGATCACGACGAACATCGCGAGGTCCACAAGCGACGGGCGCTCGCCGCCGCCGACCTGGATCACCCCGAGGACGACGACCATCGCCATCGCAGCGGACGGGGAGATGCGGCGCAGGGCGATCGCCACCGAGGCCGACAGCACCGCGGCGAGGCTCGCGTGCTCGAGCTCGAGGTCGATGGGCAGCAGGAAGACGAACGCCGCCAGGGCCGCCCAGGCCACGTCGACGGCGATCGACCGGGTGGCGAGCGGCCGGAGGAACCTGCCCCGTTCGGTCACGGCTCGATCATCGCATGCCGCCCACGCCGTGCAGCGCGGACCGACGTCACGCGCCCGCGGTCATGGCGGCGAGGGCGATGACGGTCGTGGTGACGATCGCGGCGCAGAGCAGCAGCGTGGCGATCGTGTGCTTCGTCGAGGACTCCATGTCACCAGACTCGTGGCGCGGAGTCGCCGGGGCATCGGGCGCAGGGGCGAAGCGCTTCGTCCCTGCGGGTGAAGCGAGGGGCGATCACCCGGTACTCGGGGATCAGACGACGACGGATCCCAGCTGCCGGTGCGCGATCGAGACGGACTCGCCGGACACCGCGTTCAGCGGCGACGACAGGAACGCGACGAGGTCGGCGATCTGCTGCTGTGTCGAGTCGCCGGGGCCACCTGGGCGGACCTCGGCGGACGGGGTGTCCGTCACGGTCCCGGGGTTGACGACGTTCACCGTGACCCCGGTGCCCGCCACGTCGTCGGCCAGGTTCTTTGCGATGACGCTCACCGCAGTGTTCCGGAGCGACGCCGTGATGTTGCCGGAGAAGTAGGCGTTCTGCCCGCTCACCACGACCACGCGACCGAACCCGGCCTCGCGCTGGGCGGGGAGCACGGCGTTCGCGACGCGGAGGAACCCGAGCGCCTTGCCGTCGATCGCGTCGAGGACCTGCTCCGGGTCGGACTTCCGGGCCGGGTCGAGGGTGCTCGCGCTCGGGGCAGCGGTCACGACCAGCACGTCGATGCGCCCGTGCCGCTCGAGGACGGCGGCGATGCCAACGTCCACCGACTCCTGCGAGGCGGTGTCGATCGGCACGCTGCCGTCGGAGTCCTCGGCGCTGCGGGAAGCGACGACGACGGTCGCCCCCTCGGTGCGGAGGCGGTCGGCGACGGCGGTACCGATGTACCCCTTGCCTCCGACGACGAGTGCGACACGGTTCTTGAGTTCGAGGTCCACGCGGCCACGCTATGCCGGGACGGTGCGGTCTGCCCGCCCGTCGCGCACCGGAGCCCCCACCCGATGGGGGCAGGAGCTCCGGTGGTCAGATCTTCGTCCAACGAACTTACTCTTGAGGAATCACAAGCAAGCCGTCAGGTGTGCATGGCGGTGGGTATCGCAACGGAACGAGGTGGACGTGGGCTCACGAGCAGCTGGAAATGTCGCGACGATCATCGCCGCAGGGTGTTTGGTACTGCTCCTCGTCGTCGTTTGGCTCCGCGGACAGCAGTCGATCGGAGATGGGTTCGCGATCCCCGTCGTGTCCGTGCTCGTTCTCGGGTTCACCGGCTGCACGGTGTGGGCCGGGGTCGTCGCCTTGCGTCGACGCGGGAGAGGACGCTGACGCCCGTCTGCGCGATCTGGCTTTCCTTGAGGCGGCGCTGAGGCGGTCGCGCCGACCATCGCACACGGACCCGCTCGATCGACGGGCACCCGCTGGAGTGAAGGAGAGCCACGTGTACTTCCACAAGCAGGAACTGCAGTTCACGGCAACGCCCGACAAGCCCGACGCGATCTACGCCCGCAAGCTGCAGGAGGTGCTCGGTGGCCAGTACGGGGAGATCTCCGTCGCCATGCAGTACCAGTTCCAGGCGTGGAACATGCACATCCCCGGCAAGTACCGCGACATGGTGTTCGGCATCGGCGCCGAGGAGATGGGCCACGTCGAGATGCTCGCGACGATGATCGCGCAGCTGCTCGAGAAGTCCCCGCTCGGCATCACCGAGGACGCGGTGCAGGACGACCCCACGGTCGCCGCGATCGTCGGTGGCACGGACGTCCAGCACGCCATCGTCGCCGGTGCGGGCGCCCGTCCAGTGGACAGCAACGGCAACCCCTGGCAGGGCTCGTTCATCACCGCCAGCGGCAACCTGCTCGCCGACTTCACGGCGAACGAGAACGCCGAGATGCAGGGCCGTGTGCAGGCCGCCCGGCTTTACCACATGACCGACGACCACGGCGTGCGGGACCTGCTGTCCTTCCTCATCGCCCGCGACACGATGCACCAGAACATGTGGGCGACCGCCGCCGCTGAGCTGCGCGAGCAGGGCGTCGAGGGCTTCCCCGTGCCGAGCAACTTCCCGCAGTCGAAGGAGAACCAGGAGGTCAACTACCAGTACCTCAACTTCTCCGACGGTGCCGAGGCGAAGAACGGCCCGTGGGCGAGCGGCCCCTCGTTCGACGGCAAGGGCGAGTACTCGTACCACGACGGCCCCACGACCTCGGTCCCGATGCCCCCGCCCACCCACCCCGACGTCCGGCTGTACGGCACCACCGAGCTGCCGAACGTCGTCGAGAAGACGGCCGGCCTGGTGCAGGACACGCTGCACAAGGAGTAGTCCCGCAACCCACGGAACGACGGGAGGCCCGGCGCACGACGTGCACCGGGCCTCCTGTCCGTCAGCGGGTCACCGCACCGACGGGGTGGACCCGCCCACGGTCATCAGCGCCCCCGTCTCGGGTTCTTCGTCACGCGGCGCCTCGAAGATGCCCGAGTAGGCGCGGACGGCACTCCACCCCGCGATCAGCAGGGCCGTGCCGAGCACCGACGCGACCCAGGGCGCCAGGAGCGATTGCTCGAACAGCCGGGGCGCGGCGACCCAGGCCAGGAACGTGCCGGTCAGGCTGCCGGTGGCCCCGAGGAGCACGGCGGTGCGCCGGTCCAGGCTCGTCAGTGCGAGCGCCGCGGTGACGACGAGGACCGCGACCACCGCGTGCAGCAGGACGGACGTCATCGCTCAGCTCCTCACTCGGCGGCGGTGCCGGAACCGGCGGCACCGGAACCGACCGCGAGCTGCTCGGACCCGCCACCGACGGTGACGGCGATCTTGCGCGGCTTCGCGGACTCCTTGACGGGGATCGTGACGCTGAGCACGCCGTTGTCGTACCCGGCGGTGATGCGCTCGGCGTCGAGGCCGTCGCCGAGCGTCAGCTGCCGGACGTACGTGCCGGGCTGGCGCTCACGGGTGAGCCACTGCGAGCCCTCGGGCGCGCCCAGGGTGCGCTCGGCGCGGATGGTCAGGACGGAACCGTCCACGTCGATGTCGACCGAGCCCGGGTCGATGCCGGGCAGGTCGACGTCGAGGACGTAGTGGTCCCCGGTGCGGTACAGGTCCATCGGCATCGAGCGCGGGCCGGCGGCGGTGCCGAGGAGCGAACCCGCGAGTCGGTCGAGCTCGCGGAACGGATCGAAGTTCATCGTCATCGAAATCAACTCCTTCGTGGTTCTCGTTGAGTCCCCTCGACTCAACTGCCACCGTTTTAGCACTCGACCCTGGCGAGTGCCAAAAGAACGCTCAGAGGACGCCGAGAACCACGCAGCGCGCAAAACGTACACAGCGCGAATGGTTCGTTGAACTGACCGTTCACTGTGTGAAAGAGTTCAGCCGTCCGAACGGGACACACGGCAAGCAAGAAGGGCGGGACAGGACATGCACAGCACGTACTCCGGGATGCCTCGGGTCGCGACGATCGGCAGCAGCCACACGCGCGTCGGCCTCACCGACCCGGCGGTCATCGACGCGTACGTCGCGCGTCGCATCCAGGACCCCTCGCTGCTCGCCGGTCGCTCCGAGCCGTCCTACGCGGACTTCTTCACCACGCCTGCCGTATAGCAAGGAGCGCATGACCCCATGCCGTTGACCGTCGTCCGTCGAGAGCACGTCCACCTCTACACCCGCGAACCCGAGTCGCGGGCCGCGAAGACCGCCGTCGACGCCTTGCTCCGCCTGCAGCACGCCGAGGACCAGCAGATCGAGTCCGCCCGCATCGAGAGCGGCCTGACGAAGAACGAGTTCCTCGCCGTCCGGTACCTGCTGCAGGCGCACCGGGACGGCCGCACGACGGGCCCGAAGGACCTGGCCGTCATGCTCGCCGTCTCGAACGCGTCGGTCACCAAGATCGTCGACGGGCTCGTGCAGAAGGGGCTGCTGTCCCGCGCGGCGCACCCCACGGACCGCCGTGCGCAGGTGCTCGCCCCCACGGACCAGGCCACCGAGAAGATCGACGCCTCGTACGCACGGTTCCACGAGGCCGTCGTCCAGGTGCTCGAGCAGCTGCCCGACGCGGACAACGCCGTCCTCGCCGACTCGCTCACGAAGATCGTCGACGCGCTCGCCGCGGGCTCGCCCGCGCCGGTCGACGAGTACACGGTCGACGACCAGGACTGACGCGAGCGCGCCCGGCTGACGCGACCCGACGGGTGCGGCGCGACCGCGATGCGGACGGGAGGCCCGTGGTGCGCCCGCCACGGGCCTCCCGTCCGACGGTGGCGTAAAAACCTTCCAACGGTAAGTTGGGTGCATGACCCACCCCGCGGACGACGCCGACGCGGCCCAGCCGCGCCGCGGCGGGTACCGCAAGGGCGCCGAGCGGCGCACCCAGATCCTCGACGAGATGATCCGCATGGTCGCGGAACAGGGGGTCGACGCTTCGTCGCTCCGTTCCGTGGCCGAGGCCCTCGGGATCACGCACGCGGCACTCCGCCACTACTTCCCGAGCCGCGACGAACTGCTGCTCGCCGTCTACCGGGAGCACGAGGTCCGCGAGCAGGGCGCACCCGACCGGATGAAGTCGGCGATCGGCGACATGCGCGAGAGCGCGTCGCGCAACCGTGCCGTGCCGGGGCTGGTGCAGCTGTACACGACCCTCGCCGCCGACGCGGTGCAGGAAGGCCACCCGGCCACGCGCGACTTCATGCGCGAACGCTTCGCCCGGCTGCGCGCCGAACTCGCCGTGCTCATCGAGGCGGACCAGGCGAGCGGACGGATCCGCACCGACCTGGACCCGGTCGACCTGGCGAGCCTGAGCATCGCGGCGTCCGACGGGCTGCAGGTGCAGTGGCTGCTCGACCCCGACGCCGTCGACGGTGAACGGGTGCTGCGGCTGCTGGAGCAGCTGGTCCCGCCGGTGCGCTGAGCGGCCAGGGGTACGCCCAGACTGCCGGTGGCACAGCGACCGGCCGGTAGAAGGGCAGCATGACCACTTCCACGCGCACCCCGCTCGGCGTCACGCTCGTCGACGGGGGCGCCAACGTCGCCCTGTTCTCGAGCACCGCCGAGCGCGTCGAGTTCTGCACCTTCGACGACGACGGCACCGAGCACCGCACCGAGCTCCGCAACCGCACCGGCTACACCTTCCACGACGTCGTGCCCGGCGTGGCCGTCGGCACCCGCTACGGCTTCCGCGTGCACGGCGCGTGGGACCCGGCGAACGGCCTGCGTCACAACGGCGCGAAGCTCCTGCTCGACCCCTACGCCACCGCTGTCGACGGCGCCTACGAGTGGGGCCAGGCCCTGTTCGGCCACGACATGGACGACCCCGAGCAGCTCGACGAGACCGACTCGGCCAGCGCGATGCCCAAGTCGATCGTCGCCGACCGGTCCTTCGACTGGGACGGCGACAGCCTGCTGCGGACCCCGCTCACCGACACCGTCGTGTACGAGGTGCACGTCAAGGGCTTCACGAAGCAGCACCCGGACGTCCCCGAGGAGATCCGCGGCACCTACGCCGGCATGGCCCACCCGGCGGCGATCAAGCACCTGACCGACCTCGGCGTCACCGCGGTCGAGCTGCTGCCGACGCACCAGTTCGTGCAGGACTCGACGCTGCTCGACAAGGGGCTCCGCAACTACTGGGGCTACAACAGCATCGGCTTCTTCGCGCCGCACGACGAGTACTCGTCCTCGGGCACCGCCGGGCAGCAGGTCGCCGAGTTCAAGTCGATGGTCAAGGCCCTGCACGCCGCGGGGCTCGAGGTCATCATGGACGTCGTCTACAACCACACCGCCGAGGGCAACCACATGGGCCCGACGCTGTCGTTCAAGGGGATCGACAACCAGTCGTACTACCGGCTGGTCGAGGGTGACGAGGCGAACTACTTCGACACCACCGGCACCGGCAACAGCCTGAACGTCGGACACCCGGCAGCGCTCGGCCTGATCATGGACTCGCTCCGCTACTGGGTCGAGGAGATGCACGTCGACGGCTTCCGGTTCGACCTGGCCACGACCCTCACCCGCCAGGACGGCGAGGCCGAGAAGCACTCCGCGTTCCTCGACATCATCCACCAGGACCCCGTGCTGCGCGAGGTCAAGATGATCGCCGAGCCGTGGGACACCGCCGGCTACCAGGTGGGCGGGTTCCCGGCCGACTGGTCCGAGTGGAACGGCAAGTACCGCGACGACCTGCGCTCCTTCTGGCGTGGTGACGAGGGTGCGCTGGGCGACGCCGTCCAGCGGGTCCTGGGCAGCCCGGACGTCTACGAGGGGTCGCGCCGATCACCGCTCTGCTCGGTCGACTTCGTCACCGCCCACGACGGTTTCACCCTGGCCGACCTGACGATGTACGCCGACAAGCACAACGAGGCCAACGGCGAGGACAACAACGACGGCGAGAGCGACAACACCTCGTTCAACGGCGGCATCGAGGGCCCGACCGACGACGGCGCGGTGAACGACTACCGCGACCGGCAGCGCCGCAACTTCCTCGGCACCCTGCTGCTCTCCGCCGGCGTCCCGATGATCCTGGGTGGCGACGAACTCGCCCGGTCGCAGGGCGGCAACAACAACGCGTACTGCCAGGACGACGAGATCTCGTGGTTCGACTGGGCCGCCGCCGACCAGGACCTGCTCGCCTTCACCACGGCGGCGATCGCGTTCCGTCGGCAGCACCGGGCGCTGCGTCCGGAGTGGTTCCGCACCGCGCCCGGTGACTCGGAGTCGACGGTGAGCGTGCTCCGCGCCGACGCCGCCGGGTTCGAGGACGGCGACTGGGCGGACGGGGGCAACCGGGCCGTGACGCTCGTGCTGCACCAGGGGGACGACACCGTGGCCGTGCTGCTGAACGCGTCGGGCACCACGGTGGAGTTCACGCTGCCGGAGCGTCCGGGCGGCGGCAACTGGTCGCTCGGGTTGTCGAGCGACCCCGACCAGGCCGTGGTGGGCGACGCGGCGACGCTGCTCGTGCGCGACGCGTCCTTCACCGCGCTGGTCTGACGCGGGGCGCGGCGCTCGCGCGGGCTCGCTCGCGCGGGCGGGGCGCTCGCGCGGCTTCGCTTGGTGAGCAGAAATGGTCGGGTTCCCGGTGGGGACCCGACCATTCCTGCTCACGAAGTGGTGCTCGTGGTGCGCGCGGCGCTCCTAGGCGTTCGCGCCCGCGGTCAGCACGGCTGCCGCGGGGTCGAAGTCCTCGGGCAGCGGCGGGATCGCGTCCACGGTCGACGTGATGTCGACGGCGGAACCCGACTCGGCCGCGTCACGGATGCCGAGCAGGACGTCGAGCACGTGCAGCGCGACGGCGCCGGAGGCACGCTCGGGGCGGTCCTCGGCGATGGCGCGGGCGAGCTCGACGACCCCGGTGCCACGACCCCAGGTGGAGCCGACCGCCTCGAGCGTCTCGGGCTCGTCCTGCCCGTAGCGCCAGAGCTGCGACGAGCCCTCGAACGTGTTCGGGTCGGGCAGCGAGATCGTGCCGAGCGTGCCGTTGATCTCGACGAAGCCCATGCGGGGCAGGGCGTGCTGGAACGAGAACGTCGACTGGGCGGACTGCCCGCCGGCGAACTCGATCAGGGCCGCGTGGTGCGTCGGGACCTCGACCGGGAACGTCTCGCCGGCGCGGGGGCCGGACGCGATCGTTCGACGGTCGAGCGACTTCGACGAGACGGCCTGCACGCGCGAGGCGGTGCCGAACGCGTGCACCAGGGTCGTCACGTAGTACGGGCCCATGTCGAACAGGGGACCGGCACCGGTGGCGAACAGGAAGTCCGGGTTCGGGTGCCACGCCTCGGGTCCGGGCACGTGGAACAGCGTGGTCGCGGAGAGCGGCTCACCGATGTCACCGCGGGCGATGGCACGGAGCGCCGTCTGGATGCCCGCGCCGAGCACGGTGTCCGGAGCGGTCGCGACGCGCAGGCCCTTGGCCTTCGCCGACTCGAGCACCGCCGCGGCCGACGCGTGGTCGGTCGCGATCGGCTTCTCGCTCCAGACGTGCTTGCCGGCGTCGATGATCTGCTGGTCGACCTCGGCGTGTGCGGCCGGGATCGTCAGGTTGATCACGATCGAGATGTCGTCGCGGGCGAGGAGCTCCTCGACCGTGCCGGACGCGGCAACGCCGTACTCCGCCGCCTGGGCAGCAGCGCGGTCGAGCAGCACGTCGGCGACGAAGCGGACCTCGACGTCGGCGAACTTCGTCAGGTTCTCGAGGTACTGGGTGGAGATGTTGCCGGCACCGATGATGCCGATCCCGACGCGGCTCACTTGTCGTTGTCCTTGAGCCAGGTGAGGGACTCGGTGATGCCCTCGAAGACGTCGCCCTTGTACGCGTCGAACTCGACCACGCGGATGGCCTCGGGTGCGGCGGCGAGGATGGCGGCCACGTCGACGTCGCCCTGGCCGGCGGGGGTCTGGTTCTCGAAGGCGCGCTGCAGTGCCTCGGGCACGATCAGGGCGCTCTCGGACGAGGGCAGCGCGGTGCGGATGTCACCGTCGACCTTGCCGTCCTTGACGTGGATCGCGACGACGCGGTCGCCCAGGCCCGTGAGCACGGTGGGGGCGTCGGCGCCACCGACGGTCGCCCAGAAGGTGTCGACCTCGAGGACGGTCTCCGGCGACAGCTGCGACACGAACAGGTCGTAGACGGTGCGGCCGTCGACCTTGTTCGTGAACTCCCACTGGTGGTTGTGGTACCCGAACTGCAGGCCACGGCCGGCGGCCTCGGCGGTCAGCTCGTTGACGCGCTCGGCGATCTTCGCGACGTCGTCGGCGGTCTGCCAGCGGTCGGTCGGGATGAAGGGGTCGATGACGGTGTGGATGCCGAGGCGCTCGGCGGCGTCCCAGATCGGCGCGGTGTCCTCGGCGTCGATCACGGCGACGTGGCCGGACGGAGCCTTGAGGCCGGTGGCCGCGAACGCACGCTCGAGGTCGGTGGCGCGCTCGACGAACGCGTAGGGCTCGACGTTCTCGTACCCGATCTCGGCGACACGGGCGATGGCCTTGTCGAGGTCTTCGGCGATGGCGTCGCGCAGCGAGTACAGCTGCACAGAAGTGGTGGGCATTGCAGAGGCTCCTTCGATCCTGTCTGGGTGTCGCGGCCCGTCGAGGAGCGATGCTCCGCGGCGAGATCGATGACGACGCTACCCCAAAAACCACCCGGTGTGTAGTTTTTGCTGCCCCGTGTGACGCGGCCCGGACGGCCCGCGCGTCACGGCCCGTGAGGGGCCCGGTGTTGCAGACGACACCTGTCGATGTATGCTCGCGTCGGAAAAACCTTGCCAAGCAAGGTTTTCATCGACTCAAGGAGGCGTCATGAGCACACCCGAACCCGGCAGCCCGGCACTGCTCAACCCGGAAGAGGGCATCACCCAGCCCGTCAGCACGGTGAAGGTGGGCATCGGCTACCAGATCGCCCTGTTCCTCGGGCAGTTCGGCCTCTTCGTCGCGCTCATGGCCCCCGTCTACGTGAGCATGCAGCTCAAGGCGCAGGCCCTGGTCGGCGACGACGCCGCGAACGTCATCGGGTCGGTGCTGCCGATCGGCGCGTTCGGTGCGCTCATCATGAACCCCCTGGCGGGCGCCCTGTCCGACCGCACCCGCACGCGCTGGGGCCGTCGTCGCCCCTGGCTGCTCAGCGGTGTCGTCGTCTTCGCGATCGCCCTCGCCTGGATCGCCTACTCGCCGGACGTCCTCAACCTGACGCTGGCCTGGCTGCTCGCCCAGCTCGCCGCGAACGCCACCCTCGCCACCCTGCTCGCGAGCTTCGCCGACAACGTGCCGCAGCTGCAGCGTGGCCGGTCCTCGAGCATCATCGCGCTGGCGCAGAACATCGCCGTGCTCGCCGGCACGTACCTGTCGGTCTTCTTCGTGGCGAACCTGCCCGTGCTGTTCATCGCGCCGGGCATCCTGGCGATCATCCTGGTGGCCGTGTACGCCGTGGTGGCCCGCGACGACCTGCCGACCTACACGCTCAAGAAGTTCACGTTCCTGAACCTCGTCGCGTCGTTCTGGACGAACCCGGTCAAGAACCCGGACTTCGCGTTCGCCTGGTGGTCGCGCTTCCTCATCATCCTGGCGACGTTCATGTTCACGACGTACCGCCTGCTCTACATGCAGGAGCACATCGGCATCGAGAAGCCGAAGGACGCCACGGCCGCCGTCGCCTTCGGTGTCCTGCTCTACACGATCGCGCTGCTGATCAGCGCGGCGCTGTCCGGCTGGGCCTCGGACAAGCTCGGTCGGCGCAAGGTGTTCGTCGGTGGATCGACGGCCATGTTCGCGGTGGGGCTCGTCGCGCTCGCACACGCCGACACGGTCACCGGCTTCTACGTCGCCGAGATCATCATGGGCTTCGCCTACGGCATCTACTCGGCCATCGACACGGCGCTCGTCGTCGACGTGCTGCCGAACGCCGACCGGCCCGGCAAGGACCTCGGTGTCATCAACATCGCGAACGCGTTGCCGCAGTCGCTCGCTCCGGCGATCGCCCTGTTCTTCCTGAAGGTCGGGTCCGACGGAGCAGCCGACAACTACGAGCTCATGTGCTGGGCCGCCGGTGCGATCGCCCTCATCGGCGCACTCGTCGTGATCCCCATCAAGCGGGTGCGGTAGCGCCCGTCGCAACGCGACCAGAAGACGGACTGGAGGCCCGTGGCGACGCCCCCACGGGCCTCCCGTCCGTCTGCCTGGTTGCGTCAGCGGCCCCCGATAGCGTGATCCCCATGCTCGCCGCCGCCCCAGCCCCGTTCGACACCCCCGCCGGCCGCATCATCGGGACGGTCGACGGGGACGTGGTGCGTGTGCTCGGGATCCCGTACGCGCAGGCCGATCGGTTCGCCCCGCCGCAGCCGATGCCACCGTTCGAGGGCGAGCTGCACGCGTCCACCCCGTCGCCGGTCGCGCCGCAGCCGCACGAGGAGTTCGTCGACCTGCTGCTCAACCCGATCCAGGGCATCGAGGTCGACGAGCACTGCCAACGGCTCTCCATCACGCTGCCCGCCGACGTCCGTCCGGGCGAGCAGCTGCCCGTGATGGTCTGGATCCACGGCGGCTCGTACGTCATCGGTGGTGGCGACCTGCCGATCTACGACGCCCGTGACCTGGTGACCGAGCAGCGCGTGGTCGTGGTGTCGGTGACGTTCCGGCTCGGCGTGCTCGGGTTCCTCGGTGACGGCGAGACGATCCCGGCGAACCTCGGGCTGCTCGACCTGGTCGAGTCGCTCCGCTGGGTGCGCGCGAACATCGCGGTGTTCGGCGGCGACCCCGACCTGGTCACCGTCTTCGGGCAGTCGGCGGGCGGGGACGCGGCCGCGCACCTGATGATCAGTGCCGGCGCCGAGAGGCTGTTCCGCCGAGCGATCATCCAGAGCGCACCGCTCGGGCTGTCCCGTCGTCGTGCGCGGATGAACCGGGCGATGGTCCGGGCGGTGGGCAGCGTGCACGCCGACACCCCGCTCGACGACCTGCTCGACCGCCAGGCGCTCGGCACCCGGGCCGCCGCACCCTACGGTCTGGCCGCCGGCATGCCCTTCGGCACCCAGTACGGGTTCGCCCCGCTGCCCGCCGAGCGTGACCTGGACGCCGCGTGGAGCCGCGTCGCACCCGACGTCGACGTGCTGATCGGGTCCGGCTCGGACGAGGCCGGCATGTACGTGCCGCTCGTGCCCGGGCTGCGCCGGGTGACCCGCTCGCGCGTGCTGCGGTCGGCCCTGCGGTGGTGGGTCGTGCGCCCGCTGTCCGACGTCATCTACGGACGCGATGCCCGACGGTTCACCGAGCGGCACCGACGTGCGGGTGGCCGCGCGACCTCGTACCGACTGCACCGCGGGGTGACGAGCGCCCCGACCGGAGCCGTGCACATGAGCGACCTGCCGCTGCTGCTCGGCGGGCGCGAGGCCTGGGCCGGCACCCGCTTCGTCCCCGAGCGCGACTGGCCCGAGGTCGAGCGCCGCGGCCGGGCCTTCCGGGCGATCTGGGCCGACTTTGCCCGCACCGGCGAGGTCCGTGCGCCCGACGACGAGACCCTGACCTTCGACCGCGGCTGACCCGCGGGCACGGCCCGTGGCGGCGGCGACTCGTGCCTCCCGGCCCGCGGGGTGGTCGCGACACACCGCACGGGGTGCGTCGCGTGGTCACGTTCCGTCGTTTGTGGGCGGCGGGGCCGACGGTCTGTGACCGCTCGGCGCGTGGGCCGCGGGGGCTCGTGACCGGTCGGCGGGCTGGTGGAGCGTCCGCAGCGCTCCGGTCGACGGCCTGGAGGCCCGGCGCGGCTGGCCGACGTCGGTGCACCCACCTGGCATGGTCGGCCCATGGAGTACACGGACTACGACACCCGGCTCGCCGCCTACGGCGTGATCACGGACGGTGACCGCGTGCTCCTGGCGAAGCTGCGCCAGCCCGACGCGGGCACGTGGACGCTGCCGGGCGGCGGGGTCGAGTTCGACGAGACCGTCGAGCAGGCCGTCGTGCGCGAGATCCGCGAGGAGACCGGCTACGAGGCCCAGGTCGGTGCCCTGCTCGGGGTCCGACACCACATCGTCCCCGCAGAGCGCCGCATCCACGCCAACGGCCGGCCGATGAAGGCCGTGCAGGTCGTGTTCCGGGCGACCATCACCGGGGGAGCCCTGCGGCACGAGCTCGACGGTTCGACCGACGAGTCGCGGTGGATCCCCGTCGCCGAGCTCCCGCACCACCGCCACGGCCTGCTCGTGCCGATCGCCCTCGGCTGGGCGGGTGCCCTGTCCCGCTGACGGCTGGCGTCATCCCACGCGCAGCACCGCGAACTGCGGTGGGACCGCGGTGGGTTCAGGGGGCTGGACACCCCACCCGAGGTTGCGGAGCGACTGCGCGGTCTCTGCCGGGAACTGCCGAGCGGTTGCCTCGGCTTCTGCGCGGCGCCAACGACTGCGGAACCCCTGCACCGCGTCCCGCCACGTCGGCAGAGCGTCCACGCCGCACTCGACGATGACGAACTCGACCACGTCGGCGAGGCTCGGCCGGAAGTGCGGGCCGCCGAGCGGGAAGTGCAACGAGGACAACCGTGCCGCATCCCGTCGGCCCGAGCCATGATCGCGCGCTCGGGCGAGCAGAGAACTGAACGCTCCGCGCTCGGCGTGCAAGTGCCAGTGCGACCGGGGCGTGGCCGTCAACGCCTCCTGGAACTCGAAGCGGACGAGTGGTTGCCGTTCGTCCGCGAGCAGAACGGCGTACCTGCTCTCGCTGACCACGAGAGCATCGAGGTGATCAACCCATCGGAACCGCATCCACGGGGCCAGGTCCGCGGTGTGCACATCGCCCACGGTCAAACGGACCGGGGTACCCCTTCCGGTCGCGGCGACTGACTGCATGATGAAGGTTCCACCGCGCTCGTCGAGGGCGTAGTCGATCGACGCACCGTGCTCGGGTAGGGCTCCGTCCAGGAGCGCTTGCGCGATCGTCGCCTGGTGCCGCGCCGCCGACGCGGCCTGCTCGTTCATTGCTCACCCAGCAGGGCGGAGATGCTGTCGAGCCAGTTCTGCGTGAGGTACTCGTCCGTGAACAGGTCCCGCCACTGCTCGGTCGGGGCGAACTCCCGATCGTCGAGGTTCCACTCCGCGCGGACCCGCGCCCGCTCCGCCAGGAGTTCCTCGCGGGTCCACTGCCGTCCCAGCACCTTCGTCATGGCCGTCCTCTCGTCGGTGAGAGGACGGTAGGACGATCAGCAGCGCCGACGCGAGCTTTCGGAATGCAACATGTTCACTCCTCGATGACGCTGAGGACGTTGCCCGACGGGTCGGTGAACCAGGCGATGAGCGGCCCGCCCTGCCGGTTCACACCCCGGTCGTCGGTCATCCCCTCGTACTGCAGGAACACGACACCCTTCGCGGTGAGCTCGTCGACCGCGGCGTCGATGTCCGGCACCGGGAAGTTGAGCACCGTGAAGGCCGCCGGTTCGTGACCCGAACCCTTCGGGTAGACGAGCACCTGGTGGCCACCGCCGAGCTGCAGGAAGAGCATGCCGTGGTCCTCGGTGACCTCGATCCCCAGGACGTCCTCGTAGAACGCCTTCGCCTCGGGCACGTCGCGCACCGAGTACCCGCTGAACGCCGTCGTCGCATCGACCATGCGGCAAGTGAACCACCGCGGTCCGGCGTCGGTGCGCTCTGCGAGGATGAAGCCGTGAGCGACTCCGGCACGACCGTCGACCAAGCCGTCGAGCGCGCGGTCGAGCTGGCCGCGGGCAGCGACCGCACCGTGCTCGGGATCGCCGGAGCACCGGGTGCCGGCAAGTCCACGCTCGCCCGCCGCATCGTCACCGCCGTCGACGAACGCCTGGGCGCGGGCACGGCGGTGCAGGTCCCGATGGACGGCTTCCACCTGTCGAACGCGGCGCTCGACGCCCTCGGCCGGCACGACCGCAAGGGTGCGGCGGACACCTTCGACGCCGACGGCTACGTCGCACTCGTCCGCCGGCTCGTCGCCGCCGACGAAGACGTGGTGTGGGCACCGGACTTCGACCGCCGCGTGGACGAACCCGTCGCGGGCAGCATCGCGGTACCCCGCACCACCCGGCTCGTGGTGTCCGAGGGCAACTACCTGCTCGACGACACCGCTCCGTGGTCGGCGCTGCCCGCGCTCTTCACCGAGACCTGGTTCTGCGCCGTCGACGACGGGGTGCGGCTCGACCGCCTGGTCGGCCGGCACATGCGGCACGGCCGCGACCACGACGCCGCCCGCGCGTGGGCGGTGGAGGTGGACGGCGTGAACGCCGCGAGGGTCGCGCCCACGGTGATCCGGGCCTCCAGGACGGTGTGGACGTGACCGCCGACCGACGTGACCGTCGACGACCACCAGGCCACCCCGACCACCACGTGACCCGGACCACCACCACGCGACACCGACACGAGGAGCGACCATGACCATCGCCATCACCGGAGCCACCGGCAACATCGGGGGCGCCGTGAGCGCGGCGCTCGCCGCGGACGGCGTGCCGTTCCGGATGCTCGTGCGCGACGCCGCGCGTGCGCCGGAGCTGCCCGGCACCGAGGTCGCGGTCGCGACCTTCGCCGACGTCGACGCGAGCCGGACGGCGCTCCAGGGCGTCGACGTGCTGCTCATGGTGTCCGCCGCCGAGGCCCAGGACCGCCTCGACCAGCACCGGGCCTTCGTCACCGCGGCGGCCGACGCCGGCGTGCGGCACGTCGTCTACACGTCGTTCCTCGGCGCGGCTCCCGACGCGACCTTCACGCTCGGACGCGACCACTGGGCGACGGAGCAGGCGATCCGCGAGAGCGGGATGGCGTTCACGTTCCTGCGGGACAGCTTCTACCTGGACTTCGTCGAGGACCTGGTCGGCGAGGACGGCGTGATCCGCGGTCCGGCCGGCGACGGCGCCATGGCCGCGGTCGCCCGGGCCGACGTGGCCCGCGTCGCGACCGCGGTGCTGCACGACCTGGACGCGCACCGCGACCAGACGTACGAGCTGACCGGCCCCGAGGCGATCACCCTGGCCCAGGCGGCCGCGATCGTGTCCGAAGTCCGCGGCCGCACGGTCAGCTACCACCCCGAGACCCTCGACGAGGCGTACGCATCACGTGCGCAGTGGAACCCGGAGCCGTGGCAGGCCGACGCCTGGGTGAGCACCTACACGGCCATCGCCGAGGGTGCGCTCGCCCACGTGTCCGGCGACGTCGAACGCATCACGGGACGCACGCCGATGTCCCTGCGCGAGGTGCTCGCCGCCCGCTGACGCGTGGTGGCCGCGGTGGCCGTGGTGCACTCCGGGTCCGACGGACGGGCCGGGCAGCCCGCAGTGCCACACGGTCCAGGTGATGCCGTTCGCCCGGCGCGGCTGCATCGGCAGGCGTGCGTGCCGGGTGCCGTGGGACAGTGCTCGGCAGCCGCCGGCCAGCGCGGCACGCAGGACCGGGTCGGTGCGGGGCGCGTGGGCCTCGACGACGAGCACACGCAGCCCGTCGGCGATCCGGCGACGGATCTCGTGCGTCGTGAAGACGGGCACGGTGCCCGAGAACCCGCCGTCCGTCAGCACCGGCAGCCCGGTCGCGTCGATCACGGGCGCGGAGATGTGCCACGTGTCCGTCAGGAACAGCGGTTCGTCGTGCCGGTACCCCTCCAGGCGTCGCGCGGTCGCGACGAGCCGACTGAGGGCACGCGGGTACGGGGTCGATCCGCCCCACGGGTCCGGGCTCGACACGTGGAACACGTCCGGGGTGCCGGCCGGGATCGGCCAGCGCGCGGGCCACGGCCCGACGGATGCGTCGACGCCGCTGCCGTCGCGTGTTGCGTCGAGCGCCTGCAGTGAGAACGCGGCCGGTCCGGCGACCAGCGCGAGGCCGGCTGCGAGCGCGATGGTCGTCCGGGAGGCCCGGTGCCAGCCCGGCCCGCGGGTCGCCTCCCAGCGGGGTCGCCAGCACAGCGCCACCACGCCGGCGACGACGGCGACCGTCGCGACGGTGATCGCGGGCCCGGCGAGCACGCGTGGCATCGCGGTGCCCTGGGCGAGGAACACCACCCAGCCGAGCTGCGCCACGGCGAGGACGACGGGGAGCGCCCGGAGTACCCGAGACTGCGCCCGGACCAGGCCGACCGCACCGCGCCACCCGAGGGCCGCGAGCAGGGCGAGCTGGACGCCGATCGCCGCGACGTAGGCGGTGTGCGGCACCGCGGCCACCGACAGCACGAGCGCCGCGGTACCGAGCCAGACGACCAGGACGGCCAGGGTGGCGGCTCCGGCACGGGTGTCGAACGCGTGCCCGAAGGGGGTGCCGGCGGTGTCGTGGGCTGTGCGTGTCGACGCTGGCGTGATCCTCCGCGCTCGCCGTCGGACCAGCACCACGGCCGCGACCACCACGCCGAACACCGCCGCGGGCAGGAGCCAGGCCACCTGCGACGCCAGGTGCGGTTCGAGCAGCTTGCCGAACCCGGCCGCACCACCGCGCCAGGTGTGCGGGCCGAACGGCACCGTGAACGACCGGACGGACCCGGGCACCGCGCCGGGCAGGAACCGGTCGATGCCGTTGTACCCGAACACCATGGCGAGCGGACTGTCGGTCGTCGAGCCGTCCGCCCACGGCCGCGAACCCGACGGCGTGAGCGCCAGCGCGGTCACCCATGACACCGATGCCAGGACCGCGACGATCCCGAGCACTCCGGCGCGGATGACCCGGGTGCCGAAGCGGAAGGGACGGCCGTCGTGCCGGGCCGAGGCCAGCAGCGTGCCGAGCAGCAGCGCCGGCAGGACGAACCAGGCCTGCACCATCTTCGCCTGGAACCCGACGCCGACCGCCAGGCCCGCGGTGACGAGCGGCCACCACCGCCCGGTCAGTGCCGCGTGCTGCCAGCACAGCAGGGCGACCGCCAGCGCGGCGGTGACCATGCCGTCCTCCATCGGGTGCGCGAACATCGACACGAAGATCGGCGTCGACCCGGCTGCCGCGGCGGCGACGAGGCCCGTGCCGACACCGGCCCAGCGGAGTCCGACCAGGGAGCAGGCCCACAGCGTGACGAGCCCCTCGATGACCTGCGGGAACGCGAGCGCTGCGGTGGAGTGCCCGAACAACCGGAGGCTCAGCGCCTGCGGCACGGCGAAGCCGCTGAGCTTGTCGAGCGTCACCGTCGCCGAGGGGTCGAACGCGCCGGAGAACAGCGCCGGCCACGACTCGGACATCGACCGCGCCGACGCCTGGTAGAAGCCGAAGTCCCCACCGCGGCCCAGGTTCCAGGCGAGCAGGACGGTCATGCCGCCCGCGATCACGAGCAGGGTGAGCCGTGCCGCGAGCGGCTGGTCCCGCCACCGGGCGGGTCGTCGGATGTCCACTCTCCGGACCTTGGCCGTCCGGGATGACGATGGGCCGGGACCGTGCCGCCAGCTGGCCGCGAAGCCGGTCCGCGCGCTGAGGGGTCGTGCGGGTGCGGCCCCCGTCGGTCAGCGCCTCGGGGGTCGAGCCGGAGCGGGGTCTCAGCCGGCGCTCGGGTTCGGGGTCAGGACGCCGGGCGGCGGGCGGGCGGGACGGCGGGCGGTTCCGCGCTCAGGAGACCCGTCGCGCGGCGAACGTCCCGACGACACCCAGGGTCAGCACCGCGACGAGCACGACGAGGAGCGGTGCGGTCCAGGTACCCGTCGCACCGTGCAGCGCCCCGGCGAGCAGCGGCCCCGCGGACCCGATCAGGTAGCCGCCGCCCTGCACGAACGCGGACATCCGGCGGGCATCGGCGTCGCTGGAGACGATCCGCACGATGACGATGAAGATCACGGTGATGCCGCCGCCCTGGGCCGCGCCGCCGAGCACCGACCACAGCAGCCAGAGCTGCGGGGCGAACAGCAGCCCGAGCGGCATCGCCAGCCACAGGGTGCCGACCAGGGCGATGATCGCCGCCGGACGCCACCGGGTCGCGAGCAGCGGGACGCCGAGCGCCCCGACGACGGCCAGGATCTGGAACACCGACGAGCTCGCGCCCGACGACGCCTTCGAGAAGCCGATCTCGTCGTGCAGCAGGGTCGGGATCCACGCGGTGAGGGCGTAGTACGAGAACGCCTGGCCGCCGAACGCCAGCGTCAGGCCCCAGGTGATGAGCCGTCGTGCCGGCCGGATCGGTTCGGCGGCGGCGACCCGTGCGGCCTCGGCGGCGCGCGCGGTGCGGATCGCCCCGGTGTCGAGCACCTGGTCGATCGGACCGGTGATCGGCAGTGGTCCGTCGTGGTCGGACGGCACCGGGCGTCGCCAGGCGGCCCGTGCACCGACCGCGTAGGTCCAGGCAGCGGCGGCGATGAGCGCGAAGACCGCCCAGATCGCGATGGCGACCGGCCAGCCCCACAGGGCCGCCAGGGGAGCGGTGCCGAGCGACGTGATCATCGACCCGACGTTGAGCGCCGACGTGTAGACGCCGGTGACCAGGCCGACGCGTTCCGGCGAGGTGTCCCGCCGGATGACCACCGGGATCACCACGTTGCCGATCGTGATGCCGATGCCGATGACCGCGGTGCCGATCAGCAGCGCCGCCGACGAGGGCATCGAGCGCACGACGGTGCCGGCGAGCACGATGACGAGCGACAGGGACACCGCGCGCTCGGGGTCGGCCTTCGCGATGACCCAGCTGGCGAACGGCGTCGCGAGGGCGAAGCAGAGCACCGGGATCGTCGTCAGCAGCCCGGCGATCGTCGCGGTCAGGCCGAGGTCGGCTCGGACGTCCCCGATGACCGGGGCCGTCGCGACGATCGGGCCACGGAAGTTCAGGGCGATGAGGACGATTGCAGCGGGCAGCAGCCAGGCGGCGCCGCGCAGGCCCCGACGTGCGACGTCGTTCATGCGGACGGCGTCGCGGACGGCAGCAGGATCGGCAGCAGGTCGAGCGGGGTGGCGGCGCGGGCGATGGTGCCCTCGGCCTCGTCGGGGGAGCCGTAACCCCACTCGGCGAAGACGACCGGGACGCCGTGCACGGTCGCGCCCTCGACGTCGTGCTTCCGGTCGCCGATCAGCACCGGGCGGCTGGTGTCGAAGCCGTGGGCCTCGAGTCGGCGCAGTGCTTCTTCGACGACGTCGGCCTTGCTCGACCGGACCTCGTCGTCGCTCGCGCCCGTGATGATGTCGATGTCCCCGGTGAGCCCGTAGTGCTCGAGGATGTAGGTCGCCGGGGTCTCCGGCTTGCTCGTCGCCGTCGAGATCGGCAGCCCTGCCTGGTGCAGGGTGCGCAGGACGACGTCGATGTCCGGGAACATCGCCGAGTCGAGCGCCCCGTGCGAGAAGTAGTGCTCGCGGTAGACGGCCAGCGTGCGGTCGGCCAGTTCGTCGTCCATGCCCATCGCGATCCGGAACGTGTCCATGATGGGCGGGCCCACGAACGACATCAGGGTGTCGCGGTCCGGCACCGGGACGCCGACGGTGCGGAAGGTGTGCGTCAGGCTCTCGAGGATGCCCGGCGCGGAGTCGCTGATGGTGCCGTCGAGGTCGAACAGGATGGCGGAGAACGGGCTGGTCATGTCCTGCCCACCCTAGCCGGGCGGTGGCGGCGACCATCCGGGTTCCGTCGGCGGCGGGGCGGGGGTGCGCCGTGCCTCCAGGCCGGACGGGCCGACGCGGCTCAGAACAGGCGGGTGTGCCCGCCCTCGATGCCGCGCATCGCGTCGTAGTCGAGCACGAGGACGCGGATGCCGCGGTCCTCGGCGAGGGTGCGTGCCTGCGGTGCCACCGTCTGCGCTGCCAGCACGCCCTGCACCGGACGCAGGTGCGGGTCGCGGTTCATGAGCTCGAGGTACCGGGTGAGCTGCTCGACCGCGTCGATGTTGGCGTTGCGCTTCATCTCGACCGCGACGCTCGCCCCGGCGTCGTCGCGGGCCAGGATGTCGACCGGCCCGATCGCCGTCATGTACTCGCGGCGGACCAGGGTGTGGCCGTCCCCGAGGAGCTCGATCTGCTCGGCCAGGAGCTGCTGCAGGTGCGCCTCGACCCCGTCCTTCACCAGGCCCGGGTCGACGCCAAGGTCGTGGGTCTCGTCGGACACGACCTCGTACAGGGAGACGATGAGCTTGTCCTGCGTCTTCTTCTGCGTCACCGTCCACACCTGGGTGATGCCGGCGACCGACTGCTCCTCGTCCGGCTCGGTGATCTCGATCGAGCAGGGCGGGCTCATCCAGTTCAGCGGCTTGTAGCTGCCGCCGTCGGAGTGCACGAGCAGGGAGCCGTCCGCCTTGAGCATGAGCAGGCGGGTCGCGAGCGGCAGGTGGGCTGAGAGCCGGCCCGCGTAGTCGACGGAGCACCGGGCGATGACGAGACGCACCCCGGAAGCCTAACCGGGCGGAGGGCTCGCCGCCGCCGCTGTCTCGTCATCGCTGGTGCGCACGTCGGCCCTTGCGTCGTTCCTTCACGTACTTCGCGCCCAGCCCAGCGCCGATCACGATGACGGGGGTGCCGATGACGAACACGCCCGACGAAGCAGCTGGCAACCAGTTGGCGATCAGCAGGACTGCCACGAGGGCAGCGATGACGATCGTGATGTACAGGAGCCATGACCGCATGCTGTCGTCCTTCCCCGTCCTCGGCTCAGAACGGTGCCGATGACCGGCAACCGACGGTCGAGCCACCCTTGACGTCGTACCACCACAGTTTCCGCCCGCCGCTGCAGATGCCGTGCTGGAACACGTAGGTGGTTGCAACGCTGACGACGACACCGATCACGGCGCAGGCTGCCCAGCCGACGCCCGGGATGAGACAGATGGCGGCACCGACGGCTGCGCCACCACCCGCGGCGAGAGCCTGTTGGTCGACCGTGTTGAACCCGATCGCTGTCTTGATCCCCGAGAAGCGAGCCTCGAGGAACGGCGAGATCGTGCCGGCCGATCCGGTCTCGTCTGCCTCCTCGATGGCCGCCCTGACGTCGGCGGCACTCGGGAGCGTGAGCGTTCCTTCGTCGACGATGTACCGGTACGAGGTGAGGCCGGCTTCGGTGACCGCCTGGCGGCGGACGGACGACGCTTCGAGCTCCTCGAGCCCTTCGAGGAAGACGGCCGGATCGAGTGCTGCGCTGCCGCTCGGAGCCAGTTCGTCGAGATCCGTTGCGGAGAAGAAGGTCGACTCGTCCGGATCAGCTTCCGCTGCGTTGGCGGGGCTGCCGACCAGCGCCGAGGCGCTGATCGCTGCGGCTGCGATCGCGACCAGGGCGATGCGGACGGGGTGGACGGTGCAGAGCTTCATGGGTTCTCCTGTCGAGCGTCGTTGCCGGATGGTGAAACTCTGCACCTGATACTTCACGACTGCAAGGGGTAATTCCTGTCCAATTCCTCGCCGCGGAGACTCGAACTGTGCAGCACGCACGGATTCACATGCCGGTAACGACGTTGTGCACATGTACCGCAATCCCATGCCGCCCTACCGTGGCTGACACCCCGATCGGCCCACGCCGACACCCCTCCCCGAGGAGCCACGATGGCCAGCGAGACCGCAGTGTCAGCACCACGAACCCCCCGTTCCGAGTCGGTCGCCGTCGACGACTACTCGCTCAGCCGGGTCCCGATGTCCGCACGCTACGGCTGGTTCCAGGTCGCCGTGCAGCGCTTCGGGCAGATCTCGGCCCTGTCCCAGTTCCTGCTCGGGGCGACGCTCGGCTTCGGCATGAGCTTCTGGGACGCCTTCTGGGCGATCACCCTGGGCGCCGTGATCCTGGAGATCGTCTCGGTGCTCGTCGGCGTGATCGGCGTGAAGGAGGGCCTGAACACCTCGGTCATCGCCCGCTGGACCGGGTTCGGCAAGGCCGGCTCGGCGCTGGTCGGACTGGCGATCGGGCTGAGCCTGATCGGTTGGTTCGGCATCCAGTCGGGCGTCTCGGCTGCCGGGCTCGTCTCGATCCTACCGATCCTGCCCGCCTGGGCGTGGTCGCTCGTGTTCGGGCTGCTCGTCACCGCCATCGTGCTGCGCGGGTTCCACTCGATGCAGTGGCTGGCGAACGTGACCGTGCCGCTGTTCCTGGTGCTCGTCGGCTGGGCGGTCATCGTCGAGCTGAGCCGGCACTCGATCGCCGAGCTCGCCGCGCGTGCCCCGGCCGGTCCGGAGCTGAGCTTCGTGGCCGGCACCACCCTGGTGGCCGGCGGGTTCATCGTCGGTGCGGTGATCACGCCGGACATGACCCGCTTCAACCGGTCGGTCGGCGACGTCGTGAAGCAGACGCTGCTCGGCGTGACCCTCGGCGAGTACGTCATCGGCCTGGCCGGTGTCCTGCTCGCCCACGCCGTCGGCTCCGCGGACATCACCCGTGTGATCACGTCGAGCGTCGGCTGGGTCGGCATCCTCGTGATCCTGCTCGGCACGTTCAAGATCAACGACTGGAACATCTACAGCTCGAGCCTCGGCGTCACGAACTTCATCGACGCGGTGTTCGGCAAGCAGGTGAACCGCGGGCTCGTGACGCTCGTGATGGGCGTCGTCGGCTCGGTGCTCGCCGCGGTCGGGTTCCTCGGGGCGCTGACGCCGTTCCTGTCCGTGCTCGGGGTCGTCTTCCCGCCCATCGCCGGGATCATGGTGGCGGAGTACTTCGTCGTGAAGCGCTGGCGCCGTGAGCTGAGCGACGCCGAGAACATCCCGGCGACCTCGCCCACGTGGGTGCCGGCCACCCTGGTGATCTGGGCGGTCGCCTCGCTCATCGGGTACTTCGTCGCCGTCGGGATCCCGTCGATCAACTCCGTGGTCATCGCCTTCGTGCTCTACGTGGTCGCCGGCAAGGCCGGGCTGATCCGCGGTGTCGGTGTCAGTCGGACCGAGGCCGCGCCCGCCGCACCGGCCACCCCCGCCGCCTGACCCGGGCGGTCCCCGAACGGCCGGTCGCGTCGCCGCACCCCTGATCCGCGCGACGGCGCGGCCGGCCCCCACCACCCCCACCACATCCCCACCAGACCCGTCCCCCACGAGCCCCACCCCCACACGGCTCCACCCGCACCCGCTCCACCGCTCCACCGAAGGGAACCCCATGCGCATCGGCATCGACGTCGGCGGCACCAACACGGACGCCGTCCTGATGGACGGCAGCTCCGTCCGTGCGGCGGTCAAGCGGTCCACCACCCCCGACGTCACCTCGGGCATCGTCGCCGCGCTCGACGGCCTGCGTGAGCAGCACGCCTTCGGCCCCACGGACATCGACGGCGTGATGATCGGCACCACCCACTTCATCAACGCCCTGGTCGAAGCACGCGGCCTCGCCCCGACGGCCGCGGTCCGCCTGGGCCTGCCGGCGACCGCTTCGCTGCCGCCGTTCACGGACTGGCCCGCGCACCTGGTGTCGGCCGTGCACGCGCAGCCGTTCCTGGCCCACGGCGGCCACGAGTTCGACGGCCGGGTCATCTCGGAGCTCGACCCCGAGGAACTCAAGCGGCACGCCGGTGCCATCGCCGCCGCGGGCATCCGGTCCGTCGCGATCTCGTCGGTGTTCTCGCCGATCAACGACGAGTTCGAGCAGCGCGCGCAGGAGATCATGGCCGCCGAGCTCGGGCCGGATGTGGCGTTCTCGCTGTCGTCCGAGATCGGTCGCATCGGCCTGCTCGAGCGCGAGAACGCGACGATCATCAACGCGGCGCTCCGCGAGCTCGCCGACCGGATCGTCGACGGGCTGTCCGGGTCGGTCACGGGCAGCGGCATCGACGCACCGCTCTTCCTGAGCCAGAACGACGGCACGCTGATGGACGTCGAGTACGCCCGTCGCTACCCGGTCGCGACGTTCGCCTCGGGCCCGACCAACTCGATGCGCGGCGCCGCGGTGCTGTCCGGCTTCGACACCTGCGCGGTCGTCGACGTCGGCGGCACGACGAGTGACGTGGGCGTCCTGACCGCGGGCTTCCCGCGCGAGGCCACCGGCGAGGTCGCCGTCGCCGGCATCCGCACGAACTTCCGGATGCCCGACGTCCTGTCCGTCGGCATCGGCGGCGGTTCCCGCATCCGCCAGGACGGCAGCGTCGTCGGCCCGGACTCCGTCGGGTACCGCCTGACCGAGGAGGGCCTGGTCTTCGGCGGCACCACCCTGACCGCGACCGACGTGGCCGTCCGCGGTGGCCGTGGCGCGATCGGGGACCCGTCGCTCGTCGCCGGGGTGCCGGCCGAGGTCGCCGCCCGCGCGCTCGACGTCATCGCGGAGCGCGTCGCCGACATCGTGGAGCGGATGCGCACCTCGTCCGACCCGCTGCCCGTCGTGGCGGTCGGTGGCGGTTCGGTGCTGCTGCCGGACACCCTGCCCGGACTCGGCACCGTGCACCGCCCGGAGCACTACTCGGTCGCCAACGCCATCGGTGCGGCGATCGCGCAGGTCAGCGGCGAGGTCGACAAGGTCTACGCGATCAGCGACGGCCGACGGTCCGCCGTGGTCGACGAGGCGCGGCAAGAGGCCGTCGACCGCGCCATCGCGGCCGGCGCCGACCCCGGCTCGGTGGACATCGTCGACTTCGACGAGGTCCCGATCCCGTACCTGCCGGGCAACGCGACGCGGATCCGCGCGAAGGCCGTCGGCGACCTGGCACTCGGGGCGCTGGTCCGATGAGCGCCACCGAGACCGCGACCCCGCCCAGGACCACCTCCAACTCCCAGACCGCCGAGCAGTCCGCTGAGGTCCCCATCACCTCCATCGGGGCGGACTGCTCGGCCCTCGCCCGCGGCGCCGCGATCCTCGGCACCGGCGGCGGCGGTGACCCCTACATCGGCCGCCTGCTCGCCGAGGCCGCCGTCCGCACCCACGGCCCGGTCGAGATCGTCCAGGTCGAGGACCTACCCGACGACGCCGTGGTGCTCTCGGTCGCGATGATCGGCGCTCCCACGGTGATGGTCGAGAAGCTGCCGTCCGCCGGCCAGTTCGCCGAGGCCATCCGCAGCCTGTCGGCGTTCCTCAACGTGACCCCGACCCACCTGGCCTGCATCGAGGTCGGCGGCGTGAACTCGACGACGCCGATCGTCGCCGCTGCCGAGCTCGGCCTGCCCCTGGTCGACGGCGACGGCATGGGCCGTGCGTTCCCCGAGGTGCAGATGGTGCTGCCGACCCTGTCCGGGGTCAGCGCGACACCGATGGCCCTGGCCGACGAGAAGGGCAACACCGTCGTCTTCGACACGGTGGACAACCGGTGGGCGGAACGGCTCGCCCGCACGGCGACGGTCGAGATGGGCTGCTCCGCGATCACGGCGCAGTACGCCATGTCCGGCGCGCAGGTGAAGGAGTCGTTCGTCCGCGGCAGCCTGTCGCTGAGCGTCCGGCTCGGCGAGACGCTGGTGCGCGCACGCAGCGAGAACGCCGACCCCGTCACGGCGGTCACCGAGGTGCTCGGCGGCACGGTCGTGTTCCAGGGCAAGGTCGCCGACATCGAGCGCAAGACCGTCACCGGGTTCGCCCGTGGCACAGCCCGCATCGCCGGTTCCGGCAGCGACACCGGCCTGGAGGCGGTGCTCCGGTTCCAGAACGAGCACCTGCTGGTCGAGGTGGCCGGCCAGGTCCGCACCACGGCTCCCGACCTCATCATCACGTTGGACGCCGAGACCGGCGAGCCGATCACCACCGAGGCCCTGCGCTTCGGCGCCCGCATCCGGATCGTCACCGCACCGGCCGACGAGCGCTGGCACTCCCCGGACGGCCTGCGACTGGCCGGCCCGCGGTACTTCGGCTACGACACCCCCGCGGTCCGCCACGACGGCACCACGAGCCCCGGCGAGAGCACGGAGGAAGCCCGATGAGCTGGATCCTCGACGTCGACGACCTGCCCGACCTGGCCCGCGGCGCCGCGCTGCTCGGCACCGGCGGCGGGGGCGACCCCACCATCGGGATGCTCCTGGTCCGTGCCGCGATCGAACAGCACGGCCCCGTCACGATCCTCGACCCGTCCGAAGTGCCCGACGACGCCCTCGTCATCCCCACCGCGCAGATGGGCGCCCCGACGGTGGTGCTCGAACGCATCCCCGCCGGACCGGAACCCCTCGGCGCCCTCCGTCGGCTCGAAGCCCACCTGGGCCGGACGGCGACCGCCACGATGCCCATCGAGTGCGGTGGCATCAACTCGATGATCCCGCTGCTCGTCGGCGCCACCGGCGGCCTGCCCGTCGTCGACGCGGACGGCATGGGCCGCGCGTTCCCCGAGCTGCAGATGGAGACGTTCTCGGTCTACGGGGTCCCAGGCAGTCCGCTGGCGATCAGCGACGAGAACGGTCACGGCGTCATCATCGAGACCGGCACGGACAACAAGAAGATGGAGTGGCTCGCCCGCGGGGTCACCATCCGGCTCGGCGGCGTCGCCTACATCGCCGAGTACGCCATGTCCGGCCGCCAGGTGCAGGAGACCGCCGTCCCGCGCACGCTCTCCCTGGCGCTCGCCGTCGGTCGGGCCATCCGGGTCGCCCGCGAAGCCCACCGCGACCCCATCGACGCGCTCGCCGAGGCCCTCGGCACGACGATCTACACGCACCTGCGCGAGCTGTTCGACGGCAAGGTCGTCGACGTCGAGCGCCGCACGGTCGACGGGTTCGCCCGCGGTCGCGCCACCGTGCAGGGGACCGACGGCTCCGAGCTCGAACTCCGGTTCCAGAACGAGAACCTGGTCGCCCGGCGTGACGGGCAGCTCGTCGCCGTCGTGCCCGACCTGATCTGCGTCCTCGACGCCGAGACCGCCGAACCGATCACCACCGAGCGCCTGCGGTTCGGGCAGCGCGTCCGGGTGATCGGCATCTCGACCCCCGACCTGATGCGGACCCCGGAGGCGCTCGCCGTGTTCGGGCCGTCGTGCTTCGGGCTCGACGAGCCGTTCGTCCCGGTCGAGGACCTGCACGAGCACGTCCGACCGGCCGCCCCGGCGGTCGGCTGACGAACGGCCGCGCGCCGACCCCGGCGCCCGGCCCGTGCACCCGTGCCCCGGCCCCGGGCTCCGGCCCCGGGACGCGACCACGGCAGCAGAATGGACCCATGGACCAGGGTGAGCGGCGGGGCGGCGGTGTGGCGGGCCTCCAGGCCGACGACGCGACCGTCTTCGGACGCGGCACCGCCCTGCTCGGGTGCGGCGGTGGCGGCCGTGTCGACCACATGGTCAGCGCACTCCGCTTCGCGCTCGGCGACCGCAGTGTGCCGGTCGTCGACCTCGACGACCCCGCACTCGGCTCGGTGGTGGCCGTGGGGATCATCGGGTCGACCAACGTGCTCGAGGAGAAGATGCCGAGCGGCGAGGAGCTGCCGGCCGCGCTCGCGGCGGTCGAACGCTGGACGGGCGTCCGTGCCGACGCCGTCGTCGCCGCGCAGATCGGCGGCGTGACCGGACCGGCCGCGGCCCTCACCGCCCACGCCGCCGGACTGCCGCTCGTCGACGCGGACCTGGTCGGCCGTGCGGTCCCGCGCATCGACCAGCTGTCGGTCTTCGTCGGCCCGACCACGACGGTCACGGCGGCGGCTGCGACCACGAGCGGGCTGCGGATCGTCGTCGACGCCCGGCACCCCCACGACGTCGAGACGGTGTGGCGCGAGGCCGTCTCGCACAGCGGCGGCTGGGCGGCCTTCGCGATCGGCCCGGTCCCGGTGGCGCTGCTGCGCGAGCGGGCCGTCGTCGGCAGCGTGCAGCGCGCCCTCCGGATCGGACGCGCAGCTGGTGGTGCACGCGACGCGGCGGAACTCGCCGCGCTCATCGGCGGCCGGGTCGTCGCGCAGGGCCGGGTCATCGACGTGCAGCGCGAGGGGGACGCGCTCGCGTTCGTGCGCAGCAGCCTGGCCATCCGCGACGCCGGCACCGGTGCGGTCGCCCGGGTCGAGGCGGGCAGCGAGTACGTGCACTGCCTGGTCGACGGTCTGCCCGTCGCCAGCACGCCGAGCGTCATCACCGTCGTCGACGCGCGCTCGCTCGCGCCGGTGGCGACCGACCGCACGCGGGTCGGCAACGAGCTCGCGGTGCTCGTGCTGCCGTCGGCGCCGTGGTGGTGGGCGGACCCCGACCGCACCGCGCACATGGGACCGCGGGCGTTCGGCATCGACGCCGACGTCGTGCCCGAGGCCGTGCCCGAGGTGCTCGCGTGAACGCCGTCGGCGACCTGCTGCCGCTCCTGCCAGCAGGCACCCGCCTGCTCGTCGGCCCCGGCAGCACGGCGGTCCGGAGCGTCCGCGGTGTCGTGGGGACCCCCGACCAGGTCGGCCGGTCGCTCGCCCAGGGCGACGACGTCGTCGTGCTGATCACCCCCGTCGACCGTGCGGACGCACGCTTCGACGTGCTGCTGCGCCGGGCCTCCGCGGCCGGCACCACCTTGCTCGTCGTCGACGGATCGCTGGAACTCGGCCCCGGCACCACGACGCTCGCCGACCGGCTCGGCGTCGCCGTGCTCGCCACCCCGGACCCGTGGGCGACCTCGGTCCGCCTGCACGAACTGATCGGCACCGGGATGGGTCCGGCGGCCCGGGCGGCCCTCGACGCCTCCCGCGTCGCGCTCGACGCCGGCCCCGAACTCGACGACCTGTTCGCCCGGCTCGACCGGTCGCTCGGCCACCCGGTGCGCTTCCTCGACGCCTCGGGCCTGGCACTCCGCGGAGCCGCCGTCGACGACACGGCCCGCGCCGTGCTCGTCCGCCGGGCCGGCACGAGCGACGTGCTGATCGCCGAGGGCGTCGACGAGACGCTCGTCGCGATCCCGGTCGGTACCGGCATCGGACCGCGCGCCTGGCTGGCCGTCGGTCTGTCCGTCCCGATCGCCGCCGAACAGCAGGTGGTCGCGAGCGCCCTGCAGGTCGCCGCCGTCGCCGTCGGGCACCGGCTGCTGCTCACCCGGCTCGACGACGAGCGCGACGCCCGCTACCGGATGGCGATGCTCGACGAACTCCGGGCGGCCGACGGGGCGCCCGCCCCGCAGCTCGTGCAGCGGACCATCGCCGCCGGGTGGCGGCTGGACGCCTGGCACGTCGGTGCGCGCGTGGTCGCGCGGCAGGGCGTCGACCTGGTCGCGCTCCGCCAGCAGGTCGACGCCGCGGTGCGCGCCGAGGGACTCGACGCGGTCGTCGTCGAACAGGCGGACGGCTGGGTCTTGTGGCTGTCGGAACCCGACGAACCCGGCCGGGAGGCAGTGGCCGACATCGCGGGTCGGCTGCGGCGCGCGCAGAACACGCTCCGCACCACCGTGGAGACCAACGTGGGCGTCGGCAGTCTGCAGGCGGGCCCTGCCGGGCTGGTCCGGACGCTCGGCGAGGCCGGCGACGCCGCCCGCCTGGCTGCCAGCCGTCCGGAGTCGGGGCACTTCGTGCACGTCGACCGGCTCGGGCTCGCGCAGCTGCTGCTCGCGTGGACGCAGACGGACACGTTCCTGCCGGCCTCGCGGCAGTTGCTCGCACCGCTCGAGCGCGGCGGCGGTGCGCTCCTGACGACGCTCGCCGCCTACCTGGACGCGGAGTCGTCGATCGCCGAGACCGCCGCGGTGCTCGGGGTCCACCGGAACACCGTGTCCGACCGCATCGCGCGGGTGGAGCGGCTGCTCGGGGTGGACCTGTCCGACCCCGAGACCCGGCTCGCCCTGCACCTGGCGACGCGGGCGCGGGCGGGCGACGGCGGCTGAGGGCTCGCTGCGTCAGCTGCGGTTGCCGGCCCGCTCGGTCTCGCGGGTGGGTCGGGCTGCTTCGCCGGTCTCGCGTGCTGCGCCGGAGGCCAGGCCGGCCGCGATGATGAACACGAAGACGATCAGCAGCGCCCCGAGCAGGCCGATCTGCTCGCCGAGGAACCCGATCAGGGGCGGCCCGGCCAGGAACGCCACGTAGCCGATCGTCGCGACGGCGCTGACCTTGGCGGCCGCGGTGCGGGGGTCGTCGGCCGCGGCGGACATGCCCATCGGGAAGCCGAGGCTGGCACCGAGGCCCCAGAGCACGACGCCCACGATCGCGAGCGGCACGTTGTCGATGAAGATGAGCATGCCCAGGCCGACCACCGCGACGGCGGCGCTGATGCGCAGGATCGGCACGCGGCCGAACTTGTCGATCAGCGGGCTGCCGGCGACGCGACCGGCGGTCATCGCGGCCAGGAACACCGTCAGCACGGCAGCGCCGCCGGCGTTGTCGAGCCCGTGGCCGTCGATCATCGCGAGGGGCAGCCAGTCGTTCGCGGACCCCTCGGCCAGCGCCATGCCGAGCACGATCACGCCGATGAGCAGCGTGGACGGCTGTGCCCAGACCTGCCAGCGGGTGAGGGGGGTCGCGACCGGGCTGGTGTCGGTGGACACCGGCTGCTCGACGAGGTGCTCGTCCTGGAACTTCGTGACGGCGACGAGCATGGCGGCGCTCGTGACGACCACGAGCACGATGAAGTGCCACGAGACCGGGATCTCGAGCTTCTCGGCCAGCGCACCGAGGCCCGCACCGGCGAGCGTGCCGAGGCTGAACGCAGCGTGGAACAGCGGCATGATGGTGCGCCCGCCGGCCTTCTCGGCGGCGGCACCGGAGACGTTCATCGACACGTCGCACAGGCCGTTGCCGAAGCCGAACGCGATGAGTGCGATCCAGATGGCGGCGAAGCCCCACCCGAGCGTGACCGCGACGCCGGCGAAGATCATGCCGACCGCCAGGCACGCCGCAGCCACCTGCACGCCCCGCCTCGCACCGAGCTTCGCGACGATGTGGCCGGCGAAGGTCAGACCGCCGATCGAACCGACGGCCATGCCGAGCACGAGCAGACCCATCTCGAACGTGCTCGCCCCCAGGGAGTCGCGGACGCTCGGGATCCGGCCCAGCCACGTCGCGATGTCGAGCCCGGACAGGGTGAACACCACGAACACCGCGATGATCCAGGCCTTGGTGGTCGGGACGGTGCGGGTGGACGGCGTCGTCATGGTGGTTCCCATCGTGCTGCGACGCGCTCGGTGCTGCGCGTTCTGGTGCTGGTGTTGCGGTTGTCGAATCGATTCGACTGCTCGTTCCGGCTACGCTAACGGGCGATGGACGAACCGGCAACAGGACCCGGCGCGTCGCCTTCCCGCGGCGGCGTCACCCGTTCGTCGCGCCCGACGCTCGCCGCGGTCGCCCGTGCCGCGGGGGTCGCGCCGTCGACGGCCTCGCTCGCCTTCAGTGGTCTCGGCCCGGTGTCCGAGGACGCCAAGGCCCGCGTGCTCGCCGCCGCTGCCGACCTCGGTTACGGCGGCCCCGACCCCCGCGCCCGTTCGCTGCGCCGCGGTCGTTCCGGCGTCATCGGTGTCGTGATGGACGAGCGCCTGAGCGATGCCTTCCGTGACCCGGTCAACGTCTTGACGCTCGACGGCATCGCCGAGGTCGCGGGTGCCGCGGGTGTCTCCCTGCTGCTCGTCCGGAGTCCGCTCGACGACGAGCAGGGCGCCGGCCCGCTGGTGGATGCTCCGATGGACGCCGTCGTGCTCGTCGGGTGCAACGTCCGGATCGACCCTGCCGTCGCCGTGCTGCGCCGTCGGCAGATCCCGGTCGTCGCGATCGAGGCGGCCGAGATCGAGGGCGCTGTCCCCGTCCAGCTCGACAACCGGGATGCCTCTCGCCGTGCTGCGGAGTACCTGCAGGGGCTCGGGCACCAGGACGTGACCGTCGTGACGCTGCCGCTCGACGCCGCACGCCGCCGTGGCCCGATCGACGACGCCCGGTTCGCTTCGGGCATCGCGTTCACGACGCTCGAACGGCTGCGCGGTGTGCGCCAGGTCTACCCGGAGGCCATCGCGATCGAGACCGCCGGCAGCTCGGTCGAAGAGGGGCGTCTCGCCGGCACCGAGCTCTTCGCACCGGATGGCCCCCGCCCCACCGCCGTCATCGCCCAGAGTGACCTGATCGCCGTCGGGGTGATCTCGGCCGCACTCGATGCCGGACTCCGTGTCCCCGAGGACGTCAGTGTCGTCGGCTTCGACGGCATCACGGTGGACGACAGCCTGCTCCACCGCACCCCGATCCGGCATCTGACCACCCTGGTGCAGCCGTTCGTGCAGAAGGGCCAGGCCGCCGCCCGTGCTGCCCTGGCGATGCTCGAGGGTGCGGAGCCGCAACCGGCGTCGTTCACGTCGGAGTTGCGGGTGGGGGACACGACGGGGCCGCCGCCGGCTCCCAGCGTCGACTAACGGAAGCACCGCCCCCGGCTGTGTGTGGCAGCGGGTCTGGACCCTTGCACGCTTCCGTGGCGCAAGCGATGTGACGTAGCCCAGAGCGACATCCGTCCGTGCTTACGCAGCCGTGGTGTTGAGGTAGACCTCATTACCGCACAAGAGTTGAAGCGTTGAGTTCAACCGTGTCGGCTCCGCGGCGTCGGCCGGCGTTCCTCCGTGCTAACGAACCTTGAAGAACGAGAGACCAAGGAGTAGCCGTAGCAAGGCCTGTCGATGATCAGCTCGAGGCAGATGCGCCCGTCACCCACTAGGGTCTGAGTAATCATCACAAACCAACGGAGGATCTTGTGCGACTGATCAGCGTCCAACTGTCGGGGTTTCGAGGGTATTCTTCGCCAATCGACATCACGATCGACGAAGCGACCACTGTTCTTACGGGCCGAAACGACGCCGGAAAGTCGACTCTACTCGAAGCTCTAGAGATCTTCTTCTCCGTGGGCAAGCCGGAACTCACAGACTTCTCCGTCGACGGCAACGGCGCAATCTGCATCGCTTGCACGTTCGAGGACTTGCCCGGGAAGATTCGGATCGACGCCGAGCGAGCTACAAGTCTCGCGCAGGAATATCTGTTGGACGAGGCTGGTCGCCTCACTCTCGTGAAGACTTGGACACGCTCCAAGCTCACGCAACCCGTCCGCCAAGCGCGCGCGTTTCATCCAATCTTCTTAGATGGAAGTGATCCGCTGAACGCCAAGATTGCTGATCTCAAGTCCTTGGCCAAGAAGCTTGAAGTCCAGGATGACGAAATCGAGGATCGGCGTGTTAGCGCAAGCTATCGGCGTGCGATCTGGGAGAAAGCGCTTCGTACTGGCGCTGCCGAAAGGAAAGAAGCACTCGTTTCTCTTGCTAATGACGACGGCAAGGTCGTGGGGCTTGCTCTCGAGAACTATCTGCCGCTGTTCCATCTGTTCCGGGCGGATCGGCCTGGAACTGAGTCAGACCAGATTGCTCAGGACCCGGCGAAGGCAGCAATCAAAACAGTGCTCGACAGACACGAAGACCAGCTGACGGAACTATCGAAAAGTATCGAAGCTGAAGTTAATGCGTTGCTGACCGACGTAGTTGCGCGCCTGCATGAGATAGAACCTTCTCTGGCGGATACTCTCACTCCTACGGATCCTCAACCAGTATGGAGCAAGGCCTTCTCAGGTCTTCAGTTCGTGGATCAAAACGGAATACCTCTCTCAAAACGAGGAAGTGGCACCCGGCGACTTGTGCTCCTCAGTTTTTTTAGGGCGACGGCGGAAAAAGGCATCGCCGCGTTGAGCGATGGCGTCGAGGAAAATGGATACCACCGCGGAGTGATCACGGCAGTGGAAGAACCGGAAACGGCCCTGCATGCCGACCTGCAATCGGACATCATAGCTGCAATGCAGGACATTGGGGACCTCCCTCACCGCCAGGTGCTTTTAACCACCCACAGCGCGAATCTACTGCGCTTGGTACCGGCAATCGCGATTCGCTACATCTCAAGCGAATCCGGGGCTCGAGAAGTTGTCAGTGCCGGCTCTGTGGAGGAGGCATCCGCTCTCTTGCAGAAGCTAAACAGATCACTTGGGATATTTTCCGATCATAACGTTCGTTCTTTCATTCTCATTGAAGGCAGAAATGACATCCAAGGGTTGAAGGCGCTCACCATGGCTCTGAGCTTGCTTGAACACTCCCAGGTGAGGTCGTTCTCCGAACTCGAAGAGTCAGGATTGATCGCATTTATGCCGATGGGTGGCGGAGGAAACGCATCCCTGTGGGCAAGCAACCTGTCACCCTTCAGGCGGCACGAGGTCCACATCATGGACAGTGACCGCGAGTCGGAGACTCATCCCCTGAAAGCGCAGATGACGGACCTGCAGGCTCGCGCCGACGACATGCGACACGTATTCGTTCTCGATCGGCGTGAGCTAGAAAATTATCTTCCAGTCGAGGCAATCTTGGCAGAATTTGCGCATCTGCCCGAGTTCGCAGCAAAGTTCGAGTCTGCGCGCGATATGGCCGGCGATTGGGCTTACGTAGATGTTCCTGCGCTCGTGGCCAAAGTTGCACATGAAGCGAACCCGAGTGCGGAGAACGAGTGGGCCCTTCTTTCAGAGCGTGCAACTTCCGAGAAGGAGACACGCGCTAAGAAGGCTCTCGCACGTGCCTTCGCACGACCTGAGACGGCATCAGCGATCGCATCGGTTCAGTCAGACCTGCTTACTGCCCTCCAGCTTGTGACGATGCTCTGCAGAAATGAGGCCTCTGAGCGACATGCTTGAACAGGCGAGGTGGCTTTAGGTGGAATCGAACCCGCACCGTGTTCGGTAACGGTGCACCGGTTGGGCAACTCGTACTTTCTGGGAGAGGTGTGGAGGCTGCACGATAAGCCGACTGGCACAAGGGAAGGTGGGCCGTTTCGGCGCTGCGAGCGTTTCGCCAGTCAAGCGGATTTACGCACTCCACTCGACGTAAGAGCGTCATATCGGCTCGGTGCTGCGTTCGTGGGCGCGGTGGCAGATGGGGGCTGCGGCACAGCCCAGGGTGTTGTGGACGATCCTGCTGCTGGATGCGCACTGACGCCATCGCGCTTTGGGGATGAGGGGCCGAGATCGGTCGCTCGTGCTCGGAGGCGAAGGCAGTGTGACAGGAGCGGACGTCTCAGAGGGACAGCTTCTGACGCCAGCGGTCCGGCAACATGGACGGGCCACCCGGCAAGAGGATGATCATGACCGGCCATCGAGCTGATCGCGCGCTGAACGCACCGACGACGGCCGCGGCTCGCGCACGGGCTCGTGCCGTGGTCCGTTTCGTCGTCGGGATCGGCGTGATCATCGTCACCGTCGTGGCCGGGCTGATCGCTCCGGCCGCGCTGCGCTCGTACGACCTCGGCCACCGGGCCACGCTCCGCTGCCACGTCACGTCGGCCGAGGGCATCACCCGCGGATCGTCGAACCGTGGCATCGGTGGCCAGGATGCGCGGGTCGTCATCACCACGGAGGACTGCGGGAAACTCGTCCTCTGGAAAGGCGTGACACGGACGAACAACCGGACAATCGCTGGGCGCATCGACGCGCCGGCCGAACACGCGATCGAGGTCGGGGCCGGCACGTGGGAGGTCCGCGGGCTGCTGCACGCCATCGGCAGGAGCCCTTCGGCCTTCAGAGTCGCGCCGACGTCCTGACCGACGAGCAACCCGTCCGGTCCGTCGGGGAACGGGACCTGCATGGGCGCGGCGCACCCTGCTCGTCGCATGGGCCGCCCAGGCCAGCGTCCGAAGCGCGGCGGAGTCACGCTTCGATGGCGGTGCCGCAGGCCTGGAAGTCGCGGACGGCCTGATCGCGGCGGATCTCACCGACCAGGTCGAGCGGGGGCGCGGTTGGACGGGAAACGCCCTGTCTCCGAGTGCTTGGAGACAGGGCGTTTCTTCGGTCCGGTGTTTCGGGTCTAGCCGATCCCGGGGTCGTTCCGCATACCGACGTTGCCGGCGGAAGCGAAGCCGTCCGTGCCGGCGTCGCCGGTCCACGTCCAGAGCGAGCCAGTGTTCGCCTGGACTGCGACGGCGAGGTGGTCGCCCTCGGTCACTGCTGACGGGCTGGTGTCGGTCTTCATACCGACGTCCGCCGAGTGTGCGAACCCGGCATCGCCCGGAGCTCCGCGCCAGGTCCAGAGGTCTCCGGTGTTCGCTTGTGCTGCCACGGCGAGTTCCGACCCCACGAGCGTGATCGACGGGCTGGTGCCCGCCTTCATGCCGACAGCGGTCTGCACGGCGAGCCCGGTCGTCCGCGGTGTGCCGCTCCAGACCCAGAGCTTGCCGGTGTTCGCTTGCGCGGACACGGCGACGGTGGACCCGTTGACTCGTGTGATCGCCGGGCTTGTCCCGTCCTTCATCCCGAGGCCTGCGCTCTTGGCGGTGCCGGTGGTCGCGGCCGGGCCGTACCAGGTCCAGAGGCCTCCGCTTTCGGCCTGGTAGGCGACGGACACGCCGCTGCCGACGGTGGTGATGGACGGATTGGTGCCGTCCTTCATGCCCTGTCCGGTGGACTGCGCGTAGCCCGTTGAGCCAGCGGTGCCCTTCCAGGTCCAGAGATCCCCGGTGTTCGCTTGGAACGCGACGGCGAAGTTTCCATCGCCGAGCGAGACGATGTCCGGGCTGGTGCCTGGCTTGACGCCGACTCCGGCCGAAGCGGCGGTGCCGGTCGTGCCGGCCTTGCCCTTCCAGGTCCAGAGCGTCCCGCTGGGGTCGACGTAGGCGGCTGCGGCGTTCGAGCCGTCCCGTGCAAGTGCGGGGGAGGTGCCGTCCTGGATCTGTCGGCCCGAGTTCGCGGCGAAGCCCGGGGTGCCGGCGCTGCCGGTCCACGTCCACAGTGTGCCGGTGTTCGCACGCACCGCCACGGCGGTGCCGTTGGAGTACGACGACGGTGAGATCGACAGCGGGCTGGTCACGTTGCTGAAGTCGACGTGCTGGTGGTTGCAGGTATCCACGAACTGGCGGGTGATGTTCGTGAAGGACCAGGTGGGCCTGCACTGTGACTGCCCGGCCTGCGTCCCCCTCGGAACGAAGGTGTCGAGGAAGTCCAGCAACTCGTGCGTGCGTGCGTCAGGACCCTGAACAGTGGACCCGCCGACGGAACCGAAGTCGATCGCGACACTCGGGTCGATGCAGTGCAGGGAGCCCTCGTTGCTCGCGCAAGAGACGGGGTGCGTCATCGTCGGGCAACGACGGTTCAGGTCATTGACCCGCAACGATCCGAACTTCTTGGTCACGATGACGAGTGTCTGGAGGACCCGAGTGTCGAGCTGGCAACCCGGCGTCGGGTTTCCGTTCGCGATCGGGAGGATCTCGTTTCGGTACAGATCGTTGGTGTCGCCCGCGCCGTTCGCGGTCGCGGTGAAGGTACCCGCTGTGACGAAGCCCCCGAGCTGCTTCGCGAGCGTTGCCGGGTCGGCAGAGATGTCGTCGCAAGCCGTCCCACAAGCGCCAGCCGCCTCGGCTCGAGGTGGCGACATCGCCACGATCGAGGCGAGTGCAAGCGCGACGACCATGACGATCAGGACGAGCGACCGCCAGAGAGTTCTCGATCTCGGCAGCACGAACGGAGTATTCACTTTTCCCCACTTCACGGACGAGCCACACCGCCCCTCGGTGTGAACTGTCGTCTCGGCTGGAGAGTAGCCGGTTCTCCCGGCGCACCGCGAACCTTGCTGCTTCCACAGAAAAGCGCTTCGTCGGCATCAACGAGAACGGCCGGTCACCCAAAGGAATGGCCAGCTGTTTCGTGTCGGGGGTGGCGTCGGTGTGCGGCGTCTTACGCATTGCGGACGGCCCGGCGGATGCGGCGACGCGAGCAGTCGTGCCGGTCAGCAAACGGGTCCGTCCGTCGGGTGGCGTGGCTGCTGCGGTCGGCGTGCGTGGAAGACTAGACGGTCGTGACGGCTCCTCATCGCACTCGACGATCGCTTGATCGCCAACAGCTCCTGCGCGTCGTCACGTTCGTGATCGTGGTCAGTGTGGCATTGGTGTTCGCGTACTGGCACGTCGGTCGGCAGCGTGTGGACGTCGACGAGGACGTGTACGTCGTCTCCGGGTGGGAGTACGTCCACGGCGTCTTCATCCGGAACCTCGAGCACCCGCCGACCGCGAAGTACCTCTTCGGGCTCGCCGAGCTCGCCCTCGGCGGGCCTGGACCGCTCGGCCCGCGCTACGTCGCAGCGACCGCTTCGTTCGGCATCGGACTGGTCTTCTTCCTGTGGTTCCGGCGGTCCGTCGGGTTCTGGGCGGCACTGATCACGGCTGCACTCTGGTGGCTGACCCCGCGGGCCAACGGCATCGCCTGGGCGGATCCGGGGTCGGGTGTGGCGACGAGGATGGACCGCACGGCCCTGCTCGAGCCGGTCATGATGTTCTTCGCGGTGGCGGCGATGTACGCGGCGTGGCGGTGGGTGAACGGCGTCGACCGCCGGCGCTGGCTCTGGGCTGCCGCGTCCGGGTTGCTGCTCGCACTCGCGGTGACCTCGAAGGTGACGCCGGCCGTGATCGTGCTCGCGATCATCGCGTTGCCGATGCTGTTCCGCCGGTGGTCGGACCTGTTGACCGGTGGGCTGATCGCTGCCGGCACGTTCATCGTCGCGTTCGTCCTGCTGTACGCGCCGGTGGGACTCGGTCGCGGCTTCGTGCACATGCTCCAGTTCCAGTCGGCGCACAGCGCGACGGGACACACGATCAGGCTGCTCGGACACGAGTTCCAGTCGGCCCCGTGGTGGGCGAACTTCGTGTACTTCGCACAGGGCACGAGTCGGTGGCTGGTCCTCGTCCTGGTCATCGGGCTGGTCGCAGCGTTCGTGTTCCGTCCGGACCGCCTGGTGGCGTACCTGGCCATCGGCCTGGGCGCCCAGGTCGTGTTCCTGACGTCGTCCCACGTCGCGCTCGGGCACTACTACTACGCGTGGATGCCGCTCCTCATCGCCCTCGCCGGGATCGGCTTCGGGCGTGCGGGCTGGCCGGCGAGGCATCCCGGCCGGCGGCAGGCGCTGTTCCGTGTGGCCGCTGTGGGCCTGGTGCTCGCACTCGCCGTCGCCCCCGTCGTCCGGCTCGGCACCGCCGTGGCGCAGGCTCGTGTCGCCGGGATCGCGCGGCTCGACGCGGAGCTGCGCGCCCGCGGTGTCGACCACGGGACCGTCCTGTTCGGCGGGTACAACATCGTCGCGTGGAAGCCGTACTTCCCACCGCCCCGTGGGACCTGGGAGCGGGACGCCGACGACGTCACCGCAGTCGTCCAGGGCGTGGATGGGCGGTTCCCGATGCAGCCGGGGGTGGTGTCGTTCCTCCGCACCCACCACGACGAGCTCGAGCACTTCACCGTGGACGAGCTCCAGGTGTGGATCCCCGAGCACGGTTCGATCCGGGAACGTGACGGCGTGCTCGAACTGGCTCCGTAGCGGCGCTGCAGCGAACTCCTGACCGGCGGGGTCGAGGGAGCTCGCCGCACCACGGCAACGGGCTCCGGCGCACGAAGCGTGTGCGGCCTAGTCGTCGGCGGCGGACAGTTCAGCCGTCATGCTCCACCCCTGACCTTCTGTCCACGACAGCGTGACCCAGCAGTCCTTCGCCCGCTTGTCGGCAGGGTGCACGAAGACGCCGACGATGGTCGTCATCACCGCATCGTTCGAGGTGACCTTCGCACCCGGTGTCAGGAGCGGCTCGCAGACCTTCCACGCCGTGACCGCGCCGGAACGCTGATCCTGTCCCACCGCCGACACGAAGCGGTGTTCGTCGTGCTCCTCGAGACCCTCGACCGCCGCTTGTCTCGCGGCGGTCTCCGAGGCGTCGGAGGGTTCGCCTCCGACATCGGTCGGGACGTTGTGTCCGGAGCAGCCGGCCAACGCGACCGCGGCGACGATCCCGATGCTCGTGAGCAGCGGGGTCCGCGAGTGGTTCCGTGCGAGCTTCATGCGACATTCCCTACGAATTGTCGAGGCACGGCGCTGGTGCGCACCCCGAGCCCCACCACCGCGACCAGGTTCACCGCACTCCCCACCAGGAATCCCGTGGTGCCACCAGCGACACCGGCGACGGGTCCGAGCACCGCCATGAGACCAGCGCCGACGACGAACCCGGCGACCGAAGCCAGTGCGACCTGTCGTGAGCGTCCTGCGGCGAGCAGCAACGCCGCCGGCACGAGCCCGACGGTGAACACCCACACCGCGACCATCAGGTAGCGCAGGTCGGCGACGGCAGCGGCACCCTCGGCGGGGTAGACGATCGGCAGGAACCATCCTGCGAGAAGGGCGACCAGGCCGAACACGACGGCGGAGGCAGCAGCGAACCCGACGACGAGCAGCAGCGCCCCGCGAGAGCGCAGCGATCCACCATCGGTCCGGTGCGCGAACGCCGGCACGAGCACCTGCCCCAACGCCTGCCCGAGCATCGACGCCGGCGTCGCCAGGGTGAAGGCGGCCGCGTAGACACCGGCGTCGTGCGCCGACGACGTCACCTGCGCCGAGATCATCGTCAACTGCAGCAACCCGTTCGAGGTCACCACCGCCAGCACGTTCCACGCCGCGAACCCGAGCACCCCCGCAGCGGGTTCGCGAGCTGCAGCAGCGAAGCCGTTGCCCCGCGGCCAGCACGCGATCGCGAACACCGTGTACCCGATGGCCAGGGGCAGCAGCACGAACGGCTCGAGCCGCGCGACGCAGGCCACGACGAGCAACCCGAGGGCCAGGACGCTCGTCACGGAGTCCCAGAGTGCGACCCGGGGTGCCCGGTCGTAGCCGAGCTGCGCGCCGCGGGCGTAGCAGTAGAGGCCGTAGCCGACGACGACCGCGGCACCACCGAGCACCATCCCGGGGCCGTTGCCCCAGGCCAGCGCGATCGGCACGGTGACCGCCGCGAGCACCACGCTCGACACCAGCATGGACACCCCGAGCAGCCGGTTCACCGCGGCGTCCGATCGTCGACCCCGCAGCGCGATCGCCAGGAACCGTGACGCGGTGTTGCCCGCGGCGTTCGGCCAGAGCAGGGCGACGAACACCGAGAGCGACAGCAGCGCCGTGGTCTGCCCGAGGGTCTCGGTGCCGAACACCCGCCCGACGACGACGGTCACGAGCAGCTTCGCGACCCCCTGCACCCCGATGCCGACCGTGGCGAGCAGGGCCGACGAAGCCACCGAAGACGACGGAGCTGCAGGAGAATCAGACCCGGCAGACGAAGCGGGCCCAGCCGGAGACGCCCCGCTCACCGCGCCAACGCCTGTTCCACCCAGCCGCGCCGGTGCGCCCGCACCCCGAGCGTCACCGCCCGGACCCCGATGTAGCCGAGGGCGAAGGCCGCCCACAACCCCGCGAGCGTCCCGCCGGCCCACCAGAGCAGCGGCAGGTACACGACGAGGTTCACGCCCCCGGCGATGGCCAGGTACCGCGCATCGCCGGCGCCGATCAGCACCCCGTCGAGCACGAAGACGTACCCGGCGACGGGCATCCCGACGGCGATGAGCACCAGCACGACGGGCAGGGCGTCCCGCACCGCCTGCGAGTCCGAGAACACCGGCCCGAGCACGCCGCTCACCGCCAGGGTCAGCACCCCGAGCAGCACACCGCCGGCGATCCCGAGCAGCACGAGCCGTCGCGTCACCAGTCGCACCCGCTCCGGGTCTCGGCCGCCGAGTCCGTGCCCGACGAGCGCCTGCCCGGCGATCGCCAGGGCGTCGAGCGCGAACGCCAGCGTCGAGAAGACGGTCAGCCCGACCTGCGTCGTCGCCAGTCCGGTGGTCCCCAGCCCGGCAGCGGCCCCGACGGTCGCGAGCATCGCGATCCGCAGCGACGCGGTCCGCAGGAACAGCCAGGCACCCGACCGCAGTGCTCGTGCGACGCCCGAGGCGCCGGGTCGCAGCGGCGCCCCCGACGACCGAGCGGCCCGCACCGCGATGCGCACGTAGACGACGGCCATCGCCCACTGCACGATGACGGTGCCGGCGGCGGATCCCTCGACGCCCCAGCCGGCGCCGTAGATCAGGACGGCGTTGAGCAGCCCGTTCGCGACGAACCCGATGGTCGCGACGACGAGCGGGGTCTTCGTGTCCTGCAGCCCACGCAGCAGCCCGGTCGAGGCGGTCACGACCAGGATGCCGGGCAGCCCGATCAGCGAGATGGTCAGGTACGCGGTCGCGTCGGCCGACACCTCGGCCGAGGCACCGAACAGGTCGACGAGCGGCCCGGCGAGCGGCCACCCGACCAGCGCCAGCACCACCCCCAGCACGAGCGCGAGCCACATGCCGTCGATGCCCGCGTGCACGGCTCCGCGACGGTCGCCACCACCGAGCGCTCGTGCCACGGCCGGGGTCGTCGAGTACGCCAGGAACACCAGCAGCCCGGTCACCGTCGACAGCACGGCACTCGCGAGCCCGACGGCCGCCAGCGGCGTCGCCCCGAGGTGCCCGACGAGCGCGGTGTCGGTCAGCAGGAACAGCGGCTCGACCACGAGCGCTCCGAGCGCCGGCACCGCCAGCCGCACGATGTCGCGGTCGACCGCGCGCCGCTCAGCGGTCACAGCGGGTCGCGTCGGTCGGTGCACCGACCCATTCTGTCGGCGATGCCGACCCGTCGTGGTCACCAGGCGCGGTGGGCGTGACCCCGGGACGGACTGGAGGCCCGTGGCCGTGTCCGCCACGGGCCTCCAGTCCGGTGGTCCCACGTCCTCGGGCTTGCGCCCCGCACGACCTCGTTGCGCGACGAGCCGATCCGCTGACATCTGTAACGCTGGAGCCGTGACCGGACACTCCAGAGTGTGAAGGACGAACAGGACGACGGCCCGCTGTGGACGCGAGCGGTCCGTGATGACGGGGCTGCGTTCGCCGCGCTGTTCGACCGGCACCGACCACGCATCTACCGACGGGCGTTGAGCCTGACGGAGCACTCCCACGACGCCGAGGACATCACCGCGGCGGCGTTCTACGAGCTCTGGCGCAAGCGCAAGAGCGTCACTCTGGTGGCGGGTTCCGTCGCTCCGTGGTTGCTGGTCACGACGGTCAACCTGACCCAGAACCACCGACGCGCGGCGGCGCGGTACCGGAAACTCCTCGACGCGCTCCCTCGGGACGAGCCCCACGCTCCTGCCACGGACGCCGAAGACCTCGAGGCCCGCGAACGCCTCAGGACGACGATCCGGGGCCTCGCGCCGCAGGACGCCGCGCTGCTGGTGCTCACCGGGGTCGAGGAGATGCCGGTCTGGCAGGCCGCGCAGGCGGTCGGTCTCAAACCGCCGGCGGCACGCGTGCGGTTGCACCGGATGCGCCAGCGCCTGCAACGCGACCTGCACGACCTCCGTCCCAGTGTCCGCAACGCACCGGAAGGCACCTACTGATGAGCATCGACATGAATCCCGACGCTGCTGCAGCGGTCCGCTCGGAGCTGGCCGCCATCGGGACACGACGGAGCGCCCTGCAGCGCCAGCAACGACGTGCACGCATCGGCGTCTCGATCGTCTCCGTCGCAGCGATCGCGGTGACGACGAGCGCCGCCGCCCTGGTTGTCGCCGGGCTCCCGGGGACCACGACGACGGCAGCAGTCGGGCGCACGACCACTGCGACGCACACCGGTCCCGCACTGGTCGACATCGGGCAGGCTCCCGACACCGCGGGTGCCGTGATCGTCGACATCACGTGCCGCAACGACGTCGGCATGGTCCGGGTCCCCACCGTCGGAGGGGGCGCTTCCGGCCTGAGTTGTCGGGACGAAGGGACGATGCGCGTCGTCGACGGCCGGCTCCCGGAGCGAGGGACGACGACGTTCAGCATCGAAGCGTCGGCGGGGACGAGGTGGACGGCGACGCTGCAGTACGCCAACGCGGTCACGTCGGACTGGGCGGTCAACGACAAGGGCCAGACCTACGGGGTCCCGAACGCGTCGGGTCACCCGGATCTGGTCCCCGGGAGGGCGGACAACGGCCGCGAGGGCTGGGTCCTGTGGAGCGAGCCGGACGGCGGCGATGTGTACGAGTCCGACGGCACGACCGTGGTCGGGCAGTGGACGGCGGGGGTCGCCGTCGAGGTCCCGCTCGATCAGCGGTACATCGACGAGCAGGAGTCCGTGCAGACCGCGACACCGTCGCCCAGCGCGCCGCGCTGAACCGGGCGAGGAGCGTGTGCGGACCGGAGCGACCGACTGGGGGGCGTTCCGGTCCGCAACGCAGAACGTGACGGACGGGAGGCCCGTGGCGGCGCCGCCACGGGCCTCCCGTCCGGTGGTCCCACGTCGTCAGGCGCGTGGCGCCGGCTGGCCGACCACTCGCGTCAGTCGGCGCGCGGTTCCGCGGGGACGGCGCCGGTTGCGGCGTGCGCGGGGTCGGCGGCCTCGGTCGAGGGCTCGTCGGTGCCGCGGGCCCGGCCGATGACGTCCATCAGGTGGTAGACGACGATCGCGGCGATCGTGCCGACGATGATGCCGCCGAAGCTCGCCTGGCCGAAGGTGAACGTGAAGTTCGCGATGCCGATGATCAGGGCGATGCCGGCGGTCAGCTGGTTCTTCGGCTTCGAGAAGTCGACGCGGTTCTCGACCCAGATCCGGATGCCGATGATGCCGATCAGACCGTAGAGGGCGGTGGTGGCGCCGCCGAGCACGCCGGCGGGCACCGAGGAGATGACCGCGCCGATCCTCGGCGACAGACCGAGCAGGACGGCCGCGATCGCGGCGACCCAGTAGGCGGCGGTCGAGAAGACGCGGGTGGCGGCCATGACGCCGATGTTCTCGCCGTAGGTGGTGGTGGCGGAGCCGCCACCGACGCCGGCCAGGACGGTCGAGATGCCGTCGGCGAAGAGCGCGCGACCGGTGAGCGGCGTGAGGTCACGGCCGGTCAGCTGCCCGACGCCCTTGACGTGGCCGACGTTCTCGGCGACCAGCGCCAGGACGACCGGCACGAACGCCAGGTAGATCGGGAGCTGCGACGGGTCGAACGCGGGAGCGGTGAAGTCCGGCAGACCGATCCACGCCTTGTCACCGACCTTCGAGAAGTCGACCTGACCGCCGATGAGCGCGGCGACGTACCCGACGAGCACACCGATGACGATCGACAGGCGGCCGATCAGGCCCCTGAACAGGACCGTGACCAGGATGATCGTCGCGAGGGTGATGACCGCGATGACCGGGGCCGCCGTGAAGTTGTCCCGGGCCGACGGAGCCAGGTTGAAGCCGATCAGGGCGACGATCGCGCCGGAGACCACCGGGGGCATCAGCCGGTCGATCCACCCGGCGCCGGCCAGGTGCACGACGAGCCCGACGATCGCGAGCAGCGCACCGACGACGATGATGCCGGACAGGGCGAGCGGGATGCCGCCGATCTTGGTCGCCGCACCGATCGGGGCGATGAACGCGAACGACGAGCCGAGGTAGCTCGGCAGGCGGTTGCCCGTGATGAGCAGGAACAGGATCGTGCCGATGCCGCTGAACAGCAGCGTCGTCGACGGCGGGAACCCGGTGATCAGGGGCACCAGGAACGTGGCGCCGAACATCGCGACGACGTGCTGCACGCCGAGGCCGATCGTCCGGGGCCAGGTGAGCCGTTCGTCGGGTGCCACGATCGTCGTCGCGGAGACGGTCTTGCCGTCGCCGTGCAGCTTCCACGGAAGTCCCATGCGATGACCGTACCGGCAGCCGTGTGCCGGTGACGACCCGGATCGACCTGCCCCATGGGGTCGGTGGCTATCGTGGACCGCATGACCGACGTCGCACGTGCCTCCGGCATCCACACTGACGAACTCGACCCCGCGGTGCGCCCCCAGGACGACCTGTACCGCCACGTGAACGGGACCTGGATCGAGGCGACGCCGATCCCGGACGACAAGGCCCGGTACGGCTCCTTCACGGTGCTCGCCGAAGCCGCCGAGATCGCCGTGCGCGACATCATCGAGCGCTCGCAGCAGGCCGCCCCCGGCACCGAGGAGCGCAAGGTCGGTGACCTCTTCACCTCGTTCACCGACGAAGCGCGCCTCGAGGAGCTCGGCACCGCGCCGATCGAGCACCTGCTCGCCGAGATCACCGCCATCGACTCCGTGCCCGAGGTCATCGCCGCCGTGGGCCGCTTCGAGCGCCTCGGCCTGCCGAGCTTCCTGCAACTCTTCGTCGACAACGACCCGGGCGACCCCGAGTCCTACGTCGTGTTCCTGGAGCAGTCCGGCCTCGGGCTGCCCGACGAGTCGTACTACCGCGAAGAGCGGTTCGCCGACATCCGCGAGAAGTACCGCGAGTTCGTCGCGGCGATGTTCCCGCTCGCCGGGTTCGACGACGGCGGCGCCCGCACCGAGCACGTCGTCGCACTCGAGACGGCGCTGGCGTCGAAGCACTGGGACAACGTCACCACCCGTGACAGCCAGAAGACCTACAACAAGCTGCCGTGGGCCGAGGTCGCCGCGCTCGCGAAGGGCGTCGACCTGCAGACCTGGTGGCAGGCCATCGACGCCCCCGCCGGTGCGTTCGAGACCGTCGTGGTGCGCGAGCCCTCGTTCATCACCGGCCTGGCCGACCTGCTGAACGACCAGCCGCTCGAGGTCTGGAAGGACTGGCTGCGCTGGCAGGTCATCCGTGGCTCCGCCGCGTACCTGACGAGCGCGTTCTCGGCCACGAACTTCTCGTTCTACGGCACCGCACTCACCGGTGCGCCCAAGCAGCGCGAGCGCTGGAAGCGTGGCGTCTCGCTGGTCGAGGGTGCGATGGGCGAGGCCGTCGGCCGCATCTACGTGCAGGAGCACTTCGACGAGACCTCGAAGGCCAAGATGGACGACCTCGTCGCCAACCTGGTCGAGGCGTACCGGCAGAGCATCACGGCGCTCGACTGGATGACCGACGAGACCCGTGCCCGTGCGCTCGACAAGCTCGACAAGTTCACGCCGAAGATCGGCTACCCGGTGAAGTGGCGCGACTACTCGGCGCTGCCCGTCCTGTCCGACGACCTGGTCGCGAACGTCCGCGCCGTCGCCTCGTTCCAGGTCGACCGCGAGCTCGGCAAGATCGGCAAGCCGATCGACCGCGACGAGTGGTTCATGACCCCGCAGACGATCAACGCGTACTACAACCCCGGCTTCAACGAGATCGTGTTCCCGGCCGCCATCCTGCAGTTCCCGTTCTTCGACGCAGACCGCGACGCCGCCGCGAACTACGGCGCGATCGGTGCCGTCATCGGGCACGAGATCGGCCACGGCTTCGACGACCAGGGCTCGCAGTACGACGGCGACGGCAAGCTCGAGAACTGGTGGACCGAAGCGGACCGCGCGGCGTTCGAGGAGCGCACGAAGGCCCTCATCGCGCAGTACGACGCCCTGGTTCCGACCGAGGTGCCCGACAGCCACGTGAACGGTGCCCTGACGATCGGCGAGAACATCGGTGACCTCGGTGGCCTGTCGATCGCGTGGAAGGCGTACCTGCTGTCGCTCGACGGCCAGGAGCCCCCGGTCGTCGACGGACTGACCGGCGCCGAGCGCTTCTTCCTGAGCTGGGCGCAGGCCTGGCGCATGGCGATCCGACCGGAAGAGGCCGCGCGTCTGCTGTCGATCGACCCGCACTCGCCGAACGAGTTCCGCTGCAACCAGGTGGTCCGCAACATCGACGTCTGGTACGACACCTTCGGCGTGACCGAGCAGGACGCGATGTACCTCGACCCCGCCGAGCGCGTCGCCATCTGGTGATGACGGAGTCGGACGCGGCCCGGTCGTCGCGCCGCCGGCGACCGGACGACCGCCCAGCAGGCGGCGGTCGCGGTCGTGGGCGGCACAGCGGCCGGGCCGACGACCGCTTCACCGCCACCACCGAAGCCCTCGGTGCGCTCGCGCTCGAGGGCGCCGGGGTGAGTGCCTCGGTGATCGACACGTCGAGCGGCAAGGCACTGCTCGGGATCGACGACACCCTGGTGCAGCCGGTCGCGAGCCTGGGCCGCGTCCTGCTGCTCATCGAGGTCGCCGCCCAGCTCGAGGACGGCCGCCTGCACGGTGACCGGCTGCAGCGGATGGCCCGCGACACCGCGACCGGCGCCGGCCTGTGGCAGTTCCTGCAGGAGCCGACCATGCAGGTACCCGACCTGGCGACCCTGGTCGGGGCCACCGCCGATGCCTGGGCGATGAACGCGCTGCTGACGACGGTGGGCATCGACGCCGTCCGCGAGCGCGCGGAGTCCCTGGGCATCGAGCGCACGGCGTTGATCGACCGCGTGCGGGACCGCCGCGGGCCGGACGACGCCCCCGACGCGTCCGTCGCACCGACCGGGGAACTGTCGTGGGTGATGCGCGGCCTGGCACTCGGCGAGGTCGTCGACGAGGCGGTGTCGAACCGGGTGCTCGGCTGGCTGTCCCTGGCGAGCGACCTGAACCTGGTCGCCGGTTCCTTCGGCCTCGACCCCCTGGCACACCGTGCACTCGACCACGGGTTGCAGGTCGTCGCGGTCACGGGGTCGAGCACCGGCGTGCGGGCCGAGGCGGGGATCCTGCGGGGGCCCGGGTCGTCGGTCAGCTACGCCGTGACGGTGACGTTCGACGACGCTTCGTTGCAGCGTCGGTTGGCCGTGGTCGAGGCGCTGCGGACCATGGGCACCGAGGTGCTCGAGGCGGTGCACGCCCCGGCTCGTCGCTGAGCGCGCTTGCCGCTGCCGCTGCTGTTGCCGCTGCTCGTGCCGAGTCTCGGTCCGGCGGACGGATCGCGGGCGTCACGACGGCGAAACTGTCCGCGCAGCCGAGACTCGCGGCCCCGTGGGCGCTACGGGCGGGTGCCGGAACGCGGTGTCGCCGTGTCAGGGCCGGGGACGCAGACCGACTCGGCGCTCAGGCTCAGCCCGTCGACCGTGCCCCGGATGCTCGCCGTGGCAGGATCCGCATCCGAAGACGACGACCAGTAGTCCCGGCCCATCGCCCGGCCGCTGACCTCGAAGCCCTCCGACGTCCACAGCGCGGTCACGGCGTCGAACGGCCCCTGCGCGTCGTCGACGATCTGGAACACCGGCACGATGCTGAACGCCGTCGCCCGGGTGCCGGTCGCATCGGGCGACCAGGTCGACCCGGACGGCGCGCACTGTTCGGTGCCCGTCGTGACGGTCGCGGGGACCCCGGCGGCGTCGGCCGAGCGCTCGAGGAACGCCCGGAGCGTCGCTGCGTGGTCGCTCACGTCGGCGGGCACCCAGGGGGCCGGCGTGGGGCTCGTCGTCGGGGTGCCCGGGGCGGTGGCGTCCTGCGGCTTCTTCGCGTCGAGGGGGAGTCCGAGCCAGCCACTCGTCCCGTCGAGGCCGACGGAGAACGCGGTGCGCGGAGCGCGGTGTGCGTCGGCGGCTTCGTCCTTCGTCCGGACGAGGACGTCGGCCACGGCGCCGAGTCCTCCGCCCGAGACCGACAGGGAGGGGCGTTCGGCCTCCCCAGCTGTGGCGGGCTCGGCGGCGGCGTCGGTGGTGGCCTGCGCAGCGTCGGCGTAGGTCGTGCCCGGTGAGTAGGACAGGCGCTCGACGTGGTGGTCACCGTCGCCGTCCAACCCGTCGATCGTGCGCAGGAGTGCTCGTCCGGGCTGCGTCGCCGTGATCCCCACCGAAACGTCACCACGGTCCAGCGAGGCCGGGTGGTCACCGACGATCGGACGGGCCTGCGTGACGGCGTCGGTGAAGCTGACGCCCGGCACGAGCCAGATCGTGGAACCTGACGGGGTCACCCAGAGCCTGCGCACGAAGGGCTCCGCACGCAGCCGTCCGGCCAGGTCGACGACGTCGCGGTCCATCGGATCGAGGACGACCGGTGCCGACGCGCGGCTGCGAGGCACGTCCAGGGTCACCGACAGCGTCGTGCCGCTGACACCCCGCGCCGCCGTGTGCCGGATCCGTTCGGCGACGGCGAGGTCGCTCGAGTCGGCCCGCACCTCGAGCGACGTGATCCAGTTGTGCGGGTCGTCCTTCGCGTCGACCTGACGGACCTCGCCCTCGGCCGTGTCGACGCCGGGCAACCGCTCGATCCGGGTGATGAGCTTCGCGAGCGCCGATTCCGATCCGGTCGGCGGTGGCGGTGACCACGTGCACGCGGCGAGGGTGAGCACGACGATGAGCGCGGTCGCGAGCGCTCCTGCTGAACGTGTCCGTGCGCGAGCCCCCATGCGTCCGAGTCTAGGAACGCCGTGGTGCCGCACGGAATCGGTCGCGGGACCCATCCCCGCTCAGCGCAGGAGCACGAAGGAGCGCAGCGGCTGGGGTTCGACGTCGTGGGCCTCGACGAAGCCACGCGACTCGTAGAACGCCCGCTGCCCCGCCTCGGTGTCGGTGAGCAGGACCGTCTGGCGAACGTCGGCGTACCGCTGCAGGACCGCGTCGAGGAGTGCACCGCCGACGCCCGACCGGTGCGCGGACGGCACGACGAGGACGTCCTGCACGTACACGATCGTCACGCCGTCGGAGACCGTGCGGAGCAGGCCGAGCAGGTGTCCATCGTCGTCGCGGGCGGTCAGCACGGTGTGCGAGCCGAGGATCGCCGCGGTGAGGGCTGCGGGGTCCTGCGTGTACGCGGTCCACCCGACGGCGTCGTACAGCGCCACCAGTTCGTCGATCCCCGGGCGTTCGTCGCTGATCGTCGTGCGCACGGAGCCCATCGTGCCCGAGCTCACGGGGACGGGTGCGACCGGCGAGTCGTGCTCATCTATTCCTTGACGCCCGGTCGGATCCGGACGGGCCTCAGCTCAGGCCGGTGTCGACGTCAGGTAGGCGTAGAGGATCGCCGCGATGACGTCGTAGCCGGTGTCGTTCGGGTGGATCCCGTCGTACATGTAGGTGTTGCCCGTCGTGCCGGTCTGCCCGAAGTACGGCGGCACGTAGGCACCGAGGTCGAAGAACCCGATCGCGACACCCGGGTTCGCGGACCGGAACGTGGTCACCGCCTGCTGCTGTGCGGCGCGGTACTTCGCCCACTCGGCGGCCGACGCCTTGCCCAGCTGGTACGGCATGATCACGAGCAACGCCGAGTCCGGGCTCCGGTCGTGCACCAGGTCCAGGTAGTTGACCGTCTGCTGCGTCAGCACCGCGGGGGTGACCACGCCGTAGTCGTTCGTTCCCCACATCGACGTGATCAGGTCGGGCGAGAACCGACGGAGCGCATCCGCCCAGGTGTCGTTGCCGTTGGCGGCCGACGACGCGAGGGAGAACCCCTCGGTGCGCGAGGTCGACTGCGATGCCTCGAGGACGTGGAACCCACCGCCCTCGTCGCCGTCGAAGAGCTGCCAGCCCTCGAGGAACGGCTCGCCGCTCTGCCACGTCACCGTGACGGTGCGGACCGCGGAGGCCGACTTCGGGCTGGTCCAGGTCTGCTCACCGGTGGAGACCGCCGGCAGGGTGACCTTGGTGCCGTCGATGGCGACGGAGACGGCGTCTCGCGTGCTCGTCGCCCGCCACGACAGCACGAAGGACGTGCAGCGCTGCGTGAACGTCGCCGACCGGACGCCGGTGCCGGTCAGCGCGACGGCTCGTCGGCCGAGTCCGGACTTCGTGCTCCGCGCGCCTGCGTACGTGGCGGAGCGGAGGTCGATCGCGGCACCGTTCGCTCCGGTGTACGAGACGTAGGTCACCGTGGTCGGCGGCTTGTCGACCGTGGCGTACTGCGAGCGGGCGGGGACGTAGTCGAACCCGCCGGGTGCCTGCCCAGCACCGTTGCGGAGTCGTGCCCGCACCCGTGCCGGGTACCCCTTCTGCGGCGAGGCCGCGCCGAACGCCTCGGTGATCGAGTCGCCCGCCGTGACGATGGTCGCGGTGCCGGCGGCGACCTTGCGGAAGAACCCGGCGAGCGGGTCGCTCGCGGAGTAGGTCAGTCCCGACGGGATGAACGGCTTGGTGGCTGCCGCGGTCGCCGGTGACGCCGCAGCGCCGGCCAGGGCTGATCCGCCGATCGTGACGGCAGCGCCCTGCAGCAGACCTCGCCTCGAGATCCCCCGGCCGCTCTTCGAACTGTGATCCGTCATGTTTCCCCCAAGAGCATCGATGCGGTGGTCACGGCACGAGCGCACTCTCCGGTCCTGCCGACCTGCGGCAACCTGAGAGAACCCCCATCCCACGACGACCATAGGTCAGTTCCGTCGCGAGCAACAGACCTGTCCACTCCCGGGATCCGTGCCGGCGGATCGTCCGACAGCTGTCGTCGAACATCCGACCGCTACGACGTCGCCTGCCCCTCCGGGACGAACGCCTGCACGGACAGCAGCGAGGCGTCGGCGGACGCGCACGCCTTGTAGTCCGTGTCCTTCACGAACAGGGACTGCTTCGACCCGGGCGGGTACACACGGAAGCCGTCCGGGGTCTTCGCCGAGCAGTCACCCGACGGGTAGTTCTCGGCCCGGACGATCTTGAGCGGTGCGACGGCGGTCTTGCCGGGTGCGAGGGTCACGGTCGGGTGCGGCGCGTTCTTCTCCTGCGTCGCGGCCGCACCGATCTGCTTGCCGGTGCCACCCCCGACGAACGAGACGCCCGGCCACCCCTGCACGGTGCAGGTCGTCGACCCGGTGTTCTCGAGCACCAGGTGCACGATGACGCTGCCGGCGGCACCACCGCTGCCGGCCTCGATGCGTCCTGCCAGCGACGACACCGCGCACCGGTCACCGGAAGCAGAACCGGAACCGGCGGACGACCCGGAACCGGTGGACGGTGCCGTCGAGGCGGACTCGTCCGACGACTGCGGTGCGGACGCCGGCGCGGACGCGGACGGCGACGGCGCGGGCGCGGTGACCGTCTCGGTGGCGGCGGGCTGCCCGTCCGAGGCACACCCCGCCAGTGTCCCGACGGCGACGAGCCCGGTCACGACGAGCAGGAACTTGGATCGGCTGCTGCGTTGCATGCTGCACAGGCAACCACCGAACGCCGCATCCGGTTCGGTCGGCGTCCAGGGACCCCGAGCACACTCCGAGGCAAGCAACCCGAGCAGCGGAGGTCGGACATGACGGGCAAGCACGAACAGGCACGAGGCGACGAGGGTCGCGCGGACGGGGTCGAGCCCCGCGCCGGAGCCTTCACCGACAGCGAGATCCCGGGCGAGGAGCACGTCGAGTCGACGGAGCCCGTCGGCGAGTTCGTCTCGAGCGACATCCCCGGCGAGACCCGTCCGAACGGCGCCGGGCCCGATGGCGAGTACGTCGACTCGGACATCCCGGGCGAGGCCGAGCCGGCCCAGAACGGCGAGGTCGGCGAGTACACCGACACCGACAAGGCCTGACGGTCAGTCGATCAGCTCCGCCGCCACCAGGCGGCGGAGCGTCTCCACGCCCGCAGGCGGGCAGCGACCCGCGTCGGCGGAGGTGACCCACTCGACCTCGTCCACCTCGGCCGAGGCGACGGGCGTGGCGGAGTCCAGCGGGCCTCCCGGCCGGACCAGGAACAGCGTCATCGCGACCATCGTCCCCGGAGCCTGCCCGTGGGCGGGCTCGAACACGACGCCGAACGGTTCGACGTCGGCGGCGGTCAGCCGCAGGCCGGTCTCCTCGTACGCCTCGCGCACGGCGGCCTCGACGTCGGTCTCGTGCGGCTCCGCCTTGCCGCCGGGCAGGTAGAGCACGTCGCGCGCCCGGGCGCGCACCATCAGGACACGTCGGTCACGCACCAGCAGCAGCGCACTCACGCGCAGTGTGGGTGGTTGGGCGCCTGTCTGGAGGCTCAGCTCGCGTCCGCCTGGTCGTCGCGACCCGGGGTGGTCGGGTCCAGGGCCGTGCGGTCGGCCAGCGGGACGACGGGCGACGGCAGCTCCGGTTCGGCGTCGGGGCGGACGCCGTACAGGGAGTCGATCGCCCCGACGAACTCCTCGCCGCGACCGGCCCGACCGAGCTCACGGGCGCGGACCGACGGACGGTGCAGCAGGACGCCGACCAGGTGCCGGAGCGCCCGCTCGGTGTGCTCGACGGACTCGCCGTCGGCGTCCGCGCGGCGCTTGGCCCGCTCGATCTCGTCGTCGAGGATGTCGAACACGTGCTTGCGGAACGCCACGAGCGCCGGGGTCGTCGACTGCTCCATCGCCTGGGCGCGGAACCGGGACACGGCGTCGTCGACCATCGCGCGGGCCTCGGACTCGGCGTTCAGCTCGGAGATCGGGGCGTGGATGCTGATCGTCTCGAGGTCGAGCAGCTCGACGCCGTCGACGCCGGCGGCCGCGGGGTCGACGTTGCGGGGGAGCCCGAGGTCGATGACGATGCGGCGGACCCCGTCGTCGAGGTCGGCCGGTGCGACGACCGGGACCTCGCTCGAGGTGCAGGTGATCAGGACGTCGCTCGCCCCGATGGCCTGGCGCAGGTCACGGGTGGCGACGAGGTCGTGCTTGGCGGCGAACCAGGACGCGCGACCCGAGGGCGAGAAGACCTGGATGTTCGTGGCACCGCGGTCGCGCAGGGCGGCGATGGTGGTCGCCGCGTAGCTGCCGGTGCCGACGAGCAGCACGCGGGTGCGGGCCCAGTCGGTGACGCGCGACGAGGCGAGTTCGAGGCCGAGGCGCACGAGCGACCGGCCGGCGGCGCCGATGCGGGTGCGGGTCTTGACGCCGCGCGAGGTGTGCGCGGCCTCTTGGAACAGGCGCTCGAGGTCCGAGGTGGTGGTGCCGTTCGACCGGGCGTCCTCGAGCGAGCGACGGACCTGGCCGGAGATCTCGGTCTCGCCGACGACGACGGACTCGAGACCGCTCGACACGGCGAACAGGTGCTGCACGACGTCCTTGCCGCCGAGCACGTTGACGGAGTCCAGGACCTCGGTCGCGTCGAGGTCGCTCGCGGCGGCCACGGCCTGCACGGTGGCGGAGACGGCGGAGTCGCTCTCGTCGCCCGCGATGTCCAGGTACGCCTCGAAGCGGTTGCAGGTCGCGAGGACCACTGCACCGTCGAGGACGCCGGCATCCGTGACGAGTCGGCTGGCTGCCGCGGGTGCACCGATGCTCAGTCGCTCCAGGAGATCGAAGCTGGCGTTGCGATGCGACGCCGTGAGACAGATGAGCACGTAGTCAATGGTAACGCGCTCGATGGGAGAATCATCCGGTGACCGAAGCGACGAGCACATCCCTCCCCGACTCCCACCCCCTGGCATCAGGGCGGACGAGTGGTTCCCGCCTGGTACGGGCCCTGCGGGGTGACCGTCCGGAGACGCTCCCGGTGTGGTTCATGCGGCAGGCCGGACGGTCCCTGCCGGAGTACCGCGAGCTTCGGATCGGCACAGCCATGCTCGATGCGTGCCTCGACCCGGAGATGGCGTCGGAGATCACCCTGCAGCCGGTGCGCCGGCACGGGGTCGACGCGGGCATCTTCTTCAGCGACATCGTCGTGCCGATCAAGCTCGCCGGCGTGGACGTCGAGATCGTCCCCGGTCGTGGTCCGGTGCTCTCGTCGCCGATCCGCACCCCCGCGGACGTCGACGCGCTCGAGCAGCTCGACCCCGCGGCCCTCGCCCCCATCGAGCAGGCCGTCCGCCGAACGGTCGAGCAGCTCGGCGACACCCCGCTGATCGGCTTCGCGGGGGCACCGTTCACCCTGGCCGCCTACCTGGTCGAGGGCGGTCCGTCGAAGGACCACATCCGCGCCCGCACGCTGATGCACGCCGACCCCGAGACCTGGTCGCGGCTGCTCGCCTGGGCCGCCGAGGTGTCCGGGATGTTCCTGCGGGCCCAGGTGCTCGCCGGGGCCTCGGCCGCGCAGCTGTTCGACTCGTGGGTCGGGTCGCTCTCCCGCGCCGACTACATCCGGTACGTCGCGCCACACTCCGCCCGGGCCATGTCGTACGTCGCCGAGCTCGGGGTCCCGCGCATCCACTTCGGTGTCGGCAGCGGCGAGGTCCTGGCCGACATGACGACCTTCGGCACGGACACCGTCGGCGTCGACGCGATCGGGGTCGACTGGCGCCTGCCCCTCGACCAGGCGGTCCGGCGCGTCGGCACCGGCGTCAGCGTGCAGGGCAACATCGACCCGGCGATGCTCTCGGCGCCGTGGGACGTCCTCGAAGCGCACGTCCGCGACGTCGTCCGTCGGGGCGGTGCCGCACGGGCCCACGTCGTGAACCTGGGCCACGGGGTCCCGCCGGAGACCGACCCGGACGTCCTGACCCGCGTGGTCGAGCTCGTCCACTCCCTCGGGGACGGAGCCGGCGCATGACCGACGTCGTCGTGGTCGGCGGCGGGATCGCCGGGCTCGTCACCGCGCGTGACCTGGCCAAGGGCGGCGCCCACGTGGTGCTCGTCGAGTCCTCGGGCGAGCTCGGGGGCATGATCCGTCGGCACACCGTCGGCGGGATCGACCTGGACATGGCGGCGGACTCGTTCGCCACCCGCACGGACGCCGTCGGCCGCCTGGCGACCGAGCTGGGACTGGGCAACGACGTCGTCGCCCCCGACCCCCGCGGCGCGTGGCTGATGACCCGCGACGGCCGGACCTCGCCGATCCCCGCGACCGGGCTCCTCGGCATCCCGAGCACCCCGATGGCGGCCGACGTGCTGGCCGTGGTCGGACAGCAGGGCGGTCTGCGAGCCCAGATGGACTCGCTGCTGCCGGCTCCGGTGGGCGCCAAGGCCTCCTCGCTCGGCGAACTCGTCCGCCGGCGCATGGGGGAGCGGGTGCTCGACGACCTCGTGGTGCCGATCGCCGGTGGCGTGCACTCCACCCACCCCGACCAGCTCGACCCCGACCGGGTGGCTCCGGGCCTGCGCGCCGCACTGCTGCGCGAGGGCTCCCTGGCACGGGCGGTCCTGTCGCTGCGGGCACGCGCGGCCGCCGGCACCCCGGTGCAGGGCATCCGCGGTGGGACGGTGCGCCTGGTGGACGAGCTCGTCGCCGACATGGCGACCTACGGGGTGGACGTCCGGCTGCACACCCGGGCGACCCGGATCGAGGCGCACGCGGTGGAGATCGTCGGCGCCGACGGCACCACCGAACGGCTGCCGGCCCAGCACACCCTGTCCTCCGTCGCCGACCCGGAGCGCACGGCTGCACCCGACCGGACGGGCATCCAGCTCGTCACGCTCGTCGTCGACCAGCCGGAGCTCGACGCGGCCCCGCGTGGCACCGGCATGCTCGTGCACCCGGACGCGCAGGCCGTCTCGGCGAAGGCCCTGACGCACGCCACCGTGAAGTGGCCGTGGCTGGCCGACGTGGCGGACGGACGCCACGTCCTGCGACTCAGCTACGCGACCGGCGCGACGGACACCGCGGGCGTGGCCACGAGCCTCCCGGTCGACCCGGCCGACCCCGTCGGCAGCCGTGCCCTGCAGGACGCCTCCACGCTGCTCGGCGTGCCGATCACGGCGGACCGCGTCAGCGGGGCCGCACGCGTCGGCTGGTACGGGCCGGACCTGACCGAAGCCGGGCTGGCCGAGGGTGTCGTCGGCATCGGCGAGGCCTCGACCGGACGCGGCCTGGCGGGCATCATCGGCGCGGCCCGGAAGGCAGCCGACGAGCTCCTTCGTTCCTGAGCGGACCGCGCAGCCCCTGAGGGCTACTGTTGGTGAGACCGCCGGACGTATTCCGTTCGGTGCATGACCACCGCACAACCAATGCACGGAGGAATCGCACATGCGCGGAAAGCTCCTGTTCGTCGCCGGCGCCGCACTCGGGTACGTCCTGGGATCGCGAGCCGGACGGGCGCGGTACGAGCAGATCAAGACCGTCAGCGGCAAGGTCTGGAACAGCAACGGCGTCCAGAAGGGCGTGCACGTCGCTGAAGACTTCATCGCCGACAAGACCCCAGACGTCGCCGAGTTCATCGGTGAGACCACCAAGAAGGCCGTCCGCAAGGTCGGCCAGAAGAAGGACACCACCACCTCATGACGGACACCCGCGATCGCAAGTCGCGTTCGCTGTTCGGCCTGGTCGGTGACGTCCCGAAGCTCGTCAAGGGCCTGGTCAAGGGCGAGATCGACCTGCTCAAGGCCGAGATGCTCGCGAAGGCGAAGATCTTCGGTCTGGCAGCCGGGCTGCTGGTTGGTGCGCTCGTCGTGGTGCTCTACGCGATCGGCGTCCTGCTGACCGCAGCCGTGATGGGCCTGGCGACCGTGATGCCGGCGTGGCTGGCCGCACTGGTGGTGGCCGTGGTGATGCTCGTCATCGCCGCGATCCTCGGCCTGGTCGGCTGGAAGCGCCTGAAGAAGGGCCTGCCCCTCACGCCCAAGCGCACGATCGACAGCGTCAAGAACGACATCAACGCGGTCAAGGGCCTCGGCAAGAAGCCGACCCCGCCGACGCAGTACGGCAGCCGCAAGCCGGACGTCGACAGCCGCTCCTGAGCGCCGACAGCCCCGACAGCCGCACCACCGACGGAGGAACCGTGACCGACCCGCACGACGATCTCGCTGCCCGCGTCGCCGCGACCCGCGCCCAGTTGTTCGACACCCTCGACGCGATCGAGGACAAGCTCAACGTCCCGAAGCAGATCGGGATCGCCGCGTCGAGGTTCAAGCGCGGCCTCGACGAGCAGCCCGTCCCCTACCTGGCCGGTCTCGCAGCCGGCGTGGCAGTGGTCGGGGGTATCGTCGTGATGGTGCTCCGACGGCGGTAGACCGCCCGAGCGCGGTCCACCGGAGGCGGGGCGGCCACCACCCTGGCAACCGATAGGACAATGGATCCATGAGCTCCGACGCGCCCGTGCCCGCGAACGACCACCCCCACGCCGAACCCGCCGAGACCGGTCACCCGGACTCCGGGATCGACCCGAACCTGCTGACGGCGTACGCCCTCTGGGCAGTGTTCCGCCGGCCCCTCGGTCCGATCCACCGCGTCGGCGACGACGCCGTGGCCGAACTCGACACCGTGATCGCCAGCGCCGCCGAGCGCGGGGTCACGATCCGTGGCTTCTACGACGTCTCGGCCTTCCGCGCCGACGCCGACGTCATGGTCTGGCTGCACGGCGACGACGCACAGGCGATCCAGGCCGTGCTGCGCGAGATCCGCCGCACCGGACTGTTCCAGGACGCCGAGCCGGTGTGGCACGTGATGGCCATGCACCGCGAAGCCGAGTTCAACAAGCGGCACACCCCCGCGTTCCTGCGCGGCAAGGACCCCGAGGCGTGGATCACGGTGTACCCGTTCGTCCGCTCCTACGAGTGGTACCTGCTGCCCGAGGACGAGCGCTCGAAGATGCTCCGCGACCACGGCATCGCCGGCGCGAAGTACCGCCGCGTGCTCACGAACACCATCGCGACCTTCGCCCTGAGCGACTACGAGTGGATCCTGCCGCTCGAGAGCCCGGACCTGGTCGACCTCGTCGACCTGATGCGCGATCTCCGTTACACCGAGGCGCGCATGCACGTGCGCGAAGAGGTCCCCTTCTTCACGGGTCGTCGCGTGACGACCGCCGAACTCCCGGAGGTGCTGTCATGACCGACACCAGCATGATCACGAACGGCCAGGTCCTCGCCGCGACCCCAGCGGCAGCGTCCGGACCCGAGCACGTCGAGACCCCGACCGCGTACGACGCGATCCTGCTCGCGGGCTTCGGTGGTCCCGAGGGCCAGGACGACGTCATCCCCTTCCTGCGCAACGTCACCCGCGGCCGCGGGATCCCGGACGAGCGGCTGGAGGAGGTCGCGCACCACTACCGCCACTTCGGCGGTGTGAGCCCGATCAACGCGCAGAACCGTGCGCTCAAGGCCGCGCTCGAGGCCGAGCTGGCGTCGCGCGGCATCGACATGCCGGTGCTCTGGGGCAACCGCAACTGGGCGCCCTACCTCGAAGAGGCCTTCACCGAGGCGGCGGACAAGGGCTACACCAAGCTCGTCGCCATCGCCACGAGCGCGTACTCGTCGTTCTCGAGCTGCCGGCAGTACCGCGAGGACTACGCCCGCGTGCTCAACGAGACCGGTCTGATCGACACGATCCAGATCGACAAGGTCCGCCAGTTCTTCGACCACCCGGGCTTCGTCCGCCCGTTCATCGACGGCGTCCGCGACGGCATGGCCCGCGCGATCGCCGAGAACGATGGCCTGGACGTCGCGACCGAGCTGCAGGTGCTCTTCTCGACGCACTCGATCCCCTCGACCGACGCCGCCCGCTCCGGCCCCGACTACCGCGGGTTCGACGAGCACGGCGCGTACGAGGCGCAGCACCTCGCCGTGGGCGAGGTCGTGCTCGACCAGGCCTGGGCCGAGCTCCTCGAGCAGCCCGAGCACGCCCACCTGCAGGGCACGTCGAAGCCCGCCTGGAAGCTCGTCTACCAGTCGCGTTCCGGCCCCCCGACGCAGCCGTGGCTCGAGCCGGACATCAACGACTACATGAACGAGGACCTCAAGGGCGGCCCGACGCGTGCCGTGCTGATCGTCCCGCTCGGCTTCGTCAGCGACCACATGGAGGTCATGTGGGACCTCGACGAGGAAGCCACCGAGACCGCCGGTGAGCTCGGCTTCTGGTCGCTCCGCACGCAGACCCCCGGCATCGACCCGGCCTACGTGTCCGGTCTCGTCGACCTGGTGCTCGAGCGGGTCAACGGCACGCCGAAGGCCGAGCGTCCGCACATGACCGACATCGGCCCCTGGTACGACGTGTGCCGTCCGGGCTGCTGCGAGAACGTGCGAGCGGGGTTCAAGCCCGCCGCCGCCGGCGTCGCCCCGTGACCGATGCACCCGTGAACGACCCCAACACGACGTCCCCCGATCGCCCGGCCCCGATCCGGCTCGGCACCCGTGCCAGCCGGCTCGCGGTCGCGCAGTCGCAGGACGTCGCCGACCGCCTGGCGAAGGCGGCCGGGCGACCCGTCGAACTCGTCACCGTCACGAGCGAGGGCGACACGAACCGTGCGTCCCTGGCCTCGCTCGGCGGCACCGGTGTCTTCGCCAGTGCTCTGCGTGAAGCCCTGGTCGCCGGCGAGGTCGACGTGCTCGTGCACTCGCTGAAGGACCTGCCGACCGCCCCGTACCCGGGTCTGACGATCGGTGCCGTCCCGAAGCGTGCGGACGCCCGCGACGTCCTCGTCGCCCGGAACGGTGCGACCGTCGACACACTGCCGGACCGCGCGAAGGTCGGTACCGGTTCGCCGCGCCGTGCCGCGCAGCTCCGTGCCGCACGGCCCGACCTGGACGTCGTCGACATCCGCGGCAACATCGACACCCGCCTCGGTCGGGTGGACGACGACCTGGACGCCGTGGTGCTCGCCGCCGCCGGCCTGGGGCGCATCGACCGCCTGTCGGCCGCCACCGAGCTGCTCGACCTCGGCTTCTGGCCGAGTGCTCCCGGGCAGGGTGCGCTCGCGGTCGAGATCCGCACGGACGAGACCGACCGGGGGCTGCTCGCGGCACTCCGCAAGATCGAGCACGCCCCGACCCGCCTCACGGTGACGGCCGAGCGCGAGGTGCTCGCCAAGCTCGAGGCCGGCTGCTCCGCTCCGATCGGTGCGACGGCCGTCGTGGACGCCGAGCTCCTGCTCGTGTCCGCGACCGTCTACCGCCCCGACGGCACCGAGTACCGCACCGCATCGCACGCGGCCGTGCTCGACGGTTCGGCGCAGGACCGTCTCGACGAGGCGCTCGCGGTCGGTGGCCGCGTGGCGACCGAGCTGCTCGAGAACGGTGCTGCGGAGCTCGCCGACCTGGCGACGACCGTCGCCGAGGACACCACGGACGGGCCGTACACCGCGGGCCCCGGCCTGGCGACGCCGGCCGAGTAGGCGGTCACCACGGAACCCTCCACCACCGCGACGGACGAGGCGCGACCTCCGGTCGTCCTCGTCCCGCGTGGCGGTGCGTGGGGGGACCGGGTCACCGCGGCCGCCCGGGCCCGTGGGCTCGCCCCCGTCGTCGTCCCCCTCATCACGGACGCTCCGCCGTCGGACCCCTCCGCGCTCGACGCTGCGGTCCGGCGACTGGTCGCCTCCGGTGCGGCCGGGAGGCCCGGATCACCCGGCTCCGTCGGTGACGGAACCAACTTGGTTGGTTACGCATGGGTCGTGGTGACCAGTGCGACGGCCGTGACGGTCCTGTCGGGACGCGTGGCGGGCCTCCCGGCCGGGGTGCGCGTCGCCGCGGTCGGCGAGCCGACCGCCCGTGCCGCGCGCGCTGCGGGCTGGGTCGTCGACCTGGTCCCGGCCGAGACGTCCGCCGCCGGACTGGTGCAGGAGTTGCCGGACACCGACGGCACCGTGCTGTTCCCCCGCTCCGAGATCGCGGCACCCACGCTCGTCGACGGCCTCCGTGCCCGCGGCATCGACGTGGACGACGTGGTCGCGTACCGTACCGTGGGGACCGGCGACGAGCCGATCACCTTCGACACGGCGCCCGCTGCGGTGCTCGTGACGAGCGGCAGCGTCGCCCGCGAGATCGCCCGCCGGATGACCCCGCTCGACCCCCGCACCACCGTGGCCTGCATCGGCCCCGGGACCGCCACCGACGCCCGTGCCGCCGGCCTGCCCGTGCACGCCGTCGCACACGACCGGTCCGCAGAAGCCCTGCTCGACGCCGTCGTCGCGGCACTGAACCCCACCACCCCCCACCAGGAAGGTCACCCGTGACTGGACGCTTCCCCCAGGTCCGCCCCCGTCGGCTCCGCGCCACCCCTGCGATGCGACGACTCGTGGCCGAGACCCGGCTCCACCCCGCCGAGCTCGTGCTGCCGATGTTCATCCGCGAAGGCGCGACCGACGCCGTGGACATCTCGAGCATGCCGGGCGTGCAGCAGCACTCCCTCGATTCGTTCCGCCGTGCGCTGGTCGACGCCGCGTCGGTCGGTGTGGGTGGCGTGAACCTGTTCGCCGTGCCGACCACGAAGGACGCTGACGGCTCCGGTGCGACCGATCCGGACGGCATCCTCAACGTGGCGATCCGCGTGGCTCGGCAAGAGGTGGGGGACGCCCTCGTGGTGCAGTCCGACCTGTGCCTCGACGAGTTCACCGACCACGGACACTGCGGCGTGCTGGCCGCCGACGGCTCCGTCGACAACGACGCCACGCTGCTGCGCTACCGCGACATGGCGGTCGCACAGGCCGAGGCCGGCGCCGAGCTCGTCTGCATGAGCGGCATGATGGACGGCCAGATCGCCGCCGCACGTGACGCCCTCGACAGCGCTGGACACAGCGGCACCGCGCTGCTCGCCTACGCAGCGAAGTACGCCTCGGCGTTCTACGGCCCCTTCCGCGAAGCGGTGTCGTCGTCGCTCGTCGGTGACCGTCGGACCTACCAGATCGACGCCGCGAACGGTCGTCAGGGCCTGCGCGAGGTCGCACTCGACGTCGACGAGGGTGCCGACATCGTGATGGTGAAGCCCGCGATGAGCTACCTCGACGTGCTCGCCGAGACCGCGGCGACCTCGCCGGTCCCAGTCTGGGCATACCAGATCTCGGGCGAGTACGCGATGATCACCGCAGCAGCGCAGAACGGGTGGATCGACCGCGACGCAGCCGCGATGGAGTCGCTCGTCGGCATCAAGCGCGCCGGTGCCGACGCGATCCTGACCTACTTCGCCGTCGACATCGCGCGGAAGCTCAACGAGGAAGCGGGCCTCCGCACCTCGGGCAGCACCGCCGACGTCGCCGGCATCGCCTCGACCGGGAAGGCCCCCGAATGACCACGAACGACCAGCTCTTCGGCCGCGCCAAGAACGCGATCCCCGGTGGCGTGAACTCCCCGGTCCGCGCCTACGGGTCGGTCGGCGGCACCCCGCGCTTCCTGGTGTCCGCGAAGGGCGCCTACGTCACCGACGCCGAGGGTCGCGAGTACGTCGACCTCGTCGCGTCGTGGGGGCCAGCGATCCTCGGGCACGCCCACCCCGGCACGGTCGAGGCCGTGCAGCAGGCCGCCGCGCGCGGACTGTCGTTCGGGGCGTCGACCCCGGGCGAGACCGAGCTGGCCGAACTCGTGAAGCAGCGGGTGTCGGTGGACGGCGACGGCCCCATCGAGAAGCTCCGCATGGTGTCGACCGGCACCGAGGCCACGATGACCGCGATCCGACTGGCCCGCGGGTACACCGGCCGCGACCTGCTCGTGAAGTTCGCCGGGCACTACCACGGCCACTCGGACTCCCTGCTGGCCGAGGCCGGTTCGGGTGTCGCGACCCTGGCCATGCCGGGCAGCGCGGGCATCACCGCCGAGACCGCCGCGCAGACCCTCGTGCTGCCGTACAACGACCTCGACGCCGTCCGCCGGGCCTTCGACGAGCACTCCGAGCGGATCGCCGCCGTGATCGTCGAGTCGGCCGCCGCGAACATGGGCGTCCTGGCTCCCGAGCGCGGCTTCAACCGGGCACTGGCGCAGATCACGCAGGCGCACGGGGCGCTGCTCATCGTCGACGAGGTCCTGACCGGGTTCCGGGTCGGAGCCGCAGGCTGGTGGGGCCTCGAGGCGTCCAAGGTCGTGCCGGACGGCGCCGGGTGGAAGCCCGACCTCATCACGTTCGGCAAGGTCATCGGTGGTGGCATGCCCCTCGCCGCCCTCGGTGGTCGGCGCGAGGTCATGGACTTCCTCGCCCCGCTCGGGCCGGTGTACCAGGCGGGCACGCTCTCCGGCAACCCGCTCGCGGTCGCTGCCGGTACCGCCACGCTCCGCGCCGCGACGGCCGAGGTGTACGAGCACCTCGACCGCACGGCGTCGACCATCGCGACCGCCACGAGCGAGGCACTGTCGGCCGCGGGCGTCGCCCACACCGTGCAGCACGCCGGCAACCTGTTCTCGTTCGCGTTCACCGAGCAGGCACCGCGCAACTACGACGACGTGCGGGCACAGGACGTGTTCCGCTACGCGCCGTTCTTCCACGCGATGCTCGACGCCGGGGTGACCCTGCCGCCGAGCGTGTTCGAGGCGTGGTTCGTCACCGCCGCCCACGACGACCGCGCCGTCGGACGGATCCTGGACGCCCTGCCCGCGGCCGCGAGGGCTGCTGCCGCCGCGACCGCGTGACGGGCCGCGGGACTCAGGAGCAGTCGGCCTTGGTGAAGGTCGTGTCGACGGTCTTCGACGAGCCCTCGAACTTGTAGGTGTACCGCATGTCGACGTCCTCGTCGAGGAGCTTCTTCGTCTCGCTGTTCGAGCAGAGGTTCGGCCCGACGGCGTCGCGGATGGCACCTTCGGTGATCGAGGCCGGGTCGACGTTCGCCGACACCGTGTAGTCGTAGTGGATCGCGGCGCCCTCGGCCTCGATCCCGGTCCACGTCGTGACGGAGTCGACCTGCTTCGGCAGGTCGCTCTGCTCGCGGATCTGCTCGACCGCCTTCGAGACCTTCTCCTCGGTGGAGTCGCTGAAGGCCGCGTTCAGGCCCTGGCGGACGAGGAACGCCACCACGACGGCGACGACGACGCCGAGCACCGAGATCAGGACGCGCTTGCCGCGGGACGAGGACTTGGGCGGGGGCGCGTACGGTGCGGCACCGGCCGGGGCTGCCTGGGCGTACGGCTGCTGGGCGTACGGCTGCTGGGCGTACGGCTGCTGGGCCTGCGGCTGACCGGTGTACGGCTGCTGCTGGTACTGCTGGCCGGCGGGGGGTTGCTGCTGGTACTGCGGCGGCTGCTGCGCGGACGGCTGGCCGTCGGGCTGGGGCGGCCCGGCGGGCTGCTGCGGGTACTGCTGGCCGTTCGGCTGGCCGGTGTTCGGCTGGCCGTCGTTCGGCTGCGGCTCGGACCCCGGGAAGGGCGGCGGCGTGTTCGTCATGGTTCCCCCTGGTGACGGTCAGCGGCGTGACACCGTGGTGCGGTGCCGGGTCCCTCCCCGACACGGGCCGCGGACACGGAACGCCCATTCAAGCACGCGTCAGGCGGATCGGCGTGCGGCCCAGCGCCCCTCGGCCCGCAGGATCGCGAGCGGGAAGTCGAACGCGTGCGACACCGCCGACGACGTGATGACCTGGTCCGAGGTGCCCTGGGCCACCGCGGCGCCGTCGCGCAGGAGCATCGCGTGCGACGTCGAGGCCGGCAGGTCCTCCAGGTGGTGGGTCACCATGACGCTGCCGAGGCCCGGGTGCCGGTGCCGCAGGGCGTCGACGGTCTCGAGCAGGTGCTCGCGGGCGGCGACGTCCAGCCCGGTCGCGGGCTCGTCGAGCAGGAGCAGCTGGGGCTCGGACATCAGGGCCCGGGCGATGAGGGCGCGGCCCCGCTCGCCCTGCGACAGCACCGGCCACCGGGCGTCCCGTCGCGCCGTGAGCCCCACGTCGGCGACGTGCTGCTCGGCCAGGGCGACCTGTTCGGCCGAGGGTTCCCACCGCATCATGAGGTCCGTCGTGCCGGTCAGGCCGGTCAGCACCGTCTCGAGGACGGTGAGCGGCGACAGCATGCGGTGTCGGGGGTCCACGTGGCCGATGTGCTGACGGAGTTCGCGGACGTCGACGCGTCCGAGTCGGCGACCGAGGACCTCGACCGTGCCCGCGGTGGGGTGTCCGGTCGCGCCGAGGACGGCGAGCAGGGTGGATTTGCCGGCACCGTTCGGTCCGAGCAGCGCCCAGTGCTCGCCGCGGCGGACGGTCAGGTCGATGTCGTGCAGCAGGTCGCGGCCGGAGCGCGTGACGCGGACCCCGGTGGCGTGGATCAGGACGTCGTCGCGCTCGTCGGTCATGACCCCATCGTGCCCCACCGCGCCGTGACGTCGTCCACGTGGGCTCGTGCGACGTCGACGAACCGGCGGGCAGCGGCTCGGGCGGTCTCGACGTCGCCGCTGCCGGCGGCCGCGTCGAGCGTGAGCCAGAGCGCTTCTGCGTCCCACTGCCGGAACGCGGGTGCCTCGGGCAACGCGTAGGCGAGCCGGGCCATCGCGAGGCGCAGGGCCTCACGCACCCAGCGGTTGCCGGACTGTTCGGACAGGAACCGTGTGACCGCGAACGAACTCTCCGTGTACCGGTGATCGCGCACCTGGCCGTCCGCGCGTGCCCGTGCGACGAGCGTGCGGAACTCCTCGAGCGCGGGGCCCCGCAGGCCGGGCAGGACGTGGACGGCGCCGTGGGTGAAGACGCCGGTGAGCAGCTCCATCGTGTCGCGCCAGGTTGCGAGCGACGGTTGCCCGACGCGGTACCGGCCGTCGTCGTCGTCGACGAGCCCCAGGTCGTGCAGCCAGCGCAGTGCTCCGTGCACCTGCTCGGGTGTGGCACCGGTCCGTGTCACGAGGTCCTCGAGCCGATGTGTGGACCCCACCGCCAACGCGCCGGAGCGGACGTCTCGCAGCAGGGTACGGCCGACCGGACCGACGCGGTCTTCGGTGGTGTCGTCCGCCGGGCGGTGCGTCCGCGGGATCCCGACGTTCCGCCGGTGGACCTCGAACAGCCCGTCCATGACCTCGGCCGCCGCCGTCGCCACGGCCGGGTCACCGGACTCCACCGCGCGGGACGTGGTGGCGAACCAGGTGTGCACCTCGTGGACCGACCAGAGCTGCGTCGGGACCCGGGCCCACCGCATCCGCTCGAACGCACGCAGGCCCAGGCTGCGCACCAGGGTGTTCGGGGAGTGCTCGAACCAGAACTGGCAGGCGGCGGAGAACACCGTCGGGTACTCCGGCAACCGGAGTGCCGCAGTGGTGCGAGCCCGCGCGACCCGGCGGTCGAGTTCGGCGTGGAGCTCAGGGGTGAGCGCCGGGATGGTCGCGCGGAGGGCCGGGCCGACCAGCGCGACCCAGAAGTCGAGTGTGTCCGAGAGGTCGGCGTCGGACAGTTCGTCGTACCACCACGAGCCGTCCGGGCGCCGGGACAGGATGCCGAGGTCCTCGAGGCGAGCCGCCGCTGCACGGACCCGGCCGCGAGGCGTGCCCCACTCCCACCCCAGTGCGTCGAGGTCGACGGGCACCGGTCCACGCGGGCCGGTGCGGACGTGGGCGAGCAGGGACGCGTAGGCGTCGTCGTTCGCCGCCGCCCAGGGGTCGGCGTCACCCCACTCGCCGACGACCACGGGTCAGCCGCGGTCGGCGCGGACCGCCTCGATGTGCTGTTCGAAGTTGCGGGTGAGGGCTCGACCGGCCTCGGCGGCCCCTTCACCGTCACGCTCGGTGAGGGCCTCGCGCAGGATCGAGAAGAACGCCTCGGATCCGTACTGCTCGAACGGCGGCGTCGGGTTGAGCGTGAAGCGGACCCGCTCCATGGCACCCACGGCCGCGTTCTGCACCAGGGGGTTGCCGGAGTGCTCGACTGCGAACTCGATGATCTCGGTGAGGGCGCCGCTGAAGCCGTAGTCCCGCACCTTGCGCATGCGGTCGGCCTTGTCGAGCAACGCGGTGAGGGCTTCGACGTCCTCGTCGCTGTACTCGGGGACGCCCCAGCGCAGGCTGAGCTCGAAGAACCCTGCGGTCGCGCGGGTCGCGGTGACCCAGTCGTCGAAGGTGGGCGTGGCGACGCGGGTGTACCGGTTCGCCTCCATCTCGACCAGGCCGATGTCGACGAGCTTCGCGATCGCCTCACGGATCGGGGTGCGACTCACACCCAGCCACTGGACCAGCTCGTCGTCGTTCAGGCGCTCGCCGTGCTGCAGCGTGCCGTCACGGAGCGCCGCGAGCATCTTGTCGTAGACGACGTCGCGCAGGAGCTTCCGGGGAGAGCTCTCCACGGTGGACTTGGGGACCGGCATGTCATCTCCTCGAGGACGAAATCGACACTCGAAATCCTAGCGTGCCAATATGCAAACGTTTGCTAAAAAACGCCGGGACTCAGCCCGCAACGGCGACCACGGTGCGACCGTGCACCCGCCCTGCGACCACCTCGGCGCCGACCGTGATCGCCTGCTCGAGCGTGACGGTGCGGGTGACGTCGGCCAGCAGCGCCGCGTCGAGGTCGGTCGCCAGCCGGTCCCACGCTCGACGGCGGAGCTCCGGTGGGGCGTCGACGGAGTTGATGCCGAGCAACGAGACCGACCGCAGGATGAACGGCAGCACGGTCGTCGGCAGCGCGGAGTCCTGCGCCAGCCCGCAGGCCGTCACCGCGCCACCCCACCGGGTCGAGGCCAGCACGTTCGCCAGGGTGGCCCCGCCGACGCTGTCCACCGCTCCGGCCCACGTGGCACGCTGCATCGGCTTGCCCGGCTCGGACAGTGTGCCGCGTTCGATGACCTCGGTGGCACCGAGCCGGCGGAGCGAGTCCGTGTTGGCCGAGCGACCCGTCGACGCCGTCACCCGGTACCCGCGGGCCGCGAGCAGGGCGATCGCCACGGTGCCGACCCCGCCGGACGCGCCGGTCACGAGCACCGGCCCGTCGTCCGGCGCGACGAAGCGCTCGAGCGCCAGCACGCTGAGCATCGCGGTGAACCCCGCCGTGCCGATGGCCGCCGCGAACGAGTCGTCGATCGTCTCGGGCAGCACGACGAGCGATCCGGACGGCACGACCGCCTGCGCCGCCCAGCCCCCGTGCCTGCTCTCACCCAGGCCGGCACCGTTCAGCACCACCCGGTCGCCGATCGCCACCTCGTGCACGCCGGGACCGAGCCCGGACACCGTGCCCACGACGTCGATCCCCGGAACGAGCGGATCGAGCCGAGCGACACCGGGGTTCCGCGCCAGGGCCAGCCCGTCCTTGTAGTTGACGCTCGAGTACGTGACGTCGACCAGGACCTCGCCCTCGGCCGGGTCCGGCAGGTCGACGTCGGTGACGGTGGGCGGGGTTGCACTGGACACGAGGACGGCGCGGGTCATGCGCCGGACGCTACCCCCCTCCCTCGCAGGCTCGGTCGGCGCGCCTGGCATGCCGCTGGCGCGTCATCGCCGAGCCGGTCGCGCCCGGCGGTCTGCCCGCTCTTTCCCAGAACGTGCGCGATGGCTGGTGGGATCGGGCGTACCGGGGCGGAACAACCGACGGGGTACGCCCGATTCGACCAGGTGCGCCCGAAACAGCCCCCAGCCCCCAGCCCGGCCCGCTCAGCCGAACATGATGGCGGCCTCGTCGAAGCGCGCCTGCGGCACCGTCTTGAGCTCGCCGAGCGCCTCCTCGAACGAGACGTGCTCGATCTCGGTGCCCCGGAGCGCCACCATCCGGCCCCAGCGCTCCTCGACCACGGAGTCGATCGCCGCCAGGCCGAGCCGGGTCGACAGCACCCGGTCGTACGCCGTCGGCGTGCCGCCGCGCTGGATGTGCCCCAGGGTCGTGGCCCGCGTCTCGATGCCCGTCATCTCCTCGATGAGCGGCGCGAGGCGCTCGCCGATGCCACCGAGCCGCGGGCGCCCGAAGGCGTCGAGGCCACGCTCGGTGTGCGCGGTGTCCTCGTGGTCGGGGACGAAGCCCTCGGCCACCACCACGAGCGGGGCACGACCGCGGTCGTAGGCGGCCCGCACCCACTTCGCGATCTGTTCCATGCTCGTCTTCTGCTCGGGGATGAGGATCGCGTGCGCGCCCGCTGCCATGCCGGAGTGCAGCGCGATCCAGCCCACGTGCCGGCCCATCACCTCGGCGACCATGCAGCGCGAGTGCGACTCGCCCGTGGTGCGCAGGCGGTCCATGGCCTCGGTCGCGATGGCGACGGCGGTGTCGAAGCCGAACGTGTAGTCGGTCGCACCCAGGTCGTTGTCGACGGTCTTCGGCACGCCAACGATCTTCAGCCCGGCGTCGGTGAGGCGCTTCGCGGCGGCCAGGGTGCCCTCGCCGCCGATCGCGACGATGGCGTCGATGCCGTGCTTCTCGAGCATCCGCTCGATGTTCTCGACCCCGCCGTTGGGGCCCTCGAACGGGTTCGTGCGGCTGGTGCCGAGGATGGTGCCGCCCTGCTTCGCGATGCCCTGGATGTCCTTGCGGCCGAGCGGGACGATGTCGCCGTCGACCACGCCGCGCCACCCGTCGCGGAAGCCGACGAAGTCGTGGCCGTAGATGGCGATGCCCTTGAGGACGATCGCGCGGATGACCGCGTTCAGGCCGGGGCAGTCGCCTCCGGAGGTGAGGATGCCGATGCGCATGGTGAACTCCGTCGTCGGGTGGTGGGGATCACTGCCCATCATGACTGACGGTGGTTCAGCATTACCATCCCCGTGTGTCCCTGCTCGCTTCCGCCGCCGCCATCGACGACGCTGGTGCGTCCGGTGACGCGTCGCGCGTCGACACGGTGTACCGGCCTGGAGGCGCGGTGGACGTCGCGTCGACCCTGCGGCCCCTGCAGCGCGGCTCCGGCGACCCGGCCTTCCAGGTGGCCGGCGGTGTCGTGTGGCTCGCGCTGCAGACGCCCTCCGGCCCCGCTTCCGTCGCGATCCGGCGGGCCGGCGACACCATCGCGGTCTCGGCGTGGGGGAGCGGAGCGCCCTGGGCCGTTTCCCACGCTCCTGAGCTGCTCGGTCGCGGCGACGACTGGTCGTCGTTCGACGTCTCCGGCAACGAGTTCCTGGCCGCGGCACGACACCGGCAGCCCGGGCTCCGGCTGCTCCGCACGAACACCGTCGTCGCGGTGCTCGTGCCGGCGATCATGGAGCAGAAGGTGACCTCGCGTCAGGCGTGGGGCGCGTGGCGGTACCTGCTCCGTCGGCACGGCACCCCGGCGCCCGGCCCGGCGCCCGCGGGCATGATGGTGCCGCCCGACGCCCGGACGTGGGCTCGGATCCCGAGCTGGGAGTGGCACCGGGCCGGCATCGAACCGGGGCGCTCGGCGACCGTGATGCGCGCCGTGCAGCTCGCGCCGGCACTCGAGCGGACCCTGGCGCACGGCCGCGGCGGCGAGGCCGTGTCCACGAAGCTGCAGTCGATCCCCGGGGTCGGCCGGTGGACCGCCGCCGAGACCGCGCAGCGATCCCACGGCGACCCGGACGCACCGAGCGTGGGGGACTTCCACGTGCCGGCGCTCGTCGGCTGGGCGCTGACCGGTTCGCCGGTCGACGACGACGGGATGCTCGAGCTGCTCGAGCCCTGGCGCGGGCACCGGGAGCGCATCGTGCGCCTGATCGCCGGCTCGGGGTTCCGGAAGCCGTCGTTCGGGCCGCGGATCACGATCCAGGACCACCGCGGCCACTGAGCGGTCGTCCGCAGAACGCCGGTGTTCGCGCGTCGCACACCGGCACGCGCGTGTTCGGAGCGTGAACACCGGTGTCTCGCAGGGTGTCAGGGGTGGCGGGTTCCCTCGCCGGCCAGGACGGCGCGGTAGCCCTCGCGGAACGTCGGGTACTGCGGTGTCCACCCCGTCGACCGGAGCAGCGTGTTGGACAGGCGCTTGTCGCCGCCGGCCTGCCGTGCGTCGCCCTCGCCGGTGGACGGCTCGGCGACGTGGAGCTCGTCGGCCAGGAACCGCAGCACGTCGTCCAGTCGGCTCGGCTCGTCGTCGGTACCCAGGTAGAGCGGTGCCGGGTCGGGCAGCGCCGCCAGGTGCACGAGTGCGGCGGCAGCGTCGTCGCGGTGGATGCGGTTCGTGTGCGGTGAGGTGCCCGGCGCCAGTCGCGCGGACCCGGACCGGACCTGGTCGATGAGTCGCTCGCGGCCGGGGCCGTAGACGCCCGACAGCCGGACCAGCACGGCGCCGGGAGACCGTTCGCGCAGCAGGACCTCGGCCTCGACCAGGACCTCGGCGGTCGGGGTCGCACCACGCGCCGGGGTCTCCTCGGTGACCTCGCTGCCGTCGGCGACGTCGTAGACCGCGGTCGAGGACACGACGAGCACCCGGGGGTCGGCGTCCGAGGCGTCGATGCCGTCGAGCACGTTGCGCAGACCGTCGACATAGGTGGCGCGGTACTCGTCGACGTCGCGGCTGCCGGCGGCGAAGGCCACGACGACGACGCTCGTGTCGGCCGGGATCGCGGGGACCTCGTGGCGCAGGTCGACGCTCCGGCCGGTGATCGGCGCGGGGACCAGCTCGGCGCGGCGGCGGAGTCCGATCACGCGGTGGCCCTGGTCGGCGAAGCGCAGGCCGGCTTCGGTCCCGAGGTCGCCGCATCCGGCGATGACGACTGTCGTGGAGTTCTGCACGGCTCGACACTGGCACGGCCGGTTGGTGGAAGGCGGGGAGGCGCGCACATCACGGATCACTAGGGTCGGCGCATGGGGCGGCAGCGGCGACGGGTGGTGCGTGACGTGGCGATCGCCGTGCCCCCGTTCGTCGAGATCGCGCTCGTCGTCGCCGGCTCGATCGTCTCCGTCGGAGCCGTGGGGGAGAGCGCTGCGTCGTGGGCGCCGTTGTCGTGGCCGCTGTACGCCGTGCTCGGGACGTTCCCGTTCGCGGTCGGCGCGCTCGTCGCTGCGGTGCGGCTCCGCGGACTCGAAGCCAGGACGCCGGCGATCTGCTTCGCTGCCCTGTCGGTGGCCGTGGGTGCCATCCCCTTCGTCGGGATGCTGAGCGTCTTCGTACAGTTCTGGAGTGTCTCGCCTAGATGAGAACGGTTATCGTCTAGATGACCCTCATCCGCACCGCACTCAGGAGCTCCATGTCCGCTCGACCTCCACGTCTCCTCCCGGCACTCGTCATCGCGGGGCTCGTCCCGCTCGTCGCCACCGCGATCGCCGTCCCCGCCTCGGCTGCACCCACCGTGACCCGGACCGCCCACCACAGCTGGCTCGTCACGGCCGACCCGACCGCGAAGCGCGTGTACGTCAACGACGCCGTGACCGGCAGGCGGACCGCCACCCTGAGCGGGATCGAGTTCGGCACCCACGCGGGCTCGGTGCAGCTCGGCCACGGGCAGATCGCGTTCATGGACGAGTCGAAGCCGCAGCTCGACGTCCTGGCCATCGGCCCCCGCGGTACGGCCCGCATCGCGCAGCACTACGCGATCCCGAACGGCGACGGCCGGTGGGAGCGCGCCGGCTGGCTGTCCACCGACACGGCGCGGCGTCACCTGGCGGTCGGGTCCGACTTCGACGGCTCCGAGCGCCAGCGGGTCACGGTGATCGACCTGCGGCGGAAGACGGAGCACACTGCTCGGATCGACACCTCGGCCGTGCAGCTCGCCACGACGGGCAAGCGCGGCACCGAAGAGGTCGAGACGTTCCTGGTCGGCAGCCCCCTGCGCCTGGTGGTCACCGCGGGCGGACGACTCGACGCCTACTCCGTGTCCGCGATCATGCAGGGTGCGACCCACCCGCGCCCCGTCGCGACCACGCCCCTCGGCGCCTACCCGCACGGCCCGATCGTCAACGCCACCGGGACGGTGATCGGCTCCGACCTGGCCGCCGGCGTGCAGACCGTCCGGGTGACACGGACCGGCTTCACGGGCTCCCGGTCCGTCGCCTACCCGAAGCCGAGCGTGCAGAGCTACCGGCCCCGCATGGCACCGGACGGCACGACCGTGGTCGGGACCCAGGCCGGCACCACGGCCGCGGGGACCCCGTGGAACGCCGTCCCCGCCTACCTGACCACCTCGTCGACGTCGTCGGGAAGGATCAGCAGCGTCGACCTCGGCACCGGTTCCTTCACCCGGGTCGCCGTGACCGCGCGGTTCGCCGCCGTCGCGCTGACGTCGGGCACCGGCGACTCGCTCGTCCTGGTGCGCAAGCAGGCCGACGGTGTCTACTCCGGCCGGACGACCTCGGTCGCGCTCACGCCGCTGCGCAAGGGTCCCGTCGCCGGACAGCCGGCCACCGGGGCGTCGGTGCGGTTCACCGCCGCGACCGACGACGGCCGCAGTGTGTTCGTGACGCGGGGCGACGAGGGGAAGATCACCCAGATCGACACCGCCGGTGCGACCCCGTCGGTGCTCCGCACCATCACGCTGCCCACGGCGCTCGCCGGGGGTGGGTACATGACGACGGTCGACTCGACGATGAGCCCGTACGACCTCAGCGGTCGCTGATCGTTCGTCGATCGACAACCGGCCGCCGACCGCCCCACGGGGTGGTCGGCGGCTAGGGTCCTGGTGTGATCGTCTGGTTGAACGGAACACACGGGGCGGGCAAGACGACGACGAGCCGACTGCTCCAGCCGCTGCTGCCCGGCTCGCGGGTCCTCGATGCCGAGAAGGTCGGCGAGGTGCTGATGGACGTCACGCCGGGGCTGCCGGCCAGTGACAACTTCCAGCACTGGGACCCGTGGCGGCCGCTCGTGGTCGAGACCGCCCGCCGGGTCCACGACTACGTGGGCGGACCGCTCATCATGCCGATGACGGTCCTGGTCGAGGCCTACTGGCGCGAGATCGCCGCGGGACTCGCAGCCCACGGCATCCCGGTCCGGCACTTCGTGCTGCACGTCGACGAGCCGACGCTCCGCGACCGGATCCAGCACGACCCGATCGTGGGCCCGTCGACGTTCCGGTTCGCGTACGTCGACGCCTACGCCGAAGCGGCGCGCGGCTGGCTGCACGCCGAGGCCGAGGTCATCGACGCGACCGACACCCCGGCCACCGAGGTCGCCCGCGCCGTCGCGGACGCGGTGACGTCAGAGCGCTGACCGGCGGTGACGTCAGAACGCTGACCGGCGGTGACGTCAGAGCGCTGACAGCACGAGCTCCCGGATGCCGGGGCGCTCCGGCTGCCCGTGGTCGACCAGCACCGCCCGCATCCCGGCCGCCCTGGCACCGACCACGTCGCGCTCGGGGTCGTCGCCCACGAAGAGACAGTCCGCTGGGTCCACGCCGAGCTCCCCCGCCAGGGCCCTGAACGCGCGGACGTCCGGCTTCTGGAACCCGATGCGTTCCGAGGTGCAGACGACGTCGAACGCGTCGGCCAGGCCGGTCCGTGCGAGCTTGTCGCGTTGCTGGGTCTCCGTGCCGTTCGTCAGGAGCCCGAGGCGGTGTCCGTGCTCGCGCAGCTCGTGCAGCAGCGGCAGGCTCTCGGGGAAGAGCCGCCACGCCTCCCGGTACGCACCCGAGTAGTCGTCGAACACCGCGTCCAGGCCGGCGTCGTCCTCGGGGACCACGACACCCAGCGGCGGCAGGACCGTGCGGAGCCGTGCGCGTCGCTGTTCCTGGAAGCTGATCGCCCCGGACCGCCAACGCTCGAACTGCTCGTCCTCGGCCGTGAACCAGTCGCGGAGGACCGCCTCCGTGGCCTCGACGCCGAAGCCCTGCAGGAACCGGGTCACGCCTGCCCGAGCCGACCCGTGGTGGTCGAACAGCGTGCCGTCCAGGTCGAAGCCGATCGCTCGCGGAGTCCCCACGTGCCCAGGCTAGGGCCGCTCCCGGTCCGTGCGGACCCTGCGAGGTGAACAGCTGCGGACCCCCGCGAGGTGAACAGCACTGTCCGCCGCACGCAGCCCCGGGGTTCGCCACCGCCCGGATCATGCCGGAGACTGGTCCGGGCCACTCACGAAGCGGCCCGCCTCACCACCAGCAAGGAAGGCTCCGCATGCCCGAGCTCCCCGTCGTGTTCGAAGTCGGCTCGATGATCGCCCTGGTCGCGATCCTGCTCGCCGACCTGCTCATCGTCGCGCGTCGTCCGCACGTGCCGACGCTGCGCGAATCCGGCATCTGGGTGGGCGTCTACGTCGGGCTGGCGCTGGTCTTCGCGGTGCTGATGCTGGTCTTCGCCGGCGGCGACTCGGCCGGGCAGTTCCTGGCGGGCTGGCTGACCGAGTACAGCCTGAGCATCGACAACCTGTTCGTGTTCGTCATCATCATGGCGCGCTTCTCGGTGCCGAAGAAGATCCAGCAAGAGGTGCTGCTGCTCGGCATCATCATCGCGCTCGTGCTCCGCGGGGTCTTCATCCTGGTCGGCGCGCAGCTCATCGAGAACTTCTCGTGGATCTTCTACATCTTCGGTGCCTGGCTGATCTGGACGGCGATCCAGCAGCTCCGCGGCGAGGACGAGGACGACCAGAAGGACAGCTTCATCGTCCGGCTGCTGCGCCGCCGGGTCCGCCTCACCGACACGTTCGACGGCATGAAGTTCCGCACCCACCACGACGGCGTCCGGCACTTCACGCCGCTGCTCGTCGTGCTCATCGCGATCGGCACCACCGACCTGCTGTTCGCGCTCGACTCGATCCCGGCGATCTTCGGCATCACCGAGAGTCCTTTCATCGTGTTCACCGCGAACGTCTTCGCCCTGATGGGCCTGCGCCAGCTCTACTTCCTGCTCGGCGGTCTGCTCGAGCGCCTGGTCTACCTGAAGTACGGCATCGCGGTGATCCTGGCCTTCATCGGTGTCAAGCTCGTCCTGCACGCGCTGCACGACAACGAGCTGCCGTTCCTGAACGGCGGCCACCACATCGAGTGGGCACCGGAGATCAACACGTGGGTGTCCCTGCTCGTGATCGTCGCCGCGATGGCCGTGTCGACGCTGGCGAGCCTCGTGCGCATGCGCGGCGAGACCCCCGCGACCGACGACGGCGCAGCCGAGATCGACCAGGACCGAGCCGACCAGGACCCCGCCCGGACCTCCGACTGAAAACCCGTTTGAACGATCCGCTCCGCTCCCTCGTTGTCTGGGTATGGCACTCCGCAAACGCACCAAGGTCATCATCGGGATCTCCGCCGGCGTCGTCGTCGTGGCGGCAGCAGCCGTCATCGCCGGCCCGGTCATCTACGCGAACACCGTCAACGGCCAGGCCGCGGCAGCACCCTCGCTGTCGGCGTCCTCGTCCGGCACCCTCGACGCGAAGGACGCCGACGGCACCTGGACCAGCAAGAGCAGCTCGTACGCCGGGTACCGGGTGCACGAGGTCCTGCAGGGGAATGATGTGAACGTGGTCGGTCGCACGAAGGACGTCAAGGGCACTGCCGTCGTCGACGGCGGCTCGCTCACCAAGGCGTCCGTCACCGTGCAGGTCGGCAAGATCAGCACCCCCGAAGCCGCACGCGACGAGTACTTCCGCTCCACGGCACTGCAGACCGACAAGTACCCGACGGCGACGTTCGAGCTCACCAAGCCCGTCGACGTCACGAAGGCGCTCGACGGCTCCACGCAGGCCGTCACCCTGACCGGCACGATGGAGCTGCACGGCGTCGAGAAGCCGGTCACGGCCGACGCGCAGGTCGCGGTCGGCAAGGGCGGCACCGTCCAGGTCGCCGGCACCGTGCCGATCACCTTCGCCGACTACGGCGTGAAGGCCCCCTCGCTCGGCTTCGTCACCGTGGACGGGAAGGGCTCCGTCGAGTTCTCCCTCGACCTCGGGAAGTGACCGTGACGAGCCGTTCCGCGGACGAGTTGCTCGCGACGCTGTACCGCGAGCACGGTGACGCGCTCACGCGGTACGTCCGGCACCTCACGCGGGACGGCTCGACGGTCGAGGACGTCGTGCAGGAGGCGATGGTCCGCGCCTGGCAGCGCCCGGCCGTGCTCGAACGGGCACCCGACAGCGCACGGGCGTGGTTGTTCACGGTGGCGCGCAACCTGGTCGTGGACGAGGCGCGGTCCGCACACAACCGGCGCGAGCACGGCACCGAACACCAGGTGGAACGGATCGAGTCGGACAGCACGGACGCCGTGCTGGACCGGATCGTGGTCGCCGACGCACTCGCGTCGCTGACCCCGGACCACCGCCGCGTGGTGGTCGACGCGTACTGGCTCGGGCACACGGTGCCGGAGATCGCACGACGACACGACATCCCGGAGGGCACCGCCAAGTCGCGGCTGCACTACGGGCTGCGAGCCCTCCGGCTCGCACTGCAGGAACGAGGAGTGACCCGATGAGCGACGACAAGTACGCAGAGTGGGATGCGGCGTACGTCCTCGGGTCGCTCCCGGCGAGCGAGCGCCTGGAGTACGAGCGACACATCGAGAACTGCGACCGCTGTGCGGCCGCCGTCGCCGAGCTGGTCGGTCTGCCGGGTCTGCTCGGCAAGCTGCCGGCCGACCAGGCGATCGAGATCGCGGAACCGGACGGGAGGCCCGACACCCGTTCCGAGAGCGACCTCGCCTCCGTCGCGCACCGCGTCCGACACCGTCGCCGCCGTCGCCGGGTCTGGGTCGCCGCCACCGCCGGGCTCGCGGTGGTCGCCGCCGTCCTGGGCGGGCTCGCGGTCGGGGCAGCGGGGGAGCGCACCACGGTGCAGGCCGGCTCCGCGCCGACCGCTGCGGCCACCGCCGACCGGTACGACATGAGCGGCGTGCAGGGCCTCGACGTCAAGCTGGCCGTCAGCGGCGAGCAGTGGGGCACCCGCTTCGACTGGGGGTGCTCGTACGGCGGCAAGGCGTGGTCCCCCGACGGGTCGATCCTCTACGACCTCGTCGTCGTCCGGAACGACGGCACGACGCAGACCGTCGGCTCGTGGACGGCTGCCGGTGCGGATGCGCGCGGGCTGTCGGCCTCGACGGACATCCCGCGCGACGACATCAGGAGCGTCCAGGTGCGGCTGCGCGGTGAGCGCGGCGCGCTCGCCGTCGTCACGCTCTAGCCGGCGTCGGCCTCGTCCGCAGCGTCGTCGGGGCCGATGGCGTCCTGGACGTGCGCGCTGACGGACCGCAGCGTCTCGGCGTCGGTCCCCACGGGCCTCCAGAACAGGTCCTCCAGCGCACCGGTGTGCGCGCGGATGCCGGCGAGCACCGCTCGACGACCGTCCGCGGTCATGACCACCCAGCTGCCGCGCGCGTCGCTCGGGCAGTCGGCGCGCTCGACCAGGCCGCGGGCCACCATCCGCGTGACCTGGTGGCTGACGCGCGACTTCTCCCAGCCGATCCCCGTGGCGATGTCCCGGACGCGCAGACGGTGGTCGGGGTCGCGGTGCAGGCCGATCAGGATCTCGAACTCGGGGACCGAGATGCCGGCTCCCGCCTGGACGGCCCGGTCGAGCGCCCGGTCGAGCCGTCGCCAGGCGTCGTGGTACGCGTCCCAGGTGACCCAGTCGTGGCCACCGTTGCCCTCCGTCGACATGCCGACCAGCGTATCCACCGGGCGGGGCATCGGACCGCGCCACGGGTGCTTTCATCCGCTCGGATGACTCCTGGCCGACGTACGGCGTGCTCCGAGGCCGCGTCGGACGTGCGGCATACGATCGGGGGATGCCGAGTGCTCGCCTCCAGGACACCACCGATGACGCCGTCGCGCTCGTGCGCCGGTGGCTGGCGGCGTCCGCCGGGGTGAAGCCCGACCCGGGTGCGGCCCGTCTGGCCCAGGTCCTGCGCGACGAGCAGGGCCTCGACTTCACCCGTGGTTTCGTCGACAAGGTCGTCCGTCCCGAAGACCCCCGGGTCGCCGCGCGCAACCTCGAGCAGCTGAGCCGTGACGTCCCCGACTTCCTCGCCTGGTACCTGCGCGGTGCGGTGACGCTGGGTGGCGGGTTCGCCACCATGGCGCCGTGGGCCGTGATCCCCACCGCGCGCCGGATCCTGCGACGGATGACCGGGCACCTGGTGATCGACGCGAGCACGAGCAAGCTCGGTCCCGCGCTCGCCAAGCTCCGCGGACCGGGCACCCGCCTCAACGTGAACCTGCTCGGCGAAGCCGTCCTCGGCAGCGCCGAGAGCGACCGACGCCTGCAGGGCACGATGGACCTGCTCGCCCGCGACGACGTCGACCACGTGTCGATCAAGGTGAGCGCCGTCGTGCCGCAGACCTCGCCGTGGGCCTTCGACCAGACCGTCGAGCGCGTCGTCGACCGGCTCGTCCCGCTGTACCGCCTGGCCGCGGCGCCGACGGCCGCCGGACGCCCCGCCAAGTTCATCAACCTCGACATCGAGGAGTACCGCGACCTCGACGTCACCCTCGCCGTGTTCCGGACGCTGCTCGACCGTGACGAGTTCGCCGACCTGCAGGCCGGCATCGTGCTGCAGGCCTACCTGCCCGACGCCGCCGGAGCGCTCGACGCGCTGACCGAGTGGGCGCAGGAACGCCGGTCGCGCGGCGGAGCCCCGATCACGGTGCGGCTCGTCAAGGGCGCGAACCTCGCGATGGAACACGTCGACGCGATCGTGCACGGGTGGCCCCTCGCCACCTGGGGCAGCAAGCGCGAGACCGACACCGCCTACCTCCGGATGCTCGACGCCGCGCTGACGCCGGAACGCACCGACGCCGTGCGGATCGGGGTCGCCGGGCACAACCTGTTCGACCTCGCCACCGCGTGGGTGCTCGCCCAGCGGCGCGGGGTGACCGACGCCGTCGACGTCGAGATGCTGCTCGGCATGGCGTCCACCCACGCGCAGGCCGTCCGCGCCGACGTCGGGCAGATCCTGCTCTACACACCCGTCGTCCAGCCCGACGAGTTCGACTCCGCCATCGCGTACCTGGCGCGCCGCCTGCAGGAGAGCGCCAGCCCCGAGAACTTCCTCGCCGCCGCGTCCGACATCGACCACGACGCCAGCGTGTTCGAGCGGGAGCACAGCCGGTTCCTGGCATCCGTCGCCGCACTCGACGAACCCGTCCCCGCCAGCCACCGCACACAGGACCGCCACCGCGCGCTCGGTGAACCGGTCCTGCGGGACGCGTTCCGGAACGCCCCCGACACCGACCCGTCCGTCGCCGCGAACCGGGCCTGGGCGCTCGACGTCCTGCGCCGGGTACCGCGTTCGCAGCTCGGTGCGCAGACGATCCGTGGTGCGAAGGTCGCCGACCGCTCCAAGCTCGAGCGGATCATGGCCCGGACCGCCCAGGCCGGCGTGAACTGGGGCCGACAGGACCCGTCCGACCGCGCCGAGCTCCTCGACCTCATCGGGCACGAACTCGAGACCCGCCGCGCCGACCTGATCGAGGTGATGGCCGCCGAGACCGGCAAGACCTTCACCGAGGCCGACACCGAGGTGACCGACGCCGTCGACGCCGCCCACTACTACGCCGAGCGCGCTCGCCGCCTCGGGGACGTCGAGGGCGCCCAGTACGTGCCGCCGCGGTTGACCGTCGTCGTGTCACCGTGGAGCTCCCCCGTCGCGGTCCCCGCCGGGGGCGTGCTGGCTGCGCTCGCCGCGGGCAGCGGTGTCGTGTTCAAACCCGCACCCGAAGCGAAGCGCTCGGGGGCCGTGCTCGCCGACGTGCTCTGGGACGCCGGGGTGCCGCACTCGCTGCTGCAGCTCGTCGACCTGGCCGAGGACGAACTCGGCCGCGACCTCGTCGGCCACCCCACGGTCGACCGCATCATCCTGACCGGCTCGTCCGACACCGCCCGCTCGTTCCGCTGGTGGCGTGCCGGGCTCCCGCTCAACGCCGAGACGAGCGGCAAGAACGCCATCGTCGTCACGCCGAGCGCCGACCTGGACCTGGCGGTGCAGGACATCGTGCGGTCCGCCTTCGTGCACGCCGGGCAGCAGTGCTCGGCGGCGTCGCTGGTGATCCTGGTCGGGTCGGTGGGCGAGAGCGAGCGCTTCCAGCGGCAGCTCGTCGACGCCACCCGCACGCTCCGGGTGGCGTGGCCCGACGACCCCACGGCGCAGGTCGGCCCGCTCATCACGGAGCCGCAGGGCGCCCTCCGTCAGGGTCTGACCGAGCTCGGCCCGGGGGAGTCCTGGCTCGTGCAGCCCGAGGCGGTCGACGACTCCGGTCGGCTCTGGTCGCCGGGCATCCGCGACGGTGTCCGCCCCGGCAGCGACTTCCACCAGACCGTGTACTCGGGCCCGGTGCTCGGCATCATGCGGGCCGAGACCCTCGAGCAGGCCATCGCGATACAGAACGGCACCGACTTCGGGCTGACGGCGGGCATCCACTCGCTCGACGTGGACGAGGTGTCCGAGTGGCTCGCCCGCGTCCGCGCCGGCAACCTCTCCGTCAACCGCGGCACCACCGGTGCCGTCGTGGGGCGCCAGCCGTTCGGCGGCTGGAAGGGTTCGTCGGTCGGTACCGGCACCAAGGCCGGCGGTCCGATGTACGTCGCGACGCTCGGCCGGTGGCTGCCCACGCCCCGCACGGTGCACCGGAGCATCCAGCTGCACGGCCTGCCCCCGCGCGTGACCGCCGTGATCGAGGCCGCACGCAGCGGGCTGTCGTTCGAGGAGTTCGACCGTGTGCGAGCCGGTGCCCTGAGCGACGTCCGTGCACGCGAGACCCTGTTCCGCTCGCAGGACCTGGCGGGACTCGTGGTGCAGCGGAACGTGCTGCGCCACCGTCCCCAGTCCGTCATCGTGCGCCAGGCCGAGGACGCCTCGACCGTGGACCTCGTCCGGACGCTCGTCGCCGCGACCTCGGCACGGGCGCACGTCCTGCTGAGCACGGCTCGGCCGCTGCCCGGCCCCCTCACCCAGCTGCTGGCGGGGAACCGGTCGCCGCTCGACGTCGTCGACCACCTGGTGGAGTCCGACCAGGAGTTCCACGCCCGCGCGTCGTCGGGGGCGGTGTTCCAGGCGGACTGGTCCAGCGGTCAGGACGACGAGCCCGTCGACGCGCTCGAGGCCGTGCTGTCACAGGGGCAGGACCGCCCGGCACACACGGCGTTCGGTGGTCCCGGGGCCCGCATCCGGCTGCTCGGCGGCGACTCCCAGGCTCTCGAAGAAGCACTGGGCGCGAGCATCGACGTCGCGATCCACGACGCCCCCGTGGTCGAGGCCGGCGTGATCGAGATGCTGCCGTACCTGCGCGAGCAGTCGGTGTCGATCACCGCGCACCGGTTCGGCGACGTCGACAGCGATTTCTCCGAGCTGCGCGTCTGAGCAGTTCCGCGCGTTGCGTTTCGCTTCGTGAGCAGAAGAGGTCGGATCCCCAGACGGGACCCGACCTCTTCTGCTCACGAAGTGCCCCGGGGATCAGTCCTCGGCGTCACCCGCTTCTTCGTCCTCGACGCCGGTCTCGGCCATGCGGTCCCGCAGGTGGTCTGCCATCGCGCCGGCGCCTTCACCGGCGTGGTCGTGGTCGACCTGCTCGATCAGACCCTGCAGCTTCTCGTGGTTCGTGGCATCGGTGGCACCGTCCATGACGGGCTCGGTCTGCTCGTTGTCGCTCATGCTCCGGACGCTACGCCGCGGTTGCTGCGGAACGGTAGTGGAGCTCGACCGCCCCGCCGTCGAACTGCGTGGTGCCGACGAGTTCGTACACCGGGGTCGGTGCGGCGACCGGCAGCAGGGGCGCTCCGGCACCGAGCGCGACCGGCATCACGGTGACCCGCAGCTCGTCGAGGATGCCCGCCTGCTGGTACTGCGCCGCGAGCAGTCCGCCGCCGACGACCCAGACGTCACCGCCGGCGGCCACGCGCTCGAGGTCGGCCTGGTGGTCGCCGACCTCGCCGGAGACGAAGCGCACGTCGGCACCGTCCGGCACCGGCAGGTCTCGCGTCGTGAACACCCACGTCGCCAGGTCCGGGTACGCCCACGTGTCGTCGTGCTCGAGCAGCCACTCGTACGTCGTCGACCCCATCGCGATCGCGCCGACGCCCGCGTAGAACCGGTCGTGGTGCTCCTGGAACGGTTCGAAGCCGAACTGCAGCAGCCAGTCGAGGTCGTCGTCGGGCGCGGCGACGAAGCCGTCCAGCGAGGATGCGACGGAGTAGATCGTGCTCATGCCGGGGACGCTACCGAGCACCCCCGACAGCACTCAGCGCCGACTGCCGCGACCGACGACCGCTGCCTCGGCGATCGCCAGGGCGGCGGCGATCCAGAGCTGGTCGAGCGCGAACCGGCGGCGACGGGGATCGGCGACGGCCAGCGGCACCATCGTCACGCCGTGCAGGGTGTCCACGACGGCGCTCAGGGTGTGCGCGTTGCCGGAACCCGCCCGCGCGACGAGCACGGCCTGTCCGAGCTGTCGGATCCCGAGCACGCCGTGCAGCGCCGCCTGGTCCGACCCTCGGGCCGCACGGCTCAGGTGCCACAGGCCGAGCCCAGCTCGGGCCAGCTCGACGACGGCTGCTCCGGACACGGTCGACGACCGGCGGCTCATCGTCGGCGTCCCGCGACGAGGGCGACGGCCCCGGCGGCACCGAGCACCGCCCCGATGATCCCGTTGCCGACCCGGCGGTGCTCCACCCACCAGGTCTGCGGCGACCACGCGTGCGCGGACTCGTCGAAGACCCCGTGTGCACCATGGTCGCCCGGCACCGGCTCGTACAGGTTGTCCCGCATCTCGAGACCGTCCTTGTCCGGAGCCTGCTGCCCGTCGACCAGGGTCTTGGCGGCGTACCAGTCGGCGAAGCGTCCGCTGATCCGGTTGCCGAGGATCGTGTAGACCGTGGACTCGCCCACCCAGGTGCGGCTGCGCGGCCGCTCGGCCACCGCGGCGATGGCCCGGGCACCGACCTCGGGCTGGTAGATCGGGGCGACGGGCTGCGGGTGGTGCGGCAGCTTCGACTTCACCCACTGGAACTGGATCGTGTTGAGCGCCGGCATGTCCACGCGGGACACCTTGACCTTGCTGCCCTGTTCGCGCAGCTCGGAGACGACGGACTCGGTGAACCCGACGATCGCGTGCTTCGCGCCGCAGTACGCGGCCTGCAGGGGGATTCCGCGGAACCCGAGCGCCGAACCGACCTGGATCACGTGCCCACGACCGCGGGGGACCATCCGTGACAACGCCGACCGGGTGCCGTTCACGAAGCCGAGGTAGGTCACGTGCAGCGCCCGCTCGAAGTCCTCCGGGGCGGTGTCGAGGAACTTCCCGAACACCCCGACCATCACGCCGTTCACCCACAGGTCGATCGGTCCGAGTTCCCGCTCGACCCGGTCGGCCGCGGCCTCGACGGCGTCGCGGTCGGAGACGTCGGCGACCAGGGCCAGCCCGCGTCGCCCGGCGGCCTCGACCTCGGCGACGGCGGCGTCGACGCCCTCCTGCCCGCGGGCCAGGACGGCCACGTCCCACCCCCGTGCGGCGAGCTCCCGGACGGTCGCCCGTCCCAGTCCTGCGGATCCACCGGTCACCACTGCCACTCGAGTCATGGCTCCCTTGTACCTGCGGTCGCCCGTGCACCACTCAGCCGCTGTCCCCCGACGACCCGTGCCTCAGGGCGGTGGCCGAGCATGCTGGTGGTGTGGACACGCGAGACGACCCCGTGGAACCCCAGCCGGACGCGGAGCCGCAGCCGCGCTGGATCCGACGGACGCCGATCCTCCCCGAGCAGTGGTGGGGTCCGCCGACGGCTCTGGCGGTCGGGGCGCTGGCGATCGTGGCGATCGGCATCTGGCTGCAGCGTCCCGCCCTGCCCGTGGTGATCCCGGTCGGCGCCGTGGTGCTGGTCGGTGCGTTCGTGCTCGCGGTCGCCGGTCGGCGTGCGTACTGGTACCCGAGTCACGCGGCGGCTTGGCGCTTGCACCGCACCCGGGTCGTCGTGTGGAACACGGTAGGCGTCGCGTTGTCGGTGTTCGCCTTCGCGGTGGGAGCACGGACGCTCCTGATCGGGTACCTGGTCGCCGCGACGGGCCTCTACACGATGCGACGCGACGACCCGACGCGGTTCGAGCGGCGCGGTCGTGCGGTGGCGTCGGCGGCCGTCGCGGTGGTGGCGGCCGTGTTCGCGGTCGTGGCGTTGACGGTCCCGGTCGTCGACGAAGCGCACGCATCGCTGTGGATCGGGTGGAGCGTCCTGGTCATCCCGGTCGCCGTCGTCGTCGCGGTGCTGAACTGGCGAGCCGCGTCGAGGACGGCCGAGCCCGACCTCGACGGGGCGGAGGCCGTCGAGGGTCAGCGACCAAGACCGGAGCCGGGCACCGATCCGCTCAGCGCCCCCGACCGAACCGCGTCGTGACCCCCGGCGAGTAGAGCACCGAGTCCGGCTCGAGCTCCGTCAGCCCGAAGGGCAGCCCGGCCGCTCCGACCAGGTCGTCCCGCAGCGACACCACCGAGGCCCGGTGCAACGGCCACGGCTCGTGCTCGTTCGGCCAGAAGCGCGTCCGCCCCGCGCGGTGCACGTGCATGCCCCACCGAGCCGTCAGGAACGTCTCGAGGGCCCCTGGCTCGTCGAGTGCCTCGCCCACCCGGATGTCGAGCATCGACCGCAGGTGGGTGCCGTGCCGACGCATCGCGTACCCGACGCGGCCGTCACCGCTGCGCGACTCCGCGACCGCCCACCGGTACGGCAGGCCGGTCGCGACGCGCGCCCCGATGGTCGGCAGGAGCTTCCCGGCGTCGAGCGACAGGAACACGACCCCGCGCTGCCCCTGCTCGTCGACCGTGTAGACGCGGACGTTCAGCTCGACGAAGTCGCCGATGCTCCCGGTCGAGAACGGCGGGAACCGCGTGTCCTCGAACCGGAACGCGATGAGGCCCACCCAGGTGGTCACCCCGTCGTCGGTGCCGTCGAGCGCCATCGTGTCGGGCCGTGTGCCGGCCGGTAGCAGCGGCGCCACCGCCGACACGTCGACGCGCCAGTGCACGAAGACGACGTCGAGCCAGTCCTGCGAGATCCAGGGACGGCCCGGCAGGCCGGGGGCGACGGGCTGGAGGCCCGGGGCGCTCTGGGTGGGTCGGGTGTCGGTCACGATGTGGTCGCCTCCGGTTCGATGTGGGCTGCGACGGGTGCGTCGTCCCAACCGCGCTGCGGGGTGTCGCAGGTGCCGCGGAACACGTACTGCGAGGGACGCTTCCGCTCGCTCGACGTCCAGTCGATGGCCGGACGTCGTCGTTCCGGGGGCAGGTACCCGATCCGGTAGACGGCCATCAGCTCGAGCGACTCGGGCACGCGGAGCAGTCCCCCGATCTCCTCCCACGCGCCGGGGGTCTCCATCGGGAAGGACACGAACTGGATCCCCAGGCCGAGCTCGGTCGTCGCGAGCCAGATGTTCTCCATCGCCGCGCCCATGCTGAACACCGAGTAGAAGCCGGACAGCTCCTCCTTCCGGTACTCGTGGCGGTCGAGCATCACGCCGAGCAGCAGCGGCGACCCGGCGACGAGCTTCCGGTTCTCCTCACCCAGGGTCTGCGGCACCCGGAGCGTGTTCATGAGCAGCTGCCCGCGCTTCGTGAACACCTGCTTCGTGAACGGCCGCAGCGGCCCGGGGAGCTTGTCGAACAGCATCCCGTCGCGCCGCTCGTCCATCTCGGCCTTCGAGAACCGGAAGTACGGCTTGTACCGCTCGAAGAACGTGCCCGCGGCCATGGTGCGGGTCATCGAGCTGCCGCTGATCTCGGCGACGCGGTCGATCGTCTGGCGCTCCTCGACCAGCACGAAGCGCCACGGCTGGCTGTTGAGCTGCGACGGCGCCCGTCCGGCGAGCTCCATGAGCAGCCGCTGGTGCTCCTCCGACACCGGATCGGGCAGGAACGGCCCGTTCGTCGTGCGTCGTCGTCGGATGGCCTCGAACAGCTCCACTGCTCACCTCTCTGATCGCCTGCGGGCGAGCACGGCCCCCAGGTAGGACGGTGCGGCGGCGACCGCGACCCTCCAGTGTGCTCCGGAGCGCGGGTTCGTGCGTGGAGCGACCGCCAGCGGCACGAGTGCCGGCAGCAGGAACAGTGCGGTCCGGTCGCGCGTCCACGCGGGGGTCGTCGCGGCGACACCGGTCAGGGTCGCGGTCACGACGAACAGCCCGTGGTGCACGACGCGGAGCTTCTTCGTGCGGATCAGCCGCACGGCGACCGCGGTGCCCCACAGGCAGTTCGCGACGTAGGCGAGGCCCGCAGCGGTGACCAGCTGCCGGGCCGGACGCGATCCCGCGGGCGGTGATCCGCGCCTCCCGGCCGTCTTCCGTCCCATGCGTGGGACGTTACGCGGTCTCTCGACTGACGAGCTTGGAGAGCACGATCGCGGAGCGGGTGTGGTCGACCTGGGGAGCGAGGCGAACCTTGTCGAGCGCCTCTTCGAGCGCGGACAGGTCCTTCGAACGCATGTGCACGACGGCGTCGGCGCTGCCGGTGACCGTGCCGGCGTCGATGACCTCGGGGACGGTGTCGAGCAGGGCACGCAGCTCGTCGGGCGACACGGTGCCGCGGCAGTAGAGCTCGACCCAGGCCTCGGTGCCGCGGTCCTCGACGGCGGGGTCGACCTTGATCGTGAACCCCTGGATGACACCGTCACCGACCAGCCGGTCGACGCGGCGCTTGACGGCCGAGGCCGAGAGTCCGACCACCGACCCGATGTCGCCGTAGCCGGCGCGGGCGTTGTCCCGGAGCTGATCCAGGATGCGGTGGTCGAGCGTGTCCATTTGTCCCCTATCGTACGCGGACTTGTTGCGAGGCCGGTGGGTCTCGCGCACGAAACGTGCGTCACCCGAACGGGTGTCACGCCGTCGGGGCCCCCGTACTGCACTTGCTGGACGGTGTGTGTCAGGATCGGAGTGGCGTCGACCTGGTCCGCTGCGGTGAGTGAGCCTGCATCTCACCGGAGCTCTTCTCCTCGTTCCGTTTCGGTTCCTGGCAGGCTCGGGCCCCGGTCCCTTCCAGGAGGACTGATGTCGAACACCGCACCCGCCCCCGAGTCCGTCGCCACCCCGGCCCGTGTCGCCACGAAGCGCACGATCCTGATGTGCAAGCCGGACTTCTACACCGTGAGCTACCGGATCAACCCGTGGATGCACCCGGAGGAGCCGACCGACACGTCGAAGGCCGTCGAGCAGTGGGAGTCGCTCGTCGCCGTCTACGAGCAGCTCGGCTTCGACATCTCGTACATCGACCCGATCGACGGCCTGCCGGACATGGTCTACGCGGCCAACGGCGGGTTCGTCCTCGACGGCATCGCGTACGGCGCGAAGTTCCAGTACCCCGAGCGCCAGCCCGAGGGCCCCGCGTACATGGACTGGTTCCGCCAGGCCGGCCTGACCGTCGCCGAGCCTGAGCAGACCAACGAGGGCGAGGGCGACTTCCTGCTCATCGGTGACACCATCTTCGCCGGCACCGGTTTCCGGTCGGACAGCACCTCGCACGACGAGCTCGCGACGATCTACGGCCGCGAGGTCGTCACGCTGAAGCTCATCAACCCGAGCTTCTACCACCTCGACACCGCCATCGCCGTGCTCGACCCCGAGCCCGCCGTCGACGGGACGAGCAACATCGCCTACCTGGAGAGCGCCTTCGACGAGCCGTCGCTGGCGATCCTGCGCGAGCGCTTCCCGGACGCGATCATCGCCACCGAAGAAGACGCCGCGATCCTCGGCCTGAACTCGTACTCCGACGGGTACAACGTCGTGATCGCCGCCCGGGCCGTTCGGTTCGCCGAGCAGCTGCGCGAGAAGGGCTACAACCCGATCGGCGTCGACCTGTCCGAGCTGCTGCTCGGCGGTGGTGGCGTGAAGTGCTGCACCCTCGATCTGCACCCGGTCGGCACCGGCACCTCGGTCGCGCGTTCGCTCGGGGTCAGCTGATGTCTGCGGCAGCGTCGCTCGGGGTCAACACCGCGGCGGCGCTCGCCGTCGAGGACCGCGCCCTCGCGCACAACTACAGTCCACTGCCCGTCGTCATCGCGTCGGGTCAGGGAGCGACCGTCACCGACGTCGACGGCAAGCGGTACCTGGACGGCCTGGCCGCGTACTCGGCGGTGAACTTCGGCCACGGCAACCCGCGACTGCTCGACGCCGCGCGGGCGCAGCTCGACCGCGTGACGCTGACCAGCCGCGCGTTCGTGAACGACCAGCTCGGGCCGTTCGCGGCAGCACTGGCGGCGTTGACGGAGACCGAGATGGTCCTGCCGATGAACACCGGTGCCGAGGCCGTCGAGTCCGCGATCAAGGTGTCCCGCGCCTGGGGCTACCGCGTCAAGGGCGTGCCGGCCGAGCGGGCGACGGTCATCGTCGCGTCCGGCAACTTCCACGGGCGCACCACGACGATCATCTCGTTCTCCGACGACCCGTCGGCCCACGACGACTTCGGGCCGTTCACGCCCGGCTTCCGCACGGTGCCGTACGGCGACGCTGCGGCGCTGCGCGAGGCGATGGACGAGACCGTCGTCGCCGTGCTGCTCGAGCCGATCCAGGGTGAGGGCGGCGTGGTCATCCCGCCGGAGTCGTACCTTCCTGACGTCCGCGCGGTCTGCGACGAGTTCGGTGCGCTGTTCATCGCCGACGAGATCCAGTCCGGCCTCGGTCGCACGGGGCACACGCTCGCGGTGCAGCGCGTCGGGGTGCGTCCCGACCTGATCACACTCGGCAAGGCCCTGGGCGGCGGCATCGTGCCGGTGTCCGCGGTGGTGGGTTCGCGCGATGTCCTGGGCGTCCTGCGTCCCGGGGAGCACGGATCGACCTTCGGCGGCAACCCACTCGCGGCGGCCGTCGGCGCCGAGGTCGTGGCGATGCTCGGCGAGGGCACGTTCCAGCAGCGGGCCCTCGACGGCGAACCGCTGTTGCGCGGCCTGCTCGACGACCTGCTCGGCAAGGGTGTCGTCTCGCACCGGGTCGCCGGACTCTGGGCCGGGATCGACATCGACCCCGCGCTCGGCACGGGCAAGGCGATCTCGAAGGACCTCGCCGACCGCGGGCTCCTGGTGAAGGACACCCACGGGTCGACGATCCGCTTCGCACCGCCCCTGGTCGTCACCGACGACGAGGTGCGCTTCGCGATCGGAACCCTGGCCGAGGTGCTCGCCGCGCGCGCCTGACCTGATCCGCAAAACACCGGTGTTCGCGCGTTGAACCCCCGCATGCCGCGGTGCGGAGCGCGAACACCGGTGTCTTGCGTGCGCCGGCGCGCGTCACCAAGTGCGGCTCACACCGCCCAGCGCGCCGCCAGCTCGTCCATCAGGGCATCGAGCCGCTCGTCGATCACCTGCTCCTCGGGGTGCGCCTCGTACCAGGCGATGACCTCGCGCACACCCTGCCGGTAGGTCGTGCGCGGCCGATACCACGGCACGAGCGACCGGATCTTGCTGTTGTCGAACACCGACGAGTTCGCCTTGTCGCCGAGCAGCGCCGCGCCCCACTCGGGGTCCACCGCGTTGATCGCGTCCGCCGGCACGTGCACGATCCGCAGGTCCTCGACCCCGGCCGCCGCCGCGATCTCGTGCGCGATGGCGTTCCACGTCGGGGCCTCGTCGCTCGTGATCGTGAAGGGCTCACCGATCGCCTCGGCCCGGTCGAGCAGCCCCGTGAACCCGACCGCGAAGTCGCGGCTGTGGGTCAGCGTCCACAGCGACGTGCCGTCGCCAGTGATGACGACCGGCTTGCCGGCACGCATCCGAGCGACAGCGGTCCAGCCGCCCGTCAGCGGCAGCTTCGTCTCGTCGTAGGTGTGCGACGGCCGCACGATCGTCACCGGGAAGTCCTGCTCCCGGTACGCCTGCATGAGCAGTTCCTCGCACGCGATCTTGTCGCGCGAGTACTGCCAGTACGGGTTCTTCAGCGGCGTCGACTCCGTGATCGGCAGGTGCGTCGCCGGCGTCTGGTACGCCGAGGCCGAGCTGATGAACACGTACTGCCGCGTCCGCCCGGCGAAGAAGTCCACGTCGGCCTGCACCTGGTCGGGCGTGAAGGCGATCCAGTTCACGACCACGTCGAACCGCTGGTCGCCGAGTGCGTCCGCCAGGGCGCTGCGGTCCGACACATCGGCCTGGAGGCGCGTCACACCCTCCGGGATCAGCCTGCCCCCGGTGGTCCCCCGGTTGAGCACGGTCACGTCGAACCCCTGCTCGACGGCTTCCCGGACGCAGGCGGCGCTGATGACGCCGCTCCCGCCGATGAACAACACGCTCGCTCCGGTCATGGATGCTCCCTCGCTTCGATGCGGCGCAGCCCTGCGCCGTCGTCCCATGTGATCCTGCACCGTCCGAGCCGACTACCGTCACGGTTCGGGTCGCACCGACGCGCCCCACGACAGGAGTGACACGCACATGGAGTACCGCTACCTCGGCAACTCGGGCCTCAAGGTCTCCGAGATCACCTACGGCAACTGGCTCACCCACGCATCCCAGGTCGAGAACGACGCGGCGATCGCCTGCGTCAAGGCGGCCCTCGAGGTCGGCATCTCGACGTTCGACACCGCCGACGTCTACGCCAACACCGGCGCGGAGACGGTCCTCGGTGAAGCGCTCAAGGGGGAGCGACGCCAGTCCCTCGAGATCGCCACGAAGGTGTTCGGGCCGACCGGTCCGAAGGGCCACAACGACACCGGCCTGTCCCGCAAGCACATCCTCGAGTCGATCGACGGTTCGCTGCAGCGGCTGCAGACGGACTACGTCGACCTGTACCAGGCGCACCGTTACGACCACGAGACCCCGCTCGAAGAGACGATGCAGGCCTTCGCCGACATCGTGCGCCAGGGCAAGGTCCTGTACGTCGGCGTCAGCGAGTGGACCGCGGACCAGCTGCGGGCCGGTGCTGCGCTCGCGAAGGACCTCGGCTTCCAGCTCATCTCGAACCAGCCGCAGTACTCGGCACTGTGGCGGGTCATCGAGGACGAGGTCGTCCCCACCTCGAAGGAGCTCGGCATCTCGCAGATCGTCTGGTCCCCGATCGCCCAGGGTGTGCTCACCGGCAAGTACAAGCCGGGTCAGCCGCTGCCCGAGGGTTCCCGTGCAACCGATGACAAGGGCGGCGCGGACATGATCAAGCGCTTCATGCGCGACGAGGTGCTGTCCTCGGTGCAGGAGCTCGAGCCGATCGCGAAGGAGCTCGACCTGTCGATGGCGCAGCTCGCGGTCGCCTGGGTCCTGCAGAACGAGAACGTCGCCTCGGCGATCATTGGGGCATCGCGCCCGGAGCAGGTCCACGACAACGCGGGCGCTGCCGGCGTCACGATCCCGGCGGAGCTCATGTCGCGGATCGACGATGCCCTGGGCGCCGTGGTCGAACGCGACCCGGCGAAGACGAACGACAGCAGCCCGAAGACCCGCGAGGCGTAGGCCCTCCGCGAAACACCGGTGTTCGCCCGTTGAACACGCGCAGGCCGCGGCTCGATGCGCGAACACCGGTGTTTTGCGAGCAGGTCACACTGGCCGGACAACGGAAAAGGCCCCCTGCCGAAGCAGGGGGCCTTCACCGGTGGCTGGACACGGCATCGATCCGTGGACCTTTCGATTTTCAGTCGAACGCTCTACCAACTGAGCTATCCAGCCGTGGCGACCCTGACGGGACTTGAACCCGCGACCTCCGCCGTGACAGGGCGGCACGCTAACCAGCTGCGCTACAGGGCCATATTGTGTTGTGTCTTGCTGTGGTGTTGCTCAGTACTACTTGCTCGCTCACTCAAGGAGTGACCCCAACGGGATTCGAACCCGTGCTGCCGCCGTGAAAGGGCGGTGTCCTAGGCCACTAAACGATAGGGCCGCAAGCAGTGCATCGCGCTACCGATGGACAAGCATACGGATGCCCTCGGGGTTTCACAAATCCGACCTCGCCAACCGTGCATCCCCGGCGTGTCGCGCCGACCGTGCACGGGTCTCCGAAGCGGTCGGTGCGAGCATCGACGGCGGTCGCGCCCCTCGTCCGAGGGGCTGTCGCGCCTGCGACCGGTGTTGTTACTGTTGCAACTGTTAACAGTGTTACGTGCGTGAGCCTTGCCGCGCTGTTACGAAATCGAGATACATGTCGACCTCCACTCCGCTCTCCCTCAGCACCCGCAGCCGCCTGATCGCCGCCGCGGTCGCCGTCGCGCTCACGGCCGGCACGCTCGCGGCCCTCGCCCCGACGTCGTCCGCCAGCGCTGCGAGCTACCCCAGCTGGGACGAGGTGCAGCAGGCGAAGTCGTCGACCAGCGCCCAGCAGGCGAAGGTCAGTGAGATCAAGTCGCTCATCTCGTCACTGAAGAGCGAGGCCGCCGCCAAGCAGAAGGCCGCGCAGGCCGCCGGTGAGGCGTACCAGGCAGCGCAGAACAAGTACGACGAGGCGACGCTCAAGCAGAAGAAGTTCCAGTCGCAGGCCGACGATGCGAAGCAGACCGCCGCGCAGTCCGAGGCGCAGGCCGGCCAGCTCGCCGCCCAGCTCGGGCGCACCAGCGGCGACGACGTGACGACGGACATCCTCACGCACCCGTCCGACTCGGGCGACCTGCTGTACGAGCTCGGCGCCATGTCGAAGCTCAGCGAGCAGTCCGAGGGCATCTACGCACAGGCCTCGCAGGACCGTGGCGTGGCCCAGGGGCTCGCTGACAAGGCCGATCGTGCCAAGCAGGCCCTCGGGGACCTCGCCGACGCCGCGCAGTCGAAGATGCAGCAGGCCCAGGGCGCAGCCGACGCCGCACAGACCGCGGTCGACGCCCAGAACGACAACGAATCCCGGCTCGAGGCGCAGCTGACCGCGCTCACCTCGAAGCAGCGCGGCGTCGAGGCCGACTACCGCAAGGGCGTCGCCGCCGAGAAGGCCCGCCAGGCCCGCCTCGCCGCAGCCGCCGCGAAGGCAGCAGCCAAGGCCGCGGCGACCAGCCAGGGCGGCGCCGGCGGCGGCAGCGCCAACCCCGCCGGGTGGGTCCGCCCCGCCGGAGGGTTCCAGACGAGCCCGTACGGCTACCGCGTCGACCCGTACACGCACATCAGCGCCCTGCACGCGGGCGTCGACCTGGCCCCGGCCTGCTACGCCCCGATCTACGCGGCACACGACGGCACCGTCACCTTCGCCGGCAACGGTGGCGGGTACGGCAACGAGGTCATCCTCGACAACGGCGGCGGCATCTCGACCGCGTACGGCCACGTCGTCGACGGCGGGATCATGGTCACCGCCGGCCAGCACGTCACCGCGGGGCAGCAGATCGCCAAGATCGGTTCGACCGGTTGGTCGACCGGGTGCCACCTCCACTTCGAGACCCGGATCAACGGCGCTGCCGTCGACCCGGTCCCCTTCATGGCAGCGCGGGGGATCTCGGTATGAGCATCAGCGCCACCGGAACGAGTCGTCCCACGTCATGACCACCTCCGCTCGCTCGTTCTCCTGCGGGATCGCGACCATCGCCGTGCTCGGCATCGGCCTGTCGGTCGTCATCGCCGGACCGGCCCAGGCCGCGCCCTCGGGCCCCTCCTGGGACGACGTCAAGGCCGCCAAGTCCGACGCGGCCGACGCCCAGCAGACGGTCGACGAGCTGAGCGACCGGCTCAGCACGCTGCAGGATGCCGCCGACCAGGCCGGCGTCGCCGAGCAGCAGGCCGGGCAGGCGTACGCCCTTGCCGCGTCGCAGCAGCAGGAGGCGAAGGACGACCTCGCTGACCTGTCCGCGCAGTCGAAGCGCGCGAAGGCCCGGGCGGACGACTCCGCCGGCCAGGTGGCCGGGCTCGTGGTCGAGCTGTCCCGCACCGGTGGCGGCGACCTGTCGACGACGATGCTCATGGACTCGTCGGACTCCAAGGACCTGCTCTACCGGGTCGGCACGATGTCGCACCTGTCCGAGCGCTCCGCGACGGTCCTGGCCGAGGCCCGCGCCGACCAGAAGACCGTGGAGTCCCTGGCAGCCCAGCAGTCCGCCGCCGAGAAGGCCCTGAGCAAGGCGACGAAGGCGACGAAGACCACCTTCGCGACGGCCAACGCCGCCGCTGCCGGCGCCCAGGAACGGGTGCAGAAGCAGCAGGAGCAGCAGGGCGAGGTCCTGCGCCAGCTCGCGTACCTGAAGGGCACGAGCGTCGCGACGGAGACCGCGTACTGGAGCGCCCAGCAGGCGAAGGCAGCCGCGGCGGCCATCGCGAAGCAGACGCGCAACTCCGGTGGCGGCAACACCGGCAGCTCCTCCGGCGGCACCGGCAGCACCGGCGGCGGCAGCAACTCCGGCACCACCGGCGGCACCGGCGGCACCGGCAGCACCGGCGGCGGCAGCAACTCCGGCACCACCGGCGGCACCTCCACTCCGGCCCAGCCCAGCACCCCGTCGAACCCCGGCACCCCGAGCAAGCCCAGCACGCCGACGCGGCCGAGCAACCCCGCCCCGGCCCCGGCTCCCGCTCCTGCTCCAGCCCCAGCCCCGGCGCCCGCACCCAGCAGCCCCTCGAAGGCCGCCGGTGCGATCGCGTTCGCCCGCGGACAGCTCGGCAAGCCGTACGTGCTGAACGGCGCCGGCCCGAACACCTGGGACTGCTCCGGCCTGGTGATGATGGCCTACAGCTCGCAGGGCATCGCGACCGGCGGGCACAACGTCGTCTGGCAGTACAACTACTTCAAGTCGATCGGTCGCCTCGTCCCGCTGTCCCAGCGCCAGCCCGGCGACATCCTGTTCTACTCGTCGAACGGCACGTCGTCGGGGGCGTACCACGACTCGATCGTGACGAGCTACGGCACCATGGTCGAGGCTGCACGGCCCGGCGTCGGCGTCGTCGAGCGAGCGATCTGGCTGCCGAACCAGCTCATGCCGTACGTCGCCCGCCCGAGCGGCTCCCTGTAGCCAGCTCCCGGTGTGCCCGTTCCCTCCCAGAGCGGCTGCGGGAGCAGGCACCAGCACAGAACGGCGCCCGCCCTCCGGATGGAGAGCGGGCGCCGTTCGTCGTCAGGGGATCGTCAGTGCGAACCGGGCACGTACGCGGCCTGACCAGCCTGCACGATGCGCTCGGCCTCGGCGGCGTCGCCCCAGCCCTCGGCCTTGACCCACTTGTTCGGCTCGAGGTCCTTGTAGTGCTCGAAGAAGTGCGCGATCTCGGCCTTCGTCTGCTCCGGCACGTCCGCGATGTCCTGGATGTGCGCCCAGCGCGGGTCCTTGGCGGGGACGACGAGGACCTTCTCGTCGATGCCGGCCTCGTCGCTCATCTTGAAGACGCCGACGGGGCGGACCTTGACGCCCACGCCGGGGAACGTCGGGAACTCGAGCAGCAGCAGGGCGTCCACGGGGTCACCGTCGTCGGCCAGGGTCTTCTCGAAGAACCCGTAGTCGGTGGGGTAGACGAACGAGGTGAACAGCACGCGGTCGAGGTAGACGCGACCGGTCTCGTGGTCCACCTCGTACTTGTTGCGGCTGCCCTTGGGGATCTCGACGACGACGTCGTACGCGGCCATGTTGCGCTCCTGTGTCTGCTTCGGGGACTGTCGTGTGTTGCGAAAGCGCGGCTAACGTTACCGGGTGAACTCTCCGCGTCCCCGGCTCGACCCCGCCGTCGCCGAGACCCGTCTGGCCGTCCGTGACCTGCTCGCCGCAGCCGTCGACGACGGCGTGGTCGCCGAAGGCGACCTGGTCCTCGTCGCACTGAGCGGCGGACCGGACTCCCTCGCCCTCGCCGCGGCCACCGCGTTCGAGGCGGGCAGGCAGGGTCTCCGGGCCGGGGCGGTGGTCGTCGACCACGCGCTCCAGGCGGGCTCCGAGGCGGTCGCGAGCCGCGCCTCCCGGCAGGCATCCGAGCTGGGACTCGACCCGGTGACGGTCCGCAGGGTCGCGGTCGGCTCCGACGGTGGCCCGGAAGGCGCCGCCCGGGAGGCCCGACACGCGTCGATCGCCGAGGTCGCGGCCGCCACCGGGTCACCCCTGGTGCTGCTGGGACACACCCTGGACGACCAGGCCGAGACGGTGCTGCTCGGCCTGCTGCGCGGCAGCGGACCGGACAGCCTGTCCGGCATGCAGCCGCTCGCCCGGCGTGACGCCGGTCCGGCCTACGGCCGTCCGCTGCTGACCGTCCGGCGGCACGCGACCCGGCAGGCGTGCGCCGCAGCGGGGCTGGCGCCCTGGCACGACCCACAGAACGACGACCCCGCGTACGCACGGGTGCGGGTGCGGAACACCCTGCTGCCGGTGCTCGAACGGGAGCTCGGCGCCGGGGTCCCCGAGGCCCTGGCCCGGACGGCCGACCAGCTGCGCGAGGACTCCGCGGCACTCGACCACTTCGCCGAGGAGATCGCGGAGGACATCGCCGAGCACTCCGAGGCGGGCATCTCGCTGTCGGTGCGGGCGCTCGGGGCGAACCCGCCGGCACTCCGGCAGCGGCTCGTGCGCCTGGCGGTGGAGAGCGAGTTCGGGGTGACGCTGTCCCGCGTGCAGACGCTCGAGGTCTGCCGGCTCGTCACGGACTGGAGCGGACAGGGCCCGATCGACCTGCCGGGCGTCCGTGCCACGCGGACCGGCGACCGCATCGAGTTCAGCGCCGGTTAGGCTGGCGTGGTGGAACTCTCCGACGTCCAGGCAGACCTGTCCGAAGTGCTCTTCACCCCCGAGCAGATCGACGAGAAGCTCGCCGAGCTCGCGGCGGTCGTCGACGCCGACTACGCGGGCCGCGACCCGCTGCTCGTCGGGGTGCTCAAGGGTGCCGTCATGGTGATGGCGGACTTCTCGCGCCACCTCAAGATGCAGGCGCGGATGGACTGGATGGCGGTGTCGTCGTACGGCTCCGGCACGAAGTCGTCTGGCGTGGTGCGGATCCTCAAGGACCTCGACACCGATCTGCACGGGCGCGACGTCCTGATCGTCGAGGACATCATCGACTCCGGCCTGACCCTGTCGTGGCTCAAGCAGAACCTGCAGTCGCGTGGTGCCGCGAGCGTCGAGATCGTCGCCCTGCTGCGCAAGCCCGAGGCAGCCAAGGTCGAGGTCGACGTGAAGTACGTGGGCTTCGACATCCCCGACGCGTTCGTCGTCGGGTACGGCCTGGACTACGACGAGCGCTACCGCAACCTGCGCGGCGTCGGCGTCCTCGCCCCGCACGTCTACTCCTGACCGACGAGCGACCCGCTGCGCGCGGGTCGCACTCGGCCGACTCCGGCCCGGGGGTGAGTTCGCCCGCAGAGGACACCCATTCTCGCCACAGAATCGCGGCCGTATGCTGACCTGCACGCAACTTCGGCAGAGAAAGGTGTCGGGCACTCGCGCCCGGATCACATGAACTTCAAGCGCATCTTCCGCGGCCCGTACCTCTACGTGCTGATCGCGCTGGCGGGCATCTTCATCGGCTGGAGCGTCATCAGCCAGGGCAGCACGCAAGAGATCAACACCCAGAAGGGTCTCGAGCAGCTCGCCGACGACAAGGTCTCGTCCGTGACCGTCAACTCCACGGAGCAGCGGGTCGACCTCGTCCTCAAGGACGGCGACAAGCAGGAGCAGTTCTACTACTCCACGCCCCGCGGCGAAGAGGTCATCCAGGCGGTGAACGACTCCAACCTGCCCAAGGGCTACAACGACACCGTGCAGCAGGGCAACTGGTTCCTGTCGCTGCTCGGCATCCTGCTGCCGTTCCTGATCATCGGTGCCCTGTTCTGGTTCCTGCTCTCGAGCGCCCAGGGCGGCGGCTCGAAGGTGATGCAGTTCGGCAAGTCGAAGGCCAAGATCAACAACAAGGAGAACCCGCAGGTGTCGTTCGCCGACGTCGCGGGTGCCGACGAGGCGATCGAGGAACTCCACGAGATCAAGGAGTTCCTCAAGGAGCCCGCGAAGTTCCAGGCCGTCGGGGCGAAGATCCCCAAGGGCGTGCTGCTCTACGGCCCTCCCGGAACCGGCAAGACCCTGCTCGCCCGCGCCGTCGCGGGTGAAGCCGGTGTGCCGTTCTACTCGATCTCCGGTTCGGACTTCGTCGAGATGTTCGTCGGTGTCGGTGCGAGCCGCGTCCGTGACCTCTTCGAGCAGGCCAAGGCGAACTCGCCGGCCATCGTCTTCATCGACGAGATCGACGCCGTCGGTCGTCACCGTGGTGCCGGAATCGGCGGTGGCAACGACGAGCGCGAGCAGACGCTGAACCAGCTCCTGGTCGAGATGGACGGCTTCGACGGCAAGACGAACGTCATCCTCATCGCCGCGACGAACCGTCCCGACGTGCTCGACCCCGCGCTCCTGCGCCCCGGCCGCTTCGACCGCCAGATCGGCGTCGACGCCCCGGGCCTCGCCGGCCGCAAGCAGATCCTCGAGGTGCACGCGAAGGGCAAGCCGCTCGCCGCGAGCGTCGACCTCGAGCTGCTCGCCCGCAAGACGCCGGGCTTCACCGGCGCCGACCTGGCGAACGTCCTGAACGAGGCGGCCCTGCTGACCGCCCGCTCGAACGCGCAGCTCATCGACAACCGTGCCCTCGACGAGGCCGTCGACCGCGTGATGGCCGGCCCGCAGCGCCGCACCCGGATCATGTCCGACCAGGAACGCCTGATCACCGCGTACCACGAGGGCGGCCACGCCCTGGCGGCAGCGGCGATGCGGCACACCGACCCGGTCACGAAGATCACGATCCTGCCCCGCGGCCGTGCCCTCGGCTACACGATGGTGCTCCCGCTCGAGGACAAGTACTCGGTCACCCGCAACGAGCTCCTCGACCAGCTCACCTACGCCATGGGTGGTCGCGTCGCCGAGGAGATCGTGTTCCACGACCCGACCACGGGCGCCTCGAACGACATCGAGAAGGCCACCGGCACCGCACGCAAGATGGTGACGGAGTACGGCATGAGCCAGGCCGTCGGGTCCGTGAAGCTCGGTTCCGGGTCCAGCGAGCCGTTCGTCGGCCGTGACATGAGCGGTGGCACCGGTCGGGACTACTCGGAGAACATCGCCCAGACGGTCGACGCCGAGACCCGCGCCCTGCTCGAGGCCGCGCACGACGAGGCCTACCAGGTGCTCAACGACAACCGCGACATCCTCGACCGCCTGGCCGGTGAGCTCCTCGAGAAGGAGACGCTCGACGCCCCGGAGCTCGTGGAGATCTTCAAGGACGTCCGCAAGCTGCCCGAGCGCCCGCAGTGGCTCTCGAGCGACAAGCGCCCGGTCAGCAACCTGCCCGCGATCGACGTGCCCGGCAAGGCCGCCGCGACCGCAGCGGACCCGACGGACTCCGAGTCGACCTCGAAGACCCGTCGTCGCCCGTTCGGCAACCCGGGTATCGCCCCCGCGTAGGCCCGCATGTCCGAGCTGCCGACGCGACGAGAGCGTCGACTCGCCGAGGTGAGTCGTGCCCGCGCCGCCGCCGCCGAACCGGCGACGGTCGCGATCGACGTCCGTGCACCCCAGCCGGTGCCCGAGGTCGTGACCGGCCGTCGCCGTGACCGCGGTGGTCCGGCCGAGGAGCGCACCCGGGTGCTCGGCATCCTCAACGTCACCCCCGACTCGTTCAGCGACGGCGGTCTGCACCAGGCCTACGACGCCGCCGTGCAGCACGCACGTGACCTCGTCGCCGCCGGTGCCGACGTCATCGACGTCGGTGGCGAGTCCACCCGGCCCGGGTCCGAGCGCGTGCCCGTGCCCGTCGAGCAGGAACGCGTGCTGCCGGTCGTGCAGCAGCTCGTCGCCGAGGGCATCCCGGTCAGTGTGGACACGATGAACGCCGCGACGGCCGAGCGTGCCGTCGACCTCGGTGCCGTCATCGTCAACGACGTCTCCGGTGGCCTCGCCGATCCGGACATGGCCCGCGTCGTGGCGTCCACGGGCGTCGGCTTCGTCGTCATGCACTGGCGGGGTCACAGCGACCGGATGTACCGCAACGCCGAGTACACCCACGCCGTCGAAGAGGTCCGTCGTGAGGTCGAGCTCCGCGTCGCCGAGCTCATCGTGCTCGGCGTCCGGCAGGAGCAGGTCGTCATCGACCCGGGCCTCGGCTTCGCCAAGCACGGCGTGCAGAACTGGGAGATCCTGGCCGGCTACGAGCGCTTCGCCTCCATCGGCCTGCCGGTGCTCGTCGCCGCCTCACGCAAGCGGTTCCTCGACGGTGTCGGGAGCCCCGAGGGCGCTCCTCCCAGCGAGCGCGACCTCGCCACCGCCGCCATCAGCCTGCTCGCCGCCGAACGCGGCGCGTGGGGTGTGCGCGTGCACGACCCGGCACCGACCCGTGCCGTGCTCGACGTCTGGGACGCCTGGAGGGCAGCTCGATCGTGAACGACACCATCCGACTCACCGGGGTCCGCGCCCGCGGACACCACGGCGTCTTCGACCACGAGCGCGAGGACGGCCAGGACTTCGTCGTCGACGTCGCCGTGGAGCTCGACGCCCGTGCGGCCTCGGGCAGCGACGACCTCGACGCCACCGTGCACTACGGCGTGCTCGCCGAGCAGGTCGTCGCCGAGATCGAACGCGACCCCGTCGACCTGATCGAGACGCTGGCCGAGCGCATCGCCGCGGCCGTGCTCACCCACCGTGCCGCGCTGGCGACCGAGGTCACGGTGCACAAGCCGCAGGCGCCGATCACCGTGCCGTTCACCGACGTCTCGATCACCATCCACCGCAGCCGCGGCGCCACGGTGCCGGACGAGGAAGAAGAATGACCCACCGGGTCGTCGTCGCCCTCGGTGCGAACCTCGGTGACCGGGGGAGCACCCTCCGCGCGGCGGCCACCGCGATCGCCGCCCTGCCCGGGGTGGTGCCGGTGGCCTCGAGCCGCGAGGTCGAGTCGGTCGCCGTGACCCTGGACGGGCTCGACACCTCGAAACCCCGGTACCGGAACGCCGTCGTGGTCGTCGACACCGACCTCGAGCCGCAGCCCTTCCTCGACGCCCTGCACGGCATCGAGGACGCCCACGGCCGCACGCGCGAGGTCCGGTGGGGCGACCGCACCCTCGACCTCGACGTCGTCACGGTGGACGACCTGCGGATCGCCACGGACACCCTGGTCGTGCCGCACCCCCGGGCAGCGGAGCGCGCCTTCGTGCTCGCCCCCTGGCTCGACGCCGACCCCGAGGCCGTCCTGCCCGGCGCCGGACCGGTGGCCGACCTGCTCGCCGCCGTGGGGGACGACACCGAGCGCGTCGACGAGCCGCGCCTGTTCGCGGAGCCGGCACGGGCCTCCCGACCGGCGGGGAGCGCGACCAGCGCATGAAGCCCACCCGCGCCTCCACGCTGCTCAGCATCGCCGTCGTGACGGTGGCCGCCGGGTTCGCCCTCGACGCCGTCCTGGCGTCGCGCCAGCTGCCGACGTTCCTGTTCTCGCTCCCGCTCGGCATCACGCTCGCGTTCATCGGCGTCGCCGTCGTGCTGATGGCCAGGCCGGTGCGCCGCCACGCACGCGAGGGCGCCGGGCGGCAGCGGCCCGTCGACCCGCTCTACGCGACCCGGGTCGTCGTGCTCGCGAAGGCGTCCAGCATCTGCGGCACGCTGCTCGGTGGGTTCGCCCTGGGCCTGGTGCTGTACCTGCTGACCCGTTCCGCGACGCCTTCGCTAGGCTCGACCCTGCCGAACGTGATCGCCGTCGGGGGCGGGATCGTCCTGACGGTCTGCGCACTGGTCGCGGAACGGATGTGCGTCGCACCCCCGGGTGACGACGACGACCGTGACGATCCCCGCAACGGCTCGACGACGGTGAACTGACCGAGCAACCCCAGGAGGCCGCGATGCCGCGTGAACGACTCGACGAGCCGGGCCTCGGCCTCGGTGGGATCTCCTGGCACCGGGTGTCCACGAAGCTCGTGTGGACCGAACTCATCGCCACGCTCGTGATCGGTGTCGTGCTCACCGCGGGCTTCGTGCTCATCGGGGTCGTCAACGACGGCTTCGGTTCCGGGGCCGGCACCGTCTGGCTCTCCGTCGGCATCGCGGTCGCGGTCACCACGGCGATCACCGCCGCGCTCACGCCCCGACGGGTCCGGGCCATCGGCTACGCGCTCCGCGACGACGACCTGGTCGTGCGCCGCGGGCTGATGTGGCAGCGCTTCACGGCCGTGCCCTACGGCCGGATGCAGCTCGTCGACGTCGCCCGGGGCCCGCTCGACCGGGCGCTCGGCATGAGCGAGCTGAAGTTCGTCACCGCCGCCGCCGCGACCAACGTGCGGATCCCCGGTGTGCCGGCAGCGGACGCCGACGAGCTGCGCGACCGCCTCGTCGAGCTCGCCGAGTCCCGTCGCGCCGGACTGTAGGGGCCGTTCGTGACCTTCCGACCCGGCACCCCGCCGCCCGCTCCGCCCGCGCCGCCCACCGGGGGCAACGCGGCCGCCGCGGCACCCCTGACCGACGGCGAGTGGCACCGCCTGCACCCGCTCACCCCGCTGCTCAAGGGCGGGATCTTCCTCATCGTCGTCCTCGGCTACGTGCTGAACAGCCTGCGGGACCAGCTCGTCGAGTTCTTCATCCCCGGCGACCAGCAGGAGGACGGTGACCCGGTCCGGTACGTGTACGAGCACGGCGTCGTCGGCTGGGTCCTGCTCGGCATCGTGGTGCTGCTCCTGGTGCTGATCGGGCTGTTCTACCTGTCCTGGCGCATGCACGAGTTCCGCGTCACCGGCGAGATCGTCGAGGTGCGCTCCGGCGTGCTGTTCCGGAACCACCGCAAGGCCCGGCTCGACCGGATCCAGGGCATCAACATCCAGCGGCCGCTCGTGCCCCGGGTGTTCGGTACCGCCAAGCTCGAGATCGCGCAGGCCGGCAACGACGCCAACGTGCAGCTCGCCTACCTCGGGGTCCGCGCCGCCGACGACCTGCGGCAGCGGATCCTGGTGCTGGCGTCCGGCGCCAAGGACGACGACGGCCACGGTGGTCCGTCGCGGCAGTCGCACGGCGCACTGCAGGACCGCGTCGACGAGATGTTCTCGCCCGAGCTCGACCCGGCGGCCGTGCACGCCACCCGCATCGTCAAGGTGCGCCCGGGGCGGCTGATCGTGTCGATGCTGCTGTCCGGCACGACGCTGTTCCTGCTGCTCGTCATCGCCGGCATGATCGTCAGCGTCGCCCTCACCGGCGAGTTCGCGGTGCTGTTCGGGCTGTTCCCCGCCGTCCTCGGTGCCGGCGGGTACTACGTCCGCAAGTTCTCCCGCTCGTTGCAGTACACGATCGCCGAGACGCGTGACGGCATCCGGATCGGCTTCGGGCTGGTCTCGACGTCGAACGAGACGCTGCCGCCCGGGCGCATCCACGCCGTGAGCGTCGCGCAGCCGCTGCTGTGGCGCCCGTTCGGCTGGTGGGACATCCGCATCAACCGTGCGACGAGCGCCGGCAACGGGGCGTCCAGCAACCAGCAGGTGTCCTCGATCGTGCTGCCCGTGGGCACGACGGCGGACGTCCGCGAGGTCCTCGACATCATCCTGCCGGGGCTCGTCGGCACCGTCGTCGCCGGCCCCGAGGCCTCGCCGGAAGCCCTGCGCGAGGGCGCGGCCGAAGCCGTGGACGTCGTCGACGACAGCCTCACCACCTCGGGTGACCGCGGCGGCTTCGTGCACTCCCCACGGCGAGGCGCGTGGCTCCGCCCGTTCGCGTTCCGGCGCAACGGCTACCGGTTCGTGCAGGGCGCGGTGCTGCTGCGGCTCGGCGCCGTCTGGCGGTCGCTCGTCATCGTGCCGCTGCCCCGCGTGCAGAGCGTCAAGGTCGAGCAGGGACCGCTCGAGCGTGCCCTGCGGGTCGCGACCGTCCACGTCCACACCGTCGCCGGTCCGGTCTCGGCACGCATCGGCGCGCTCGACGCGCGTGACGCGCAGCGCTTCTGGTCCGAGACCACCCAGCGCGCCGTCGATGCCGCCGCCGTCGACACGACCCACCGCTGGCGCGAACGGGAGGCCCGCCCCGCGTCCGCCACACACGCTGCGGACGCACCGTGGCCCGGGTCCGGAGCCCCTGCCGGGCCCGCCGCGGCCCACCGGCAGGACGCCGCGCCTCCCGGCCCGGGGTGGGGCGACGTCCCGCCCACCGGAGCCGCACGATGAGGGCCGGGCGTCTCGGGGTCGGCATCGTCGGCGCCGGACGGGTCGGACCCGTCCTCGGAGCAGCCCTGGCGAACGCGGAGCACGCCGTCGTCGGCGTGACCGCCGTGTCGGAAGAGGGCCGCGACCGTGCCGAGGCGATGCTGCCCGGCGCCCCGGTGCTCGCGACGCCCGACCTGGTCGAGCGCAGCGAACTCGTCCTGCTCGCGGTGCCGGACGACCAGCTCGCCTCGCTCGTGCAGGGGTTGGCCGACGCCGGCATCTGGCAGCCCGGGCAGCTCGTCGTGCACACCAGCCCGGACCACGGCGTCGGCATCCTCGCCCCGGCGATGGCGGCCGGCGCGATCCCGCTCGCGATCCACCCCGCGATGGCGTTCACGGGCACCAGCGTCGACCTGTCACGGCTCCGTGACGCGTACTGCGCGGTGACCGCTCCGGCACCCGTGCTGCCGATCGCGCAGGCCCTGGTGGTCGAGATGGGCGCCGAGCCGTTCGTCGTGGCGGAGGGCGACCGGCCCGCGTACGCCGATGCGGTGCGGGCGGCCGTGAGCTTCTCGACGGCGATCGTCGACCAGTCCGCAGGCACCCTGTCCGGCATCGGTGTCGAACACCCGGGTCGCGTCCTCGGGGCGCTCGTCCGCTCCGCCGTCGACAACGCGCTGACCGCGGCCGACGGGCAGTCGACGCTGTAGGTCGGGTTCGGGGTCGGGGTCGGGGTCGGGGTCGCGGTCGGTCGGCGGTCGGTCATGACTCCCCGCTCAGTTCCCCCGAGTGGTCACGACCTGTCGGTTGCGAGCGCTCCGGCCGACAGATCGTGACCGGCGGGCGTGATGCATGCGGGGTGTTGTGACCGCGGCCTCGGCTCCTGGTCCGGCGGGCACGGTTCCGGGGCGGGAGCGTGGCGCGGGTAGCATTTCCCCCGACCCCCACGACCATCGGAGCCGCACCCGCATGACCGACGAGACCGTCACCCCCGACACCGCGATCACCGACGCCGCCGCACTGGCCGAGCAGGAGACCAGCGAGCAGCGACAGGTCCGGCTCGACAAGCGGGCGAAGCTGCTGGAGTCGGGCGTCGAGGCGTACCCCGCCGAGCTCCCCCTCACCACGACGATCCCGGCCGTGCGCGAGCAGTACGCGCACCTGGAGACCGGCGAGGAGACCCAGGACGTCGTCGGCATCGCGGGCCGTGTCGTGTTCTCGCGCAACACCGGCAAGCTCTGCTTCGCGTCGCTGCAGTCCGGCGACGGCGCACGCATCCAGGCGATGGTCTCCCTGGCCGAGGTGGGGGACGACTCCCTCGCCCGCTGGAAGGAGTTCGTCGACCTCGGTGACCACGTGTTCGTGCACGGCCGCGTGATCTCCTCGCGCCGCGGCGAGCTGTCGATCATGGTCGACGACTGGGCGATCGCGGCGAAGGCGATCCTGCCGCTGCCGAACCTGCACAACGAGCTCAACGAGGAGACGCGGGTCCGCCAGCGCTACCTCGACCTCATCGTCCGCGACGAAGCCCGCGCCACCGTGCGTGCCCGAGCTGCCGTGATGGCGTCGCTCCGCCAGACCTTCACCGCCCACGAGTACCTCGAGGTCGAGACCCCGATGCTGCAGACCCAGCACGGCGGCGCCTCGGCCCGACCGTTCGTGACGCACTCGAACGCCTTCGACACCGAGCTGTTCCTGCGCATCGCCCCCGAGCTGTTCCTGAAGCGGGCCGTCGTCGGTGGCATCGACCGGGTGTTCGAGATCAACCGCAACTTCCGGAACGAGGGTGCCGACTCGTCGCACTCGCCCGAGTTCGCGATGGTCGAGGCGTACCAGGCGTACGGCAACTACGAGCAGATGGCCGACCTGACCCAGGAGCTCGTGCAGAACGCGACCCGCGCCGTCACCGGTGGTGCGCTCGAGGTCACCCTGCCCGACGGCAGCACCTACGACCTGGGTGGCGAGTGGCCCCGCATCGACATGTACGGCTCGCTGTCCGAGGCCGCCGGGCGCGAGATCAGCCCGGAGACCCCGCTGTCCGAGCTGCAGGCGCTCGCCGAGGCCGAGGGCGTCGAGGTCGCCCACGCCACGCACGGCAAGTACGTCGAGGAGCTCTGGGAGCACTTCGTCATCGACTCGCTCGACCGTCCGACCTTCGTGATGAACTTCCCGGTCGACACCTCGCCGCTCACCCGGCAGCACCGCACCCGTCCGGGCGTCGTCGAGAAGTGGGACCTGTACGTCCGTGGCTTCGAGCTCGGCACGGCGTACTCCGAGCTCGTCGACCCGGTCGTGCAGCGGGAGCGCTTCGTCGAGCAGGCGAAGCTCGCGGCCGGCGGCGACCTCGAGGCGATGCGTGTGGACGAGGACTTCCTGCGGGCGCTCGAGCACGCGATGCCCCCGTCGGGCGGCATGGGCATGGGGATCGACCGCCTGCTCATGGCCATCACGGGCCTCGGCATCCGCGAGACGATCCTGTTCCCACTGGTCAAATAACTCCGAGTCCACCGGGGTACGATGCTCGGGTGCCTGATGGAGTCGTAAGCGGGATCGTCTTCGCCCTGACGCCGACTATCGTCGTCGGCCTGATCTTCTGGTTCGTGATGCGCGCGATCATGCGTGCCGACCGGACCGAGCGCGCTGCGTACGCCAAGGTCGAGGCCGAAGAGCGCGCCCGCTTCGAGCGCGAGCACGGTCGTCCCGCGCCGGCTCCGACCCCCGGCGAGTAGCCGCCCGCGCACGATCCACTTCACCCCGTGTTCACCGCGCGGTGTGACGCTGTCGCGCATGCCGACCTCCCCCGATCCCGTCGACGACCTCGACGACCTCGACGTGGAGGACGCCTTCGGCCACCGGGTGTCGGGCACGTCCGGCGCGCCGAACGGCACGGACGGACCCGGCGGAGCCACCGGCGTCGCCGACGGTGGAGCCCTCGACGACGAGGGCGACGTCGACGACCTCGACGTCTGAGCGCCGACGGACCGTCACACACCGTTCACCTCGCCGACGCGTGCCGGGGTGAGCATCGTCCGCATGGCATCCACCGCACATCCCTTCACGGGCCGCAGCCTCGTCGGGGACATCGAGAGCGAGTACGACGAGTTCGACCGAGACGCCGACCTCGAGGTGTCCAAGCGCCGGGACGGGTGGCTCGAACCCTCCTGGTGACCCCCACCCATCCCTTGTTCGGGGTACGACGACCAGATCGCACTGATCGGGTCGCACGTACCCCTTTTGCATGTCCGGAGTACGCAGTCCCTCGGGGTACACGGTTGGAAACGCTGGTGAAACACGTCTGCAACGCCGGAAACACGGCAGTTCCGGCTTGATCCGGGGCCTGATGGGGGACCAGACTGGCGGTGTGCTGTACCCCGCTGGGGATGCTGCCGAGGGTGAAGCACGGAGATCCCTGAGAATCGCTCCGAACGATTTGTGGGGTACACCTCCGGGCCGCTTTACTCATCAGCACCCCCCGGTACCACCCCACGAAGCCATCACCGTCGAACGCAGGGAGAAACACCATGACGATCGCAACGGCTGCACCCAGCACCACCCGCCGCACCGCCACCAAGAAGGCATCGGCATCGAAGACCGCGACCGCCGAGTCCGCCACCACCTCCCTCGACACCGAGGTCGAGGCCGACGAGCAGCTCGCCGGTGTCCGCGGTGCCTCGGTCGACCAGGTCGGCGACTACCTCCGTCACATCGGCCGTCTCTCGCTCCTCACCGCCGAGGAAGAAGCGCAGATCGCCCGCCGCATCGAGGTCGGGCTCTTCGCCGAAGAGAAGCTCGCCACCGAGAAGGGTCTGGCGAAGACCCTGCAGCGTGAACTCCGCTGGCTCGTCCGCGACGGTGAGCGCGCCAAGGAGCGCATGATCACCTCGAACCTCCGCCTCGTCGTGAGCATCGCCAAGCGGTACTCGCAGCGCGGCCTGCCCTTCATGGACGTCATCCAGGAAGGCAACCTCGGCCTGGTCCGTGCGGTCGAGAAGTTCGACTTCACGCAGGGCTACAAGTTCTCGACCTACGCCACCTGGTGGATCCGCCAGGCGATCTCGCGTGGTCTCGCCGACAAGGCGCGCACGATCCGCATCCCGGTGCACACCGTCGAGCTCATCAACAAGATCTCGCGCACCGAGCGTGACCTGACCGTCGACCTCGGCCGCGCGCCGATGCCGGAAGAGGTCGCGGCCGAGCTGAGCATGAGCGTCGAGGAACTCGTCGACCTCAAGGGCCGCTCGCACGAGCCGGTCTCGATCCACACGGTCGTCGGCGACTCGGACGACAGTGAACTCGGTGACTTCATCGAGGACGAGGACGCCGCCAGCCCGAACGAGCTCACCGAGACGACGCTGCTGCACCGCGACATCCGCTCCATCGTCTCCGAGCTGCCGAGCGACGAGGCCAACGTCATCCGCATGCGCTACGGCCTGGACGACGACAAGCCGATGACGCTCGACGAGATCTCGAAGATCGTGCACACGACCCGCCAGGCCGTCAGCCGGGTGGAGTCGCGCGCCAAGCTGCGCCTGTTCGCCAAGGCGGTCTCGCAGGACATGCAGCTGTACCTGACCGACTAGGTCAGTGGACTTCGGCCGGCACGCTCACCCGTGTCGGCGCGGGGAAACCGGGTCGTTCTGTGGGAAGACGATCCGGTGGGGTGATGGGACGGCCCGCTCGAGCACTGCTCGAGCGGGCCATTCACGTTCCCGGGGCAACCGCCCGCGGTGTCAGTCGTCGATCTCGCGCCGGAGCTTCTGCCGCAGGTCGCTCGGGATGAGCTCGACCAGCTGGTCGGGCCGCACCGGCAGGTCGAGCAGGCTGAGCTTCACGCGGCCGGTGCGCCCGTGCCGCTCGGCGTCGAGGCGCACCACGCTGCCGGCGTCCTTGCGGAGCCGCATGTCGATCTGCGCCCCGGTCGCGACCTCGCCGACCACGAGCCCGTCGACCTCGAGCGCTGCGCTCCTGGTGCCCTCGGCGATGTCGAACCGGTAGCGCTCGCGCGCGGAGAGCACCACGGAGCGGTCGATCCCCGCCATCGGCGCGACCGGGGTCACCACGGAGCCGGAGAGTGCGGGGGAGAGCACCGGGCCGCCGGCGGCGTAGTTGTACGCGGTGGAGCCCGCCGGAGTGGCGGCCACGATGGCGTCGGCGCGGTAGTACCCGTACCCGAGGCCGCCGACGCTCAGGTCGGCCGAGACCTGCCCGGAGCCGGGCCGCCGCACGATGGTCAGGTCGTTGAACGCCAGGTAGTCGGTGCGAGCGCCGCCCCAGGACAGCCGGGCCTCGAGCGCGTGGTGCGGCTCGAGCTGGTACTCGCCGGCGGACAACCGGTCGAGCGCGCTCTCGAGTTCGGGCGGTTCGATCTCGACCAGGAACCCGACGTTGCCGTAGTTCACGCCGAGGACGGGCACGGGGCGGCTCGCCACGAGCCGCATCGCGCCGAGCATGGTGCCGTCGCCGCCGAGCGCCACGACCAGGTCGACGCGGTCGGTGAAGTCGTCGTCGTCGACCACCTCGACCCCGCCACCGATGCGCTGGGCGTCCGCGCGGCGGGCGAGCAGTTCGCCCTGGCCGGACGCGTTCCAGCGCTGCAGGGTCGTGACGGACTCCTGCACGTTCTTGGTCGGGTGGACGACGAGGCCGACGACGGGCTGCTCCATGAGCGGATCGTACCGAGCGGACCTCCGATACGGGCTGGTCGATCGAACAGGTATGCGATATTCTGAATACATGCAGACCGCTCAGCTCTCCGTCGCCCTCCCTTCCGTCCGGCACGGCCGCGAGATCGTGCTGCTCGCCGACCTCGAATCCCACGAGTCCGGCTTCGGCTTCGTCGACGCCGAGCACCTGCTCCTCGCGGCCGTCACCCTGTGTGCCGGCATGCCCCGCTTCCGGCCGGTCCTCGACGCCCACCGGGTCTCGCCCGACGCCGTCCGGGCGAGCATCCGCGCGTTCGTCGGGGCGCACACCACCTGCCCCGGCGAGCACGACCGGGTCGCCTGCACGCCCGCCGCGATGCGCGTGCTCGCCCGAGCCGCGACGATCGCCGGCCGATCGGAACGCATCCGGCCGCCGCACGTCGTGCTCGCCGTGCTCGACGCCGTCGACGACCCGCTCGCCGGATCGGCGCACGACGTCCTCGACGCCCTCGGCGTCGACCCGCGCCGCTTCCGACGCGACCTGCGTCGCGCGGTGCGGCGCGCCTGACCCAGCGCGGCCACAGAGCAGACGGGAGGCCCGTGGCGGGATCGCCACGGGCCTCCCGTCTGTACGGCCGACCCGGCGCTGGCGCGTCGGTTCGGTACCGGCGGCGGGGCCCGGTCCGTCTCGTCGTTCGCTCACTGCGCACAAGACGCACGTCGGTCACGCCCACGGCGAACAGGGGCAGCCCGCGGGGGGAGCGCTGGTTACTCTCGAAGTACTTGGCCGGACTCACACGAGACCGGCACAGCGTCGGCTCCGCTCATCAGGGGCCAAGGGAGAGCACATGTTCGAGAGATTCACCGACCGGGCCCGTCGTGTTGTCGTCCTCGCTCAAGAAGAAGCGAAGATGCTCAACCACAACTACATCGGCACCGAGCACATCCTCCTCGGCCTCATCCACGAGGGCGAGGGCGTCGCCGCCAAGGCGCTGGAGTCGCTGGGCATCTCGCTCGACGCCGTGCGCGAGCAGGTCCAGGACATCATCGGGCAGGGCCAGCAGCAGCCGACCGGGCACATCCCGTTCACGCCGCGCGCCAAGAAGGTGCTCGAGCTGTCCCTGCGCGAGGCGCTGCAGCTCGGCCACAACTACATCGGCACGGAGCACATCCTGCTCGGCCTGATCCGCGAGGGCGAGGGTGTCGCAGCCCAGGTCCTCGTGAAGCTCGGCGCCGACCTGAACCGGGTGCGCCAGCAGGTCATCCAGCTCCTGTCCGGCTACCAGGGCAAGGAAGCGGTCGCCGTCGGCGGCGAGCAGCAGCAGAACGCGCAGCAGGGTTCGCAGGTCCTCGACCAGTTCGGTCGCAACCTCACCCAGGCCGCGCGCGACGGCAAGCTCGACCCCGTCATCGGGCGCGAGAAGGAGATGGAGCGGGTCATGCAGATCCTCTCCCGCCGCTCCAAGAACAACCCCGTCCTGATCGGTGAGCCCGGCGTCGGCAAGACCGCCGTCGTCGAGGGCCTCGCCCAGGCGATCGTCAAGGGCGACGTGCCCGAGACGCTGAAGGACAAGCAGCTCTACTCGCTCGACCTCGGGTCGCTCATCGCCGGGTCCCGCTACCGCGGCGACTTCGAGGAGCGCCTGAAGAAGGTCACGAAGGAGATCCGCACCCGCGGCGACATCATCGTCTTCATCGACGAGATCCACACGCTCGTCGGTGCCGGTGCAGCCGAGGGCGCGATCGACGCGGCCTCGATCCTCAAGCCGCTCCTCGCCCGCGGTGAGCTCCAGACCATCGGTGCCACCACGCTCGACGAGTACCGCAAGCACTTCGAGAAGGACGCCGCACTCGAGCGTCGCTTCCAGCCGGTGCAGGTCAACGAGCCGTCGCTGCCCCACGCGATCAACATCCTCAAGGGTCTGCGCGACAAGTACGAGGCGTTCCACAAGGTGTCCATCACCGACGGTGCGATCGTCGCCGCGGCGAACCTGGCGGACCGCTACGTGCAGGACCGCTTCCTGCCCGACAAGGCCATCGACCTGATCGACGAGGCCGGCGCCCGCCTGCGTCTGTCGATCCTGTCGGCGCCGCCGGAGCTCCGCGAGTTCGACGAGAAGATCTCGACGGTCCGCGGGTCGAAGGAAGCCGCCATCGAGGAGCAGGACTTCGAGAAGGCCGCGAGCCTGCGCGACGAGGAGAAGAAGCTCCTCGGCGAGCGTCTCCGCCTCGAGAAGCAGTGGCGTGCCGGTGACGTCGCCGCGTCCGGCACCGTCGACGAGGGCATCATCGCCGAGGTCCTGGCGCAGGCCACGGGCATCCCGGTGTTCAAGCTCACCGAAGAGGAGACCTCGCGTCTCGTCTTCATGGAGAAGGCACTGCACGAGCGCGTCATCGGTCAGGAAGAGGCCATCTCGGCCCTGTCCAAGACCATCCGCCGCACCCGTGCCGGCCTGAAGGACCCGAACCGTCCCTCCGGCTCGTTCATCTTCGCCGGCCCCACGGGCGTCGGGAAGACCGAGCTCGCCAAGGCACTCGCCGAGTTCCTGTTCGACGACGAGGGCGCGCTGATCTCCCTCGACATGTCGGAGTTCGGTGAGAAGCACACCGTGTCCCGCCTGTTCGGTGCCCCTCCCGGCTTCGTCGGGTTCGAAGAGGGCGGCCAGCTCACCGAGAAGGTGCGCCGCAAGCCGTTCTCCGTGGTCCTGTTCGACGAGATCGAGAAGGCCCACCCGGACATCTTCAACTCGCTGCTGCAGGTGCTCGAGGAAGGCCGTCTCACCGACGGTCAGGGCCGCGTGGTCGACTTCAAGAACACCGTCATCATCATGACCACGAACCTCGGTTCGCAGGGCATCGCCGGTGGCCCGGTGGGCTTCCAGGTCGAGGGTGACTCGGCCGTCGGCTACGACCGCATGCGCGGCAAGGTCAACGAGGAGCTCAAGAAGCACTTCAAGCCCGAGTTCCTGAACCGTGTCGACGACACGATCGTGTTCCCGCAGCTGTCGCAGCCCGAGCTGCTGCAGATCGTGGACCTGTTCGTGAAGCGTCTGGCCGACCGTCTGCTCGACCGCGACATGACCGTCGAGCTCACGCTGCCGGCCAAGGAGCAGCTCATCAAGGTCGGGTTCGACCCGTCCCTCGGTGCTCGGCCCCTGCGTCGCGCGATGCAGCACGAGGTCGAGGACCAGCTGTCCGAGCACATCCTGCAGGGTGAGCTCAACGCCGGTGACCACGTGAAGGTCGACTTCGTCGACGGTGCGTTCCACTTCGAGACCGGGCGTCAGCCGGGCCGCGAAGAGGTCCTCGCCGGTGCAGCCGCGGTCGAGGCCGCGACCGACACACCCCAGGGTGAGATCGAGTCCTAGGACCTGACACTCCACGAACAGGAGGCTCGGTGCCAGCTGGCACCGGGCCTCCTGTCCGTTCTCGGGTCGCGTCCAGATCTCCACCCGCCGATCTGCGCGTCGTGCGCCCATCGGCCCCCGTCCGGGGGTACTGTTGTGGCAACGCGCGAGACGTTCCCCCCAACTCCTCGCGCGTCGCGCTCGACCGGTTCCCCCCAACGGGTCGAGACGCAGCCGGCCCCGGTCTGTTCGCAGACCGGGGCCGTTGCACGTTTCAGGGGTGGTGCCTCCGGTCGGCCGTGCGTGCGGGCAGGCGTCCGCCGCGTCAGGCGGCGTCGGGCAGCTGTGCGGCGAAGTCGCGGACGGCGCGCTCCCAGCGCTCCGGGTCCTCGTTCCACTCCAGCGTGTGCGGAGCCGTGCGGAAGGCGAGGGTGGTGGCACCCGACCGTGCAGCCACCGTGGCGACGTCGTCGGCGGCGACCAGGGCGTCCGCCTCGGAGTGGATCAGCAGCGTCGGCGTCGCGGAGTCCTGCCAGGTCGTCGTCCTGACGGGCGTCGAGGCCCCGGCGAGACGGGACAGCACGTTCGTGGTCGCGATGCGGCCGGCGACGGTCCCGACGAAGGCGGGCAGGCGTGCACCACGGACGGCGCCGCGGAGTGCCGAGGCGACGTCGAGCAGCGGGGAGACGGCGACGATCCCGTCGACGTCCACCCGGCCGGCGGCGACGGAGCAGGCGAGGGCTCCGGCGGACCAGCCCTGCAGGACGACGCGCCGGGCACCGCGGGCACGGGCGGCGCGGACGGCGGCGACGATGCGCTCGGCGGCCCCGGCATCGAGGGAGCGGAGCGGCAGGTCGGTGGTGTCGATGACCTGGGACGACGCACCGAGCGAACGCCAGACCCCGACGCCCCGCAGCACCTGGCGCGGGCCGAGGGACTGTCCGTGCACGTGGACCACGTGGGTCGTGGGCGCCTCGGGCTCGGTGCCGGGCACCTCGTCCGGCCCGTCGTACCGCATGGCGTCCCAGGCCCATTCACCGGTCGGCACGGGGCCGGTGACGCTGCGTCGGATGGTGTCGCCGTCGCCGCTGGCCCCGTCCTCGGTGCTCGCGGTGGTGATCGCGCCGACCTGCACGCGGGTACCGTCCCGCTGCAGGTCGTAGGTGCCCGGCAGGCGGGTGTCGCGGGTGGCGGTGAGCTCGACCTCGGTGTCCGTGGCACTGCGGACCGTGGCGGTCGCCGTGTAGGGCGTGGGGAACAGCAGCCGCCGTGCGACGAAGGCGCTGAGGCCGAGCGTGCCGACCGCCCCCGCTGCGGTGCCGAGTGCCGTGATGCGTGCGCCGGTCATGTGATCTCCCTGAGTCGTGCCGTGGTGAGCGTCGCAGCGGCCGGCACTGCCTGCCCGGCCTCGCGCGCGCGGTCTTCGATCTCGACGGAGAGCCGGTGCTGCCGGCTCCGCCACTGGCGACGCTGCCACACGATCGTGAAGTAGAGCCCGGTGTTGCCCGAAGCCGTCTCGAGCCGACGGAGTTCCGGCTCGAGGGCGCGGAACCGGCGTCGGGCGGCCCGCCAGTCGCGGAACTCCCGAGCGGCGTCGGGCAGCACACCGCCGGCCGCACCGATGGCGAGCAGGACCATCGAGCCGAGGAACACCGGCGTGTAGAGCTTCGACAGCATCCCGACCGCGCCGTCGGCACCGGCGACGTGCACGGCGTCCAGGGCGATCGCGATGCCGGCGAGGAGCACCAGACCGGCTGCCCCGACGACGAAGAGCCAGTACAGGCGGCCGAGTCCGTCCCCGCTCCGGAACCCGCGCAGCACGGCGACGGCGGACCGGGCGATGACGATGGCGATGTAGGTCATCTCGACGGCCGAGTACAGCGCGGTCGGCAGCTGGTCGCCGTAGACCACCATGAACTGTGCCGTCGGGGTCGGTGCGTCGATGCGACTGAACAGCACGACGAGGGCGACGAGCACGAGCACGCAGCCGATGATGCGGCTGGCGCGCAGGAGCTTGGCGGAGCGCGCCGCTGCCTCGACCGACTGCGCGAGGGCGAACATGCCGCACACCATCAGGCAGCGGCCGATCAGGTCGGCGATGTTCGGCACGTTCGTCACGCCGGCGAGGAACGTGGTGACGTCGGGCTGGTTGATCGTGAGCCCCACCGCGACACAGCTGCAGCAGACCATCAGCCAGGTGACGCTGGCCGACTGGGTGCGCACGAGGAACAGCCGGACGACCAGGACCGCCAGGATGAGCCAGACCGGGATCGATCCCCAGACGTGCAGTGTCATCGCATCACCGGAAGATCCCGGGGTGACCCTCGGGGTCGAGCAGCCCGATCCGCAGCGCGAGCTGGTCGGCGACGAGTTCGACGGCCTGCTCGTGCGGGGTGTCCAGCGAACGGGTGAACGCCGTCCGGCCCGTGAGCAGCCCCGTGTACGCCTGGTGGTCGCAGCCGGTGTCGTCCATGAACACGTGGGCGAGCTCGTGCAGCACGCAGGCGACCCGGGAGCGCTCGGACAGCCCGGGGCGGGTCTCGAGCAGGGCGTGGTCGGTGCGCTGGATGAGCCGCGCGGACAGGTCGCCCGGCAGCGCGGTGGTGCGCACGTGGATGGGCTTGCCGAGCGCCGCCTCGGCCCGCGCGGTCAGTTCCGGCAGGGTCAGCCGGCGGGGGAGCCCGAGACGCTGCACGCGACGACGGGCCTCGGTCTGCCGCCGCAGGGCGCCGAACCGGTCGCGGTACCCGCTCACGGGGTGCCGCCCGACTCGTCGAGCCGACGCAGGTGGTCGGTGAAGTCGCGGATCTCGTCCGCCGAGGCGAACTCGCCCAGACGCCGGGTGGCGAACGCCACGACCTCGCGCTTGCGCAGTTCGAGCACGAGTTCGAGCTGCGCCTGCACCCGCTCGGGCACGTCGGTGTTGCCGGCGGCGTCGGTCAGGTACTCCGCCGGGACGCCGAAGTAGGCCGCCAGGGCCGCCAGGAGTCGCTGGTCACGGACGGCCGGACCGTTGCCGCCGAGCATGTAGCCCCAGCGCGGTCGGCTCATCGACGCACCCTGCGCCTCGATCTCGGCGGCGATCTCCTTGTACGGGGGTCGCTGACCCGAGTTGGCCTCGACGACGTCCATCAGGAGCTGCAGTTTGCGCGACAGTTCCCGACGGTGTGCGTCGTCGTCGTTGTACTCGATCACGTGTCCCCACTCTCACATCTGTCTCAGACATGATAAAACTGATCCAGCGCGTCAGCCGGTGTCACCACTCTGCCAGGCTCGCGCTCGCTCGTCAGGTCGGCATTTCGATGGGGGGATGCCGAACGGGGGACGACGAACGGGAGGCGCGGTGCCCGCTGGCACCGCGCCTCCCGTTCGTCGTGTGGTGCGGACTACGCCTGCACGTCGCCGCGCCAGCCCGGCTGGGTCGGCGCGTTCTCGACGCGCTCCTTGTAGTTCTGCAGGTCCTTCTTGACGGCGTGGCCGCCGACGCCCACGGCGGAGCCGAGCTTCTCGAGGAAGCCGGACGGCTCCCAGTCGATCTGCACGGTGACGCGCGTCTCGTCGTCCGAGAGCTTGTGGAAGGTGACGACACCGGCGTGGTCGGTCTCGCCGTCCTTCACGGTCCACGCGACACGCTCGTCGGGGTGCTGCTCGGTGATCACGGCACGGAACTCGCGCTCCTGGCCGGCGACCTTCACGGTCCAGTCGGTGGTCTTGTCGTCCACCTGGACGATCTTCTCGACCTCGTCGAGGAAGTGCGGGAACTCCTCGAAGCGGGTCCACTGGTCGTAGGCCGGGCGGACGGGGACGTTGACGTCGACGGTTTCGATGATCTGAGGCATGTACCGGACGGTAGGCCGATCGACCTGGGCGGCACTCAGCAGCGCTGTCCCCCTGCGACACCAGTAGTGTGGGGCGGATGACAGAGCACGGGAAGCACGCGTTCCACGAGCGCGACGACCACGGGATCCTCGTGCGTCCGGCGCTCGCCTCGGACGTCCCGCACATCCAGCGGCTCATCGCCCCCTACGTCGACCGGCGCATCCTGCTCGGCAAGGAGAACGTCGCCCTGTACGGCTCGATCCAGCAGTTCCGGATCGCCGAGGGTCCCGACGGCACCCCCATCGGGTGCGGCGCGCTCGCCGTCTTCTGGGACGACATCGCCGAGGTCCGCACCCTGGCCCTCGACGAGCAGTGGATACACAAGCGCGTCGGGCACCGGATGCTCGAGGCGCTCGAACACGACGCCCGCGAACTCGGCGTCGCCCGGATCTTCTGCCTGACCTTCGAGGTCGACTTCTTCACGAAGCACGGGTACCTGGAGATCGGCGAGAGCGTCGTCCCGCCCGAGGTCTACGCCGAACTGGTCCGCTCGTCGGACGAAGGGGTCGCGGAGTTCCTCGACCTCGCCCGGGTCAAGCCGAACACCCTCGGCAACACCCGGATGCTGAAGAACCTCTGACGCTTTCTCGTGCCGCCCGGCGGGGTGGCCGTGCGTGGCCCGCGCCGTTGTCTACCCTGTGCGCATGTCGTCGTTGCGTCACCCCGTCGGACCCGAGAAGCCGGTCGTCTACTGGCGTCGCCGGGCGCTCGTGCTCGGGGCGCTGCTGGTCGTCGTCCTGGTCGTGGTGCTCATCGTCGTCGGGCGGGGGAGCGGGGCCACGTCGGCGGCGCCGAGTGCGTCGGCCTCTGCCGGTGCCGGGTCTGGTGCCGGTGCGTCGTCTGCCGGGTCTGCCGGTTCCGGTTCTGGGTCCTCGCGGTCTGCGGCGCCGAAGCCGTCCGCCTCGGCTGCTGCGACGAAGCCCGCTGCTGCCGACGGCTCGACCTGCACGAAGGACCAGATCGTCCTGACCCCGGTGCTCGACAAGTCGGCGTACGGCCCCACCGAGGACCCGAAGATCGCGATGTCGATCAAGAACTCCGGCACGAACTCCTGCCACCTGGACCTCGGTTCGGCGCAGCAGGTGCTGACGATCAGCTCGGGTCAGGAGCAGTACTGGTCGTCGAAGGACTGCCAGACCGGCGGCACGAACCAGGACGTCACGATCAAGTCCGGGCAGACGCTCACGACCCCCGCGATCGCGTGGGACCGCACCCGCTCGTCCACGTCGACGTGCGACTCGTCACGGCCGGCCGTCACCGCCGGGGGAGCGAGCTACCACCTGCAGGTCGCCGTCGGGAACCTCGAGTCGAAGACCTCGGTGCAGTTCATCCTGCAGTAGGCGGCGGGTTCGCGGTTCGCGGTTCGCGATTCCGATCCGTTCCCTTCCGGCTGCGCTGTGCCGATCAGGGGCGCCGGGAACAGCAACAGGCCCCGTCGTCCGAAGACGACGGGGCCTGTTCAAGCTGATGTGATCAGCCGAGGACGGTGATGTTCTCCGCCTGCGGGCCCTTGCGGCCCTCGGTGATGTCGAACTCCACCTTCTGGTTCTCCTCGAGCGACTTGTAGCCGTTGCCAGCAATCGCAGAGAAGTGCGCGAAGACGTCAGCGCTGCCGTCGTCCGGGGCGATGAAGCCGAAGCCCTTTTCGTTGTTGAACCACTTGACGGTACCGGTAGATGCCATGATGGCGTTTCCTTAGCTTTCTTGCTTCCGCCAAGGTGCAGATGCACCGACGGAGACCCCGACGTACGTCGACGGGGGTAATGCGCCACGCGGGCAGGTGCCGGCGGGACGGGTTCGGGGTCAGGCCTGTCGGCCAGTGACCCTGGGGCCCGGGTTGAGGGGCAAACCACCTCGCCCGGACGTTGAGCGCCGCCGAAGCGGTTCCATCAGGCTAGCGTGCTCTGGGCCGACTGGCTACCCGTGCGTCCCGGAACGACGAAAATCTGGTGGAATTGAGCTGATGGCAGACAAGGAACAGCGCTTCCGGAGCGAACAGCTCGAGGAAGCCCTCGCGAAGCAGGACGTCGCTGCGGTGGCGTTCGCGCTCCGCCACGACATCGTGATCGTCCCCCGGCTCGTCACCGGCAAGAAGGACATGCAGGTGCGGGTGTTCGGCCGTGAGGGGTCGGACAAGCGCATCCTGCTGCTGTTCTCGTCGGCGGACGCCTACACGGCGATGGTGCCGGACGAGAAGATCCGGCAGGTGATGGTCTACGACGGACCGCGGCTGGAGGAGTTCCTGGCCGCCCACCTCGACATGCTCGAGGGCGTGTTCTTCGACATCGCCGGCCCGCACACCATGCAGGCTGCACCGGCGGACCTGCTGGCCGCTTTGCGCGCGTAGCGCCTCAGAACGCGCGGTCGAGCTCGCGTTCGCGCGGGGACTGCGTCATCGAGAAGGCCACCCGCAGGGCTTCGCGCAGGTGCCCGGAGTCCGAGCCGAGCACCGTGGTGAACCCGAGGCGGGTGGCCTCGTTCACGCGCTGCTTCGTGCCCGTGGCCGGACGGATCTCGCCGGCGAGGCTGATCTCGCCCACGGCTGCGAGCGTGTGCGGGTACGGACGGTCTCGTGCGGCGCTCGCGAGGGCCAGCGCGATCGCCAGGTCGGCGCCGGGCTCGGTGAGCTTCATGCCGCCCACCGTGGACACGTACACATCGGCGTCGGACAGCTTCAGGCCGGCGCGTCGTTCGAGGACCGCGAGCAGCATCGCCACACGCGAGGCATCGACACCGTTCACGACCCGGCGTGGCTGTGGCGCGGAACTGGGGACGATGAGGGCCTGCACCTCGACCGGCAGTGCTCGACGCCCTTCGAGTGCGACGGTGACGCAGGTGCCGGACACCGGGGTGGTGTTCTTCGACATGAACAGGCCGCTGGGGTCGGGGACCTCGTGGATGCCGTCGCCGCCCATGTCGAAGCACCCGACCTCGTCCGTGGGGCCGAAGCGGTTCTTGAGCGCCCGGACGAAGCGCAGGGCGGTCTGCCGGTCGCCCTCGAAGTGGCAGACGACGTCGACCAGGTGCTCGAGCAGCCGCGGGCCGGCGATCGTGCCGTCCTTCGTGACGTGGCCGACGATGAGGACGGGCAGGGCGCGGTCCTTCGCGATGCGGATCAGGGTCGAGGCGACCTCGCGCACCTGGGACGTGCCGCCCGCGATGCCGTCGATCGAGCTCGACGAGATGGTCTGCACGGAGTCGGCGATGAGCAGGTCGGGCTGCACCTGGTCGATCTGGCCGATGATGACGCCGAGGTCCACTTCGCTCGCCAGGTACAGGTCGTCGTGCATCGCCCCGGTGCGTTCGGCACGGAGCCGGACCTGGTCGACGGACTCTTCGGCGCTGACGTAGAGGACGCGCTTGCCCGAGGCCGCGGCTCGCGAGGCCACCTCGAGCAGCAGGGTCGACTTGCCGACACCCGGCTCGCCGCTCAGCAGGACGGCCGCACCCGGCACCACGCCGCCGCCGAGGACGCGGTCGAACTCGCCGATGCCGGTCTGCCAACGCTGCACCGAGGTGCCGCGGGCTTCGGTGATCGGTCGTGCGGCCCGGGCACCGGTGACGGCGACCGCGGACGTGCCCCGGGTGCTCGCCGACGCCGCAGAGCTGTCTTCGACGGTGCCCCAGGTCTGGCACTCACCGCACCGGCCGACCCACTTGATGCTGGTCCAGCCGCACTCGGTGCAACGGTAGAGGGACTGCGGGCGCGCCATGTCGTCGAGGCTAGGCCGTACGGCCGACATCACCGGCGCGGTCGCCCGGCTCGTCCGGTCCGCCGTGTCCGCCCGACTCGTCGCCGTCGTCGGGGACCGCGATCGACCCCGTCATCCGGTGGCGCAGGCGCTCGACCGGTCCCGGAGCCTGCCGTGAGGCGTGGTCGAGCGCCTCGGCGCCGTCGGTGTCCTGCTCGGCGCGGGCGTTCGCGACCGCGCCGGCTTCGCGACCGAGGTTCTCGGCCTCGCGCACGGACAGGTAGTGCCGGATCGCCGCCACGGTGTCGACCCGGGCGTCGACCGCCGGCTCGAACGCGCTCGCCCAGACCTCGTAGCCGCGGTCGTTCGGGTGGAAGAGGTCGCCGTAGCTGTTGAAGAAGGTGCGGCGGACACCGACGCGCTTCGTGATGGTGTGCAGCGGCGCCACCGTCAGCCCGAACTCGTCGGCCACCCGGTGCACGATCTCGTTCGCCACCGCCACCTTGCGCTCCCGGTCCGGCACGAACATGCACGGCAACTCGGCCACCACGGCATGCGAGGGCACCGCGCCGTAGATCGCCCGGATGTTCCGCTCGAACTTGTCCGGGTCGAAGTCGGCGATGTCGTTCGCCCCGATCGACACCGTGCAGATGTCGGGCGCGTAGTGCCGCAGCTTCGGCAGCTGATCACGCTTTGCGCCCCACGTGGTCGAACCGGAGACGCTGAGGTTCACCACCCGCACGGACATGTGCGAGCGGTGCCGGATGCGCCGGGTCAGGAGCCCCACGTAGCCGCGGCCGGGGGCGGTCGCGCCGACCCCCTGTGCCGCCGAGTCACCGATCGCCACGTAGAGCAGCTGCCCCTCGTGCTGCTGTCGTTCCCGCCACCAGTCGGCGTGGATCGGGAGCATGTCGACGACCCGTTGCGCCGCTGCCCGTTGGCCCTTCACGCCGGCGCGGGCACCGACGGCTGCGGCGCCGACGACGCCGAGGCTGCCGACGACGGAGGTGAGGAGTGCGATGAGCGTGCGGGTTCTCATGCCGTGGACGGTACGCCCGCCGGTCTTGCCGGAGACGAGGAGGACCTGTGGGTGTGGGGAGAGCCCTGCAGGTGACCGCCTGTGGAGGGCGATCCGACCCGGGGTGTCATCACGGGCCTCCCGGATCGTGTAAACTCTTTCCCGGTACCGTGTCCGAGCGGCCGAAGGATCATGTCTCGAAAACATGTGTGGGGGCAACTCCACCGTGGGTTCAAATCCCACCGGTACCGCCAACGCGAAGAGCCCCAGATCCCCGTCACGACGGGCATCTGGGGCTCTTTCGCTTCGCCCCGGCGGCTTTGCCGGTAACCAGGCGGTAACGGAGCTTCTCGTGGCAGGTGTGAGCCACCGCAACCTCAGGGCGTCCCCAAAGCTCTACTGTTCCCGTGCCGAGCCGTCTATCTGGTTCGTCGCCCTCGTGCCGGGTATGCCCCGGTCCATGAATGAGTGTGCGTCATCTATGCTCGCATGGGCAAGGTCGGCCGCTGGCGACGACCGCGTGTGCTGGATGCGAGAGTGACGAAAACTCTTCGGCACTGAAACGTTTGTCTAGCTGCTAGCGAGTCGTCGCGGCGGCAATGCTAAATCGTTCCGCGAGGAATTGTGGTTCGTGATAGGCATGAGGAACGCATTTTTATGTCTTAATTCTGGGAGGGGAAGCGGTTTGATAACAAAGCGGCGCGGTAAGGGGTTCTGGAAGACGGGAGCGTCAAGCAAGGAGGCCATCTCTGACCGTTTGGTTGAACTACTTCCCGCAGATGGCACTCCTCGAACCAACCGAGAACTCCGAGAGGCCCTCGGCCTGTCTGACTCCGAGTACTGGGCGGCTCGTAATTCTTTGCTTGAGCAGGGCGTTGTCACAAAGCTCTCCGGGAGGGGTGGGCGTACGGCACTCGTTCCGCGGGAGCAAGATTCCCGGCCGGTCGAAGGGAGGCAGTGGCTCCGTGGTACGGCATTCGTGCTGCTCATCTTGGCGGCGGTGGTTCTGGCTATTGCCGCCTGGTACCTTCTGTTTCAGCGCGCGAACACCAACTGGCTGTGGAATGGTTTGGGATTGGTGTTTGGTGCAGCAACGGTCGCGGCGGCGGGCGTTGCGTTGCTCATTTTTGTAGTACAAGAAGAAACCGCTCGTTTGGAAGGCGGCAACCAGGCGACGCTGTTGCGTAAGCTGAGTTTGCTCACTCAGCGGTCGGTCGACTATTCATCGACGGTGGCCGCGGGCTTCGACGAGCTCAAGACTACGATGAACGAGGCAGTACGGGCCGATCTGGCGTCTCCAGAGTTACCTACAGCGGAAGACGCTTCGGGCCAAGCGGGTGCACCCGAGGGGGACGAACCGGCCGAGGGTATAAAACTCTCATTGCTTGAAACTGAGGATGGTCGATATTACCGTCCAGGCGACGTTCCATTGTTTGTCATTTCGGACCTCGTGCGTTGGTGGCAGCAAGGCGGGCAAGTGGGGCGGTGGACGGTCTCAAGGCTGTCGGGTGGGTTCCGAGCTTGGAACAAGTCTCGAACTACGCAAGGTGTTCCTTGGGTTCTGACGTTCCAAGATGAAAAGGGCGTATCGAGAAGCTTCCGTTTATCGTATAGCGGCGCAAAGAAGGGGAAGCCACGCGTTAGCGAGCTCTCTGAAAAGGGTGGTTGGAACTCTCCTCCCGATGGTATTTGATCGGAGCAGTTGAAGGCGTGCTGTCCCTGGGTCTTAATATACGGATTCTCCTACCCGGGCCTACGCCGAGAAGTTGTGATAAGTGCCATTACCGTTGGTGTGAGTCGCATCACTTGAAGTGACCTGATACTGAGTATGCCTGCGGATGCAGGCAGCCGCTGAGGCAGTCGATCTCTGCGAGAATCTCGCCATGACAGATCCTCGGCAGTGGGGCCGGTGTCGGTTACTGCAGCGGCGAGGTCCTTGCGTATTGCCTGTAGGTAGACGGCATCGGGTGGGAGGGCCTCGTAGCGGGACTTCTTACGCGGACGCCTTAACGTCCAATCGGCTTCGAGCGCTTCGACGCGTAGCGGTGTGGCTTCCTCTCCGTCTACGGGTTGGCGTTCACCGCCGTCGTGCTGCTCTGACGGAGGGGTGCGCGTGAACGGAACTGCTCGAGCGCGGTGCCGATGGCAGCGCTGTCCGTCGTGTGCGTCCGCCCGTCGGGCTTGGGCGGCGTGGGCCGCGGGTACGTCACGACTGCGGCGTCGCCGCGCAGCGCGGTGCGTGCCGTCACCTGTGATCGCCCTGAACTCCCGATGAGCGGCCGGGAGGGTCCTGGGCTGTCTTCGTCATCGACGGCGAGCGGGCACACATCATCGAACCTCGTCGAGCGCGCCCCCTTCAAGCGATAGCGTTCGATCCGAGCGGCTTCCTGGACGACGGCTCCGTCGCCCAGTGGCATCGGGCTGCTGCGCCTCTGCCCGCGGATGAGGGCAGGTGCCAGAGCGCCGGCAAGAGGCGCATCGGCCATGCTGAGAGACCTGACAGCAGCCGTCTAAGGCACAGATCGTTCTGTACACGATGCTACGGTTGCGTTTGCGAGCCGTTCACCTTCTGTTCATGTCGTGGCAACCGGCTCGTCTCGGGGGAGGCGCAGTGGTGCGACCGATCTCTCGACGCTGCGAGAGGAAAGGGGACCTCATGCGAGAGGTAGATCTGGTCGGGGTCGGTTTCGGGCCGTCGAACATCTCGGTGGCGATTGCGGGGCTTGAGCTGCAGCCCGGACTCCGGGTGGAGTTTCACGATGCGAAGTCGTCGTTCGCTTGGCATCCGGACCTGATGTTCCCCGAGGCGGAGATGCAGGTGTCCTTCCTCAAGGACCTCGTCTCCATGCGCAATCCCCGTAGTGCCTTCTCGTTCCTTGAGTACCTGCGGGCGAAGGGGCGCCTGCCTGACTTCATCAACCTGCGCACCTTCTACCCGTCCCGCACGGAGTTCAACGACTATTACGCGTGGGTCGCCGACCAGTTCAGCGACCGTGTGCGGTGGGGAAGCCGGGTCGTGGGCATCGTCGCAGCGGCAGGCGGCCGCTTGGACGTCACGACTCGAGACGAGACAACGGGGCTCGAGCAGACGGTCCGGACGAAGAACCTGGTGGTGGCAGACGGAGGAACGCCCTATCTGCCCGAGGGCACGGCCACCGGCGACCGGCTGTTCCACGCGTCGGAGAGCAAACGACGACTGGAACAACAGTTCCCGGACCGACTCGCGCCCTACCGCTTCAACATCGTCGGCGCGGGGCAGACCACCGCTGACCTTTTCGTCTTCCTCAGCAGTCAGTACCCGGAAGCATCGATTACGGTGTCCCTCCGCGGATTCGCAATGCGGCCCGAAGACGACACCCATTTCGTCAATGAGCTGTTCTCCCCCGAGATGCCGGACTGGTTCTACTCGACTTCCGCGGAAGCGCGGGCGCTGGTGCTGCGGGACTACGCGTCAGCCGCCCACTCGGGTGCCAGTTACGACCTCATTCCGCGGATCTACCGAACCCGGTACGAAGCACGGGTCGTCGGGAGCGACCGTTACCGCTTCGACCGCCTCGTCCAGTACGTCGGTGGGGCTTCCACGCCTGAACATGCTGAGGTCCGCTACCGTTCGGTCGAAGACGGGGCGGAGCGTTCGGAGCGTTACGACGCGGTCATCCTCGCGACGGGCTATCGGTACCCGACGCCCCTCCCACTGCTGCAGGGTGCTGCCGACCTGTTTGAAACCGACGACGCCGGTCGGTACCAGCTGAACCGGGACTACAGCGTGCAGACCACCGATCTCAACGGCCCGAAGGTCTTCCTCCAGGGCTACGCCGAAGCAACTCACGGCTTCAGCGAGGTTCTCTTGAGCCTCATGCCTCACCGTGCGGCCGAGATCATCGAGAGCGCCACAGAGGCGTCCGCGTCCCTCGGACTGCCTGAGCCGGTGGCCTGAGGTGGAGAAGGATCAGACGTGGGAACTGGTCTTGGCTGCCGTGGTGGTGGACGAGACCAGAGACGTCGTCACCGAAGCCGGCCGATCAACTGAGACCTGGGCTAGCGCGATCGCCGTCGAACTCGGCGCACTCGGCGTCGAGGTCGCGGTCGCCTCGACGCGAGACCTCCCGGGGAGTGCACAGGTCTCGGTCGCCCGCATGCCGGAAGGAACCGTCTGGGAACACTCGGAGGTCGAAGGGCGTGAGGGGTCCGTGAGTCATCGGGGTGTGCTGATCGCGCCCGATCGTTCACTGGTGGGCCGGTGGTCTTGGTCTGCCCGCGTTCCTGACGTCGAGGTGGTGACCACCGTCCAAGACGCGTTGCTCGCGCACTGGGCGGCCGGCTGCGGACTCGGCATTGCCTGCGTTTCGGACCGGTACCGTCCCGGTGCGGATTCGGCCCTCATCGCCAGGGTCGAAACCGACGGAGGGGCATTCGTCGCGAAGGTCGGCCCGACCGACATCGTCTCTTCCGAGGTCGCCTTCATGAGCCGTGTGGGGGACGAGCTCGGAAAGGGCCCCTCGCTGTTTCCGACCATTGCAGGCATGATCGTGGACCCGCCGGTAGCGGTGGTCTTCATGGACGCCGCTCGCCCAGCAACGCTCGACGAGGCGCTGTTCGCAGACGACGACCGCACCGAACTGAACGCCGAGAGCGACACGATCATCGCCCCCTTCATCGAGGCACTCGCATCGCTGCACGAAACGACGGACGCTCCTGGTGAGCCCTTCGTCGCCAAGTACGTGTACCAGGAGCGGTTCGAGACGATCCCACAGCATCCCGGATTCGAGCAGGCCGCTCGGCGAGCGTTCCCCGAGACCAACCTCGACACGCTGCTGGCGAATCCGTGGATCGGTCCGGACGGCGAACGTCTCCGAGGCCTCCACGAATTGGTGCCGATGCTGCGCCGAACTGCGGCCATCATGCCCGTACGGAACAGCATCGTGCACGGTGACCCGCACCTGAAGAATCTGCTTCAGAATGAGAGTGGTGAACCCGTGTTCATCGACCCGCGGACAGTTTGGGACGGCAATCGCCGGCCTGATGAAGGGCGCGGCGATCCTGCGTACGACTTCGCGACCTTGTTCCACAGCGTCTGGCCGATGAGCGCAGTACTTCGAGCGGTCGAGACCGGCTCGGATCGGACACCGTTCCACGCATTCGATGTCCAAGACGGGACGGTGCGTTTCCAGGGGGCCCCGCCTGACTCGGAACGGATCTCTGCGCTTGAGGATCGCCTCGTGAAACGCATCGCGTCGATCGGGGAAGTGGACCTCGATGTCGCGAGAGCTCGGCTCTTGATCGGCGCCGCCAACGCGTTGATTGGGTGGCTTCGGTACCCCGAAGCACTACCGAGTCGAAACAGCTGGGGAAGCACGATGGTCGGGACGCTCCGGTTCCTGGAACGCGGCCTGGGCGCTCTGGATCGAAACACATCCAATAAGGAGTCCGTCCATGCATGAGCGTGAACCCGGCGCCGGCGCCGGCGTCATCGTCCTCATCAACACCGGAAAGGTCGAGGCCCTTAGCCGCTTGACGGAGCACGTCCCAGCAGGTTCGGTGCATGTCATCACTGAGGTGGCGTACCGCGACCTGTACCCCGGATCGACCCCACTGCACTTCGTTCACGACGTCGGCGACGCGGCCGCCGTCCTGCAGATAGTCCTCGAACTGGCTGCTGAACACGGCGTCCGGGCTGTCGTGTCGCCATCGGAACGGAGCATGCCGGCTGGCGGCTTCGTCCGGAGCATCCTCTCCCTCCCCGGCGTGCCATTCGAGACCGCGAACCTGCTGACCAACAAGGTCGCCATGAAACAACGCCTGCTCGCTGCCGGCGTCCCGGTCGCCCCGTTCCGCGGCGCTGTCGGTGCCGAGCAGTTACGTGCGGCAGCCCAGGAGCTCGGGTTCCCGGTGATCGTGAAACCCGCCTTCGGAACCGGTTCGATGAACACACACGTGCTCGAGTCCGAAGCGGACCTCGACGCACTGCTGGACGCAGAGTCGGCCGGGGTGTTGGTGGATCCTCCCAAGCTCCTCGCCGTGGAGGCCTTCCTGCCCGTCCGGCAAGAGATCACCTGCGACGGCGTGATCATCGACGGCGAGGTCCGCTTCGCGATCGCTTCGCAGTACCACGCACCACTTATCGGGGGTATCGGAACGATGGTGGGTGCCTCGACCATCAGTTCCACTGACCGCCGCTCCGGCGCGGTCCGAGCACTCCACGAGCGGGTGGTGAGCGTTCTCGGTGTGCGAGACGCTGTCACACACATGGAGGCGTTGGTGACCGACGACGGAATTCTCCTCGGGGAGATCGCCTGCCGCCCCGGGGGTGCAGGCGTGGTCGACAGCGCGCGACTCTCGACTGGGGTCGACCTGTGGGAAGCTTTCATGCTGCTGTCACTCGGACGCCCGGTCTCCTTCACGGCTGACGGGTCCCACCCGGCGATGTTGATGTGGACGAGCCTCCCGACGGAGCCCGGGAGGGTTGTTGCACTGTCCACAGCCGAGGACTTCGCGAACATCGACGGCGTTCGACTCGTGGACATGCACGCCTCTGTCGGAGACACGATCAGTTCGCGCATGCACAGCTCGTCGACAACCGGGATCGTGTTTCTCGACGTCCCGGACACATCGGCGGCGACCGTGAACGACCGGATCCGACAAGTCCGGGCGGCGTACCGCCTAGAAGTTGAACGAATCCCGGACCGGAAGCCTGCGGAGGCCCTCGTATGACCAGTCGTGACGATCTCATCGGCCGGCGGCTACCCACCCAGTCATTCGAGTCAACGTCCGGCGGTCTTCTCGACCTTGGATCGAATGAGGGCGCTCATCGTGTCGTCTTCGTCTATCCGAGGACCGGCGATCCTGCAGAATCGGACTCACCGGCGTGGGCTGCGATCCCGGGGGCGAAGGGGTGCACTGCCGAGGCATGCTCGTTCCGGGATCTCCGCGACGAGTTCGCTGGCATCGGGTGGGATGTGGTGGGGTGCTCCACCCAGACGACTGACTATCAGCTCGAGGCTGCATCCCGCCTGCATCTGCCGTACCCGTTGGTCAGTGACACGGGACTGGTGCTCCGCGACGCACTCGGACTTGCCACGTTCGAGTTCGAGGGTTCCGTGCTCTACCGGCGTGTGACGCTCTTGATCGTCAGTGGCGTCGTCGTCGACGTGCTAGTTGCCGATGACGATCCCTCGCACCACGTCGAAGACGTTCTCCGAGCCGTCCACCAAATGGGAGGAGCCGCGTGACGCGGGTTCTCGTCGTAGCTGGCACTCCAGCACTCGAGGCCCGGATCGCGGACCGCGGGTACGAGCTCGCCGTCGTGGCGGACGGCGAGAGGGAACACCTGGGGCAGGTCCTCGCCCGAATCGAGGCGGATGAGCACGATATCGTCGAGCGAGTTCGACGTTCCCATGATCAGGAGCCGTTTGCGGCGGTTCTCTCGCTCACCGAGACCGGGCTGGTCCTCGCAGCTCGGCTAGCGAGCGAGCTCGGAGTGATCGGTAACCCGCCGAGCGTCGGGACGACGCTCCGCGACAAGGCGGCGATGCGAGCGCGCTTGGTAGCTGACGGACGCTTCGCGGTGAGGAGTTGGAACGTCGACGGTCGAGCGGATCTCGAGGCTGCAGCGGACGAGGCCGGCTCGCCGCTCATCGTCAAACCCGTGAGCGGATCGGGGAGCGTCGGGATCCTGCGCCTGGAGAGTAACAACCACCTCGCGGAGGTCTGGGACCGGATGACGGACACCGGGGACGGCCCGTGGATCGTGGAGGAGTTCCTCGACGGTCCGGAGTTCAGCGTCGAAGGCTTCACCGTCGAGGGGACGCACCATGTCGTGGCCGTGACCGAGAAGCAGACCGACGCAGAAACGTTCGTCGAAGTCGCTCACGTCATCCCAGCCCGGATCACTGATGCCGATCGATCGCTGATGGTCGACTACGTCCGCGAGTTCTTGACGCTCGTTGGTTTCCAGACCGGGCCATCGCACACTGAAGTGAAACTCACCAACCGTGGCCCGCGGATCATCGAATCGCATGATCGAATCGGGGGCGACAAGATCCGTGACCTCGTTCGGATGTCCACAGGAGTCGATCTTCTCGAGCAGACGATCAACACAGCGCTGGGTGGGGCCCCCGACCTTCGGCCCAGCCGATCGTCAGCAGCTGCCGTCCGTTTCATTGTCGCGTCCGCTGGCAACGTGGCCGGGATCACGCTGCCCTCGACGCCCGCCGACGCGGAGATTGTCGTCACCGTCGCTGTGGGTGACCGCGTCCCACCTGTGCTCACGTCTGATTCTCGGGCGGGTCGTGTCGTCGTCGCGGCGGCGAGCGCGGATGAGGCCGCGGAGCGAGCAGAGCGGCTTGCCCGAGCTGTGCGCATCACGGTCGAGTGATGGGCGCACGGCCCCGCGCCACGGTCGACCGCGCGTTCGGGCATTTTGCCTGGAGCCAATCCGCTTCGCAGATGGCCGCTCGTGTGGGCGAGGCCGCGATGCCGCTGATCGCTCTCGCCATGCACATCCCGAACGCGCAGATCGGGCTCATCTCCTTCGCTCAATTCTTGCCGGTGATGCTCTTCACGTTGCTGTTCGGGGCCTGGATCGACGGCACATCGAAATCGACTCCGATGCTCGTCGGCCATGCGGGTCGGGCAATGGTGTTTGGGATCCTCGGCTGGCTTGCGGCGATCGACCAACTCGGATTGCCGGTGCTGCTCGCGGGTGTGTTCGTGGCGGGGACGTTCACCGCGGCGTTCGATGTCGCCGTTCAAGGGATCGTTCCGCAACTCGTTGCACCGAGCCGGCTGATCGCGGCGAACGGTCGCGTGCAACTCACGTACTCCGTAGCGCAGGTCGTGGGGCCGTCCCTGGCTGGCTTCCTCGTGGGGCTCAGCCAGCCGTTCGTCGCGCTTCTCGTGATCGCAGCCACGTACGCAATTGCCTGCGCCGTTTTCGCCCCGGCACGAGCCGCATCGCCCCGACCGGAACGGACCGGAGGCTCTCGGCCGAACGTCTTCGGACGTCTGTGGGAGGGAATCCGGTTCAGCTTCAGCGATCGGGTGCTCGTCCGTCTCCTCGCTGCGGGGACCGCATTCAACCTGCTCGAACAGGCGCTCATCACTACTTTCCTGGTGTACGGGAATCGTGAACTCGACCTCAGTGCGAGCATGTTGGGTTTGCTCCTTGCCTCATCTGGGGCGGGAGCTGTTCTCGCAGCAGCGATCATGCGCGGCCGTGGCCCGCGGCGCCCCACGGCGACGATGCTCGGGTGGATGGGTGCCGCCACGCTCGCACCCCTCCTGTTGATCACCGTCAGTGGGCACTCCGTCACGAGCGGATCAACCATCGTGGTTGTCTTCTTCACATACGGTGCCGGGCTCGTCGTCTACAACGTCATCGCGGTATCAGTGCGCCAGCACCGAGCGTCCGCCGACATGCGAAGCCGAGTCGGAGCCGTCTACCGCTTCTTCGCATACGGTGCGCTCGGCTTCGGCGGTCTGCTTTCGTCGGCCCTGATTGCCACTTGTGGGCCGCGTTGGGCGCTCATCACCATCGTCCTCGCGATGGCAGCAGGCACGATCATCTACGCAACACAGCTGTGGTCCGTCAGAAAGGACCTCGACAAGACGTTGAATCACATCGGTCCGCAGCGTCCTTGACCGGCCATCCGGTTGTCGTGCGCGAAGGTGCACCGACTGACCTCACCCTTGCCGCGATGAACACGAGAGCCGATGAACGTGAGAAGCAGCGCAGATTCAACCGCTCCGACCGCCACCGACTCCGTCCTCCAAGTCAGTCCCCATGTCGCCAGGTGGGGTTCGTCTGCGGTCAACCGACGCCGGCGCAACGCGTCACGCTCCTCGGCTGTCGGACCGCCGTGGCGCACAGGGATAGAGCCGTCACACAGCGGCCTACGCCGGTACCGATTGTCAAGGCGCGTGGCGTCGGTGTTCCGAGAGCTCGTGGAACTCGGTACCCGACGACGTAGCGCGCATGAACTCCGACCTCTGCGGAGCGGACAGCGTGATGCAGCACCATCGCGCGCGAGTCCGACAGCGCGGCGACCGATGCTGATCAGGACTGACCAGGGTTTCCTCTGAGGAGGGAAAATCGAGTCAGACCCAGGTGAAACCCAGCTGGCAGCGGCAGACCAAACACCGCGGATGCCCATGAACTCCGGCCTCCGCGCGACTTGCAAACGACCCGCCATCCAGAAGAGCCTCAGATCCCCGGTCAGACGGGGAGCTGAGGCTCTTCTGTTGTTCGGCGATGGACCCGGCGTGGTTCCGTTGTGACCAGCAGCAGCGAGTACGGCAGCGGTTCACGCAGGTGCCACTTCCGGTTCACGCGCCTGCGCCACGCTTCTGCTCTGTGTCACCGAATCGTGTGACCACGCTTCGAGTGGAGAGAACGCCATGCGCCGGTTCCTGATCGCTGTTCCGAGACGTCGGGCCCGCACGGTGATGGGGGTCCTGGCGGTGGCGTGCGCCGTGTCCTTGATCGCTCCGGCGGGCGCATCTGCGGCGACATCGCGGACCGCGCCGCGTCCAGGCGCCTACGGGTACTTCGTAGACACCTACAAGACGAACACCCCTGCCGCCACGACGCCGGAGACGAACGCCGCGACCGGGGTGCTGTCGCAGTTCGGCACCCTGTGGCGCCCGGGATCGTCCTGGGACAGCGGGGTCGCCACCAGCGCTGCAGCGCAGCGGATCCTGGACTCGAACATCGCGCAGGCAGCGCGGACCACGCAGACCCGGACGGATGCGCAGGGGCACGAGGCGTACCTGATCGACCGACGGAACCAGAGCTACTCGGCCATCGCGGGTTTCGGTGACCTGTCCGACGCGGTGCGGACCGCGACGAACGCGGGCACGACGATCCCCGACGAGATCCCGGCGGACGCCACGACGAAGCAGTACGTCGACCAGGGCAACGCGAAGGGCGCGTGGGCGGACACCGATTCGGAGCTCGGCGACGTCGTCCAGCTGGTGAACACGCTGCGGGGCGACTACTCCTCTGCCAGCAACGCGAAGAAGTACTACCAGTACCCGCGGCCGTACCGGCAGAGCCAGGACGTCAAGGTGCTGCCGCAGCTCGTCCCCGAGAAGTCCCCGACGCCCGCCACGGACGGCGGCTTCCCCAGCGGACACACCAACGCCGGCTACCTGGCATCTCTGGCCTTCGCGTACGCGTACCCGGAGAAGTACACCGAGCTCCTCACCAACGGCTCGGAGATCGGCAACAGTCGGATCGTCGCGGGGATGCACTCGCCGCTCGACGTCATGGGCGGACGGGTCCTGGCGACTGCGCTGGCAGCGGCCGTCCTGAACGACCCGGCCAACACGCAGCTCGAGCAGCAGGCGCACCAGCAGGCGGAGAAGGTCCTCGCCGCAGCCGGCCCGAGCGCGGTCGATCGGTACGCGGACTACGCAGCGGACAAGAAGGACTACCGCGGGCGTCTGACGTACGGGTTCACGCGCACCGGCGCGAAGACGATCCCGGCCACGGTGCCGAAGGGTGCTGAAGCGCTCCTGCGGACCCGCCTGCCGTACCTCAGCGACGCCCAGATCCGTGAGGTGCTCCGGACGACCGCGCTGCCGTCGGGCTACCCCCTGCTGGACGACGCGGAAGGGTGGGGGCGCCTCGACCTCTTCTCGGCAGCGTCCGGCTACGGAGCGTTCGACAGCGCGGTGTCGGTGTCGATGAACGCCGCCGAGAAGGGCCTGGACGCCGCCGACACCTGGCGCAACAACATCGGCGGGAACGGGTCACTGACCAAGCGGGGTACCGGCAGCCTCGCCCTCGCCGGCTCGAACCGCTACACCGGCGGCACCATCGTCCGCGGTGGGACGCTAACGGCGGACTCCGCTGCTGCCCTGGGCAAGGGGTCGGTGGCCACTGTCTCCGGCACGCTCGCCGATGCCAGCACCAGGGTGATCCGAATCGGCGGCAACCTGACGCAGCGCTCGCACGCTGCACTGTCGCTGAGCGTCTCCGGGCCCCGTCCAGCCATGCGCGTCGACGGCACGGCGTCGTTCGGCGGGACGCTGCGGGTGCACGTCGCCAAGGGCACGGCCGTGTCCAACGACGTGGTCCTGATCACGGCGGACCGGATCGCGAAGGGCTCGAGCTTCAGCAGGGTCCGCGTCGCCGGCCTGCCCGCCGGGTACAAGCCCGTGTTGGAGCGCCACGGCAACGAACTGCACCTCGTCAACGCCAACGCGACGAAGCACGGCCACGGCCGGGGCCACGGCGCCGCCTGAGACGGAGCGCGTCAGGCGACTCTCCGGGGCCGGTGGCCACGGCGGGCTGTGCTCAGTCCGCCCCGTCGCCGAGGCCGAGCAGCAGCTTCCGGAGGAGCCCGGCCAGCTGCTGCTCCTCGTCGCTGCTCAGCGTGCCGAGGAGCTCCCGTTCGTCCTCGACGTGCCGGGCCAACGCTGCGTCCACCACCGTCAGCCCGTGATCGGTCAACGTGACCAGCACGCTGCGTCGGTTCGAGGGGTCGGTCTGCCGCGTGACGAAGCCCTTCGCGACGAGCCGGTTCAAGCGGTTCGTGACGGCCCCGGAGGTCACCATCGTCGAGGCGAGCATCTGTCCGACGGCCAGTCGGTGCGGTGATCCCGCACGTCGGAGGGTCGCGAGGAGGTCGAACTCGCCCGGCAGCAGGTCGTGCTCGGCGAGGACGGCACCGACCCTGCGGTCGAGGATCGCTTCGGCGCGCCCGATCCGCCCGATGACGGCCATCGCGCGGACGTCGAGGTCTGGTCGCTCCCGGCTCCACTGGGCCAGGACTCGATCGACGGCATCCTCCATCGGAGCACTCCTTCACGCTGAACTGTTTGACGCGAGCCTATCGGGGCCATAATGTCTCAACGTTGAGAAGTTCAGCCTGAAGGAAACACGGTGTGCAGATGACCGACCGCTCCCGATCCACGTCCGCGTCGGCCGGCATCACGCTCACCGCGGCCGTGGCGCCGATCGTCTGGGGATCCACCTACGTGGTCACCACGGAGCTCCTGCCCGCTGATCACCCGATGACGGCGAGCGTCCTGCGTGCACTCCCCGCCGGTCTGCTGCTGCTCGCGCTCCGGCCGGGAGTCCCACCGCGGGGCTGGCGCCTCCGGACGTTCGTGCTCGGCATGCTCAACATCGGGTGCTTCTTCCCGCTGCTGTTCGTCGCGGCCGACCGGTTGCCGGGAGGCCTGGCGGCCATCGTCGGTGCGCTCCAGCCGCTCGTCGTCGTGGCACTGACCGTGGCGCTGCGGTGGGGGCGGCCCGCGATCGCCCACGTGGTGTGGGGCGTCGTGGCCCTGGTGGGCGTCGCGCTCGTCTCCCTCAGCGGAGATGCGGTGTTCGACGTGCTCGGGCTCGGGGCGGCGGCGCTCGGGACGGTGTCCATGGCGTTGGGGCTCCTGCTCACTCGTCGGTGGGGCACCCCGGAGGGCACGCACCCCCTGACCTCGACCGCATGGCAACTCATCGCCGGGGGAGTGGTGATCGCCCCGCTCATCCCGTTCGTCGACAGCGGACCGTGGGAACCGACCGCCGCCGGGTACGTGGGGTACGCCTGGCTCACGCTGGTCGGTGGGGCCCTGGGCTACAGCGTCTGGTTCCGAGGCGCACGGGCGCTGCCGTCGGCCCGGATCGCGTTGCTGGGCGTCCTCAGCCCGTTGACCGCTGCGGTGCTCGGGTGGGTCGTCCTCGGCCAGGCGCTGTCGCCGCTGCAGATCGTCGGCTTCGTCGTCGCGCTCCTCGGCTCCCTCGGCGGGCAGCTCGGGCTTCCGAGCCGGGGCCCGCAGAGCGGGCGGCCACGAGGTCGCAGCACCGGGACCGGGGAAGACGACCTCGACGGCTACGTCGTGAGGATGTGATCGCGGTACCACTCCGCGTCGGTCGGCAGCGGCTGGAACGGCTCTGGCGCGGGGACACCCGCTGCTCGCCAGAACGCCGACCCGTCGAACCAGTTGTCGACTTCGAGCATCGAGCGCTGGTGATCGCTCAGGCGCGGCAGCGGTCCGCGCGGTTCGGCGGAGGTCAGGACGTGTTCCCGGACCCACTCCACGATGGCGCTGACCGGGATCGGCGTCGGCGCGTCCGCATGCAGGACCAGGGGCCCGATCGGCGTCGCGTGGGCGCTCGCCGCGATGCCGACAAGGCCTTCTGCGAGGTCACGCACCCCGACCGCGGACACGACTGCCTGCCAGGTCGAGGTCTCGTCGTTCGACCCTGCGGCGATGCGTGCGATCGTCGGCACCGCCCAGCGATCGCCAGCGCCCCAGACGATGTTCGGGCGGACGATGATCGCGCCGGCCTCGGCAAGGATCTGTTCGCCCTCCGCGCGAGCGCGGCTGACCGGCGACGACGTGTGCGGTGTAGCAGTGCCCGAGGCTCCACGATGCGGTCCGATCCCGGTGACCGCAGCCGTCGACACGGCGATGACGCGGTCCACGCCGGCGGCGCGTGAGGACCGTACGAGAACCCGGGTCGCATCGACGTTCGCTGCACGGATCGCCGCGGATGAGCCGGAAACCGCCGAGACGCAGTGCACGACCGCATCGACCCCCTCGAACGCTCGTCGTCGTCGACCTTCGTCATCGAACGTGGCATGATCCAACGCCATCGACTCGATCCCGCGCGCCCTGAGCGCCGAGACGACGTGCCGACCGATGAATCCCGTGCTGCCGGTGACGGCAACCCGTTTCGCGCCCGTCGGTCTGGTCGCTTCCCGACGGCCGTCGGCTACGATCGACATCAGATGAGCACCAGGACCGAGCCGACGCAGGAGCGGGCGCTGCAGACGCGGGCCGCTGTCGTCCGCGGTGCAGCCAAGGTGTTCGAGCGCCGAGGGTACGCGGGCGCTTCGCTCGACCAGATTGCGGACGAAGCCGGAGTGACCCGCGGCGCCATGTACTTCCACTTCCGCTCCAAGGAAGAGATCGCAGACGCGGTCATCGTGGAGCAGCACCGGGTCGCGCGAGTCGACGCAGAGGTGGCCATCGCGAAGGCGTCTTCGGCCTTCGAGGCCATGATCCGCATGTGCACCGGTCTTGCCCGCCAACTGGTCAGCGACGGGGTCGTCAGCGCTGGTATCCGCCTCACCACCGACGGCTCAGCGAGCTCGCTCTCCAACGTCGCGCCGTACCGCGACTGGATGGCGACGTTCGAGAACCTGATCGCCTTGGCCGTGGAGCAGGGCGATCTGCGGCCCGACATCGATCCCGTACGGCTTGCCCGTTTCGTCGTTCCGGCGTACACAGGGGTGCAGTTGGTGTCCGACACCCTGCACGATCGGCAGGACCTGTTCGAGCGCGTTCGTGAGATGTGGGAGATCCTGTTGCCCGGGATCGTCGTGCCCGAGCGATCGGACTCGTGCTCGGCAGTGCTCTCGCTCATCCGGCGCTGACCTCGACGAGCGCCGCCTCCGATGTTGCCCTCGATGCTGCGCGGCGCCCGATGATCGACGTCCGGATCTCCCCACTTTGCTCGAAGCGCACGAGCCAGTCATCGCGATGCCGCTCGACGACGATCACGCACGGCTCGTCCAACTCCACGACGGCGTCGAACACCGCATCGAGGCCGGCCAGCGCCGGACCCCCGTCAGCTCGGATCGCTTGACGGGCCGCTTCGATGAGGAGCATCCCCGGAACGTGATCGAGCGGATGATCGAAGAAGGCCGTCTCCGCGGTGTTGACGACGAGCATCGAGACTCCGGGTCGCGGAGTCGGGGCGATCACGTCGAGTGTGTCTCGCCCCGGACCAGAACCGTTGACGACCAGCGGTGCGGTGCGGCCCCGACGTGTCCTGGCGTAGGTCCGCTGATCGAGGATGCGCGCGCTGGCGTTCCCCCGGGCGACCTCACCGTCGGCGTCGCGAATCACGGCCTCGACGACGAACGACGCGAGCCCGCGCGCCGAGCGACGGAGTTCCGTCGCTCGGATGGTGACGGCGAGATCCGGCCCCACCTCGTTCATCACCCGGTTCACGGTGGCGACCTGCATGGCCCCCATCAGGAAGGCGTCCCCGACAGGGACTTCGTACTCGGTGTGCGCGAGGAAGATCGTGACCTGTCGGACCGTCTCCGCGACGAGGGAGACGTCGACGTCGGTAGATCTCCCGAAGAGGCGGTGGTTGCGGGGCCACTGGGCTCCTGCGATGAACGTGTCATCGCCCAGGGCGTGCGCTTCGGTGACGAGGACGTCGGACAGCGCCCGGCGATGGACGAGGCGCCCTGGCACGAGCTGTGCGTGGGTGAGGAGTGGTGCTTCTCCGACAGGCATGATGGCGTTCCGTTCTTCTGTGGCGCTCCGGACACGGGATGCGGGGTGCGAGTGCACGACGCCCGCGCCGGGTCCCACGGCGCGGGCGTCGACCGGCCGAGGTCAGCCGGGGGAGTCGAGTCGGTCCATCACTGCGTGACGACGACCGGGGCGGTCGACGTCGGGACGTTCCGGGTGCGTCGGATCGATCCGACGGCGAGCACAGCGACGCCGACCACGGCGAGACCAGCACCCGCCCAGAGGGGCGAGGTGAACCCGAGGCCAGCGCCGATGGTCGCGCCGCCCAGCCATGCGCCGATCGCGTTGCCGATGTTGAACCCGGCGATGTTCGTCCCGGAAGCGACCGTGGGAGCGTCCCCCGCGAAGGTCATCATGCGGACTTGCAGGCCCGGAGCGGTGGACAGTCCGACGGTGCCGAGGAGGAGCAGCAGCACGACGGTCGCGATGGCATTCGTCGCGGTGAGCGCGAAGACGACGAGCACGACGGTCAGTACGGCCAGGATCGCGATGAGCGACGGGTTGAGCGCCCGGTCGGCGAGCTTCCCGCCCACGAAGTTGCCGATGAAGGTTCCCACGCCGAACAGGACCAGGAGCCACGGGACGGCGCTCTGGGAGAAGCCGGTGACCTCGGTCAGGGTGAACGCGATGTAGGTGAACGCGCCGATGACGGCGCCGAACGCGAAGACACTCGCTGCCGCTGACACCCACACCTGCGGGCGTCGGTAGACGGCGAACTCAGTCCGGAGGCTGGAGCCGGTCGCACCCGGCGTGATGGGGACGAGTGCGCGGATGCCGACGAGTGCGATGACGCCGATGATCGTGATCGCCCAGAACGTCGACCGCCATCCGAGCTGCTGCCCGAGGAACGTACCGAGTGGCACGCCGAGCACGTTCGCTGCCGTGAGGCCAGCGAACATCAGGGAGATCGCGCCGGCCTTCTTGTTCGCCGGCACCATGTCCGCGGCGACGACGGCGCCGATGCCGAAGAACGCTCCGTGGCACAGCGCGGCGATGACCCGCCCGATGAGGAGCACGGAGTAGTCGGGTGCGATCGCGGACAGCAGGTTCCCGATGATGAAGAGCCCCATCAGTCCGATCAAGACCTTGCGGCGCTCGAGGCGGTAGACGAGCGCCGTGAGCGCGATTGCTCCGACTGCGACGCCGAGAGCGTAGCCGGAGACGAGGTAGCCAGCGACGGGCTCGGTGACCCCGGTGTCAGCTGCGACTTCCGGCAGGAGTCCGACGATGCCGAACTCGGTGAGGCCGATCCCGAACCCGCCGAGGGCGAGTGCGATGAGTCCGATGGGCATGATGCTTCCTTCCGATGGGTGGCAACAGCATTAAACAAGCCAATTGGCCGGTTTTGTCAATCTGAGCACCAATCGCTACTTCAACTGTACGAGTTCACAGAGATCTACCGTGGCTTTGTTTCATTGGCGTAACGCGGCGATGAACTCTCCCGACCTTTCTTGACAAACAAGCCGGTTGGCCGGTTTTGTTCATCTCGGCAGCCGGGGGCTGTCGTATCGCCGAAGAGGGAGAAGGCACATGACCATCGAGAGCACGTTGCCGCCAGCATCAGGTACCAACACGATTCGACCGGTCCCGCTCACGGCGCCGCCAGCGAGGCTCGTCGGCTTCTTCCCGGGGCTCGGCAGCCGATCCGCGTTCCGGGGCGCCGACCAGTTCGCGGCCTCAAGCGCTCCCGTCCGAGCGCTGCTCTCGGAGGCTGCTGCGGCGCTCCATGAACCGCGTGACGCTGACGGCATCCGCTTCGGCGTTTCGATGCCGACCGACCGCTTGCGGCGCCAGGGCCACATCGGTGCCGCTTTCCTGGCCCACAGCCTCGGTCTCGAGCGTCACCTCCGCGAGCGGGCCGCTGCCGCGCACGTCGAGATCGAGTTCACCGCGTACACCGGTGAGAGCTTCGGCATCCTCACTGCCGCAGTGGCGGCCGGTGCCCTGTCCGTGCGGGACGGCATCCGCATCTCGGAGGCCTTCACACCGCTGATGCTGCTCGCATCGGAACAGGACGCACCGCCGATCGAACAGGACGATGCCTTCATCGCAGGCCTTCGGCAGCATCTCCCGCGGTTCGCGCCCGGGGAGCGTCCGGTCCGAGAGCCCGCGCACGTGATCGCCCTGCACGGCGAACCCGAGCACTTGGCCGATCTGCTCGACCACCTGGATGCGACGGTGCCCGTCACCGACGTCGAGATCCACAAGCGCTACTCGTGGCGGCAGATGAACGCGTACGTGCGGACCGGGTACATGGAACGGTTCCGGCAGATGTTCGAACGATTCCCCTTCATCGAGACGGTCGAACTCAAGGAGCCGACGACCTTCCTGGCACACGCGTCGCGCATGCACGTGGTCCGCGATGCGCTGGCGAGCTGGATGACTCAGCAGGGCATCGTGTTCACGGATCCGCAGGTGCCACTGGTGGCCAACCACCGTGATGCACTGCTGCAGACCGCTGCCGAGGTGCGCGACGCCGTCCTGGCGATGACCGATCGCCCGATGAACTCAGAAGCGACCGTGGCGCGCATCCGCGCCATCGATGCCGACATGGTGTTGGAACTCGGGCCGGGCGGGAAATCCCTCGAGCTGCTCGTCGCGAACGGTGCCGAGACCCCTTCGGCGCCCTGGACCGGAACCGCGGACGACGCAGGCTTGTTCGACGCGATCGATCTGTCCGGACGGCTTCGCGCAACGCTCCGTGATCTCCTGACGACGGGGGCGACGCCCGGACCCGTGGAGTTCGACCTCCTCCGCACGGCCTTCCGGACCGCGGCCGGGTCGAGGCTGCACGAACGGTGGATCCGGCGGGTCATCGGAACGGCCATGGACAGCCTCGCTGATCGGCCCCAACGCGACGACCTGATCGGCATCCGTCGGTTCCTCGAGGTGTTCGGCACCACCCATGCCCACCGTGAACACGTCGACGTGGCAGCCGGCGAGATCGTCATCCGTGCGCGCGTCAAGAAGTACCTCACGGGAAGCCCAGAGCAGCTCGGGCACGCTCGAACCGAGCTCGAGGTGCTCGACGCCGACGGGAACGTCTCCGTGCGGGACCTCGCCGCGCCGTCGCACGTCGAGTCGACCGTGTTCCACTTCGAGCACCAGGTCGACACGGGGCCGGAAGACCTCAGCCGAACGGTGCGGCGGCTGGTCCGGGCGCACCCACTCGCCGAACAGATCCACGCACGTCTCGTGGGCGCCGTCGCACGACCCAAGGTGCTGGGCGACGGATCCGGCCCGGAGCCCGAGCCGATCGGCGCTGTCTGGCGCAACGCTGCCACGGCCCTCGTCGCCCACCGCTCGTCGCTGTTCGAACTCGTGCGGACGTACCGCCCAGCGCTCCTGGCGCAGACCGATCACCACCTGGCCGGCAGCGACAGGTGCGGATGGTTGGTCGCGCTCGCCGTTTCGGGTGCGGTGGACCCAGAGGACGTGGTGCCGTTGGTCGCTCGGTCCCTCCGCGGTGCGCGGAACCCGGATCGTGAGGACGTTCGTCACGACCTGGCGGAACTCGCCGACAAGATCGGGGACGCATCGATCTCGGTGCTCTCGCCCGAGGGCGTTCCGCTCACCACCCGGCGGGAGCTCATCGATGCGACCCGAGCCGTGCTCGTCGAAGGGGCACTCGACGTCCCCGAGCGTCGGATCCAGCTGAACGGTGTCTGCCTCGTCGTGTCCCTCGGTTCGACGCTGCCGAACCACCGTGTCCGTTCGGTCCCGCACCGCGCTGACGTCATCACCGTCCGGTCCCCTGGAGAGATCTGGCACCGTGGAGTCAACATCGACCTCGACGAGGCCGAGGAACGTTCGGCGCTGACCCGATCCCTGGAACACGAACACGTCCTCCGGTACGCGCAGCACCGCAAGATCCTCAGCAGCACCGTGAACGCCTACCTCGAACCTGGTGAGACCGTCGTCGGCTTCGGTGCGGGTGGCAGCGAATCGATGACGGTCTTCGTCGAGCGTGACGGCGCCCCCGGGCGTCGCGTCCGGAAGGTGTTGAGCGATGCGCTCAGCACGGTCAGCTGGGACCCGTCGGGAACCGGAGTGATGCTCCCGCCGTTCGCGAAGGCCCGCAAGCAAGCCGAGTACCTCCAGGCACTCCCGCTGGAGCTCCGACGGGTCTTCCCGACGGTCGGCAACATCACCTCACGCGAGCTCCCTGTTCCCGCGCACGTGGTCGCGGACACGGACGCCTTCCGCGAGGTGATCTACGAGATGACCTACGTCCCGGGGGAGGAAGTGAGCAGGTGGGTGGAGCGCACGAAGCCTCCCGTGGAAGTCGTCAGCCGTGTGTACGAGGCGGTCATCGGCGTTCTGCACCGTGATGTCCATTCGGTTCACCGAGCGCCGGCACCCGGGGGGACGCTCGAGGAGCAGTACTTCCGGAAGATCGAGGAACGGTTGGCGCTCTGTCGGCGCACGGCCCCGCACACGTTCGGTGCGGCGCTGCTGGACACCGAGCACGTGATCGTCGACGGGCAGCGCCTCCGGAACATCGGCCCGCTGCTGAACGCGCTCCGCTCCGACCCCGAGTACCTCGACGTCCTGGAGCCGCGTGTGCACGCGCTCGTCATGGGCGACACCAACACGGAGAACGTCAAGCTCGCCGACACGACACCGTTGCGTCGCGCGCAGGAACTCATCGAGCGTGGTGCTCCGCAGCCGGAGGTCGATGCTGCACTCGCCGCGATCACCGCGGACTCGATCGGGGTGATGTTCCTCGATCCGCGAGCCATCGGCTTCCGCAGCGACGGGGGTGAGACGCGCGACGACCCGATGTACGACAACAAGCCGTGGCACAACTCGATCGGGCACTACGACGAGATGCACTACGAGCAGTTCGACCTCGCGGTCGACGTTGCCGACGACGGCAGCCCGGTCGTGGACGTCCGCTTCCACGACGGCAACCCGTACCAGGTCGCCTACGCCGGGATGGCGAAGCGTTTCGCGCCGGTCATGGCCGCCGTGTACGGGGCGGACGCGCACGGCATGCCCGTGGTGCCGGACGACCCCTACTGGCTAGTGCGGTTCGTCTTCACGATGGGCACGCACTTCACGGCGATGCCACCGTTCCACTTCCTTTCCGAGGTCGACGGCACGCTCGTGGACTCACCGCTCAGTCAGCGTCGACCCATCGCCATCTACGTCGAAGGACTCAAGTGGCTCAACTGGGCAGTCGAGATGCTCGAGGGTTCGAGGACCGAGTTCCTCGGCATCCCGATGCCCGCACTGCCGTACTCGACCCCGAACGGAGACAACCGATGACCGAAACGTCGACGACGTCCACGCCGCGGACTGCGATCATCGACCTCCCGGTCGAGAGCCGCACCATCGCAACGCCGTGGAGTCGGATCGTGCGTGGCATCGGGCTCGGCCAGCGCCCCGTGCACTACGACCCCGCCGACGCCGCGAGGATCCGCCGGGTCTTCGCGCTGCTCCGGGAGCGAGTCCCGGCTGGTACCGGCTACACCGCCTTCGCCCACCACCTCGCTGACACGGTGCTCCGCGCGTCCGATCCGGGCGACCCAGCCGATGACCAGACCCTCGCTGCCGGTCTCCAGCGCGCGCTCGCCGCTGGTCGGAGCGAACGCAACCCGTACTACCGGTTGATGGCCGGGTGCATCACCATCGAGGCAGCAGCCAAGTGTGGCCTCGCCCGTCTGGTGCTCGGGCCGCGCGCACTGGTCCGGCCCAGGCCGGGGTTCGACGACGTCGCGGACGAGGTATTGGCCATGATCGACGACGTCGAGCCCGACGGGATCGCCGACGAGAACGCCGGCAGACACGGCGACTACGAGCGCCTGTCCGCTTCGTCCGCGGTGTTCCTCGCCTTCTGGCACCTCGGCATCGGCGAACGGCTCGTCTCGCCGAGCCGGGACCACATCGAGGAAGCGCTGCAGCTCGTCGAAGGTGTCCCGTCGCCGTTCTTCCGAGGCCGCGGCGGCTCCGTCTTGCTGTCCGCGGTCACCCTGCTCGGGCACGCAGAACGGATCGACCCGCACATCGAGCGGGTGTTCGCGTACCTCGACCGAGCGGACGAGATCGGCAGCGAGCCGTCGTTCCCCAGCCCGATGTCGCCGGCGTTCCCGCGGGTGTACCCGCTGCTCACGATGCTCAACACGGTCGCTGTCTCCGGACACGATCGGCACGCGGCGGGCCGCTTCGAGCAGGCGCTCGCGTTGTTCGACGCTCTGCAACCCGCCGAACGGACGCACATGGGGTTGTACCTCCTGCTCGCGGCGCAGGGCGCTCGCCGACTCGACCAGGTCATCCCCGACCTCGACGGCTTCGTCACCGACCTCGTCGGGTCCTGGCAGACGATCGACCCCGGCGCGGACTACTTCCTGTCCGGGATCGCGTACTCGTACCTGGTGCAAACTGCCGACTTCACCGGTCGTCGCGACCTCGTCACGGACGAGATGCTCACCCGCATGGTGCAGGCGTTCACCGGACTCGAGGGCGACGCCGCTGGCCGCGCGAACCGGCCCTACCCGTTCTCGTACGCGCTCAACGTGCTCGCCGAGATCGGGGAGGTGCACCGGATGTTCGAGCCTGACGCGCACTACGACGGTTCCAGCCCGGTCGAGTGGGTGGTCGGGCGGATCTCGGAGGGTGGTGTGGACGAGGGCAACCGCCTGTTCATGCTGGACCACGCGTTGATCAACTGGGCGCTCCGCCAGCGTGGACTCGGAGGACCGCCGCGGGTCCCGGTGAGCGGGCGTTGGGCCGGCTGAGCGGGACCGGAACAGCTCCGCCCCGAGCAGGTGTCGGGGCGAGCGCGACCGCCCGTCAGAACTGCCGGTTCGCCACATCCGCCCGGTGCGACACCGCCAGTACGTCCCGCAGCCGCTCCGCGGGCAACGGCGCTCCCTGATCGGCCAGGTAGTCCGCCGCGAACCCCTCGGCACTCGCCGCGTAGATCGCCGTGGACGCCCCGGACTCCGGCTCGAAGCGCCACGACTCGGCCAGGGTCCCGGCGTCCACGGTGTCGAACCCGAGCAGCTGCACGAGCTCGGCGACCAGGGCCTTGGCCTGCTCGTCGTCGCCCGCGATCGGCAGCGCCGTGCGGGGCGTGGAGCCGGCGCGGAAGCGTCACGACTCTTCAGTAGCCTCCGCCGCGTCCGCCAGGTCCGTCCGCGTGTTCGCGTGGATCGGCTCGCTGTGCCCGAAGGTCTTCGCGGCGGCGCGCAGTCGCCCGACGAACTCCCGGTTGTCCATCTCGAGTTCGTCCTCTTCCGCGTCCGCGACGACGATCTCGCTCGCGGGCCCGATCAGGATCTTCGTGGTGGTCATGGTGCCGTCGTCGGCCACGGCCGGCACGTCGACGGTGTCGGCCCGGTCGCCTCCGGCGAGGGCCGCGGCGTACTCGATCACGGCGTCGGCGACGTCGTCACCGACCAGGATCGTGGTGGCGTCGTAGTGGATGTGCTTCATCGCGTACTCCTTCCCGGACCCATACAAACGCGGGGCGCGGGAACCGGCTTCAGGATGACCGCTGCGCGCGGTGGTCCGGGTCCGGGGACTCCAGGGCGTTCCACACGTCCGCCCAGACGAGCTCGAAGTCGACGGCGCTGATGCGGTCCGACCGGAGCGCCTGCTCCAGGATCGACAGGGCGTCGAGGGAGCCGGTGAGCAGGCGTTCGTCGCCGTGGACCTCGCGGCGGCCGTCGCCCAGGAACGTCGTCACGGTGACGGACCGCACCCGTGGGCGGAGCGCGCGGGTGGCACGGGCGAGGACCGCGAAGCCTCCGCCGTAGACGAGCAGCGCGGTGGTCGTGCCGACGGCGGGGACAGAGACGGCGAGCACCAGGGCGGCGAGGGCGACGAGCGCCCCGACGGCTGGCCAGACGTGCCAGGCGCGCAGCAGCAGGCGCTCGCCGGTGTTCGTGCCGGGCGGGAACACGACCAGGGTCCGCGAGCTCCACAGCGTCCGGCCGACGGGCCGGATCGTGTACCGGCCCCACAGGTGGGTGCCGTCGAGCAGCCGGGTGCGGACCGGCAGCGCGGTCGTCATCGGTCGACCGGCGCGAGTTCGGTCCGGGCGGGCGCGAGTTCCGCGCGCACCGGCGCGAGTTCCGCCCGGACCGGTTCGACGACGTCGCGGTGCCGGACGGTCGCCAGGCACGGGAAGCAGACCAGGTCGCCTTCGCGGACGTCGGCGGGCAACGGAGCCGGGAGGCGGTGGAACGGACCGTCGGCCTGACCGTCACAGCGGGTGACGACGTACATCGGGGAGAGGGGAGCGGTGCTCCGGCGTCCGATCAGGCGCACCTGGTCGAGCACGGCGCAGGTCGGCAGGACCGCGTCCAGTTCCAGGAGCACCACGCCGGGGCGCGGTCGCCGCACGCGGGTGACCGACGCGACGGCGACGCTCACGTCGCGGGCCACCCAGCCGCGCGGCCGGTACCGGGGCGGGGACTGCTCGGCGGTGTGCACCGTCGGGGTGCCGGTGAGGTCGGCGAGCCGGACCATCGAGATGGCCGAGACGAGCAGGTCGTCGGTGGTCGCGACGGTGTGGGCCGGCCAGAGGGACGGGTCCATCGGATCGGGGAGCGACGCGCGGAGCGTCGGCATGATCGCAGTCAGTGTCACGACCTCACGCTCTCGCGGGCTCGAGCCGCGCGGAAGGCCTCCTGACGGAACCCCTACGGTCGGCGGCGGAGTCCTGACGGAGCGCTCACCGGCGGGTGGCCGAGCGCAGCGCTGCGGTCCACCCGAGGGAGATCACGCCGGCGCCGATCAGGGTCTTCACCACGCCACCGAGGACGAACGGGTAGAGCCCGTACTGCAGGGTCTGCTGCAGGTCGAGGCCGAGTGCCACCGCGAGCCAGGCCATCCCGGCGACGAAGGTGACGACGGTGCCGAGGGCGAAGGACAGCAGCGCGTTCCGCAACGGGCGGTCGCCGAAGCGTTCGGCGACCCAGCCGACCAGGGCGGCGGCGGCGACGAAGCCGACGATGTACCCGCCCGAGGGACCGACGAGCACGCCGACCCCGGCCGAACCGTCCGCGAAGACCGGCAGCCCGACGACGCCGAGCAGCGCGTAGACGAGCATCGACATGGCACCGCGGCGAGCACCGAGGGCACTGCCGACGACCAGCACGGCCAGGGTCTGCCCGGTGATCGGGACGGGCCAGATCGGGACGGACACCTGCGCGGCTCCGGCGGTCAGCAGTGCGCCACCGAGGACCAGGGCGGTGCTGACGACCGCGGTGCGGGGGAGCAGGGCGTCGGCGAGCGGACGGTGTGCGGCGGGGGTGATCGTGGTCATGGTGTTCCTCGCTGGGGAAGAAAGAGGTCGGGGGAGCAGGAGCTGCGGGAGCAGCGGTCAGACCGCGACGGCGGCCAGCAGGGACTCGGCGTCCCGCCGGGCCTCGGTCACCGCGGCGGCGTCGAGGCCGCAGGCGCGCAGGCAGGTCGCGACGAGGGCGTCGCGGTCGGCGTCCTGCACGGGCCCGGACCGGCGGAGCTGGATGACGGTCTCGGCGATCTGGATGAGCACGGCACCGAGGCGTGACGGGGAGACGCCGGTTGCGACCTCCGCGGTGGCGGCGCGCGAGCCGAGGCGCCCGTAGGCCTCCTGCAGCTCCACGCGCTCGGCCCGGAAGCCGTCGTAGCGCTCGCCCTGCACCTCGGGCAGCAGGTACAGCGTGCCGATGTTGTGCGGCGTGCGGGCGAGGGTGTCCACGTCGGCGACGACCAGCGCGGCCAGGGCAGCGGCGGCCGAGGCCGACTCCGGCACGAGCTGCTCGAGGCCGCGGACCAGCTCGAGGCTCGGACGCACCGAGGTCGTGAGCAGCTCGACGAGCATGTCGTCCTTGCCGGCGAAGTGGTAGTACAGCGAGGCCTGCCGGATCCCGACCCGTTCAGCGATCGCCCGTGTCGAGGTCGCGCTGATGCCGTTCTCGACGAACAGCGCGGCGGCGGCGTCGAGGATCTGGTCGCGGGGGCTCAGCGCGGAGTCGGCGTTCGGCACGGCCCGAGGTCGGCCGGGGCGCACGGGCCGGTCGTCGGGGGTCATGCCCCCATCCTGGCAGCCGGCGTCCGTCACGACTGCTCCCGGTACGCGCGCCAGCCACCGTGGTGGGTGATGTCCTCGGCGCCCTCGACCGCGAACGGCTCGGCCAGGAACCCGGTGACCTCGGTGCCGTCGTCGAGCGCCACGGTGCCGATCGCCATCGGTGCTGGCAGGGCTGCGACGAAGGTGCCGAAGCCGGCGGCGGGCAGGCGCCAGACCTCCCCGACGATGCCGGAGCCCGGTGCAGCAGCGCCGGACGCGACCGGACCCACGCGGACCAGCCCGGGCTTGGGCGGCACCGTGTCGAGGGCGTACAGCCGGTAGTCGGACGCGGTGCGGGCCTCCCGGACGAACGATCCGCCGGACGCGACCAGCTGTCCGTTCAGCGGCTGATCGCGCAGGTGCGCCCCGACGACCAGCAGGTCGAGGGTCGGGGCGGCGAACGCGGACGCCAACGCCGCCAGGCGGCGGTCGCTGAACGCCGGACCGGTGAGCATCACGCCGAACGGCAGCCCGTCGACGAAGCCGGCAGGCACGGCGAGCGAGGCCATGTCGAGCAGGTTCGCGAAGTTCGTGTACCGACCCATCCGGCTGTTCGCGCCGATCGGATCGGCCGCGACCTGCTCGAGCGTCGGGTGCCACGTCGTCGTCGGGGTGAGCAGGGCGGTCGTGCCCTCGAGGGCGGCGCGACCCGCTGCCCCGAACGCGTCGAGTCGTTCCTGGTCGGCGAAGAGCTCCGCGGCGGTCGGTCGTGCACCGCCGAGCACGATCGCGGCGACGGACGGGTCGAGGTCGGCACCGACCTCGTCGCGGTGGGTCTCGATGTGGGCGCCGACGGCCGCGTACCGCTCGGCGACGAACGCGCCGTCGTAGAGCAGCGACGCGGCGTCGAGCAGGGGTGCGATGTCGACCTCGACCACCTGGTGTCCGAGCGTGCGGAACCGTTCGACGGCGGCGGCGAACGCCTCGGCCCAGCCGGGTGCGAGCCCCTCGAGCTGCGACGGCAGCGGTACCGCGATGCGCGGGACGGCGGGCAGGTCGGCGAGGGCCAGGTCGGGCCGTGCGAGCGGGTCGACGCCGTCCGGACCGGCCATCAGCTCGGCCGCCGTCCGCGCCAGGTCGAGCGACCGGGCGAACACCGTGACGCAGTCCTGCGAGCGGCAGGCGGGGACGACCCCGGTGTTCGGCACGAGCCCCTTCGTCGGCTTCACCCCGACCAGGTTGCCGAGCGCGGCGGGCACCCGGCCGGACCCGGCGGTGTCGGTGCCGAGCGCGAAGTCGACGATGCCCAGGGCGACCGCTGTGGCGGAACCGCTCGACGAGCCGCCGGAGATCCGCGTGGGGTCCCAGGCGTTCCGGACCGCGCCGAAGGGCGAGCGGGTGCCGACCAGGCCGGTGGCGAACTGGTCGAGGTTCGTCTTGCCGACGACGACGGCGCCGGCGGCGCGGAGCCGGGCGACGGCGGTGGCGTCGGCGGCGGGGTCGTGGGCGTAGGAGCGGGCGGCTGCGGTGGTGGGCAGGCCGGCGACGTCGATGTTGTCCTTCACGGCGAACAGCAGGCCCGCCAGGGGCAGGGACGGGTCGACGGCGAGGGCCTCGGCCAGGACGTCGGTGCGGTCGCGCAGGGTGATCCAGACCTCGGGGCGGTCGACGGCGTCGATGCGGGCGAAGGCGTCGCGGACGCGGGCCGCGGCGGACGTCGTGGCGGCCGCGGCGGCGGTCCCGCTCACGCTGCCGCTCCGATCGCGGCGAGGACCTGGCCCGGTGCGACCTGGTCGCCCGGCTTGATGTAGACCTCGAGCACGTGGCCCGGAACGGGTGCGTGCACCATCGACTCCATCTTCATCGCCTCCACGGCCAGCAGCTTCTGCCCCTCGTCCACCCGGTCGCCCGGTCGGACGTCCACCTGCCACACGGTCGAGGTGAAGGGGGCGTACACGGCGGTCGACCCCTCGGGCACGGTCACGGCGTCGGCCACCACGGCGGCCGGCTCGTCACGGACGTCGAACTCGCCCGATGCCCGCCACCGCTCCTTCTCCTCGCCGAACGCCTGCGCCTGCTGCGCTCGGAAGTCCGCGATGGACCCGGCGTTGTCGGCCAGGAACCGGTTGTACGACGCGATCGAGAACTCGCCCTCGACGGTCTCGAACGAGCCCCGCCCGGCGTCCGTCTCGGCCCGCAGCTCGAGCAGCTCGTCGGCACCGACCGGGTACCACTCGATCCGGTCGAAGAACCGCAGCGCCCACGGGTTCTCCTGGAACAGCCCGCCCCGGCGGAACCGGTTCCAGATCTGCACGGTGCGGCCGACGAACTGGTAGCCGCCAGGACCCTCCATGCCGTAGATGCACAGGTACGCGCCGCCGATGCCGACGGAGTTCTCGGCGGTCCAGGTGCGGGCCGGGTTGTACTTCGTCGTGACCAGGCGGTGCCGGGGGTCGAGCGGGGTCGCGACCGGGGCGCCGAGGTACACGTCGCCGAGTCCGAGCACCAGGTAGTTCGCGTCGAACACGGTGCGGAAGACGTCGTCGACGCTCTCGAGCCCGTTGATCCGACGGATGAACTCGATGTTCCACGGCGTCCACGGGGCGTCGTTCCGGACGCCGTTCATGTACCGCTCGATCGCCAGGCGGGTGGCCGGGTCGTCCCACGACAGCGGCAGCTTGACGGTGCGCGACGGCACGACGAGCTGGTCGGTCGGCGGGATCTCGTCCTCGAGCTCGCGGAGCAGCCCCGCCACGTCGCGCGCCTTGAGCACGGACGCGTCGGTGTGCACCTGCAGCGACCGGATGCCGGGCGTGATGTCGAGGATCCCCTTCGGCGTGTGCTCCTGCAGCTTCGTCATGAGCGCGTGCACGCGCATCCGCAGCGCGATGTCGAGGGTCATGTCGCCGTACTCGACGAGCACGTTGTCGTCGCCGTCGCGTCGGTACGCGACGCTCGGCCGCACGTCGGTCGCGTCCAGGCGGGAGATCACGCCGTCGTCGCCGTCGCCTCCGGTGCTGCCGTCGCTCCCGGTGCGCGGCACCGTCCTGGAGGCCCGGTGTGCGTCGAGCGCGGCGGCGTCGGCTTCGCGGACGGGGACGAACCGGACCGTGTCACCGGGTCGGAGCTGGCCCAGCTTCCACAGGTCGCCGCTGGCCACCACGGCGGGGCAGACGAAGCCGCCGAGCGACGGCCCGTCCGGCCCCAGGATGATCGGGGTGTCCCCGGTGAAGTCGATCGCACCGACCGCGTACGGGGTGTCGTGGATGTTCGACGGGTGCAGACCGGCCTCGCCGCCGTCGGTCCGCGCCCACTCGGGTCGGGGGCCGATGAGCCGGATGCCGGTGCGCGCCGAGTTGTGGTGGACGGCGTAGTCGGTGGCGTAGAAGACGTCGAGGTCGGCGCGGGTGAAGAAGTCCGGGGCCGCGTGCGGGCCTTCGGTGACGCCGATCTCCCACGCGCCGGTCAGGGCGGTGCGACGGTCGGCCGGGGTCGGCCCGCCCACCAGACCCAGACGGGTACCGGACGGGAACGCCGGGTGCGGGGCATCCGAGTCCGGGGGGCCCGGGCGCAGGACGTCGCCGGCGAGCAGCGCCCGACCGGCGTGGCCACCGAAGCCACCGAGCGTGAAGGTCGCGGTCGACCCGAGGTACGTCGGCACGTCGAAGCCGCCGCGGACCGCCAGGTAGGTGCGGAGGCCCGGACCGGGGGCCGTGCCGATCGCCAGGGTCTGGCCGGCGCCGACCTCGACCGGCTCCCACAGCGCCACGGGTTCGCCGTCGAGGGTGACCGGGGCCGGGGCACCCGTGAGCGCGACCACCGAGGCGGCCGAGAACCGGAGCGTCGGGCCGGTGGCGGTGACCTCGAGCGCGGGGGCGCCGTCGGGGTTGCCCACCGCGCGGTTCGCCTCGGCGAAGGACGCCGCGTCGAACGGGCCGCTCGGCGGCACACCCACTTGCCAGTACCCGACCCGGCCGGGCAGGTCCTGGATCATCGTCATGGTGCCCGGCGCGACGACGTCGATGCGCGGGTCCGGGTCCTCGGTCGCGTCGAGCGTCGAGGTGGAGTGCGTGGCGGTGCGGAGCTCGAGGTCGTCGGTCAGCGCACGGAGGAGCCCGGCGTTCGTGACGATGCCGTCGATGCGGGTGGTCGCGAGCCCGTCGCGCAGCAGGTCGAGGGCGTCGTCGCGGGTCTCCCCGGTGGCGATCACCTTCGCGAGCATCGGGTCGTAGAACGCGGACACCTCGGAGCCGGTCTCGACCCAGCCGTCGACCCGGATGCCGGTGCGCTCGCCGGATGCGGTGGTCGCGCTCGGGAACACCGCCTGGGTGACGAGGCCGCTGGAGGGCAGCGAGCCCTTCGCGGGGTCCTCGGCGTAGACGCGGGCCTCGACGGCGTGGCCGTTCGGGGTCCAGGTGCGGTCGAACACGTCGGGGTCGATGCCGGCGGCACCGTCGCGGGCCAGGCGGAGCATGAGCTCGACGAGGTCGACGCCGAACACCTCCTCGGTGACCGGGTGCTCGACCTGCAGGCGGGTGTTCACCTCGAGGAACGACGCCTCTTCGCGCACCGGGTCGTAGACGAACTCGACGGTGCCGGCGCTCCGGTACCCGACGCTCTCGGCCAGGCGGCGGGCGGACGCGTGCAGCTCGGCGCGGACGTGCTCGGGCAGCGCCGGTGCCGGGGCCTCCTCGATGACCTTCTGGTTGCGGCGCTGCAGGGAGCAGTCGCGGTCGCCGATCACCGCGACGCGGCCCTCGCCGTCGCCGAAGAGCTGGACCTCGACGTGCCGGGCCGGCCGCACGAGCCGTTCGAGGAAGATGCCGGCCGACCCGAAGTTCGCGGTCGCCAGCCGGACGACGCTCGTGTAGGCCTCGCGGACCTCGTCGAGCGTCGAGCAGGCCTGCATGCCGATCCCGCCGCCACCCCCGGTGGCCTTGAGCATGACGGGCAGCCCGATGCGCTCGGCCTCGGTCACGGCGTCGTCGACGCTGGCGAGCAGCCCGGTGCCGGCGAGCATCGGGACCCCGGCGGCTGCGGCGAGCTCGCGGGCGGTGTGCTTCGCGCCGAACCGGACGATCTGGTCGGCGGTCGGTCCGACGAACCGGATGCCGGCGTCCTCGCAGGCGCGGGCGAACTCGGTGTTCTCGGACAGGAACCCGTAGCCGGGGTGCACGAGTCCGGCGCCGGTGTCCTTCGCCGCCTGCACCACGGCGTCGATGCGCAGGTACGAGTCGCGGGCGGGTGCGGGACCGAGCCGGACGGCGGTGTCGGCCTCGCGGACGTGGGGTGCCGCGCGGTCGGCGTCGGAGTAGACGGCGACGGTGCGCATGCCGAGTGCCTTGGCGGAGCGGATGATGCGGCGGGCGATCTCACCGCGGTTCGCGACGAGGACGGTGTCGGTGCTGAGCGCGGGGGTCTGGTTCACGGTGGCGGTTCCGGTGGGGTCGGGCGCGGCGGTCACGGCTGGACCACGATCATGCGCAGTGGTGTGCAGGAGAAGTCGTTGCAGGGGTTGTTCATCTGCGGGCAGTTCGAGACGACGACGAGCACGTCCCGCTCGGCACGGATCGCGACCCGCTTGCCGGGGGCACTCATGCCGTCGACGATGCCCAGGGCACCGTCGGCCTCGACCGGCACGTTCATGAACCAGTTGAGGTTCGACACGATGTCGCGGGCACCGAGTCCGTGGCGGCCGGCCTCGGCCAGGAAGTTCTCGCGGCAGCCGTGCTGGTACTGGGTGTGGTGCCCGTACCGCAGGGTGTTCGACTCCTTCGAGCACGCGCCGCCGATGGTGTCCTGCCGGTCGATCTCGTTCGCGACGACGGTCATCAGCGGACGGCCCTCGTTCGACATCAGCACCGTGCCGGTCCGGACGTACGCGTTGCCCTGTGCGGCGAGGGTGTCCGGCACGCTGTACCGCTCGTCGGGGTCGTGGGCGTCGTAGAGCAGGCAGTCGGCGCTCTGGTTGCCGCCGACGTCGACGATGGTGAGCACCTGGCCGGCACGGACCACGGCGGACCACGGTGCGAGCGGGGCGACCCGGTCGTCGCGGACCACCGCGCCGGGCACCAGGGACTCGCTCCAGTCGAGGGCGACGTCCGGGTCGTGGACGGCCCCGACGGGGACGGTGGAGGTGCGGATGTGGGTGTGGGTCGTCGTACCGGTCATCACAGGCCTCGGGCTTCCGCGTAGTCGATCGAGTTCAGGTAGGCGCGGGTGAGCTCCGGCGTCGCGGTGAACCGTTCGTCGGCCGCGGTCGTCGGGGTCCCGCGCCAGGCGTGCACCCGGAGCGGTCCGACGACGTAGTCCGGTCGCGGGTCGATCGTGTGCGCGACGTTGGCGACCAGCACGAGCAGCGGCAGCTCGGCGACGAGCGTGACGTGGGTGCCCGCTCCGGCCGAGCCGGTGAAGGTCATCGCCCCCTCGTCGTCGATCCGTACGCCCTGGAAGAACGAGACGCTCGGTGGCAGGTCACGCTTGGTGAGCCCGTGCTTGGCGGCGGCCTTCGCGAAGAGCGACCGACCGCTCGGGGAGCGTCCCTCGGGTGCGGCGTCGCCGTACTTCCGTTCGTTCCACGCGTCGGTCGAGGTGCCGCAGAAGGCGTCGTGGTGCCCGGAGGTGTCCTCGAGCACGGTCGCCAGTGCCCGGCCGTCCCCGCTCAGCAGCGGCGACCCCTGGCCCAGGTACGCCTGCCACGGGATCTTCTGGGTGTCGGCGACGTTGAGCCGCTCCCACGGTTCGAGCGCGTTGCACACCAGGACGTTGGCGCAGGCGTCACCCGTCGGGTCGTCGAACCGCAGCCGTGACCCGCGGGCCAGCACCTTGTGCGTGTACCCGCCGGGTGCCACCGTCTCCGCCCACACGAGCTGTGCGGGGTCGACGCCCGCGGGGGCGAACGGCGACGACGACGCCGGCAGGTACGGCATGTACTCGGACTGCGAGCCGGCCTGGGCACGCGCGTCGGACCGGGAGGAGAGCACGCTGTCGGTCTGGTGGAGGTCGCGCATGGGGTTCCTTCCGGGTCAGGCTTCGACGGAGGCGGAGGCGGACGCCGGGGCTTCGGCCACCGGGTTCGCGGCAGCCGCGGCTGCGGGGACGGGCACCGCCGCGGTGGTGGGGACCTCGGCCAGGGTGATCGGGCCGTGCACCCGGTGCCGCCAGCTCGACCACGCCCAGCCGACGAGCAGCACGCCGCCGATGAACAGCAGGGCGCTGTACTGCAGCCACCACGAGGTGCCGGTCAGGTCGTAGATCTCCGGCCGGGGCCAGATGAGGTTGATCGCCATGCCGATCTGGAACGCCACGGCCAGGGCGTTGAGCGGGATGCCCCAGCGGCCGAGCGTGAACAGCGGCTTGCCGTCCTCGTCCACCCCGGTCGGCAGGCCCGTGCGGCGGAGCGTGATGCGCTGGACCAGCAGCGGCCCGGTGACCCCGAGGTAGGCCAGATAGAGCATCGCGATGCACAGGCTCGACAGGGCGGTGAAGATCGCGGACTGCCCGATGTTGACGGCGAGGGCCAGCCCGGCGCCGACCCCGACGACGATCGACGCGGCGATCGGGGTGCCGGTGCGGGGTGAGACCCGGGCGAGGGTGCGGTGGAAGGGCAGCGCCTTCTCGCGGGCCATCGAGTAGACCATCCGGGCGCCGGCGGTCTGCACGGCCAGGGTGCAGGCGAAGACCGCGACGGCGACGGTGCAGAGCAGCAGCCGACCGAAGACGTCGCCAAGGGTCGAGGTGATCACCCACGCCAGGCCCTGCGAGGCGAGCTTGCCGTCGGTCAGGCTCGGCGCGGCGACCAGGGCGCCGATGATGAGCAGCCCGCCGCCGAGGCCGGAGACCGTCAGCGCCCGGACGATCGTCTTCGGGGTGGTCCGGCGCGGGTTGTGGGTCTCCTCCGCGAGCTCACCGGCGGAGTCGAAGCCGACCATCACGTACGCGGCCATCAGCGAGGACGCCAGGAACGCCCACACGTACGGCTCGGTGCTCGTCGAGCCGGCGGTCGTGAACACCACGGAGGCACTGCGGTGCGGCAGCAGGAACAGGGCGCCGATGAGCACGACCACGCCGACGATCTCGATGAGCACGCCGAAGCTCGTCACGCGGGCCATCAGCCGGACGCTCGTGATGTTCACGATCGTGGTCACGGCGAGCATCACCAGCCCGAGGACCACCGCGTTCGCAGCACCGGTCGGCGACGCGACGGACGGGTCGGCGCCCGGACCGCCGACGATCTGGAACCCGTCCCAGATCGCGGGGAGCACGGCCTGCACGGCGATGGCCGCCACCGCGACGGTGAGGATCTGGCCGATGATCATCGTCCAGCCGGTGAACCACCCGAACCGGGCTCCGGCCAGACGGCTCGACCACTGGAAGATCGCGCCCGAGATCGGCCAGCGGGCCGCGAGCTGCGCGAAGTTCAGCGCCACGAGCAGCTGGCCGCCGAAGACGAGCGGCCACGCCCAGAAGAACGCAGCACCGCCCAGCCCGAAGCCGAGTCCGAACAGCTGGAAGACCGTGGTGAGGATCGAGACGAAGGAGAAGCCCGCCGCGAAGGAGGAGAACGAGCCGACCCCGCGGTGGAGCTCCTGCTCGTAGCCGAGGCGGGCGAGCCCCTGCGTGTCGACGTCGGACGTGGCGCGCGGTGCGTGGAGCGGTGCTTGCGGAGAACGCATGACTGCAGACCTTTCGCGGAGTACCTGTCGAGTGACAGGTAGTGCGACAAGTGTCTTGCGGCCCTGTGTCGGCGCCGTTGCCCGTCTGTTTCGAGTGCGTGACGGGAAGCGGCGGCGTGTAAACGTTCCGAGTCGGCGGGCGGTTCAGCCGCCGCGGGGGATCACTCGATGTCGACGTCCCGCTTGCCCCGGCGGACGATGAGCGGGTCCGGCTTGCCGATCACGTCGGCGTCCTTGTCCGGGTAGTCGAACTGCGTCAGGAAGTACCGCATCGCGTTGAGCCGTGCGCGCTTCTTGTCGTTCGACCGCACGATCGTCCACGGCGCGTACCGCTTGCTCGTCCGTGTGAACATCGCCATCTTCGCCTCGGTGTAGTCCTCCCAGCGGTCGAGCGACAGCAGGTCGATGTCGGACAGCTTCCACCGCCGCACCGGGTCGAGCTGCCGCATCGCGAACCGGGTCCGCTGCTCGCGCCGGGTCACCGAGAACCAGAACTTCGTCAGGTGGATGCCGGAGTCGACGAGCATCCGCTCGAACTGCGGCACCTGGGTCATGAAGGACTCGTACTCGTCGTCGTCGCAGAACCCCATCACCCGTTCGACGCCGGCACGGTTGTACCAGGAGCGGTCGAACAGGACCATCTCACCGGCGGCCGGCAGGTGCTGCACGTACCGCTGGAAGTACCACTCACCGCGTTCGCGCTCGGTCGGCTTGCTCAGCGCGACCACCCGCGAGGTCCGGGGGTTGAGGTGCTCCGTGAACCGCTTGATCGTGCCGCCCTTGCCCGCGGCGTCACGCCCCTCGAACAGCACGACGACCTTCTGCCCGGTGTCCTCGAGCCAGTACTGGCACTTCAGAAGCTCGATCTGCAGCAGGTACTTCTGGTACTCGTACTCGTCCCGCGGCAGGCGTTCCGAGTACGGGTAGTCGTCCTGCCAGGTCAGCACCGGGTTGCCGTGCGGGTCGATCAGGTCCGGGTCGGCCGTCTGGCCGCCCGCGACGCTGTACCCCTCGGTCCGCAGCTGTTCGATGTACTCCCGCAACGGCTGCGAGTACGGCGCTGTGTCCACGGTGTCCTCCCTCTGCGAGCCGATCGGCTGTCGGCCCCAGAACCATCCTGGCCCGGCCACCCGCACGACCGCCCCACGCCTCGCCCTGGACGCGACCCGACGACGGCCTGGAGGCGCGGTGCGGGCCCGCCCCGTGCCTCCCGACCGCATGTGGCCCTTCACAGGCATGGCGGAGCCATGGCCGGCCGGTCACCCCGTGATGCAGACAGTCCCCGGGTCGGCGGATCGCCGTCCCGGGGACTGGTTGGAACTGCTCGGCGGATCCCGCTGATCCGCCGCGTTCGTCAGGTCAGACGGCCGCGGTCGCCTCATCGCGGTGCGGGAGCTTCCAGCCCGGACGCACGAAGTGGCAGGTGTAGCCGTGCGGGTTCTTCTCGAGGTAGTCCTGGTGCTCGTCCTCGGCCTCCCAGAACGGGCCGGCCGCGGTGACCTCGGTGACGACCTTGCCGGGCCAGATGCCCGACGCGTCGACGTCCGCGATGGTGTCGAGCGCGACCTGCTTCTGCTCGTCGGTCGTGTAGAAGACGGCCGAACGGTAGCTCCGACCGATGTCGTTGCCCTGGCGGTCCTTCGTCGACGGGTCGTGGATCTGGAAGAAGAACTCCAGCAGGTCCCGGTACGAGATCCGGGACGGGTCGAAGACGATCTCGACCGACTCGGCGTGGTCGCCGTGGTTGCGGTACGTCGCGTTCGGCACGTCGCCGCCGGAGTAGCCGACGCGGGTGCTGACGATGCCGGGACGACGACGGAGGAGCTGCTGCGCTCCCCAGAAGCATCCGCCGGCGAGGATGGCGGTCTCGGTGGTGGTCATGGTGGCCTCCTGGGCTCTCGTGTCACTGGCTGCGACACCGTGTGGTGCAACCGGCAACAGGGACGATCTGTTCCCGTCGTCAGGTCCGCTGTGGGGCACGGACCCACCCGGGTGTGCGGTCGGTACGACTCGACCCTACGAGTCCGTGCTCCGTGTCACCCCTGCGCTACGGTCAGGCCACATGAAGCGGTCATCCGTGCACGACGAGGGGCAGCGCCGTCCGCGTGGTTCGTGGGGACTGGGGCTCGCGCTCTGTTCCCTCGTGTTCCTCGAGGTGTTCGCGACGATCGGCTCGCTGCCGGGGATGGTCGCCGCGCAACTGGAGCAGTACACGCCCTGCGCTTCCGACGCGACGTTGCAGTGTTCGTACGCCGTCGGGGAGACCGCGCAGTTCCTCGTACCGCTGGTCGCACTCATCGTCACGATCACGACCTGGGTCATCGGAGCGTCCGGTGTTCCCACGGTGCGGCGACGGGTAGTGACGCCAGCGATCGGCCTCGTGGTCATCGTCCTGACCTTCGTGCTCGGCGTCGTCGCGATCGATCTGTCGATCAGGTGACCGTCGTCAAGCGAACTCGCTGCCACACGCTCCCGAGGACCTGATGCCGTTCACTCCAGGTCGGTTTCGAGACCGGGCTGACTGCGAGGAGGATGGCGTCATCGACGGACACAGGAGCGCTGGTCTCGGTGCCCGATAGCCGATCGGCTACCGTCTCGAAGGGTGTAACGATGACAAATCACCAGGCGATCGCCCGCCGCATCGATGCGCCCGGGGAGTACGCGATCGAGGTCGGAGCCGGGGCCGGGAAGATTCGTGGGCTGCTGCACGCCATTAACCGGAACCCTTCAGCCTACGGCGTCGAACCAGCGTCCTGACGGACGAGTCACCCCCCCTATACAACCCGCCATCAATGGCGCGTGCGAGGGCATGGCCGCCCGTTTACGATGAGGTGCCGAACGGCTCCGAACAAACAGGGGGACATGCGATGAGCAAGATCAAGCAGGCACTGGCCGGCATGGGGATGGTCGTGGCGCTGGCGGGAGTGGGTGTCGTTCTGCCCGCTGCTGCAGCTCCGGCACATGCTGGACCAGTCGTCTGTCACACGTGGACCGAGACGGTCCACGCGAAGAACTGCGACAAGAAGCGGCAGATCTGCACGGCGTACATTTACCACCGGATCTGCGACTGAACGACAGGCAACAACCACAGCAGGGGTCGGGCGCCGTCACCGGTCGCGCGACCCCTGCTCGTCAGCCAGCGCACGTGGAGGCGTTGTCGTCAGCGCGTCCCGCCCGCAGAACGATGCGGAAACCGCACGGCTGAGGTGCCTACCTAGCCGGCACGTGCCCGTGTGCCGTGTCGCGGGGGTGTCAGTGTGCGGCGTCGTACGCGTCGCGGACGGCTTGGCTGATGCGGCCGCGGGAGGAGACCTCGTGGCCGTTCGCGTTGGCCCAGTCGCGGATCTTGGCGAGCTCTTCCGAGTTCCCACGCTTCGGCGCACTGCCAGCAGTAGTGCGGACGGAGCGGCCGTTGGCCTTGCGTGCGGCGGCGATGTAGTCGGAGAACGTTTCGCGGAGCGCGTCGACGTTGTCGTCGGTGAGGTCGATCTCGTAATAGGCGCCATCTGCCCTCGCGCTCCAACCACAGCACGGGCGAGGCGCCGGCATGCCCCCCCCCGGGGGGGCTGTGCGGAGGACGCCGGTGCGTGGCGTGCGGCCGACGGTTTCAGCCGGCTTTCCCGGTGTTTGCGTGCCCAAAACGCCGCTCTCGTTTGGTTATCTTGGGCTTTTCGGGGCTTATCCGTGGAATCACGACGGTGACTTCCAGTCCGCGCGGGTCGAGATTACGCATTGAAGCAGTGCCTCCGGCGAGCTGGGCTGTGGCTTGGACGATCGCGAGGCCGAGTCCGGATCCTCCGAGTTTCGGCTGGCCGTCAGTCGGTCGCGCTGTACGCGCCTTGTCCGGCCTGGTAAATCGGTCGAACGCCACGGCGATGAAGTCCGGAGGCACACCGGGGCCGTCATCAGTGACCGTCAGCCGGGCGGAGCTGTCTTCCAGCGACCAGGCGACTGTGATCGTCCCAGATTCCGGGAGTGCGTCGATCGCGTTGCTGGCAGTGTTGGTGATGAGTTGACTCATTCCGCGGCGATCCAGTCGGAACACGTGGGGTTCCTGCGTTGCATTTTCTTCCGAGTCGGATCCGTCTTGCGGATCGATGTCGAATTCGATCGTGATGTTTTTTGCGGCTGCGATCATTCGTAGGCGGTCTACTGCTACCAGTACTTCATCGCTGAGCTCTTCCCAACTGGTGAGCGTTCGCGACGTCGAGTCCACGCGTTCGGCTTCGTCCGCTCGGGAGAGGGTAAGGAGGTCGTTCGCGAGTCGCGCGAGTCGCGCGACGTTGTGCTGCGCTTGCTTGACGTGAACTTGGAGTGCGGCGGCGTCGCCCCTGTCGAGTGAAGCGAGTTCCAGTTGCGTGGTGAGTATGGCGAGGGGGGTGCGGAGTTCGTGGCTCGCGTCGGATACCATCTGGCGCTCGCGTGCGGCAGCGTCGCGCGTCCTGCTCAAGAACTCGTTCAAGGTGCGTGCAAGAGCTTGGAGTTCGTCCCGAGCGTCTCCAACGGGAAGGTCGGCGTCGGCTTCTCCGGCGCTGAGTCGTTCTGCTTCGCGACGCATCCTCGAGACGGGCCTGAGCGCGGCGCAGGACAACAGCCATGTCGCGCCGCCGAAACAGGCCAGAACCAGCACGCCGGCGACGACGACGCCGCCGGTCAGCGAGTCGATGACGAGCGCCTCTCCCTGAGCGTCACTTGCGGCGATTACGGTCCAACGCCCCGAGGCGCTTTGCGGATGATCGACGACGACCCGGTACGACGAGCCAGCCTGGATCGCCGTTGAGGAGCCGTCGTCAAATCGCGCGATCTCGGGTAGCTTCCGCAGCAGCGAATGCTGTTCGATTGATGAAAGAACACGCTTGCCGCTCGGATCGAGGACGGCGACAAGCTGCCCGTTTCCTGGCGCACGGAAACTCGGGTCCGCTGAGCGTTCCACTTCCGTCACGTACGGGCTCGCGTCCGCGCGAAGCAATGTGCGGGTTGCGTTCGCGACAACGTTGTCCACCTGAACGCGCATCACCATGACCAGCGCGGCGATGACCAGCGCGGCGACCCCTACGCTCCCGAGCGTCAGGCGCGCGCGCAGCGACAGGTTGCGTAGGCGTCGAATCATTGGCCGCTACTCCATCGTGATTCGCCCAGCTGAGGCGGTGCATTGCGTGTCATGGTCTCACCAAGCAGAACAGATGGGCGCGTGACCGGGCAGCCGGTGTCGCGCCCATCCTAAGAGAACTTAGAGGCGTTGAATTCGCGTGATGGTCACCGGGTGGCTTCCGAAGACGATGAAGCCGTCCGGCGGAAAGCTGTACTGATGTCCCCCGTAGTTGATGTATGCCTCGCGGTCGCCCGCCGCGAAGCGCTTCAATGGGCCCCAGCGGCCGGACAGCGACCCGGTGCCGGTGTAGCCATAAGGCACCGATGAGGTTGTTGTCATGCAGAGGCTGGTTGAAGTGCAGCCGGGTGACGAGAACGACAAAGCATCGGTGTGTACTCGTGAATTGGGCTTGTACGCCGCTGTGACCTTGCCCGTTGCGCCGTCGACCAGCAGGTATACCTGGCCGCCAGACCACTCGACCTGGTGGATCTCCGCTTCCGTCTGCGTGCCGGCCAACGCCTGGAGCTGGGCGTCATACTGGGCGGTGTTTGGTGCGTTGCTCACCGTTGGTGTGGCTTCGAGTCCAGTCGACGCAGAAGCCATTGTGGGAACCGCGATTGCGACGGCGAGCCCGAGTGCTACCCCGAGCGAAGTCAACCGGCGCGACCTCTTGGTGATGTTCATAGTCTTCTCCCCGGGAGGCTGACGTCCGCAGCGCTCCTCGCACAAGCATGGGTGGGAGGTTTTGACAAGCCAAGGCGCGGAACCGCAACGCCTCGGCAGTGGGAGGGATTTGGCAGTTGGTGAACCTGAATCTTAGATCACGTTCAGGAGTAGCCGTTGAGCCTGCAGGGTCGCCGGATCACCTTCCTTCAAGAGACCATCTCTCGGTCTGAGCGCGGAGGGTAAGCGCGACAGGAAGGACGCGTATGAACAGGACACTTTACGAAAGTGAACTATTCGTGCGGCGTGCCGACCTGTGAACGTCATGTCGGGGCGAACGCGAACAGCCGGCCACCCCTCGAGGTGGCCGACTGTACCGCTGGCAGAGTGGCGTCAGTGCGCGGCGTTGTAGGCGTCGCGGACGGCCTGGCTGATGCGGCCGCGGGAGGAGACCTCGTGGCCGTTCGCGTTCGCCCATTCGCGGATCTTCGCGAGCTCTTCCGAGTTGCCACGCTTCGGCGCGCTGCCGGCGCTGGTGCGGCCAGCGCGGCTGGTGACCTTGCGTGCTGCGGCGATGTAGTCGGAGAACGTTTCGCGGAGCGCGTCGGTGTTGTCGTCGGTCAGATCGATTTCGTAGTGGCCGCCATCGAAAGAGAAGGACACGGTGCGGCCCTTGCCGTCTTCGATGGTGTCGCCGGTGAGGTCGTCGACGAGGTGCGTGGTGACTTTCTGCGCCATGGGAGGTCGCCTTTCGCTCGTAGATTCCCTCCACCCTGGCATAGCTGCTCACCGAGGACGCTTCGTTGGTTCCTTCCTGACCAGGGGCGCGTGCCACAGAAACCCCTGCCATGTCTCACAGAGGGATCGGCTACCGGACAGCCGCAGCCTTAATCGCTTCGACGATGGCTGCGATGGTCACTGGGTCGCTCGTGGAAGTCGCGTCGATGACCAACGGGGCCTCCTGTACCGGTGGCTCGAAGCTCGCGCCGTGCTCTGCGAGCACCGCGTCCGTAACGTCGGGCCGCACCTGCCCCAACCTGTTGGCCAGGACCCGTTCCCGCTGCAACTCCGGACTGATCTGCACCCACACGAGTACGAACGGCACCCCTGCAGCTGATGCGGTCGCGCGCCACTCGTCGCGGATGAAGCGCGGCGATCCTGTGTCATCGACCACGACGTGGTGGCCAGCAGCAAGGAGCACGCCCGCACGCGCGTGCGCGATCCGGTTCGTGGCCGCCCACTCCTCCAACGGGATGCCCTGTCCACCGTGAAGTCCACGCTCCTCATTGATCCGGTCAAGGCTCAATAGCTCACCCGCCAATGCGTTGGACAGCGCAGCAGCCAACGTGCTCTTACCGGAGAACGACAACCCACACGTCAGCACCAGCGCCATGCTTCGGACCCTACAACTGTCCATGCCGCCGGGTACCACCAAGCTAAGTGGATACCCCCGCGAGTGCCGGCTGCAGGCGCCCTGTAGGCGATCGGCTATCGAACGGACGCGGGGTGAGCTTGCCAGAGCCAGCGCAGAGCGTCGGGGAGGAGTACTCCGCCGTGGTTGGGTGAATGGTTGCCGTCGCCGACAACGAGGCGAAAGTCGTAGCCCGCGCGTCCGAGCGCAGCCGCGGTGTCCAGGCTCTCGGCGAACCAATTCCACTCAGGCTCGTTCCAGTGCAAATCGCGGTGAGCGGCGTGGAGGAACAGACGTGTCTGCCTGCGGGGTTCGGTAGCAAAAAGGGCCGGGTACGGGTTGCCGCCGGGCATCTGCGCGAAGCTCGGATTGAAGGCGATCGCTCGACCCAGGCCCTCGGGTCGGCTCCACGCCGCGGTGACGGCAGCGTTCCCGCCGCTACTGCCACCACAGATGCCGCGCATCATCGGATCGTCCGAGACCGCGTAGCGCTCTCGCACGATGGGGAGTACCTCGTCGAGGAGGAAGCTGGCGTACGTGTCGTTGAACGCGTCGTACTCAGCGTTGCGGTGCTTCGTCGGCGTTCCGTTGACATCGAGCACGCCAGGGTCCACAAATACGCCAATCATCTGTGGCAAGTCACGCTTGGCAGCGAGGTTGTCGAGGACGATCCCACCGCGGACGTCGCCGTCGGGATCGAGGTACCACCAGCCGTCGTTGAAGAACATGACCGCGCTCGGCTCGTCGGCCCGATGCCCTGCTGGGCGGTGCACCCACACACTTCGCGTGGTACCCGGGAAACGCTGGCTCTCTTCGAGCTCGAACTGTTCGACCGAGCCTGGCTCAACGCCGACGCGTGTCACAGAGTCAGGTCCGTACTCGTACGAGACGTTGTCCTGAGACAGCGGCAGAGCAGCGAATGGTTGCGGCGTCGACACGCTCGGATGCTACCGGGATCGCTTCGTCCCCCATAGCGATGGCTTACCGGAACACCTCGGGCAGCGCGCCAACGAACTTGTCAAAGTGGCTGTACCAGACGGAGTGGGCTGCTCCGGGGACGTCCCGGACGATCACGCCCCGGCTCTCGTGGTGCGCCGCTGTCACGTCATTGACGTACAGGCTCGGCTTCGCTCGCACGATGATCGATCCGGGCTCCGGCTCGAAGGACACCCCAGGCCCCGTTGCCGGCGACGCCGCCGTGGCCGGATCGAAGTGGTCCGCTGCACGAGCCTCGACAACGCAGTCCTGGTCGCTGTAGAACGGCCGCGATGCTCGAAGCCCGTCGTACGTGCGCGCTCGTTTGTCCTGCTCGTACTCGGCGGTGAGTTCGGTGCGGTCCCAGCCGCCGCGCGACGTGAAGGGAGCATCAATGTAGACCGAGAGCGCCGGGGCCAGCAGCCCGGCGTCCACAGCCGCTGCGAGGAGCATCGCACCGTACGAATGGCCCATCACGAGGTCAGGCGTCGGTCCGCATTCGTCGGCAACGGACTCCGCGATCGATCGGGCGGCCCGATCTACCGTCAAGGTGTCGTCGCGCGGTGACAGTCCGTGGCCCGGAAGATCGACCACTGAGACGCGATAGCCGCTCGCGACCAGCAGCGGCACTACTCGCCACCAGCTCTCGCGAGAACCCATCATCCCGTGCAGCAGCACCGCCGTGCGGTCCCCCTGGCCATGCACCTCAACGTGGAGCTTCATCGGCGTATCGAAACACATCCTGCTCCACGGGCCGGCTGTCTCGTTAGCCGATCGGCTACTAGGCGGCGTGCGTGGCTTCCGCCCAGGCGTCGCGTATCCGGTTGACCTGCTCCTCCACAGTCATGTCCGTGACGTCGATGACGAGGTCAACCGCGGGAGGAGCGGCAGTGATCCGATGCAGCAGCTCGAACTCTTCGTCTGTGATGTACACCGGGCGGGTTGCGGCTCGAGCGCGGGCTTCGTCGAGGCTGATTGCTAGGTGCACGATGAAGCATTCCGGCAGCTGCGCGCGGTACACGGGCAGAACCTCCGTGGTCACTACATCGGATACTGTGACGGCGAAACCGTCGGCGTGGAGGTTCCGCGCGAGGTCTGCCACGTTGCGGGCAGCCAGCTCATGTTGCGCCTGACCTTCCGGACCAGACCACAGCGTTGCGGCTCCGCTGACAACGAGCTGACGGATGTCGTCGCCGTCGATGTAGGCGGCTCGCTCCTGGGCAACCGCGAGAGCCCGAGCGCAAGTCGTCTTCCCGACTGCCGGGCCGCCCGAGAGGATCAGTGGTCGCATCGTCGGGATCCCTCCATCACTGTCCGAGCCACCGAGACTAGCGATGCGCGTCGCAGCGCGATCGGCAGTCGGGACGCGCTGCGCCGCGCTTCTTCCGTGACCATGGCACCGCTGGATACCGTGTGCGCATGGACTGCTTCGCGAGCTGGCGCACGCGCTACTGACGGGACGGCTCCGGCCGCCGCTCTCCTCCACCCCGAACCACGGGCGTGGAGCCTTCAGACTGCTCACGAAAGAAGCACAACCATGCACATCCGCGACTGCACACCGCTCGATCTGCCGACGCTCATCGAGTTGACGATCGAGACCTTCCGGCCACTGCTCGCCGGTTCGCTCCCACAGCTCCGACCTAATGTGACCGCGCACGACCATGGGCATTGGGAAGACGACTACCGCCAGGAGGTCCCATCCCTGCTCGCTCCCGACGAAGGTCGGTTCATCACGCTGGCCGAGGAGCACGGTAGACCCCTGGGGTACGTCGGCTGGAACACCACAGGCGAGTCCTCCGGCCGGCTCGAAATGGTTGCTGTCCACCCAGACGCTCGCCGCCGTGGAGTCGCGCGAGCGCTCTGCGCGGGCGCGCTGACCAGGCTCGAACAGCTCGGCGTCACGGTGGTGCACATCGGGACCGGTGGCGACGAGTTCCACGCGCCGGCACGGGCCCTCTACGAATCCCTTGGCTTCATCCCGTACCCAACCGTCGACTACGCCCGGTCGCTCTGATCGAAGCCGGGAGGGCCGCCGCGCCCGACGGCCCTCCCGGCCCGTCCGAGACGTCCCAATAGCGGGTGGTTCACCGCTACACCCCAATTGTCACCTTCGACGCCTTCCGCTGCCTACTGCCGCCTGACCAGGGGTATTGCCGTATACCTGTCCCGCAAAAATGCCCGGTGAAGGGGCGCCAAACGCTACACGCCTCCCCGGATGACGAAGGCCAGGGAACGCGCGCCGGCATCCTTCTCGCCACCGGCATTGCCGTGACGTTCGTGAACGCCCCCGACGACGACCTCGAGCGCGAGGACCGGAACTTCGTAGCCGAGATCACCGTGCGTCCGCACGGCGGCTGAGCCTCGCCCGTGACTCGGCCGTGTACCGACCGGAGGCGCGGTGCCAGCCGGCACCGCGCCTCCCGTCCGGGGTGGGGCCGCGTCAGCTCGCGGTGTCCTCGAGCGCGTCGAGCTCGGCCACGTCCTCGGCGGCGAGCACGAAGTCGACGTCGGCGTTCTCGGCGATGCGCGACGGGGTCGTGGACTTCGGCAGCGGCAGGACGTCCTTCTCGAGCAGGTAGCGGATCGCGACCTGGGCGACGGTCTTGTCGTACTTCGCCGCGATCTCGGCGATCTGCTCGTTCTCGAGCAGGCCACCGGTGGCGAGCGGGGAGTACCCCTCGGTCAGGATGTCGTTCTCGCGGTCGAAGGCGGTCGTCTCGTCCTGGGTGTTGCCGATGAACCAGCGGATCTGGTTGGCGTGCGGGACGACGTCCGTGCGGCCGAGCAGGTCCTCGAGGTCGGCGACGGCGAAGTTCGAGACACCGATGCTCTTGGTGCGGCCGGCGTCGTAGAGCTCCTCGAAGACCTTCCACACCTCGACGTTGCCGTCGCGGTGGTCGGAGCCCATGTCGCTCCAGGGCCACGGCGCGTGGATCAGGTACAGGTCGACGTGTCCGAGGTCGAGGTTGTTGCTCGACTCCTCGAAGGCGTCGCGGGCGCCCGAGGCCGTCTTGATCTCGGCCGGCAGCTTCGTGGTGATGAAGAGTTCGTCGCGGGGGATGCCGCTGTCGCGGACGGCCTCGCCGACGCTCGCCTCGTTGCCGTACGCCAGGGCGGTGTCGATGTGGCGGTAGCCGAGCTCGAGGGCGGTCTTCGTGGCGTCGTACGCGTCGGAGCCGGACGGGATCTGCCAGGTGCCGAAACCGATCTTCGGGATGTGCAGACCGTTGGACAGGGTGAACGTGTCGATGAGTGCGGGCATGCAGCGGACAGTACGCCGGTCGGGTTCAGCCACGGTCACGGTGCGGAACGCGGGTGTCCTCGGGCTTGCGCGCACTCGGGGAGGAAGTGCCGGTACTCCTCCTTGCGGGCAGCGGTGCTCACTGCGCCGTCGAAGTCGGTCTCCGGAACAACCCCGACCGCGACGTCCCCGTGGCCAATCCCATCGCAGACGGCGACGATGACGCCGTCCGCTCCGTCGGCCTGAGACAGTGTCGCTGGGCGATGGAGCACCTGTGGAGACAGGTCGTACCAGACGAACGCGTCACCGTCCGGGACGAGGGCACCGGCTTCGGTGACCGTCATCCCGACCGTGACGTCCGCGTGGGCCGGGTGACCTGCTGTGGAACATCCCGCCAGCAGCAAGGCGGCGACGGCAATGCTGGTCACTCTGATGCTCAGGCGCAGGGCGAACATCGGTCAGCGGTACCGGATGATGTCGCACGTCACGCGTGCACTGCCCGGGTTGAAGGCGTACAACCAGCCGGAACGACCGGTGACGTAGTCCTTCCCAGCGCCGGTCATGTGCTTCTCGATCTTGTACTTGTAGCGGTTCCCGACCGGGTAGGCGACGAGCATCCTTCCCTTGGGGACACGCTGCCTGCTGCAGGTCACCGAGACGCTCTGTGTGCGGGAAGCGCTGAAGTTGAGCTTGCCCGCGGCCCACTTCCTCGTCGCACCGAACTCCAGACCGATCGTTCGTGTTGCTGCGCGGCCCTTCGTGAGGCCGCAGTTCATCGAGGACGTGCGGGACCCGCAGGATGCGAGGATCTGCGAACCGGTGTGGTGGGACTTCTTCGACTTGTTGACCACCTTGTTGTAGTACCCCCACGCGGCTCGAGGCTCGCGCGGTTGCGTCGCTTCGGCTGCGGTGCCGCTGGCGAGCAACAGAGAGATGGTGGCGGCAGCTACGAGGGCGCTCTTGACGGAAGTCTTCATGAACGTCGAGCCTGGTGGAGAACCAATGAAATATGTAGAACATCAAACTTCGATGCGAAGTCGTTACCTGGCCTCCGACGCCAGCAAGGGCGTTCCGGGTTGCATGGCGCGCACCTCGAACGGACGGAAGGACGCCCGCATGCCCCTGAGCCCCACCGTGCACGACCGGAAGACCGGTGTCACCCCACACGGAGAGCCCGGCGGCTTCGAGCTCGCCCTGCTCGACCGCGGTGCCGCCGTGCTGCAGACCTCGGCACCGCTGCGGGGCTTCGACGTCTACGTGGTCGGGTTCCACTGCGTGAAGGGCGAGCCCGACGTGCAGATGGAGGCGCACCACTTCTGCAAGGTGGTGAACGCCGAGATGCTGCAGTGCGTGCTCTTCGACGCGGACGACGGGCGCTCCTGACGGCAGCCGACGCTTGAATAGGCATACCTTTCAAGCCCCCGGCAGGTCGGTTGCGGACCACACGACGGACGGGAGGCCCGTGGCAGTGTCGCCACGGGCCTCCCGTCCGGTGTGTGCTGCGGTTCAGCGCGCGGTGCGCGTGCCGATCCGCGGCAGGACGAAACCGAGCACGATCATCGCGACGGCGAGGAAGGCGTGCAGCACGTTGTCTGCGCTGTTCAGCGGCACGAAGTTCGCGCCACCGGCCATGCCCGCGGTGAAGAGCCCGTAGACGAAGAGCACCGCGTAGACGATGCCGCCGGCGACGAGGTACAGGCGCGCTGAGGCTGCACGGCGGGCGGCGAGCAGCCCGACGATGCCGAAGAGCAGGTGCACGATGTTGTGCAGGACGGACACCTGGAACAGGCCCAGGAGCAGGGCCATGGAGCCGTGGCCGGCCACGGACATCGAGCCCATGTCCATGGTGAGTCCGGGGATGAACCCGGCGATGCCGACGATCAGGAAGACGACACCGAAGACGAACGCGCCCCGCTGGGTCCACGTCGAGCCGGAGCCGGTGCGTGCGGTTGCTGCGCTGCTGGTCATGATCAGCCCTCTTTTCTGTACGCGCCGCAGTGTGCGGCACACATGACATTCGGAGCGCTTCTACGGTCGGTTTGCAGGTCAGGGGTGCGAAAGGCTGCGATGGCCGATTCACGCACCGGCAGCGCCCGCGATCTGCCCTCCATCCTCTCGGGAAGTGCCCGGTGCGCGTGCAGGAAGGCGCGCCAAGATGAAGTCGGCCAAGTGGCCAAGTCGTTCGACCCGAGGAGTCACCATGGAGACCGTCGTCCGAGCAGCAGGACCCGCCGAACTCGAGGCGGCCGCAGCCGTCCTGGCCGAGGCCTTCGCCGACGACCCGGTGCTCGCCGAGTTCCGGCCGCCCCGATCCGGCGAGGACCGTCCCGCCGTGCTGGCCCGCCTCTTCGCGGCCCTCATCCGCTCGGTGCCGACGACCGGTCGTCGGGTGGACGTCGCCACGATCGGTGACCGCGTGGTCGGCGCCGCGTTCTGGCAGGCGCCCGGTCGGCACACCGGCGGCTTCGGCGCCTTCGTTCGACAGGTGCCCGAGTTCCTCCGGACGCTCGGGATCCGCGGTGCGCTCCGCGCCGTGACGCACCTGCGCCGCATGGAGCGCGCCCGCCCGATGACCCCGCACTGGTACCTCACCGAGATCGGGGTGTCGGCCGCCGCGCGGGGTCGTGGCGTCGGTGGCCTGCTGCTCGGGCACGCACTCGAACGCGCCGACCGGTCGTCCCGGGGCGCCTACCTGGAGTCGTCCACCCCGGTGAACCGCCGGCTGTACCGACGGCACGGGTTCGCCGACGGCGCGCCGATCGCGGGGTTCCGCGCGGCGACCCCGATCAGCATGTGGCGTCCGGCCGCCGGCTGACCCGACGCCGGGGGACACCGACCCTGTACCGGCGTGCACGAGCCCTGCCTACCGTCCACGGCACACCACGACGAGAGGAAACACCATGGCAAGTGGAGTCGCAGCAGTCTGGGTCCCGGTCAGCGACATGGAGCGCGCCGTCGCGTTCTACCGCGACACGCTCGGTCTCACCGTCAAGGACCAGTCCGACGACTGGAGCGAGATCGACGCCGGTGGTCTGATGATCGGCCTGAACGGACGCGAGTCCGCCAGCCAGGCGAGCGACGGCGGCGCCGTCGTGTCGTTCCAGCCGGACGGCAGCATCGAGGACGAGGTCGCCTCGCTCAAGGAGCGCGGCGCGGACATCCAGGGCGAGATCAGCGAGCACCCGTGGGGCAAGATCATCCCCTTCAAGGACAGCGAAGGCAACGACCTGCAGCTCTACTCGCCGCCGCAGGGCTGACCCAGCCGGGTGCGGAACGCACCCGAGGACGGACGGGAGGCCCGTGGCGACGCCGCCACGGGCCTCCCGTCCGCTTCGTGGCCGACTACGCGGACCCGCGCCAGACGACCTCCGTCGGCAACAGCAGACCGCGTGGGCCGTCGTCGGTGCCGCCGATCTGCTCGAGGACCTGGTGTGCCGCCTGCTCGCCGAGCAGGCGCGCTGGCTGCCGCACCGTCGACAGCTGCGGGTCGCACCGCAGCGCCCAGGCGCTGTCGTCGAACCCGACCACACCGACGTCCGACGGCACGCTCCGGCCGCTGCGCTGCAGGACGTCCATGGCGCCTGCGGCGACGGCGTCCGACGCGGCGAACACCCCGTCGATGTCCGGGGCCCGCTCGAGCAGCTCGCGCATGCCCTCGGCGCCGGCGGTGTAGCTGAACAGGGGGTTCCGGGCGACGAGGTCGGGGTCGAAGCGCTCGCCGAGGGCCGCGGTGAACCCCGCCAGGCGGTCCTGGCCGGAGTCGCGGTCGAGCCCGGAGGCGAGCATCCCGATCCGTCGTCGGCCGGTGTCGACCAGCCGTCGGGTGATCTGCTCGGCGGCGTCGCGGTTGTCGATGCCGATGTACGAGATGTTCGCTGCGTCCGACGGGTGTCCGACGAAGCACGCGGGCATGCCGATCTCCTCGATCGCGCCGGTGATCGGGTCGCCGTCGCGGGCGGACAGCACGATGGCGCCGTCGACGAAGCCGCCGCGCAGGTACTCGACCACGCGCTCGCTGTCGCGGGCGGAGTCGACCATGATCGTGACGAGCTGCTGGTCGGCGTCGGACAGCACGGCGTTCGTGCCGATCAGGATGTTGCCGATGTTGGGGTCGTCGAGCACCACGACCGAGGGTTCGTGCACGATGAGCGCGATCGCCCCGGAACGCCGGGTGACCAGGCTGCGGGCGGCGGCACTGCGCACGTAGCCGACACGTCGGACGGCGTCCTGCACGGCCTCGCGCGCCTTCGGTGACACGTACGGCTCGTCGTTGAGCACCCGTGAGACGGTGCCGCGGGACATCCCCGCTTCGTCCGCGACGTCCTGGATCGTGGCGCGCTGACGAGCGGATCGGACCTCGGACATGGGGCAACCATATCCGCCGCTGAGGAGCCCTCGGAACGCCTCGCAGTTGACAGGGTGCAGCCGCTGGTGTTTGATCTGGGAGCGCTCCCAGAAACCTCCGGCCCTGATCCCCGGTGCGGCCTGGGAGCGCTCCCAGAACACTGGGTGGCCTTCGCCGTCGAAGGGGTCGCACGCGGCCGAGGCGGCGGGTCGCCCCGATCAGCGAGGATCCCCGTGACGACCACCACCCTGCCGACGACCGCCACCGGCGCGCTCGGCCTCGGCTCGACGGGCCTCGCGTTCGGGTGCGACTACAACCCCGAGCAGTGGGACCCCGAGGTGTGGGCCGAGGACGTCCGGCTCATGCGCGAGGCCGGCGTGAACCTCGTCGCGATCAACGTCTTCGGCTGGTCGCACGTCGAACCCCGGCAGGGTGAGTACGACTTCGCCGCGCTCGACACCGTCATCGAACTGCTGCACGGCGCGGGCATCGGGGTCGACCTGGGCACCGGCACCGCCTCGACCCCGCCGTGGCTCACCACCCGGTACCCCGAGGTCCTGCCCGTCGTCGTCGACGGCACCACCCGCTGGCCCGGTGGCCGCCAGGCGTTCTGCCCGAGCTCGCCGATCTACCGCGAGCACGCCCTCGCCCTGGTCCGCGCCACCGCCGAGCGCTACGGCGACCACCCCGCCGTGCGGCTCTGGCACGTGTCGAACGAGCTCGGCTGCCACAACGCGCACTGCTACTGCGACGTCTCCGCCCAGGCGTTCCGCGGCTGGCTGCAGGCCCGGTACGGCACGGTCGACGCACTCAACGCCGCCTGGGGCACCTCGTTCTGGAGCCAGCGCTACTCCGCGTGGGAGCAGGTGCTGCCGCCCCGCGCGACGCTGTCGTTCACGAACCCGGCGCAGACCATCGACTTCGACCGGTTCTCGTCCGACGAACTCCTCGGCCACCACCGTGCCGAGGCCGCCGTCCTGCGCGAGCTGAGCGACAAGCCCGTCACGACGAACTTCATGGTCGCCGCGCACATCACGGCGCTCGACTACTGGTCGTGGGCCGGCGACATGGACGTCATCGCGAACGACCACTACCTGGACCACCGTCTGCCCCGGCCGCACGTCGAACTCGCCTTCGCCGCCGACACCACGCGTGGCCTGGCCGGCGGTGCCCCCTGGCTGCTCATGGAGCACTCGACGGGTGCCGTCAACTGGCAGCCGCACAACGTCGCGAAGGCCCCGGGCGAGATGCTCCGGAACACCGCGGCGCACATCGCCCGCGGCGCCGACGGGGTCTGCTTCTTCCAATGGCGCGCATCCGTGCAGGGCAGCGAGAAGTTCCACTCGGCGCTGCTGCCGCACGCCGGCACCGAGTCGACGACGTGGCACGACGTGGTCGCGCTCGGCGCCCTGGTCGAGCGGCTCGGCGAACTGCGGGGCTCACGCGTGGTCGCCGACGTGGCGCTCGTCTTCAGCTGGGAGAACCAGTGGGCCGCCGACCTGGAGGCCCACCCCAGCACCGCGCTCCGCTACCTGGAGCAGGTCCACGCGTTCCACGCCGCGCTGTGGGACCTCGGCGTGACCGTCGACGTCGTCGCCCCCGGAGCACCCCTCGACGGGTACGCGCTCGTCGTCGTCCCCGAGCTCTACCTGGTGCGCGACGAGCACGCGGCCGTCATCGCCGACCACGTCGCCGCCGGCGGGCACGCCGTCGTCAGCTGCTTCAGCGGCATCGTCGACGAGCGCGACCGGGTCCGCACCGGCGGCTACCCGGGCGCCTTCCGCGACCTGCTCGGCGTGCGGGTGGACGAGTTCCTCCCGCTCGCCGCCGACGCCACGATCGCGCTGTCCGACGGCACGACCGGCAGCGTCTGGTCCGAGCCGGTCGAGCTGCGCGGCGCGACGAGCGTCGTCGACTACGCCGAGGGCTCCCTCGCCGGGCGCCCCGCCGTGACCCGCAACGAGCACGGCGCCGGCACCGCCTGGTACACGTCCACGGTCCTCGACGCCGCAGCGCTGGGCGGGTTCGTCCACCGCGTGCTCGACGAGGCCGGGGTGCACGCCGACCCCGCCGTCCGCCCAGGGCTCGAGGTCGTCCGTCGCCGCGACGACACCCACGAGTGGGTCTTCCTGCTGAACCACTCCGACCGCACCGTCGAGCACCACGAGGCCGGCCACGAACTCGTCGCCGACCGCCCCGTCACCGGCACCACCGCCATCGCCCCAGGCGGGACCCAGATCATCCGCACCGACAGGAACCGCTCATGACCACCACCGCACAGTCGCCCAGCGCGACCCGACGACGCCGGGGCGGCGGGTTCCGCTACCGCCGCGCGATCGCGATCTTCGTCCTGCCGTTCGCCGTCCTGTTCACGGCGTTCTACCTGGTCCCCATCCTCTACGCCGTGTGGGAGTCGCTGCAGAAGATCGAGCGGCAGGGCACGTTCGGCGCCCCGACGCAGGTCTTCGGCGGCCTGAGCCAGTACGCCCTGGTGTTCCAGGACGGCGAGTTCTGGAGCTCGGTGCTCCGCGTGCTGCTGTTCGGTGTCGTGCAGGTCCCGGTGATGCTCGGGCTCGCGCTCCTGTTCGCCCTGCTGCTCGACTCCCCGCTGCTGCGCGGCAAGCGGTTCTTCCGCCTGGCGTTCTTCGCGCCGTACGCGGTGCCCGGCGTCATCGCCGCGATCATGTGGGGCTACCTCTACGCCCCCGACCTGTCGCCGTTCTCCGCGGTGACGTCGCGGGTCGACCTGCTCGGCGGCAGCACCGTGCTGTGGGCGGTCGCCAACGTCGTGACCTGGGTCTACGTCGGCTACAACATGCTCATCATCTACTCGTCGCTCCTCGCGATCCCCGCCGAGGTGTACGAGGCGGCGAAGCTCGACGGTGCGTCCCAGCTCCGGATCGCCCTGTCGATCAAGATCCCGCTCGTCGTGCCGGCCATCGTGCTCACCGCGGTGTTCTCCGTCATCGGCACCCTGCAGCTGCTGACCGAGCCGACCGTCTTCCGGCAGTTCACCTCGACCATCTCGTCGACGTTCACGCCGAACATGCTCGTCTACTCGACGTCCTCGGTGCCGAACTTCAACCTCGCCGCGGCGTTCTCGGTCGTCCTCGCCGTCGCCACGTTCGTCCTGTCGATCGGGTTCCTCCGACTGACCCAGCGGAAGGCCGCCCAGTGACCGTCAACGCCCCGTCCCCAGGTGACCTCGTCCGCGACGTCGGCCGACCGCTCGAGCCGAACCGGGCCTCCCGTCCGCGCCAGCGCGGAGCGCGCGGTCCCCGTGAGAGCGTCATCTCGCGCAGCGCCGCGATGATCGTGATGGGGGTCTTCACCCTCTACTTCCTGCTGCCGATCTTCTGGCTGCTGGTCTCGTCCACCAAGACCGCCGCGAACTTCAACTCGACGTTCTCGCTGTGGTTCAGCGCCACCTCGGTGCAGGACTTCTTCGGCAACCTCGTCGAGCTGTTCACGCGACAGGACGGCATCTACCTGCGCTGGCTGCTGAACAGCATCGCCTACGCCGGGGTCGCCGGGCTGCTCGGCACCGTGCTCTCCGCGATGTGCGGGTACGCCCTGGCGAAGTACCGGTTCCGTGGCCGCGAGGTCCTGTTCAACGTGTTCCTCGGCGGCGTGCTCGTGCCGGCGACCGCCCTGGCCCTGCCGCTGTTCCTCATCTTCAGCCAGGTCGACCTGACCGACACGTTCTGGTCGGTGTTCCTGCCGAGCATCGTCAGCCCGTTCGGCGTCTACCTGTCGCGGTTGTTCGCGGCGTCGAGCGTGCCCGACGAGATCATCGAGGCCGCCCGCATCGACGGTTCCGGCGAGGTCCGCACGTTCTTCACCGTGGCCGTGCGGCTCATGTCGCCCGCGCTCGTGACGATCTTCCTGTTCCAGTTCGTCGCCGTCTGGAACAACTTCTTCCTGCCGCTCGTGATGCTCCGCGACTCGTCGCTGTTCCCCGTCACCCTCGGCCTCTACACGTGGAACTCGAGCGTGAACCAGTACCCGGACCTGCGCACCCTCGTGCTCATCGGGTCGTTCGTCTCGATCATCCCGCTGCTCGTCGCCTTCCTGAGCCTGCAGCGCTTCTGGCGCTCCGGCCTGGGCTCCGGCGGCCTGAAGTAGCCCCCGACCCGCACCCCTTCCCGCACCAGCTCTCCCCACACCACATCCGAACGGAAACAGCATGAAGACAACGAAGTTCCTCAGCGTCGCCGCGATCGCCGTGGCCGCCACCGTGGCCCTCGCCGGCTGCAGCACCGGCGGCAGCAGCAACGGCGGCGGATCCGGCACCGCGGCCGCCAGCTGCAAGCCCTCGGGCGGCAAGGTCACCCTCGACTTCACGACCTGGGTGCCCAACATGGACAAGGTCGTCGCGATCTGGAACAAGGCCAACCCGGACATCCAGGTCAAGGTCTCGATCGTCGCGAACGGCAACAGCGGCACCTACCAGAACTTCTTCAACCAGCTGAAGGCCAAGCAGGCGCCGGACATCGGGCAGGTCGAGTACGACACCCTGCCGGCGTTCCGCGTGCAGGGCGGCCTGGAGGACATCGGCGCGTGCTCCGGCATCAGCGACGCGAAGAAGGACTTCTCCGACGGCCTGTGGAACCAGGTCACCTTCGGCGAGGGGAAGTCGGTCTACGCCGTGCCGCAGGACTCCGGTCCGATGGCCCTCTACTACCGCAAGGACCTGTTCGAGAAGGCCGGCCTCGACGCCCCGAAGACGTGGGAGGAGTACGCCGAGGACGCCGTGAAGATCAAGAAGCTCGGCGGCAACATCACCAACTTCGCCAAGGGCGACGTCAACCAGTTCGCCGGGCTCGTGTCGCAGGCCGGTGGCCAGTGGTTCGAGAACTCGGGCCAGGACTGGAAGGTCAACCTGGACGACGCCGCGTCGAAGAAGGTCGCCGACTACTGGCAGGACCTGATCGACAAGAAGCTCGTGAACACCCTGCCGAGCTTCACCGACCAGTGGAACAACGCCTACGACAGCGGCAAGGACTGGACCTGGGTCTCCGCGGTCTGGGGTGCGAACACCATCTCGAGCGGTGCCCCGTCGACCTCGGGCAAGTGGGCCGTCGCCCCGATGCCGCAGTGGAAGTCCGGCGAGACCAAGTCGGCCGCCTGGGGCGGTTCGTCGAACGTCGTCTTCGCGGGCAGCAAGCACCCGGCCGAGGCGTCGAAGTTCCTGGTCTGGCTGAACACCTCGACCGAGGCGCTCTCCGCACTGAACAAGGAGGCCAACCTGTACCCGGCCTCGACCACCGGTGCCGAGCTGCCGGCCCTGACCCAGGGGCTCGACTTCTACGGTGGCCAGAAGATCTACGAGGAGTTCGCCACCGCTGCGAAGGACATCCAGCCCTTCACCTGGGGTCCGACGATGACGCAGACCTACTCGGACGTCTCCGACGGCTTCGGGCAGGCCGCGTCCGGCTCGGGCACGCTGAGCGAGGCGCTCGAGTCCGGGCAGTCCAAGACCATCGCGGCGCTCAAGGCGCAGTCGATCCCGGTCAAGGGCTGACACACGGCGGCTGACGTCGCGCGGTCCACGCGCTGACAGCGGACAGGAGGCCCGTGGCGGGATCGCCACGGGCCTCCTGTTGCGTCTCGGGGTCGTGTTCCGGACCCCGTCGCTCGTTCGCTCGTTCGCTCGTCGCTACGCGACCGCGATCTCGTTGGGCACGCCCGGCAGCTCGTCGCTCGAGGCGATCACCTTGCCGGTGGTCAGGTCGACCGCGTGGATCCTCTGCTCGGCGGGGTCGGTGACGTAGGCGACGTCACCGGCGACCTTCAGGGCGGGGTGGGCGTCCTGCCACTCGGCCGGGCCGTCCCACGCGTCGATCACCGGGTACGACTCGAGCGGCTCGCCGGTCGTCTCGTCGAAGGTGTGCAGAGCACCGTCGTCGCCGAGCACGACCGCCTCGTCGCCGGGGCCGCGGGCCAGGTCGCGGAAGGTGAAGCCGACGCCCTCGGGCATGTCCGCGACGGTGTACTTCCCCGAGGCCGCGTCGATCAGGGCGATCTGGTCGAGCAGGTAGCCCTCGCTGTCGGGGTCGTCGTTGTAGTCGCCGACGGCGACGGACGAGTCCTCGGTGGTGAACAGGTTGCCGGTGCGGCCGTACTCGGTCGGGGCGTCGATCTTCTCGAACGTGCCGTCGTCGTAGACCAGGGCGCCGTCGGTGCAGCCGAACACCGCGACCTCACCCTTGACGGCACCCTCACCGTGGACGTCGGGGCACTGCTCGGACCGGGCGATCTCCTCGCCGTCGGCGTCCAGGGCGCGCACGCCGGAGCGGCTCTCCTCGGTGCCGATGGTGGTCAGGAGCGTGCCGTCCTCGAGCTCGATCGCGACGCCGTGGTGGGCGGCCTCGGACTTCGTCGTCTCGACCTCGGGCAGGTCGGCGCCGTCGAGCTCGGTGTGGTCGAACGTCGTCACGTCCCCGGTGCCGTCGGCGAACAGGGCGGTGCGGTCGCCGTGGACGACCGCGTGGCCGCCGGTGTCGGCGGGAAACACCGCGTCGGTCAGGGCCGGCTCGGCCTGGGTGTCGAGGACCCGGAAGCCCTCGGGCACGGTGACGAGCACGTGGCGTCCGTCACCGGCCGGGTTGACCCGGGTGAAGCCGTCGATCGGGTCGTCGGCCACCACCTGCAGGTCCTGGTCGAGGACGAGCAGTCCGCCGTCGTAGGTCAGGGTGATGCGGGTCCCGTCGGCCTTCGGGGCGTCCGTGGTGTCGGACCCGGCGTCGGTGTCCGTGGCGCACCCGGTCAGGGCCAGGGCGGCCGCACCGAGCAGGGCGGCGGGCCACACGGCCCGGAGCGTCTTCGTGTTCGTCATGTCGCTCACTGTATTGATTCTCATTCTCATTTACCAGTCGACAGGCCGTCGACGATGGCCTCGGTGTTCGAGCGCATCATGCCGAGGTAGGTGGAGGCGTCGCCGTCCTCGGTGAGGGACTCCGTCGCGAGCGGGCGGATCTCGACGTGCAGGTCGACCTCGTCCGCGAGCACCTCGGCCAGCCGTGCGGGTTGCGAGGCGTCGGCGAAGATCGTCCGGACCCCCGCCTCGTCGATGGCGTCGGCCAGGTCGCGCAGGTCGGCGGCGCTCGGGGAGGCCAGGGTGGTCCCGCTCGGGATCACCGCCCCGACGACCCGGAAGCCGTAGTGGTCGGCCAGGTACCCGAACACGTGGTGGTTCGTGACGAGCGCCCGGCGTTCCTCGGGCACGGTGCGGAACGCGGCCGTCATCGTGTCGTCCAGGTCGCGGAGCTCGTCCAGGTAGGCGTCCGTGCCGGCCGGTTCGATCCCGGCGTCGCGCAGGTCCTGGTCGAGGGCCTCGACGACGTCGACCATCCGGGCCGGGTCGGTCCAGAAGTGCGGGTCGGGGCCGCTGTCGTCCTCGGTGGTCCACTCGAGCGGGTCGAACGCGTCCCCGGCGGTGGAGACCGGCACGCCGTCCTCGGCCGCCGCCCTGACGTGCCGGGCGACCCCCTCTTCGAGCCCGAGCCCGTTCTCGACCACGAGGTCGGCGCTCCGGAGCCGTGCGGCCTGCTGCGCGGAGACCTCGAACGAGTGCGGGTCGGCGCCCGGCGGCATGAGGACCATGACGTCGGCCCGGTCCCCGACCACTTCGCTGACGACGTCGCCGAGGATGTTCGTCGTCACCGCGACGAGGGGGCGGTCGGAGCCGGTGGTGGTGCACCCCGTGGCGACGAGGGCGAGCGCTGCGGCGACGAGGCCCGCGGTCAGGGCCCTGGTGCGCGTCACAGTCCGGCCTCGGCGAAGGCGACTGGGGCGACGGGGAGCTCGATCGTGCGGGCGACCCGGGCCCCGTCTGCGAAGTCGATCTCGTGCACGGTGCCGTCCGCGGGGTCGGCCAGGTAGGCGCGCTGGGCATCGAGCTGCAGCAGCGGGGCGTCGTCGTCGGGGCTGGCGTCGACCAGTGCCTTCGTCGTGGCGACCTTCCCCGTCGAGGCGGTCACGACCACCACCCGGCCGGAGTCGTCGACGCCGACCACGTGCTCGTCCTCGTCGTCCACCGCGACCACGGCGCGCAGGGGCCGCTCGGTCGGCACGAGGCGCCAGGAACCCTGTCGCGCGTCGAGCAGCCAGAACCCGGTGGTGCCCGCCAGCCCGGCGACGGTGGGTCGGCCGGCACGTGCGGCGAAGGCCGTCGGCCGCTCGGCACCGTCGGGCAGGTCGACGAACGACGTCTCGCCGGCGTCGTCCACCACGACCGCCCCGTCGGCACAGCCCACGACTGCGCCGGCGCGGGTGACGATCCCGCCGGCGGGGTCGGTGCAGGCCTGGGTGTCGGTGTCGGTGGCGTTCGTCGCCTCGCCGTCGGCGTCGAGCACGCGGACCCGGTCGCCGTCGGCCGCCACGAGATGCTCGCCCATCGGCAGCAGGACGCGCGCGTCGATCCGTGCGGTCTCGTCGACCTCGCCCTGTCCCAGTGCCTCGCGGTCGAGCACGACCGCCTCGGCTCGGTCCGGCCAGGTGATCGTCGTCATGGTCTCGGACGAGTGCACCGCGACCCGGCCGCCGCCGTCGATCGTGCCCACCACCCGCGGCTCGGCGGCGTAGTAGTGCGTGTGGTCGCCGTGGTCGACGGTCCAGGACCCGCCGTCGACGATCGTCGTGCGGTCGGCGTCGCTCGTCACGAGGAACCGGCCGTCGGTCGCCGAGTGCTCCGGTGCGTCCACGGTGTCGAGCTCGGTGGTCTCCTCGGTGAGCAGGTCGTGCAGCGCGGTCGCGCCGGTCGCCGACACGGCCAGGAGGCGCACCTGGGGTTCCTGGGACTCGCTCGCGCCCGCCACGTAGCCGTGGGGACGGACGGTGCCGGTCGAGCTGTCGGCCGACGGGGCGCCCGTGGAACAGGCGGTGACGGTGAGGGCCATGCCGGTGGCGAGGCCGATGGTGGACAGGATGCGCGCGGGGGCGCGGTTGGTGGTCGAGTGCTTCATGCTCCCTCTCGAGACGGTGCGGCGGATCGTGGTGCTGCCGGCGCGGCCGCGCGCGCCGGTGTCGGGATCGGGGTGCGCCGCAGGACGACGGCGGCCAGGGCGCGCGAGACCACGACGCCGCCGACGGCGACCGCGGCGATGCTCGCGCCGGCGGCGGTGCCGGCGTGCCAGGAGACGAGGAGCCCGACGAGCACGGCGGCCGCACCGATGCCGGCGCCGAGGAGCATCGTCGAGGCCACGTGCCGGGTCCACGCGCGGGCAGCGGCGGCGGGCGCGAGCAGCAGGCCCACGACGAGCAGGGTGCCGACCGCCCGGTACGAGGCGACGACCGCCAGGGTGACGAGCCCGATGAGCACGACCTCGGCCAGGCGCGGGTGCAGGCCGAGCGTCGTGGCCTTGCGGGTGTCGAACGCCAGCGCGGTGAACGGCCGGTGGAACGCCACGGCGACGGCCAGGGCGACGGCCGCGGCGATCGCGAGGCCGCCGACGTCCGCCCGGGTGACGGCGAGGACGTCCCCGAACAGGATCGCGGTGACGTCGGTGGCGAACGACCGCGACGACGACACGATGATCACGCCGAGTGCGAGCATCCCGACGAAGAGCAGGCCGATCGAGGTGTCGTACGACAGTCGGGCGCGACGACGCAGCGCTCCGACACCGAGCACCATGACGCCGGCGCTCACCGCGGCGCCGAGCACCGGCGGGACCCCGGTCAGGGTGGCGATCGCGACGCCGGGCAGCATGCCGTGCGAGAGCGCCTCGCCCAGGAACGCCATGCCGCGCACCAGCACCCACGTGCCGACGACGGCGCACAGGACCGCCGCCAGGGAGCCGCCGACCAGGGCGCGCACCATGAAGTCGACGGAGAACGGATCGGTCAGCCAGGTCACGGTCCGAGACGCTACATGAAAACGAGTATCGATACTGATAGCGTGCTCAGGTGCCTGCGACCGAGCCGACCGACCCCGCCGATCCCCGATCTGCCGTCCACCTGGACCGGGTGACGGCCGTCCTCGGCGACCGGACCGTCCTCGACGGTGTGGACGCGGTCTTCCCCGCCGGGGTCGTCACCGCGCTCACCGGGCCGAACGGATCCGGCAAGTCGACGCTGCTCGACGTGGTCGCGGACGTCGTGCGGCCGACCGCCGGGCGGGTGACGGGCCTCCCGTCCGACGGTGTCGCCTACGTGACCCAGTCCGTGCCGCCGACCACGCTCCCGCTCACCGTCCGCGCGGCCGTCACGATGGGGCGGTGGCGGCACCGCGCGTGGTGGCGGCCGCTCGGACGCGCTGACCGAGCGGTCGTCGACGCGCAGCTCGAGCGGATGGCGATCACGGACCTTGCCGATCGGCCGATCGAGGAGCTCTCCGGCGGGCAGCGGCAGCGCACGCTCGTCGCGCTCGGGCTGGCCCAGCGGGCGGGGGTGCTGCTGGTCGACGAACCGACCGCCGGGGTCGATGCTGAGTCGGCGGCGCTCGTGGTGGCGGCGCTCGCCGACGAGGCCGCAGCCGGTGTCGTGGTCGTGCACGCGGCCCACGACCCGGCGGTGATCGCCGCAGCCGACCGCATCGTCACGCTGACCTGACCCTCCCCGTGGGGCGTGCCGATTTCGCAAAACACCGGTGTTCGCCTGTCGAACCGCTGTCTGCGCGTGTTCAGCGCGCGAACACCGGTGTCTTGCGGACGCCGGAGCAGGTGACGGTGTCGATCTCAGAATACGGGCGCCAGATTTTCTGAGATACGGCCTGATCTCAGAAAATCTGGTGCGTCGATTCTGAGATCAGGGAGCGCTCGTGCTCAGCCGTCGGGACCGGTTCCGCGCCGTCCGGCTCGCAAAACACCGGTGTTCGCCTGTCGAACCGCGGTTCTCGCGTGTTCAGAGCACGAACACCGGTGTTTTGCGGGCCCCGGAACGGCGGTCAGGGGCAGGCGACGGCCACCGGGCCGGTCGGCGTCGGCTCGGCCGCGACCGGCTCGACCACCGGCACGGCGCTCGACTTCCGCAGCCCCATCGCGACGAGCACGACGGCACCGACGACCGCGACCCCACCGGCCAGCCAGAAGTCGGCAGCGAGACCGAACGATGACACTGCGGCCCCACCGAGCACCGAACCGGCGGCGATCGCGAGCTGGATCGTCGTGACGAACAGCGCGAGCCCGGTCTCGGACCCGGCCGGAGACGCCGTCGACATCCACGTCTGCATCCCGAGCGGCAGCGCACCCCATACCAGGCCCCACACGACGAGCAGCACGAAGACCCCCACGACGGAGTGGGCGAGCAGCGGCAGCAGGACGACGGCCGCCGCGAGCACGAACTTCGACGCCCCGATGGTGCCGAGGACACTGCGGTCGAGGGTGAAGCCCGCGGCGAAGTTGCCGACGATGCCCGCGACGCCGAACACCAGCAGCGCGATCGTCACGGTGTCGGGGCCGACACCGACGAGCTGCTGCAGGTACGGAGCGATGTAGGTGTACGCGGCGAACTGGGCCGCGAAGACGAAGGCCGCGGCGATGAGCCCGACCCGGGCGCGGGGCACGAGGAGCAGCGACCCGAGCGTGGCGAACCGCACCCGCTGCTGCGCGGGGATCCGCGGCAGCATCGCCAGCTGCAGGACGAGCGCGACGAGACCGAGCGCCCCACCGATCACGAAGCCGAGGCGCCAGCTGGCGAGCGACGACACGAGGGCGCCGAGCGGCAGGCTCACGACGGTCGCGACGGAGACGCCTGCCGTGATGAGCGATGTCGCACGGATCGTCAGCTCCGGCCGGACGAGTCGCCCGGCGATCCCGGCACCGATCGCCCAGAAGCCGCCGATGCCGACACCGAGCAGCATGCGTGCGATGAGCAGCACCCAGAACGACGGCGCGATCGCGGCCAGGCCGTCGGCGACCACGAGCAGCACGGTCAGGGACACGAGCACCACCCGGCGGTCGAGTCGCGAGGTCAGGACGGTGACGACCGGTGCCGCGACGGCGCCGACGAGTCCGGTGGCGACGACCATCAGGCCGGCGGTGCCGATGCCGACGTCCAGGTCGTCGGCGATGGCGGGGAGCAGCCCGATGGGCAGGAACTCGGACAGGACGAGCACGAATGACCCGAGTGCGACGGACGTGACGCTGAGCCACCCGCGGCGCGCTGCTGACGATGTCATGGGGGCGTCAAGCGGGTTCCGACGGCCGCCATTCCCGTGTGACGGCGAGCGGGTCAGGCGTCCAGCGCGCGCCGTGCGGCGGTGACGACTTCGGCGTCGGTGACGAAGTGCGCGGAACCGTCGTCGCCGGCGCCCATCGGCACCCCGGCGTGCGTGCTGCCGGCGGCTGGGCGCTTGGCCGACAGGTGCACCGCGGCGGCTCCGGTGGCGAGCAGCGCACGGACGTCGGCGGGGGTGACGCCGGCGCCGGCCATCACCTGCACGGGCCCGGCTGCCCCGACCATGCGCGCGATCGTCTCGGCACCGGCGACCGCGGTGGGGGCGGCGCCCGAGGTCAGGACGCGGGTGAACCCGAGCGCGGCGAGCGATCCGGCGGCGGCGACGGGGTCGACCGCGTGGTCGATCGCCCGGTGCAGGGTGATCTCGGCGGTGGCGCTGACCGAGCGGGCGGCGTCCACGAAGCGGCGGAGGGCGTCCTCGTCCAGGGTCCGGTCGGGGCGCAGGGCTCCGACGACGACGCCGGCGGCCCCGGAGCGCAGGACCGTGCGGACCTCGCGCACCATGAGCTCGACCTCGTCGGGGGAGTGCACGAACCCGCCCGGGCGGCAGCGGACCAGCGCGTGCGCCGGGATCCCCGTCTCGTGGGTCGTCTCGACCAGGGCCTGGGACGGGGTGAGCCCGCCGAGCTCGAGACCGACGCAGAGTTCGACGCGGTCGGCGCCGCCGTCCCGCGCGGTGATCGCGCCGGCCGGTGAGGTGACGGCGATCTCGAGTGCGGCGGTGGTGCTCATGCAGGGGCTCCGAGCGGTTCGTTGGAGGCGGGGACGATGCAGGCGCGGAGGTCCGGTGCCGTCGGGAACACTCGATCGTAGGGGAACATCGGGCGCTCGATCCTGTGGTGCCCGAGGCGCAGCAGGTCCTGGTCGACGCCGCCCGGGGTGAGCGCGAGCATCCAGTCGGCGGACATGTCGAACAGCTCCGGCTCGAGGTACCCGATCTTCACGATGACGACGTCCGCCTGCCGCGGCGCCAGGTCGAGGTCGGTGAAGTCGTGCTCGTGGTGGTACGGCTTCCGCAGCTTCGTCAGGATCGCGAACACGCTGCCGACCTGCAGCACGACCTCGGTCTCGGCGTCCCGGTCGCCCTGCTTGATCGCGTGCACCCGACCGGTCATCGTGATCGGACCCGCGTGCACGTGGTCGACCGTCGCACCGGCGGTCACGGTGATCGTCGCACCGACGCCGGCTTCCACCGCGGCGGCGACGGCGGCCGCGCCGGGCACGCTCGCGTAGATGACGGTGGGGCCCGACGGGTCCTGGAACTCCGGACGGGCGAGCACCTGCGTCAGCCCCCACGTCATGTCCCCGGAGCCGCCCGCCGTGGGGTTGTCGCCCGAGTCCGAGACGAAGTACGGCTTCGCGGCGCCAGGGGCGAGCGCGGCGTCGAGGCACTCCTCGAACGTGCCGGTGGGTGCGACGAAGACGAAGTCCTCGCGGGCATCCCAGAACGCCGCTGCGAGCCGCTCGGCGCCGGCGGCGACGGCTGCCTCGTCCCACCCGGTGACGACGGTCACGGCCTGGTCGCGGGGCTGGTCGGCCCAGGCGTACCCGACCCAGATCGCGGCGTCGAGCACCCCCTCGGTCTGCTCGACGAGCGGGACCTGCGCGTACAGGGACTTCGCCGGCTCGAGCCGGGTCGAGGTCTGCTCGCCGGGCAGCAGGACGGGGATCGGGATCCAGGCCTTCACGGGGCGCTGCGCACCGACGGGCCGTTCGGTCAGCACGTCGACGAGGTTCCGGACGGCGCGCTCCTTCGTCTCGAGGGTGTCCTCGTGCGGGGCCATCCGGTAGCAGGTGACGAGGTCGACCTGGTGGGCGAGCTCGCGCGTGACGTTGCCGTGCAGGTCCATCGACGCGGACACGATGACGTCGGGGCCGACGACCTGGCGGATGCGACCGAGCAGGTCCGTCTCGGCGTCGTCGAGCCCCTCGACCACCATCGCGCCGTGGATGTCGTACCAGAGGCCGTCGACCGGCCCCATCGCACCCAGCCGCTCGACGATCTCGTCGGCCAGCGCGTCGTACGACGCCCGGTCGACGATCCCGCCGGGCAGTGCGTGCCCGATGAGCGCACCGCGGAAGTCCGCACGGTCGGCCATGGTCGCCAGGAACGGGTAGCGGGTGATGGCCTCGTCGCCGCGGTCCGGGTGGAACGCGGGGGCGTGGGTCCGGGTCGGGGTGAACGTCGAGGTCTCGATGGCCAGGCCGGCGATGGCGATGACCGGGCGACCGGCGCCGGCGGCGCTGGCGGCGCTGGCGGGGGAGGCGGGGACGGCGGGGGTGACGGGACCGGTCTCAGACACGGACGCTCCTGTTCCTGGTGGTGGACTGGGGGATGGGCGCGGAGAGCTCCTCGAGCGAGGCGGCGAGGCCCCGCTGCAGGGCGAACTGCCCGGCGCCGACGAGGCCGGCGTCGGCGCCGAGCGACACCGGCTCGATCGCCAGGTGCTGGGTCATCAGCGGGTGGCAGCTCTCGTAGAGCTGGCTCCGCACGGCGGCGATGAAGGGGTCGAGGGTCGACAGGATGCCGCCGAGGTAGACGGCGTCCGGGTTGAAGAAGTTCACGTTGGCGGCGAGCACCTCGCCCAGGTACTTGCCCGCCATCCGCACGGCGCGGGTCGCCTCGGGGTGCGCGTCCGAGGCGAGCCGCACGACGTCGGCGGTCGAGGCGACGTCGACCCCGGCGTTCGACAGGATGCGGACCAGGGCGGCGCCGGACGCCACCGTCTCGAGGCACCCGGTGTTGCCGCACGAGCACGGGGTGTCCCCGGCGGCGTCGATCCGCACGTGCGTGATGTCCCCGGCCGCACCGGTCGACCCGCGGTAGAGCCGGCCGTCGATGACGATGCCCGCGCCGATCGCCGAGCCCGCCTTGATCGTGATGGTCTGGCGTCGAGCCGGGTCCTGCACGGTCTGCTCGCCCGCCGCCATGCAGTTCGCGTCGTTGTCGACGATCGCCGGCAGCCCGAACCGCTCGCTCAGCCAGGCGGCCACGGGGAACCCGTTCCACCCCGGCATCCGGCTCGGCAGGTCGACGACGCCGGCGACGACGTCGACGGGCCCGGGCAGGCTGAGCCCGACGCCCCGCAGCCCTTCGCGACCACGGTCGTCGGCGAGCCGCTCGAGCAACGCGGCCAGCCGCTGGAGCCCGGCGGTCGGACCGTCGGAGAGCGCGAACGGGACGTTCGCGACCGACTCGAGCGCGCCTCCCGGCAGCACCACGCCGATGCGCGCGTGCCCGCCGCCGACGTCCGCGGCAACCGCGTACTCGTCGACGCCGCCGATGCGGAGCACCTTGCGGGGGCGGCCGCCGGTGGAGACGTCGGTGCCCTCCTCGGCGAGGATCCCGTGTTCCAGGAGTTGGCCGACGACGTGCGAGACGGTCGACGGGGCGGCCCCGAGCACCTTCGCGATCTCGGTCCGGCTGGCGGCCTGCCCCGAAGCGACGAGCTCGAGGACGCGGGCGCTGAGATCGGCCACGACTTTCTCCAATCCGGACGGAACACCGGCGGCTGCCGGCGGAACGGGAACACGACACGGGTGGATGCCCGGTTCTTCGGCGAGCCTACGGGGCGGATCGAGCGGTCCACCCTTTCCACCGTTCCGCAGTAACGCAGTTTTTACATCGAGATGTTTGTTTTTCCAATGGCTTTGGTCCTTGACTGTCCTCGTGCCGCTCGGCACCTCGTGCTCCACTCCCCGAAGTCCCTCGCACAAGGAGACACCGCATGTCCAAGCCCCGTCGCTGGGCGCTCCTCACCGGAGCTGCGATCGCCGTGAGCGCGCTGCTCGCCGGCTGTTCCGGAGGCGGCAACGCCTCGCCGGGATCGACCGACGAGATCGACTACGCGCTCCCCGCCAACTTCACGCCGAACTGGATCCTGCCGATCGGCACCGCCGCGCACCTCAACACGAACAACGGCTCCATCGCCCAGTCGCTGTACGAACCGCTCGTCGCGTACGACGGCTCCACCGGCAAGATCGCGTGGAACAAGGCCGGCTCCGTCGCCACCGACGCGAAGTTCGCCGACGACGGCAAGAGCGTCACGATGACGCTCGGCGACCGGCACTGGTCCGACGGCGAGGCGATCACGAGCCGCGACGTCGAGTTCTGGTTCAACCTGATCAAGGCCAACAAGGCGCAGTGGGGCGGGTACTCCAAGGGCAAGGCGCCGGACAACTGGACCTCGTTCAAGGCCGTCGACGACACGCACTTCACCATCACGTTCGACAAGGCGTACAACTCGGACTGGATGCTCGCCAACCAGCTGAGCAACATCATCCCGCTGCCGCAGCACGCCTGGGACAAGACCAGCGCGAGCGCGAAGGTCACCGACGCCGACGAGACCCCCGCCGGCGCGAAGCAGGTCTGGAAGTACCTGAACACCGCCGCCGGCAAGATCAGCGACTACGCCAGCGACCCCCTGTGGAAGACGATCTCGGGCCCCTACGGCGTCAAGACCTTCACCACGGCCGGCAACGTCACCCTCGTCGCCAACAAGAAGTACGACGGCGGTCAGAAGCCCGCCATCACCACGGTCAACCTGCTCCCCTTCACCACGGCCGACGCCGAGGTGAACGCGGTCCGCTCCGGCGAGGTCGACTACGGCTACATCAACGCCACCGACATGGACCAGAAGTCGTCCTTCACGGCGAAGGGCTACTCCGTGGAGCCCTGGACCGGCTGGGCCATCACGTACATGCCGTACAACTTCAACAACCCGACGATGGGCGCCGTCTTCAAGCAGCTGTACGCCCGGCAGGCCGTCCAGATGTCGATCGACCAGAAGTCGCTGTCGAAGGTCGTCTTCAACGGCACCGCGACCTCGACCTACGGTCCCGTCCCGCAGGCGCAGGAGTCCGACTACGTCTCCGACGTGCAGAAGTCGAACCCGTACCCGTTCAGCACCTCGAAGGCCAAGGACCTGCTCACCAGCCACGGCTGGGAGGAGCAGGGCGGCACGATGGTCTGCACCGACCCGGGCACCTCGGCCAGCCAGTGCGGCGAGGGTGTCGAGCAGGGCACGAAGTTCTCGATGCAGGTGCTGTCGCAGTCCGGATCGACCGTGACCGACAACATGATGAGCGCGATCCAGTCCTCGCTCGCGAAGACCGGCATCGACTTCACCATCAAGACCGCGCCGGTGTCGAGCGTGCTGTCGCAGACCCCCACCTGCACCTCGGACGAGGCCAGCTGCGACTGGGACCTGTCGTTCTTCGGCACCGCGGGCAGCTGGTACTTCCCGGCCTACCCGACCGGTGAGTCGCTCTTCCAGACCGGCGGTTCGGCGAACTTCGGCAGCTACTCGAACAAGCAGGTCGACGACCTGATCGACGCGACCACCACCTCGACCGACGCCACCGCCGTGCAGGACTACAGCGCCGCGGTCGCGAAGGACCTGCCGGTGATCTGGCTGCCGAGCCCCGACTACCAGATCTCCGTCGTCAAGAAGGGCCTGTCCGGGTTCGACCAGGACTCGCTCGCCAACTTCCACCCGGCCCAGTGGAAGTGGACCAAGTAGGTCGCTGACGCGACCACGGCCTGGAGGCGCGGGGGGGGGCCCCCCCCCCCCCCCCCGCCTCCGCCCCGGCTCACGCAAGAACCGACCATCGGAACCCGCATGACCACAGCTCTCTACCTCACCAGGCGCGTCCTGCAGGCGCTCGCGGTGATCCTCATCGTCACCGTCGTGGTGTTCTGCCTGTTGCACGCGCTGCCCGGCGGCCCCGCCCGCGGCGTGCTCGGCGTCTCCGCGACGCCCACGCAGATCGCCCAGTTCAACCAGGCGCAGGGGCTCGACCAGCCGCTGCCCGTGCAGTACCTGCGGTTCCTCGGTCGTCTGCTCACCGGAGACCTCGGCACCTCGTACACGCTCAACGAGCCGGTCTCGCAGCTCATCGCCGAGCGCCTGCCGAAGACCCTCGTGCTCACCGGCATCTCCGCGGTGCTCGGACTCGTCGTCGCGATCCCGGTCGGCATGCTCCAGGCGGCCCGCCGCAACGGTGCGGTCGACTACGCCGCCACCGCCCTGGCGTTCGTCTTCTACTCGACGCCGGCGTTCTTCCTCGGACTCGTCCTGATCATCGTGTTCAGCCAGCAGCTGCCGTGGCTGCCGTCCCAGGCACCGAGCGGCAACACCCTGGCCGAGGTGTTCCAGGACCCGGCCGGACTCGTGCTGCCCGTGGTGACCGGAGCGCTGGCGATGATCGCGGTGTTCAGTCGCTACATGCGCGCCTCGACGCTCGAGAACCTGCAGGAGGACTACGTCCGCACCGCCCGTGCCGGCGGCGCCTCGACCGCGACGATCCTGCGGCGGCACGTCTTCCGCAACTCGCTCACCCCGGTCGTGGCGATGCTCGGGTACTACCTGCCGGTGCTGTTCGGCGGCGCTCTGGTGACCGAGCAGCTGTTCAACTACCCCGGCATGGGGCTGCTGTTCTGGAACGCCGCGCAGTCCTCCGACTACCCGACGCTGCTCGGCTGCGTGCTCGTCATCTCCATCGCGACCGTCATCGGCACCCTGCTCGCCGACGTCGCGCAGTCCCTGATCGATCCCCGAGTGAAGGCGAGCCGCGCATGACCGCCGTCCAGATGGCCCCCGAAGCCCCGGGAGCCCCCGTCACCGTCGCGGCCACCGGGTTCCGGCTCGCCGCCCGCCGGTTCCGGAGCAACACCCTCGCCGTGATCGGCCTCGCCCTGATCGTCGTCATCGTGCTGTTCTGCTTCGTCGGCCCGTTCCTGTACCCGACCGACCAGACGCACACGATGCTCGAGCAGGCCAACCAGGGCCCGAGCGCCGCGCACTGGCTCGGCACCGACGCCGTCGGCCACGACGTCCTCGGCCGCCTGATGTACGGCGGCAAGGTCTCCCTGATGGTCGGCATCGCCGCCGGGGTCCTGGCCACCGTCGTCGGCACCCTGTGGGGCTCCGTCGCCGGGTACGTCGGCGGCTGGGTCGACGCCCTGATGATGCGCGTCGTCGACGCCGGCATCGCGATCCCGGCGCTGTTCATCCTGCTCGTCATCTCGGCGATCACGAACCCCGGCGTCGGCGGCCTCATCGTCATCCTCGGTCTGGTGTCGTGGCTCGTGCCGTCCCGCCTGATCCGTGCCGAGACCCTGACGCTCAAGAACCGCGACTACGTCCTGACCCTGCGCGCGATCGGCGGCTCGCACGCCCGCGCGATCGGCAAGCACCTGCTGCCGAACTCGGTGTCGACGATCGTCGTCGCGGCGACGTTCCAGGTCGCCGACGCGATCCTGCTGGTCGCCTACGTCTCGTACCTCGGGCTCGGCGTGCAGCCGCCCGCGACGGACTGGGGCGGCATGCTCTCGGCGGGACTCACCGCCGCGTACTCCGGACACTGGTGGCTCATCGTGCCGCCGGGTCTGGCCGTGATCCTGGTCGTCTGCGCGTTCAACGCGGTGGGCGACGGACTGCGGGACGCCTTCGACGTGCGGGGCCGCTGATGACCAACGAACCGATCCTGCGGACGACCGACCTCGGCGTCTCCTTCAGCACCGAGTCCGGCACCGTCGACGCCGTGCGGGGGGTGTCCCTGTCGGTCGCCCCCGGCGAGACCCTCGCCCTGGTCGGCGAGTCCGGCTCCGGCAAGTCGACGGTCGCCCTCGCGGCGATGGGCCTGCTCTCCGGGAACGCGACGGCATCGGGCAGCGCCGTCGTCGCCGGGCACGAGGTCGTCGGGGCAGCCGAGCCCGAACTCCGGGCACTGCGCGGCTCGACGGTGTCGATGGTCTTCCAGGAGCCCGCGACCGCCCTCGACCCGCTCACCCGCGTCGGCGCCCAGATCGCCGAGGTGATCCGGAACCACCGTGACGTCTCCGCGTCCGCCGCCGCGGCCGAGGCCGTCGACCTGCTCCGCCGCGTCGGCATCCCCGACCCCGAGTCGCGCACCCGGTCGTTCCCGTTCCAGCTGTCCGGTGGGCAGCGCCAGCGCGTGGTCATCGCGATGGCGATCGCGAACGCACCGAAGCTGCTCATCGCGGACGAGCCGACCACCGCGCTCGACGTGACCGTCCAGGCCGAGATCCTCGAGCTCCTGCGCGCGCTCGCCGTCGAGACCGGCACCGGTGTGCTGCTGGTCACGCACAACATGGGCGTCGTGGCGGACTTCGCCGACCGGGTCGCGGTCATGCTCCAGGGCGAGATCGTCGAGACCGGCGGGGTCGAGGACGTCCTGATCCGCCCGGAGCACGAGTACACCAAGCGGCTCCTCGCCGCGGTGCCGCGGCTCGAGACGCCGGCGTCGGCATCCGACGCCGCCGAGTCGGCGACACGCCTCCAGATCCGGGGGCGTGACGCGGAGACGCCGGCGTCTTCCGAGCTGGGTGCGTCGGGTGCGGCGGACGGGAGGCCCGGTGCGGCCCCGGTGGTCGACCTGCGGGACGTCTCGGTGACGTTCGGGCGCGGGGCGCGCGCCGTCCACGCGCTCGCCGGCATCGACATCACGGTGCACGCCGGTGAGACCGTCGGTCTGGTCGGCGAGTCCGGTTCGGGCAAGTCGACCGCGGCCCGGGTGGCGCTCGGTCTGATCAAGCCGACGTCCGGCACGGTGTCGCTGTTCGGGCAGGACCTGCGGACGGCCAAGGGGCGCGACCGCCGTGCCCTCCGGTCCGGCATCGGCGTGGTGCTGCAGGACCCGGTGGCGTCCCTCGACGCCCGGATGTCCGTGGCCGAGTGCATCGCGGAGCCGCTGGCCGTGCACCGTCGCGGGATGTCCTCGGCCGACCGGCGTCGCCGCATCGACGAGGTGCTCGACGCCGTCCGGCTGCCGCGGACCCTGGCCTCCCGGGCCCCGCGTGAGCTCTCCGGTGGGCAGCGCCAGCGGGTCTCCCTGGCCCGGGCGCTGGTGCTCGAGCCGCGGCTGCTCGTCGCCGACGAACCGACCTCGGCGCTCGACGTCAGCGTGCAGGAGACCGTGCTCGAGGTGCTCGGCGAGCTGCAGGACGACCTCGGGTTCGCGTGCCTGTTCGTCTCGCACGACCTGGCCGTCGTGCAGCACTTCGCCGAGCGTGTCGTGGTGATGCGCCAGGGCGTCGTCGAGGAGCAGGGCACCACCGGCACCACGCTCCTGCACCCCACCACCGACTACACCCGACGCCTGCTCGCCGCGGTGCCGGTGCCCGACCCCGTGCTGCAACGACAGCGCCGGGCCGCGCGCCTCGCCTCGCTCGCGGCGGTGACCGCGTGAGCCGGGTCCTGGCCGGGGTCGACATCGGCGGGACGAACACCAAGGTCGTCCTGACCACGCACGACCTCGAGGTCATCGACCGGGTCGACCTGCAGACGCCCGCCCACGCGGGCGGGGCAGCGATCGTGACGGCCGCCCTCGGGGCGGTGACGGGTCTGCTCGAGACGCACCGGGCCTCCCTTGCGGGTGTCGGGGTGGGCGCGGCCGGTGTCGTCGACCGGGCCACGGGGACCGTGCTGGTCACCGGCAACTCGTTCACCGGCTGGGCCGGGTACGGCGTGACGCGGGCCGTCACCGACGCGCTCGGCGTGCCCGCGACCCTGGACAACGACGTGAACGCGTTCCTGCTCGGCGAGATCGCGACCGGCGCGGTGGTGGGGGAGTCCGACGTGCTCGGCATGACCCTCGGCACCGGGGTCGGCGGCGCCCTCGTGCTCGACGGACGGCTCTTCGCCGGCCCGCGCGGCGCCGCCGGCGAGATCGGCCACGTCCCCGGGTTCGGCGACGCCCGCTGCACCTGCGGGCAGACCGGGCACCTGGAGACCATCGCGGGCGCCCGCGGCATCGCCGACCGCTACGCCGAGCGCTCCGGGCGCACGCTCTCGGCACGGGACGTCGCCGTCGCAGCGCGCGGTGGCGACGCCGACGCGGCCGCCGTCTTCGCCACCGCGGGATGGGGTCTCGCCCGTGCCGCGCTGCTGACCGCGGGGATCCTCGACGTCACCACCGTCCTGATCGGCGGCGGCATCGCACGGTCGTGGGACCTGCTCCAGCCCGCCATCTCGGCGGCGATCGACGCGGAACCGCCCGTCAGCGGAGCGACGATCCGGCTCGCGCAGTCGACGCTCGGGGCCGATGCCGTGGCCCTCGGGGCAGCGGCGCAGGTGCGGGCCCGGGTGCTGGAGCCGGAGACCGCGTAGCGGGGAAAGGCCGGGTCAGGGCACCCAGACGACGATGCCGCGCAGGTCGTGCAGCACCGCGGCGAGGCCGGCGCGCAGCCCGCGAGCGGCACGGTCCTCGGTGAAGGTGCCGGGGTCGTAGTGGCTCGACGGACCGAGGCCCTCGCCACGGAACCCGCCGCCCGTCCAGTCCGCCGCCGTGACGTTCGACGTCGGCTCCGCGATCTCGGCACCGACGACCAGGAACTGCTGGTGGAGCGCGGTCGGTGAGACGGCCGCGAGCGGGTCGACCATGTGGTTGCCGACGGTGATGACGAGGTCGGGCTCGGCGTCGACGGCGCGCAGGACCGCGGCGATCCGGTCGTCGGCGTCCGTCGCCGAGACCGGGGTGACGGTGACGTCCTCGTCCGACGCCCACGAGTCGACGGCGTCGAGCAGGGTCCGGGTCGCGGCGTCCGCGGCGTCCCCCGCGTCGGAGAGCAGCACGACGTCGTAGCCCGCGGGAGCGTGCACGCCGGACCACGAACCCGGTTCGGGGTGGATGGTGGCCTCGGGTGCCGGCGGCTGGTCCGGATCGGAGAACCCGGTGCCCAGGACGCCGGCGGACGCGTGCGCCGAGGCGTTCGCCGTCGGGCCGGTGCCGCCGGTGGTGCCGTCCGACGCCCGGGAGCAGCCGGCCAGCAGGGTGGCGCCGGCCGCGGCGAGGGCGACGGCGGTCAACAGGGAGGTCGTCCGGGTGGCTGGGCGGATCACGGCACCATGCAAGCACGCCCGACGGCCGCTCCGGGCCGGTCGGGGGACCTGTCCAACACCCGTCCCGTTGCTGGTCACCGGTTGTTCACCTTCCGGTCGTCTGTGAGCCGGATCGTCTGCGCGTGCCCTCCGGAACCACCGCCGCGCTCCTGCGCGCCCGCCCCGTCCACTCGTCTTCCCCGACCGCGCTGACTGCGCTGGCCGCACGGGTCGCCGGCGCGCTCGTGCTGCTCGGGGTGGTCGTGATCAGCGTGCTCGGGGGAGCCGCACCGGCGTCGGCGCACGGCTTCAGCTCGGTCGTGTACGCCGACGTGACGTCCACGAAGCCGACGGTCGTGCGGGCGGAGCTCGGGCTCGAGTACGACCTGATGCTCGTCTCGGTGGCCACGAGCGAGCACGACGACGCGCTGCACGAGCAGGGGCAGCGCGCCTGGGACGACGGGGACTTCCCGGGGATGGTGACGGCCGCCGAGGCGCACACCGACGCGATCGGGGAGTACGTGTTCGACCGGTTCACGGTGACCGGAGCCGGTGGGCGGGCCTGCACGGGCACCCTCGACCCCACGGTCACGGTCGACCTGCGGGACGAGGTGCCGTACGCCCACGTCACCGCCGACTTCACCTGCCCGGAGGCGTCCGAGACGCAGTCGGGACACGTGGTGTCGTCGACGCTGTTCCCCGACGACGAGTCCTTCGTCCGCGACACCAAGACGATCGTCACGTACGACGTCGACGACCGCGCGGGATCGGCCACCCTCGACGCCTCGCAGCGCACGTTCTCCACCGAACAGTCGGCGGGGGAGCGCTTCTGGGAGTTCTTCCGCCTGGGCGCCGAACACCTGCTGACCGGCATCGACCACATCCTGTTCCTCGTCGCGCTCATCGCCGGGTCGCGTCGCCTGCGCGAGGTCGTCTACACGGCGTCCGCGTTCACGATCGCGCACTCGATCACGTTCATCCTCGCCGCGCTCGGTGTGGTCAGCCCACCCGCGATCGTCGTCGAGCCGCTCATCGCCCTGTCGATCGCCGCGGTCGCCGGCTGGTACCTGTGGCGGCTCTGGCGACGCCGGTCGCGGGCCGACGAACTGGTGGTCGGCGAACACGGACACTTCTCGCTCGACCGCGCCGGCTGGACCCGGCTGGCCGTCGTCTTCGCCTTCGGACTCATCCACGGGCTCGGGTTCGCCGGTGCCCTGGGCATCCACGAGGCGTTCTCGTGGCAGCTGCTCGTCTCGCTCCTCGTCTTCAACGTCGGCATCGAGGCCGTGCAGCTCGCGATCATCGTCATCGTGTTCCCGCCGCTCTCGCTGCTGCGGCGGAAGGCGCACCGGGTGTCGCTCTGGGTGACGGGCGCGGTGACCGCCGGGGTCTTCGTGATGGGGATGATCTGGTTCGTCGAGCGGCTGGCCGCGGGCTGACCGGGCCCGTCGTCCCGGGGGCGTTCGACGTCCGTTCCTGAACAACGATGAACCGTCACTCAGCGTTTACCAAGACGTTTTGCAGGGCGTGCAGAGTCTTCCGTGCTGCACCATCCCACGTCTGAGAAACGGACCCACATGAGTCTCCTGTCCGGCGCCACTACCCGGCGCAGAACCACCACCCTCCGCGTCTGCGGAGCCGTCCTCGGGGCCGCGCTCATCGCCGGTGCCTCGATGGTCGGCACGAACGCCGCCACCGCGGCGACGAACACCCCCACCACCAACATCTCCACCGGTGGCCCGATCCACATCCTGCTCGGCGTCGGCGCGACCGAGAGCCAGCGCATCGCCTCGTGGTACTTCCCCACGAACGTCGCGCAGTCCGTCGAGATCCAGAAGACCGCGTCCATGACGGACGGGGTCTTCACCGACGCCAAGAAGACGATCGACGCCTCGGAGGCCGCGAACACCGCCGCCGACACGAGCGCGACCGACTCGAACACCAAGGGCATCGCGGGCATCGCCGCCCAGTCGGGCTACATCAACGCCCACGCGACGATCTCAGACCTCGAGCCGAACACCTCGTACACGTACCACGTCGGTGCGGCGGACGGCTCGGCCTGGTCCGCGTCGTACACCTTCACCACGAAGAGCTTCTCCGGCGACTTCGACTTCCTGTTCTTCGGTGACCCGCAGATCGGTTCGTCTGGCTTCACCGACGACGACGGCGCCGGCTGGGCGGACACGCTCCAGTACGCCACGTCGACCGAGCCGGACGCAGAGCTCCTGGTCTCCGGTGGCGACCAGGTCGAGCACGCCAACAACGAGTACGAGTGGGGCGCGTTCGCGGACAGCAGCGACGTGCTGAAGCGCTACCCGTGGGCCTCGACCATCGGCAACCACGACGTCGGCGGCAAGGCCTACGAGCAGCACAACCAGGTGCCGAACTCCCTCAAGGTGCCGGACTTCTACCCGGGCGGCAACACGACCGCGAACTCGGGTGGCGACTACTGGTACATGTACAAGGGCGTCCTGTTCATCGACATCAACTCGAACGCCTACGCGGCCGGTTCGGACGCTGCCCACGTGAACTACGTGCGCGACGTCATCAACCGCTACGGCGACGACGCCAAGTGGACCACGCTGGTCTACCACCACTCGATCTACTCGCCGGCCGACCACGCGAACGACCGTGACAACCAGCAGCGCCGGTTCGACTTCACGCGTTCGTTCTCGGACATGGGCGTCGACCTCGTCCTGCAGGGCCACGACCACTCCTACTCGCGCAGCTACGCGATCAAGAACGGCAAGAAGGCCAACGTCAACGAGCAGCCCGCTGCTCCCGAGGTCTTCTCCGGCCCCGGCGGTGTCATCTACATGACGGCGAACTCGGCCTCCGGCTCGAAGTACTACGACCTCACCACCCCGGACGCCACCCAGGGCGGCTACGGCGCGGACCCGCTCGACCCCACCGGTCAGCGTCACTTCGCCAACTCGGTCGAGAACCAGGAACACGTCCGCACCTTCGTGAAGGTCTCGGTCACCGACGACAAGCTCGCCGTCGAGAACATCCGCGCCAGCGACTGCACCACCCGCAACTCGGCGGTGCAGCACGGCAAGGTCGACAGCTGCGGCGTGACCCTCCAGCCGACGGCCACCGCCGACCCGGCCGCGATCGGTTCGACGGTCGACAGGTTCGACCTGCACGCCACGCTGCCGACGACGACCACCACGCTCTCCGCGTCGGCCGCCGAGCAGACCTACCGCACCGCGAAGCCGGCCACGGTCACCGCGACCATCGCCGGTGGCATCGGCACCCAGCAGGGCACGGTGACGTTCAAGGACGGCAGCAAGGTCCTCGGCACCGCCCCGGTCAAGGACGGCGCGGCCAGCATGACGCTGCCGAGCACGCTCGCCATCGGGAAGCACTCGGTGACGGCCTCGTTCGTCAACGCGGACCCGGTCTACTCGGGAACGAACTCGAAGACCGCGAAGGCCATGACGGTCTCCGTCGAGAAGGCCCCGTCGCGCACCGCCGTCAAGTACAGCGGTGGCAAGGCGACCGTCCAGGTGAAGGCCACCGGCTTCAGCGTCGACGGCACCGCCCGGATCTACCAGGGCTCGAAGCGCCTCGCCACCGTCACGGTGCAGGACGGCGTGGTCACGTCGAAGCTCCCGCTGAAGAAGGGCGCGCACAACCTGCACGCCGTCTTCGCCGGGACCTCGGAGCTCACCACGAGCACCAGCCCGACCATCACGGTCGTCGTCAAGTAACACCCGGTACCAGCGAGGGCCCCGCGATCTCGATCGCGGGGCCCTTCGCCGTGTGGCACGGGGGGGTGGGCGACCTGCCCAACCCGAGGACAGGCGCCGCACCGGCTGACGGGAGACCCGAACTCCCTACCCGGCCGCCGCTGGTGCGAGCGACCGGTCAACCTGTGGTGATCATGCGCTCGCGTCCCCCGATCCGGCTGGGATCCGGGCCGATTGTCAGGCTTCGACCGGATGTGCAGACATTCCTAGGTCCTGGCTGTGGAGAAGCGCATACTTCGAGTCTCCGAGAATGCGCGCTCGTCGCCGACGTCACCCCGCCTCTCCCAGCAGGAAGAGACGGCCATGCACGCTCTCCACCGCCGACGGGGCTCCCTCCTCGTCGTCTCGGCCGCGGCCGTCGCAGCGTTGATCACCCTCGGCACCGGCGGCGGAGCATCAGCCGCCACGGTCATCGACGGTCCCGTCAACCTCGGCACAGCATCGACCTACGGCGTCCTCGGCGCCAGTGCGGTCACGAACACCGGCCCCTCCGTGGTCAACGGCGACCTCGGCTTGTCGCCGGGCACGTCGATCACGGGCTTCGGCGGTGCACCGAACGGCGTCGTCAACGGCACCACGCACCAGACCGACGCCGCAGCCGCACAGGCCCAGCGCGACACCACCACCGCCTACAACGTCGCCGCGTCGCTCTCCCCGACCCAGACCGGTCTGACCGAGCTGAACGGTCTCTCGCTCTCGCCGGGTGTGTACTCCGGTGGCGCGCTCGCCCTGGCGAACAACGGCGCACTGACCCTGGCCGGCAGCGCGGACTCCGTGTGGGTGTTCCAGGCCGCGTCGACCCTGACCATCGGGTCCGCCAGCCGGATCACGATCACCGGTGGCGCCAGCTCGTGCAACGTCTTCTGGCAGGTCGGCAGCTCGGCCACCGTCGGCACCGGCGCGCAGTTCCAGGGCACCGTCCTGGCACAGCGGTCCGTGACCGCCACCACCGGCGCGACCGTGCAGGGCCGACTGCTGGCCCGCACCGGCGCGGTGACCCTCGACACCAACACGATCACCGCCTCGAACGGTTGCCCCGCCCCGGGCACCCCGTCCGAGTCGCCGACCATCACCTCGGGCACCCCGTCCGACGGCACCGTGGACGTGCCCTACTCGTCCACCGTCACCGCGACCGGCACCCCGAACCCGACCTTCACCGCCACGGGCCTGCCCGACGGCCTGACGATCAACAGCACCACGGGCGTCATCTCGGGTACCCCGACCACCCCGGGTACCTCGACCGTGACGATCACCGCGTCCAACGGGACCAGCCCGGACGACACCCAGACGGTCACCATCACGGTCCGTGCCCCGGCACCGGTGCCCACCGCGACACCCAGCCCGACCGCTCCGGCCGTGGTGCCCACCGACACCCCGACCGGCCCCGCGGGCGCCGGCGGTGGCGGCGGAACCGACCAGCCCACCGGTCAGCTCGCCTTCACCGGATCGGACCCGACCATCCCGCTGAGCATCGCCGCGGCCCTGCTCGCCGCTGGAGCCACGCTCATGGTCCTGCTGCGTCGCCGCCGCCGCACCGTCGGCCGCTTCTGATCCACCCGCACCACCGACGGCCCCGCGACCCTGGTCGCGGGGCCGTCTGCGTGCGGTCACCGGACTCGCGAACGGTCCACGTGCCCGACCGCGCGGGGGCATGCCGACCGACGGCGTCGTCGACGACGTGCCACGGGCCTCCCGGCTCGTCGAGGACGACCCGGTCGTCGCACCCGTGAGGACCCTCAGGTACTGAGCCGTCACGTCATCCTCCAGGACGATCCGGTGCCAACAGCTGTCTCCCTACTGTTGGCGGCGGAGCGTGCGGTGGCGCATGCCCGTCGCACCAGGGGAGATCCGACGTGAACCGTTCGCCGAGACGCCGTTCCACCATCGCGCTGCAGATCGCGTGTTCGACACTCATCGCCGGGGCGCTCGCCGTCTCCGGCACGATCGCGGCACTGCCCGCGACCGCAGCACCGGGCGACGGGCCCACCGCCGCGACGGGGACGACCACGATCACGACCCCGGGCACGCCCGTCGCGCAGGGCGAGGACTGGACCGTGACGCCCACCGACGGCGGGTACACCGTCGTCCTGACCCTCGCCGAGCCCCTGCCGATCCGCGCAGCGGCACCGGTCCTGCTGGTCGACGGCACGGACATCGGCGTGGCGCAGACGAGCCTCGACCAGCGGCAGCTGACGGTCACCACGACCGACCCCACGGTCGCCGACGCCCGCAGCGTCGAACTCGGATGGTCGGGTGCGACCGACCTGCAGGGCAACCGCCAGTCGGCGACCGCACCGCAGACGGTGGCGCCGCGCGAGGCCCCGGCACCCCTGACCGACGACCCCGCTGCAGCGGGCCAGTACGCGGTCACCCGGGCCGACTACGACCTGGGCAACGAGGCCGAGACGATCAAGGGCTTCGGCCGCAAGGGCGAGATGCGTGCCGCGGTCTTCGTCCCGGAGGACGCCCCGGGCAAGCGCCCCGTCGTCGTGTTCTTGCACGGCCGCCACGAGGCCTGCGTCGGCGGCACCGAGAACCCCAGGGCGTGGCCGTGCGGGAAGGGCCAGACGGACATCCCGAGCTACCTCGGCTACAACGCCGCGGCGACCGCGCTCGCCAGCCACGGCAACGTCGTCGTGTCGATCTCCGCGAACGCGATCAACGCCCTCGACGGCAGCTACTCGGACGACGGCGGAGCGGTGGCCCGCGGCCAGCTCGTCCTCGACCACCTCAGCCTGCTCCAGCGCGCCGACGCCGGGCAGGAACCCCGCCTGTCACCGCTGCTGACCGGCAAGCTCGACCTGCAGCACGTCGGGCTGATGGGGCACTCGCGCGGCGGTGACGGCGTGGTCCGAGCGGCCCTGCTCAACATGCAGCGCACCAGCCCCTTCGGCATCCGTGCCGTCCTGCCCCTGGCGCCGACCGACTTCGGGCGCATGACCCTGCCGGACACGAACACGGCGGTGGTCCTGCCGTACTGCGACGGTGACGTGTCCGACCTGCAGGGCCAGCACTTCTACGACGACTCCCGCACGGCCTTCGGGGACGACGTGCTGCGCTCCTCGGTCCTGGTGATGGGCGCGAACCACAACTTCTTCAACACGACGTGGACCCCGGGCAAGTACGCGAAGGCGTCGTCGGACGACTGGTACGACGAGTCCGACGCGGTCTGCGGCGCGAAGGCGAAGCACACCACCCGACTGTCGTCCGACCAGCAGTACGCCGTCGGCACGAGCCTGATCAGCGGGTTCTTCCGCCTGACGCTCGACGGTGAGCAGCAGTTCCTGCCGATGTTCGACGGCACCGACCGGCAGCCCGCCGCCCTGGGCGCGGCAGACATCCGGGTGACGGCCTCGCAGCCCGGCGCGAGCCGACGCGACCTGGCCCTGTTCGACACGACGAACCCGGCGATCACCACCACCGGTGCCCTGACGGCGAAGACCTGCGCGAGCACCGACAACCTGCCCGCGAAACAGACCCTGCCGGCGTGCGTCTCGATCACGTCGAACGCCCCGGACTACACGCCCGCGTTCCTGGCCTCCTCGGTGCCGGCGACCCCGGCCCTGCACGTCACGCCCACCAAGGCGGCGACCGGCGGACAGGTGCACGTCCCGGTGGCCCCGACGGCCGGTGACTTCACCGGGTTCCAGGCGCTGTCGCTCCGGCTCACCCCGGACGACACGGCGACGACGAACGCCGACGTCTCGATCAGCCTCCGCGACGCCACCGGTGCCGTGGCGACCCGACGCGTGTCGGACACCAGCCGTGCCGGTCAGCTGCTCCCCGGCACCCGGACAGCGCCGCGCAAGACGATCCTGCAGCAGGCACGCATCCCGCTCGACACCTTCACCGGCATCGACCTGGCGTCGGTGCGCGAGGTGACGATCGACGTCCCGCAGAAGAACAGCGGGATGCTGCTGAGCGACCTCTCGCTCCTGCCCGCAGCGACCCTCGGTACCCCGGTGGTCACGAACCGTCCCACCGCCCGCATCGCCGACCGCTTCGTCGACGAGGGGCGCACCCGCACGGTCGTCCGGGCAGCGGTCGTGCTCTCGCGGCCGGCCGAACAGGCGACGACGGTCTCCTTCGACCTCGACCAGGCGTCGGACAACCGCATCCGTCCGGCGATGCAGGCCGTCACGTTCCAGCCGGGCGAGGTCTGCCGCGCGGTCGCCGTGTCGGTGAACGGCGACCGCACCCCGTCGTTCTCGCGGACGGCGGACTACCCGATGACGCTCAGCAACACCCAGGGCGGCTCGGTGATCGGCGACTCGATCGGCACCATGCGCATCCGCGAGGACGACGGCGTGCGCGCCGTGAACGGACGCGTGACCGCATCCGCTCCGGCGGTCGGTACCCCGGGCGACGCGTGTGCCGAGGCCCAGGCGACGAGCACCCCGATCGCGGTGACGCCGGCGAGCAGCCGGAAGGGTGCCAAGGTCGCGATCTCGGCGACGGGCTTCCGCGCCGGCGAGTCGGTCACCGTCAGCATCGACGGCGGCCGGGCCACCCGCACGACGGCCAACGCCGCCGGCAAGGTCCGCCTGAAGGTCACGAAGACCGTGGCGGCGCTGGCACCGGGCACGCACGTGGTGCACGCCCGTGGCTACGGCTCGGACCAGCGGGCTCGGGGCACCTTCACGACGACGAAGTAGCCGTGCACGGTCCGGCACCGGTCATCGCGCGCGCCACCACGGCTGACGCGCGCGAGATCGGTGCGTTCCAGGCGCGCTGCTGGGAGCAGACGTACCGCGGGGTGGTGCCGGACGCCTTCCTCGACGGAACGGCTGGTGCCGACCGCGCCGCGCGCTGGGCGGAGCGGATCCGGACACGCACCCGCGGGGTGCTCACCGCGCGGGCCGACGACGGGACCCTGCTCGGCGTCGCGAGCACCGAGCGCCGAGCGGACCCGGCCGGCGGGCTCCCCGAGCTCGAACTCGTCACCCTGTACGTCGACCGGGGTGCGCACGGCACCGGTGTCGCCGCCCTGCTCCTCGACGCGGCCATCGGCGACGAGGACGCACACCTGCTCGTCTTCGCGGCGAACACCCGTGCGCGCCGGTTCTACGCCAAGCACGGCTTCGTGCCGGAGGGTCCGCGACTGACCGACCCCGGGACGGGGCTCGACGAGGAACGGTGGGTCCGGAGGCGGCCCGTGTGAACCCTCAGGGCGCTCAGGACGCTCCGGCGGCCAGGAGGTCGGCGAGCGGGACGTCGTCGCGTGCCACGTCGGCGGCGACCTGGCTCAGCGACCGCTGGGTGGCACGTGCGTAGCGACGGATCATGCCGAACGCCTGCTCGACGTCGACCCCGGCCGCACGTGCGAGGTACCCCTTGGCCTGCTCGATGGCGACCCGGCTGTCGAGGGCACGCTGGAGCTGCTCCGCGGTGAGGGTCGCGTGCTCGAGGGTCCGTTGCTGCAACAGGCTGATCGTCGCGACGTCGGCGAGGGCCTGGGCGGCCCGGGCATCGGCTCCGTTCAGCGCCCCTTCCGTCTCGCGGAACAGGTTCAACGACCCGACGGTGGTGTCCCGCAGCCGGAGCGGGATGGCGTGGACGCCCGCGTAGCCACGCGCCCGCGACGCCTCGGCGAACCGTGGCCAGTGCTGCCGCAGGTCGTCGGCGTTCTCCGACGTCACCAACCGGCCGGTGGTCACGGCGGTGATGCAGGGCCCCTCGCCGGCGTTGAGCTGGAGCAGGCCGATGAAGCTGCTGCGCTCGCTCGTCGAGGCGACGACCCGCAGCTCGTCGTGCTTGTCGAGCAGGTGGATGGCGCCCGCGGCGGCGTCGAACAGCTCGACGGCCCGGTCGACCAGCGTCTGCAGCACGTCGACCACGTCGTAGTCCGCCACCAGAGAGTCGGTGAGGGTCACGAACGTCTCGACCAGTCGTGCTTCGCGTACCTCGGTCATGTGGGGAACGGTCCTTCCGTCGAGCAGGCGGGACAACCGTAGTCGAGCGGCGGACACGCGGACCTGTGGCTTGCACCCGGGAGCGTGACGGCTCTAGCGTTGGACCAGCAGCCCCAGACCCCGGCCGCCGGAACGTTCCTCCATTCCGATGACGACCAGGGAGCCCATGACCACGCAGCACGCCGGTACCAGCCCGCAGCGGGAGACCAGCTCGAAACCCCTCTCCAGCGGCTTCCGGAAGACCGGTTCCCCGGCCGGACCACGGACCGGTGGCACCTCGTCGTACTCCGCGCTGCTGGCACAGGTGAAGGAAGCCGGGCTGCTCCGTCGCCGTCGGGGCTTCTACTGGGCGCTGTTCACCGCACTCGTCGTCGCCACGGCCGCGTGCTGGGTCGTCTTCGCGTTCCTGGGTGACTCGTGGTTCCAGCTGATCGTGGCCGGTGCGCTGGGGGTGCTGTTCACGCAGTTCGCGTTCCTGTCGCACGAGGCTGCGCACCGTCAGGTGTTCGAGTCCCAGAAGTGGAACGACCGCGCGGGCCGCTGGCTCGGCACGTTCCTGGTGGGGCTGAGCTACTCGTGGTGGATGAACAAGCACACCCGGCACCACGGCAACCCGAACACCGTCGGCAAGGACCCGGACATCGCGCCGGACGCGATCCGCTTCCTGCCCGAGGACGCAGCGGCTGTCAAGAACGGGCCGCTCCGGGTGTTCGTGCAGAACCAGGGCTGGTTGTTCTTCCCGCTGCTCACGCTCGAGGGCATCAACCTGCACCGGGCCGCCGTCATGTCGGTGCTCCGCGGGACGGGCGGACGCAGCGACGTCCGGGGGCGCGTCCTCGAGGGCATCCTGCTGGTGGCGCGGTTCGCGATCTACCTGACGGTGGTGTTCTGGTTCCTGCCGTTCGGGATGGCGTGTGCGTTCCTCGGGGTGCAGCTGGCCGTGTTCGGCGTGATGATGGGTGCTTCGTTCGCTCCGAACCACAAGGGCATGCCGACCATCGCCCACGACGCGAAGGTCGACTTCTTCTCCCGCCAGGTGCGGACTTCGCGCAACATCCGTGGCGGCTGGTGGGTGTCGTTCCTGATGGGTGGGCTCAACTACCAGGTCGAGCACCACCTGTTCCCGTCGATGCCGCGTCCGGCGTTGAAGCAGGCCCGCCTGTTGGTGCGGGACCACTGCGACACCCTCGACGTGCCCTACACGGAGACCACGTTGCTGCGTTCGTACGGCATCGTCGTCCGGTACCTCAACCGTGTCGGCCTCGCCGCCCGCGACCCCTTCGTCTGCCCCATGGTGACCGAGCTCCGGATCCACTGACACGGCCACCCCGCCCCGCCCGACGCCCACCCCGCCCGACCCCACCTCGCACGCACCACACCCCACCGAAGGAACCACCACCGTGAAGACCGTCATCGTCCTCGTCGTCCTCTGGGCAGTCCTGTCCATCGTCGGCTTCGCCCTGAAGGGCCTGCTCTGGCTCGGCATCATCGGCATCGTCCTGCTGCTCGGCACGATCGTCTTCGGCGCCGTCCGCCGCAGCGGCAACAAGGCTCGCAACGCCGGCCGGACCAACTAGTCCGCCACTGGCGAAGCGCACCACCAGCAGGAACCCCCGCACCGACCGCATGCCGACGCCCCCGAACGAACCCGGCCCGCTGCGCGCCGCCGTGGTCGTGAACCCGACCAAGATCGACGCGGCCCGGCTCCGGGCCGTGCTCCGCACCGAGGAGCGCGCGCACGGATGGGACGAGTCGCTCTGGCTCACCACCAGCGCCGACGACGACGGACGCGCGGCCGCCAGGGCGGCGTGCGCGGCACACCCGAGCGTCGTCCTGGTCGCCGGCGGCGACGGCACGCTCCGGATCGTCGCCGAGGAGCTCCGCGGCACCGGGATCCCGGTGGCGCTCCTCCCGAGCGGCACCGGCAACCTGTTCGCGCGCAACCTCGGCCTGCCCCTCGGCGACCTCCAGCGGTCCGTTCGTGCGGGCCTCACCGGGGTCGACCGCCCGATCGACGTCGGACTGGCCGACCTGACCGACCCGGCCGGCGTCACCACGTCCCACGCGTTCCTGGTGATGACCGGCATCGGCCTCGACGCGAGCATGGCGGCGGACACGAACGCCTGGGTCAAGAAGCGTCTGGGGTGGGTGGCCTACTCGGACCCCATCGCCCGGTCCGTCATCGGCAACCGGCAGATCCCGGTGCACTACGGGATCGACGACGCCCCGCTCCGCAGCATGAGCGCGCACACGATCATCGTCGGGAACTGCGGCACGCTGACCGCCGGCATCCTGCTGCTGCCCGCGGCGCGACCGGACGACGGGGTCCTCGACGCCGTGGCGTTCCGGCCCGCCGGGTGGTTCGGGTGGACGAAGGTCGGGTACGCCCTGACGCTCAACCGGTTCTTCTCGCGCACCCGGTTCGGGCGGCTCCTGGCCCGGGTCCTGCCGACGTCACGTGCGCTCCGGTACACCCGGGCGCGGACGCTCCGGCTGACCGTCGACACCCCCGAGCGCGTGCAGCTCGACGGCGATGCGTTCGGCGAGGTGGTCGCGGTGACGCTCACCACCGACCACCACGGCCTGGTGCTGCGGACGGAGCCGGACGGGCCGCGGACCCGACGGGCCTAGCCGGTGCTGCCGAGGTCGGCGCCCCGGTGCACGACGTCCTCGGCCAGCGCGCGGAGGCTGCGGCCGGCGTCGGCCGCAGCACGTCGCAGCAGCTGGAACGCCTCGTCCATCCGGATGCCCCGCCGGTAGGCGAGCGCACCCTTCGCCTGCTCGACGAGCACCCGCGCCCCGAGGGCGTCCTCGACCCGGTCCTCGATCGTGACGGGGCCACCACGGTCCCGCTGGCGCACGAGGGCAGCCGAAGCGGCGTCGGCGAGCAGCTGGATCAGCACGACGTCCTCGTCGCTGTGGCCGCGGGTGTGGTCGGCGAAGACGCACAGCGAGCCGATCGTCCGGTCCCGCAACCGGATCGGCTCGGCGAACGTGCCCTGCAGCCCGCGGTCACGCATCGTCGTCACGAATGCCGGCCACTCCGACTCGTGCGTCGACACGTCGGCCACGTCGACGGTCGTGCCGGTCCGGTAGCAGTCGAGGCACGAGCCCTCGTCCGTCCCGAGCTGGGCTTCTTCGGCCTCGCTGCTGCGCTCACTCGTCGAGGCCAGGACCTGCAGTGTGCCGAACCGGTCCGCGATGACGATGCCTGCCTCGATCGCCGAGGTCGCCTCGACGCACGCGGCGATGACGCGGTCCACGGCGTCGAGTACGTCGAGACCCGGCTCCAAGACCCGCGCGACCCGGTCCGGGAAGGCGGTCTCGTCACTCGTCGTCATGCACCCGACGCTACGACGAGACCGTTGGCGCACCGCCCAGCCAGTTCGCGTACCGGACGACCGGTACCGGCCCGCGGGGACACGATCGACGCCCGCGTCCGTCGAAGTGCGGACTGGTGCGAACCCTGAGCAAGGGGCAAGGATGGCGCATCAGTTGCACAACGCAACTGGTAGGTGCTTCACCGACAGAGGAGTCGTCATGAAGAAGTCCATCGCAGCCGCGTTCGCCGCGGTCGCCGTCATCACCGCCGGCGTGTTCGCCGCTTCGCCCGCGTCCGCGCTGCCCGTCAGCACGAAGGTCGTCGGCGGCGAGAAGGCCCCCACCACCTCGTGGGCCGTGCAGCTCGAAGCATCCGGCGGCTCCATCCCCTCGGGGTACGTCAGCAACTGCACCGGCGAGCAGCTCAACGCCTCGTGGGTCCTCACCGCCCGGCACTGCATCGACGGGATCGGCACGATGCGGGTCTACCACTCCAACTCCACCGTCAACCGCGGCACGGCCGTCTCGGTCGACCGCATCAGCACCTCGCCCGCCGGAGACATCGCGCTCGTGCACCTGCGGACCGCCTACCCGCTGTCCACCTACGCACCCCTCGACCTCACCGCGACCGCCAAGTCGAGCGGCACCGGCACCATCCAGGGCTACGGCCTGCGGGCCAACGCCACCCAGTCCGACGGCCTGTACCAGGCCACCGTCTCGCTCACCGGCGCGAGCACCGACGCCTTCAGCGGTCGGGCCCAGCACCTCACCGGCGTGACCGGTGCCTCGAACCACGGCGACTCGGGCGGCCCGCTGCTCGTCAACGGCAAGGTCGTCGCCGTCTGCTCCACCGGCGACAGCGCCGACCCCGGCGCCAACACCAAGGCCGGCTCCAACTACGCCCTGCTGTCGCAGGCCTCGTCCTGGATCAAGACCACGGCCGGCGTCTGAACCAGCTGACCCACTGGAGGCGCGGTGCCAGCTGGCACCGCGCCTCCAGTGGCGTCCACACCCGTCTTCAGGGCGCGGGGTCGCCTGCGCCTGCCAGCTGCCAGCTGAGCGCCCGTCCGGGGCACGACGACGACAGTGGGGCCATGAGCCAGTACGAGAAGCGCGATCCGAACACCCTCTACCCGGCACCGCCGTACCCGAAGCAGGAACAGTCGCTGCCGGGCGCCGCGTGGAAGATGGAACCGAAGCCCGACCACGGCGAGGACAGCTACGTCGGGCTCGGCCGCCTGAAGGGGTACCGCGGCATCGTCACCGGTGCCGACTCCGGTATCGGCCGTGCCGCCGCCATCGCCCTGTCACGCGAAGGCGCGGACCTGGTGCTCTCCTACCTGCCGGATGAGCAGGAGGACGCGGAACAGGTCCGCGACCTGCTCGAGTCCGAGGGCCGTCGGGCCGTGCTGTTCCCCGGGGACATCTCCGACGAGCAGTACTGCACGGACCTGGTGCAGAAGGGCGTCGACGAGTTCGGCGGCCTCGACACCCTGGTGATGGTCGCGGGCCGCATGGAGAGCAACGACGACATCCTCACGCTCGACACCTCGATGTTCGACTCCACCTTCAAGACCAACATCTACTCGCTGTTCTGGCTGACCAAGGCCGCGGTTCCCCACCTGGAGCCCGGGTCGACCATCGTGACGACCGGTTCGATCCAGGCGTCCACGCCGTCCCCGGACAAGATCGACTACGCGGTGTCGAAGGGTGCGATCAAGCTCTTCACCGAGGCCGTCGCGCAGCAGCTCGCGCCGAAGGGCATCCGTGTCAACTCCGTCGCGCCCGGCCCGGTGTGGACGCCGCTGCAGCCGGGTTCCGACGACGCCGAGACGGTGTCGCACTTCGGCGAGAGCTCGCCGTTCGGCCGTCCCGGTCAGCCCGCCGAGCTCGGTGCCGCCTACGTGCACCTGGTCAGCCCGGAGTCGAGCTACCAGTCCGGGTCGACGATCACGATCGCCGGTGGGACGCCGGCGTTCTGACCTGGCGTTCTTGCGTTCGAGGAAGGGGACCACGTGTCCGGAGTGACGCACACCGTGCTGGTCGAGTGGGACGGGGCGGACCGTTCCGCCGAGGCTTCGGCCCTGTCGCGTGCGCACCTGCCACGGGTCGAGGGGGTCGAGTCGGTGCAGTCCGGCACCAGCGTGAGCACCGAGGGACTGGAGGGCGGGTTCCACTGGATGCTCGTCGTCCGCTTCCGTGATCGTGCCGCGCTCGCCGGGTACCTGCCGCACCCGGAGCACCGGCCGGTGGCGGACTTCATCGGGGCGGCGAGTGCGCGGGTCGTCGTGTTCGACGTCGAGGACGCCGACTGATCACCGCGCCGGAAGCTGTGTAACGCTCTGGTTGCGATGGCGACCGAGGGGTTCCGTTCCCCGTGGAGGCTCGAAGTACGGTGGATCGGCCATCGCAACGGCGCGGGGGTCACCGGTCGGCGCCGCTTCGTCGCGCCCACGCCGGTCGGGTCCCCGCCTGCGGGCGGGGACCCGTTCGACGTCCACCCACGGAAGGACCAGACGATGATCGGCGACCAGACCCTGTGAACAGCACCATCCGGACCGCCGGCGTGACCCTCGGACTCCTCGCGGCGGCGACGCTGACCGCGTGTTCCGGGCCGTCCGCTCCGACGCCGACCCGGACCGTGACCGCGACGGTGACGCCGACCCCGACGGCCGACCCCGGCACCCCGACGCCCACGCCGTCCCCGACTGCGACGGGAACGGCGTTCGACCTGTCGGACCCGGCAACCTGGACCATCTCCACGAAGGAGGTCGGGCCGATCGCGCTGGGCGGCGAGGTGGAGGGGGAGATCGACGACCTGGCAGCCGCCTACACCCGGAGCACGGATGCGTGTCCGGCCAGCCCGGAGACGACGTTCTGGAACCGAGATGACGCTCCCGGCCTCATCGTCATCCCCCGCGACGGCAAGGTCGTGGGCGTGACCATCGGTGGGCTGGGGCCGGATCCGGTGACGACGAACTCGCCCGAGACCGACGCCGGGATCGGCATCGGCACGCCCCTGACCGAGGTGCGCTCCGCGTACCCGGACCTGCAGTACACCGGCACCTACGGTGAGGACCAGGGGCCGTACTCGATGTGGAGCGTGCAGGCCGACGGACGCTACATGACGTTCCAGCTCGGGATGGACGGCGCCACCGTGGGAGCGATCTGGGTGGGGTCGACCGCGATGTTGCCGTACGAGTACTGCGCCTGAGGTACCCGGGGCCCGGAGCATCGCGGCTGGCAGGATGACGTGCATGGCCAGCGCAGTCCGTCTCATCCGGTCCGACGTCCTGAGCGATGTGGCGCAGTACGCGTACGCGTCGACCGTGCCGAGCGGGACGCGGCTCGTGTTCCTCGCCGGGGCCTGCCCGCTCGCCCCTGATGGGTCGACCGTCGCGGTCGGGGACTACGCGGGCCAGGCCGCCAGGTGCATCGAGACGATGCAGCAGGCGTTGCGTGCCGCTGGTGCGTCCATCCAGGACGTCGTGAGCACGCGCGTGCTCGTGGCGTCCTCGCGACAGGCCGACCTCGTCACCGCGTGGGATGTTGTCCGCGACGCCTTCGGCGCGCACGACGTGCCGAGCACCCTGCTCGGGGTCACGGCGCTCGGCTACGACGACCAGCTGGTCGAGATCGAGGCGGTCGCGGCGGTCCCCGACGATCTGCCCGTGTGACGGTGCAGAGCGCTCCGGGGACCACCTGGACCGCCCGATCCGGTCTGTCGGTGTCCGGCCTGGTGCTCCGGCCGGCCTCAGAAGCCGGGACCGGCTTTGACCAGGGCGATGCCGACTCCGACGAGTGCGAGGACGAGGCCGGCGGCGAACGTGCGCGGGGACGGCTTCTCCCCGCGGAGCCGGGCCACGACGGGGCCGAGGAGGGCGAGCCGGACCACGAGGTACGCGATCGCGAGGATCTCGGCCACCAGCCCGGACGCGCCGGTCAGCCAGGCGTAGGCGAGGACGGCCGCCGGGACGAGACCGGAGGTGAGGACGGGCAGCGAGTCGCGCAGCTCGGCTCCGATGGTCTCCCCGGCGAGCCGTTGGTCACTCCGCGCACGGCGGCCGACCAACTCGGCGAAGGTGTGCGCCAGGAAGGTCGAGAACGCGGTGGCGAGGACGTACCAGAGCCCCCGACCACTCGCGGCGGTGTCCGGGACCATCGGTGCGATCGTGCCCAGGATCACGATGTTCCCGTACACGAACGCCGTGATGCGGCTCGAGGCGTCCTCACGCGACAGACGCTTCCGTGCCGTTGGTCTCGCCGCACGCCTGGTGCCCGGCGTCGTGTCCGGGTCTCCTGCCGAGACGGCGGTGCCGAGGCGTCCGTGCGGGCTCAGTAGTACTCACCCTGTCGGTAGTCCCAGCTGGTGAACGTGTCGGCGAGCAGCCCCATGATCCGGTCGACGTCGAGCCCCTTGCGGATGAGCGTGGGTGCGGGAGTGATCGACCGCTGTCCGTCCTGCACCGGGATCAGGGTTCCCGAGCTGTCGACCATCGACACCATGACGCCCTGCTCGTAGCGGGTCTCGGTGCTCTTCTCCGGCTGGATGGACGCGACGTAGTCGTCCGCCTCGACGATCACGTCGGCACGTTCGGCGATGCGCTCCCCGATGCCGTCGACGACACCGCGGTTGCCGGTGCCCGACGGGTTGGCGGAGCTCGCGAAGGCGAACTTGCCGTGCTCCGTCCAGAGCTCGCGGGCGGCGAGCTCGCCAGGGACGCCGAACTTGATGACGAAGCAGGACGTGCCGCGGGTGTCCATCATCAGGTCGTCCGAGCCGTCGGTCGGCAGCGCTGCCCTGCCCTGGTCGCTCCAGGGCAGGATGCAGCCGAGCAGGATGTCCTCGTCCCAGCACCGCTGGTACAGGGCGTCGATCTCGGGGGTGAGCTGCGCGATGCTGCGCAGCATCTCGAGCGAGCTCACGAGGACGACGCCGGGCTTGTTCCGGTTGCGCTCCTTGGCGTCGAACTTCCGCTCCAGGCCCGCACGGTCCGAGGTCATCAGGATGTAGCCGACCTTGGTGGGGACCACCGCCAGTCCGCCGTCGTGGAGCAGCGCGTCCACTGCGCTCCGGGGCACGCCGCCGGTCCAGTGCACTCGGTTCATGCTGACCTGCGTGTCGTCGTTCATGCCCGTCCTCGTTCCGCTCTCGATACCAGACGATCGTCTGACAGCGGGAGCCTATGGACGCCGGTCGAGCCGGACAAGGGCGGTGGACGCGACCTGTGGGCCTTCTCCGAAGGGTTCAGGCGGTCTCGCAGCGAAGGGCCGAGGGACCCAGCACGTGTCCTGAGTCCCTCGGTGCTTCGTCAGTGGTGGGTCAGTGCTGCTTCCGCCGACGGGCCTGCAGGGTGATCACACCGACGCCGGTCAGCGCGAGTCCCGCCGCCCACGGCAGCAGGTGCATCGCGTCGCTCCCGGTGTAGGCCAGTCGACCGGTCGGGGTTGCGGCGGCGATGGCGCCCGTCGGAGTGGCGGGGGTCACCACGGTCGAAGCGGTCGGACGGACGTCCACCGTGAACGCCGTCGCGAAGCTGCTCGACGCGACGGTCAGGGCGTGGGTCGACGCGTGCGGGAACGTCACTTCGGCACCTGCCCACGGGTCGGTGTTCGGCACGATGACGTCGGAGGCATGGTCGGACGTCACCGTGAACGGTGCCGGGTAGCCGTCGGCGTCGTCGACCTCGTTGCCGAAACGGTCGACGAGGTTGCCGCTGACCAGCAGGGTGCCGCCCTGGTCGATGGTCGGCTGCCCGCCCTCGAAGCCGGCGCCGAAGACGGTGTACCCGCCGTCGGGGTCGTGGGTGGTCTCGTTCTGGAAGGTCCAGACGGCGCCGTTGCGTTCGATGACCCAGCTCGTGGAGTGCGCGGTGAGGAACGTGTCCTTGTCCTCTGCCGTGACCCGCACGCCGAGTGGTGTCGTCGCGTCCACGGTGATGTTCACGAACTGCGAGGCCGTCGTCGAGCCGGTGGTCGCGTCGATGCGGAACGCGTACGTGCCCGAGTACCTGGTCGTGCCGGACAGCACGCCGGTGGCGTGGTCGAGCGACAGCCCGTAGGGGAGGTAGCTCGATTCGTCCTGGCCGGGCTCGTCGCCGTACGGGTCGTCGAGCGAGTAGTACTCGGCCGAGTACGTCGGCTTCGGGAACCCGTCCGCGGCGAACGTGTGGGCGAAGCGCTCACCGGCCGTCGTCGTCAGCATGACCGGCTCGTCCTCGGTGGACGCATCGGGGAACGACGGTGTCTGGGTGACTGGGGCGGTCGTCGCGGTCGCGGTCTGGCCGTCGTCACCCGTGATCGTGACGGTGATGACCTTGCCCGCGTCGGCAGCGGTGACGACGTACGACCCGGTCGTGACGGGCAGGGCGGTGCCGTCGCTCGTCCATGCGTAGGACAACGTGCCGGTGAAGTCCGTCCCCGTCGCGGTCAGCGTGCTGCCCACGGTCGCGTCCCCGGTGATGGTCGCCCCTGGTGTGGCGGCGGGGTCCGCGGTAGGAGTCGACGTCGCCGGGGCGGTCGGAGTGCTGCTGGGCGCGGTGGTTTCGTCCGCGGGCGCTTCCGTGTCGTCAGCGGCTTCCGGAACGGGCGTGGCAGGAGTCGTCGCCGTGGGCGCGGACTCGGCGGCGTCCGCAACGGTGACGGTGCCCTCGGCGGGGGTGACGTCGGAGCTGGGCGACGTACTCGCCGACGCTTCCGGCAGCTCGGCGGCGGTGGCGGTGGCGGACAGTGCCCCGAAGCCGGTGCTCAGTCCGATGACGGCGATCGTCGCGCCGATCGCGCATGCGCGTCGGAATGATGCAGTGCTGTGTGGCACGGGTTGTCCCCTCGGGTGTGCCGTCCGACAACAGCCGGACGAGTGCGATCGCCGGAAGCCGGCGCTCTCGGATCGTAGCCAACCTGTGAGGCGTCTTTGAGCCGCAGGGTGCGCATCACCCGCGAAGTGGGGGAGCCAGCAACGGCGGATGAATGCGGACATCGCTCGGTCACGGCTGACTGTTTCCCTAAGCTGAAGCAATGTCAGCAGCGCCCGCCGGTTGGTACGACGACAAAGACCCTCGCTTCGTCCGTTACTGGGACGGGCGAGCATGGACCCAACATGTGCAGCCCAAGAAACCTGCTCGAGCAGGCGCCCACCCCACGCCGTCAGCTGCTGCAGAGCCGACGACTCGACGGGCGGCTCGATCCGCTGAACAAGCAGCTGGACCAACTGCCGCTGCGAAGCAGAGCAAGCCGATCGAGAAGCTGTCGAAGCGTGAGGCGCGGGAGCGGCTGATTGCTGCAGAGGCGCGAATCGAGGCGGGCGAAGCCGTCGTGGCGCGGTACCAGATGCGCGCATTTGACGACGTTGACGCGTACCGAATTGAGCAGGAGCGCCAACTCTCCGCGCTTCGTGCGCAGTTCGAGGCTGAGCAGTCCGATGCCCGTGAGTTGCTCGTCAGAGAGCAGTCGGGGGAACGCGAGCGGTTTGCCGCTGAACAGGCAGCTGAGCGCCTGAAGGTGGAGCAAGCCGTGCGGAGCGGGCAGGAACGAGTTCGGGCGGCGGAACAGCAGGCTGAGGAAGCGCGGGCGACCCGTGACGAGCTCAATCGGGGAATCGGTGCACGGAGAACCGAACTGGTGGACCTCACGGCCGCGGTGGAGCTGCAGGCTGTTGGACTGTTCGACTTCGACCACCCAGCAGCATCGTCGACTGAGTTGGCGTCCAAGTTGGAGGCGCTTCGTTACCGCATCAAGAACGCCGTTCGGGACAAGCGTGCGGTGACCACTGCGCCGCGCTTCCGTTTCAACGACTCCGAAGCGCAGGGTCGGAAGTTCATGACCGACATGGCGAAAGTACTCCTGCGTGCGTACAACGCAGAGGCAGAGAACGCGGTCAAGGCAACCCGCGCAGGCAACCTGCACGTCGCCCAGACTCGCCTGAGCCGGGCGGCGGAGCAGATCGCGAAGAGCGGCACGATGATCGATCTGCGAATCGAGCCGAGCTACCACCAGATGCGGCTTGAAGAGATAGCCCTCGCGAACGAGCACCTCCAGGTGGTGCAAGCGGAGAAGGAACGTGAGCGAGAGCGACGAGCCGAACTCCGCGAACAGCAGCGTGCTGCGGCCGAACTGCAGGCTGAGCACGATCGGCTGGAGAAAGAGCGCCAGCACTACCTGGCGACTCTCGCCGCGTTGGAAGCAAACGGTGATGTCGAGGGTGCGGCACGAGTGCAGGCGAGGCTGGCGGATGTCGATCGAGCCATCACTGACGTTGATTACCGAGCTGCCAACGTCCGTGCGGGCTACGTGTACGTGATCTCCAACGTCGGAGCGTTCGGTGAGCGCATGGTGAAGATCGGCATGACTCGTCGTCTGAAGCCGATGGACCGGGTCATCGAGCTCGGTGATGCGTCGGTGCCCTTCCGGTTCGACGTGCACGCTCTGTTCTTCGCAGATGATGCCGTCGGAGTGGAGACGATGTTGCATCAGACCTTCGCAACGCAACGGGTGAACAAGGTCAACCTGCGGCGAGAGTTCTTCTACGTGACACCGGCCGAAGTCCTGGACGCGCTCAAGAGCCACGCCGTCGAGATCGTCGAGTACACGGTTGAACCGGTCGCGGAGGAATTCCGCACGAGTGAGCTCGCGACTGACCTACCGGCCTTGTCCTCGGTCGGAGCCGCAATCGCGAGCGCTGGCACGTTCACATCGAATTAGCGGCCTGACGGGAACCCCGAGTTTCGGCCTGAGACGGTGCGGCTGTTGGTTGTGGACTGCACGTTGCCGCGAGAGGACAACCGAACGACCAAAGCGCCTCCGCGCCACATGGCAGCGGGTTCGAGGTCACTTTGGTCGGGCGAGGCGCACGGAACGCCGCCCGACCCGCCCCCGCCCCCGCCTCACCCCACCAATGACTGCGTCCCCACCACAACAGCCAGCGCCAGCCGCTCCGCATCCACCGACCCGGGCTCCGCCGTGTACGCCAGGATCCGCAGGTCCTCCGGCCCGACGACCAGGGTGTCGCAGTCCAGGGTGAGCAGCCCGACGTCCGGGTGGTCGATCACCTTCCGCCGGGCGGTCTCGCCCGGCGCGGTCGCGCCCGAGTCCCACAGCTCAACGAACCGCGGGCTCGCCGCCCGCAGCTCCCGCACGAGGTGCTGCAGCTGGCGGTCGAGCGGGTAGCGGGCCGCGGTCATCCGGAGCCCCGCCACCAGGTTCGCCTCGAACACCGCCTGCTCCTGTGGTGTGTGCACGGCACGGCTGCCGGAGCCGACCAGGTGCCGCCACGTCGTGTTCCGGTCGTTCCCGCGCAGCGCGTCGACCGGCCCCATCAGTGCGTCGTACGGGGCGTTGGCGACGAGCAGGTTGCCCGCGGCGTCGAGCACCGCGACCGGGGTGTCCGCCAGACGGTCGAGCAGTCGCTGCACGCTCGGCGGGATCCGCGACGGCACCACGTCGGCGCCCGGGACCGCGTGCCCGGCGAGCCGGTAGAGCAGCTCGCGGTCGGCATCGGTGACCCGGAGCGCCCGCACGAGCGCCTCGACGACCTGGGCCGATGGCGAGGTCGCGCGCCCCTGCTCGAGCCGGGTCAGGTAGTCGGCGGAGATCCCCGCGAGCTGTGCCAGCTCTTCTCGACGCAGCCCGGCCGCTCTCCGACGCGGCCCGACGACCACGCCGACGGCATCGGGAGAGACGTGGTCGCGCAGCCGCCGCAGGGTGTGCCCGAAGTCCGTGTCCGCCATGCCCCCAGTCTGCGCGCGCCGAGCGGCCGGGTCCTGGCCCTGCCGGTCCTACGACAACCGGTCGACTCCCTGCGGTCGTCGCCGAGTACGACGCTGGACCCATGACAACGACACTCATCACCGGGGCCACCCGCGGCCTCGGCCGGGAAACCGCCCGTCAGCTCGTCGAGGCGGGCCACTCCGTCTGGATCGGCGCACGGAACGCCGACCAGGGCGCCGCGGTCGCCGCCGAGATCGGCGCCCGCTCCGTCCAGCTCGACGTCCGCGACGACGACTCGGTCGCCGCCGCGTTCGCCCACGTCGACGCGAACGGCGGACTCGACGTGCTGGTCAACAACGCCGGCATCGCCGTCTGGGGGCAGAACGGCCCCGAGGCGCTCGCCGTCTTCGACACGAACGCCGTCGGCACGATCCGCGCGACCGAGGCCGCGCTGCCGCTCCTGCGTCGTTCGGCGAACCCGATCGTGGTGAACCTGTCGAGTGCGCTCGGCTCCTTCACCGCCACCCACGACCCGTCGAAGCCGGCGTCCACCGTTCCTGCCGTGGTCTACGGGGCGTCCAAGGCCGCCGTCTCGATGCTGACGGTGCAGTACGCACGCGTCGTGCCCGAGGTGCACTTCGTCGCGATTGAGCCCGGCTACACGGCCACCGAGTTCGGTGGCATGCCGAACCCGCACGGTCGCCCCGTCGAGGTCAGCGCCGCGACGATCGCGGCCGCCGCGAGCGCGGGCCCGGAGGGCCCCACCGGCGTGTTCCTGGAGGACGGCCAGATGCTCGGGTGGTGACGAAGAGACGGACTGGAGGCTCGTGGCGGCGCCGCCACGAGCCTCCAGTCCGTCATCCGGTCGCGTCTACAGCAGCTGGCGCGCGTTGGTGGACGCGAGGTCCAGCAGCTCGTCGCCGCGACCCGACAGCACCGTGCGGATGGCGTAGAGCGTGAAGCCCTTCGCCTGCTCGAGCGTGACCGCCGGGGGCATGGAGAGCTCCTGGCGGTTCGCGCGGACCGACACGAGTGCGGGGCCGTCGTGCGCGAGCGCGGCGGCCATCGCGTCCTCGAAGTCGTCGGACACGTCGACCTGGAAGCCCTTGATGCCGATCGCCTCGGCGACCGCGGCGAAGTCCGGGTTCTGCAGCTCGGTGCCGTAGTTCACGAAGCCGGCGGCCTTCATCTCGAGCTCGACGAAGTTGAGCGACGAGTTGTCGAAGACCACGATCTTCACGGGCAGCTTGTTCTGCACGATCGTGATGAGCTCGCCGAGGAGCATCGTCAGCCCGCCGTCGCCGGCCAGCGCGATCACCTGCCGGTCCGGGAAGGCGGTCTGCGCACCCATCGCCTGCGGGACGGCGTTCGCCATCGTGCCGTGCACGAACGAGCCGATCAGCCGGCGCTTGCCGTTCATCGTGAGGTAGCGCGACGCCCACACGACAGGGGAGCCGACGTCGGGGATGAAGACGGCGTCCTCGGCGGCGAGCCGGTCGAGCACCCGGGCGACGTACTGCGGGTGCAGGGGCTTCTTCTTCCCTGCGGGGACCGCCAGGTCGTCGAGCTTCTCGCGGGTCTTCCGGTAGTGCTTCAGGGAGTCCTCGAGGTGCTTCGTCGGGTGCGAGCCGGTCAGCAGCGGGATGAGTGCGAGGGCGGTGTCCTTGACGGTGCCGACCAGGCCGATGTCGACCGGGTGCCGACGGCCGAGCTGCGAGCCGCGGATGTCGACCTGCACGTGCTTCGCCTTGGCCGGGAAGAACTGCTGGTACGGGAAGTCGGTGCCGAGCATGAGCACGACGTCGGCGTCCTCCATCGCGCGGTACCCGGAGGCGAAGCCGAGGAGCCCGGTCATCCCGACGTCGTACGGGTTGTCGTGCTCGATGTACTCCTTGCCGCGCAGTGCGTGCACGATCGGGGCCTGCAGGCGCTCGGCCAGGGCGACGACCTCGTCGTGGGCGTCCGCGACGCCGGCTCCGGCCAGGATCGTGATCCGGTCGGCACCGTTCAGCAGGTCGGCGGTGCGCTGCAGCTCGGCCTCGCTCGGCACGATCCGCGGGGTGGTCCGCTCGATGCGGGTGACGCGGTCGTCCTTCGCCTCGGCGAGCAGGACGTCGCCGGGGATCACGAGCACCGCGACGCCGCGCTTCTCGATCGCCTCGCGCATCGCGATCTCGAGCAGGCGGGGCATCTGCACCGGGTCGGCGACGTACTCGACGTAGACCGAGCACTCGCGGAAGAGCTCCTGCGGGTGGGTCTCCTGGAAGTAGCCGGAGCCGATTTCCGCCGTGGGGATGTGCGCGGCGATCGCCAGCACCGGCACCCGCGAACGGTTCGCGTCGTACAGGCCGTTGATCAGGTGCAGGTTGCCGGGGCCGCAGCTGCCGGCGCAGACGGTCAGGTCACCGGTCAGGGCGGCTTCGGCCGAGGCGGCGAACGCGGCCGCCTCCTCGTGACGGACGTGCTCCCACCGCATCGTGCCGTCCTTGCGCAGGGCGTCGGTGAAGCCGTTCAGGGAGTCCCCGGGCAGGCCGTAGACCCGGTGGATGTCGTTGGCGCGGAGGGTGGCGACGATGTTCTCGGCAACGGTTGGCATGCGTCCTGTCTACTCCCGACCGCTGCGCTGAACGCTTTCGGATGATCGTGAGGCTCGCTCGACCCCAGATGCCGAGGTCGGGCTGCGACGATGGTCTGATGACCGACGACGCGCCGCTCCTCCGTCCCCGCCGACGGGAGCCCGCCGCGTACGGGATCCTCGAGCGCTCGCCGTACCCGCTCGTCTCGGTGGCGATCGCCGTCATCGCGGTCGTCGTCATCACCATCGTCGGGTTCACCCTGGGCACGGTGGACCTCGGGCTGTCCACGGCCCTCAACGCGTTGCACACCGGGTTCATCGGGGCGTTCACCACGGCGGTCTACCACGTGATCAGTCCGGCCCCGGCGATCGGGATCACGGTCGTCGTCGTCGCCGTGATCTGGTGGCGCACGCGCGACCTGCGCCCGGCGCTGGCGTTCGGCGGCACGATCGCGATCACGTGGGTGCCGTCCGCCGTCGTGAAGGAGATCGTGCACCGTGCCCGGCCCGACGTCGCCGTGCTGCCGCACCCGTTCCCGGTGCAGCCCGACCCCGGGTACCCGAGCGGGCACACGGTCTACATCACGGCGTTCGTCATCGCCCTGATCTGGCTGCTCCGCGAGACCCGGTGGCACCGACTGGCGTTGACGCTGGGAGTCGTGGCCATCGTGATCGTGTTCTTCGCGGTGTCGATCGACGCGGTGCACTACCCGACCGACGCCGCTGCCTCGATCCTGTGGGCGCTCGCCGTGGCGCCGGGGGTGCGGGTGGTGTGGGTCGACTGGCTCATGCCGCGGGTGCCGTTCCTGCGGCCGCGGCGAGGCTGACGCCGGGCTGGGTCAGCGGGCCGTGCTGGTCCGGCCCCGCGCCGCGAGCAGCGCCACGACGGCCACCACCGCGGCGGCGAGCATCACGATCGCCAACGGTGCCGCGGTGTCCGAGCCGCCGATGCTGACGAGCGGGGACACGAGCGCTGCGAGCCCGAACTGCAGCGCACCGAGCACGGCCGAGGCGCTGCCGGCGGCCGACGGAACCGCACCGAGGGCGAGCGCCGTGGCGTTGCCGAGCACCAGGCCGAGCGAGCCCACCGCGGTGAACAGCGGCACGGCGAGCCAGATGACCGGCGCCCCGGAGACGACGAGCAGCGCGAACGCGACGGTCGACGCGAGCACGAGCACGATGCCGAGCGACAGCACCCCCGTGACCGAACGGGTCGCGGTGAGCTTGGCGGACAGGATGCTGACGCCCATCAGCGCCAGGGCGTTCAGCCCGAAGGCCAGGCCGTAGCCGACCGTGCCGAAGCCGATCATGTCCTGGTACAGGAACGGTGATGCGGAGATGTAGGCCATCATCACGGCGAACGCGAAGCCGAACACGGCCGTGTAGCCGAGGAACGTGCGGGAACGCAGGGCTCGGAGTGCCGAGCCCGAGCCGCGGCGTTCCGCGCGCAGGGTGTCGCGGTGTTCCTTCAGGTGGGTCTCGCGGATCACGGCGAGGACCGCGACGAGCATGACGACCGAAAGGCCGAGCACGATCGAGAGCAGGCCGCGCCAGCCGATCGGGCCGGTGAGCAGGCCGCCGAGCAGCGGTGCGACGACCGGGGCGACCCCGCCGACGATCATCATGAGCGAGAACGCCCGGGCGGCGGACTTGCCCGTGGCCAGGTCGGAGATGACTGCACGGCTGATCACCATGCCGGCCGCACCGCCGAGGCCCTGCAGCAGGCGGGCGGCGATGAGCACGCCGATGTTCGGCGCGAGCACCGCGGCGATGCTGGCGAGCACGCACACGGCGGCGCCGGCGATGAGCGGCGGCACGCGGCCGAACCGGTCGGACAGCGGGCCGAACACGAGCTGGCCCGCGGTCACGCCCACCAGGAACGCGGTCAGGGTGAGCTGCACGGCGGTGGCGCTCGCCCCGAGCTCGGTGGTCATCTGCGGGAACGCCGGCAGGTACAGGTCGGTGGCGAAGGGGGCGACGGCACTGAGCAGGCCGAGCACCAGGAGCAGCGCGGTCGTGATGCCCTGCTGCTTGGTCGTGGGTGTCGCGATCGTCGCGCGGATGGTTCCGGTGTCCGTGGTCATTGTTATGAAAGCATAACTCATCGCCGGAGATCGGTACAGTACGGACATGCACTCCGCCGTGTCCGACCACGTCCTCGCCGAGTTCGCGGACGTCCTGCTCCGGATCGCGCGCGACATCGACCCGCACGGCTCGGAGACCCTCGACATCGTGCCGCTGACCGGCACCGAGGCGCTCGTGATGCGCTGGATCAACCGCAACCCCGGCACCTCGCCCAGTGCCACCGCCGAGGCGACCGCCCTGCAGCGCAGCAACCTCAGCGTCGCGCTCCGGTCGCTCGTGGCGAAGGGCATGGTCGAGCGGCGCAAGGACCCGGCGGACGCCCGGACCGTGCAGCTGCACTCGACCGCCCTGGCCCAGGAGAGCGTCGACCGGCTCTACCGGCACTGGTCCGGCAAGCTCCGCACGGCCCTCGGTGGCGACGAGCGGGGCACGGCCGAGGCCCTCGCGCTGCTGCAGCGGATCGACGACGGACTGCGCGCGGGCTAGGCGACAGCGTCCTCGGCAGCGCCGGCAGCGCCGGCCGCGTCGTCCTCGATCGGCAGCAGTCGGCGTGCGCCGTGCCCCTCGTCGCCCAGGGTGTCGCCCGGGTTCACGACCGAGCAGGCCCCGAGTGAGACGCAGCCGCAGCCGATGCACTGCGTCATCTCCTGCTGCAGGCGCTCGAGCTCGAGCTGGCGGGCCCGCAGTCGTGCGCGCCACCGCTCGTTCAGCCGGTTCCAGTCGCGCAGCGAGGGCATGCGGTCGGCGGGCAGCGCCTCGAACTGCTCGGCGACCTCGCTGAGCGGGATGCCGAGGCGCTTGGCCACCTGGATGATCGCGATCCGCCGTTCGACGTGCCGCGGGTACATCCGCGTGCCACCGTCGGTGCGCTCCGGGTGGATCAGCCCCTTGCGCTCGTAGAAGTGCAGGGCCGAGGCGGCCACGCCCGTGCGGCGCACGATCTCGCCGATGGGCAGCAGGTCGGTGGGACGTGGCGGCTGGATCTCGACCATGGTCGAGATCTTACGGCGGCTCGGACCGGAGGCGCGTGGCGGGCCCGCCACGGGCCTCCAGTCCGTCCGTGGGTCGCGTCTACCGCTGCTGGAACGACTCCCAGAGCAGGAACCCGGTGAACAGCACGAACGGCGTGCAGGCGACGACGTTGAGCCAGCGGTGCTCGACGATCACGGCCGCGAACTCCCGCAGGAACGCGCTCGGGACGTAGTACGCGGCCGTGCGCGCGCCGACGACCTGGGCCGGCAGGTCGAGGCGACGGGCCAGGGTCGCGGCCCGCAGCACGTGGTAGTTGTTCGTGACCACGACCATCTGGCCGTCCCGTCCGGCGGCCGTCTGCACGTCCCGCGAGAACCGCAGGTTCTCGCGGGTGTTCCGGGACGCGGTCTCCGGCACCACGTCGTCCGGGTCGGCGCCGTTCGCCACCAGGTACTCGGCCATCGCGGTGCCCTCGGGGCGGGGTTCGTCGTCGCCCTGCCCGCCGGACGGCACGAGGAGCGGCCGGCGTCCGGCGCTCCGTTCGGCCCGGTAGACGCCGAGCGCCCGGTCGAGCCGGCTCTGCAGCAGCGGTGGGACCTCGCCGTGCACGAGCCCGGAGCCGAGGACGACGATCGTGTCGGGGACGATGCCGTGCCGCGTCCGCCCGTAGACCACCGAGTACAGGGCGAAGGCGACCAGCGACAGGGCGAAGTACCCGCAGACGAACACCATCAGGACGGCGACCGCGATCTTCGTGCCGTCCCAGAGCGTGAAGCCCTCGCCGCTGCCCGAGACGAGCAGGGCGATGGCGACCGCCGGCAGCACGAACACGGCCACCCCGGCGGCGAGCGACAGCAGGTTGCCGACGCTGCGGCCCTCGGCCCGGAGCATCTGCAGGCCGTTCGCGACCAGGGCGACCCCGAGCACCACCACGGCGAGCGGCACGAGCAACAGCACCACGGCGACGAGCAGGCTGAACCCGGGGACCACCGCGGTCAGCACGGACATGACCGTCGCGAGCCCGAACAGCACGGCCGCGGTCAGGAACACCCCGTTGCGGAGCATCCGCGGGTCCCGGCTTCGTCCCAGCAGGTACAGCACCAGGAACAGCAGGGCGAAGACGGGAGCGGCCCCCAGCCCGAGCGCCGTCACCCGACCGCGCGGCGGATCAGCTCGGCCACCCGTGCCTCGTCGGCCTCGGAGAACTCCGGGCTGATCGCCCACGACGTCGGCCAGAACGTGCCGTCGTCGAGCGCAGCCGAGTCCTGGAACCCGAGCGTCGCGTACCGGGCCTTGAACTTCGCGGCGTCCTGGAAGAAGAACACGGCCTTGCCGTCGCGCGCGTAGGCGGGCATGCCGTACCAGAGCTTCGGCGCGAGTTCGGATGCGACCTCGAGCGCGATGCGGTGGATGCGCTCGGCCAGTCCCCGGTCCGGCTGGGGCATCTCGGCGATCTTCGCCTCGACCGCAGCGGCGTCGGCTGCGGCCTTCTCGGCCTTGGTGCCCTTCGTGCTGCGGGTGCGCTTGACCTCGGCGGCGTGCTCCTGCATCGCCGCGCGCTCCTCGTCGGTGAAGGTGGTCTCGGTCTTCGTCGTCCGTGCCATCGTCGTCTCCTCGTGGTCTGGTGCACCCATCATGGGTCCGCGAAGCGAAGCACGCGAGGCCGTGGCCGTCTTCGAGTGCCAGGCTCGTTGCATGACCTACATCGCCAGTGACGACCGCTACGACTCGATGACGTACCGCCGGACCGGCCGCTCGGGCCTCGACCTGCCGTTGCTCTCCCTGGGCTACTGGCACAACTTCGGGGACGACATGCCGTTCGAGAACCAGCGAGCCATCAGCCGCCGGGCGTTCGACCTCGGGATCACCCACCACGACCTCGCGAACAACTACGGCCCGCCGTACGGCGCAGCCGAGGTGAACTTCGGCCGCCTGATGCGTGAGGACTTCCGGCCGTACCGTGACGAGATGGTCGTCTCGACGAAGGCCGGCTGGGACATGTGGCCCGGGCCGTACGGGCAGGGCGGCGGCTCGCGCAAGTACGTGCTCGCCTCGCTCGACCAGTCCCTGCAGCGCACGGGCCTGGACTACGTCGACGTCTTCTACTCGCACCGTCTCGACGCGTCGACCCCGCTCGAGGAGACGATGGGCGCCCTGCACACCGCCGTCCAGCAGGGCAAGGCGCTGTACGTCGGGATCTCGTCGTACGACGCCGAGCGCAGTCGGCAGGCAGCCGAGATCCTCCGCGACCTCGGCACCCCGCTCCTCATCCACCAGCCCTCGTACTCGATGCTCAACCGTTGGATCGAGACCGAGGGGCTGCTCGACACGGCCGGCGAACTCGGCTTCGGCGTGATCGGCTTCACCGCCCTCGCGCAGGGGCTGCTGACCGGCAAGTACCTGAACGGTGTGCCCGAGGACTCGCGAGCGGCGGCGGGCAAGTCCCTCGACGCGTCGAGCATCACGCCCGAGGTCGTCGAGCACCTCCGCGCCCTGAACGACGTCGCCGCCGCCCGCGGACAGTCCCTCGCGCAGCTCGCGCTCGCCTGGGCACTCCGCGACGAGCGGGTGACCTCGCTCGTGATCGGTGCGTCGCGGGTGTCGCAGCTCGAGGACAACGTCGCCGCGCTGTCGAACACGTCGTTCACCGACGAGGAGCTCCGCGTCATCGACGAGCACTCCGTCGGCATCACCGACGTCGACCTGTGGGCGGGAGCCCGCGCGGGCGAGGTCTCCTGACCCGAGCGACCCGCCGCAGCAGTTCCTCGGCGGGTCGCATCTCGTTGCCCGGTCAGCTCAGCTGACTGGTCACGACACGTCGCGGATCGCCTGCCGACCGGTCGCGAACTGTCGGCTGGCGGCGCCGCAGGCGACGGTCTGCGACCGCGCCGCGGCCGGCCGACGGGGTGTCGTGACCGCTGCGGGGCCCTGGGCGTGCGGCACGGCGGACGGGAGGCGCGGGGCACGCCGCCACGCGCCTCCCGTCCGCCGTCCGGTCGCGTTCCGTCGCGTTCCGTCGTGGGGCCGGCCCGCGCGGCCCGGTCACGACACGTCGCGGGTCACCTGCCGACTGGTCGCGAACTGTCGGCTGGCGGCGCCGCAGGCGACGGTCTGCGACCGCGCCGCGGCCGGCCGACGGGGTGTCGTGACCGGCGGGACCAAGCCCGGCCCGAACTCCTCCGGGGCCCTGACGCCCGCTTGGTACGATGGGCGCTGTTCAGAACACGCAGTGTGTATCTACCGGCCGCCGGCTCCCCGGCGGACAACGGCGGCACCCGATGGGTCCGCCCCCGCCGAACCGGGTCGGGCCGAGAAGGCACAACCCCGATGCTCCAGACCCGTTCCACCGGCGACACCGGCACCACTCCGGCCGCAGCCGACGCCTCACTCGTCTCCCTCGCCGGCCGTTGGTACTTCCCCGTCGCGTTCATCGCCCGGCTCCCGTTCGCCATGATGGTCGTCGGCGTCCTGACACTGGTCGTCGCCACCCGTGACTCCGTCGCCCTCGGTGGCGTCAACTCCGCCGCCGTCGGCATCGGCTCCGCGATCTTCGGCCCGTTGGTCGGCGCCGCGGCCGACCGCTTCGGCCAGCGGGCGGTGCTCGTCCCCGTCGGCCTGGTGAACGCGGCGCTGCTCGGGTTCTTCCCGTTCGTCGTCAGCGGCACCGCGCCCGACCTCGCGGTCCTCGCGGTCGCGTTCTGCATCGGTGCGTCGGCCCCGCAGGTCGCCCCGATGTCCCGCACGCGGCTCGTCGCGATCATCGGCCAGCGGATGGCCCCGGCACGGCGCGAGAAGACCCTCAGCGGCACCATGGCCTACGAGTCCGCCGCCGACGAGACCGTCTTCATCATCGGGCCCTTCCTGGTCGGCATCCTCGCCAGCGCGATCGCGCCGTGGGTGGCCGTCGCCGGCGCCTCGGTCCTGACGTTCGTGTTCGTCACCGCATTCGCGCTGCACCCGACCGGCAAGCTCGTGGTCGGCCAGCACGCGGAGCTGACGCAGGCACCCGCGCGGCAGCTCCTGCGCCCGCGACTCGTGGTGGTGGTGGTCGGCATCCTCGGCATCGGCCTGTTCTTCGGCTCGACGCTCACCTCGCTCACCGCGTTCATGGAGACCCACGGCGAGGCCTCGCAGGCTGGTCTGCTCTACGGCCTGATGGGCATCGGGTCCGCCGGGTTGGCGCTCGGGTCGGCGGCGTTCCCCCGGGCGTTCGGCCTCGGCTGGCGCTGGCTCGTCTTCGGTGTCGTGCTCCTCGGCGGTGCGATCGCGTTCGCCAGTGCCGACTCCGTCGTCGCCGCGGGCGTCATCCTCGCGATCATGGGCATCGGGATCGGGCCGACCCTGGTCGCCCAGTACAGCCTCGGCTCGGACCGGTCACCCGTCGGCCGCTCCGCCACCACCATGACGATCCTCGGGTCCGCGGTCATCGTCGGCCAGTCGATCGCCTCCGCCATCGCGGGTGACGTCGCCGAGCAGCACGGCACCGCAGCGGCGATGCTGCTGCCGGCGGTCTCCGCCGCCGTCGTCGTGGTCGCCGCGGTCGGCAACCTGCTGCTGCCCCGCCGGGTCGCGACCGCCTGACGGCGAACGTGACCACCTGACGGACGGGAGGCCCGTGGCCACGCCGCCACGGGCCTCCCGTCCGTCAAGTGCCTGCGTCAGGACTCCGTGTCGTCGACGAGCAGGTCCTCGTGCCGGTAGTCGTCGGCTCGCAGGCCGGCGCGGGCGATCATGTGCGTCGAGACCGGCACCAGGAAGAGCTGGAACACCATGATCGGCAGGACGACCCAGAACGCCGTCCACGTCCACACCGCGACGACGATGGCGGCCAGCGCGAGGGCGAGCCCGAGCACCTGCGGCTTCGCCATCGCGTGCAGGCGGACGAGCGGGTCCGGGAACCGGACGATGCCGACCCCTGCACCGAGCGACAGCAGGGACCCGACGAGCAACAGCCCGACGGCGATCCAGGCCCGGATGCCGGCGTCGTCGACGAACGACTCGATCATCTCGATCACGACTGGTCCTCCTCGGCGCGCTCGGGTGTGGTGGCGGTCAGGCCCTCGTCGGACGGGTCCGCCGAGGGGGTGACGGCCCGGGCGACGGCGACGGTGGCGAACACACTCGTCGCCGAGATCACCACGAGCACGGGGATGCCGGTCAGGTCCTGCCGGATGACCATCGCGGCGGCGATCACCACGAGCACGGTGGTCAGCACCATGTCGGAGCCGATCATGCGGTCGAGGATCGTCGGACCGCGCACGATGCGGAACACCGCGAGGGCGAACGTCGCCCCCAGGAGCACGAGCACCAGCGCGACGGCGACGGCCATCACCACGACGGCGGGGCTCACCGGGTCACCTCCGGCAGCGGCTCGGACAGCTCGGAGACGTCCTGCTTCGACCCGAGTGCACGGATCACCATGGCCTCGATCCGGAGTGCCATCCGGCGTTCGTCGTCGACCTGTTCCAGGCGCTCGGTGTCGAGCACGTGGAGCAGCAGCCGGCGGCGCCGCAGGTCGACGTCGGCGACGTACGAACCGGGCACGAGCGAGACCGCGAGGGTGGCGAGCGTGAAGGTCATCTCGGACGTGGAGTGCAGCTGCACGAGCGTGATCGAGCTCCGCCGCACACCGCGCGGGCGGAACGCGACCCAGGCGACCCGGAACGACGCCACGATGACCAGCCCGGACCACACCACCAGGAACCGCAGCACGTGCACGATCGAGAACCGTGCGGACAACGGGACCGGCGGGAGCGGCAGCGCCTGGGTGACGATGAGCGCCACGACGATGCCGCAGAGCAGCGTCAGCGGGGTCCACGACCCCCAGAGCAGCGCCCACAGCACGGTGAGCCCCGCGACCAGGGGCACGTCGTAGCGCCACGCCAGTGCGATCCGCCTGGCGTTCGAGATGCGGCGGACGTCGGTCATCGCTCACCTCCGAGCACGGCCTGCACGTAGCGGTCGGGTGACTCCAGCGACTCCGCTGCGCGGGTCGCGTAGCCGTAGAGCGGGCCGGCGACGACGGTCAGGGCGACGGACCCGAGCACCGCGACGGTCGTCACGCCGACGAGCATGCGCGGCAGGCGCACCTTCTCGGGGGCCTCGCCGACCGCCTCGGTCGCGCCGGTGGTCGGACTGGAGGCGGTGGCCGCGTGCGGTGCGTCGGTGACCGTCACCGAGCCTCCCGGGTGGTACGCCTCGCCCGTCTCCTCGGAGACGGTGAGCGGCGCCGGTTCCGGCGACCGCAGGTGGGCGTGCGGTTCAGCACTCGTCGCGTGCGGGGCGGCGGCCTCGGCCGCTGGCTTCGGCCGCCAGAAGGCGGCGTCCCAGACCCGCATCAGCGCGTACAGGGTGAGCAGCGAGGTGACGACGCCGGCGCCGATGGTGACGTAGGCCATCGGGGAGCCGTCCTCGGCGGCGGCGCGGAACAGGCCGAGCTTGCCGATGAAGCCGGAGAACGGCGGGATGCCACCCAGGTTGAACGCAGGGATCAGGTACAGGGCGGCCAGCAGTGGTGCGGCCTTCAGCAGTCCGCCGAGCGACCGGGTCGAGGTCGTCCCGCCGACGCGTTCCATCAGGCCGGACACCAGGAACAGCGTGGTCTGCACGACGATGTGGTGCACCGTGTAGAACACCGCGGCCGCCGTGCCCGCGACGGTGCCGAGGCCGACGCCCATCACCATGAAGCCGATGTGGCTGATCAGCGTGAAGGACAGCAGTCGTTTCACGTCCGTCTGCGACACCGCGCCGAGCACCCCGACCACCATCGTCAGCGCCGCGACCACCAGCAGCACCTCGTTGAGCTGTGGTCGCGGGAAGATCACCGTCTCGAGCCGGATGATCGCGTAGATGCCGACCTTCGTCAGCAGGCCCGCGAAGACCGCCGTGACCGGTGCCGGGGCCGTCGGGTACGAGTCCGGCAGCCAGAACGCCAGCGGGAACACCGCCGCCTTGATGCCGAACCCGATCAGCAGCATCGTGTGCAGGAGCAGCTGCACGTGCTCCGGAAGGTCGGCGACGCGTTCGCTGATCTGGGCGATGTTCACTGTGCCGGTGGCGCCGTAGACCAGGCCGATGGCGGCGAGGAAGATCGCCGACGCGATCAGGCTCGTGACGATGTACGTCGTGCCCGCCCGGACACGCTGTTCACTGCCGCCCAGGGTGATGAGCACGTAGCTCGCCACCAGCAGCATCTCGAACGCGACGTACAGGTTGAACAGGTCGCCGGCGATGAACGAGTCGAGCACACCCGCCGCGAGCACCAGGTAGGTCGGGTAGAAGATCGTGACCGGGGCGTCCTCGTCGTCGGCGGCCAGGCCCTGCCCGATCGAGAACAGCAGGACGAGCAGCAGGACGCTCGCACTGACGGTGAGCAGCAGGGCGCTCAGCCGGTCGACGACGAGCGAGATGCCGTACGGGGCGTCCCAGCCGCCGACCTGCACCACGATCGTGCCGTGCCGGTCGACCAGGACCATGAGCGTGGCGGCGACGGCCAGGGCCACGACGAGCACCACGACGGTGATCGCGCGCTGGAGCTTCTGGTGCCGGAGGAGTCCGAGCGCGACCGCGGCACCGAGCAGCGGGACGAGGACGAGGAGCGGGACGAGCCAGGTCATCGGGTCGCCTCCTGTTCTGCGTCGGTGGTGGTCTCCGGGTCCTCGTCGGCCGGCTCGTCGCGGTCGCGGCCGATGGCGGCGTCGGCCTCGTCGACCTCGACCTCGTCGGCACGGGACAGCTGCCACGACCGGTGGATCAGGGCGAGCAGGAACGCGCTGACGGCGAAGGTGATGACGATCGCGGTCAGGGCGAACGCCTGGGGGAGCGGGTCGGTGATGCCCTCGGCGCTCTTGCCGATCGGCGGGTCGCCCGCGGCACCGGACATCACCAGCAGCAGCAGGTTGAGCGAGTTGCCGAGCAGCAGGAAGCCGAGGAGCATCCGCGTCAGGGAGCGTTCGAGCAGCAGGTAGACGCCGCACGAGAACAGCACCGCCATGGCGATCACGAGGACGAGGGTGACGGTCACGTGGCGCTCCCTTCCGGGGTGGGGGCATCGAGGGTGTCGCCGACCGACTCCTCGGTGGTGTCGCGTGTCGGGGTCGAGGCGTCCTCGAGGCGCTGCCGGTCGACCTCGGCCCCGAGACTGCGGAGGACGTCGAGCACCAGGCCGACGACGACCAGGTACACGCCGATGTCGAAGAACGTGGCGGTGACGAACTCGACGTGGCCGAGGACCGGGACGGTGGCCTCGAAGAACTCGGAGTACAGGGCTTCGCGGCCGAAGAACAGCGGCACGATCGCGGTGATCGCGGCCGTCGCGACCCCCAGGCCGAGCAGGCGACCGGCGCGCACCGGGGCCGCGGCGCCGAGTTCGGCCGGTCCGCCGGCCAGGTAGCGGGCCGCGAGCGCGATGCCGGCGACCAGGCCACCGGCGAACCCGCCACCGGCGGCGTTGTGCCCGGCGAACAGCAGGTAGACCGACAGCACGATCAGGCCGTGGAACAGCAACCGGACGACCACGTCGAGCAGTGCCGAACGCCCGGTCGGGATCGCGGCGCTCGTCGGTAGCCAGGCGCGGGGCTCACCGTCGGTGCGCTCGCCGTTCGCGGTCAGGGTCTCGGGCAGGTCGCGCAGCCGGGGCAGGGTGTCCTCGCGCGAGTTCACGAAGATCAGGCTCGCGACACCGGTGGCCGCGGCGACCACGACGGTGAGCTCACCGAGGGTGTCCCAGCCGCGCAGGTCGACGAGGGCGACGTTCACCACGTTGAGACCGTGCCCGAACGAGCTGGTCAGCGCGGGCAGGTCCGGCCAGAGGGGACGCGCGGTGCGGGCCGAGGCGGCGACGACGACGACGATCGCGAGCGTCAGCCCCGCCAGCCCGGCGAACAGGGCCCGCACGATGCGGAACCGCGACGGGTTCGTCGTCGCGATGCGCGGGGGCAGTCGGCGCAGGACCAGGACGAAGGCGATCAGGGTGACCGTCTCGACCACGAGCTGCGTCAGGGCGAGGTCGACCGCGCCGTGCAGGACGAACAGCACCGAGAGGCCGTAGCCCGTGACGCCGACCAGGACGGCGGCGGCGAACCGGGTCTTCGCCGTGAGCACCGCGACGCCGGCGATCGACATCACGATCATCACCGGGATCTGGCCCCACGAGTCGGCGAAGCGGACGTGGAACTCCCACGGACCACCGAGCACCAGGTTGGCGAGCGCCCCGGCGACGAACACCGACAGGATCACCGTCAGGTAGTAGGGGAGCGAGCCGCGCTGCAGGCTCGCGGTGAGCCCGGTCGCTCCGCGGTCGAGCAGCCGCATCCCGTGCCGGTACGTGCCCGCGGCGCTCGGGAACCCGGCGAGCCGGTGCTGGATCGCCTCGACCGGTCGGCGCAGGGCGAACAGTGCGAGGCCGCCGACCAGGGTGATCGCGGACAGGCCGAGCGCGGGCTCCAGGCCGTGCCAGAGCGCGAGGTGCGGGACCGCTTCGCCGCCGAGCGCCGCGGTCGTCGCAGCGGGCTCGATGCCGTGCGCGACCACCGGGGTGAGCAGGCCGAGGGCGAGGCCGGTGAGCGCGAGGACCGAGGGGACGACGGCGAGGCCGTGCAGGGCGTGCGGCTCGGTGGTCGCGACGCCGGGCTTCCGGGCGAAGGCGCCCCACAGGAAGCGCAGCGAGTACGCCACGGTGAGCACCGAGCCGACGGTCACGCCGACCAGGGCGAACCACGCCCAGCCGGCGTCGGGGCCGTGCAGCGACTCGGTGAAGCCGGTCAGCACGGCTTCCTTCGCGACGAACCCGATCGTGGGCGGGATCCCGGCCATCGACACCAGCGCGAGCACCGCGACGACCGCCAGCCACGGGCGGGCACGGCCGAGCCCGCTGAGCCGACCGAGGTCGCGCGTGCCGGCGACGTGGTCGATCGCACCGACGACCAGGAAGAGCGTGGACTTGAAGGCGGCGTGCGCCACGAGCAGCGCGACCCCGCCGAGGGCGACCGCGGGGGCGCCCCATCCGGCGGCGAGCACCAGGAACCCGAGCTGCGCCACGGTGCCGTAGGCGAGCAGGAGCTTCAGGTCGGTCTGGCGCAGCGCCCGGTACCCACCGACGAGCATCCCGGCGACACCGAGCAGCGTGATGGTCTCGCGCCAGCCGTCGAGCAGCGCGAACGCGGGGGCGAGCCGGGCCACCAGGTAGATGCCGGCCTTCACCATCGCCGCGGCGTGCAGGTACGCGCTGACGGGGGTGGGCGCGGCCATCGCGGCGGGCAGCCAGAAGTGGAACGGCACGATCGCCGACTTCGTCAGTGCTCCGAGCAGCACCAGGACCACCGACACCGAGACGACCGTGCCGCTCGGGGGGTCGGCGACGATCCCGGACAGCGACGTCGTACCCGCTGCGACCGAGAGCATCACGAGACCCGCGAGCATCGCCAGGCCGCCGGCGGTGGTCACCATGAGCGCCTGCATGGCGGCGGCACGGCTGGCGCGCTTCGCGGCGTCGTGTCCGATGAGCAGGTAGGAGAAGACCGTCGTGGCCTCCCACAGGACGAACAGCACGATGACGTCGTCGGCGATCACGAGCCCGTACATCGAGCCGGCGAAGGCGGTCAGGACCCCGGCGAACCGACCGAGCCCGGGTTCGTCCCGCTCGAAGTACGAGGCGCAGTAGACCAGCACCAACGCACCGACGATCGACACCACGAGGGCGAGGACCCACGACAGGGCGTCCATCCGCAGCGTGACGTCGAGGTCGAGCTGGGAGACCCACTGGTGCCGTTCGACGACGCTGCCGTGCAGGGCGGCGTCGGTCTGGGCGATCGTCAGCACCGCGGCGGCGGCAGGGGCGAGGGCTGCGACGAAGAAGACGCGGCGCCCGAGGACGGGGGTCAGTGCGGGGACGATCAGGGCGACGATCGCGAACGCGACGAGGACGAAGACCATCGGGCACCTCCTCGGGGTCGGGCGGCAGTCCGGCTCACTGGGCTCTCACAGCTTACGAAGCGAGCCATGTGGAGAACCTGTGCGGCCGGACAGCAGTCCGCTCAGGTCCGACCGTGCGCGCGGGCGGGGATCTGGGTCGCGAGCTTGCCGCCGGAGACGTCGAGCAGGGTGCCCGTGATGTACCCCGAGGCGTCGCTCGCCAGGAAGACGAGCAGGTCGGCGACGTCGTCCGGAGTCTCCCACCGGCGGAGTGACAGCGTGTCCAGCAGACGGTCCTGTGCCTCGGTCGGCATCGTCGCGAAGCCGTTCATCGCCGTCGGCACCATGCCGGGTGCGTACGCGTTCACGGTGATCCCCCACGGGCCGAGCTCGGACGCCAGGACCCGGGTGAACGAGACGACCGCGGCCTTCGACGCCGCGTAGGCCGCGCTCCCGACGCTCGGCACGATCGCAGCGAACGACGCGGCGTTGACGATCCGACCGCGCCCGGCCGCCTGCATCACCGGTGCGACGGCCTGGCTCATCAGGAACGTGCCACCGAGGTTGACGTCCATGCAGCGGCGCCAGGCGTCCCACTGCAGTTCGGCGACCGTGCCCGTGACGTTGATGCCGGCGTTGTTCACCAGGACGTCGATCGTGCCGTGCCGCCCGACGACCTCGTCCACGGCGTCGCGCACGGACGCCGGGTCGGCGACGTTGCACACGACGTGCTCGAGCGGGAAGTCCGGTTCGAAGGCCAGGTCGAGTGCGACGACGCGGCACCCTTCGTCGACGAAACGGTCGGCGAGCGTGCGGCCGATCCCGCGCGCTGCGCCGGTCACGACGACCACGCGGTCGGTCAGGTCGAGGTGCATCGTTGCTCCCGTCGTCGGTGCCTTGAATAGGCATACTATTCGAGCATGACGGATCAGCGTGTGCTCTGGGTCACGGGTGGCGGCAGCGGCATGGGGGCCGCGGGTGCCGAGGCGGCGGCACGGGACGGCTGGACCGTGGTGCTGAGCGGGCGTCGCGCGGACCGACTCGAGCAGGTCGCAGGCGCCATCCGGGCAACCGGCGGGACCGCGGACGTCCTGCCCCTCGACGCGAACGACCCCGCAGCCGTGGCCGCCGCACGTGACGTCGTGCTCGAGCGGCATAGCCGACTCGACGGACTCCTGCTGGCGGCCGGGCTCAACGCCCCGCGACGCCGGTGGGACGATCAGTCGCTGACCGACTTCCGGGCGATCGTGGACACGAACCTCACCGCGGTCGTCACCGTCGTGGACGCCGCACTGCCGGCACTCCGCTCGTCCGGCGGTGTCGTGGTCGTGGTGTCCTCGTACGCCGGGTGGTCCTTCCAGCCCGGGGCCGGCGTGGCGTACTCGGCGAGCAAGACCGCGCTCGGATCGGTCGTCCGCAGCCTGAACCAGCAGGAGGCCGAGCACGGCGTGCGTGCCACACACCTGTGCCCGGGCGACGTCGCGACGGACTTCCTGGACCAGCGGCCGGAGGTCCCCGACGCGGCCGCCCGCCAGCGCATGCTCCAGCCGGAGGACGTGGGGCGGACCGTCGCCTTCGTGCTCGGGGCGCCGGCTCACGTCCGCGTGGACGAGCTCGTGCTGTCGCCGGTCTCCCAGCGGTGACGAGCACCTTCGATCGGGTCCTCGACCAGGTCGGTGACGCCGTGGTGTCCGGCACCCTGGCCGCGGGGAGCCGCCGGAGCGTCGACGACCTGGTGGCCTGGACGGGTGCCAGTCGCAGCATCGTCCGCGAGGCGGTGCGTGTCCTCGTCGCCCTCGGCCTGCTCACCGCCAGGCGCCGGGTCGGCGTCACCGTCCTCGATGCGGATCGGTGGGACGTCCTGGACCCGCGCGTGGTGCGGTGGCGCCTGCGGGGCCCGGACGGCGACCGGGTCGCGGTCGAACTCCGCGAGCTGCGCGCGGCGGTCGAACCCGCCGCGGCCGCCGCAGCAGCCCGGCGAGCGGCGCTCGACGCCTGTGCGGACCGACGGGAGGCGCTCCGCACCACCGCGGACGAGCTCGCGGCCGCCGCGACCCGCGACGACCGCCCCGACTTCGTGACCGCGGACGTGCGGCTCCACGCGCTCGTGCTCGACCTGTCCGGCAACACGCTGTACCGACGCCTGCACCGGGTCGTGGGCCAGGTCCTGCTGGAACGCGGGAGCATCCGTCCGGACCGGCACGACGTCGGCCTCCACCTCGCGCTCGCCGGTGCCGTGGTGGACGGACGGCCGGACGACGCGGCCGCGGCGATGCGGGCGATCGTCGACCGGACGTGAGCGGCGCGCCGCCGACCTGCGAAGATGGAGGCCGGTGCGCTCCCTCCGGTGCCCGTGGAGGGTGAGTCGTGGACGCAGCACAGGACCTGGTCGTCCAGCTCGTCGGCACCCCGTGGGCCTTCCTCGTGGTCGGCCTGGTGCTCGCCGTCGGCAGCGTGGCGGTCTTCCTCCCCAGCCAGGCACTCGTCGTCGCGATCGGCACGCTCCTGGTCGGTGGCGACGGTGGGCTCGTGCCGGTGCTCTTCCTCGTCGTCGCGGCGTCGATCGGCATGGTCCTCGGCGACCTCGGGCTGTACCACCTGGCGCGCTCCGTCGACCTCGGTTCGCGGTCCTGGTTCGCGCGTCCGAAGGTCCGCGCGGCCCGCGACGCCATCGACGGCCGCTACCGCGCCGCTCCCGGGCGCATCGCGGTGCTCGGACGCTTCATCCCGATGGGCCGGTTGACGACGAACCTGGTCGGCGCGGACAGCGGGCTCGACCTCCGGCGCTTCCTGGTCAGCTGCGTGCTCGCCGACGTTGTGTGGGCCGCGTACTGCGTCGGCATCGCCGCGGCCACGGGGCGCTGGAGCCGCGAGCAGCCCTTCCTCGTCACGACCGTCGCCGTCGTGGCGTCGATCCTGCTCGGCTTCGCGATCTCCGCGATCGAGAAGGCCGTCCGACGACGCAGTGAGGCCGCCGCCGCAGCCTGAGGAAAGTAGTGTGGGCACCCCGTTCGAAGGAGAACCCGTGCTGCTCGACGACCTCGTGCCGGACCCCGACGCGCTCGACCGCATCGCCACCGGCAGCACCTGGGCCGAGGGCCCCTGCTGGATCCCGACCACGCGGACGCTGCGGTGGTCCGACATCCCCGGCGACCGGATCCTGCAGTGGCACGCCGACTCCGGGGAGACCTCGGTGTACGCCGACGGTGTCGAGTTCACCAACGGCCGCACGCTCGACCGCGACGGCAGCGTCGTGCAGTGCTCGCACGGCCTGCGCCGGGTGGAGCGTGACCGCGACGGGGTCGTCACACCGATCGTCGACACGTGGAACGGCGTCCGGTTCAACTCCCCGAACGACGTCGTCGTCGCGCGGGACGGCGGTGTCTGGTTCACCGACCCCGCCTACGGCATCACCCAGCCGCGCGAGGGACACCCCGGCGTCCGCGAGTACGGCGACCACTGGGTGTTCCGGTGCGGACCGGCGGGCGAGGACCTGCGGCCCGTGGCGACCGACCTCGACGAGCCGAACGGCCTGGCGTTCGACCCGGACGAGCGGGTGCTGTACATCGCGAGCTCGTCGGGCGACGAGCCGGTCATCCGCGCGTACGACCGCCGGGGCGACCTGCTGAAGAACGGTCGGGTGTTCGCGCGGCTCGAGCCGGGCGAAGGCGCGCCGGACGGCATCCGGGTCGACGTGCACGGCAACGTCTGGTCGTCGTCCCACCGCGGCGTCGTCGTGTTCGACCCGGCCGGGGCACGCATCGGCGAGGTCGCCGTCCCCGAGGTCACGTCGAACCTGTGCTTCGGTGGCGACGACGGCACGACGCTCTTCCTGACGGCGACGACCTCGGTGTACCGGATCGTCACGACGACGCGGGACGCTGCCGTATCCTGACTCGGCCATGCAGTGCGACTACTTCGACCGCGGGGTGTGCCGGTCGTGCACGCTCATGGGCCAGCCCTACGCCGACCAGGTCCTCGACAAGGAACTCCGGACGCGCGAGCTCCTGCACGACGCCGTCGAGGCCGCCGGGGGTCCCGGTGCGGTCTCCTGGTCACCGGCGATCACGAGCCCGGAGTCGGGGTACCGGAACAAGGCGAAGATGGTCGTCGGCGGGTCCGTCGAGCACCCGACCGTCGGCATCCTCGACCACCGGCAGCGCGGGGTCGACCTGCGGCACTGCGGGATCTGCACCCCCGGCATCCGGCACGCGCTGCCCGTCCTGGCCGGGTTCGTCACCACCGCGGGGCTGATCCCGTACGACGTCGCCGCACGCCGCGGTGAGCTGAAGTACGTCCTGGTCACCGAGTCGCCCGACGGCGAGCTGATGATCCGGTTCGTGCTGCGTTCGGAGGGGCAGCTGCCGCGACTCCGACAGCACCTCGACACCCTGCGCGCCGCGCTGCCGAACGCGGTCGTCGTGACCGCCAACCTGCTGCCCGAGCACAAGGCCGTCACCGAGGGCGGCCGCGAGGTCGTGCTCACCGAGCAGGAGACCCTGCCGATGCGCCTCGGCGGGATCACGATGCACCTGCGGCCGCAGAGCTTCTTCCAGACGAACACCGGCGTCGCGACCGAGCTGTACGCGCAGGCCTCGACCTGGATCGACGAACTCGATCCCGCGTCGATGTGGGACCTGTACTGCGGCGTCGGCGGGTTCGCGCTGCACGCCGCTCGTCCCGGCCGTGCGGTGACCGGCATCGAGTCGAGCGCCGAGGCGATCCGCTCGGCGAAGCAGTCGGCGCGTGAGGCCGGGCTCGAGGGCGTCCGGTTCGCCGCCGACGACGCCACGGAGCACGCCCTCCGGACCCGTCCGGATGCGGTGCCCGAACTCGTCGTGGTGAACCCGCCGCGTCGCGGGATCGGCGAGCGGTTGTCGACCTGGCTCGAGGAGTCGGACGTGCAGCACGTCGTCTACTCGAGCTGCAACCCGGTGACCCTGGCGAAGGACCTGGCCCGCATGCCGTCGTTCCGGCTCCGACGGGCCCGGGTGCTCGACATGTTCCCGCAGACCGGCCATCTCGAGGCCGTCACGCTCCTGTCGCGGGCGTGATCCGGGCCTCCCGGTCGTCATTGCCAGGGAATTGCCAAGGTGACGTACCCGGGTACGGGTCGATGACCATGGCCATGGGAATCGAGGCGTACAGGTTTCCGCCAGGGGTACATAGCATGAACGGGTAGAACCGTTTGTCTCAGTTTGATAACGGTGAAGAGTTTCCTATGGTTGCCGACCGAGGTGCCGCCGGCCCGATGACCACTGCCCCCGGTGGCGCACCCCACAACTGACCGCGATCGGTCGGGGTGGGCAGTGGATCCCGCAGCAGATGCGGCTCGTGACCCCGGTGGAGCAATCACATGAAGAAGCTTTCCCGTACCCGCACCATCGTCGGCGGCCTGGCGTTCGCCGGCATCGCCGCGACCGGTGTCGGCCTCGCGGCAACCCCCGCGAACGCAGCGTCCGGTTCGACCTGGGACCAGCTCGCGCAGTGCGAGTCCGGCGGCAACTGGGCCATCAACACCGGCAACGGCTACTACGGCGGCCTGCAGTTCAACCTCGGCACCTGGCAGGCGAACGGTGGCGCTGGCAACCCCGCCTCCGCCAGCCGCGAGGCCCAGATCGCCGTCGCCGAGCGCGTCCTCGCCTCGCAGGGCTGGGGTGCCTGGCCCGCATGCTCCGCCCAGCTCGGACTGAGCGGCACCAGCGGTGCGGCTCCCGCAGCGGCCGCGCCGGCGCCCGCGCCGGCTCCGGCTCCGGCCGAGCAGGCCGCCCCGCAGCCAGCGGCTCCGGCTCCGGCCCCCGCCGAGCAGGCTGCCCCGCAGCAGGCCGCGCCGAGCACCACCGAGTCGACGCCGGCCCCGGCAGCGACCACGCCGAGCAAGCCGGCCCCGGTCAAGACGAGCGGCAAGACGTACACGATCGCCTCGGGTGACACGCTCGACACGATCGCGACGAAGCTCAAGATCGAGGGCGGCTGGAAGCAGCTCTGGGCCGCGAACACGTCGACCATCGACGACGCGAACCTGATCTACTCCGGCCAGGAGCTCCAGCTCCCCGCCTGATCTCTCCGCAGACCGAACACGACGACGCCCCACGACCTCGAGTCGTGGGGCGTCGTCGTGCGCGAGGCGGGGGCTACTGCGGGTTGTCGGTGAGCCAGCCGGCGACGTCGTCGGAGCGGAGCGCCTGGGACAGCGAGGAGACCTCGAGCCCGTTCAGCGTGACGATCGACTGCCCGTCCGGCGAGGTGCCGGAGCCCGCGGTCGGCACCGTGAAGGTCACCAGGTCGTCTGCTCCGACGCCCCGGAGCGACCAGCCCAGTCCGACCAGTCGTGAGAACGACAGGCCCGCGTCGACCGACAGGTGCTCGCTCGTCGCGGTGACGAAGTCCTGGATGCGCCCGGGGTTCGTGACGGTGTCGCGGGACAGCAGCCCGTCCACGACGCCGCGCATGAACGCCTGCTGGTTGCGGACGCGGGTGTGGTCGGCGTCGGCGAAGGCGTAGCGCTCCCGGACGAAGGCGAGCGCGGCGGCCCCGTCGAGCCGGTTCGCCCCGGTGGTGAAGTCGTGGCCCCGCGCCGAGAACGCCACGGGTGAGTCGACCGTGACGCCGCCGAGGGCATCGGTCATGTCCTCGAACCCGGCGAAGTCGATCTCGGCAACGTGGTCGATCCGGACGTCCAGGAGCTGTTCGACGGTCTGGGTGGTGAGGGTGACCCCGCCCCAGGAGTACGCGGCGTTGATCTTCGCCCGCCCGTGTCCGGGGACCTCGACCCACGAGTCACGCATGATCGACATGAGGTACACGTGCTGTCGATCGGCGGGGACGTGCGCGAGCATCAGCGTGTCCGACCGCCCGCCGAGTTCGGGCCGTGCACCCTCGGGGCCGCCCTGTGCGCGGGCGTCGGACCCGATGAGCAGGATGTTCTCGCCGCCCGTGGCGCTGGGCCGTGCACCGTCGGGGAACGGGTCGGCGATGGTGTCACGACCGGCGTCGAAGCTCCGCGCGAGCCCGCCGACGAAGACACTCGCGACGACGGCGACCACGACGGCGATGCCGACGAGTGAGCCGAGCGTCGCCACCAGGGCGACCAGGAAGGGCCGTCGCCGGCGCGTGCTGCGGATGGCGGTGCGGTGGGCGTGGTCAGCGGCCGCCCGGGCCGCGCGACGTTCGGACATGCGGGGGACTCCTGCGGGTTCGGGTCGGCGAGCAACCGACCCGAGGATCTTATCGCATGTGGTATTTCAAGTACAGCGTTTCAGTCCTGCTGTGGTTTCGCCAGGACCTCGCGAAGCGCGACCCGCAGGGCGGCGTCCTCGGGCAGGACCTCGCGCTCGATGTGCCGCGCGGTCTCCCAGGCCGACCGGCCGGTCGGCGTCACGCGGACCACGCGGCGGCGACGGTCCGCGGCGTGCGGGGTGCGCTCGACCAGGCCGTCGCGCTCCATCCGCTCGAGGGTGCGGGACATCGTCTGCGGCTGGACCCGGGCCGTGCGGGCGATGGTGTCGGCGCCGGTCGGGCCGGTCCTGATGAGGATGTCGATCGCGACCACCGCGGCGTGCGAGAGCCCGATGGCCCGGAGTCGTTCGTCCCAGTCCCGCTCGACGGAGCGTGCGGCCGCGGACAGCAGTCGTCCGAGGGGCCACTGCTCGGTCGTGTCCTCCATGTCGTGATTCTACGGTGGGCGGTGCGCGCGATCGTCAAGTAATCAGCATGCTGACGATCGGTGTACGCTCGCCGACGTGTCCCGCTTCCTCCGCATCGTCCTCCCCGCGCTCGTCATCGTGGTCTGGCTCGGCATCGCCTCGGTCGGCGGTCCGTTCTTCGGCAAGATCTCCGAGGTCTCCACCAACGACCAGACCTCGTTCCTGCCCGCCTCCGCCGACGCCACGAAGGTGCAGGAGCGGTCCTCGGAGTTCCGCGACGAGTCCGGGGCACCCGCGATCATCGTCCTCGAGCGTGACGGGGGACTGACCTCGACCGACCTCGCCGACGCGAAGGCGCTCACCACGACGCTGTCCGACCGCGCGGACGTCGAGGCCGTCAGCCCGGTGATCCCGAGCGAGGACGGCGATGCGGTCGAGATCGTCGCGACGCTCACCCAGGACGCCGAGACCGGCGCCGCGGTCGAAGCCGTCCGGGCCGACGTGGACGATGCGCTGCCGTCCGGTGTGCGCGGGTACGTCACCGGTCCGGCCGGGTTCACCGCCGACCTGACCGAGGCCTTCGCCGGCATCGACGGGCTGCTGCTCGGGGTGGCGCTCGCCGCGGTCTTCGTGATCCTGATCATCGTCTACCGATCCCCCCTGCTCCCGGTCCTGGTGCTCGGGACCGCCACGTTCGCCCTCTGTGCCTCGATCCTCGTGGTCTGGTGGCTCGCCAAGGCCGACATCGTGACGGTCAACGGGCAGGTGCAGGGGATCCTGTCGATCCTGGTGATCGGTGCCGCGACCGACTACGCGCTCCTGTACACCGCGCGCTTCCGTGAGGCCCTGCGTGACCACCGCACCGGCTGGGACGCGACGAAGGCCGCGCTGCGCGGGAGCCTCGAGCCGATCCTGGCCTCGGGCGGCACGGTGATCGTCGGGGTGCTCTGCCTGCTGCTGTCCGACCTCAACTCGAACAAGGCGCTCGGCCCCGTCGCCGCCATCGGCATCGCGTTCAGCCTGCTCGCCGCCCTGACGCTCCTGCCCGCGCTGCTGCTCGCGTTCCGCCGTGCGGCGTTCTGGCCCCTCCGTCCCGTGCACGGCAGCGCCCACCCCGTGCTCACCGGCCCCGACGCCCGAGGTGTCTGGGCACGCGTCGGCCGGCTCGTCGCCCGTCGTTCGCGGGTGGTGTGGATCGTCTGCACGGTCGGACTGCTCGCGATGGGCGCCGGCCTGTTCGGGCTCAAGGCCGACGGTGTGCCGCAGAGCGACCTGATCATCGGGTCGTCCCAGGCACGCGACGGGCAGGACGTGCTGGCCGACCACTTCCCCGGCGGCTCCGGCAGCCCCGCGCAGGTGATCGGCGCCGAGCGGGACCTCGACCAGCTCGTCGACGCGATCACGGCGGTCGACGGGGTCGACGGTGTCGTGGCCGCGGCGAAGGACAGCCCCGCCGGCACCGTCCCGGTGACCGGGGACACCGCAGGCAGCGCCGCGCCGACCGTCTCCCGCGGCGACGTCCTGCTCGAGGCGACCCTGTCGGACGCCGCAGACTCCGACGCCGCCGAGCAGACCGTCCGCGACCTCCGCACCGCCGTCGAACGTGTCGACCCGGGCGCGATCGTCGGTGGCGTCACCGCGACGGCGGTCGACACGAACGACACCGGCATCCGCGACCGCACGCTCATCATCCCCGTGGTGCTCGTCGTGATCCTGCTGATCCTGATGCTCCTGCTCCGCAGTGTCGTCGCACCGCTCGTCCTGATCGGCAGCGTGATCGTCTCGTTCGCGGCGGCCCTCGGTGTCGGTGCTCTCGTCTTCGACCACGTGTTCCACTTCCCGGGCGCCGACCCGAGCGTGCCGCTGTACTCGTTCGTGTTCCTGGTGGCCCTGGGCGTCGACTACAACATCTTCCTCATGACCCGGGTGCGCGAAGAAGCACTGCGCCACGGTCCGCGCGAGGGCGTCCTGCGCGGCCTGGGGGTGACCGGTGGGGTGATCACGTCCGCCGGCGTCGTGCTGGCCGCCACGTTCGCGGCCCTCGGCGTCATCCCGATCCTGTTCCTCGCGCAGATCGCGTTCGTCGTCGCGTTCGGCGTGCTGCTCGACACGATCGTGGTCCGGTCGCTGCTCGTGCCGGCACTGGCGTACGACCTCGGGCACCGGGCCTGGTGGCCCTCGCGCCTCTCGCGCACGCGCCCTGACATGTGACACGCTAGGCCCATGCCAGTTCCCTCGACGCAGCCCGCCGCAGAGCGCAAGCTCCTCCGTGACACGGTGCAGGACAAGATCCGCGACGCCATCATGGACGGCACGCTCGAACCCGGGGAACGGCTCAACGACGACGACCTCATCGCGTGGCTCGGGGTGTCCCGCACACCGATCCGCGAAGCCCTCGCCGAACTCGCCCGTGCCGGCCTCATCGAGATGGCGCCGAACCGCTACACCCGGGTCGCGGCGCCGACGAAGGAAGAACTCCTCGACGCGTACCGCACCCTCGGCGTGATCTACGGCGGCGTCGTGCGGCTCGCGGTGCCCCGGTTCACGGACGCACAGCGCAAGAAGATCGTGAAGATGCTCGACGACGTGCACGCGCGGGTGAGCGCCGACGAGCAGGACAAGGTCGCGCGTGACGGTGCCGGCATCTACGCGATGTGGGCTGACGCGTGCGGCAACCCGTCGCTCGTGCAGCTCTGCGCGTCGACCACGGACGGGCTCTCCTTCAAGCTCCGCGTGCCGGAGCTCGCTGAGCTCCTGCCGGCCGACGTGATCCTGCCCGAGCTGACGAAGCTCAAGGACGCCGTCGTCGCGAAGGACCCGATCGCCGCCGAGCTCGCCATGGAGGCGATCCACCTGCTCCCGTCGCGCGACTAGCGTCACGAGCGCGACCGGTGACGGACAGGAGGCCCGTGGAAGCACCGCGGACACCGTTCCGTCACTCAGGTGGTGACGGCCACTACGGGGTGACCTTCCAGGCGCATCCCATGTCGTCCGTCCACTCGCCGGTTATGGTTTCCCGGTGAGCAACGAACCCGAGCAGACGACCGAGCCCGCGCGCCGCGGTGCCGCGACGCCGCGCCACGGGCGCCAGAAGCGTCGGGCGGGCGTGGTGTTCCCGGCCGTCGCGGGGGTGCTCACGATGGCCCTCCTGCTGGGCGTCGGGTACGCGGGCTACGCGTACAACCAGCTGTCCGACGGCGTCACGATCGTCAACGCGATCACCGGCAAGAAGGACACCAAGGACGACGTCGACGGCAAGGCGCAGAACATCCTGCTCGTCGGCGACGACCACCGTCCGGACAACGCCACCCCGGAGCAGCTCGCCGAACTCAGCACCCAGGACGACGGCGGTGCGACGAACACCGACACGATGATCGTGCTGCACATCAGCGCCGACGGCAGCCAGGCGACGATGATCTCGTTCCCCCGTGACTCGTACGTCGACATCCCCGACGTCGGCAAGGGCAAGCTCAACAGCGCCTTCTACTACGGCACGCTCAACGGCGGTGGGGACACCGGCGGTGCGAAGATGCTCATCAAGACCATCGAGAACCTGAGCGGCCTGCAGATCGACCACTACGTCCGCGTCTCGCTGCTCGGCTTCTACCAGGTGGTCAAGGAGCTCGGACCGGTCGAGGTCTGCCTGAACCAGGCGACGAACGACCCCTACTCCGGCGTCAACCTGCCCGCGGGCAAGTCCTCGCTGAACGCGAAGGAGGCGCTGTCCTTCGTGCGCCAGCGCCACGGCCTGCCGAACGGCGACCTGGACCGCAACGTGCGCCAGCAGTACTTCCTGTCGCAGGAGGCACGGAAGGTCACGTCGGCCGGCACGCTGCTCAACCCCGTGAAGATGGGCAACATCCTCAAGGCCGTCGGTGGATCGATCCAGACCGACACCGACCTGATCGACCTCGCCTCGCAGATGCGCAACCTGCGGCCCGGCAACATCCAGTCGGCCACGATCCCGACCCTCGGCACCCCGACCATCTACGTGAACGGCTCGCCGCTGTCCATCGTCGAGGTCGACACCGTCGGACTGCCCGCGTTCGTGCAGGGCCTGGTGGGGCAGCCCGAGGCGTACACGAAGGCCCGCCGCGCGCAGCCCGCGAACACCTCGGTCACCGTGCTGAACGGCAGCGGGGTCGAGGGTGCTGCGACCGCGGCCGGCCAGGTCCTGACCGCCCGCGGTTTCCAGGTCCCGCCGGCCGGCTCGTCCGCGACGACGAAGACGACGCAGGTGCAGTACCCCGCCGGCCAGGAGGCGCAGGCGAAGGCCGTCGTGTCCGCGGTCCCCGGCGCCGTCGCCGTCCGCACCGCCAGTGTGACCGGTGTCACCCTGGTGCTCGGCACCGACGGCAAGACCGCGAAGCCGGTCGCGACCGAGCCGAGCGCCGGGGCCTCGACGCCGGCGACCGGCGGCTCGGGCTCGAAGCCGACGAAGAAGCCCGCGAAGGAACCGACGCCCAAGTCGACCGACGTGCACAACTACGGCACCGAGGGCACCTGCATCAACTGATGGGAACCCGCCGGGGGACCGGTCGGTAGGTTCGTGGAGTGACCAGCGCCGCACGCCCGATCGTCCTGATGACCTACAACATCAAGAACCCGGACCCCGCGCACGACTGGCCGGCCCGACTACCGGTCGTGCTCGACGTCATCCGTCGACACGACCCCGACGTGCTGTGCGTGCAAGAGGCCTTCGCCCACCAGATGGACGACCTGCGTGCCGGTCTGCCGGACCACGCCGACGTCGGGCAGGGGCGCGAGGGCGGCGACGCCGGCGAGCACGCGGCCGTCTTCTACCGCCGCGACCGCTTCCGCCCGTCCGACGAGGGGTCGTTCTGGCTGTCGGACACCCCGGACGAGCCCGTCTCGAACACCTGGGGCAGCCTGTACCCGCGGATCGCGAACCACGCCCGGTTCCTCGACGCCGAGGGTCCCGCGTTCACCCTGCTCACCACGCACCTGGACCACGAGCCCGGACCGCACGGTGACGAGGTCCGGGGCCGGAGCGCCGCGCTCATCGCCGAACGGTTGGCCGGCACCACCGGGCCGGTCGTGTTCGCCGGGGACTGCAACGAACCCGCGGGCACCGGCACGGCATCGCGGGTGTTCGCCGAAGCCGGGTTCGAAGACGCCTGGCTGGCTGCGGGTGACCCGTCCGACCGCACCGCCACGTTCAACGACTGGCAGCCGCCGGTCGACTCGGCCGAGCGGATCGACTGGGTGCTCACCCGGGGCATCAACGCCGTGGACCGCGTGGTGATCGACCACGACGGCCCCGAGACCTGGTTCGCCAGCGACCACTTCCCGGTGATCACGACCCTGCGGGTCTGAACCGGTTCAGCAGCTGCGCGCTCTGCTCGCTGTCAGCAGCTGCGCTGCGCGTGGACGGGCATCGGTGAGCCGAGCACCGTGACCGTCGTCTCGTTCGTCAGCGCGGAGACCCCGTTGGTCCCGGCATCGTCGGTGCGCTTGCCCGACTCGTGGTCGTCATCGTCGTCGTGGTGCCGGTCCGCCCACCCTTCGCGGAGCAGGAGCTGCCAGGCACGCGAGTCGTCCGATCCGAAGGAGACGCGCTCGGAGCGGGGCGCGTCGGCGATCTCGTCCCCGATGTCGTCGCCCACCCGGACGCCGCCCGGGCCGGTCAGTTCGATCTGCCTGCCGAAGGTGCTGCGGACCGCGTCGCGCAACACCCGGATCTCGACGGCGTTGCCGGCCGCGGCGTCGGTCGTCAGGGCTGCCACGCGGACGGCGCCGCCCCAGGTGTACGTGGTGCCCGCGGGGAAGCACGCTCCGCCGTCGCCCTCGGCCGTCTGCGTGCGCGACGGGGTGCCGAGCAGCCGGTTCAGCACGCTCACGGTCAGGCCGGAGTCGCGCATCGAGGACTCGACGACGGTGTCGTCGCCGTCTCGGAGCACCAGGGCCTCGGCGTCGAGCTCGATCGAGTCCACACGGCGGAGGTCCGCGTTCGTCACGTGGACCGGAGCGGCGTCGTGCGAGGTCTCGGCAGCGACGGCCACGTCGACGCCGAGCCCGGTGGTGCCGTCGAACGCGAGCGCACCGGCCGAGAAGGCCAGCACGGCGGCGCCGAGCGCCAGCAGGGTCCGAGGAGTCACCGTTCGACGGTACGACCTCGGTCGGGGCAGAACGACAGGTGTTACCGAATCGGGGCCGGCCCGTCACCGGACCGTGACAAACGAGGATCACGCACCTGCGGCCCCGGACCGGAGCGGACGGCGGGCGCAGGCCGCTCCGCGCACCGGGGGACAGCCTCCTGGACGGCCCGCAGCGACCCCCTGCGTACCGTCGGCGGCATGACGGACCAGCAGAACGACCAGACCGGGCCTGACCAGTACGTGATGCAGGACCCCACGAAGATGTACGCCGACAAGAAGCCCGACGAGCAGTACCTCGAGGGTGCCGGCACCGACGCGGAGATGGCGCAGAACGTCCCCGCCGACCACGGTGAGGACACCTACCGGGGCTCGGGTCGTCTGACCGGCCGCAAGGCGCTCGTCACCGGTGGCGACTCCGGCATCGGTGCCGCCGTCGCCATCGCCTACGCCCGTGAGGGTGCGGACGTCGCGATCTCGTACCTGCCCGAGGAGCAGGAGGACGCCGACCGCATCGTCAGCCTGATCGAGGCAGCCGGCCGCAAGGCCGTCGCGCTGCCGGGCGACATCACCTCGCTCCAGGTCTGCGAGCAGCTCGTGGCCGACGCCGTCGAGCAGCTCGGCGGCCTCGACATCCTGGTGAACAACGCCGGCAAGCAGCAGAACGTCGACGACATCACCAAGATCTCCGACGAGGAGTTCGACGAGACCTTCAAGACGAACGCCTACGCGACGTTCCGGATCACGAAGGCAGCCGTGCCGCACCTGCAGCCCGGCTCCACGATCATCAACACGACGTCGATCCAGGCGTACGCTCCGTCGCCGCACCTGGTGCACTACGCGGCCACGAAGGCGACCGTGAACAACATGGCCAAGGGCCTGGCCGCGCAGCTCGCGCCGAAGGGGATCCGCGTGAACGCGGTCGCTCCCGGCCCGATCTGGACGCCGCTGCAGCCGGCCGGCGGCCAGCCGCCCGAGGCGCTGCCGAGCGCGGGCGAGCAGACCTACCTGGGTCGCTGGGGCCAGCCGGCAGAGCTCGCGCCGGCGTACGTGTTCCTGGCGAGCGGTGAGTCGTCGTACGTCGTGGGCGAGACGCTGCACGTCGACGGCGGGATGCCGACGCCGTAGGGCACCTGTTCTGACAGGACCCTGACGGGAGGCGCGGTGCCGGTGGGCACCGCGCCTCCCGTCGTCCGTGTGGTCGGGTCGACGGCGTCTGGTCGCGTCAGCAGGTGACGGAGCGTGCCATCCGCTCGAGGAGCTCGCGCGCGGACATCGCGGCGGCCAGCTCGACCTCGACGGGGTTGATGCCGATCGCCTGCTCGAAGGCGCGGCGCCGGGCCTGGTCGGCGGTCGGTACCTCGGGGCGCTGGGGGAGCACCGCGATGGCCCGAGCCGCCGCCTCGAAGGCGCCGACGGGCCGGCCGAGCTGCTCCCACATGGCCCGGACGTCGTGCGCCACCTGGTCCGGATCGCCGCCGAACTCGAACCCGGCGGAGGCCATGGTGGCGAGTCCCTGGGCTGTGGGGTCGTTCGGGGTCATGCCCGCATGGTCGCACGGACGGCCGCGAACCGGCTCGACGTCCGGGTCTGTCCCCCCTTGTGCCGCCACCCGTACCGGGGTGCTGGTGCCCCGGCGTTGTGCGTTCGGCGGCGCCGAGCAGCTCATCGCGCTGTACGAGGGGCTGCAGCTGCAGGCCCTGCTGCGTGCCGAGCTCGACCTCGTGGCGGCGTTCGACCGCGCCGTCGCCCGGTTCGAGCGCGGCTGGATGGAGCGGTACGAGCCGCAGGCTGCCCGCCGTCTGGCGATGTGGGACGACGACGGCTCGGGCAGCTGGGAACTCTGACCGGCGGTTCGTCCACGGAGCGCGTTCCTTGCGTCGTCGTGCAGCGCACCGCGGGTACCCCGGGTGTCGTAACCCGACGGAAGGAACCGACATGGCAGCACCGAACCCCATCCAGGTCCAGAAGTACCTGAGCGGCATCGACTACCCGGCCTCGAAGGACGACGTGGTCTCCACCGCCGAGCAGGAGGGCGCTCCGGACGACGTCCTCGAGGAGCTCCGCGCGATCCCGGACGGCGAGTACGACGCCCCGACCGCGGTGTCGAGCGCGGTCTCGGACGCCGGCTGACGTCGACCGAGCCCGTTCAGTGAGCAGAAGACGTCGGGTGCGACGACCGCACCCGACGTCTTCTGCTCACGAAGCGCACCCCGCCGCGCTCACGACGCGCCGCCGGCACCACCGCTCCGCGACCCGCGCGGCACCGACCCGTCGCCGGGGTCGTACCCGGTGTCCCGGATGACCCGCAGTGCCCTGGTGTCGTTGTGGACGGAGTGCACGACGACCCGACGGGTGCGTCGGAGTGCTCGCCGGGCACCCGGTGTCGCGAAGAGCCCACCGAGCACCAGGCCCGCGCCGATCCCCAGCGCCACGGACACCGCCGCCACGAAGTCGAGGGCCGCGCTCGACGAACCGGACATGAAGTTCAGCAGGGCGTCGGACACGGCGACACCGGGCAGGAGCGCTCCGCAGAACGCCGGCACCGCGATCGCCGCCACGGCCGTCCGCATCCGGACCGCCGCGTAGGTCGACAGCACGCCGAGCAGGACCGCCGCCAGGAACGTCGCACCGAGCAGCGGCAGGCCGAGCTGCCGCAGCCCCCACAGCGACGCACCCGCGGCGACCGAGAACACCACGGTGACGGGGATCACCCGCGCGCTGGCCTGCTGCACGAAGCAGTTCGCCCCGGCCGACACCACGGTGAGCGAGAGCGAGGCCCACAACGGCAGCGTCTGCGTGACGATGCCGGACGGGTCGACCTCGAGGTGCAGCCACTTCGTCATCGCGATCCCGGCGGGCACCCCCACCACGATCGCCGCGATGACCAGCCCGATGTAGAACGCGCGGGCGACCGCCATCGCCCGGAACCCGGAGATCGCGTCCTGGGCCCAGGTCACGAGCGCGACGTGCGGCAGGAGCAGGACCACCAGCGCCGCCACCATGGTCGCGGCGCCGGCCGGGTGCAGCACACCCGCGCCGATCGCGAGGGTGCCGATCACGGACGCCACCGCCCCCTGCGCCCCGGACACGAAGAACTGCGGGTAGCCGCGGCCGGTCAGCCAGCGCCCCGACAGGATGATCCCGAACATCAGCACGAACGCTCCGATGCCCGCTCGCCACCCGCCGCCGGCCTGCATCGCGATCGAGGTGCCCAGGATCGACAGCCCCACGTCGGCGAGCCACGTGGGCCAGCGTGGCGGCATCCGCAGCACCGCGACGAGGGCGCTCACCGCCGAGGTCATGTCGCGCTCGTCGTGGATCAGGTCGTCGACGATCTGGTTCGCCCGCGCCAACCGGTCGAGGTCGGAGCCGTCGGAGCTGACCGTCCGGACCTTGACGAGCGGCGGGACGTCGGCCGGGGCGTACTGGATGGTCACCGAGCTGCCGGAGAAGTCCAGGTCGAGCGGGGCGAGGTTCCACTTCGTCGAGACCGCGACGACGGCCGTCTCGACGCTGCGGGTGTCGGCACCGGAGGCGAGCATGACCTCGGCCAGGTCGAGGCAGAAGTCGACGATCTGCGTCGCCGTGTACTGGTCGCGCCCCTTGGCGTCGGGCTCGACGTGCTCGTAGATCGTGCCGCGCAGCCGGGCCCGTGCGTCGCGCAGGTCGTGCTGCGCGAGACTGCGCCGGCGTGGCCGGGGCGGGCGGCCCGGCTTGTGCGGGCCCGGGGGGTGCTGCTCGGCCATCCCGCCATGGTGCCAGTCGACGGCAGCTGAGTCCGGACGTCCGCTGGACGCGTCCGGATCAGCTCCGGCGGCGCGCGCTGAGTCTGCCGAGGGCGAACGCCGCGACGACCGCGCCCACCAGCACGAGGACCGGTCCGACCGTCAGCTGCCACGGGCGCACGCTCGGGACGAACGTGACGTGGGCCAGGGGCGCGTACGCGAACCATTCCGCCGAGGCCGACGGCGCCGTCAACACGAACACGACCCCGACCACGACGGCCAGCAGGCCGAGCCAGAGGGCGACGAGGGTCGGGGTGGCGAGGAATCGGGGCACGGCACCCAGCGTAGGTGGGCGACGGACGGGAGGCCCGGTGCCAGCTGGCACCGGGCCTCCCGTCCGTCACGTCGTGACGGTTCCTGCTTCGCGCGCCTACTGCTCGAAGGTCGCGTGCAGCGTGATCTCGACGCCGGTCAGTGCCTTGCTGACGGGGCAGGTCGCCTTGGCGTCCTCGGCGGCCTTGAGGAAGGCGGCCTCGTCGATGCCGGAGACCTCGCCGCTGACGGTCAGGACGATGCCGGTGAGGCGGAAGCCGCCGTCCGGGTCCGGGCCGAGCGAGACGTCGGCCTTGACGTCGAGGGCCTCGACCGTGCCGCCGGCCTCGCCGAGGACGGCGGAGAACTGCATGGCGTAGCAGGCCGAGTGGGCGGCGGCGATGAGCTCCTCGGGGCTCGTGGTGCCGCCGGCGTCCTCGGCGGTGCGCTTCGGGAACGAGACGTCGTACGTGCCGACCTTCGAGCTCGAGAGTTCGACCTGGCCGGAACCGTCCTCGAGGCCGCCGTTCCAGGCGGTGCGTGCGGTGCGAGTGGGCATGCCCGCTCCTTTCGTGTGGGGGAGTGGTCCCGAGTGGGACCACCGCTCCCGAGTCAATCCGAGAACGCTCGTTCTCGCAACCGGCTCACGGTGAAGACGCAGGTCTGCCCTACGATCGGGCGCATGGGGGACAGTGAGGCCGTGAACTTCCGCAGGTCCGTGCTCGAACAGGGTCCGGCCGACGTGACGAACCCGGTGGTCGCCTGGCTGCGGTTCTGGACGCAAGGGTGGCGGTTCCACGGACGGGCGAGCCGTTCGGAGTTCTGGTGGGTGATCGCGCTCGAGCTCGCGCTGGCCGGGGTCGCGCTCTGGGTCGTCGGTGTGCACGGGACCGGAGGGCGGTGGGAGCTGTACGTCGACCCGTTCGGAGCCGTCCCCTCACCGCAGGTCTCGTTCGACCTGGTCGACCGCGGGCGGGACGGGTCGTTCGGTTGGGGGGCCGGCAACCGGGAGGTCTGGCCGGACGGGTGGGACCTGGTGCTGCTCGTCCCGACGATCCTGACCATCGTGCCCCGGTGGTCGCTGCTCGTGCGGCGGCTGCACGACCGGGACCACACCGGGCTGTGGATCCTGCTCCTCGTGTTCACCGGGCCGATCGGGTGGCTCGTGGTGATGGGTATGGCCGCGAGCCGGTCGCGCCCGGGCGGGGCGCGGTTCGACCGCGGTCTGTTCGGCGGCGGACGCGGCCTCGAGGCAACTGGACGACACATGTCGTCCACGACGACAGGTGTAGCGTGAAGGGCCATCAAAGGAGACACCCATGCGCGCCGTCGTGTTCGAGCAGTACCAGACCTTCCCGTCCCTGACCGAGGTCCCGAAGCCCGCACCCGGGCCCGGTGAGGTCCTGCTCAAGGTCGCCGGCGCCGGTGCCTGCCACTCCGACGTCGCCGTGTACCGCGAGTTCCAGCAGGGGCAGCCGGGAGCCCAGGCCCCCGCCTTCGTGCTCGGCCACGAGAACTCCGGCTGGGTCGAGGCCGTCGGCGACGGGGTCACGGGCTTCGCCGAGGGTGACGCCTACCTGGTCTACGGACCGGTCGGCTGCGGGCACTGCTCGTACTGCTCGAAGGGCCAGGACACCTACTGCGAGAACGCCGCGACGAACCCGTACATGGGCATCGGCCTCGGTCGCGACGGCGGCATGGCGGAGTACGTGAGCGTCCCGGCGCGGAACCTCGTGCCGCTCGGCGATGCCGACCCGGTCGCCGCCGCACCGCTGAGCGACGCCGCCCTCACGCCGTACCACGCGATCAAGAACTCCCTGCCGAACCTGGCCGGCGGCGGTCGCTTCGCACTCGTCGTCGGGCTCGGTGGCCTCGGGCAGATCGCCGTGCAGATCCTGACGGCGCTCACCGGCGCCACGGTCATCGCGACCGACATGAAGCAGGACGCGATGGACCGCGCGGCCGCCCGCGGCGCGATCACCGTCCCCGGTGGCCCGGACCAGGCGGAGCGCATCCGCGAGATCACCGGCGGACGCGGTGTCGATGCGGCGTTCGACTTCGTCGGAGCCACTCCCACGATCGGGGTCGCGCAGGCCTCGATGGCGGTCGGCGGCCGGTTCACCGTCGTCGGGATCGCGGGCGGCACCACCGAGTGGAACTTCTTCGCGACGCCGTACGAGTCGACGATCACGAACACCTACTGGGGCACCATCGAGGACCTGCACGAGGTCGTCGCGATGTACCGCGCCGGGCAGATCGTGCCCGACGTCGAGCGGTACGCGCTGCCCGACGCGCTCGAGGCGTACCGGAAGCTCGAGGCCGGCGAGCTCTCGGGCCGCGCGGTCGTCGTCCCGACGCTCTGAGCCGGGCTCGGGCGTCCCAGGTGGAATCGGGCGTCCCTGGTCAGAAGTTTCGACCAGGGACGCCCGATCCCTCTTTCCAGCGCGGGTGCTCTGGGAAGGAACGAGCGCCGGTCAGCGTCCCGCGGCGTACCCCTGGTTGCCGCGGGGGTTCGCGGCGGCGCCGAGGACACCGGTGTCCGGGTCGCGCGTGACGCACGTCAACCGGCCGAGGCTCCAGTCGCCACCACGCGTGACGACGTGTCCGCGGGCCTCGAGCGCGGCGATCACCTCGTCGCCCAGGCGGTCCTCGACCACCAGGCCCGCGGGCTCCCAGGTGCGCGGCCAGAACGACCCCGGGAACGACGTGGTGTGCAGGGCCGGGGCGTCGATGGCCTGCTGCGGGGAGTACCCGCCGACGATCCAGCGCAGCAGGAACAGCAGCTGCCACTGGTCCTGCTGGTCACCGCCGGGGGAGCCGAGCGCCGCAACCGGCTGCCCGTCGCGGAGCACCAGGGTCGGCGTCAGCGTGGTGCGGGGGCGCTCGCCGGGGCGCAGGGTCGAGGCCGTGTCCGGTTCGAGCCACGTCATCTGCAGGCGGGTGCCGAGGCAGAACCCGAGCTCCGGGATCGTCGGTGAGGACTGCAGCCAGCCGCCGGACGGGGTCGCGCTGACGATGTTGCCCCAGCGGTCCACGACGTCGATGTGGCACGTGTCGCCGCGGGTCTCGCCGTCGGGGGTCACGAACGGCTCACCGCGGTCCTCGACCGGAGCAGCCGGGGGGACGTCGCCGTCACGGTCGCGGGCGACCTGCACGGTCGGTTCGCCCACGCCCGCCGCCGCGGCGGAGCCGGAGGACGTGCGGATCGGCGGCATGGCGTGTCCGACCCCGGCGATCGTGCCGGGCCGGAGTTCGGCCGACGCACGCTCGCCGATGAGGGCGCGGCGTTCGTCGGCGTAGGCGTCGGAGAGCAGGACGTCGAGCGGGACCTCGCCGTCGCCGTAGAAGGCCTCGCGGTCGGCGAGCGCGAGCTTCTGCGCCTCGACGATCGTGTGCGCACCGAGCTCGGTGGAAGGGTCGAGCAGGGCGTCGTCGAGCGGTTCGAGCAGCCGCAGGGTCTGGAGGAGTGCCGGGCCCTGGCCCCACGCGCCGGTCTTGGCGATCGTGCAGTCCCGGAACGCCACCGTCGTCGCGGGTTCGTACGAGGCCCGGAACGCGGCCAGGTCGGACGCGCGGATGACGCCGGCGTGGTCGGTGCCCGACGCGTGCCGGTGCGGTTCGCGGACGAACCGGTCGATCGCCTCGGCGACGAACCCCTCCGCCCACTCGGACCGGGCCGCATCGATGCGGCCGGTCCGGCTGCCGGCGCCGGAACCGGCGTCGACCAGTCGGTCGAGCACGGTGGCGAGCGCCTCGTTGCGCACCAGGTCCCCGGGGACCGGCACCGCGCCTCCCGGCAGCCACTGCGTGGCGGAGGTGGGCCAGTGCTCCTCGAACAGGTCCCGCACGGTCGTGATCGTCCGGACCACCGCGGGTGTGACCGGGTGGCCGTCGCGGGCGTACCCGACGGCCGGTGCGAGGACGTCGGCCAGCTCCCAGGTGCCGTGGTCACGGAGCAGCAGGAGCCAGGCGTCGACCGCGCCGGGGACGGCCGCGGCCAGCGCGCCGGAGCCGGGGACCAGGTCGAGCCCCTCGGCGCGGTAGTGCTCCGGTGTCGCACCCTCGGGAGCCGGACCCTGCCCGACCAGCACCGTCGGCGTGGGGTTCGCGGCCGTCGCGAAGACCGCCGTCAGGTCACCGCCCGGGCCGTTGAGGTGCGGCTCCACGACGTGCAGGACGAAGGCCCCGGCGACGGCCGCGTCGAACGCGTTGCCACCACGTTCGAGCACGGACTGGGCGGTCGCCGTCGCGATCCAGTGCGTCGAGGCCGCCATCCCGAACGTGCCCCGCAGGTCAGGTCGAGTGGTCTGCGCGGGGGGCTGGACGAAGGCAGGATTCGGCGTCGGCATGCCCCCATCCTGTCCCGCGGTGACCGGTCCGGTGCTGGAGACCCCCCGTCCGCGGGGTTGTGCACCCCGTGCAGAAAAGCGAACATCGTTCGGCGACTCGTGCAGGGCGAGCGCCGAACGGCCGCGCGCTCGTGTGGTCGGCCCGAGGCAGGGGATCCATGACCACCACTCCGTCGACCGTCGCTCGTGCGCGCCGACTCCCACGCATCGCCGGCGCCGTGATGGCACTGGCCCTGGCGGCCGGGGCAGTCGTCGCGACGGCCGAGCCGGCAGCGGCCTCTGCCGTCTGGGTCGGCTCGGTCCCCGCCGGCACGAAGATCCTGCCCGGCGACCAGGTCACGTCGCCGAACGGCCAGTTCAAGCTCATCATGCAGGGCGACGGCAACCTGGTCGAGTACGGCATCGGCAACCGCGTGCTGTGGGCGTCGAACACCGCCGGCAACTCCGGGGCGATCGCCGTCGTGCGCAAGGACCGCGCCCTCGACATCACCCGGAACGGCAAGCGCCTGGTGCGCTGGACGTCGGCGGGCACCGCGAGCTCCACGGCCTTCAAGGTCCGCGCCGACGGCACGATGGCCCTGCTTGCCGGCAAGGCCGTCGTCGTGGGCTGGACCGGGTTCCAGGACCGCGTCGCGTCGGGCAACAGGATCCTCGGCGGGACGGTCCTGCGCTCCGACACCTCGAACACGCGGATCCTCAACATGCGCACCGACGGCAACCTGGTGCAGAAGGTCAGCGGACGGGTCGTCTGGCAGTCGCGGACCGGCGGCCACCCGGGTGCCTGGGCCGAGCTGCAGACCAAGGGCAACTTCGTCATCTGGACCCGTGACGCGTCGCGTAAGAAGGTCGCGATCTGGAGCTCCCGCACCAGCACCGCCGGGACGGGCAACCTGCTCGTGCAGGTCGACGGCAACGTGGTGCTCTACGGGGCGAAGGACACCCGTGTCTGGTCGAGCCGACCGGTCACCGGCCTGGCCTGGCCCGTCAACGGCACGAAGATCACCGGGCGGTACGGCGACGACCGCGGCGCCGGGCACGTCCCGCGCTACCACCAGGGCACCGACGCCCCCGTGCCGGTCGGCACTCCCGTGTACGGCTCGGGGACGGGCACCGTAACGCGGACGGTCGCGAACGACGGGGCATACGGCAACTACATCGTCGTGACGTACGGCATGACGACGGTCCTGACGGCGCACCTCAGCAAGATCGAGGTGAAGCAGGGGCAGATCGTGAAGCTCGGCACCGAGATCGCGAAGTCCGGCAACACCGGGCAGTCGACGGGGCCGCACGTGCACGTCGAGACGCGGCGGAACGGCGTGCTCGTCGACCCGCTGAAGAACATGCACTTCCGCTGACGCGGGGCGGGGCGGGGAGTCGTTCGTCGTTCGCACGTCGCGTGTGTCGCGCGCGTCCTCGCCCCGCGCATCGAGTGAGCAGAAAAGGTCGGGTGGCTCGAGGGCACTCGACCTTTTCTGCTCACTCGATGAAAGGCCTCGCACGGTGCGAGGAGCCCGCTGTCCCGGATCGCCTTCGTCGCAGGGGTCGATCAGGACGACGGCCTGACCCTGCGGGACATCGCTGTCGCCCTCGGCGTCTCGTACCAGCGGGTGCACCAGCTCGTGCACGAGGACGAGCGGGCGCTGGCTGCGTCGTAGCCCGCGGCGCGGATAGCCTGGGCGGGATGAGGAAGCGCGGCGGAACCGGGATCGTGTTGGTGGCGATCGGGGTCCTTGCGGGGGTGCTGTCCGGACTGTTCGGCGTCGGCGGTGGGGTCATCGTCGTGCCGGCGCTGATGGCCTTCGCACAGATGGACCAACGACGGGCCTCGGCCACCTCGCTCGTGGCGATCGCCCCCGCGGCCGTCGTCGGGGCGATCGCGTACGCCGTGCAGGGCGAGGTGCACTGGTTCGCGGCCCTGACCCTGGCGATCGGCAGCGTCATCGGCGCCCCGATCGGCGCACGGCTGCTCCGTGCCCTGCCGCTCCGCGTGCTGCCGTGGATATTCGTCGGGTTCATCGCCGTCGTGCTCGTGTCGCTGTTCACCACGGTGCCGACCCGCGGTGGCGAGGTGCACTTCGGGGTCGTCGAGGCGATCGTCCTGCTGTTGCTCGGGCTGCTGTCGGGTGTGCTGTCCGGGCTGGTCGGGGTCGGCGGCGGGGTCGTCATCGTGCCGGGCCTCGAGGTCGTGCTCGGCGCCGGTGACCTGCTGGCGAAGGGCACGTCGCTGCTCACGATGGTGCCGACGTCGGTGTCCGGGACGGTCGCGAACCTGCGGCGCCGCGCGGTCGACCTGCGCGTCGGGTTGACGGTCGGCATCACCGCCGCCGTCTGTTCACCGGGCGGCGCGGTACTGGCACGCCTGGTCGATCCACAGGTCGGCACCTGGTTGTTCGCGGCGTTCCTGGTGGTCGTCGCGGTCATCGTGCTCAGCCGCGGGCGTCGGAGAGCGCCGCAGGCCGACGTGAGCGACGGGGCGGCCGCGTGACGGGCCTCCAGGCAGGGCGTGATGCGGAGGCCGTGCTGGCGGCGTTCGCCCGGACCACCGGCGACGTCGCCGCGGCCCGCAGGGTCGCCCGGCAGTTCCACGACCTCGACGAGGGGGAACGCTCGGCACTGCTCTGGAGCGAGGACGACGGCGCGAAGCTCGTCGCGGTCCTGCTGCTCGTGCAGGCGATGCGGGCGTACCCCGACACGGAGTTGACGGACGAGTACCTGTCGGCGGCGAAGGCCGAGCGGTTCGAGGACCCGGTGCTCGTCGACCTGGCTGCCGAGGAACTCGTCGGCGCCCCCTTGCTGGGCGGTTCGATCGGTCCGCTGTTCGCGCTGGCGAAGTCCGACGTGGCGATGGTCCGGCGGATCGCGGTCGTCGCGACCCTGGCGTTCGTGAAGCAGGGCGACGCCGAGGTGCCGCTCGGGATCGCCGGACGCCTGGTGCGGGAGCGCAGCGAGACGGTGCAGACGGCGCTCGGGTTGGTGCTGCGCGAGACGGGGAAGCGGGCGTCCGAGGCGGCGCTGGTGGCGTTCCTGGAGCAGAGCGGCCGGTTCCTCAGCCCGGCGGCCCGCCGGACGGCGACCGAGCACCTGCCACCGACGGAGCGGGACCGGCTGCGGGGCTGACCGGCGTCCTCCACGCGACGCGCCGCCGTCCGCGCGCCGACCCGCGCGAGGGGGACCCGGGGCTGGGAGCGTCCACGGGTCGGACGCGTACCGAGGAGGGGAACGCGAGTCGTGCCTCCAGGCCGGCTCGAAGCGACCACGAGAGGAACGCAACGTGCGCGCACTGACCTACCAGGGCACCGAGAAGGTGTCCGTCGAGACCGTCCCCGACCCGACCATCCAGGAGCCGACCGACGCGATCGTGCGGATCACCTCCTCGGCGATCTGCGGCTCCGACCTGCACCTGTACCGCGTGCTCGGCCCGTACATCGACCGCGGCGACGTCCTCGGCCACGAGCCGATGGGCGTCGTGGAGGAAGTCGGGTCCGGCGTCACCAACCTGAAGGTCGGCGACCGCGTCGTCATCCCCTTCAACATCTCCTGCGGCCACTGCTGGATGTGCCAGCACGGCCTGCAGTCCCAGTGCGAGACCACCCAGGTGACCGAGTACGGCACCGGGGCCTCGCTGTTCGGATACACGAAGATGTACGGCCAGGTCCCCGGTGGCCAGGCCGAGTACCTGCGCGTGCCGCACGCCGACTACGGCCCCATCGTCGTGCCGGACGACGGCACCCCCGACGACCGCTGGCTGTTCCTGAGCGACATCCTGCCCACCGCGTGGCAGGCCGTGCAGTACGCCCAGGTGCCCGAGGGCGGCACGCTCGCCGTGCTCGGCCTCGGCCCGGTCGGCCAGTTCGCCGCCCGCATCGGCAAGCACCTCGGCTACCGCGTGCTCGCCGTCGACCCCGAGCAGGTCCGCCGTGACCTGGGGGCGAAGCACGGCGCCGAGGTGTTCGACCTGACGAAGGACATGGTCCCCGAGCTCGTCGACCTGACCGACGGCCGCGGCCCCGACGGTGTCGTCGACGCCGTCGGTATGGAGGCCCACGGCAACCCGATGGCGGGCTTCGCGCAGCGCGCCGCCGGCCTGCTGCCGGACAAGCTCGCGCAGAAGGCGATCGAGACCGCCGGTGTCGACCGCCTGGCGGCCGTGCACGCGGCGATCGACCTGGTCCGTCGTGGCGGCACCGTCTCGCTGAGCGGTGTCTACGGCGGCATGGCCGACCCGATGCCGATGATGACGCTCTTCGACAAGCAGATCACCATCCGCGAGGGCCAGTGCAACGTGAAGCGCTGGATCGACGACATCATGCCGCTCGTCTCGGACCCGTCGGACCCGCTCGGCACGCTCGACCTGACGTCGCACCGTGTCTCGCTCGAGGACGCGCCGCACATGTACGAGGTCTTCCAGAAGAAGCAGGACGACTGCGTCAAGGTCGTCCTCGACCCCGCGATGGCCGCAGCCTGATGCGGATCGTCGTCGTCGGCGCGACCGGCAACGTCGGGACGGCGGTGCTCCGTCGGCTCGCGGCGGTGCGCGCCGACGGCGACGGAGACGCCGGTGGCCGTGACGCCACCGGCGTCCAGATCGTCGGCGTCGCCCGGCGGCTGCCGGACCTGCGTGCGGAGCCGTACGACGCCGCCGTCTGGCACGCCGTCGACGTCGGTGCCGCGGACGCCGTGGACCAGCTCGCCGCCGTGTTCCAGGGTGCCGACGCCGTCATCCACCTGGCGTGGGCGCTGCAACCGACGCACGACATCCCGGTGCAGTACCGCACGAACGTGACGGGCACGGCGAACGTCCTGGCTGCCGTCGCACGTGCCGAGGTGCCCCAGGTGGTGGTGGCGTCCTCGGTGGGTGCCTACCGCGGGGTGGACGTCGACGGCAAGCGGACTCCCGTGGACGAGAGCTGGCCGACGGACGGCATCCCGACGGCGACGTACTCGATCCACAAGGCCGCCAACGAGGCTGCGATGGACGCGTTCGAGGCCGACCACCCCGCCGTGACCGTCACCCGGCTGCGCCCGGGGCTGATCTTCCAGCGGGACGCCGCCGCCGAGATCCGCGGGCTGTTCCTCGGACACCTCGTGCCGATGTCGATCGTGCGGTGGATCCGCTGGCTCGTGCTGCCGCTGCCCTACCCGTTCGTGTTCCAGGCCGTGCACGCCGACGACGTCGCCGACGCCTACTGGCGCGCGGTCGACCGACGGGCAGCGGGGGCGTTCAACATCGCCGCGACGCCCGTGCTCAACCCGCCGAGACTGGCTCGGGCCTTCGGCATGCTCGGCGCCGTGCGGATCCCGTTGGGGCTGCTGCGCGGGATCGTGACGCTGACGTGGCGGCTGCGGTTGCAGCCGACGGACGCCGGGTGGATCGACATCGCGGCCGGTGTGCCGATCATGCGCACCGACCGTGCCCGGTCGGTGCTCGGATGGGAGGCCCGACACACCTCCGAAGAAGCGTTGCGTGCACTCGTGGCTGGCTTCGCGGACGGTGCGAACGTGCCGGGGTCGGGGCCGCTGCGCGGCTGAGCGGGGTCGGGCTGGCTGGGGTGGGGTGGTCGCCCTGGGTGCGGCTCGCGCTGCCGGGTCGGATCGGGCGTACCGGGTGCTTCCGGGCGTACCGGGTCGGGAGTTCCGACCAGGGACGCCCGTTTCCACCTTCCATCGCGGGCGTTCTGGGAAGGAACGGCCGCTCGTGTTCCCCGTCTCGCGCTACGCTTCGCTCGTCGTTGTGAGAAGGGGGAGCGCGATGGTGCTCAGTGGTTCAGCGTTCGGTGAGATCGACGGGCCGGGTGGCTCGGGGATGCCCGATCTGTTCGACGGCTGGTTCGGCATCGCCTTCGGGGTCGTCGTCGCCCTGGCGATCCTCACGACCCTGACGATCGCCGTCCTGGCGCTCTACCGGGGCAAGCGGATGGCCGACCGCGGTCAGAACCCGCTCACCATGCAGGAGGACATCGCGTACCAGGCGATGCAGAGCCGCACGTTCGCACCGGACAAGCCGCTCGAACAGCGCCTCGCCGAACTCGACGACCTGCACGCCCGCGGCGTGATCTCCGACGAGGAACACCGCAGCGCCCGAGCGGAAGCCCTGCGCGGACGATGATCGCCTCGGAAGAACTCCGCAACCCCCTCATCCCGCCGGTCTACGACCTCGTCTGGACCCTGCTGATGGTGCTCGTCGTCGTGGCGGTCATCGCCGCCGTGTGCATCGCGGTCGTCCGCAGTCGGCGCCCGCACGGTGCGCGCCGGACCTCGCCGGAACAGCGGCTCCTCGAACTCGACGAGCTGCACGCCCGCGGGGTCATCAGCGAGGACGAGCGCCGAGCCGCGCGGGCGGAGGCCCTGCGCGGTTAGCCTGGGCGGGTGCTGCTGCCGACGGACCTGCTCGGGGTGTGGGAACTCCACCGCACCGTGCACGACCACCGCGCCGGTGCCGCGGGGACCGTCACCGGGACCACCACCCTGACCCTGGTCGGTGACGACGAGGTGCGCTGGGACGAGTCCGGCATGATGACGTTCGACGGCCGGACGACCCCGGTCTCGCGCACCCTCGTCCTGCGGCGCGGCCCGGACGGCGGCTGGACCGTGCACTTCTCCGACGGTCGGGTCTTCCACGACTGGGTCTGGGGCAGGAGCGTCGCCCACGCCTGCGCTCCGGACGACTACACCGGGGCCTTCGACGGCGACCAGGACCGCTGGAGCGTGCGGTGGGAAGCGCGCGGCCCCGCGAAGGACTACCGGCTGGACAGCGTCCTCACCCGACCCCGGTCCTGATCCCGGTCGGGGCCCGCGGGGTCGGCGGTCACCGACAGACTGGGTGCATGGCACGTTCCTCCGGCACCGACGCCCCGCGCATCACCCTGACCGAACCGATGAACCTGGAGGACTGGGCGCCAGCTCCCGGTGACGTCCTGACGGGCGACCGCATCGAGGGCAAGCGCATCAACGTCCTCGACCTGACCGGCGAGCGGCTGCCCGACCTGGAGATCGAGGAGTGCGTGATCGACACGCTCCGGGGGGACGATGCCGACTTCCGTGGGCTCCGCGTCCGTGACTCGATCATCGACTCGCTGGACGCCCCGATCCTGCGGGCATCGAGCAGTACGTGGCGCGAGGTCCGGGTTGCAGGCGGGCGGGTCGGCTCGGCGGAGTTGTACGACTCCGGGCTGAACGGCGTCGAGTTCGTCGGCATGAAGTTCGGGTTCGTGAACCTGCGTGGCTCGACGATCACCGACGTGGTGTTCCGCGACTGCGTCATCGACGAGCTCGACATCGCCGACGCGAAGCTGCTGCGGGTGTCGTTCGACGGCAGCAGCATCCGTGCTGCCGAGGGGTCGAACACCCGCATCGACCACGTCGACCTGCGCGGAGCCGACCTGGACCGGGTCGAACGGCTCGAGGGGTTCCGCGGGGCCACGATCGGCGCCGACCAGCTCTACACGCTCGCGCCGCTGCTGGCTGCACAGGCCGGCTACCGCGTCGACTGACCGAGCCCGGGTTTCGCGCTCACCGACACTGCACGCCCGCCAGGCCCCACGGACTGTCGCTCAGCGCGAAACATCGGCCGCACCGACGCCCGCACCGACCCCGGCCAGCGCCTCCGCCAGGTCGGCCTGCACCAGGTCGCCGTGCACCGCCGCGCCTGTCTGGGTGCCGGCAGCCGCCGACGCGATGACCGTCGCCATCGGGGCCGTCACGTTGCCGGCCGCGTAGACACCCCGAACCGCCGTCTGCCCGGTGGCGTCCACGGTCAGGGCCGTCCCGAACCGGAAGTCACCCATGAACTGGTCGGTGGCGGTGAGGCCCAGCCCGGACAGGAAGCCCACCCGTGCCTCGGGCCGGCTCGCCGTGGCCAGGGCATCGAGTTCGACCGACGAACCGTCGCCGAGCCGGATGCCGGTCAGCCGGTCACCCTCGGACACGACGGCGGCGACGGGGCCCTCGACGACCGAGATGCCGCGGGCGGCCAAACCGGCCAGGGCGGTGTCGTCCATCAGTGCCGGATCGGTCAGGAACACGGTCACCCGCTCGCTCAGCGCCCGGAACATGAGCGCGTGGTGTGCGCCGTTCGGCGTCGTGACCAGGACCCCGATCCGCTGGTCGCGGATCTCCCACCCGTGGCAGAACGGGCAGTGCACGACCCCGCGCCCCCACTGCTCGGCCAGGCCCGGGACCTCCGGCAGGACGTCCACGGCGCCGGAGGCGACGACCAGCCTGCGTGCGGTGACGACCGCGCCGGAGTCCAGCGTGACCGAGAAGCCGACCGTGTCGTGACCGTCACCGGTCGTGGCGGACGTGGCCACGATCCTCCCGGCCGTGACCCGGACGCCGTAGGCGGCGACCTCGTCGCGACCGATGCGGAGCAGCTCGGTGGGTGCGACGCCCTCGTGGCCGAGGTAGTTGTGCGCGCCGGTCGCCGGGGCGTTGCGGGGCTCGCCGGAGTCGACGACGAGCACCGAGCGCCGCGAGCGGCCGAGGATGAGGGCGGCGGACAGGCCGGCGGCCGAGCCGCCGATGACGATGACGTCGAAGTGTTCGGGCATGCGCTGATCATGCGGCGGGAGCGACTGCGACAGCAACGAAGTTTGCCGGTATGGCAACATGGGCGCCATGGGACACGGCAACCGGGACGCGTCCGCCCCGCGCTCGACAGCCGAGGTCGTCGACGGGGTCGGCCCCCGACTCCGCGCGCTGCGCGTCCATCGCGACGTGACGCTCGCCGCGCTGTCCGAACAGACGGGGGTGTCGGTGAGCACCCTGTCGCGGCTCGAGTCCGGGCAGCGGAAGCCCACGCTGGAACTGCTGCTGCCCCTCGCTCGGGCCTACCAGGTGCCCCTCGACGACCTGGTCGGCGCACCGCAGACGGGCGACCCTCGCGTGCACATGAAGCCCGAGGTGCACGGCGGCCGCGTCGTCGTGCCGCTGACGAAGCGCACCGGCGGGGTGCGCTCGTTCAAGCAGTTGTTCCCGCCGAACACCCCCGGTGGCGAACCGTCGCTCAAGACGCACGAGGGCTACGAGTGGCTCTACGTGCTGTCCGGACGGCTCCGGCTCGTGCTGGGGGAGCACGACCTCGACCTCGGGCCCGGCGAGGTCGCCGAGTTCGACACCCACACCCCGCACTGGATGGGCAACGTGACCGACTCCGTCACCGAGGTGCTGTGCCTGTACGGGCCGCAGGGCGAACGAGCCCACGTGCGGTCTCGTCCGGCCCGGTGACCGGTTGGGTCAGTCCGTGAAGACGTGCCCCACGACGTCGTCGAGCAGATCGGTCGTCTCGATGTTCGACTGCTGGATGTGGATGCCGATGTCGCCCCGCGCGAAGTACGTGTCGCCGTCGGTGACCGGGTACTGCGAGTTCTTCGAGACCTTCTGGCACAGGAACCCGTCGGACTCGTCGTCGCAGTCGTAGCCCTTCGTGGCGAGCTGCTCCAGCGCGTCGCGGGCGGCCGCGGGGTCGACGGCGTCGACCGCGATGGACAGGTACGAGGTGTCGGCCTGCGGCTCCCGCCACACGCAGTACAGGCGCTTGCCGTCGCCCTGCAGTGCCGGGGTGAACGAGCTCTTCGGGATCGCGATCGGGTCGCCGACGACCGACGGGTCGTTGAGCGGTGCCGAAGCGAACGCCTCGTCCCACTTGCCGGGTGTGATCAGGTCGGTGCAGCTGGCCGGGACCGTGGCCGTGTCGACGTCGACGTCCGCGTCCGCGTCCTCGGAACTCGTGGGGCCGGGACTCGGCGCCGTCGTCGGGTCGGCTGCGGAGGTCGCGGTGGCGCTCGCCGGTCCGGCCGGTCCGGCCTGGGCGCAGCCGGTCATGGCGAGGCTCGCAGCCACCAGGGCAGTGAGCACGATCGTGTGGCGCATGGTTCCCCTTCGTCCGGTCGCGTCAGGTGATGACCGTCGCTCACGAACGTACCGACCGAGGGTCGCGGTGGCTGAGACCGTCACCGATTCGTTGTCCCCCGACCCCGTCGGTCAGCGGCTGCGCCACCACTGCCGCGACCGCGACCGGGCGCGCAGCCGACGCGCCCACCGGCGCACCGGGTTCGCCCGCCGGCCGTTCACGCGGAACGTGTGGAAGGCGCGTCGCGTCCGGACCCAGACGGACGGGAGGCCCGCCAACGGTCGCGCAGACACCTGCACCGTGAGCACGGGGTCGGCCACCACCCGCCAGGCCGGGTCGAGCTGCATGCTCAGGTCGACGTCGTCGTGCACCTCGGCGTCGCCGCGGTGCACCCTGCGGGCGACCGCGGCCCAGGTCGACCGGCGCATCGCCATGGCGGACCCGAACAGCGGCGGGCGCCCGAGCGCGCTCCACATCAGGACGAAGTACGGGCCCATGTACACGGCGTCCCACAACCGTCGCACCACGGGGCCACCGCCCCGGGGTCGGCCCGGCCCGGTCACCGCGACGACCCCGGGGTCGGCCAACAACCGGACCGCGTCGGCGATCCAGGACGGCGGTGGGACGGAGTCGGCGTCGAGCCGCACGATGACGTCCCCTGACGCACGGTCGTAGCCGCGCGCCGATGCCCGGGCGATCCCGCGCACCGGTTCCGTGAGGACGACCGCACCGGCGCCCCGGGCCACCGCCGCGCTGTCGTCGGTGCTGCCGTTGTCGACCACGACCACCTCGTCGGCGGGCCGGGTCTGGACCGCGAGGGCGGTGAGGCACCGGCGCAGGTGCACGGCGTCGTCCCGCACGGGGATCACGACCGAGACACGGGGCATCCGTCGATCCAACCGCCTGTCAGCTGTGCGGATTGTCGGACCGCGTCCCCCACTGTCCCGGCCCGCCGATCACCGCGCGGTAGCGTTCCGGGCATGGACCCGATCGACGCGCTCGCCGCCGAACTGCGGCAGTCCATCGGACGCGTCGTGCGCGCCGCACGACGCGAGGCGGACGCGCTGCCGGCCACGCACACCACCACCCTCGGGTTCCTGCAGCGTGAGGGCCCCATGACCATCGCGGAACTCGCGCGGCGCCGTGGCGTGAAGCACCAGGGGCAGTCCCGCACGGTCGGCGAACTGGCCGGGCTCGGGTTCGTCGACCGGACCGCGTCGGACACCGACCGGCGGGCAACGGTGATCCGGATCACCGACGCCGGCCGGGCCGCGCTGCAGCACGACACGGACGCCCGGACGGACTGGCTGGCCGAGGCGCTCCGTCAGGAGACCGACGCCGAGGAGCGCGCCCTGCTCAGTCGCCTGCCCGAGCTGTTCGAGCGGGTCGCTCGCCGGGCGGACTGAACGCGCCCGCACCTCCGGCACAGCAGGACTTCTACAACACCGCTGTACGGTCGACGGCATGGAGTTGACGAAGTACAACCACGCCACCGTCGTCCTCGAGCAGGACGGCGTCACCCTCGTCATCGACCCCGGGGTCTTCACGCCCGAGGCCGTCGACCTCGTCCGCGGTGCCGCGGGCGTCCTCGTCACGCACGACCACCCCGACCACTTCGACATCGACGCGCTCCGTGCGGGACTCGCCGCGGACCCCGACCTCGTCGTGCGCGGCCCGGAGACCGTCGTCGAGCAGCTCGGCGAACACCACGGGCGGGTCCGAGCGGTGCACGCCGGTGACACGATCGCCGTCGGACCGTTCTCCGTCCGGGTCTTCGGTGAGCAGCACGCGGTCATCCACCCCGACATCCCGTCCACCGCGAACGTCGGCTACCTGGTGGACGACGCGGTGTTCCACCCGGGCGACGCGTACCTCGAGCCCGGTGTCCCCGTGCCGACCCTGCTGCTGCCGACGAGCGGCCCCTGGACGAACACCGCCCAGGCCGTCGACTACGTCCGTGCCGTGGCACCCGAGCGGGCGGTGCAGATCCACGAGGCGATGCTGAGCGAGCTCGGTCAGCAGTCCGCCGCACGCTTCCTCGGGCCAGACGGTCTCGGGCCGGTCCCCGTCCTGATCCTGCCCGCGGGGGAGACGATCACCGTCTGACGGACGCGGGTTGCCCCTGGGAGGCGATCCGGGCCTCCCGAGCAGCATGGAGGGATGGCCGACGCACCCACGACAGCAGTCCTCTTCGACATCGACGGCACCCTCGCCGACTCGAACTACGCGCACATCGACGCGTGGTGGCGAGCGTTCCTGGCGGCGGGGGAGTCCGTCGACGCCTGGCACATCCACCGCGCCATCGGCATGGACTCGGCGAAGCTGCTCGAGACGCTGCTGCCGGACGCGTCCCAGGAGACCCGCGACACCGCGAAGCAGTTCCACACCGCGTACTACGCCGAGCAGATGCCGCGGCTCCGGCTGCTGCCGGGTGCGCGCGAGCTCCTGCAGGCGGTCGCCGAGGCCGGGCACGCCGTCGTCCTGGCGACCAGCGCCCCCGAGCACGAACTCGCCCGCCTGCGCGACCTGCTCGACGCGGGCGAGTGGGTCACCGCCGAGACCAGCTCCGAGGACGTCGAGCAGGCGAAGCCGGACCCCGGCATCATCCGGGTGGCGCTCGACAAGGTCGGGGTCTCCGCTGACGACGCTGTGATGGTCGGGGATGCCATGTGGGACGTCGAGTCCGCCGGCAAGGTGGGGGTGACGTGCGTCGGCGTGATGACCGGTGGCATCGGCGGTGACGAACTCCGCGGTGCCGGAGCGGCCGAGGTGTACGACGACGCTGCGGCCGTGCTCGCGGCGTTCCGCGCCGGCGAGGGTCCGCTCGCGGCACTCGGTCGGCGCGCCTGACGGGCGGCGCGCCTGACGGGTGGCGCCGGTCGTGCTCGACGGCCGTCCTCGGTTTCTGCGACGTCGGTCGCCCGTGCCAGGATCGACGTTCGTGATCACGATCGAACGCGTGTCCTGGGACGACCCCCGCAGCGTGGTGCTCCGCGCCCGCATGGACGACGAGATGCACGAGCGCTACGGGTCGGCGAACGCCGGCGAGGACCCGGCGGTCACCGCCGAGCGCAGCCGTGCGCTGAGCGTCGATCCGTCGACGGTCGTCACGTCGATCCTGGCCGTCGACGAGTCCGGCGAACCGGTCGGGCACATCGCCGTCCGGCGTCTGGGGGACGAGGTCGAGCTGAAGCGCCTCATCGTGCTGGCGTCCGCGCGCGGCAAGGGTGCGGCCACCGCACTGCTCGACGAGTGCGAGCGCGTCGGTCGCGAACTCGGCGCCCCGCGGCTCATCCTGCAGACCGGTGACAAGCAGCCCGACGCCGTGGCGCTCTACCGCAAGACCGGCTGGGACCAGATCGACGTCTACGAGCCCTACGCCGCGACGATGCCGTGGTCGTTCTGCTTCGAGAAGACCCTGTAACTCGACCCGGTCCACATTGCACTTTCACCACGAGAGTGCAATTCTTGCTCGGTGAGCACCACCGAACGCACCCGAGCGCTCCGCCGACGCATGATCGGCGAGGCGCGTCGGGCGACGGTCGAGCACGGGCTGCACGGCTTCACGATCGAGCAGCTCTGCGAGACCGTCGGGGTGTCGCGCCGCACGTTCTTCAACCACTTCGGGTCGAAGGACGACGCCGTGCTCGGCATCGAGCTCAACGCCGACGTCGAGGCGATCGACGCCTACGCCGCGGGCGGCATCGTCCCCGCGGGACTCGACCCCCTCGACTCGATCGTGGCGCTGGCCATCGACCAGTTCCACCGGGTCGGCATCGCCCGCGCCGACGAAGCCCTGGTCCGCCGGGTGTTCGAGCGGGAGCCGGCGCTCGTCGCACGGTTCCTGTCGGCGACCGACGTGCAGCTCGCCCGGGTCACCGTGGCGCTCGGACGGCGGTTCGGGTGGGACGACCCCGCCGACCGCCGACCGCGTCTGGTCACCGAGACCGCGGCGGCGCTCCTCAAGGTCACCGCGACCGAGTACTTCGACGACGCGTTCGACGAGGCCACGGGGCCGACGTTCGACGCGCTGCTCATCGAGAACCTCCGCCTGCTCAGGGCGGTCACCACGACCGAACGGGAACACACCACATGAGCGCCACCGCGCCGGGCACCACCAAGCGTGCCCGCCCAGGCTCCGACGGACCGCTGCTCCTGACGCAGCGTCGCATCTGGATCATCTTCTCCGCCCTGATCGCGGGGATGCTGCTCTCCAGCCTCGACCAGACCATCGTCTCCACCGCGATGCCGACCATCGTCGGGGAACTCGGCGGCGTCGCGCACCAGGCCTGGCTGACGACCGGGTACCTGCTGGCCTCGACCATCGTGATGCCCGTCTACGGCAAGTTCGGCGACGTCCTCGGTCGTCGCAACCTGTTCCTCATCGCCATCGCGCTGTTCACCATCGCGTCGGCCGGGTGCGCGTTCGCCACGGACTTCACGCAGCTCGTGGCGTTCCGTGCCATGCAGGGACTCGGTGGCGGTGGCCTGATGATCCTGTCGCAGGCGATCATCGCGGACATCGTCCCGGCGTCGCAGCGCGGCAAGTACCTCGGTCCGCTCGGTGCGATCTTCGGTCTGTCCGCCATCGGCGGCCCGCTGCTCGGTGGCTTCTTCGTGGACCACCTGACCTGGAACTGGGCGTTCTACATCAACATCCCGGTCGGCATCGCGGCGTTCTTCGTGGCGTGGTTCGCGCTGACCCTGCCGAACAAGAAGGCCACGAAGCGCATCGACGTGCTCGGGGTGCTCTTCATGTCCGCGGCGACCACGTGCCTGGTGTTCTTCTCGGAGTTCGGCGGCAGCAAGGACCACGGCTGGGACGCACCCGAGACCTGGGCCTGGTTCGCCGGTCTCGTCGTCTCGGCAGCACTCCTGGTGTTCGTCGAGTCCCGCGCGCAGGACCCGGTGCTCCCGCTGTCGTTCTTCCGCAACCGCACCTTCCTGCTGGCGACCGGCATCGGCCTGGTGCTCGGCATCGGCATGTTCGCGGCGATCGGGTTCGTCCCGACGTTCCTGCAGATGGCCTCGGGCACCTCGGCCGCGGTCTCCGGCCTGCTGATGCTGCCGATGATGGCCGGCCTGATCGGGACGTCGATCGCATCGGGTGTCCTGATCACCAAGACCGGCCGCTACCGGATGTTCCCGATCGTCGGCACGGTGCTGGTGGCCATCGCGATGCTCGCGATGACCCAGCTGGCGGCGGACACCCCGATCTGGCTCATCTGCGCCTACCTGTTCGTGTTCGGTGCGGGGCTCGGCCTGATCATGCAGGTGGTCGTCCTCGTCGCGCAGAACGCCGTTCCTGCCGAGCAGGTCGGGACCGCCACGTCGACGAACAACTACTTCCGCGAGGTCGGTGCCTCCCTCGGCACCGCCGTCTTCGGCGCGCTCTTCACCGCGCGGCTCACGACGTCGCTGACCGACGTGTTCCGCGGTGCCGGTGGCTCGGCGACCGATGCGGCGTCGTCGGCGGGCAGCATCGACCCGTCGACCGTCGCAGGGCTGCCGCCGGCGGTGCAGGACGGCGTCGTGAACGCCTACGCCGACTCGCTCGCACCGGTGTTCTGGTACCTGCTGCCGTTCATCGCGGTGGCGTTCCTGCTCGCGCTGTTCCTGCCGCAGATCACACTGTCCGACACGGCCGGCATGGTCGCCCGTGGCGAGGCCGTCGGCGGTGACGAGGCCGACGAGCTCGAGCGGGCCCAGCGCGCGGCCCGGACGGCGGGGTCGGAGTCCGTCTCGTCGGGTGGTGAGACGCCGGCGTCCCGCCGGGACGCCTCGGACTGAGCGAGACGCCGCCGGATCCGGCGGCGTCCAGCGGATCGCGGGGCGCGTTGTGGGGACGACGGCGTGCTGACGGGAGGCGCGGTGCCAGCTGGCACCGCGCCTCCCGTCGGTCGTCCGGTCGCGCTCACTGCCGCAGCCGGCGTTTCGTGCCGGGCGACACCTCACGCGTTCCAGCGCGCGTGCGCTGCCGCTGAGCGCGTGAGGTCGCGGTCGCCCGGCGCTACGCGCCGGTGCTCGCGCGCGGCACGAGCCGTGTCGGCAGGGCCGCGGGCTCGGCGGCCGTGCCGTCGAGCGTCGCGAGGAGTCGCAGTGCCGCAGCCCGACCGAGGTCAGCGCCGGGCAGTGCCACGCTCGTCAACGCCGGCGCGGTGACCGACGACGACGGCAGGTCGTCGAAGCCCGCGACCGCGAGTGCGCCGGGGACGGCGATGCCGAGCGCGCCAGCGACCCGCAGGACCCCGTAGGCCAGGGTGTCCGCGGCCGCGACGACGGCGGTGACGTCGTCGTCCTGCCAGGCCTCGATGACGTGCTCGGTGGCCGAGGCCGCGGCCTCGACGGTCAGGTCGGCACGGGCGGTGACCTCGGAGACGGTGATGCCGGCGTCTGCGCAGGCCTGCTCGAACAGGGCGCGGCGCACGCCGAACGTCGCCGCCCGTGAGGTGCCGTCGAGGTAGCCCACGTGCCGGTGCCCCTGGTCGTGCAGGTGTGCGACGAGGTCGTGCACGCCGGTGGAGAGGTCGTAGTTGACGGCCTCGGGGCCGCCGGGGGCGTCGAGCAGCACCACGGGGACGCTCGCCGCCATCGGCTCGTCGGCGGCGGGGGCGTCGACCAGGATGCCGGCGGGCCGGAGCCGCTCGAAGCGCCGGACGTCGGCCGCGACGGGCTGCGCGCCCCGTTCGGTGACGGAGAGCACGAGCTGGAACCGGTCGCCCAGGGTGTCGCGGACGCCACGGATGACCTCGGCGAAGAACGGGTTCGACAGGTCGGGGGCGATGAACACGACGAGGTCACCGCTGCCGCGCGCCAACGAGCTGGCGGCGTGGTCGACGACGTAGCCGAGGTCGTCCACGGCGTCGCGGACCCGTGCGGCGATGGGAGCCGAGACCCGCCCGCGGTCCTTGCCGTTCACGACGAGGGAGACCGTGGCGATGCTCGTGCCCGCACGCTCGGCCACCATCGCAGCGGTCACACGACGGCTCGGGGCGGCGGGGGAGGGCACCCGTCGATGCTAGCGAGCGCGGTGCTCGAACTTGACGTCAAGCGTTTGACGTGTTTCGATGTCAAACGCTTGACGCGCCGCGTCGCCAGCGTTCTGCCGGCCCGTGGATCCCCACCGCGTCGAGCACTCACCTCGATTCCCCGAAGAAGTGGAGCGCCCAGCGTGCCCGATGCGACCCAGCCCGCCGCGAAGATCATCCTCGACTGCGACCCCGGCCACGACGACGCCGTGGCGCTCCTGCTCGCCCACGGCAGCCCGGCGATCGACCTGCTCGCCGTGACCACCGTCGTCGGCAACCAGACCCTGCCGAAGGTCACCCGCAACGCCCTGGCCGTCGCGCGGATCGCCGGCATCACCGGGGTGCCGTTCGCCGCCGGTGCCGCCCGCCCGCTGCTGCGTCAGATCGAGGTCGCCCCGGACATCCACGGCGAGAGCGGCCTGGACGGCCCGATGCTCCCCGAGCCGTCGTTCGACCTCGACGAGCGCCACGCCGTCGACCTGATCATCGACACCGTGATGGCGCACGAGCCCGGCACGGTCACCCTCGTGCCGACCGGCGGCCTGACGAACATCGCCCTCGCCGCCCGCAAGGAGCCCCGCATCGTCGAGCGCGTCAAGCAGGTCGTGCTCATGGGCGGCGGCGTGCACGTCGGCAACTGGAGCCCGGTCGCCGAGTTCAACATCGTCATCGACCCCGAGGCCGCGGCCATCGTGTTCGAGGCCGGCTGGGACGTCGTGATGGTCGGTCTCGACCTGACGCACCAGGCCCTGGCCACCCCCGCGGTCGCCGCGCGCATCGCCGGTGTCGGCACCGCCCCCGCCGCGTTCGTCGGTGAGCTGCTCGACTTCTTCGGGCAGACCTACAAGGACGCCCAGGGCTTCGACGCCCCGCCGGTGCACGACCCCTGCGCCGTCGCCTACGTGATCGACCCGACGATCGTCCGTGCCGTGAAGGTCCCGATCCACGTCGAGACCCAGGGCGCCCTGACCCTCGGGATGACCGTCGCCGACTTCCGCGCCCCGGCGCCCGCGGACTGCCGCACGAGCGCCGCGATGGAGCTCGACCACGGCCGGTTCTGGGACCTGGTCGTCGACGCGCTCGAGCGCATCGGCGAGACGGCCGACACCGGCTGGACCCCTCGTGCCGCCGCCGACGCCGTCGAAGCCGGCATCACCACGACCCCGGAGCACTGAACCCCATGACCTCCACCTCGACGAAGAAGTCGATCGGCGCCCTCACCGCCGCGCTCCTCGCCGCGTGCATCGCGTTCCAGCTGAACGCGAGCATGCTCAGCCCCGCGCTCGTCACGATGGCGCGCGAGCTCCACACCGACGACGCCACCATCGGCCTGTCGCAGACCCTGTACTTCACGCTCGCGGCGCTGTTCTCGCTGTTCCTGCCGCGGCTCTCCGACATCGTCGGTCGCAAGCGCGTGCTGCTCGGCATGCTCGCCGTGATGCTCGTCGGCAGCATCGTCGCCGCGCTCGCGGTGAACGTGCCGATGCTGTTCGCCGGCCGGATCATCCAGGGCGTCACGGGTCCGGTCGTCCCCATCTGCCTGCTCGTCCTGCGCAACGAGATCAGCGACCCGAAGCGCTACGGCGCCGCGCTCGGGCTGCTGACCGCGGTGAACGGCGGCATCGCGGGCGTCGACGCCCTGGCCGGCGGGTGGATCGCGACCAACTTCGGGTTCCGCGGGATCTTCTGGGTCATCGCCGTCGTCACCGTCCTCGCCCTGTTCCTGGTCGCCGTCTGGGGCGTCGAGTCGAAGCCCTCCGCCGGCACCCGGATGGACTGGATCGGCGTCGTCCCCCTCGTGGTCTCGGTCGGGGCGCTGCTCACGGCGTTCAACGAGGCCGGCAAGCTGGGTGCGGCGAACCCCGTGCTCGTGGTCGGTGGCGTCGTCGTCGCGCTCGTCGCCTTCGCGGTGTTCTGGGCCGTCGAGTCGCGGGTGCGGGAACCCCTGGTCGAGACCCGGTTCCTGAAACGCCGTGCGACCTGGGCGCTCCTGGCGACGACGTTCCTGACGATGACGGGCGTGTTCGCGGTCGTCAACGGCCTGGTCACGTCGCTCGCGCAGAACGGCGACGCCGGCTTCGGCATGGAGCCCGACCTGGCTTCGCTCGTGTTCCTCACCCCGTACGCGCTGGTCGGCTGGATCGTCGGACCCTTCGCCGGGCGCCTCGCCCCGACCATCGGGTACCGCGCTGTCCTGCGCTTCGGCCTGATCGGCAGCATCGTCTCGACCGTCCTGATGGCGCTCGTCGGGGTGCACTCCCTGCCCGTGCTGGTCACCGCGACCGTGCTGATCGGCATCACCTACGCCGGCATCGCGAACATCATCCTGAACGGCCTGGGCATCGTGCTGTCGCCGGAGTCGAACCCCGGGTTCCTGCCCGGCCTGAACGCCGGCGCGTTCAACCTCGGCGCCGGGGTCAGCTTCGCCGTCCTGCCCGCGCTGCAGATCGCGCTCGGCGTCGGCGGTTCCGCGGGCACCGCCGGGTACTCCGGTGGCATGCTGCTCGGGGCCGCGATCACGACCGTCGCGCTCGCGATCTCGTTCCTCATCCCCCGTCCGGAGGGTGCCGAGACCACGTCCGTCGCCCCGCAGAAGGAGACCGTCCGTTGACCGAGAGCATCGTCGTCGTCGGGTCGCTCAACGCGGACCTGGTGGTCCGCACCGAGCGCTTCCCCCAGCCCGGTGAGACCCTGCAGGGCTCCGACCTCGCGATCCTGCCCGGTGGCAAGTCCGCCAACCAGGCGGTGGCTGCCGGGAGGCTCGGGGGCACGGTGCGCATGATCGGTGCGGTCGGCGACGACGGGAACGGTGCGCTGCTCCGCGACTCCGTCGCGGCTGCGGGTGTCGACACGACGCACGTCGCCGTCCGTCAGGGAACGGCGACCGGCACCGCCGTCATCACGGTCGACGCCGCAGGCGAGAACACCATCGTGATCTCCGCCGGGGCGAACGGCACGCTGACGCCGGACGACGTGCCGGACGACGTCTTCGCCGACGCCACGGTGCTGGGGCTCTGCCTCGAGGTGTCGATCGACGTCCTCCTCGCCGCCGCCCGGGCTGCGCACGCCGCCGGGGTCACGGTGCTCACGAACCTGTCGCCCTTCGGCGCGGTGCCGGCCGAACTGCTCGAGCTGACCGACGTGCTGCTCGTGAACGAGCACGAGGCCGCCGCGCTCGGGGACCACGGTGTCGCGCGGTCGATCGTCACCCGCGGTGGTGCCGGCTGCGTCGTGCACGATCGCGGTGCCGAGCCGGTGTCGATCGACGCCGTGCGGGTCGAGCCGGTGGACACCACGGGCTGCGGCGACGCCTTCATGGGTGCGGTGGCGCTGCGCCTGGCCACCGGGGACACCCTCGTCGACGCCGCCCGGTTCGCGGTGGGGGTCGGGGCGTACGCCGCGACCAAGCCGGGCGCGCAGGCCTCGTACCCGACCATCGCCGAGCTGGAGGCGTTCCTGCGGGCGTGACCCGCGCCTCCCGGCCGTGGGGTGACTGCGCGGCCCACTAGCGTTGGGTCCATGCGCGTGGGAGTCCTCGACATCGGGTCCAACACCGGCCACCTGCTCGTCGTGGACGCCCACGGCGGCGCTGCGCCGCTGCCGGCGTCCTCGTTCAAGCAGCCGCTGCGGCTGGCCGAGCACCTCGACGACTCGGGCGCGGTGACCCAGCAGGGGATCGACGCCCTGACCACCTTCGTCGCCGACGCGGTCCGCGTCGCCGAGGAGCGCGGCTGCGAGGACATGCTCGCGTTCGCCACCTCGGCGGTGCGCGACGCCGGCAACTCCGAGGCCGTGCTCGCCCACGTCGAGGCCTCCACCGGGGTCGAGCTGGCCGTCCTGTCCGGCTCGGACGAGGCCCGGCTGACGTTCCTGGCCGTGCGCCGCTGGTTCGGCTGGTCCGCCGGTCGCCTGGCGGTCTTCGACATCGGCGGGGGCTCGCTCGAGATCGCCGGCGGTGCCGACGAGGCACCGGACGTCGCGTGGTCGATGCCGATCGGTGCCGCCCGGCTGGCGCGCTCCTACTTCTCGGCCGGCACCCCGACCGAGGACGACGTCCGCCGCATCCGGCACGAGATCCGCGTGGAGATCGCCCGTGACGCCGGACGGTTGCTCCGCTCGGGGCGTCCGGACCGTGCCGTGGCGACCTCGAAGACCTTCCGGTCGATCGCCCGCATCTGCGGTGCCGCGCCGTCCGCTGCCGGGCCCCTCGCGCCCCGTGCCCTCGACGGCGCGGTGCTGCGGCAGCGCCTGCCGGAGCTGCTCACGATGTCGGTCGACGAGCTCGCGGCGCTGCCCGGCGTCTCACCGAGCCGCGCACACCAGGTGGTGCCCGGCGCGCTCGTCGCCGAGGCGTGCCTGGACATCTTCGACCTGCCGGCCCTCGAGATCTGCCCGTGGGCACTGCGCGAGGGCGTCATCCTCGAGCGGCTCGATCAGCTGTCGGTGCTCGGGACCCCGTAGCGACCCGTCGATCTAGCCGCGCGGCTGCCGGACCGGCTGCTGCCGTTGCTGTTGCGGTTGCTTCGGCGGTGCGAGCAGCCACGGACGGATCAGCTTCGTCACGAACGGCAGCACCCAGAACGTCATGATCGGCGTGAGCACGACGGTCGTGATGAGCACCCGGGGCAGGATCGCGACGTGCGCGAACGCGGGGACGAGCCAGGCCATCAGGTACGTGAAGGCGAGGTTCACCGGGAAGAAGCCGAGCCAGATGCTCACGGACTGCTTCCACCGCGGGGGAGCGCTCGAGGCCGGAGCGTCCTGCGGGACGTCGAACCACCCCTCGATGCCGGTGCGCTTCTCGACGCGGGACTCCACCACCAGGTCACGGCCCAGGTCGAGCCACCGCAGCCGGTCGTCGGAGTTCTCCCACGTCGCCAGGGAGTCGTGGTCGGCGAACCGGTAGAGCATGTGCCACTCGCGCGACTGCGCCCGGGAACGCACCCACCCGGAGCCGAGGAAGCCCGGGTAGCGGTTCGCCAGGTTCACCCCGGACTGCACCCAGCGGGTGGCCTCGGGGATGCGGTCGGGTTCGACCAGGCGGGTGACGGAGACGGTGACGGGTGGGCCATCGGTCGCGGGTGGCGACGACAAGGCCCCAGGCTCTTCTGGAGTCATGTGCCCAGTGTCGCGGACCCGTGTTTCCGGCTCGTGACACGTGCGTCGCGCGCCGGCTGAACGGATCCGCGTCGTCCTTCGACCACCGTCCCAGGTGGGTGCAAGACGATCATCTGGCGAACGCACCACCGAGAGGACCCCGATGCCCCACCCCGAGCCCACCACCACCCTCATCGCCACCGTCGACGGGCCCGACGGCGGCACGTACGAGGTGCGGCGGCTGACGCTCCCGGTGGGTGCGTCGACCGGCTGGCACCGGCACGACGCACGCCAGACCGGTCTCGTGGTGCGCGGTGCGCTGACGCACGTCACCGAAGAGGCCACGCGTGTCGTCGGGCCGGGGCAGGCCCTGGTCGAGGAGCCGCGCATCGTGCACGACGGTCGCAGCACCGGCACGGAGGACGCCGAGCTGCTCTACGTCGCCCACCTGCCGGCGGGCGCAGCGGCGTCGACGCCGGGCGAGGCGCCAGCGAGCGAAGGGCCGGTCCGCAGCGCGCTCGTGACGGTCCCGCTGGGGCGGCCGCAGTTCGTCCACGCCCTGCGCTACACCGCGATGTACGCGCCGAAGCCGTTCGCCGAAGCCCTGCTCGTGTATCGGGACAACGGCACGTACACGATCCTGTCCCCGGGCGAGGACCACCACGGCTGCTACGTCTCGGCGACGGACCCCGCCGAGGGGATGCGGCACGTCGCGTTCATGTCGTGGCCGTCCGCGGACTGGGGCCGGAACATCGCATCGCACACCCTGACCTTCGAGGCGGCGAGCGGCGCGTTCACACAGGAGCTCCGGTTGCCGGGTGACCCGGTCCCGCGGGCGCAGTACGGGTACGCGGTGCCCGTCGAGGACCCGGAGTCGATCGACACCGGCGCCGGGTGGGCAGCGCTCCGCCAGCAGTACGCCGAGGTGTTCACCACGCTCGAGCGCCTGGCGGGCGGCGGGTCGACCGCGGCCTGACCCGGAAGGAGTCAGCTCGCCTGCTTCTTCGCGGCGGGCTTCTTGGCGGGCGCCTTCTTCGCCGGTGCCTTCTTCGCGGGGGCCTTCTCCGTCGTGCTCTCGGCAGCCTTCTTGGCCGGTGCCTTCTTGGCCGGTGGCTTCCTGCCCGACCCGGACGTGCCCGAGCCGGCACCGGATGACGACCGTGCGGCCGACGACGAACGCGACCCCGAGCCTCCTGTCCGCTTCTTGTCGACGGACGCACGCAGGGCGGCCATCAGGTCGAGCACGTCACCGCCCTCGTCGTCGTCGTCCTCGTCGTCCTGCGCGCCGAAGGTCTTCTCGGTGTCGATGTCGTCGCCCGCCTCGAGCTTGGCGTCGATCAGCTGCTGCAGTTCCTCCTGGTAGGAGTCGGTGTAGCGGTCGGGGTCGAAGTCGGTGGACATGCTCTCGACGAGCGAGGACGACATCTTCAGCTCGTTGGCGCTGACCTTCACCGTCGTGTCGAGGGTCTTGAAGTCGGCGGCGCGGACCTCGTCGCCCCAGAGCAGCCCCTGCAGCAGGATGACCTCGTCGTGCACCCGGAGCACCCCGAGCCGGGTCTTCTGCCGCAGGGTGAACTGCACGATCGCCAGGCGGTCGGTCTCCGCCAGGGTCTCGCGCAGCAGCACGTACGCCTTCGGCGAGCGCGAGTCGGGCTCCAGGTAGTAGGTCTTCTCGAACATCATCGGGTCGACCTGCTCGACGGGGACGAACTCGAGCACCTCGACCTCGTGCGACTGCTCCTCGGGGAGCTGCTTGAAGTCGTCCGCGGTGAGCACCACGGTCTTGTCACCGTCGTCGTAGGCGCGCTGGATGTCCGCGTACTCGACCTCGTGGCCGAACTCGCACACCCGCTTGTACCGGATGCGGCCCTTGTCGTCGTCGTGGACCTGGTGCAGGGACACGTCGTGCGTCTCGGTGGCCGCGTAGACCTTGACGGGCACGTTGACGAGCCCGAACGCGATGGAGCCCTTCCAGATCGACCTCATGCGCACATGATGCCCGCCCGCACGCGTGCGTGCCCGGAGCCGACGGTTCCTCCACAGGTCCGCCGTCCGGGGGATCGTTCCACGGATGTCCGGTTCGCTGGACCGCCGCGAGGCCGGCGCGAGCACGATGGGCCCATGAGCCAGCTCGACAAGCAGGACCCGCGCGACCAGTTCCCCCGTCCGCCGTTCCCCGCGCAGACCCAGCAGGGGTCCGGGCTGGCGAGTGCGATGGACCCCGCCCCCGACCACGGGGAGACGAGCTACCTGGGCACCGGGCGGATGCGCGGGTACCGGGTGCTCGTCACGGGCGCGGACTCCGGCATCGGGCGCGCCGCGGCGATCGCGATGGCGAAGGAGGGCGCCGACGTGGCCCTGAACGCCCTGCCCGAGGAGCGCGAGGACCTCGAACAGGTCCGCGACGTCATCGGTGACCTCGGGCGCAAGGCCGTGCTGTTGCCCGGCGACCTGACGGACGAGGCATTCTGCGACGTCCTGGTGCAGGACGCCGTCAGCGAGCTCGGCGGCCTGGACGCGCTCGTGCTGGTCGCGGGCCACCAGCAGGTGCACGAGGACGTCACCGTGCAGAGCACCGAGGACTTCGACCGCACGATGAAGGTCAACCTGTACTCGCTGTTCTGGCTCGTCCGTGCTGCCGTCCCGCACATGGCGCCGGGCAGCTCGATCGTCACGACCAGCTCGGTGTCGGCGTACCAGCCGCAGGACCGCATGATCGACTACGCCGCGACGAAGGCCGCGATCATCACCTACACGAACGGGCTCGCGCGGCAGCTCGCCAGCAAGGGCATCCGGGCGAACACGGTGGTGCCCGGGCCGGTGTGGACGCCCCTGCAGCCGATCAGCTACCCGGGCGACGAGATCGCGGCGTACGGCCAGGACACCCCGTTCGGTCGTCCCGCCCAGCCCGTCGAGCTCGGCAGCGCCTACGTCTACCTGGCCGGGCCCGAGTCGTCGTACACGTCCGGCACGACCCTGACGGTGGCGGGAGCGACCGGGGTGGCGCTGTGAGTCCCGCCTCGCGCAAGACCGTCGTCCTGGTCGGGGACCGTCGGCTCGCGCTCACGAACACCGACAAGGTGCTCTACCCCGAGACCGGCACCACGAAGGGTCGGGTGATCGAGTACTACGAGCGGGTCGCGCCGTGGATGATCCCGCACGTCAAGGACCGCCCCGTGACCCGGAAGCGCTGGGCCAACGGCGTCGACGGCAAGGTGTTCTTCGAGAAGAACCTGCCCGACTCGGCCCCCGACTGGGTGCGGCACCACACCATCCACCACTCGGAGCACGACAACGAGTACCCGATCGTCGACGACCTGCCGACCCTGGTGTGGATGGCGCAGCAGGCCGCGCTCGAACTGCACGTCCCGCAGTGGCGGTTCGGTCCCCGCGGTGCGCAGCAGCACCCGGACCGGCTCGTGCTCGACCTGGACCCCGGTGACGGCGTCGGGCTGCCCGAGTGCGTCGAGGTCGCCGTGGCCGCGCGCGAGATCCTGCACGGCATGGGACTCGACCCGTACCCGGTGACGTCCGGCTCCAAGGGCATCCACCTGTACGCGGCGCTCGACGGCAAGGCGACGACGGCGCAGGTCTCCGACGTCGCCCACGAGCTGGCCAAGGCCCTCGAGACGGACCTGCCGGACCTGGTGCTGTCGTCGATGAGCCGTGCCGAGCGGACGGGCAAGGTCTTCGTCGACTGGTCGCAGAACAACGGCAACAAGACGACCATCGCCCCGTACTCACTGCGCGGCCGCGAGCGGCCGACGGTCGCGGCGCCTCGCACCTGGAAGGAGCTCGAGGAACGCGGGCTCGCGCAGCTCACGTTGGACGAGGTCCTCGAACGCCTGGAGGTCCGTGGGGACTTCCTGCACCCGGTCGCCTCCGCCTCGCTGGCCGTCGGGCGCGACGACCACGGTCACTGGGACAGCGACCGGACCGAGCGCGCGAACGACGCCGAGCAGCCCGCCCGCGACCGGCTCGCCGCCTACCGGGCGAAGCGGGACGCCTCGAAGACGCCGGAGCCCGTGCCCGAGGGAGCGCCCACCGTGCGGAAGGACGGCACACCGACCTTCGTCATCCAGGAGCACCACGCCACCCGCGACCACTACGACTTCCGGCTCGAGCACGACGGGGTGCTGGTGAGCTGGGCCCTGCCGAAGGGCGAGCCGACCGACCCGGGCAAGAACCACCTGGCCGTGCAGACCGAGGACCACCCGCTCGAGTACGGCTCGTTCGAGGGCACGATCCCGAAGGACGAGTACGGCGGCGGCACGGTCACGATCTGGGACGACGGCACCTACGAGCTCGAGAAGTGGCGCGAGGGGCAGGAGGTCATCGTCACCCTGCACGGTCGGACCGGCGGCGCTCGCCGCCTCGCGCTGCTGCACACCCGCGGCCGGGGCGGGGGCGACGAGAAGAACTGGCTCATCCACCGCACGAAGGAACAACCCGAACGGCTGGCGGACGGCGGCAGCGGTGCCGGGCCGGCGGTGGCGCGCACCGCACCCGGCGGGTCCGACGGGCGGCGACGGATCACCCGGGCGGCGGACGCCGAGACCCCGCCGTCGGAGCGCCGGACGATGCAGGCGACCCTGGACAAGGGCGAGACCCGGCTGGACCCGGCGGACTGGGCGTTCGAGATGAAGTGGGACGGGGTGCGGGCGCTCGCGACCGTCCGCGACGGATCGGTCACCGTGCGCAGCCGCAACGACAACGACCTGACGGCGCAGTACCCGGAACTGCAGGAACTGGGGGAGCGGGCCGGGGTGGACGGGGTCTTCGACGGTGAGATCGTGGCCGTCGACGACCGCGGCCGACCATCGTTCCAGCTGCTCCAGAACCGGATGGGGCTGACGAAGGCGCGTGAGGTCCGGAGCGCGCAGGAGACCACCCCGGTCCGGTTCCTGCTCTTCGACGTGCTCGAGGCGGACGGGCACGAGCTGACTCGGCTCGGGTACGACGCCCGGCGCCAGGCGCTCGAGACCGTCGTGCAACCGGGTGGTGCGATCGACGTGCCGCCGGCGGTGCAGGGTGAACTCGACGCGGTGCTGGCCGCCTCGCGCGAGCAGGGCCTCGAGGGCGTCGTCGCGAAGAAGCGGTCGTCGAAGTACGCCGAGGGCCGTCGGTCCGAAGCCTGGCTGAAGCGCAAGCACCACGCCACCCAGGAAGTCGTCGTCGGCGGCTGGAAGCCGGGCAGCGGTCGGCGTGCCGGCGGGATCGGATCGCTGTTGCTCGGGGTACCCGGCCCGGACGGACTGGAGTACATCGGCAAGGTCGGCACCGGGTTCCGCGACCGCGACCTCGACGAGATCGGCGATGTCCTCGCACCACTGGCACGGAAGACCTCACCGTTCGTCGACGTCCCACGGCCCGACGCGCGGGACGCCCACTGGGTCACGCCGGAGCGCGTCGGCGAGGTCGAGTTCGCCGAGTGGACGGGTGACGGGCGGCTCCGGCAACCGTCGTGGCGGGGATGGCGGGTCGACAAGGACCCGGACGACGTCGTGCGGGAGTCCTGACGCGCTGGCCGGCCGCGGCCGGCGCATGCATCCGCATGGGTCCGCCCCTGGCGAAATTCCGTCCCCCGTGCGACGCTCGGGCGGGGGACGATTCCGGCAACGACGCCGGGGTCCGGCCACGGACTGTTACGTTCGCCGAGACGAAGGGGGCTCAGGGGATGAACTCGAGCAAGTACCTGCCGCCGTTCACGGCCGCAGAACGCGTCGCGATCACCGGGGACGACCTGTCGCAGCGGATCGTCGAACCGCGCAGCAGCACCACGGAGACCGAGGTCCGGTACGCGGACTTCCTCGCCGACGAGGACGACGACTGACGAGCACGGTGGCCTGACCCGCGCGGCGGCCCGGCGGCTCCGTGGTGGCGGAACGGGTCGGCGGACCCGACGGCCCGCACGCTGTATCAGGGAGCGCACGGACCGCCGCCGGGGCACGCGGCCAGCCGGTTCAGGGAGACCGGCCGCACGGCCCCGCACCGGGCGCGCAGCAGCGCAACCGGTGGGTCCACTGGTGGGACGCACCGAGTGAGCGGATCGTCACACGCGAAGACGAACGAATCGCCGGGCGACCTGGATGGTCGCCCGGCGATTCCGTCGGTGTGGGGAGTGCTTTCGGGACAGTACCGGGTCAGTACCGGGTCACGCCGCGGGGGCGGGTCCGTCGGCGGGCTCCGCGTGGTCGGCCACGGGGGCGTCCTCGTCGATGAGCGCGTCCTCGTCCGGCTCCACGACCTCGGCCGCGGCGGCCTTGGCCTCGTCGATGGACTCCTGAGAACGGCGGAGCAGGTCGTCGTCGTGTGCTGCCTGATCGGTCATGCCCAGCAACCTACGCGGGCGTCCCTGTGTCGGCGTCCCGACGTCGCGCACCGTTCGTCGGGTCGTGGCGGCCGGTCTGCGGCGGCTCGAAGTCGACGGCGGACGTCGGTGCGGGCGTCGAGGGCATCGCCGGGGCAGCCGGGGCACCGAAGGCGTCAGCGGCGTCGAGCACCGCACGGGTGGCGGCGACGGCGGTGCGGAGCGCGTCACGGACGGGCATCGCACGGTGCGCCGGGGTCCGGACCTCGACGCCCCACGGCTCGTCGAACCCGAGTTCACGCACCGTCCGGACGAGGCCGGGCAGGTCCCACGCCCCGGCACCGGGCAGGTACCGCGCGGTCCGGGACTCCTCGGCCAGGGTCATCCCGCTCGGGGTGTGCAGCAGTCCGTCGCTCAGCTCGACGGCTGCGAGGACCCCCGGTGCGACGCCCTGCCGGATCGACGCGAGGGTCGAACCGCCGCGGAGCGCGTGCATGGCGTCGAGGAGCAGCCCGCCGTTCGGGTGCCCGGCAGCGGCGACGAAGCGTGCGGCCCGTTCGATCGTGGGCAGGTTGGACCACGGCTCCGGCTCGAGCACGATCTGCGCCCCGACGGCCTCGGCCTGGTCGGCGAGGGCGACCCAGTCGTCGGCCATCGTCGCAGGGGAGGCTCCGGGCAACGAAGTGTCGGCACGGACCACCACCTGCCAGGCGCTCAGGGTCGCGGCGGCCTCGAGCACCACCCCGCGATCGGCGTCTTCGTCCTGGGTGCGGCTCGCGCAGGTCCACCACCGGTCGAGCGGTCCGAGCTGGACCCAGACGATGCCGGCCCCGTCGAGCATGCGGCGGAGCTCGGCGAAGCCCGTCGTGGCACGGACCTCGTGCAGGTCGTCGAGGGACAGTGACAGGCCGGCGAACCCGGCGGACCCCACCGCGTGCACGCGGTCGCGGACGCTCTCGTCGCCCGCCCACGTCCAGGACGTGGCGAGCAGGTCGTGTTCCAGCACGGTCGTACCTCCGGCAGTCCCGGGGTGTCCGCGTCGCCCCGTCGCGATGCGCCGCCCCGTGTCCGCCGCGGGCCCCACCCGCGACGATGCCCAAGGATTACCCGTGCTGCCTGCGAAGGCTCCCAGCCCGTCGACACATCGGCGACACGTGGCTCAGACGATCCGGGTCCGGACCTCGCCGACACCGGCGATCGTGCCGATGAGCACCGAGCCGCGTTCGAGCACGCCGACGCCGTCGGGGGTGCCGGTCATCAGCAGGTCGCCGGGCGCGAGCGACACCGACCGCGAGACCGCCGCGATCGTCTCGGCGACCGACCAGATCTGGTCGGCCAGGTCGCCCGCCTGCCGGAGTTCCCCGTCCACCGTCAGCTCGATCGCGCCGCTGGTCGGATCGACCGCGTCCGCCGGGGTGATCGCGCCGATCGGTGCCGAGGCATCGAAGCCCTTCGCGGTGTCCCACGGGCGCCCGAGTCGCTTCGCCTCGGCCTGCAGGTCACGGCGGGTCAGGTCGATGCCGACGGCGTAGCCCCACACGTGGGCGAGGGCACCGGCGACGGCGATGTCCGCGCCGCCGGTGCCGATCGCGACGACGAGCTCGACCTCGTGCTCCAGTTGCTGGGTCAGGGGCGGGTACGGGGTGTCGGCGTCGTCGACCACGACGGCGTCGGCCGGCTTGGTGAAGAAGAACGGCGGCTCGCGGTCCGGGTCGTGGCCCATCTCGCGGGCGTGCGCCGCGTAGTTCCGGCCGACGCAGAACACACGGCGGACGGGGAACCGCGCGCCCGTCGTCGTGGGCACGGTCGGGAGGCTCGGGGCCGGGATGACGAGTTCGGTCACGGTCCCAGCGTGGCAGGCTCGCATGGCGTCGGTTCAGCCCTCACCGAAGGACGCCTCGTCCTTGAGCTTCCGCGCTCGTGCGCGCTCCTGGCGTTCGCGCCATTCGATCCGCGCCTGACGGAGCTCTTCCTCGGCGCCCTTCGCCCGCATCATGGGCCCGTAGTGCGGGTCTGCCAGCAGTGCGGGCGTCGTCAGTTCACGTCCGTCGAGCCAGCGCTTGAAGTCCTTGTCACTCAGCTTCGAGATCATCGTTCGCTCCTTCGATCGTCGCTGCGGTCAGGTCGTCGAGCGCCCGGCCGACCCAGCGGTCGTCCGCGGTCGTCCAACTGCGGCTCACCAGCGCAGCTGCCATCACACCGGCGGCCGCGCGCGTTCCTTCGTCGTCCGAGGTGGCCCGGTCGGCGACCCATGACCAACGCTGCCACCACAGGTCGCGGTGCACCGAGAACTCTGCATTTCGCCGTCCTGCGCGCCCGTCGAGCACCGAGGCGATGAGCGCCCCCAGTGCAACGGACGCGCTGGTGACCGACACGAGCGCGCTGATCCAGCCGATGTCCATGCCGGAACCCTGACAGCACGGAACCGGCCACGCGGCGGGCGTGACCGGTCCTGTGGAGGGTGCTCCGGGCCTCCAGGCCTGTGGAGGAGTGCGTCAGTTGCCGGGCGCGGCCGCCTCGGTCTCGCCCGCACCCGGGTCGCCGCCGGTCCCACCGCTGGCGGGTTCGTCCTGCGGCCAGCCCGCGAACTCCCAGCCCGCGAGCGACGGGTGGTCCTCGCCCTTCGTGTACGCGAACGCCCGTGCAGCGTCACGCGCCTCGGACAGCTTCGTGAGCAGGTCGGCGTGCGCCTCGGCGTCCACCCGTGTCAGGGCGTCGTGGGCCAGGGCGAAGCGGTCCATCTCGTTGCGCATGAGCATGTCGAACGGCGAGGTCGTCGTGCCCTGCTCGAGGAACCCGTGCACGTGCAGGTCGTCGTGCCCGTTCCGGCGGTACGTCAGCTGGTGCACGAGCGTCGGGTACCCGTGGAACGCGAAGACCGTGGGCGTGCCGGGCAGGAAGAGCGCGTCGTACTGCTCGTCCGGGATCGGGTGCTCGTGCTTGCGCGGGTCGCCGAGCGCCAGCAGGTCGACGACGTTGAGGACGCGGACACCGACCCCGGGTGCGTGCTTCCGGATGATGTCCGTGGCGGCGACCGCCTCGACGGTGGGGACGTCACCGGCGCACGCGAGGACGACGTCGACCCTGCCGACGGCCTGCTCGGTGCCGGCGAAGTCCCAGACCCCGAGTCCTGCGTCGGCGTGCGCGACGGCGTCCTCGAGGGACAGGAAGACCGGCTCCGGGTGCTTGCCCGCGACGATCACCTCGATGCGGTCCGTGGTCTCCATGGCGTGGGCGGCGACGGCGAGCAGGGTGTTGGCGTCGGCCGGCAGCTTGATCCGCACGAGGTCCTGCTGCTTCGACGCGACGACGTCCAGGAACCCGGGGTCCTGGTGGGAGAAGCCGTTGTGGTCCTGCCGCCAGACGTACGACGACAGCAGGAGCGACAGGTTCGACACCGGTGCCCGCCAGTCGATGTCGGTCGAGGACTCCAACCACTTGGCGTACTGCCCGACCATCGAGTCGATGATGTGGGCGAACGCCTCGTAGGTGTTGAGCATCCCGTGCCGACCGGACAGCACGTACCCCTCGAGCATGCCCTCGAGCAGGTGCTCGGACAGGACCTCGGTGACCCTGCCGCGGGGGGAGAGGTGCTCGTCGCCCGGCGCACGCTGGGCACGCCAGACGCGGGTGGTGACGTCGAACACGGCGTCGAGCTTGTTCGAGATGGTCTCGTCCGGACCGAACAGCCGGAAGGTCGAGGCGTTCTTCTCGATCAGGGCGGCGAGCCAGGGGCCGAGCGTGCCCGTGGCGGACGCTTCGGTGCCGGCCTCGACCGCGTACGGCTCGAGGGGTGGGCGGTCGAGCGCGGTCCGCAGCCGGCCGCCGTTGCCGTGCGGGGTGGCGCTCATCCGCTCGTCGCCGGTCGGGCGGATCGTCGTCATGATGCCGACCGGGTGGCCGTCCTGGTCGAAGAGCTCCTCCGGGCGGTACGAGCGCATCCACTCCTCGAGCTGGGCGCGGTGACCGTCGTCCTCGCGCACGGCCGGCAGTGGCACCTGGTGTGCACGGAAGGTCCCCTCGACCTGTTCACCGTCGACCACCTTCGGGCCGGTCCAGCCCTTCGGGGTGCGCAGCACGATCATCGGCCACCGCGGACGCAGGGCCGCGGCGCCGGCGGGCTGGCCGGCGGCGGCACGAGCGGCCTGGGCACGTGCGGCGGCCTGGATGTCGTCGATGCCGGCGAGGGCGCGTCGCAGGGCGCCGTCGAACAGGGCGTGGACCGCGTACGGGTCGTCGTCGACGCGGCTGGAGTCGACCACGATCGGGTCGTACCCGAGCCCGCGGAAGTACGCGGTGAGGTCCTCGTCGGGGATGCGGGCCAGGACCGTCGGGTTCGCGATCTTCCAGCCGTTGAGGTTGAGGATCGGCAGCACTGCTCCGTCGGAGACCGGGTCGAGGAACGTGTGCGCCTGCCACGACCCGGCGAGCGGACCGGTCTCGGCCTCACCGTCACCGACCACGCACGCGACGACGAGGTCGGGGTTGTCGAGCGCCGCACCGTACGCGTGGGAGAGCGAGTAGCCGAGCTCGCCGCCCTCGTTGATGGACCCGGGGGTCTCCGGGGCGGCGTGCGAGGGGATGCCGCCGGGGAACGAGAACTGACGGAAGAACCGCTGCAGGTCGACATCCTGGTACAGCTCGTTCCACGTGCCGTCCAGCCAGGCGTTCGCGTTCATCGCCGGGCCGCCGTGTCCCGGGCCGCAGATGTACAGGAACTCGCGACCGGTCTCCGCGATCAGCGCGTTGCAGTGCGCGTAGACGAGGTTCAGGGCGGGCGAGGTCCCCCAGTGCCCGAGCAGCCGCGGCTTGACGTCGTCGGGTTCGATCGGCCGGGTGAGCAGCGGGTTGTCCAGCAGGTAGATCTGCCCGACCGTCAGGTAGTTGGCGGCGCGCCACCAGGCGTCGACCGCCCGGAGCCGGTCGGTCGTGGAGATGTGTGCTGGAGCCATGGGTACACGGTACGAAACGCCGGGTTGCTGCACCTCAGGAAACTCGTCCAAACCGTTCGGGCAGCGGCGCCGAATGACTTGCACAGGGCAAAAGCCCAGGGCGCTCTCCGGTCGCAGTTGGCCGGTACTCAGCGCGTGCACAGTGCACGTTCGGCCACCGGCCGGAGCGCCTCCAGAGCAAAGGACTGATCACGATGCGTAAGAGCCTCAAGACCTCCATCACCCTCGCCACCACCGGCGCCCTCGTGCTGGGCGGTGCCGCGTTCGGCATCTCCTCCGCCCAGGCCGCGACCCCCGCGATCCACACGGTGTCCTCGTCGTCGTCGAAGATCCCCGCACCGGTCGCTTCGGTGCCCGAGGTCCTCGGTGGCTCCACCGCCGTGAAGCTCGACTCCGGCTTCACCGACGCCCTCACCTCCCTCAAGCTCACCCCCGGCGTCTCCGGCACCGCCAAGCTCGCCGACGGGTCCGTGTCGTTCCCGATCACCGCCGGATCGGTCACCTACTGGTCCCCCGACGGCAACTACCGCCCCTACGTCCAGGGCCTGCTCAACCACGACGACTCCGGCCTGACCCTCAAGGGCGGCGACACCACCGTCACCCTCGAGAACTTCGTCGTCAACCCCGGCTCCTCCAAGCTCTACGGCGACGTCCTGGTCAACGGCAAGGTCGCCGTCAACAACGCGTTCCTGTTCGAGCTGCACGGCGGCTCCCTCAAGCCCCTCCAGCTCGAGGGCGACAACGCCATCCTGACCGGCACCACCGTCCACATCAGCGAAGACGCCGCCGGCCTGCTGAACAAGACCTTCGGCACCGACGCCGTCAAGCGCGGCCTCCTCGTCGGCACCGCCACCATCACCGCACAGATCAAGTAACACCCCCGCACCACGATCGGCCCGGACCACGCAGCAGCGCGGTCCGGGCCGATTCGCGTTGCGCGAACCGCACCGCGCCGCGGGCCCGCGCCTGGCAGAACCAGTCGTACCCGGCGGCCGTCGTCGCCCTCGCCACGGGCTGGGCGACACCTCACGCGCTCACGCTCGCGAGAACTGTCGCTCAGCGCGAAAGCCCGGCGACGGCCCGCGCCGCCGCGCCACGGCACCGCTCAGCGGCGGCGCCACCACCGCCGCGGCTTCGCGTCGGCCAGCGCCTGCTCCGCAGCCCGAGCGGCCGCCGCCATGCGCAGCTCGCGGCGCTCCCGCCAGGCGAGCACCTCGGCTTCGACGTCGCGCATCGGCGTGACCACCGGCGGCCCGCCGAGCAGCTGTCGCCGGGCCTCCTTCACCCGTGCGTTGAAGTCCACCAGGACGTCGCGCACATCGGTCTCGAGCGACAGGGCGTCGAGGGCGTCGTCGAGTTCGGCGTCCTCCGTCCGGAGCGCCAGGGCCGGTGGCGCGATGCCCCGGATGTCCTCGCGCTCGATCTTCGACTTGATCCACCAGTCGGGATCGTGTTGGCCGTCGATCCCGGGCAGCGGTTTGCCGTGGTAGGGGTTGCCCTCGAAGACTCCTCGGCGTTCGGCTTCGGCGATCTGCGCCCGCGCGTGGGCCGCGACGTCGGCGGCCTTGAGCAGCCGGCGTTCCTCGCGCTCCGACCGCACCTCGTCGGGGTCGAGTGACCCCCGCTCGATCTCCTGGTCGACGAGCTGCTGGTACCGGTAGCGCGCGGCCCGGCGGAGGCGGTCCATGCGTGCATCGACGTCGTTCATCGTCAGACCATGATGCCCCGCGCCCCCGACGGTTCGTCCAGCCCCGTCAGGACTTCTCTGAGACTTCTTCGATGGTCAGCGCCGCCTGGATGAGCGCCAGGTGCGACAGGCCCTGTGGGATGTTCCCCATGAAGTCCCCGTCGACGGCACTGAGCATCTCGCTGAACAGACCGACGTCGTTCGCCTGCGCCACCATGTCGTCCATCAGGTGCTTCGCGTCGTCGACGCGTCCGACGCAGGCCATCGCCGCAGCGAGCCAGAACGAGCACGCCACGAAGGGCGATTCCTCGTCCTGAATGCCGGAGTACCGGTACACGAGCGGGCCGTGCTGCAGCTGTTCCTCGATGGCCCGGATCGTGGACTCCATGCGGGGCCCGCGGTCGAACGCCGACATCGCGTGCAGCAGGATCGAGCAGTCGAGTGCATCGCTACCCGGGTACATGACGTAGTGGCCGAGCTCCTCGTTCCACCCGTTCTCGGCGACCCAGTCCTCGATGAGCTCGCGGTTCTCGATCCACTTGTCACGGGGGCCGTCGATCATCCCCGCGTCGTGCAGCTCGACCGCGGCGTCGAGCGCCTGCCAGCAGCCGATCTTGCTCGTCGTGTAGTGCTGCGTCTCCTGCAGCTCCCACATGCCCGAGTCTGCTTCCGGCCACCGGTGGCAGGCGTCGTCGGCCAGCCCCTGCAGCACCGACGCGGTCTTGCGGTCGAGCACGTTGCCGGCGCGGACGTACTGGCGCATGATCTCGAACACGTCGCCCCAGACGCCGAGCTGCAGCTGATCGCCCGCCCGGTTGCCGATCGTGACCGGCCCGATGCCGTTCCAGCCGGGGACGTCGCGTTCCTCGACCGAGTCGCTCTTGGACCCGTCGAGTGCGTAGAAGATCGGCATCGTCTCGTCGTGCTCGGCGATCGTGCGCATCACCCACGAGACGGCCGCGTGGGTCTCCTCGCGCAGCCCGAAGCGGGTGAGTGCGTGCACCGTGTACGCCAGGTCGCGCACCCAGGCGAACCGGTAGTCCCAGTTCTTCCCGCCGGTGCGGTCCTCGGGCAGGCTCGTCGTCGGTGCCGCGGCGATCGCACCGGTGGGGGAGAAGATCAGGAGCTTCAGGGCGAGGGCGCTGCGCTGGACGGCATCCGACCACGGCCCGTCGTAGCTGAACTCCTTCGACCAGGTCGCCCAGTTCTCGATCGTGCGGTCGACCCCCTCGAGCGTGCGCTCCGGCTCGGGCAGGAAGATCGGTTCGTCGTACGTGCCGACGATCGTCAGGATCGACTTCGAGCCCTCGGCCGTCGAGAACCGGCCGGAGAACCGGGGTCCGTCGTCGTGGACAGGTTCGAAGCCCTGCTCGACGATCGCGATGGTGACGCCGTCGATCCCGATGACGGTGCCGTTCGCGGTGTCGAGGCGTCGGGGTTCCGCGGTGTTCAGGATCGTGCCGGGCACGACGGCCCACTCCATCTCGACGGAGCCCTGGACCCCCTGGACGCAGCGGCCGATCTCGGCCCACGGCAGACGTCCGGCGACACCGGTGACCATGGCGTCGGTCACGGTGGCGGTGCCGGACGGGGTGGTCCACGTCGTCACGAGCACGTTCGTCCCCGGCAGGTAGGCCCGGGACACCTCCGCCTGGTCGTCGACGGGTCGCAGGGCGACGTGTCCGCCGTGCTCGGCGTCGACGATGCTCGCGAACACCGGCGGCGAGTCCATCGACGGGATCGGCAGCCAGTCGATCCGGCCGTCGAGCGCGATGAGGGCGACGGTCCGCCCGTCACCGATCGCGCCGTAGGAGCGGAGCGGCACGTACCCGTTCGTCCGTTCCTCGTTCTCGGTCGCGTCGGGGGTGTCTCGCGTGCGCTCGGTCATGCGTCCAGCCTGCCCCGGCCCCGGCGGCGACCATCAGGCGGACGTACCCCTCGTGGAGAACGCGCGACGCGCCTCCCGCCTGTGGAGAACCGCCGGAGCACCACCGGCGCGCAGCCGACACGCCCACATGACTTGCGCACCCCGGGCGTGTCGCACTACCGTCGTCCTCCTGCCGATCAGGCAGACCGCCCGCCCCGGGCACACCGGAAGGACCGCGCATGCGCGCCGTGCAGCACAACGAGGAACGCGTCGAGCTCCAGCTCGCCGCGGCCGCCGTGCTGCCCGAGCAGCAGCGGTCCCTCCGCTATCCCGCGTAGGCACGCGACGTCCCACGACGCCTCGTGCCCACCCGGCCCGGGGCGTTCGTCAGCACCGCTTCCTTCCGTCCGCCACGTCCGGCGACGACCAGGAGGCCCGGCGTGCGACCGTCTCGGACCGTCACCTCGACCGTCACGAAAGCGAGACGACACCATGAAGAAGATCAACGACCGGTTGCTCAGCTGGGCCTCGATGCTCGAGGACAACACCGAGCAGCAGGCCCGCACGACCGCGCGCATGCCGTTCGTGTTCCCGCACCTGGCCCTCATGCCCGACGCACACCTGGGCCTCGGGGCCACCGTCGGGTCCGTCATCCCGACCCTCGGCGCGATCATGCCGGCGGCCGTCGGCGTGGACATCGGCTGCGGCATGATCGCGGTCCGCACGCAGTTCACCGCGAGCGACCTGCCGGCCGACCTGCAGGGTCTGCGCGAGCAGATCGAGCGCGCGATCCCGCTGTCGGCCGGTGCGTCGAACCGGAAGATCGTGGCGACCGCCGCACCCCGGATCGCGGAGCTCGAGGCGATGGCCGAGACCGCCGGGTTCGACCCCGACGGCGTGCACGGCGGCTGGCGCAACCAGCTCGGCACGCTCGGCTCCGGCAACCACTTCATCGAGGTGTCCCTCGACGAGCAGGACCGGGTCTGGCTCTTCCTGCACTCCGGGTCGCGGGGTGTCGGCAACAAGATCGCGCAGCGCCACATCAGGGTCGCCAAGAAGGCCATGGAGCGCTGGTGGATCCAGCTGGCGGACCCCGACCTGGCCTACCTGGTCGAGGGCACGCCGGAGTTCGACCGGTACATCGCCGAGCTGCGGTGGGCCCAGCACTTCGCCCTGCTCAACCGCGAGGAGATGATGGACCGCGTCGTCCGGCAGCTGTCCGAGGCCGTCGGCACGCCCGTCGACGAGCGCGAGCGGATCAACTGCCACCACAACTTCACGCAGCGTGAGACGCACTGGGGCAAGTCCGTGTGGGTCTCGCGCAAGGGTGCGATCCAGGCGAAGGCCGGTCAGCCGGGCCTGATCCCCGGGTCGATGGGCACGGCGTCGTACGTGGTCGAGGGGCTCGGCAACAAGCCGTCGCTCGAGTCGTCGCCGCACGGCGCCGGGCGGCTGTTCTCGCGGAGCGCTGCCCGGCGGACCTTCACCCACGAGCAGCTGCGCGAGGCGATGGTCGGCATCGAGTACCGGGACACCGACGCGTTCCTCGACGAGATCCCGGCCGCGTACAAGCCGATCGACCAGGTGATGGCGGACGCCGAGGACCTCGTGTCGATCCGGCACACCCTGCGCCAGGTCGTCAACGTGAAGGGCGACTGAGACGCGCCCACCGACGGACGGGAGGCCCGTGGCGGCACCGCCACGGGCCTCCCGTCCGCCACGTGGCGGACCGCACGGCCCGGCGCGCCCCGGACAGGACGGCGCGCGTCGGGCACGCTTGTCCGTGATGAGCGACACGGCGGAGCACGCAGCGAAGGAGACCGGACGACAGGTCCGGCGAGCGGCCGACAGCCGTTGGTTCGAGGTCACGGCACGCGCCGGGTTCGTCGGCAGCGGCATCGTCCACCTGCTGATCGGGTACCTGGCGATCCTGCTCGGCATCGGGAACGCGTCCTCGGGCGGTGAGACCGACCAGTCCGGTGCGCTGCAGCAGATCGCCGCCGTGCCCGGTGGGGTGTTCCTGCTCTGGCTGATCGCCGTCGGCACCGCCGCACTCACCGTGCGTCTGGTCGTCGAGGCGATCGTCGGCGGACGGTCCGACACGACCCGCGGCTGGCTCGCCCGGCTGAAGGACGTGGCGAAGGCCGTGGTCTACGGCGTGATCGCGTACTCGTCGGCCTCGTACGCGCTCGGCGCCGGGTCGAGCTCGAGCAGCTCGTCGCAGAGCGCCGCGGCGAAGACCCTCGCGACGCCGGGCGGGGTGTTCGTGCTGGTGCTGGCCGGGGCGATCGCGGTCGCGGTCGGCATCGGCCTCGTGGTGATCGGCTGCCGCCGGTCGTTCCGGAAGCAGATCACGCGACCGTCGGGCCAACTCGACCGCGTGGTCACCGTCCTCGGCGTCGTCGGGTACGTCGGCAAGGGCATCGCCGTGGTGATCGTGGGCGTGCTCATCGCCGTCGCGGGGCTGCAGAGCGACCCCGACCAGGCCACCGGCCTCGACGCCGCGTTCGACGCCGTCCGGAGCATGCCCGGCGGGGTGTTCGTCCTCGTCGCGATCGGCATCGGGTTCCTGGCGTTCGGCGTCTACAGCTTCTTCCGCGCGCGCTTCGCCCGCCTCTGACCCGCTTCCGCGCCTGAGCGGGCGCGGACCCGCCCCGCGGTAGACGGGGTCGATGAGCACGAACGTCACCACCGGCCCCGCGACCGTCTTCGTCGACGCCCGAGCGGTCCTCGCCGAGAGCATCGTCTGGGACCCGTCCGCGCAGCTCCTCCGGTGGACCGACATCACCCTCGGTACCCTCAACACCGCCGGGGCCGACGGCACCGTCCGGTCGAGCGTGCCGCTGCCGCCCCCGCTGGCGAGCTTCCAGCCCCGCGCCTCCGGCGGGTTCGTCGCGGCCCTCGGCGACGCCGTCGTCGTGACGGACGAGCAGGGGGCCGTGGAGCGTGAGATCGCCCGCGTCACGCACAGCACCTCGGGCAACCGGTTCAACGAGGGCAAGTGCGACCCGTTCGGCCGGTTCCTGGTCGGCAGCATGAACGTGACCACCGGCGAACCCGACGCCGCGCTCTACTCGGTCGAGGCCGACGGCACCGTCCGGCTGCTCCGCGGCGGCTTCGGCGTGACGAACGGCATGGAGTGGTCGGAGGACGGCAGCACCATGTACGTCACCGACACCAGCGCCTCGACGGTCTTCCGGGGGTCGTACGGCCCGGACGGCGAGCTCGGCGAACTCGAGCCGTTCATCGTCGGCCACGCGCACGACGGCCTGGTCCGCGACGACGAGGGCTGCTTCTGGAGCGCGATCTACGGCGGTTCCCGCGTCGAGCGCTACGGTCCCGACGGCTCGCACCTGGAGACGGTGGAGCTCCCCGTCGCCAACCCGACGTCGGTGGCGTTCGGCGGCCCGGACATGTCGACCCTGTTCGTCGGCACGGCCCGCGAGAACCTCACCGAGCAGGACCTGGAGCGGGCGCCGTACTCCGGCGCCGTCTTCGCGGTGCCGACCACGGTCCACGGCTTCCCCGCGAACACCTTCAGCGGCTGACCACGTCGTCGCCGCCCGAGCGGACGGCGGCCGGGTATCCTGGGCGACCGCCCGACCGGAGGAGACCCACGTGGACGACGAACGCCAGGCACCCCGTCCGGACCCGGCCGGGGAACTCGCCCAGGCCGAGGACGCCGACGTCACGGTGCAGGTCGACCGGGTCACACTCGACGGCACCTACGTCCGGGTGAGTTCGATCGGTGAGCCGGGCGAGCGGGCGTTCGTGCTCGTCGCGGGTCTCGGCATCGCGTCGACCTACTACGAGCGGCTCGCGCCGCACCTCAACGAGAACGGACCGGTGCACGCGCTCGACCTGCCGGGCTTCGCGGGCGTCCCGCGGTTCCGTGGGACGGTCTCGATCGAGCGGTACGCCGACGCGGTCGAGCGGGTCATCGACGACCTCGGGCTCGAGGACCCGGTGCTCATCGGGCACTCGATGGGCACCCAGGTCGTCACCGAGGTCGCCGCCCGCCGTCCCGAGCTCTCCGACCTCGTGCTCATCAGCCCCGTGGTCGACTCGTCGGCGCGCACGGTGCGGCAGTCGGCGTTCCGGTTCCTGCGGTCGACGCTGCACGAGCCGGCCGCGGTCCGCTGGCACGGCATCACGGCGTACGCGCTGTGCGGCTGGCACTGGTTCCGCAAGGTCCTGCCGCGCATGATCGCGTTCCCGATCGAGGAGCGTGCCGCGAACGTGCAGGCCCGCACCCTGATCGTCCGCGGCGAGCACGACGCGATGGTGCCGCGCGACTGGGTCCGCCGGCTGGCGCGCGTGTTCCCGTACGCGGTCCTGCGCGAGGTCGTCGACGGTGCGCACTCGGTCATGCACGCGCAGGCCGACGCGGTCGCGCGGCTCGCGGTGGCGCACGTCGACCACCGGATCCCCGACCGCGGCGTGTCCTCGCTGCAGCGGGTGCGTGACGACTCGACGGCGTCGGACCTGGCCCGGCTCAGCCCGGGAGACGCCTGGTTGCTGGTCAAGTCGCGGTTCATCGAGCTGTTCGGGATGGCCCGGAACGACGACGAGACGCTCGAAGCCGCCAAGTCCGCGCACGCCGTCGCGATGGCGGACGGCGACGACCTGCCGGTCGACCCGGCGGACCGCCGGGCGGTCGTCGACGAGGTCGCGCCGGAGTCGAAGTAGCGAGCACCGTCGAAGCAGCCAGCCCCGTCGAGGCGGCGGGCGCCGCGGTGTGCGGGTGACCGCCTGGAGGCCCGGTGCCGGTCCGACGGACCGGCACCGGGCCTCCAGGGCGTCGCGACCACCGCGACGGGCGAGCGATCAGGCCGTGATGCGGCCCGGCAGCATGTCGGGCGTCAGCGAGTTCGCCTCGGCGAGCACCTTGCGGGCCTCGTCGGTCTTGTCCCACACGTTCCAGAGCAGCACACCCCGGACCGTGTCGTCGTCGTCCAGGTAGTAGACGACGCCGGTCACGGTGGGGTCCTGCCAGTCCTCGACCGTGCGGAGCTTCGCGCTGACCTGCCCCACGGCCTCGTACCCCATGTCGAAGACGTCGGAGTAGAACATCGGCGTGTGGTCGTAGGTCTCGTCGGCGTCGGCCAGGTTGCGGCCGGCCTGTCGACCCTGCTGCTGGGCGTTGTCGACGTGTTCCACCCGGCGTGTGCCGAGGATCCGGTCCGGGTACTCGGCGACGTCACCGGCGGCGAACACGGAGTCGTCGTCGGTGAGCAGCGTCGAGGACACCACGATGCCGTCGCGGACGGTGAGTCCGGCGTCGGCGGCGAGCTGCGTCGCGGGCTCGATGCCGAGCCCGGCGACGACCGCGTCGGCTTCGACCACGGAACCGTCGTCGAGCGTCAGTCGCACACCGTCGGCCGTCTCGGTGCCCTCGGACACCCGACGACCGGTGCGGAGCTCGACGCCGTGGTCGACGAAGCGCTGCTGGAACGCCCGTGCGAGGTCGTCGGGGAACATCCGTCCGCCGACGATCTCGTCCGGGTCGACCAGCGTGACGCGTGCGCCGTTCTGCACGATGCCCGCGGTGATCTCCTGGCCGATGTAGCCGCCACCGACGACGGCGACGTGCGCTCCGGCGTCGGCGAGCTCGCGCAGGCGGCGGTAGTCCGACGCGCTGCGGTAGTCGAGCACGCGTGCCGACGGGGACAGCCCGGGCAGCCCGCGGGGCTTCCCACCGGTCGCGAGCAGGAGCCGCTCGTAGCCATGGGTCGCACCGTCGGCCGTCGTGACGGTCTTCGCAGCACGGTCGATTGCCGTCACCGCGGTGCCCAGGACGAACTGCGCCCCGGTCTCCTCGGTGTGCAGGTCGACCTTGTCGTCCCAGCTGAAGTCCGGGTCGGTCCAGAGCTTCTTCGAGAGCGCGGGCCGGGCGTAGGGGCGGTCGACGTCCTCGCTGAGGATCCCGATCGACCCGTCGGTGTCGAGCTCGCGGATGCCGCGGGCGGCCGCGTCGGCGACCATCCCGCCGCCGACGATGAGGTAGCGGAAGTCGGTCATGACGCCTCCTGGTTGTGCTGTGGTGCCACGATCAGATCGTCGCGACCGAGCCGGAGTCGACCCGGTAGTTGGCGCCGTTCACGAAGCTGGCCAGGTCGGAGCACAGGAAGGCCACGACGTTGGCGACCTCTTCCGGCTCACCGCGCCGCTTGAGCTCCATGTACGGCCGCTCCTCGTCGAGGAAGCTGCCGATGGCCTCGTCGAACGATGTGCCGCGCTGCTTGGCCCGCTTGTCCATCATCGCGTCGGTCATCGGCGTGTGGATGAACGCGGGCGAGACCGTGTTCACCAGCAGGCCCTCGGAGGCGTAGGAGCGCGAGAGCCCCTTGGCGAACGAGAGCACCCCGGCCTTGGCAGCGCAGTAGGGCAGTTCGTCGTCGTACGGTTGCGAGGCGTCCTCGGACACCAGGTAGACGATGCGTCCCCAGCCGCCCTGTCGCAGGTCGCCGATGAACTCGCGGGTGATCCGCACCGGCCCCATCAGGTCGATGTCGATCGTCTCCGCCCAGCCGGCCTCGTCGATCTCGTGGAACATGCCCTGGGCGCCGGTGACGCCCGAGGACTGCACCAGGATGTCGATCTCGCCGACGGCGTCACGCACCTTGTCGTGCAGGGCGGCGAGGCTCTCGGCGCTCCGGACGTCGGCGGCGAACGCGTGCAGCTTGCCGAGGGGAGCCTCCAGCTGGTCCGCACTGGTGTCGAGACGGCTCTGGTCGATGTCGGTGACGACCACGGTCGCACCCTCTGCCAGCAGGATGCGCGCCGTGTTCCAGCCGATGCCGGAGTCACCGCCGAAGACGAGTGCGGTCTTGCCCTGGATACCGAGGTCCACCCGGGCCCCTACGCGTGCGCCGACGCGTCGGCGACGGCGGGCGTGGTGGCGGACGCCAGCGGGGTGCTGGGCGCGCGGTTCTCGGCGGAGACCATCCAGGCGAGCTGCTCGAGGCGCTCGATGAAGCCGTGGAGCAGGTCCGCGGTCGTCGGGTCTTCCTCGTCGACCTCGTCGTGGACGTCGCGCATGGTGCCGGTCGCCTGGTACAGCCGGAGCGTGATCTGGTCGATGGCGTCGTGCGTGGTGATCTCGCCCGAGGGGAACGCGTCGAGGTGGCTGCCCGCGGAGACGGTCGCCGAGCGGCCGTCCGGCACGAGGTACAGCGCGCGCATGCGCTCGGCGGTGTCGTCGGCGAACTCGCGAGCGGCGTCGACGATCTCGTCGAGCTGCAGGTGGAGGTCGCGGAAGTTGGTGCCCAGGATGTTCCAGTGGGCCTGCTTGCCCTGCAGGTGCAGGTCGATGAGGTCCACGAGGACCGCCTGGAGGTTCTTGGCCATCTTGTCCGAAGCGTGCATGGTTGTGGCTCCTTTCGCGTCGGTGTGACCGTTCCGGTCTACGCGGTGCCGCAGTGCACGTTCTCAGTGCGCTCGGAGGCAGCGTCCCCCGACGACAGTCGGAGGCCTCGGCGCGACGGTGCTCAGTGCGACGGCGCGGGGTCGACCTGGTCGACCGCCTGGCGCATCTGCTCCAGGAAACCGGCGACGACCCGGGCCTCGGACGCGGGGAGTCCCTCGGCGATCGACATCATCCGGCGGTGCATCACGCCGAGCGTGGCGCGGACCTCGTCGTCGGTCTCGGTCGTCGGCGTGATGACGAGGGCCCGGCGGTCGGTGGGGTGCGGATCGCGGCGCACGTGGTTCGACTTCACCAGGCGGTCGATCAGGATCGTCGTCGACGCGGACGAGATCTTGAGGTACGCCGCGAGGTCCTTGGGGCTCACGGACGTGCCGGAGCGCTGCGCCTGCAGCAGGAACCGCACGGCGAGCAGGTCGGTCTCACCCATGCCCATCGAGTCACGGGTCCGGCGGCGCATGGCGGTCTCGGCGGACCGGTACCGGCGCAGGGCGTTCAGCACGGCGACCCCGCGCTGGGTCGCGTCGTCGTCCGGGAACCAGTACCCGGACGCCTCGGTGATCTCCTGCGTGGACATGGCGTTCAGGGTAACCCGTCTCGTATCTCGGTCGTCTAGCGGACTCCCGGGTTCCGCCACGACCGGTGCGTCCGCACCGTCCGATGCGTTCGCAACGACCGTTGCGTCCGCACCGGACGGACAGGAGGCCCGTGGCGGGGTCGCCACGGGCCTCCTGTCCGGTGGTTCGTCGCGTTACGCGGCTGCCTGCTCGTCCGTGCCGGCCGCGGCCTCGGCGAGCGCGGTGAGCGCGCCCTGCATGAGCGTCGTGACCTCGGCGTCCTCGCGCGGGTGGGTCTCGGCGAAACGGACGACCGACTGCGGGATGGCGACCTTGACGTCCTCCAGGACCTTCGCGCCGGCGATGCCGGCGACCTTGCGGGCGTCGTCGTGGGCCCAGACGCCGCCGTACTGGCCGAACGCCGAACCGATGGCGGCGAGCGGCTTGCCGGACAGCGGCGAGGCGCCGAACGGACGCGATGCCCAGTCGAGGGCGTTCTTCAGCACGGCGGGGATGGTGCCGTTGTACTCGGGGGTGACGAGCAGGACGGCGTCCGAGGCGGCGATCGCGTCGCGGAAGGCGACTGCCGGGGCGGGCGGGGTGTCACCGTCGATGTCCTCGTTGTAGAACGGCAGGTCGACGATGCCGTCGAAGGTGTGCAGCTCGATGCCCTCCGGCGCGTGGTGCGCGGCGGCCTCGGCGAGCTTGCGGTTGATGGAGTCGGCGCGCAGGCTGCCGACGAGGACGAGGACGTTCGTCATGGAGCTCCTTCTGTTGCGGGATGCTGTTGCTGGACGGAAAGGTGTCAGCAACAACCAATGCGATCGTAGGGGGCGCTATTCCCGGTCCGCTGAGTACGGTGGCGTCGTGACCACGCTTCGGACCCCGGCCAGCACGCCACGAACCACCGACCCGACCTGGTGGCGCGACGCCGTCGTGTACCAGGTCTACCCACGCAGCTTCGCCGACACGGACGGCGACGGACTCGGTGACGTCGCGGGCATCACGAGCCGGGTGCCGTACCTGGCATCGCTCGGCGTCGACGCGCTGTGGCTCTCCCCGTTCTTCCCGTCGCCCCTGGCCGACGGGGGCTACGACGTCGCCGACTACCGGGCCGTCGACCCGAAGCTCGGGTCCCTCGAGGACCTCGACGCGCTGCTCCGGGCCGCCCACGAGCACGACCTGAAGGTCATCGTCGACATCGTCCCGAACCACACCTCGGACCAGCACGAGTGGTTCCGGGCCGCGTTGGCGTCCGCGCCGGGTTCGCCCGAGCGGGCGCGGTACGTGTTCCGCGAAGGGTCCGGTACCTCCGGCGAACTGCCGCCGAGCGACTGGGTGTCGAACTTCGGCGGCAGCGCCTGGACCCGGGTGCCCGACGGGCAGTGGTACCTGCACCTGTTCGCCCCCGAGCAGCCGGACCTGGACTGGTCGAACCCCGAGGTCCGTGCCGACTTCGAGGACACCCTGCGCTTCTGGTCCGACCGCGGTGTCGACGGGTTCCGCGTGGACGTTGCGCACGGGCTGGCGAAGGACCTGTCGACCCCCTACCGGCCGTCGGACGAGCAGGACCTGCCGCTCGACGGCTCCGACCCGCTGTACGACCGTGACGAGGTGCACGAGATCTTCGCCACGTGGCGTCGGGTGCTCGACGAGTACGACCCGCCCCGCGCCGCGGTCGCCGAGGCCTGGGCTCCGGCACCCCGTCGCGTCCTGTACGCCCGGCCGACCGAGCTCGGGCAGGCCTTCAACTTCGACCTGCTCGAGGCCCCGTTCGAGCCCGATGCGTTCCGTCGGATCATCGAGCGGAACCTGGCCGCCTCGGAGCAGTCCGGCGCCTCGAGCACCTGGGTGCTCTCGAACCACGACGTCGTGCGACACCCCACCCGGTACGGCCTGCCGGACGGCACGGACACCGATGCCTGGCTCATGACCGACGGCACGACGCCGGAGCTCGACCGCGCACGGGGGCTCCGCCGGGCACGAGCGGCCACCATGCTGATGCTCGCGCTGCCCGGGTCGTCGTACGTCTACCAGGGCGAGGAGCTCGGGTTGCACGAGGCCGCGGCGATCCCGCGCGACCTGCTGCAGGACCCGAAGTGGCTCCGCACCGGGCACACCGTGAAGGGCCGCGACGGCTGCCGGGTGCCGATCCCGTGGACGCGTTCCGGGCCGTCGTTCGGCTTCGGGGACGCCGCGCCGCACCTGCCGCAGCCGCAGGACTTCGGGGAGTCCTCGGTCGAGGCCGAGGACGGCGACCCCGAGTCCACCCTGTCGCTGTACCGCGAGGCGCTCGCCGCCCGCCGTCGCCTGCAGCAGGGGGAGGCCCTGACGTGGCTGGAGTCCGGCTCCGAGGTCGTCGCGTTCGCACGGAACGACGGGTGGCGGTCGGTGACGAACTTCGGCACGGCCCCGGTGCCCCTGCCCGACGGCACGGTCGTCGCCGCGTCCGGGCCGCTCGACGGGGTCGCGCCGGGACTGCTGCCGGGTGAGACGACGGTGTGGCTGGCCTGAGCGGTCCGGTTGCGCCGTTCTTCCTCCACAGCCCGGAGGCCCGTGGGGGCGTTCCACAGATCATCCCGCCGCCGCCCGGGGGTGACGTCCCGGTCGCGAGCATCGGGGCATGACAGATCCCAGTGCTCCTGCTCCAGCTCCTGCCCCTGATCGGCGGTCGCGCCGGTCGTTCCGGTCGCTCCGCTCGCGGGTCGTCCGCCGTGTCGCCGCGGCCTGCGCCACGGTGACCGCGCTCGGCGTGCTCGCGGCGCCCGCCGTCCTGCCGTCCGGGTCGAGCGCCGCGGCTCTCGACTTCCCGTACGTCAACCAGTTCTCCAGCGCGTCCGGCGGCGCCCTGCACGGTGACGCCGCGGTGTCCGGCGGGCGGCTGCGGCTCACCGACGACGTCCTGAACCAGGCGGGAGCGTGGTCGACCAACGACACGTTCCCGTCCGACACCGGACTCGAGATCGAGTTCACCTACGCGATGTACACCGCGAAGGACGACCCCGGGGCCGACGGCCTGCTGCTGTACCTGGCCGACGGTGCCGCAGCACAGGGCGTCGGGTCCTTCGGTGCCGGCCTCGGGTACGCCTGCCGCAAGGAAGCGACCGAGGGCGGCGGGCGGCAGTGTGACCTGCCCGGCGTGCCCGGGGGCTTCGCAGCCGTCGCGATCGACCACTACGGCAACTTCTCGTCGCGCATCAACGGCTCCGGTCCGGGAGCGCAGCCCGACCACGTGGTGGTCCGCGGCTCGGGCAACGGGACAGAGGGGTACCGGTACGTCGCCGGTGCGACCGCTCCCGGTGGCACGGTGACCTCCGGCTCGACGCCCCGCACGGTCCGCATCACCCTGCTGCCCGACGACGACGGCGGGCTCTCCGTCACGGTGCGGCTGCAGGCAGGCTCGACCATGCGCACCGTCCTCGACTCGGTCCCGCTGCACGGCGACGGCCAGGCTCCGTTGCCCAGCACGCTGCGCCTGGGGTTCGCGGGGGCCACGGGCAGCCACGTCGACAAGCACGAGGTCGACGCGCTCCGGGTCTGGAAGCCCGCCGACCTGTCCGTCGAGCACGACCTGCCCACGACCGTGACGGCCGGTGAGTCGCTCCGCTACACCGTGACGGCGCGCAACCCCGGCCCGAACGCCGCCGACCCGAGCCCACTGCAGGTCGACGTGCCCGACGGCGTCGAGGACGTCACCTGGACCTGCACCGCCGCCGAGGGTTCCGCCTGCGCAACCGGGTCGGGCACCGGGGACGTCGCGACCGACCTGTCCCTGCCCCGAGGGGGTTCGGCCGTCGTCACGGTCGAGGGCCGGGTGGCCGAGGGCACGTCCGGAACACTGGAGAGCGTGGCGACGATCGCCCCGCCGACCTCGTTGTCCGACACGAACGAGGCCGACAACACCTCGCGAGCGAGCACGACGGTGACGGCACCGGTCGTCGCGGCACACGTCGAGACCGACAAGTCGGTGTCGCCGTCGACCGTCCAGCCCGGCGACGAGGTCGAGTACCTGGTCACCGCCCGGAACCGGGGCCCGTCGGTGGCGCAGCGGGTCGGTGCGGTCGACGACCTGCCCGAGGCGATGCGGTTCGTGGGCTCCGACGACGGGTGCACCGCCGAGGGCCAGCGGGTGACCTGCAGCTCCGACGTGTCGCTGGACGTGGGCGAGACCCTGGACTTCCGGATCCGTGCCGCGCTCGATCCCGCGTACCGGGGCGACGGCTCCGACGTCGTGAACGTGGCCACCGCGACGTCGCCGACCGACCCGGACGGCGGTGACCCGTCCACCGGCGTCGCGATCGTCGTCGGCCCGGACGACGAGGCGCCGGAGCCGAGCCCTTCGCCCACCACCGGGCCGGTGCCGACGACCAGCCCCGCCACGGACGACGGGGACGGTGACGCCGGTGGTGACGGCCCCGCGCCGGACGGTCGCGACGACGGGGACAGCGGCGCCGGTGACCCCGCGGCCGGCCGTGGTCCGGGTGCCCCCGTCGGAGCCCTCGCCTACACGGGCGCCGAAGGACTCGGCCTCGCCGCGGCGCTCGCAACAGTGGCCGCCGCGGTGGGCTCCGTGTGCTGGTGGCTCGCCCGACGTCGTGTCCGGCTGGGCGCCCCGGACGACGACCCGCAGCAGCCCTGACACCACGGGGACGGCACCGCAGGACGGTGTCGTCCCCGTGCAGGGGGGTGTGGACGTCCACAGGGGGTCGAGTCCGCTCCGGTCGGGCGCTCACCACACCGGCGGTAGGATCGGATCCACGATCCGCATGCCCGAAAGAGGTCTCGTGTCCGACACCGTGGACGACGCCACCACCGTGGAAGAAGCGACCCAGCGCGCGCGGTACTGGCCGATCCCGATCCTCCGAGCGGTCCCCGCTGCGATCGTCGCGATGGTGATCACCTTCTCGACCAACCACGCCGCGGGCTACGGCCTGCTGCTCTTCTGCGGCTTCGCCCTGGTCGAGGGCCTCGTGCTCCTGTTCGCCGGGATCTCCCGACTGCCCCTCGACGGTCGTTCGCGTCGCACGACCCTGCTGCAGGCCGTCATCACCCTGCTCGCCGCCGTCGCCGCGATCGCGTGCAACGGCTTCGGGCTGCCGGCCTTCATCACGGTCATCGTCGCGTTCGCGGTGCTGACCGGAGCCCTCGAGCTGTCGCAGGGGCTCCGGGCCCGGCGGCGGTCGCCCTTCGCCCGCGACTGGACCACGATCGGCGGCCTCACGCTGCTGCTCGCGGTCGCCTTCCTCGTCACCCCGCCGGACTACTCCCAGCAACTCGGTGGCGTGGAGAAGGTCACCGGCACCCTCGACGCCTCGATCGTGCTCGTCGGCCTGCTCGGCGCGTACCTCGCCATCACGGCCGTCTTCCACGTGATCGCCGGCCTCTCGCACAAGTGGGGCACGGCCACGCCGGCCGTCGCCCCGGACGGAGCACCACACGCATGACCACCCCCAGCCGTCGTGACCGTCTGCGCCCGGTCGAGCTCCTCGGGATCTCCGCGATCATCGCGGTGTTCACCGGGCTCGTCGTGCTGTTCTCGACGCGGGAACTGCAGCTGGCCGTGATCTTCCTCGGCGTCGCGTTCATCGTGGTGGTCGTCGTGCTCGCGATGCTGCAGCTCGCCTCGTCGAGTGACCAGGACGACAACGACATGCTCGGCGGACACAAGACGCCGGCCGAGGGCGACGGCGACGACTTCCACTGAGTCCCGCCGCTGACGGCTGACGGCTGACGGCTGACGGCCAGTCCTGGGCGGACACGCCCGAGGTCACGAATCCGGAACGGTCCTGTCAGGATCGCCTGTCCTGCCGACACCTCTGAGTGAAGGGGGTGGGATGTGGATGTGACGACCGGCACCGACACGGACGAAGGACTCGTCCGTGCGATGGCACAGGGAGACACCGGCGCGCTCGCCCGGGCGTTCGACCGGTACGCCGCCACCCTCACCCGCTACGCGTGGGCGCTGGTCGACGACCGGTCCGACGTCGAGGAGATCGTGCAGGACGCGTTCCTGACGCTCTGGCAGCGTGCGGCGACGCTCGAACTCCCGGCGGACACGGTGCTGCCGTGGCTGCTCGTCGTGTGCCGCAACCACGCCTTCAACACCGGGCGCAAGCAGGCCCGGCGCCGCGCGGACGAGCTCCCCGAGCACCTCACCTCGCCCGCCGAGCACGACGAGGCCCGCGAGACCCTCCGCTGGGTCCGGGCAGAGATCGCCGCGCTCCCCGACCTCGATCGCCGCATCTGCGAGCTCTGCCTGCTCGAGGGGCACTCGTACGCCGAGGCCGCTGAGCTCCTCGGTCTCACGGTCGGTGCGGTCACCCAGCGGGTGTCCCGCAACCGTCGACGACTCAAGAAGGTGGTGATGCACGATGAACACTGAGCCTCCGCAGGGAGACGACCTGCAGCGCATGCTCGTCTCGATGAAGCAGAACGTCCTCGAACGTGCCACCCCGCTCCCGAAGCGTCGTCGTGGCCGGTCCGGGATAGTCATCGGTGTCGTCGCGCTGCTCGCCGTCGGCACCGCCACCGGCGCCGTCGCCCTGACCCTGTCGCAGCAGAACGCCGACCCGGTCGCCGCTCCCACCCAGACCCGGCAGCCCGAGCCTGCGCCGTCCTCCACGACGCCGAGCTCCGCCCCGATCACGGGTGCCCCGGTGCCGAAGCCCACCCCGACGTCGACACCGACCCCCGTCGCGGCGACGATCCCCACGGACTGTCGCGCGCTCGTCCCCGCCGAGGACTACGACCGCTTCTTCGGTGACACCCCGCTGACGCAGGCCGACCCACCGTCGGGTACCGATCGAGTGCCGGATGGTCAGGACCCGGAGGGCACCCAGTCGAAGGTCTCCTGCTCGTGGCGTGACCCGCGCGCGGACGTGTCCGGGATCGAGGTCCGGGCCGGGACCGCCACCGAGGCGACCATCCAGCGGGAGATCGAGGAGTTCCCCGCGTACGACGGCGGCGGGACCTGCACGGAGCGTGACGGCGGAACCTTCTGCCAGTCCCGCGGGATCGTCGAGCCGTACGGCGTCGAGAAGGCCTACACGTACTTCGCCCGCGGTGACACCTGGATCACCATCGAACAGACCAACGTCCCGACCGACGGGCTCCTGCCCGCCCTCATCGCGACGTTCTGGGGGGACTGACGGCCCGGAGGCACGTGGCGGACCCGACCCGTGCCTCCAGTCCGTCGGTGGTCAGATCGTGAGCAGGAACGGTCGCCTCGCGCACCGCGACGCGACCGTTCCTGCTCACGAAGCACACCGAGCGCGCCCAGCGTCACCCCACCCGCGCCGCCACGATGTCGCGCGCCAGCGTCCGGACCGCGCGGCTCGGCTCCGGGGACGTCCGGACCGCCAGGCCGATGCGGAGCGGGTCGACCTCGTCCTCCAGGTCGAGCACCGCCCCGTCGTACCGCACGCCCGAGTCCGGCACGACCCCGACGCCGAGCCCGGCCGAGGTGAACCGGATCACGGCGGGCATGTCGTTCATCTCCGCGACGATGCGCCGACGGATGCCGAGTCGCTCGAGTGCTCCGTCGAGGATGATCCGGTTGCCGAACCCGTGTGCCGTGTCGACGAAGGGCTCGTCGGCGAGTTCGGCCAGCGACACCGACGACCGGCCGGCGAGCGGGTGGTCCGACGCGGTGAACACCCGGAACGGCATCTCCCGCAACGGCTCCACGACGACGCCGGCGGGCACGGTGGGCAGGCCCGTGTAGGCGATGTCGAGCCGCCCGGCGACCAGGTCCTGCACGAGCCCGGTCGTCCCCGACGGCGAGGTCATCAGTTCGACGGCGACGAGCGGGTGCTGGCGTCGGAACCGCTGCAGGACGCCCGTCAGGTCGACGATGTCCATGCTCGTGAAGATGCCCAGCCGCACCCGTCCTCGCAGGTCGGCGTCGTCGGCGGTGGCCAGGTCGCGCATCCGGTCCAGGGACTCGAGCACCGCACGGGCGTGGGGGAGCAGGTCCTCGCCGGCGGGTGTCAGGACGAGCTGTCGGCCGGTGCGGTCGAACAGCCGCACGCCGAAGCTGCGCTCGAGCGAGGCGATGCCCGCGGACACCGTTGACTGCGCGGCCCAGAGCCGTTCGGCGGCGCGGGTGACACTGCCCTCGGCGGCGACGGTGACGAACTGTTCGAGCAGCCGGGTCTCCATCGTCTGAGTATCGAGCAGATCGATCACTGACATCAAGGGCATCCGTTGGACTCGATGCACCGCGCACGCGATCATCAGAGCATGTCAACCGTCACCGAGACCCCGACGGGTACCGTCCCCGCCACCAGGGCCGCGCCCGCATCGGCGAGCGACCGCGTCGTCGCGCCGCGCGGACGCCGTGTCCACACCCGTCGGCGTCACGGCTTCGGCTTCTGGGTCGTCGCGTTCGCGTTCCTCACGGTGATGGCCTTCGCGACCGTCCCCGCGCCGCTCTACGTCATCTACCAGGCCCGCGACGGGTTCCCGACGTTCACCACGACGGTGATCTTCGCCGCGTACGGGGTGGGGGTCGTCGGGTCGCTGTACCTGGCGGGGCACCTCAGTGACGTGCACGGGCGGCGGCCACTCATCCTGGTGTCGATCGCGCTCGAGCTCGTCGCCGCCGTGCTGTTCCTGCTCTGGAACGACGTCACCGGCCTCATCGTCGCCCGGCTCGTGACCGGCCTCGGCGTCGGGACGCTGACGGCGACCGCGACGGCGCACCTCGGTGAACTCCGGGTCCGGGCGACCGGGTCGAGCGACTCCGCGAAGGGTGCGAGCGTCGCCGCTGGGGCCGTGAACCTCGGTGGGCTGTCGCTCGGCGCCCTGGTCGGTGGAGCCCTCGCCGAGTTCGTCGGGCAGCCGCTCATGGTCCCCTACGTGGTGTTCGTCATCGCGCTGGCGGTCGCGTTCGTGCTGGTGCTCGCCGCACCGGAGACGGTCGACCGCCCCGAGCAGCCCGTGGCCTACCGACCGCAGCGCATGCAGGCTCCCGAGGGGCAGGGTGCCGCGTTCTGGGCCGCCGGGGCAGCCGCCTTCGCCGCACTCGCCGTGCAGGGGCTCTTCACCTCGGTCGCACCGAGCTTCCTCGGCACCACCTTCCACGTCACCGACCGCCTGGCCGCCGGCGCCACGACCTTCGGGGTCTTCGCCGCGAGCGCGTTGTCGCAGATCGTCTTCGCCCGACTGTCGCAGCGGGCGCAGATCCGGCTCGGCATGGTGCTGCTGGTCGTCGGGCTGGTCGTCCTGGCCGTCGCCGCGGTGCTGCTGCAGGTCGCCGGGTTCATCGGCGGTGGGGTCGTCGCGGGTGCCGGCGTCGGCCTGCTGTTCCGTGCCGCGATCGGCAGTGCCGCAGCACTCGTCGGACCGGAGCGTCGGGGTGGCGTGCTCGCAGCCACGTTCCTCATCGCCTACGCCGGCCTCACCGTGCCGGTCGTGGCCGTCGGGGCCGCGCTGCTGGTGATCCCGACGCTCCCCGTCCTGATCGGGTACGTGGTGCTCGTCGCCGTCCTGGCCGTCGTCGCCGGCACCCGGCTGGCCGCGCGCGCCTGACGGCGGGCGGGCTTGGCGTCCGCCTCCCGCACCCGGAACCGGGTTCCGTCCTCCGTGATCCGGCCTGGAGGCGCGACCCACCTCCGGCATACTGGGCGCGTGCCCCAGAACCGCAACCGTCCCGTGATCACGGGGATCGCGGCCGTGGTGGCCGCGGGTCTCCTCGCCGGCGGGCTGTTCCTGACGGCACGGCAGGGCGCGGACGACCCGACCATCGACGTCGGCTCGGCCGCGCGGACACCGAGCGGCGCGTCGACCGCCACCGGCGACGGCACCGTCACGATCACCCGCACGGGGCCGGACCTGCCCGGGTCCGCCACCCTGGCGCGGTGCGACAGCACCACCCGGGCCGCGGTCGCGCAGTACGAGACCCAGGCCCTGGGCCGTGTCACCCTGCAGTGCGGCACCGCGGCCCAGGGGTACGAGCACATCCGGGTGCGCCACACCGCCGACTGGCGCGACGTCGTCACCGGGCACGGCTCGCGCGACTGGGACGACGCCATGCTCACGGCGGTGCAGACCGCGCTCGAGGACCCCCGCCCCGGGTTCCCGCTCGACGTCGGCGACGGCAAGGTCTGCTACGCCGCACCCGTCCGGTTCGACGACGGTTCGCGCCCCGACGACGAGCCGTGGGTGAAGGTGATCGTCTCGGCCACCACCGACCGGGTGATCACGGCGTACCCCACGCGCACCGACGACTGCTGACCCGGCACCCGCGGACACCCGTTCTGCGACAGACCACGCGTCGATCACCTGGTGGATCGTCGCGGAACCGGGGCGCTGACGCCCGCACGCCCGAGCGCGGGACCCTACGCGTGCACCTCGTACTCGTGCCGCCGGTGCGACACCGGCTCCAACTGGAAGGTCGAGTGCTCCACCGGCACGTCGAAGTGCTCCGCCACACACCGCTGCAGCTCGTCGAGGATCGCGGGGGCGTGCGCCGTCGAGAAGCAATGGTCGTCCACGACCACGTGCGCGGTCAGGTTCGGTACCCCGGTCGCCACGAGCGTCGCGTGCAGGTCGTGCACCGCGATGACGTGGTCGAGCTCGAGGATGTGGCCGCGCACGTCGTCGAGGTCGAGCCCCGGCGGCGTCGACTCGAGCAGCACGTTCGCGGTCTCACGCAGCAGCCGGATCGCCCGCGGCAGGATGAGCAGACCGATCAGGATCGCGGCGACGGAGTCCGCACGCTCCCACCCGGTCAGCATGAGCACGATCGCCGCGATGATGACGGCGACCGACCCGAGTGTGTCGTTGAGGACCTCGAGCCGGGCGGCCCGCGAGGTGAACCCCTCGCCCGATGCCCGCAGCAGCACCGCGTAGGCCACCAGGTTGCCGACGAGGCCGACGATGCCGAACACGAGCAGCGGCCCGGAGTGGATCTCCTCCGGCACGACGAGCCGCTGGGCCGCCGAGATGATCACGTAGACCCCGACGGCGAGCAGGATGGCGGCCTGTGCGGTGGCCCCGAGGACCTCGGCCCGCTGGAAGCCCCAGGTGCGCTGCGCGGTCGGCGACCGGCGGGCGAGCCGCGTCGCGACGAGCCCGATGCCGAGTCCGCCGGTGTCGACGACCATGTGCCCGGCGTCGACGAGCAGCGCGAGCGAACCGGTGACCACGGCGCCGACGACCTCGGCCAGCAGGATGCCCGCCGAGATGCAGAACGCGATGAGCAGGGCGCGCTCCGAGGCGTGCCCGACGCCGTGCCCGTGGTCGTGTCCCATGTGCGACATCGTAGGGATCCGCACCGACGACATGCCAGGATCGAACCGTGAGCCGGTCGCGCTGCGCCTGGTCCCCACGCGTGTGACGCTCGTGGAACGATTCGATGACGAAGCCGACCTGCAGCGCGTGTCCCTGGTGCTCGCGGCACCGGTGGTCGGCACGCTGTACCGGTACGAGGGGGCGTTCCGGTACGAGATCGCGCCGGACACAGAACGGGGATGAGATGAGCGACCAGAAGGGCCGCGTCGTGATCGCGGGAGCGAGCGGCTTCGTGGGGCAGTACCTGCGGGACGCCTTCACGGAAGAGGGCTACCAGGTCGTCACGATCGGGCGGACCGGCGACGCCGTGTGGGGCAACACCATGCGCATCCGGGAACTCGTCGACGGCGCCGCCATCGTCGTGAACATGGCGGGCAAGAGCGTCAACTGCCGGTACGGCCGACGCAACCGCGCCGAGATCATGCGCTCGCGGGTGGACACCACGCTCGAGCTCGCCGAGGCCATCCGGACGTCCGAGCACCCGACGCCGCTGTGGTTGAACGCCTCGACCGCGACGATCTACCGGCACGCCGACGACCGCCCGCAGGACGAAGCGACGGGGGAGATCGGCGAGGGGTTCTCGGTCTCGGTGGCGCGCGCGTGGGAGGACGCCTTCTTCGGCGCCGACCTGCCCGGCACCCGTCGTGTGGCACTCCGGATGGCGATCGTGTTCGGCGACGGCAGCGCCCTGCTGCCGCTCCTCCGGCTCGCCCAGGCCGGCCTCGGTGGGCCGCAGTACGACGGGCCGTGGGTGCCGACCCGATCCCGGCTCCGCGCCGGCACCTACCACCACCACCGGCCCACCCACGGTCGGCAGCGGTTCAGCTGGGTGCACATCGCCGACGTCCTCGGGTCGATCCGGTTCCTCCGCGACCACCCGGAGATCGAGGGGCCGGTGAACGTGTCGAGCCCGAACCCGTCCGACAACCGAACCGTCATGGCGACCATCCGCGACGCCGTCGGGCGCCGGTTCGGGGTGCCGACGTTCCGGTGGATGCTCGAGCTCGGGTCGTTCGTGATCCGCACCGAGACCGAACTCGTGCTGAAGAGCCGGTGGGTGGTGCCGACCCGGCTGACCGAGGCCGGCTACGAGTTCCGCTACCCGCACCTGCGTGGGGCGCTCGCCGGGATCATCGCGGAGCGTCGCCAGCACCGGGGCTGAGCACCGGAACCGGGACCCCGTCGATCGGGGCCGGGGCCGGTGCCGGGGCCGGTGCCGGGGCCGCGGCTGGCGCCGGGTACGCTCCCGGCCGTGGCCCGCGGGCCGGGCGCGACGACCACAGCACGGCGGCCACGACGACCGCGCCGGCGAGCACCTCGACCAGGTCGGGCACCTCGCCGAAGGCCGCCCACGACGCGAGCACCCCGACCACCGGCACGAGCATCGAGAACGGTGCGACCGTGCTCGACGGGTAGGCCGCTAGCAGCCGTGACCAGATGCCGTAGCCCACCAGGGTGGCGACGACCACGATGTACAACAGGCCCAGGTCGGCGGGCAGCGCGGCCGCCGTGAACGCCGAACCGAGTGCGGTGCCGATGCGGTCCGGCCCCTCGACCACGAGCGACAGCACAACCATCGGGACCGGTGGCACGACGGACCACCACAGGGTCAGGTGCAGCGGGTTCGCGGCTCCCGCTCGTCGGGTCGCGACGTTGCCGATCGCCCACCCGAGCGCACCGCACAGTGCGAGCACGACCGGCAGCAGCGCGGCGGTCTGCGAGCGGTGCAGGGCGATCGCGGCGAGGGCGGCCACGGCGACGGTGACCCCGACGACCTGCCGTCCGGTCAGCCGCTCGCGCAGGAACACCCCGGCCAGCACCACCGTGAACGGCGCGGAGGCCTGCAGCACCAGCGAGGCGAGCCCCGACGGCATGCCGGACGCCATGCTGAGGTACAGGAACGAGAACTGCAGCACCCCGAGCCCCAGGCCGACGAGCAGCAGCCGCCCGAACGGGATCCGGGGCCGCGGCACGAACAGCAGCGTCGGGACCGCCAGGATCGCGAACCGCAGCGCTGCGAGCAGGAACGGCGGGAAGTGCTCGAGCGCGAGTGCCGTCGCGGGGAAGTTCAGTCCCCAGACCACGGCGACGACGACGGCGAGGAGACGGTCTCGGGCGGTCATGCTCCTCATCGTCCCGGGCACGACGTTGTAGGTCCATCGAAACCTTCGCGAACCACGATGTAGGGTCCCTGCATGGTCGACTTCGACGTGCAGCTGCTGGCGGTCCTGCGGGAGCTCGCCGAGCGGGGGAGTGTCACCGCCGTCGCCGAGGCCACCCACCGCACACCGAGCGCCGTCTCCCAGCAGCTGCATACCCTGCAACGGCAGGTCGGGGTCCCGCTGGTCGAACGCGTCGGCCGCGGGGTCCGGCTGACCCCGCACGGCGAGGTGCTCGCCGGCCTGGCGTCCGGGGTCGCCACCGCCATCGCGCGGGTGGACGCCGCCTGGCAGGAGCACCTGGGCGGGACGACCGGACCGGTGTCGCTGGCGATCTTCCCGTCGGCGGCGGAACTGCTGCTGCCCGGCGTGCTCACCCGGATGCAGGCGCACCCGGGCATCGCGTTGACCCTGGTCGACGTGGACGTCAGCGAGGGAGACTTCGCACCGCTCGCGGCGGACCACGACGTGGTCGTCGGGCACCGGTCGGACGGCGTCCGACCGGCCGACCAAGGATCGGTGGAGACCGTCCCGCTGCTCAGGGAGCCCCTCGACGTGGCCCTGCCACCAGGCCACGCCCTGGCCGGCCGCGCGCGCGTGGGCATCGACGAGGTCGTCGGGGAGACGTGGATCGGCGTCCCGGAGGGGTACCCGATCGACCGGGTCCTGCACGCCATGGCCGCGGCGACGGACACCCCGCCGAGCGTCGCGTTCCGCACGATCCACCTGCCGCTCATCGAGAACCTGGTGGCCGCCGGGCACGGCATCGCGCTCGTCCCGCGGTACACGACGGGCACGCGGGCCGCCGGCCGCTTCCACCTGGCCGAGCTCGCCGACGTCCGTGCCGGACGTCGCATCGAGGCACTCGTCCGCCCCGACCGTGCCGTCCGTCCCGTGGTGCGCACCGTCCTGGAGGCCCTGGTCGCCGTCGCCCTGGACGTCACCACCTGAGACGGTTGCGCCTACTGCCGGGCGCACGCCGTGCCTCCAGGCCGTGGGCGGGCCACGGGCGGGCCGCGGCAGACGCGCTTCTGTGGCGGCGTGACCGCGTCAGCGCACCTGGAACGGGGTGCCGAGCGGCAGGCGCTCCGCCAGCGCGGTGATGTGGTCGTTGTGCATGCGGATGCAGCCGTGCGATGCGGCGGTGCCGATGCTGGACGTGTCGTCGGTGCCGTGCAGCCCGATCTGTCCGGGGCCGCCGCCGAACGAGTTGAGCACGTCCGAGAACGCCGTCGTGCCGTACGCGTACGGGCCGTAGCCCTCGTTCGTCGGCGCGAGCAGCTCGGTCAGGGCGAACCGACCGGTCGGCGACGGGGTGCCACCGGTGCCGGTGGCGACGGGGTAGCTGTCGACGACCTTGCCGGCCTTGTACAGGTCGAGGGTGTTCGTCGAACGGGTGACGACGATCGCGTACGGGTCCTCGGACAGGGTGACGGCGCTGGTCGGCACCCAGCCCGTGCTGCCGTTCGGGCGCTGTGCGAGCTGCACCTCGGCCCAGCCGTCCTGCTGGTCGACGACCCGGAGGACGAGCGGGGCTCCGGACGCCTGCGGGTTCTCGAGGGTCTGCGTCGCCTTGCCACCCGCGCTCGCGCTGACCGGGACGGACGCGCCCGTGGCGGCAGCGACCGTGGTGCTGGTCGGGGCGTCGATCCCGTCGACCGGTGCTGCCGATCGGGTCGGCTTCGGCGTCGTCGGGGTGGGGGTCGGTGCGGCGGCGGACCGCGTGGGGGTCGGGGCGGGTGCGGCTGACAGGGGGCCGAACGCGACGAACGCGACGGCCCCCGCACAGACGACGGCCACGGCGGCGGCGATCACAGTCGCACGCCGCCGTGGCTCGGTCGGGAGGATCGGCAAGATCAGCCCGTGAAGGTCGCCGTTCCGGGCACCGGGACGGCAACCGGAGCCGTGCCCGGGTCGCCGGCGGCGGCCGGGTCGGCGATGAAGGAGCCGTCGGCCGAAGCGGTCTGGCTCGAGGATCGGCCTTCGAGCGTGGCGGTGTACGCGCCGGCGCTCACGGCACCCTCGGGCAGGACCACCACGACGACGACGTCGCCCTCATCGTCCGCCACCGAAGCATTGGTGCGGATCGAGTAGGTCTCGCCGCCCTGCGTGACGGTCGCCGCGACGGACTCGTTCGGGGCGAAGCCTGCACCCGTCACCTGGAATCCGGTGAGGGTCTGCGAAACGCGCAAGGACGTCGGCGCGTCGGCGGTCGCGGTGGGCTGCGGCGTGAAGTACGTCGTGGTGTCGTCGACGCGGAGCGCGGAGATCGAACCGCTGGCGTCGGCGGCGAGGGCCTGGCCGTTGACCTCGAGCGGCGAGGCGAGGCTCTTCAGCTCGGTGCCGGGCACCTCGGCGGTCGGAGCCGGAGCGCCGTTCACGGTCGGGGCCGGGGTGGGCTGGTCGGTCGGGGCCGGCGTCTCGGTGGGCTCGGTCGGCGGAGTGGTGATCTCGCCGGCGATGTCGAGGCCGACGTAGACGACGTAGCCGACGACCTCGGCGTCCGCGTCACGCAGGTCGGCGGCGAGCTCGGCCGACGACTCGACGTCACCGGTGGAGGGGTCGATCCAGTTCTTGGTGCCGTCGACACTGGCGCCGCCATCCGTGACGGGCTCGTCGGTGGCGAAGACCACGGACTGCGCGGTGGAGTCGCCGCCTGCCTGCACAGCGAGACCGAACGACGTCGCCCCGGTCGTGGTCATGCTGATGCCGGAAGCGAGGGCGGGGACGGCGCTCGGGGCCACGGGCTTGTTCAGGCCGCGGATCAGTGCAACGGCTTCGCCCTCGGAGACCGACAGGCCGTCCTCGTCGATCGTGGCGTGGTCGGTGATCGTGCCACCGCCGCCCACGTCGGTGATGTCCGCCCAGTACCACTGGTCGGTCAGCGGGAACGTGCCGGTCGGCGCGGCCGTGAAGTCGTCGGCCGAGTCGGTCCAGGTGACGATGGCCGAAGCGGAGCCGTCCGTCGACAGGGCGGTCGAGACCGTCGGGACGAGGGCGGCGGAGACGCCGAGCACGGTGGCGCCGACGGCGGCCGCGGTGATGCGAGAACGAAGCACGGTGTGGAGATCCATCCGGTCAGTGGACAGGGTGCATCCACTGCGACGCCCCCCGTGCTGAGATGTACTCAGCAGCTCCAACCTATCGAACCGCTCAGGTTTCCGCATCTCCCAAGCTCGCGCCGCCGCGCTCAGACGTCGAGGTGGTCGACCAGCTCGTCCGCCAGGCCCGTGTAGGTCGCCGGCGTCAGGTTGGTCAGCCGGGCCTTCGCGCCGTCCGAGATGTCCAGGCGGTTCACGAAGACGATCAGGTCCTGCTGGCTCACCCGCTTGCCCCGCGTGAGCTCCTTGAGCATCGCGTAGGGGTCCTCGATGTTCGACTGTCCGGCGGTGACCTCGGCGCGGATGACCGTCTGGATGGCCTCGGCGAGGACCTCCCAGTTGTGGTCGAGGTCGTCGGCGAGCTTGGCCTCGTTCACGGCGATCTCGCCCAGACCACGGCGCAGGTTGTCGAGCGCGAGCAGGGAGTGCCCGAACGCGACGCCGATGTTCCGCTGCGTCGTGGAGTCGGTCAGGTCGCGCTGCAGGCGGCTCGTCACGAGCGTCTCGGACAGTGTCGAGAAGAGCGCCGACGAGATCTCGAGGTTCGCCTCGGCGTTCTCGAACTTGATCGGGTTGATCTTGTGCGGCATGGTCGACGACCCGGTGGCACCCGCGACGGGGATCTGCGTGAAGTACCCCATCGAGATGTAGGTCCACACGTCGGTCGCCAGGTTGTGCAGGATCCGGTTGGCGTGACGCACCCGGTCGTACAGCTCGGCCTGCCAGTCGTGCGACTCGATCTGCGTGGTGAGCGGGTTCCACGTCAGGCCGAGGCCCTCGACGAACTCGCGGGACAGGGCGGGCCAGTCGGCCTCGGGGTCCGCGGCGAGGTGCGCCGAGAAGGTGCCGGTCGCGCCGGAGAACTTGCCGAGGTACTCGCCGCCCTCGATCTGGGCGAGCACGCGCTCGAGCCGGTAGACGACGACCGCGAGCTCCTTACCGAGCGTCGTGGGGGTCGCCGGCTGGCCGTGCGTGTGCGAGAGCATCGACACGCTCCGCAGCTCGACGGCGAGCGTCCGGAGCTTCTCGAGCACGGCCCGGAAGCCGGGCAGCCAGACCTGCTCGACGGTGTCGCGCACGGTGAGCGCGTAGGACAGGTTGTTGACGTCCTCGCTCGTGGCGGCGAAGTGGGTGAGCTCGGCGATCGCGTCGAGCCCGAGCTCGGACAGTCGGCGGCGCACGAAGTACTCGACGGCCTTCACGTCGTGACGGGTCGTCGCCTCGATCTCGGCGAGCTCCGCGATCTGGTCCTGGCCGAAGGTCTCGACGATCCGACGGAGTGCCGCCTTGTCGTCGACGCTGAGCGGCGACGTGGTGAACATGGCGTGGTCGGTCAGGAAGATGAGCCACTCGACCTCGACCACGATGCGCGCGCGGTTGAGGCCGGCCTCGGAGAGGTGCTCGCCCACCGTGTGCACGATCGGGTAGTAGCGCCCGTCGAGCGGGCTGATCGGCTGCGGGGGAAGGGGGGTCATGGGGCTCCCTGACGGACTGCCGGCTCGAGCTGGTGGAAGAGCGCCCGGCAGGCCCGTTCGACGGTCGAGAGCACTCGGTCGAACTCGTGCCGGTCCGCGTAGTACGGGTCCGGCACGTCGGCTTGCTGGGGCCAGGCGGCGTCGTACCGCAACAGGAGCGTCACCTTGGCGGAGTCGTCCATGGTCGGGGCCCACGAACGCAGGATGCGCTCGTGGGAGCGGTCGAGTGCGACCACCAGGTCGAGGTCCGGGAACCGGTCCGGGTCGAACTGACGGGCGCGATGCCTGCTGCCATCGTATCCGCGCGCCGCCAGCGCTGCGATCGTGCGCTCGTCGGCGGGTTCACCCACGTGCCAGTCACCCGTGCCAGCCGACTCCACCTGGAAACGGTCCGCGAGACCGGCGTCGGCGGCGATCTGCGCGAACACGACACCGGCCATGGGGGAGCGGCAGATGTTGCCGCTGCAGACGAACGAGACGCGGAACGGGGCGTCGACGTCCTGGGTCATGAGCACATCATGACGCAGGGCGGGGTCCTCCGCGAGGTCCGCCGACCTCACGCCCGCTGGCGGTTGAGCACCGGCCGGGCGAAGAGCCCGATCAGCCAGGCGAAGACCGCGAGCACGAAGGCACCGACGATGCCCCAGCCGAAGGAGTCGACCTCGAGCCCGAAGCCGAACGCCTCCGAGATGCCGGCGACGATGAGCAACAGGATCGCGTTGACGACGAACGAGATGAGCCCGAGCGTCAGGATGTAGATCGGGAAGGCCACGATCCGGATCAGCGTGCCGATCACGGCGTTCACGAGGCCGAACACGAACGCCACGAGCAGGAAGGTGAGCACGGTCGCGGTGGTCCCGCCGTCACCGAAGGGCGTCACGGAGACGCCGCTGACGATCAGCGTGGTGAGCCAGAGCGCGAGGGCGTTGACGACGAGGCGGACGAGGAATCGCATGCGTCCATGATGCCCTCCGCCACCCGCGCACGGGCCGGTAGCCTGAACCCGTGACCGAGCAGCGTGTGCACATCCGGCCCGAGGTGGCCGTCCTCCCCGCCTACAAGCAGGGACGTCAGGCGTCCGACTCCGCCTTCAAGCTGTCGAGCAACGAGAACCCGTTCCCGCCGCTCCCCGGGGTCGTCCAGGCCGTGCAGGCCCAGACGTCGTTCAACCGCTACCCCGACGCCACGGCCCTCGCCCTGCGCGCCGTGCTGGCCAACCGCTTCGGGCTGACCGCCGAGCAGGTGCACGTCGCCCCGGGCAGCGTGGCGATCCTGCACGAGCTCGCCCGCGCCACCTCGGGCCCCGGTGACGAGATCGTCTACGCCTGGCGTTCGTTCGAGGCCTACCCGGGGGTCGTCACGGTCGCCGGTGCCACGAGCGTGCAGGTGCCGAACCGTGCCGACGGCGGGCACGACCTGGACGCGATGGCCGCTGCCGTCACCGAGCGCACCCGCATGGTGCTCGTCTGCTCACCGAACAACCCGACGGGGCCGATCGTGACCGCCGCGGAGTTCGACGCGTTCATGGCAGCGGTGCCGCAGTCGGTGCTGATCGTGCTCGACGAGGCATACGCCGAGTTCGTGACCGACGAGGCAGCGGTCCACGGCCACCCGCTGCTCACCGCGCACCCCAACCTCGTGGTCCTCCGCACCTTCTCGAAGGCGTACGGGCTGGCCGGCCTCCGGGTGGGCTACGCGCTCGGTCCGGACTACGTCCTCGACGCCGTCCGTGCCTGCGCCATCCCACTGTCCGTGACCGCCCAGGGCCAGGCTGCAGCGCTCGCCAGCCTGGAACGCGAGGCCGAACTGCTCGAACGCGTGACCGAGATCGCGGCGCTGCGCGACCGGATCGTCGCCGAGCTCCGGGCCCAGGGTTGGGACGTCCCCGACGCCCAGGGCAACTTCCTCTGGCTGCCGACGGGGGACCGCACGGCAACCGCCGCGGCCGCGTTCGAGGACGCCGGGATCATCGTCCGGGCCTTCCCGCCGGAGGGCATCCGCATCTCGATCGGCGAGCACGAAGCTGTGGGAACGCTCCTCGAAACAGCCCGCTCACTTGTGGGGGACCTCCAGGTGGCCGACTAGTGGCTGGCGCTACGCTGGCCCGCATGTCATTCCGCGCCGCGGCTCCCGCGACGACCACCGTCCGGCTCCTCGACCCCCAGGGTCGGTTCGTGGAGACCGACGAGAACGCCGAGTTCGCCGCCGCCGCGCGAGCGATCCCGGACGAGACCCTGCTGGCGATGCACCGCCGCATGGTGCTCACCCGTCGGTTCGACCACGCCGGCCACAACCTGCAGCGCACCGGCCAGCTCGGCCTGTGGGTGCCCAGCCACGGGCAGGAAGCTGCGCAGACCGGCTCCGCCTTCGCCCTTCGCGCCCAGGACCACGTGTTCCCGTCGTACCGCGAGCACGCCGTCACGATGCACCGCGGCGTCGAGCCGATGGAGATCATCGCGATGTACCGCGGGCAGACCCACGGCGGGTGGGACCCGGACCAGCGCGGCAACACGCACATCTCCACCCTGGTGATCGGCTCGCAGACCCTGCACGCCACCGGGTACGCGCTCGGCCAGAAGCTCGACGGCGACGTCGGCACGGGCGACCCGGACCGCGACGCCTGCTCGATCGTCTACTTCGGCGACGGCGCCACCAGCCAGGGCGACGTGAACGAGGCCTTCGTGTTCTCCGCGTCGACCAAGGCGCCGGTCGTCTTCTTCCTGCAGAACAACCACTGGGCCATCTCGGTGCCGGTGTCGGTGCAGTCCCCGACGCCGCTCGTCGACCGCCCGCGCGGCTTCGGGATCCCGAGCGTCCTGATCGACGGCAACGACATCCTCGCGTCCTACACGGCCTCGGTCGTCGCGACCGAGCACGCCCGCAGCGGCCAGGGCCCGGCCTTCATCGAGGCCGACACCTACCGCATCGGTGCGCACACCAGCTCGGACGACCCGAGCCGCTACCGCGCCGACGGGGAGCTCGAGGAGTGGGTCCTCCGCGACCCGATCGTCCGGTCCGAGGCGTACCTGCGCTCGAAGGGCGCGACGGACGAGCAGTTCGCCGCGTTCGACGCAGAGGGCGAGGACATCGCCGCCGACGTCCGCCGCCGAACCGTCGCCCTGACAGCACCGTCCGTCGACGTCATGTTCGACAACGTGTACCGCGAACCGCACCCGCGGATCGCCGAGCAGAAGGCCTGGCTCGCCCAGTACGAGGCCGGCTTCGAAGGGGGCGCCCACGCATGAGCACCACCGAGCAGCTCTTCGACTACACCCTGCGCTCCCACCCGGGCGCCGGCGAGGTCCCGAGCGACCCCACCCCGACCCTGCCGATGGCCAAGGCCCTGAACGCCGGGCTCGCCGCGGCCATGGAAGCGGACGACAAGGTCCTGCTGATGGGCGAGGACATCGGCCAGCTGGGCGGCGTCTTCCGCATCACCGAGGGCCTGCAGGACCGCTTCGGGCCCGAGCGCGTGCGGGACACCCCGCTCGCCGAGGCCGGCATCATCGGCACCGCGATCGGCCTCGCCCTGCGCGGCTACCGCCCGGTCGTCGAGATCCAGTTCGACGGCTTCGTGTGGCCCGGTTTCGACCAGATCACCTCGCAGCTCGCGAAGATGGCGAACCGCCTGCCGGCGCACATGTCGTTGCCCGTCGTCATCCGCATCCCGTACGGCGGCCACATCGGCGCCGTGGAGCACCACCAGGAATCCCCCGAGGCGTACTTCGCGCACACCCCGGGTCTGCGGGTCGTCAGCCCGAGCACCCCGAACGACGCCTACTGGATGATCCAGGAAGCCATCGCGTCCAAGGACCCGGTGGTCTTCCTCGAGCCGAAGTCGCGCTACTGGCCCAAGGGCCAGGTGGACCTGGTCGACGGCCACGTCCCGATGCACACCACCCGCGTCGCCCGCACCGGCACCGAGGTCACCCTCGTCGGCCACGGCGCGATGGTCGCCACCCTGATGCAGGCCGCGGACATCGCCGAGGCCGAGGGCACCAGCTGCGAGGTCATCGACCTCCGCTCGATCTCGCCGATCGACTGGGAGCCGCTGGTCGCATCGGTCCGCAAGACCGGTCGCCTGGTCATCGCGCAAGAGGCCTCCGGCTTCGTCAGCGTCGGCAGCGAGATCGCCGCGACCGTCGCCGAGCGGGCGTTCTACACGATGCAGGCACCGCCGCTCCGGGTCTCCGGGTTCGACGTGCCGTTCCCGGTCTCGAAGCTCGAGCACCTGCACCTGCCGGATGCGGACCGCATCCTCGAGGCCGTCGACCGCGCCCTCGCCTACTGACCCGTCCGACCGAGGACCCGTCCGACCGAGCTCGACCAGATCCACGAAGGAGCCGTAGTGGCCGCCGCCGAATTCCCCCTGCCCGACGTGGGTGAAGGTCTCACCGAGGCCGAGATCGTGCAGTGGCGCGTCGCGATCGGCGACGAGATCGCCGTCGACCAGGTGCTCGTCGAGATCGAGACCGCGAAGTCGCTGGTCGAGCTGCCGTCGCCGTTCGCCGGCACCGTCACCGGCCTGCTGGTGTCCGAGGGTGACACGGTCGAGGTCGGCAAGCCGATCATCCGCGTCGACTCGGACGCGTCGGTCGCGTCCGGAGCCGCGCTCACGCCCCCTGCCGAGCAGCCTGTCGAGCAGCCCGTCGAGCAGCCTGGAGGCGCGACGCCCGTCGCCCAGACCGCCCCGGTCTCGCCGGTGGTCGCGTCCACCCCTCCGGCCGCCGCCGCCCCGTCGGCCCCGGTCGCGCAGACCCCTCCCGCTCCCGCGGCAGCCGCGGCCCCGGCACCGGTCGCGCCTGCTCCGGCTGCTGCCCCCGCGGCAGCTGCGGCACCCGCGACGCCGGCCCAGCCGGTCGCGGTCGACGCCTCCGTCCACGGGACGGACGAGTCCTCCGGCGCCGTCCTCGTCGGCTACGGCTCGGCGACCTCGTCGCCGTCCCGTCGCAAGCCGGGCGCCCGCCGGGCCGCAGCGCTCGCGGCTGAGGCGAGCCGTGCCTCCAGTGCGGACACCGCGGCGGCGGCCGAAGCCTCCGTCGACCCGGGCGAGGAGCGCACGGCCGAGGCCATCAGCGCTCTCGGGACGGGCTCCGCGCACAAGCAGAGCACCGCGACCAACGTGCTGGCGAAGCCGCCGATCCGGAAGCTCGCGAAGGACCTCGGCGTCGAACTGACCGAGATCGTCGCGACCGGTCTCGCCGGCGAGGTCACCCGCGACGACGTCATCCGGCACGCGAAGCAGGCCAGCGTCTTCCGCAACATCGAGACGCCCGAGTGGGGCGAGGTCCGCAGCGAGACGATCCCGGTCAAGGGCGTCCGCAAGGCCATTGCCACCGCGATGACGACGTCCGCGTTCACGGCACCGCACGTGTCGCTCTTCGTCGACGTCGACGCGACCCACACGATGGAGTTCGTCAAGCGGCTCAAGGCCTCGCCGACGTTCGCCGGCGTCAAGGTCTCGCCGCTGCTCATCGTCGCGAAGGCCGTCATCTGGGCCGTCCGCCGCAACCGTTCGGTGAACTCGACCTGGACCGACCGCGAGATCATCGTCCACCACTTCGTGAACCTCGGCATCGCCGCGGCGACCCCCCGCGGGCTCATCGTGCCGAACATCAAGGACGCGCAGGACATGTCGCTGCTCGAGCTGGCGCAGGCGCTCGAGGAACTCACCCTGACCGCCCGCGACGGGAAGACGACGCCGAAGCAGATGGCGAACGGCACCGTGTCGATCACGAACATCGGTGTGTTCGGCATGGACACCGGCACCCCGATCCTCAACCCGGGCGAGGTCGCGATCGTCGCCATGGGCACGATCAAGCCGAAGCCGTGGGTCGTCGACGGCGAGGTCCGCTCGCGCATGGTGACGACCATCGGTGCCTCGTTCGACCACCGGGTCGTCGACGGTGACGTGGCCTCCCGCTTCGTGCACGACGTCGCTTCGGTGCTCGAGGAGCCCGCGCTCCTGCTCGACTGAGCGTCGGTCAGCGGCTCTCTCGTCGCTCGTCGAACAGCGCGGAGAGCTCTGTGCGGAACACATCGACGGCCACGACGGCGTCGAGGGCGAGATTGTCCGGTACCTCGACGCTGCCTGCTGCGATCGACAGCCGCGCGTAAGTCGTTGCACCGAGGGCGCCGGGGCCGCTGAACAGGTCGCAGACTGCGAGGAGCGCATCGGCTCGGTCGCGTTCCGTCAGCGGGTCGAGGACTCGCCGCACCGCTGTCGCCGCTCGTCGTTCTCCTGAGCGGAGGTCGGCGACGAGGACCCAGCCGAAGTCGTAGAGGTCCTTGTCCGCTCGGCGCCAGTACGCACTCGCCCCTTTGGCCGCGAGGTAGCCGCCGAGGCCGGCCACCATGGCTGCTTCTCCGGCGACGACGGTGTCGCGGACGTCTCGGAGCGCTGGACCTGGCCCGCGGAGGTTCTTCGCCCCGAGCGTCGTCGTCCCTGGCAGCGCGATCTCCTGGTCGGCACTGTCGAGGACATCCACGAGGAACTCCACCTGGATCGGGAACCCTCCGACGTCCTTCACCCAGCGCCAGCCGGTGTTCGGGGAGGACGTGACGAAGCCGGCGATCTCGAGTGCCCGTTCGAGCCACCCGAAGTCGAGAGCGTCGCGGTCGTAGACCAGGCCGATGTCGAGGAGGACGTCGACGTCGTTGGTGCCTTGGTGCGGTTCGTCCGACGACACCAGGTGCTCCGGCACGAGGCCGCCGATCAACAGGAGCTGATCACGCTTGGCGCCGACCGCGCGCAGGAGGGCGGCGTAACCAGCCTCGGCGAGCGACCGCGCGTCGCGGTCCCGCGGGAGCGCCGCGCTCACGAGAACTGCCCGAGGGCGAGTTCTCGGAACGCCTCCGCAGCTTCCTGCTCCCGGTCGGCGCCCGTCAGGAGGTCGGCGTAGGTGCGCCCCGGCGACGTCACTCGGGAGCCGCTGACGATGCTCGTCGTGTTCGCGACCGCGGGGGGAGCCGGGGCCAGACGGACCCGGGGAACTGCCGCCGGGATCATCTTCGCGTTCCGGGCCATCGACTCGACACCCGTCCAGCCGTCGGGAGTCAAGAGGTACGCGGTCACGACGTAGCCTCCGGTGATCATCGGCCGGACCACCTCACTCGAGGCCGCTCCCGTGAGGACGAGCGAGCTCCCGAACGCGGCGATGAGGTCCTCGACGACCCGCTCGGGGTCGCGATGGATCGAGTGGAATCCGTCGAACCGCCGACGTTGTGCAGCGTCCCACGTCGACCAGGAGTCGAACAGTGCTGGTGCGTGCGCGACGACCCGGCTCCTGGACGATGCTCCTCGAGCTGTCCAACCCATCGTGTCGAACAGCGCGAGAGTGTTCGCGACCGTTCCGAGCGAGCGTCCCGACAGGTTCGCCAGAGCTTCCACCTCGGGAACGGAACTCGACTCGGGCAGCTCCGGGTCACGCTTCGCCATGATCGCGACGAGCGCCTCCGTGACGTCCGACCGCGCTCGGGTCCAGCCGACTCCTGCTCTGGGCAGTCGGTTCGTTCTGCTGGCGTCCCTGTCGATCCACACGGTGCCGAGCCGCAGCTCCGCGGAGCCGTCGAGGCCCATCCAAGAGAGCCCCTCAGCGCGTAACAGTTGTCGAGCACCATCCGAGACCGTGTGCGCGGCCACGACGATGAGGTCCTCGTTCGAGCGCGCGTCGAGCAATCGAGCGTCACGAAGGACGCGTTCCACGTCGCGCGGATACCCGTACCCGGCCCAGGCGAGGTGCAATCGTCTCTGCGTTCCGTCGGGGAGAGCCGCGACGAGGTCATCCCCATCCCGCCGATGCAGTGTCACCGAACCCGGCGGGAGCGCTGCACGAAGTGCTGCTTCTGCTTCGGCATGGTCTTCAGATCGGGGCACCTTTTCACTGTACAGTGAAATACATCAGGAAGTGAAAAGGCTTCACCGCCTCCGCGCGGGCTTCCGCAAACGTCGCGTGGTGTTCACACGGATGTCGGGGGTCGGCGGCATGATCAGTGCATGGTCCACCAGCTCCTGACCCCCTCGCAGGAGATCCGAACGGATCGCCTCCTGCTCGCCCCGTTGACGCCGGCCGACATCGACGACGTGCACGCGCTCTTCTCGGACGCCCGCACGTGGCAGCACCTGCCCACCGGACGACACGTGGCGCGGAGCTCGAGTGTGGACATGGTCCAGCGCAAGATCGGCGGTCGTGCGCGGCACGGCCTCGGGTCGTGGGCGGTCCGCAGCGCCTCGGACCACGCCTTCGTCGGCGTCGGGGGGATCGACATGACCGCCGGCGGGGTCTGGAACCTCGGCTACCGCCTGGCACCGGCCGCCTGGGGGCAGGGTTTCGCGTCCGAGATCGCGCTCGCTGCCGTCCGTGCCGCCGCCGACACCGCTCCCGACGTCCCGGTGACCGGCCGGGTGCTCACGAACAACCCTGCTTCCGCCGCTGTACTGCGTCGAGCTGGGCTGTCGCTGGTGTGGCAGGGGGCTCCCGCCGCGCAGAACCGTGCGGCCGCCGGCGTCGAGGGGCAGGTCTGGACCGATCGGCTGCTCTCCGACGAGCAGTTCGCCTGGCTCGTCGCCAACGCCTGAACACCCGCTCCGTTCGTTCGTCACCGCGCACGTTGGTCTTCCCGGCCTGACTCGCTACTGTGATGGGGACTGGTCATGTCCGCGCATGACCACCGCCCAGGACTAGCAACGGAGCACGAGGGACGCATGACGAGCCGCATCACCGAGGGTGCCGAACCGAAGCACCAGCAGCTGCGGCGCATCCTGCTCGACCTCGTCACCACGCGGCTGGCTCCCGGTGCTGCGATCCCGTCCGAACGGCAGCTCATCGCCGAGTACGGCGTCTCACGGATCACCGTGCGTGAGGCCCTCGGGCAGCTGGTCAACGAGGGCTACCTGGAGCGCGTCCGTGGCAAGGGCACCTTCGTGGCGCACCGGCCCGTGCAGTCGACGCTGCACCTCGCCTCGTTCACCGAGGAGATGCGGGCGATGGGGCACGAGCCGACCACCGTCGTGCTCGTGCGCGAGGAGCGGGTGCCGCCGGCCGACACCGCCGCGGCCCTGCGGATCGACCCCGACGTGCCGGCCTTCCACGTGAAGCGCCTGCGGATGGCCGACGGTGCGCCGGTCTCTATCGACGACGCCTGGCTCGTGGCCGATGCGTTCCCGGGCCTGCTCGACCACGACCTGTCGGGGTCGGTGTACTCGATCATCGCCACGGAGTACGGCACCCCGATCGACCGCGCGCAGCAGACCGTCGCGGCGAACCCGGCGGCCGACGACGTCGCGACGCTGCTCGGCACGAAGACCGGAGCGCCGGTGCTCGAGTTCGACCGGGTGTCGTACGCGGGGGAGCGGCCCGTGGAGCACACCCGCAGCTGGTACCGCTCGGACCGCTACCGCGTGCAGATGGAGGTCACCGCGACCCCCGCGGTCGCGTAGTCCGCCCGACAACGCGAAAGCGACTGTGTGCTGCGGGTGTTCCGCAGTACACAGTCGCTCTGGCGAGGAAGAACGCCTAGACCTCGTACAGGGTGTCGCCGTCGAGCACCGTGGTGCCGACGGTTCCCTGGTCGATGCTGTCCGGCGTTGAACCGAGCACGACGACCGGGCAGATCGGCGAGTACCCGGCAGCCGAGATCACCGAGGGGGTGAACCGGACGACGGGGTCGCCGGCGGTGACGGTGTCGCCCTCGGTCGCGAGGAGCTCGAAGCCCTCGCCGGCGAGCTTCACGGTGTCGATGCCGACGTGCACCAGGACGTCGGCGCCCGCGGCGCCCTGCAGGGCGAACGCGTGCGGGTGCAGCTTCACGATGGTGCCGTCGACGGGGGCCACCGCGGTGACCGCACCCTCGACACCCGTCGGGTCGACCGCGACGCCGGCGCCGACGAGCTGTCCGGCGAACACGGGGTCTGGCACGTCGGCGAGCGCGACGACCGGTCCGCCGAAGGGGGTGCGGACGACGGTCACAGTTCGTCCTGGATGTCCTGCGCGAGGTTGTCGGCGACCGTGCCGACGATGACCTGCCAGCCGGTGCCGCCACCGACGACGGCCTGGGCCCCGGCGGCCTGCAGGGCGGCCTTGTCGACCAGGTCCCCATCCTCGACCTCGACGCGGAGGCGCGTGATGCAGCCCTCGACCTCTTCGATGTTCTCGGCGCCGCCGAGTGCGGCGATGATGTCGGCTGCCTTGATGTCGGCCATCGTTTCCTCCTCGTTAAGGGTTTGCGTCGCAGGTTGACACCGGACCGCTCTCGGATCAGACTACGGAACTGGTCATGACCGGACAGGACCGGACCTGGCGACACCGCCGAGGTTACCTGCGCTGGCTGCACGACTCAACTCACCCCGACAGCTCCACCCAATGACGAGAGGACCTCCGATGAGCGCCACCACTGCCGCGGATGTGCCGGAGAAGAAGAAGCCGAAGAAGCAGTCACGGCTGTTCGCACAAGCCCAGCGCCTCGGACGGAGCCTGCTCCTGCCGATCGCGGTCATGCCCGCCGCGGGCATCCTGCTCCGCATCGGCCAGCCAGACCTCCTCGGGGCGATCCCCGGCTTCGGCAAGTGGGCCGGAGTCATCTCGGCTGCTGGCAACGGTGTCTTCAACTGGCTGCCGTTGCTCTTCGCGGTGGGCATCGCGATCGGCTGGGCGAAGAAGTCGGACGGCACCACCGCCCTCGCCGCGGTCGTCGGCTACATGGTCATGTTCGAGGTCTGGAAGGTGATGTCGCCGATCGTCCTCGACGGCGTGAAGGACGCCAACGGCGACCAGGCGATGATCAACTTCGGGGTGCTCGGCGGCATCGTGATGGGGCTCGTCTCCGCGGTCATGTGGGAGAAGTTCCACCGTACGAAGATGCCCGACTTCCTGGGGTTCTTCTCGGGCCGCCGCCTCGTCCCCATCCTCACCGCGGTCGCGGGTCTCGTCATCGCCGTCGCGATGTCGTTCGTCTACCGCTACTTCGACATCGCGCTGACCGCGGCGGGGACGGCCGTGGCCGACAACGCCGTCATCGGCGGCGGCATCTTCGGCTTCGTGAACCGCATGCTCATCCCGATCGGGCTGCACCAGCTGCTCAACTTCTTCCCGTGGTTCCAGCTCGGCAGCTTCACGGGCGCGGACGGCGTGATCTACCACGGCGACATCGCTCGGTTCCTCAACGGCGACCCGACCGCCGGCATCTTCCAGACCGGCTTCTTCCCGATCATGATGTTCGCGCTGCCTGCCGGTGCCCTGGCGATCTGGCGCAACGCCAAGCCGCAGAACCGCAAGCTCGTCGGCGGCATCATGATCTCCGCCGCACTGACCTCGTTCGTCACGGGCATCACCGAGCCGCTCGAGTACTCGTTCATGTTCGTCGCGTTCCCGCTCTACGTGATCCACGCGGTGCTCACGGGCACCTCCCTCGCCCTGGTGAACGCCCTGGGGATCCACGACGGCTTCTCGTTCTCTGCCGGTGCGATCGACTACGTGCTGAACTTCGGCAAGGCGGACGGTGCGATCTGGCTCATCCCGATCGGCCTCGGCTACGCGGTCGTCTACTACTTCCTGTTCAGTTTCGTGATCAAGAAGTGGAACCTCCGCACGCCCGGGCGTGAAGAGGACACGATCGCCGAGAACACGATCGACGCGGCCACCAAGCCGTAGACGCGAGCGTCTCCGAAACGGGAGGCCCGGTGCCAGCTGGCACCGGGCCTCCCGTCCGTCTCGCGGTCGCGCTGAGAGCCCTCATAGCGGTTTTGACAATCGTTATCAGTAGGCGTTAGCGTCGTGCCATGCACAACCGCCTCCTCGCCCTCCCGCTCGTCGCCGGCGCCGCCGCGCTCGCCCTGACCGGGTGCGCCACCTCATCTGCCTCGGGGGAGGCCACCAGCAGCGACGGCACGATCAACGTCGTCGCCTCCACGAACGTCTACGGCTCGATCGTCAAGAGCATCGGTGGTGACGCCGTCACCGTCACGAGCATCCTGAGCGACCCGTCGCAGGACCCGCACTCCTTCGAGTCGAGTGCCCGCACGCAGCTCTCCGTGTCGAAGGCCGACCTGCTCATCGAGAACGGTGGCGGCTACGACGACTTCATGACGACGCTCGCGAACGCCTCGGACACCAAGGCCGACACGATCAACGTCGTGAAGCTCTCCGGCCTCGACAAGGGCGGGAGCGCCGAGTTCAACGAGCACGTCTTCTACAGCTACCCCACGATGGTGAAGCTGGTCGAGGCGGTCACGAAGGACCTCAGCGCACTCGACGAGAGCGGCAAGGACGCGTTCCAGAAGAACGCCGCCACGCTCACCACCAAGCTCCAGGACCTCGAGTCCCAGACCGACGCCGTCAAGAAGCAGGACTCCGGCGACAAGGTGGCGTACACCGAGCCGGTGCCCGGGTACCTGTTCGACGCGATGGGCCTCGAGAACGAGACCCCGCCGGCCTTCTCCGAGGCCATCGAGGAAGGCGACGACGTCCCGCCGGCGGCCCTCCGCGACACCCTCGCGCTGTTCACCGGCAAGCGCGTGCAGCTCCTCGCCTACAACAACCAGGCGTCGAGCCCCGAGACCGAACAGGTCCAGAAGGCCGCCGAGCAGAACGACATCCCCGTCGTCGGTGTCACGGAGACGCTTCCCAAGGGGCAGGATTACGTCTCGTGGCAGCAGGCGAACATCGACGCGGTGAAGGCAGCGCTCCAGAAGTGACGACCTCGACCGCAGCAGCGGCGACCCACGGCCCGGCGACCACCTCGGTGGACGACCGGGCTGCGGCTCGTCCGGTCCTCGCGCTCCGCGACGCCGGGTTGTCCTACGGCGCCCGGAAGCTCTGGGCAGGCCTCGACCTCGACCTCGCGCCGGGGGAGTTCGTCGCGGTCCTCGGGCCGAACGGCGCCGGCAAGACCTCACTGCTCCGAACGGTCCTCGGGCAGCAGCGGCTGACGAGCGGCACGATGTCGTTCCTCGGGCAGCCCGTGCACCGCGGCCACCGGAAGATCGGCTACATCCCGCAGCAGCGCCTGATGGAAGCCGGGACACCCCTCCGCGCACGGGACATGGTCGCCCAGGGCGTGACCGGACACCGATGGGGCATCCGGCGGGCCTCGAAGGCCGACCGGGCACGCATCGACCGGGTCCTCGACGAGGTCGGCGCCACCGCGTTCGCGGACGCCCCCGTCGCCGAGCTCTCCGGCGGCGAGCAGCAGCGCACGCGTGTCGGGCAGGCCATCGCCGCCGACCCCGCCCTGCTGCTCTGCGACGAACCCCTCATCTCCCTCGACCTGCGGCACCAGCGAGGGATCACCGAGCTCATCGACCGCGAGCGCCGGCAGCGCCAGGCCGCCGTGCTCTTCGTGACCCACGACGTGAACCCGATCCTCGACGTGGTCGACCGGGTGCTCTACATCGCCGGGGGCCGGTTCCGGATCGGTTCGCCCGACGAGGTCCTGCGCGCCGACGTCCTGAGCGACCTGTACGGCACGCCAGTCGACGTCGTCCGCACCATGGGGCGCATCGTCATCGTCGGGGCGAACGAGGCCCACGAGCACCACCCGGGCGAGGTCGACCCGCACGCCGACCAGCCCGACGACGGGCGGATCTGATGGACCTGCTGTCGACCGTCTTCTCGTTCCAGGACTACGGCCAGCTCCTCGTGCTGGTGCAGAACTCGATCTGGGCCGGCGCGGTGCTCGGCATCGTCGGCGGGCTCATCGGCCCGTTCGTCGTCGCCCGGAACATGCCGTTCGCCGTGCACGGCATCTCGGAGCTCTCGTTCGCCGGAGCCAGCGCGTCGCTGCTGCTCGGGGTGAACGTCGTCTCCGGCTCGCTCGTCGGCTCGGTCGTCGCCGCCCTGCTCATCGGTCTGCTGGGCTCCAGGGCCCGGGAACGCAACTCGATCATCGCCGTCCTCATGCCGTTCGGGCTCGGGCTCGGCATCCTCTGCCTGGCGCTCTACAAGGGCCGTGCCGCCAACAAGTTCGGCTTGCTCACCGGGCAGATCGTCTCGGTCGACAACCCGCAGCTGACGGTCCTGATCGTGGTCGCCGCGATCGTCGTCGCGACGCTGCTCGTCATCTGGCGTCCGCTGATGTTCGCCTCGGTCGACCCCGACGTGGCTGCGGCCGCGGGGATCCCGGTCCGCACCCTGGCGATCGTGTTCATGCTCGTGCTCGGACTGGCCACCGCCGTGTCGGTGCAGATCGTCGGGGCGCTGCTCGTGCTGTCCCTGCTCGTCACCCCGGCCGCCGCGGCGCTGCGCCTCAGCTCGCACCCGGTCGTCGTGCCGGTGCTGTCGACGGTGTTCGCGGTGACGTCGGTCGTCGGTGGCATCCTGCTCGCACTGGGCGGCGGACTGCCGATCAGCCCCTACGTGACGACCATCTCGTTCGCGATCTGGGTGGTCTGCCGGATCATCGGGTCGCGACGCGACAAGCGGGGACGCAACCGTGTCGCCGGCCGGGGCCAGCGTGGCGGGGACGAGCCGGGCCTCCCGGCAGGGACGACGTCGACAGCCGGTCGGAAGGAAGAGGTGCCAGCATGAACGCCGTGCAGAAGACGAAGCGGAACACGTGGCAACGCGAAGCGGTGCGCGGCGCCCTCGACTCCACCGAGGGGTTCGTCAGCGCGCAGGCGCTGCACCAGCACCTGCGGGACGAGGGCTCGACCATCGGCCTGGCCACCGTCTACCGGGCGCTCGCCGACCTGGCGACCGAGGGCGGTGCCGACTCGCTGCAGCAGGACGGCGAATCGCTGTACCGGGCCTGCACGACGGACACGCACCACCACCACCTGATCTGCCGGAACTGCGGTCGGACCGTCGAGATCGAGGCGGACCCGGTGGAGCAGTGGGCGCAGGACGTCGCCGCCGCCAACGGGTTCACCAACGCCAGCCACGTGGTCGACATCTTCGGCGACTGCGCCGTGTGCACGGCCGCCCGCGCGACGGACCCGACCGGCGAGTAACCTGCCCCGCATGCACGTCATCCTGGTCCCGGGGTTCTGGCTCGACGCGAGCGCGTGGGACGACGTCGCCCCGGTGCTCCGCGAAGCCGGGCACTCGGTGCAGGCCGTCACCCGCGACGGTGACACGCTCGACGAACAGGTGGCTGCCCTGGTCGCCATCCTCGACGACGTCGCGTCGGCCGACGAACCCGTCGTCCTGGCCGGGCACTCCGGCGCCGGACCGATCGCGTACATGGCTGCCGACCAGCGCCCGTCGCTCGTCGCGCACCTGCTCTACGTCGACACGTTCCCGGGGCCCGAGGGCGGGTGCGTCAACGACGAGCTGCCCGTGGTCGACGGGGCCGTGCCGCTGCCGTCGTGGGACATCTGGGAGCCCGCCACGGTCCGGGGCATGACGCCCGAGGTGCGGCAGGACGTCGAACACCGGGCGATCCCCGAGCCTGCCTCGGTGCCGTCGGACCGGTTCCACTACGCCGACACCGCACGGCACACGATCCCGGCGACGATCATCACCTGCGAGATCCCCGCCGCCGAGCTGCTCGCGATGGTGGCGGACCACCAGGCCTGGGCGGCCGAGCTCGTCGCGACCGAGGAGCTCTCCATCGTCGGGCTCGAGACCGGCCACTGGCCGATGTTCACGGCGCCGCAGCAGCTCGGTGAGCTCATGGTGCAGGCGCTCGCGCCGAAGCCGACGCAGGCCCCGTAGGGCCGCGGGCCCGGGCGCCGGGCGCACTCGAACGCCGTGGGCGCGACCAACGCGGCCACGTGAGCGGCCCTGTCCAGCCGCAACGGGCCTCCAGGCCTGGAGGCCCGGCTTGCGACACGCCCGGTCGTCGCGTAACGTGGACCCCTGGTTCTCCGCGTCCGCGCGGCGGACCCGTTGTTCCAAGCCCTCCGACCGTCGCGAATGCCGCGGTCGCGCGGTGTCCGGCTCTCCTTCGACAGGGGATGCGGACCTGGGCGGTGCACACAACCCCCTCGCACGGCCACTCCGGTGGCACTGCGCGTGTGCACCAGGCAAGTGAACTTGGGTGCGGCCGTCCGGTCGCACGGTACTCAGGAGGAAACCATGGCAGCAGTGTGCCAGGTGACCGGCGCCGTTCCCGGCTTCGGTCACAACATCTCGCACTCGCACCGCCGGACGAAGCGTCGCTTCGACCCGAACGTGCAGAAGAAGACGTACTACGTGCCGTCGCTTCGTCGTAACGTCACGCTCACGCTCAGCGCGAAGGGCATCAAGGTGATCGACGCACGTGGCATCGAGTCCGTCGTCAAGGATCTCCTCGCCCGTGGGGAGAAGATCTGATGGCGAAAAAGGGTCAGGACATCCGTCCGATCATCAAGCTCCGCTCGACGGCGGGCACCGGGTTCACCTACGTGACCAAGAAGAACCGTCGGAACAACCCCGACCGACTCGTGCTGAAGAAGTACGACCCGGTGATCCGCAAGCACGTCGACTTCCGTGAGGAGCGCTAAGCATGGCGAAGAAGAGCAAGATCGCGAAGAACAACCAGCGTGCCGTCATCATCGCGCGCTACGCCGAGCGTCGTCTCGAGCTGAAGAAGGCCCTCGTGGACCCGAACGGCACCGACGAGTCGCGTGAGGCCGCCCGCGTGGGCCTGCAGAAGCTGCCCCGCGACGCATCGCCCATCCGCTACCGCAACCGTGACGCCATCGACGGCCGCCCCCGCGGCCACCTCGGTGAGTTCGGCATCAGCCGTGTCCGTTTCCGTGACATGGCCCACCGCGGCGAGCTCCCCGGCATCACGAAGAGCTCCTGGTAAGCACTCGCAGTACCCGACGCCCCGTCACCTCCAGGTGGCGGGGCGTTCGCTGTGTACGGGGTACACGCGACCGTTCATTCGTCACATCTGCCCCTCCAGCACCCCTTCGGAGCCCCGACAACCCCGGAAATCCGGGCGAGTCGGCGGTTTTCACCCCCTGCGGCTGGTAGGTTCAACTCCGGTTCCGCCGGGCCCTCGGCCCACTGGCACCGTGGCACGGGGCACCCGCTCCGGGCGCCGGACGACATGTGCGTCCGACCGATACTGCAAGAAGTCCGAGGAGGACATCCATGGCTGACAAGTCACTGAACCGCACCGAGCTCGTCGCTGCCGTCGCCGCTGAGTCCGGCCAGAGCCAGGCCACCGTCAACGGCGTCGTCGACGCGCTCTTCAGCGTCGTCTCGTCGTCCGTCGCCGACGGCACGAAGGTCACGATCCCCGGTTGGATCGCCTTCGAGAAGACGCACCGCGCCGCCCGCACCGGCCGCAACCCGCAGACGGGTGACGCCATCGAGATCGCCGCGAGCGACTCGGTTAAGGTCAGCGCCGGCTCGAAGCTCAAGGCTGCGGTCAAGTAAGACTGCTCCGCACATCGAGAGGGACGGCTTCGGCCGTCCCTTTCGTCGTTCCCGGGGCCGTCATGGCCTGGAGGCCCGTGCCGGTTTGCACAGATCGGCCCGCCCCGTTCGGTGGCCGGGTGGGCACCGCCTAGGCTTGACGGGTGAATCGGATCGCGCGCATCGCCGGTCCCGCCGTGCTCCTGCTCGTCGGGTTCGTGGCGCTGCTCACGGCACTCGTCATCGGTGGGGGAGCGAACCCCGCGCTCATCGCCGACCCCGGGCCCGTCGTCCGCTTCGGGCTGCCGATCGCTCGGCTCGTCGTCGACCTGTCCGCGGCCACCACGATCGGCGGGCTCGCGCTGGCGACCATCGGGCTGTCGCGTTCCGGACCCGAGTGGAACCGTGCGATCGACGTCGCGGCCGGGGCGAGTGGCATCTGGACGGTCGCGTCGGCCGTCGCCACGTTCTGCACGTTCCTCAGCGTCGCCGGTTCGCGCATCAGCATCGACGAGCAGTTCGGGCAGTCGATGGGGGTCTTCCTCACCGGCACCGAGCTCGGGCTGGCCTGGCTCGTGACCGTCCTCGTCGCCGCGGCCGTCACGGTGCTCTGCTTCGCAGTCCGTTCGCGGGGCATGGTCGCCCTGACCGCCGCGGTCTCGATGATCGGCCTGATCCCGCTCGCACAGCAGGGGCACGCCGCCGGCACCGCGAGCCACGACGCTGCAGTGACGGCGCTGGGGCTGCACCTGGTCGGTGCGGCGCTGTGGGTCGGTGGGCTCGTCATGCTCGTGCTGCTGCGCGGGGTGCTGCCCGGCGACCGGTTGGCCGCGGTCGTGGCCCGGTACTCGAGCATCGCCCTCGGGTGCTTCGTGCTCGTCGCCGTCTCCGGCACCGCGTCGGCGCAGATCCGCGTCGGGGCGCTGTCGAACCTGTTCACCCCGTACGGCACGCTCGTCCTGGTGAAGATCGGCGCGATCGTCGCCATGGGGGTCCTCGGCGCCGTGCAGCGTCGTCGGGCCATCCGCGCCCTGACCACCTCGCCCGGTCGGCAGCGGCCCTTCTGGACCCTGATCGTCGTCGAGCTCGCGGTGATGGGCGTCGCCTCGGGCTTCGCGGCGGCACTCGGCCGCACGGCCACCCCCGTCGACCAGATCGCCCTGAGCAAGACCACCGACCCGAGCCCGGCGGAGCTCCTGACCGACGACCTGCTGCCGCACGCACCCGGTGCGTGGGGCTGGCTGACCCAGTGGAACATCGACCTGTTCTGGCTGATGGCCGCCGTGCTGCTCGCCGCGACCTACGTGGCCGGCGTCGTGCGACTGCGGCGGAACGGCGTGCGGTGGCCGGCACGACGCTCGATCGCCGCAGTCCTGGCGATCGTGTCCCTGGTGGTCGCGACCTCGGGCTCGCTGCACCAGTACGACCGGTTCCTCATCTCGGCCAACGTCGGTGCCCACGTGCTGCTCGGCCTTGTGGTCCCCGCCCTGGTGTGGGCGGCGGCACCCGTCGCGCTCATCCGTGCGGCCGTGCACCCCCGGCGCGACGACAGCACAGGGGTGCGCGAGTGGACGGACGTCATCGTCGAGCACCCGTCCGTCCGGTACCTGGCGCAGCCGTTCCCCGCGTTCCTGCTCGCGGCGGCGGTGTGGTGGGCCTTCTTCGCCACCGATGCCGTCCGGTGGTCGGTGAGCGACCCCACCGGTCGCACCGTCAGCGACGCCGTGTTCCTGCTCGTCGGGCTGCTGGCCGTCCCCACGCTCTGCACCCCGGTCCCGGTCGGGCAGCGGCGTCCGACCACGGCTGCCGCGGTCGTCCGGATCGTCGGGGCCGTGGTGATCGCGGCGGGCACGGTGTCGCTCGGCATCGCGATGCGCGGCCCGCTCGGGCTGCTGCAGGCCTCGTGGTTCGGCGCGATGGGCCGGACGTGGGGGCCGGGTCCGCTCGTCGACCAGGCCCGGGCCGGCCTCGTGTTGATCGTCGCCGGCACGCTGCTCCTGGCGACCGTCGTCGTGGTGGTGCTCGTGCGGCTCCGGCGAGACGGAGCGGCCCCGGGGGATGCGGCCGCCCCCGCTGCCACTGACGCTGGCACTGGCACTGGCACTGGCACTGGCGCTGCCGTCGCCGCTGGCGATGCTGTCGCCGCCGACGCTCCTGACGCCGGGGCGACCGTGCCCGACGTCCCCGCTGCCCGCGCCGACCAGGACGACCTGGACTTCGACGACGGCAGCGACGACCTCGAACCCTCGCCCGGAGCGGACGCCCGATGAGCATCGAGCTGAGCGACGAACAGCGCGCGGTCTTCGAGTACATCGAGCACACCCGCGACCACGTGTTCATCACCGGCCGGGCCGGCACGGGCAAGTCCACGCTGCTCAACCACCTGTCGTGGAACACCGAGAAGCAGGTCGTCATCTGTGCCCCGACGGGGGTCGCCGCGCTCAACGTCGGCGGCCAGACGATCCACTCGCTGTTCCGGCTGCCGATCGGGCTCATCGCCGACGCCGAGCTGCGGCAGGGCCCGGACACCCGCAAGCTCCTCAACACGATCGACACCCTGGTCATCGACGAGGTCTCGATGGTCAACGCCGACCTGCTCGACGGCATGGACCGATCGCTCCGCAAGGCCCGTGGTCGGCAGCTCGAGCCGTTCGGTGGTGTGCAGGTCGTGATGTTCGGCGACCCGTACCAGCTGCCCCCGGTGCCCGGCGATGCCGATGAGCGCGCCTACTTCACCGACCACTACCGGTCGATGTGGTTCTTCGACGCCAAGGTGTGGCTCGAGGCCGAGCTCAACATCATCGAGCTCGCCACCGTCCACCGGCAGCGCGACGACGCCTTCGCCGCGATGCTCACCGCCGTCCGGCACGGTCGGGTCACCGCGGACATCGCTGAGCAGCTCAACACCGCCGGAGCGCGCCCGGCTCCGGACGACGCCATCACCCTGGCGACCCGCAACGACACCGTGGCGCGGATCAACAAGGCGGCCCTCGAGCGGCTGCCCGGCAAGGTGAAGACCGCCAAGGCCGACGTCAACGGTGACTTCGGCGGACGGAACTTCCCCGCCGACGAAGCCCTCGAGCTGAAGCCCGGCGCGCACGTGATGTTCCTGCGCAACGACGCCGACCAGCGCTGGGTCAACGGCACCCTCGGCATCGTGACCGCCATCCGCGACACCGTGTGGGTCGACGTCGACGGGGAGTCGTTCGAGGTCCAGCCGTCGGTGTGGGAGAAGTTCAAGTACTCGTACGACGCGGACAAGAAGGAACTCAAGAAGGACACGGTCGGGGAGTTCCAGCAGTTCCCGCTCCGGCTCGCCTGGGCCGTGACCATCCACAAGTCCCAGGGCAGCACGTACGACCGGGCCGTGGTCGACCTCGGCAACCGGGTGTTCAGCGCCGGCCAGACCTACGTGGCGTTGTCGCGGCTGACCTCGCTCGAGGGGCTGTTCCTGACGCGCCCGCTCCGCCCGCAGGACATCATCGTCGACCTGGACGTCCGACGCTTCATGTCCGAGGCACCGCGCATCGTCGCCACCGAGCTCGAAGCCCCGAAGGCGAAGCCCGACGCCGACGTTGACGCCGACGCCGACGCGGACTGACCGGAAGCTGACCGGCGCGTCGGACTGACCCGGTCGGTCTTCTGCATCGGCTTCGCGCCGAGGAACGTCGGTGCGGGCATGTCTGCGTGCTTGTCGCACGCTGCCGGGCGGTCATGACTCCCCGTTGGTCCTGCGTCGAGTGGTCACTCGTCGTTGCCTGGACGCTCCGCATCCGACAGTTCGTGACCGACCGGCGCACCTGAGCGGGGAGTCGTGACCGGCCCGCGCGCCCGCACCGGCCCCCCACACGCGATGCCCGCACCGGCCCGCGCGCCCGCACCGACCCCGCACACGCGACGACGCCCGCCTGCCGGAGCGGCAGACGGGCGTCGGGAAGTGCAGTCGAGCGGAGGCGTCAGGCGCGCGCGGCACGCAGCGCGCGGAGGTTCTCCTTGTCGGCACCGAGTGCGGTGAGCAGCAGGATCACACCGACGATCGCGTGGAAGACGTTGTCCGTGGTGTTGAGCGCGAAGACGTTGGCCGAGGTGTCCACGAAGACGAAGCCGTACACCGCGAAGACCACGAGCAGGACCCCGACGAGCAGGTTGCCGTTGCGGGAGCCGATGGTGTTGCCGAGGCCGGTGATGAGCAGGACCACGGCGAGCAGCACCCACACCAGGCAGAGCGCCGGGTTCACGCCGAACGCGTTCCACAGCATGCCGCCCTGGCGGTTGAAGAAGCCGGGGTCGCCGTCGGCGGCGAAGAAGAAGCCCAGGACGCCCCAGAGTGCGAGGACGCCGCCGGCCGTGAGTGCGAGCCCCCGGTTCGGCGAGGCGGTGATGCCCGGTTCCTTGATGGCCACTTCGGTTTCCTCCTCGTACACTGCCGACGCGACGTGCGTCGGTCCCGCGTGGTGCGACGGCCCGGCTGGGATCACCGATCCCGTCGTCGTGGCGCGGAGTGCGCGGCCGACAGGGGTGCGGTTCCCAGCCTCCGGCCGGTTCTCCAACGGTATCGTGTCGGACCCCGACCGACCCAATCGCAGCGCCGCTGCCAGTCGTGCGAGGAGCCCGACGACGACCACTCCGAGGAGGACCAGCCCGGTGACCTTGACACCCGAGCGCAGCGCATCCGAATCGCGTGGACCGTTGGTCTCGCGGCGGGTGCGGTGGGCTGCGCTTGCGGCTCTGGGGTTCGTGATCGTGCCTCTCGTCTACGGGGTCGCGGTGCTGACCCCGGTCGGTCAGAAAGCGGAGGACGCCGCGCTCGGCGGGGTCCGGGAGTCCGACCTGTTCAGCTCGGACACTGCGCTCAACGTCATCTCGGTGCCGGTGATCCTGTTGCTCGTCGTCGTGATCGTCGCCGTGGCGTTCGCCAGACGGCGGCTCTCGGTGGGGCTCGGCGCGGGGGTCGTGGTGCTCGCGTCGGCGGCCACCTCGACGCTCGTCAAGCGTATCGCCGTGCGCCCGGAGATCGCCCAGTCGACGACGCCGAACTCGTTCCCGTCGGGGCACGCGACGATCGCGCTGGCGGCGCTGTTCGCGGTCCTGATGGTCACGCCTCGTCGGTTCCGCCCCTTGGTGACCATCGTCGGCGCGGGCTACGCGGTGTTCGTGGCGAACCAGACCGTGGTCTACGGCTGGCACCGGGTCAGCGACATCATCGGCGCCTGCGCGATCGCGGTGTTCTGGCTCGGGATCGTCCGCGCGGTGGGCCCCCGGGTCGACCGCGGGCTCCGGGGTGACCGTGACGGTCGACGAGGCCCGCGGCGGGTGGTGAGCGTCGTGCTCCTCGTGGTGACCGGGGCCACGCTGGCGATCGGTGTCGCGGCGCTCGTGGTCGGGCTGGCCGGTGACGGTGCGTACGACCATGCCGCGATCCTGCTCGCGGGGCGGCTGGCGTCCAGTGCGAGCGTCCTGGCGGTGGTCACCGCGGTCTGGTTCCTGGACGGGATGCACCACGCCGCGCGCACCGACCCGACCACGTTGCGGTCCGCCGGCTGACCCGGGGAGCCGAGCCGGGCCTCCAGGCCGCGCGGCAGCACCGACCGACGGGCGCGAGCCTGGCGGGAATGCGCCGCCGTGCGCTACGTTGTACCGAGCAAGTCGATGCAAACGCATCGATATCGCGAAAGGCGGCGCAACATGCAGTTCGGCATCTTCACGGTCAGTGACGTCACGACCGACCCCACGACCGGCACCACGCCGGACGACACCCAGCGCGTCCGCGACATCCTGACGATCGCCGAGCACGCCGACCAGGCCGGCCTCGACGTCTTCGCGACCGGTGAGCACCACAACCCGCCGTTCGTGGCCTCGTCGCCGACCACGTTGCTCGCCTACCTGGCCGCGAAGACGAAGGACATCACCCTGTCCACGTCGACCACGCTGATCACCACGAACGACCCGGTGCGCATCGCCGAGGAGTACGCGATGCTCCAGGTCGTGTCCGACGGCCGCATGGACCTGATGATGGGGCGCGGCAACACCGGCCCGGTCTACCCGTGGTTCGGGCAGGACATCCGTCAGGGCGTCAACCTGGCGATCGAGAACTACGCGCTCGTCCGCCAGCTGTGGGAGAACGACGTCGTCAACTGGCAGGGCAAGTTCCGCACGCCGCTGCAGGGCTTCACCTCGACCCCGCGTCCGCTCGACGGTGTCCCGCCGTTCGTCTGGCACGGCTCGATCCGCACGCCGGAGATCGCCGAGCAGGCCGCGTACTACGGCGACGGGTTCTTCCACAACAACATCTTCTGGCCGATCCAGCACACCGAGCAGATGGTCGGCCTGTACCGCCAGCGCTTCGAGCACTACGGGCACGGCCGCGCCGACCAGGCGATCGTCGGGCTCGGTGGGCAGTTCTTCGCGCGGAAGAACTCGCAGGACGCGATCAACGAGTTCCGGCCCTACTTCGACAACGCCCCGGTCTACGGCCACGGCCCCTCGATGGAGGACTTCACCGCCCAGACCCCGCTCACCGTCGGTTCGCCGCAGCAGGTCATCGACCGGTACGCCGCGATGAAGGACCACGTCGGGCACTACCAGCGCCAGCTGTTCCTCATCGACCACGCCGGCCTGCCGCTCAAGACGGTGCTCGAGCAGATCGACATCCTGGCGACGGACATCGTGCCGGAGTTGCGCAAGCTCAACGACGAGGGGCGGCCCGAGGGCGTGCCCTCGAACCCGCCGAGCCACACGGAGCGTGCGGCCGCGGCGCTCGCCGCCGGAACGGTCGGCAGCGACCACGTCGCCGCCGAGGACGAGTGGACGGGCGCGTCCGTCTGATCGCCTGACCACCTGACGGGCGGGAGGCCGGGTGCCAGCTGGCACCGGGCCTCCCGTCCGTCCCGGCGCGCGTCCAGGGCGCTGCGTCGTGAAAGCGACAGCCCTGCGGATGGCGCTGCCGTCACCTTCGCGAGAGCGACAGTTGCCCGCGGATCATCCGCGCAGATCTGTCGCTTCCGCGAGGGGAGTGGCGCGCTCCGCGGCGGGGCGTGCCGGCACGAGCTTGAGGCCGACGACGCACCCGACGATGCCGGCGATGAACAGCAGGCGCAGGACGGTGACGGGCTCCGCGCCGGTGGCCATGCCCCAGAGCACGGTGAGGGCGGCGCCGGTCCCGGTCCACACCGCGTACGCCGTGCTGATCGGGATGTGCTGCAGGACGTAGCCGAACGCGACGAGGCTGATCACGATCGTGACCCCGAACACGATCGTCGGTCGGAGTTCGGTGAAACCGTCGCTCTCGCCGAGGGCGGTCGCCCAGACGGTCTCGAGCGCGGCGCTGACGAACAGGACGAGCCACGCCACCTCAGCTCACCACCTTGAGGCCGACGACGCACGCGACCAGGCCGAAGACCAGGCCGAGGCGGGCGGCGGAGGCGCGCTCCTGGCGGCGGAGGATCGCGACGACCACCGTCAGGGACGCGCCGATGCCGACCCAGACGGCATACGCGGTGCCGACCGGGATGGTCTTCATCGCGAACGCCAGCCCCACCATGCTCAGGGCCATCCCGGCGACGAACACGATCGTCGGGACGACCTTCTTGAAGCCGTTCGAGGCGCTGAGGGCGGTGGCCCAGACGGCTTCGAGCACGCCGCTGAGCACGAGGATTGCCCATGCCATGACGATGTCCTTTCCTGCGGGGGTCGTTGTGGTTCCCGTTGTCGTACGACTGTGCGACAACGACCTCGACGGTAGCACGAGTTGGTACGACTGTGCGATTATGGCGTCGTGGCCAGGAGCATGGACGTCGACGAACGGCGCCGCACCGTGTCCGAGGCGGCGTGCCGGGTCCTCGCCCGCGACGGCCTCGGGGCACTGAGCGTCCGGAACGTCGCCGCCGAGGCCGGGCTGCCGCCGAGCACGGTCCGCTACACGTTCCCGACCCAGGCGAGTGTCCGGTCGCACGCGCTCGAGCTGGTGTTCGACGCGACCGCGGCCCGGGTCGACTCCGTGCCGCGGGACCTGCGCGGGACCGCCTACGCGCACGCGGTCCTGCTCGAGCTGCTGCCCCTCGACGAGGAGCGGCGCATCGAGCTCGACGTCTACCTCGGCCTCGGCACCGCCGCCCTGACCGACGCCGAACTCCGGCCGTTCCACGACCGGGTCGTCGACGAGATGCGCCAGTGGTGCGCGCAGATCCTCCGCGCGGTCGGGGTGCCGGACGCTGCCGTGCCGTACGAGACCCGGCGGTTGCACGCCCTGGTGGACGGGCTCGCGATGCACATCGTGCGGGTCGACCCCGGTGGTGACGCCTCGTGGGCGATCGACACGCTGGACCGACACGTGGCGGGCATCGCCCGGGTCTGACCGCTGCACGGTGCCCGGAGCGCGTGCACGGTGCCGGGTCCGCGAACCCGTGCGGCGTTGGTGGCTCCGTGCGGCGCTTCATACCTGCACCGAGCCGGCAACCCTGCACGGGGTGACCGGACTCGCACGGTGCGAGGGGCGCGCAGCCCCGGACACGACGCGTCGCCTATCCTGTCCCGGTGACGACGACCACGCGGCCGCCGCAGCGCACCCGGAGCCTCACCGGCCCCGGCCTGGTGCTGCTCGTCGTCGTCGTCCTGCTGGGCATCCGGCTGTTCTCCCCGAGCATCGGGACGACCGGGCTGCCCGACGTCGTGCAGGACTTCCTGACGCTGGCGATCAGCGTCGTCGTCGAGTCCCTGCCCTTCGTGGTGCTCGGCATCGTGCTGTCGATCGTCGTCGAGGTCTGGGTACCGGTCGGTGCGCTCGAGAAGGTCCTGCCGCAGAACGCCTTCGGTCGTCGGGCCGTGATCTCCCTGATCGGGATGCTGTTCCCGGTGTGCGAGTGCGGCAACGTCCCGCTGGCCCGCGGTCTGATGATGCGCGGGTTCACGCCGGCCGAGGCGGTCACGTTCCTGGTCGCTGCCCCGATCCTCAACCCGCTCGTCATCATCAGCACCGCGCAGGCGTTCGGTTGGTCGGGGTGGATCCTGCCGGTGCGCATCGTCGGTGGCTTCGTCGTCGCGAACCTCGTCGGCTGGATCGTCGCCGCGCACCGCCGTCCGGCCGACCTGCTGCTCCCCGCCTTCGAGGCCCGGTGCCGTGCGGCCGTGGGAGCGCCCCGGGGCCTGCACCGCTGGCGGCAGAGCGCCGCGCAGTTCGGCGGCGAGACGGCGACGATGATGCCGGCACTGTTCGTCGGTGCCGGGCTGGCCGCCGCGATCCAGGTCGCCGTGCCCCGCTCGACCCTGGTCGCGATCGGCTCGAACCCGGTGCTGTCCGTCGCGGCGATGATGCTGCTGGCGATGACGGTGTCGCTCTGCTCGAACGTCGACGCCTTCTTCGCGCTGTCCTTCGCCTCGACGTTCCTGCCGGGGTCGATCACGGCGTTCCTGATCATCGGGCCGATCATCGACGTCAAGATGATCGCCCTGCTGCGCACGACGTTCCGGGTCCGCTTCCTGGTGCTGCTGTCCGTCGTGTGCGTCCTGTTCGCCGGAGCCGTCGGGTTGGTGATGAATGTCCTCGTCTGATGCACGCAGCAACGCGCCCGCGTACCTGGGCCTCGGGTCGGTGCTGGCCGTTGCGCTCTGCACGCTGTGGCTGGCGCTGGTCGGGCAACTCGACCTGTACATCAACCCGCGCTACTCGGTGTTCACGGTCGTGCTCGCCGCCGTCGGGGTGCCCGCGTCGATCGCCGGCCTGGTGGTCATCGCCCGCGGGCACGGCCACACGCACGGCGACGACGAGCACGAGCACGAGCCAGATGGCGATCGGGGGCGGCGCGGGCTCGGCCGTCGTCGCGCCGTCCGCGTCGTGCTCGGCAGTGCAGCCGCCATCGTCACGGTCGGTGTCACCGTCGCGATGCTCGTCCTGCCCCCGACGACGCTGTCTGCCCGCACCGCACAGCAGCGGAGCGTCGACTCGGCGACCCTGTCGAACGCCACCGGTTCCGAGGCAGCGGTGTCCCTGCTCGGCAGCGAGGGCGTCGACACCTCGGAGTACGGCGTCAAGGACTGGGCGGCCCTGATCCGGCAGACCACCGACACCACGGCACTCGTCGGCAAGCAGGTCGAACTGACGGGCTTCGTGGTGCCCGGTGACGACGGGTCGTTCACCCTGACCCGCTTCGTGATCAGCTGCTGCGCCGTGGACGCGCAACCCGTCGGCCTCAGCGTCGTGCCCGGCGACGACGACGGTAGCGGTGGCGGCAGCGGCACCGTCCCCGACGAGGGGAAGTGGGTCACCGTCCGCGGCGCCCTCGCAGCGAACCCGGACCAGTCCGCCGACGCCCGCATCGTCGTCAAGGCCGCGAAGGTCACCGAGGTCGCGCAGCCCAAGGACCCGTATGAGTACTGAGACGGGCGCGAGCTCCGAGGGGCGCCGCGAGCGCCGCCCGGTCGCGCACCGGTTCCACCGCCGGTACGTGGCCGTCGTGGTCGTCCTCGCCGTGGTCGCCGCGCTCGCCGCGGTCGTCGGCTCGCAGCAGGGTCCGCGGCTCCGCGACGTGTCCTACGACGCGACCGGGCTCGTCACGAGGCCGGCCCAGCGGATCATCCTGACGGCGAACCAGGCACTGCAGAAGGTCGACGCCGCCGACGTCCGGGTCAGCCCGGCTGCGGCGCACACCGTGACCTCGAGCGGCAACACCATCGCGGTCGAGTTCGCCGGGCCGCTGGCCTACGACCGCGACTACACCGTCACGGTCGCGGGTGTCCGGGCGCCGGGACAACGTGCGACGTCGGACCTGACGGCGGCGATCCGCACCGGCAGCACCGACGTGCTCGCCCTGGTCCCCGGGCAGGCAGGCGCGAAGGACCGCATCGTCCGGCGCTCCCTCGACGCCGGCGGCGCCACGACCGTCTACGAGGGCACCGCGATCAGCGAGTACGCCCGGCTCGGCCGCTCGCTGGTGGTCGTGAGCGGCACGGACGCCAGCTCCTCCGTCGACATCGTGGCGCTGAGCGGCGGCGTGCAGGACGACGACGCCCCCGTCGAGCACCTCACCCTGCCGACGTCCGAGGGGCGGGTCACGGCGCTCCACGTCGCGGACGACGGGGCCTCGTTCGGGTTCGAGTACGCCGACACCTCGACCGGGCAGTCCCGGAACACCGGCCTGTACGTGGTCGACATGACGGGCACGCACATGCCCACCGCGATCGCCGCGAACGGCAAGCCGAAGACGGGCGCCGTGCCGATGACCGTCGGGCAGTGGGCCTACGTCCCGCGCACCGAGAGTGCCCTGGTCCGGACGGGCAGCGACGACCTGGTCCTCGTCGACATGAGCGGTCGCGCCGACCCGGTCCGGCTCGGCAGCGCGACCTACCTGCACGGCTTCGTCGGCACCGGCACCACGGCCGTCGTCGAGACGGGCACCGGCATCGAACGGCTGGACCTGACCGACGGGTCCAAGTCAGCGCTGCAGGCCCCCGCGGCCAGCACGGATGCGGCCGTCCTCGGCCGCATCGCCCAGCTGTCCGACGACACGTACCTGCGGGTGCTGGGGGACGTGCGGTCGGACGGCACCATCGCGGCACGGATCGTGCGTGTCGACGGGGGACGCGCCTCCCGTCTGCCCGTGACGATCCCGGAGGACGCGAGCGTCACCGCGGTCTGCCCGTCCCCGAACAGCCAGTTCGTCGCGGTCGCGACGAAGTCGGCGAACGGCGAGCTCGTGAGCATCGTCGACGCGGCCTCCGGCGCGCTCGAGGCGAGCATCGACGCCGGTTCCGTCGACTGGTGCGGCGCGCTGCCGTCCGGTGACGAGGTCGGCTGACGGTCCGGAGACGACAGACGGAAGGCCCGGTACCAGCTGGTACCGGGCCTTCCGTCCATCATGTGGTGACGACTACGCCAGCGTGGCCGCGTCGATCACGAAGCGGTAGCGGACGTCCGAGGACAGGACGCGCTCGTAGGCCTCGTTGATCTGGTCGGCGCTGATGAGCTCGGTCTCCGGCAGGATCCCGTGCTCGGCGCAGAAGTCGAGCATCTCCTGGGTCTCCTGGATGCCGCCGATGGCGGAACCAGCCCAGCTGAGCCGACGCGGGATGAGCGCGAAGGCCGGCACCTCGAGCGGCTCGGACGGTGCACCGACGTTGACGAGGGTGCCGTCGACCTTGAGCAGGCCGAGGTAGGAACCCATCGGGATCTTCGCCGAGACGGTGTTGATGATGAGCTCGAAGGAGTTCGCGAGCTTCTCGAACGTCTCCGGGTCCTTCGTCGCGTAGTGGGCCTTCGCGCCGTAGCGGAGCGAGTCGGCTTCCTTCGAGGTGGTCTGCGACAGGACGGTGACCTCGGCGCCGAGCGCGACGGCGATCTTGACGGCCATGTGGCCGAGCCCGCCCATGCCGACGACGGCGACCTTCGTGCCGGGGCCGGCCTTCCAGTGGTGGAGCGGCGAGTAGGTGGTGATGCCGGCGCAGAGCAGCGGCGCGACCTTCTCGATGTCGAGCGACTCGGGGACGCGGAGCACGAAGTCCTCGTTCACGACGACGGCCTGCGAGTAGCCGCCCTGGGTGATCGAGCCGTCGGCGGGGTCGACGCTGGCGTAGGTGCCGATGTTGCCCTTGAGGCAGTACTGTTCCTGGCCGGCGACGCAGTTCTCGCACTCGCCGCACGAGTTCACCATGCAGCCGACGCCGACGCGGTCGCCGACCTTGTGCTTGGTGACGTTCGCGCCGACCTCGGTGACGTGGCCGACGATCTCGTGGCCGACGACCTGCGGGTACTGGATGGGGCCCCACTCACCGCGGACGGTGTGGATGTCCGAGTGGCAGATGCCGGCGTAGGCGATGTCGATCGCGACGTCGTCCGGGCCGACGTCACGACGGGTGATGGTGGTCTTGACGAGCGGCTCGGTCGCTGACGGTGCCGCGTACGCGTTGACGGTGCGCAATGATCTCCTCGTGGGGGTGGTGCGTTGCGGGCCGGTTCCGGCCCGGAACCAGTCTGCGCGCCCCCGCGGCCGTGTGGGAGGTACAACCAGGACACCCCTGGTGCCGCCCGACGGGCGCGTCGCGGCGGCTGCGCGGCGCAGCGGTGCGCCGGTGTGCGGTGCGCCCGGCGTTCTGCTCGCTCAGGCCAGCCGGGCCAGCCGCTGCCCGGCGATCGTCGCGAAGCGCAGGGGGTCGGCGAGGGCGTCGTCGGGTTCGCCGGTGGTCTGCGTCGCGAGCACGGTCAGCGACGCGGCGGCCACGTAGTCGTCGAGCGGGGCCTCGATCGCGCCGGCGACGAGCATCGAGCGGGCACCGGGAGCGTGCGCCGCGGTCAGGTCGCGGACCACCGAGGGAACCTTGCCGACGGCGCTCTGTCCGTCGAAGCGTCCCTCGCCGCTGATCACGACGTCGGCGGCGTTCACGTCGGTACCGTTCACGATGTCGTTGCCCCCGAGCAGTGCCGGCAGCCCGAGGACCTCGGCGACGGCCGCTGCCCCACCCGCGAGCGTGGCGCCCCACACCAGCAGGCCGAACCCCACCCCACCCGCGGCTCCGGCGCCCGGGGTGCTCGGGTCGACGTCGGGGAAGCGCGCGGCCCAGATGGCGAGCCGGTCGTCGAAGGACGCCACACGGTCGGGCGTGATGCCCTTCTGCGGGCCGAAGACGGCGGCGGCACCGGTCGGGCCGAGCAGCGGAGAGATGACGTCGGTGAGCACGGTGACCCCGAGCGGCGGGAGCAGCCGGAGACCGCCGGTGCCGGTGCCGCTCTGCTCTTCGTCGAGGCCGAGCGCCTCGAGCACCGGACGCCCGCCGTCGGTGGACGCGCTGCCGCCGATGCCGAGCACGAGCCCCGTCGCACCGGCGTCGAGCGCGGCGGCGATCGCCTCGCCGAACCCACGGCTCGTCGCCGTGTCCGGCATCGGTGCATCGAGCAGGGGCAGGCCGCTCGTCGCCGCGAGCTCCACCACGGCACGGCCGTCGGGCAGTCGCAGCCAGTGGGTGTCGACCGGGGCCCCGGCCGGCCCGGTCACGGTGACGGGGACCCGGACGGATCCGGGGACGGCGGTCTCGAAGGCGTCGAGGGTGCCCTCGCCACCGTCGGCCATCGGGACGAGCACCACGTCGTCGTCAGGGCGTTCGGCCAGCCAACCGTCGCGGACCGCCGCAGCGATCGACGCCGCCGTCGCGGTGCCCTTGAACGAGTCCGGAGCCACGATGATGCGCACGGTTCCACCGTAGTGGCCGGTCGCGGGACGCCGGCGTGCGCGCGTGTGTGAGACGCCGGTGTGTGTGGTGTGTGCGTGTGTGAGACGCCGGCGTCTGTGCGTGTGTGAGACGCCGGTGTGTGCGCAGAACGCCTCGTTGGCCTCGAGACGCCTCCGTATTCGGCGGCGTCTCGAGGCCATGGCGGCGTCGAACGAACACGACGGCGTCCATCGACCGCGCCGGCGTGCGTCGAACGAACACGCCGGCGTGCGTCGAACGAACACGCCGGCGTCTCGCGAACGACCGCGCCCCGACGCGTCAGGGCGCGGGCACCGGCTCCGGCAGGGCGAAGCGCGGGTGCGGCACTCCGCCCGTCGCGAGGTCCGCGAGCATCTCGCCCAGCAACGGCGCGAACTTGAAGCCGTGCCCGGAAAACCCCGTCGCCACGGTGAGCGGCCCCACGCGGTCGATGACGAAGTCCTCGTCGGGGGAGTTGTCGTACAGGCAGCTGATGAACGTCGGCTTCGTCGCGTCGACCCCCGGCACGTACCGCGCGACGTACGCCTGCAGCCGCTCGGCTTCGGCGGGTACGGGCGTGAAGTCGCGGTCGTCCGGGTCGACCACGGGCCCGGTGCCGTGGAACCCGACCTTGACGCCCTCGCCGGGCGTCAGCAGCCCGTAGACGTCGTCGCCGTCGGCCCAGTGCACGAAGCTCGGCCAGGCCTCGTCCGGCAGGTGGCTGGGGAAGTGGGCGGGCTGCTCCTGGGTGACGCGGATGGCCGGGAGGCCCGTCCCGCGTCCGGTAACCAGCTCGCCGACGAGCGTGGGGGCCCACGAGCCCACCGCGGCCACCACGGACGCGGTGCGGACCGCGGTGCCGTCGGACAGTGTCACGGTGACGTCGTCACCGTGGTCGTCGAGCCCGGTGACCCGGGTGTCGAAGCGCAGGTCGGCGAGGCCGGTCCGTTCGGCCAGGGTTAGGAAGGCCTCGACCGTCCGGTCGGAGCGGATCCGCCCCGCCGACGCATGGGTCAGCACGTGCCCCTCGAACGCGATGCCGGGCCAACGTGCTGCCGCCTGCTCCGGCGTCAGCGACTCGTGGGGGATGTCCGCGTCGGCCAGGGCGGCGGCGATCGCGTCGACGACCTCGAGCCGCCCGTGGTCGACCGCGCCCGTGCGGACGATGAGCTCCTCGCCGGCGGCCTCCTCGAGCCCTTCCCACAGCGCCAGTGCGCGGGTGGTCAGCGCGACGTACTCCGGGTCGGCGTAGCCCTGCCGGAAGATCCGGGTCGCACCGTGCGAGGAACCGAGGTGGTGGCCGCGGGCGTGCTGCTCGACGAGCAGGACGCGCTCGCCACGGGCCGTCAGGGCGTACGCGGTCGCAGCACCGACGACCCCGGCGCCGATGACGACGTGCGTCGCCGGTGCGGGGATGGTCATGTCGAGAGCGTAGTTGGGTGCGCCGACCCCGACACGACCGTCCCCGTCAGCGGCCCGAGGTCGGCACCGTGGTCCCGAGGCCTCGTTCGCGAGCGACTTCGAGCACCAGGGCGGCGACCGCCAGATCCTGCGCACCGAGCCCGACCGAGTCGAACACCGTGACCTGGTCGTCGTCGACCCGGCCGGCAGCACGTCCGACGATGACCTCGCCGAGTTCGGCCGGGTGCAGGTCCTGCGGGACCGCGCCCTCGACGACGGCCTCGAGCAGGTCGCCCGACTTCGACCAGGCTGTGGCCCGGCTGTCGACGAACACCGTCCCACGCGCCATCGCGGGGCCGTCGAGCTCGCGGTGGGTGGGGCGCGGACGGGCGCCGACGGCGTTCACGTGCTGGCCCGCGTGCAGCCAACCGCCCTCCACGACCGGGCGTACCGACGGCGTGAGCGTGCACAGGACGTCGCACTCCTCGGCCACCTGGCGGGGACCACCCACCACGGTGCATCGTTGAGCGAGGTCGTCACCGACGGTCTCGAGGAACCGACCGGTCGTCGCCGCGGAACGCGACCAGAGGAGCACCCGTTCGAAGGACCGGACCTTCGCGAACGCACGCAGGTGCTCGACGGCGAGGTTCCCGGCGCCGACGAACCCCAGCGTCGTGCTGTGCGATCGAGCGAGGTGCTGCGTGGCGACGACCGAGGCTGCCGCCGTCCGCGCGCGGGTGATGTCCTTGCCGTCGAGGACGCCCAGGCACTCGCCGGTCATCGCAGACGACACCAAGATGCTGGACCGCTGGGTCGGCAGACCGCGGGAGGCGTTGTGCGGGATGTCGGCCATGAGCTTCACCGCCACCAGACCCAGCCGGTCGGACCGCACCGCCATCGGCAGGAAGAGCGCATCGTCGGCACCCGTCAGGGCGACCGGGGCCGGCTGCTGCATCCGGCCTGCTCCGAGGTCGGCGTGGACGGCTTCGACGGCTTCGAGCACATCGACGTCCTCGAGCGCAGCAGCGACGTCGGACGCCCCGAGGACGAGCGTCACGAGACGGCGACGGCGCTCGGCGAACCGAGGAGTTCGTCGGACGACGGGACGTGCGTCGTGAGTCCGCCGTCGAACAGGATCCGCATCCACCGGTCGGACGCATCACGGTCCACGACGGCGGAGTCCCACACGCCGCCCGCCGCCATCTCGTCGGCGGCTCGTCGGAGCAGCGACTGGTCCTTGTCCGGCCAGCGGGCTGCGAGCACGGCGGTGATCTCGGCGTCGGCGTCGCCAGCGGTGATCCGCTGCATGGCCGCAGCGATGCCGTCCATGAACCGTGGCACGCGGTCACCGAGTTCCTCGATACGGTCGGTGCGGGTGTAGTAGACGCTGTTCGGCATCACCCCGCCGGCATCGAGGTGCCGGAAGACGATCGACCCGCCGCCAGCCGCCACGAGTTCCTCGGCGGACACGAGGTCGAGGATGATGGCGTCGCCGAGGCCGCCTCGGTAGAGCTCCACGAGCATGGCGGTCGACAGGTCGCGGACGAAGCGGGTCGCTGCGACGTCGAGACCGGCTTCGCGGACGAGCCCCGCCGTGAACTCGTAGGGCGCGCTGCCGCCCGCACCCGGCGCGAGCACGACCTTCCCCGCGAGCCAGTCCAGGGTGATCGGGTCGGTCTCGTTCCGCGCCACGATGGTCATCGGGAAGGCGTGGTTCAGCTGGCCGACGACGGACAGTGCACGAGCGGTGCCGGCGTACATCGCCGGCACCCAGAGGCCCCCGAGCGCGAGGTGGGCTGCACCCGAGTCGATGTCGTCGAGGACGCCAGTCCACGGGTCGCAAGCGGTGGCGGTCACGGTGAGTCCGCGTTCGGCGAAGAGGCCGCCCAGGTCGGCGACGTACTCGGGCAGGTAGTTGAGGCCGTTCGCGGTCGCCGAGATCTGCAGGGTGTCCATGGTGGTGCTCCGTTCGTGGGGTGCGGCGTGGCGGGGGGTTGCCCGCCCCCCCCGGGGAAGTG